>BLAB01000001.1_pt1:1142500-2445501 | contig 2445501 bp, 2451 predicted proteins | sample 4959171 | NCBI WGS metagenome assembly BLAB01 (sample SAMD00128846, study PRJDB7139) | hot springs metagenome | isolation source: thiosulfate-disproportionating enrichment culture established from a hot... | collected 2016 | reverse complement strand
TAAATAATGTTAACAACATGCCAATTTTTTCGATATTTTTGATGGTAACGGTGTAGAGATATTTCCCGATGCGAATCCGTCAGTTATTCCAAATATTCGGCGCATAGATATAACCATTGCAGTTGACACAGATAGCATTGACCCAAACACAGGGCAGAGGAGAAGGATGATTTATTCAACAAGCGTTATACCGAGAAATCATGCAATCAGTCAATAAATATAGGAGTCCAGTTATGAAGGGATTAAAAGTAAAAAATAAAAAAAGGTTTTGCCATGATTGCTGCATTGCTTGCGATTTTAATCCTTACAGCAGTTGGGGTTCTTGTTTTTACTGTAACAAACGAGATATAAGGGTAAGTGCAAGGGTTACAGGTGAGAAGAAGGCACTTTCTGCTGCAGAGGCGGGCATTCATCAGGTAATACAGAATTTTGCTGTCGGAGGCACAGCCAGCAATGTACAGGTTGACCCTGCCACGGACCCTGATACAAGATATTCATATGCTATAGGGGCATCTTCAAGCGGCTGCACTCCGCCACCAGCAGGTTTTGATATTGAAAAATGGAGCGAGGACATGTATGTTGCCAATGTAACAGGAACTAACACCCGATATGGTAGCTCAGTTCAGATAGATGTGGGGATTGGTCTTTTTTAAAAGTGGAACATGTGCAAAAACTACTGATTAGAAAGGAGGCATACCTATGTTTAAGATGATAAAAGCAGTTTTTTTATTTGTCATAATTCTCTGTCTTATTTTTTCAGGGAATGTTTATTCTGATGAGACTGCACTTTTTACAACTGTTGCACCTGATGCGCTTATAGTCCTTGATTTATCCGGCAGCATGAACTGGAATCCTGCTGGAGGCACTGCTACCTCTACAAGCCTGCCATGCACAAGTTCATCATGCAGCCGTCTTGCTATTGCAAAAACAGCGATTTTTAATATATTGGATGACAACAACAACGGCACTATAAATAGCAGTGATGAAAGCAGCCTTAATATAAGAATCGGATATATGAGATTCAGAGATGGAAACGATACAGGTGGTAATTATGCAAGCGGCTATATTCGATTGATATGGGGAATTGGTTCGAGATATAGTCGTATATACTGTAATAACGCAACGAGTTGTACAATTACCACTAATGCAGGGGAAAGCAGCAGCGCCACATGGATAAGCGGTGAAAGGGCAAATGGAGGAACACCCCTTGCATCTGCATTAAATGAAGCAAAGCTTTATCTCGATGCCAATAAGGCATCTGATTCTGCCGGAGCCTGCAGACAGAAATTTGTCATACTTATTACAGATGGTGCAGATACCTATGCATGCAGCGGGGATGGTTCAGAAAATCAATCCGATATGTACAAAAGGAGAAGGGAGACAGTTGCAAAGGCAAAGGCACTGGCAGATGCTGGATATAAGGTCTTTGTAATCGGTTTTGGCGCAGATATGCCCACCTGTCTCAAAAGGACACTTAACTGGGCGGTCTTATTATGGTGGTACTGATAATCCACTTCAGGCAAATTCTGGGAGCACAAGTGGATATAATATTCCTGAGGGCAGTCTTTATCCATCTGGCGTATCAAGCTGTTCTACAGATTCAACGAGTGTTAGCAGCAACATATGTGGTAAGGGTGGGGGAACTGGGTGATAGAGTGGCAAACTCCAATGACCCTGCTACTGCTCCACTTGATGGATATGCCTTTTTAGCAACAAATGCTGATGAATTAACTACTGCTTTGCGACAGGCAGTAAATATTATTAGAGAGGCAAACTATGCATTTTCAGCAGGAGCAGTTGCATCAACACGGACACAGGATGAGAATCATATTTATGAGGCATCGTTTCAGCCTGTTAATAACGATCCATTCTGGCTTGGACATTTTAAAGAAATATACCATAAATGCTGATGGCAGTGTTGGCAGTGCTGTATGGGATGCTGGAACTCAGCTACAGGCAAAGTCCGCTGCAAGCAGGAATATTTACACATATAAATCAGGCTCAATGGTAGTCTTTAATACAGCCAATATCACAACAACAGATCTTGGGGTTTTCAACTTCTGCAGAAAGGGATGCTATTGTTGGATATATCAGAGGTGAAACTACATATAATCAAGATAACTGGAAACTTGGTGATATATTTCGTTCAAATCCTGTTTTAATAGGAACCCCGCTAACATATTTCAGTGACTTCAGGGATGTAAATAATGCCTTTTCCACATTCAGGACAAATAATCAAAGGACATCTTCAAATGGATTGATGATTGCTGCTGCGGGTGCAAATGATGGGCAGTTCCATGCCTTTAAGACATCAGACGGCTCAGAGGCATGGAGCTTTATACCACCTAATCTTTTGCCAAAATTAAAACTGATAGCACACACTACCCATCCAACAGGACTTACACATCAGTATTTTGTTGATGGTCCTGTGACATATGCTGATGTGTGGCTCGGCACAGGTGATGGAACCAGCAAGAGTGCTAACGACTGGAAGACCCTTGTTGTATTTGCAGAGGGCAGAGGTGCTATTTCATATTTATGGAGTTCATCGGACTCATGCGACTCTGGATTTAACTCGACATACACATCAACATACAAATATTATTGCGGGTATCATGCACTGGATGTTACGAATACATTGAGTCCATTATACAACTGGAATATTGTTCCGTCTTCAACAAATGCCCCATATTTAGGCGAGCCGTGGAGCAAGATGTCCATAGGAAGAGTAAAGATCAGTGGCAACGAGAAATGGGTTGGTTTTATCGGAGGTGGTTATAATGCGTCTGACTGTGCAGGTGGTGGAAGTTGTGATACAAGAGGAAAGGGATTTTATGTAATAGATATGAGTGATGGAAGTGTCTTATGGAGCTATACAAGGGCTAATAATTCAAGCATGAATTACAGTCTCCCAGCACCACCTGCTGCATTGGATACAGACAATGATGGATTTATTGATACAGTTTATATTGGAGATTTAGGCGGGAGTATGTGGAGATTTAAACTTTGCTCATCAAGTGATAATAGCTCATGCAATACTTCAACATGGACATCGAGAGCAGGATTTCTGTTTCAGGCATCTTCAGGTGTAATAAGACCTATTTATACAAAGGCTGTTGCTGCAAAAGACGTGAGTGGTAACATGTGGGTGTACTGGGGCACAGGTGATAAAACTGACCCTACATCATCATCAGCACAGGAAAAGTTTTATGCCTTAAAAGATGGTGGAGATAGCTATAGTATTAATGACATGGAAAATTTGACTGCATCTGGAAGCACATATAGCGGCGTTAAACAGGGCTGGTATATAAATCTTGCTGGAAGCGGTGAAAAGATACTGGCAGAACCTGCTGTTTTTGGTGGTGTTGTTTATTTTACTACTTACACACCTGCTACAGGGGGAAACGTATGTGAGCAGGCAGGAACTCCAAAACTTTATGCAGTAGGCTATACAAGTGGCGCTGGAGCATTAACAGATGGTACAAGGGCTACTACACTGCCCGGCGTAGGCATACCCTCTGCTCCAATTATTTCACTGAGACCTGATTCCGGAACACCTGACCTTTATGTAACTACAAGTGGAGGTGCAGGGACAGATGCAAATACAGGGAAACCGCCAGGTGTTAATCCACAAGGACTTTCACAGACGAGAAATATAAAATACTGGAGAGATAGGAGATTACAATAAGACAAAAATTGTCTACAACAAAAATAAAGAAGACAAAGAAACAAAGGCAAGGTTATATCTATATATTGCTTGGTATTATAGCTCTATCCCTGCTTTTTTATCTTTTTTTACGAAAACCTGTTGACAAAAAAATGAGTGTAGGAGAACCTCCTAAATCTTCTCCGTCTATTTTAGAGATAATTGCAGGAAAAGATACTGGTAAAGGTATGCCTGCACGCGTTTTAGAAGAGATAAAACCTTCTATTATAAAATCCGTAAGATTTACTCCTGAAGATCCTAATATTCTTGACAGCATAAAGGCAGAGGTATCAACTGACTACGATCATGGAAATATTATTTATGAATATCTGTGGGAAATAAATAATAAACTTGTGACAGATATTAAAGGCGATACTTTACCAGCGGGAATATTTAAAAAAGGCGATGCCATCAGGGTTTTTGTTACACCTTTTGTAGATGGGATTAAAGGGCATACTTACGAAAGCAGATTTGTAGTCATTCATAGCGCTCCGCCATCTCTGGACTTGATAGAAACAAAGCAGAAACTGAATAATACAATTGAACTACAACTCGTAAGTAAAGATCCAGACAATGATAAAGTGACTTTCTCTCTTGAAGAACCAGTGATCAAAGGAATGAGCATTGATAAAGAAACAGGTAAAATAATATATAAACCTGAAAAGAAAGAAAAAGGAACTTACAAATTCAGGGCATCAGCTACTGATATAGACGGAGCAAAGATAACAAAGACTTTTGAATTCAAGATAGATTGAGTTAAATGGTAGGCACGAGGGGTATCGAACCCCTGACCTCTACCGTGTCAAAGCAAAATAGATAATTTTACCATTTATATATAAGTTGCTGAAAACATTGGAAGTCATTGGTAATTATTGATTTGTAGGGTTATTGATTTATGTATTAATTAAGCTTTTTTAATAGTTTTTAGTGTGGTTTTTAGTAGTTTTTTGGTAGTATTTATTCTGGTTAATTTATCAATCTCGCCGCCGAATGAAAGAGATGTTATTGCCGGCTTAGATTTCGGGATGAGGTGTAAGTACTTTTGAAGCGTTGAGAGTTTTTTGTGGCCGGTATAAATCATTACGTCCCGGAGATCAGCGCCGTCAGAAAGCATGTAAGTAATAAATGTATGCCTAAGACTGTGTAATGTTAGACCTTTGGGCATCTTTATTGCTTCACGAAAACGGTCGAAGGTGCGTGTCATGACATCATGGCGAACAAGAGGAGCTGAACCGCCACCAAAAAAATAATTATCTTCTTTTTGTGTGCCGTTGCGGCTGATATTTTTTCTTATGACCGATTTAAATATGTTCATAAGTTGAGGGTGTATGTGTATTGAGCGTCCACGCTTGATGTTATTGTCTTTATGTACGACAATATAACCATGATCAAAATTAATGTCCTTTAGTTTGAGGTTCAGGAGTTCACTCCGGCGTAGGCCGGTCATAATATAGGTAAGCATAATTTCTGCAAAGTAGCCGTGGAGTAAGTGAATGTTATCTTTTAGCCCATTTTTGAATTTTAGAAACTCGTCGGGGAAAAGTATCCTGGGAGTCTTTTCGTCTAATTCGCTGAAGGTTTTTACTTTTCGGGCGGGATTTTCCTTAATAAGTTTTTCATCAATAAGCCAGTCGAACATAACGCGTAGGGCCTGAAGGTATTTATTGCAAGTGGCTTTCGCGCATCCTCTAACATTAGCCCCTTTAGTGCAACCCTTAGTGCGTAGCCATGATATGAAAGCCTTTATGTCTGTTTCGTTGACCCTCAGGGGATGTATATTTTTCTCAGTTTTAAAATAATGTATTATTTTTTCCGCGAGATATGGATAGGTATCCTTCGTAGTCTGGGAGCCGACCGTTTGAATATGTGACTTATATGCCTTTTTAAGGCTGTCCCAGGAAACGGAGGCGGGATCTATAAGCGGCACCTCGTCCTTTGTAAGCATTCCGGCCTCATCGGTAGTGATAAGTTTTCGATGAATGAAATAGGCTATCTCTTCCTGTGTGAGTTGTCCCTTCAGACTCAGAAATTCTAATTTATCAGCGTCATGGTGTAGCAATATAGCTTTTTGCTTGACACAAGAGTATTTAATCTTCTTAGCGCGGGAGCCATCTAAAAAGTAAATAGTGTAGTGTATCTGCCAACCGTGTTGCTTATGTATATAGAGGGACGCCATTTTCTATCAACTGAAACATATGACATATTTTACCAAAAATTTTAACAAAAATCACATTTCACAATCATCCTGTTTTTATCTTTTTGTGAAGCTTTTTTTTATAGAGCACATCTGCGCCTCCCTGGGGATAGTGCTTCTGCACACACAGCCGTACCAAAAAATTTTTTATATGGTTGTGGTGGTAAGTTATGTAAAGTTTGCATTAATATTACCTCCTCTTCTTAGGCTAATTGTTTAGGCTAAAAATTCATAAATTCCTTCTTATTAAGGCAAAACATAGTTCCCTCTCTCACCCCATCAACTCCATCTCCCTCTTGAAATAATCCTCACCGCTCTTTTCAAATTCCTCAAACTCAGGAAAAATCTTGTCAACAGCGGTCATGAGTCTTTTCTGGTCGTTTCTGCCGAGGCAATCAAGGCTTTCTAATACAGTAATGCTTCTGAATTTGAGTTTTTCAATGATAAACTTCTGGCAGGAGATAATGGTTAATCGTGCCTTTGCAGGGCTGTTTACCCCGAAAAGATATATGGGCACTCTACGATGATTAAAACAGTAATCAACTTCGTATTCAGGCATATCAGGGAGTGGATGAAAGTCCTTTTGAGGTTCGTATTCGGCAAGTCTGGTAAAGATATACTCATCAAGCATCTCAAAAAAGAGGCTCTGAATAACCTCTCTTTTATAGAGTTTCATATTGCTGACTTTTAAAACAGCACAAATAAACTGCATTAAGGCAGGATAAAGATGTTCTGAATCAATATCAACATACAGGTTTCCTCTGTCGTTCTGTATGTTATAGGAAGAGATTATTGTATTAAATATCCGCTCTTTGTTTGGAGTATCAATGTCATATGAATAAGATAACCTCATTAGAGTGAAGCCCTGGTCTGATATTCTGAAGACATTATTATCCAGTGGAGTGATAAAAACTTCCACCATGTCTCCATCTTCATGATAAAAGGGTATCAGAACTTGCCACAAACCTGGTCTCTTTTCTCGCAAGGCTATCTTCTGACTACATTGTCTCTGCAGTATCTCAATTATTTCTCTCATATTTCACCGAACAACCCTTTCTGGGGTTTAATATATTCATGGACATTTATAATATTGGTTCTTTTGATAAAATAATCAAGTGCCTTCTCATAGGAATTCCGAGCTTGTCAAGTTTTTAGTTGAAATTTTCTGAATGGCTCTCATTAATTTTTCCTCCTATGCTGCTACTTTTACAGTTTCACCTGTTTCCTCTAATGCCTCAATATTCCTGATGACATCAGGAATCGAGGCATACCCATTAACCCTTTTGAATCTCTTCTCACAATATAATACAGAGGCAAGCCATCTCTGTTTCATCCTGCTATTACGATACCTCTTAATATTACCCTCTGCATCCCTTACCATTGAAAACATGCTCTCTATTGGATTGGTTGAGCGTAGTGTCTTCCTTAGCAATCCCGGAACTTTTAGCCGATGCAGCGTAAGTATTTCCTCTATCGCCTCTAAAAGTGAATCTGCTGCTGATTCATTGATTCCCCTGAGCCATTTCTCCATTTCAAGTAGCATCTCTTTTGCATCTTCATAGCTTTTCTGCTCCAATGCTGTTTTAAACTTGCGATGTGCCTCTTTTCTATATCTCTTGGCAAGATGCTTCTGTATGTTCTTGTCTTTATGTATGGTGCAACGCTGATGTAGAAGTTTCTTGCCAAACTTGTCCCTTAATGCCTTGATTATTCCCTTGCCCCCATCTGTTACCCAAATTGTTCTCTTTGTTAGTTTTAATCCCCTCCTTTCCATGTCCGCAAGCAGTTCTTCGCATAGTTCATGGTTCTCTGTCGCTCCCTGCCAGAATCCCAATGGCATCTTCTTACCCTCTGTGTCTATTCCTAATGCAATTATAAATGCCTCACCTGCTCGATGTATTGTGTCAAGATATATGGCAAAGGCTCTAAAATCAGACAACGACCTCTCCTTGAATTCTTTGAGTTGTTTCTCTGTTGCCTCTATAATATGCCTCGATACTGTACTCGGTGATACTCCAAATGCCTGCGCTGCCTCTATTACTGTCTCAGCATACTTCTGACACGATATGCCCCTTAATACCTTTGCCAAAAGCTCTTCAGAAAATCCATCAGGTTCTTTCATTCTCTCATAACTCTTTAATTGTATTTCCCCCTGCCTGCCACGAAGTCGAGGTCGCTCTACACGCACCTTTTGATCTGCTATATATACTGAGCCAGGCTGACTTGCCCATTTATATATGTCAGGGCAAAATGGCTTATACTCAGGCCCTGCTGTCTCTTCCCTGTCTATATACATTATTGCCTCTGCTACCATCCTTCCCATCTCCATCATAAGTGAGTCAACTCCTTGCTTACCCCTTGCTAATATCCGATACATCTGCTCTACTACCCATTGCCTGCCGTATGCCTCCTCTATACCTCTGATTACTTTTTTCCTCTGTCTTGTGCTATCCTTCATATGTGGCTCCTTTCTTAAATGTTTTTTTGGTTACCGTGGATTATGCCACGTGGGAGCCACTCTTTCAAGTTTCAACTAAAAATAGTATATCATCATAGGAATTGAAACTCTCAGTAATCTCTGACAAGGATAACTTGCGTAGTTCCTTTTCAATATCATCATTATTGGGCTTATGAATATGATAGGCATAATGCGGGTCAGGACGAAGGATGTCTTTAGATACATAATGAGGTCCGTTGCAACGAATTAAAGGTATACCTTTTTCAGCAGAGGGAAGTAAGTCCAGCCCTATGGAGAAATTTTCTGGAAATTCTTTGTGTTTTCTTATAAACATCCTAAAGTAATAATTGCCTTCAGTTGATTGAAGCTTAAAGTCCTTCCGTAAATGTCGGTATTCTTCCTTAAACTCCTTATAAGGGTAAGGAGATTATAGTATTGCAGGGGGTCATTTTTATATGCCGATCAGGGGTCAATTGTATTTTACGATCTACACATGAAAGTATCAATATTTAAAGAACAGCAATAATAGCAACCTTTATGGCATGATGTTTCTACAGTGATTTGTTTGAGTTCATGGTCTACCCTTCGATTTAGAGTCAAAGCATTAGTAACTACATATTCAATTTCTGAAGTATTGAGATGTAACCCAATGTGCTGTTTAAGGAGATAAGGGAATATCTCATCATGAGGTAAATCAGTTAAAATATTTTCCATATTAACCGCATCTCAGATTTTTATAGAGCCTTATCAGTTCTTCTTTCGTATCTTGAGTCCAGATACAATCCGCCGGCAAAATGCTCGTCAGATTAATTATCCGTGCCTTCAAACTATTTATTTCCAGACAAACACTGCAGTTTATACAATCATTAAAATTGCATTTATCAAAATCGAGCTTTAGTTGTCTGTCATCAGGCTGTTTTCTTTTTCTCCGAAACTTTCTTAAACTGACTACTTTTAAGTTCCTCCTCGGAGTTTTTCATCTTAAGCCATTCTTTAAATTCAGGGAATACTCTTTGAAATTCCACCTTAAGCCATGCTTTTTCATCATCTGAAGCATTCTGCCAGAATTCATCTATCCATGTCTTCATCTTTTCTTTGGGGATGTCCTCAACAGGAACTACTTTCTTGCTTTTATCTATAAACATCTCTCCCTCGCCTGTGAGGAGCCAGTCAATAGAAATGCACAATTGTGTTGCTATTTTAAATAAGTTGCTTGCACCGGGTTCTCGTTCTCCAGAAATATATGACTGTAATGTTCTATAAGGAATATTGCATTTTAGTGCAAACTGTTTGAGATTCCCTTTTGTTGTCTGCTCAACTGCAATTTTCAATCTTTTAATAACATTATTTTGCATTTGACCTGCCTATTAAAATAGGTGAAAAAACATCCTTGTCCAAATTATTAAGAGAATACAGCTCGTTACAAAGTTCTTTTCTTGATTCTCTAATTTCGTTTGAAGTAAAATCTTTATATTGAAAAATAAGAGTTATATACATCTTTGATCGTATATTAACGGCATTAGTTTTTGAAATTAAAGTTTTAAACTTTTCTTTATGTAGAGTTGACATATCAGAATTTTCGATATGTGGTAAGAAGGTTTTATATTCTTCTACTAAACTTGCCTCTCTCACTAATGTTGCTTTGAAAAAAAACTGTTTATTATCTTCAAATATAAAAGTTTTATGTTTTTGTTGCTGAAGAAAATTAAGATGCTCTCCTGATAACCAAAAGTAACAAGGGAAAGAGAAAGTGCCATCTCCAGACTCTTCAATAAAACAACATACTAAATAGGTATTTGGGGTATTTTTGATTCTATTGAAGACATCCTTTTGTATCCCAAAGTCAAGAGTTATTTCTTTTCTTACACCAGCACCGCTCTTTTTTATGTTGGCATAGTGATTAATATTAAACTTTCTCGATTTAACCTGTATGAGCTTACGTTTTTCTTGTTGGTCACCTTGAAGGGTTATGGCTTTTTGATTAGACGCTATGATATCAAAACCAAAATCAGCAGGCATTTTGAAAGCTTCATAGCCGAGTAAAAAAAGATCACCTATGATGCGATATTCTACACCAATGCCGGAATATAAGTTGTCATAATTTACTTTCATAAATACCCCCAATGCAGCATAGTGATTTTTTCTCTTGACATAAATGCACAATTGTGCTACCATCTTTCCTGAGATGATAAAAAGCCAATATAAAAAAATGAGCGAAGGAAGCAATCAGGCTGGCGCCGGAGATGTGATAAAACCCTACCTTAAGTGTGCTTTTTATCATCTCACCATTTCCGGCGCCCTTATAAACGAAGACATTCGGCAGGGAGGGCATAACTAATGCCTCCCCGCATAATCGAGGATAGATTATGCAGATAGCTGAAATAGCTTACCCCCACGGGACATCGGCGGATGCGAAGGAGCGGCAACTCCAAAACATCGTAAATGCCGGTGTCCTGTTTTTTTATAAGAAATTAACGCTTAGCCTTTTTATGATCTTCTCTATAAGAGAGATAAAATGCAATCAGAGCAAGTATAATAGCGCCTATGACCATTACATAAAATCCTTCCATTTTTTACTCCTTCTTTTCTGGTGGTATTGTGAAAAAAGCGATTATATAAATACTAATCGCGCCAACTATACTGACAATAGCGGCTTTATAGTTAAAACTTTCACTAATCAAGCTTCCGGCAAAGCCGGCAGTAAGCAAATATTTAACAACATCCATGAGCATTTTACCAGTCTCCTGTCGTCTCTTGCTGTGTCTCATATTCTATTAAAACACCTGTTTTTATTAAAAGTTTACTTAAAAAGAGGAGTTTAATGCAAGGTAAAAATCATATAAAACACATCTCATTAAGGCTGCCTGACGAACTGCATAAGCAGATAAAAAACCAGGCGGAGGCGGAGCAGAGGAGCCTGCATGGGCAAATTATTTATCTTCTTTCTTCTTCCTGTGCTGCTCATTCTCGTAGCGTTCAACGCCTTGTTGAAGATAAAGGAGGATTTGGGCGTGCAAAGACCGCATCTCATTAGAAGCTATTTTAGAGAGTTTTTCGTGAAGTTCTGGCGGAAGACGGAGCGAAAAAATTTTAATAGTTTTCGTTTTCATAATAGATTGATAATAGCAGTAAAAAAAACAGCTTGACAATGCCATCAAACTGGCATTAAAATACTGCAAGCATGAAAATGATGCTATAATAGCATTTTAAAAAATACAAATAAGATAATGAGGGGGGTTTTATGTCTTCTAATGTAAAGAGGTATCTCGCACTAACAGAAGGTGAAGAATATTTACTTCAAAGGCTGCTGATCGATGTTGTGCATATAAACTTTCTTATGTATGAGGAGTATATTGCTCTTAATAGTTTGAGAAAGAAGCTGGATCTGCCTGAAATTGATGGTATTACAACAGAAGAATTTATAAACAGATATAGCAATTGTTTTAAGCAATGTGAATGTGAATGAGATTTAAAGCAAGCAATGGAGGCAGCAGTATGAGATGTCCGGACTGTGCATTTAACGGTTTAAATAGTCATATGGCGTGCAAGCTTGATAATCCGTGCAAGACGCCGCCGCATCCACTCAAATCAAAACACATAGATAAGGAGCGGGGGATGAAGGAAGATGAAGAGAACAGAAGTAATCAGCATTAAGACTACAGAAGAGGTTAAAGAGAAACTTATACAGTTAGCAGAGAGGGGCTACAGGAGTTTATCAAGAGAGATGGAAAGACTTATTGAGGAAGCTTACTTTCGGGAATTTGGCCGTGAGTCTTCTCCCATTCGGCGATCTTCTCCTGTAAGAAAAGTTCAATCTGCATAGACATGGAGCGATGCTCTTTTGAGGCAATGAATTGAAGTTTTTGTTTAAGGGAAGGAATAGTTTTGATGGATAAAACAGTATCTTTCTTTTGCATACAAATACTTTACAAGGATAAAGAGCTAAAGGCAATGAAAACTTTGTAAGAAAAAGTAAGAAAAAGTATTGACAACTTTTAAAACAGATGGTAAAATGAGGTAATTAAAAGTAAGTATTAAGAATGAGTGTTTATTATGGATAACGTTCCGAAAATCATATCTTCTAACTTCCTAAACGAAATGGATCGTCGGTTATCGATTGAGGATGTTATTCAGATATTTACTGTTCTTTCTCAAGATGAGAAGATGCAGGAAATACTGATACAGCATTTTCATCCTGATGTGATCATGTCCGAGATGAAAAGACGCAGGATGCCACCGCCACTTTTAAGCACAGCGGATCTTGCTCAGATATTAAGGGTGAGCGTGTACGACATATACCGAAAGCAGCAGAATAATGAACTCGGGATTCCTTATATCCCGCTTGGTCAAGGCAGGAAACAGGGGAAGAAATACGATCCGAGGGACGTGGAAGAGTACATTCGTAAGAAAAAGATTTCTGTTGTTGCAAGACCGGAGAGCCTCAAAAGAGTAAAAAGTCTAAAAAAACTTGAAAAGAAATTGAACAATTCTAATAGCAACGGCAAAGGTCGTCAGGAGACTTGGGAGGTAAGAGGATGAAAGCCGAGAACTATCGGATTTCCAGCCGAGTTTTCACCCAGACGAGAAAGGCACGGCCTTTCAGACGAGAAGGCACGGCCTTTCAGACGAGAAGGCACGGCCTTTCAGACGAGAAGGCACGGCCTTTCAGACGAGAAGGCACGGCCTTTCAGACGAGAAGGCACGGCCTTTCAGACGAGTTTTTTCCCGAATCGTCAATACTGGATTGGCGAAAACAGCGCTTAAGAAGTAAAGAAAAGAAGTATATAAGAAGTATATAAGAAGGGTGTATATAAAGGAACACCCACACAAAAAAAATTGAAATGAGAAAAAACGGCAACGGCAAAAACGGAAAAAACAATTCAGTCCCCAGGATTATTAGACCCTTACGGGTTGAAATGAATTTTTTAAGGAATTTCATCTTTACCTTTAACAAGAAAGAAGTCAACAGACTTGGCAAGGTGGCCGTTATAACCCGTGAGCGTGTTTACAGCGACGGAAGTAAAACAAAGGCAAATCTCATAATACACACTGACTGGGAGTATGGACTTGGAGGTCCATTTGACTATAAGGCCTTCAGAACAGTTGAAAAGATACTATCCGACATCTATACAACAACAAACGGCAATATTCCGTCTGGACCAATATATCTTGGAAAAGAATACTCAATCCTAAAGATGATGGGCTATAAAAATCCCAACGAAGATAAATACAAACATCTCAAGGCATTTTTCATGAGAATGCACCGGATGCAATTCAACTCTGAATTTGCCACCTACAACCCGGCTACAGGCAAATGGGCAAAAGGATACGCATCGGTAGAACCGATATACAAAAAAGTCGTATTTACCGGCGAAGAAATGCCAGAAGGCAGTAGTATTGAAAAAGCGGATGCCGTATATATCTGGCTTGGCGATTTGTATAAAAACAGTTTAAATCATTGTTATGTTGCCCTCATAGACTTTAACTTCTACAACTCAATCAAGAGCCTGCTTTCACGAAGACTTTATGAAATAATCAGTATTTACGCCCATAAGCACAATTCAGTTTTTTTCTGGTACTCGGATATATGTGCGAGGATGCGGCTTAAGAGGCACAAATACAGTGCGGATGCGCAACGGCAGATTGGTAAGATTACAGTAGAACTTAAAAAGAAAGGTTTTTTAAAGTCTGTTGTATGGACAGACAAAAGCAGGCAAGTCAAACTCGAACCCGAGGAGATAGAAGAACTTAAAGAACAGAGAAAACATTTTCTCAAAATAGAGTTCCTCATAAAAAACCAAACCGACACGGAGTTTGAACAGAGCGAAATAGAAAAAGACAACACTGACCTAACCAACCTGTCTGAATTACCTGATTGGCTTATTAAATTTGAAATAAATACAAAATTCAAGGCACAACTATCGGAGCAGCCTTCCTTACTGTCTTTTGATAACGAGAGCCAAGAGTCCTCAAAAGAAGAACTTAATCCTGCTGTAGTATCAGCGTCGGAGGTAGTATCCGAAAAAGAAGAAATAACTTTTCCTGACCCAAAGGATGAAGAAACAAGATGGCACAATTTTGTAACCATTTACATCCGTGAGTATAAAAAAGCTACTGGCCATTTCCCTCCGCTCAATGTTCGGGATCGTGAGAAGATGAAACCGATATTTGAGTCATACGCAGATAGTCAAATTGTAAAACTTGTAAAGCAGCTTTTTTCAACCACTGACAAATATATTCAAAAGAGCAGCAGAACCATATCATTCTTTGTCATACCTGAAGTACTTGGGAAATTAATTACCGAGGTCGCAGAGAAAGAAGCAGATCGCAACAACAAGACCCTTGAAGAGCAAAGGCAAATAAGCGCTGGCAAGGCAGCGTTGACAGAAAAGGATAAGGAAGAGGCTAAGATTTTTTTTAAAGAATTAGCTCAGAAACTATGAATTTAAGGAGGGGATAAAATGCAGACAACAGGGGCAAAAAATTCGCACGCCGCACCTATATGGGAAGCATCGGAAGTTCTTCCCGAATATCTCTGGCAGCAAGCCTATGACTTTGTAGAAACCGAAAAGAAAAAGGTCATCGGCTTTGCAAGGCACTTCCTGCCGTATTCCTCTTACGGCCTCGACGAATTCATCCAGCAGGCCTACGAATCAGCCTTCAAAGGCTTTAAGAAATGTTTCGAAAAAAAGGACTCCGGAAAATACAAAGGCTATTTCTGGAGACAGTATCTTGGAGACTGTTACGACATGGCCAATATTTCATCGAGGAAGAAATTCTACGAAGAAAGTATCAAAACCAGCATTAAAGACCAAACCCTTGCTCAAGAAATAATCGAAGAACTAAGTCGTTCTCCGATTACTCACGAAGAATACCGGGAATACGGCGAAGACGATGCTCCTGCCACAGCAGTAGCATCGTCCATACCGGACCCGCTTCAAACGGCGATCCATAACGAAGAGACTCTGGATAATGAGTTAAAAGAACTGATTCAGGAAGAGACGGTTAAAAAGGCGCTTATGCTCATGACTCAAAGAGAAAGGCAGGTATTCGACTATCTGCTCGGATATCACGACGGCAGGATATATAACATAAAAGAACTTACGCGTATTTTAGGCTTAAAGAAACCCCGGATACTCGCCCTTAGAGACAATGGCATTGAGTTTATCAGGAAAACCTTCTTGGCTCATAGTCAGCTCTTTACCATTGACGAATTGAGTCAAAGGACTGGTTATAGGGCTGGAACCATAAGGCTTATGAAGAGATACGGTTTTTTTAAGGCCAATGAAGACTATATCCAGCGCACTAAAAGCAACAACACCCTTTTTACAGAAAAGGCGGTAAATAGACTTATAACACGCCGCGAAGGAAAAATCCGGGAAGAGGCTCTGACCATGGAAGAAATAAAAAAGTCGAAGAAGTTCAGGAAACAAAAACTCTATACGATTCAGGAACTGAGCGAAAAGACCGGTTACAGCCTTAGTACCCTTCGGGCCATGAGATGTTATGGATTTTTTGAAAGCGGCAGGGAGGTCATAAAAGCCTTATATCAGAGGGGGGCAGCCTTACCCATTGGTCAGGACGATTTAGCCCTTTCCTGTGGCTCTGGCGCATCCACAGCACCAAAAAATATCTCTGGCACAGTTTTATATTTATTTACTGAAAAAGCCGTCAAGAAACTCCTTCGCCGCCGGAAGCGGACGATGACAACTAAAAAGACAACTATCTTACTTCCTAATCCAATATTTATAAGGCAGGAGGTCATAAGCATAGACGGTATCAACCTTTCCAGAGCGAAATATGCGCCGGTAGGATACATTCCGTCGCATATTTCGCTTAATACCGGCCGCCTCGCGGCGGCCAGAGGTTAAACGAAATGAGCCTATTTCTCGAAGATAAAATCCAGCAGGCGATAGATTTTCTCCGTATCCACGAGCTTCCGGAAGGATACGATGTTAAATTTTCCGGAGGAAAAGATTCCATCGTCGTTTACGACATAGTGAAACGGTCCGGAGTTAAGCATACAGTTCATTACAACTTCACAACCATAGATCCACCAGAGGTCACCCGGTTTATTCTCCAGCATTATCCGGAAGTGAGATGGATACGGCCAAAAAAGACCTTCTATCAGTACTTACTTAGGGTAGGATTACCTACAAAAACAAGGCGGTGGTGTTGCGGAAAACTCAAACATAGAGTTCATCCAAAAGGCTGTTCAAAGCATATAGTTGTTGGCATCCGTGCAGAGGAGAGTCCCAAAAGGGCCCAGAGAGGCATGCTTTCTTATAATCCTGATGGCAGAACTATGCAGTACTGTCCTATCTACCATTTCAGCGAGGATGAAGTATGGGAATATATGGAGCTTAACAATCTTCCCTATCCATCCCTTTATGACGAAGGATTTTCCCGCCTCGGCTGTGTCGTATGCCCTTTCATCTGCAGATCAGGAGGAGTATTAGAAAGACATAAAAAGAGATGGCCACGAATATATCGGAAATTTGAAGAAACCGTAGCCCAACTTTATGAGATTAAAAAAGAGTGGTATCAAGCCCAGGGGGTTTATTCTGCAGAAAGACTGCTTGAAATGTGGTATAAAAGCGAATCGATATTTAAAGAAGAGGACAGCGATTCGCAATGCTGCCTCTTTCCAGCCGGTTCGCTCCCGCTTACTGGGGGCTCCGCAAATACGACATTCATAAGGAGCTCGTTTTAGCATGACCCTCTCCGCTGCCTCCAAAACCTTCAAAATCCCTCTCAAAGCCCTTAAGGACCTTCAGAGGGATAACTATCTCAAAATGGAGCCTCTTACGGAATCTGATATCCATTTCCTTTCGTGTATAAGGGCCATCTGGTGCAAAGAAAAATACCTTCAGCATCAATTAGCCCGTATTAGCGCCAAGAAGCGCTATGCAATCGCAATCAAGGCGCCCATGACCCGCCTTGAAAAATGGATATTTGAACGGTACCGCCGCTCGAAAGGAACACGACTCTACATTGAAAGAGTTGTATCTGATATCGGTTCTATTTTTCATATCCCCGATACTCCTGAACTCAGAAAGACGATCCTTCGCGTCCGCAAACGAGTATACAACACCCGCAGCCGTATACCCTTCAAACACCCTTAAGCATCGGCGTTTTAATCTGCCCTTTTTCTACGATTATCTATAGAAAGTGCAAATTAAAACGCACTTTCTATCTTCTAATAATGAGGAAGTGCAAATTAATTTGCACTTCCTCATTATACTCTTTAATACCCGCACCTTCGGGTGCCTCATAAAACATATTTACTCATTACGGACTATAAATAAACATAAGTTACGTTGTTACTCAGAATCGAGTAACAACTCCAAATTAATTTGCACTTTCTATCTTCTAATAACGAGGAAGTGCAAATTAAACTCCTCTTCCCCAATCTCCAATTAGGGGTTACCTGCCGATGTATCTATATTTTGAAAGTGCAAATTAATTTGCACTTTCCTACTTATAGAGAGCAGAAAAAGTCAAAACAAAATGCCCTTGAGGGCGAGGAGGAAGCATTGAGAGAAGATTATATGGCGGGAGCGGATATCGGATTTGGAGATTTTAAAGGAATAATTAACGGACAGACAAAAATCAAATTCCCTACGGCAGTGGCCTACGCCCGGAAGAGTATAACAGACATCGGAGAGGACTCTGAGACTTTTATGTTTCAGAACCGCGAATATGTCGTGGGCCCTTCAGCCCTGTTTAACGCCTTCTCCACTCGCAGTCTCGAATTCCTTCTGAAGTATGCCCCCCTTCTTTTATATCGAGCATTTTCGGATATGAAAAACATCACCCACATTGCTGCGGGGCTGCCGGTAGGTTTTTATACCGCTGACAACAGGGAAGCCTTCAAAGACAGCATAGAGAGTTTTGAGATCAATGGAGAGAAAAAACAATTTCACATAGAGGTCTTTCCGCAGGGTGTCGGCATTCTTATAGATTATTGCTATGATTACTCCGGCCATGAGACAAAGGATACGGATACCGACGGGCTCATTCTCGATCTTGGGCATTTCACGATAGATATCGTGCCTTTTGAGAAAGGAGTCGCGGTTCGAGACGGTTCAGGAATGCTTGAAGGAGAGGGAATATCGAAAGTCTGCGACGAACTCGCGGATTATATTCAAGTCGAAACAAAGGTCCGCCTCAATGAACAGGAAACAAAGGATGTATTCCTTAAAGGCAGTCTCCCTATATACGGTAAGGAAAAGGATCTCTCCACAGTGATAAGGGATATAGTCGAAAAGTATGTCGAAGAGATGCTTCAGACTATATCATCTCGATGGGAGAGGCGTATACAGCGGGCGAATAAACTGATCATCGCCGGCGGTGGCGCTTATTATCTTCAACAGTATATACCAAAGAGATATGCCGATCTGATCTATATTCCCGACGAGCCTGAATTTGCCAATGCCAGAGGGTTTTTTAAGGGCCTCAAACTGAAATTCCCTGATGCAAAAACGGAAGGGCTCAGCGAATAAACGATGAATCTACAGATAGCAGAAGCACTGGTGCATTCAAAATATCCAATAGCAGGGAAGTGTCCCAACTCCTGCTTTAAAAACGGCTGGCATCGTTGCGGCACTATACCCGTGTATTCAGTTCTGGACGGTGAACTTCCCGGAGTTTCGGCAAGAGTGATCTGCTTAGAATGCAGCCAAATAAATAATGAAAGACGATGAAGGACGCGACCTGCGGTATTTCATACCGCGAAATCAACCGGCAACGATTGGTGTAAGGTAATGAAGATCACAATTCCGGAGGTAGACGAATACGGCGATGTGTTAGAAGTACTCGAGGATCTGCCAAAGGCGGTAAGAATTAAAATTGTCGCGCAGGCGATCCGAGAGTATAAGGAAAGCGTGAAGGGAGGAGCGATTATTAATCTCCTCCGCAAACAAAAATCAAAGCCGGCAGAAAGCAAAAAACCAGGTAAAGAAAAGGCTTCGACCGACAGAGACCCTCTTAAAAAAGTAATGGGAGGTTTTCTCTGATAAGGGGTTACCCTGAGAGGCATTAAAAAACAAATGATTTTTAAAATCATAATCACCATGGTATTTACCCTCCTTTTGGCTATAGCGCATAAGCCTCACCCCGCTTATGCGCTGACCTTTTTACTTCCTCATGAGTTAGAACAACAGGGGAATGTTTATATACATTATCCGTCAAATCAGAGGTATGTTTATACTGATACCCCTATTTTTATATCGAAAAGACAGACAGTTCAGGATGGTAATGAAGAAGATGCTTATCTTCAGGAAAAAGCGAATAAAAAAACAAGGCCTATTATTTCGCTACCTTTAGAGCAGATAATTCAGCAGCAGAAACAACAGCCTGTCTCTTGTAAATCCTGCGGGGCTAACCAACATCAAGAGGATAACCAGCCTCAAAAAGAGCGTCTACTGGCTCTTAAAACAAACTTTGATTTTGATAAATCAGACGTTAAAAAATCTGAACTTCAGAAATTATCTCAAAAACTATCTGAACTAAAAAAGGCTGACTTAATCGAAATCAAAGGCTACACTGACAAAACAGGCGCTGAAGAATATAACGATAAACTGGCTTTAAAGAGAGCGGAATCCGTAAAGCAGTATCTTATTTCTCAGGGCATAGAGGAGACAAAAATCAAGATCGAGGCTAAAGGCAAATGTTGTTATATATCGCCTAAAGACAGCGAAAACAGGAGGGTTGAAATATGGGTAGAGATAGAAAATGGTGGATTGCATATATCACAGTAATTTTAGCTTTTGTCTTCTTATTTGCATATCACAGTATTGCAAATGACAAGAATGAGGCTCTTAATAGGGCTATATATCATGCAAAAGAACTGCAGGCAGCGATTGAGCAGAGTAATATTAAAGAACGGGAGGTGATATTGAGGAAGGTTAATTTTATAAGGGAGAAGATCAGAGAGGAAATTGTAGGCAATCCTACGAATCTTAAAGAACACAAACAAATTAAATAATTAAATAAGGAGGCTAAAAAAATGAAAATGAGTTTTAAAGACAAATTACTGTATAAGATCTATTTAGTTGTAGAAACAATAAAGGAAGAGAACAAAAAGCCCGGTCTGCTGCATTTAATAGTTCTTGTCAATATTATCGTTCCTATCGTTTTATCTTCTCTTGGACACGCCGATTCATTACAGCCTTTGGTTGACAAGACAAAAACGGAGTGGGAAGGCAGCGGCGTTATATTAGCTACGCTTATCGGCGTAATTATTGGCGCTGTGTTGGGGATGTTTGGAAAAGGGTGGAGTGGTTTAGTCTATGGACTATTAGGCGGCTTCATAGGCGGCGGCGCATATGGCATAAGTTCTTGCACGACAACGCAGGGTAAAGGCATTAACTGGACGCCCTAATATGGAAAAGAAAGTCAAATACATCCCAAAAACCGAGTATATAGATGGAATGGCGGAGATAGGCGGCATCATACCTTATGACGCGTTTGTTGTTTTTTTTGCTGGTGTTCTGGTGTCCATTCTTATATTCAGAAGCACCTTGATAGCTCCGGTGTTCGGGATTCTTGCTGGAGTTGGGTATTATTGGTTCAAAAAGAGGTTCAACAGAAACTTCTACCTGACGATCCCGTATTATCTCGGCATGAGAGCTCCCAGAGGAGTGCCGCCTGTTACAGAAAAAGAGTTTATAGAGTGAAGATTAGGAGACGGAGACAACCTTGAAAGAACTTAAAGGCATAAGCATATGGAAGCATCTCGACCAAATAAAAAGAATATTAATTCTCGTGTTAATGGTCTCTGCCCTGATCCACTGGGCGAGTTTCTGGCTGATAGCCAAACTTGCCTTAAACAGAAATATAACCGTGCAAATTCCTCCGGGGACTTACCAAAACACGGCTATTGAAAAGGGAAATAATAAAGGTTATATGGAGCTATGGGGCATGCATTTCCTTGAGGTAATAACTGAATTTAGTCCCAGTAACTATGAGGCAAAGGCTAACTATTTACTGAGTTACGCTTCTTCCAAGGGTGAAAAGAGCATGAGGCCGAAGTTCCTCGATGGCCTCAAGGAAGTTAAAGAAACAAACGCCTATCAGGAGTTTCACCCGAAGATGGGAACATGGAAAAGCACATGGTTGACGCATGAATTATGGCGTGTAGAGGTTGAGGGAGATGTGGTAAGAGAAACCTCTGTTTTGAATACAGTTACAAGGAACAAAAAAACAAGGAAGTATTATGTTGACATTAAATATTCCAAGGACGGAATTCAACTGGAGGACTTTGGTTATGTTGATCAATAAAGGCTTTTGTTTTGCAACTATAGCATTGATGTTATTAATAGGCGCTAATGTTTACGCTGTTGAATTTTCAACTGTTAAAATTCTGGCTGAAGCTCAACAGACAAAAACTCTCCCTGAGACGGTACAGCAACAGCAAGAAAATAACAATCATTCTTGTGGCAATTGCACCCATGATAAAGACGGCGAAAAACAGTTGCCGCTGCCGGCTATTAAAGATGTGCAGGAAAACCCTTCCGGGAAGATAACTGTAACATACAGAGACATTCCAGTTACTGTTCCTGCGTCAAAAGTTACCAATGTAATTAAAGTCCCCTATACAATTAAAAACCTTGGATCTTCAAAATTCTGTCCTGATAAGGATAAGACAGTATCGCCAAACTGTATAAATCCGGACAATATTGGCAAATCCGAGTATCAGATTTCGGTGGTCCCGGTTGCAGGTCGTGATACGGATTTTGCTATAGCTACAGAAGGGAAGACATTTCTTGTCACCTTAAGGCCTGTGCTTGACACTCCTGCACATATTGAGATTAAGGATGAGGGAAGCAATACTGTAAACAATACTGTAAATACTGCAAAGGCTGAGAATTTTGAGAAATCCTTCCCGTATGTGGAAGGGCTCATTGAGATCATTAAAAAAGCAGTCAGGAACGAGCAGTTGGATGGTTATATTACAAGACATGCCTCAACCATACACGAGACCCCGGACTTATATTTCATTATCAAGAAAGAAATGATAGGAGCAAGATATAAGGTTGTTTATATAGACATTTTGAATAAGACAAATAGTGTTATCCAATTAAGGGAAGATTCTGAATTACTGCAAAATGTAGTAGCCAAGATAGCCGGAAGTCCATTGGCAAGTAATTTATCCAGAGAATTTATCCAGCCAAGAACTCCTGAAACTGAACGCAAAGGGGAGCACATATCAACTTTGATTTCTGTCGTGCGGAGGGGTGTGAGTGATAGATAAAATTACCAAAATTTTTAAACGACCACAAAACGCTGGAGACATCGTTGAAAATGCTCAGGCTCAAGACGGCCAAAGCATTAAACTTCAGACAGTAGAAGAGAGGGTTGCGTCAAGAAGGAACAAGGCTATCATTGTAATTACGGCAGTTATTGGCCTTATTCTTATTGCTATGTCTGTTAAGGATATGCTGATGCCTTTTATTACCGGCGATGCTGCTCGAAAAAAACAGGAAGACCAGAGAAAAGTGAAACTACTTGAGCCTCCAAAAGGCGCAAAGCAGGGTGAGATAACCGATACGGTCAAGCTTTCAGATGATTGGAGGACAGTTGTAGAGAAGAAAATAGATGAACTTGAGAAAAAACATCAACAGTCAGAAAAAGAGAAAGATGAATTAAAAGAACAGTTAAAAAAAGAAAAGCAAAAAGGCGCCAATACAAAGGAAGGATATCCCCAGAAATCACTTAAAGAGATGGCGCCGATCCCTAATAAAAATTCACAGGTAAGTCCAGAACAACAACAGCAGCAGCAGAAAAAAGCGGAGCCGGTTGTTCAGCCGACATTCAGAAGCATAGAGTTCAAGTTCGATAAGCCGGAGGCTAAGAAAACATCCGCAACTGATACTCAAAAAGCTGCAGACAGTAAAGTTGATTCCATAGACCTGCCTATCGGTATTGTGGTCGGACTTACTATCAACGGTATGGATGCGCCGACATTCCAATGGGGACAACAGGACCCGCAGCCGTTGCTGATAACTATTGAAGATAAAATGATTACGGCAATGAACGAAGAAATAGACCTTAAAGGCTGTATGGTTCTTTCTTCCGCGCATGGTGCTGTAAGTGCAGAGAAAGCCATGCCTCGGCTTGTCAAAATGAATTGTAGAGACAAAAATGGCAATTTATATGCTGGCAGCGTTAAGGGATGGATTTTAGGCGATGATGGCAAGGTCGGCATAACAGGCAGGCTGGTGTCGAGGCAAGGGTCTGTTCTTGCTAAAACTTTCTGGGCCGATGTTCTCAGTTTGGGCGGCAGTTACTTGAGACAGTCCGCTACGGCCACTTCCCTATCGCCGCTCGGTGCAATAGAAACTACAAAGCAAGATGGCGAGCAGTTGCTTAAATCAGCCGGCGGTCAGGCTATTGAGAGGACGAGCGGCAGGATATCGCAATTTTTCATAAAAATTGCTGAACAAATATATCCTGTAGTTGAGGTAATGCCTGGGCGGAAAGTTACGGTTCTTTTTGAAGGCGGAAGATTGACAAGAGTTACAAAAGACAATTTTATGAAAGTAACTGATATAGCGCAAAATGGAGCAAGCGCAAAAGATATGAAGGAGGATAAAAATGTTAATAAATAAGGTTAGGGTAATTACTTTATTAGCCGTGGCGTTGTGTCTTTTTTCTACGAATGCCTTTGCAGGGGAAACTATGCCGATAGACATTCCAAAGACCGAGGCATTGCAGAAGATACTTTCTGCTACGAACAGCAAGCTCAAAGAGGTCAACGATATTGGCAGTGTATATGAGGTCGTTACAGAACGTAATGATCAGAAAAAGGTAAATGTTCTCTACCTTACGAAAGACAAAAAATACATTATAGGCGGGGCATTATTCGATTCGAACCTGCGGAATATTACAAAGGAGAGGCTGGACGAGCTTAATAAGGTAGATTTTTCTAACCTGCCTCTTGATAATGCGATTGTAGTAAAAAGAGGCAATGGCACTAAAAAGCTCGTAATGGTGACAGATGTTGACTGCCCATTCTGTAAAAAAGCATGGGAATGGCTTAAGACACAGAATAACTACACGCTGTATGTGTTCCTCTCTCCGATAGAGCAGTTACATCCTAACGCAAAGGATAAAAGCATCAAGATACTATGCTCTAATGATGTTGCAAAGGCATTAGATAATGTAAAAAGTGGTAAAACTCTTAATGCAAAAAACTGCGAGGCAGGAACAGCTAAACTTGCTGAACATGTGCTTGTATCAGAGGTCATAGGTGTAACAGGAACACCTGTGTTTGTATTAGGAGATGGCAGAAAAATCGAAGGGTTTAACAAGCCTGTGATAGAAAATTACTTTTCAGGAGGCAATAATGAAAAATAAATTTTTTATTATTGCCATATCGTTATTTTTACTTTCCAGCTGTGCGTCTTTTTTTACGGTTGGCGAGGAGAAATTTGCTTGCAAAGGGGATCCCGAAGGCGGACAGTGCGGAGACCCTAAGACAATTTACAAAAACAGGGAAAAGATATTGAGCGAATACGGGGATAAAGGGGATAAAAATAAAGAGCCGAAAGGCGAAGGTAAAAATATAAAGGTGGAGCTAACTGTTCAGGATAATCATAAATTTAAACAAGACGGTACTCTTATCCCTATGCCAGTCCGTCAGGCGGAAGAGATAAGAAGGGTATATATCAATGGTTTTAGAGATCATAAAGGCAATCTCATAGGCAATATCTGGGTGTTTACGGTAGTAAACGATGGAGACTGGCTATTGCCTGATGGGAGGAGCGTCGTTAATGTCGAATAATGGGTCAAATAACGGCAAATATGACCATCATCATGCATTGAAGGCTTTTTTTGAAACTACAGCCTTATCGGATTTTTGCTCGTGGCTTTATGCAGAGGACCATAAGGATTATACTCTTTATGAAACCACAGAGGGCATTGGATTTATATATCAGGTTGCGGTTGCTCCTTTTCTTGGAGAATCTCTTGAATCCGGGTTTACTCAGATATTCAACAGTACATATCCGAAAAATACGATAATACAGTTTTTTTGTTACGCGTCCGAAAACATAAAGCCTTATATCGATGCCTACAGGAATTATCATTCCTATGTGCCTAATATTGATAAACCTCACATTATCAGTGAAATGATCAACAAAAGAGCAGATTTTATAGAAAACGCGGCTATAAACGGATTTTGGGAGGGAATTAAGTTCAGGCCGAGAGTTTTTAAAAATATGATTTCATTCCTTATCCCTTACTCATCGTTTAACAACAACATAGTAGAAACATACAGTAGAGCAAAGGAAATTGCCATAAATGTAAAAGGGATGCTTAAAGGAATAGACTTGCATCCGCATAATTTAGATGCTACAGGGTTTAAAACAATTTTGCGCGAAATATTCAATTGCGGAGTGCAGGGAATAATGGAATATAATAACCGCAGCGAAATGAGAAGGCAGGTTATAGCTAACAATACAAGTTATTCGATTGTTGATGATAGCAATTTTAATACCGATTTGCGTATCCGTCACAACAACTGGGAGAAATATATCAGGACTTTTACGATATCAGGTTATCCGAGGAAGATGAATCTATGGGAATTTAACAATATACTTTTTAATTGGGACAGCCGTGAGGTTGCACCGCCGATGTATGCTCCTTTCTGCTGGTCGCTATCGGTTAAATATGTTGACTGGAAAACGGCAAAACATAAACTGACGCTGAAGACCGCGGAAAATATAAGGCAGTCGGAAGGTAATAAACTTGCAAGGTTTCTTCCTAAAATAGCAAAAAAAGCAGAGGAATCAAGATATGTAGCTAATCTTCTCGATGATAACGCAATACCTTTACCGTCGTATTTTACATTATTTCTTGTTGAAAACACCAAAAGCGGACTTGATTATCTCACGGAAGTTGCGATCAATAAGCTCGCTCAGAAAGGCTTTGCTTTTGAAAGAGAAAAAAATCAAAATATGATAGCAGCGTTTCTTGAAAGCCTGCCTCTTAACAATATTAAAGAGAGAGACACATTCTTAAACAGGCGAACAACTTTATTCGATGCTAACCTTGCAACGATGATACCGTTTGTGTCGGATGTGTCCGGCTCTGCCACTCCGGATGAAATATTTGTCGGCAGGAAGGGCGGTCTGGCATTTTTCCATAGATACGATTCGGATACGAATTACAACATGTCAATAGTAGCCGAATCCGGAGGCGGGAAATCGTTTAACACAGGCAATAGGCATGCTCATGCGCTTGCTGCAGGCAGACAGGTAAGGGTTATTGACGTTGGAAGGTCTTATGAATTTCTCTGTCAGGAAATGGGAGGGGAATATATACACCTCACAGATGAGAGGAATCCTTGTTTTAATTTTTTTACGAACATCCTTGAGACCCCAAGCGGGGATATTCATCCTGATGAGATTGACAGCATCATTCCAATGGTAGGTTTCTTATGCGGGCTGGATATTTCTCAGCAGGTTGCAGCTAAGGGCGAGGATAACATATCCGCGAGATATGCCTCGCTAATAATCAAAGCGATAAATATAGCATATAGAAAAAACGGCAGACAGGCAGGCCTAAAGGATGTTGCGGATGCATTTCTGGAAATAGCGAAAGATTACAAAGTGCATGATCAGGCTCCTGAGAAATTATACGAAAGCGTATGGCCTTATTCACACGGGCCGTATGCGAAGTATTTTAACGGAGAAAACAACATACATTATTCGAAAGATTATGTTGTCCTTGAGCTTGAAGAGGTAGCGCAGAAAGACACGAGACTGAAGGCTGCGATAATTTTCTCCATCATTATTCAGATCATGAGAGAGGTTTTTATACAGTGGTCGAAAACCGGAAGGAGAACAGACGTTGATATTGACGAGGCATGGATGTTGTTTACGCTTGCAATAGCATCCGAATTCATGGAGTCTGCGGCAAGGCGGTTTAGAAAATACGGTTCATCCCTTTGCGTGATAACGCAGGGGATAGACGACGCGTACAAAAACCCGACGACTAAAGCTATTTGGGAAAACAGCGCCCACAGGATATATCTTAAGATGAAGCATTCATCCATAGAGCAGGCTCTCAAAGAAAATAAGCTTGTTATGGGAGAGTTCGAGAAAGAATGGTTTAAGACCCTTGTAACGGACCCGGGCAGATTTTCCGAACTGTTTGTTGAGACAAAACAGATGTATGGGGTTGCAAGACTTGTTACGGACCGCTTCAGTTATGGCTTTTTTACGACGACATCTGACGAAAAAACGCAGATAAAAGGTCTTGCGCGTCAATACAATATGGATGTTTACGGTGTTTTAAAAATGCTTACTGAAAAAAAACCTATGGGGAAAATTCTTATAGACATCTGCTCCGTATCGCCATTGGCGGTAAAGCTTGCTCTTCGTTACCAGGCTGAGGAGGCTAAAGACAGAAAGCTCGGGGAAATTCTGATGGAGATGGGATTAAAAGAAGAATTTTTACAACAGGCTTTAAAAATACAGGAGGAACAATTAACATGGGAAAAAGTTTTCGTGAATTAAACTGGATCGTTGTAGCGGTAATATTTGCATTTGTGCTTAGTTCAATCAACGCGATCAACAGCTTCGTGGTTAAGAAAAAGCAGGCGACTTTTTGCACAGTCGATATCTGGCAAGTAAGCAACTATATAGCCTTGAAGGCATCAGAGCAGCATCAAAACAGTGCCTCAATAGACGCGTCAGCAAAACAGGAGGCTATTGCTAAAGAGGTTAATACTTATATGCAAACGATAAGAGACAAAATATCATTTCCCCGGAAATACGGCTGTGATTATATAGCGGTGAAGGGAAGTATATTCGGGGAAAATCTTAAAGACATAACTGCGCAGGTAATTAAGGATGTTAAGTAGCCTATTTTCATTACTACTTCTTCTCAATCTCGGCATCCACGGGCAAACCTATAGCATCGAGGAACCTGATTTGCAGGATGAGATAGAGTCAAAGGCTAACAGCCCTGCTATACATCAGGAACTAAAAGAGAAAATCAGGAAATCCTATGTAGCTAATATATATTTGCCTGATGTTAAAGAAAAATCTAAAAGAAAAATGTCTTTTACATACACCGTGCCAGAAGATCTTATTATAGACGGCAAAGTCATAGCAAAAAAAGGTCAAGTAATCAATGTCCTTGATAAAGTGAAACTCACAACAAAATATCTTTTTCTGAAAGATTACCAGATGCCGTTGTTTGAGAAACTTGTCTCAAAAAACAGAAACATAGCAGCAGTAATAATTCAAGGAGACCTGTTGCCTCTTAATGAAAAATATCCGAATCACAGGATTTATATGGGCAGCAGGCAGTTGATAGATAAATTCGGCATTACAGGCGTTCCTTCGATGGTTTATCAGGAGGGAACGAGTATCGTTGTCGAGGAGATCCCATATGTTACAAAACACTAAAGGTTCTATACACATTAGCACTATTATATTTATCTTTGCACTTATAGGATTATGGTTTATCTATAGAAGTTATCAGGAGAATAAGCTGAAAGACAATCTATCTGTTGTTATCAATGACTACAAAAGTATTGTATTGGCAGTTATTAAAGACCCCAAACAGAAACAGCAGGTAGAGCAGTTGTTTTCAAAGATACAGGCTAATGCAGACGGTAATGCCAATATTTATATCGAACAGATTAAGAGAATTGCCATGCAGTATGGCAATTCGGCAGAAATACAAAAACAGTTGGAACACTTAAAGAAGGCGATTAATGTCAATGCAGACAAGCACTAACAGCTTGCAGCCTATTGGTTATCGTACTCTCCCACATGAGAGGTGCGAGATGTATTGCAAAGATATGACTAATTGTCTGTCAAATAATCCTGTATATGTAAAGTGCATAACAGATATAACTATCAACTCTCTTTGCTATGTAGCAGGCGTTATAAGCCTAATGCTGCAAGAAAACAAAATCAAAACCTATGAATCAATGCTCATAACTGCCAGTGAACAAATACAAAACATAGCCTTGTGGATAGAAAAACTACAAAAATACAGCACTGATCTTCATATTTTAGACAACAGCAGACTTAATGAAGACCGCCGCATATGCCCTCGTTTCCCAACTGCTGACATGTCAGCAGTGATTAATAATAAGGAATACCTTATTAAAAATATAAGGTGGGTAAGAAGAATTCAAAGATAGCAGCATTTTTTATAGCGGGTTTTGTTTGTTTCTTACTGCTTACAGACGCCTATGCAGACGACCGCCCGTGTCTTAATCCTTTTAGTACAGTAGACTGGTCATTCTTTTACGACACTATTGAATTTAAAGGTATGTGTGTATGTTCAACAGACAATGGCATAAAAGTAGGTTTTAAACACACAGTTCCTGAGCCAATAGCTTTTGTAGAGATAGTAAGGAAGGCATATTATTACCCCTGTCTTGACATGAAGATGGGTGGAGATACACTAAAAATGTCAGGCACGAATTACAGCGATCAAGGGGTTAAGAAGAATGTTCATTACATCAAATACCCTGTATTTGGTATCTTGAATGTAGTGCTTGACTGGTTATGTGTGGATAAATACAGACAATTTGATATAGCCCCACCAAGTGAGCTTGACCCTCGACAGAATGACGACCAGCTTTCTTTGTTATTTCAGCCTGAAAAACTTTTGTATGCCAATCCAATAGCACAGGCTATATGTTTTGCGGACTGCGTGTCTGCATCGACATGGAAACCTATTAATGCACTTAACTGGTGTGCTGGGTGCTGGGGAACGATAGGGACAGTTGTAACCAATTCCCCTGGCAATGACCCCGTGATAGAATCTGCATTGCTTGCGGTTAAACAATTAGACTTGCTCCATACTGATTTTCAGTTATGGAAATACTCCGATGCCCCTGATTTAGATTATGTAGCTCAGGCTGCACGGGCAGGAAGTGTATCAGACACTACTTGTAGTCCTAGAGTATTTCCAAGGATTATAAAAACTCAATACTACATGAATATGGCTTATCCTGTAAGAAGTAAAGCAATACCAATAGGTGATTTTGGTCTTAAATGGAGCTTTTTTAAACAGTATCCCGGCAGCGGCGAAGATTTTATATGGACAATATGGAGGGTAAGAAATTGTTGCTCAGGGTATCAGTTTCCTTAACATTTATATTTATTGTCTTATTGTTCGTATCAGTAGTTAGTGCTGAAGAAGGCTTAAAAACTATATATGTAGACACACCTAATCTGTGCTATAAACTTGACAGAGTAGAAGACAATAAAGTGTATATAGTTTCTACAAGAGATGAATGCACTCAGATAATGGGCAAAATAGCAGTTAAAATCAGCAAAGACATTAAATCCGTTTACATTATCACCAACGGTGTCTTCTGGAAGGAAATGAAAGTAGAAGATGATGTCACCAATAAGTTCCAGAATCTACTACCCAAAAAAGAAGACCTTGAAAAAGCAAGCCAGTATGCAAAACTCAAAGATAAGACAGACATTCATCCAATCAAAGAACAGGAAAAGCAGAAAGAAGACAAAAAGCAAATAACCATAAAAAAACCTGAAAAAGAAGAATACATTTTTTATCTCTTTTCAAAAAGTGTCCCTGATATAACACTTGAATCAGTATTCAATCAGTCAAAAAAACTCCCAAACATCAATTTTTATGGTGTGTTAAGAGGTATAGATAAAACACACTCTGTTTTCGAGAAAATCAAAAACATAAAAGGTTTTGAGGATATTACCATAAAAGTAAATCCTCTTATTTTTAAAGCTGTGGGTGCTCAGGTAGTTCCTGCCATCGTATATGCTTACTGCCCTCCACCTGATATGTTCCGGTCAGCAGAGTGTGATTACCAGTATGTTGTTTATGGCGATATTAGCCTTGCAGGAGCTCTCGAAGTCATGGGTGAGCATAATATTAGATTGAAAGAACTTTCAGAGGAATTGCATGAGTTATAAAAAACACATCCTACTTTATATATTGGCAGTAGCTTGTTTGATAATAGTATTTTTGATAATCTCCAGACCTATCTATGCCTTTGACATTAACTCATTCTCATCTGGCATACAGCAGAAAAACACACCTGAGCAATGGATACAAAAAAGGCAGATACCAAATTATGATGAAAGCAAACTTAATCAGGGTAATTACAGTGGTTATGAAGACCCTCAAAAAGCCCAGAAATTTCAGGATTTAGCAGCACAGATGTTACAGTCCCAATACACATATACCTGTTCGATGATAAGGAAAGTAGAGGATAAGACCCTTTATGAGTGCAATGTTGATAAATCTATATATCCTACAATGGACTTATGCGTTGCTAATTGTAAAGCTGACTATGCTTGCAATCAGGAGCAGTGCTTACTCCAGAATTTATGCAGTGCGTTTCAGTCCTGTCCTTTGGGAGATTATCCGTGTATAAACAATACATGCACCCAAACTGGCGTATGTTCATCTACTCAGGTGACAATTGCGCAATATCAGTGTCCTATGACAGGGCAGATTTATTCAGACCTAACGACTTGTAATAATAATTGTGTGCAGACAGCAATGTGTAGTGCGATTTCTCTTTCAGGGGGCGGGGGTTTTTCGTTTTCTGAGGAATCCCAATGTGGTAGTTCTATGTTTTGGCACCCACTTGCTTACTTAACATCTATTTCATTTGGCGGTTCGGGGAACCAGTTGGTTATTACAGGCAGTTATATAAAGCCCGACAGCAACACCTGTGGTTATGATGGTAATGACCCCTGCAACAACTCTTGTTCCTATTCAAGAAGCGTCAGTATTACTGTAAGCGGAGCCACTCTTTCAGGGGGCGGGGGTTTTTCGTTTTCTGAGACATCCCAATGTGGTAGTTCTATGTTTTGGCACCCACTTGCTTACTTAACATCTATTTCATTTGGCGGTTCGGGGAACCATTTGGTTATTACAGGCAGTTATATAAAGCCCGACAGCAACACCTGTGGTTATGATGGTAATGACCCCTGCAACAACTCTTGTTCCTATTCAAGAAGCGTCAGTATTACTGTAAGCGGAGCCACTCTTTCAGGGGGCGGGGGTTTTTCGTTTTCTGAGACATCCCAATGTGGTAGTTCTATGTTTTGGCACCCACTTGCTTACTTAACATCTATTTCATTTGGCGGTTCGGGGAACCATTTGGTTATTACAGGCAGTTATATAAAGCCCGACAGCAACACCTGTGGTTATGATGGTAATGACCCCTGCAACAACTCTTGTTCCTATTCAAGAAGCGTCAGTATTACTGTAAGCGGCTACACCTGTCCTCTTGGCTCTCAATACCCATGTTCAGGCAGTCCTCCTATGTGCGTCAAAAGTCAGAGTTGTTTAACCCAGTCATCAACAACCACCAAATACCAATGCAGTCTCACAGGGACTCAGTATGATACTCAAAACCAATGCACTGCTGCTTGTCTGAACACAGCTACATGCAACACAAACTACAAATGCACTTATGAAAACAGCATATACGGAGACGCCTCTACCTGTCAGGCTAATTGTTCGTTTTTCCAGTGTCCTTCTGATGGGGCATATTACATGACTATGTCTGACTGTCAGAATGCCTGTGCATCTTTCATATGCCAAAAGGACGGCGTCAAATATAACAATCAATATGACTGTCAGCTTAACTGTAAGGAGGCTGGGGCATGCACCGCACAGTAAGCGTTATCACATTAATAGCTTATTTATTCACTTTTGACATTTTTTCGCCTTTTGAGTATCTATTGTCTCCTGCTTTAGCCTATGCTGAACTCGTTGAAACCATAGAAGATACCTGTCCGTCAGATCCTACTCAGAACGGAAGATGTGCATTAACAGAAGTAAAAGCTGATGCGCCATCCTGCAAGACTATCAACGGTCAACAGGTCTGTAAGGATTGGTGGAGAAAGGACTATAAATACAAATGTTCAGGTGCTTTTGACCCTGACACTATACTTGCAAAAGTAGGCAATCAATACTGTGACTATAAAAACAGTTGCACAGAATGGATAGATGTTGAAAAGCACGGAGGAGAAACCTCATGCAGAATATATGTAGATGTCAATAGACCCGGATGCAATTCTAATTCTTTCGGTTATAACTGCATCGTTAATGACTGTGGGGACTTGTTCGAGAGATGCTCAATAAAACAATATATAAAATATTCAGACATCCCTGATAGGGCTAATATGGAAGTCAATGTAAACTGCGATCCTGCATCCGGCAGTTGCTCAAGCTCAATGCTTGATAGCCAAAAATCAGGTATAAAACTTGGACTTTATACCTTTTCCTGCCCGTCAGAAGTAAAAAAGGTTTGCAAAACTTACTCAGGCAAAGTTAAATGCCCTGACGGCAGAGAACAGGTTTGCAACAGGGTAAAAACCTGCAAAAAGCAAAAAACAGTCAATTCAAAGGTTTTCGAGCAGAAATCCTGCTCAGCAGCAAGAAACATGCAAAGCTATTCAGAGAAAAAAGTCTGTAACCCTTATGGCTGCCAGAGCAGTACTCAAGCACAAGCGTATAAATCAAACCCTCTCTGTATTAAGACTGGGGAGACCAACCTTTGCAAAATGGAAAACGGCTGTTCTGACCCGGGCAGTTACGGCATAGGTGGGTTTGTAAGAAACGGAGGAACATTTAACTGGCTTGGCGGGTGGAATGCATGTGACTGGGGGTATGCAGAGGTAAGAGGACAGGGGGGAAATATGATTAATATCCATGCCTTTGCAACAGGATGTAATGGACAATGTGGAGACCTTAGCGTAACAATCCCCATAGGCACTCCTCCAGGAACAGTCATAGGCTATGTGCATCCCCACTGGGAAGGGTCGTGCGTTACATTATCTGTTACATACGACGGTTATGACTGTTCAGGTGGTGGATGCGTATACCATGTAGGTTTTCATGGCATGGGAGCAGGCGGGACAAACATTCCTATTGTTAATATAGATGAAAACTTCAACTGCTATCAGGACAGCTATCAAGACTGCTCATTTGGAGATAATTTACAGTGTAACAGGCTTTCATCTTTAGATATCAACAACCTTGAATGCGTGGATATTGATATAGACATCGAAAATCCTGCTAAAAATCAATGCAAGAGATTTATAGTCAATTACGAATGCCCAAAAGACAAGCAGACAACAGAATGTGATGAATATGACGAGGTATTGAGATGTAATAATGGAATTTATCCAATCAGGGAAGTAAGGACTGATAGCTATGATTTCTCGGCAGATTTCGCAAAGGCTATGGCTTTAGCACAAGCTACTAATGAGCTTAAACATGTGTGGAGTGGTGAGCCTTATAGGTGTGAAAGCGGGATGTGGTGGATATTTGATAATGTGGACCCAGCCCAGTTTGTAGCAAGTAAAGTAATGTCATATGCAATGCAACAGTTTGGGGCACAGTTATATGGAGATTTAACCCCGGCACTACAAGTCTTGGCAGATTGTGTTGGTGCAGGAGTATCCATAATGTCAGCAATAGCAAGCAAAGGGCAGGCTACTGTTTCAGGAGATGTGAGACCGCCTTCTAATGACCCTTATTTTATCTCTACAGTTGCTGACAAAATAGGATTAGAACTAAATGCAAATACAAGCTGGGCTAAATGGACATTAGAAAAAAGATACGGAGGAGACACCTTTTTGGTTAGGAACTCAGGGACAAGTAACGAAGCAGCTTATAATTTGAGCTACTTACAAGACGAGGCAGTTATGGGTATCGGCTCCTATGTAGGCAGTGCATGTAATTATGCAGCAAAAGGGGTATCAGCACTGGCAAGTAGTCAAGGGCTACCTGCAAGTGCTATTCAAATGATTGGCAATTTTCTTGGTATGCCTCTACCTGCTATGATAGCCAGCACAATTGTCCAAATAATAACTTCTATCAAAAACTGTTCAACATGTTCTGATGAAAAATGTGCTACGCAGCATAACCAATATAAAGAGTATTCTCTTATTTCTAACAGATTGTGTCATATTGTAGGAAGTAAATGCACATCAAAATTAAACTTAGGACTCATAAAGAAATGTCTCAGAACTGGCTATAAGTATTGCTGTTATAACTCCAAATTTGCACGCATACTTGTAGAGCAAGCCTATGGTCAATTAGGCTATCCATGGGGGGATTATGACAATCCACAATGCACAAACTTGACTTTTGATGACCTTAAAAGATTAAACTTTAGCCAGATGGACTTTTCGGAATTTATAGAGGAAGTAACAGCAAAAATGAAGGGCAATCTCAATGAGAATGCCCTTAAGCAGAGGGTGCAAGATAGGATTGCAATATATTAAGATTCATTGCGATGGTGAAGTGTTTTCCAGTTGTGTGTTTTCTGCATCATTGTTCTTATTATTGTCTTTGCTGTTACTTAAATCATTAATGAAATTTCCTATTGATGAGTTTGATCCATCTCGGAAATATTCTAAAGTGCTCCCAATACCTTGTGACGGATTTGTTATGATTTTTCCAGCTAAAATACCAGCATGAATTATGGCACCAAAAAAGTTAAGGATTTTACCACCGATGTTTGTGGGATTATTGTCAGTATTAGATTTTACTATTTGCAAATTTTCTACTAATACATTTGATAGCAGTTTAACATTCTGAGATAATTCAGCAGTCTGTGGCGTAGTGCAATTTTTCTGGAAAGTCGCTGTTTTAGGTATAAACATCTCTTGCTCAATATTTTTAACCTTGCTCATCTGATTAAATGACATTGGCGTTGATGAGACGAGTTCTTCTTTTTGTTCTTCAGTTAATTCTGCTTTATTTATAATAAAAGCACAAACATTTGTAAAATGACTGCCAAGCTTCAAACGCTCTATTACCAAGTCTAATAGATGTTTTTTAGGGGACTTTGTATTTCTACCGTCATATAAACAGCTTTTCTTGTCTTCTTTATAGCTGCATTTATATGTAGACCATTTTATTTTACATTTTGCAGACTCAGTGATGTCACAATATAGGGTGGTGTCATCTAAAGCCTCTATAATCTTTTTTTCATTTTCTTCTGTAAGTTTGTCATAGGATATAAACCTTACTCTTAACTCATTATCTTCTACAGAGAAAACCCTCATTATTTGAGAAGACTGTTTCTCTGTTTCTGTAGTTCCAGTCTTATAATAATCAACATACACAACATTACTGTCTATCTTATTATCTGTTTTGTTCTGCTCCTCACTATTTGCCCCGCCAACCACCGGCAAAAACACCATACCCAAACAAAGAACAAAAGCTATAATTTTTCTCATGTCTTTACCCTCCGTATTAAATATTTTCTATAATTTTATGCTTTACGAGCTTACAAACATCTTCATCGAAAGAAAATAGGCGATCCCCGCTATTCAACACTTTTGCAATTAAAATACAGTCTACGATGTCTATATTGCGATCCGAGAAGAGGGTTAACGCCTGTATCAGTTCCTTCTGGTCATTATTAGCAATTCCCTTATAGTGTAAAATATCTATAAGACATTCGGCGGCTTTTTCTCTCGGCACCTTATATATCTTTGTTAAAACATAGATGCATTCGACAATTACGCTTTCGAGAATAACCGCTTTTTCGTTGCCGTTTTTTACCATGTCGAAGAAACTCTTTGCCCTGGCGTGTAGAGCGGCATTGTCATTGACAAGATAGCGTATAATTATATTGGTGTCAGGAAGATTTCTTGTCGGCTTTTTCACGCATCGCCTCCTCCCATGCTATTTCTCTCATCTGCTTTATAGACATGTCTGGCTTTACATTCTTTGCATATTCTCTGAGTGAACCAGCAGCATCCCGAACAGGTTTCACTATAACTGTATCATTTTTCATCTCGAAATATACCGTATTAGTCTTGAGTTTTTCTCTAATTTTCTTGGGGATTGTGACCTGCCCTTTACTTGTGATTTTCACTGCGGCAGTCGTCATATTTTATCACCTTACCTTTCAGTTACAGTATTACTCAATGAGAGTGTAATACTTTTAAATATTTTTGTCAATACTCGTACACTTTCAGGGGTTACCTATAGAAGCATTATATATCTGAGGGTCCTATGTTCGGACAAGATATCGAAAAATACAAACAGCAGGCAAAACAATCTCTGCGTGAGTGGACTTTAAAGCCAAGACCGCCTTTAAAGGTTCAATTATGCAGAATTGCGAGAAATGCCTTGCTGATAATCCTTGGATCCCTTATCTTCGTCTTAATAATGTTTTTTCTTAAAGTAAAACCGGCCAAAGCAGAGGCCATTCATGGTGATAAGCCTGTAAGGGGCTGGTTTTGGTATGAAGACCCGGTTGCAGAGGAAATAAAGAAGCCTGAACAGCCGAAAGAGCCTGAAAAATCGAGAGAACCGGAGAAAAAAGAGACTGTAAGGGAAGAGCCTAAAAAAGACTTCGATTTTCCCGTTGTTTCCGAAGCTCCGCCTGTTTTGAGGAAATTCCTCAAAGAGCCGACCGAGGAGAACGCTCAGGAATACCTTGCATGGCAGTATAAATACTTCCAGCATCTTAAAAAGATAGGTTATAACCTGAGAAATGCTTATTTGAGGTATGGCGGTCAGTTATATCCTATTAGCGGATATCCTGAAGGCGCTCTGGCATCTATATATTTCCTTAAAGAGAGAGACAATCTTATTGCCAAGCACATTGCGTCTGTGAGGGATAAGATAGGTCTTATATATTTCTATTCTACCGATTGTCCGACATGCCAGGGGCAAAAACCAGTGCTTTCGAGTTTTCTTGAAAAACACAGGCTGTCAATTAGAGGAGTATCTGTTGACGGTAATATAGATAATGATATGCCGTTTACTTCGATATATAACCCTGATTTGATACAGCAGTATGGCATTACATCCATACCAACGATACTGGCTGTTATTGATGTCAAAGGGCAGCCTAAGGTTCATGTGTTAGGAGTAGGGCTTACATCTGTGGATGCAATGGAATCTCAGATTATTAATTTTATGGTGCAGGAAGGATTGATCAAAGAGAAAGACTTGAACCCTAATTTTTTGAACCGGACAAATTGAGGAGGCATTTATGAAATACATAAAGGTTTTTGTATCGGTTTTCTTAATCGTCATTGTTATTGTCGCGCCGGTTATGGCTGATATAGACAGCATGCTCGATAATGTAGTCAGCGGTATCTATACTCAGGATCCCGGCATAAAAAAGAGTCCTTCGACTACGACACTCAGCGGAGGATCTATGTCTTTTAGGTTGAAAAATGATGTTCTCGGCAGGCCGACTATAAACTTCAGGTCGCCGCAGGCAAGCATCAGTTGTTCGGGTATGAATTTAGATGCCGGCATGATGTCCATATTAAACCTTGATTTATTTGAGCAAATGCTTTCCCAGGGAGGCGCCTCTTTAGCATGGGGAATAATGATAGGTCTGGTTTATTCTCTTCCCGGTATAGGGGAATCGTTTCAAAAACTGAACGAATGGGCAAGGGATATCCAAAAATTAATGCAGAGTCCCTGTCAGGTAGGAAAATACATAGGCTCTCAGATTGGAGCTCCGATAGGAAAATGGGTAAAAGAAACATTAGGTATCGAGGGTAGCGAGAAAGAAGCAAAAAACACTGGCAATGATTTCTCACAGACGATGAAAAAAATGCTGGATTATATCAAATTAGAAGATTTTTATAAGACTTATCCATATGCCGCTTTAAAACGAACCGGAATGGATGATGATATTATGGCATTACTTGCAGGTTTTTTTGGTGTATTGGATATATATCTGGAGCATAACGGCACGAAAGTTTTACCTAATGACCCTAATACAAAATTTTCAGAGGCTTGCGGAGGCCCCTGCAGTGAAGAAAATGTAAAAATGTCTCTATTGGTTCGTCCAACAGCAGAGCTTTTTAACACTCTTATCTATGGCACAGGGGAAAACAGTGCAAAAGGATATAGATGTTTAGCAAGTAACATAGGCGATGCATGTTCAAGTGTTATTGAAGTAGATATTACGACCACCGGGTTAGTAAACAAGATTTCAGCAAAGTTAAAGGGAGATATTGACTCTTATGCTTTAGGCGGCGGATCTTCCAATTCTACAGATATCAAAAACTACAATGCCATGCTGCCTCAACTGCAAGGAATGTTGAAGTATGCCGCAAATTATAAGAAGTTCAAGCCGGATGAATCAAAAGACATGAAAATCAATAAAACGCTGTCGGAATATCTTTCTATTCTTATTCTTTATCATGTCTTTGAATCCATATATGCGTATGTTTATTCTGCAGTTGGGAGCAATCCTGCTAACGGAAGCCAAGGAGAAATAGAAGAGTATCTTAAGCAGATAGATAAAGGAAAGGTTCGTTTTAATGAATATGCTAAGAAGATTATAGAGGACTATAAGCTTCTTGCATTGTCATATGAACAATATAAAGCAACATATGAGCAGGCTTTATCCCAGGTAGGGAAAAAAATGGGGCAGGGCGCGTTTTTGCAGCTTCATACTTACAGGTAAAAATGAATTTCGACATCTATACGACAGGCGGGATAGAATTTCTCTCACAGGTCTACAAAGGCGTTATTATGACCTTTGGAGATTCTTCATATGAAACTTTATTGCGCTTATTCGGTCTTTTTTCCCTTATTTTTGGCTCGATTGCTCTTATTGGTAAACAACAGATAGATTATCTGGCTAAAAGAGTGGCGATATTGTTTCTGATTTCCGGGTTTTCTTTTGGATTGAGGGCGGATGTTACTATTATAGACACAAAGCATGATCAGACATATGTAGTCAGCGGAGCGCCTTGGATACCTGCATATGTTCATAGTCTTTTTTCAGCAGCATCGTATCAGCTTACTAATACTGCACAGCAGATTTTTCATACTGGAACGGTCAATGTTTATGAGGCTGCTGCAACAGGTAAAAACGCATGGGCAAGCGTTAATCTGGACTACAACAAAACAGGATTCGGGGGTTTTTTTGAATACCTGAATTTCTTCAAAAACTATAGATTCAATACAACCGGAATAACCGATCTCGATAGGATTTACCGCAAATTTCACATAGCATTAACAGAATGCACCATAAATGAAATTCCATTATGGCCGGATAATGATTTTCAGAAAAAGATCATGCTTTCAAGCAATCTCATACAGGACTTAAGGCCTACGGTAAACGGATATGTTGAATTTGAGGGACAGCCGACGGATTGTATAGCCTTGTATGACAGCGCGATAGACGATTGGAATACCATCAAATCGAAATTCGACACGGCAGGAGACCCGACATTAAACCTGTTAGCAAAACTCGGCATAACGGCTATGGATTCGCAGAAAGTCCAGGAGGCAAATGCCGAGATATTACAGCAGGGGACCATGCAGTTATCCAATATGATAGGGCAGGCCGGAATGGTTTGGGCATTGTCCGACGCATGGGACTCCTTTTTGGCAGATCAAAGCCCGGAAAGAGCTATGGTCTATAAATACGAGGTAGGCAGAAACATCGAAGAATCCAAACAGATGGGACGGTCTTTAGGCTTGTATGCCAAAGAGACCGTTCCTCTAATGAAGATCGTGTTTGAAAGTATGACCATTGCTTTTATTCCTGTTACCTTCCTGATAATCCTCGTAAGCGGAGGAAATGTTATCAGGAATTCGATATTTGCATTCGCGTGGGTGTATGCGTGGGATCCTGTTTTGGCTACTATTAACGGTATTGTCAATATAGCTGCTATAGCCAAGGTTAAAGCTGCTTTAAACGCAGCGGCGGTGTATAACAATGCTCTTAATGGAGAATGGATGGCATACAGCATTCAGGCGCTGAATATCATGTATAGCACGCTTGATTACATTCCTTCTGTAGCCGGTTATCTTGCGATATCCACTCCGGGGATAGCTTATATGCTTATTAAGGGTGGAGAAGTGACAATGGCCGGCATAGCAAGTATGATGGCGGCGCCTGTGATGTCCACAGCTACACATGCAGAGGCGGCCTCTTCATTAGAGACCCAGAAAATCGCTAATCAGACCGGTAAATCTTTCGGTCAGGTAGAGATGCGATATAACGCAGCAGGACAGGCTAAGTTGAATGCGATGGTATTTCAGTCTGGGGTGGATAAGCATGGGTATAGTGCGCTTGAAAAATCAGGTATGGGATCATTTGAGAAAGGAGTAGCAAGTGGATTGGGAGATAAGCAGGTAATGGATAAGTTTGGAATTAATACCGTGGCTAATGCTTATGCAGGGAATATGTCTGCCGATATTGGCAGAGGCGGCTATTGGTCTTCAAAAGGTTTAGATGCAGCGGTGCAGCACGGTGCAGACACTCAGTTTACAGCAGATAAAACAACTGATAGGGAAACAAAATACTGGAATACCGCTCAGGAGGTTAAAAATAGCGCTGGAGCAGGAATAGTAGACTTAAAGACGGGTAATGTTACAAGCGCTGTTGTTCATGGTAAAAGCGCTAATGTGCAATTTAGCGAAAAGGATGCCATTACTTCATCGGTTGCTGAATCCGTGGCTGCTAAAACCGATTTCGCCAAAGATTTAATGCAAGGGAAAGATATTACTCAAAAATATGGGACGAGCGAAGCGTTCACTAATGAGGTTAAAAATACAGCAACTCAAAAAGCAATATCGGATATTGTTCATAGTTCGGAATTCAAGGAATCTATGTCGGATAAGACAATTCAAGAGTTGTTTGGAATAATGCAAGCTGGCGTTAAAACACCGAGTATAAGTCCGATTCAAGCTGAAGGGAAAACAGGATATAAAATTTCAGGAGTTACAGAGAGTGGTAAAAGTTTTGAAACACACGTGCAGGGCAAAGAAGCGGAAGCTTTTGAGAAGGCATATCAAAAAGCAACTGGGTATGCCCTTAAACAGGAAATGTCCACAACTGAAGGATTACGTCAAGCGCAGAATATTAGTGAACGCACCGGTTTGTCAACGGAAGCAAGAAAACTTGATCAAGTATCAAGGGAAGAATCTCTGTCTGCTGTTACAACTCATGATTTAATGCCTAAGATAGTCCAAAATGTTAGAGATGCTAAATACAAGGAATTTGCGCCTGATGTTGGCGCAGGATTAGCTCTCAATGATATATCCAAAATGGATGAGAAAGAATTTGGTAAATGGGTGGAGAAAGCAAAGGAAGATATGTATAGAGATTTTCTATCTGGGAAAAATGATTTAAAACAACAAGTGGATGGTAAAATAGATGATGCTCAAAGGTTAAAAGATGAGAACAAGCCTATTTTAGAGAAAGTAGAGGGAAATACTTCCGGGGTAACTGGAATAGGTCATATCCCGATTAATGCAAAGTCTCCGAATGAAAATCTTTTCAATCTGAAAAAAGATGCAGGACAAGCTGAAATAAATGCGGGTAGAGATGGAATAGCTCCGAATCCTTTCTTTAAAGCGGGGGATGCAGTTGTAGATGCAGCAGGCGAAGTTATAGAAAGCGGTAAACCTTTACCTTTAGCGTCTCCAGAGGAACAGAAGCGCAGAGCAGCTGCGGCAGAAGTTATAAAACAAAAGGTGGATGAGAATTTTAAGAATAAGAATTAGTCTTTATACCAGTTAATAGGGTCAAGCGCATTATCCATGGGCTGGCTTAAGGAAATATAAGTTATTTCCTTTTTCAAATCTTTTGGTTCAATTGTTTCAAAAGGCTCGTCCCTTTTTATATAGAGTCTTATTGCATATGCGATTAAAAGACCAAAAAATAAATAGATAACTATCATCTTCTCACCTCACTTAAAAAAATGCCTTCAAAATTAGCGATGCAACGCCGGCCATAATAACGCCGAGCATCCATTTAATTACTTTTAAATCACTCTCCATCTTTGCTAATCTGTCTTCCTGCCCTACATCTGCAACCGCTTTAGCAGCAGATGTAGCCTTGTCTTCAGGAACACCGGCCAACTTAAAAGCCTCATAGACTTTGATAACTGCTTTACTCATCTTTTCACCTCACACATAGGTTCCCATAAAAGCGGGGATTTGTCAAGCTCTGGAGCTGACAACACGGTCCAGATTTTTATTCAACCATGCATTTATACTTTCCCCTGACTTCTTGGCTGCAATATAAACTTTGCGATGAATATCAGGCCTGAGACGGACAACAATCTTCTCAATGAGCCTTACAATAAGAGCGCCGACGATTATTATTCCACCGACTATGTAAATCCACATATCCATAATTTACCTCACTAAAAGAACGCCTTTAACTATTTTGTTTTCGGATGCGTCTTTTCATAATGTCTGAGGAACAGTAAAGAACCTGTGATTATTATAGCTGTACCGATTACAATCAAGAGTATCGCTTCCATTAACTAACCCCCTGCGATTTGATTTTTATACTTATAAACCAAGCAACTATTCCCGACGCAAACGATATAGTTGCACCTGTAAATGCTTTTTGTTCTATAAGTGCTGCTATTACGGCAGCAAGTATAAGTCCTACGGATAAGTCTCTTATGCCCTCTGCTATAAAATCCTTCATCTCTCACTCATAGGTTCCCATAAAAGAGGGGATTTGTCAAGCACCGGAACTAACAACACGGCCCAGATTTTTATTCAGCCATGTATTTATACTTTCTCCTGACTTCATGGCAGCAATGTAAATCTTGCGATGAAGCTCCGGGGAAAGACGAACAACAAATTTGCCGGTGAAAGGTTTGTCCGGCTTTTCTCCCCTCTCTTTGCAGAACTCGAGGTAATCGTCAACCGAATCCTTAAATGCCTTTTCCAGTTCTTTTACGGATTTCCCCTGAAAGGTGACAACATCTCTGATTCCTATCACTTCACCATGAAAGATCATGGCATCCTCATCAAATTCAACCTTTGCGGTATATCCTTTATAGGTCATCATTTTATTGCAGCCTCCTTTAAAAACCGGCGCATTGACTTCACAGCGCCTTTATCTGTTTCTTTTTGCGGATGAGGTCTATGAAAGACTGCCCTTACACCATTAAGGGCTATTCTTAGCCTCGATCCTCTGCCTTCGCTGATTTCAGCGCCTAATGCTTTAAGCATCGCCTCGATGTCAGACCATTCGATATCTGATAGAACAGGATCGTGGAATATAGCCTGCAGAGTTTTGCGATGCTTTTTGTTCATCTCTATTTATTTAGTATCATGTATTGATACTATTGTCAAGAAAAATTTTTTTTCTGATTGACAGGTATAAGTAAGATATAATAATATTAATCATATCTTTTGAATTGAGGTAAGACTATGAAAACACTGTTAAGCGAAAGAGGACAGGTTGTTATCCCTAAAAAAATAAGGGAAGCTGTTCATGTTGAAAAGGGCGATGAATTTGAAATAGAGGTTGTAGGAGAGACTATAATGCTGAAACCAATCAAACGGTTTAAGGCACAGAAATGGCAGGACTATATAGGGATCGGGGAAGGAATAGTGGATTTCTATTTAAAAGAGAAGCGAGAGGAAAAGGAGAAGGAAGATGTTTATCCTTGACAGTTTTGCCCTGCTATGCCTTTTTGACAGGAAGAGAAAAAGGGAAAACAAGGCAATCAGGAAATACCTCGAGGATGCCGAAAGCGGAAACATAAAGTTGTATCTCAGTAAAATCAATGAAGGAGAGGTTTTTTACAAGCTTTATAAATACCTTGGGAAATCAGTAGCCGTTGGCTTCAGGGAAGACCTTAAACATGGCATAATTCCTGTAAATATAGTTTCTGTCAATGACAAGAGGACTGAGAGAGCATCGGAAATCAAGGCTAGATATCCACTGTCATATGCCGACGCTTTTTGTATTGAGCTTGCCAAGGACATGAATCTGCCTATCATAACAGGAGACCCTGAATTCAGGAGTGTCAAAGGAATTGTGGAGGTGGTATGGATTTGAGAGATCAGATAGCGGGTAACAGAAGCGAATTCATCCGTGAATCCGTGAAAGACTGTTTAAAAAAGGGAGAGGGAGCGATTAATGGCTGAGGGGTACTCGAAAGAAAAAAACCTTGAGGAGTGGGAGTCCACTACTGGAGACAGCATTGAATAAGAAATGTTTTTATCCCCTCTCTATCTTTCCATACTCCGGCAACTCAATCAGATGCTCTTTAAAGAGATCCCGCAGCTGGTTGTACTCGTCCTTAGGATAGGGTCCTGACATCCATGTGCCCTCGATCAGGCCAGTTGCAGGATCTATCTGCAGGGTGAATCCGTAACGCCTTAAGAACCTGCTCAGGTATTTGGAGAGGATAGGGGACTTGAATGTCACCCATATACTGCTGTGCTTCCACTCGATATCGAATTTCAGATCCTTAAGTTTTTGAGCTTCCTGCATTAAAAAGTTTAGCATGACAATCCGCCTTATTAACGATGAATGCTTTATAAGGTAACCTGAAAAGAATTATTCGGATTTATCTGTATCAAGAATCAGCTTATTTACGGCCTCTACTGCAAGCTGTGGTTTGACTTTTGTATATCTCATGGTCGAGGAAACATTAGCATGTCCCATAATGTCGGCTATCACCCGTATATCAACTCCTTTTGAGAGCAATGTGGTGGCAAAAGTATGCCTCATAAGGTGAGGGTGAACAGTAACATTGGCGCGTTTCGCTATTTTATTCAGCCGATACCAAAGCGTGCTGTATGAATAATTGAACAGTTTGCTTGCCTTTGGATTTTTGAATTTCAGAAATTCCATATATCGTTTAATTACAGTTTTCATATCGTCATTAAGAGGGATAACACGCTCCTTATTCCCTTTCCCTTTAATGACCTTAAGCCACATAAGCCCATTTAGGTCCTCCCGGAAGTTTTCATGCGCAAGGCTCAACATTTCTTTAGCCCTTAACCCCGTATAAAAGAGCAGTTTAATAATGATCTCCTCCTCAATATCCTCACAGACATCAAGCATGGCAGTGATTTCCCATTCTTCAAGATATTGAGGAATCTGTTGACTGACCTTTGGGCGGAGATCCTTTATGTCATCCTGATCAACGGCCATGAATTTGTAAATTTTTCGGAGAAAGGAGACATAGTTGGACAGCGCTGATAGATGAGTGGCAATAGCTGATGAGGAAGCCTTTTTATCCACTAAAAATGCCTTAAAATGCATAAAGTCGTCAATCTTGAGAGCATCAATTTCTTTATTCCCGATAATATCTATAAATCTTTGAATAACGAAGTCATAAGTTTTTATAGTATCAGGGCTTTTTGAGCCTTTGAGATATGCCATAAAAGTATGTTTGGTCTCAGCTATAAGCATCAGGTATTTCTCTTTATATTTTTCAAAAATTTCATCTTCTCTTGTCGCTTCATTTGCTTTACCCTGTACTCCAGCTTTCTCGCTTCCGTGGCATCCGCGCAGGGGAGAAAGCCTGCCAGAGTAAACGGTCCGAATGCCCTCACGAACTGGCTTCCGTTGCCGTCGGCATGTGCTTTCAGCCGTCTATTGAGGGCATTAGTAATTCCCGTGTAAAGGCGGCCGCCTTTACACCGTAGCATATAGAGTACCCATTGAGATTTGTCTTTCATGCAATGACCTTTTTATCTGTACTGGATTTTCCTCTTTTCAGCAATTTAAAAACATGTCCGTTAGGACTCTTCTCCCGGAGGTTAAATAACCTTCGTTTTTAAGAAAATAATACCAAATATTAAAAACTGTTGTCAATTATATTCTAAATATCCCTTAAGCCCCTTCCTTTATATATAAAAAACTTTGTTATCAAAATTTATGGTTGTGAGAGGAAGGGGTTACCTACCGGAGCATTAGGTATATATTATGAGTAATAATAGTATGACAGTCAAAGAAATAATTGAAAACTATCTGCGAACTAACAGGTTCGATGGACTGTATAAATCAGACGAAGGCTGTGCTTGCGAACTTAATGACCTCTGCCCTTGCGATTTCTACGATTCGCCTGTGGACTGCAAGCCAGGCTATAAGCGGCTCTGTGAGACATGCAAGGAAGAAAATTGCGATATGCGCGGAGAGACTACAATTTGCATAGGGGAAGAAAAACAACAATGAACTTCACACTTGACCAGTTTAAAAACATTATTCTCCTCAACATCTACCGGACCGACTTCTTATCTCCGAAGCTCCGGAGCAAAACGAAGAATGCCATTATTGATCACCTATTCTCACGGACCATACTGGTCGGCAAGGAGACTTGCAGGATCAGCCACAGCGAGTTCGCAAAGCTTACCGCCATCTCTGTTCCGACGATAAGCAGAGCTATGAGGGCACTTATAAAAGACGGCATCGTCCTGATAAGGGGAGCCTATAAACCAAGAGTCCCATGCGAATACGGACTCAATATTAATGTTCCGAGAAACATTGAACTCTGGTTTTCTCCGCAGCGGAATCCGTGGCTTATGTTGGACGAAATTGTGGGAGGAGATGATGCCAGAAAAGAAGATATAGAGTTGACTGCAGAGGGGCAAGCAGTCATTAACAGCATAAAAGATAATCTCACTCCACGAGAAAAAGAGGAACTTAATAAAAAGGCCATGGAAGAATTGATCTTCTCTGAAAAGGATCTGACAGAAGCGAATGTTGAAAGGAAGATTACTGAGATCCTTGTCAGGAATTTTAGTGAAGAAAAAAGGAAAAGATATTTGATAGGAGAATGATAACATAGAACTGAAACTAATGTTAAGAGAAATCCGCCTCTCATCCCCTCCCTTACGGAAGGGGGCTTCTCGGCGGGATAGTTAAAGAAAAGGCCAATAATGCTCAATCATCCTCTTCCTGATATAATCCTTGCTATCCTATTTGCCTCAGGCGATCCGATTGCTTACGCCGATTTAAGCGACAAACTGGGAGTCTCAATGTCCGAACTCATGTCAGCCGTCAGGAAACTCAGAGAAAGCCTTAAAAATACCCCTTTAATGCTCTTAGAGACAGAGAATTCCATCAAGCTCGTTACAAAGCCCGAGTATGCGGAATATATCCGCAAATTCCAATCTTCGCGGTCTCAGAGGCTTTCTGAAGCGGCGCTTGAGGTTTTGGCTATTGTTGTCTATAAACAGCCAGTGACAAAAGCAGAGATTGATAAAATAAGAGATGCCAACTCTGAAAAAGCAATCAGCACTCTTGTAAAGGGTGAACTCATAAAGGAAGTATGCAGACTTAGAGAACCGGGTTCTCCGGCCATGTACGGCATAACAGATAAATGCCTGCATTATTTCGGTGTTAGGAGTTATGAGGATTTACATGGTATAATTAAACATCATTTTAACGAACTGGCAGAGGCGATAGAAACATGAATTATGGACTTGTTTTATGGAGCCGCAAGCGTAGGATAAACTTTAACTTTAGAAATTCCAAATTACTGAAATCCTTATATTTATATGTAGTGCTCTTAATCGCATTATTTATAATCCTCTCGAAAATATAAAAGGGGAGAATCTGTCAGATTCTCCCCTTTTACTACGCCATATCCAGAACCTCGATAGGTCCGTCGGATGGCGTCATTCTCGGAAAGAGAGAAAAGAATTCCTCCCAAGAGATTGTAGATTCCTCGTTATTAAATTTAATCTTCAACATAGGTTTCTCCTCCTTGTAGAGTTGTTTTATCCCTACAATCCGTAGGGCCGTATAAAACACCCAGATAGGGATGCTTAATACGACCCTACGGAAAAGAGGAGAGGGGAGGGCAGGCTTACGCCCGACCCTCCTTTGTTTGTTGTTTCTTTGTTACCACTGCTTTAATTGGTCTTACCACGCAGTCCTTTGATCTCCAGTCCATCTTATTACATGCCGTTTTGGAATTAGCGGCTGCCACGATCTGTTCCTCAAAGGTAATTTTATGTGTCACAAGAAAATCGGTCATGGCACACCTCCTAATCCTCATCCGGAAGCATGATAGTTATTACCGGTCCGCCGTTATCTCCGGGGCCACAGACTGCTTTAAGCTGCACCAATCTTTTCTGTTTTTCCTTCATAATAAAATAGACAGAGAAAAGAATGGCGCTTTCACTGCATGAGCGTCTGATAGCACACCTGAGCATCCATACGATATCCCAGAGCCTCCCTGATTCAGATTGACCATAGCCTCGGGACCTTTCATCAGGAGTGATGTATTCATCCCATACGGTTCTGGTCACTGCCACAGGGAACACTATTCCGGCTTCCCGTGCTGTTTCGGACACGTCTATAAGAACGCCGTCCTCAATGGCCTGGGCGCGGGAATAAGTGGATATCACTTCGAACCCAGCCAGCGGTCCTTCTTTTATCACATTACCTTCCTCAAACATTTTTATACCTCCTCATATTTTTCTTGTCAGAAGCATAACCCTGTTTCCTGTATCCTGATTTACAAACCGTTCACGCGGTGTAAACCGGAAATGCTGAAAAACTCTAAGACTCGCAAGGTTGTCGGCTTTTACCGTGCAACATACAAGCGGAGACTTTATTCTTTTCAGCGCCTTGGATACGAGAAAAGTTCCTATGCCCTGACCTCGATACTGTTCTTTTACATAGAGGTGCTTTATCTCCGTCATAAACCATGCCCTTCTGATAAGCCCGACACAACCCTTGATGGCGCCGTTTTCAAGGGCGATGTAATATCGCCCTTGAATGACAGCATTGGGGGTATATGTGGAGATGATTGTCTCGACCTCTGAGAGTTGCTCACCTTTTGCTTTTTTGAACTCCAGCATCTTCTATCCTCCTCGCCCTTTCTTTGTAGAGGGCTCTCAAATAACCGTACCATTCATCAAAGACTGGATCTTCCCTGTCCATATTGTCCAGTTCTATCTCTTTATTGAAGATGGCTGTTTCCAGTTCCACATCGGATAGTTCTCTGACTCCGTAGAGTTCAATTTTGGTCTCATCTTCTGCTTTATCCTCTTCATCTTCGAAGAGCCCGCTCTGCCTTCCGTAATGTCTAAACAGGCTGCCGTAGCCGTAAGGGTCGTGAAAGACAGGCTGATATGACCTCATGGTCTCTTTTCTGACTTCCTTTGTCTTATATTTGAGTTCCTTGCACGCCTCAACCTCATACTTGGGGCTTGTGTTTGCTGCCATGCGGTATAACCTGTATGGCTTTGCCTCAAAGTATGAGACCTTGCGGATGTCAAGATCAGGGCAGGCCCAATGCCAGGCTTTTGTGAACATTTTTTCTGTAGAGGCGATAAACCTTCCCATCCCGTGTTTACGGGCATCAAAGACGCATAGAGGTCTCTGCTCGTTTCTCCAGAAAAAGATTTCATTCTCTGTCATATAGGCGAAGGCGAAATCCCCTTTGTCAGAGATAAAGTGTGTGACACGTTCAATAGCATCAACCACACTTTCTCCCTCATTCTGAAGTTTTGCCATACAGCGCCAGAAAGTTTCGCTGTCCACATTGGCTTGTTTAATACCAAACTCCATGGCGAGTTCCTCTGTGCAGCCTATTATCCCGTTGTGGATGCCAAAGTGCCATTTGCCATGAACCTTGACACCGAATGGATGGGAGTTTCTATCTGACTGCTTCCCTGCGGTTTTAAGCCTTACATGACCGAGGGCATACTGATACCTTTCCCTCCAGAGGAAGTCGGTATAGCCCTGCAGAAGAAAGGTTTTACCTCTTATCCCTTTTTTCTGGAACAGGTTTTTTCCGTTTGTCTTTTTTATTACAATCCCTGTTCCATGGGGATTGTCCTTTTCCTCGGCCAGTAACAGTCCCCTTAAAAGGGCTGTTACATTGGTGTTGGAAGTTCCGCAGAAACCCATTATTCTGCACATTGCTTCACTCACCTCCCTGAGAAAGTTCGGCCAAGCGCCTTTCAATTTCCTCAGTCTGCCTTCTTACAGTGAGGAATCTCGCAAGATTTATAGTGTGGTAGCAGTATCCATGCTGCCTGAATCCTCTGCATCCGCAGGTAAGAGTATCGTTTTCTGGATTCAGTGCTACTGAGTATTCACGATCATCTTCACTCCTTGAAGGCACTGCCCATATTGTCTCATCAACCTGTCTGAACCTTGATTCCTCAATTACTCTTCCTGATGTAAGTATCCTTGAGGCAAGATTCTGGACAGAATTTGAGGGTAAATCCGAATTGGCAGTTGCAAGCCTGTTGGTTCGTCTGCTGTAAGTCCATCTCAATCCTGATCTCCTGTGCATCAGACTATCTCTTTCTGCCTGTCTTGCCCGTCTCTGCAGTTCCTCCTCAATACTGTCAGGATCTATAGGTTGAACCTGTGGTATATGGTTCGGATTTCTTTCGGCATCCTCTTTCCAGTGCATATACCTTCCGTAGAGGCGATTTCTTGCCTCTTTTACGACAGATATTGCACTGTCATCCATTCCGATAGCATCCGTTATTCCGTTAAAACTGGAATCCGTGATATCAGAATATTTCAGTCCTTTTTTAACGGAATCAACAAGCTTTAAGAGAAATATGATCCACGGCAGTATCTTCTCTGGGTCTGTCGTTCCATTGTGAAGACGGAACTCAAGGGTTCTGTGTCGATGGAATGCAGATACATTAAGGCTGTAATACCTGTCTGGGTATCTGCCTTCTGCAAGCCTCAAAAGGTAGTTTGTGTCTACCGCCTTGCAGAAGTTGTTATTCCGCCTTTTCGGACTTACCAAATACCAGAGAAAAGGGATCTCTATTTTTGCCCAGATTTTTGCCAGTTCGAGCATGAGGCTTGTATCCCAGTTCCATGCGTCTATGTGCACATGAAATCCACAGGATTTATTAATTCTCGTTCCTACATCGTTGACAATATAGAGAACCTTTTTTAAGGTTGCAAATCCATCGGCTCCAAAGAGTTTAGGACTAACGAGTTCTGTTCCTTCAAATCCGTTGTCTATTCTGATGGAGCCATCAGTTCCTATTCTCCATGGATTGTCAACAGATGTATTGCCAGTATAGCCTGTAAGAGCAGCGTCTATTCCTGCTTCAGTCAGTTTCCTTTTCAGTTCTTCCCTTGACCGGATATTCATCTCCAGTTCAACCCCAAAAGAATAAATAGGAAGGATATTGACCCTGCCATGGGTTCTAAGTAGCCTTTCATACTCCTTATATTCCACCCCCTGTTTTGTAAGTAGGTCATGGAATACAAAGTATGCCTGGGCATTGGTAAGATGCCCATAGGCCTCAACACCCAGTCTTTTAAGGGCCGCTATCTGCCAATCTGAAGGAACTTCAATACCATTAAGCGAGATCGCTGGGTTATCGTTGAGATAATCCCTTATATGCTTACAGGTGCTGAAGCCGAGACCATTCTGAACTCCTCTCTGAAACAAAAAGGAGAGGCAGTTGCAGCTTAAAGAACCGTCTGAATTCCTGAATATCCTGTAACTGCCGTTGTAGTTTGGCGAAACAATCTCACGAAGTACCTGTCTTTCGGGACGGTTATTCTCACGGCGCCTTCTAACCCTGTCAATATTTATTGCGCCACACTCTGGACACTCAATCGCTGTTAATCCGAGCGGTTCTCTGCAGGCATGACATCTGCGCTCTGTTTCTGTATCAAAGGTTTGTACTATATTGACAGGGCTGATAGCGTCTAATACTTCAATAGTTGTTGTAGTAGGCATTCTCTCCTCCTCAGAACGCACATCTCCTTTGAAGAGGAGTTTCCTCCTTGCCGGAGATGTGCGCCCTTTGAATGTTTCAAAAGGTTTTATCTCCGCAAGGCGGAGTATTGTCTTAACGTTTAGTTCATACAGACAGGGATAGCAATCATCATACCGCTGATTTTGCGGTAGATGATGACTACCCTGAAGTGCAGTCTCTTGTTCACCCTTATTTCCATCTGTTTTACCATTATTCTCTGTCCTCCTCTTCTGGTTTAAACCGCCTGCTTACAGGAACCATTTTATAGTAGTTCTCTGGGATATCCTGCCTGAGACAAAGTGGCAGATAATCGCAGTATCCGCAATAATCTCCGGGTTCTTTTTGGAGTTTACCGTCATGGATATCGCGCCATGTTTGGATTGCGAGCTTTTCCCATTCCCGTAACTGACTTATCGTTCTCCTTGAGTACATGAACTGAATTTCGGGTTCCCTTTTCTTTTTAACCAGCACGCCGAATCCTACCCTGTCAGGCATCCGTTGATTTACGGCCTTCAGATACGCATAACTGGTGAGCTGCATGTCGAGTTGCACTTTCCAGTCTGGGTACCGGCATGCAGATGTTTTCCAGTCGATTACTTCTGAATAATCATCGTCATGCCCATAGAGTCCATCGTAGTCAATGACGCCGAAAAAGGGCACCTCGTTGGCTACAACACACTGCCACGGTTTTTCCAGATAGAGAGGATTTAACGGACGGGCTCGATGTTTGGGAAACAGGCTCATAAGAGCCGATCCTGTTCTCAGCAGTCCCTCGTGTGTATCGTTGCCGCTGTAGATGTCCGGGAAAATTTCTTCGTCCTGCCATATCAGACTGAAAGTGTCTGCAGGATGATTGCCACTTCTGTAGAATTTCTCTACCGCGGCATGACATGCTTTCCCGAATTCGGTTGACGATTTCTTTCTGTTCAGCCTGATTCTTTCAATATGGGCCAGCCGGCCTTTCTCCCCACAGGTACGAAAGTCCCTGAGAGATGAGGCCGTTAAATACTTTATTTCCGGCATGAGCATCCTCCTTATCGCAGAAGAAAGGCAATAAAGTGTCCGCCGAAATAGAGAATGGCCGCTGTTACTACGATCTTGCAGATCGTATCAATATGCTTCTCAAGAAAAGGTTCGCAGACTTCAAGTCCATTCCTTTCAGATATCTCCATTATGTCCTGTGCTATCTCACGAGGATCATAAAGTGGAGATTCTTTGAGGATTTCTTCAAGTTCATATTTGCTTATTGTCATGACAGCCTCCTTCTTGACAGTTCTCCAGAAGAAGGCTGTTGCCTTTGCCGGAGAACTGTTGTAAGTCTCCGGCAGGGCCGGATGGGTTAATAACAAAAAAGACGGTGGATTAATAGCCTTTGCAGGCCATTCTTCGCACCGTCTTTTGATAAAGTTATTTTGACTATGCTGCTACTCTCACGGCCACGGGATTTGCGTTATCACCGTTCCCGGAAGTGTAGTGTACGGTTACTTCTTTGCCTCTTGCATCGTCCATGTTCAGGCCGGACAACTCAGTGTTGTCGTCAACCTTATACCATGTATCTCCAATGCAGAAGCCTTTTCTGTCTTTACGCACAGATTTAATCTTGCCTGTTATAGACTCGCCATCGTTATTTTTTTCCATCGGAGATGGTGCGCTTTCGGCAGCGATCTCTTCAGCAAGTTCAGAAGGACCTGCAGGCAGTTCATCAGCAGGAATATCTTCCTCTGCTTCTGTGCCATCGGCATTCTTGTAAGAAGACCATGCCTGATCCACTGACAATGCCTTCAGCAGTTCGGCTGTATAGAGAAGATCGCTCTCGCTTACAGGGACATTGACCTTATCATCGCCCCTTGAAAGCACAAGAGCGTATCCGCTTTTGTCGCCGTTCTGCCATTTCTCAACGGTAAGATAAGTCTTAACCTCAACATCGTCTTTGGTGAATTTGTGGACAAGCGACTTTTTGCCTCCGTTCTTTACTACTCCGTAAATGCTGAGGTAAAGTCCGAATGCCTCAAAGACCGTGAGGATAAACCTTAAAGACTTTGCTGTGCCGTTTCCGAATGTGAAGAAGCGCATCTGAACGCGTCCTTCTTTCCTTATGGCGCCGCCGTCCTCGGTCTTTACCGCTGTTGCTGCTTTGATCTCTACTCCGCTGTTCTTTGCATAGATTGTTGTTCCCTTCATTTTGTCCTCCTCGTAGGCGCACTATTCCCGCTTGTCGGGAACATACGCCTACTTAAAAAAAATAGGTTTTGTTTCCCAACAAAGTTGGGATAAAGTTACGACATCAAGGATGGCTTTACATTAAACCACTGCCACTACATAACCTGTTTGAATATAGTGCTTTAAAAGGCTTTTCAGCACTATGTCAAACTTCCCGTCTTTTCTCATCACTTTCACGCTGCCCATTGTCTTACCCCCAGATAAATTTCTTTCACCCAAAGGGCTACTCTGATTTTCCTTGACTGACTTCATGTAATTTGGTAAATTAATTACATGAGACAGCCAAATCCTAAACACGAAGTTCTCCTTAAACTCCAGGACATCGTTAATTCAAAAGATGATCTCTGGAGAGAGATAGGAAAACTTGCCCGCACACTTGATTACATTCTGATTGAAGATTTTTACGAAAGGATACTGAAAGAACTGGAAGTGGTTGAACAACACATCGGCGAGACAGAAGAAGTTAAAGAGCTTAAAGATTTAATAGTCTCTTTAACAACATTGCCATCTCCTGCGGTTGCCAGTCACTCTGCGGCATAACAATAAAGTAATCAACTCTATTGCGATACCATTTAATGTTTTCAGCTTCTTCTTCCGCAAATAACACTCTATCAACATAAGCGTTTAAAACCTTCAATTCGTTTTCATCTGCCGGATATAGCGAAATTTCCACTATTTTCCGGCGCACTTCTACTTTGATTTTCTCACTGATAGACATGGCTATCCTCCTTTTTCTTGCTTATTTCTTCACATGGTTGGATTAATTGATATGCCTTTTGACCAACAAAAAAGCGACAGCTATAGCAAATACGCAAATATCGCTATACTTCTGTCGCTTTTAAAACTGAATATGCTTTTACCGGGTATGCCTACCCTGATTCACCGAGACGCGGCTAAACGGTCTCTACACTACCTCAGATGCCTCTGAGTCTCGTCCAAGCGGGCTAAAACCACTTTGCTGGCTCCTTGAAAGGAGTTTCCTTAGAAACAAATAAGGAATAGAAAATATATTTATCTATATCATGAAACTAAACTTCTGTCAAGCTTTTTTTTGAGGCCTTCTTTGCGTCTTTCCCGTTGTCAGCAGACTCGCCGGCGGCCTGTTTCTGCAACGCCGGGATCGCCAACGGCGGAACGCCGGGATCGCCAACGGCGGCAGTCTGAGACTGAAGGGATCGCGGCTCTCTGTATTCAAAGCCTATCGCCTTAAAAATATCCTTTGCAAGAGCATTGGCCTCTATTTCTATATTCTTTGTCCGCGTAAGTAGTTCTTCAGCAACAGCAAAAGAAACTTTGTGTCCCATGACGTTTCTCAGCACTTTAATGCCTTTGTTTAACGCCCCGGAGATGTCGTAGAGAATCCTTCCGTCCACATGCTCAGGGCGCATTATGACCTGAGCAAAAGGTTCCTGAGCACGCTGCTGATTGATTTTGACTCTTTCTTCTCGTGTAAGCCTTTTTTTCCCATTTGCCATTTTAAAGATCCTCCTCTGTGATTTGTTTATGTTTACGAAGCGTAACAGCAATGCTGATTAATGGCATGCTGATGAAAATGATCGTGGTAAGGACTATAAACCATGCCGAAGTCAGTAATACAGGCTTAAAGCCCATAATCCAGAGATAAATTGCATTCAATTTATTTAAGTCTACAAAAGATTTAAATATGCGTAGTACGGATATTACGTTATCTTCGGTCAGGACTTTAATGTAGAGCCAGTGGTATAAGAAAAATGCGATAACTGTTATGAATATTTTCCCACCTATAACACCATAAAGGAAGTTTTTAATAATTTTTTTTGTAAAAGGAAAAATGTATTGTCTTACTATACTTACGAGTAGCAAACTGTATCCGATAGTAAAACTAAGGGCAAGAACAAAAGAAAAAAGTTTATCGAATACTGACGGATTGGATTCGCCGAAAATAGGAACTATTTTTTCAAACACGCCTATAGCTATGGGTGTAAGCAGTATGCTAAGCAGGCCGCTTTTCAGAGATTCATAAAAGCCAACTTCGCTGTACTCAAACATATCTTTCGGCGTGAAGAAATCATCGGGAAACTCTACGCCTTTACTTTCCCATGAATGATAGGTCCAGACTATTTTCATCATGTCCAATAATCCATGAGGGATAAGTTTTTGATTCGAACCGTCTTGAGTGATTACTGTTGTGCCTTCTTTGCTCATTTCATTAACCCGAAAAATTTAAGTGCCACTGAACCATATGCTATCGCAACCGCGATGAATATAAAGAAAAATCCCAGCCTTAAACGCTTTTTATTGATACCGAGCCAATAACTAAGAAAAAGCGATGCCCACGCTAATACCTTGGCCCAGAAGCTTTTAAATATTGTCGTAAATGCTATCTGCCACCATGAGATATACTGGCCAGGAGTGAAATGTTTTAAAGGGTTTATATAGTCAAGCAGATCCATGCATATCTAATGCCTTCATAGGTAACCCCGATCAGTCGAATTTCGGGCTCACATCCACGATGTCTTTCAGTCTTCCGACTTTCCGGGCCTCGAGTTCTGAAACTGTTGAAGCAAATGCTTCGGCCACAAATGGGGTGTAGTACCCCTTATCGAACTTCTTGCCGTCCCTCATTATCACAACAAACGGAGCTCCGAAATATTTATCCTGTATCAATCCTCTGGCTATAACGTCTTTGTCTGTTCTGAGACGGTTTACGATGGAAAAGAGAATGTTTTGCCTCATGGATTCATCGGCATCGCCTAACAGCACTTCCGTATGCCCTTTCTGGCGTGCTATCTTCTTTGCCACTTCCCATAGTATCTTCACCTGAAAATATACATACCCGTTGGACATGCTGAAGGCGTCCCAACGGCCGCCGTTAAGCCGATTAATATAGGGGTTCAGTTCGCCGAGGTATTCGTCGGGATCGAACCACGGCAAATCCTGTTCGGTGATAGTTACTTTTTCTCTTTCGGGTTTTATAGAGCTGCCGAATATATCTGTATCGCTGGGTTTCGCTTTAGTATTTTCGGCCTCAGTAGAAAATGCAGGGATGATATAGTCTTCTTTAACAGTATTATCAGTGAATGTTTCCTGTTGAAGAGATGCCGGTTCAGGAAGTTTTTCTGCGAGTTCTTTTCGCCTTGCAGCCTGATCTGCCTTTTTAAGTTTTATGCACAGAAATTCGTCTGAGTTGCGATGGTGATCCTTAATTGCCTTGAATATCTCGTCTTTGTCTTTATCGGAAAGGGCGTTGAATACTTCTATCTGGTTTAACAGTCCGATACTGACAAGGGGATGGTCCCCGGTAGCGTAGAGTTTACGATGTGAGGGTATTTTACCGAGGTCGTGAGCGAGAGCGGTTATAACTGCTTTTGATATAAGGGGCCCGGAACCGCCTAACAGTTCTATCATTTTTTCTGCTACATTCAGGGTATGCTCCAGCAGAGTGGTCCGCGCAAGAATATCATAGACATCCTTCGGCAGTTTCCCTTCATCTTCATTGAATGTATTGACAACAGACGGACAATCTCCTTCTCGGTCGAGAATTTCTAACAGTTTCCTTGCAATTTTTTCATGCAGCCGGAAAAAATGTGGCTTATCGGCTATGTGTTTGAGATAGAAATCTCTGATTCTCTGATGTTGGTACTCAATATTGATTTCTTCGGTTTTCTCGGGTATTGTCTTATTTTCGTTGTTTGCATTTATGTCGTGACTATCATGGACCGGCTCCATCCAGATTTTTGAAAGTTCTTCAAGAGTAATTATTTCTTTTAGGGGCTGAGAGGAGTTTTTCCTGGACTTCTGGCTGAAATAACTATATAGCGCATACAGTATGTAGGAAATTCCTGCTATGAAAACCATGAAAAAGAAAAACCTCATAGAACATCGATACCCGGATACTGTATCTTGATATTTGCCGGGGAAACTTTTGAGGTCTTGCCATAATAATTGCCGGAATATGTTTTGAGATAAAATTGACGCGGATTTAAATCCATAAAGATATCCGGCTTTACTCGCGGCTTTTCTGTTTCGCGCACTGTCGCGCTGCCGCTGATGCTCAAAACAGGAGAAAGAAAATCGGCGGTTCCGAAATGATCCGATGCATATTGCGCCGATTCCGTATTAGGACAGCGCATAAATCCTCTTGTATTGGTATTGCCGAATATGACATTGCCGTAATCCTTCCCAAGCGCTCCCCAGACTTGAGATGGATCTTGGCAAAATAGGCTTATCCACCAGTTGGCGCCGCCGCCTTTGGCAAGCGAGTCGTCTATGCCCTTGTAGAGCACGGACTGACATTCGTCTATGATTGTCGAGAGAGGCGGATGTACTTTTCGGTCAGACAAGAAAATCCTTCCTACGAATTTAGAAATGCTCGAAAATATGACTTTCGCCAGATTAAATGATGCCTGACCCCCGGTCATGGACCCGAGTTGCACTATCAGAATCGCTCTTTCACCCTGTTCGAGCCTTTTTATGAACGGATTTTCGATTGCTTTACCAACTATTCTGCCGATGCTGCCGACGCATAGTTCGGTAAGCGCTACTCTGAGAGAAGTCGTTACTTTATTGAAGTAATCCTGCGGGGAAGACGCTATTCTCTGTAAATCGCCAGCTAATTGGACTGCTTCTAATAGATTGTATATATCGTCTATTCTCTCGGCCATTTCATATGCCTTATTTCTATCTATCGCAGCCACATTTTGCTGGAGCTGCTTAAGAGAATCCTGAGGTATGAGGTTTTTCACATCATTGAGATTAAATACCGCTTTTTTGCCCTCATATTCCGCTAATGTAACTAATGCAATACAGACTACAATGCTTATTTCGTAAGCGATTTTTTGAAAGAAAGGATCTTTACCTGCCTCTACTCCCGATGTAACTATTCCGGCAAGTTCTTCAGGAATAAAAAAATAGCGCAAGACATTGAAAGGAGCGCTGCATTGCGGATAAAAGGGGTTGATAAATATAAGTTCTTTTTCCCTGTCTGCTTTTTTCGCAACCTGAACTATTTTACTGAACGCAGCAGTGTCACACTTCGGATCTATAAATGCTATGGAATATCCTTTCAGAATGTCCTGTTCGCAGATATTTTCAATAACTCTTGTCTTACCTTGTCTCGTCGTAGCTATCCATAGGAGATGGCCTGAACGAAAGCTGTCCGGTATGAAAATCGGAATTTTCTTATCGCGATTGCCGATTTTGATTCCATTACCTAAAACAGTTACAGGTTCATTGGTTTTAGCGTCCACGTAATACCCTTTATCCGTAAGCTTTATCACATTACCACCTCACTATTACCCTTTCTTTAAGTTCGTCGGAGACTTTCTTAATGCACTCCCGCGGGATTTTCGCCGATGCTTTTATTTCGCTGAAGGCGCCGGCGATCCTGCCTGTGCAACAGATTTTAATGTCCATATTGTGCCTTACCAACTCCTGCCTTATGAGGCTTTCCGGCAGCCCTGCGGAGTTTCTGCTGAGCCGTATTTCAAGCCTCGGAGTTCCTTTCAGAAGCTGGGGCTTGACGCTCAGGACATAGAAGGGCATCTTCTGTCCCACCGTATACCACCCTCTCTCTTTAGGCGTCTGAGACGCCGGTTCACACACTGCCACCACATATTGGTCCGATGCCGGGTAATCTATGTCCTTGATCGCTGCGTACAATATTCCTTCCGAACTTTTTTTTATGATTTCTCCTGTAACCGATGAGTGAATGATTTTTTTGTAAAAACTGTATTCGTTTAAAAGCCTTCGTATTTCGAGCGCGTTCGCGAGCGTATAAAGAATCTCTCTTATAAGCGGTCTTTTTATGTTTTCCGGATTGATTATCGCGGATTCCATATCTCCTTTACGCGTCTTAAACCCGTATATCGATAAACTGCCCGAATTGCCGTTCAATTGCGCTTCGACCTCGAATTTAAAACGATTTGACAATACGGATGAGATGGTATGCTCGATCTCATCTTCCACAATGGCATCCGTAAGGTTATATTTACCCGCGAGTTCCTTAACCCAATCATCTATTCTGATCTTGAGCGGCATAAATCCGTTTTAGTTGGTTGTAGACTTTCCATGCATACTTAATTCGCTTATCCCTCGATACCGCGTTATAACAGCCTACCGCTTCCCACCCATATCCATACTGGTTAATGCATTTTTTTAGTATCTCAGCGCCGACCTTCGTACACTCGCACGGATCGGCGATGGACATCCATTTGTCATGTCCAAGCGTCAGATACCATCCCGAGTTGATTTGCATATGACAAAAATCAAATGTTCCGTTCTTATTCCAGTTGATTGCCTCATTGTTATGTTTTGTTTCCGTCCATGAGATCGCTTTTAAAAGCTGTGCGTTTATGTCGTATTGCGCTCCGGCTTCCAAAAAACAAAAAGGATCGGAACCAAAAGCGGATGAATATGAGAAAACTGCGATTATTGAGATTATTGATAGGATTATTTTAAACGTCTGCATAATTTTAACAGGTCTGGGTTCTCTTGAGTAATTTTGAGATAATCCTCAAAGGCAAGACCTTTGAGGCTACCTGCCTTGCCCATGCCAACGATGAGTTTGTCATTAAAGCCTTTGAGGAGCTTTATGTCAGGCTTTCTGCCGTCTGATGAGAGGATTGTTTTGTCATTATTAAGATAGTCGTATTGAATCATGTATCAAACTCTCCTTAAGCTCTTAGGCTACTGGTCGGCAAACCGTAAGTGCGGATAACGGATTGGTGAAAATGAGGGCAATCACAATCCACAAATACGGCCTCAGCCCCTCTTTCATCACACTGTGTCGACCTGATTTTTAATGCCTTACAGGGTAACCCCAAAGAGAATGTTTTTAAGGGCTGCACGAAGTGCAGCCCGCTGTTTGTTGGTTTATTGGAGAACGCTGTTTGTTGGAGGCTCCCCTTTTTTGGTTTATTGGTTTGTTTTGCAGCAGGATCTAAATATGTTTGAATATTTGAAACAAGCCTATGAACAGTATTTCCGTAAGTGCCTTTAGGTATGATGGCGATTAAATGTTTGTCGGTAATCTCTAAAAAAATAGGCTGCCATAAATGTTTATCGACGCCGTAAACATGAATTTTTTTTGGTCCAAGCCTGATGGGATTCCCCCACAATCCGAACCGGTTTTTTACTCTGCCAAATGTTGAATCAATAAAATGGTTAAAAGTTTCTTCATTTAATGGGTCTTTAAATTCAATAATGAGCGGGGCTCCAACGAGCTCTCCAAAGTATTTGCAGTTGTTAATTTTGAGCAGTTTCTGCTGTGTCTCGCTCATCCAGCCCTTAAAGGTGAAATACCCAAACAGGTAACCCCTGATTGATGTTTGGAAGGAAGGGCTATCTATTTCCCTCCAAACATTAGATTTATCTTCCATCCCCACTTCTCATCTTTGACGAGTTTTCCGGGGACTTCATATTCCTTGCCTGCCTTTGATTTCAGTCCAGTGATTTTTACTTCCTTCCCAGTAAGGAGATTTTTAACCATGCTGGCAGGAATGGTTTTTCTTCCGAACCGTTCAAGGCTATTCTTCCAGATAGTGAACTTGCAGCCCTCTTTATAGCCTGAGCATCCAAAGGCTCTCTGGGATTCCACGACCGGCTTGCCACATTCAGGGCATTTACCGAGACCGTTGCCGTCTCCTGCAGCGGTACCCACGCCTGTAGCGCCGCTTATGACCGTATTTGAACCCTTCACCTTCTCGACTATCTGAGCGGTGTATTTTTTAATCCCGCTCATAAAATCATCCGAAGATCTGACTTTACCCGATGCTATGTCATCAAGCGCTTGCTCCCAGATAGCAGTATAGGCAACATCGGAAAGCGGTTCACTGCGGACAGCGCCAATAAGGTTAATGCCTTTTTCTGTAGGGATGATGTTCTTACCCTTTCGGGTTATATACTCTCTCTTTTTTAAGGTCTCGATGATGGATGCTCTCGTATTATGAACAAAAATCATATCTCCTGCTACGAATCTTTCATATCCGAGGATAGAAAAGTCATAAACAGGTTCTTCTGTATGTCTTACAATCTTAATGTCTTTCACTTTCAGGAGCAGAATATCTCCATTAAGATAAAAATCCAACAATTTTTCTGGAATACCAACCTTTCTGGCAGCATCAATGCCCTTTTTCTTCTCTATGATCTGTAAAAGATCTATGAGTATTTTTTTAGAGAGTCTCTTATAACGCATGGACAGCGAAGACGTTTCTCTTATCCTTACTTTTTCAAGATTGATTAAGCCGCTCTGTATTAAAGGAATACCTTTTTTGTCGTGTGTCTCTGATTCTTTTATAAATTCCTTTTCTACTGCAAGATGATCAGGCAGCGCATCTATAATTTTTCTGAAATAAAGTGAAGAATTTATAGAAAGGATATAGCCTTTAAATCTTTTACCTCTTGTGATTGAATATCTTTCAGTTATAGATGGAATAACACCAAAGGAGTTCAGCAAAAAGTAAATATCGGTTATCAAGCGTCTATTGGCGCTATAATAATTTATCTCAACGCCTGTTCTCTTTTTTTCTTTTCTTATTCTGCTATTTGAGTCGCCACAAAATAGCCCCTTGAGCAAGGCTGTTTTAACACTATCAGTAGCTGTAAAAAAGCACACAGGTATTCGCTTGTTAAATGCCCCGTTAGTAAGACCAATGCTTACAAAAGTCTTAATTAAATCTTTGCTTTTTACTTCTACTTTAATAGCATTTGAGGCTTTTGAGCGAACCTCAGCAAAACCAAAACCTTTACGTCTGCAAATTTCTTTGACATGATCACCAACTCCATGTCTGTAATGTCTTTCGCCAAAATTAAGACATAATCTACTCTCAGTTCTTTTGCCTATCAGTGAGGTTTCTGGAATTTCTTCTGGTTTAATCCCTAAAACATCAAGCAGCTTTAGTAAATTCTTTCCTAAGATTCCATTTGCCTTTCTCAAATTGTAAAAACATTTAAAATCCTTGCCTTTGGCTACCCATTTTAATTCTTCAGCCTTTGCGCATATCTTGTTTAAACTTGTCTGAGAAAGTTTGATTCTCTTAATTGGTTCTCCATAAGAGAAACTCCCCTCCGATATAAATAACCCGACTAAAAAAGCTATATCTTCATCTATTTGCTCATTAACAACCTCAGGCAGAGTATATTTTTCAGGAACTATTACATAGTCCCCCTTTTTGATTTCATTTGACTGGATGAGCTTTATTTCACCATCCTGTAAAACAAAAATATTATGATATTTTGTTACTTCTACCATTGCTCCATTTTCAAGCGTAATTGCATAGATGGGGCCGCTGTAAAGATGTTTGTGGATGTGATTTATAGGAGACCAGCGCACTCTTCCATCGGTTGTAAAGGTAAGGGTGTAATATCCATCAATTTCCTTACATCCTTCGTCTGTTTTAATAAAGCTGTCTATAAACTCACCTATCGGTAAAATTTTTATATTGTTTGACGCCCTCACAACAACAGGACAATGATGTGGAATACTCGCCGGCGTGCCAATACCAGCAGTCTCTTTAAGTATCTTTTTGAGTTGCGGATCTGTCACATACTTAGCCGCTTTTGACATAGCCTCAAGGATTGAGGCATCTGTAAACCGTGGCGGCGGGGTTGTCTGCTTTTTCTCAATGTCTGCTTTAAGAGTTTTTACAAGGTCATTTTTTTTCATCTCGGGGAGAAGTTGATCTTTATCTTTTGAGCCGTATATATCCTTCCAGCCTAAAGATATGACTACCTTTCCAGAGGATTTGAAGCGATCCTGTCCGACTGTGGTAATAACTACTGTTGTCTTGAATTCAAAGTTGGGATAGAAAGCGGCTATGAATCGCCTCACTACAAGATCATAGATATCCTGCTCGTCCTGATTGAGCCCTTCTGGGAGTTTGCCGGTTGGAATAAGAGCATGATGGTCCGTAAGTTTTGATGAATCGAATACTCGCTTATTATTGCAGGACACCATGCATTTAGAAATATCAAATGGCACATTTCTGTATCCTGTAAGCTTTTGCAAAATCTCAGGGACATCTTTAGCCATCTCATCGTTTAAGTGCTGACTGTCTGACCGTGGATAGGTGATAAGCTTTTTCTCATAGAGAGCCTGAGCAATATCGAGTGTCCGATCTGCAGAGTACCCGAAAAGTTTGTTCGCTTCCTGTTGAAGCACTGTGAGAGAAAAGAGCAAAGGTGGAGCCTCTTTTTTTACATTATGCGTGCATGATTCGATAATTCCATCTTTACCGTGGATTCGTCCCATAATCTGTTTTGCAAAGGCCTCTGACGGGATTCTGGATGATGCGTCCTTTTCAGTAGATTCTTCAATGTCTCCACCAGTAGTTCTTTCATTATCACCGGAGGGGGTGAATACATCCGAAGCCTTACCTCCCGCTTCATTTTCAGTTCCACCAAACCATAATGCCTCATATTCTCCTCTTTCATGCTTAAATAACGCCCTTAAAAGCCAGTAATCCTGCGGCTTAAAGTTTCTGATCTCCAGTTCCCTGTCAACTATCAGCCGGAGGGTAGGGGTCTGGACCCTTCCGAGAGAAAGCGGAGGCCGTGCATTGTGTTTGACAGAGAATGCGCGAGAAACATTCATCCCGATGAGCCAATCAGCTTGCTGCCGCGCGACCGCAGCGTGATAAAGTCTGTCAAACTCCACACCGGGTTTGAGGTTGCCGAATGCCTCGCGCACGGCTTCAGGCGTGAGCGCTTTTGATGTCCAAAAGCGATAGATAGGTTTCTTATTGCCGGACATCATAAGAATAAGACGAGCTATAAGCTCTCCTTCACGGCCCGGGTCGGTTGCGATCACGATGCTCTCTATGTCCTGCCTACCCACTATAGACTTAATGATTTTGAACTGCTTTGCTCCATCTTTAGATACGCGGTATTTGAAACGCTCTGGAATAATTGGAAGATCCTCAAGGCTCCATTTCGAATATCTCTCATCGTATGCGTCAGGTTCCTCTAACTCGATCAGATGCCCGTATCCCCATGATATTACATAACGGCTTCCCTCAAGATAGCCGTCATTACGGCTGAAGTTGTCATTGAGTCCTTTTGCAATATCCTGAGCCTGAGACGGCTTTTCAGCAAGGATTAGTTGTTTTGGCATTGGTTATCCTCTTCTTTAGTTTCTATATGTTTAAAATCTCGCATATCCTAAACCTTATAACCCACTTGCTTCCTCCGCTATTGCGCCATGCATTAAAGCCTTCCCATGAGACATCAATTTTCATAGAGCGTGGAAGTAAATGGGGATTTTCGTATAGATATTTAAATCCCTCAGCTTCGTAATCGCCGTCGGGCATTTTAGACATCGATTCAAATGAGGGATCTGCTATAAGCTGGATTATTCCTATTTTTGAGCCGCCGAATCTGGCCTGCTTATCGTAAGCGAATAATAGATCGCCTTCCTTGAATCGTTTGGCATACTCTTCCGGCCAGTCCCGACGTGTGACTGACTTTTGCTTTGAAAGAAATGCAGGCGTTGTCCACGTGAAGCTTATTCCAGGAAGTCTACCATTGAGGAGTTTAATCAGGTCTTTTGGATTTATCAGTATAGCCCCAGCTTGCTGTGCCCGTGCGGATGCGCGGGGAGTGGTTAGGTCATAATGGGGAAATCTTCCCTTGCCCTGAAACCACTCCCGCTTAAGACCGATACTTTGGGCAAAGGCATGTAAGCCTTCAAGATGTCCCGTCGTAATGAGATGGGTTCTATCGGTGTAGATTTGGTTCATTTTTGTCGTTTAAGGAAAAATAGCTGTCTGGGGCTTCTTCAACTCTACTCCCTGTTTTCAGGAGGGGATATAACATCCCCTCCTGTTACGCAACCCTTAACTCCTTATTTCTTCGCCCTCTCTTTTCTCCCACGGGAGCATTCCATTTCTCTCTGGGAGATTTCAGTTTCCTCACCTTTATGCCCACGCTTCTTATGCGGACCATTTCTTTTGTATCCTCACATCTCTTGTCGCATCCCTTAAAACAAGATGTCATGTGATAAGGGCATTTGCGCTTAGGCATTCAGTTCGTTTCTCCATGTCTTTGAGGGCGTGAATTTCGGAGCCTTTTTTGCCGGAACCTCTATTGTTTCGCCTGTCTTGGGATTCCGGCTTTTCCTTGCCTTCCGGTCAACTGCCGTGAAAGTTCCGAGGCCGTAGAAATTTATACTTCCGCCTGCGCGGACCGTATCTTTTATAGTTTTGATGACAGTATCCAGCGCCCTTTCCGCAGATGCCTTTGTAGTTCCGGCAGTGTCCGAGATTTTTTCTATCATATCTGCTTTCGTCATGTCTGAGTTCCTCCTTAAATAGGCACTTTTTCTTCCACTATGAAAATCTCCTCTGCATAAGGCCTGATAGGAGAGGTGGACTCGCCGTATCTGTCTTCGAGCGTCTTAGGTTTAAGCATGCCCTTAACCTCGATGAAGGTTCCCGTTTCGAGATTTTCGATTTCTTTATGGTTTTCGAGATGGACGGTCAGACTGACTTCTTCCTGGGCTTGCCGCGGCTGGGATATCGTTATGGTGCCGTTTGAGGAATCTTTCTTTACGAGCTCACCGCGCAGCACGAAAGCGGCCTTTAGTCCGCTTGCCGGTCCTACATACGGAGACCAACGGAAAAAAGTAAAGTTTGTGATAAGACGGTTCTGCGCTCCTTCAAACTGAGCGATCATACCCTTCAAGTCAATAGGCATGGCTGGATTGGCCTTATGGAAATCTTGAAGAGATCGGATTTCTGTTTCATCACCTCTCATTTTGCCGTAAGCAGTCAACGAACCCCCGATGAGGGGAATGGAAAGCTCTATATTGAGATAGGGCTTTTTCCCCGGAGGTTCCTCGAGAGCAATAACCTTCGGATACCCTGTAACGGCAGCATGGTTTTTGTACTTGATTGCTTCTGTCATCTGTCATATTACCTCCAACTCTGATTTTTAAGGGCGGTAAGGCCGCCCTATGCTGCAGATCCTGTTTCCTTCGGATTTTTCAATGTATTCTCATCTATCACCCCCCTCAGGATATTAATGTCTGAAAGGGTAACCCCTAATTGGAGATTGGGGAAGAATTGGCGGCAGTGCCAAATAGAATACTGCAGGATCGGGCGCTATGAAGGCGCCAACGATCTTAAAGATTATTTTAAGGGGGAGATTAGATAGGATTAATCACAGAGTATTTAAGTAGTTTTTTAGTAGTCAATGATTTATAAAACTTTCCTATAGTCTTTTTTGTTGATATAACCTAATGATTTTTTGTAGATTTTTTATGGTAGGCACGAGGGGTATCGAACCCCTGACCTCTACCGTGTCAAGGTAGCGCTCTCCCACTGAGCTACGCGCCTACATAATTAAGATATTCATTAAAACCAAAAAGGCATGTTTTTGTCAACTATACCCAGTACCGAGTAAGAAAAAAGCTAACAGCAATATTTGTTTATTATACTAATTTTCAAAAGAGGATTCCGTAAAGGGAACAAAGTTACCATTACAGTTAAAATGCTTGAATGAAGACATGTTTGCATGGTATGATTTGAACAAATGATTATTTTATTGGTCATAATGTTTGTATTATTTTCAGGATTAGAATCAGGTGCCGATATTTATAAATATATGGCGGACGACGGGACAATATGTTTCACCAATGTGCCGATGGACAGAAATGGCAGTATTGTGATGAAAGAAAAAAGGTCTTATCAAAAATCTAATAGAGACTACAGTAATGTTTATGTTGATAAAGAAAGTTTTCATAATATTGCAGAAGAAAAAGCGAGGCGGCATAATATCGACCCGCGGCTTGTAAAGGCTGTAATAAAGGTTGAATCCAATTGGAATCCTAATGCTGTCTCTCCAAAAGGTGCACAAGGTCTTATGCAATTGATGCCTTCAACTGCGTCTATTATGGGTATCAATGATCCATTTAATCCTGATGCAAATATAGAGGGTGGAGTGCGATATCTTAAATACTTACTTCGTAAGTTTAATGGTAATATTAGTCTTGCACTTGCTGCATACAATGCAGGACCAAAGCTAGTGGAGAGAATAAAAAGCGTACCACCTATTCCTGAAACTATTACATATGTTAAACAGGTTATTAATTACTACTTGAGAAGCAATGGATCAATAGTAAATACAGATTTTCCTGAAATAAAAAGCAGGGAAGTAAAAAGAGATCCAAGAATTCAAAAAATAGTGTTAAAAAATGGCACGGTGCTTTTTACCAATTCATATTTTGTTATTTTATACGAATAATAAGAATCCTAAATCCAGCGATAGGAATGGGTCTCTTTTATTAGAGCTATAGACTTCCGCTATGTTCTTAAGAGACTTATCCTTAATTGCATGATATCGGAGGATTTTAAGTGTCTGTAATAATAGAAGAAATTTTAAAATTAAAAGAACAAAGAAATGCTATAATTCTTTCCCATAATTATCAAAGGGATGAGGTTCAGGATATTGCTGATTTTATTGGAGACTCACTTGAACTATCAAGAACCGCAGCAGAGATAGACTGTGATGTAATAGTCTTTTGTGGTGTCCATTTTATGGCTGAAAGTGCTTCGATACTTTCACCTGATAAGACGGTGCTTTTACCTGAACTTGGTGCAGGATGTCCTATGGCAGACATGATTCAGGTGAGTTCTCCAAGAAAGGTATGGAAGACATTCCCGGGATATGAGACTCAGCCAACTTTTGTATTTCCTCATGAATTCACTCTGAGGGATATAAAGGCAAAATATCCGGGTGTACCTGTTGTTGCATATGTAAATACGACTGCTGAGGTAAAGGCAGAAAGTGATATATGTTGTACCTCTGCAAATGTTGTGAAGGTAATAGAATCCCTACCTGATGAAAAGGTGATATGCATCCCTGACAGGAATCTCTCTATGTGGGCACAGAAGAATACCAAAAAACAAATAATTGCTTGGGATGGGTTTTGCCATGTACATGACAGGATTACAAAAAAAGATGTTTTAAAGGCAAGAGAGGAATATCCGAAAGCTGTTTTCATGGCACATCCTGAATGCAGGCTTGAGGTGTTAGAACTTGCAGATTATGTGACAAGTACATCAGGGATGTTAAGATTTGCGAAATCATCGGATGCAGGGGAATTTATCGTTGGAACAGAGATAGGTCTTATGCATAGGCTGAAAAAGGAAAATCCTGACAAAATATTCTATCCTCTGAGAAAAGATATGATTTGCCCCAATATGAAAAAGACTACGCTTAACAGTGTTCTGTCTGCATTAAAAGAGATGAGGAATGTCATAAAAGTTTCTGAAGATATAAGGATTCCAGCCAAAAGGGCACTTGACAGAATGCTTGGAATAAAGTAGTGTCTTCCCTCAAGCAAAAAATCATAGAAAAAATCAGATCAGAAGGTCCCATAAATTTTGAGACATTTATGGAAATGACCCTTTATTATCCAGGCCTCGGCTATTACACAAAGGATTCCGCAAAGATAGGTAGGACAGGTGATTTCTACACAAGCCCGCATCTACATTCCATATTCGGCGCAATGATAGGCAAACAGATGATGGAAATGTGGGAGTTAATCGGGAGGCCTGAAATATTTCATGTCGTTGAAATGGGTGCAGGAATGGGCTATCTTGCAAAGGACATGCTGGAATACTTAAGTGGCTCAAAAAGCAATGATAAAAGACAAAAGGATATTTTTGAACATCTCAAATATACCATTGTTGAGTTGAATTTAGCAGTAAAGACAAAACAGCAGGAGTTGCTTTCAGAATTTATGGATAAGGTTAACTGGATTTCTAATCTGAATGAATTGGAATCCGTTACAGGCTGTTTTTTGTCCAATGAGCTTCTGGATGCCTTCCCGGTAAGGTTGGTGGAAATGGATAACGAAATTAAAGAAATTTATGTGTCCCTAAATGGAGATGACTTTGTAGAGATAAAGATGCCATGCACCAGAGAAGTCGAGGAATATTTCAGAGAATTTGGCATTGAATTGCCTAAGGGGTTCAGAACAGAAGCGAACCTTAAAATTAAAAGCTGGCTTAAAGAGGTCAGCAATAAACTTTTTAAAGGCTTTGTTTTAACTATTGATTATGGCTATCCTGCAGAGGATTATTATAGCGAAGACAGAAACAGGGGAACCCTTCTTTGTTACCATCAGCACCAAATAAACGAGAACCCTTATCAGAACATTGGCGAGCAGGATCTGACAGCCCATGTAAATTTTTCGTCATTGAAAAAATGGGGAGATGAATTGGGATTGAAGACTATCGGATTTTGTCCGCAGGGAACTTATCTTGTCTCTCTTGGAATTGATGAGGTTATTAATGAGATTTACGGCGATTCCCCTGATTTCTTTGAAATCGCAAAGATTAAAGGCTTGATTTTACCACAGGGTATGGGAGAATCGCATAAAGTAATGGTTCAATATAAAGGAGACGGCGAGCCAATATTAAGGGGATTTGCCTTAAGGAATCAGAAGGGGAAGTTGGAAATTTATGATTAGCAGACAATAGCCCTGACGATCTTTAAGATAAGTCTCAAGCCCTCATCGTCAGTCTTTTTGAGTAATTTATTTATATTTTTGTTTAGCTCTTTAGTTGTTGTGTGATGTATAAATTCAAAAAGCTCTTTTATTTCTACATCTAATGCCATGGCAATTTTCTCTAATGTATCAAGGGATGGGTAACTTTTACCCACCTCGATGCGACTAAGATGTTTTGGGTCTATGTTTATCTTCTCCGAAAGTTGCTCCTGTGATAGTCTTTTTGCCTTTCGGAGTTCCTTTATCCTTGCACCTAACAACTCCTTTGTCGTTTTCATAAACCTCCTCTTTTATAAGTAATCACCAAGATCCATCTTTATCGCTGGATCTGGATAATTATAAGTAATCAATTTTTAGGAGTACTTTTGAAACAACATTTAATAAGGAAAATACTTGATAGATTCTATATTTTATATAGAATATTTTGCATAAGGCATAGAACTACATAACAAAATCCATTTTAAAAGTAGAGCAGATAAGAGTAACTGCAATATTCTGATAGAGAAGGCAAAAGTATTATTGAGGCTATGAGAAGCTACAGATATGAGGGAATAAACTGGTTTGCAATGAAAAAATATTTCGGAAATATTTCTTTTTTTGACTCCACTGGAGATATTGATTAAGCTGAAAAAAACTAAAAGTAGATGGCTTCAAAATAGGGTTGTCCTATTTGTTAAAGTCAACATGTTACAACAGATAGGAAAAGAGGTTAAATTGAGTTGTTCAATGAATAAAAGGAGGTGGTTTTTATATGTGATTGTTTTTTTATTCAGCGGCATAATTCCAGCAGAGGTTTTCCGTTTTTTATTACTTAAAATACTTAAAAGGAGAAGGAGGTTTTTAATATGAAAAACAAATTATTTAAAATGATGGTAAGTTTACTTGTTTTGACTACACTTATTAGCTGTGCGACAATTATGGGTAAGAGTGGACCGGAAACTTTGAATGTTCGCAGTACTCCTGATCAAGCAAATGTTACTATTATTGATGAATTGGGCACCAAAATCTTTGAGGGAAAAACTCCTGTTGCTTTACCTTTAGAGAAAAAGAAAGGCTATTTCAAAGGGAAAAAATATACTGTAAAAATCCAAAAAGAAGGTTATGCTGAACAGACTGTTACTGTAGATACAAGACTAAACGGGTGGTATATTGGTGGTAACATAATTTTGGGTGGTCTTATTGGTTGGCTTATTGTTGACCCTGCAACAGGAGCAATGTGGACACTGGATAGCAATGAAATCAATGTAACATTAGAAACATCAAAGCATGGGGCAATAATAGAGCCTAATAAAATAGGGGTTGTTCTTTTACAAGATGTTCCACTGTCACTGCGTGATAAAATGGTTAAGGTTTCACAATAAAGTCTGTTTTAAATTTTAAAATTGTTTTATCAATTGTTCATGGTTCATTGTTGATTAATCAATAATGAACCATGAACGAACACAAATAAACAAACTAAGATTGATGATAAATTAATAGGTTGAATGCATTTGTACAAAGATAAGATTGCTCATCTTTTGCTTTACTAAGGACTTCGATTCACGTGCTCGTAATGACAAATTAAGAGATGACAATACCTTGTTGTATATATCCTTTTATCCTTTCAATACTCTTCAACACATTTTCTTTTGTATGTGCTTCGATTGTATAGATACAATTGTTATTTTTTAATTCAGAAAATAATGTCTGAAAATCAAAGTTTCCCTCTCCAATTGAAAGGTGTTGGTCAGCGCTTTTGTTATTGTCATGGAGATGAAGTTCAATAATATAGGGTTTGATAGCCTTAAGCCATTCTTTTAAAGAGACCTTTGAAAATAAATTGCAGTGTCCTGCATCAAAACAGATTCCGAAATTGTCAGAATTTATGCTCTCCACCAACATTTTGAGATTTGTTGGTTCGTCCTCAAATATGTTTTCGATTGCTATCTTTATTCCAAGATTTTTTGCCCTGTCATTTAATGGCTTCCATGTCTCGATGCTTTTTCCCAGCCAGAGATCTATTTTTAGGGCATACTTCCATTTCTCATAACCTGAATGAAAGACAATGGTTTTAGGTTTGAGGATTTCAGATATATCGAGGATATGAGTGAATCTCTCAATAGTGGCATTTCTCACTTTTGAGTCAATTGCACCGGGGCTGAGGTCCATAAATGGTGCGTGAAAAGAAAGTGAAGGATTGTAATCAAGGATATCTTTGAGCTTGAGTATAGAATCAGTGTCAATAGAATCGAGAGCATTTGAATTGAAGTAGATTTCAAGATTCAATTTATTCTGTTTGATAAATTGTATGTAGTCCCCTATTTTTTCATAGGGGACATGGATATGTGGGGATAGCATATTATTTTGCAGCAACTGCTTCCTTTTTTGTCTCAGATTTTGTTTCAGAGGATTTTTTTTCTGAAGTGCCTTTCTCGGAATCCATTGCCTTTTTTCTTTCTGGTGAGGCATAATCAGTCACATACCAGCCGCTTCCTTTTAGCACAAAAGAGGTGTTAGATATTAATTTTTTCATATGGCCGCCGCAATCAGGGCACATGCTCAAAGGGGCATCACTGAATTTCTGCATTACCTCATGATTTTTTCCGCACTGCAAGCATTCGTATTCATATATCGGCATAGGTAGTCCTCCTGAAAATTGATGATTAACATATAAATATAACCGAGCTTGATTAAATAGGTCAAGAATTGGTAATATAATTTCCCTAAGTAATTTGGAGGTGATATTTATGTATGCAATTATACAGGCTGGCGGAGAGCAAGTAAGGGTTTCTGCTGGAGACAAGATTTGTGTAGAAAAGATCAAAGGAGATGTTCAGTCAGAGGTATTACTGGATAAAGTATTGGTGGTCTCAAAAGATGATAAGATAGTCTTTGGCAGACCATATGTGAATGGTGCAAGTGTAAAGGCAGAAATTGTAGAAACAGGCAAGATGCCAAAGGTGCTTGTTTTTGGGCCAAGACCTAAAAAGGCTCACAGAAAGTTAAAAGGGCACAGGCAGCAATATACGACTTTGAAAATTAAAGAAATAATAGCATAGGTGGAGGATAGAGATGGCACATAAAAAAGGGGTTGGAAGTTCAAGAAATGGTCGCGACAGCGAGTCAAAAAGACTTGGTGTCAAAAGATTTGGTGGACAGATTGTTCGTGCTGGCAATATACTCGTAAGGCAGCGTGGGACAAAATTTCATCCGGGTAATAATGTTGGCAAGGGGGCTGATGATACACTTTTTGCGTTGATAGATGGCATTGTTAGATATGAAAGAAAAGACAAGACAAGGATGAAGGTAAGCGTATATCCCGTGGAAGTATCTGCAGCATCAGTTAATGTGTAGTTAAAAAAATAAATAAAGAAAGGACTTAAAGGCGGTCTACAAGGTGGACTGCCTTTTTTGTTTATGAAATTCATTGATTATGTAAAGATATATGTAAAGGCAGGAGATGGCGGCAGAGGCTGTGTAAGCTTTCGAAGGGAAAAGTATGTTCCAAGAGGCGGACCTGATGGTGGAGACGGCGGCAAGGGGGGAGATATTATTATAAAGGCAACAAAGGAATTAAATACACTCCTTGACTTGAGATACCAGAGGGAATATAAGGCTCAAAGAGGAGAGCATGGAAAAGGAAGCAATAAGCATGGTAAAGATGGAGAGAGCAGGATAATCATGGTTCCTGTTGGTACGCTCATTAAAAATAAAGAAACAGAAGAGATTATTGCAGATTTAGATTATGATGGAGCCGAGATTATTGTTGCAAAAGGCGGTAGGGGAGGACTTGGTAATGCACATTTTGCAACACCTACACGTCAAGCTCCGAAATTTGCACAGCCGGGTGAAAAGGGTGAAGAGAAGTGGCTTGTGCTTGAACTAAAACTCCTTGCTGATGTTGGTTTAATAGGCCTTCCAAATGCAGGCAAATCAACATTGATCTCTGTTATATCATCTGCAAAGCCGAAGATAGCAGATTATCCATTTACTACACTTGTGCCTAATCTTGGTGTTGTAAAAATGGAGGACTTCAGGAGTTTTGTTGTTGCTGATATACCGGGCCTTATAGAAGGGGCGCATAAGGGTGCAGGACTTGGATTTCAGTTTCTCCGTCATATTGAGAGGACATCTATTTTACTTCATCTTGTGGATGTCTCTGATATTCTGACAACAGATCCTGTAGAAGACTTTGAAAAGATAAATAGGGAATTAGTATTATACAGTCCTAAACTTTTGAATAAGCCTATGGCAGTAGCAGGCACAAAAATCGATATGGCACATGATAAAATCAGATTAAACAGGCTTGAGGAATATTGTAAGAACAAGAGAATAGACTTTTTCCCTGTATCTTCTGTAACAGGAGAAGGAGTAAAAGAATTGGTAATATATTTGTCGAAAAAAATGGAAGAGGGTTTAAAGAAGTGAGTAGGATAGTTATAAAAATAGGCAGTAATATTCTTACTGATATAAAAGGCGGATTGAATCAAAAGAGGATTTATTCTATTGCAAAAGACATATCTGATGTGTGCGAGGCAGGACATGAAATTGTGATTGTATCGTCAGGTGCTGTTGCTGCTGGCATGAAAAAGCTTGGCTTAAAGGAAAAGCCAAAGGATATACGACTCAAGCAGGCAGCAGCAGCTGTAGGACAGTCTTCATTGATGTGGGCATATGAGAAGAGTTTTAGTGATTTCAAGAAGAAAGTTGCACAGGTGCTGCTTACAAGGGAGGATTTCTCTGAAAGGAGCAGGTATCTAAATTCAAAAAATACTATTATCACTCTTCTTTCTTACGGGATAATACCAATAATCAATGAGAACGATACAGTTGCTACTGATGAGATAAAATTTGGAGACAACGACCATCTTGCTGCACTTGTATCAGGATTAGTAGATGCAGAGAGGCTTATTATACTATCTGATGTTGAAGGTCTTTATTCGTCTGACCCAAATAAAAATCCTGATGCAAAAATAATCCCTTTTGTAAATGAGATTACTTCTGAGCTTGAGGCAATGGCAGGAGGAGCAGGAAGCATTGTTGGTACAGGTGGGATGTATTCAAAGATACTCGCTGCAAAAAAGGCTGTGTCTTATGGAATAAAGGTCAACATTATAAGTGGCAGGAAAAAGGGGCTCATAGTATCACTTCTTAGAGGTATTCATTATGGTACTGAATTTAAGCCGCATTTGAAAAGAATATCTTCAAGAAAAGGCTGGATAGCTTATGCAATAAAACCAAAGGGAAGCCTTATTATTGATGATGGTGCTGTCAATGCTATCTTAAAGGCAGGCAAAAGCCTTCTTCCCTCTGGTATTGTGAAGGTAGATGGTGTCTTTGATATCGGTGATGCTGTTTATTGTGTTGATATTCGCGGCAAGCGAATTGCAAAGGGAATAGTGAATTATTCATCTCATGACACAGAAAAAATAAAAGGCAAAAAGACCTCTGAGATAGAACCAATCCTCGGCTACAAATATTCCGATGAGGTAGTGCATCGGGATAATCTTGTCTTATTAGCATCTATACCATAATCCGGAAAGATACATACCCTCCATGTATTCCATGATGTCTATATGATATGAATCATATGCGTGTTGAAATTTTCTCGTTATTATAGGATGTTTAAAAATAAAATCAGTTTTTATCACATTTTTGGGGAGAGTAAATCAGTGGCAGAAAGGAGGGATTGCATAAAGAAAAAGATTTTGTATTGTTTTTTCTAATTAAAATTGAAAAAGGAGGAAAACGATATGAAATATCTCAAAATAGTGCTTGTATTCGTAATCGTTCTACTATTCAACAGCTTATCGTTTGCAGCAGGCGCTAAAAGTATGTGTATTGACTGTCATAATAAGGTGACTCCAGGTGTTGTTAAACAACATCTTGAAGGCAAAATGTCAAAGAAAGGAGTTGATTGCTCATCATGCCACGGATCAGAACATAAAAAAATGGATGATGCAAAATTAGCAAAAATGCCAACTCCTGAGACATGTGCTGGATGCCACAAGAAGCAGGTAGATCAGTTTAAATCAGGGAAACATCATTTGGGCTGGATTGCATCAAGTGCAATGCCCATGTGGGCACATCAGCCAAAGGCAGTTGTGGGTGAGGGGTACAAGGGATGTTCAAGTTGTCATAAGATAGGAGTAAAATCAGATGTCGAGAAGACTATGTACCGCTATGGAAATGCCCAGTGTGACTCATGTCATACAAGGCATTCATTCAAGAAGTCTGAGGCTCAGGATCCAAGGGCATGTCAGACATGTCATATGGGATTTGACCACCCACAGTGGGAGATGTGGTCAACATCAAAGCATGGAACTATCTGGCAGATAGAAGGCGCTAAAGGCAAAAGGGCTCCAACATGCCAGACCTGTCATATGCAGGATGGAAATCATGGAGTTATGACAGCATGGGGCTTCCTTGCATTGAGGCTTCCTGAGGATGACAAAGACTGGTTGAATGACAGAGTTACAATTCTTCAAGCTCTTGGAGTTCTTGACGAAAAAGGGAATCCCACGGCAAGGTTAGATGTTGTAAAGGCTGGCAAAGTTGCACGTCTTACAAAAGAAGATTTTCAGAAGGAAAGGGACAAGATGATCAATGTCTGTTCAAAATGCCATGGCGCTTCCTATGCGCGAGCTTGTCAAGTTTTTAGTTGAAATTTTCTGAATGGCTCTCATTAATTTTTCTCCTATGCTGCTACTTTTACAGTTTCACCTGTTTCCTCTAATGCCTCAATATTCCTGATGACATCAGGAATTGAGGTATACCCATTAACCCTTTTGAATCTCTTTTCGCAATACAGTAATACAGAGGCAAGCCATCTCTGTTTCATCCTGCTATTACGATACCTCTTAATATTACCCTCTGCATCCCTTACCATTGAAAACATGCTCTCTATTGGATTCGTTGAGCATAGCGTCTTCCTTAGTAATTCAGGGACTTTCAGCCGATGCAGCGTAAGTATTTCCTCTATCGCCTCTAAAAGTGAATCTGCTGCTGATTCATTGATTCCCCTGAGCCATTTCTCCATTTCAAGTAGCATCTCTTTTGCATCTTCATAGCTTTTCTGTTCCAATGCTGTTTTAAACCTCCGATGTGCCTCTTTTCTATATCTCTTGGCAAGATGCTTCTGTATGTTCTTGTCTTTATGTATGGTGCAACGCTGATGTAGAAGTTTCTTGCCAAACTTGTCCCTTAATGCCTTGATTATTCCCTTGCCCCCATCTGTTACCCAAATTGTTCTCTTTGTTAGTTTTAATCCCCTCCTTTCTATGTCCGCAAGCAGTTCTTCGCATAGTTCATGGTTCTCTGTCGCCCCCTGCCAGAATCCCAATGGCATCTTCTTACCCTCTGTGTCTATTCCTAATGCAATTATAAATGCCTCACCTGCTCGATGTATTGTGTCAAGATATATGGCAAAGGCTCTAAAATCAGACAACGACCTCTCCTTGAATTCTTTGAGTTGTTTCTCTGTTGCCTCTATAATATGCCTCGATACTGTACTCGGTGATACTCCAAATGCCTGCGCTGCCTCTATTACTGTCTCAGCATACTTCTGACACGATATGCCCCTTAATACCTTTGCCAAAAGCTCTTCAGAAAATCCATCAGGTTCTTTCATTCTCTTATAACTCTTTAATTGTATTTCCCCCTGCCTGCCACGAAGTCGAGGTCGCTCTACACGCACCTTTTGATCTGCTATATATACTGAGCCAGGCTGACTTGCCCATTTATATATGTCAGGGCAAAATGGCTTATACTCAGGCCCTGCTGTCTCTTCCCTGTCTATATACATTATTGCCTCTGCTACCATCCTTCCCATCTCCATCATAAGTGAGTCAAATCCTTGCTTACCCCTTGCTAATATCCGATACATCTGCTCTACTACCCATTGCCTGCCGTATGCCTCCTCTATACCTCTGATTACTTTTTTCCTCTGTCTTGTGCTATCCTTCATATGTGGCTCCTTTCTTTAAAATGTTTTTTGGTTACCGTGGATTATGCCACGGGGGAGCCACTCTTTCAAGTTTCAACTAAAAATAGTATATCATCTTCCTATGCCAAAAAGCAGCTTGAGGCAGGAGACATGGTCATAAAGGATGTGGACAAGGTATTTGCAACCGCTATCAGAGTAGTACAGGGCCTTTACAGGGATGGTGTGCTTCAGAAGCCTGCTGATTGGACATTTGCTCCAGACCTACTCCAGTTTTATGAAGCAAAAAGTTCTATAGAACAAGACCTCTATCTCATGTTCCTTGAATACAGGATGAGGACATTTCAGGGAGCGTTTCATATGAACCCAGATTACATGCACTGGTATGGCTGGGCACCAATGAAAGAGACATTGCAGAAGATTAAGGACGAAGCTGTAAAATTAAGAGCAGAAAAGACATCTGCAAAACAGTAATTAAAAAAAGACAAGGGGATGTTGTCATCCCCTTGTCTTTTTTATCTGCAATTTTAATGTCAACTTAACTTTGAAAAGTCTGCAATCTGTAGTGCGAGCATCTGTATGCTCTTAATCAATGAAAGACGATTCTGTTTTATATCTTCATTTTTATCCATGACAAGCACCTTGTCAAAGAACCTGTTTATGGATTCTTTGAGGCACGATAAAAGCTTGATCGCATCATAATATTTATTTTCTGCAATAAATGAATTTATATCAGGAGTTAATGATTCCACATCTTTATGAAGAATTTTTTCTTCTTCCTGTATGAACATATCCGTATTTACAGGAGGTAATTCATGTTTTGGAGCGATATTATTAATCCTTTTGATAGCAAGGAGAAATGATTCATAACCTGAATCTTCTTTAAACTTCTGTATGGCATTGAGCCTTTCTTTTAGTGTGTAAAATGGGCTGTTTTTAACAAAATTCATGACAGCAGATATAGAGTCAAGTGGATAGCCATATGACTGAAATAGAGGTTCTATTCTCTGTTCAAAAAATTCGATCAGGGCATTAAATATATTTTCTGTCTTTTGTTCCCTGACCTCTTCTCGCTGACTCTTTAATGCTGCATCTAAAAGTTCAGAGATATTTATATTATATCTTTTGTCAATTAGTATGGAAATGATACCAAGAGCCTGTCTTCTCAATGCAAACGGATCTTCTGTACCTGTAGGTGTGAGCCCAAGCAAAAAGAACGATGCTAAATTGTCAAGTTTATCAGAGAGACTTAATATAGCACCTATTGTGGTTTCTGGCAGCCTATCCCCTGAAAATCCAGGCAGATATTGCTCTGACAATGCCTTTGCAATGTTTTCATTGTAGCCATCATTTAGTGCATAATAACCTCCCATTATTCCCTGTAATTCAGGGAATTCTCCTACTGTACCGGAAATAAGATCTGTCTTTGATAAAAGTGCTGCAGTGTGAACATCTTGTTTAAACTGCTCGAAGTGTTCAAGCTGCTGGCAGCATTTATTTGCTATAAAGTCTGCAATTGATGCAATACGCATACTTTTGTCATAAAGACTACCGAGTTTGTCATGATAAATAACCCTTTTCAATTCTTCAATTCTTTTAGTAAGATGGATTTTTTTGTCTTCCTCGTAATAAAAACGTGCATCTTCGAATCTTGCCTTTATGACTTTTTCTGCTCCTTTTTTTACAGTTTCTGCATTTTCGATTTTAGTATTGCTCACAATGATGAAATAATTTGTGAGTTTGCCTCTATCATCTTGAAGGGCAAAATATTTTTGGTGACCTTTCATTACAGTTATAAGCAGTTCATCTGGCAGATACAGATATTCAGAAGGAAATGTGCCAAGTATAGGCACGGGGTATTCAACAAGATATGTTACATGTTCGAGCAATGTATTGTCTTGTATTAGAGATGCATTCACAGTTGATGCAAGTTTTTGTGATCCCTCTAATATTATTTTTCTTCGTTCATCAGGGTCGAGAATAACAAAATTATTTCTAAGAAGGTTAATATATGTCTTGCAATCCTTTATTTCAAAAGCTGCAGGAGAAAGAAATCTGTGTCCTCTTGTCATATTGCTGCTTTTCAGTCCATCTATTTCGAAGATGACCCTCTGGTTGTTATAAGTTGATAGTATCCAATGAATTGGTCTGACAAATCTAAGACTGCCATTCCCCCATCTCATTGACTTTGGAAAGTTCAAAGATAATACCAGTCTTTGTAATACATCAGGCAGTAGATCTATTGTTTGTTGAGAGGTTTCTCTAATAACTGCTACAACATAAGTTCCTTTGCCTTTTTCTTTTTTCAGTAAGTCTTTAATGTGCAGCCCATATGTCTTTGCAAAGGCCTCTGCTGCCTTTGTGGGCATTCCGTCCTTATCAAAAGCAGCATTCACAGGAGGTCCCCATACTTCTTTTTCTGCTGCCTCTTGCACAGGAGCCACCTCTGCAATCATGGATAGCCTTCTGGGGGTGGCATATGTTTTTATGGATTTGTAAATAAGTCTGTATTCGGAGAATATTTTTTCAGCATTTTCTTTTAGTTTTATAATGGCACTTGGAAGAAATCGTGCGGGCACCTCTTCTGTTCCTATTTCTAAAAGCAATAATGAGTCACATCCAGCAGGTGATAAATTATTAAGACGATTTTTACCAACTGCCCCAGCTTTTTTTTGTTCGTTGTTATCTTTTTTTATTTTTTCCATCATTCAGTTTATTATCTGTTAATTGTTGCTGTTTTTAGTAGCGGAAAGCCCATTTCCTCGCGCTGCTTTAGAAATGCTTCTGCACATAGCTTTGCAAGTGCTCTTACTCTGGCGATATAACCTGTTCTTTCTGTTACAGAGAGGACTCCACGCGCATCAAGTAGATTGAATGTATGCGAGCATTTCAGGCAATATTCATATGACGGTAATACTAATCCTAATCTGTTCATATCCTTTGATTCTTTTTCGTATGAGTCAAACTGATTTATAAGTAATTCTATATTTGCGTGATCAAAATTGAATTTTGAAAACTCTATTTCTTCTTGTTTGTGTATCTCGCCATATTTGATTCCTTTACACCACTCTATGTCAAAGACATTGTCTATTTCCTGCTGATACATTGCTATTCTTTCGAGGCCATAGGTTATTTCTACAGAAATAGGTTTCAAGTCTATTCCTCCAACCTGTTGGAAGTATGTGAACTGTGTTATTTCCATTCCGTCTAGCCAGACCTCCCATCCAAGCCCCCACGCACCTAATGTCGGAGATTCCCAGTCATCTTCGACAAAGCGAATATCATGTATCAGAGGATCTATGCCAATATACGAAAGACTTTCGAGATAGAGTTCTTGGCTATTAATAGGGGATGGTTTTAGTATTACCTGGTACTGATAATAGTGTTGAAGTCTGTTCGGATTTTCTCCGTATCTTCCGTCCGTGGGTCTCCTTGAAGGTTCTACATAAGCTGTTCTCCACGGTTCTGGACCAAGCACCCTGAAGAATGTAGCGGGATGAAATGTACCGGCACCAACCTCTATGTCATAGGGTTGAAGAAGGATGCAGCCCTTCTTTGACCAGAATTCATGCAATTTTAAAATCAAATCTTGAAAGTACATATATTTTTTTTGATTTAAGTAAAATAAATAGAAATGTTATATAAAACCCTGTTCCTTTGTCAAATGAAAGGTGATTCCTAAAATTGTCGATAGAAATAGAAAACTATTTCTATAAGTTTAGATGGCAGACACTGCGAAAAAGACTTTAAACTTGGCACTTGTAGCTACATTTATCTTGTATCCGTCACCACCTATTAGGTGGATACTTGTTGAGTAATACATTTATAGTCTTCTCATATACACTTGAATTAACACTTTTTAAAGGATTTAAGTAGTGTCTGCCATCTAATTAAAAGTGTTTCCATCTATCACTTCATTTCTATCGGCAATTTCGAGTGATTTTTGTTGACACAACAATATAGGTAAGCATATACTAAACAAATATAAGTTTCATTTAATCCCTCAGAGGATTTAGAAACCCTGAGGGTTTTTATTTGGAATAAAAATTAAGTGAGGTTAGAAAGAATGAAGTTTGAAGATTTTTCTTTAAGCAAAGAGACATTGAAGGCTATATCTGAAATAGGATTTGAGGAACCAACGCCAATTCAAGTCTCTGCAATACCATTACTGTTAAAGGGATTGGATGTTGTTGGGCAGGCTCAGACTGGCACAGGCAAAACTGCTGCATTTGGGGTCCCTATTGTTGAGAAGTGCCAAAGGGGTAAAAATCCTTTTGCCATAATACTCGAGCCAACGAGAGAGCTTGCAGTGCAGGTGTCACAAGAGATTAATAAAATAGGAAAATTTAAGAAGATTAATGTGCTGCCTGTTTACGGGGGGACATCAATTGAAAGGCAGATAAAGGCACTTAAGCGAGGAGTGGATGTTATAGTTGGGACTCCTGGGAGGATTATAGACCATATAAATAGAAAGACTATTTTCCTTTCGGATGTAAAAATTGTGGTTTTAGACGAAGCAGATGAGATGCTTAATATGGGTTTTATTGAAGATATAGAGACAATTCTTAGGACCACACCACAAGATAGACAAACCCTTTTATTTTCAGCAACAATGCCTCAGCCTATAATGAGTATCGCTAAGAAATATATGAAAAATCCTGAAAAGATAAGGGTTAATACAAAGGATGTTGTTGTTCCTAAAATAAAGCAGATATTTTATGAAGTAAGAGAAGAGGATAAGATAAATGCACTTTCGAGATTGATTGATGTAGAAGATCCACAACTTGCTATTGTATTTTGTCACACAAAGCGCGAGGTTGACGATGTTTCTACAAAACTCGTCCAGATGGGATATAATGCAGGAGCCCTTCATGGAGACTATACACAGGCGCGAAGGGAAGAGATAATGAAAAAATTCAAAGAAGGCAGGCTCGACATACTTGTTGCAACTGATGTAGCAGCAAGGGGGCTTGATATACAGAATGTAACACATGTAATAAATTACAGCATCCCCCAAAATCCTGACAGCTACATACATAGGATTGGAAGAACAGGAAGGGCAGGAAAGTCAGGCATGGCAATTACTTTTGTTACACCAAGGGAATACAGGCATTTAAGGCTTATAGAGAAGACTGCAAAGACAGTGATAGACAGGAAAAGATTGCCTTCTCATGCAGATGTTATTAGGGCAAAAGAAAAAAATATTGCTAAAGATATAGAGGAAATAATAAGAGAAAACAAGCATACAGACTATATTTCTGCTGTGAGGGAATTGTCTGAGCAGTTCAGCTTTGGTGATATTGCAGCAGCAGCGCTTTATGCTGCCTATGGAGAGGTCAAAGAAATGCCTGTTGAAGAAAGTTATGAAAAGGTTAAAACTAATGATATGCCAGAGGCAGGCATAGTTCGCCTATTTATGACAATAGGCAGAAGAGATAAGATAAAAGTGCCAGATATTGTAAAATCAATAGCATCAGAGGCAAATATTCCATATAGTAAGATTGGCAATATTGCTGTCTTTGATAAGTTTACTTTTGTTGAGGTCCCTGAAGAACTTGCTGATAGGGTAATACGCTCTGTGGATGATATGATGATGAAAGGCAGAAGGATTAAAGTCCAAAAGGCTAAGGCAAGGACTTAATCATATCAAGGTATTTCACAAACTGTTCAGTATCAATGGTTTCAGCAAAGCAGAATCTCTTGCCTGAAGGGTCTTTTATTACATCGCCATTATGGTCAAGGAACAGGAGCAGACAGTCGTTTTTAAAGTCGTATTTATTGCCGAGTTCCTCCTCTTCTTTGGTAAGTTTTTTAGTGAGGTCAACCTTTACTGGAATGAAGTCATCCATAACCTTTTTTGCAATGGCTGGATTTCCATAAACAGATTTCTCAAGCACCTCGCATCTTGGACAACCCTTGCCATAGAAGAAATCAACAATTATGGGCTTCTTCTCTGCCTTTGCCCTTTCCATGCCTTCTTTTAATGAAAGCCATTTTATTTCTGAAGCAAAACCAATGTTTGACAGGGTTAGGATAAAAATTATTAATAGGATCTGCAATCTCTTCATTCTAAACAATAGTCTACCACTTAATTTGACATTTTTCAATTTGTTACTTTATAGTTTAAATATCCCTGGGGGAGGCTAAATGCCTGAGAGTTTCCGGAGCAATGGAAAGACCCCACGAACCTGATCCAGATAATTCTGGCGTAGGGAATGGGAATTTAGAGATAAATTACAGATCCTCTATTCCTCTCAGGGATAGAGGATTTTTTTATTTTGCATTTGGAAGGTTGAAATGAAACTCAGAATAAACGGTGAGTATAAAGAGATGCGGAGTAAGACTATTTCTGAATTACTGAAGGAATTGGATATTATTCCTGAAAGAGTTGCTGTTGAGGTGAATCTTACGATTATCAAAAGGCAGGAGTTTGAGAATTATTACTTAAAAGATGGTGATACCATAGAGATAGTTAATTTTGTTGGAGGGGGAGGCTTAGAATTTCAGATTTCAAATTTGAAATTTTAGATTGGAGGAGCTATGGAGGATAAATTAGTAATCAAGGGCATTGAGTTTAAATCAAGGCTCTGGGTAGGGACAGGGAAGTACAAGGATTTTGAGGAAACTGCCCGTGCTGTTGGGGCATCAGGTGCAGATGTTGTGACAGTGGCAGTAAGAAGGGTGAATATTGTTGACAGAAAATCAGAAAATCTTCTTGATTATATAGATCCTAAGAAATATAAGATACTCCCCAATACTGCAGGGTGCTATACTGTTGAAGATGCATTAAGGTATTCAAGATTGGCAAGGGAGGCTGGTGTCTCAGATATGATAAAGCTTGAGGTTATAGGTGATGAAAAGACATTATTTCCTGATGTAATAGGTCTCCTAAAGGCAACAGAAATACTCGCAAAAGAGGGTTTTATAGTCTTTCCTTATACAAATGACGACCCAGTGATGGCAAAAAGGCTTGAGGATGCAGGCGCTGCTGCTGTTATGCCTCTTGGAGCACCAATAGGTTCAGGGCTTGGAATAAGAAATCCGTACAACATTAAGATAATTCTTGAGGCAGTAAAGGTGCCTGTAATTGTTGATGCAGGTGTTGGGACTGCCTCTGATGCTACTATTGCAATGGAGCTTGGATGTGATGCTGTTCTAATAAATACGGCTATTGCTAGTGCAAAAGATCCTATAGCTATGGCAGAGGCAATGAAATACGCGGTGGCGGCTGGAAGGCTTGCATATAAGGCAGGACGAATACCAAAGAAGCTATATGCAACAGCAAGCAGCCCGATAGAGGGAATGCTTTAAAAATAGTTATGAGTCAGAGGTCAGAAGTCAGAAGTCAGAAAACAGGAAATAAAAAACAGGGTTTAGATTTTAGACTTTATTTAATTACAGATAGAAAGATTGTTACTCATTATCCATCACTCATAACTGCTGTTGAAGAGGCGCTTAAAGCAGGGGTGAAGGCTGTTCAGTTAAGGGAGAAAGATCTGCCAACAAGGGAATTACTTGATATGGCATATAGAATGAGAGATTTAACAACTAAATATAATGCAAGGCTTTTTATCAATGACAGGATTGATATTGCAATGTGTGTAAATGCAGATGGTGTGCATCTTGGGCAATCGAGCATACCTGCTTATGCTGTCAGAAAGGCTGTTGATGGTTCACGGTTTTTTATTGGAGTCTCGACCCACAATCTTGAAGAGGCTTTGGCAGCAGAAAGAGAAGGTGCTGATTTTATAACATTTGGACCGATTTATCCGACTTACTCAAAACTTAAGTATGGCAAACCTGTTGGAATAGAATCCATGAAGATAGTTATAGAAAATGCTTCTATTCCTATTTTTGGTATTGGAGGAATAAAGCCTGATAATGCTAAAGATGTTATAAATGCTGGTGCTTATGGGATTGCAATGATAAGCGGTATTCTGGGTGAAAATGATATAAAAAAGGCTACAGAAAATTATTTGAAAATATTAGGAGAGACATTATGACAAGGATAGAATTAGCTAAAAAGGGCATTATTACGGATGAAATGAAGGCTGTTGCTCAGGCAGAAGGCATATCTCCTGAAAAACTCGCATCAGATATTGCTCAGGGATTGACTGTTATAACAAGAAATAATCTCCATGATATTGCTCCACTGGGTATTGGCAGGGGGCTTAAAACAAAGATAAATGCAAACATAGGCACATCAAAAGACAGGGTTTCTTATGATGAAGAGATACGAAAGTTGGAGGTCCTTGTTAAATATGGCGCTGATGCAGTAATGGATTTATCAACAGGTGGTGACATCAAAGGCTTAAGAAATACACTTATCAAGAAATCTCCTATTGCTGTGGGCACAGTGCCGATTTATGAAGCTGTGGTAAGGACTACCGAGAGGCATGGACATATTGCGAAAATGACACCTGATGATCTGTTTGATATAATCGAAGAACATGCAAAAGATGGTGTTGATTTTATTACAGTTCACTGTGGTGTTACTCAAAAGGCAATAGAAAGATTAAGACATGACAGGAGAATCCTTGATGTTGTAAGCCGTGGAGGGGCATTTCTTCTTGAATGGATGATTTATAACAATAAAGAGAATCCTCTCTACGATCAGTATGACAGACTACTTGAACTCGCAAAGAAGTATGATTTGACATTAAGCCTTGGAGATGGATTTAGACCGGGCTGTCTTGTAGATGCAACTGATAGGAGTCAGATAGAAGAATTGGTTACACTTGGAGAATTAAGGGATATAGCGATTTCTGAAGGTGTCCAGACAATTATAGAGGGACCTGGACATGTTCCATTAAATCAGGTGGAGCTTAATATCAAGATTCAAAAAGAGATATGCAAAGGTGCTCCATTTTATGTCCTTGGTCCCCTTGTGACAGATATTGCAATGGGTTATGACCATATTGCAGCAGCTATAGGTGGTGCAATTGCAGGTGCTGCAGGTGCTGATTTCCTATGTTATGTCACCCCTGCAGAACATATCAGGCTTCCAAATATCGAAGATGTAAAAGAAGGTGTTATTGCATCAAAGATTGCAGCACATGCCGCTGATATAGCAAAGGGGATTCCGGATGCAATAGAGAAAGATAGAAAGATGGCGCAATACAGAAAAAACCTTGATTGGGAAGGCCAGGCATCTTTAAGCTTTAATCCCGAAAAGGTGAAGGAGTGGAGGAGTCAGATTCCTCCAACTCTGAACGAGGTCTGCAGCATGTGTGGAGAGTTCTGCGCAATAAAGACTGTGGAGAGGGCGCTACAGAAGAAATCTTAGAGTTGTGTTACTAACTACCATCAACTAAATCACAACCCCATTGTCTAAGTTTTTTTGTGATAAATTCTATTGTAATTAGATGCTCCTCTGTACCTCTGTCTTTAATATATAAAGGCTCTCCAAATGCGAAATAGACTTTTTTTGTAGGGTCGATTTTCCCAAAGTCCTTTAGGATTTTGCCATTACCCCATGCATCTGTTTTCAGTGCTACAGGGACTATAGGAACATTTGCCCTGTGGGCTAATTTTATGCCAATGGTATTGAATTCCTCTGAATTGAAGGTTACTGTTCTTGTGGTTTGCGGGAATATGACAATAGATTTACCTGATTTTAGTCTCTGAATTCCTCCTTCCATTACTGACTTGAAATCATCTCTGGGATTTGTCCTCGTCACAATAATCGGATCTCTTGAACGCATTACATGTTTAAACACAGGGTATTCGACAAGGCTTTTTTTTACGACAAATGTTACATCTCTAAAAGGCTGTATTATTACAGGAAGAACAAATGTTTCAAGTGTGCTCATATGGTTTCCTATAAATATACAGGGGGTATCGAGATTTTTGAAATAATCAATGCCTGTTATTTCTATTTCAATACCTACGCTTTCAAGTGTGCAGAGCACATCAAAACTACTTTTAGCCCATTCAGCATTACCATATCTTGCTCGCTTTGCACTGGAACTCGCCTTAAATACTATTGGCAAAAGTTTGCAATAGAAGATGAACGAAGGAAATATCCTTGCAAGTAATGATATGCTGATATTGCCTGTTTTGTACGAACCATTTTTAAAATCAAGAAATTCCAGAAAATCCTCCATCTTACCTCAACCTCAACTTATTCTTTCTTAACCTTAACCTGTCTTTATAAAGACAGGTTAAGGTTAAGGTTGAGATGGTTCTTTAAAAAATATAAGCCATTCATCGAACTGTTTTAACTTATCTCCCCCAAACTTTGCAATTATTTCTCTGATTTCTGATACAGACTTTTCTTTTCCAAGACTGTTTTGTTTTTTTGAATAAAACTTATCTGCAAAACATATTATTTTTTCTTCTAGAGTCTTTGGTGTCATATCTCTTTTAGGTAGAGGTAAATTATTCATCTCTATGTCTTTCACTGTCAAACCAACTCCTACATGTGTTTCACATACAATGGCATGTCTTGGAAATCCCTCTCTTTCGAGTATTTCTCTGCCAAGATAACCATGGCAGATATAAGGATGATAACCAAAACAGCCAATCTTTGGGGCATAGGTCATAAAGATGCCTATATCGTGTAAAATCGAAGCCTCTTCTATAAATTTAATATCTGGATTTAAATCTATTACTCTTTCAGCAACCTGCAGTGCCTTTTTTGCAACGAGCATGCCGTGATGAACCAGAAAGTGATAAGCCTTTGAGTCAGGCTCATAATATTTTTCTATTATCTTTAGAACATCCATCTTATATTATAGTATAATTTTCATATGGAACTCACAGAAAATGCATTAAAGGTATTGCATGCCCGTTATCTACTCAGAGATGAAAAAGGCGTGTGTTTAGAAACACCCGAGGACATGTTCAGGCGAGTTGCTCGAAATATAGCCGGGGCAGAAAGACTTTATGGCGAGGATGCATCATATTGGGAAGATAGATTTTATGAATTGATGACATCACTTAAGTTTCTTCCGAATTCCCCTGCATTGATGAATGCTGGAAAGTCTATTGGACAGCTTGCTGCGTGTTTTGTTTTGCCTGTTGAAGACTCTATGAAGAGCATATTCGATACTTTGAAAAATGCTGCATTGATACTTCAAAGCGGAGGTGGGACAGGTTTTTCTTTTTCGAGGCTCAGACCTCGAGCAGATATTGTGAGGTCAACAGGCGGCATTGCAAGCGGTCCTGTATCATTTATGAAGATTTATAATACTGCTACTGAAGTGATAAAACAGGGTGGTGCAAGGCGCGGGGCAAACATGGGTATTTTAAGAATAGACCATCCTGATATCATCGAATTTATTAGAGTAAAGAGAAGAGAGGGAGAATTGACTAATTTTAATATCTCTGTAGCAGTAACAGATGAATTTATGGAAGCATTGAAAAATGAAGGAGAATATAATCTCCGTAATCCACGATCAGGCGAGATTATTGGAAGCATTAAGGCAAAGGCTGTTTTTAATGAAATTATAGAAAGTGCATGGGAGACAGGTGACCCGGGACTGATATTCATAGACAGGATTAACAGGGCTAATCCAACGCCTCATATTGGTCAGATAGAGAGTACAAATCCATGTGGTGAACAGCCCCTTTTGCCATATGAGGCATGTGTGCTTGGCTCCATAAATTTATCTAAATATATAAAGACAGAAGACAGAGGACAGAAGACAGAAGATAGGATTGACTGGGATATGCTTGCTGAAGACATTAAGATTGCTGTAAGATTTCTTGATGATTCTATTGATGTTAATATATATCCACTTCCTGAAATTGAAAAGATGCACAAGGGTAATAGGAAGATAGGGCTTGGAGTAATGGGATGGGCTGATATGCTTATACTTTTAGGTATCCCATATAATCATAAAAGGGCTTTTGAATTTGCAAGAAAGATTATGAAATTCATAAGAGATAAATCTAAAGAGGCATCAGAAGAACTCGCAAAAAAAAGGGGAGTATTTCCTAATTTTAAAGGCTCTATCTATGATGCTCCTGATATGCCAAAGGTAAGAAATGCCACGACTACAACCATAGCGCCTACAGGCACTTTATCTATAATTGCAGATTGTTCAAGCGGCATCGAACCTCTATTTGCCATTGCATATAAAAGGCTCGTGCTTGATACCGAGCTATATGAAGTAAATAAATATTTCGTCAGGATTGCTGAGGAGAGGGGATTTTATTCTGAATCTTTGATGAACAAGGTGTTTAAAAAAGGAAATCTCAAGGGCATAAAGGAAATACCGATGGATGTAAAGAGACTTTTTAAAACAGCACTCGAGATTCCGCCAGAAGACCACATCGAAATGCAAGCAGCATTTCAAGAATATACGGACAATGCAGTTTCAAAGACAATTAATCTACCTAATAAGGCAAAGAAAGAGGATGTTGAGAAGGCATTTATTCTGGCATATGACAAAGGTGTTAAAGGTATTACTGTTTTCAGATACGGTGCAAAGAAAGGGACGCTTGTCAAAATTGCTGACTCAGATTAAAGCATTATGTTTGCATTGAAGAAAATCATAGCTGCGTTTATTTTGCCCCCGGGCGTATTTATTATTATTTTATTATTTTCAGGATTATGGTTTTTATTTAAGAAAAACTGGAAGGCCAGTATTATAAATTGCTTTCTTGGTATTTCCATGTGGGCATTTTCCATATCACCTGTAGCAGATGCAATGCTCAGAGGGCTTGAATATAATCTTAAAATCCCTGAAAATTCCAATGGAGATGTGATAATACTTTTAGGTGGTGGTGTATATGATAATGCACCTGATTTATCAGGCATTGGTGCTCCTTCAGAGGACATGCTTGGAAGGATTCTTACTGCTGTAAGACTTCAGAAAAAACTAAATGTGCATGTGATAGTGTCAGGTGGGGTAGTTTTTGAAGGTAAAAAGCCAGAGGCTCCTATTGTAAGAAGATTTCTCACTGATCTCGGAGTGCCTGACAAAAAAATTATCATCGAAGACAAAGGCAGAGATACAATTGAGAATGCAAGATACACCAGTGAGATTTGTAAGAGGTTTGGATATAAGAAACCTTTGCTTGTGACATCTGCATATCATATGAAACGGTCAGTAATGAGCTTTGAAAAAGTCGGAATCAAGGTTATGCCATTTCCTGCTAACTTCAAGACATGGGAAAATAAAAAATATGGATGGGAAGATTATTTGCCCAATAGTTTGGATTTGACACATACTGCAATGCACGAGTATATAGGATTTTTATTTTATAAATTTGCATATTAGGAGGAATTTTTATGCTACTCGGAGTTAATGTTGACCATGTTGCAACAGTAAGGAATGCAAGAAAGACCTTTGAGCCTGATCCTGTGATGGCTGCAACACTTGCAATTTTAGGAGGAGCTAACGGTATCACAGTTCATCTCAGAGAGGATAGGCGGCATATTCATGACAGGGACTTGAGGTTATTGAGAGAGGTAGTAAATTGTGAATTGAATCTTGAAATGGCTGCAACAAGAGAGATGATTCGCATTGCCCTTGAAGTAAAACCAGATATGGTGACACTTGTGCCTGAAAAAAGACAAGAACTTACAACAGAGGGCGGCATAGATGTGGTAAATCAGAAGAAACTCCTCAAAGAAACTATAAAAAAACTCAAAGATGGCAACATCCCTGTAAGCCTCTTTATCAATCCAGATATCATGGATGTGGACATATCAAAAGAAATTGGTGCAGATATGGTTGAGATCCACACAGGACTTTATGCTAATGCAAAAGGCAAAAGGCAAGAAAAGGAATTACACAGGGTCATAGAGGCAGTGAAGATAGCAAATAAATTGGGATTATTGGCTAATGCTGGACATGGTCTTAATTATTTCAATGTGAAGAGCATTGCTGCTATTGAAGGGATAAGGGGTCTTTATATTGGCCACAGCATTATATCGAGGGCTGTGCTTGTAGGCATTGAAAGGGCAGTGAGGGAGATGAAGGACTTGATAGGTAATCGTAAATGATCGTAGGCATAGGCACTGACATTGTTGAGATAAGTAGAATTAAACATGCAGTTGAAAAATGGGGAAAGCGATTCCTGAAGAAGATATTTACAGAAAAAGAGATCTCTTACTGCTATAGAAAGAAAGATCCTTTCCCACATCTTGCTGTAAGATTTGCAGCAAAAGAGGCGGTAATCAAGGCATTATCATCAGAAGACAGAGGCATAAAGATTGGTAATTTGAGAAGTATTGAAATATTAAATCATCCCACAGGAAAACCATGCATTAATTTACTTGAGAATCTGGAGGCATTTTTTGAGGATAAGTTTATTATTCATCTCACACTCTCACATGAGCGAAGCTATGCTATAGCTACAGTTGTGCTTGAAAGAAAAAATTAATAAAAGGTATAATCTTCAGTCTTAACCTTCTGAAGTGTCAGAGATTAAAAGTGTCATAGTGCCAAAGTATCAAAGCTCAGAGACTCTGACACTCTGATACTTATAAGGCTTTGATAATCATAATAAAGGAGGATAATCTTGAACATCATTGTCTGCATAAAACAGGTTCCTGATACAGCAGAAGTCAGGATAAATCCTGAGACAAACACATTAATAAGGGAAGGTGTTCCGAGCATTATAAATCCATATGATCTACATGCAATCGAGGCTGCTTTACAGATAAAAGAGAAAGTTGGAGGCAAGGTGACTGCTATTACAATGGGACCTCCACAAGCAGAAGATGCATTGAGAGAGGCAATATCCATGGGAGTTGACGATGTAAGGCTTATTTCTGATAGGGCATTTGCCGGTGCTGATACATGGGCAACTTCATATACTCTTTATAAGGCTATTGAGAAACTCGGATATGACATAATCATTTGTGGAAAACAAGCAATAGATGGAGATACTGCACAGGTAGGCCCTGAGGTTGCAGAATTTCTGAATATTCCTCACATAGCATATATTAGAAAAATCGAGGATGTCAGCGACAAGTATATAAAAGTTCAGAGGCTTATGGATGACGGTTATGATGTTGTTGAATCCCCGATTCCTGTTCTTCTTACTGTTGTTAAGGAACTCAATACTCCAAGACTCCCATCGCTTAAGGGGAAAATGGCAGCTAAAAAGGCAGTAATTACAAAAATGGATTTGAATGCAATTGGTGCTGAACCTGATAATGTCGGGTTAAAGGGTTCTCCAACACAGGTCAAAAATATATTTGCACCTCAATCAAAGGCTGACAGAAAAATGCTTCAAGGGAGTATTGAAGATCAAGTAGATGAACTTATCAAACAATTGAGAGGGTTAAAATGCGTATAGTCGTCAAAATAGAGAAATGCACTGGATGCGGACAATGTATTGATTCATGCCCATTTACTGCAATAATTATGCATGAGGGTAAGGCATTTATTAATGAATATTGCCAGTTTTGCAAGACATGTCTGAATGTATGCCCTGAGGGTGCAATAGTAGAGATACTGGAAGACGAAGATTTACAGCCTTCATCCTTTAGCACGCAACTTTCAGCCTATAAAGGCGTCTGGGTTTTTGCTGAGCAGCGCGAAGGTGTGGTTGCGTCTGTTGCTTATGAACTTCTTGGTGTGGGGAAAAGACTCGCAGATGAATTAAGGACAGAGCTTTCTGCTATTTTGTTTGGCGCAGATGATGTACAGGCAAAAGAGCTTATAAAATGGGGTGCTGACAGGGTCTATCATTGTAAAGACACAATTTTTGATAAATTCAATGATGAACCTTATGCAATGCTTTTAACCCGCATTATAAACAATTACAAACCTGAAATAGTTCTTGCAGGTGCTACACCTATTGGACGGTCTTTTATTCCAAGAGTTGCTGCAAGTTTGAAAACAGGTCTGACTGCTGATTGCACAGCACTTGAGATAGACAAAGACTCAGGTAATCTTTTGCAGATAAGGCCTGCATTTGGCGGGAATATAATGGCTACAATTTTATGTCCAAATCATAGACCCCAGATAGCAACTGTAAGACCGAGGGTAATGAAACGTGGTGAATACATTGTAGATAGAAATGGTGAAATTATTTCTATATCAGCAGACAATATTACAAGCAGGACAAAAGTGATTGAAACAGTGAAAGAGGTTTCAGAATGCATGGTAAATCTCCAGGAGGCAGAAGTTATTGTTGCTGGCGGTAGAGGACTGGGGAGATCAGAAGGATTCAAGATGCTCGAAGAGCTTGCAGAAGTGCTCGGTGGAGCAGTTGGTGCATCAAGGGCTGCTGTTGATGAGGGCTGGATCTCTTACAGCCATCAGGTAGGGCAGACAGGTAAGACAGTTTGCCCTAAGATATATATTGCATGCGGCATATCAGGTGCTGTGCAGCATCTTGTTGGCATGCAGTCATCAGACATAATCATTGCTATAAATAAAAATCCTGAGGCACCCATATTTAATATCGCAACATATGGCATAGTTGGCGATGTTTATGAGGTTGTGCCACTTCTTATCAAAAAATTAAGAGAGATAAAAGGGCAGTAAAGGACAGAGGACAGAAGAATGGGAAAAAGCGTTGTCTTTATCTTTCCGGGACAGGGGTCGCAGTATGTAGGAATGGGCAAAGACCTCTATGATAATTTTGATGAGGTAAAAATGCTTTATGGCGATGCTTCTGATGTCTTAGGATATGATGTTGCTGATTTGAGCTTTAATGGCACAGCCGAAGAGTTGAATAAGACATTCAGGACCCAGCCATGTTTGCTTGTTGCAAGCATTGCAGCATATACAGCATTAACCCTGAAAAATATTACTCCATCTGTAGTTGCTGGACACAGTCTTGGTGAATATTCCGCACTTGTTGCAGCGAGAAGCATATCTTTTAAAGATGCAGTAAGGATTACAGAGATTAGAGGGAAAATAATGCAGGATGCAGTGCCTGAAGGCAGGGGTCTTATGGCTGCAATATTGGGACTTGATAGAAAGGTTGTAGATGAAATCTGTAATTCAATTAAATCAGGCTATGTTGCTGCAGCAAATTATAACTGTCCGGGGCAGATTGTAATATCAGGCGAAAAAATAGCTGTAGAGGAAGCAATGAAAATGGCTAAAGAAAAAGGTGCAAAACGTGCACTCCCCCTTGCAGTAAGTGTTCCATCACACTGCAAGTTAATGGAAGATGCAAGCAAAAAATTCGAAGAGGCATTGAAGGAGATTGAGATAAAGGATGCGCAGGTACTATTTGTAAATAATGTGGAAGCACGGTTTGTTTCAAATACAGATGAAATAAGGAAGTCACTTGTGATGCAGTTAAGCAAATCAGTTTTGTGGGAAGACTGCATAAAGACCATATCTGCATCTGGTGCAAATACTTTTATTGAAGTTGGACCAGGAAAGATTTTGTCAGGATTAATCAAGAGGATTGAGCCTTCGGTAAAAATTTTAAATGTTGAAGATATAGAGTCGTTAAATAAAACTCTGTCAGAGATTTCTTAAGATGCTTATTGATGTAAGGGGATTAAGGCATCCGGAACATATAAAAGAATTTAAAAGATACCTTGAAGGACTGTGCACTGTTTATGAGGACATAAAGGTTTTGATAGACGATAATGAATCTGATATAAAGAAGTTTGAGATGTATATCCGTTCATGCCATGCGAAGTATAAGATTCATAAGGAAGACGGTTATTTAAGGGTAAATATTTCAGCGCCGTTCAGCATGTGCGGATAAGCAAGCGTAAGCTATAAGGTAAAACTAACTTTTGCAAAATTAATTAGTCCGCAGTGTTTTATGAGAACTAAAACAGAATATAAAAGTTTTCAAAAGTGTAGAGGTAGGGGGGCAGTCGTTACTTTGCCCCTTGGAGAACCCAGAAATTTTGCTTCAAGTTAGTTCTACCTTGTAGGCTATAGATGGTAATGAATGTAAAGGAGAATAAATTAGGATGAAAAAAAAGGTTTCTGTTATTGGAGCGGGCAATGTAGGAGCGTCGCTTGCGCAGATGATTGTTCAATCTGCAATTGCTGATGTAGTCCTTTTTGATATAGCAGATGGCATACCACAAGGTAAGGCGCTGGATATTTCAGAGGCATGTCCGCTATGGGGTTCATCGTCATTTATTGTAGGAACAAACGATTATTCTCACACAGAAAATTCTGATGTGGTAGTAATTACAGCCGGTTTTCCGAGAAGGCCTGGAATGAGCAGAGATGATCTGCTTCATGCAAATGCAAAGGTAGTATCAGAGGTTGTAGAAAATACAGCAAAGTTATCACAGAATGCAGTAATAATTGTTGTTACAAACCCAATGGATGTTATGGCTCATGTCAGTCTGAATGTCTCAAAGTTTGAGCCTAATAGAGTTGTGGGAATGGGTGGAATTTTAGATTCTGCACGGTTTAGGACATTTGTTGCATGGGAATTGAGTGTTTCTCCTGAAGATGTAGAGGCACTTGTTTTAGGCGGTCATGGTGATTTGATGGTCCCTATGCCAAGATTTACAACAGTGAAAGGAATACCTATTACAGAACTTCTCAGCAAAGACAGAATTGATGCCCTTGTAGAAAGGACAAGACATGGAGGTGCAGAAATTGTTTCTCTCTTAAAGACAGGCAGTGCATACTATGCACCTGCTGCTGCAACATATCAGATGGTAAAAGCTATCTTATTTGATGAAAAGAGGATGTTGCCATGCTCTGCATATCTTGATGGAAAATATAAGACAAATGGCATTTATACAGGCGTGCCAGTTATACTTGGCAGTGGTGGGGGAGAGAAAATTATTGAGATAGAGTTGAATGAACAAGAGAGTATTGATTTTGAAAAATCAGTAGCAGCAGTAAAATTATTAGTTTCAAAATTAAATTCATAACGGAGGATATTGATGGAAAGAACACTGTCTATTATTAAACCTGATGCAGTAAAAAAGAATGTCATTGGTGAGATTATTAGCAGATTTGAAAAAAATGGATTAAAGATTGCAGCAATGAAAAAGATATGGATGACAAAACAAGAGGCAAAGGGATTTTATATCGTCCATAAAGACAAGCCATTTTATGACAGCCTGACTGATTTCATGTCTGAAGGACCTATAGTTGTAATGGTGCTTGAAGGGGAAAATGCTATTGCAAAAAATAGGGAGATAATGGGTGCAACAAACCCTGCAAATGCAGCACCTGGGACAATAAGAAAAGACTTTGCAGAAAACATAGAGAGAAATGCTGTTCACGGCTCAGATTCCCCGGAAACAGCAGCATTTGAGATAAAATATTTCTTCTCAGAGTTAGAGATATTTTAAAGAAAAGGCTGAAGGCGGTAGGCTGAAGTCTATTTACAGCCTTAAGCCTTAAGCCTAAAGCCTATTTATGAGCAATTTTATAACAAACAGCCCCACAAAGCACCTTAAAAAAAGGCTACTTGACCTACTTTCAAAGAGTGTTGAGCTTAAATTCCTCGTTGGATTCTTTTATTTCTCAGGTCTCAAAGAATTATACGAAGGCATTAAAAACAATCCTGATGTAGTCTTAAAAGTCCTCGTTGGTCTTAATGTTGATAGGACTGCCTACGGGATTATTGAGTATGGAAGTGATGATAAAAGACTATCAGATGATGAAAGGCTTTATAAATTCTTTGCCTCTATAAAAAACTCCATAAACACAGAGCATTTTGACAACAGGGAGTTTTATGAACAGGTGAGGTTCTTTATTGGGCTTATAAAGAATAATCGTCTCATCATCAGAAAGACCTATGAGCCAAACCATGCAAAGCTCTATATCTTTAAACTTCAGCAAGAGCAGATCGGAAGGAACGCACTCTTTATCACAGGAAGCAGTAATCTCACTTCCTCTGGCTTGACCCGCCAGCATGAGTTCAATGTTGAGATAAGTGACTATGGATTTGAAGATGCAGAGGGATATTTTGATAAATTGTGGGAAAGGGCTATACCTGTAACAGAGGATGATGCAGTCAAAGAGAGGCTCGTTGAGGTATTGGAGAAGGAGACCTTAATAAAGGAGATTACACCCCTTGAGGCCTATGCCCTTGTGCTTAAGACATATCTTGATAGCTTTAAAGGAAAGGCTCTTGGACAGAGACTCATAGATGTCTTAAATGAAAATGGCTACAGGACTTATACATATCAATTAGATGCAGTAAGACAGGCGCTCTCAATCATAGAGCAGAATAATGGCGTAATCATCGCTGATGTTGTTGGTCTTGGAAAGACAGTGATTGCCTGTGCAGTTGCCTTTGAGTTTGACAAAAAAAGAGGGATTGTAATTGCACCACCTGGGCTAATAGGGGATAAGACAGGAAGTGAAGGATGGAAGAGATACCTTGAGGAGTTTCATCTAACAAAACTTGGCTGGGAAGCCTTCTCACTTGGAGACCTTGAGAAGGTATCAGAATTTGTTGAAAGGGCAAGGGATATAGAGGTTGTCATAGTGGATGAGGCTCATAGATTCAGGAATCAGGACACAAGGGATTATGAACTCCTTAAAAATATCTGCAGGGGCAAGACCGTGATGCTCCTTACCGCTACTCCATTTAATAACAGACCTGCTGATATATTCTCACTCCTTAAGCTTTTTATAACCCCAAAGAAATCTACAATCACATTAACTGACAACCTTGAATCCAGATTCACAGAATTTAAAGGCATCTTTGAAAAACTCTCATATATAAAGAGATATGCCAGTTCCTCTGACCGTCAAAAAAGGCAGAGGGCGCTTTCTTATTACAAAGCCCTCTTTGGCAAGGATGTAATAGATATGAGCGATGTAAAGAGCCGTTCCCACTATCTTGCAAGGCAGATTAAGGATACTATTGAGCCTGTGACAATAAGGAGGAATCGGCTTGACCTTCAGGAAAACCCTCGTTATCGCCATGAGATAAAAGAACTCTCAAAGATAGAAGACCCTCTGGAATGGTTTTTTGAATTAACAAAGGAGCAATCAGAATTTTACGATAGGGTAATCAACAGGTATTTTGCCCTTCCTGATGAAGGCGGTATGTTCAAGGGGGCAATCTATAAACCCTTTATCTATAAGATCGGGATTGATGCCTTTGATGATCTCAAAGGAGATGAGAGCTTCCAGTATATCACCCAGTTTAACCTCTATGACTTTATGAGGAGGTTGCTCGTAAAGAGATTTGAGAGTTCCTTTGGTGCCTTCAGGCAAAGCCTTATAAACTTCAGGAAGATAACAGGTATTGTCCAGTCCTTTATAGAAAAGACAGGCAGATATATCCTTGACAGACAGCTTCTTGAAAAGATCTATCACAAAGATATTGACAAGATTGAGGAGGAGCTTAAAGGATATGCAGATAGGATTAAAAATGGTGAGTATCCAAAGAATCACGAGATTTATAAGATAGATAAATTTAAGGACAGAGATGAATTTCTTGAAGACATAGAATCAGATAAACAACTCTTTGATGACATTCTGAAAGAGCTTGAGAAACTTAATCTTACAAACAATGATCCAAAGGCAGAAAGACTCATTGAGGCTATAGGCATAAGGCTGAAGGCTGAAGAAAAAAGAAAGATTGTAATCTTTTCAGAATATTTAGACACAGTAAAATACCTCGCTCCTCTCTTACAGAAAAAGTTCAATAACAGGGTCCTTGTTGTGTCAGGAGACCTTACAAAGACAAAGACAAAGGAGATTTATGCAAACTTTGATGCCTCTTATCCAGAGGATAAACAGGCTGATGATTATGATATTCTCTTTACAACAGACAAGATCTCAGAGGGTTTCAATCTCAATCGTGCTGGCATGGTCATAAACTATGACATCCCATGGAATCCTGTCCGCGTGATACAGAGGGTTGGAAGGATAAATCGTATAAGCAAAAAGGTCTTTGATAGCCTCTACATAGTGAATTTCTTTCCAACAGAAAAGGGTGCAGACCTTGTTCATAGCCGTGACATAGCAGCGAACAAGATGTTTCTGATTCACAATGCCCTTGGTGAGGACTCAAAGATATTTGACATAGATGAAGAACCCTCACCATCAGGTCTTTATACCCGCATTCAACAAAATCCCGACTATCTTGAGGCTGAGAGCTTCTACACAAGGGTATTGAAGGAGTTTGAGCAGATAAAGGCAGAAGCCCCTGAGATTGCCCAAAGGCTTAAGGACTTTCCACCACGCATAAAAGTGGCAAAGCAAGCAGATAGAGATGAACTCTTTGTAGTCCTTAAAAAAGGCAGGCTCTATATTTATCATAAAGACTATGCAGATACCGGGGTCCCCAAAAAGTCACAAGACTTTTTGGGGTACAGTGGAGAGATAGAGTTAAAGAGCCTTGAGGATATTCTTAACAGGCTTAAACCCAGAGCCTTAAGCGATGAGCCCTTATCCCTGAGCAACCGATTCTGGGACGAATATGACAAGATAAGGAACTTTCAGGAGACTGTAAGACATCGCCTCACAGAGCAGAGCCTTGAGCAAAAGGCAATAAATAACCTGAAGAGCATGCTTTTAATACAGGGCATGGATGAACTTATACCATACAAAGACTTCATAAGGACACTCCTTGAAGACATCCTTGATTATGGCACCCTCTCTGACTATACACTGAGAAGGATTGCAAATCTCGCTATAAAGGATTTATCAGCTACAGTCAGGGAGATAGAGAGACTAAAGAGAGATCTTGGCGATGATTACCTCTACAGAGAAAAGGAGAGGATCAAAGAACTTACAAAAGAGATAATCATTGCCATTGAAAACAGAGTATAGCTATAATAATCTCAAATCCGAGATTTGAAATTTGAGATGTGAAATTTGAAATCCTGAAATCCGAGATTTGAAATTTGAGATGTGAAATTTGAAATCCTGAAATCTGAGATTTGAAATTTGAGATTTTAAAATGACCTACAAACGATTTGAAGATCTCCCTGTCTGGCAGGAAGCCATTGAACTGGCAAAACAGGTCTATTCTTTCACAAAAATCCCTGTCTTTAGAGGTTATCCCAGTCTTAAAGACCAGATAGAGCGGGCATCGCTTTCAGTCTCAAATAACATAGCAGAGGGTTTTGAACGGGGCACCACTAAGGAACTCCTTACATTTCTTTATATTGCTCGTGGCTCAGCGGGTGAGGTTCGCTCCGTCCTCTGTTTTATTGAACAACTACCTGAATTTAAAGATTTCAACTCTGAGATTTCAAGTCTCAAATCCATATCAGAAGGCATCTCCCGTCAACTCAGGGCATGGGCGGATACACTCCAGAACTCTGAAATCCCCGGTCAGCGTTATCTTACAGAGAAGGGCCGGGAACTTTCTCAAAAAAGAAAAGAGCAGGATGAATTCTTAAAACAACTTAATGAGATTGTCGAAAAGGGGAGGGGGAAACTTTGAAATCTCAAATTTGAAATTTGAAATTTGAAATCTGAAATCTGAAATCTGAGATTTGAAACCTGGATCTGAAATCTGAAATACCCCATGAGATTCTCAAACAAATATACGCTGCTCTGGAAGTGTTATCAGGAGGGCTAAAAGGAGATGTTAAGAGACTTACAAATTTTTCTCCAGAATACAGATTAAGGGTTGTAGATTACAGGTAGATTTTATAGCTTTACTTCAACCTTAAGTTCTGTGTTTAGGTGTGATATTATAGATATACATGATATATCAGGAGGTGAACCATGCCAAATCAGATGCTTATAAGAATAGAGGAGAAATCAAAAGAAAGACTTACAAAACTCGCAAGGCTTGAAGGTAAGACAACGAGCCAGTTAATCAGAGAACTCATTGACAGGTATCTTGAAGAGCATGATATGGGTCCGTATGTTGATAATCTATGGGAAAGGATTGGTAAGAAAATGAGGGCAAAGGGATTTAGACAATCGGATATTAAAAAGGCGATTGAGGAGTCCCGTCGCCGTCATCCCTAATATTCCGTTCTCCTATAAGAATCTGGTTAATATTTATGAGGGTAGTTATAGATACAAACATCTTTGTCTCCTCTTTTTTTGACGGAAATCCTAAAAATATTATAGATTTATGGAAAAGGGGGGATATAACTCTATGCCTTTCCTCTGATATTCTTGAGGAATATGTAGATGTTTTGATAAGACTCGGGATGAAAGACCAAAAAGAACTTTATGAACTATTATCATTTTTTTCATCAGGCTTTAGTACCCTTTTTACGAAAAAGACACCTTCTATCAGGATTGTTAAAAATGACCCTGATGATGACAAATTTGTAGAATGCGCCCTTGCCCTAAAGGCTGACCATATCATTACAGGAGATAAAGAACTCCTATCAATAAGACGATACAAAAATATTCAGATACTTACCCCACAGGATTTTTTAAGGATATTTAGATGACATCAGAGATATTAAAAGACATAATCAACAACTTCTCCCCTGAAGAATTCATCCACTTCTTCAGGCAAAAGAACCGCTCTTTTAAGCCTTTTAATGAACCAGCCCCTCAATACAATGATGAAGACTTCACAGACTGCCTATTTCTTGGCGAGATACCCTTTAATGCCACTGACAGGCTCATAATCTATGTCTTCAAGGTCAACAGAGACCTCACAGAGCGTTCAGGCAAAAAGGCACAGTATGAAAAGGGCAAAAAGATACTCAAAGAGAGTTATGCAGACGCTGGGATATTTATCTTTTATGATTCACAGGGTAGATTCAGATTTTCATTGATTCACACAGACTATACTGGCACAAGAAGGCAATGGAGCCACTTCAAACGCTATACCTATTTTGTAAGCAAAGACTAGACAAACAAAACATTTCTCAAACAGGTTGAAGAATGTAATTTTTTAAATCTTGAAGAAATAAAACAAGCCTTCTCCGTTGAGCCAGTAACAAAGCAGTTTTATAACGAAATTCAGAACTGGTATTTCTGGGCGATGGATAAAATAACTTCTCCTGATGACTACAAATACAGCCAAAATGAAGAAAAAGACAGAGAAATTAGAAACGCAACAAACCTGATAAGGCTGATCACAAGAATAATCTTTATCTGGTTCATAAAAGAAAAAGAGCTTATAAACGAAGACCTTTTTGATAAGACAAAACTTAAGAATATCGTTAAAGACTTTGGCGAAGGCAACAACTACTATAACGCAATACTTCAAAACCTCTTCTTTGCCTCATTAAACCAGAAAGTTGGCGAGAGAAAGTTTGCCAAAGAAGACGGATATCCAGTAAATAAAAGCGAATACGGAGTAAAAACACTATTTCGTTATAGAGATAAATTCAACATAGGCGAAGAAGAAGTGCTTAAACTTTTCAAAGACATTCCCTTTCTCAACGGAGGGCTTTTTGACTGTCTTGACAAAGAAGATGAAACTGGAAAAGTGATATACATAGACGGATTTTCAAGAAATCCAGACAAACAGGCAAAAATTCCAGACTTCCTGTTCTTCCAGAAAGAAGAGACCAATATTGACCTTTCTCAATACGGACTTGGTAAAAACAAGCCCGTAAGAGGACTTCTTGAGATTTTAAAAAGTTACAACTTTACCATAGATGAATCAACCCCAGTTGACCAAGAAGTCGCTTTAGATCCAGAGCTTCTTGGTAAAGTTTTTGAAAACTTGCTTGCCTGCTACAATCCAGAAACATCAACCACAGCCCGAAAATCCACAGGCTCTTACTACACCCCCAGAGAAATTGTTGACTACATGGTTGATCAAAGTCTAAAAGAATACCTAAAAAACTCCTTACCCTCTGATAGGGGGGAATTAGAGGAAGAATTGGATGAAAAGATTACCCTTCTTCTTTCCTACACAGATGAAGCACCAGAGATTACAGAAGAAGAAAAAGAAGAAATCATAAGGGCTATTGCAAATATAAAAATACTTGATCCTGCCTGTGGAAGCGGCGCATTCCCAATGGGCATACTGCACAAACTCTTGCTAATCCTTCAAAAAATTGATCCAGAAAACAAATATCTATACAAAATTCAGAAAGAAAAACACAGAGAGATAGAACACATTTTAAAATCAGATGACAAAGATGAGTTAGAAGAGCTTTTAAATGAGTTAGAAGAAACCTTTGACGAAAAACTAAACTATCCTGACTATGCCAGAAAAAAATATCTCATAGAAAACTGCATCTACGGCGTGGACATACAGCCCATAGCCATACAAATAAGCAAACTCAGATTTTTCATATCCCTCATACTTGACCAAAAAGTTAACAAGACAAAAGACAACTTTGGTATAAGACCTCTACCCAACTTAGAGACGAAATTCGTATCTGCAAATACCTTAATAGGGTTAGAGAGACCAAAACAACTTTCTTTTCGCAATCCAAAGATAGATGAAAAAGAAAAAGAATTAAAAGAACTCAGGCACAGATACTTTTCTGCAAAAACAAGAACGCAAAAATTGAGATTACAGCAAAAAGACAAAAAAATCAGAGAAGAAATATCTAAACTGTTAGTCAACGACGGCTGGGATATAGAAACTGCAAAAAAGATAGCCAACTTTGACCTTTTTGACCAGAACGCATCAGCAGACTGGTTTGACCCTGAATGGATGTTTGGGATAAATGATGGATATGACATTGTGATAGGCAATCCGCCGTATATTAAGGAATATACTAATCGACAGGCATTTGATGGTCTTAGAAGCAGCCCTTATTATCAGGGCAAAATGGATATATGGTATTTCTTTGTTTGTGTTGGATTAGACCTATTAACGAACAGTGGAATATTAACTTTTATCGCTCAAAACAACTGGATTACTAATTTCGGTGCTAAAAAGATGAGAAACAAAGTAATTATAGATAGTATTATAAAAAAATTAATTGACTTTGGCCCATATTTTATTTTTGAAAGTTCTGGGACTCAAACAATGATTATGGTATTTAAGAAAGACACAATAACTGATAATTATTCATTTGAGTATCTAAGAATAAGAAGTAATAACCCCGCTTTTAACGATGTCCTTGATATACTCAGAAAAAACAACAATCCAAATATTGGGTATTTAGAACCAATCATTAAAAGAAGTGAATGCATTAATAAACCTTTAAACTTTTCGGATACAGATATAGAACAAATTTTGAAGAAAATAAAAACGAATGGACCATTTAATCTATTAGAGGAAGAAATCGCACAGGGCATTGTGTGTCCTCAAGATTTCTTAAATAAAAAGAATGCCCAAAAGTTAGGCAACAAGTTTCCGGTGGGAACGGGAATCTTTATAATATCTGACGAAGAGAAGCGAAGTATGAATTTAACATCAGAAGAACTAAAGATTATTAAGCCTTACTATACCACCGAAGAACTATCAAGATATTATGGGAGCAGGGAAAATAATTACTGGATAATCTATGCCAAATCTGACATGAATAAAAGGATTCACAAGTATCCAAATATAAAGAGACATCTTGATCGGTTTAAAAAAATCATTACTTCTGACTTTGGCCCCTATGGACTTCATAGAGCAAGAGACGAACGATTCTTCCAGGGAAAGAAGATTATATCTTTACGCAAGTGCCAGATTCCCACTTTTACATATACAGATTTTGATTGTTATGTATCGCAAACATTCTTTATAATAAAAACTGATAGAATAAATATGAAATATTTAACTGGAGTATTAAATTCAAAAATAGTGTCATTTTGGCTAAATCATAAAGGTAAAAAGCAAGGAAATCAATATCAGATTGATAAAGAACCATTGATGAATATCCCCATCCCACCCCTCACCCCACAAAACAAACCCCTTGCCCAAAAGATAGAAACCCTGGTGGAGGAGATTCTGAAGAGAAAGTCTCAAAACCCAAACTATGATACTACTAATCTGGAAAAAGAAATAGACAGATTAATCTATCAACTCTACGCCTTAAATGATAAAGAAATAACAGTCGTTGAAGGGAGGTAATTGATGGAGATGAGTTACATTCCAGATGAACCTATAAATTTATTTGAAAATGACCTTCTTGCAACATCTGCTTATGTTGAGGCTCTTGAAGAGATTTTAAAAGATTGCCCAACACCTTATACAATAGGTATTTTTGGCTCATGGGGTTCTGGGAAATCATCAATTCTAAAAACTATTCAGCATAAGTATAACACAGGCAACAAGAAAGAAATAATGTTTTTTATTTATGATGCGTGGAAGTACTCCAAAGACGATTTCAGAAGGAGCTTTATTTTAGAGTTATGTAACTTTATGATGCTAAAAAAAGAGAAAGAAAAAATATTTGAGGCCCTTTATGGAACAACATCTACTACAAAAGAATTCGGTATTGCAAAAATAATTACATATAAAACATCCCAATCTACCACATTCACTCCAATCATACAACCTGAATTATTTGAAGAGAAATTTAAAGATATACTTAACATACTTAAAAATAACGGATGTAATAAATTTATAATTGCCATAGATAATATAGACAGATGTCACAAAGAACAAGCATTTGAAATTTTGCTTACCGTGAAAAATTTTCTTGAATTAGAAGGAGTTATTTTCCTTATTCCAATCGACGAAAAAGGTCTTAGAAAATATCTTCAGATGTCACACCAAGATGCCAACGAGTTTTTAAGAAAACTTTTTAATACACACATACAGATACGCAGTTTTTCAGATAATGAATTATTTGATTATGGAATAAAGTTAATTGAAAAATACGGGATTAAACTACCTCAGAAAGAGACCGTTATTTCTTTAATATCACAGGAATATTCAAAGAATCCTCGTAGAATAATTCAGTTTTTAAACACTCTTCAAACAGAATATTACTTGGCACAGATACAGGAAAGGAAAGGATACATTCCACAAGGAGCCATTACCAAAAATATAGATATGCTTGTAAAACTCCTGATTATAAGGGAAGAGTATCCAGAAATTTACGAAATTACTCAGGACGACAAAAACCTTATCAAAGAAATTAGTGAAGCCATACTGACTCAGAGCTTGTCAAGTTTTTAGTTGAAATTTTCTGAATGGCTCTCATTAATTTTTCTCCTATGCTGCTACTTTTACAGTTTCACCTGTTTCCTCTAATGCCTCAATATTCCTGATGACATCAGGAATTGAGGTATACCCATTAACCCTTTTGAATCTCTTTTCGCAATACAGTAATACAGAGGCAAGCCATCTCTGTTTCATCCTGCTATTACGATACCTCTTAATATTACCCTCTGCATCCCTTACCATTGAAAACATGCTCTCTATTGGATTCGTTGAGCATAGCGTCTTCCTTAGTAATTCAGGGACTTTCAGCCGATGCAGCGTAAGTATTTCCTCTATCGCCTCTAAAAGTGAATCTGCTGCTGATTCATTGATTCCCCTGAGCCATTTCTCCATTTCAAGTAGCATCTCTTTTGCATCTTCATAGCTTTTCTGTTCCAATGCTGTTTTAAACCTCCGATGTGCCTCTTTTCTATATCTCTTGGCAAGATGCTTCTGTATGTTCTTGTCTTTATGTATGGTGCAACGCTGATGTAGAAGTTTCTTGCCAAACTTGTCCCTTAATGCCTTGATTATTCCCTTGCCCCCATCTGTTACCCAAATTGTTCTCTTTGTTAGTTTTAATCCCCTCCTTTCTATGTCCGCAAGCAGTTCTTCGCATAGTTCATGGTTCTCTGTCGCCCCCTGCCAGAATCCCAATGGCATCTTCTTACCCTCTGTGTCTATTCCTAATGCAATTATAAATGCCTCACCTGCTCGATGTATTGTGTCAAGATATATGGCAAAGGCTCTAAAATCAGACAACGACCTCTCCTTGAATTCTTTGAGTTGTTTCTCTGTTGCCTCTATAATATGCCTCGATACTGTACTCGGTGATACTCCAAATGCCTGCGCTGCCTCTATTACTGTCTCAGCATACTTCTGACACGATATGCCCCTTAATACCTTTGCCAAAAGCTCTTCAGAAAATCCATCAGGTTCTTTCATTCTCTTATAACTCTTTAATTGTATTTCCCCCTGCCTGCCACGAAGTCGAGGTCGCTCTACACGCACCTTTTGATCTGCTATATATACTGAGCCAGGCTGACTTGCCCATTTATATATGTCAGGGCAAAATGGCTTATACTCAGGCCCTGCTGTCTCTTCCCTGTCTATATACATTATTGCCTCTGCTACCATCCTTCCCATCTCCATCATAAGTGAGTCAAATCCTTGCTTACCCCTTGCTAATATCCGATACATCTGCTCTACTACCCATTGCCTGCCGTATGCCTCCTCTATACCTCTGATTACTTTTTTCCTCTGTCTTGTGCTATCCTTCATATGTGGCTCCTTTCTTTAAAATGTTTTTTGGTTACCGTGGATTATGCCACGGGGGAGCCACTCTTTCAAGTTTCAACTAAAAATAGTATATCATCCTGACTCATCGTTTTGAAAAAGAAGAAAATTTGTGGGTATATAAAGACAAAGACTTGACACTTACAGAAGAGCAATATAGATTTTTTATGAGAACCGCAAACATAGTAATGGAACCCAATGAATTAGAGCCATTTTTTGTAAATAGAGATGTATTCAGAGATTTGCCAGATGAAATTTATACTCTTGTGATTAGTCAGGATTGGGAAAACTTAAAGAAACTTGTAGATAAAGGTGAAATTACCTTGGCGAAGTTGATAGATTATATTAACGATAAAATCAATGAAGATGTAATCAAAAGAAAATTATATTCCACCTCAGGCTATAATTTATTATCTCTTTTATGTAAGATTTTAGCAGAAAAAGGACAAGAAATTTCCGGTATTCCTCAATATATTAAATCAGCGCTCGGCATTAATGAACTTTACGAAAATGTATTTAATTTTCCTCAAAAAGAATTTAATTATTCAATGAAATGGTTTAAAGAGAAAGAAATTAATACTCCTGTTGAAAGAGTTATAAACATACTTAATCAATTATCACTTGATAAGATTACCAAAAATGGACAAATCATACAATTTTTTAAAGAATTTATTACAACATTTAAAGAAGAGCGGGAAACACTTTCACAAATTAAAACGAAATTTTCAGAACTTTTGAGTCAAAACTTTGCATTATATTCTGAATTTGAAGAAATAATTAAAGACGAGTTGATAAAGTATCTTTTAGATGATGATTTTGCTGCTAAATTAATACCCTCACTTCAACAAGATTATAATAAGAACCAAACTAAAGAAAAAGTCAAAGTTCTAAAAGCATTACACATGAATGGAGTATTAAAGGGAAAAACAGTAAATACCTATATAGATAAAGTTATTTCCCTTATTGGTAACCTTCCATCCCATTTAAACTGGGATTTCTTCAGATTCTGGCTTGAAGGGATACAGGGATTCGTTGAAGAGTTATCCGAGCAAACAACTATTAATAACTTATTTAACTTATTAAATCAAAATTATGATTTTATACATCAACAATTCTCTTACAGACAACTATCAGAGGTTAACATTAATGTATACAAAGCATATGTAAGCGTTGTGGGTGAATTGTATTTGGTAACCAATAATAGATGATATACTATTTTTAGTTGAAACTTGAAAGAGTGGCTCCCCCGTGGCATAATCCACGGTAACCAAAAAACATTTTAAAGAAAGGAGCCACATATGAAGGATAGCACAAGACAGAGGAAAAAAGTAATCAGAGGTATAGAGGAGGCATACGGCAGGCAATGGGTAGTAGAGCAGATGTATCGGATATTAGCAAGGGGTAAGCAAGGATTTGACTCACTTATGATGGAGATGGGAAGGATGGTAGCAGAGGCAATAATGTATATAGACAGGGAAGAGACAGCAGGGCCTGAGTATAAGCCATTTTGCCCTGACATATATAAATGGGCAAGTCAGCCTGGCTCAGTATATATAGCAGATCAAAAGGTGCGTGTAGAGCGACCTCGACTTCGTGGCAGGCAGGGGGAAATACAATTAAAGAGTTATAAGAGAATGAAAGAACCTGATGGATTTTCTGAAGAGCTTTTGGCAAAGGTATTAAGGGGCATATCGTGTCAGAAGTATGCTGAGACAGTAATAGAGGCAGCGCAGGCATTTGGAGTATCACCGAGTACAGTATCGAGGCATATTATAGAGGCAACAGAGAAACAACTCAAAGAATTCAAGGAGAGGTCGTTGTCTGATTTTAGAGCCTTTGCCATATATCTTGACACAATACATCGAGCAGGTGAGGCATTTATAATTGCATTAGGAATAGACACAGAGGGTAAGAAGATGCCATTGGGATTCTGGCAGGGGGCGACAGAGAACCATGAACTATGCGAAGAACTGCTTGCGGACATAGAAAGGAGGGGATTAAAACTAACAAAGAGAACAATTTGGGTAACAGATGGGGGCAAGGGAATAATCAAGGCATTAAGGGACAAGTTTGGCAAGAAACTTCTACATCAGCGTTGCACCATACATAAAGACAAGAACATACAGAAGCATCTTGCCAAGAGATATAGAAAAGAGGCACATCGGAGGTTTAAAACAGCATTGGAACAGAAAAGCTATGAAGATGCAAAAGAGATGCTACTTGAAATGGAGAAATGGCTCAGGGGAATCAATGAATCAGCAGCAGATTCACTTTTAGAGGCGATAGAGGAAATACTTACGCTGCATCGGCTGAAAGTCCCTGAATTACTAAGGAAGACGCTATGCTCAACGAATCCAATAGAGAGCATGTTTTCAATGGTAAGGGATGCAGAGGGTAATATTAAGAGGTATCGTAATAGCAGGATGAAACAGAGATGGCTTGCCTCTGTATTACTGTATTGCGAAAAGAGATTCAAAAGGGTTAATGGGTATACCTCAATTCCTGATGTCATCAGGAATATTGAGGCATTAGAGGAAACAGGTGAAACTGTAAAAGTAGCAGCATAGGAGAAAAATTAATGAGAGCCATTCAGAAAATTTCAACTAAAAACTTGACAAGCTCCAATAATAGTACTCAAAGACAAAGAATTATAACTTGGTTAAATAATTTTCTAAGTCAATCAGTTCAAATTTCACCAGATGCTGTTTTTCCACATCTAATTAAAATATACCACAAGATTATAAAAAATACCGATGAATGGCCGTTTGCACAGAATATTATTGACCTATTAATAACACAGACAAATATAGACTTAAAGAACCCACTTGCTGACACAGTTAATTTAATGTTGGGAAGAAATAAACAATTGAATGTATTAACTGAACAATTGATAGAGAAAATAATTGACCATTATTTTGACCTATTTTTTAGAGGCGAACAGAAGGCAGAGAATTGGATTTTGCAAATTATAAATTTTGTAACTGATAAAATTTTTGATTATATCGTATCCATTCACTATCCAGAACAACTTAATAAGCTTAAAAGTATTATCAATAATATTATAAAAATTAAGGGGTTTGATGCCCTTTATCCAAAATTGCGAGCGTTACTTGCAAGTGATGACAAAGAGGAGCAGATTACTGCTATAAACATTCTTTCAGGCATAAAAGAAAAAGTTCCTTCTGACAAAGTTGAGATGATATATCAACTCTTATCAGAAATAGATGACAAAAATATTTCCGAAGATGAACATAATAAGTTAACAGATTTAAAAACACATTTAGAACAACGTCAAAAGGAGGCACTATGAACCAGAATGAAGTAAATACTGCCTTTGAAATCCTACTTGAAGAGATAGAGGAGGTCTTCAATATCATTAGCAAGGAGGGAGAAGATGTCTTTAAGACTCAAGATTTTGATAAAGCAAGATATCTTATTGAAAGCGGTGAGCGGCTTAAGTCTTTTAGGGAAAAGGTTAGATTGCTTCAAAAAGAATGGCAGAGTATTTTTAGCGGTAGAGTAAAGGCATCTCACAGAAAAAGAAAGGAGAAAAGCAAACTTAAGAAAGGATTAAGAACACCTGAAGATGAATTTAAAATCCCTATATTAGAAGCACTGATTGAATTAGGCGGTAAGGCAGAGATGAAGGCGGTTCTTAAAAAAGTTTACAGCAAGATGAAAGACAGGTTAAATCAGTATGATTTATCTCCTTTGCCATCCAATCCAAAACAAGCTCGCTGGGAAAACACAGCACAGTGGGCAAGAAACACGATGGTTAGCGAAGGTCTTCTTTCCCCAGATTCTCCCAGAGGCATATGGGAGATAACAGAAAAGGGTAGGAACTTCAATTCTGGTGTCCAGGTCTTGAAATATAACAAAAGATGGTTACCTCATTCAACAGTTAAGTGGTAAGATAGACCCCATAATTCCATTTGATATTGACCATCATCTTTCTCATGAAGACCTGCCACTGCAGGCAGCAGATTTGTTTTCATGGGGTATCTTTAGAAAATATGAAAAAAAGGACACCGAATGGTTTGAGGTTTTTCAAGCTAAGGTAAAATACGATGATATTTATTTACCATAAAAAAAGAGCGTGCCCTATGGGTGCATCACCCTCTGGCTTAGCCAACCTATGGAAGGGAACACCAAAGGAACCCATAGCGGACTTACCGCTCATAATAATTATACCAAGCAGGATACACTAATAAAATATTTATTCTTGTAATAAATCTATAACCATTATTTATAAAAGAAACCGGTTATTAGGTTTTGGGGGGTTGAGCTCAAGGATATAAAATTTGCAGAAAAAAGGTAGAAACTGTTACCTATGAAGATGTGATGAAAAAATACAGGTAATGAAAGTACGATTTTTAAAGCCTGCACAACTTGAAGTTGATGATGCAGTATCATAGTATAACTCTCAATTATCTGGACTTGACAGCAGGTTTTAAGACGATTTAGACAGGACAATAAAAAGAATAATAACCTTTTCTTATGCTTCTATGGAAATTGAACCTGGATTTAGGCGTTGTATTTTTTTTCAAGATTTCCTTATGGAATCATTTACCGAATTGAAAACAATGAAATATTAATTGTTGCAGTAGCACATTTACATCGTAAACCAAGATACTGGATTGAAAGAATGACCAAATAGGCTTTACCCTTGCTTAAAAAACCACCACATTGCAAAGAAAGATAGAGACCAGATCCTCTTTGCCTAATACCTTGCAAAAGAAGGAGAGGACAGCTCTCTTATCATACATCCTCAAGACCTCAGGCCTCTCAAGGCATTCGGAGAAGACTATCCTGAAGCAAAAAGGTTCCTCATCTATCGGGGAAGTGAGAGGCTGTTAAGAGATGGTATTTCTATAGAGACGGCTGCAGAATTCCTTCTTGGATTAAGGTGAAGTGAGGATGAACTCTGCGGGGAATCTCGTATCTGAGATTGTTTTGCCTTCGGCTCGTAATGATAGTAAAAAGTAGGCGAAGTTATGAGGAAATCGCTGGGATAAATTTGGTTTATGAATTGTAAATATAAGGCCCTAAAGTATAAAATAAATAAACAAAAAAGGAGACAATATGGCATATAAGGATTTAAGAGAATTTATTTCTACATTAGACAAAAGAGGTCTTCTTCACAGGATCAAGGCAGAGGTTGATCCAATCCTTGAGATTTCAGAGATTACTGATAGGATGTGTAAAAGCCATGATGGTGGAAAGGCACTTTTTTTTGAGCATGTAAAGGGATCTCGGTATCCTGTTGTTACAAATATATTTGGCTCTTTTGAAAGGATGTGCCTTGCCCTTGAAGTTAATGATCTTGATGATGTTGCAAAAAGGATAGAAGACTTGCTTAATTTATCTCCACCAAAGACATTAATGGAAAAATTGGCTATGCTCCCAAGACTTATAGAGTTTTCAAAGTGGCTCCCTAAACATGTAAAGGATGCGCCATGTCAGGAGATTATTGAAAGGGATAATCCTGATTTGAGCAAATTCCCTATTATCAAATGTTGGCCTGGTGACGGACAGATAACAGATGCAATAAGGAGGCAATTCCCTTCAGAGAGTTTTCCACCTCAAAATGAAGGTAGGTTTATAACATTTCCTATGGTCTTTACAAAAGACCCTGAAACAGGTAGGCAGAATTGCGGAATGTATAGGATTCATATCTATGATAAAACCACTACAGGTATGCACTGGCATATACATAAAGATGGGGCAAGGCATTATGACAAATATAAAAGGCTTAATAAAAGAATGCCAGCAGCTATTGCTGTAGGCAGTGACCCCGCTGTTATCTATGCTGCCTCTGCACCACTTCCAGAATCAATAGATGAGATGCTCTTTGCAGGATTTTTAAGGAGAGAGCCTGTAGAGATGGTGAAATGCATTACCTCTGATATTGAGGTTCCTGCAAACAGCGAACTTGTTATAGAGGGCTATCTTGAACCGGGAGAGATGCTTATAGAGGGACCATTTGGTGACCATACAGGTTTTTATTCTGCAGCAGATTATTATCCAGTATTTCATGTGACATGTATTACTCATAGAAAGGACATGATATATCCAGCCACTATTGTTGGAAAGCCGCCAATGGAAGATTGTTATATGGGTAAGGCAACAGAGCGGATATTTCTGCCGCTTATCAGGCTTGAGTTCCCTGAAATAAGAGATATGAATCTGCCTATGGAAGGGGTGTTTCATAACTGTGCCTTAATATCGATTAAAAAGAGCTATCCGGGGCATGCAAAAAAGATTATTCATGGCTTATGGGGAAAGGGACAGATGATGTTTGCAAAACTGCTTATTATTGTAGATGATGATGTTGATGTCCAGAATACATCATACACTGCATGGCGTGTTCTGAATAATGTTGACTGGAAAAGAGATATTGTTATTGCAGAAGGACCTCTTGATGATTTAGACCATGCAGCAAATTTTCCACGCTATGGCTCAAAGATGGGTATTGATGCAACAAGAAAGACGAGGGAAGAAGGCATGACAAGAGATTGGCCTGATGAATTATATATGTCTGAGGAAATCAAAAGGCTTGTTGACAGGAGATGGAAGGAATACGGGTTTTAGATAAAGATATATCATTCATGAAAAGGGCATTGAACCTTGCTGCAAAGGCAAGGGGAATGACGAGTCCAAATCCAATGGTTGGTGCTGTAATAGTCAAAGGTGGTAAGATTGTTGCAGAGGATTATCATAAAAAAGCCGGTGAACCACATGCAGAGGCCCTTGCAATCTTAAATGCTGCAGACAGAGCAAGAGGCTCAGATCTTTATGTAACTCTTGAGCCTTGCTGTCATCTGGACAAGCGCACTCCACCATGTACAAATGCTATTATCAATGCAGGAATCAAGAGGGTATTTATTGCAATGAAAGACCCTAATCCAAAAGTATCAGGGAAGGGTATCGATGAATTGAAAAGGCATAAAATCGAAGTTGTCTGTGGAGTACTTGAAGATAAGGCAAAAAAACTGAATGAGGCATATGTAAAATATATAACTACTAAAACCCCATTTGTTATTTTAAAGACAGCAATGACCCTTGATGGAAAGATTGCAACTCCCGAGGGTCAGTCAAAATGGATAACTGGAGAGGCTGCACGAAAAATTGTTCATCGAATGAGAGGCAGTGTTGATGCAATTCTATCAGCAGTAGGTACTGTTAAGGCTGATAACCCTGAGTTTACAGTAAGAACAGGTCAATGGATTAGAAATCCAAGAAGGATTGTGATTGATCCTAATCTTGAAATACCACTTGACTATAAGATTTTCAATACACCACCAGAGGCGATAATTATTACAAGAAAACAGGTAATAGGCAATGGGCAAAAGGCAATAGAAGAAAAAAGAAAGGCACTGATTGATAGAGGCATAAAAATAATCGAATATGATGGGGATCGCGTGGATCTTAAATTGCTTATGAAAAGGCTTGGAGAGATAGGGATTACTTCTTTGATGATAGAAGGAGGCTCATCTCTTAATGCTTATGCACTTCAGGATGGGATAGTGGATAAAGTGGTATTTTTCATTGCCCCAAAGATTATCGGAGGAAAAGATTCAATTCCTGCTATTGGTGGAAAGACATTTAGGAGACTTGAGGATGCCTTTCAGATTTACAATATGAATGTAAAAAAAGTAGGGCAAGATTTAATGATGGAAGGTTATCTTAAAAGTTCATAGTTCATCGTTCACCGTTCATTGTAAAAAACTATAAACCATGAACTATGAACGATTATCACCTTGGCTTAGCCAGTATCTCAAGCACTCTTAGTTCAAGAAATCTCTTTGATGTTGCAGACCTTATGACAAGTACAGAATCTGCTCCTTTTGCAGTGCCAGCAACCGCAAGGATTTCTTCTCCTTCAGGGATAAGTCCAGCATCAGCAGCCATCATTGCAATCTCGCAGCAGACCTTTGGTCCTTCTCCATATCTCCTTAGAGACTGTGAAACAATAAGCGTTGGATATAGTCCACTGAATTTTGATGCAAAGGCGGTTTCTATGTTATGAGTAATCATTGTGCCTGTATAAACTTTTGCACCTGTGGCTTCTATTTTTTTTCTTATCTCTAATGGCATTTCATGGGTATTGGCAGCTTTAAAACCTGCTGAATGGGTGACCACTACTATATTTATGTCAAAATTTTTCAATGCCTCAGAAAATAAAAGCCCTGTATCTCCTTCGGTTGAAGCGATTACAATATGTTTATAGTTACTGTCTCTGATAGCATTTTTTGCAATCTGAAGACATGCCTCTGTATTGTCTTTGCCCGGTTTTTCAAAATATATCACTTTTCTTTCCATTTGCTGCCTCCTGTTTATATATGTATGACTAAAACAATTATAATATATTGGAGGCTTGATTACAAATGATTAATTATCTTTATATACATATCCCCTTTTGTATTAAAAAATGCGTCTATTGCGATTTTTACTCTATCCCTTTCAAATCAAAAATTGCAGAGGATTATATTAAGGCGCTATGCAAAGAGATAGAGTTCAGAAAAGGACTTGTTGGTAATCTTACAACTATCTATATAGGCGGTGGCACGCCGACAATCCTCACAGAAAATGAGATTGCAAGACTCTTTGAAGCAATTAAGGATAATTATGCAATTAATCCTGATAATGAGATTACTATCGAGGCAAATCCTCGAACTATTACTTCACAAAAGGCAGAGAAGTTGCTCGATTTAGGTATAAATAGAATAAGTATCGGGGTGCAGTCTTTTGTTGATAATGAGCTTATAACTATGGGAAGAAGCCATAATGCAGATGATGCTGTCAGGGCAGTGAAAGATATTAGAAATGCAGGGTTTAAAAATATATCTATTGATTTAATATATGCAACACCTTATGTAAAAGGTCAGGGTTCGAAGTTTAAAGGTGTAACCTCAAGCTTTGAATTTCAAATTCAAAACTGGGTATATTCACTGCAGAAGGCACTTGAGTTAAATCCTGAACACATATCTATCTATGAACTTACACCTGAAGTGGATACTCCATTATACGAAGGTATAAAAAATAGAAGGCTTATTATGCCTGATGAGGTAGTTATTTCAGAGATGTATTATAAAGGTATTGATATGTTAAAGGCACATGGATATAACCATTATGAAATATCGAATTTTGCAAGACCCGGGTATGAATGCAGACATAATCTCAACTATTGGAACAGGGGATATAACAAGGGCGAATATCTTGGCATTGGAGTAGGGGCGCACTCTTTTATTGCTGGCAAAAGAATAAGTAATACAAGGGATATAAACTATTATATCGAAAGCATCAATAACAACAAGATACCGATTGCAGAAGAACATTATATCACTAATGATGAGGCATTGAAGGAATTTATATTTTTAGGCATGAGAAAAATAGATGGAATTGATATAGAGTTTTTACCTGATAAAAAAAGGGTATTAATAAAAAAGGCCGTAGAAGATTTGGCACCCTACGGCCTTGTAGAAATTAAAGATAATCACCTGCGACTTACCAGAAAAGGATTAATCCTCATGAGCGAGGTTATCGTGCAGGTACTGTTATCACTTGAGGAGAGCCGCCCCTCATAATACCTAAAAGTATGTCCTTTCCTTTTTCTATTTTTGAAACAATATCATTGTATTCTTTTAGATTTGTTACAGGTTTTCTGTTGACTTCCATTATTATATCACCCTTTGAAAGATATCCTAATGCTGGGCTATCTTCTTCTATGCTATTTACTACTACTCCTTTTATTTTTCTTGTGATCCCAAGCTTTTGGAGTACTTCATCTGTCAGTTCTTGAACAGATACGCCTCTTAAGGAATTCTCAAATTGTGCAGGCGAGACAATCTGTGGTTCTATTGGAAGTTCACCTATAGTAACTTTGGCAGTCAAGAGATTTCCATTTCTTATGATTTTTATCTCAACAGTCTTACCTGGCTTTGTTGCTGCAACCATATTTTTGAAGTGAAATGGATTATCTATCTTTTTCCCGTCATACTCAACTATGACATCATATCTTTTAAGTTCTCCTTTATCAGCAGGACCTCCTTCTACAACGTCTACAAGTAGTACACCAGTTTCATCTTTAAGACCAAGCTGCTTTACGATATCAGGTGTTAAAGGTTGTATCTGCACTCCAAGCCATCCCCTTACAACTCTTCCCTGACTGAAGATGCTATCCATGACATTTTTCACCATATTGGAGGGTATAGCAAATCCTATGCCCTGATAGCCCCCTGTCACACTGAATATGGCTGTATTGATGCCAATGAGTTCTCCTCTGATATTTACTAATGCACCGCCAGAATTACCGGGGTTTATAGCAGCATCTGTCTGAATAAAATCCTCATAATCTGTAATTCCTATGCCTGACCTTCCAAGTGCACTTATTATTCCCATTGTTATTGTCTGACTCAGACCATAGGGATTTCCTATTGCCAAAACCATTTCTCCAACCCTCAGCTTGTCAGAATCCCCCCATGGTACTGTTGGAAGATTGGTTTCGTTTATTTTAATAATAGCTATGTCTGTCCTCGAATCCATTCCTACAGGTTTTCCTTTATATTCTTTGCCATCTGATAGTTTTACTATGATGTCTTCAGCACCCTCTATTACATGATTATTTGTTAGTATGTAACCATCGGATGTTGCAATCACGCCTGACCCAAGATTTGTTACTTTCCTTTTCTGTGGTCCGATGTCTCCAAAAAACCTTTTGAAGAGCGGATCATCAAAGAATGGAGGTCGCTGTGTTCTTACTGTCCTTGATGTAGATATATTTACTACAGCAGGCTTTACGCGCTCTGCAACTTTTGATAAAGCTTCGCCGAATTTTGTAAGTATCTCTGTTGATTCTTTGTCTGAAGTGTTGGCATAAATTACAGGCGGCAGCAACAAACAGGCAAGTAGCAAAAAGGTAATAAATGTTAGGAAATAAGTAACGAGTTTTTCTGATTTTAAATTTATATCTTTCATCTCTCCTCCGTTTAAATCCTTAATGGTTTTACTTCAAATTTTAAAACTCTTTTGGTATCTTTATCAACCTTATATCTTTCATCAAGCCTGTAACCTATGACCCATACGATATTGTTGTCAGAGATGAGTAAGGCAATTGCATCCCTCTCATCTCTTGGTATTTTTTCATCAACAAAATAGTCTTGCAGTTTTTTCTTTTTACCAAAACCAAGTGGATAAAAGAAATCTCCATGCAGACGCCCCCTTATTATCATCGGAAAATGCACTTTGTCTGCATCTATTACAGCATTTTTTTGGCTGTCTCCATAATCTTTTACTTCATTTATGCCCATAATTGTTGAACGAATGACTATTTGTGATTCTCTCAGGACAATTTCGCCAACACCATCTATAGTATAAGTACCAAGCCTTACTGGTCTTTCAGATGTTAAAATAAGGGTAGAGTATCCTTTTATGGCTCGTATATTTTCTGGTAGATAGATTCTGTCACCTGATTTGCCTGACTTTATCAATGATATTATTTCTTCGATATGAGTGAAACTGATTCCGCGAAGCCCTCTGGTCTCATCAATAGCCCTTCTTAAAACCCTTCTCAATATCACTGTATCCATTGCCTCCAGCGGACCGATAAAAAGCTCAATAGTGTTATCGTTTTTTCTTGTTATGAGTTTCATGAGATTTTTTGTCACGATTATTTCGAAATATCTTTCTTCGTCTCTAAAAATATCTGCAGTCCTCGAAATTGTTTTTATAACATCCATATTTATCTTTTTTGCTATAGGGACAATGAGTTGTCTTATTTTGTTGCGGAAATATTTTTGCTTTAGGTTTGATGAATCAATTGCAAAGCCTATTCCTTCGGTCTCAAGAAAGTCTTCTATTTCATATCTTTCTATTTCGATTAATGGTCTTATCAAATCTATTTTCTGATTACTGATTCCAGACCTCTGACTTCTGATAGGTGGTATTCCAGCAAGTCCTGAAGGACCTGTTCCCCTGAAAAGTCGCATTATAATTGTCTCTGCTTGATCATCTGCATTGTGTCCGACGGCAATTTTGTTTGCAGATCTCTGAATTGCGATCTCATTAAAGGCATTGTAGCGAAGTTCCCTTGCTGCTTCCTGTTTGTTCAGTTTTTTTTCTTTTATATATGACCTCACATCAATTGATTTAGTTATAAAAGGTATATCCATGGAACTGCATAGGTCTTCACACAACTCAATTTCATAAGGGATTTCATCTGATCTCAGTCCATGATTTATGTAAACTGCAGATAAATTGATACCAAATTCTGTTGAGAGTCTGTGAAGGATTGTAAGCAGACATACTGAATCAGGACCTCCAGAAAGCCCTACAAGGACATGATCACCCTGAGCCAGCATGTGATATTTATTAATAGTTTCCCTAACTTTTTTGATTATCTCCATTCATTTATTATACCTATTTTCCTATCAAAACAGAGCATTTAGCATGCCCGAGGATACTTCTCGATACGCTACCGAGCATTCCCTTTACTCCTCTCATTCCACTGCTGCCTACGGCAATTATATCAGTCATTGACTGTTCTGCTTCATTTAATATTTCCAACGAAGGGTCACCAAACTTGATGGATACCTTTATTTTTGAAAATCTGCTGCGTAAGACTTCGCGTGCATCTTCAATGATTTTGTCTGCCACCTTGAATTCTATTTCTCTTATCTTCGCAATTTCGTCTTTGATCTTTTCATCCACCTCCATCCAGTATCTTTCAGGTATATCCATATATGCTGAAGGTATAACATTTATAATAGTAATCTCAGCATCATCATTAAATGGGATTTTGCTCAAGAACTTACCTGTATTAATAGAAAAGTTTGAGCCATCGGTTGCATAAACAACTTTTAAGGTGTCTGTTGTTTCCAACTGCGATGATTTAACCACCAGTACTGGCATTTGAGAGTTTATGGAAACAGATCTTGTTACACTGCCTACCATCAGAGATTTTATACCTTTCAGTCCCCTTGCACCCATCACAATAAGGTCAGCGCCAAACTCAGAGGCTGCCTCTAATATAATCCTGTCAGGATAACCATCAAGTAATGCAGTGCTGATTTTTGTATTCAGAGGTTTTAAAATATTGATTGCAGAGTCAAGTATTTGGGGTCCTATTTCTTGTTTTATCTGCTTTAGTCTTGCATAATAAGATTCTCTATCATCTTTGAATGGCACATGAGATATAACATTCAATACCATGATTTCATCATTGTGTGAGAAGTTAAACTTCAGTAGAAATCTAACAGCATTTTCTGATTGTGCTGAACCGTCTATTGCTAATAGTATCTTCATGTTGTCACCTCCAACGGTTTTCTTAAGTTAAGCATATCATATCATGCTTTACTTTACAATTTAATACCAGAGTTGATATTATAATCGCAAGTTTTGGAGAGGTGGCCGAGTAGGTCGAAGGCAGCCGCCTGCTAAGCGGTTGTGGGGGTAACACCTCACCCAGGGTTCGAATCCCTGCCTCTCCGCCATGAAAATCTTTATTTTTCAGTTAGTTATAAAAATAGGGCTTTAAGAGATTTTAAGGTTAAAAGTTTTTAAAAATCAACAAGTTGCTACCATAAATTAAAAAATTTCTAAAACCATCAGCAAACCATCAGTAACTTCATAACATTCCTCTGACTACTAAAAAAACAGAAATAGTTATAGCAGATAAAAACTGGCAATAACCAACTGCTGTTTCCTTTTTTTATTGGTTTCAAAATAATATCTGTTAAGAATAAAACCCTTTCAGGGCTCTGCCCGTTCCACAATGAAAAAACCCCCTCATTTGTGATTTACCCTGATGAGGGGAAGTTTCATTGTTTTGGGTGCGGTAGTTACGGCAACTATGCCGACTTCTTGATTAAAACAGGCGTAGCTGCCGATTTTAAAGAGGCCATTAAGGAACTCCACAACATAGCTGGGGTTCCTTATAATGGCAATAATGGCAGCAAAAATAACAATAACAAAATAGCACTCTTATTTAAGGATGCATTAAAAAAAAACAAGAGTGCTATTGAATATATAAAAAAACGGGGAATTTCCGAGTCAAGTATAGAAAAATTTATGCTTGGCTATGGAGTTCCTACGAGGGAACTGCGAGAAGGAGTGCCTGAAAACTTATTCAGTAACCGTATTATTTTCCCAATAATCATGGGAAAAGAAATATACGGATGTACTGGAAGAAGCATAGATGGCACTCTTCCGAAATACAAGAATTCCCCAGGATTGAGCAAAAGTAAGCTGCTCTACGGACTTTTTCCGCAGAGCGTAAAATCCTGGGGGTTTATCATCCTCGTTGAGGGGTATATTGATGCAATTATGATGCATCAATATGGCTTTGACAATACTGCTGCGATAATGGGTTCATCGCTCAGTAACGAGCAGATAGAACTCATAAAAAAATATAAGGTAGTATTGGCACTCGATGGAGACAAGGCAGGTCAAGAGGCAGCAAAAAAGGCTGCTAAAGACCTGCTGAAAATGGGAGTTCATGCAAAAATAGCAGAACTCCCTGACAAAAAAGACCCTGCCGATATAATAGCAGAAGGCGATGATATGGCAAGTATCATCGACAATGCTATACCAGCAGTGGAATTCTTGTTAAAAATGGCAGCAGACTAAGAAAGATTAGAAATAATCTTATCGATGTCATTGCTGCCACAAACTACTTTCTTTAACATCAGCGACAGCGAAAAAGCTGTTGCTTCTGAGCTATATGCCAGAGAACTGGCAAACATGCTCAGAGAGACAGGGAAACTGCTGTATAGAAATTCGAAGACAGCAGTTGAAATAAGAAAGTGGTTCAACCTGCTTTTGGTGTATTGCCAGAAAAAGTTTCTTTTCTGGCAGCCTGTTGGGAAAGATATACAAAAGCAAGTTAAAAAACTATATTCGATATATAAAAAGGCAGCATTGGGTGATTATTGCACATACCCAATGCTGCCTAATATCTAATAGTTTTACAGCCCCCTATGGGTTGAACCTTTGGTTTGCCCATAGGGGTTTTATTTTTTTTAAAAGTCACTCTGTCTTTGATGGGGTGGCGAAGGAGGAAAAATGGAGTTAAATCTTAAAAAAATGGAGGCAGAATTCGCTTCCATGAGCAACGAAGAGAGAGTGGGGAGGTTTTATCAAGACTCCCCTCTCTCTTCAGAAGAGGGAAGAGGGTGATTATGACGGCGTAAAACAAAAACAGGGTAGAGAGGATAAACTCTCTACCCTGTTTTTTTGTTGTGTAAGGTTTTTAGTTTTGCTCTATTTTTATTCCCATCGGCTCTATTATCTCTTTTTCCTGTATCATTTTTATCAATTTATCTGTAAATTCTTTTCTTTCTTTACCTTCTAATTTTCCTTTCCTCGTGTATACTTCTGCATCTATATCATCATTTATAACTTCTAATTCTGTTATTATCTCACTCCAAAATGCATTTACCATCTTTTTAATCCTCCTTTTATCTTTTTTTAGAACAAAATGTTCTAAACATATTATAACACATCATTTTCAATAATATTCATTAACAATCTACAGCCCCTATGGGTTGAACCTTTGGTTTGCCCATAGGGGTTTTTATTTTTAACCCCTCATAAGAGGGGAGAAAGGAGGTGTCCCATGAGAAGAATTCTTGGGACATCTTTATTGGGATTTATTTTAGTAATGGCGGCGTATGTCGCCATTACTATACACTAAAAAAACACCCCCTGCGGAAGGCATTATCACCGCAGGGGGTGTTTTTTGTTAGCACCACTGTAAAACCATAATATCTCATATATGTTATCACTTCTTAGAAAAAAGGCAATAAGAACAACAGTAGACACAAGACCATCTATACATTCAGCAATGGACGATTTACCTGATGATATAAAAACAGAAACCCAAAAGCACATAAACACAATATGTGACATACTGGTAGACAATCAGGCAGATAATCTTGCAAAACAAATAATTAAAAGAACATTAGAACTGGTATGGAACCTGCCGGCATCAGAAAACCATCACCATTCAGGCGAGTTCGGGCTTTTTATACACTCTCTTGAGGCAGCAATTAACAGTCTGATGATATTTGAAAATAAGCTTTTTTTTCAACACAGCAGTGATGGCAGTATTGACTCGCTAAAAACAAGAAAGTCTAAGCCCAAAGAACAGTATGCCTTTTTGCTGTCAGGACTGCTTTTGGATATTCGTGAAGCATTTAGTTTTTTAGTTGAAGGTGATAGCAAGCAACAACATCATGATGATCCAAGAATACATCACCTAATAGCTTATTTTAACGACTACATAAAAACAGGAACAGACCAACAAGATCCATATCTTCGATACAATATGTATATATCAAAAATGCTTGAGTCAGTTAGAAATTATGGAGATTTTATTGATTTAGATAGTATTAATATCGAAGAAAGGGAACTGTATTCTTATTTTATATCAGGTCTGATGCACGATATAGGAAAGGCTCTTGATGTTGTTGTGTCTTCCCAAAACGATATATGGAATCCATTTAAAGAGGGTTTGTATCATTTGTATCATTGTTAGTTTCTCCTGAAGATATACAATATATAGGACATCATAATTTTGCCGAACTGGTAGAGTATTTGTCGTCCCCTTCTCACATAGGAAATAAATTTAAAAAAACAATAGAGGCTGACATGGCAAGCACGCAGCAGGATATATCATCGTCCTTGCCTGTCGCCGATATCGCTGGAGGGGTTATATCCGAATTAAGAAACATACTTTTATCTGGCAAATACCCGTTTAACTCATATATGCCTGGTGCATGGATTATGGAAGACTATACAGCGGTTGCAATTAGAATTGTAGAAGAAGCCCGTTTTGCAACACTAAACAATGAAAAAAAACAAAAAACCAATTGATTTCAGTGCGTTACTTAAAACCCTCGTAGAAAGAAAATACGTCAAAGCAGAAGAGTGGAAGTGTATATATCTAATGGATATAGAAACTCAAGGTAAGACATTTCAGCAAAAAGTCATTCAATTCAAAAACTCTACTTTATGGGACAACAATGTGCCTGAAATATGTAAACTAAAGCTGAAATTTAATATTCATAGTAAAAACTGATATAAACTTAAGAACTATTTTTTTTATGTAGGCAGTGCATGTAATTATGCAGCAAAAGGGGTATCAGCACTGGCAAGTAGTCAAGGGTGGCCTGCAAGTGCTATTCAAATGATTGGCAATTTTCTTGGTATGCCTCTACCTGCTATGATAGCCAGCACAATTGTCCAAATAATAACTTCTATCAAAAACTGCTCAACATGTTCTGATGAGAAATGTGCTACGCAGTATAACCAATATAAAGAGTATTCTCTTATTTCTAACAGATTGTGTCATATTGTTGGAAGTAAATGCACATCAAAATTAAACTTAGGAATCATAAAGAAATGTCTCAGAACTGGCTATAAGTATTGCTGTTATAACTCCAAGTTTGCACGCATACTTGTAGAGCAAGCTTATGGTCAATTAGGCTATCCATGGGGGGATTATGACAATCCACAATGCACAAACTTAACTTTTGATGACCTCAAGAGATTAGACTTTAGTCAGATGGACTTTTCAGAGTTTATAGAGGAAGTAACAGCAAAAATGAAGGGCAATCTCAATGAGAATACCCTTAAGCAGAGGGTGCAAGATAGGATTGCAATACCTTAAGATTTATTTATTTTCAGTTTCAGTTTTCTGTATAACACATTCTAGTATAGTTTGATTACCCTGTGTAAAATTGTTACTATCTACAATCTTACTGCCTATGTGACCAGCTATTTCTGATGTTGTTTCCGAAGCAGCACCTATACTAACATTGGTTAGGGCACTTGACATATCCACTGTGGCTGGGGCGATATAACTACCTGCGATAGGGGCGGCGATCATTACAACTCCTGCAATTAAAGCTCCTATTTTCTTTAAAAATGAGGCACTCTTTTTTCAGTCTCTAACGGTATATTTTTTTGTTTTAATTCTTCGGGGGTTGAAATCAATTTACATATCTTTAAAAAACTATATTTTTCTGGGTTTATAAAGACCATTTCAACGATATTGATTTCTTGCCCACCTTTGACACTATGTTTAAGCTTATAAGAACTATTATTGGTAGAGCATTTTGTATAATCTTCGTTTTCATTGCCTTTTGTGCATTCAGTATATAATGAAACAACTTTACATGTAGTTAAATCATTTATGTCATCACAATAAACAGTTTCATCAATATTTTGATAATATTTACCTTGATACCTATACCCCTGTCTGATGGTTCTTATTGTAAACTCACCATTGGTTTTTATATGTGAAATTCTTGTAAGTGTCCCCTTAAATGTCCCTGAAAATAAATCATTTGAGTAATCTTTACTAAAGACTTCAATTATCGCCTTATCTTTCATCTCAGGATTCGTAAACACCTCTGGCATTTCTGCCTTACTAACCACCGGCAAAAACACAAACACAAAAGAAAGAAAAATTGCTATAATTTTCATGGTCTCTTCTCCTCTCTTATGATTATTATTTCAAGTCCATAACTTTTAAGGCTTTTCATATGATTCCGGTCAGAGGTATATAGTTTTTGGCAATCGCTTGATAATGCTGTGGCTCCTATTAAAGCATCCACATAAGGCATACCCTGCGAGTGTTTTATTTCTGCTCCTTTCTTAGCAACTTCAATGTCCACAGGTATAGCCTCTGCTATCCTAAATATTCGCTCCACAATGCCTTCTGCTTCTTCTTTTTTCTTTTCCCTATATAGGACATACAAAAGTTCCCCCGCTGTAATCGCTGATATTACAGGGCGCAGCCTGTTTTGTTTAAACCACCGCCATAGGGCAATGGCTTCAGAATTGCCTCTCATCATAGCTATAAAAAAACCTGTATCAAGCGCTACCACCTATCCCTCTCTTTTTGCACTTCTTTCCATGCCTTTTCGCCTTTGGCCGTTAATGTTTTTACCAGAGACTTTTCAATGAAATCATAGTCCTCTTCTTTTACTTCCTTTTCAAGATACTCTTTCAGTGCATCTCTGATCACTCCGGACAACGGCAGCTTTTTCTCCTTCAATTTTTCCAAAAGTTCATCATCAATGTAAATACTCACTGTCTTTCCCATGAATCTAATGTAATATATTATATTAGATTTGTCAAGATGCTAATCCTTGTTTTTCATTGCGACGGCGAAATGTTTTCTATTTGTGTGTTTTCTGCATCATTGTTCTTATTATTGTCTTTGCTGTTACTTAAATCATTAATGAAATTTCCTATTGCTGAGTTTGATCCATCTCGGAAATATTCTAAAGTGCTCCCAATACCTTGTGACGGATTTATTATGATTTTCCCAACTAAAATACCAGCATGAATTATGGCACCAAAAAAGTTAAGGATTTTACCGGCAACGTTTGTGGAATCATTAGCATTAATATTATCTCTATCCCTTGCTGTTTGTAAATTTTCTACTAATACGCTTGATAACAGCTTAACATTCTGAGATAATTCAGCAGTCTGTGGCGTAGTGCAATTTTTCTGGAAAGTCGTGGTTTTAGGTATAAACATCTCTTGCTCAACATTTTTAATTGTCCCTCTCCACTTGAATGGACTTGGCGTTGATGAGACAAGTTCTTCTTTTTGTTCTTCAGTTAATTCTGTTTTATTCACAATAAAAGCACAAACATTTGTAAAATGATTATCAAGTTTTAAACGCTCCATTACAGAGTCTAATGGATATTTGTTGAAAAACTTTACATCTTGACCTTCATATGAACAGTCCTTATTGCCTTCTTCATGACTACATCTATATATAGTCCCTTTTATTTTACATTTTGCAGACTCCGAAGTATCGCAATATAAAGTAAGATCCTCTAAAACCTCACGAATCCATTTATCATATATAAATTTTTGTTGAGATATAAGCCTTACTCTTAACTCATTATCTTCTACAGAGAAAACCCTCATTATTTGAGAAGACTGTTTTTCTGTTTCTGTAGTTCCAGTCTTATAATAATCAACATACACAACATTACTGTCTATCTTATTATCTGTTTTGTTCTGCTCCTCACTATTTGCCCCGCCAACCACCGGCAAAAACACCATACCCAAACAAAAAACAAAAGCTATAATTTTTCTCATGTCTTTACCCTCCTACTAAGAATTTGTGTTATAACACATCTGTCCAAAATAATTTTTTAGATAAGGAAGCCACCGATGGGGTAAAATTGTTTTGACACAAAAAAAAAACAAACCCTGAAAGGAGGCTTCCTATGAATAAGTTTAGCAGTATTTTTGGACAGATTCTACAGATATTTTCAAAGAGTGAGTTTTATGAGGCGGTGAGAGAGACGAAGGCTGATAAAGGGGTAAAGGGATTTAGTTGTTGGGGGCAATTTGTAGCAATGTTATTTTGCCAATTAGGGCAGGCTCATTCATTAAGGGAGATAACAGGAGGGCTTGCAACCTGTATGGGCAAGCTGAGGCATTTAGGGATTGAAGAGGCTCCAAAACGCTCCACCCTTTCCTATGCCAACAATCACAGGCCCTGGCAAATGTATGAGAGGGTATTTTATACATTGCTTGATAAATGCAAAGGTCTTGCACAGGGAAAGAAGAAGTTCAGGTTTAAGAACAAGCTATTCAGTCTTGATTCGACAATAATAGAACTCTGTGCAAGCCTGTTTAACTGGGCAAAATTCAGGCAGACTAAAGGAGCGGTGAAACTCCATCTCTTATTAGACCATGAGGGGTATCTTCCAGTCTTTGCCAATATAACAGAGGGTAGAGTTCATGAAGTAAATATAGCGAGGAGACTCTCTTTTCCGAAGGGTTCAATAATTGTTATTGATAGGGGATATGTAGACTACGGGCTTTTTGCGAAGTGGACAGAGGAAGGGATTTATTTTGTAACAAGACAGAAGGACAATGCCAGATTCAGGGTTATTAGAGACAATCCTATACCTGAAAGGGGCAAGATACTCAGGGACTCAGTGATAGAATTTGAGGGATTTTATGCGAAAGAGGATTTTCCCTATCAATTAAGGAGAATAGAGGTGTGGGATGACACAAAGGGGGAGGTTATAGTCCTTCTTACAAATCATCTTGAATTCGGACCGACGACATTAGCTGCCATATACAAAGATAGGTGGCAGATAGAGGTATTCTTTAAGACAATAAAGCAGAATCTGAAGATAAAGACATTTGTGGGGACAACCCCAAATGCAGTGATGACACAGATTTGGACAGCATTGATAGCGATATTAGCCCTTAAGTATCTGAAGTTTCGTTCTACCTTTGGATGGTCATTGAGCAATCTTGTTGCTTTATTGAGGTATAATCTCTTTACATACAGGGATTTATGGGAATGGCTCAATAAACCCTTTGAGACCTTACCTATTCTGTACCCCAAAAAATCTTGCGATTTTTTTGGGACCCCTATTGTGCCTGATGTAGAGCAACTTCCTTTAAGGGGTATTTAAGTTGGACAGCATTTTAATGGATAGTGAAGAAAGAGGGGTAACCTGATTTTGAAAATATGGATTTACCCGTCCAAAATCCTTATTTTACAAGGGTGAGATTTGTGAGTTTAGATTATTTTGGACAGCAGTGACTATGAATATAATCCAACACATCTCTGTACTCAGACTTTTTAAACCAATCACTAAGCACATAAACATACTCTACTTTAATGCCGAGAGGGGATACCAGTTTTAAATACTGTTTACGCTTGAAATCACATGTTTGCAATTTTTCATCTACCGAGCCAGCAACTTGCTGGTATTTGACTTCAATAATAAATAAAGTTTCTCGCACAATTACCAGCAGAGCATCGTCGGGCAATAATTTTTTTGAGATTATATTATTCCATTTAATACCCTTTTCTTCCAAAAAACGATAAAAATCATGTTTTCTGAAACATCTTGCAACGAGTCGTCCCTCAAAAAATAGACCAAGACCTGCTTTGTGAGGGACCTTCTTCAATTCATAGCCAGGTATTGTCCTAATAAGTTCCTGAAAATCAACTTTTCGTTCGAAATGCAAACCTGTGAGGGTATTACCTCCCCCAAAACCTCCCGCTTTCATTTCTTGTAACCCTCAGTAACTAAGCACAGCTGTCTTTCGCAAATCGCATCCTCTATTCTTTTTCTTGATAGTTCGAGATATTCATCCTCCAGATCAATTCCCACATATTTTCTATTAAGCAAAACTGCTGCCACACCCGTTGTTGAACTGCCACAGAATGGGTCAACCACTAAATCGCCTTCTTTTGTAGAGGCAAGGATAATTCTTTTCAAAAGTTCCAAAGGTTTTTGAGTTGGATGTTTGCCAAACTTTTTCTCCTTAGCAGAAGGTGCAGAGATTTCCCAGACATTACGCATCTGTCTGCCCTGATTCATCTTTTTCATTAACTGATAATCAAAATAATGCCTGCTCCTTGCGTTCTTTGCAGCCCATAAAACGATTTCCGTTGAATGAGTAAAATACCTGCATGAGAGATTTGGCGGTGCATTTCTCTTAAACCATATAATGTCATTCAAAATCTTAAATCCAAGCTCTTGCATGGCAAAGCCAGCAGAATAGATTATATGCGTCGTTCCAGAGACCCATATCGTTCCATTCGGTTTAAGGACTCGCTGACAGGCTTTGAGCCACTGAAGAGTGAATTTATGATTCTCTTCAACACCTTTTGATCTATCCCATTTGCCTTTATTAACAGAAACCATCCTGCCTGCATGACAGGTAATTCCTCCATTAGAAAGAAAATAGGGCGGGTCAGCAAAAATCATATCAACACTATTTTCCCTTGCCTGATTAAGTATCTCTATACAATTACCTTTAAGAAGTCTCACTGAATATTCTGGATTGTTGTAAAAGATTGAAAAAGGTTTCTTTTTGCCATTGTTGCCATAAGAGGTAGTTTCTTCTGAGATGTAAAAGTCGATAGGATTTTCAGAAGATTTGTAAACTATCTCCTTTTTATTTTTATCTTCGTAGGTTTCACGAAATTCGTAATCCATTGATTTTATTGATTTATTTGGCATAGCATTTTTTAGGCTTACCCTTTTGTCAAGATTTTCATTTATTTTCAATTAGTTATATGTCTAAAAATCTCCCTTTCACCCTATCCTACCCCTCTCCCCAAAAGGGAGAGGGAATTTTTTAATTTTGTGAAACCCTATTTTTATCTTTAATTAGTGATTTAGATTTTTTTTAGTTTTTCTTGACATCATATGCCTTCAAACAAAGCAGAATAATATTAAACAATTTACAAAAAAAATTGCAAAAATAATATATTTTCTGGTAACCTAACCATCAGCAAATGGTTGGTAAATGTTGAATTATCAAGGTAAGAGGCAAAAATAGAAGAATTGGAGGATTGGGTTATGAAAATTATGAAGGTTATTGCTGTCGGATTTGTATTGTTGATAATGGTTGTTGGCTGTAAGAAAAAAGAAGAACAGCCAGTTCCTAAAACACCGATAGGGCAGGCTCCTATGTCAGCACCAATGCAGCCATCGATGTCCCCTCATGGAACTACTGGTAGTAAGGTTGAGAAAAAGATTTTAGTGCCTGATAGTGTTAAGGCAAAATGGGGTAAAGTAAGATTTACTATTGAAGATAAGACAACTAAAAAGAGCAGTGAATATACAGTGAATATTGGCTCTGAATTCAAAGTTCCAAACACAAATTTAAAAATAGTTGTGGGTGAGTTTCTGCCTGATTTTAGAATGGATGAGACCACGATTACATCGGCAAGCGATATGCCTAACAATTCAGCAGTGAGGGTTGAGGTGTTTGAGGCTGGGAAAACTATCTTTAAAGGATGGCTTTATTCAAAGTTTCCGACAATTCATCCATTCGAACACGAAAGGTATGGCATTACACTGAAAGAAGGGGTAAAAGGATAGAGAGTGTATGAGGGACTAAAATATGTCAATTTATATTCCATTGGGTAAAATACCCTCGAGTCCGCAGGAAAGAAAGGAGTTGTTGGCTCAGCAGGTCGAAATGGATGAGTATTTATCACATATTGGGCTTACGCAGGTTCAGAGGAGGGTTGTTGATTTTCTGATTTCTCATAAAGGCTATAGTAATGAGGATATAGAAGTAAATAGAGAGTTTAAGATTGACCTATTAGATGCCTCTTTTAATGCACGGGCAGATATTGCCTTGAAAATAGAAGGAAAGATATTTTGCATTATAAAATGTGTCATGAATTCTCTTGAGTCATGGGAAAGACACTCGATAGCTTTTGGTCGTGTTGTTGAATCATACCAGATACCATATGCAATTATAACAGACAGCGAGAATGCTCGCGTGCTGGATGTTGTAGAGGGCAAGCTAATATCTGAGGGGCTTGATTCAATACCATCACGAACTGACGCAAGGAAATTTATTAATGAAAAAGCCTTTTCCCCATATTCGAAAGAAAAGGCAGAGAGGGAAAAAAGGATTCTTTATGCCTTTGATGCTATCGGTTGCTCAACTAATCTTGACTAATCTTGTGAATGATTGAGTTGTAGTGATTTTTTTTGACAATTTAAATGATATATGGTTTAATAGTATTACCTTTAAGAATAGCCCTGTGAGGCTAAGAAGGTAAGGAGACATTGTGAAATATAAGTACAAGATAATATGCCTTCCTCTAAAAACAGGGGAAGGCTTTTTTATGAGCAAAAGAGGGACTTGTGTCCCCCTTTTGAAATCCTTTTTGAAGAAGATCAACTATGATTAAAGAACTTTTAAATAAAAAGGATATAGAAAGGATTATTTCGAGGATTGCGCATGAAATAATCGAAAAAAATAAGGGTACAGAAGGTATCTGTATTGTGGGAATACAACGGGGTGGTGTTTATCTTGCAAAAAGGCTTGCAAACAAAATAAAGGGCATCGAGAATGTAGATATTACAGTAGGCTCTCTTGATATATCTTTTTACAGGGATGATATAGGAATAAGAAAAGAACAGTCTATTGTAAGAAAGACCGATATCCCATGTGATATAACTGATAAAAAAATAATCCTTGTTGATGATGTCCTTTTTACTGGACGCTCAATAAGGGCTGCTATGGATGCATTGATGGATTTTGGCAGGCCTGCGCAGATACAGCTTGCAGTATTGATTGACAGAGGTCATAGGGAATTGCCTATAAGGGCAGATTATGTTGGGAAGAATATTCCCACATCAATATTGGAAAATATAGAGGTTCAGTTTGAAGAAGAGGGACTTGAGGATAAGGTAATATTAATGCAAAATGTATGAAAGATCTTGTTGGTATAAAGGAATTATCTAAAGACAAAATTAAGTTGATACTCGATACAGCCTCGTCATTTAAGGATGTTCTAAAAAGAGACATTAAAAAGGTTCCTGCCCTGAGAGGCAAGACTGTTGTAAACCTATTTTTTGAGCCATCAACAAGGACCAAGACATCTTTTGAGCTTGCTGAAAAGAGGCTGAGTATGGATGTGCTTAATTTCTCTGTGCCAACAAGCAGTGTTGTTAAAGGAGAAAGCCTTTTTGATACTATAAAGACAATAGAGGCATATGGTGTGGATTTTATTGTGATACGGCATTCTTCAAGTGGAGCACCTCATTTTATTGCAAGGAATGTAGATGCATCTGTTATTAATGCTGGGGATGGTATAAATGAACACCCAACACAGGCACTCCTTGATGCCTTTAGCATTCTCGAAAGGAAAGGCAGCCTTAAAGGACTTAATATTGCGATAGTTGGTGATATACTTCACAGCAGGGTGGCAAAATCTAATATATATCTTCTCTCGAAATTTGGTGCAAACATCAGACTCATAGGTCCACCAACACTTGTCCCTGAAATGACAGACTATCATATTGATGTCTTTTATGAAATGGATGAAGGTCTCAAAGATGCAGATGTTATTATGATGCTAAGGATCCAGATGGAAAGGCAGGGAAAGGGTTTCTTTCCATCTACTTTGGAATATTTCAAAAACTGGGGACTCGACATGAGAAGACTCAAACTTGCTAAAAAGGACGCAATAGTCATGCATCCGGGGCCGATGAATAGAGGCATTGAAATCAGTTCTGATGTGGCAGACTCAGAGCAGTCTATAATCCTCGAACAGGTGACAAACGGACTCGCTGTTAGAATGGCTGTCATGTATCTACTTAAGAAGGAAAGTGAAAATGCATAACAGCATACTTATAAAAAACGGACATATCATAGACCCTTCTCAAGGAATTGACAGTATTGGAGATATACTGATTGAAGATAGGAAGATAAAAGAGGTCAGGCTTCAGCCTAATAAAAGACAGGGTGAGGTTAAGGTTAAGGGACAGATAATTAACGCTGATGGACTATATGTCTTCCCGGGCATTGTTGATATGCATGCCCATTTAAGAGAGCCAGGCTTTGAATACAAAGAAACAATAAAGACAGGCACAATGGCTGCTCTGAAAGGTGGCATTACATCTGTCTGCTGTATGCCAAATACAAATCCTGTCAATGATAACAGGACTGTTACAGAATTTATCTTGAAAAAGGCATATGCTGAAGGTTCATGTTATGTATATCCAATAGGTGCTATTACAAAAGGACAAAAAGGAGAAGAACTTGCTGAGATGGGCTTGATGTATGAGGCAGGCTGTATTGCTTTTTCTGATGATGGGAGGCCTGTTGTAAGTACTCTGCTAATGAGAAGGGCTTTGGAATACTCAAAGGCATTGAATGTGCCTATTATTTCCCATTGTGAGGACATAAGTCTTTCAGATAGTGGCACAATGAATGAGGGAAGTCTGTCAACAAAGATGGGGCTAAAGGGGATTACCTATGCTGCTGAAGATATAATGGTTGCAAGGGATATTATCCTCTCGGAGCTCACAGGGGGCAAGCTTCATATTGCCCATGTCTCGACAGAGGGGTCTGTAAGGCTTATAAGAGAAGCAAAGAAAAGAGGCATAAATGTAACCGCAGAAACTTGCCCTCATTATTTCACAATTACAGAGGATGCTGTAGCGAATTACAATACCAATGCAAAGGTCAATCCACCATTGAGAACACAAAGAGATATAGAGGCAATAAAGGAAGGGTTAAAGGATGGCACAATAGATGTTATAGCCACAGACCATGCTCCACATCATGGAGACGAAAAGCTTCAGGAGTTTGATAAGGCTCCTTCAGGCATATCAGGTTTTGAAACAGCATTTTCTTTATCTTTAAAACTTGTTCACGATGGTGTTTTATCTATTTCACAGCTTATAGAAAAAATGTCATATACCCCTGCAAGGATATTGGGCATAAATGCAGGAACACTGAAAGTTGGCAGTCAGGCTGATCTTACAATAGTAGATATGAATAAGGAGTTTAAAGTTGAGGCAACAAAATTCCTTTCAAAAGGTAAAAATACACCATTTGAGGGATGGATTTTAAAGGGTACGTCTGTGATGACAATATGCAGGGGAAAGGTTTTTGATTGCCAAAGTTTTATTGGAGGATAAATGAGTAAGGCATTGCTTGTATTGGCTGATGGGACATACTTTGAGGGCAAAGGCTTTGGGGCTGATGGAGAATCTATAGGTGAGGTTGTCTTTAATACCTCAATGACAGGGTATCAAGAGATACTCACTGATCCATCATACAAGGGGCAGATAGTTACAATGACATACACACAGATAGGTAATTATGGCATAAATATGACAGATGTGGAATCTCTCAATAAGCCAAAGGTCGAGGGTTTTATCATTAAGGAGTATTTTGACTTTCCCAGTAACTGGCGATCTCAAATGACTCTATCGCAGTATCTTAAGGATAATAATATAGTTGCCATCGAGGGGATAGATACAAGGGCATTAACGAGACATTTAAGAAATAGCGGTGTTCAGATGGGAATTATTTCTACTGTTGATTCCGGTCCAGAGAGCCTTTTTGAAAAGGTGAGGGCTCATCCCGGAATATCAACCCTTGACCTTGTGAAAGAGGTGACAACAAAAGAGGCTTACACATGGGGGGAAGGGTGCTTTACCATTTCACCTCTTCGCCGCTTCACCTCTTCACCACTTTTAATCTCTGATACTAAAAAAGTGGTTGTCTATGACTTTGGAGTAAAGTTTAATATACTGAGAAACCTTGTTGATGCTGGTTTTAATGTGAGTGTTGTCCCCGCATATACACCAGCAGAGGCTGTTTTAGAGATGAAACCTGATGGAGTCCTCTTAAGCAACGGACCCGGTGATCCTGAGACAGTTACCTATGGCATAGAGAATGTAAAAAAATTGATAGGTAAAAAGCCTATCTTTGGAATATGTCTCGGTCATCAGATACTCGGTCTTGCGATGGGCGGAAGGACATATAAATTAAAATTTGGACATCATGGAGGGAATCATCCTGTAAAGGATTTAAAGACAGGAAGGGTTGAAATAACAGCACAGAATCATAACTATTGCGTTGATATTAATAGCCTAAAAGGGCAGGTTAGATTGACCCACCAGAATCTTTTTGATGGATCAGAAGAAGGCATGGAGCATGTGGAATACCCTGTATTTTCTGTCCAGCACCATCCAGAGGCAGGCCCGGGTCCAAATGATTCAACGCATTTGTTTAAAAGGTTTAGGGAGATGATGGAGGAAAGATGTTAAAGCAAATTAAATCCGATATTTATCACCTTATGCACCCAAAGATGGCTTTTTTTCTAACAAGCATAAGCAAAGATGGTAAGCCAAATGTGATGGCATGTGCGTGGGCAACACCTGTGAGCGAAGAGCCTCCCATTATGGTGGTCTGTGTGTCAAAAGAGAGTTACACCGCAGAGTTAATTAAACAGACAAAAGAGTTTGCTATCAACATTCCTACCAAAAATCTTTTGAAACCTCTCATGATATGTGGTAAGACATCAGGCAGAAATACAGACAAATTTCTTAAAGCAAAACTTAAGCAAATTAAATCTAACTCATTGAAAACACCTCTAATTGATGGATGTATCGGCTATATTGAGTGTAAGCTCTTCAAGGTTGTTGATGCTGGGGAATGTTATGCCTTTTTAGGCAATGTTGTTCATGCCAGTGCTGATAATAGATTTTTTAAAAAGAATGCATGGACAGAAGATTCTGAAATACCACTTCATCTAAGCGGTGCAAAGATGGTGTATTTTAAGGAATGAGCCATAAATGATTTATGGGCAATAAGACTTATCATATAGACATTAAGGACAATGTTTTGACATTCAGCACAAGCTCTTTTAAGGCTGAGAAGGGCAGTGTGCTTCACAGCGGCATTTACAACCGTGAGCTTGCATCAAGCCTTGCTTCTGGTGCATTGGTAATGCTGCTGGGATTCTTTTTTGCTTCAAAGTTTAAAACAACCGCTGTTTTCTTTATTGTTACATTATTGTTTTTCATTATATCTTTTGTTATCTTTAGGACTTATATTTTTTTAGAGCCTATCCTCTACATTATTATTGATAAGACAAAAGGAGATATTGCCATTGTAATTAGAAGGATTTTCAGAAAAAGGAGCATAACATCTTCACTATCTGAACTCAACGACATTAGACAGGACTATCTGTCAGTGACTCCTGAAAACCCTGACGGAATAAGGCTTGTGGAACAGGTTGCACTTCAGCACGGCACAGTGATACCGGGTTTTGGGCAAACATCCGAGTTTTATACAGTGGAGTTGGAATTTAAAGATGCAAAGAGGTTTATCATATTTTCATCTGAAGATCATTCAATAGCTGAAGACATAGCGACAAAATTCAAGAATTTTATAAAGGGGTAAAAATGCCAAAGAGAACAGATATTAGAAAGATACTTTTAATAGGCTCTGGACCTATTATAATAGGGCAGGCATGTGAATTTGATTATTCTGGAACACAGGCGTGTAAAGCATTGCGTGAGGAGGGTTATAAAATAGTGCTTGTGAATTCAAATCCAGCAACTATAATGACAGACCCTGAAATAGCAGATGCAACCTATATTGAGCCACTGTCATCCGAGATCCTTGAATTAATCATTAAAAAGGAAAGACCTGATGCTATCTTACCAACAATGGGTGGACAGACTGCGTTGAATCTTGCTGTGGAATTATCAGAATCAGGGGTGCTCGATAGGTATTCAGTTGAACTAATAGGTGCAAAATTGCCTGCTATTAAAAAGGCAGAAGATAGAGAGCTTTTTAAAGAAGCCATGAAAAAAATAGGACTTGATGTTCCAAAGAGTGCTGCAATTACTAATATGGGAGACGGACTTGATATTATTGAGCATATAGGATTCCCAGCGATTTTGAGGCCTGCCTTTACATTAGGCGGCACCGGAGGCGGAATTGCCTACAATATTGAGGAGTACCGTGAACTTCTTGAAAAGGGACTCAAGTTAAGCCCTGTCCATCAGGTGCTTGTTGAAGAGTCTGCCCTCGGATGGAAGGAATATGAATTAGAAGTTATGAGAGACAGAAATGACAATGTTGTCATAATATGTTCGATAGAGAACTTTGATCCAATGGGAGTTCATACGGGTGACTCTATTACAGTGGCTCCAGCCCAAACCCTTACTGACAAGGAATACCAGAGGATGCGTGATGCTGCTATTGCTGTTATCAGGGAGATAGGTGTTAATACAGGTGGTTCTAATATACAGTTTGCAATAAATCCAAAAGACGGCAGGATGATAGTTATTGAGATGAATCCTCGTGTATCAAGAAGCTCTGCCCTTGCAAGCAAGGCGACAGGATTTCCTATAGCAAAGATTGCAGCAAAGCTTGCTGTTGGTTATACGCTTGATGAAATAAGAAATGATATAACAAAAGAGACACCGGCATCTTTTGAGCCAACAATAGATTATGTGGTAACAAAGATTCCAAGGTTTACATTTGAAAAATTTCCAGAGGCAGATACAACACTTACTACACAGATGAAATCTGTGGGAGAAGTAATGTCTATAGGCAGGACATTCAAGGAATCTTTGCAGAAGGCATTGAGAAGCCTTGAAATAGGCTCATCAGGTTTTGAAGATATAGAGACCGATATAAATGAAATAAAATCAAGGTTAAAGACCCCAAATGCCGAACGCATCTGGTATGTAGCACAGGCTATGAGGCAGGGGATGACTGTTAATGAGATTTATGAACTCACATGGATAGACCCATGGTTTTTGAATAATATAAAGCAGATTGTAGAGATGGAAGAGATGTTGAAGTCTGAAGGCTTAAGGCTTAAAGATAAAGAAGTCCTGAGCAAAGCAAAAGAATATGGATTTTCCGACAAGAGGATCGCAGAATTGACAGGTAAAACAGAAGCTGACATTAGAAAATTAAGGATCGAGTCTGGGATAAATCCTGTGTATAAGCTTGTTGATACTTGTGCTGCAGAATTTGAGGCATATACCCCGTATCTTTATTCAACTTATGAAAAACCCTTTTATAGCGTTAAAGTGTCAAAGTGTCAAGGTGTCAAAGACTCTGATACAGTTAAGGTTGAGTGCGAATCCAATCCAACTGATCGCAAAAAGGTAATAATTCTCGGCTCGGGTCCTAACAGGATAGGGCAGGGTATAGAGTTTGATTACTGCTGTGTTCATGCAGTCTTTGCCCTGAAAGAGCTTGGTTATGAGACTATAATGGTTAATTGCAATCCCGAAACTGTCAGCACAGACTATGATACAGCAGACAGACTCTATTTCGAACCCCTGACAATAGAAGATGTCTTAAACATTGTAGAAAAGGAGAAACCAGAAGGTATAATAGTGCAGTTTGGAGGACAAACACCATTGAAATTAGCTGTGCCGCTTGAAGGAGAAGGGGTAAAAATTCTTGGGACATCTCCTGACTCTATTGATAGGGCTGAAGATAGAAAGAGATTTAAAGAACTGCTTCATAAATTGGATTTAAAACAACCTGAAAGCGGGACAGCAATGTCATGTGAAGAGGCCATAGCTGTTGCAGATAGCATTGGATATCCTGTGATGGTAAGACCATCTTATGTCCTTGGTGGAAGGGCAATGGAGATAGTCTATAATGAAAACTCTTTAACAGATTATATGAAAAGAGCAGTTAAGGCATCGCCTGAGCATCCTATTCTCATCGATAAATATCTCGAAGATGCAATAGAAGTAGATGTTGATGCAATATCAGATGGAGTGGATGTTATTATCGGCGGCGTCATGGAGCACATAGAAGAGGCAGGGATACATTCAGGAGACTCTGCATGCTCTATTCCTCCATATTCATTGCCTCCTGATGTTGTGGCTGAGATAAAACGACAGACAAAGGCACTGGCAAAGGAACTCAATGTCATTGGATTGATGAATGTGCAGTTTGCAGTGAAAAAGGCTGAAGGCTCAAGGCTGAAGGCGGAGTCCCCAAAAAATCCTGAGATTTTTTTGGGTAAAGATGCTGAAGATTATGAAATATATATACTTGAGGTTAATCCAAGGGCATCAAGAACAATCCCATATGTAAGTAAGGCTACAGGTGTTCCTCTTGCCAAGGTTGCTGCAAAGGTTATGCTTGGTAAGACATTAAAAGAACTTGGACTTTCTAAAGAAATAGAAATAAATCATGTGGCCGTCAAAGAAGCAGTTTTCCCTTTTGATAGATTTCCCGGAGTTGATGTTATCCTTGGTCCTGAAATGAAGTCAACAGGAGAGGTAATGGGTATAGATAAAGACTTCGGGCTTGCCTATGCAAAGGCGCAAGCTGCAAGCAAAAATAGGATACCAACATCAGGAAAGATATTTATAAGTGTAAAAGACAAGGATAAGCCTCAGACTTTTGATATAGCTAAAAAGTTATCAGAAATGGGATTTCAGCTTATTGCAACGAGAGGCACCAGACAGTATCTTCAGGATCGGGGAATTGATGTGGAATTAATAAATAAGGTTATGGAGGGAAGACCCCATGTTGTTGACATGATTAAAAACAGGGAAGTAAACTTTATAATAAACACAGTTACAGGTGCACAGGCGCAGAGAGATTCGTTGTCTATTAGGAGGACTGCACTTCAGCATAATATTCCTTATACAACTACAATATCAGGTGCAAAGGCTGTGCTGATGGCAATCGAGATGCTTTTGAAGAAAGAATTGAGTATAAAGTCGATACAGGAATACCATAAAGACAGTGTCAAAGCTGAAGGATTGGTGAATAGGTGAAGTGGTGAAACTGATTCACCACTTTTAACCTTTGATACCATGACACTAAAAGGAGGAGGTTTATATGTCATCCATCAAAAGAATTGGTGTTATTACAAGCGGCGGCGACTGTGGAGGGCTTAATGCAGTCATCAAGGGTGTTGCACGATATGCTTATTCATTGGGTATAGAATCAGTGGTAATACCTAATGGCTATGCAGGTCTTTACAACCTTGTTGATCTTGATAAGGTTGTTTCTCTTAATGCAGAGCGTGTAAGCAAAATCGAGGCATCGCTTGCAGGTTCAGAGGCAGGGCATTCTCGTGTAAAACTGAGCAAGATAAAAGACCCCAATACATACGAGAGGATAAAAGAAGGTCTCAGAAAATTTGCTATAGATGCACTTGTAATAAGTGGTGGTGATGATACAGGGAGTGTTGTTGTTGACCTTGCATCTCATGGAGTTCCGTGCATACATGTACCAAAAACCATGGATTTAGATCTTCAGCCCTATAGTGTTGGAGGGGATTCCGCTGTGAACAGAATAGCTACATTTGCGAGAGATTTAAAGACAACAGGGTTGAGCCATAATCGAATTCTTGTTATAGAGGTCTTTGGCAGATATGTTGGACACACAGCATTAAGAGGCGGCGTAGGGGCAGAGGCTGATTGCATATTGATACCAGAGATACCTGTTGATTTTGATGTTGTTTATGAACACATGAAGGCTACATATTTTGGCAGGGTGATGAGAAGCGATGTCAAGGCTGGCACATATATAATTGTAGTTGCAGAAGGACTTAAGAATGCAAGTGGTGAGATGCTTTATGATGAATCAGCAGGTGTAGATGCATTTGGCCACAAAAAACTTGCAGGGGCTGGCAAGTATGTAAGACAGCAGCTTGAAAAGAGGCTTAAGAATGATCCAGAGGTTATAGAGTTTATGAAAAAAACAGGTATGTATGCACCGGGTGTATATGAGATTCCTGAGGTAAGAGAAGTAACCCCCGGTCATCTTGTTCGATGTGGAGGGTCATCTGCATTTGATGTAAATTTTGGGTACAAGGCAGGTGCTGGAGCAGTTCTACTACTGCTTGAAGGTAAAACAGGCAATACAGTTGTTAATGTTGATGGCAATAAAATCTACCATATGCCTACATCAGAGGCAATAAAGAGAAGGGAAGTAGATGTTAAGGAAGTAGCCCTTTTTGAAAGTCTTGGCATCTGCTTCGGAAGGAGGCCGCAGAGGTTCGAGCATGAGTTTTCTGAGGTAAATGGAAGTATTATACGACATTTGTAGATGATTATATTCATAAACATATATAACATTGATAATTATTTGGTGAATAGGTGAGGATGTGAAGAGGACTGGGCAACCACAAAGGGTTGCCCCTACAATCTATTTTTAAAAGGGGGGGAGTTCGAGACGTGTCTTTTTTAAAAGAAATAACACAGAAACAGTACCGATTAAAGTCATTTGTATGCATTGCTGTTTTAATAGCATCGTATATCAGCTTTAATGTTACATATCTTGTTGTATCATCTATCTACAGGCATGCGTTTATAAAAAACGCTGACAATGTCTCTGATGCAATATCTCAACAAATATTTAACTCCATGCTTCAACTGATGGAACGCGGCTGGAACAGAAATGAATTAAAGACATTTCTTGATTCTATAAAGGGTGTCCGCACTCAGTTCCCTTACAATGTTGAAATATTCAGGGGAGAGATTGTTGAAAGAGATTATGGCAAGATAGAACAGCCTGATATGGGCAGAAATATCAAAGATGCCTTTGGCTCAGGGGATGCTATAACCTACAAAGATAATTCTAATGTCATAAATATCTATCCTATCAAGGCAGATGCAAAGTGCCTGAAATGTCATGTTCATGCAAGAGTCGGAGATGTGCTCGGAGTAATGAAGATCAGGCAGGATATAAGCCCTGCAATCAATGAGGCAAAAAAGAGATTTAATTTATTCTTTTTCATGCTTTTTCCTATCCCATTTATCATGGCAGGTGCTATTGCCTTTTTTTTGAATAAGAAAATCAAGAGTTCCACTGACTTTTTCCACAGGCAGGTGAGCGAAATAAACAGCATCAAGGACCTGACAAAGCTGAACAATCTCAGTATTATCGAAACAGGCTTTAAGGAGTTTAACGAGACATTGTCAGAGGTTAGAGAGCTTTCCAAAAAGATCAGGAGCCTTGCTGTTGATAAGGATATACTCGAATTTGAGATAAAAGTGCTCGAGAAGTTCGTAATCACATCTGAGGTAGTCAGGGACTGGAAGGAATATGTAGGATATTTGCTTTTAGAAGTAAATAAGGTTATGGAGGCATATACATTGTTTTCCATATTTCAGGTGGATGAAGTGTTCTACGACCTCGAGATATTTTGGAGGAATACACCGACTGAGTTTACAAAACAAAAATTCGAATCAATAGTCATGAGACATATAAGAGACAAAAGCAGTAAGTTCAGCGACTTAACAGAATTGACAACTAATCATAATATTGCTGACCCATCTTCAAATTTGCCTGAACTCGATGAAAGAGATATAGAGTTTCAGACAAAGTCTCTAATCCTCGATGTGCCGCAGATAGGAGGAGTGGTGGGAATTGGTGTGCAGTCTAAAATAACTGATAATCCGATACGCTCTCTTGTGATAGACGGTATCCTTACGACCCTTTTGAATGTTGTTGGCTCTATAAAGGCAATATCAAAATACACTAAGGATCTTGAATACTATGCTACAAGAGACCCGCTGACAAATCTGTATAATCAAAGGGTTTTCTGGGAGTTGCTTGGTTATGAGATAGGAAGGGCAAAGAGATATGGTTATAAATTTTCTATTTTAGTCATTGATCTTGATAATTTTAAGAGTATCAATGATTCATATGGTCATGCATTTGGTGATAAATTTTTATCAGAATTTGCTATAAAGGTCAAAGAATCATTAAGGCAGGGTGATATACTTGCAAGGTATGGGGGCGATGAATTCGTTGTTGTACTTCCAGAGGCTGACGAGGAACAAGCATTTATTGTTGCAACCAGGTCAAAGGAACATTTAGAAAGCCTATATCTCACAGCCCCTGATGGAACATATGTTAAAGCAACTGTTTCTATAGGACTATCTGTATTTCCTGATCATGCTGACAATGCCAAGGATTTATTTATATTTGCAGACAATATGATGTATAGGGCAAAGTCAGAAGGCAAAAGCAGGATAGTTGTTCCTACTCAGAAAGATATTATAGATGTATTTAAGGCGATGAGCGAGAAGAGTTTTACGGTCTCAAGTGCAATCGAACAAAAGAAAATAATTCCATATTTTCAACCTATAATCAATATACAGACAGGTAAGATAGAGTGCTATGAGGTTTTTAGCAGGATACAGACAGACAAGGGACTCATGAATGCATCAGAATTTATAGATGCTGCTGAGAGGCTTGGTGCTATAAGCAAACTCGATCTTGTGCTGATGGAAAAAGTTTTTGAAAGGATTAAACAGAATGGATATGATGGATATATATTCATTAATCTGTCAACAAAATCTCTGATTTTGAGTGAGTTCATACCCGGCATATTAAAACTTACAAAACAATATGACATTAATCACGGAAAGATTATTTTTGAAATAACAGAAAGGGATACAGTAAAAAATATATCACTCCTCGAAAAATTTGTAGATAATCTAAAGTTTAATGGATTCGGATTTGCCATAGACGACTTTGGTTCAGGTCTTTCATCGTTTCACTATGTAAAGAGATTTCCAATAGACTTTATAAAAATAGATGGGGACTTCATAAGGAGCATGGTGAGGAGCAAAAAGGATATGGCGATTGTCAAAACCATGATAGTGCTGGCAAGAGAGTTTAATATAAAAACAGTTGCTGAATATGTTGAAAATAAAGATATTCTCGCTGCAGTGAAGGCATTGGGAATAGATTACGGGCAGGGCTATTATGTAGGCAGTCCTCTACCGGATCTAATTACAACATAAATTACTAACCAGATTCAGCAATAAACAGAGTAATTACTCTAACATGGTAGAGATGTTATTAAATAAAATGAGGCGATTAAATTTAATTATATATATCCTGTTTGTTTTTGCTTATCTAATCTGTATTCCTTATGAATCTTCAGCCCAGCAGGAAAAGGTGTTGAAAATAGGTGTGGCATCCATGATTACTCCTGTTGATGCTGTCAAATATTATCAGGAGATAATTGATTACATAGGTGAACAGATAAAACAGCCTGTCCAGATGATCCACAGAAGGACATATGATGAGATGGATACCATGCTCGAAAGGGGAGAAGTCAAGGTTGCATTTATTTGTTCTGCGCCATATGTTAAGAATCGTGAAAAATTCGGGATTGAACTCCTTGTTGCACCAAGTGTTAATGGTAAGGCAACATATCATTCATATATAATTGTTCATAAGGATAGCCCAATACAATCATTCCCGGAATTGAAAGGGAAATTTTTTGCATTTACTGACCCAAAGTCCAATACAGGCAAACTTTATCCAACATATCTTCTTAAGACGATGGGCACTACACCCGAGAAATTCTTTAAAAAAATTATGTATAGTTACAGCCATAACAAGTCTGTGGAATTTGTAGCAAAGAAAATCGTAGATGGGGCTGCTGTTGAAAGCATTGTCTATGAATATATGCTTAAAAAAAATTCACCGTATGCAAAACAGACAAAGGTTATAAAGCGGTCTCAGCCCTACGGTATTCCTCCTGTTGTGGTAACAAATGATATTGATGCAGGTCTTAAAAAGAAAATAAAAGAGGTTCTTCTGAATATGCATAAAACAGAAAAAGGCAGGGCAATCCTGAGGGCAATGATGATAGACGGATTCGTCGAAATACAAGACAGTGCTTATAATTCAATAAGGGAGATGGAGAAGTCTGTAAAAAATAACGAGACTGCTGTCAGGAAAACAAATGGTAGAAAAGTAGTTTTGTTTGGAGTAATACCAAGAGACAATCCGAGGATATTATATGAAAAATATCAGCCGCTTTTGGACTATCTTTCAGAAGAAACCCCTTATTCTTACGAACTCGTCATAAAGAAGAATTATGAAGAAACTGTTGAGGCACTTGGGCATGGAGAGATCGAGGTTGCACTACTGGGGCCTCTTACATACTTGGAGGCTAAGGCAAGATATGGAGCAATATGCATACTTAAGCCAAGAGGGATTGATGGAAATGCATCTTATAAAAGCGTAATAATAAAAAGAAAAGATTCGAATATAAAAAGCACTGATGAGTTGAGAGGTAAAAGCATGGCATTTTCTGCTTCAAAATCCACATCAGGAAATCTAATGCCCCGATATATGCTTGCAAATTCAGGGATTCACCTCAATGAATTGAGTAACTATGCAAATTTTGATTACCATGATTCAGTTGTCAAGGCAGTTTTAAAGGGGCAGTATGATGCTGGTGCTGTCCGAGATTCAGTGGCAAGGAAGTACATAAAATTAGGTCTGCATGTTATTGCGGAGTCTCCCGAAATTCCAACAGGTCCGCTTGTTGTGGGTCCCGGGACGCCATTTTCTATAATAGAAAATATAAAAAGAGCACTGCTTGATTTGAATCCTAATAATCCAAGGCATCAAAAGATATTGAAGAGACTTGATGATGACTTCAGAAATGGTTTCATAGAGGCATTAGATAAGGATTATGCAGATATACGGGCAAAAATCAATGCAGTCCCCCAGACATGCGGCAAAGGCTGTCATCCGAAGATAAAACTATGAATAAAATAATCCTTTTTTGGTCAAGACTGAGTATTAGGTCCAAGTTCATTCTGATTACAACAATAGCCATTATATTTCTCATGGGAATAATAGGCTATATGGCTGTTGAAAGAGAGAAAAAGATTCTATATGCAGAGGTGCAAAGACAGGGCAGACTGCTTGGAGAAACACTGGCAATACCAATAATCAATGATTTGATTTATGAAAGGCTTGGATTGGTAGAGGAAGGTGGACTGCTTGACAACTATATAATGGAGATATTTAACAGGCGGGATGTTGATTTGATTTACATAGCTATTCTGGATGAAGAAGGCAGGGTAATATCTCACAACAATATTGCAGAGTATGGGAAAATGTATTCTGATGCTGCAACAGTAAAGGCACTACAATCAGATGAGGCAGTGATATATAGTTTTTCATCTGAAGGGCATAATGCCCTTGATTTTGGAATCCCTCTCTCCATAGGAAAAAAAAGATGGGGCACATTAAAATTCGCAATATCACTCCAAAAAGTAGAAAAAGAGATAACTGCCACTATTAAAAAGATTGTCATCCTCACATTGTTTCTTATTATTGCAGGCTTTGGGATAATACTCTTTTTAAGCAATCATTTTATAAGTCCTATTACACATCTTGCCTCTACAATGGAAAAGACAAGGGGAGATTATCTTGATGTCAAGGTTGATGTGAAGGGGCATGATGAGCTTGCTGTACTTGGTGAGAGATTCAACGATATGATAGCAAGGATAAAACAGGCAAACGAAGAACTCAAAAAGACTCATGAAAAACTTGTGCAATCAGAAAAGCTCGCCTCTGTAGGCATACTCGCATCAGGAGTAGCACACGAGATAAACAATCCACTTGGAGGGATATTTAACTGCCTGCAGATGTTGAAGCTGAATATAAACAATCCCGAGTCAAGGGAAAAATATATAAGTCTGATAAAAGAAGGGCTTGACCGCATAGAAAATACAGTAAGCAAGCTTTTGTGGATGTCGAGAAAGGGAGACCACAAGCCTATTAATATTAATGTGAAAGACTCTATCAATGGTGTTTATACATTTGTTGGACATAAACTCAAAAAGAGCAATATTCAGTTTATCAATGGAGTTGAGGATGATATTTCTATTGTCTTTGATCCTCATGATTTTCATCAGGTGATTCTAAATCTCTTTATAAATGCAATCCATGCGATGAAGGACAGAGGGACTCTAACTGTCAAAGGATACAGAAATAATTCAAAGATACATATAGAAGTAATAGACACAGGTGAGGGTATCCCTCGGGAAAATCTTGGAAAGATATTTGATCCATTTTTTACGACCAAGCCTCCCGGAGAAGGGACAGGTCTTGGATTGTGGTTGAGTTATGATATAGTTAGAAATTATAATGGAAATATTTCTGTTGAAAGCGAGGTTGGGAAGGGCAGCAAGTTTACATTGACCTTTCCTACAAATTAGCAAACCATTGAACAAGATGTCATTGCGAGGTCTTTAGAGTGAAGGAAACGGTTCTATTAATAGAAGATGAAAAATTGATGAGGGTCACACTTGATGACGCACTTAAGTCAGCAGGCTATGATGTTGTTTCATTCGAGGCAGGCACTGATGCACTGAATTTTTTAAAAGACAATTCAGTTGATGTTGTGGTTACAGATGTGAGGCTCCCTGATATTGACGGTATAGACATATTACGGCAGATTTCAGGGACGAATGATTCTCAGGTGATCGTGATGACTGCCTTTGGCACGATAAAAGACGCTGTAGATGCAATGAAACTCGGTGCATTTGATTACATAACAAAACCGTTTTCACTGGATGAATTCATTCTGTTGATAGAAAGGGCGCTTGATGTTAAGAGGCTCAAGGATGAAAACATAAGGCTCAAAAAAGACCTTGGTAAATGCTATTGCTTCCCAAATATAATCGGTGAAAGCGATGCTATGAAAAAGGTCTTTTCATTGATACAAAAGGTTGCAGACAGCGATTCGACTGCCTTGATACTCGGAGAGAGTGGCACTGGAAAAGAGCTAATAGCAACTACAATTCATTATCAAAGCAAACGAAAGGACAAGCCTCTTATAAAAATAAACTGTGCGGCAATGCCTGACGGACTAATAGAAAGCGAATTGTTCGGACACGAAAAAGGTGCATTTACAGGCGCGATAAAGAGAAAGCCTGGCAGATTTGAGCTTGCCAACGGAGGCACTATTTTTCTTGATGAGATTGGAGACATCCCTCTGTCCACACAGGCAAAGATCTTGAGGGTTATTCAGGAAAGGCAATTCGAAAGGGTAGGCGGGACAGAAACCTTGAATGTGGATGTCAGAATAATAGCCGCAACTAACAAAGACCTGGATGAAGAGGTAAAAAAAGGCAATTTCAGAGATGACCTTTACTATCGCCTTAATGTGATACCAGTTACACTGCCTCCTTTGAGGGAGCGTAAGGAAGATATTCCATATCTTGTTGATTTTTTTCTGAATAAATGTAAAAACAAACTTTCCAGAAATATTCGTTTTTCAAAAGATGCTATGGATATCCTCCTTAAATATGATTATCCGGGTAATATCAGGGAACTCGAAAATATTGTAGAGAGGTGTGCTACTCTCTCTGCTTCTGATATAATTCAGAAAGAAGACCTCCCCTCTTTTGTATTCGAAAAATCTGATAACATTAAACATGTCTATCTTTCTGATGTGGCAGCAGAGGCAGAAAAGGAGCATATAATCAGGATATTAAAAACCACAAAGGGCAATAAAACACGGGCAGCAGAGGTGCTCGGCATTAGCAGAAAGACTTTATGGGAGAAAATGAACTTATATGGCATAGAGTAAGCAGATAATGTTCAAAGGCTGAGCATATGTATAAAATATAGACACCACACGAATTAATTGTTACGAAAAGATAACAAATCTTTTTTTGCTTAAAAAAAGCAATTTTTATAATAAAAACAAAGAATATTTATCAAAATCATAGACTTTATCGTTTCTTTTTTGTAATATTTTGTCCAGCTAAAGCCCTTGAAATTCAGATGGTTATAAATGGCATATAAATTGCTTATTTTTAAACTTTAGAAATGATAATCTTTCTCCCTCCGGTGAACGGGAATGTCCCCCAGCCCCGTTCACCCTCTTTTTGTGCTAATGTTAAATTTATTTTTTTATATACATAAAATACGAACAACAATATATAAGCCTTTGCTATTTCTGATTACCCTGTTTTATGCAGCAAATCTGGGTGCTTATTCAGTTGAAGCCACTTTGAAGATATCTGGCTCCAGCACCATACAGTCACTTGCAGAAGATGTGGCAAATCTGTATAAACAGAGATATGGACAGCCCATTGATGTGCAGGGTGGAGGCACTGATGCAGGCATTAGAAATACCATTAAGGGTATTTCAGACATTGGAATGGTTTCAAGGGCGCTAAAAAGAAACGAGAAATCTAAATTGCATTATACTACTATTGGCTTTGATGCTGTTGCAATAATTGTCAATGTGCGCAATCCATTGAAAGAAATAAACAGGACAACTCTCATTACTATATATAACGGAACTATTAAGAACTGGAAGGAGATAACCTCATGGGACCAGCCGATCACCATAATATCGAAACAGACAGGCAGGTCAACACTCGAGGTGTTTGAGGAATATACAGGCTTAAAACACCATTTGCATGGGCGGGGAATCAATGGCAATATCTCAAAAGATGTATATGAAGCAGGCTCTAATATTGAGGCAGCAACACTGGTAGGAGGAATGCCGGGCGCTATAGGCTATGTATCAGCAGGAACAGCAATGCTGCTTATAGAAAAGGGGATGCCTATAAAGATTCTTGCGCTGGATGGCATTGCAGCAACAAGAGATAATGTAATCAATGGTACATATCCTGTCAGAAGGGAATTAAATCTTGTGTACAGAAAACATGATAAAAGAATAATTAATTATTTAGGACTTTTTATGAGCATAGAAGGACAGGAGATAGTTAAGGCTCAAGGATTTATTCCTGTTAGAAAAGACAGGTAAAACATGAATTTTTCTGAAAAAACAAAGATTACTCTTCCTATTCTTTTAATTGCAATTTTTGTTTTCTCATCTTTTGGCTGGATCTTTTATTTTCATAATTATCAGTTGAAACAAATAACACGGACAGTATATCTGCTGAACACAATAGATAGAGATATCAAAGAGTTCAACATGGCTGTTCAGAGCGGCATCTTAACACTCGATAACAAATATGTCATCCATGCTGACAAACATTCTCTCAGTGTTTTTGACAGTCTCTCTACACTAAGAAAAAGTCATTCTTTAGAGGCAGAGAGGATAAAGAGGAAATACATGGAATATTATTCGAAACTTGTCTCGATCAATTCGTTGTTTTTAGAAAAAAGGATAGCAGAAGGAAGAAAGAGATTGGGTGAACTCGAACTCATTTATTCTGAAATAAATGATGAGATATCAAAGGCAATTGCCATGCATACACTTGAGCATGAAAGGGCAGTAAAGAATATAAACATTTTTATGGCTGTAACATCCTTTGTCTTTATTGTTATGGTCTCTCTTATCATAGCCCTTTTCATGCATTACAGCAAAAAGAGAAAACAAGCAGAAAAGGCAATGATAGAATCCGAAAAAATGGCTTCACTGGGTGTTCTGGCAGCAGGCATTGCCCATGAAATAAGAAACCCCCTTACAATAATTTCTCTTGGCATTGAGCACTTAAAACAGATGTTTGCTGGTGATAAAGATGTGCTTTATCTGACAGGGAATATCCATAATGCAGTTGAAAGGGCAGACAAGATAATAAAAGGACTGCTTGATTATTCCCAGCAATCTGCCTTCAGATTTGAAGACTTTGATGTATCTCTGATAATTGAGGAGTCTTTACAAATATTGGATGAGCAGATTAAAAACAGAAATATATCTGTTGTAAAGCAATTTTCTCCATTGCCTCTTCATCTTAAGTGTGACAGAGACAAGATGAGACAGGTTTTTGTGAGTATTATGCTTAATGCAATTAATGCCATGCCTGATGGTGGAACGCTCTCGATAAAACTCGAAAGAGATGAAAGAGCCGCTATGCGGATTATATTTGCAGACACTGGAAAAGGGATCTCAGAGAAAGAGATACACCGAGTATTTGACCCATTTTTCAGCGATTCTCAAGGTGCCAGCACAGGTCTTGGACTTTCTATAGCAAAAGGCATAGTCGAAAGACATGGTGGTAAAATAATAATAGAAAGTAGGAGAGGGAAGGGCACTGATGTGATAATCACATGCCCAGCAGGCAAGGGATAACAAGAAATTATAAGGGGGGAATATGAATCTGAAGGATGTATCTTTGAAAAATAAGGTAGTGGTGCCGATTGCAGTGATGGTTACCATAGGTATTATAGTAACAATCATCGTAACTACAGGCAGGACAAAAGACATTGTCATTGATGAGGCAAAGAATACGACTCTCACAGGATATAGGGATACAGTATTGAATGCACTTACAACAATGATGATTACAGGCAATATCAAAGAGGCAAAGACACCATTCCTTGAGCAGATGTCTCATGTTGCAGATGTGCATGTAATAAGAGCAGAAGTGCTTGACAATGACTATGGAAAAGGCAAACCCGAGGAATATCCAAAGGATACATTAGAAAGAGAGGTCATAGACAAAGGCATAGAGAAGGTCTTCCTTGATGGCGAGCATCTCAGGGGCATCTTTCCATATATTGCAAAATCAAATTATATGGGAAGAAACTGCCTTAACTGCCATAATGTAAAAGAAGGGACAGTGCTTGGCGCAATAAGCATAAAGATACCACTTATCCGCTCTTTTGCCACGATCAGGTCAGCCCGCAACCTTTATTTTGGACTCGGATTGATAGGCATACTGTCTGTAACTGTAGCCATATTCTTTCTTGTTACCATTGCATTCAGACCATTGTCCCAATTGATTGAGAAGGTCAGACAATTATCAGAAGGCGACCTGACAGCTACTATAGATTACGACAATAAAGATGAGATAGGTGCCCTTGCACATGATATGAACAGAATGATTAAATCTTTTAACAGCATGATAAACAGCATACTAACAGCCTCCAACAATGTAGTATCAACAGTGGATATATTAAAGGCAATGGCTGGAAAGACAGCAGACGGCGCAAAGACCCAATCCGGGCAAGCACACCAGATAGCAACTGCAGCAGAAGAGATGAGCCAGACAATAACAGACATCGCAAAGAATGCCTCTGTGGCATCGGAGTCATCAGCAGAGGCAATGGAAATAGCTGACAGTGGCAAACAAATAACAGACACAACTGTTGAAACAATAAATGAAGTAAATATCTCAACAGCAGAGCTTTCAAAGATGGTAGAAAGGCTAAACAGCAGAGTGATCGAGATTGGAGGAATAGTAACTGTAATTAAAGACATAGCAGACCAGACAAACCTATTGGCATTAAATGCAGCAATAGAGGCAGCAAGGGCAGGAGAGCAGGGGAGGGGATTTGCAGTTGTTGCTGATGAAGTAAGGAAACTTGCAGAAAGGACAATAAAGGCAACAACAGAGATCTCAGAAAAGATAGGCGTGGTGCAGACTGAATCAGAGCAGACTGCCAAGTCCATGTCTTCCTCTACAAAGGGTATAACAAAGGCAGTGGGGCATGTGAGAAATCTAAAAAATGTTCTGGATACTATTGTGGAGTCTGTCCAGAAAGTTCGTGACCAGATAACTCAGATAGCCACTGCAGTGGATGAGCAATCAGCAGCATCAGAGGAAGTGGCAAAGAATATAGAAAAGACATCTGTTATTGCAAAAGACATGGAGAAGATGGCAGATGATGTTATGCAAGAAGTTGATGCATTAGCAAACATAGCAGATGAGTTAAAGAGTTCAACAGCAGGGTTTAAGACGAGGGAATAAGGTGGGTTATTTCATGACACCTAAAAATTTAGCGATGAGGTCTATGGCCTTGGGGTTGAGGAGGATAATAATGCAGACTAAGATTATGAAATACATTCTGAATTCTGCAAGCAGGGCCTTTAGCTCCTCACGGAATTCGGTTTTTGTAATAAGCTCGCTTTTAAGCTCATCCTTAACTTCAAGCTTACTCTCTTTAGCTAAAGATCTTGTGACTTCCTCAAGGGCATTAACTACCTCTTTAGCCTCTTCTTTGCCGAGTTTTGCCTCGAGTATTTCATATACCTTTATTGGAATTGTAGCTGCCATGAAAAAATATAACACAAAAAAGACAAAAAAAAGGAAGAAACGAAATTGTAAATAAAAATTAACATTGAACAATCCAATGGTAATGGAGAAAATAGTAAACAAGGATTAAACAAAGAAGGGAGAGGTATTATGTTTTTTGAACAATCAGAAATAAAAGAAAGACTTCGATGGCTTGTCAGACTTAGATGGCTTGGTTGTGTGGCTGTATTTATAGCAGTCCATATTGTGAGGGAAGTATTCAGGCTGGATTTTCCGATGCTTCCTGTATATGTCATTCTCCTTTCTGTGGTTGCTTATAACCTCTATTTCCAGAATAGATTGAAATTTATCTCAAAAGATTTTCTCAAAGATGCTATTACGCAGATTGGTCTCGACTATATCACCCTTGCTGCTGCAATATACTTTTCTGGCGGATGTGATAGTCCATTTCTCTACTACTACATCTTTCACATAGTGATAACAGGCATTATCCTGCCAAGGATATGGGCATTCGGATTTGCAGGTATTGCTGTAGTCCTTCCATTCATTGTATTTGGACTGAAGCACATAGGCATTTTGCCGCATTTTGCAATATTTACAGATATGCCTGTATTTTTTGCAGACATCAAAGTAATATCCATCTACGGAGCCGTATTCATAAGCACATTGATTCTGACTGCATATTTTGTAACATATCTGTCCGATAAGCTTTATAAAAAACAAGAGGAGATAAATAGGCTTTATCTTTCACAATCCAATTTTATTGCAAACCTTGCACACGAAATAAAAACCCCTCTTAATGCTGTAGCAGGATTTACTGCCCTTGTATCTGATGAGTCTTTTTCTGAAGAAGACAGAAATAAATTCAAAGCAAAGATAAATGAGGCAGTAGAATATGTGAACTCCCTTCTCAATGATATAATGGAGCTTTCAAAGATAGAAACTGGAAAGATAATGCTTTCTATAGAGCCTTTTATGATTGCTGATACAATTAGAGAGGCAGCAGACATACTATATTTAAGAGCAAAAGAAAAAAATATAAACATATCTGTTCAGGCAGATGATATAACGAGTGTATTTTGCTGTGGAGACGAAAGGAGGGTAAAGGAGATAATTGTCAATCTTCTGGATAATGCAGTGAAATATACACCTGACAATGGAAAAATCGGGATAGATGCACACAGGATAAATGACCATGTTGAAATTACTGTGTGGGACACAGGAAAAGGCATTCCTACTGAAAGCATTGATAAGATATTCGATGCATATCACAGGCTTTATGAAGAAGAAAAAATCAAAGGGGCAGGTTTAGGTCTCTCTATTGTAAAGAAGTTAGTAGAACTCCACCGAGGAAACATCAGGGTGGAGAGTGAGGTTGGAAAGGGAAGTAGATTTATCTTTACAATGCCTGTAAAAAGAAAGGTCTCAGAGAGTGGTAAAAATTGTCTTGATTAATTCCTGATATGGTGAAACACATCCTTTAAGCAAGGGATTGTTTGTTACTTTAAAGTAACAAACAATTTTTGAGATAGATTATTTAAATTCTTCTGAATTTTCAAACAGTTTTCCTGTTTATTCTCTTATGTATGTTTCTTTTTTGTAACATGTTTTTATTAATAAAGTCTTTGAAATTCAAAGAGTTATATATGGCATGAAAGTTGAACTATTTATGAAGTCGAATTTGTTATTTGACAAACAAGACAAAGTAAAATAATCTTTAATTTGATGCCAGAAAAGAAGGGGGTGAAAAAGAGGGAATTTCGTGATTTTCTGCAGTCAATATTCTTGTCAATTAAAAACCTGAAAAGGAGGTAAAGATGGAGATTAAAAGAAGAGATTTTCTTAAGGCAGGCGTGGCAGCCGGCGCCGCAGTGGCATTAACCGGCCCATTGCTTAATGCTTTCGCTGTCACAAAACCGCTTGCAGGCGAAAAAGTGAGCGGCAGCACAGACCCCGGCAAGTGGATACCGTCAACCTGTCAGGGCTGTACGCAGTGGTGTCCTGTTGAGTTCTTTGTCCAGAACGGCAGGGCGGTAAAGGTTCGCGGAAACCAGCTTTCAAAGGTAAACAACGGCTATGTATGTCCGAGAGGACATCTGATGCTTCAGGAGCTTTACGACCCTGACAGGATAAAAGTTCCAATGAAGAGGACAAACCCCAAGAAGGGAAGGGGCGTTGACCCGAAATTCGTTCCGATTTCATGGGACGAGGCTCTCGGAACTCTTGCTGACAAGCTTATTGAACTCAGAAAGAATAACGAGCCGCATAAATTCCTGTTCATCAGGGGAAGATATTCACCGAAGACATATCCTCTTGCTTACGGCACTCTTCCAAAAATAATCGGCTCACCGAATGCGATTTCTCACAGCGCTATCTGTGCAGAGGCTGAAAAGTTTGGTCCATTTGTTACAGAGGGCTACTGGGGCTACAGGGATTATGACCTTCAGAATATGAAATGTCTTGTTGTTTGGGGCTGTGACCCGTTAAGCTCAAACAGAAATGTTCCTAATACAATAAACAAGATTGGCGACCTTATTGACAGAGGCACGCTTATTACTGTTGATCCGAGATTGAGTGCAATAGCAGCAAAGTCTCATATGTGGGTGCCTGTAAAGCCGGGAGAAGACGGCGCACTCGCATTGGCAATTGCCCATGTAATCCTTACCGAAGGACTCTGGAGCAAGGAATTCATCGGAGACTTCAATGACGGCAAAAACCAGTTCAAAACAGGAAAGACGGTTGATGAGTCTGCATTTGCCGAAAAACTCTCTCACGGTCTTGTCAAATGGTGGAACATTGAGCTTAAAGACAGAACTCCTGAATGGGCAGAGAAGATCTGCGGCATTTCTAAAGACCAGATTATCAAAATTGCAAAGACAATGGCTGCTGCTGCACCGCAATGTGCTATCTGGATGGGACCGGGCGCTGTTATGAGTCCGAGAGGCGCTGCTGCTTCACAGGCGATATATGCCATTAATGGACTCCTCGGCTGTGTGGATGTAGAAGGCGGCGTATTAAGCCATCATCCGAAGTCGCCCTCTAATAAGCTGCCAAAGATTGATGATTTTCTTGACGATATGGCAAAGAAATACGGCAAGGAAAAGAAGATAGACCAGAGAGGATACAAACAATTCCCTGCATTGAACCCGGATCCTGATAAAAAAGGGAATTTCAAACCAGGCACTGCCGTTATTACAAACAACGTTGCAACAGGCATTTTAAATGCCGACCCATACGAGATTAAAGTTGTTGTAAGCAACTGGGCAAACTTCAACTTCTCATGCACAGGCGCCGAAAGATGGGACAGGGCAATGGAAAAGGTCTTTTATGTCCATATTGGAACCAACCCGTCAGAGGCTGCAATGTATGCAGATATAGTGCTTCCGGCAGCGCACCATGCAACACAGAAACTCTCAATAATAGACAATAAAGGCAATGGATATACTCACATCTCTATTCAGCAGCCTGTTGTTGGAAGACTCTGGGAAGAAAAGGCTGATGAAACAGAGATAATGTATATGCTTGCTCAAAAGCTTGCTGAAAAAGGCTTCCCCAACATGATCAACTACTTCAATTCATTTAAAGACCCTGAGACAGGCAAACACCCTACAGGCCCTGAGGATTTTGCAGAGATAGCTTCAAAGATTATCAGTTCGGCAGTTTGGAAACCGAAGGAGCCGCTCAAGGGCGATAAACTCAACGGCTGGGAAGACTTCAAGGCAAAAGGAATCTATAACTCAGAGCCTTACAAATACAAGGGACTCTGGGAAAAAGGATTTCCGACACCTACTAAGAAGTTTGAATTTTACAGCGAAGGACTTAAGATTGGACTTAAAGCTCATGCCGAAAAATACAAGACAACAATTGATGATATTGTTGAGTCGGCACAATACACAGCAAAAGGCGAAGAGGTATTTGTGCCTCATTACGAGCCGCCTAAGGTATGGGGCGATCCTGTAAAATATCCGTTTATCCTCGTTGACTTCAAGTCAAGGCTCAACAGGGAAGGAAGAAGCCAGAACACCACATGGTTCCAGGAATTCAAGAAGGTTGATGTGGGCGACGAGAGCTGGGATGATGTTGTAAGAATCAATCCTGAGGACGCCAAAAAGCTCGGCATCAAGACCGGAGATATGGTAAAGCTCACATCCCTAACGGGCAGCATTACCGTTAAGGCAAAGCTCTTTGAAGGAGTAAGGCCCGGCACGGTTTCAAAGTGTTTTGGTCAGGGCCACTGGGCATATGGAAAGGTTGCTACCAAAGAGTTTAACAAGACACCGAGGGGCGGCAATAACAATGACCTTATGCCTTTTGATGTGGAGCGCTTTACCGGCAGCAACTGCAGAAACGGCGGCTTTACCCGCGTTAAAATCGAGAAGGTTTAAGGAAAGGAGGTAAAGATAGATGCCTAAATATGGAATGGTTATAGATTTACAGAAGTGCGTAGGCTGCGGCGCATGCGCAATCGCATGCAAAACAGAAAACAACACTCAGGACAGGGCGAAAGGCCAAACATTCAACTGGGCGGATTTTGTGATGAAGACAGAGGGTAAGTTTCCCGATGTGAAATTTACTCCAATGCCTGTGCTGTGCAATCACTGCAGCGATGCCGCTTGTGTGGCAGCATGCCCGGTAACGCCAAAGGCTATGCACAAGCATGAAAACGGCATGACGATCCACAATATGGAAAGGTGCATCGGATGCCGTCAGTGCCAGAGGGCATGTCCCTACAGTTCGGAAGATGTGGAAAAGGCTGGCACACAGTATAGTGTGATCAGCTTTAATGACTTCACCGATGAAGTGCATCCTTTCTATAAGGACACAAAGGAGGTTATCCCCGGTTGTACCTCCTCGGGTGCGGATGTCTCCAAAAGGGCTGGAGATATGCCTCCGCACCGCACGCTGTACAAGCACTCAGACTATGCCAGCGTGAGAGAAAAGGGCAAAGTCGAAAAGTGTATGTTCTGTGAACACAGGGTGCTTAACGGCGAGCAGCCTTACTGTGTAGCTTCATGCCCGGCAAAGGCCCGTATATTCGGGGACCTTTCAGACCCGAACAGCGAGCCGAGCAAGCTGCTCAAAAAACATAAGGCTGTTCAGTTAAAAAACAACAAGGGCGAGCTTTTAAAGCCGGGCGAAAAAGGAACACAGCCCAATGTATACTATATCAGGAGCTTTAAGGCAGAAGCCAAAAAAGCGTAGCGGGTAATTAAAGAGGGACGGGCAAATTTGGCCTGTCCCTTTGCCCCACACCTTTCCAATGCTCAAATATTTTTAAAAAATGAGGTGAAAGTGCATATCAACGAATTGATACTAAATGAGAAAGTAAGAGGAGATTGTTACAGACTTTTATCAGCATGTTTTTATCAGCCTGATAAATCGCTTTTTATGCAGGAGAATCTCTTGAGAAATCTTGTAGAGGCATTGAAAAGGGTCTGTCCCCCTGCTTCTGTATTTGCAGAGAAGATGGAAGGATCCATCGTCAGATATACTGATGAAGACCTTCTAATTGATTATGCAAAGCTTTTTGTAGGGCCAAATGAGCTTATTGCACCTCCGTACGGGTCTGTGTATCTTGATAGGGAAAGAAGAGTTATGGGCGATTCTACGCTTAAGACAATGGAACTCTATCGCGAGGCAGGACTTGTAATCAGTGATGACTTCAAGGAACTGCCTGATCACGTAGCAATTGAACTTGAATTTATGTATTATCTCGTATTTAAAGAGGTAGAGGCGCTGGAAAAATCTGATATGGATACAGCGCATAAATTTATTAAGATGCAGCAGGAATTTTTAAATTCATTTCTCGGCCTCTGGATTAATCCTTTCTGTGAAAAAATAAAGGAGGGCACTGATAATAAATTCTATCACTCACTTGCTGAGTGTGTTTCTGTTTTTATTATGAATTCTACTATTCCTTATGAAATTATGAATGAAAAGGCTCAAGGGGTTTTAAATTAATGCTGCAGGGCAAAATAATCGACACTATATCGAACACATCAGATGCGATTGTTATAGACCAATCGAGGTGTTTGAGGATGCGTTTTAACAGAAGCGATTGCAGCGAGTGTATTGAACATTGCAGGTTTAATGCTGTCAGAATAGATGAAGGTGTTGACATCAAAAGGAATATATGTTCGGAATGCATGTTATGCGTATCTGTATGCCCTTCAGGGTGCTTTAATGTAAAGGCTATGGATTTTTACTCTATAATTTCAAGATTAAAAAAACTCTCTAATTCTGTTCCGGCCCCCGTACTCGGCTGTAATGCAAGGGCGGATATAAAAGCACATGAAAAGACCGCCTGTCTCGGTTTTCTCTCAGAAGAACATATAATTGCCCTTTCGGTTTTTCTGGAGGAAAAACTTCAGGTCAACCTTACAGGATGCGCTGATTGCAGAAATGGATTTATTGCAGATAACCTGAAAAAAAGAATGGAAAGTATTGCCGAAAAGACCTCTTTGAATATATTTGAAAAGATAAGTCTTGTGAAGGACAGATCAGAGTTGTGTTATCAGGACATTTTATTGGACCGACGGGGATTTTTTAAGGCTATTAAAAACCTTACTTTTTTACAAGCGGTTAACTTACTTGAAAGCAGCGCTACGGCTGATAATACTCGGTCATATTCCACTAAGAGGGTTACTGTTAGAAGGGACCTGTTGAACAGGGTGATCGGGAATTTACCTGAATGGAATTATACCGGAGTGATAGATGCTTATTACTATAATCTTCGTATTGATGAAGGCTGTGATAACTGCTTTGCCTGCGTAGGGATGTGTCCCACAGGGGCATTGAAAATCGGCACTAAAGAAGCAGGGCCGGAGCTGACTTTTAACAGTTCCCTGTGCAGCGGATGCGGATTGTGCGAGGGTTTTTGCATGAATAATGCAATCTTAATTGAAAGGGGTTTTAGAGGACATAATCCATTTGAATTTAGCAGTGTAAAAAACGGATTGCTTTGTAATACTTAGCTCTCCCACGTGGATGGAGCCACCCCCTGTCCCCCGTGCTCCATCCACATATTTATTGACAACTGAATAAAATTAATATTAAAGAGGATGTTCAATAACAAGTAAGGTTTTAAGTGGTCATTCTGAAGGAGTGAAGTGACTGAAGAATCTCAAGCGGGACTACGAGATTCTTTGCTTCGGCTCAGAATGACAAAGAGTGAATGGGTGAATGGATGACAGGTTGTGGTAGGTGTAAAATTAGTAGTATATTTGCGATGTCTTGATTTTCAAGGCTTAGCGAGTTGTTGAACAGGCTCATATTAAATTTACAACCGAATTGGTTATTATTAAAAATAGATACAGGGGGTGAAGGAAATAAAGATACTCATAATAGACGACGAGCCAATTATAACATACTCGCTGCAGCGATACCTTTCCGATAAGGGATATGATGTAACTGCTGTTACCGAAGGCAATAAGGCATTGTCTTTATTAGATACTGAAGATTTTGATATTTTGCTTACTGATTTAAAAATGCAGCCTGTAAGTGGACTTGAGATTATCAGTAACCTAAAGAAAAAGAATTTTAAAGGCAGGATAATCATAATGACAGCATTTTGCAGAGAACATGCTGATGAGATTGAAAATTTAAAGGTTGATGCTATTTTAGAAAAGCCTTTTGAACTTCAATACCTGCTCGATAAAATTAAGGAACTATCAAAATGAATACAGTGGGATTTGATTTTGAAAATCTTCTTGATGAATCAGTAAAGATACACGGACATCTCTGCCCCGGTCAGGTTCTTGGGGTGAAGATGTCAATGCTTGGACTCAGAGAAATAGGTATTGACGAACCAAAAGGCAAGGACAGAAAAAACCTAATTGTCTTTGTTGAAATGGATAGATGTGCTACTGATGCAGTGCAATCAGTCACAGGCTGCAGTCTCGGTCACAGGACAATGAAATTCATGGACTATGGCAAGATGGCTGCTACATTTGTGAATCTCAAGACAGGCAAGGCTATAAGGGTAATAGCAAAAGAAGAAGCAAGGGATAAGGCAAAAGAGCACTTCCCACAGATTGAGGATAAATATAAAGCGCAGTTAGAGGCATACAAGGTAATGCCAGACGATGAGCTTTTTGACATAATGAATGTTAAAGTGGCAATAAGGCCTGAGGATATGCCCGGCAGACCGTTAAAGAGGGTTAAATGCGATGTCTGTGGCGAATTCGTACAGGATATGAGAGATGTCTTGAAGGATGGCAAGACTTTATGCAAACCGTGTGCTTTTGGAGGATATTATATAATTGAAGACAAGCCTCATGGTGAATAACAATATAGTTCCATTGAATGATTTTATGCAAGATTATGTTGCAAACATTTTATGGGCAATAGTAAAATCATTTGATGTTTCTTGCAGTAATGTGACAATATGTGCAGATGCTGATGAATTTCATATTTATACGGATAAAGGTGAAATAGATATCTCAAAAAAAGATTTTGCAAGGCAATTGATAGAAAGTACGGTTAAAGGCATGCTGTCTCCATTAAAAGGAATATTCTGGTTTCAAAAGATTACTATTACTGCAAAAATAGAGCAAAAAATAACAGTACAAGGATAGGAAGGGATTTTATGTGCGATATACAGGATTCTGATATAAAAAATAGAATTGGCGTAAAGACAGTTCCTGTGAAGGAAGCCGTAGGAATGGTGCTTGCACATGATATTACAGAAATAAGGCAGGATGACTTTAAAGGCAGGGCATTCAAAAAAGGGCACATCGTCAGGGAGGAAGACATAAATCACCTCCAGAGACTTGGAAAAGAGAACCTTTTTGTCTTAAATATTGCAGATGACGAGATGCATGAAGACGATGCTGCATATGCGCTTGCAAGTGCCTTAATGGGTGAAGGTGTTGTAATGGAAGGAGAGCCTAAGGAGGGAAAGATAAATATTATTGCCGATAGAAATGGATTGCTAAAGATTAATAGAGAAGCACTTTTTAGGTTTAACATGCTGGGTGATGTAATGTGTGCAACACTTCATAATAATACAGTAGTAAAGAAAGGTCAACTCGTTGCTGGCACAAGGGCGATACCACTGGTGGTTAAAAAGAGGATTGTTGAAGAGGCTGTAGCAGTCTGTAAAGTTCAAAACCCTTCAGCCTTCAGCCTTCAGCCTTCAGCCTCTTCAGGTGTTATTGAGGTGAAGGAATTAAGGAGACCAAGGGCGGGAATAGTTATCACAGGCAATGAGGTCTATTATGGGAGGATAAAGGATGCCTTTGCACCTATAATCTCTAAAAAGATTGAAGAATTTGATGGAGAAATTGTGGGCATATATTATGCACCTGATGATGTTGATTTTATTGAGGCGAGATTAAAGGAATTGCTTGAGGCAGGTGCAGATTTACTCATTACAACAGGAGGCATGTCTGTTGACCCTGATGATGTTACGAGATTTGCCATAAGAAAACTCGGTGCAACTGACATCACCTACGGCTCATCAGTTTTGCCTGGCGCAATGTTTCTGATTGCCTACATTAGTGCGACAGAGCGCCCTTCGACAAGCTCAGGACATGACAGTGCAACAGCCCCTTCACCCCTTCACCAATTCACCCCTTCACCAATTCCAATTCTTGGCATCCCGGCCTGCGGCATGTATCACAAGACAACCATATTTGATTTAATACTCCCGAGGGTGCTTGCAGGAGAAAAAATAGGCAGAGAGGAGCTTGCTGAACTTGGTTATGGAGGACTTTGCCTTAATTGTAAGGAATGCAGATACCCTGTGTGCCCATTTGGAAAATAGCAAGGTAAAAATGTATCATATATAGATGACCTATCTGAAAGTTTTTTTATTTATCGTTATTATCCTGTCTTTTGGTTGTAGAGAAAAGGAGATACCTAAAAAAGTAAACCTTACTAAACGCACTGTTGCTAAAGAAAATCACATTAAATCATCTGATACAGGGGCATTGAAATTTGGCTTTGACTTGAGACTTGGTCCACGAGAAGATGTAAAGATATATCTCCCTTTTATGCGCTATCTTGAGCAGAATACAGGGAACAGATTTTCTCTCAGATTCACAGAAAAATATGAAGACACTGTGGAGAATTTAGGCAAGGGGATCACCCACTTTGCAGCATTAGGTCCTGTAAATTGCATCATAGCCAACAAAAAATATGGCACAGGCTGTCTTGTAATGGGGCTTAATTCAGAAGGCAGACCTGAATATCGTGCTGTTGTCTTCACAAGAATAGACAGTCCTGTGAAGAGTCTTGGTGATCTGAAGGGCAAGACCTTTGCATTTGGTGATAAATACTCCACGCAGGGGCATATCATCCCCCGTAAGATGCTTGAAGATGCTGGAATAAGATTAAATGACCTGAAGGGTTATGTATTTACAGGTTCCCACGCAAATACAGCAAGGGCTGTTTTAAATGGTGAATATGATGCTGGTGGCATTCAGGATAACCTTGCAAAGAGATTGCTATCAGAGGGAAAGATAAAGATACTTGCTACATCAAAACCATATCCGAGCAGCCTTATCTGTTATAACAAAAATGTTGACCCAATCATTCTTAAGGCTGTTAAGGCAGCACTCCTTTCATTTGATCCGAAGAGAAAAGATGCTAATAGACTCGTAGATTGGGATAAGACAGAAATGCCTAATGGATTTACCACATATAGAGAATCCTCTATGCGCGAGATAAAAGACCTTGCGCTCAGATATGACCTGCTCAGATGAAACTCTGGTTTAAGATAGTCCTTCTTAATGTGCTTATTGTTATAAGTTTGGGCATGCTGATAGGCATCGCAGTGAGAGGTGCTGTTTCAGATGCTATGAGGGCTGAATTATCAAGAGAAGGTGAGTCCATTGCAAAGAATCTCTCAAACAGGATTGCTGATTATATCCTGATAGATGATGTTTATAAAGTAGAGGAGGCGATTGAGGATGTAGTCAAGACAGAGAAAGATATTGAATACATATTTGTCACAAACAAAGATGGGTATCTTTTTGCACATACATTTAAAAATGGCCATCCCTCTGATATCTTAAACTGGAATCCCCTGATGAATAAACAAATATCCATGCAATTGCTTGATACAGAGGTTGGTTTTATAAGGGATGTTGGAATAAGGATATTTGAAGGGATGAGGCCTGAACTCCATATTGGAATAAAAGAAGAGAGGATTGCCCAGACATTAGGCAGGATTAGAAACCTTGTCATACTGCTGACTGCTGTGGTTATGTTCATTGGTTCTGTGCTTTCATGTTTTATGAGCAGACTCATAACAAAGCCTCTTAACAGGCTTGTTGAATTTACGCATGACTTATCAAAGGGAGATTTTGGTAAGAGCATAGAGATAAGGTCTAAAGATGAGGTTGGAGAACTCTCTACGACATTCAACATACTTTCACAGGAGCTTGATGCATACAGAAAGAAGATGGAGGAATCTTACAAGCAGATGCTCAGGACAGAGAAACTTACTGCACTTGGAAGGCTCTCTGCAGGGCTTGCCCATGAGATAAGAAATCCGCTGACCTCCATAAAGGTGTTGTTTCAGACATTCAGGGATAACCCTTCTCTCACAAAAGAGGATATGGAGGTTGTGCTTTCAGCAGCAGAGCAGATGGATGACCTTTTGACGAGGTTTCTCAGGTTTGCAAGGAGTGATGAGTTCAGTCTGTCAGATGTCTATATTAATTCCATAATAAAACACATCATCAAGCTCACAGAGTTTCAGATAAAGGAAAGGTCTATTGATCTATCCATCAAACTATCTAAGATACCACCCATAAAGGCTGACAGGGCAATGCTCCAACAGGCGATTCTAAATCTTGTGCTTAATGCAATAGAGGCAATGCCGGATGGAGGCACACTCAGCATATCGAGTAAGATAGAAAATGGCAACGCTGCCATCAACATTGCAGATACTGGCAAAGGCATACCCGAAGGAATAAGAGATAAAATCTTTGATCCCTTTTTCACAACAAAGGCAGATGGCACAGGGCTTGGCCTTTCTATAGTGTATAATATTGTAAATCTCCACAATGGAGATATTAATTTTGAAAGCAATGGAGAAGGAACCGTCTTTACTCTAAAGGTACCTATAAAAACCCATGAATAAGATACTCGTTGTTGATGACCAGAAAACAGTATGCTACTCCATACAGAGGCTCCTTCAATCAGAAGGATACGATGTTATCACCACAACAAGCGGTATAGAGGCCATTAAAATCGTGGAAAACATATCTCCAGAACTCGTAATAATGGACGTGAGAATGCCAGAGATAGACGGACTTGAGGTATTAAAAAAGATAAAGGAGAAATATCCAAAGGTGCAGGTAATAATGATGACAGCCTTTAGCACCACTGAAAAAGCCATACAGGCTATAAAATCAGGCGCATATGATTATCTCACAAAGCCCTTTGACAATGACGAATTACTTGCACGGGTAAGAGACGCTATTAAAACAAAAAGATTAATAGAAGAGGTTGTTACCTTTGATGAGGTTAAGGATTATACAGTCGGTGAAAGGATTATAGGTAAAAGCCCTGCAATGCTCGAGATTTATAAACAGATAGGAAGGATAGCACCAACAGACACAACTGTTCTTATAAAGGGAGAAAACGGCACTGGAAAAGAACTTGTTGCAAGGGCAATATATCATTACAGCAATAGGTCATCAAAACCATTTTTAGCAATAAACTGTGCAGCAATCCCAGAACAACTCCTTGAAAGCGAGCTTTTTGGATATGAACGCGGTGCATTTACAGGCGCAGACTTTAAAAGAATAGGGAAATTTGAGCAATGCAGCGAAGGCACAATCTTTCTTGATGAAATCGGAGATATGCCTATTGGTCTTCAGGCAAAGCTCCTCAGAGTGCTTCAGGACGGGAAATTCCAGAGGCTCGGCGGCACAGAGACTATTGAGACAAATGTAAGGATAATCGCTGCAACAAATAAAGATATAGAAGACATGGTAAAAAAAGGCACTTTCAGGGAAGACCTCTATTATCGTATAAATGTAGTTACAATCAATGTGCCGCCGTTGAGAGAAAGAAAAGAAGACATCAAAGAACTCATCCATTACTTCATACAGAAATACAATAAAAAGCTTGGCAAGACAATAAAAGGCATTACAGCAGATGCCCTGAAAAGGCTTGAAGAACATCAATGGCCCGGCAATGTCAGAGAACTCGAAAATGCTATTCAGAAGGCAATGGTTTTCTGTGGCAGTGAATATCTATCCATGGAATGCTGCGAGGGTCTGCATATGCAGAACTTATTGCGAGGCAGTTGTGTTTCTTTAGAAAAGGCTATTGAAAATCTCGTTGAACTTGCATTTAAAGATGGCTGTCATGAAAGGTTTCAGGATATGATGAATATGATAGAAAAATCCATGGTAAAAAGGGCGTTGGAGCTTACAAGGGGAAATCAAGTGCACGCGGCGCGGCTGCTTGGAATATCAAGGAACACATTAAGAAAAAAACTGGGGGAAGGGCAGGTCGTCTTTCCTCAAAAATAAATCTACTTGAAACATAAGATGTGTTAGACATGATTTTTCCTCCTTTTGAGTTTCTTTTCATAAGCTTCTGAGAGTTCTTCTGTGGCAACCATCCTGCAAACCTCCTTTCTTGGATTTTCAATACTAAATCCTTAAGGTTTAATGGATGGTTGCCTTCTTTGTCAATTATGAGTAAACAATACCCTTTCAGGTAGATTATTTTTGAGGAATGCCGATATATTCAAAAATATATTGTTTTCAGTATAATAGTGCATGACCAACCGATTAATAGAAATCTTTGAAGATGAAAAACTGGTAGCACGAATCCAAAAGCGACTACCGCATCTATTTCAACTCGCAGAATTTGAAAGCTCCAGGGCAGGGAAAATTGGAATGGAAATCGGTTCTGTTCGTGAGAGAATAATTGTTGCGTTACTCATCTATAAGTTCGGTGAAGCTAATGTAGAGTCAGAAATTCCTATCACAGAATCAGAAGTGGATGTAAAACTATTTGGTGAGCCTATATCTGTAAAAACAATAACAGGAAATAGCTTCGGTGGAGTTAAGTTGATATGGACAGTAGATGCTGAAAAGGCAAGACAATTTAGTGAAGAATATCAGCCCAGGTGTGATATGCTGTTTGTTCAAATAAACTGGGGAAAAGAAGGGGGGCTTTACTACATACCTATAAAAGTTCAGAGAAGACTTTTTGATAAAATAGGAAAAAAGGAGTATATAAAACTTCCAAAAGCAGGAACAAACCCGAGAGGTGTTGAGATTACGAAAGAAGCATTGACGAGTTTGGTTGAAGATACCGAGACAAAGGTCATTAAAATAAATTGGCAACGCAGCGAAATAAAATTTAATCCTTACAAAAGATGGGTTGACCTTTGGAAGGAGGACAGAAATGAGCTCTAATCATAGAAATAAAAGAAATGGCACAAAAACAAGTGCCTTTGGTTCTCCGGGACGAATTGGTCATGATTCAAGTTCTTTTTATGCCAGCAGATTATACGAGGGTTTACCAAAGGAAAATAAAGTTAAGTATTTGGAAAACCCTGTACCAGCAAATTGTTTAGATAAAATCTTTTGCAAGACAAGTGAAAACATGGAGGAATTGCCGGACAATAGTATTCACCTCATGGTTACATCACCACCTTATAATGTGGGGAAGGTGTACGATGAAAACCTTACCATGAATGAATACAGAGCATTTCTAAAACGCGTGTGGGCAGAAACAAAAAGGGTTCTGGTCCCGGGAGGTAGAGCCTGTATTAATATCGCCAATCTTGGAAGAAAACCTTACATTCCCCTTCATACTTTTATTATTGAAGACATGCTTGATCTGGGTTTTTTGATGAGAGGCGAAGTGATTTGGAATAAAGCATCCAGTGGGAGCCCTTCAACTGCATGGGGCAGTTGGCTTTCTGCACAGAATCCAACCCTTAGAGATATTCATGAATACATCTTAATTTTTTCAAAAGATAGCTTTTCAAGAGGCAGCCAACATCATAAAAAAAGTACAATCACACGTGACGAATTTTTAGAGTTTACAAAAAGTGTCTGGACATTTTCAGCAGAGTCAGCAAGAAAAGTTGGCCATCCCGCTCCTTTCCCTGTGGAGCTTCCATACCGATTAATTCAACTTTATACATTCAAAGAAGACACTGTTTTAGATCCTTTTGTTGGAAGTGGACAGACAGCAATTGCAGCAATAAAAACAGGGAGACACTATGTCGGATACGATACAAACGAAGAATATGTAAAGCTCGCAGAGAGACGGATTGAAGGATTCTCCAGAGCCTTTAAATCTCTTAAATTGTTTAAACCAGAAAAGCAAGCCTTATTAAGCAATAAGTAAAAAAGAGTTACATAACACTTAAATCCAGCGGACGGCGTGAAAGGCCGCCGCTTATTTTTATGTTATCGCTCATTGCGGGCAGGGAAGGAAGAAAAAATGAATAAACAAACTATGTTTGCAAGATTAATTATTTTTAGATATGGGGTAATCCTCTTATCAAGTATTTTTGTTACAATCCATTTAGTCGGATGCATGACCCCCTGGCGAGGTAGGTACTTCTTCGTGGCAAGCCCGACTGAATTACCAGAAAAAGACCAAAAACCTGATAGTATCTAAATCTTGAAACCTCTATCGGCAAATTTGGGAAGGAAAAGCCTTTTATACTGATAAGTGATTCATAAAAGTTGTAAACTTAAATTGACAATAATAAAGTATTATTGTAAACTTGAACATGCAAAAATCTGCCATTACAGATCTTACAGAAAGTCTTTATTTTTATAATCCATGGTGGGAAACAGGCAGTGTCCCCTCCTATCTCACACAGCAGTATCATCGGCCTGTTGTAAAAGACATCATTTCTTATCTGTCACTTGACAGGGTTATTATCCTTAAAGGTCCCCGCAGGACAGGCAAGACAACTATTTTTTATCAGATTATAGACAATCTTATCAAAAGTGGTATTTCTGCTAAGGATATGCTTTTTGTTACTTTTGACGACATTAGATTGAGGGTTGATTTTGATGAGGTCCTTAGGGCATATGAACTGATACGCAGAGGGGAGATAAAAGATGCAAGCCGAATATATGTATTCATGGACGAGGTGCATTTTCTTGAAAACTGGCAGTTTTTTGTAAAAAAGTATTTTGACAGAAAATATCCTATAAAATTCCTTATTTCTGGCTCTGCTGCCTCACTGATAAAGAAGGGCTCTGAGTCTCTGGCAGGAAGGACTATTGATGAAATAATACTCCCATTCAGTTTTTATGAGTTTTTAAGCCTTCAGTCAAGAGATCATAGGATGATGAAAGTGATTGCAGATTTAAGAGAGGGCTTCAGGCATTTTGAACCTATAGACACTATAGATTTAATCCCTCACCTTACAGAAATAAAGATGAAATTTGAGGAGTATATAGAAAAAGGAGGGTTCCCTAATCTCTTTGCTATTAAAGAGCCCCTGCTATGGAAGAGGCTTGTAAGGGAAGATATTATTGAAAAGGTCATATACAGAGATATGGTTGAACTATATGATATAAAAAAACCAGAGGCACTTGAGAAACTCTTCTTATACCTGACAGGCATCACCTCTGAAATCCTGAGCGTGACGAATATAGCAAACTCTCTTGGATTGAGCAGGGAATACACGGAGAAATATCTCTATTATCTTGAACAGTCGCTTCTTATCAAAAGATTGCGGAAATATGCCAGATCTATTGAAAAGAGCATCAGAAGTTTAGAAAAGCTGCATATCCTTGACAGCGGACTGATAAATGCATTTTCAAGGGTTGATATTAGCAAGACAATAGAGACCATCATTGTCAGCCATCTCATAAGGCTGAAAGGGGCAGATGTCTTTTATTTTAGAGAAGGCTATGAGGTGGATGCAATTATAGAATTAGACAAAAAGGTCTATCCCGTAGAGGTTAAATACAAGGATGACATATCTAAGAAGGAATTAAGAGGCATTGAAGGTTTTTACAAGAAATTTAAGTCAGACAGGGCAATAATAGTAAGCAGAGATACTTTAAAAGAAGAGCATATAAACGGCTGCAATGTGTTGTTTATCCCTGCATGGCTTTTTACCCTGCTTGTAGGATGATAATGATGTGTTCAAAGTTATATAATCCATTCTCGGAGGAATAAAAATGGCGAGACTTTCAACAAAGGATAAGGAAAAGCCTTTTATACTGATAGGCGCTGTTATTTTAGGGATAATTATTCAGAGGATTATCGGAAGAGAGATCCCACAATTGATCTATCTTACAGAGATAGGTGTATTCTTCGTCATCTTTGCAGTGATGCTTCCTGTTGAGATAAAGGATGTTGGAAAGGCATTTAAAAAGATTAAACCCACAGCAATAGTTCTTTTTGTCAACTTTATCTTCATTCCAGCATTTGCGTGGACAATGGGATGGCTGATCCTCTGCTTTTAGCAAGGATATTGTTAGGATTGAAGGAGCATCTCGCTATCTGGAGGTAATATTATGCTCATCGCAAAATCAATGCTGCTATTCATACTCGCAGATCTCTGCGAGATTGGCGGAGGCTATCTTGTCTGGCTGTGGCTGAGGGAGGGCAGGGGCATATGGGTCGCATTAATTGGTGCGATAGTGCTTATTCTATATGGCGTGATCCCTACACTTCAGCCAGCAAATTTCGGAAGGGTCTATGCAGCATATGGCGGAGTATTTGTTGTGCTCTCAATACTCTGGGGATGGAAGATTGACGGGATCTCTCCTGACAGATATGACCTCATCGGCGGATTGATATGCCTCATCGGCGTCTTTGTAATCATGTACTGGCCGAGGGGCTGAGGTAGGAGGAATAACAAAGACGACAAGGTTATTGGCAAAAGTTAAGGATTTTCTATCAACCTCTTCACAACCTTCAGAAAGTCCTCTATAACACTAATGTCTTCTTTCAGATGCTTGACTACCCTTCTGTCATCTACTTCATGATAAAGATGTATAAGGATATTTCTGAAACCAGCCATTGATTTAAGTCTCACAGCATACTGAGCATCTATATAACCCATATCCTTTAATATCAAAAAGCACTCTCCATATTCATCAGGAACTTTTCCAGCAAGTCTTGCAACAATATGATGGCATATATCGATCACAGCCTGAATAGCTACGATGAAATTGTATTTTATTGCATTGAGGACTGTTTTATTAGAAATGATTTCCGTTTCTGAAAGATCTGCATATCCAGTAAGTGCATCAACCGCCTTTCTAACCTCTTCTGAAAGTGCCTTTAACCTCTCAATGTTAAGTTCCCTGTATTTACTCATGGCGATACCAGATCAAGGAGTATCTGCCTCCTCTTTGGCAGGAGGTCAAAATACCTCTTCCAGCTCTCTTCAAGAAAATCACATCTTATATCATCATCTTTTGAAAAGAGCAATATACCTTTTGTAGCAAAGTATTTAAGACCTACAGGTGCATAATTTATTACCCTAATATCCAAAGGAGAGATGCCCGTCTCTACCTCAGTAATTGCAGAGATTTCCAATCCATAATCAAGGGCATCCTCCTTTGTCACAGCCTTCTCATCAACAAAAACAGCCACATCAATATCCCTGAATGACAATCCTTCTGCAAAAGAGCCATAAATATAGGCAAATATTATCTCCTGCCTTTTTTCGAGGAATTCCCTGAGAATCCTAATTATCTCTCCCTTATTCATACCCCTATTATACCACTAAATAAAACCTTCTCAAAATAGCATAGCATTTCTGTTCAACCCCTGCACAACTGCCCTATTTTTGAACACCATTTCAAAATAAATATCCTTAATTATCAATTAGTTTTTAGTGGCATAAGGATTGCTTGAACACTACTTAAATTCTTTTTGAAAGGAGGATGAACTATGTCAAAAAAGTATGCGTTGCTTGTTGACCTGAGAAAGTGCGTTGGCTGCACATCCTGTCAGGTATCCTGCAAGATGGAAAATGCAGCACCAATGGGACACTTCAGGTCAAGGGTGGATATTGCCGATTCGGGTGAATATCCAAAGGCAAAAAGGTATTTCTTCCCGAAGATCTGCAATCAGTGTGATGAGCCGCCGTGCATCCTTCCATGTCCTGTGAAAGGCGCCACTTACAAGAGGGAAGACGGCGTTGTAATGGTAAACAGGGATCTATGCATCGGCTGTGGAAGGTGTGTAGGTGCATGTCCTTATGGTGCGAGATTCATGCATCCGCATATCCCTGTGAAGAATGATCCATCAAAGTATGCCAAAGATGTGCCTGAGGTTAAGGGCAAAAAGGCAAAGGATTTGAGGGTTGTTGACAAATGTGATTACTGTAGCCACAGGCTTGCAGAGGGTATTGAAGAGCCTGCATGTGTAAGAAACTGCGTGGGCAAGGCAAGATTCTTTGGCGACACGAGCGATTCTCAGAGCGATGTCTCAAAACTAATGGCGTCTGTAAAGACAGAAAAATGGCATCCTGAATACGGCACAAAGCCGAGGACAACCTTTATCGCACCTGATAAAGCGGTCTTTGAAGCGGCTGACGGCCAGATAAACAGGTAGGAGGTGAAAAATATGCAGGTATCAAGAAGGGTATTTTTAAAATATGCAGGGGCATTAGGGGGCCTGGCAGCTTTGAACAAATCAGGGCTCCTCACACTAAAAACACTCTCTCCGTCAGAGGCAGAGGCAATGCAGGCTTCAATGGGTAAGTATGAGGTTAAATATACTGCTGATGCTATGTGTCCTGCTGAATGCGGACTTGAGATGTGGATTAAAGATGGCAAGATTGCAAAGATTTATGGTAATAAGGCTGTGCCCATGAATGATGGAACAGCCTGCGCAAAAGGTGCATCAGGCCAGCAACTTGTTTATTCCCCTTACAGATTGAAATATCCAATGATAAGGGTTGGTGAGAGAGGTTCAGGGAAATTCAAGAGAGTTACATGGGATGAGGCAATTGATTACATAGGCAGGAAACTGACAGATATAAAGAAAAAATATGGTGCAGAATCAGTCATCATGGACTGTGGCGATGTTACAGATAGAGACCAGTACTGGAGGCTCTTCTTTGCCTTTGGCACTCCTAACTGCACAGAGCATGGTGCAATCTGTGATACTCCAAGAAGGCATGGCCCAAAACTTATTGTCGGCGGTAAGAGATGGGAGCCTGATATTATGAGACCCCAGCTCGTAAGACAGCCTGATGGCTCACTGAAAAAAGACTATACCTACAAGACAAAGCTTATCATCTACAATGGCTGGAATCCCTTTGTAGCAACAAGGATATTCTATGAGCAGAGAGGAACCGTAGGAGCTAAGGTTGAAAACGGATGTAAGGTGGTGGTTATAGATCCAGCATACTCAAATACCGCAACAGCCGCAGATATGTGGCTTGCACCAAGGGCTGGAACAGATGGAGACCTCTTTGGCGCAATGCTAAGATATATCCTTGAAAATGACGATCAGAGCAACCCGAACAAAAAGTATATTGACTGGAGCTTTAAGAAATATTCTGTAGGTTGGGATGAATTTGAGGCAGCCTTCAAATCATGGTGGTCAAAGAAAGACCCTATTAATGGATTGAATTACTTCAGCCTTGACTGGGCTGCTGACAGGACAGGGCTTTCAAAGGCACAGATAGAGGAACTCTCTCATCTCTTTGGAATAACAAAGCCAGCAGCATTGGTATGGGGCATGCAGTCTCCCGGTCATCACTACAATGGCTACTGTGCTTCAATACTTGGATGTGCATTGAATATCATAACAGGAAACTTTGATGTTCCAGGCGGTGTAATAGACACAGAGCTTGTGAAGTCAGACAAAGGAGGCTCTGCAACAGGAAAGCAGTTCAAAAAGAAGAAGGTAAAACGTATGATTGATGGAAAAGAGGTTGAAGGTGAGGTGGAACACCTACATATGGACCTCTTTGGAAGCAAATATCCTGCTGCATGGGATGATGCTGTTGCAGATTATCCCAATGCCTTTAAAGAGGGTGTTGACATAAGGTATGGTCCTTTCAGGGGACACCACTATCCAATAAAGGCATATATCTTAAGGACAGGTAATTCCTTGCTCACAGGCTCTGCCCCATGGAAGTGGAAGGAGGCAGTTACTGCAAAGGATTCTAAGGGTAATTATAAGCTTGAGCTCTTTGTCTTTATTGACACCCTGAATCTTGAAAGCGCCCTTTATGCCGATGTTATCCTTCCCGAGGCAAGCTATGCAGAAAGGATGAGCCTGAGCGATATCTATCCATCACATCAGGTTATATACAACAGGGATGCAGTAATCAAGCCTCTCCATGAATCCAGGAAGCCCACAGAGATAATGAATATGCTTGCAAAGAAACTTCATGAGCTTGGCGATCCAGACATAAAGCCTGAGGATTTCTGGGAGAAGTATAAGACAGAAGAGGACTTTGTAAATGAGATGCTCGCAGTAGCACCTGGCAGGGTCAATGTTGGAACACCTCTTCCTTATCCACGGTATCCTGAGGGCTACAAGCTCATTGGCACTCCTGATTCCCTTGAAAAAGGAGAGGTAACCATTGACCACGCTAAAAAAGTAGTAAAAGGCAAGCCTGTAACAGTGGAGTGGCTCAGAAATAATCATGGTGTTGCCATCTGGCCCATGAGCTGGTATAGGTATAAAAAGCATAATGCTGATGAGCCTAACAAGGCATTCCCTAAGACTTCAACAAAGCTCATAGAGTTCAAATGGGACTGGAAAGAGGGTGATAAGCGCTATGGCCAGTATAAATCTCACAATGAAAAAATAGAGAAGGCTGGTGGTGAAGTGCCAAAGGGATTAAAAGAGATTGGCTTTGATAAATTCCCTTCAACATTCTACTGGTTTGAGACAAAGTGGAATCCTTATACAAATCCTGAATATAAAAAATATGCAAAGGACTATCCCTTCCAGCTTATCTGTGGTCGTGTGCATCATGCCATGAGCGGCACACAGATGGTCCCGTGGCTCGGTGAGATAAAGACAGAAGGCACATGGCAGCCTATGAACAAGGAATTTGAGGCAGAAGTTCCAGAGGCTATGGGTAATGGTGATATGAAAGACATGAAGATGAAATTCAAGGCAAACACCTATTCTGTCGGCACAGTATGGATGAATACAGAGGATGCAAAGAAGATGGGGCTTAAGAATGGAGACATGGTCGTTCTTGAAAATCCTCTCGGCAAGAGCACAAAAGGAAAGGTATTCGCATCCGGCGGCATGAGGCCTGGTGTTATTAAGCTCGGTTTTGCCACAGGCGGCAGGTTTAGCCCAGGCCTTGGTCCTGCGTATAAGTCAAAAGACTACACGCCGAGCCATAGCGATCTTGTTGACCCATCAGTATTGAGCCCAATAATGGGATTTCCGGGATATGCGGATATGATTGTGAGGGTTAAGAAGGCGTAAAAGATTCAAAATTGGTGAAGAGGTTAATAGGTGAAGAGGTGAAGAGGTTAATAGGTGAAGACGAAAAAAACATTACCCCTTCACCGCTTCACCACTTCACCATGTTTATTAACCGATTCACCTCTTCACCATTTAAAGGAGTGACAATGATAGATGAATTAAGAGAAGAGCTTTATTTATACAACCTTTTGAGACAGGTATTTTTAAGAGAGCCAACAAAAGAACTCGTTACAGATATATCAAATATTTCTCTATCCGAGGAGGAGGAAGAAGCTGATGATGAGATAAATCATGGTCTGAAAATAATGATTGACTCAGCAAAGAACAATCTGCATAGGCTCGATGAGTGGCTCGAGGAACTTGCACTCGAATATGCCCGTTTATTCATAGGGCCTAAAAATCCTCCAGCAGTGCCCTATGCCTCTTTTTATTTATCAGAGTCTCATTCATTGATGACAGAGGAGACTATAGATGTCAGAAAAAGATACCTTGAAGCTAACATGGCTGTGAAGAACCTTTACAGCATTCCTGATGACCATATTGGCATAGAGCTTGAGTTTATCTATTACCTGACGCAAAAAATAATAGAACTCTTTGAGCAGGGACAGCGTGAAGATGCATCAAGGCTCTTTGAGATAAGAAGTAATTTTCTAAGCGAGCATGTGTCTCAGTGGGTACCTTTTTTTTCGGATAAAGTATTAGATTCCACACAAGAAGATTTCTACAAAGGTGCCGCCCTTATCCTCAGATTTTTAATCTATTAGCCTCTTCACATATTTACCGATGTTAGAGTTGGATTATAGGATTTGACAGAAAATGGTGTTTTTGATATTCTCATTACACGATGAAAGAAATTATGAGAGTAAAAGTACAAAAGTGCAGAGAAACAGGAAAACAGAAGAAAAAAACTCTCTGTTGGCTGCTATTATCTTCTGCTTTACTGTTCTGCTTCTCTGCTTCTGCTCATGCCTTTGATGTAAAGGGTTTACAGCCTCTTCCACCTTATGGGATATTTTCTACATTCAGTGCTGATAGCCTCAAGCAGAACAAGGTAGGATTTGCTCTGAATATTGAAAAATCATATGACCCAGATTTTTATCGAACAGTCTTTCAGTTTGCATATGGACTTCATGACAGATTTGAATTTGATATTACATTACCTTATGTAATGGAATGGCAAAATAGAGTTGCTGGTTATGAAGATGTTAGCTTTGGTATTAAACATAGGGTTATGAATGAAGGAGAATATTTGCCTGCAATTGCCTATGTATTGTCTGTATCTCCACCATCAGGCAAAGATGATTTTACTACTGAAGGGAAAACAGGAGGCGGATTGATTCTAACAAAAAAGGTTGGACCTTTTAAAGGGCATTTTAATGTCTTTTATTCAGAGCCGGGAAAAAGGGATTTAAAAAATGAATATTCTATTAATCTTGGCGCAGAATTGGCTGTAACACACGACTCGAGAGTTCTTGCTGAGATTATTGGCAGAAAAAATTACTTTAAGAATAAAATAGACATGCTTGAATGGAGACTCGGATACAGAATTGCAACTACAGAATATTTATATACCACTGTTGGAGCAGGGTTTGATATAAAAAATAGAACACCTGACTGTAGATTAATGTTTTCAGTAAGTGTAATCCTGCCTTCTGAAAAGAAAAAAATTCAAAAAATATACGAAGAATAACAGCTAAATTAGCTTGCAACTTGTGATATTAAATATGTATTATAATTAACTATGTTTGATTTAGGCATACAGGAACTTATAGTAATTTTTGTTGTTGCACTTCTTGTCTTTGGCCCAAAGAAACTGCCCGAGCTTGGAAGAAGTCTTGGAAAGGGTATTGCAGAACTCAAAAAGGCAATGCATGGAGTAAAAGAGCAGATGGATGCCGAACTTCATGAAATAAAAGAGCCTATATCATTAGATGAAGATGTTCATAAATCAGGGCAAAAGACAGAAGACAAGATAGCTGATTCAGCAGAGACAGAGAAGAATACTAAGAATGTCTGAAAATAAATCTTATAAAATAATTTCATTATTCATCAATTCATCACTATCTTTTCGGAGTAGGTTAAATGGAAAATGAAAAGATGCCCCTTACAGAACACCTGAGTGACCTTAGAAAAAGAATTCTGGTATCATTAGTAGCTTTATTGATTACTTTTGTAATTGCATTTAGTTATTCTGAAGAGATTTTTAAATTCATAATGTTTCCTCTGCGATATAATCTGAATTTCTCTGTGAAGAATATGTATGTACACTTTGTTCCACAGGATAAACTCCAGACCACGAAACTCGTATTCCTCGCACCTGCTGAGGCATTCTGGATGAACCTAAAGGTTGCCTTCGTTGCTGGTCTTATGCTTGCTTTGCCTGTAATTTTTCATCAATTGTGGAGATTCATCTCACCGGGACTCTTACCAAAAGAGAAGAAATATGTAATTCCATTTATATTTTCTGCAACTGGTCTGTTCTTATTTGGTGCCGCATTCTGTTTTTTTATAGTTCTCCCTTTTGCAATGGAATTTCTTCTTACCTATAAAGTCGGAGATTTTTTAATGCCAATGTTATCTGTAGGACAATATGTTGATTTTTGTCTTAAGTTTATCCTCGCTTTTGGTGCAATATTTGAACTCCCTATATTTATTATTTTTCTTACAAAGATGGGAATTGTTACTCCCAAGACACTTGCCAAAAATAGAAAATATGCTATTTTAATCGCATTTGTTGTTGCTGCAATTCTGACCCCAACCCCTGATGCATTTAATCAGACATTAATGGCTGTTCCTATGATACTTCTTTATGAGATTGGCATCTGGATTTCGCCCTTGTTTGCTAAAAAGGAGACAAAAACAGAGAGCAATTGATTCTGATACAGACAAAATGGCTGAACAGACTAAAAGGAATCTCAGGGCTATAGTTTCGGATATATCAGAGGGGTTTATTACTGTGAATCCTATTTATTTGAAACCATTTGATGAAAATGACCTTAAATCTCTCTGTAAAGCCATAGAGCGTAAACAGACCGAGATAAGAACAGAGCCTTTTCCATATGATGATGTTTATTTAATACGAAAAAGGAATATAAGACTTCAGAGACTTTATACGGCACTGATGGTAATAAAAAACTTTGCCCGTGAAAAAAAGTTTAGGATAAGTTATTAAGTAATGAGGAAGATTATTGGGATTAAGCTAAGAATTGTCATTCCGAGCTTGTCCCATCTGTCATTCTGAGCGGAGCGAAGAATCTCGTTTTTTGAGATTGCTTCGGCTCCGCCTCGCAATGACAGAGGAAAGAATGGAGGAGATGTGAGATTAGCTATTATTGGACTTTCGAATTCTGGCAAAACAACTGTATTTAATGCGCTTACGAGACAGAATATAGAGACGACCATTTATCCTACTGTAACTGGGGAACCAAATTACGGCATTGTAAAAGTTCCTGATTATAGAGTTGATAAACTTGCTGAAATCTATAAGCCCAAAAAAGTTACTTATGCAACTGTTGAATATGTGGATTACATAGGGCTTACAAAGGGAGATATTACACAGAACAGAAAGGTCTTTGATTTAATAAAGGATGTTGATGCTATTGTTCATGTAATAAGGGCATTTGAGGATGATGCAGTTTTACATCCAATGAATGAAGTTAACCCTATGAGAGATATAGAGATATTAGAACTTGAGTTGATATTTGGAGATCTGGAACTTGCTGAAAAAAGACTTGCGAGAATGGAGGAAGGTGCAAAGAAAGGTAAGAAACCTAATGAGGCAGAGAAAAGATTACTCCTTAAATGCAAGGATGCCCTTGAAAAAGAGATCCCTCTCAGAAATGTGAGTTTTGACAATGAAGAACAGAAGGTCATGAAACACCTTCAGTTTGTATCCATAAAGCCGGAAGTGGTTGTACTCAATGTCGGTGAGAAAGACCTTAATACTGAGAAAGAAAAGAAACTGCTGAGCGATGTTGATGCTTATTTTAGGGCTAAAAATCAAGACCCCTCACTCATCACCCGCCATGCGTCACTGTCTTTATGTGGAAAGGTAGAGATGGAGATTGCGCAATTAAATCCTGATGAGGCGAGGGCTTTTCTCGATGACCTCGGAATACAAGAGCCAGCCCTGAATAAGTTGATTCAAGTAAGTTATGACCTTCTTGGCCTCATATCATTTTTAACATGCGGTGAGGACGAGGTAAGGGCATGGACTATTAAAAAGGGCATAAATGCACAGCAGGCAGCAGGAAAGATACATTCTGATATTGAAAGGGGATTTATCAGGGCAGAGGTCATTAATTTTGATGACTTTATTTCTGTAGGCAGCATGTCTTTAGCACGCGACAAAGGACTTTTGAGGCTTGAAGGAAAGACTTACGAAGTAAAAGACGGCGATATAATCAATTTCAGATTCAATGTGTGAGTATAGTTGTTACCCATCTGCTGTCATAGAATTTCTCCAATACATAGAGGCCTTCTTTTTTCATTGATGCAATAACATCATTTTCTTGTCCGGTGATCATTCCAGAAAGGAGGACAATTCCTGATTTATTCAAGCGTGATGCTATTTCATGGGCATTCTGTATTAGTACTTCTGACATCAAATTGGCAGCTATAAAATCAAATTTCCCATTCACCAGAGCTATGCTGCCCTGTCTTATCTCTATGTTTTTTATGTTGTTGAGTCTTACATTTCTCTGTGCTGCATCGATTGCAAGCAAATCTATATCTATGCAAACCGCATGTTTAAATCCCAGTTTCAAGGCTGCTATAGCAAGGATTCCAGTGCCTGTGCCGAAATCTAAAAAACTGTTCTTCTCATTTTTTTCTTTAGATAATTTCTCTATAATCATTAAGCATGTCTTTGTTGTTTCATGATGTCCTGTGCCAAATGCCATGCCCGGGTCTATTATCAGACCTATTCTGCCATTATTGTTTTCTTCCCACGGTGGGACAATAGTGAGGTTTTCTCCGATATTGATAGGCTTGAATTTCTTTTTCCATGACTCATTCCAATCCCTTTCGCTAATGAATACATAATCATAAGATAGGTTGTTGTTAAGCCCTGATTCTCTGAGTAAATGCCTTGCTGATTGCATGAAGTCAGTTATTTTATCGATGCCAATAGTGTCTAAAAAATAAGCGGTAATATTACTACTGCCTTCAATAATTCCGAGACAGCCATTACTATATAGATACTCGATTAATGCATCCTTTGATTCATCTGATATGCTGATTTTGAATTCGTAATATCCCATATGCACTTATGTAGTTGAAAAAATTCTTTCTAACTCTTGCCTTTCTTGTGGTGTAGACATAAAGATTAATACATTTTCGGGTTTTATAAGATAATCTTCTGGCGGATTAAAAATCCAATTGTCTTTTGTCCTAACAGCCAGCAGAAGCACATTTGGATATTTATCTAACTGTAAATTAGCAATGGTCTTTCCTATAATTGATTCAGGCACCGGGATTTCTTCTACTCTCAGGTTTTTTTCTTTATCACGGAGCATTATATCTAAAAATGAGACAACCGTTGGTCTTACCATCTCAGATGCCATTCTGAGACCGCCTATGAATGTGGGAGACACTACTGCATCTGCGCCTGCCTTTTTCATCTTTTCCATATTTTTCAAGTCATGACATCTTGCAACAACCCTTATGTTAGGATTTAATTGTTTAGCGGTTAGGCTTATAACGAGATTTTGATTATCATCACCTGATACTGCAAATAATCCTTTAGCTTCCATGATTCCTGCCTTTAATAAGGTATCACTATCTGTGGCATCACCTTCTATGTAAACCTTCTCATGAAAGATTTCGAGAATCTTTTCTATTTTTTTTCTGTCTATGTCAACTATTACATGAGGTCTTTTTGTTTCAGAGAGTTCATTCACAATATGAAACCCTACGCCTTCAATACCGCATACTATGTAATGGTCTTTGAATTTTTTAATTACTTTTTCCATTTTCCTCCTCCGAAATGTTTCATTAAGTTCTCCTTCTACAACAAATGCAGTAAAGTTTGAGAGAATATATGTTAGTGTTCCTATGCCGAAAAGGGCTATAAACATCGTAAACACCCGTCCACCTGAATTGCCTGACATGTCTATTATTTCACCGTATCCAATTGTTGCTATGGTAATTACGGTCATGTAAAGACAGTCTATGAGAGCATATTGCCCTTTCCCAATAAACCAGTAACCCATTGTCCCAATAACTAAAACTAATAGCAAGGACAGCCCAGCCCAGATAAACCTTCTATAAATCTGTGATGATATGTTGTCTGACATAATTGCTACCTGTTATTCTTAATATAACCTTTAAGCCTGAATTACGCAATGTATGACAGCAGGTGCGGGTGTGCATCAAATACTTGTGCAATTTGGGCAAGAAAAAACTTACAATTATTTATGAAGCTGAATGTGCTTCTCATAAATCCTTGGATATATGACTTTGCTGCCTATAACATGTGGTCAAGACCGTTAGGACTGCTGAAGGTTGCAGAGCATCTGAGCCAGTTTGATGTTGAGGTTAAACTAATAGATTGCACTGATTCATTTACAATAAAAAAATATGGGTCAGGGAAATTTAAAGCAGAGATTATTGAAAAACCTGAATTGCTGAAAGACATACCTCTTTTTTACAAGCGATATGGAATCAGCATCGATGAATTTGTAAATAGGATAAAATTATCTACTCCCTTTGACATTGTAGTCATAACCTCAATAATGGGTTATTGGTACCCCGGTATCCAGAAGGCTATTGAGATTATTAGGGATATAGCAGGTGATGTTCCAATTATTCTCGGAGGTATATATGCAACCATTTACCATGAACATGCTGTAAATAATTCTAATGCTGATTTTATTTACAAAGGACACATGAATGAGAGTTTTAATTTCGCACTATATACATTTGGTTTTAAATTGAAAAAAAAGAGAGAGCAAATCCCTTATTATAAACTCGGACTTTATAGAGAATATCCATTTGCACCTCTTTTAACAGCAACAGGATGTCCGTTCAGATGCTCATATTGCGCATCAAACCTTTTGTATGGCAAATATCAAAGGCATTCTGTTGAAAGCGTTTTAAAAGATATAACAGAACTATATAGCATTGGAGTAAGGGATTTTGCTTTTTATGATGATGCGCTTCTATTTGATGCTGACAATCATATAAAGCCGATACTTAAAGAGATTATAAAATCTGGGCTGGATATAAGACTCCATACGCCTAATGGGCTTCATGCTCGTTTTTTGGATGAAGAGTTGGCGGCTTTAATGAAAAGAGCTGGGTTTAAGACAATTCGCCTGAGCCTTGAAACTATTAATGCTGATAGACAAGACAAAACAGGAGGAAAAGTGAGCAACGAAGATTTAAAAAAGGCTGTTAAATTTCTAAAACAACAGGGTTTTACAAAACAGGATATCGGAGTTTATCTCATGTATGGATTACCAGGACAGGAATTAGAAGAGGTAAGAGCAGGTGCAGAACTTTTAAAGACTCTCGATGTGAAAATAAATCTTACGGAATTTTCACCAATTAAAGGGACCGAAGCATTCGAAGAACTTGTAAATAGGGGGATAATAAATAATAACATAGACCCACTTCTTACAAATAATACGGTCTTTTCGTATCTTTATTCTAACTATGATATGGATGAGCTAAGAAATATAAAACTTGATGTTAAACAATATAATTCAGCATAATAGGGAGCAAATGAATTATCTCATAGTAGGCATAGGTGGTTTTTTAGGGGCAATAAGCAGATATGGCCTTGCATTATGGATTGGCCAGAAATGGGGAAGGAGTTTTCCTTTCGGCACATTTGTTATCAATGTTAGTGGAAGCTTTTTCATAGGACTCCTCATGTATCTGTTTACTGAGAAATTCATGGTAAACCCTCAATGGAGGCTTTTGTTGGTAGTAGGATTCCTCGGTGCATACACAACCTTTTCGACTTTTGAATATGAAACAGGCAGGTTAGTGAAAGATGGTGAGTGGTTGATTGCATTAATGAATGTGATTTTCAGCGTTTTTGCTGGATTTGTTGCATTGAAGATCGGTGAATTAATTGCAAAAAGTATATAGGAGATAGGCATGGTAAGACAGGGACCTGCAAAAAAACTCACGATTTATATTGATGAGACTGACAGGTTTGGCGGTAAGCCTGTTTATGAAGTATTGATGAATATCTTTTACAAAAAGAAGATAGCGGGCGTCAGCGTCTTCAGGGGAGTGGCAGGTTACGGCACTGATGGTGTCTTTCATACATCAAAGATGCTTGAACTTTCCTCGAGCATGCCGGTGAAGATAGAGGTTGTGGACTCAGAGGAGATGATAAATAAGGTTTTGCCTGATGTTTATCATGTTGTTGAAAAGGGGCTGGTGGAGATTTCAGATACAAATGTTGTCAAGTGCTGTCCGAAGGCAGCAGAAAGTAAAGAGGAGGTGCAGAAGAGGATGAAACTTGAGGGTAAGGCAAAGATGCTCAGGGTTATAGTGAGCGAGGATGATAAATGGGAGGGTGAACCTCTTTATGAGGCTATTGTAAAGAGATTCATCATGATGGACATTGCAGGTGCAACTGTGTACAAGGCGATTGCTGGCTATGGCCCTCACAGGAGGTTTCATAAAAAGAAGACCCTTACAAGCACAGGTGAATTGCCGGTGCTTATTACGGTTATTGATTCAGAGGAGAATATAAATAAAGTCCTGCCGATACTCGATGATATGGTAAAAGAGGGGATCGTTATACTTTCTGATGTCAATGTGATAAAATATACACACAGGGATGTAAATCCTGAGATGTTATAATACAGGCGATGGAGTTCGCCTTTAATCGCTTCGGATTCTGAGGCTGATGACTCCTACTCTCAATCAAATGAGGGTAGGAGTTTTTTTATACCTGCCCGGAAGGAGGCTGATTATGCAAGATGTATGGGGATTGGCAGCATTATGGATTGGTCTTGCATTAATAGCAACACTACTTTCCATATGGCTCCGTATCGCAACAGCACTTTCAGAAATAATTGTGGGTACTGTTGCACAACTAATAATCGGCGCATTAATAGGAACAACATTAGGTTCTGATACGCCGTGGATTAAGTTTTTATCAGGTACAGGTACCATTGTTCTTACATTTCTTGCTGGTGCTGAATTAGACCCTGATGTCTTTAAGGTAAAATGGAAAGAGGCTACTGTCATTGGGCTCATTGCCTTTTTTGCGCCATTTTTAGGATGCACTGCCTTTGCATATTATCTCATCGGATGGACAGTTAAATCGAGCTGGCTTGCAGGTGTTGCCCTTTCAACCACATCTGTTGCAGTGGTATATGCAGTTATGCTTGAGTTGGGACTGAACAAAACCGAATTTGGAAAGGCTATCCTTGCTGCCTGTTTTGTAAATGACCTCGGAACTGTTATCGCCCTCGGCATGATATTTTCGCCATTTACAATAAAGACGCTTATCTTCGTTATTGTAAGCATTATTGTATTTTTTGTCTTGCCTTACCTTACTCCCCGTTTTTTCAAAAAATACGGCGGCAGACCCTCTGAACTTGAGGCCAAATACCTTTTGCTTTTCTTGTTCGGCATGGGCTATCTTGCTGTATGGTCTGGAAGCGAGGCAGTACTGCCGGCATATATTGTGGGAATGGTGCTTGCCGGGACAGTGGGTAAGGACCATGTTCTGATCAGGAGGCTGAGGACACTGACATTTGGCATGCTCACTCCATTTTACTTTATCAGGGCAGGCTCTTATGTATCAATTCCAATGCTTGTTGCTGCACCTTTAGCGCTTCTGATTCTTTTCATGGGAAAGATGATAACCAAATATCTGGGAGTATATCCTGTGACAAAGGCATTTAGATATGCCAATAAGGAAGGAATGTATACAACACTTCTTATGTCCACTGGTCTTACATTTGGGTCTATATCTGCCCTGTTTGGTTTTTCTCATGGAATAATAGACCAGCAGCAATATTCTCTGCTGATCGCTGCAGTGATCGGAAGCGCTGTAATACCAACGCTTATTGCAAATACATTCTATCTGCCAAAATATTTATTGCCAAAAAAGGAGGAAGAAAAAGATGCTTAAAAGAATACTTGTAGCCTTTGACGGCTCATCACAATCCTATCAGGCCTTTGACTTTGCCCTTGAGATGTCAAAATTGTGTCCCGGTGCAGCACTCGAGATATTTGTGGTCTCTGTTGCACAGCCTCCTGAGCCTGCTGATATAGTTGAGGTTGATGCCATAATTGATAGTGCTACTGAACATTACGAAGAACTCTTTAAGAAATTGAGGGAGAGGGCAAAGGAACGGAATCTGGAGATAAAGACAGAGGTGGTTGTTGGCCATCCTGCAGACCAGATAGTTAAATACGCAAAAGATAAGAATTGTGATATGGTTGTCCTTGGTCAGAAGGGAAAGTCAAAGATAGAAAGCTGGCTTCTGGGGTCAGTATCAAAGAGGGTTGCAACCTATGCACCATGCACAGTGACGATAGTGAAGAAGTAGGGGCAGACCTGCGTGTCTGCCCTGATAAAGCAGACCTGCGTGTCTGCCCTGATAAAGCAGACCTGTGTGTCTGCCCTGATAAAATGGGCAAACACAGGTTCGCCCCTACGGCTGGAGGTGTAATATGTCGGTCTCAACATACTCTCACTTAAAGAATGAACTTTTAAGTTGCATTGATGAGATGCTCACCATTGAGGCAATCCGCGGCTGTCCATGTGAGGAATTAAGGGAAAAGATAGAGAAGAACACCTTTAATCTCGTTGTTGTAGGGCAGTTCAAGAGGGGAAAGACGAGCCTCATTAATGCCCTCCTTGGTGCAGATATACTGCCTGTTGCAGTTGTGCCTCTGACATCTATTGTTACGATCATGACCTATGGTGAGGCATTGAGGATAAAGGTCTATTTCAATGATGGAAGGGTTTCTGAGATAAAACCTGAGAGTCTGCCGGAATATGTCACAGAAAAGGGCAATCCAAAGAATATAAAGGATGTCAGCGAGGTCATAATCACCTATCCTTCGCCTTATCTTAAAGATGGTGTAAGGCTCATAGACACACCAGGTGTTGGCTCTATCTATCAGCACAATACAGATGTGGCATACCAGTACCTGCCAAAGTCTGATGCTGCTTTATTTCTTCTTTCTGTTGACCAGCCAATGAGCAAGGCAGAACTGGATTTCCTTAATGATGTAAAGGAATACTCAAACAAGATATTCTTTTTGCTGAACAAGGCAGACTATTTGAATGAGAAGGACATTCAGGAATCCATTGAATTCTCAAAGGCTGTGCTCAGGGATGTGATGGGAGTGGATGTAAAGATCTTTCCCGTATCTGCAAGGCTTGCCCTTGAGGCAAAGCAGTCTAACTCTCAAGAAATGCTTCAGAAGAGCAGACTCCCTGAATTTTCAGATGTCCTTAATAGATTTCTCATTGAGGAGAAGGGAAAGATACTCATACTCTCAGTGACCAATAATCTCCTGAGAATCATATCCCAGGCAAGGTTTGAGATAGAACTGGAATTAAAATCCCTGACAGCGCCTCTTGATGAACTACAAAAAAAGGTCAGTGTATTTGAAACCAAAAAACAGGAGGTGCTCCTTGAGAAACAGGACTTTGACATACTCCTTGACGGAGAGACAAAGAGGCTTCTGAAGAATATCCTTGATGAAGATATTGAAAAATTTAAGAAGGAACTGATGCCACAGGTCATGGCAAATCTTGAAAACTACTATAATGAAAATAAAGGCATGAGTTTAAAGGAACTCCACAAGGCACTGGAACAGCAGGTCATAACAGAGGTAAAACAGGCATTCAGTGGCTGGCGTGTTGTTGAAGATGAAAAATTAGCAAAGGCATTTGAATCAATATGCAAGAGGTTTATATTGAAGATCAATGACACGGTTGATGAACTCCTTAAATTTTCATCTGAACTCTTCCAGATACCCTTTGATGCAATTAAGGCGGAGGCATTATGGACTGTGAAGTCGGGATTTTATTACAAATTCAAGGACGAGCCTGTGGGGCTTGAGATGCTTGCTGGAACTCTTACACTCGCCCTTCCAAAGTTCATCGGTGAAAGGATTATCTTAAAGAAGATGAAGGAATACCTCCATCAGGTCATTGATATACAGTCAGGAAGGGTGAGGTATGACTTTGCAGAAAGGCTTGACAAGAGCAAGCTTGACTTCAGATGGGAGATGCTCCAGAGGATTGATGCAACCATTGAGGGCATCAGTGCTGCAATAAAAAAGGGGATGACCCAGAGACAGAGGGGAGAGAAAGAGGTTAGGGAAAGGGAACAGGTGTTGATAGAAATGTCAGAGAAGCTGAATGAGATAAATGATAAACTATTAGAAATAAGAGGAGATGTTTATGTTTGAGCTTGATATCCCAGGATTTGGTTTTGTTAGACTTGAACATCTTGTCTCTGACTTTACAGGCACTCTCTCTGTTGATGGAAGGCTTGTGATAGGGGTGAGGGAAAGGTTAAACAGAATCTCAGAGTTTCTCAAAATCCACATACTTACAGCAGATACCTTTGGAAGGGCAAAGGAGGAACTCAAGGGCATAAACTGTGAGGTTCACATCCTTGGAGGTGAAGACCATGATATACAAAAAGAGGAATATGTAAAAAATCTCGGTGCAGAGAATGTTATCGCCCTCGGTAACGGGAATAACGACAGGAGAATGCTTCAGGCTGCAAAGATTGGCATTACGGTTTGTCTTAATGAAGGGTGCTCAATAGATGCCATAAAATCAGCGGATATTTTTGTAAATTCACCTATTGACGCCCTTGAATTACTACTGAATTTCAAAAGACTAAAAGCAACCTTGAGGTCTTAGTGAAAGAAAATAAAAAGTTCTTTGGTTTTGGCCGCAATGTGTTTGTAAGCGGGCTGGTGAGTTTTTTCATGGATATAAGTTCGGAGATGATATATCCCCTTGTCCCGCTATTTCTGGCAAATGTCATTGGTGTAAACAAATCAATTATCGGCCTTATAGAAGGTATTGCGGAGTCAACTGCAAGTTTGCTTAAGGTATTTTCAGGGTGGTTTTCTGACAGGATAGGGAACAGAAAATGGCTGATGGTCGTTGGATACGGGATTTCTACTTTAAGCAGACCAATTGTTGCCCTTGCTGCAACATGGCATTATGTCATGGGATTCCGATTTATGGATAGGTTTGGCAAAGGCATTCGCACTGCACCTCGCGATGCGATTATTGCAGAATCAACAGAAAAGCAATATCTCGGAAGGGCATTCAGTTTTCACCGTTCTCTGGATACAATGGGCGCAGTAATCGGTCCTGCAATTGCCTTCTCCCTCCTTGGGCTTTTTCCTGACGATTACCGCAAGGTCTTCTGGCTCTCCATGATACCAGGAATTATCGCGGTGCTATTGATAATACTCTTTATCACAGAAAAGAAAAGGACATCCGCCAGCCATACAGATAAACCAAAACTGATCATGAAACACTTCGACTGGAGATTTAGATTTTTTATTGTCATCACCGGTATCTTTGCATTCGGCAATTCAAGCGATGTATTCCTTATATTGAGGGCGCAGCAGATAGGAGTCCCAACGGTTATGATCCCTGTTGTTTATCTCTTATTTAATCTCATTTATTCATTATCAGCTATCCCTGCGGGTATTGCAGCAGACAGGTTTGGAAAGAAAAGAATTATACTTTTTGGGTTTATTTTGTTTGCAATACTTTATGGCGGATTTGCGGTCGCAGGAAGCACAACCACTATCTGGCTACTGTTCGCCTTTTATGGTCTCTTCATGGGGCTTACAGAGGGCATACAAAAGGCATTTCTTGCAACCATAATACCGCAGGATTTTAAGGCAACAGCCTTTGGGATTTACAATACAGTTGTCGGAATTGCAATGTTTCCTGCAAGTCTTATAGGCGGATGGCTATGGGATAATATTTCTCCATCCGCAACATTTTATTTTGGTTCAATCACAGCAATTCTATCAGCAGCACTGTTTGTCATTTATATATACATATTCCTGAAACGCCCATGTCAGTGATATAATATTAGATGCTCAAGATACCCATTTCGATACCTGCTTTGCCATTCAGGTTTAAGCTGATTGATGCGATAGTTCTAATATTTATCATTAGCATCCTCTCGCTTATTATTTATGTAGCATCAGGCTGGCGTTATGAGATGCAGCCCTCTGTTGAAATCAGCCTTGATCCTGCAAATATTCCCATTTATTCTATGAATTCACTCCTCAGGATATTTCTTGCCTATATCCTTTCCCTTGTTTTCTCCATTTGGTATGGATATACTGCAAACAGGAGCAGGCTCCACGAAAAGGTTATGATTCCGCTTTTAGATATTCTCCAATCTATACCTGTGTTGTCTTTTCTTCCCGGAGTAGTTCTGGCCATGATAGCTATCTTTCCACATCGAAGGCTCAGTATAGAGCTTGCTTCTATTTTGCTCATCTTTACAGGACAAGTCTGGAACATGGCCTTCAGCTACTACAACTCGATCAATACAATACCAAAGGAACTTATAGAAGTAACAAAGGTGTTCAGGCTCAGCAGGTTTGTGAAGTTCTTGAGACTCGATCTTCCATTCAGTGCTATTGGGCTTGTATGGAATAGTATGATGTCAGTGGCAGGAGGGTGGTTTTTTCTCATGGCATGTGAGATGTTTGTGCTTAAAGATAGGGATTTCCGGTTGCCGGGCATAGGGTCTTACATACAGACCGCTGCAAATCATGGGGATATGATGCATGTCCTATACGGAATTGGAACCATGATATTTCTTATCATTATTTTAGATATATTGATATGGCGTCCTTTAGTGGCATGGTCGCAAAAATTCAGGATGGAAACTGTTCAGGCAGAAGATGAGAGGGAGTCATTCGTGCTCAATGTTATCAGAAAATCTTCATTTGTCGAAAAAATAAACTGTCTTTTTGTTCGCATAACAAAAAAGTTCGAGGTATTCTATGATAGAATTAGCAGTAATTCAAAGACGCCTTTAGCATGGCTGCGTAAGGTGATAAAGATTATTTTATTTATTGCAACTATTGTTGCGATCTCTTGGGCAGGTCTCAGGGCTATAAAGTTATTTTTAAGTCTCAGTGTGGAAGCCTATCTTTCTGTGTTCACTGCCGCCGGATTTTCAATACTCAGGACATCAGCGGCATTATTAATTGCAACTCTGTGGACAGTGCCATTAGGAGTATATATAGGCATGAATCCAAAGGCAGCGCGGATACTCCAGCCTATCGTGCAAGTAGTTGCCTCGATACCTGCTACTGCTGTGTTTCCTGTAATCCTGCTTTTTCTTATAAAACTCGGAGGAGGTCTTGCAATGGGATCGATATTCTTGATGCTACTCGGCACGCAATGGTACATCCTTTTCAATGTCATTGCTGGTGCATCTGCTATCCCTCAGGACCTGAAAGACACAGCGCAACTCTACGGATTAAAAGGAATAAGGAAGTGGAAGGTGCTGATTCTTCCCGGCATATTTCCATATCTTGTGACAGGCCTTATCACAGCTACCGGGGGAGCATGGAATGCGAGCATTGTGTCAGAATATGTGACTTTCGGAGGCGAGACCATGAAGACAAGAGGGCTTGGCAGCCTAATAAGTGAGTCAACTGTATCTGGAGATTTTGGTCTGCTCCTTGTGAGTACAGTTGTAATGGCATTCATTGTGGTATGTGTGAATAGATTAGTATGGAAGAGAATGTTTGCGATTGCGCAAGAGAAATACAGGCTTGAATGAGTGGAGAAAAAAATGCCAGAGATAATTTTAGAGACAAAGGGTCTTACAAAATCCTATCCTATGAGCGGAGGTAAAGAACTTTCCGTGCTTGAGGATATCAATATTCAGGTAAGAGAAGGTGAATTCGTCTCAATTCTCGGACCTTCGGGAGCTGGTAAATCTACTCTCCTAAGAATACTCGTGGGTTTGACAACTCCTTCTAAAGGAGAAGTCCTCTATCATGGCATTCCCTTGCCAAAGGCTTATCCGAAGATTGCTATGGTATTTCAGAGTTTTGCGCTGTTTCCTTGGCTTACAGTTCTTGAGAATGTCGAACTTGGTTTAAAGTCTCAGGGTCTTCCTGATGATGTAGCAAGAGAGAAATCTGTAAGGATGCTCGACATTGTCGGACTGGATGGATTTGAAGATGCTTATCCAAGAGAACTCTCAGGGGGCATGAGGCAAAGAGTTGGTATAGCCCGTGCTATTGTTGTGGAGCCAGAGATTCTTTTTATGGATGAGCCGTTTTCAGCCCTTGATATTCTTACTGCAGATAATCTGAGAGGTGAGCTGTTAGATTTGTGGATCAAGAAAAAAATGCCTATCAAATCTATTATATTTGTAACTCATAACATTGAAGAGGCTGCGTTTCTTTCTGACAGGGCAATTGTTTTAAGTCATAATCCCGGGAGGGTTAAAGCAGACTTTTTTATTGACCTTCCACATGAGAGGGACAAAAACTCAAGAGAATTCAAGCATACTGTGGACAGGATTTTCACCATCCTCACGAGACCAACAAAGGAAGTGTCTTTTTTGCTCGAAAAGGAGAGGTACCAATTCTTGCCCCATGTGAAGATCGGAGCTATTGCTGGCTTAATAGAGATGGTGCATGACAAAGGAGACAGAGTTGATATTTCAATCCTTGCATCTGACCTTAGTATGGAGGTTGATGACATATTCCCGCTCATTGAGGCTTCGGTTTTTCTTGGATTTGGAGAGATTAGAGAAGGAGATTTTATTATCACCGACATGGGCAGGCAATTCTCAGAGGCTGATACCCTGAAAAAGAAGGAGCTATTCAGAACTACTGCTCTGAACAACATACAATTGCTGAAACAGATCATGCATGTTTTACAGACAACTTCAAAACACAGGATGTCAGAAGATTTCTTTTTGGAAATCCTCGGAAACCATTTCACTCCAGATGAGGCATGGAACCAGCTTGAGACTGCAATTGACTGGGGTAGATATGCAGAACTTTTTGCATATGATTACGATAGTGGAGAATTATATCTTGAAGAAGAAGTAGTAGAAAAATAAAGGAAAAAGGCTTAAGGTAACTTCATTTGTTATCACTGGCTATCAGCCTCTATCTGCTGATATAATATTACATGCCCAAGATACCTTTCGTCAAACCCGCTACATCTTCTATATTCAGGTTTATTGATATAGTCATATTGCTTCTATCCTATACTCTTTCGAGTTTTTGCTATGCCTATGATATCGGTTATCAGGGCACCCATATACTCACACATGGCGCGCTGGAAGAGCTTGCAAAGGTATTCGAAAAAAAATACGGCAAGAGCATTTTTGTTAAGGGAGGCGGTTGCGCTGACGGGATAGCAGTTGTTGCAAATAATAGACTCGAAATGGGAGGTATATGCTGCCCATTGAATAATGATGTAGCAAAAAAGAATAATCTGATTGCTCATGAGGTTGCATCAGATATCAAAGTGGTAATCGTTAATCCTAAAAATCCTTTGACAAATCTTTCATTAAAACAGGTATCAGACATTCACAAGGGGCATATAAAAAAATGGAAAGAGGTTGGTGGATATAATAAACCAATAGCTGTTATTTTCAGACAGCACTGCCAGGACAAGGAAGAACCTGTCAGGGAACTACTCGGCATAGATAAAATTTCAGAAAAGGCTATTGTAGTCAATACTGATAAAGAGGTTATCGAATATGTTGAAAAATTTCCTGCTGCTATAGGTATAACAAGCAGGGTTTTTGCTAAAAAGGCAAGGGTGAAGATGATTAATATAGATGGAATCTCTCCAACACCTGAAAATACAGAAAAGGGCATTTATAAATTAAAAGGAGGGCTTTATGTTATTACAAAAGGACAGCCATCAGGCGATGTGAAGAAATTCATAGATTTTATTCTAAGTAGAGAAGGACAATCTATAATAGGTAAGGAATTTGCAAAGGTGAAATGAAAAATATCTGGCTGAGCCTTTCTATCAGACATAAGCTTGCATCCATTATCTTTCTGATTGTAATCGCTTTAATAATAATAATATTTCCTGTGACTTCTCGTATTATTAAGCTCTCTCTTTTAAGACAACAGCACGAACACCTTACAAGCATAAAAAATCTCGTTATAAAGCTTTTCGAGGATTATCAGAGTAAGGTTACTAATTATACAAGATTGTTCAGCAATGACAGGGAACTAAAAGATACACTCTTTTATCACACTGAACTTGCAGGTGAAAGGGAACATCCATTAAGAGCAGTAGAGAGATTATTCAGTTCATTTGATATAAGTTCTATAGAACTGATTGACAGCAAAGGCGATGTGGTAGCTATTGCAGAAAAACCTGCTGTTTTTGGTCAGAACAGGCTATCTGACTCATTGATTAGAAGGGCATTAAAAGGTAATGTGGCATCAGGTATAGAGCTTACTGATAAAGGGTTTTTGATAAAGGCATCTGCTCCTGTTTATTATAACGAAAATCAGATTATAGGAGTCATTACATCAGGGATACTCCTGGATAACATCTTGCTGTCAAGAATAAAACAGTTGAGTAACACAGATATAGTTGTTGTAGATAGCAAAGAGACAATAATATCTTCTACAAATGCTGACAAAACTGAAATCAGAAATTTCTCTGAACTCCTAAAAGATAATGCACAGGGATATATTATTGTTGAGTTTCCACTCGTAGATATGTCAGGTTATACAATTGGTGCCATCAAGATTCTACAGGAAAATAAACTTCCCGAAATTATTGCAAGGGCTCATTTTGTATTTTTTGTATTACTTGTCATTATATCTTTCGTATCTATTTCTATTCTATTTATTGCCTTAAAAAAAATGATGTCACCAATTGTGAAACTAAAGGAAGGCGCAGCAATAATAGGGAAGGGAGAGTTTGGTTATAGAATACCTGTAACAACACAGGATGAGTTTGGCGAACTGTCAAAAAGTTTCAACAGCATGGCGCAAAGCCTTGAAAATCTCCATATAATGGAAGAAAGACTTCGCCAGTCAGAGCGATTTGCTGCTGTGGGAAGATTTGCAGCAGGCATTGCCCATGAAATAAATAATCCAATAGGAAATATTATAGGTATATCAAAATTAATGCTCAAGGGAGAATTGAAAGACAGAGATAAAGATGACATTGAAACAATTATAAAGAATGCTGACAGATGCGCAAGGATAACAAGAGATCTACTTATGTATTCACGACAGTCTTTACCTAACAAGGAGATAATATCTGTAAAGGAACTTGTTAGTGATTCTATTAATGCAGTCAGGCAAAAAATCAATTCAAAGGATATAGAGATTAAGACAGAGATAGCCGATGGTTTGACAGATATATATGCAGATCCGCTACAGATAAGCCAAGTATTAAATAATATCCTGATGAACGCTGTGCAATCAATAGAATATTCAGGCAATATTACTATTGAGGTTATGCCTTTAGGCAAAGACATGGTTGATATAGTAGTTACAGATACAGGATGCGGCATGGATGAAGATGTCAGACGAAGGGTATTTGATCCATTTTTTACAACAAAGGCAGTTGGCGAAGGCACTGGCCTAGGTCTTGCTATAAGTTATAGTATAGTGCAGAATCACGGAGGGGAACTATTAGTGGAAAGCATAAAAGGACAGGGAAGCACATTTGTAGTGAGGCTTCCTTTAAGAGACGTGGATGGACAGACAGTTTAGGATTTTAGTAATAGATGATGAAGAGACCATGCTCAGGATAATCAGCAGATCTCTTGAACAGGACAATTATATTGTCGAGACCTTCAGAACTGGCACTGATGCTATATCCCGACTCCATAATGGCGATGTAGATATTGTTATTACAGACCTTATGTTGCCTGATAGAGATGGCTTTGATGTGATTAAAGAGACGCATGCTATTGATGAAAACATACCCGTAGTGGTAATTACAGCTTATTCGAGTATTGAGTCTGCAGTGAAGGCAATAAAATCAGGGGCTTATGATTTTATTCCAAAACCTTTTGATCCTGAACATATCTCTATCGTTGTCAAAAGGGCTGTTGAGACAAGAAACCTGAAGCTCGAAAATATTGGCCTTAAGATGAAATTGAAAGACCTGCCTGACTCTGGCGAGATTATTGGCACAAGCCATGCAATGCAGCAGGTATTCGATATGATAGAGAAGGTAAAAAATACAGATGGAACCGTACTCCTTATTGGCGAAAGCGGAGTTGGTAAAGAGCTTGTTGCACGTGCAATTCATTACAAGAGCAAAAGATCAGAAAAGCCTTTTATAGCTATAAATTGCGGGGCACTGCCTGATGAACTTCTGGAATCAGAATTATTCGGTTATGAAAAGGGTGCATTTACAGGTGCCATAAACAGAAAGATAGGACTGTTTGAGGCTGCTAATGGTGGCACGGTTTTTTTAGATGAGGTCAGCAGTATAAGCCAGATGATGCAGGTAAAGCTTCTCAGATTTCTCCAGGAGAGAAGCTTTATGAGACTTGGCGGTAAAGAGACTATATCTGTTGATGTAAGAATTATAGCTGCAACCAATGAATATCTCAGGGATGCGGTTAACAAAGGTGTATTCAGAAAAGACCTTTATTATCGGTTGAATGTTATTCCCATTGAGATACCCCCTTTGAGAGAAAGGAGAGAGGACATACCACTCCTCATAAGGCATTTTATCAGGAAATTCTCTCTCAAAATCAGTAAAGATATTAAAGGCATTGACAGACAAGCAGAAGAACTGCTTAAAAATTATAAGTGGGAAGGTAATGTGAGGGAATTAGAAAATGTGATAGAAAGAGCTATTACTATAACAAACGATGCATTTATAGGTGTCAATGACATGCCTGATGAGATTAAAAATAACAAGGGGTCATTATTATTGGAAGAGACCGCGGATTATCCAACAACCCTCTCGCTTTTTGATATTGAACGGATTCATATCTCTAAGGTTCTTAAGTCAGTCAATAACAACAAGAGTAAGGCTGCCAGAATACTGGGTATTGATTACAGCACCCTCCTTAGAAAGTTGAAATCAATGGAAATAGATATATAGCAAAATGCAATAATTGCCTCATTTTGCTATAGTATTTTGCCATATCTGTCCCAAATAACCTATTTATCTATTCACCTATTCACGCCTTGCTGATTGCACTAATGATTGGCATATTTGTTGCTGTTTAAAAGATAACAACAAATTCAAGGAGGTGATAGATGAACTAAATTTATAAAAAGAGGAAATAGGAAGTAATAAATATTATGACTCTTTGACACTATTATCTATCCATAACAAGGGGAGGAAACAAATGAAACTATTAAAGACTAAAAGTTTTAAGGTTGTATTGATTTTACTCGCAATTGCTCTAATTGCTGCAGGGTATCTTTCATTTGGAGCAAAGGATACATCTGCACAGGAGAAAAAGATTTACAAAGGCACTGTATATTCTGCCACAAGGGGCGGCCATCTGGTATTTACTACTATTACCATTGACTCAAATAGAGAAATGATATCGGGAAGTGTTGCGGGAAGAATGCCTATACCTAATCACGAACAAGCAGATGCTATCGAGATGTCACCAGATCAGAAGTATATTTATTATCCGACATGGGATACGAGCACGCTTTATGTCATTGATATAACAAATAGAACAAATCCAAAAGTAGTAACAGAAAAAAAGATTTTTGACAAACCAACAAGACACTGTGGAAGCCATTGGGGACCTGATGGAAAACTTTATTTCAGTTCAATGTCACAGGGAGATGTGCATGTCTTTGATATAAAAAATCCGATAGATCCTAAACTCATGGACAGGCTTTACAAGACTACATATCTCTGTGGTGTTCAGGTGCTGGAAAATGGCAAGTATGTCTGGACATCGGATATGAAGGACCATAAGATTTATGTTTATGATGCAAAGACAGGCAATAGAATAAAAGAGATAGGGACAGGCAGAAAGGAATTTTTGCACAGGGCAAGATTAAGCCCTGATGGGAAATTGCTTTATCAGGCATCAACAGGAGCGGTGGCAGGTCAGCCTGCTGATGGCAGATTTTATATTGTAGATACAAAGGCAATGAAGATTAAAGACACAGTTGTATTTGGAGAAGATTACGATGTTCATGATGTGGCTACCACTCCTGATGGAAAGTATGCAATTGCAGCAGTAAGACGCGTGCCTCCAACTGAATACAAAGACTCTGAGTATATTGTTGTAAATCTTCAGACCAAGAAGGTACTCGGCAGCATCTCAATGTGTAAATCATGCCATGCATCATATGGTGTTAATCCAGAGGCTAAATCAGGAAGAGAGGTATTTATTTGCGGCATTCAGATTGCATGGGAAAAGTAGTCTCATAAAACCCTCCCTGTGCAAGACAGCCCGCCCTCAGGCGGGCTGTCTTTAAAATAAATTTTATGTTATTATTCTAAAAAAGAAAAATGGGCACAGAAAAGTTTCTGACTTTTTTGGGATAAAGGTAATGAACATATTTTATCTCGCATTTAAGAATATAAGAAGAAAGACATTCAGAAGTATTGCCCTTATTCTCTGTGTTGCAATTGTTTCCGGGCTGCTTTTTGCTGGCTCTATAAGTATGAAAGGTATTTTGACAAGTGTAAGCCTTGGAGCAAAAAGACTCGGTGCAGATCTTATGGTCGTACCAAAAGGTTATGAGGAAAATATCCGTTCTACTATTATCGCAGGCAAGCCTTCTACACTTTATATGTCGTATGATGTAGTAAATAAAATCAAAAATATTAAAGGCGTAAAACAGGTATCACCGCAGTTGTTTTTGAAGTCAACCACATATCCTTGTTGTACAGATGTTGATGTAATGCTTATAGCATTTGATCCAATGTCTGATTTCACTATAGGGCCATGGCTCAAACAGGCAATCAGCAGACAACTTAGAAAAGATGAGATTATCATCGGCAGATCTATTCCTGTTGCAATAGGTGATAAGATGACATTTTACGGCAAACAACTTACTGTCGTAGGAGATCTTTCTGAGACAGGATTTGATTATATTGATAGAGGAGTCTTTATGACATTTGAGACCGCCCGTGATATGATAGTACATTCAAAAGAAAAGGCAGTAGAACCTTTAAAAATTGCTGAAGACTCTATTTCAACAGTCTTGGTTCAACTCGACCCATCCATATCTGCTGAAAGGGCTACAATCTATGTAGAGTATGAAGTGCCTGATGTCAAGGCAATTGCCTCAGAAGATGTTGTTGGAACTGTAAAAAGACAGTTGCTTGTGCTTTTGAAGGTGCTTGTCGGAGCAGGCATTATTTTATGGGCAATTACTGTTGTTATGATTACAGTTGTATTTTCGATGATTGTTAATGAGAGGCAGAGAGAACTGGGTATCCTTCGTTCGTTAGGTGCAGAGAGCATGTCGATTTTTTCCTTGATAACACTGGAGGCCATCATAATTTCAGTAATCGGAGGAATCACAGGTATTGCAGCAGGGGGTGGCATCCTTTATTTATTGAAAAAACCTGTCATGACTGCTTTTAAACTTCCTTATTTATGGCCGGGCAGTGAATTTGTTATCTTTGCAGCAATAGCAACGATACTGATTTCAACAATAACAGGAATGGTTGCTGTATTTTATCCTGCCTTTAGATGCAGCCGCATGGAACCATACGAGGCAATAAGAAAAGGCGAATAGCCCTTTACCCTTGAACTCATTTTATGATATTCTAATTAACTCATTGCAGTAATGCCTTCGGCGAAAACGCCTTCGGCGATTCAAAGTTCAAAGTTCAAAGTGAGGAACAAAATTATGAAAATGACAGGTGCTGAGATAATAATTGAGTCATTAAAGAGAGAAGGTGTCAAATATATTTTTGGATACCCCGGTGGTGTTATCCTCAACATTTTTGATCTCCTTTATGATGATAAGGACTTGAAACTGATCCTCACAAGACATGAACAAGGTGCTGTACATGCAGCAGATGGCTATGCGAGATCAACAGGAAAGCCGGGTGTTGTGCTTGTAACATCAGGTCCAGGCGCTACAAATACTGTTACAGGTATAGCAACTGCTTCTATGGATTCAGTTCCGCTTGTTGTATTGACAGGACAGGTGCCGACAATGCTTATTGGTAACGATGCCTTTCAAGAGGCAGATATTGTTGGTATAACCAGGCCTTGCACAAAATATAATATACTTGCAAAAGATGTTAACGAGCTTGCCAGACAGATTCGTGAGGCATTTCATATAGCTACAACAGGAAGACCGGGACCTGTGTTAATTGATTTACCAAAGGATGTGACATCTGGCAAGGCAGAGTTTATATGGCCCGAAAAGATTGACATCAGAAGTTATAACCCGAAATATGAAGGCAATAGATGGATGATAGAAAAGGCAGCCCATGAAATTTCAAAGGCAAAGAAGCCAGTAATTATTGCAGGAGGCGGCTGCATAATCTCAGGCGCATCTAAAGAATTAAAAGAGCTTGCAGAAATTACCAGCATACCTGTAACAATGACACTTATGGGACTTGGAAGTTTTCCGGGTACACATGAGCTTTCATTGGGGATGCTTGGTATGCACGGCACATACTATGCAAATAAGAGCGTTCAAGAGTCTGATTTATTGATAGCTATAGGAATGCGATTTGATGACAGGGTTACAGGAAAGATAGAGGGTTTTGCTCCTCATGCAAAAATAGTTCATATAGATATTGATCCAACTTCCATAAGAAAGAATGTCAGGGTTGATGTCCCGATTGTAGGAGATGTTAAAAAAGTGCTTACAGTAATGAACAAGATCTTAAAAGAAGACATAAAGGAGCAGTGGAAAGAAGTAAGAAAGGCGTGGCTAAAACAGATAGCGGAATGGAAAAAAGAAAAACCATTAACTTACACATACAGCCCTGATGTGATTAAACCACAATTTGTCGTGGAAAAGATATATGAGGTTACAAAGGGTGATGCTATTATAACCACAGAGGTAGGACAAAATCAGATGTGGGCAGCCCAGTTTTATAAATTCGATAAACCAAGAAGACTCTTGACATCAGGAGGACTTGGAACAATGGGATATGGTTTTCCAGCAGCTATAGGAGCACAGCTTGCGCATCCTGATAAGCTTGTAATCGATATAGCAGGTGACGGAAGCATACAAATGAATATACAGGAACTTGCTACAGCAGTTATTTATAAGCTGCCTGTTAAGGTTGCAATACTCAACAACAGGTATCTTGGTATGGTAAGGCAGTGGCAGGAACTCTTCTATCAGGAAAGATATTCTCATGTACATCTTGAAACAGAGACTGTTCCTGATTTTGTTGAACTTGCACATGCTTATGGAGCAGTTGGTTTAAGGGCAACAAAACCAAGTGAGGTAGAGCCTGTATTGAAAGAGGCCATTAAAATAAAGAAACCTGTATTTATGGACTTTGTCTGCGATTGGAAAGAAAAGGTATATCCAATGGTCCCAGCAGGTGCAACACTGGATTGTATGCTCTTTGAGGAGAAAGAAAAAAGGGTTGAAAAGAAATTAAAGGCAGTAAAGTAATCGGAGGTCATGAAATGAGACATACCATTTCTGTACTTGTGGAAAATAAATTTGGAGTTCTTTCGAGGATTTCAGGACTTTTCAGTGGCAGGGGATATAACATCGAGAGCCTTTCTGTTGGTGAAACAATAGACCCAAATATCTCAATTATGACTATTGTTACTACAGGAGATGACTGGGTTATAGAACAGATTACCAAACAACTCAATAAACTAATAGATGTAATTAAGGTTGTAGACCTTACTGAACTTGATCATGTAGAAAGGGAGATGGTGCTTATTAAAGTTGCTCCGAAACAAGAAAATAAGGCAGAAGTATTGAGGATTGCAGAAATATTTAGGGGAAGGGTTGTGGATTCTTCTCCAAATACATACACTATAGAAATAACAGGCGATGAAAAAAAAATCGAGGCATTTATTGAGTTAATGAAGCCAATGGGAATAAAAGAGTTTGTAAGGACAGGAAAAGTAGCTATTGCAAGAGAAATCATTAAAAAGAAATGAGTCCATTAAGTACCCGAGAGCCAGAGATTTTGAACTATTTGAACAATGTTGAACCATCTTTCATCTGTCATTACGAGGCGAAGCCGAAGCAATCTCAAAAAATGAGATTCCTCGCTCCGCTCGGAATGACAGATGGGACAAGCTCGGAATGACAGACATTGTTGAACAAAATCAAAGTTGTTCAACATGTGGTACCGTAGAGACCCATTCTTATCGCTGGATTTGGGTAAGGAAATAACTTAATAATTTAAATAGGGTTTCACAAAATTAAAAAATTCCCTCTCCCTTTTGGGGAGAGGAATAGGGTGAGGGGTAAGGAATATGAATAATAAAGTATATCTTATTGATGTTACCAATAGAGACGGTGTTCAGACATCGAGGATTTTGCTACCAAAGCTCTCAAAGACCATGCTTAACATATATCTTGATGAGATGGGAATCTATCAGAGTGAAGTAGGTTTCCCAACTCTAAAACATGAGGTTAATTACATTAATGCCAACATTGAGCTTGCCAAGGCAGGTGCAATGAAGAGGATACATCTCGAAGGTTGGTGTAGGGCTGTTCCTGAAGATGTAAAGTTGTCATTCAAAAATTGCCCGAATTTAAAACATCTAAATATTTCCATGTCAACATCAGAAATAATGCTGCGTGCAAAATTCATGGGTAAAAAATCATGGAAGGACATATTGGATACTGTTAGGGAATCAGTAAAACTGGCTAAGGAACTTGGTGCAGAAACAGTAGGCGTTAATGCAGAGGATGCATCAAGGACAGAACTTGACAGGCTTATTGAGTTTGCACTTGTAGGCAAAGAGGCAGGAGCAGACAGATTTAGATATTGTGATACACTTGGAGCTGATGATCCGATAACAATTTATGAAAGGATAAAGGCACTATCATTTGCAACAAAATTTCCTATTGAGATGCATTGTCACAATGACCTTGGTATGGCAGAGGCAGTATCTGTGGCAGGAGCTCAAGGAGCTATAGAGGCTGGTGTTGATGCCTATATAAACACTACCATTAATGGTTACGGGGAAAGAGCAGGTAACTGTGATCTTGTCTCTACAATATTGGCACTAAAATTTTCTCATGGTATTAAAGATAAGGTTCCATTAGATGAATATGTTGATCTCACAAAGGCATGGAAAATAGCAAAATATGCATCATATGCATTTAATCTTCCTATCCCTATTAATCAGCCTGGTGTCGGTGCTAATGCCTTTGCACATGAATCAGGAATACACGCTGATGGTGCATTAAAAGATAGGAGAAACTATGAACTATATGACCCTGAAGATGTAGGAAGAGGAGAGCATGAATTAGTTGAAACAGGCCGTATAATAACAACAGGAGAATATGGTGGTATAAAAGGCTTTAGGCATGTGTATAGCAAACTCGGTATAGAGTTTCATGATGACGGAGAAGCAAGGAAGATACTTGATCTTGTGCAGTATGCAAACTTGCATACACAAAAACCCCTTACTGATGACGAACTGATACTCATAGCACATTATCCAGAGATAGTAAGGAGAATACTTACGGTTAATCCGTAATTAGAATGTGGTCTAATATATTATTTATATTAATATTTATCTTTATAAACGGTTTCTTTGCAGCCTCTGAGATAGCTGTTGTTACAATTAGAAGATCCCGCATAAAACAACTTGTAGAAGAGGGGAAAAAAAATGCTGAGATTTTAAATAAACTAAAAGAATCCCCTGACAGATTCCTTGCTACAATTCAAATAGGTGTTACGTTGGCAGGTGCACTTGCATCTGCTATAGGTGGAGCTGCTGCTGTAGAGGTTATCAAGCCTATTCTGAAGACTGTCCCGATACCGTTTATAGCTGTATCCAGCGAGGCAATAGCTATAGGTGTTGTAGTTATATGTATAACTTATTTTTCATTAATATTTGGAGAACTTATCCCTAAATCTATAGCACTATCAAATCCAGAAGGTGTAGGTCTCTTTACTGCACCTGTAATAAACCGAATTTCAAATCTGGCAAACATATTAGTAACTATTCTTACATCAAGCACAAATATGTTATTGAAGCCATTTGGCAAAAAGGCATTTACAGAAAGAGGTTATATCACAGAAGAAGAAGTGAAAATGCTAATAGAAGAGGGTGGGGAGAGAGGGGTCTTTGAGTTAGAGGAAAAAGAACTTATACATAGTGTCTTTGAATTTACTGATACATTTGCAAAAGAGGTTATGAAACCGGTCACTCAGATGGTGGTTATAAACATTAATATGCCAATTGACGAGATTAAGACTATCATAGCTGAGGAAAAATTCTCACGCTATCCAGTTATAGGGAAAGATATAAATGATATCAGAGGTATTTTGTATGCAAAGGATTTTTATAACATACTCTCAAAAACAGGTAGTGTGGATATTCATAAGATTATAAAACCACCAATGTTTATTCCAGAGACAATGAAGATAAGTATTCTTTTAAGAGAAATGCAGAAAAAAAGGATTCATATGGCAATAGTTATAGACGAATATGGTGCTGTTTCTGGTCTTGTAACTATGGAGGACCTGCTTGAAGAAATCGTTGGAGAAATTAGAGATGAATATGATATAGAGAGTCCTGTTATTAGACTCAGCGATGGCTCTATAATAATAGATGCATCTATAAGTGTGAGTGACCTATCAGAAGACTATAATATAGAAATACCATCATCGCCAGAATATGAGACTCTTGGGGGATTTATTATTACATATCTTCAAAGGATACCACAGACCGGTGACATGATCGAAATCAATGATAAGAGATTAAAGGTTATTGAAATGGTTGGTCAGAGGATAGCAAAGGTAAAGATGGAAAAAATTGACAAAGGATAAATTTTTTTATATTATTTAAATAAAAGATTATTGGAGGATTTATGGAAAAATGGAAATGCAGTGTATGTGGTTATGTATATGATCCTGAATATGGAGACCCTGACTCAGGTGTTGCGGCAGGTACACCTTTTGAAAAACTTTCAGATGACTGGGTATGCCCTGTTTGCGGTGCAGCAAAGGATATGTTCGAGAAGGTTTAATGGAGTAGGAAATAATGAATGCAGTTGAAATAGCCATAAAGATGGAGACAGACGCAATAAGGTTTTATAGAGAGGCATCAGATAAATGCAATCATATTGTAGGCAAAAAAATGTTTTTGTCTATATCAGAGGACGAAAAAAGACACCTTGATATGCTCTCTGAGTTATTTAAAGGTCTTGATTTCAAGATCCATGAGGCATCTCCAATGAAGGTTGTAAAAACCATCTTTGAAGAAATGAGACACGAGATGATGGAAAGGGTCAAGGCTACCAAAGATGAACTTGAAGCATTTAAAATAGCTGCAGATATGGAAAAACATGGTATCGAGTTTTATAAAAAGGCTGCTGTAGAAGCTATAACAGAGAAAGAAAAGAAACTCTTTGAAAGACTTGCATATGAAGAAGAACAGCACTATGCAATCTTTTCAAATACCTACTTCTTTATGTCAGATACAGGAAGCTGGTATATGTGGGAAGAACACAGCATTGTAGATGGCGGAACACCATGGGCATAACTGTCCTATTTCAGTCCAAGCACATCTTGCATGTCATAAAGTCCAGATGTCCTACCTGAAACCCAAAGTGCTGCCTTTAACGCCCCTCGTGCAAAGGTATCTCTGCTTGATGCCTTGTGTGTGATTTCTATTCTCTCTCCAAGTCCAAAGAAAAATACTGTATGCTCCCCTACAACATCTCCTCCCCTTATTGTCTGTATGCCGATCTCTTTTTTTGTCCTCTCTCCTATTAATCCTTTTCTCGTATAAACTGCAACTTCATCAAGATCTCTATTTACTGCATTTGAAATCACATGAGCCATCTTCATTGCAGTTCCGCTTGGAGCATCTTTTTTAAGCCTGTGATGTGCCTCTACTATCTCTATATCATATTCATCACCCAATACCTTTGCAATGTCTTGTAAAACCTTAAGAAGTAGGTTTACTCCCACGCTCATATTTGGAGCGATCACTATAGGGATATTTTTAGATGCCTCTTCAATATGTCCAATTTCTTCCTTTGAGAATCCTGTTGTGCCAATTACCATTGCCTTTTTTCTTTCATGAGCTAACTTCATGTGCTGTAGTGTTGAATTTATGGATGTAAAATCAATTATGACATCACAATTGTCGATAATATCTTCAAGCCTGTCAGTGAGTTTTACATTTGTTTCACCAATTCCAACAATCGTGCCAATGTCTCTACCTATCGCATCATGCCCCTTTCTCTCGGTTGCTCCCACAAGTTTTAAATCATGATAATCCTTTGAGAGTGCAGTAATCCTACTGCCCATCCTTCCAGTTGCACCTACTACAATAATCTTTGTCATTTACAAGTCCTCCTATTTATTTTTATATTTCAGAATACCTACTATCCATAATCTTCTTTTCCTTTTCTTCCCGTTCTTCTTTATCTCCCACATGAATTTTATACTCCTCAGATGCCCATTTACCAAGATCTATTAGCTTACACCTTTCGGAGCAGAAGGGTCTCCACGGATTTTCCTCCCATGTTGTCTTTTTTTTACAAACAGGACATATTATCTGCATAATTCAATTACTCCACTTTAGATTTTTTTTTATCCCTTCGGTGACATATATTTTACCATCTTTATCAATTATAACGCCGTCAAATCCCAATCTCTTTAAAGCATCCATTCCTTTCTGAGGACCTAAAATAAATATACCTGTTGCAAATGCATCTGTAAGTGCAGCCTCTTTTGTTATTACAGTTGCGCTTTGACATCCATAGGCAGGATAGCCTGTTTTAGGATTTAAGAGGTGATGGTATCTTTTGCCATCCTTAATAAAAAATCTTTCGTAATCCCCTGATGTTGATATGCCTGTATCCGAAAGACCGATGGTAGCAATAATTTCATCTCTGTCGCTTTTCTGTCTCGGATTTTGTATACCAATATTCCAAAATCCTCCGTCAGGCTTTTTGCCAAAGACCTTTATGTCTCCAGCAATAGCCACAATGCCTGATTGTATCCCATTTTTTCTTAATACATCCACTGCTTTGTCTGCTGCATAACCTTTTATAATACCCCCTAAGTCTATCTGTGATCCTTTTGTCTTAAGGAATATCATTGATTTTTCTTTATCAACAACTATATTTTTGTATCCAACTAATTTAAGTTTTGCTTTAATTAATTTTTCATCAGGCATCGCCTTATTTTTAAAGTCCCAGAGCTTTACGACAGGGCCAACCGTAATATCAAATGCACCTTCTGTATTTTGCGATGTATAAATCGCCTTATCTATTATCTCCAATGTCTCTGGAGATACCTTTACAGGTTTGTTGCCAGCGTTTCTATTAATCATGGATATTTCACTGTCTTCAGAATAAAAGTTTAAAAGCCTTGCAAGTCTGTCCATTTCATTAAATGCCTTATTAATTGCCTCTTTTGCTTTTTCTTCAGAGTTTGAAGATACAGTAATCGAGACAATAGTGTACATAGATGTGCGGGTCTCTTTGTAAAGCCTTTCTTGATTAGGGCTACATGAAAATGACAACAAAAGACAGAAGGTAGTTATCAGTGCCCAGCAGGGCTGTTCTTTTGCCTTTGCCATAATCATAGTTTCTTATCCAAATACCTTCCAGTATAAGACTCTTTGTTTTTTGCCACATCTTCTGGTGTTCCTGTTGCCACTATTTTCCCACCATTGTCTCCACCTTCGGGTCCAAGGTCAATAATATAATCAGCAGACTTTATTATGTCAAGGTCATGTTCAATAATTATAACACTGTTACCCATGTCAACAAGTTTATTTATAACATTCAGAAGCCTTTGAATGTCAACAAAGTGCAGCCCTGTTGTTGGCTCATCAAGGATATATAAGGTATTACCAGTGGCTTTTTTACCCAATTCCTTAGAAAGCCTTAATCTTTGTGCCTCTCCGCCTGAAAGAGTTGTAGCAGACTGACCTAATTTTAGATAGCCCATTCCTATGTCTTCTAAAATATCGAGGCGCTGTTTTAGAGGAGGGATTGCAGAGAAGAATTCAAGTGCCTCTGATATTGTCATTTCAAGGACATCTGATATATTTTTCCCCTTGTAATAAATATCAAGGGTTTCTTTATTATATCTTTTACCCTTGCACACATCGCATGTTACATATGCATCAGGCAGAAAATGCATCTCTATTTTTTTCAACCCATCTCCTTGACATGCCTCACATCTTCCACCAGCCACATTAAAGCTAAACCTTGACGGCTTATATCCCCTTATCCTCGAATCTGGCAGTTGTGAGAAAAGCTCTCTTATAATTCCAAGTATCCCCGTATATGTAGCCGGGTTTGACCTGGGAGTTCTTCCGAGCGGGGATTGATCAATGCATATGACTTTGTCGATATTTTCTATACCTTCTATTTTTTTGTATCTGCCTGGAATCAGTTTGCTCTTATAGATGTGCCTTGATATTGCTTTGTAGAGAATCTCAAAAATCAAAGTGCTCTTGCCTGACCCTGAAACTCCAGTAACACAAACAAATACACCGAGGGGAATTGATACACTGATATTTTTTAGATTAAATTCAGAAGCCCCTATTATTTTAAGAAACTTTTCTGGTTTGCGACGTTTTTTTGGCACTGGTATGGTGAGATAACCACCAAGGTATTTCCCTGTTATTGAAGCTGTGTTATTTATTATATCAACAGGTGCGCTTGCAGATATAATCCATCCCCCATTCTTGCCAGCACCCGGCCCCATATCTATAATATAGTCTGCATTTCTTATGGTCTCTTCATCGTGCTCAACAATTATTACTGTATTCCCAGCGTCTCTGATATGAGTTAGGCTTTTAAAAAGTTTTTCACAATCTCTTGGATGCAATCCAATGCTCGGTTCATCAAGCACATAAAGGACGCCTGTAAGAGATGAGCCTATTTGTGTTGCAAGCCTTATTCTCTGGGCCTCCCCTCCAGAAAGGGTTAAGGAAGGCCTATTAAGTGTTAAATAGCCTAAACCAACCTTATCAAGAAAAGAAAGTCTATCTTTCACTTCTTTAATGATTCTTTTGGAAATTATCATCTCCCTTTCAGAAAACTTCAGGTCATGAATGAATTTTTCTGCATCCCTAACAGACATTGCAGCAAACTCTCCGATGCTCACATTGTGCAGTTTGATGCTTAATGCTTCTTTTCTCAATCTCATGCCATTACATTCTTTACAAGGTGTCATATGAGTCAATTCCTCTTCGATAATTGACGGTTGAGGACTAAAAAATAAGTGCCCTTTTTCAATCAAGTTTTCAAATCCTATCCCATTGCATCTCGGACATGCACCATATTTGCTGTTAAAAGAAAAGAGCATCGGTTCTATTTCAGGATAACTTATCCCACATTTAGAACATGCCAGTGTTCTGCTAAACAAAATGTCTCTGTTTTCATCTAATAGATTAATTACAACTGTATCTGCATATTTCAGAGATGTGTCTATTGCCTGTTTTATTTGTCTCTCAATGGAGTGTTTAATTATAAATCTATCTATTACAATTTCAATGGTATGTCTTTGCTGTTTTTTTAAAGATATGTCTTGCGTTAAATCTATCATTTCTCCATCAATTCGTGCCCTTACAAAGCCGTCCATCCTCATTTGCTGGAGTTCTTTTTTGTATTCACCTTTCCTTCCCTTTACAATTGGTGCGAGTACCTGAACTCTTGTTCCTGATGGTAAAGAAAGTATTGCCCTTATAATGTTGTGCAAATCCTGTGTAGTAATAATTGAACCGCATTGATAACAATAGGGAATGCCTATCCTCGTGTAAAGCACCCTCATATAATTGTATATTTCTGTAATCGTTCCTACCGTGGATCTGGGGCTTCTGGTTACTGTTTTTTGGTCAATAGCAATTGCAGGGGATAGTCCTTCTATATAATCAACTTCTGGTTTCTGCATCTGTTCGAGGAATTGCCTTGCATATGCAGAGAGACTCTCGACATACCTCCTCTGTCCTTCTGCATAAATGGTATCCATAGCAAGAGATGACTTGCCGGAGCCAGAAGGACCTGTAATGACGGTTATCTTATCCCTCGGAATCGTTGCATCTATGTTTTTGAGATTATGTTCCCGAGCGCCTTTTATAACTATGTATTCTTGCATTCTGTCTTCTGTGTTCTGTCCCTTGTCTTCTGTCCTCAATAGAGGGCAAGCTTACTTCTCTATCTCTGTCTCTGTCTCTGTCTCAATCTCTGTCTCAATCGCTTTTAACTTTGCAATGACATTTCCAATTGACACCTCGGTCTCGACTTTAAGAGGTATTTTTAAATCGTCATCAGAGAGCCAGACATATATATCCCCTTTATTTTCGAATAATCCCTCTGATTTAAGCATGGGTTTTACTACTACTGCATCTACTTCTTTTTCATCAGGCATTATTACTTTGTCTTTTCTTAATACTTCAATCTCAGCTTTATAAAATTTATTACTGTCAAAGATATTAATATGAATAGTTTCACCTACATTAAGTTTCTGTGTCCTTAAATAATAAAAACCTGACATTACATCCCATAAATGTTCAGTATTGATGATGTGTTCATCCCTTGTCCCTTTTATATGATTTATGTGTATAATTTTTTTGTTTGTTATATCAAAAAATGTCTCTTTGTCTCCCCTTTTTCTTCCTTCTCGCTGTTTTATCTTGAAAAATGATGGAGTGCCATTTATTACATAGCTTTCTGCGTGGTCATCTACTTTATAGAATGTAGAAATAAATGGTGTAGAGTGAACACTGGATATTATTTTTATATTGCCATTGTCATTTGTAGCTTCAAGAAATGCCTTGCCAACATAAATACCAAGCCAGTAAATATCAAAATAGAGTTTTTCCTTTGCGAATTTTAATATAGGGATAGTATTTTTAGATTCAGGCAGTTCTACTGGTTTTTCTCTCTCAGGTAAGGCTGCTATCCGCTGCGACTCATTTTTGTTGTCATGGATTTGTCCATTATCCATAGAAGTATTTTCTTGTATTTGTTCTGTTTTGATTGTATTTTCTTTAAAGGAGTCCTCATGCAGTTGTTTGTCTTCTATCTCTTGTCCTTTATCATCTACTTGGGGAATAATATCAGGTTGAATAGAAGGCTGTTTTTTACTTGATTTAATAAGGTTAGTTTTTTTAGGCAACTCTGATACGATTTTCGCTTCAAATGGTTTTGTAGTAAATAATTCTCCAAAATTAAACAAGTCTATTCCTGAAATGCTTGCAATAACTATAATATGTAGCATTATTGAAAGAATAATCGCAATTATTAATGAGAGTGTGCCTTTTTTGATTATTCCCATAAGTATATTATACCTGAAAACAAAAAGCCCCCAGAATATATTTCTGGAGGCATGTTAAAACATCTTGAATGTTAGACTTAAAACAGACCCTTTACCCTTCCTGTCTCTGTATCCACATCTATTCTCCTATATGCAGGGTCTGATGCGGTACCTGGCATCAATGTAATAGCACCTGCAACAGGAACAACAAATCCCGCACCCTTGTATGTCAAAATATCACGCACAAAGAGTTTCCATCCTTTAGGAACTCCTTTAAGATTTGGATTATCAGAAAGGCTCAAGTGTGTCTTGACCATACATGTTCCCAATTTTGCCATTTCAGGGTCTGCCTCTATTTTCTTTGCCTTTGCAAGTGCATCAGGTGAGTATTCAACCCCATCTGCACCATAGACTTGTTCTGCTATGAGTTCAATCCTTGTTCTTAATGGGGTGTCAAGTTCATAGAGGAATTTAAAGTGGTTTTCTTCGTTACAGGCATCAATTACAGCATCAGCAAGTTCAAGTGCACCTTCGCCACCATACTGCCAGTGCTTTGAAACAGCAACTCTTGCACCTGCTGATTCACATATTTTTTTTACTGCCTTTATCTCATTATCTGTATCTGTATAGAATGCGTTGATACATACAACAGGTGGAATTCCAGCCTTTTTCACAATATTTATGCAGTGAAGAAGATTTTCCGTGCCTTTTTCTACCCACCCAACATTTTCTGTTTTGTAATCTTCTGGTATTGGTCTTCCTGGAACTGGAATTGGAGCTCCTCCATGACATTTCAGTGCCCTTATTGTTGCTACTATTACTACTGCATTTGGTTTGAGTCCTGAATATCTGCACTTGAGATTCCAGAATTTTTCAAATCCTATATCAGCAGCAAATCCTGATTCTGTGACATTGTAGTCTGCGAGTTTAAGTGCAACTTTATCTGCTATTATTGATGACTGCCCTATAGCTATATTAGCAAATGGCCCCGCATGAACAAAGACAGGCTGCCCTTCTATTGTCTGCATGAGATTTGGATTGAGTGCCTCAAGCATCCATGCTGTCATTGCACCGGCTACTTCTAAGTCTTCAGTTGTTACAGGATTGCCATTTTTGTCATATGCAACGACGATCTTTCCCATCCTCTCTCTAAAGTCCTTGAGGTCTTTTGCAACAGCAAGTATAGCCATTACCTCTGATGATACTGCAATTGCAAACCCTGAGTTCATCATAAAACCGTCTGTTTTACCACCGAGTCCAATAATAATATTTCTTAATGACTGGGCGCAAAAATCTATTATCCATTTCATTTCGACATTACGGGGATCTATATTGAGTCTTTTTAAATTTCGTTTTGCGAGTTGTTCATCTGTATAGTTGAATTCATGCTGCATGCGCGAGGTGAGGGCAACCATTGCTAAATTATGTGCATTCATGATTGCATTTATATCTCCCGTAAGTCCTAATGAAAATGGTGTAAGTGGAATGCACTGTGATAATCCCCCACCTGCTGCTGATCCCTTTATATTCATTGTTGGTCCACCAGATGGCTGCCTTATAGCAGCAGTTACTTTTTTCCCTCTTTTGCCAATACCCTGAACTAATCCAATAGTTGTCGTTGATTTTCCTTCACCAAGAGGGGTAGGGGTAATTGCAGTCACATCAATATATTTTCCATCGGGTTTGTTCTTGAGTCTCTCAAGAACTTTTGCATAATCTACTTTTCCATAATAATGACCATATGGAAGCAGTTCTTCTTTTTGAAGACCTAATTCATCTGCAATCTGATAAATAGTCTTCATGTTTTTTTCTGCTGCCTCGGCAATCTGCCAATCTGCATACTTCGTTGGATCAAGTGGCATAGATACCTCCTTCTTTTTTGTTAGTAATTTATGAGCACATTTAGAAACTTATCGTTCATATGCCTCAGATTTTTGCTCAACACAAAAGCTAATTTCTTCAGAATGACATTTGCAAGGACCAAATCTTCATTCTCTATTTTCTCGAATTCATCCTTTGAAAGCAGGAATATCGTGGTATTCTCAAGGGCAATAGCATTTGCCTCGTGGTGCCTCTTTTCAAGGATAGACAACTCTCCACAAAAATGACCTTTGCCGAGGACTGCGAGGGTCTGTTTCCAGCCATCAGGTGTTGTTTTAGAAATTTCGAGTTTCCCCGAGTGAATAAGATAAATGCCTTTTGCCTCTTCTTTTTCTTTGAATACAAAATTATCTTTTTTTATAGACAATTCTTGAAGTTTCCCCGCAATCTTTTCGAGATGTTTATCGTCTATATCTTCAAATAAGACTTGTTTTTTGAGATCAGTTATTGCTATCATAATTCCCTCCTCATTAACTTTTCTATCCTTACACTGCAGACCTTATATTCGGGGGTCTTTACGTATCTGTCAAGAGCACTGTCATTTGTTAATACATTGGCTGCTGCTTCTCTGTAATGCATTGGTATGAACACCACTCTCTCAGGGACCCTTGATGTAATCCTTGCCCTTATTTCAATGCTCCCACGTCTGGACATGACTTTTACCATATCACCCTCCTTAATATCAAGCCTTTTGCTGTCAGAGGGATTAATTTCCACATAAGGCTCACCGGCATGTTTTTCTATAGGTTTTACTCTCCTTGTCATGGACCCTGCATGGTACTGAAAGAGGTTCCTGCCTGTGGTAAGAATAAACGGATACCCTTCATCGGCAGTTTCTGCAGGAGGTGTATATTGTGTAGGAGTAAAATGTACTTTGCCTCTCGGAAATCCACCTTTATAAAGGTATTCTGTGCCGGGATGATCTTTTGTCGGGCATGGCCATTGAATACCATATTTTTCTATTCGATTGTATCTTATTCCAGCAAGTGCTGGCCAAACATGACCAAATTCTTCAAATATATCTTCGGGGGAATTATAATCCATTGGATAACCAAGTCTTTTTGAAATCTCCGTTATTATAGATATATCATCCCTTGCTTCACCAGGTGGATTTATGGCCTTTCTTACCCTCTGCACCCTTCGCTCTGTGTTTGTAAAGGTTCCATCTTTTTCTGCAAAGCATGCAGCAGGTAATACTACATCCGCAAGTTCTGCTGTTTCTGTCAGAAAGATGTCTTGAACAACAAGAAACTCAAGGCTTTTTAACGCCTTTACCGTATGATACATATTGGGATCTGTAATTACCGGATTTTCTCCCATTATATATATGGCCTTTAATTTGCCCTCGAGCGCAGCAGGTATCATCTCGGTTGACTTTAAACCTACATTGGGGGATAAGGATACACCCCATGCCTTTTCGAATTTATGCCTTACTTCAGATAAATCTACTCTCTGATAGCCCGGATATACATTTGGCAGACAGCCTGCATCTGAAGCTCCTTGAACATTATTCTGTCCCCTTAATGGACCAATACCTGTAAATTCTCTGCCAATATTTCCAGTTAGAAGTGCAAGATTTGCTATTGCATTTACATTGTCAGTACCACATGTATGCTGGGTGATACCCATTGTATAGAATATGCCTGCCTTGCGTGAGTTTCCGTAAAGCCTTGCAGCTTTAATTATATCCCCTTTAGCAACACCTGTTATCTTTTCAACATATTCAGGTGTAAAATTCTCCACTGATTTTTTCCATTCTTCAAAGCCATCTACATTTTTATCTATAAATTGCCTATCATACATATCTTCTTTCAATATCACATGAGCAATTCCATTAAGCAGGGCTACGTCTGTGCCGGGCCTTAAATTCAAAAACAATTCTGCAAATCTCACCATCGGGACTTTCCTGGGATCCACAATTATTATCTTTGCACCATTTCTGTATGCCTTTATCATTTTGTTAGCAATTACAGGATGCGTCTCCTTTGTATTAGAGCCAATTATTAATATGACCTCCATCCCCTCAATCTCTCTTAGAGAATTAGTCATCGCTCCTGAGCCGAATATTGTTGCCAGACTGGCAACTGTTGGAGCATGTCAAAGACGAGCGCAGTGGTCTACATTATTTGTACCAATTGCTGCCCTCATTAATTTTTGAAATAAATAGTTCTCCTCATTTGTGCATCTTGCAGAAGAGAGACCCCCAATGGCATCAGCGCCATGTCTGGATTTTATATCTTTAAGTCTGTCTGCAACATAATCAAGAGCCTCATCCCATGATGCCTCTCTGAAATTGGAAGAAACAGTAAATGGATGAATGTGTGAACAGGTAAAATCTTTTTTTGGGGTCATCCTGATAAGTGGTTTGGTGAGCCGGTCAGGGCTATTAATGAATTTATAACCAAATCTACCTTTAACGCACAGCCATCCCTCATTCCATGTATCTTCTTTAGATGTTATCCTTACAACTTCGTTTCTCCTTACATGAAGGGTAATGTTACACCCTGTGCCACAGTATGGGCATATTGTATCAATTTCTTTAATATCTTTTTGTCTACCTTTAAATGCCCATAATTTGCTGGTAAGAGCACCTGTTGGGCATACAGCAACGCATTGGCCACAGAATTCACAATCGAGGTCTTTTTCATATGGCGTGCATATCTTTGACTTAAAGCCTCTGTATCCAAAATCAATGGCACCAACACCTTGAATCTCATCACATACCTTTACGCATCTGCCGCAAAGTATGCATTTTTCAAGATCCCTTTCAATGAATGGATTTCCATCCCTTTTTGTGTATATTCTTCTTTCTCCTGCAAATCTGTTTTCCCTTATTCCATAAAAGTATGCAAGTTCCTGGAGTGTGCAGTCTCCTGCCCTCTCGCATACCATGCAGTCGTTGGGATGGTCTGATAGTATAAGCTCTATAACGGTTTTCCTCAGATCCTCGATCTGGGGTGTCGATGTTGTTACCTCCATGCCTTCACTTACAGGCGTTGTGCATGAAGTTACAGGTCTTGGTATACCTTTTATTTCCACTATGCACAGCCTGCACCCTCCAAATGGAGTAAGTTTTGGATGGTGGCATAGTGTCGGTATGGGGATATCTAACATCTTTGCTGCATCCAAAACCGTTGTCCCTGCCTGAACTTCTATTATCCTGCCGTCTATTGTTACCTTTGGCATTTTATATCTCCTCCAAATGTTCCTTTACTCCATTGCTTCAACCTGCATTATTATCTTCCTACTGCCTTAAATTTGCATACATCAAAACATGCCCCGCATTTAATGCATATCTCAGGAGCTATCTTATGTGGCTTCTTTTTTTCACCTGTTATTGCCCCTACAGGACATGCTCTCAGGCACGCTCCACAACCTTTACATAACTCCTCTATTATGTAGTATGTAAGAAGATCTCTGCATACCTTTGCCGGACATTTACCCTGTAAATGCGCTTCGTACTCTTCTCTGAAGTATTTAATTGTGCTCAGAACCGGATTGGGAGCTGTCTGTCCGAGACCACAAAGGGAAGCAGTCTTTACATCATTGCTCAATTTCTCTAATAGTTCTATATCACCTTCTCTACCTTTTCCACTGGTAATTCTGTTGAGTATTTCGAGGAGTCTCTTCGTGCCTATTCTGCACGGGACACATTTGCCGCACGATTCTGTTTGAGTGAATGATAGAAAGTATTTGGCAACATTGACCATGCAGTCATCCTCGTCAAGGACTATCATCCCGCCTGATCCTACAATGGAACCAACTTTAGCCAGAGATTCGTAATCAACATTTATGTCAAGCATGTCAGGTATTATACAACCTCCTGAGGGACCACCTGTCTGGACTGCTTTCAGATTCTTATTGTTTTCTATTCCTCCGCCGATATCATAAATTATTTCTCTAAGGGTAATCCCCATGGGAACTTCTATAAGTCCAGTGTTTTTGACCTTTCCTGTCAATGCAAAGACCTTTGTACCTTTCGATTTTTCTGTACCATATGATGAAAACCAGTTAGCTCCTTTATTTATAATATATGGTATATTTGCAAGGGTTTCCACATTATTAATAACAGTTGGTTTTCCCCACAATCCCTGATAGACAGGGAAAGGTGGTTTTGCTCTCGGCATCCCGCGCTGTCCTTCTATGGATGCAATAAGAGCTGTTTCTTCACCACATACAAATGCGCCTGCGCCAAGCTTTATATTTATATCAAAGCTGAAGTCAGAATCGAGTATGTTATTCCCGAGAAATTTCCGCTCTCTTGCTGCTTTAATGGCTAACTTGAGCCTCTCAACAGCAAGCGGATATTCTGCCCTAATATATACATATCCCTTGCTTGCTCCGATTGCATATGCACCTATTACCATGCCTTCAATGACAGCATGTGGATTGCCTTCTATAATTGCTCTGTCCATAAAGGCTCCCGGGTCCCCTTCATCAGCATTGCATATGATATATTTCTGATTTGATTGCACACCACGACATACTTCCCATTTAACACCTGTTGGAAAGCCTGCGCCACCTCTGCCTCTTAATCCTGATTTCTTTATCTCCTCTATAACATTTTCAGGTTCCATGAATTTGAAAACCTTTTCAGTTGCCTTATAGCCTCCGGTAGATATATAGGAGTCTATACTTTCAGGGTCAATATTCCCGCAATCGGAAAGTACAACCTTTACTTGTTTTTTATGGAAATTGTGGTAATCATCTGTAACCAGCCAGTCTGCAACAGGATTGCCGCCAATAATATGTTCATCCACAATCTTTTGAACCATTTCAGGTTTTATGTATTGATATGTTACCTTGTTATCATTGATTATCACATCAACAAGCACATCTTTAGCGCACAAGCCTCGGCAGCCAACTTTGTGAATAGAGCATCCCATCTGCAATTTAGCCTGAATGTTCCGCTCTTTTAATTCTGAATCAAATGCTGCGAGCACCTCTGTGCCTCCCGCGGCAATGCCGCCTGTGCCCATGCATACCTTTATTTCAAGTTTGTTCATTAGCCTTCTTGCCTCAGAGCTTTTATCTCTTTTGTAAGTTTATCTGCAGTCATTTTCCCGTAAACCTTCTTATTGATTATCACAACAGGTGCAATACTACATGCTCCAACACATGCCACCTGCTCAAGGGTGAATTTCTTATCATCAGTGGTATTATTTTCATCTGTGAGATGTAACTCTCTTTTTGCGCTGTTTATGAGCTTTTCTGCTCCTTTCACATGACAGGCTGTTCCGCAGCAGGCGGTAATTATATTTTTGCCCCTCGGTTTAAGATAAAACTGCGCATAAAATGTGGCAACCCCGAAAAAGCGGCTTGCTGGAATATTAAGCTCTTTTGAGAAAAAATATACGGCATCTTCAGGTATATAGCCAAAGGCGTTCTGCGTCTCCTGTAAAAGGGAGATAATATTGCCTTCTTTCTTTTTAAAATTATTGATGAGTGATTTTAGTGTCTCTTCCAATAGATTTAGGTTCTCCTTCGTTTTCAGCTAAAGTTATAAACTTTAGCACAGCAATATATAGGGATTCAATGAGGCTATATATCTATTAAAAATTTTAATTTTATTATACAAGATGCTATAGTTAATACAGAGCACAGAATGCTAAATATTAATAAACTCCTTTGCAACAGAGCTTATGAACTCATTAAGGCAGGCAATGCCGGGATGTCAGCAGCCTGTCAACTGGCGGGTATTGTTGATAATCTGCTTATTTCAACATGTTCTGAAATCACATCTCGGAGACCTGAACTTCAGTTAGCCATTGTTGCTATTGGAGGTTATGGACGAAAAGAGATTGCACCCTATTCAGATATTGATATTATGCTTCTTGCAAAAAAAAGAGATGTTGTTAGTATGGATATAGCACAATCTATCTTATATCGCCTTTGGGATACAGGTATGAATATAAGCCACTGCTTTAGGACATTGGATGAATGTATAGAAGATGCAGTAGGTGATATACATACCCGCACATCGCTTATTGAAGCAAGATTCCTATCAGGTAATCAGGCTGTCTTTAATGAGTTCAAGCAGGATGTCTACCAGAAATTATTATTCAAAAAGAAAAAGGAATTTGTAAGAGAGATGCTCAGAGATATAGAGGAAAGACATAGAAAATACGGTGATTCTGTGTATCTCCTTGAACCAAATGTAAAAGAGGGAAGGGGAGGTATCAGAGATGTCCATTGCATATCATGGCTTCTGAAAACAAGTCTATCAACAACATATGTGCGAGTTAATGAAATCAATGGATTAAAAAATTTATTACCATCTGATAACTATAACCACTTTATAAAGGCATATGACTTTATTTTAAAGACGAGGATATCTCTGCATCATATCTCAAAAAGAAGAAATGACATTTTGTCATTTGAGTTTCAGGATGAAACAGCAAAAATCATGGGGCTAAAAGACACAAAATGGTTTATGGCATCCGAGATATTCATGAGGCTCTATTATAAGAAGGCCAAAAATATAATGGATACACTTCAGAGAATTGAAAATATTTGCAGTCGGCAATATATAAATTTTTTCATTCCAGTTGATGTAAAGAAAATAACAGATGATTTTTATCTATCCAAAAATGAAATTACACTAAAAGACATAAATTTATTGAAAAATACTGATAAGATATTCGAGGCATTTTATATTTATTCCACCACATTGAAAAAGTTCAGCACACAGGTCAGAGACACTATAAAAAACAGATTCCTTTTTATCAATCAAAAGACTCGTTCATCAAAAAAAGCAATAATGCATTTTATGAATATACTGAAAGGCAATAGGGTATATGAGACACTGAGAGAAATGCACGATACGGGTATCCTTGACAGATTTATTCCGGAATTCGGCAGATTAAGGCACCTTGTTATACATGAACCATATCATAGATATACAGTTGATGAACACACTCTTATAGCTATAAGAAACCTTGAGAGATTGAAAAATACACGGCATCAAAAGTTACAGTATCTATCAGATATTATGAGAAAAGTGAAACAAGAAATCTTATTTTTATCCATACTCTTGCATGACATCGGCAAAGGTATCCCAGAGAAACATCATGAAGATTATGGATACAGGATGCTTAAAGGTATTATGGAAAGATTTAATATAGCTAATGATGATAGACAAAAAATAGAGTTTCTTGTAAAAAATCACATTGTAATGTCAAAGCTTACCCTAATGCGCGATATCGATGCACCAGAGACTATTGCTCAACTTGCAGAGATAGTAGAAAACATAGATAATCTTAATGCCTTATACCTCATGACATATGCAGACATGACAGCAGTAAATCCACATTTCTGGACAGAATGGAAGGCATATCTTTTTCATGAGATGTATGTAAGGACATCTGCATATCTTATAGGACTGAAGAAACAATATCTTGATATACATGACCCTAAAATTAAAGAGTTTGTTAAGAATATGCCTGATAGATACTTAATTTCTAATACAATTGATGCGATAAACACTGACTACTATCTATCAATATCGAAAAAAGAAAAGCCGATAATTTCCATATCAGAAAGACAAGATGGCACAGCAGAATTAATTATCATTGCCAATAATATGCCGGGTCTTTTTGCAAAAATAGTTGGTTCACTTGGACGCAGGGGGCTAAACATATTTCGCGCAAGGCTTTATACAGGGATAAATGGCCTTGTAATAGACAAAATACTAATATCAAACTGGAAAGATATGTGGTGGCACGGAATGGGGGAACAAGTAAAGGAGGATATAAAGGAGGCAATATTTCAAGGACATGATAAGACTTTTTCTCTCCACCCATTCACTAACTTACCAATTTACCGATTTGCGCCTTTTATTGAAATTGACAATGAAACATCCATTGAATATACAATACTTGAATTGTTTTCTCATGATAGGCTTGGATTGTTGTATGATATATCAATGCAGCTTTATAAATATGGCATTGATATTATATCAGCGATTATTAATACAGAGGATGGGGTTGCACGAGATGTCTTTTATCTGCAGTGCAAAGGGAATAAACTTGATGCAGAGTTAGTAATAAAAGTTTTGAATTCAATTCAGATTGTTGTTTTACAGAAATAATCATGAGGAAAAAAATCATTTATATTGCAATATTAGTTGTTTTTCTTGGCATATCTTTTTATGCCTTGAGAAGTCCTAATATCTCTAATGCACTTAAAAAAGTAATCTTACCAGAACTTGAATCAATGTCAGGCAGGAAATTCATAGCTCAAAGGATATATATAAATATATTCCCCCTGTTTATAGAGATGAAAGATGTAAAGGCATTTGATGACAACGGAAACCGAATCCTTACCGCTGAACGGGTAAAGGGTTATATAGAAATTTCAGGATTGATGAGAAAAGAAATAGTATTAAGACGGCTTGTCATAAAAGCACCTGTCATACAGTCAGATGCAAAACAGGTTGAGGAGATAACACAGAACATAAAAAAATATCTATCAGAAGAATCAAAAATGCCTTTTAAGGTGATTGTAAAATCTATAGATATCGGCAGTGGTGCAATATTCTTTCAGGACAAAGACTACAGCATTTTCTCTAAAGGTATTAATGTTAGCACAATATTATCGGACATCCCGAGATTTAGAATATCATCTGAAGACATCAGCATAATCAAAAAAGGATTTCCTGAATTTTCATCAATGATAGAAATGTTTTTCTATATAAAAGGAGATGATGTGGCTCTGAAGAGCTTAAAGATATTATCTCATGGCTCTGAGATAAAGACATCGGGGATATTTGGAACAGAGAAATTAAGTGGTGAGTTCAACACAGAAATAAATCTATTAGCAGAATCAGTAAAAAAGATCTTTGGTCTCAGAAATAGGGGTGAAGGAGATATAGTTGCTCATGGTTCTATAAAAATTGATGACATGAAATCAGTTCAAAAGGTATGGACAAATAGAATTTCTATAGATATGAAAATTAAAGGAAACATGTTTCTTGAAACACTCATGGAATTACTTTCAGTAAAGGAAAAATTGCAGGGGCATCTAAATTTTGATGGAAATATCAAGGGGTATCTAAATAATCTTCAAGGCAATGCAAAGGCAAAACTTCAAAATGGTAATCTCTTTAATGTAGAAGTTGATAGCTTAAGCTGTAATGTATCTTACAAAGATGGTATCATGAAATTTACTGCTGGGAGTGCCAATCTTTACAGAGGGACTGCTCATGCCGAGGCTGCAATACGACTTCCTATTGTTGATTACTATACGCTAAAAATTAAAGTAAACAATGTAGATAGCAAAGGTCTGTTTAAGTTAATACAATGGGATCCTCATATCCCTGCCGGTAGAGTATCTGGAGAAATAGAATCATCAGGCAAAGAGTTTAATCCACATGGTAATTTTTATTATATAAGTATGCGATCAAACATGTCAGAAACTATGAATATACTTGACAGAGTGAAAAAAGTCGAGGGTGAATTCAAAAAGACAGGAAATGAAATACATTTTCCTGAAATGTTTATCTCTACTGATAAATCAAGCATTTTAACTTCAGGAACGATCGACTTGAAAAATAGCACTATGAGTTTTACTGGTAAAGGTATATCAAATGATATAAAGGAGTTATCATCTCCATATTTTACTGCATTATCAGGTAATGGAAAATTTATCTGCTCTGTATCTGGTGCACTCAAAGACCCAGTAATAGATCTAAAATTTTCATCTAATGCAATATTATTTTCAACAGAACAGTTGCAAATTCCCGATGTGCTGAAAAAAAGAACTATAAATTTTATAAATGCAGAAGCTGAAATGACATACAGAAAAAACTTCTTGGCTGTAAAAAATATGACGGCCTATTCTCTAAAGGAGCATTATAGGGCATCAGGAAATGTCTATTTTAGAAAGGCAAAAGAACTATTTGAATTAAAAGAACCTGATTATGACCTGAATATATCGGTAAGAAACATAGACATTGAAGCACTCTCTGATACCTTTCAAGATGCCCCCAGATTTGCAGGGAATATGGATGCGGATTTCAGATTATATGGAAGATCAGATGATATTAAGGCATCAGGGAATGTCTATGTTAAAAAACTTTCTCTTATTAATAGATACATTGTAGATAGCGCTGATGGATATGTCTCATATGCAAGAAAGATATTTTCATTCGACTCCTTACACATAAAAAGAGGCACATCAATCCTTAATGTTAGCGGAACGATTGGTTTAGATAAGAGATTTTCTTTTGCTGCCAGTGGCCAAAATATAAAAGCTGCTGACATTATATCTGATAATTTTAGTTTAAATGGTTCAAGGAGTTCAAATCATTTAAAAGATTATAAGATTTTTGAAACTATGTTGCTTTCAGACATAAATATAAAAGGAAAAGGGACATTTAAAAATCCAGAAATTGAATTAAAAACCAGTATAAATGGAGGACAGATTAAGGGACATTCTATTGGAAAGGGAATACTTAGAGCTACCTTAATCAACAAACATGTAGACATGATAGCAGAGTTTCTGAACGGCAAAATGAGCATAAAAGGCAATGCTGATATCACAGAAAAATTGCCATGGTTCATAACTGCTGAATTAAAACCCGCACGATATGATTTTATTGCTGCCGGTCTCTTAAAGGATGTCCCAGAGGATTTATTGCTTAATCTCACAGGCAATATAAAGGCACACGGAGACAGAGAACATGTGAATGCAGTTGCAACAATAAATAGAATGCATCTGTATCTTTACGGCATTGGTTTTACTAATAGCGATGACATCAAGCTTATCCTCGAGGATAAAAAACTCTCTATCAGCACACTATATATGAAAGGCGATGTTACAGAATTCAGATTAACAGGAAATATGCTAATAGGTAAAAGCTATGATTTACTTTTAGAGGGATCATCGTCTCTGTCACCTTTAAAAGCATTATCAAAAACCATAGATGTTGTAAAGGGAAATGCATCATTTGTCTTTTCTGTTAATGGTGATTGGGAAAAACCAAAAATAAATGGAGGCATAGATATAAATAGTGGAACTCTTGGTTTTAAGGACATCAACTATCGCCTTGCCTATCTTGCTGCTTATGTATATATAGATGAAGACCGCATTATAATTGAAAGGGCTACTGGAAAACTATCAGGGGGTGATGTAAATATATCAGGGATTGCATATTTAGAAAGGTTTTCTATAAAGAAGTTTTTTTTAGAGTCTAAACTGCGCAACATAACAGCTTCTGTATCCAGGGACTTCTGGGTCAATTTTGATGGTAATTTATATTATAAGGGCACACTGGATAGCCAGACAATTTTAGGTGATATCAACATAAAACGAGCTAAATACAGTGAAAGGATAGAGTGGAAGAGTTGGCTTTTAAAGGCAAGACCAAAGGAAAGACCAAAGGTTGAGGTCACAAAGCTGGATAAAACCAATCTTAATATCAGGGCATCAGGCGCAAATCTTTTCATAGATAACAATGTAGCGAGAGCCTCTATTAAAATGGATGTACTTATGAGGGGAACCATAGGTCAGCCTATACTTATTGGAAAAGTAGAGACAAAGGAAGGAATTGTTTATTTCAGAAACAATGAATTCAAGATATTAAAGGCAAGTGTAGATTTTGCTAATCCCAACCAGATAAATCCTTATTTTGATATTGCAGCGGAAACAAGAGTAAGGAATTACAATATCAGACTTAATCTCGATGGATTTATAGAGCAGTTCAATCTCTCTTTATCATCTAATCCTACTCTTGATGAAACAGATATCTTCAGCTTACTTACTGTTGGACAGATGGGAAAACATCTCAAGGGACTGGAAGGTGGTATCGGCGTGGGTGAAGCTACTTCATTCATTACAGGAAAAATGCAGGATGTATTCGAAGAGAGACTGAAAACCATCACAGGATTTGACAGGGTACAAGTAGACCCTTCTGTCTCAAAATCCACAGGAACAGTAACACCAAGGGTGACTATAGCAAAGAGATTGCTCGGAGATAAGCTCTATGTAACTTACAGCACAGCAGTAGGCACAGGAGAAGAACAGATATTGAAGCTGGAATATACACTCGGGAAAAATACATCCATTGTAGGATTAAGGGATGAAAGAGGCGGAATAGGTGGAGACATTAAGTTCAGATTTGGATTTAAATAGGCAGGCAAAAGGCAATAGGCAAAAGGCAATAGGTTTTAGTTTAATGGTATTTTCATTTTGTCTTTTAGCCCTGGTCATTGAGCCTTTGGTCTCTATCGTTAGGCCTTTTGCCTCTACTCTTGAGCCTTCAGCCTTAAGCCTTCAGCCTGTAGAAAAAATTGAGGTTTCAGGCCTTCACTCCATCTCTGAAGATGAGCTTTTATACTTACTGGGTATTAAGAAAGGAAAAGTCATAGATGAAACTGACATTAGAGAGGGGATAAAGAGGGCATTTTTAAAAGGTATTTTTGAAGATATTATATTAGAAAGTCTTGATGATAATAGAACAAAAATAAAAATAACAGTAAGAGAGAAAAATATAATAGACTCAATAAAGATTGTAGGCAATAATCATTTTTCAAGCAGATTTATAAAAAAACAACTTGGTATAGAAGATGGAGAGAGATTTAATCTCTTAAATTTGAAAGAGGCAGTTGAGTCTCTGAAAAATAGTCTAAAAAAAAGGGGCTTTGTTAATTCAAAAATCACCACAGAAATTGTCCATAAAAAAGATAATAAAATTATTATTATTGTCAATATCATAGAAGGAGAGCCAGAGGTCATAAAAAAAATCATAATATCAGAACCGGAAGATATTGTTAAATCATATCTGAGACTTTCTGAAGGAGATATTCTTGATCACACAGAGATAGAGCGTCTGACAAAAAAAGTAAAACAATACTATAAAGAGCAAGGATATATCGGGACATCACTTACTTATTCGTATAGCAATGGAATATTAGATATAAGGCTTGACACAGGTAAGAAGCTTATCATTTCATTTAATGGCAATACAGCAATGCAATCAAAGATATTACTAAAAGAAATGCCCTTTTTTGAGGCAAACATATTCAGCGATGACATTGTAGAGGAGACAACAGCAAGAATAATATCGCTTTATCATCAACAAGGTTATCCTTTTGCTCAGGTTGCGCCCGTAATATCTCTCTCCGATGGTACCATTTCACTCGAATTTTTTATATTCGAAGGCCAGAAGCACATTGTTGATTCAATAAAATTTGAGGGTATAGAAGGTAAGCTCACACTCCCACAGGAAAGCTTGAAAAATATCCTGACATTACAGATAGGTGGTTATTATAATCCTGATGCACTTGGATCTGATGCAGAAACTCTCATAGAGTTTTACCATGCACTTGGCTATCTGTATGTAGAAGTTCAGGAGCCGGATATAAAAATTGAAGATAATAAAGTAGAAATAAAATTCTATATAAAAGAAGGACCTCAGGTAAGATTATCTGGCATCTCTATAAAAAATAACAAATCTATTAAAGAAGAAGATATTTTAAGAGAGGTGCAATTAAAAGTATCAGAGCCATACAATGAGGTTGATATATCAAATGCAAGGAGGAAAATACTCGAAATATATAATAAACAAGGTTTTCTGGATACCACAGTTACAGTAGAAAGAGAAATATCAGGTTCAGATGCAAATATAATATTTACAGTTAATGAGGGGAAAGTTACATTTTTTGGAAAAGCCGTTGTTATAGGTAATAAACAGACAAGATACCCTGTTATAAATAGAGAATTGATGCATACAGAAGGCAGTCCGCTTAATTATAATCTTGTACTTCAGGAAAGACATAAACTTTATAGGCTTGGTCTATTTACAGATGTTGAAACTAAACTCTCTGATATGCTCGGTGACAAACGTGATGTGCTTTATAGGTTAAAGGAGGCAGATGCTGGTGCAATAGAGTTCGGTTTTGGTTATGGAGAATATGAAAAACTCAGGGGATTTTTTGATATAAACTACAAAAATCTCTGGGGTATGAATAAACAAGCTTCATTTAGGATAGAAATGAGCACTCTGGAGAGACGATTTATGCTCTCTTATTATGAACCATGGTTTATGGAAAAAAAAGATCTATCATTTAAGGCTTTACTTGTTCATGAAGATAGAAAAGAAAAAGGACTCGATACAAAAGATATACGTTATAGAATAAAAAGAGATACTGCAAGTGCTGGCATAGAGAAAAAACTGAGTGAAACTTTAAAAACAGAGATTTATTATGACTTCTCTGTTGTAAAGACCCGTGATATAAAGCCTGATATAGTGTTAAGTAAGGAAGACACAGGAACACTTGTAATAAGCGCAATACGCCCCGGACTTATATATGACACAAGGGACAATCCTTTTGAACCTAAAAAAGGGCTTCTTGCAGGTTTATCCTTTAAAGTAGCATCAGGTATGCTTTTTTCAGAGACAGATTTTACCAAAATGTTGTTGTATATAAACAAATATCAGAGTCTGAGCAAAAGGATAGTCCTTGCTTTATCAATAAGAGGAGGAATTGCAAAGGGTTTTGGCACAACAAGAGATCTCCCAATTGTCGAGAGATTTTTTCTTGGAGGTAGAACGACTGTCAGGGGATATGAACAGGACACGCTTGGACCAAAAGGGGCAGATGGAACCCCGATAGGAGGGAATGCATTTGCAATGGGAAATGTCGAATTTAGAACAGATGTTGGAAAGGGGTTTGGTATAGTTGCTTTTCTTGACGGAGGAAATGTATGGAAAAAAGCAGAGGATATAGATGTCAGCACTTTGAAATATACTACAGGACTTGGTTTAAGATATAACACACCTGTTGGTCCTTTCAGATTAGACTATGGTCATAAGCTAAACAGAGAAAAAGGAGAAAGCAAGGGTGAGATACATTTCAGCATCGGCCATGCATTTTAAAAATTACAGATGGATTATCATCTTACTGGCTACTGGTTACTGGCTATTATCTACTATTGTCTGTGCTGATGTAATAGACCGTGTAGTTGCATATGTTGATGATACTGCTATAACACTTTCTGAATTTAAGGAGACTTATCTGAAAATGAAAAAAACTGCTATGGAAATAACAGAGGAGGATGTAATAAACTCCATGATAAATCGTCTGCTTCTTATTAAGGAAGCAAAAAAAATGAAACTCGAGGCACACACTGATGATGAACTTCTAAAAGATTACATTGACATAAAAATTAGATCTCTGATTCTTATAAAAGAGAGTGCAATCAACCAGTTCTATATGGAGCATATAAAGGAATTCAAAGGCAGAGATTATCTATCTGTTAGGGATGAGATAGAAAAGTATTTATTTGAACTTGAAACTAATAAACAATTAAAAAAACACCTTGAAGAACTGAGAGCAAATTCAGAGGTAATAGTGCAGATTAAAGATAGATGATCACTGCGTGCTCATCACATTCAGGGAACTTGGGACACCTTACGCAGTCACCCCATATCTTATGAGGCAGTTTTGTTTTATCTATTTCTGTAAATCCTATTTTTTTAAAAAATTCAGGTTGATATGTGAGGGCAAAAATCTTTTTTATTCCAAAATATTTTGCTTCTTTCAAACATCTCTTAATAAGGCTCCTTCCTATACCAATTCTCCGATACTCCTCTTTTACAGCAAGGGATCTAATCTCGGCAAGGTCTTCCCATAAAATATGCAGGGCACATACACCTTTTATTATCCCTTGCTCCTCATAGATGAAAAAATCCCTTATTCCTTCATATAGGTCATTAAGCGACCTTGGAAGCATTTCTTCTTTTTTGGCAAACTCATTTACAAACTTATGAATATGTTTTATATCTGCTATCTTTGCTTTTCTTATCATATTTTCTATTTGTTATTTTTTTACCAGACCATATCCTTTTCTTATCAGTTCTTTATTTGTATCTACAGATTCTTTTCTACGAGCGGGTGTTATTTCATCAACAGCATGAATTGCAGAATCAATACTTAAGATATTGGTAAGTCCTATAAGGGCTCCCATCATGATCATATTTGCACCCTTTGTATTTTTAAAAGATGCAGAAACCTCTGTTGCGGGTACCCCAATAATTTTAACATCCCTTCTCCTGTCTTTAACATTGATTAGAGAGGAATCATAAATTAAGATGCCACCAGATAGAAGTCTTTCAGAAAATCGATTATATGATGCTTCATTCATTGCTATGAGTATATCAGGATTTCTAATGACAGGAGAACCTATCATTTCATCAGAAACAATAACTGTGCAGTTTGCGGTACCGCCTCTCATCTCAGCGCCATATGACGGAAACCATGTAACCTCTTTGTTTTCAATCATCCCTGCATACACCAATAATTTCCCTAAGAAAAGAATACCCTGACCACCTGATCCTGCTATGATTATTCTGTTTTCCATTTATCCTTTAAAACCCCAATCTTATATATATTCATCATCTTATCTCTCATCCAGTCAATAGCTTTCTCTGGGGTCATCCACCAATCAGTAGGGCAGGGTGATAATATTTCCAACATACTGAAACCTTTTTCTTCCATCTGATATCTGAAAGCCTTTTCTATCATACTCTTGGTATTCAAAAGATTTTTAATAGAATCAATAGAAGTCCTTGCAATAAAAGAAACTCCATCTAATGTAGCAAGCATTTCAGAAACATGTAATGGATGACCTGATAATTTTATATCTCTGCCTTTTTGTGTAGTAGTGGTTTTTTGTTCAGGGATGGTCGTTGGAGCCATTTGCCCTCCAGTCATTCCATAGGTAGCATTATTCACAAAAAAGACTGTAATATTTTCCCCCCTGTTTGCTGCATGGATAATCTCTGCGGTACCAATAGCAGCAAGGTCACCATCTCCCTGATAAGAGAAAATTATCCTGTCAGGCAGTGTTCGTTTCATCCCAGTTGCAGCAGCAGGTGGCCTTCCATGTGCAACCTCTATCATATCAATATCAAAATAATCATATGCAAACACAGCACACCCTACAGGAGCGATGCCAATAGTCTTTTCTTTAATAGCAAGCTTGTCTATGGCCTCTGCTATTAGTCTGTGTATTAAACTGTGTCCACATCCAGGGCAATAACGAAACGGTGTTGCCTTAAGACTCTTTGGCCTCTCAAATACCTTTTTCATAGCTATAATTATAACACATGATAATTTATAATCGCTCCTTCCAACAACCCGTAGTCACTTACAATAACCTCTTTAATATTTAACACCTCCATAAAAATTAATAAAATGAGAGTTCCCGGTATGATTATGTCAGCCCTTTCTGTCTCAAGTCCTTTTATTCTACCTCTCTCTTCGTGGTGTAATGCTATCAATCTTTTATAGATTGCATTAATGGTATGAATAGAAATCCTATGTAAATGTATTATGTCTCCATTATATTTATTCATGTTCATATCTATAGCTGCTATTGTTGTGGCAGTGCCTCCTGTGGCAATAAGATTAAGCAGAGGGCAGGAAATGAGAAGTGAGAGGTTGCTGAATTTCTCAAGCAAAAATTTCTTTATCGTCATCAATTCATTAGGAGTAGGTGGGTCATGTTTAATGAAGCTTTCGGACAACTTTACAGCACCAATGGGGACACTGCCCATATTTAGTGAGGGGTTAATATTTCGGGATTCTGTATTATTCTGCATTTTGTATTTCGCATTATAAAGTATCCATTCAGTACTACCACCACCAATATCAACTAATAAAAGAGGTAATATATTATTAAAATCAGGCAGTGATGAAATGATTCCTTTCAAGGTTAATTCTGCCTCTTTTTGTCCTGATATGATCTCTATATCTATTCCTGTATTTCTTTTAACATCAAACAAAAACTCCTCGCTATTATTAGCCTCTCTCAATGCACTTGTTCCAACAGCAATGATTTTTTGTACTCCATATTCTTCACATAGCTTTTTAAGTTTTATTATATATCTTATTGATTTTTTTATATTCTCCTTATTAAGGGTGCCTGTTTTTTGCAGGTCCTTGCCAAGGCGGGTAACAGATCTGTCTGTTGTAATGCGGACAACATTTCCTCTCTTCATATATCCGACTAAAAACCTGATTGTGTTTGTCCCTATATCTATAACTGCAATAAGATCAGAATATATGTCTTTAGTATATTTTTTGGAAAAATGCGATTGTCTCGCTGATAGCATTTTCTATAGAAACCCTCTTTATTTCCTTCGTACGACGGTCTTTTATTTCTATTTGATTATTTTTTAGATTTTTTTCTCCTATGATAATATGTACTGGTATTCCAATAAGATCAGCATCTTTGAATTTAATACCAGGTCTCTCATCCCTGTCATCTATAAGAACATCTATATCGTTTTCAATAAATCCTTGATAAAGCATTTTCACAACATCAAGTGTTTTATTGTCATTGATATTTATAGGAATTATCTCAATATCAAAGGGTGCTATACTTTTTGGCCATATTATACCATCTGCATCATGATTTTGCTCTATAGCAGCAGCAGCAATTCTTGCAGGACCAATGCCATAACTCCCCATTATTACAGGTTTTTCCTGTCCGTTTTTATCAAGGAAAACAGCATTCAGAGAAACTGAGTATTTTGTCCCAAGTTTAAAAATATTACCAATTTCAATGGCTTTTTCTATAATAATTGGGGTATTACATTTGGGGCAAAGGTCTCCTGTCTTTACTATATGGAGGTCATGCCACTCTGTCTTGAAATGAAGGTCAGGTTTTACACCTTTTATATGATAATCAATTTTATTAGCACCTGTTATATATGTTCCATTCTTAAGGCAAGAATCTGCAATCATTCTTATATTATGACCAATTGGCCCTATAAAACCTGCCTCAACCCCCAGGATAGAAGTTATTTCCTCTTTAGTTGCGGTCCTGAACTGACCGATTATCTTTGTGAGTTTTTTTTCATGCAGGTCCTGGTCACCTCGTATCAAGACAAGAACAGGTCCTTTATTTGTCATAAATAAAAGGCTTTTAATAAAATAGGCAGGATTAATATTTAAAAATTCAGAGACCTCTTTTACTGTCCTTTTTTGAGGTGTATAGACCTCTTCATATTCCCATTCAGAGTCTTTAATATTAGATGAAATAGAATATGCAACTTCAATATTAGCAGTATAACCACATGAATTACAAATAATAATTTCATCTTCGCCTGCCAGACTGGGTGCCATAAATTCATGAGCAGTTGCACCCCCCATCATTCCAGGGTCTGATTCAACCTGATAAAATTTAAGTCCACACCTATTGAATATCTTGTAATACGCATCAGCATGAAGTTTATAGCTTTTTTCAAGTCCTTCTTCATCTGCATCAAAACTATAACTATCTTTCATTATAAATTCTCTTGTCCTTAATACGCCGCTTTTAGGACGGGCTTCGTCTCTTAATTTTGTCTGTATCTGGTACCATATCTGGGGTAACTGTCTGTACGAACGAATTTCTTTTGATGCAAGCCATGTCATTATTTCTTCATGCGTCATCCCAAGACACATGTCCCTGTCTGTTCTGTCCTTTAAACGAAACATTTCATCCTTTATCTCATACCATCGTCCTGTTTTTTGCCATATCTCAGCAGGGTGGAGTATGGGCATAGATATTTCTTGCGCACCGATAGCCTCCATTTCTTCTTTAAGAATATTATTTATTTTATTCAAAACACGCCAGCCGAGTGGGAGAAATATATATAATCCAGATGCGAGCTGTCTGACATAGCCAGCCCTGAGCATAAGTTTGTGACTGATAGCCTCTGCCTCTGACGGAACCTCACGCATTGTAGGGATGAACATTTTAGAAAATCTCATGATAAATGCCTCCTTAAAAATAAATGGTCTATCAATATATCATTAACAACATTAAAATGACAAATTCTAAGTAAAAATAAAGCCACATAGCAGTTTTCCCTAAAATTATTTTACATAATATATCTTACAAAATGATATAAAAATTTTAAATAGAATAGAGCGAGCAAAACTTTATTTTAAGCCATTGTAAATTTTTATTTACAACAATAACTATAAAAAAAACTTATTAATTTAGCCTTTTAGATTATGTAAAGTCATAGATCTGGAAGAATCTTGATCAGTTTAGAACGAATATCATCTACTGAGTAACTGACCTTGTTCGATTTTATTGTAAAGCGGATTAAAGAAAAGCCAACATCTTCAAATATTTTATTTACCTCTTTGTCTCGCTTTTGACGCCCAGGAAGAATACCTACCCCGAACAAGTGCAAAAGACAAAATGAATATAAGTCAAGTGCCAAAAGACCGCAGCACAATTAGCCATAGAATATCGACGCAAAAACAAGTGCAAACGTAATACAGAGAACGCTACCGCTATTGTGCTGCTGTGTAGTTCAGAACATCTAAAAGAAAAACAGACTATAACCGCCTTTATATTCAATTAAGGAGAGGAAAAATTAACCGCTTTTGCCTGTCTTCATGCCTATTTTACTTATTCTATGGCCTGATTTAAGGGGATAGTAAGGTATAGGATCATCAAAAATAATTGATTGTAGAGCCTCTAAATAAGCCGATGTAAACAGTTTTTATATATAAGATATAGTTTTGAGGATACTTCCTCTACCTGCCCGCCTGCCTAAAGGCGAGGGCGGGCAGGTAAGGATCAATCATTTAATTTCCTCAAGACGTCCAGATTTATAAAAAAGATAATTCTTGTTGTTTAGCTCAACTACACCATATACAGAATCATCAGGATCACAGTCAAGACAAGTAAGAGTTATAGTATTGTCACTTTCATTGAAAGAATACGAAAAACGAGAAAGAAAAGAATTACCAAGAAGATTTTCAGAATTAGAGGGAAGATAAGAGCAATCAATATCCTTAACCTCAAAATTACCAACCTTGACAGAAGAACACTTGAAAGTATATGAAGAAACAATACCCCCAGCAGTACGGCTTATTTGTTGGCCAGAAAAAGAACGAATACCGAGCTTGTTAATAGTATCAGAATTAAAAGAGACAAAAGAAGCTCCTGTATCAATCATAACAGGAACAGAAATACCATTTACTTCAGCATCTATATATTTAACACCACCTTTAACATAGTATTGAATAATCTGGGTTTTAGTAGATGAATAAAGAACCTTAGAACAACTGGGAACATTAAAACGGTCAGGAACAGGTAAAGGAGAAGAAGATAAAGGAATATTTTGTTTAGATGGAACAGAAATAGGAGAAGAAGAAATATGACTTTGAACTAAAATAGTAGAAAAAAAGTATTTCAACAAAAAATGAATAGAAACAGAAAATAAAAAAAGAACAAAAGATGCTATAAACATTTTTTTAGGAGAATACCAAAAACCTGTTTTTTTAGGCTTAAAAGATTCTCGATACCAGTCCCTGTCGTAAATACTCATCTTTATCACCTCTATAATTCTTGTTTTTCATCTGAACAGTTTAAATCTTCATTACGCCAAACACCATCAGAACCCCTAATAAGAACTGTGTTAAAACGTTTAAAATAGTCCTTGCCAGAACTGCCAGAATAACGAGAACAATCGTTGTTAACATCTATTATATCAGATTTTTCTTCTTTATTAGAAACTGATATAGCTTTCTGAGAAGAACTATTAGAATAAATAAAATCAGTAGCTTTAGAAACATCTCTATCATTTTGACCCCCTTTTTTTGTCACTTCTTGAACTTTTTTAGGATTTGCAAAAGAAAAACCACCACGAATAACAAAAAGAGCAACACTAAGAATAAGAATAATAGCAGTAGCATAATAAAAAAACCCTTGTAACGCACCCCTTGGCTTGTTACGACCTTTAGAAGTAACAACATATGAACGATAACATTGAAAAATCTCAGGCCTATACTTTCCTCGTATAGTAGATACGATATCTCTATCATATGGTGTCTGTCTAACATGAATAACATAACGCCCTTTCAAAAAACCACCAAGAAAGCCGAGATTTTTCACTTGATATGCCTCGTTTGATAACCTTGTAATAGATGTTTCAAGTCTCTTAGGGTTCTGAGTTATAAAGACAAAGTCCAAACCAAAGTGCCTGTGATACTCCAAAAGTGTAAGAAAACCTTTTTTTGTATCTTTAAATTCACGAGCATCCCATATCATCTGAGCCTCATCAATTATAATAATAGACCCCTTTTCAATTTTAAGACTTAAACCTTCTTTATCGCCAGGCTCAATCTGCAATAATTCTTTAATAAGATTATTATCCTCAAAATAAACAAGATTAAGATCTTTTTCAAGAATGCCTAAAAACATACATATATATTTGATATTAAGACCATCAATATTAGTATATACCTTACGACCTTTTTGAATAGCAGGTAACAACTCATTTGCGACGACATGGTAAGTTTTACCATCGCCGATTTTACCATAATATAAACTTATCATACTTAACTCCTGATAAGAGGGATGAGTCCTTTTAAGAACCTAACCATAAAAGCTGCAGAGAGAATAGCGAGACCTTGAGGAACACCCAGATCTATGAGAGCATAACCGAAAGGGCCAGCATCAGGCCATTGAAACGAAGTAAGCACATCAGGAAGTGGGATAACTCCAAGAGCAGAAATCGCAACAGACATAATCTCAAAAAGCATATCCATCAGCCAATCGGACAACCACCCGAAAAAATTGGGAAAAAAACAGTATAACCAATTCCAAACTTTACCAATATACTGAAATATACCTTGTAACCAATCCATTATATACCCCCTATGTAAAAATAATGTAATATGCAGCTATAAAAGCCCCAGCAAGAACAAAAAACCTAAAAGCTAAAATTATATCCCTGTAGTGATAAGTATTTAAATCAAAATTTACGCTACCAAAAGGAGAAACTGAAAAGCTAATTGTATCAGGAGCCGAACCACCAACAGGATTTATTACAAGTTTATTTAACAACTGCAATAATCCAACATTATCAGCTTGTGTTGATATTTCACTCCAAACTTGAGAAAAAGTCCGACGACGAACATACTCTTGACAAGTTCCATCAGTAACAGAAGGAACATCAGTAACAGGCGGAGTAGGAACAGAAGACCCACCCTCACCAGGACCCTGTCCTTCAGGAACAGGAGAAGCCTTTTCATTATCAACAACAATATAATCAATGTCTTTTTGAACAGAAACGCCACTATCCATTACATTTTTAGCATCTTGTAAAAGTTGACGAGTTGAATCAGGCGAAATTTGAATCTGAAACTCTGGCGGAAGAGACATACTACCAACACGATTAGAAAACTCATCAAGTTTATCAATAGCTTGTGTAAGTGTAGCATAAGCAATTTGAGTATTTGACGCCGTTGCAGTATCGACAACAGTTCCAAGTGATTGCTCAGAATAAGAACCACTAATATTATTAGGTTTTACGCCGTAATAAGTAAATTCTTCTACAGAATAATAATCAAGTAATTCAACAACACCATCACCATTGTTATCGCAAGTCATACCTCGAGGTAAAGTAATAGTTCTAACAGATTGACCAACGATGTAATACGAACCAGAAGGAACAAATGTACTTGGAACATAAGCGCTTTTTTCCCGAACACCCGTACAAGTTGAAACCTGTTCACGCCAAAAATATGTATTAGTATAGTAACCCCAACTGAATTGACTGTCACTTGAAGGAATATGATTGACAGTAGGACCTACAGGCATATTCACATTAGCCTTAACATCATCACGAAGTCTATTGATGCCGTCCCAGACGGTCAAGGCAATAGACAAAAGCCCACCAGCAACAGTAAAGCCCATAAGTAACCGTCCGAGAAAGAGACCACGCCCGACAATAGATGAAGCAGATGCAATTTTAGACGCCCCTGATTGCGTCATAGTCATAAACTGGTTGAAAGTAGAAGGCACACGATAGGCATAAACAGGTTGCCAAGCAAAGAAATAAACAGTAAAGAAAACAGTAAAAGCAATAAAAATTTTAGTCCTTCTCATAATTTAACTTTAACCCCCTGAATAAATGCGATACCACAAACAACGCCAAGAATAAAATAAACAGAATCAACAGAAAAAACCAAAAGCAAATTGTTTATATTAGTCAACAAATCCCTATAATCATTTATTAAATAATGTATTTCGTTTTGCTTTTCGATGATCTGATTTAAACCTTCACATATGATTTGGTTACCAATCGCAATGCCAGGTTTAGAAATCAACGAACAATCTAACATATATCCCCCTCAAATACACTTGTTTTCCATCGACAGATCCCTGTCGTAAATACTCATCTTTATCACCTCTATAATTCTTGTTTTCCATCGACAGATCCCTGTCGTAAATACTCATCTTTATCACGTCTATAATTCTTGTTTTCCTTAGTATATATCAGTGGCCCCGAAATTACTAATAACTCCGAGACCACTGAAAAATTACTACCTACGGAGCAGAGACTTAACAACACGATATCCAGTTATTGCTGCCGCTATGCCAAGCAATGCTAAGCCCACAGGCGTTACATCACCCATTATGCCAGATAAATCGACATTCCACATACCCTAAATCACCCCCTTTTCTTTAATCTATGCGGCCGCCTTCTCTCAATATATTGAGAATTGCCGAGATTGAAAACCCCAGCATAAACACTCCAACAACAAGCCCAAAACCCTGTAAAAATGACTCCATATAGCACCTCCTATTTCATATTTTTTTATTTGGCACTGAAATATCTATACCGTGTTTATAGCTTCCAGTAATATCCTTCATACCCCACGATCGAATACTGCATGAAAAAGTCACATTTGAATTTTCTTTAATCTCAATGGTTGGATTCCATACCTTAATTTTATACTTTTCTGGTGTTCCGTCATCAGCCCGTTGAACAATATGAACTTCCCGATATCTTTTCTTTTCCTTACCGTTACCGCCTTCAGTCTCCCGATTGACGATAGCAATAACATTACCCGAAACATTTGCTTTTAAAGCCATTTCCAAACTCCTTTTACAACATTGATACAAAACGCCAAAGGCGTTACAACGAGACAATCACAACAATTAAGCTGCTCTAGGAAACTGATAATATTTATTGCTTTCACTCATGCAAAGACTAAAATCTTTAGGAAACCCTCTTGCTAACTCAATATCAAATTTCTGTATATCAGATGCAATAAAAGAAATACCTAATAACCTAAATGCCTTTAATGCTTTGTAATACAATGCTTTACTAAAATTGCGTTTTGTCTCTTTTTGTCCTTGTGTTACCAACATTAAATAAATAGCATAATAAGTATTTGCCTGACGCCTACCAAAAAATTGATTAAGAAGGCGAAACACATCAAGACTTTTCATAACTTTTGTTTCACTACCACTCATAAATTTTTCAATTATCCTTTCAGTTTCTTTTTTAGCATCAAAGTTACCATTAAAAAGATCAACAATCTTCATATAACCATTAAATGTAGGATATAAATAACCTTTAGATGCCAATTCTTTTGGTATCGTTTTAAGTTTTGCTTTATGCTCAACTTCAACCCTTAAAATTTTTTGTGCCTGTTTATAGAGACGTTGCTGATCAACTTCATAAATAAAACGACTCATATCATGTTTTTTGAACTCCAAACCTTTACAATAAATTTTAAGAGTTGAATAGCGAGAGGCAAAATATATACCAGTATCTTCATACAAATTCTTTATACGACGTGGGTAATCAAATCTTTGAAGATAACGAATATATGAGCGAACTTGTTGTTCATTTTCAAGTTCAAAATTAGCACAGGTATCAAGACGGTAACAATACCAATCTGTAATACGAGGAATAGTAACATCAAATTCATGCATAAAAGCATCTCTAACATAATTACAAGCAACTAACGCATCCGATTCATTACAAGAATAAAGGTTATGACCAAAAAGAATTTTAGGAGCTGAAAATTCAAAACGAAGGTAAGGGACACCTTCAATATAAACAGGAATTTTATGAATTAAGTCATAAACCCAACTTTTTGTATCCATTTTCCACATAACTTGGTAACGCCAAGACTCGTTACCATGAGAAGTATGAAAATTATTATATTCAAACTCTACAAAACCACTTTCTTTATAAACCCTCTGAGTCATTATTGACCTTTCTCTAAGCCAGTTATACGTTTCATACGATATAATAATAAAAAAGCCCATAGTATCAATCATTTATAAAGCTCCATTTTTTTGGTAAAGTCTCCGACCGTAGACTTTTGAGCGGTGTTACTATAACACCGCTCAAAAAAAATGAAGTTTTACATTTAAAGTTAATCATCAAGTTTTATATCCTCGATTCTTCTGCCTCTTTGTAATTCATGGTTAATATATCCAAGAATACATAAAAATCTCCCTACCACACGACTATAAAATAAGTCCTGAAAATATTTTTTATTAACGCACTGGTTAAATATAGAACTTTGAAATGTAATATCCTGAGCTTTGCTTATTGCATCCCTAAGCAAAATTGATAATTTTTGTTCTTTTTCACTTGCATAACACATTGTTTTGCCTCACTTTTTCAATAATCTTAAAAGGAGTAGAATAATAACAACCATCCAAAAGACCTTCAACAAAATAGCCTTTAGACTCTAAATACCTGACTATTTCTTTATCAGAAATATCAAAATGTTTAAATACACGAAAGCCTTTAGAACGGAGATACTCAACAAGACGTTCCTCTCCTATACGGTCAAGAGAAGAACGTTCTTGAATAGGGCAGGAATATTTACGAGGATAATACTTATCAAGAAGGCGAAGAATAGAACCTATCCAGTTTTCACCACGACCAACAGCCCCTAAATCTTCACGAATAGTTTTGAAACAAAATGTTACAAGATGATTGCCATCTTCATAAAGTTCAAAAACAGCATCGGGTGAGAAAGGATCCTCAGAAAGAGGAAGAAAAAAATATTTTCTTTTTGACATACAATCCCCCAAAAACTATCTTTAGGGGATACATTAACACAAAATAACTTTACATAATATATCTTATCGGTCATTTTCAATAAACATATATTGTTAATAACTTGTTATAAATTCGTTTAATAATGCCTTTGCAAATGCATTATGGTTAGCTTTTATCAAAACTGTATAACTTATAGGCAGTTTAAAAAAGTTTATTCTTTAATGAGTTACAGATTATTTACAAGACTTCCTATGGCAACATCATTATCATATCCCAAAATGTTAATATTGACAAGCATTCCCGGCACTACATCTTTCCTCTCCCTCGATACAACCTTTATGTAATTTTTAGTTGTGCCGATTATTTTTCCATCAATTTGTTCTTCTACTACAATATCAAGGGTTTTACCTATATGTTTTTTGATAAATTCCTGTTTTTTAGTTACACCTATTTTTCTGAGAATAGATACTCGTTCTTTTTTTATTGTCCCAGCAACATGATATGGTAATTCTATTGCCTTTGTTTTAGGTCTTTGTGAATAAGGGAATATATGCAGATAAGAAAAAGCTATAGATTCAATAAGCTTTCTGGTATTATCAAATTCAGCCTGCCCTTCTCCTGGAAAACCAACTATCACATCTGTTCCGAGCGATATATCAGGGATTGCTTTAAGTATTTTTTCTATACCTGAAATATACTCTCTGGACAGGTAAGTTCTGTTCATGAGTTTTAGAATATTATCATCCCCGCTTTGAAGTGGTATATGAAGATGCCTGCATACTCGATCATCTTTAAGTAATTCGATAATTTCATCATCTATCTCTTTAACCTCAAGAGAGCTAAGTCTTATTCTTGGAATACTTGTATTTTTTAATATGGTTTTTAATAATATTGAAAGTGATTTCTTTGGTTTTAAATCTAATCCATATGTTCCAAGATGAATGCCTGTCAGAACAATTTCTTTATACCCCATGGACTCATATAATTTAATTTCGTTGATTACATCATCAAGCTCAACACTTCTTGACCTTCCCCTTGCCATTGGAATAGCACAATAACTGCATGAATAATTGCATCCGTCTTGTACTTTAATTGCAGGTCTATGTCGTGACAAAGGCATAGGATTAAATGAAAATAAATTGCTTGAAGTTTTTTGAAATATTATATTGATAATATTAGATTTTTCACTATTTTTAACTGTTTTTATATCACCTTTGATTTTGTTTAACTCTTCATTGTTCAGCTCAGCATAACATCCTGTTACTATAACCTTTGAGTTATTCTTTAAAGCCTTATTAATTAATTGTCTTGATTGATAATCAGCCTTTGATGTTACTGTGCATGTATTAATAACACATATATCTGGATTTTCTGATATATTAACTATTTGGTGTCCTGAATTATACAGAGCATATTCAATGCTCATGCTTTCTGCCTGATTAGTTTTACATCCAAGTGTTAAAATTGCTATCCTCATGTAAGACTTAAACTATTTCTCCTTCAAGAGAATGTCTGCGCGTACAAATAATTTTTACATTAACAATATCCCCAGTTTTTATGTCATCAGTAGCACTAATGTTTACTACTTTATTTGTCCTTGTCCTGCCTGTAAATTTGGAAGGATTTTTTTCATTATGTCCTTCTATAAGAACTTCTTGAAGTATGTCTTTTAACTCTTTGTTTTTTTTCTCTGTTATCTTATTTTGCAATTCAAGGATTTCTGAAAGCCTTTCAGACTTAATATCATCGGAAAGATGTCCACTCATTAAAGACGCCTTTGTACCGGGTCTCGGAGAAAACTTAAAGGCAAATATACCATCAAATTCAATTTCTTTTAATGCCCTTACTGTGTCTTTATGATCCTCAACCGTCTCTTGAGGAAAACCAGCGATAATGTCTGATGTTATTGCTATATCAGGTATTTCTTTTCTGAGTTTTTCTATTTTCTTGAGATAATCTCCATATGTATATTTTCTATTCATCAGAGTAAGAATCTTTGTTGAACCTGATTGGAGTGGAAGATGGATGTGCTCACAGACCTTGTCTAAATCCCTTATAGCAAATATAAGTTCATCAGAAAGATCCTTTGGATGTGATGTAACAAAACGAATCCTTTTTATTCCTTTTATTTCATTTATCTCTTTGAGAAGTCCTGGAAAATCCATATCACTCTTGTATGAATTAACATTCTGCCCAAGAAGTGTAACCTCTTTGTAACCTTTATCTGCTAACACCTTGATTTCATTTATTATATTCTGACTCGCCCTACTCTTTTCTCTGCCCCTTGTATATGGCACTATGCAATAACTGCAAAAATTATCACACCCATACATTATATTTACCCATGCCCTCACATTATCATTGCGATCAGCAGGGAGTTCTATTTCTGTTATATAAGGGTTATCATCAAGAAAAACATGATTGGCTGTAAGATTAACTATATCCCTTAGTGCATTTATATTTTGTGGACCAAGCACATAATCCACATGCGAGGCCCTCTCAACGATGTTATTTCCTTCTTGCTGGGCAATACATCCTGCAACCACTATTGTTAAATCAGGCCTTCTTTTTTTGAGTTTCTTTATTCTTCCAAGTTCACTAAAGAACTTCTGCTCTGCCTTTTGCCTTATGCTACAAGTATTGAATATTACGAAATCTGCATCTTTAACATTGTCTGTTTTTTCATATCCTTCTAATTTCAATATCCCTGCCATTTTCTCAGAATCATGAACATTCATCTGACAGCCAAAGGTAGATATGTAGTATCGTTTCATAAGTTTCTTATCCCTTCAATCATTAATCCCAAAATTTTTATACAGAAGATTTTACATTACCCAGAGGCTTACTTAAACCCCTTCACAATTTAGGTTAAAATAATGCTATAATTTTATCATAAATTATCTTGTGAAATAAAATTAAGTGTAGATTGTCAACACATTTGACCCCTTTTATGCAAATAAAATTGACCCCCTTTTGCCGTTAAAAACGGCACTATTTGATTTCTTAACTTTTCTGCCCTTCTTCCAATCCATTCAATTTGCCTTCTTCAATTTGTTCTTCAGTCTGTAGCTTTCTCCACTTATATAGAATATGCTTGCATGATGCACAACTCTGTCTATTATGGCTGAGGCTACAACAGGGTCTTCAAATACCTTTCCCCATTCGTCAAAGTTGTAGTTGCTTGTAAGGATTATTGAGCCTTTTTCGTATCTCATTGAGATGAGTTGAAACAGGAGATTTGCCTGCTCTCTCGTTATCGGCATGTAGCCCAGTTCATCTATTATCAGCAGGTGGAGCCTTGAGTAAAAGAGGAGTCTTTCTACAAGGTTTCCCTGTCTCTTTGAGAGCATGAGGTCTTCTATGAGTCCCTGGGCTGTCATAAAGAGCACCCTGAGCCTTGCTGTGCATGCCTTTATGGCAAGCCCTACGGAGAGATGGGTTTTGCCTACCCCGGGAGGACCGAGGAATATCACATTTGCCTTTTGAGCTATGAATTCAAGGCTGCTGAGCTTTATTACTTCTTTGTCTCTGAGGCCCGGCTGGAAGCTGAAGTCAAATTCCTCAATGGTCTTTATGTAGGGAAGTCTGCTCTTTGCCATCTTTGCCTTTATTGAGCTTTCTGTCTTCCTCTTTACCTCTGCCTCAAGTAACAGGGCAAGGTATTCTTCATATCTGAGGTTGCTCTTTGATGCCCTCTCTGAGAGGTCTCTGTAGGCAGTTATCATGCCTTTGAGCTTCAATGACCTCATGTGACTCTCTATCTGTCTGTTCAGCTCTGTCATGCCAGAACCTCCTTTTCCATAACCCTGTATGCTGAAAGGGGTCTCGTTATGTTAATGGAGCGTGCAATACAGGGGTTGTTTATGTTCTCTATTAGAGGTTCTCCAGGGGTCTTGCTTTTAAGAAGCCTCTTTATGCTGTTTTTGTGGTATGAGCCGCATTCAATGCACTCCTTCATGGCGGCTGTTATGTCCTCGGCAGTGTAAATCTCTGTGAGTTTCAGTATCTCTTCTATATGCCAGTACATGTTGGCACTGACTGTCTTCTTTAAGCCTTCTATGAAGACCTCTCCCTGCTGTTTGAATGCCTCTTTGAATCTTTTAAGAGTTTCAGACCTGTATGCCCCTTTCCTCTCCCTATATTCCCTGTTGAGCTGTTCATGTTCTGGATGTACAGGCCTTTTGTGCCTGTCACTTACCCTTATGTCATGTTCTGCTATGATACTGCCATCCATTGAATAGACCTTAAGGGTCTTTCCAAAAAGGGTCTCTATCTTTACCTGCCTGAGACAATGCTTCATGGGCACAGGGTATAATGCACCAGCCCAGCTTATGTAGCCGTCATTCGTTACGCTCCGTATCTCCTTCGGGAAGATTTCAGCAGGCTCTACCTCAGGTATCGGTCTTAGAAGAGGTTTTTCATCACGCATGAACCTCTCTTCAGGGCTCTCTCCGAGGTCACTGTGTGTCCTTTTATTGTATCTTTCTGTAAAGTCATACAGAAGTCCATCAAACCGTGCAATGCCTTCTACCTCAAGCCCCTTGAGAAGATGCTCCTGAATGTAATAAAAGGGCCTCTCTACCTTCCCCTTTGTCCTTGCCCGATAGGGTCTGCACGGGACTGTATCAATACCATAAAGTCCGCAGAACCTCAAAAACTCATCGTTATACCGAATAACACCGTTGTTGTTGTGAGCAATGACCATCTGTCTGGGATTGTCTATAACAATCTCTTCAGCAATGCCCCCAAAATACTCTATTGCACTCGCTATCGCCCTGATTATATCCGCTGTGGTGATGCTTAAGGAACTGCAATAATATTTCTTCCTGCTGTAGCTTAAGATTATCTCATGGATGTAGACCTTTACAGGTCTGCCATTTACAGGAAGCATCCATTCCTTCCAGTCATACTGCATCTGTTTGCCAGGGGAGGTCTCTACCCTCGTTGTTGCCAGGGTCTTGACCCGTTCTCCTTCCCTTATCCCTGACAGATAACGATGCACAGAGGAAAGAGAGCCTCCGTAGCCCTGTTCCTTGAGCTCATTGTATATCCTCGTGCCAATGAAGCCCTTTTTGAGCATTTCCTTTATCACTTCCTCATAAGGGTCAAGTAGCCTTTCATACTGCCTTGCTTTGAATTGCGGAGGTTCATCCTTCCTCAGATACTTCCTCACCGTGTTCCTCGATAGCTTCAACTGCCTCGCTATCCCCTTAATGGTCTCACCCTTCTGCCTTAATACCCTTACCTGCTGCCACTTATACATGCTTATCACCCCTTCTTCTCCTTTCCCTGTTTATTTGAAAGGAGATTATAGTATTGCAGGGGGTCATTTTTATATGCCGATCAGGGGTCAATTGTATTTTACGATCTACAATTAAGGATGGAGGATAATAATGCCTACTGTAGAAGAAAGAGTTGATAGTCTTGAGGCAATATTAGGACGATTTATTATACATACTGACGTCTCTTTGAAAAGATTTGAAGAACAAGCAGAGAGAGACAGACAAGTTTTTCATGAAGAGATGAAAAAGTTTGAAGAACGAGCAGAGAGAGACAGACAAGCCTTTCGTGAAGAGATGAAAAAGTTTGAAGAACGAGCAGAGAGAGACAGACAAGCCTTTCGTGAAGAGATGAAAAAGTTTGAAGAACGAGCAGAGAGAGACAGACAAGCCTTTCGTGAAGAGATGAAAAAGTTTGAAGAACAGAGAGGATGATATACTATTTTTAGTTGAAACTTGAAAGAGTGGCTCCCCCGTGGCATAATCCACGGTAACCAAAAAACATTTTAAAGAAAGGAGCCACATATGAAGGATAGCACAAGACAGAGGAAAAAAGTAATCAGAGGTATAGAGGAGGCATACGGCAGGCAATGGGTAGTAGAGCAGATGTATCGGATATTAGCAAGGGGTAAGCAAGGATTTGACTCACTTATGATGGAGATGGGAAGGATGGTAGCAGAGGCAATAATGTATATAGACAGGGAAGAGACAGCAGGGCCTGAGTATAAGCCATTTTGCCCTGACATATATAAATGGGCAAGTCAGCCTGGCTCAGTATATATAGCAGATCAAAAGGTGCGTGTAGAGCGACCTCGACTTCGTGGCAGGCAGGGGGAAATACAATTAAAGAGTTATAAGAGAATGAAAGAACCTGATGGATTTTCTGAAGAGCTTTTGGCAAAGGTATTAAGGGGCATATCGTGTCAGAAGTATGCTGAGACAGTAATAGAGGCAGCGCAGGCATTTGGAGTATCACCGAGTACAGTATCGAGGCATATTATAGAGGCAACAGAGAAACAACTCAAAGAATTCAAGGAGAGGTCGTTGTCTGATTTTAGAGCCTTTGCCATATATCTTGACACAATACATCGAGCAGGTGAGGCATTTATAATTGCATTAGGAATAGACACAGAGGGTAAGAAGATGCCATTGGGATTCTGGCAGGGGGCGACAGAGAACCATGAACTATGCGAAGAACTGCTTGCGGACATAGAAAGGAGGGGATTAAAACTAACAAAGAGAACAATTTGGGTAACAGATGGGGGCAAGGGAATAATCAAGGCATTAAGGGACAAGTTTGGCAAGAAACTTCTACATCAGCGTTGCACCATACATAAAGACAAGAACATACAGAAGCATCTTGCCAAGAGATATAGAAAAGAGGCACATCGGAGGTTTAAAACAGCATTGGAACAGAAAAGCTATGAAGATGCAAAAGAGATGCTACTTGAAATGGAGAAATGGCTCAGGGGAATCAATGAATCAGCAGCAGATTCACTTTTAGAGGCGATAGAGGAAATACTTACGCTGCATCGGCTGAAAGTCCCTGAATTACTAAGGAAGACGCTATGCTCAACGAATCCAATAGAGAGCATGTTTTCAATGGTAAGGGATGCAGAGGGTAATATTAAGAGGTATCGTAATAGCAGGATGAAACAGAGATGGCTTGCCTCTGTATTACTGTATTGCGAAAAGAGATTCAAAAGGGTTAATGGGTATACCTCAATTCCTGATGTCATCAGGAATATTGAGGCATTAGAGGAAACAGGTGAAACTGTAAAAGTAGCAGCATAGGAGAAAAATTAATGAGAGCCATTCAGAAAATTTCAACTAAAAACTTGACAAGCTCAGCAGAGAGAGACAGACAAGCCTTTCATGAAGAGATGAAAAAGTTTGAAGAACGAGCAGAGAGAGATAGACAAGGTTTTCGTGAAGAGATAAAGCAATATGAGGAGCGTGCTGAAAAAGATAGAAAGTCATTACACGAAGAAATGAAAGCTTTTAAAGATGAAATGCGTGTATATAGAGAAGAATCTGAAAAAGATAGAAAGTCACTACACGAAGAAATGAAAGCTTTCAAAGATGAAATGGGCAAATATAAAAAGGAGCAAGACGAGGAATGGAAAAAGTGGAGGAAAGAATGGAGTAATATTGCAAAAAAGATGGGAACCATTGTTGAAGACCTCATAGCACCTGTATTACGTCCTACCTTGAAAAAATATTTTAACTGCGAGGTATCACTCGAGGGACAGAGGATGTTCAGGAGGAAAAAGGGCGAAGACTATGAAGTTGATGCAATAGCAGCGTGTGATGACAAGGTCTTTATGATAGAGGCTCGTTCAACTCCAAGAGACACTGATGTAAGAGAGATAAAGGAAAAGAGCGAGAGATTTTTTGAATTTTTCCCAGAATTTAAAGGTAAGAAGTTGATTATAATATTTGGAAGCATAACCTTTCCTGAAAATGTGCTTAGGTACGCAAGCAACATGGGAATATATGCAATGGGATGGAGAGAGTGGGAATACATGGATATATTGAATTTTGATGATGTAAAATCAATCTAATAAGCCTGTAAATTGGTAAAATTTGGTAAAATAGCGTTTTAATTTTTGTGGTTTCTTATAATCAACCACTCCGGTGTCTTAAACCGAACTATCCGCCAGTAAAGCCATATATATATAACGATAAATACTGAAACAAAGAAAGCCAATATTAAAGTATATCGCCAAAAAAGCACAGCAGGCACCATGCTCAATAATGAAAATGCCCATAAATATGGAGACACCATAGAATTTCTGATGGTGATATGCCTTTTTCCATTAGAACTGGTAAGCCAATATAGAAGTCTTTTATATATCAGTTGATGTAGATGCATTGCATCAGGGATACCCACTTTAGTTCCTCTTAAAAATCTTCTGCGGTAGATCGAAAACAATGTCTCCCATACAGGATATATAACAAGCAAAAAAGGAAACCATGGCGATACTTCTATGTGTCTATTGACTAAAAGCACAGAGACGTTTGCTATCATAAATCCCATAAAATATGCACCTCCATCACCTGCAAATATCAACCCCCTTGGATAATTCCATATAAGAAAACCCATTACAGCACCTGCCATAACAGCATTTATTCTCAGAAGTAAGAAATCACCAACCATAAATGAAACATATCCTAAAGATGTAAAAATCATAAAGGCAATCATCCCTGAAAGTCCGTTGTATCCGTCTATAATATTCATTGCATTAGTAACACCACCTATAGCTATTAGTGTGAAAGCAAGAGAAAATACACCAAAATTAAGTAATGCATCAATAAAAGGCATATCAAATCTTGTTAATTTTATATCAAGCAAGAAATAACCGATAGTTACTCCACAAAAAACCATAATAAGACGCTTCAATGCATTAACTTTTTTTGTGATGTCTTCTGCAAGTCCACCTATAAAAACAGGAAGAGAGGAAAGCACAAGAAAACCTAAAAACTTAATATCAACACCTTTTGTAATCATAATGGATAACCCTGCTAAAAATCCTATAAAAATTGCTATACCGCCAATTCTTGGTGTTGGTCGTGCATGAAATTTCTGCGGACCACTATTAACCACATCAATGCCAAAGTCTTCATTCTTATAGGTATAACGAATAAGCATAAGTGCTGTAACAGCAGAAAAAATAAATGAAATTAAAAGGACAAGGATCATCTATATAACACCTCATATCTTTTTTTCACATAAAGCCTTAACAACATGACCACCAATATAACCTTTGCCATCTGCTTCAAAGATTTTTTGCATACAATTTTACCCCTCATACTTTTATTTTTTACCTCTTGTATCTTATCCATCTGTGTCATCCTCGGTGGCAATATCTTAGAGTGAAATGGACCAAAGATGCTCTTCGCCTGTGGCATCTCAATCTGTATATCCCCATTGCCAACCTTGATTGTCCTTATCTTTGACCACCTCCTGCTACCATTAGCTCTGTTAGTCCTTTCGTAATAATCCCTCCCAAGATATATCGTCACTTCTTCTTCTATGGCTGCCTATAACACCATCTGGGCACCTATCCTCGTTATCCTCTCTAATGACGGCGTAGTTGTTAGCTCCTTAATCCCTTCCTCAAATGATTTTTTCCGACTTCTTTGATATACTTCTTTTCACGGGTATAATTCTCCTTTCTTTTTTTAGTTTTAACAACCCATTGAGAATTATACCCTAATTTAAATTTGCAGAAAATATGTTACATTATCATCTCTCAGTCTCTTTTTGCCTTACTCCACCACTCAACTAAAAAGGCAAGAAATATCCCTGCAAAAAGTGAGCTAATGGCAGACACAGCAATAATCAACATCCTTTTAGGTTTCACTGGAGTCTCTGAAGAATTTGGATTTTCTACAACATAAAGAACGAAATTTTTGCTTTTATCACTCCTTACCTTCTCTGAAGCAAGCACTTCTGAATAGGCAAGAGAGGCTTTATCAAGCTCTTTGCTAAACTCCTCAATAGCAGTCTGTAAAATCAATTCTCCAAACTTTCTTTCCCTTTGCTCTGATGTAAGCACAATGCTTCCTGTTTTCTTATCTATATCAGCTTTAAAAGGTGGGATATCGATTAAACCATAAGTTTGCCTAATCTTATTACTCACCTTTTTCTGAAACTCAACACTCTTAAGTATTGAAAGACTCAGATTATTTACATCCGAAGGCCTATTTTGCTGCAAAGGAATTATAAAAGATAATCTACCATCCTTCACAGATTGATTCGCTTTAAGGTTTTTAATCATTGCCTGAGTCAAAAAAGAATCCACCCAAAGTGTTGCCCTTGCCTGATATATATTTGGCATAAGAAAACTAATCAAAGCTGCAATAGCAATGCCAATCACAAAAACACTAACAATGTATCTTATCCTCTTTTTAAAAACAAGAATTAACTCATAAAGATCAATCTCATCTGAGTATGCTTCTTTGTTTGCATTTTCCACCATAATATTGCCTCCCCGATCCTTAATTTTCTAAAACTGCTTGATCTTCCCTTCTTTTTTCATTCTATTTATGATATCTTCTACTGTCTCGTCTTTAAATAACTCTCTTCTTAGTTCTGTATAATCTCCCTGTCCTTTTTCATACTGTAAAATAAACCTTAATGCTCCTGGAAGACCTAATTGTTTCTTTAATGCTTCCCAACCAGCTTTCTGTATTTCTATCGGAGTCATATCGAGAATTTTACTCATATTTTAAACACCTCCTTTGTGACAAACTCTATTAAACTTATTATCTTAACTTTTATTTTCTCTTTATTGGCCATTCCTTTACGAACTAATATATCGTCACATGTCACAAAAAAGTCAACATCTGCCATTTCCGCACATGCAATGTGCAATGCATCCATACCCATTATATCAAGTTTTTCAATTTCCTTAGCTCTTTTTTCTAATTCTTCAGAATAATGGACATATTCATTCGCTACCTTTAAAAAGTCACAGATCCTGTTTCTTCTCTCAATAAATGGATTTTTGCTATTTTCATCTTCCAATACAAAAGAGTTTACTGTAGTGATTTCTCCATCTATAGCTTTTGATAAGAGAACTAGGAATTCTATAGTTTCTATCATGATCCGGGGTTGTCGTTGATCATCAAATGGTCTATTGTAAACACACAGATCTAAATAAATCTTCATTTGCTTATCCCAAGTATCAACAATTTCTTTGCTTCCTCCTTTTAGCTTTATATACTTACGGAACTGATAAGCCCCGGCCTTGCCTTATATATATTTGGCATAAAAAAATTAATCAAAGCTGCAATAACAACACCAAGCACAAAAACACTAACAATGTATCTTATCCTCTTTTTAAAAACAAGAATTAACTCATAAAGATCAATCTCATCTGAGTATGCTTCTTTGTCTGTCATCTGCTCCTCCTAAAATTCAGCTTTTCCCTTTATCTCTTTTATAATTTCTTCAAGGCTTTTTGGGTCAAAAAATTTTTTTCTTTCCTCAGTATAATTTCTATAACCTTTTTCATATTCCAGAGTAAATAAAGTAGCATCTGCAATGCCTAATCATGCACCAGCGCATCCCACCCTATTTTCTTTACTTCACTTATAGTTGGCAACATCATGAACACATCTCCTCTATAAATTTCAATAAACTACAAATCTTGACTTTAATCTTCTTTCTGATTCTTTTGTAATTTTTTATTATGTTTTAATTATCTCAACAATCCTTTTGCTTGTCTGTCCATCTCCATAAGGATTAACTGCTTTTGCCATCTTTTGATATTCCTTATGATTTTCTATCAAAGTGCACACTTCTTTTAATATATTTTCTTTTTTTGTTCCAACAAGTTTTGCTGTTTCAGCTTCAATTCCTTCAATTCTCTCTGTTACATCTCTCATAACCAACACAGGTTTTCCTAATGAAGGTGCTTCTTCCTGAATCCCACCAGAGTCTGTCAAAATCATATAACACTTTGACATGAGCCAAATTAAATAGGGATACTCAAGGGGTTCAATTAAGAATACATTTTTTAACCCATTTAATATTCTTTGTACAGGCTCTCTCACATTTGGATTGAGATGGACAGGATAGATTATTTTCATATCATAATAAAGCTCTGCAATCTCTTTAAGGGCATTACAAATATTCTCAAATCCTTCTCCAAAGCTTTCTCTTCTGTGCCCTGTAACTAAAATTACTTTTTCACTGGCATCAAAAAAATAATTAAAGTATGACTCAATCTTATTCTTTAAATCCTGATTTTCTTCTACAATTTTCAATCCTAAAAACAAAGCATCAATGACTGTATTTCCAACAACCCAGACATTATCTTTGATTCCTTCATTATATAAATTTAGTTTTGCCCTTTCTGTTGGTGCAAAATGATAATCAGCAATATGCCCAATAAGGATTCTATTAATCTCTTCTGGATAGGGTGAGTATTTATCCCCACTTCTAAGTCCTGCTTCTATATGAGCAACTTTAATTTTTTTATAAAATGCAGCAAGTGCTCCTGTAAAAGCTGTGGTTGTATCTCCTTGGACTAAAACTATATGAGGGCTAAATTCATTTATTACTTTTTCCAAACCTTTCAGGCTATAGGATGTGATATCAAAAAGACTCTGATTTTCTCTCATTAAATCTAAATCATAATCAGGCTTAATACCAAAAAAATTAAGCACCTGATCAAGCATATGCCTGTGCTGAGCTGTAACACAGACTTTTACAAGAAAGTCATTTGGATATTTTTTAAACTCCCAATAAAGAGGAGCTAATTTTATAGCTTCTGGGCGAGTGCCAAAAATGAAAAGTATTTTTTTCACCCATCCCCCGCTTATCACCTTACTGCACTGCTCATACCGGGTGGAAAGTCTGCGAGCATCTCTATTTTCTCCCAGTTATCCTTAAACCACTCAATATTTGCGTAAAGACCCTCTTTGAAATCCACAATTGGTTTATATCCTATAAGTTCTTCGGCTTTCTCAATTGATGCTAAAAGTCTTGGCTTTGTATCCCATTTTCTTCTCTCTTTGAAAATTAATCCGGATTTGTTTCCTGTGGTTTCTATAACAAGAGATGCCATATCTTTAATTGATATTTCTCTACCAGCTGCCAAATTAAAATTTTCTCCAATTGCTTTTTCATAATATCCTGCTTTTATAAGTCCTTGAACTAAATCAAGAACATAGGTAAAATCTCTTGTTTCATCACCTGTTCCTGTTATTGGCAAAGGAAGTCCTTTCATTGACCAGTAGATGAAATTCGGTATAACATTTCTGTATTGCCCCGGCACTTCTCCGGGACCATAGGAGTTAAAGAACCTGCAGTTAATAATCGGCAAACCATAATGATGATTATAAAAATTACAATACATTTCACCAGTCATTTTGTTTATTTGATATGGGGTAGTTAGATGCATTGAAATAAAGTCTTCCTTTAACGGTAGCTTCGGATATGAACCATATATGGCACAACCGCTTGAAGCATATATAAACTTTTCAACCTTTGCCAGCCTTGAGTATCCCAGCAATTTAATTAAACCAATGACATCCACTTCTGCTGAAATCTCAGGATAATCCACAGAATTCTGATTTGCGAAAAATGCAGCCAAGTGAAATACAATGCTTATATCTTCTTTAAACACTCTTTTTAAGTCAACATCGTTTCTTACATCACCTAAAACAAACATAATATTCGGCAATGGGGTAACATTACAGGGGTCTTTTATTTTTATTGCTGAAAGATTATCCAGCACAACCACTCTACCTTTGCCACCTACAAGTTTTGACAATGCAATGATGAGATTGCTTCCAATTGCTCCTGCTCCACCAGTAACAAGAATGTTTCTGCCTTCATAATATCTGATTAATTTTTTATCAAGCTTAATTCTTCCCAAGTAATCTTCAACCAGTTTTATTTTTTTTTCATAAACATTCATAAATAATCCTCCACCAACTATTTAAAATAGTTTATCAATTTTTCTATGCATATATCCCTGTCAAAATTTTTTTTAACATATTGTAAGCCTTTTTTACCAATCTCTCCCAATGTCTGCTTTTTATCATATAATTTTCTTATTAAATTTTCTGCTTCATTGTAGTTTCCATATAAACAGGAATACCCACATCCAGCTTTTTTTATAATCAAGTGTCCATCACTTTCTTTATTTAAAAATGCAAGAACAGGTATTCCAGCACCCATATATCCTAATATTTTTCCGGGAACTACTGGAGTTTTATTTTTATCAGCAAGGCATACTAAACCAACATCACAATCCTTTACAAGCAGCGGATAGTCTTCCTTAGAAACAAAAGATTTAAAAATAATATTTTTCAAATTCTTTTTTCTTGCCACTTCCTCAAGTTTTTTTCTTTCCATACCATCTCCAACAAACAAAAATACAAGATCATCAATGTCCTGAATCCTTTCAGCCAGTTCAATAACAAAATCAAGTCCCTGTGATGGTCCCATAACTCCAGCAAAAAGAATAATAAACTTATTTTCTAATCCGTAAAGTTTTCTAAAATAATTTTTTCTTTCAAAACTTTCAAATTCTCTCGTGTTAATCCAATTATGTAGTACTATCAATTTTTTTGAAATATAAGGATGTTTATTTCTTAAAAACCTCTCATTATTTTCTGAATGAACAAAAATGACATCTGCACCTTTATAAGCCTGTTTCTCCATATATTGAAAAAACTTAATTAACAGGCGATTTTTAAGAATTCCTAAATCTATTGCATTCTGCGGAAAAATATCCTGCACATTGAGAATAAATTTAGCTTTATAAAACTGCTTTAAACTCGCTCCTAAATTTGCCAAAGTCAAAGGCGGGCTGTATACAATTATAAAATCAACATGAGTAATGTATTTTTTAATTTTCAATGAAAAAATATAGGGCATTGTAAGCTGAGAAATTCCTCTGATTATAAAATTTACATTGTGATGTGGCAGGGTTTTTATCCTTAAAGCTTTAATATTTTTTTCTTCTGTAAATTCTGGATAATTTATTCCTCTTTGGTTTTTCGACAAATTATATTCAGGATAAGTGGTGGCGACAAAAACATTAAAACCTTTTTCATTCAGACCTTCTGCAAGCTCCTGCATAAGATGTGAGGCAGATCTAATTTCAGGTGGATATGAGTCTGTAATTATAAGTATATTCATATTTTAATTACCTGTCCCTTTGACAAAGATTCATTAATTTTAAAAACGCATAAGGTTGAATAATATATTTCCTCATATTGAATTTTGGGAGTATCTTTGCCCGTTATCACATCTATAAAATGTTTGAGTTCTTCCTTATAGCCCATTTCCTGATTAAGCGTTTTAAACTTTTTAGTCTTTCCGCCAAGCCAGTAATAGGAATTTTTGAAGTCCTCGATAACGAAAGTCTTACCTTCACAGTAAACTTCAACCCTTTCTCTTGAAAATGCTTTATCACCTAATGCTGAATAAAATATATTTCCAATTGAGCCATCTTTGAATTTAATCACTATTGATACATTGTCATTATTAACAACTGTTCTATTGTTTCCTGAAACCCTCTCCGCATATGCCTGAACTGGAATACTCTCCGTTAAATAAATCATAAAATCAACAAAATGGCAGACCTCACCAATTATTCTCCCCCCCCCCTTCTCCCTCTGAATGAACCCAGTGCTCAGGAGGAATATAACCAGCATTCACTCTATAATTGAGCATGATTGGGTCTTTTCTTTTTGATAAATATTCAAAAATTTTTTCTCCATGTGGTGAAAATCTTCTGTTATAGCCCACCATTAAAAATGGGTTATTTGACGAGTTTTTATAAACTCTGGTTATATTTTCTAACTCCTCCTCATTTATGCATAAAGGCTTTTCAACAAAAATATTCTTTCCTGATTGTAAAGCTTCAATAACCATTTTCGCATGCAGACTATGTGGTGTAAGGATTATCACTGAATTTATTTCTTCATTTTTCAAAATGGTTTTATAATCTGTTGTGCAGTTTTCAAAACCATATTTTTTTGCTGTATGATAAACATTCGCTCCTGATGATGTGCAAAGAGTATGTAACTTTATACCATCAATTTTTGCCAAAGCAGGAATAAGCAAAGCCTTACCAAATAAGCCTGCTCCAATCACACCAATTGATACTTTGTCTGAAGCTTTAACTCTTTGTGTTAGTGCTTTAAATTTTTCCGCTTTAATATCTCTTTCATCAGGATAATTTATTACAACGCCAATATAGGGTCCTCCTCTGTCAGCAAGAATGTCCTTATAGATTTGTAATGCCTGATTTATTGGAATCCTGTGGGTAATCAATGCCTCAGTTAATACTCTTTTTTCTGAAAGTAACCTTAAAAACTCCTCTAAATTTCGGTTTTCCGTCCATCTGACAAATCCAATGGGATAATCAATTCCTTTATTTTCATAAATAGGATCAAGACTACCAGGGCCTGCTGCTTTTGATACAATAATTTCTACCTCTTTATGCCACATTTCATTTCTATTAGGATGAATATCAGCAACACCTACAACAACTATCCTGCCAGCGTAACGGGAAATTTCCACAGCAAGATGAACTAACTCATCGCTTTTTGTTGCAGCAGTGATAATAACGGCATCAGCACCATAACCACTGGTATATCTTTCTACTAAGTTTTTGAATTCCTCCACATTGGTTGTTGCATTATCTGCCCCCAACTTTTTAGCTAAATCAACTTTGGATGTATCAATATCAAACCCTATGACAGTAGATCCATAAGCCTTTAAAATTTGAACAGTCAAAAGCCCCAGCAGTCCAAGCCCTAATACAGCTACTTTTTCCCCAAAAGAGAGTTTTGCACAACGAATTCCATGCATGGCAATAATTCCAAGCATTCCAAAAGATGCTTCTTCAAAACTAACATTATCAGGTATTTTACAGCATAGATTTTCTGGCACAGTAATATATTCAGCATGAGAAGCATATCCAGCCCCAATACACGCAATTCTATCACCAACAGAAAATTTATGAACATTCCTGCCAGTTTCTATTACGACCCCGGCTGAACTATATCCAAGAGGCGTTGGATTGTCTAATCTACCCAAGGCTTCTTGAAAGGTTTTTAAAAATCCTTCCTTTTTTGCTTTATCAAGAAAGCGTTTTACAAGGTCAGGACGAGCCTTTGCTTTCCCTAAAAGAGATTTTTTACCCAGATCAATAATAGACCGCTCAGTTCCAACACTGACAAGAGAAGCATAATTCTTAACAAGAACAGTATTTGAAGATACATTTGGCACAGGAACATCAGCTATTTCTAATTCACCTGTGCGATAGTTTTGGATTAGTTGCTTCATTTTGTATATATACCTTGAGAGCTACCTGAGATATTTCATCGCTAATTTTCGTATAAATTTTCTAAATCTAACAACAGCCTTTTTATTTGCAGTCGGATCTAAAAAAATTAAAATAGGCTTTCTCAATAATAATATTATTTTGAGCAAAAATTTCTCAAATAAGAATGGTATTTTTATTTTTGAAAATAGTAGTCGTGCATAAAAGAATGACTGCATTAGTTCAAAATGTTTTTTCATTTCTCTGTGAGACATAAAAATCTCTTTCAAAGAGGGAGCTTCCAGATAACTGGATACCGATTGAAAATTATCCAATAACAGGCCGTAATCTATACATAATTGGTAAAGCCTACTTCCCGGATATGGATAAAAATAAAAACATCTTCCAAAATTTGGCTGCAGTTCTAAATTCAATTTAAGGGTATCCCTGGCCATTTCTTTTGTCTCAAAGGGCAATCCAACAATGTTGAAAGAAAAATTTTTGATACCATGTTTTTTAGTTATATGAAAAGCTTCTTTTATCTTTCTATTGGAATGTTTTCTGTTGAGGATATTATTTCTTAACCACTCATTGCCTGTTTCTACTCCAAAATCGATAGACACGCATCCTGCATCCTTAAGTAAGGCAACAACTTCATTGCTGATCGTCTCGACCCTTGCATTGCATAAAAAAGGTAGGCCTATTTTTTTCCTGTATGTTTTACAGAACTCTGCCAGCCATTTCTTATTCAGGGTAAATGTATCATCGGCAAAAATAATCTTCTTTGTTCTGGGATATAAGAGCAAATTATTCTTTATAACATTTATTGTTCGATCTATCGAAGGGAACCGTACATATTTGTTTTTATTTGGATAAATCTCCTTAAAGACATGATTGCAGCAATAATTACAATTATAAGGACATCCTCTGGACAACATCATGGGAAAACACTGACCGCTATCTTCAATGATTTTTTGATAGCCGAATAGGGAATAATCAGGAAATGGCAGATTGTCTATATCCTGAAGAGGTAGCACCGGATTTTTAATCACATCGTCATTGTTTTTAAAATAAAAACTTGGAGTAGATAAATAGGATTCGTTATTATCCAGCCTGAGACATAATTCATTAACAGCGATTTCCCCTTCACCTATACATACCCCGTCAATATCTGGAAATTCTTCAAATATTTGCTCTCCGACCAGAGTAGCATGAACTCCGCCTGCAATTACCAATTTTGCGTTTATCTTACTTTTTTCAAATAAACGATGGACATACTTTTTTTGATTTGTTGTAAAAGATAGCCCAACAACATCAGGATCTTCCATTTTTAAAACACTTGGAATATTTTCGAATTCATTTTCGTCCGTCAAATGACTTAAATAAACACTATGACCATTATTCTTTAAACTTCCGATAAGATAGGCCAATCCATGATGAAAACTTGGATAATAGCCGGTATGAAGATCAAAATATATAAGACAAATTTTTGCCATAATTTTCTTACAATATAGATTATTTCAATTAATCAATTCCAATAATGCATTCCATGTTTTTTGAGCGCTTATGCGCGCATTAAAACCAAGCGAATGTTCATATGCCCTTTCCCCCAGCTTGTCCAAAAACTCACTATTATCGATATACCGGACGAGCAAATCAGCTAACTCCCTGGGATTATATGGGTCAAAATAAATAGCTGCATCAGATGCAAATTCAGGCATTGGCATATGATTCGAACAGAATAAAGGTCTGCCTGACGCCATAGCTTCCAGTAGAATGTTCGGACAGTTTTCACATGTGGAAGCGAATATATTTATTTTCGCAAACTGGTAGTATGCGGGCAGATCATCGTATTTAACATTACCAAGGCAAATGATATCATCTTTCAGCCCATAGTCTTCGATCCTCTTCATAATTTTATGAAGATACCGCATAGATGCAGGCCCTATCAGGACAAGCTTTTCATAAGTGCTTCTCATTTCTTTTAAATATTTCCACGCCTCAATAACCTCCAACTGGTTTTTGTAAACGTCCATATAAGATACATATAAAACATATCCGTATGGCAGCGGTGAACTCCTTCTATTTTCATTTTTGAGAAATTGTTTTCCTATCCCATGAGGGATAACAACTGACTTGCCCCTTCGTAACGGAACAAACTTATCTATTATGCCTTTGGCATAGTTTGAGATAAAAATAACAAGATTGGCTTTTTTGAAAGACCGCGCAAGGAAAAAACGGAGCAGCCAGAGTCTAAAACGCATATATCCAGACGGGTATCGTTTAATTTCATTAGTAGCAAAAGGTAACATATTCCGGAAGGCAACTGCAATCTTACATTTACTCAGGTTTTTTACTAAAACAATACCTCCGGGGCAATACAAAACGCTAGCATCTAATTCTCGTAATAAATTCGGCAATCTAAATTTCTCCCATAAAAACCGATGGAATATGCTTTTTGATGGAAATTCAGGTGCCAATATCTCAATTGCAGAATTTTTATAATTATTAAACAAGTATTCATATTTTTTAGGCGCAATAACAACCACCCTTGTATCCTTATATTCTGTAAAATTGCTCAATAAATTAATAAGATATGTCTGCCCACCTCCTTGTAGGGCAGACAATGCATTAATTACTATTGTTTTCATCCGAGCATATACCCATAAACTTATTTTTGACATTGCGATTATTCATAACAAACTCTATAAACATCAGTACAGCCCATAACAAAGGGTGAGCATTGCGTTCACCGGAAATATGCATCTTAAACAATTCAAGTATTTTCTTTTGATTTAAGGGAATTCGATGAAATATAGTATAATCGTTAAAACGTTCCTGTGCCCACTCCTTGCACGGGTCTCTCAACCAGACATCGATTGGAACAACAAAACCATGTTTAGGCCGTTCTATAATTTTCTTCGGAATATAGCGATACGCCAACTTTCTTAAGAGATATTTATTTTGTTTTTTCCGCAACTTATAAGTCATTGGAAGTTTCATGCTCCATTCTACGAGATCATGGTCAAGAAGCGGTTCTCTTGATTCTAAAGAGAAGGCCATACTGGCAATATCCACCTTCTGAAGAAAATTGTCTGGAAGAGTATAAAGGCCATCAAGACGCATCCCTTGTTCGCCTGGCAATAATCCAGCAGGAAATGTTTCGGAAGTCGAAACGAACAAGTCGTAAAATCCCTTAGTGCAATTTAAAACCTCAGGCAATAAGACACTGTTAAAATCTTTCTCGATACCCCTTAGAAACGCAAATGCCGACGAAATTTGGGGTTGTCTCAATGCCCCTGCAAAAAGCCTGGCTTTATGCTCCGGGATCAAACCTGAAAGAGAAGCAAGCCACATTCTTACATGTTCTGGCAATTTATAAAACAGGCTGATTTTGTTAATAATTCTATAGTAATGATACCCTCCGAATAGTTCGTCTCCTCCGTCACCGCTCAATGAAACAGTAACATGTTGACTGGCAAGTCTGGATAACGCCATTGTAGGGAGCGCAGAACTATCAAAAAAGGGTTCGTCATATTCTTTTAAAAAAGCAGGCATAAGATTCAATAAATCATTAACTCTCAATAACTCATAATAATGCTCTGTTCCAAGATGTTTTGCCACCATATCCGCATATCTGCTTTCGTCATAACTTTTTTCTTCGAAACCGATGGTAAAGGTTTTAATCGGTGTTGTCGAATGTTTAGCCATTATTGCAACTACAAGTGAACTATCTATGCCTCCAGATAGAAATGCCCCCATCGGTACATCGCTTATCATACGAGATTGCACACATCTCACTATTATTTCATCAAGCTCATCCAATACAGATTCCTCTTGTCGTTTCACTAATGACATATCAGGCTGTATATCGCAGAAGTCCCAATAACGTTTTATATTCAACCCATTCCCATCGAGAAACAGGTAATGTGCAGGAGGCAGTTTTTTTATAGTCCTATATATAGAATGCGGAGCGGGAATATATCCGCATTCCATATAAAACCGTAATGCTTGTTCATCAATTTCATAAGAAAGTTTCGGATTAATCACAAATAATGCGTTTGGTCGTGATGCAAAGGCAAAACAATCCTGGGAGTAGTGATAATAAAAAGGTTTAACCCCCATCCTGTCTCGTGCAGCAAACATAACCTTTTCCTGTCTATCCCAAATAACAAATGCAAACATTCCATGGAACCGATTGATACACGAATGTCCCCATTTGGCATAGGCATAAAGAACAACTTCTGTATCAGAGTTGCTCTGCCAGTTATTTTCATCCGGGTCTATCTCGTAACGAAGTTCAAGATAGTTGTATATTTCTCCATTATACACAATCACATATCGGCCGTCACGGGATATCATTGGCTGATGAGCAGCCGGGGTAACATCCAATACTGCAAGCCTACGATGCCCAAATCCGATTTCCCTCTCTACCCACATGCCAGAATCGTTAGGACCGCGTTTGGCAAGCATATCGGTAGCGCGCCTCAATGCATCAACATTAACCAAACCATTATCTCTTTTTAAAATTCCGACAATCCCACACATAGTATTATTTGTATTTATTAGTGTATTTTAAAATCAATTAGGACGGCTTCCTTTTCCCACAACACCATTGGGTCCGGATCTAACTGAAACATTTACAAAACCTACCTCTCTAAACCATCGTTTAACTGTAAAAATGGACTGTGGATAGTCGTATGCAGGGGCATACATATCAAAGGTATCCAAAATTGCCCACTGCTTATTAAGTTCATAGGGCAAGCCAAGGTTTGAATATTCTACAATGGGCATTATCCTGGCTCCTATTCTACCGGCAACATTCCGTAGAAAAATAGACAAAGGTAGAAGCAACGGGACTACCGATTCAATAACTTTATATAAAAGCTGCTTGCTCATATGTTTAGTTAAAGGCCTGAGAAAATATTTCCACTGAATAAGAGAAATCAGCCTTTTTTCATATACATCTATAACCAACTCTCCCCCCGGACTAACATATTGAGCTAAACTTTTAAATGCTTTTTCAGGATCAGGGGTATGTTGGAGAACTCCTAAACAAACAACCTTGTCAAAAGAATATTTTTTTAAAGGAATATTATAGATGTCAGCTTGAAAAAGATTTAGGTTAGGAAACTGTTTATTATTTGCCCAATTTGCATCAACCGCAGATGAGTAATCAAATGAAAAAATTTCTGCTTCTGTACCAAGCAAAACTTCAGTAAAGCGTCCAGCGCCCGATCCTGCTTCTAAAATTTTCTGCCCTAACATTTTTTCTGGCCATTGAGTAACTTCAAATAAACGATTTCTTGAGATTGGAAGCCCAGTATAACTATCCATCTGTGTTCTTCTATGAATGTTCCATTGATATCCAAAAGAATCAGCATAATTTGATTGCGAAACAAATCTCGGAATGTTATTAATCAATGGATACATACTTTTACAATGAGAACATTGTAATTTTGAATCAATCAAAACAAGCTCTTGATGACAGTTTGGGCATTGAAATATTTTAATTGATTCAGGTTTCATGTACCCTCCAGTTTTGCATATAATTTTGCATAATATTTTTGAAATTATTCATTTTTTAGTGATAATCTGCGAGCAGATGATAAAATATGTGAACTTAATGCTATAAGAATTGGCACTATAATCGAAAATTCCAAAATTAATTTTACCAATGTTATTTCAAAATCCCTGAATAAACTTATAGCCATCCAGCCTGAAATCAAAATATACATCACTTTGGGTAACACAGTATCCTGAGACTTTAAAAAACTTAGAAATGCAGACAATGTAAACAAAAACAACATAGAGCCTAATATGCCAAAATTGACTATAAGAGAAAAAAACAAATGCAAAGCACCAAAAGGTGAATAAGCCGAATAACCTAAGGAGTCGTAGTCAATAAAATAACTACTTTTGTCAGGAAACAAAAATGTTGGCAGAATATTGAGCAATTGACTCACTAAACCAATTGGCAGATTCAAAAGCGGCATTGTATTTTCACTGAGTAGATTTATAAGAGAAAAACTATTAAATAATGTATCTGATAAAAACCATATCTTTAATAAAAGTTAAATTAATAAAATCACTTGTTTGTGTTTGTAAAAGAGCTCCAGTTCTTAAAAATGGCATAACTATAGAAAACAGTATCACACAAATGGTAATAAAAACGAAATTTTTTATCTTAACTCGTTTATAATAAACTAATAACATTATCAGAAATGAGACAGCCCAAGTCCTTCCTCCCAAGGATGAAAGTAAAACAACAAAAATAAAATATATAACAAAATACCTATTAAAAATCGTGTTCTTAAATGTTACTATCCGTCTTTTTTTATTTACATTTATAATAAGTGCTATTGAGAGTAATATATTAGTAGCTGCTGTGAATGATCCCTTCCACAATGGAGTAGCACTGATAGAATATCCTGTAAAAAAGAAGTCTTTAAGTGTATATGCAAAAAAGGAAGCTGCTAAAACTCCTAAAACAAAAAATACATTAAGAACAGAACTATTCAATTCAAACTCCTTAATTTTAAAAATATTATTATTTTTACCTAAAAAAAACTTCCAATTACAAAAGACATATAACAAAAAAGGCTGATTAATAAATATTTTATCAGGACATAATCATTAATTTGATCAAAAATCTGGTAATATTCATTCATAGAAGGTTCATATTCAAATAACCTTATTAGTCCAAATAAAATAGGAAATATCCAATAGAAAATAAAAGCAGCACTAAAAAGCAAGATATGATCAATTTTTACTCCATCTTTGCTAAAATTATTATTTAGCTTAATACAAAAAATTAAAGGAATTAAAAGATTAAGCGAGATTAATGCAATTATAATAAGTTGACTAATTTCCATGATTAACTATTCAACTTTATATAAAATAGTTTGAGTTTCACTAAATTTATTAGTTAGCCTTGACGAGTATAGTCTAACATTACTTCTTCTAATTTCTACTATTTTATTATGCTTAATCAATATCTCAACTGCATATTTAGCATCTTTATAATCCTTCAAATAATCATTATCTATATATATATATTTTATTCTATATCCTTTAATTACATTTATTATTTTATTAATATCAGTCATAGCACTCCAGTCAATCAATGCTGATAATGCATCGCCATTAACATAAGGTTTTTTCAGATAATATGTCTGCTGATTTGCGACAATAACAAGTATCTTTTCGGAATCTTTTAGTTCAATGTTTTTATTAATCCAATCATAATCCTCATAATACCATGTTGCTCTGTGCCAAACCTTTTTATCATAAGTTAAGAGATACTTAAAAGCATCATAACTATAAACAAATGTAAAGGTAAAATAAAGAAAAAATGTCATTATAACTACAACTTCAAAGAATTGTTTTAATTTTTCGCCATATTTGTATTTTGTGAACTTCTCATAAATATTGGCAATACCAAAAGGTAAAACTATAGGCAACAGATACAAGACATACCGCTCCTTCTCATCGACAGCAAATTGAGGCATCATAAGCCAAAGTATAAAAAGATAAGACGAGGCTATAAGGACAGGCATATAATTAAGATATTTAAACCTATAAAAGATAAAAAAAATTGGAATAAACGCCATTGGATTAATATGATGCGGTATAAGAAATAACCTTATAAAAGACTCAACAAAATTCTGAATGTTTCTTTCTCCGCCAAGAAATGACTCTGTGGTTCTTAAAGCTACTATATCCCAATATGGATTTTTAGCAGGAAAAATCTTTGTTAGGGCAGGCCAGACAGGATTGCCAATACTCAAATAATTCATATAATAAGGTAAAATCGCGAGTATAGTTAATATAAAAAGAAATGGCAGTGATTTCAAATTTATACTATCAGTCCACATTTTCTTAACTGCCCAGAATAAGATAGGTGGAAGAAACATAAGCATATTGTATTTGACATTCATTCCAAAAACTACAAATAAAAATAAAAAAAATAGTGACTTATTAAACTTTCCCTGCTCATAGAGAATTAATGAATAAACCATTCCGGCAACTGCTAAAATCATAGGTATATCTGTTATAACTACTGTTGAAGCCAAAATAATTAATGGATTAAAAAGAAACAAGCAGAGAATAATAACAACCGTCCTGTCATTAGAAACATATTCCTTGCTGATTTTAATTAGCAAAATCAGAACTGCGCACAATGCAGTCCATATACTGAACTGAAATATCTGACCATCCCACATGTTAATCATCGGGAGATGAAAAAGAGTAAACGCATCAGGAGTGTTATAATGCCAATACGGTCTTACAAGCTTTCTGCCTTGCATAAAAACATCATATACTTTTGCCAGCCATACTCTCATTGCATCTGCATTCCTCGGAGGTGGAATAATAAAAATCATGAAAGTTAGCACTTCAGCTAAAATTATCCATTTAAGTTTGGTCTTAAGGCGGAGCAGTTCGACAAAGAAAAAGATCACTACGGGGAGGGCAACTGCCAGATAGATAATAACTGACAGAATAGTGGTAGCGGTTGATATGCTGACAAATGTGTATGTAGAAACTACCGACCAGAAATTACCTATACAAAGCCACGTGCCTGCAAATAACGCGACAGAAAAAAAAGGAATGTCCTCTTCGCTCCATCTCTTAAGCATTGTCGTAATTTTGTTTTTTTCGAAATCGATCATGGAGAATTACCTTCTTTTGCCTTGAACTTCTGATAATTGGAAAAGATTGAAAAGATAAACTTTTCAATGTTCCTGTTTTTCAAAAATTCTGAACTTGCTTTAAACAACGCAGAGGGTGACATAAGAAAATAAAGCAGTGCCTCCATAATCAGCAAAATGTTATTTCTCGTGAGCACTCCCATATAATTCTTCAGGAAGACCATGTTACGAAGTTTTTTGTGATAACGCATAACTGTTTCGGTAGGTTCCGCAGAAAGGTTAACAAGCGGAACAGTCTCCAGCAGCATATCATAATCCCTTGAAAAGTAATCTTCAGACAGTTTCCCTTCTTTAATCGCAACCTCAGCAGCCTCCGTACCGGGGAAAGGCGTATACAAGTTAAAATAGGTATAATCTGGTTTTATTTTCTTTAAAAACTTAATGTTCTCCAGCATATCATCTTCTGTCTCCCCGGGAAGGCCAATCATAAAAGACGCAAAGCTCTTAATGCCACTCCTTTTCGTTAATTCAAGCGCCTTCATCGCCAGTTCCGGGCTGGTCCCTTTTTTAATCGATTTCAGTACCCGTTTTGATGCTGACTCAATACCGAAGTCAATCTGAATACAACCAGCGTCTTTCATGAGCGTCAAAAGCTCTTCGCTAACAAGTGTAACCCTTGTTTGACAGCCCCACTTCAGTCGCAAAGGCTTCAATTCTACGCAAAGCTCTTTTACCCATTCGGGATTTATCGTAAATGTCTCATCATGAAAGTAAATACCGTCAAGAGAGTAATGGCGAACAAGATATTTTATTTCTTTCACCTGAAAATACCTCTATCTCCTTGTTTTACTGCTGTTAATTTATTCCTCAATTAAAAACATTGTTCTTAAAACTATATTGGGATTAGCCAGTTAGATATTAAAAATTTCACCTGCGTGCTCATGGCAACATTCATTTGTTCTTATAACTGGCTCGGTCAGTTTCATTTCCGGGGTCTTTATACCACCAGTAAATTTCGACCTATTTATCCCTTTGTCGTCCATTTCTGATTTATGCTGCTTCCTCTAATAATACATTGTATCCAAGATTATTTAATCTCTTTATGTAACTCCTCGTTATCTTGTCCTTTCTTCTCCGGTCAATATAGTTCATCCCGAGTTCTTTATATCCCACTTTATCCTTCAATATGTAATAGCACGCTATGAGTATCTTATGCCCTACTGCTATTAATGCCCTCTTTTTGCCACGCCTTCCTACAAGACTATTGTATTTGGCTCTTAGATATGTATCCTTTGTCCTTGAGGCAGCCCATGCACTTTCGGTTAATGTCGCTTTTAAACACTTATTGCCGTGAGTCGTTCCACAGTGTTTTTTTTACCTGCACTTTCATTACTGCCAGGACTCATCCCTGCCCACGATGCTAAATGTGCCTCTGTCGGAAATCTCTCCATATCAACGCCTATCTCGGCAATTATTGAGGCTGCTGCATGCTTCTTTACCCCAGGAATTGTCTGTAGTAATTCGTATTGCTGTTTGTAATTTTTAAGTTTCTCCTCTATTTGCTCATCTATCTTTGTTATTAGTTCTTCGGTTGCCTTTATGTGTTGTAATGACGCCTCTATCATGAACTTGTGATGCTCTGTGAATTTGCCCATGAGCGCCTCTATTATCCTGTCTTTCTTCTTTTTTAATTTACCCCTTACAAGCTCAGACATTTCCTTAATTGTTAGTTCGCCTTTTATCAGAGCATCTACTATCTCACTACCACTAACCCCAAAAGTGTCAGATACAACTGATGATAGTTTTATGTTTGCATCCTCCAATACCTTTTGCACTCGGTTCTTCTCTGCGGATATTACTCCTGTCAGCTTCCTCCTATATCTCGTCAGGTCTCTTAGCTCCCTTATCTCCTTTGGAGGAATAAAGCTTCCTCTCACTAATCCGTTTCTTAACAGCCTGCAAAGCCATTCGCTGTCCTGTACATCTGTCTTCCGTCCAGGTACATTCTTTATATGCCTCGCATTCACTAATACTAACTCAAAGCTGTCTTCTAATATGTTAAATACAGGTTTCCAGTATATCCCCGTACTTTCTATCGCCACATGGGTTATACCGCTATCCTTTAGCCATCTCTTTAACTGCAATAGGTCGTTTGTCATTGTGCTGAAGGTCCTCGTCTCATTCTGAATCCCTTTACCGTCTATCGTGGCTACTACTGTTTCTTTGTGAACATCAAGTCCACAGCCTCTTTCTACTAAAACATCCATACTTAAACCCTCCTTTACCTTTTTGGAGAATATATTGATATATCAGCGATGCTTTAGGCAACAGCGATAAGCTATGCACTATTTTCATCCTCTTTTGTGCCGACTTGTCGGCATGAGTGTTTCATAACATTGTCAACACTGCGTCGTCTTATCCGGTTATGAAAAATAGACGAACTGTTGCAAAAAGTGCACTTTGCGGGACATCCCCTGCTCGTTAGGACACTCATTACGCGCCTCAAGAAGTGAGACCTGATATAACCCGGTGGTATTAAATAACGTGACACAGGCAGTAATTCTCTCGCTGGAAACGGTAATGAATCAAGATCATTAACAACATCAATTTCGTCATTTATATAAAGTTCGCTCTTGTTCTTGAACGCGATGCCTTTTATTCCCGACAAATCATTTGACCTTCCGAGAACATCACAGACCTTAACGAGAACATTTTCTCCTTCGCCTATAACAACAAAATCCAAACCCATCTTATCCAGGGTTTCGACCGGGCGAACGGTGGGGTGAATACCTCCGGCGCAAAAAATTGCATTGGGAAAATGTTTTTTTAATGAAGCGGTAAAAGTTCTTGCGCGATGAAAGTTTGTGGTCAGAACAGAAAAACCTATTAAATCCGGAGTAAAATTTTGAGACAGTTCCTGTACTATTTTGTCTGTATTGTCATCCGGATAAACATCGTAAAGTCTAACCTCATGACCTTTTTGGAGCAGTACCGCGCCAAGATATGTAATTCCGAAAGGAATTGACATAATATAACTTGTGCGCATATTTATAAGTACAACCTTCATATTACGCTCACTGGATGTATAATAAACAAGATAGAATACCAGAGTCAGTCGACAATCCTGTAATCCCTGACATGTTTTTCCATCTCTTCAATTATCTGATGGCAGGAAATTCCGACTACAAGCTTTTCACTTATAAACCTTCCCATATCCATACAATGGTCTGCATTATTGTAATTGTACATGCCGATACGTCCGGTTAAAAGTAGATTTTCGACCTGCTTTAATTTATTTATGACAACCTGCATCTTATCTTCATACTGCAAATCATATCGAGGATAAAAGTTTTTCCTGCGTTTGACAAGATGGCCAATTACTTCCTCTGCTTTAATAAAGCCGCCTTCTACCAGCCCTTCCACACATTTCTTTGTCAACTCTTCATTACTTGTCTGCCATTGCCAGCTATCTTCAGAGCAGGTAAAATCACAGCAAATTGCTGTTTTATCTGGTGGACACAGGTCAGGGTTCATCTGCTTTTGTTCAAAAATTCTGCTGAATATAAATTGTCTTTCAGGAAAAAATATCCACTGATCGCTCAGAATTAGGGGACGGTTAACAAAGATATAAATAAGTATCAAATGTCTGAACTGCAAACTCCCAACTGCATGATTAAACTCGCTATCCTCATCTCTAAAAACAAGTCGTCCCAGTTCTTCAATAGGAATGGAGGATATCAATAAATCGCATGGAAAAGATCGGTGTTCGCCATGAATAGAGCAAATAACAGACGATATTTTCTCATCTTCTTTCCTTATTTCTGTAACTTTCGCATTAGTGATAATCTTACCATCCATTCTTTCTATCTGTTCTTTCAGCGCATTAGGAAAATCTCCAAAACCATTTCTTGGATAATAGAAAGATTCAGCACTGGTTTCAGCCGTTTCTTTTTTTATTCCGAGCAATTTTAAAATCACTTCAAGTCCGCCTGATGAGGGGACTCGTGTGCGGGCCATTTCAAGATGTAGCGATGAAGGATTTCCCCAAACCTTATCTGCAAGTGGTTCGAAAACAAGTTTATAAGCAGGTCTTCCAAATCGTCTTATTATATATTCTTCGTATGAACCGGCATCATTCCTGTTCAAAACCCCTTTGAAAAGTTCAAAGGCATATCCCATTCCCAATCTGAAGAACATGGCAGGACCAAGCGTTTGTGACAAATTGCCAAGCCGCAGCGGGTAATCTACGAGATGCCTATTTAAGAATAAGCGATTTCTCTTAGGAAGCTTGAGCAATCTGTCTCCCATGAGATTAACTATTTCATCAAGGATGCCCGGAATTACAGAATAAATCTTATGAGCGCCGTAATCCAGCGTAAATCCATCATGTTTAAAACTGCCGCACAATCCTCCAATAACAGGCTCTTTTTCGAGGATGGTAACCTTGTATTTGCCTGTCCTGGAGAGAAAATAGCCTGCGGCTAATCCCCCTATACCTGCTCCTAATATAACGACCTCTTTTTTATCTCCCAATTTGAATACTCCTTATTTACGACGTGCAATCACCATCATCTGCCCCATCCAGTACGGAATTGGAACATGTTGTACATGTAATGCCTGCGATAAAGAACTCCCCATTCCGGACAACCATGCAATATATGGTTTCATCCTCAAAAATATATATCCCAATTCAAGACTCTGCCAGTACTTCTGTTTATTTATCATCTGGAATCCCGTAAGTTTTAACATCTTTTCAATAGTATCAACTGTGAAATAATAGAGATGAACCGACAAAAGGAAAACCCATTTACGCCCCATCAGTCGTGCTATCGATGAGCCTATATCAGGATAGTTCACAATAAGCAGGCCGTCTGGTTTCAACACCCGATGACATTCTAATAATACGGATTTGGGATTCGGAGTATGCTCAAGAACATCCCAGAGTGTCACCACATCAAATGATGCATCCCCAAGGTTCATATCGAAAATGGTGCCGGTGTGAATGTGTATGCCATATCGTTGCCTGCCCCATTCTGACAGCCAGCGATTTGGTTCGCACCCTGCTGCATCCCAGCCCCGGCTTTTGGCAACTCCAAGAAACGAACCTCCTGCAGTTCCAACATCCAAAATCCTGCCTTTGTTAGGAACAAGCCGTTCGATAATACCCAGGTGTTTCTCGAATGTTCTCTCGCGCGCTGCCGCCTGAGAAATAAATGTTTCATCAGTGCCTTCGCTATACCCCTCCAGTATTAAATCCTGTCTAATCCTTGGATTTAGGTATTGCAATCCGCATTTACGACATCGTACAAGTTGGTCTATGAGTATCTCGTCACCAGAGGAGCGGAATGTCTGTACTATTTTGTCAGGTTGGGAAATTTCATATGAAGGTAAATATATAACATCGTAGTTATCGGCCCCGCAAAGATTGCAAGCAACATCTTCAAGCAATGATTTATATTTATCGGCAGCATTAGACATTATTATTTTGTCTATTCCTTGTAATCAAATATCTGATTTCCTTAAACCTTGAATTAATAGAGCTAAGTATTATACCAATTCCAAATGCAATTGTTCCAACAGGCAGAAACAAGAGCATAACTCCTGTCAATATTTGAGACGGTAATTCTGTTATATTCAAGTAATTCATAACTCTTAATATAGCAGCTATAAACACAGTAAAAAAGCACAAAAGGCTGGTAAACCCGAATAGTCTCATAGGATTATGATCTCTCAAAATAACGAAAGCCGTTAACATTATACGAAAACCATCACGAAAACTTCTTAGTTTAGACTGGCTGCCTGCAGGACGACTCCTATATGAAATTGGTATTTCTATAACCTCCAATCCATTTTCTAATGCCTGGAGGGTTATTTCTGTTTCTGTTTCGAACCCTGGTTTTAACAAAGGTACGGAATCTATGAAGCGACGGCTGAACACGCGGTATCCTGATAAAATATCGTGGTAGTTTGTATCAAACATGCGATTAATAGAGGCTACAATCAGACGATTTCCAATCTGGTGGAGCTTCCGCAGTGAATCATTTGTAGCATTAGGCAGCCTGTTGCCAACAACCATGTCAGCCTCATTATTCAATACAGGTTTCAGCAATATCAGAGCATCATCTGCTTCATAAGTATCATCTCCATCTACGACAATTACTGCATCTGCTGAAATCGTATTGAAGATTGCACGCATAACATTGCCCTTACCCTGCTTTCGGACATGATACACTATCGCACCAGCCTCTTTTGCAAGCATTGCACTTCCGTCATTAGAATTATTATCAAAAACATAAATAGAAGCATTAGGCAGCACCCTTCTAAAATCACTTACAACTTTGGCAATAGTCAACGCCTCGTTATAACACGGGATGGCAACAGCTATTTTTTTTGTGCCCTGCATATCCATCAACTATATATTTTATTTTTTTTTGCTGAACAAATCCAGATATTTATATACAAGCGCCCTGTAAGGGATCATCTCCATTTTTGTATTGAAATTGCGCCTTAAAAAATTCAGAGGCTGTTTTAAAATTTTAAAGGGGTGATAAATAAATTTCCACAATAAAAAATATGTATATAAATGCAATCTGAAATTATTCAACTTGTGATAGTCGGTTCTCCATGAAGGAGAAAAGTTTAGTTCAGACAGGAATTCGAATCCATGAAAATTTTCATAAATTGCAGCACCCGGAACAGGTGTAATAATAAAAAGAGCTATTTCATCAACACCCCAACGGGTCAGATCTCTAACCAATGCATGAGTCAATTGCCTGTCATTGTCTGTTTCATCTGGAAATCCGAGAACAAAACATGCCTGAGAATAAATCCCCGCCTGATTCATTCTCTTGATAATACTTAATGCATGTTTAAGGTCAAAAGGCTTATGCATCAGTTCGAGCAGGCGCGATGAACCTGTCTCTGGAGAAATAGAAATATACTTGCATCCGGACTTTGCCATAAGGTCTATCGTCTCTTCATTCTTTATTGTTTCAACCTTAGTGCCAGCAACAATCTTCCATATTATCTTCAAGTTTCTTTTCAATATTTCATTGCATATATCTCTGATTCTCTGATCAGAAACAGTTGGATTCATATCCTCGATGTGAAACTCCTGTACATTATATTTATTGACGAAAAATTCGATTTCATCCACAACATTCTGCGCTGATCTCGATCTCCATTTTTGATTATTAGCATAAGGAGCTACACAGAATCTGCATGAAAAGGGACATCCTCTTGAAGTCAGCAATGGCAAGTAGCTTTTTGTTGACTGAGGCCCATGAGCAAAACGGAGTTTCCAGTAATTTTGCAAAGGGAATAAATCCCATGCAGGAAAGGGTAAATTATCCAAATCGTCTATTTTGTTAGCAGGCTCATTATAGAAATCACGAGAACCCAATCCGTCAATTCGCCGCAAATAAGCTTGTGGACGACCATTTATCACCGCCTGTGCAAAAAGGGCGCAACTGTGATCGCTTTCTCCGGTCAATATGTAATCTGCACCTGCATTATAAAATTCATTCGCAACAAGACGTAAAGCATATGTAGTTACTGCTTGCGTATTTTCAACAACTACTACTGGTATGTTCGGATGCGAATATTTGACCGCACTAACAATTTCAACAGTAGATAGGTGATTGGTCAAATTAATAGCATATACAAATATTGCCTTGGTATCATCAGGGATTCGTTCTACGACCTCCATATGGTTCAAACCAAGCAACATAAATTTACCATTTCGTCTCGCTTGATATGGTTGTTCAGCAAAAGCATCAATTACTTTCACTGGAATGTTAGCAGCACGCAATGAAGCGGCAATATAAGCAAGCCCGATAGGCATATAAACAATGCCAGTCGTGAACGGATCGCTTCGTTGGACAACGAGATTGGGATTGATGAGAATTATCATAAGCTTAAAAATCTATCTCTAAAATGTTTAATTTCAATACAACTTTTTTAAAAATTATTTTAAAACAGCTTGACTTGATTTTTATACTGTTTCATTACAAGTTTTTCATTACAAGTTTTTGTTAAATATTTCATGCCTATTCCATAAATCTTTACCCATATAAACGCCAATACAGACAAACGCATCGCTTCGATAATGAGCGTGTCGATGCCGAGACTATTTAACCAGAGGTGGTAATATATGTATAAAAGAGTGGCCCTATAAAAGTACATGTTGAACGTGTTGGCTGATCTAATTGATAAATATATGAGTTTAAAAAAATAAGCTGCTACCAATAATACTACCAAAGAACCATATCCATAAAAAAGCACATAGTACTCACCGAACACGGTCATCTGGTCGGTATTAGCAATATTTTCAGAAAAATCTATATTATTATAGACATTTGAGAGTTTGCTTGATGCTCTACCAGTATGGAATACGTCAAAACCAGGGGTTGTTGAATCAATAACACTTTTCAAAAATAATTCAAAATTTATAGCCTTTTCGTATACGTCACTGTTAGAAATTATATCTGTTGCCATATCAAGAAAGCCGATTCTATCAAATAAATTTGCAAAGTTTTGCAACCAGTCGTTTTTATATTTATAAGAAATAAAAGAAGAATAAAACTGCTCATAATCAATATTTTTTGATGTTTGTTGCTCATATAATGCAAATCTGGCACTTGTACCGAAATTGAATAATATAATTGAAACTGGGATGATTATAAGAATTGCAAGCAAAGTTGATTTACCAATCGATACTTTATTCTTCACAGACAATGCAGCAAATATTGCAGTTAAGATCACTGTCAAAATACCGCTTCTACTGCCATAAATAGTTCTAATCAAGACGAAGATTATAAATAAAAACCAAATTATATAAAGATATTTTTTGGAAATATCTTCTTTCTTGTTATTAATTATATACACCCATATACCCATGAGTATAATATCATAATTCATAAATACATTTATATAACTCTCCAATCGGTTATATAAAGGAGCAAGTCTCCCCATGCCACCGTAAAATAAAGAATAAATTGTATATATCAGCAAGAATAGAAATATAAATATTACAGTGATCGGGTTAATTAATCTGTCATTATTTGGAAAATACAGGTTATTTCTTCTTTTTATCGGAATACCATTGATGTTTAGTCCCAAAAAAAAATAAACCATACAGCAAAAAATATAAAGATCATGGTTAAATTAAGATTATAAGCAGTTAATTCGTTTATTCTATTCAAAGAGTACGAGACTGGCAAATATATAAGAGTTGCTACACGTGCAAGATAGAAAAAGATGATGTTAAATGCTAATAATAAAACAAATGGATCCCTTCTTTTTTTCTCAAACATTAAGATTATTTGCATTTGAGCGCTCAGTAAAAATACCAGGATTAATGTGTAAATATCTATGTATGGATTTTGTTCTGATGTAGAATATAGACATATTGTTATTGTAAAAATGAATACATTTGCTATTTTGTGCTATTTTGAGCAAGCTATTCAAATCAAAAATGGATTTATTCCCCTCAATCTTTTGAGAAGCATTCGATGTAGCAGTCATAGTGTTTTTTCTTACATCAAACTATATTTTTCTAACTATCACTAGCTTATGATTATTTGTTCTAACGGTCTCTGAAAGGATATTTTATGAACTATGAATTCAACAAAATATGGACTTTATTTCTAAAATCATGCAATGCACGCCATGCACCAGGCAGATATATAGCAAAATAGAGAATAAAATATTTATAATTAACCAATTTATAAGGATGAAGATATGTTCTTGCTTCCCTTAGATTTCCGTTTTTTATTGCAGTATCTGCTTTCAAATAAGCAATCAGTGCATTTAAATATTTAAGCTCTGAGTGATATTTCTTATTAAACGATGGCTCTAGTTGTTTGAACTTATCAACTATATACAAAATTTCTTTTGCAAATCCACTTTTAAATTTTATGCTACTCATATCTTTGTGAATACGATATATAGCTAATGGTTCTTTCGAATATGCAGCTTTGGACTTAAAAAGAATGCGCATAAAAAGGTCATATTCTGCAGATAAATTAAGGTTTTCATCAAATAAAGTACCAATAGAGGTCAAAGCAGTTTTCCTGATTATTACTGTCTGCATGTTCACTGTATATTGTCTTAACATTTGTCTAAATATATGCCCATCAGGCTGATTCCTTTTCAAACCTAATACCAATTTATTATTTTTAGACATGATCATCCTAAAATAATTGCTATAAACTAAATCTATACATGGTTTGCTTTCCAAAATGTTTATTTGTTTCTCTAACTTCTCTGGCAACCATATATCATCGCAATCTAAAAAAGCTATATATTCACCTCTTGCTTGCTCAATTGCCCAGTTTCTTGCTTTGCCAAGGGGAACAGTCTCCTCGCTCCTGAAATATCTCAACTTCTCATCATAACTTTTTGCAATATCAGCGCTACTATCCGTAGATGCATTATCCCAAAATATTATCTCCCAGTCTTTATAAGTCTGAGCATAGACGCTGTCAATAGCCTCACGAAGATATTTCTCGCCGTTAAGACAGTTCATGATAACGCTAACAGTTGGAGAGGATAAGGGTGAGTTGGTGCGAAGGTGTGAAGGTGTGAGGTTTTCTTTTTGATTATTCATCGGATGAGTTCCAATTATAGGGTATTTTTTTATCATACGGGTCAATATGTTCTGATTCAACCGGCTCATGTGGCATATCAGTGCAGTTTGCAACCAAGGCAAATTCTTTAGATATTCCTTTAAATCCATACCATAAAAGAGGCGGAATCCTGACAAGATGATAGTTATCTTCACCTATCTCTAATATCTCAATTTTTTTTCTGCTCACTGAATTTAAACGATCATCGTAAATTACGAGCTTAATCTTGCCCACTGGAACAGCAAAATGCTGGGTCATTCTTAAATGCCTTTTCCATGCCTTGACTGCTCCTGGATTAACAATTGAAAAATATATCTCGCCAAATTTTGTAAAAAGAGGCGAGTCAGACCTAATCATGTGCATGACCTTTCCTCGTTCATCAATTATTTGTTTTAATGGTTGAATAACTACGCCGTCTATCACTTTATATATCCGCTAATATGTGACTGAAGAAGGTAAGCCTCGTTTTCGCAACTTTGCCTTTTCTCACTTTTACACCTTCAGACATTAGCACCTTCACACTTTTACACATTTATTCAACCCAAACAAGCCCCTTTTTCTTAGCTAAATAGATATATTCCTCAATCTGTCTGACAGAAAAATCAAACATATCCTTTTCACCATTATAATAAGCTTTATACCACTCTGCTGTCATTTTGACAGTTTCTTCAAAAGAAAGAACTGCATGCCATTTAAGATAAAATAAAGCTTTGTCACAATTAAGTTTTAAAAGTCCTGCCTCTTTTTTATTAGCTATATCATTAACTATTGCTCTCCACTTACCGTTGCCCCATACCTTTACAAATTCATCTATCAGTTCTTTCACGCTTCTATTTACATTGTCAGATGGACCAAAATTAAAAGATTCACCAACCACATTGCTGTTATTATTTAAAAGATTTGCTCCAAGCCATAAATAACCACTCAACGGTTCAAGTACATGCTGCCATGGGCGCGTAGCCTGTGGATTCCTAATTTCAAGCACATTGTTTTCAGAAAATGCCCTGACGCAATCAGGCACAATACGATCAACCGCCCAGTCACCACCGCCGATTACATTACCTGCCCTCGCTGTAGAGATTCTCGATAAATCTTTTTTTGAAAAAAAAGACTTAATATACGAATTGCATACTATCTCTGCACAAGCCTTTGAAGCACTATATGGATCATCCCCTCCCAATCTGTCATTTTCACGATAACCCCATACCCACTCAACATTTTGATAGCATTTATCGCTTGTAATTATTATTGCAGCTTTTACGCTTGATGTATTGCGAATGCATTCAAGAATATTAATTGTTCCACCAACATTTGTATCGAAAGTAAGTTTTGGATCATCAAATGACCTTCTAACAATCGGCTGTGCAGCAAGATGGAACACTATATCAGGATTATATTTTGAAAAAACATTTCTTAAATCTTTTATATTTCGAATATCTCCATCAATATGTGTAACTCGGTCTTTAAGGTTGCATACAACAAAGTTGCAAGGATCGGATGGAAGATATAGGGAATACCCTACGACTTTTGCGCCAAGAGATAACAACCAGATTGTAAGCCATGAGCCTTTAAAACCTGTATGCCCTGTTACAAAAACTGTTCGATTTTTGTATACTTCTCGAAGCATTATATCAACTTCAGTCTTTCCATATTTTCCACGGAGCTTTTTCATTTTCCCACAGACTTTCAAGCAACTGCTTATCCCTCAGAGTATCCATACATTGCCAGAAGCCTTCGTGTTTATATGCCATTAACTGACCGTCTTTTGCAAGATTCTCCATGGGTTCTTTTTCAAGAACTGTTTCATCACCTTTTAAATAGTCAAAAATAGCTTTTTCAAATACAAAAAATCCACCATTAATCCATCCCTCGCCTGTCTGAGGCTTTTCAGTAAATTCAATTACCCTATCTCCATTAAACTTCATACCACCAAAACGAGCAGATGGCTTTACTGCTGTCACTGTGGCTATCTTACCATGTGATTTATGAAATTGCACTAACTTTTTTATATCCACATTACTTACGCCATCACCATATGTGAGCATAAAAGTCTCATTCTTTAGCTTATCTCTTAAGCGATAAAGCCTTCCCCCTGTCATTGAGTTAAGTCCTGTATCTATAAGATGCACAATCCAATCTCTATAACAATTCTTTGAAGCTGTAATCTTTCCGGTCTTAAGCGAAATCGTCAGATCGCTCTGAAAATTATAGTAGTTAAGAAAATATTTTTTTACTGCTTCACCTTTATATCCAAGGGCAAGAATAAACTCATTAAACCCATGCGCCGAATATATGTTCATTATATGCCAGAGTATCGGCTTTTCGCCTATCTCTACCATCGGCTTTGGTTTAAGGTGAGTTTCCTCGCTCAGGCGCGTGCCCAATCCTCCGCACAATATGACTGTTTTCATAATTTGCTCCTGTAATAATTTATAGTCTTTTTTAAACCATCCTCAAGGCTGGTTTGAGGTTTCCATCCCAATAATTTTTTAGCGAGACTAATGTCGGCATATAACTCCATATTTTCGCCTTCCCGATAGGGATGGGAACCCCAAAGCGGTTTGCCGCCACCAATCATCGTCACAACTTTTTGCACTACCTTTCTTATTGACAGAGGCACACCGGATGCAATATTAATAACGTGCCCTTTTGCTTCGCCTGACAATGCAGCCATTATCATTGCATCAACTACATCTTCCACATAACAAAAATCTCTTAACTGGGCGCCTTCCGAAGTCTTAAATTCTTCGTTCTTCAAGCAAGCCTTTATTATCTGAGGAAGAAATCTCTTGTCGTCCTGACCCGGCCCATAAACTAAAAAAAACCTTAAAACTACGCCAGGGAACCCTTCAGTATGAGAAAGCATCTGTATAAATTGCGACGCCGCTGCTTTAGACAGGGAGTACGGGGAGATCGGCATTTCTCGCATGGTTTCTTTCTGTGGGGCAGGTGCATTACCATATTCATCGCTGCTGCCAATCTGGACAAAACCCTTAAGCCTTTCCTTATCAAGACAATCAACCAAATTCATAAGCCCAATAAAATGAGATTCTATTAATCTCCTGCCGCCCTTAAGATAGGGGGTGTGGTCAATATATCCGCCGAGATTAAAGACATAATCAAAGTGTTTATTGGAAAGAGTAAGAGTAAGCCTAAGCTGCTCCTTATTGGTAATATCAGCTTGGATAAATTCCACATTTTGTTTAGAGAAGTTTTTGCCATGCTCATTTCCTAAACTAATACAGGTGACATAAGGAGTGTCCTTTAAACACCTTCCTGTAAGATGCCTCCCGATAAATCCTGTGCCGCCAATGATTAGTATCCTGTCAGTGCTTGTAAAGGTATTCATGCAATTATTATCAATTTGTTAAAAAAGGGGTTAAATTCTCTTCAGTCACAGGATAAAAGTACTCCTTTAAATATTCCTGTGCGACTTGTTGCTCCATATAAAAGCTCTTGTCATCCATATTATAAAAATCATTTATCGCTGATAACAACTCCTTGGGTTTCTTAACACTATTTTTGAGAGCATTACACTCAAATAGAGGATCAACATACATAGGGTTAAGCACATCAAGATAGATGATAGGCAATCCCAACCTTAATGCTTCAACTGCAACCGTTGTCCATGTGTATAGAACAATATCGGTCGTGGATAATTCCTCATACACACTTTTCTCGTTACTGATAATAAAATTATCAGGGAGTTGGAAATTAATATGATTCTTAAATGACTTAAAAGGAGCCGCTGGATGACATCTAATTATAACCTTCGTCTCTGTTTGCCCAAGTCCCGATTCGTAAAGAAATTTCAGTACCAGAACCGACTCGTTGCTGACCATAGTTAAAGGCACAATAATCTTGTTAAATCGTTTTCTCTTCAACAGCTTAAAATCATTTAAATATTCTTGTCTCAAGGCGCACCCTATTTTCAGCATCTCCGGGCTGTAATTCCCATATTTCTCCATTATTTCCTTAGTTCTCCTGCCCATACCAAGATAGCTATGGTCTATTACTTCAGATAGAGCTTCTTTTTCTAATTCCCCAACAACAGATTTTGAAAGCCTTATTTTCCTAATTTTATTTCCATTTCGCAAAAGCATTTTAATTGAGATATTCCTTTATAAACTCCTCAGAATTAGGCATGAAAATACTTTCAAGCACTTCTCTACCTACCTTTCTCCTTTCCTCTCGTAAAAAGGGATGGTTTAACGCCCATTGGTTAACATAAATATCAACATCTTCTTTGGTATATGCCATCCTCCACATAGAATCTGGAACAACATCATTCATATTTAAATCCAAGCCAACAGGCAAACCTATTAAAACAACAGGAATCCCCAGACATATAGCCTCACAGGTAACACTACTTGCAGAAGTAATAACTACCTTTGATGATAGTAAGACAGATTTCATATCATCATAAACTATACTTAATCGCATATTTTCTAATCCAGCTTTATAAAGCATCGAAATCAAATCATTCTTCTTATGTGTAGTGTGTCCCTTAATTATTATATTGTAGCCTTTATCCAAAGCATTAATGATGGCATTAGATGAAAGATGAAGTATATACCTAGAAATTTTATTGGAATATGGAAGTAAAATCGCTATATTTTTTGCATTTATTGAATTGTTTGAACCTGTTACAATATCCCATAGGTATCCATATCTTAAAGATGCACCGACACTGTAAATACCATCCTTATCGTTATGAGAAAAAAGACTTTTCAGTTTAGGTCCGCATGTCACTATCTTATCCGGTGCAACTCCCCATAATCTCTCGGAAGTGGTATTGAAAAGATTCAAATGGTTTAAGGGGGGTATAAATGGCTTTCCACCTATAACACGAACATTCGGGATGTACTTATGGAAACCTAAAATAAGCGCTCTGGAGAATGTTTGATTTTCACTCCAGTTTATATACAATTTAGGAGAAAATCCCGCGTTATGGAGATTTTTTGGCATTTTGTGAATCAACACCTGTAATATATAAGAGAAAGAAAAGAGATTGAGCCAGTTCTCTTCATCTACCAATGTCTGCACTTCTATACCACAGAAATCCGGCACATGTTCCATATTCATGAGCAGTCTAAAAGGGAACAAAAAGAGGTCTATAACATCAGATAGCCTGATATAATCCTCAAGGAGTATAAATCTCGTGTTGCTTATGCGCATATTCTTAAAGATTGACCACAATTTCCACGGACTTCTATCAAGAATAGCAGGCAAAAACGCTACACATATGTCCTGCCTCTTTAGATAATCATAAACTTCTGAAAAATATCTACTTTTGAATATTGCATCTTTCTCAAACGAACCATTAAGTATATAAGTATCTATCATTACAACTGGATCCCCCATATTTTTATCTGTTTTCATGATACGACTGACAACTGAAATAAGATATCTGATTGTAAAAAATAAAACCCTTGCGAGTGCTTTAAAGATATTTATTGACATCTTATAACCTAAATGCACTATTCCATTAAAAAAACCGAGGGTCAAAACCTTACCCCCAGATATGCTGTACGCTATTTTTTCTGCAATCCTCATTGCGGCATAATTTTCAGATATAAATAGTATATCCCTATTTGTAAAATTGCCTATTACACTTTTGAGCCATAACAAATTCATAAAATAAAGAAACAACTTACTATTATAGGGATTAGAACTAAAAACATCTTTTATCCAATGAGCATAATTGCTACCGTATTGCATATGGATTTTTTCGGTCCACTCCACAAAATCTTTTCTTTTTGAATCAACAAAATTATGGAATTTAGAAGGATGGATAAATTCTATGTGATTAGAGAGAGAGTTTCTAAATGATTCAAACCTACGTATATCCTCGCCAGCATAAAGACATATCATATTTTTAGTTAAATATGGTTTTAATCTTTCAGGTTTTATAAACGAGGAGGCGATAATAATATGTCGGTTCATTTTTATGCCTTAGCTAATTCCTTGATAACTTCTGCAAGTCTGCATAAATCTTTTACCTTTATACAATCTATATTAGCAAAAATAGATTCATTATCATTAATTCTTGCTATAAAATTTACAAGATTATCTTTTGTAGCCTCATAATCACTCAAGGCATCCCCTACATAAACAAAGGATTGAGGGCTGAGAGGTGAGGACTGAGTGGGAAGGATTGAGGGATAAGGGGAAAGGACTGAGGACTGAGGACTGAGGGATGAAGTATTAACAGTAAGTATCTCACGGACAATGTCTACCTTTTTTTTAGGAGAACCGTAAATCCCTTTGAAATATCTCATCATATTTCTTCTTTTGATAATCTCCTCTATCTCTTCCTGTGGAGTAGCAGAGGCAATATAACAATCATAAACAACGGAGTATGCATCCAAGAATTCTTTTGCACCTTTTACATATGGCGCATTCACCACTTCATCTACTACCAATTCAGAAAATCTCTTGCACAAGGCTTTGAAAATCTCATCTGTAAGTTCTCTCTCAAGTATCTCTTTATATATATATCTGAATTTCTCAAACCTTGATACCCCTGCATTTTTGAGATGATAATCAACGATCTTTTCAACAATCTCTTTCCTTTCAGATTCAAATAATTTAGCAAAGGCTTTTGTTTTTATATCCACAGACTCTACTAACACACCATCAAAATCAAAAATAATAGCCTTAATCATTGTTCAGTCCTCAATCCTTATCACTCAGTCCTTTATAACCCCTATTACTGTGCATGGAGCACTGTCTATTGTCTCTACTCTTAAAGGCATAACCCAGACTTCTTTTATGCCCATTAAATTACTTGATAAGTTCATATCTTCAATAAGCAAGATTGGTTTATTCATGCCATTAGGATTAAGAAATGCCCTATGAGCCTCTCTGCCAATGTCTCTATTTTGAAATGGTGATATCGATATCCAATCAATACCTATTGCCCTTATTTGAGGATAATTTTCCCTAAGAAAATAACCAACCTCAGGATGAATGCCGGGATTTTCTTTATAATATTGCTTGTTATCCCTAAGTTTATACCAACCCGAGCGTAAAATCAGAATGTCTGTACTACAATCTATTTGCTTTATCCATGTATTACAGTAAAGCAATTCTGATGGCTTTAGAGAAATCTCTACAACTTGAGGATTTTTAAAAAACCAAAATTCAGGAGAATAATCTGTAACATTTTTGCCATTTTCAAAAAAATGAGCAGGACAGTCTACATGTGTCCCCCAGTGATTTTGCATAGTAAAACTATATACATTGGCTAAATCACCATAAGAGATTGACTTGACAGCATCTATATTAAGCGATGTCATACCTCCATAAACAGGTAGTTCATTAGTTAAAATGTAGGATAAATAGATATACATTTTACTCCTCAACTCTCAGAGCCCTTTCCTATGGCTTGGGATTAATTTGCTTATAAATGTCATAAATACAATCAAGTATCCCCTGCCCAAGGTCAAGATATGTTCTGCTAGTCAATCTTTTACCTACTCGTGGTGCAAAGGAATAAGGAGTAATTTCATAATGCAAGCTATCTGTAGTTGGTATAAACTCTATTTCAATTTTATTATCAAGCATTTCCTTTATCATAATAAGAAGATCTTTAATGCGCATCTGTTGATTACCTACAAGGATCACATGTTGATTTGCAAATTCATCTGCAAGGATTTCTACACTCCCTCTTGCTGCATCCATTACATGAATATAGTCTCTGAGTTCTTCACCATCACCTTCTCTTGTTATTTTCCCCTCTATTAATGCTTGTTTCAGAATTTTGTGAATAAAGTTTCTCTCATCTGCCCTTGGCCCATAGAGTGAACCATATCTTAAAATAGTATAATTAAGCCCAAAGACCTCATGATAATTTTCAATCAAAAGTTCACACGCCTGTTTAGTGCTTCTATAAAAAGACCCTGCCTTGCTGTAAACATAAAGTGAACTGGCAAAAACAAATCTCTTAATATTTTCCTTACGACAAGCTTCAAGAATAATTGAATTTCCAACAATATTATATTTAATGCTCTCTAAAGGCTTCTTGCTTGCCTCATCTATATCTGCTATACCCGCAAAGTTATAAACAATATCAGCATTTTTAACTGCTTCTTCCACACGGTCAACATCTAATATGTCGCCTACAATCATTTCCTGGGTATCCATCAGGTATGGAGATTTTTTCAAATCATAAATAGTAACATTATGACCAGCATTTGTAAGAACATCGGCAACATGACTGCCGAGAAAGCCGGAACCTCCGAAAATAATCACCTTCATCTTACATTACCCCCAATCCCTTAAGAAGATTTTCCGATGCTTGTAATTCCATCTTTATCCTTGCCTCCTTTGCATATGAACCTATATGTGGAGTCAAGATAACATTATCCAACTCTTTCAATTGCCCGTTATATGGTTCCTGCTCGAAAACATCCAGAGCCGCACCAGATAAATGACCCTCTTTAAGTGCCTGATACAACGCACCTTCATCCACCACCTCGCCCCTTGATACATTCACCAGCCACGAGGCTTTTTTCATCATTCTGATTTCACGTTCTCCTATTATTTGCTCCTTGGTAGAAACATGGATTGATATAATATCACTTGTTTTTAAAAGTTCATCCAATGATGAGGACTGAGGACCGAGCAATGAGGACTGAGTCATTGTTTTAAGCAACTGATTTCTTTCTATTCCATCCTCAGTCCTTTCCTCCCCCTCGGTCCTTGTATCATAATATTTTATCTCGCATCCAAATGGCTTTAACAACTCTGCCACCTTCTTGCCTATTCTGCCAAAGCCTATTATTCCAACTTTTTTTTCAGATAAAAGATTGCCCATCAATTTCTCCCATTTGCCATTTCTAATAGAGGCATCCATCTGATTAACTTTTCTTAAGAGATTTAAGATTAGTCCGACAGTCAGTTCTGCCACTGCAAATGTCGGTGCATCAGGAGTATTGAATACCTTTATTCCTAATTTCTCTGTAGCATCAATATCAATATTATCCATTCCTGTGCCGCAGCGAGAAATAACCTTTAGGGAGGACTGAGGACTGAGTGCTGAGGACTGAGTTAAAATGCTTAAAACTTCAGCATCATAATTTTCAGTGCCTGCAATAATGCCATCAGCACCTTTGCAAAATTCAATAATTTCGTCTTTTTTAAGTTTTCTGCCATAAGGGTTCAATATAATTTCATATTTATTCTTCTCTAAAAGTTCCAGAGGGGATTTGTCATATATGGCAAATGATGTTGTCATTATCGAGATTTTAGGAGTTTTAACTTTATCGCTCGATAAATTTAACATTTCTCTTTTTTTCATAAATGACCTTCCCGCGTAGAATTCTTTCTTTCATTGCAGGTGTTGCATTCTCAAGAGGAATTATATTAACATCAAAATCATCTGCTTCCTGTAAAAGCTCTCCCGCTGCCTCGAAATACAGACTATCTGGAAGCCCCTCCACACACAGGTCAATACCTGAGTGAAATCCGAAGTGATGTTTATCTGCACATGTGCCTTTAAAAATCTGTGACGGCGTGAAGCTGCTATATTTAGAGATGTATCTTTTACTGTAACCATATACTATTACTAAAAAACCAAGCGGTGTTCGTCGTATTTTCCAAATGAGGTTGTTATTTCTGCAATCCTGTTCATATAATCTACTGCCTAAATCTTATTTATTATCTCCATACTTTCCATGCATCAAATCTATGATCAAGGTCATCAGTTTTTTCCATATCAAGCCCTGACATAACCTCTCTGTCTGTTTTGTAATAAGTCCAGAATATATCAGTCTGATAGGTCTGCTTATATGTGTCTTTAATATACTCTACATTTTTAAAGTTCTTTTTCAGATATTCACTTACTTCTTCCCAGAAGTGCCTGCCTATATTGTCAGGTGATTCATTAATAGGTGGAAGATTGTGTTTTGCGCGTATCATATTTATATAGGCTGTATTATATGATTTATAAAAGTAGTTGCCATCATCTATGGCTACCACTGCCTCATTAGCAAGAATCTCTGTAACACCTTTTAGCTCTGCCATCAGCACATCCAGTGTATGCTCGCTATCAAAGAAACAGGCATTAACCTTTTTACCCATCTCCTTAAGCATGCCTACACCTGCAAATTCTGATATGCTACTGAAGGCAACATACTTCCAGTGATTGGTGATATTCTTATCCACAAAGTGCCTCATAAGTGTGTCATTTATTATAGACCTCAAATAGGCAAGCTTGCTTCCGTTTATATCCCATGTATAAAGCTCACCACCTGTCTTAAGTGCAAAATAACATAGCACTATTGTACTTGCTCCGCTGCCAGTTTCAACAAGCACTGATTTGTCAAGTAGTTTCAGATCATCAAGCACATCATAAAGTGCAAGGTATTCTGAATCAGGAATTGAGTTACACCATCTGGGGAGCATCCTTTTGATTGCCAGTAAAAACCTCTTGGGATCTTTTTCTATATCTTCTCTTTTGCCAAAATAAAAATCATACATGTATCTTTCACCTCTTTGGAATTATTTGTCCCTTACTAAAGCCAGTCTCCTCCGCTTACAGCAATTGTCTGCCCTGTGATATATGAAGAGTGATCTGAAAGCAAAAACAGTATTGCCCCGGCAATCTCCTCAGTTGTGCCTGGCCTTTTAAGTGGGATCAGTTCTGCTCTTTTCCTGAGCTGTTCATCAGTTCTTTTCATCTTTTCTGTATGGAATTTTGTTTTGATAAACCCGGGAGCTATCGCATTCACCAGTATATTGTATCTGGCACAATCCCTTGCAAGACCTTTGACCATACATTCAATACCTGCCTTAGCAACACCATAAGGCATAGATGTAGCACCTCCACCGTGTGTGGCAGACGCTGTGCTCATAAGTATTACTCGCCCGCCTTTTTCTTTCATATGACTTATTGCTCTTTGGGCAAGAAAAAATGGCATTATAAGATTAGAGTTTAAGTCATACCACCAGTGTTTCTCTTTCAGTTTTTCCCAGTGAATCGGCTCTTTTATATCCCCTGAAAGTTGAACAAGACAGTCTATTCCGTTAGCCCATTCTACAAACTGATCCACAAGCTCGTAACACGCATTGGAGAAACTGAGGTTTTTTTGAAAAAATCTCACATTCTTGCTTTCTTTATATTTCCTAAGAGCAGATTTGTTGCTATAAAAATGAAACCCTATTATTGCATCAGCCTCAACCAACATTTTATTTAAAGAGGTTGCAATATCACTACTTGCGCCTACTATCAGAATCCTTTTGCCTTTTAAGTCCATATTAGGAATATTTTTAATCCTCTTCAAATTCCTTTGAAAAATATGTCCTTATAAACTCCTGTCTTAATCTCTCATACAACTCATTGCCCTCAGTGGTATCCTTTTCTGCCTGCTCAATCTCCTGCCATCTTGACACAGGGAACCTTACATATAAAGAGAATGTCTTCATTATTCCCTTAATCTTTTCTTTTGGAAATTGAGGCATATTAAGCACAGGCTCTCCTGTAAGACAGCCTGTGAATGTGTCCTCTTCTATATATCCTAATTTTACTGACAGTTCTCGCAGCGGTGTGTCGTGAAATGGCGTAAATGCATAGCAATTCATGGTATCAACCTTGTCGGCAATTTTTCTATTAAGTTTTATCGTATCCATTGCCAGTTCAGGAGTTTCTGTGGGAAATCCAACAATATTATTTACACTGACACCCGCCGGCAGACTGTGATGAGATATAATATCAAGAGCGTTGACAATTACTTCATTTTTTACTCGCCTGTTTATGATTTCTCTCCTGAATTTCTCATTGCCATGCTCAATTCCCAAAGCCATCCTGTGAAGACCAACCTCTCTCAGCCTCTTAATTCTCTCCTCTGTAATTGTTTCAGGCCGTGTCTGGCACCAGAATGGAATCTTTATATCCTTATACATTTCAATAAATGCATTAAACTCTTTATCAGTATAAGCAAAAAAAGTATCTGCCCAAAAATAAAAATACTCGACTTTATACTGAGAAATATAATACTTTAATTCTTCGCGCACTTTATCTATCGATTTTTTCCTTAAAAAAACACCGGCACCTTCTGATTTGTATAACCTGCTTTGCGCAGGTGAATTGCAATACGAACATTGGAAGGGGCAACCCCTGTGTGTCTCAACAGGCAACATTCTATATATCTGACCTGCCATTGGACGGTAAAATCTTGCATCCTCAAATATAGTGAAATCAGGAATCGGATTTTTATTTATATCCGCAACTTTCCGCAGAGGATTTTTTATTATTTCACCACCCTTGTCTTTTACCCAAAGATTATTGATGTCATAATAATTCTTGCCGGCTCTGAGGCGCCTGCAAAGCTCAAGCAGAGCGTCCTCGCCCTCCCCAACACAGACAATATCTATTTCCTTGTTCCGCATAACCTTATGCGGAGCAAAGGTCGGAAAAACACCCCCGACAATAGTCAGGATGTTATACTTGTCAATATGTTTCAGTAGTTTCATGCCTAAAGGAAATATATCCTCGGTTGCAGACATGGCTATTAAGTCAGGCTGGAACGAGTTTACCGTTTTATCCAGATCTTCAAAAGGATCGGTAGTCTTTAAAGAAACATGTCTGGATATATCAAAAGGCCTGACAGACAGTTTTTTCTCTTTCTCTTTATCGGAATCAAAATCTTCACCAATTTTATAGTATGTCGTGTCAAATAAAGCTACTTTAAAACCATCGTCTTTGAGTATCCTTGAGAACAGTGCAATTGCCGGAGGCAGCATATTCATCCCCCGCAGGTTTGGATATATAAAGAGAACATTAAAATCCCGCATTACCCGTATCCCCACTCAAAAAATATTTCTCGCGGACATATTTCACTGCATTTTTTACTACTTCTTTTGAATTGCCAAATCCCCTTCTCATCTCTATTGAAACATATCCATTGTAATTTGAATTTATAAGAGCATTGCCAATAAGTGAATGGTCTATCCTGCCTGTATAGCCGGGCGGGGAGAGTTCAGGGTCTCCAACATGAAAGTGTTTTATAATAGAACCATACCTCTGAAATACAGATTGGAAATTTTCTTTTAATTCACACATTGCCCTTGCATCAAGGTGAAGCCCGAAATTTGGATGCCCCACATCTTGAATTAATCTATATCCTTCATCTGATGTATTTATGAAATCACTCATTGAGTGTTCAAGAGGTTCTATACAAAATATAGTATCATATTTTTCTGCCTCAGCAGCAAGCTCTCTAAAGACCTCAATTGCAATCTGATAGCATTCGTTATAAGGCTTGTCCCCGACTTTTCTACTGCTTGGAGACCCATATATTAATGTTCTGACTGAAAGCCTTCCTGCAAGCCCAATAAGCATCTTAAGATATCGTACAGTGTCCTGTCTTTTTTCATTATCACCGAAGATATATAAGTCTGGTCTTGTAAAGAGCAGTGCCTGAAATGCAGGGATTTGAAGGTTGTATTTCGATATGAGGTTTTTTAATTTTTCTACATCTTCATCTGCCGCATTGACTGGTTCTTTCCAGATACAACTCGGTGCGATCTCCACGCCATCACACCCTAAATCTTTTAAAAGCTTTAAATGGTCTTCCAGTTCAGCATTATCCCATGCAATATTTGATACGGAAAGCTTCATTTAAGATTTTTCTTTAACCAATACTCCACCTGCGGGATTTGCCACTCATAATCCACATCCAATCCTCCCCATTGCTTCAGGGGATATATCTTCTGTCCCATCCATTTCTGAGGCAACAACCCATCTTCAAGCCGTTCGAGACATCGTGGTCGCACGATGGATGCGCCCATATCGGCAAACCAGACATCTCCTTGAGAATCTCTATCACAACTCAGTTTTTTAGGATCGCCAAATGTTTCAAATGGTACAAATGGATGTAGGAGCCCGTCATAGCCAATTTTCCTTGCTCTTAGAGGACTCCACATATTATACCGTGAAACTGTCACTGCTGAATCATACTCAGGATTATCTCTTAGAACTTTTATCCCTTCGGAAATTGTTGCTGGCGTAATCGTCGGAGCATTACACATGAGCAGGACGACAAGTTCAATCTCTGTCCTCGGTCCTTGTTGCTCAATCCTCTCCTTCACTACCTTATACGCATGCACAAACACATGCTCTCCGAGCGCTTCATCAGTGCATAGCTCTGGAGGTCTTTTTATAATTTCTATATCATTTTCCTGTGCGAGTTTCATCAATCTCTCATCATCGGTAGATATATATATTTTATCAATCTCAGGACAATCCTTTGCTGCTTTCATAGGATAATATGCAAGAGGCTTACCAAGAACCATATGCAGATTTTTGCCAGGAAAACCTTTGCTGCCCTTTCTGCCCATTAAAATTGCTACTATCATTACTTAATCATCACCTCTTAATCCTTAAATCCCAATTTAACTATTTCACTATCCCTCAAATAACACCCATCGCATGCAGCAATCTCATGAGCCATGCCTTTTTTATGTGCATCTCTCACAGCATTTAACTGCTCTGAGTGCCATGCCTCTTTTATTGTGGTATCAAGAATATTGCCTAAATTAAGCAGCCCGTCATCATCATGATTACACGGCAGTATAGTACCATCCCACCATATAGCCATCCTTTGCCATAGTTGAGGACATGCCCATGGATATTGAATGCCTTTTTTCTTATCCTTCATCACTTTGTAATCAAGATAAGCCACTTCGTCTACTTTATCAGCCCAAAATTTCTTATATTCTTCAAAACCATCTGCTATCTCAGGAAGCATCACTGTCTGAATCCTAAGTTTTGGATGCTCCACACCAAGCCTTTTCTTTAATTCCTGCATCTTCTCTATATTTAAAAGCACAGTCTCATAAACTGCACCGTGTCTGTGTCTCTCATAAACCTCTTTTGTATGACCTTCAAATGATATAGATAGTCTGTCTAAACCAGCATCTATTAGCTTTTTAGCGATTTCTTCAGTCAAAAGCATTGCATTAGTATTAAAATAGACATCTATCAATCCTCTGTCTTTTGCATATTTTACAAATTCATATATCTGCGGATGAAGCAAAGGCTCACCTCTGATATTGAATTTTACACCATATAGATTATTCTCAGCACCCTCATCAATAATCCTTTTTAAAATATCAAATGACATAAACCCTTTTTTAATCTTATTGCCTCTGAATGTCGTTGCACAAAAAGGACATTTTAGATTACATGCACTGGTAACTTCTACATCAATAAAAAGAGGAAATCCACCAACATAAAAAGTCTCAGGCCACTCTTTCCACTTCTTTCTGTATTCTTTAAAGAGGACTGAGGACTGAGGACTAAGGATATCCTCTCCTGCTATATGGTGAAAATTGGCATTTGGTTGGATAATCACATTATCTGACATCTAAAACCCCTTTAATTTATTAACAAAAGACTTAATATCCTCTTTTTTAAGTCCAAAAATAACAGGTTTATAATAAGCCATAGCTGCTACTGTTAGTGTATATAAAAATCCTGCTGATAGAAAACTTACTAAAATATTTTTATTAATAGCCTGTAAATTATTTACAATAAAAACAGCAACGGTTGATAGTATTAAAAAACAACCAGTACTTGCTATCTGATGTCCCAAATATCTCCCAAAAGAAAGTTTAAGCAATCTTGCATTAAAATAAAGCTGCACATTGACCCCAATAAACTGCAGTACCACCATCTTAACTGCTAACCCTGTTGCACCCATGTTTAATCCCATATTATCCGGCGGAGCAATTAAAAAGTATGTAACCGGTAGTCCGAGTAGCATAAATATAACTCCGATATTTCGATATAAGGCAGTTTGTCCTGTAGCATAAAACACGGAGCCGCTTAACTGTCCATATGTTTGATGGATTGGATAAAAAGCCATAATTGTTAAAACACCAGCAGATTCTTTAAACTTATCGCCTCCAAATATGTAAACTACTTTATCAGACTGCACTGCAATAAAACATGAGAAATATGCAGCAATTGAATATAACAAAGGGATATATCTCCTGAAAAGCCTTGCCATTTCAGATAAATCCTGTTGCCCATATGCTATAGAAAACTCCCTTATCAGCAAAGGCGTCATAGCACTGGTGAATAAAAAGCAGATAGCCCCTATCTGATAAGAGAAGCTGTAAAAACCCTGTTGAATGCTTCCACTATAGACCTGTAATAACCACCTGTCAAAAATGCCTACCACCAGCCCTACTACAGCATAGCTGAAAAGTGGATGGCTGTATTGATAGAATTCCTTTAGATATCTCTTTATTTGTTCCCAAGACAATCTCCATACATCCTTTATAAGGTATCCGTTGTGCTGCATGATCCAGATAAATGCCCCAGCCAGCACGAGTAAAATAATATAGTTATAGTAAAAAAAATTGATCAGATTTAACTGGTGAAAACCATAGAGCAAAAGGATAAGAATCAAACCCAATGCTTTCTGAAGTATCTTTGTTTTTTCTCCAGAAACCGTTAGTCCGTAACCATCTATCATTTGATTGAGAATCTGGCTAAACCACATTAAAATACCCCAGATAGCTGCCATATAAATATATAGTACTTCTTGCTCTATCCATATGCTGGTGTTAATCGAGGTAACAACTGTAATAGCTACAAATCCCAATACCCCCGCAGAAACAATTCCCATAAAATAAAAATAAAAAGAAACAAGCCCAAGCTCTTTTGGTCTCTGGGAAAGCTTTGTATAAAAACCGATCGAGGTTCCCATGTCCAAAAAAGTAACAACCTGATTAAAAAAATTGGTAAGAAAATTAAAATCACCGTACGTCTTTGGTCCAAGCCCTCTTGGAATAATTGCCTGCGCTACCACATTAAAAAGAAGGCCTATAATATTTGTGGAGAGTTTGTAAAAATAACGAGACTTAAGAGAATCATTGCTCATATTTCAATCAATTTTTAGGAACACAACGCTTAATTTGAACTTTTAAGGTAGTTTACCAAAGTCTGCCATACTGATGTTTCTTTGGTACCGTCCTTCTTGATATAAGAATTTTTATACTCCCAATATGCTTCTTCGTTTACAGTAAGTTCCCTCTCCCAATCAATTTTAAATGTATTATTTAGATTAATCGCCTCTTTATCAAACAGCGAGGCCATAAAATCTATGAGCGGTCCTATCTGGCTCTGACGCAGCATATCTGTTGTGATGAAAATCATTGGTTTGTTAAATAGCACAGGAAAATTAATTGCTCCAGTTTCATGTAATATTACAAATTTTGATTTCTTTACCAACTCTGCAGTTTTTCCTCTTATAACCGGTCTTCCACCAAAATAATCAGGATGATTTTCGTAATTGGAACGCGGATTCGCTGCAATAATAACATGAACACCATAACTCTTTTCTATAAAATCAAAGAAATTACAAAGAAGCTGATAATATTCTTCTGGGGGCGTAAGATATGAAGCCCCTTTATGTAAAAAGTCAGGGTGAAATGGTATATACCCATCCAGAAAAACACATATATTTTCAGTGGCTTGTATCGGATTTTGTATTTCTTTTAAGTAAATATCGTAATCCAGATGATGCGACCGGATTATGTACGTAGTTTGATTAATAGGAAGTTTTGATACGTTAATTCTTTCTCCCAATAATAGCGCCATGGTGGCAGGGCGAATACCGAGAAATTTAAATGGGATAAACATAAATAAATGATCTAATAGTTTCTCATGAGTTATATTCATTAACTTCTTAAATAAATTTTGTCTATTACTTAACGTATACGATGGAAAAGCATAATTGAATATACAATATTCAAGTCTATTTTTAGATAAGGTGCGATAAACTGTATAGGTATTGTAATTGTAACTAAACATGCAAATAATTAAACATGACTTGGGCAATTTATTAATAGCAGAAATAGCCTCTCTCTCTGTAAAGAAAATATAACATTTTTCAAAATTGCTTTTATCAGGAGGAATATAATTTTTAAATACTTTAGGTGATAAAAACGGCGTAAAATCCCATACTTCGACTTCAAACCGGTTCTTCTTTAAAATTTCAATCCCAAACCTATCGTAATCCCTTTCATTAAAGGGAGAATTAATAAAAAAAATTATTTTATTTTTAGAGCTTGTCAAGTTTTTAGTTGAAATTTTCTGAGTGGCTCTCATTAATTTTTCTCCTATGCTGCTATCCTTACAGTTTCACCTATTTCCTCTAATGCCTCAATATTCCTGATGACATCAGGAATTGAGGCATATCCATTAACCCTTTTGAATCTCTTTTCGCAATACAATAATACAAAGGCAAGCCATCTTTGTTTCATCCTGCTATTACGATACCTCTTGATATTGCCTTCTGCATCTCTTACCATCGAAAACATGCTCTCTATTGGATTGGTTGAGCGTAGTGTCTTCCTTAGTAATTCAGGGACTTTCAGCCGATGTAGCGTAAGTATTTCCTCTATCGCCTCTAAAAGTGAATCTGCTGCTGACTCATTGATTCCTCTGAGCCATTTCTCCATTTCAAGTAGCATCTCTTTTGCATCTTCATAGCTTTTCTGCTCCAATGCTGTTTTAAACCTCCGATGTGCCTCTTTTCTATATCTCTTGGCAAGATGCTTCTGTATGTTCTTGTCTTTATGTATGGTGCAACGCTGATGTAGAAGTTTCTTGCCAAACTTGTCCCTTAATGCCTTGATTATTCCCTTGCCCCCATCTGTTACCCAAATTGTTCTCTTTGTTAGTTTTAATCCCCTCCTTTCTATGTCCGCAAGCAGTTCTTCGCATAGTTCATGGTTCTCTGTCGCCCCCTGCCAGAATCCCAATGGCATCTTCTTACCCTCTGTGTCTATTCCTAATGCAATTATAAATGCCTCACCTGCTCGATGTATTGTGTCAAGATATATGGCAAAGGCTCTAAAATCAGACAACGACCTCTCCTTGAATTCTTTGAGTTGTTTCTCTGTTGCCTCTATAATATGCCTCGATACTGTACTCGGTGATACTCCAAATGCCTGCGCTGCCTCTATTACTGTCTCAGCATACTTCTGACACGATATGCCCCTTAATACCTTTGCCAAAAGCTCTTCAGAAAATCCATCAGGTTCTTTCATTCTCTTATAACTCTTTAATTGTATTTCCCCCTGCCTGCCACGAAGTCGAGGTCGCTCTACACGCACCTTTTGATCTGCTATATATACTGAGCCAGGCTGACTTGCCCATTTATATATGTCAGGGCAAAATGGCTTATACTCAGGCCCTGCTGTCTCTTCCCTGTCTATATACATTATTGCCTCTGCTACCATCCTTCCCATCTCCATCATAAGTGAGTCAAATCCTTGCTTACCCCTTGCTAATATCCGATACATCTGCTCTACTACCCATTGCCTGCCGTATGCCTCCTCTATACCTCTGATTACTTTTTTCCTCTGTCTTGTGCTATCCTTCATATGTGGCTCCTTTCTTTAAAATGTTTTTTGGTTACCGTGGATTATGCCACGGGGGAGCCACTCTTTCAAGTTTCAACTAAAAATAGTATAATCTCGAAGAATTGTTTTTATCATAATTGTTACAAACTATATCCATCATCTACAATTATATTCTGTCCATTGATATATTTACTAATGTCACCGAGAAGGAAAATAACAGTCCCGATTATATCATCTTTATCTAACATACCTTTATTTAAACAAAGTGAATTATAATTTTTAATAAAATTTATAGGTTGTTTATCCATAATCCCACCAGGACTAATACAATTTACTCTTATATTTTTTCCTTTTAAAAATTTAGCCATGTATCTTGTCAAATGTATAATCGCAGACTTAATAGCTGCATATTCAACCGGCATTGTCATGGTTGTTTCTGCATAAATTTCAAAACTTGGAGCAATAACGCCATATATAGATGAGAAATTTATAATATTGCCATAACCTTGTTTTAAAAAAAATTTTATAAATTGTTGGGATGCTAAAAAATACCCACCCAAATGAAGGCTTACATTTTCACAAAAATCATCAAATTCAACATCCAAAAATTTTCTTCCATAGTTTTTATTTCTTGGATAAGAAACATTTACCATTGCATCAATCTTGCCATATTTTTCATAAATAGTTTCAATGCAATCATTGATTGATTTTTTGGAAGTAATATCAACAAATATAAAATCTACATTATTATCTTGTGACGGCTTTATGTCTGCGCTTATCGATATACCACCTTCTTGTAAAATACTATTTACAATGGCTTTGCCTAACAAACCTTCACCACCGATAACTATAATAATTTTATCTTTTAAGAGCATTACAAACCCCTATATAAAATTCCAAGTAAAGTTCCCATCTTTTGTCTTTGTATGTAGGGAAAAAATTTCTATAGTTTGATAAAATTTGTTTTTCAATTTCATAGATTTCTATCTCTTCCTCATAAATAATAGGTTTAGCGATTTCTCCAGAAGGATAGATCAACATGGAAGATTTTTCGTATTCATTAAAATCATCTTTGCCGGTTCTATTTACTCCTATCATAAAAACTTGATTTTCAATTGCCCTTGCCTTTAATAATGTTTTCCAATGTTCTAATCTTTTAGCAGGCCAATTAGCAATATTGATTATTATATCTGAATTTTGACTTAGGACTGAATATATTTCTGGAAATCTCAAGTCAAAGCATATGGTTAGAGCAATAGTAAAATTTTTATAATTAACATAGCACAACTTATCCCCACCTTTAAAATACTTATTTTCACCAGCATAAGAAAAGGGATGGATTTTATCATAAATAGCTAAAATATCCCCTCTATTGGTTATAAAACAAGCTCTATTTTTATATGAATCATTTTCTTTGATAGAAATGCCAAAAATAATAGATATATCGTAAGTGATACCGCATTCTATAAAAAACTTTAAACTATTGGAATTTTTCCATTCTTCACTCAAATTTGTATTCATTGTGTAACCTGTTAATGTCATTTCTGGGAAAATTGCCAAATCGTATTCATAATTTTTCGTATTTTTAAGTATGCCCAATATCTTATTTTTATTTTTTTCTTTATCTTCAAATTCCTGATTCAGAGATACTAAGCAAACTCTTAATTTATTTTTTTCCATACGAAAAACCCCAATTCATACTATTTAAAACTAATTATACTTCCTAAAAACCGGCTTAATAATATGTCCTTGTAAATATTTTTCCCAACCATCTTCAAGAGCTAAAGCATAAACTTTTAATGCATGTTTTAATGCTTCTACTGTTTTTTCCAATTCAACTTCTTTGTGAGACATAGATAGAGCAATCCACGGCATAAATACGCCTTTTTTAATCATCTCTTGGTTAAATAGTGTTCTTAAAGGATAAGAGTTTTCTTTATTTTTATCTAAGGTTGTGTAGTAAGGTGAGCATTCAACACCTTCCGCTTTAAAATAATCGCTTATTCCATATTCTTTAGCAATATCATTCATGGTTTTAATAAGATTTTTACCATAATTCCATATATGGTTTATAACATCTTTTTCTTCCATTATTTTAAGTGTCGCTATAAAAGCTGCCAACGCTGACATTTCCGCACCGTGTGTAGTTGATAAAAGAAAAACCCTTTCCTGTCCCTCAAATTCTATTGAGCCGAGCTTCATAATTTCTCTTTTACCTCCGAGAGCAGCCAGAGAAAAACCGTTTGCCATTGCTTTGCCAAACGTGCATAAATCAGGCTCAATATCATAGTAGTATTGAGCACCTTTTAAATGCCACCTAAAGCCGGTAATCATTTCATCAAGAATAAATAAAGCACCATTTTTATGGCAAAGTTCTTTGACATTTTGTAAGTAACCTTCAGGTGGATGTGTTGTGGTAGCCGGTTCCATAATTACGCAAGCTATCTGATTCGGATATTCATTAAATAATCTTTCCAAGTCCTTCAAATCTCCATATTTAAAAGTTTTCGTTAATTCTTTTATAGCCTTAGGCACACCTTTATCCATCACAGTAGAGCCTATAAACCAATCGTCAAAACTAAAAAATGGATGGTCTATACACCTTGCAACTAAATCTCTTCCAGTATAAGCTCTTGCAAGTTTTACAGCTGCTGTGGTTGCATTAGAGCCGTTTTTTGCAAATTTTACCATATCAATAGAAGGAATTAAATCTACAAAAAGCTCTGCTGCTTGTATTTCTATTAATGATGGCCTTGTTAAATTATTACCCATTTTAATGGCATTTTCTATCACAAACTCGTTAACATACTCGTCCGCATATCCTAAAATAACGGATCTTAGAGCCATCCCGTAATCTAAATATTCATTATCTTCTACATCATATATGTATGCTCCTTCACCCCTTTTCAAAAGAGCCGAAGCATTTGATGGAAATTGATCATAACCCCTTGAGTAAGTATGTGCTCCTCCGGGTATTAATGTTAATAGTTTTTTTGTATATTCGTTCATAGTTGCCTTTCTGTTTTATCAGCTAATTTCAATTTCTTTTAATATTTCTAAAATTTTTATGTCATTATCTAATGTATTAGGAAATTTTTTTTCTTTTTTAATATGTCCTATAAAGTGTTCTATTTCCTCTATATACATATCTTCTATTATGTTTACATTATATCCAGCTATATTTTCACCACTTGGCTGTTCTATATTAATAAATCTTTTGTTTTTTGCATCATATAACTTTAGCAATCTTTCATTCCAATCCCATGAAATTTGGGCATATTCTAAATTCAAAGTAAGTTTTCTAGTGGCAAATCTTGAAACTACATCTACCAATAAACTTCCAAATCCTTCTTTAAACTTTAATGATACGACATAAGTGTCATCAATATCGCAATCAAGATCTATAGTTTTCCCAAAAAATCCTTTAACACTTTCCGGATACCCAAATATATCACACAACCATGTTAACTCAAACGGAACTATTTCTCTTGCTCCTCCAGTAGCTTTTTTTGACACATAATAGTCCTTGATATTTTCCCAAGGATGCCATTCTGGTAAATACTGGCCAGAATGATATGAAAAATTTGAAAGTTTCCCCCATTTGCCGGATTGAACAATATTTTTAATGTCCTTAATAACTGGATGAAATTTTAAAGTACAAGATGGACAAATTATTGCATCCTCTTTTTTATTTTTAATCAAAAATTCTCTGATTTTAATGGAATGTTCTAAAATTACACTTGCTTCAATGAAAACTGGATAGCTATTTTCTATAGCCCATAATGCATATTCTATATGTTTATCTGGTGGAGTTGAAATAATAACTACATCAATCTCTTTTACAGATTCCATATTTTTTATAATTTCTATATCGTATAATTTTTTTGCTTCATTCATTCTATCTTCTCGAATATCAAAGCCAATTATGTTATTATAACCAAGTTTTTTTAAACATCGTATTCTTCTTTTCCCCATCGATCCTAAACCTATTACCAAATATCTCATAATACTCCTCTCTCCAATAAGTATTTCATAATTGACTCGACAGCAATAAAATCGTATATATCATCTATTTCATAGCATTGGTATCTTTCTATTATAAGATATCCAGTTTTATCACCATAAAAAGTTTTATTTTTTAATAAGAAATCCGTCTTCGCTAAATAGGCAACGCCATAAGGAAAGTATGCCTTTGGATAATCCTGTCTCCTTGTGATTTTAACATCATTTTCTATAAAGGGTCTTACGAAATCGTTTTTTATCCTTTTAACAATTATGGGATTCTCCAGATGAATTTCTCCCAAAGTAACTAAAGAATCAAAGATGTCATAGTTATCAATAAATTTTTCTACTGCCTTGTCCAAATCATTTTTTCTTCTGATTGGAGATGTTGGTTCTAAAAGTAGAGTTATATCATATTGTTGATTTAATTTCATAATTACGTGATCTATAACATCTATAGTTGGAGTATCGTCCTGAGCCAACTCTTTAGGTCTTAAGAATGGAATCTCTGCTCCATACTTTTGGGATATTTCAGCAATTTCTTCATCTTCAGTTGATACAATTAATCTATCTATATACTTTGAATTTAATGCTTGTTCTATAGTCCATGCGATTAAAGGTTTACCAAGTAAAAGCTTTATGTTTTTTCTTGGAAGTCCTTTACTGCCACCTCTTGCTGGGATGATGGCTAAAATACTTTTATCCTTATACATCTTACTCTTCTAACAGCTTTAAAACACTTCTGTATTCTTCCCATTGTCCAACATCAAGGTAATCTTTTTTGTTTGCCGGATATGCTATTACTTTTTTATTTTTGTTTAGAAGTTTTTGAATAAGTTGTGGCATATCTATGTATTTATTCAGAGTTATATAATCAAGTGCTTCTTTGTTTAAAAGGTAAACCCCGGTATTTATCTGGAATGTATGTTCCGGCTTTTCTTCTATTTTTTCAATAAATCCACCTTGCCTGGTATATACAACACCGTAGGGTACTTTGTAGTGTTGTATTGATGTTATTGTCGTAAATGATGCATTCATCTTTTTATGGTATTCGTACACATCGTTATAATTAGTATTTAGCATTATATCGCAATTTGACACAAACAAGTCTGTATCTATGAAGTCTTTTAATAAATGTAAGCTTCCGGCTGTTCCTAAAAATTCTTCTTCCCATATAAACTCAATTTCATAATCTTTCTCTATACTATTGAAATAAGATTCTATTACTTTTCCTTTGTAATTTAGAGTAAGATAAAATTTTTTCACACCGAATTTTTTAAATGAATCTATTATCATTTCTGTAATTGTTTTATCTTTGACCGGTAATAATGGTTTTGGTAAAACTCTGGTAAACGGATCAAGTCTTGTTCCTTTACCTCCTGCCATTATAACTACAGGAATATCTTTTAACTTCTTCTCTAATATTTCTTTTTTATTGCTATCATAAAAGTCTGTCCATCTATAATATCCAACTACCTTTTTTTCTCTATCTAATATCGGAAGAAGTTCTACCCGGTTTTCAAAAATCAACTTTTTTATTTCTTCTTTTGATAGATTTTCTGTAGCGTAAATCGGTTTTCTATGGTATATACTCTCTATTGTTCCTTCTATCGTTCCTGTCTTTAATATGTATCTACGGATATCCCCGTCTGTTATAGTTCCAAGAAGGATATTATTTTCATCTACTACAAAAAGCACCTTCTCGGCAGTTTCATCTAATTTTTTTAGGGCTTCCTTTATTGAAGCTGTAAGGTTAATAATTGGATTTTTATCCATTTTCTCCTACCATATCTCTTTCAACAGCATAAAACTTTCAGCATATTTGCAATTACATTGAGATCCCCTATAAGCTGCTAAGTTTTTTATATTCTCTAAACTTCTTGGAAAAGGATGTATGCCTAATTCGCTTTTATATATGCTTATTATTTGAAGTTTTTTTTCTATATAATCTGATATATCTACAAAAACATTAGGTTTAAATGGATTTGTAAACTGATTATCTGTTTCGCTTATAATTTCCATCATTAAGATTTTTTTTATAAACGGATATCTAAAAGATTTAAAAAATGGGTACAAAGCTTTAAAAACAACTCTATGATCAGAATGGGGATCATTAAAAAAAGGAATATACAAAATATTTGGCTTTACTTTATTTATTACTTTACTAAAATTTTCTATAAGAATTGGGATTTCATTATCTGTTAGAGAAGATGGCTTTAATTCAAAATTAAAAAAACCATTAAAACCATACATACTTATGACCTGTTTTATTTCTTCATTTCTTCTTTTTACATCTTCTTCACTAAATCCATATTCTACCTTTACATTCGTAATGTTACACCAGTATATACGTGTTGCATCACGGGTTCCTTCTTCTTTATGCTTTATAATAATTCCACCTGCCCCCAAAGTTTCATCATCCGGATGAGGTGAAACTATTAGGATATTTTTTGTCATATTAAATATTCTCCCTCTTTTATTGTGTCTGGAAGCTCATGCTCTATTAACCAAACAGCGTTTTCATAACACTTAACTAATATATTTTTACCTTCTACTTTTAAAACCTGTCCATGCTCTATATTAGCAAAATTTGTCTTATATTCTCTTATTTTCCAAACTTTATAGAGTTTACTTCTATATCTAACATCAGCACCTATATATGGATGAGTCAAAGCTCTTACTAAATTATATATGGCTCTACTTGACATTCTGAAATCAATAATTCCATCAGTATAATTTCTTTTTCGCCAATAATTTGCCTTCATATTATTTTGCGGAACTCTTTGGCAATCTCCATTCATTAATTGATGAGTAAACTCTTCTATTTGCACTAAAGCTGTTTCGGTTATTTTGTTGTAAAGAGAATTTGCATCATCTTCATAATCTACGGCTATTATTTTTTGAGAAATTATATCTCCAGAATCTGCTCCTTCATCCATAAAAAAGAAGGTCGAAGCAGTTTCATCAAGTCCTAAAAATAGTGTCCATATAATTGGGTGTCTACCTCTATTTTTAGGCAATGGAGCCGGATGAAATCCAATAACTCCTAATTTAGGTATTTCCAAAATTTCATTTTTTATTATTTGTGACCAGCCAAAACAATAGATAACATCAGGATTAAGTTCCTTAATAAAATTCACAGTTTGAATATCATTAACATTTTCTGTATAAAAATAGGGAATATTATGCATTTTTGCCAAATATGATATATCAACAAAGTCTGCATTAAAAGAGGATTCTTTTTTTGTTATCACTCCGCATATATTAGCTTTCATATCTATTAATTTTTTTAAAGAAGCTTCAGAAAACTTAACACATCCTATAAACAATATATTCATTTTCCATCATCCTCCAATGTTATGTCTATATAATAGAATACTTTCTTTAAATCATTTAATCTAACTTTTTTTAAAACATCTATAATCTTTTCAGATGCTTGTCCATCTCCATAAGGATTTTTTATATTTTCAAGAATTTCCTTAAATTCTCGTGAATATAACTTTTTTATTGCTTCTTTGATTGAATAATAATCCGGCTGACAATCTATTACGCTTTTTGCTTTTATTCTTCCTTTCTGTCTATCTCCTATGTCTATAGTTCCGATTTTAAATGAGGGGGCTTCTATTATTCCACTTGAAGAATTTCCAACTACCGCATCAACATATTGCATAGTGGATAAATAAAGGAGTTGTCCCATATTAGTAAAAACAACTACCTTATCTGGATTTATGTTAGCATATTCATCTATCATTTTATTTATTACTCTACCTTCAGTATCAGCATTTGCTTTCGTAAAAATTAAGAGCGTGTCATCTAATTCATCTAAAACTTTAAGGAGTTCTCTAAAATGTAATTCTGCTGTTCCTTTTTCAAGGGTTACCGGATGAAATGTTATTAACAAATTTTTACTTTTAAATTTTTTACCTAATCTTTCCTCTACTTCTTCTTTTGTAAGGAGTTTCATTTTCTTTATATTATCTATACCTAAAGCTCCTGCATTAAAAACTCTGGAAGGGTCTTCTCCAAGTTGTATAACCCTTTTTCTGTATTCTTCTGTAGAAGTAAAATGAAGATGCGAAAGTTTAGTTATAGCATGTCTAAATCCTTCATCATATAATCCGTAAGTTGCTTCTCCACCGTAAAGATGAGCTATTGGAATTCTTAAAGTATAACTTGCGATTGCAAAAGCCAATGCCTCAAATCTATCCCCTAAAACAACAGCTATATCCGGTTTTAATCTTTGTAGAGCATCTGTATATCCAATAATACCAAGACCTATGGATTTAGAAACTCCAATATCTGTATCAGATGACAAAAGCATTTCAACTTTTTCATCTATTTTAAAGCCATCTTTTTCTATTTCCTGGTATGTTAATCCAAATTCTGGTGATAAGTGCATTCCTGATGCTATTATTTGAAGCTGTAAGTCTTTATCTTCTTTTATTTTCTCCATCAAGGGTTTTAAAAGCCCATATTCTGCTCTTGTTCCAGTAAAAAAACAAATTTTAGTTCTCATGTTCATAAATTTTTATGTATGTCTAAATCCTCTAAAACTTGCATCCTTTTCTAAATAAAGTTTTTTACAAGTTTCTTCATATTTTATTTTAATAAATTCAATATGTTTATTTATTAATTTTGTGTTTGCTTCATAAAGTGCTATATGGAATTCTTCATCAGATAAATCTGTGAAATTTACGCTTACTAAATCTGAATTGATGTGCTTGTTTTCATAAAAATCTTCAACATCTTTAAGTAGTCCATTATTAATAGCATAATAATACAGATCTGAACCTGGATATGGTGTCACTGGTCTTATTGTTCTTAGCTGAGCATGGTCATCATATTTTAATAAAAAGTCTACTCCTTTCTTTAAAGTTTCTAAATTATCGCCTATATTTCCCCAAATAATATTTAGTCCTGGTGATATCCCCACTTCTAATGTAGCTTCAACTCCTTTTATTATTTGTTTAACAGTCAGGGCTTTATTCATATTTCTTAAAACTTCATCGTCAACAGCTTCAATCCCATAATTTATGAAAACACATCCTGCTTTTTTCATTAATTGCAAAATGTCTTTCTTCGCCCAATTTAATCTTCCATTACAACACCACTTGAATTTTAATTTGCTCTTTAAAAAACTTTCGCATAAGCTGATTACACGTTCTTCAGAGCTCATTAACAATTCATCAGAGAAAATAATGTAGTTTACATTGTAATTTTTTTGGAGTAATTTAATCTCTTCTAAAATAGATTCTTGTGACCGTGGTCTAAAGCCCTTATCCATTCTATAACAAAAATTACACCTAAATTTGCAACCTCTTCCAGATAACATAGGAATTGCTCTTTCTTTATTTTCTATATGTGGAGCTCTTAGTAAAAGATAGTGATCCATTGGAAACAATTCGTAAGCAGGAAATGGTATAGAATCAATATTTTTAATTAGAGGGCGTCTTTCATTTATTATTACTTTACCAGTTTCACTTTTATAGGCAATACCCTTTATTTCAGAAAGATTTTTTTTCCCTTCCAAGTATTCTATTAATTCAAGTGCTGTTTCTTCACCCTCTCCAATTACAACTACATCAGCCTCTGTTTTATTAATAAAAAATTCTGGTTCTGGCGCAGGACCATGACCACCGATAACATAAAGTTTTGGTCTTTTCTTGCTTCTATTTATCGCATCTGAAATACTAAGTAACTTCCTGTATTGATAATAACCAGCAATGACGCTAACTCCAACCATATCAAAATAATCGTTATTATCAAGAAATTCTGTTAAATGCTCATCTGGATAGTGATAAACATCTTGGTTATATATGGTAACATCAACCCCCCTGTTTTTTAAAACACTTGCTATATAGGCGATCCCTTGAGGAAACCAGCTTATATAAGAATCGTTATCATAACAAACTAAGAGACATCTCATTTAATACCCCCATATATATTTAAATTTCTATCTTCTCATCCTCTTTGTAATTCCTCTTTGCAACTGTTCCCAAAATTTCATACCATCTCATTGGACTAATACCATTGCCTGGTCTTTTTACCGTTATATTTTCCTCACTAAAAACTTCCCCTTTTTTTATATCTTTTTTTGCAACTATACTTTTTCTTACTATATCTATATTTTTTAGCTCACTTTTTGATGGTTTTTTAATACCGGTTCCTAAGGCTTTTTCTACATTTCTGATTGCATTTATCATAGCTTTCAACTCATTAGGCTCTAAGCTTGCCTTATGGTCTGGTCCTGGCATGTTTTTATCTATGGTAAAATGCTTTTCTATAACGGTCGCCCCCATGGCAACTGCGGCAATAGGAATTTCTATCCCAAGAGTATGGTCTGAATAACCAACTTCCACTTTAAATGCTTCTTTTATCGTAAGCATAGCTCTTAGATTAACATCTTTCATAGGAGTAGGATACTCAGTATTACAGTGTAAAACAGTTATATCTTCTCTTTTTGTGCCACTTTCTACCAAAACATCCAATGCATCTTCTATTTCTCCCAAATCAGCCATTCCGGTAGACAAAATAACTTTTTTATTTAGTTTCCCAATTTTTTCTAAATAGGGTAAATTTGTTATTTCTCCGCTTGGGATTTTAAATATTTCCATTCCAAGATTGTTCAAAAAATCTATACTTTCAGGGTCGAACGGTGTTGACATAAATGTTATGCAAAATTTATCACAATAATATTTAAGTTCTTCAAAATCATTAAAAGTCAACTCTAACTTTTTTACCATCTCGAGTTGTGTTTCATCATGTCCTGTAGTATGTTTTTGATATTCAGTTTTGGGAGCAAACTTACTTATTACATTCTCCGCTTTAAAAGTTTGGAATTTAATGGCATCTGCTCCACATTCTTTTGCTAATTCAACCATCTTTTTAGCAATCTCTAAATTTCCGTTATGGTTTACTCCGGCTTCAGCGATTATAAAAGTCTTCATTTTGCAGGAACTCCTTTTACTGCTGCCCCGTCAGGCACATTAGTAATTACTACCGAGCCTGCCCCTATTAATGCACCCTTCCCTATTTTAATGCCGTGTATAACCGTAGCCCCCGCACCTATAAAAGTGCCTTCACCGATAATGCAGCCACCTGACATAACAGCACCGGAACATATGTGGACATGGCTGCTTATAATGCAGTCATGCTCAACAATAGCTCCTGTGTTTACAATTGTGTTTTCGCCTATTAATGCATTTGTCTGAACAATAGCACCTGCCATAACCTGAACTCCTTCCAGAATCTGTGACTTGTCTGAAATAATTGCGGACGGATGGATGAGGGTGGGTATTGAAAATCCAGCATGCTTAACTTTTTCATACATGGCTTTTCTTTTGCTATTGTCTTTCACGCTTCCAATGGCAATGCATGCGTGCTTAATCCCCTTTCCATAGAGTTCCAGCAGGACACTATCATCACCAAGCACAGTGACTCCAGACACCTCAGAATCAACATCAAGCTGCGCGTCTAATATGCCAACAATTTCGTATTGGCAAGAGGTTTTTATTAAGTCTATCAAGACCCTTGCGTGCCCCCCCCCGCCTAATATTACAATCTTCTGCATTGGTTCTTTCACTCTCTTTGACAGTAGATGCATCTACTGAAAATTTAATTCCTGCAAATTCAATAAAAGCACCTGGCATTTTAGGATAAGTAGTTGCCCTTACCCTTCTTTTGATTTCTTCCTCTGACATATTACTGGTAATTCTACACAAATCATTAAGTTCTTTTCTCGTAAACGGTTTTCTTTTCCATTGTTCCTCACTCTTTGGCAACGGCTTGTTAGATAAAATTAAAGAAAATATCTCCACAAAAGCTATATAAATATAGGCATAACATCTCTGGGTAAGTGAATAGACTGTATCACCATCAAAGATTGGGAATCGCTTCACGGTAATGATATTTCCTGAATCCACTCTTTCTGTCATATGATGAACCGTAATACCAAATTCCTTCTCATTATTGTATATAGCAAAATTTGTACAGCCTATTCCGGGATATTCAGGAGGTCCCGGGTGAAAATTTATTGCTGCTACTTTCGTATTTCCAAGTACCTGCTCGGGAACTATCCATGGAGAGATATATGAGATTACATAATCAAAATGGTTGGTCAGCAATTGAGCAGGAAACGGCTCGCCTACGCTTCCAAATATTATTTTAGATGAGGAGAAAAAATTGGACTTAATGATTTCTGCCGCCTCTTGAGAAAAAGGTTTTTGTTTTGCTAAAAATAATATCTTCATTTGTCAGTTCCTATTAAAATAATTTTTAATATTTTCCACAACTATTACAATATCTCTGGAAGTCAAATTAACACTACAAGGGAGATTTATGCAGGTCTCATAAGCTTTAACTGCATTCTCAATCCTATAAGTCTGAGAGTTTTTATACATTGGCAAAGTGTGTATCAGCTTCCAGACAGGTCTAACCTGAATATTCCTTGACAGGAGATATTTAATCAATTTCTTCTTATGTCTTTTTGCAACTTTTATTGTGTAGAACCAGAAATTGCTTTTAACCTGCTTATTTTCCCATAAGAATTTTACATCTTTTATCTCTGACAGTAAGTCTGAATATATTGAAGCGTTCTTCCTCTTAATATTAACGAATTCCTGAATACGCTCCAGCTGTGCTACCCCCATAGCTGCCTGTATGTTTGTCAGTCTGTAGTTATAGCCTATTTCATTGTGATAATATTCTAAGGGGTCTTTTTTGGCCTGTGTGCATAAATGCCTTATCCTCTCCGAAAGCCTTTTATCATTAGTTACAACCATTCCACCGCCGCCTGTTGTTATTATCTTGTTGCCGTTGAAAGAGAAGCAGCCTATCCTGCCAAAAGAACCTGTCCTTTTTCCTTTATACTCAGAGCCAAGGCTCTCTGTAGCATCTTCTATTACATGGATATTATATTTTTTTGAAACCTCAAGCAAAGGATCCATGTCCGCAGGATGTCCGAATATATGGACAGGTATGATTGCCTTTACTTTCCTGCCGCTCTTTCTGTTATAAGTAAAACCATCCTTGCCCTGCTTGCATTCATTTTTTATAAACTCAGATATCTTCTTAACATCAATACACAATGTATCCTTATCACAATCCATGAAGACCGGATAAGCGCCGCAATACCTAACTGCATTTACTGGAGCAATAAATGTCAAGGCAGGGACAATAACCTCGTCCCCGGGACTGATGCCACAGGCCACAAGACTTATATGCAAGGCAGATGTGCCATTAACTGTTGCAACTGCATATCCTGTCCCTGAGTAAGAGGCAAGCATTTTCTCGAATTTTTCAACATAACCGCCTACAGAAGAAACCCATCCTGTATCAAGACACTCTTTGATATATTTCCATTCATTGCCGGATATCTCTGGTTCCGAGAGCGGGATTTTCCAATTTTTAGACATTATAAATATCCCATTTATATCTGCTAAGATTATTCTTATCCCTTAACCATGCAATTGTCTTTTCAAGCCCTTCCTTTAAAGAAACCGTAGGTTTCCATCCGGTAAGATTTCGAATTAATCTGTTATCGCAGACTAACCGTTCAACTTCACTTTTTTCAGGCCTTTTCCTCTGCTCATCGAAAACTATTCTTGCATCCGAACCTGTGAGTTTTATCAACAGTTCCGCAAGATCACCTATAGATATTTCGGCACCGGAACCTATATTTATTTCCTTACCAACAGCCTCATCACATCTGGCAAGAGATATAAACCCCCTACATATATCGCTTACGTAATTTAAATCTCTTGTAGGATGCAATGCCCCAAGATGAATCTCCTTTTTATTGTTCAGCAATTGGGTTATTATTGTCGGTATAACAGCACGGGCAGACTGCCTGGGGCCGTAAGTGTTAAAAGGCCTTGCTATTACAACCGGGCTTCCAAAAGAACGGTAGAAAGATTCTGCAATCTTGTCTGCCCCTATCTTTGATGCAGAGTAAGGAGATTGCCCATGCAACGGATGTTTTTCATCTATAGGTACATATTGGGCTGTCCCATAAACTTCAGAGGTGGATGTAACAACCACACGTTCAATAGAATAATCCTTGCACGCCTGTAATACATTTAATGTGCCTTTTATATTCGTATCAATATACGAATCAGGAGAATGATATGAAAAAGGAATCCCGATTAATGCCGCAAGATGAAAAACCATATCAACATCCTTTACTGCTTCTCTTACGCCATTCGGGTCCCTGATATCCCCTGCAAAAATTTCAATTTTGTCTAACTTTTCCTTCGGAAAGCTATCAAGCCATCCCCAGTGATTAAAAGAGTTATAAAAAACAAAAGCCCTTACATTACATCCTTCCTCTAATAACCTCTCTACCAAATGACTGCCTATAAATCCACAAGCTCCTGTAACCAATACTTTTTTGTTTTTTAATTCCATTTTTACTTCCTTAAAAGACATTTACATATCTTATCTACTTCCCTTTCCTTGAACACCGGCTCAATTGGTAAGATGAGAATACTTTGGGATGCCATTTCACTGTTTTCCAAGCTTCCGTATATTTCAATCCCATTATTTACAAACACCCTCATTTTATGCAATGGCACAGGGTAGTAAATCATAAAATCTATCCCGTTTTCTTATAGACACACCTTTACATGTGTGGTGCTTTCCTAAATTTCAAGTTCAGCTTATCCTGTGTCTTCCTTGCCTTGCATTTTTATGTATTTCATCATAGTTATATCAATGCACGGAAGCCACAGGAACTTGCTCTCATCCCCGTCTTTACCTGGCTGTCCGACAATTACTCGAAATCTAACGATAATAATGCGATTTTGCTTTATGTTGCTGACAATAGCAATTCTTATCGCTAAATTTAGGGCATTTTCTTCTGACAAATATGCATCTAATCCCGCCTTTTCATGCTGATTGCCAGAGTATTGGACTATTTCCCTTTGTTGTCTCCTGCAAAGCAAGCCATATCCGTTTTATATTCACCGCCGCACATACAATATTGAACTCTGCCCTGACTGCTCTTATTCCTCTTGTTAGAAAGCCCCTCAATCCTTTGTTTTCTTTTATGTCTCCAATCACCGGCTCTACTATCTGTTGACGCAATCGATACATTCCCTTTGCTTGTGGAGTTTTCATTTTAGCTGCCATTGCATTGCGCTCTGCTTCATAAGGAAACATTTTAATTAGCCTTATCCCGCTTTTCCTCTTGGTGCAGTCTTGCTGCCTTATACATTCGCTACATGCCTACCCTTTGTAAACCCTTACCTCTTTTTGCTTCTGTTTATCAAATTGCTCTCTTATATAAATCAGCCTCTTGTTCTCTGGGCATATATATTCATTGCTTGCTTCATTATAAATAAAGTTTTTCTTGTCATACTCATTCGTTGCTTTACCAGCATTATTGTCAGGTATGTATCCGTCTATCTTGTTTTCTGTTAGAAAGTTGATGTTGCTGCCTTCAAAATAACCACTATCAAAACTCCATGCCGTTTCTTCAAAAAGTTCTCCTATATTGTCTTTTGTCTCTAATACTTGCGGCTGTAACTGCCTATTATCTACCGCATCCTGACATACATCGTTTGCCAAGATAAAGCCTGCCTTGTCTACTGTAACTTGTGAATTATATGAAAACTCTATCCTGCCACTCTTGTTTTTCATAAACCGACTGCCAGGATCAGTGGTGTTTACTTTCTTTAACCCTTCATTTTCTATTTCCTCCTGCGATTTCTGAAGCGTTTCTGTTATTTCTGCTTTGAACCTTTCCCCTTTTTCTTTCTGCCTCTTGATGTAATATAATGCAGCTTTCTGTATGGTCTTTTTGCTCTGTTTCGGCAGTTGATCAAATCCACGCATCTCTGCAAATTTCTTGTCCTCTATTGTGTCTTGTTTTGTCCATTCCTGAAGCTCTTCCTCTACAAACCTTAATAATGCTTCCAGTTCTTCTTTTGTCATTACTCTTCTGTTTGAGGCATTTGCTTTGACTTTGCTGCCGTCTGTTGCAAGGTGTGATAGGTCAAGCAATCCCTCTTGTTTTGCAAATCCTACTGTGTGCTTGAAAACCTCTTTTATAAGTTCGGGGTTGTTTTTCCTAAAGTCGCTGATTGTTCTGAAGTCAGGCGTCAGTTTCTCCGAAAGATATATATACACTATGTTCTCTCTCGCACTGCGGGCAAGCATGCGGGACGACCTTACTTTGTCCAATACCCTCATTATGAGTAGTTTTAACAGTATCCGTGGATGATATGCAGGATGCCCAGCCCCAGCATACTTCATGTCAAATTCTCTGTAGTCTAATGATTCCACAAGACTCTCTACCAAAAAACATATGTGGTCTTCAGGTATCATGTCTTCTATGTTCGGCGGCAGTAACCATGTTTGACCTCGATAAGATTGTATATATGTCATACCATTATCTCCTTATGTTCTTTCTGTTTTTGTATTTTAATATTAAGCACTATCATAATTGTCGGACAGCCTGCCATCTTTGAGGGAAATATTGTCAAAAGTTTTTAAGCTAAAAGCCTAATTAAGCCTATTTTTCTTGAGCTTACTTCCCATTCTCTCTCATCAAAAGGGAAATTAAAGGAGATTGTTTTTTTTCATGAAACTTTTGATATTACCGCTCCCTCATTTTTTCAACATACTCCATCAAAAATGCTAAAAATATTCCTGCAAAAAGGCTTGTGATACCTGCAAGGGCTATGTTCATTTTTATCCTTGGTTTTACTGGATTTTTTAGAATATAGGGTTTGTCTATCATCTCAATACCTTTAAGTCTATTAAGAGCTTGCTCTATTGTAAGCCTTTCAATCTTTAAATCCGATAACATCTTTTCAAGTTCAATTGGGTTAAATCCCACAAGAATAAGTCTGCCGCTCTCAAGTAGTTTTTTATATGTCCTCGTTAGCTCATCTGAGCCTTTTATCACTTTGTTAATTTCCTCTGACTGCATAAGAAGTCTTTGTCTTTCTTTTTCAACAAATTGTTTTATAATAGGGATGTTATCTAAGTATGTGACAAATTCTGCTATCACAGAAGGTATGACATCTGTGTTTTTTGTCTCGATGATTAACTGAAGTTTGTCTGCAGAATCTTTCAGGGCATTTAATTTTACATCTGCTATCAAATGGTGTGTAGTTGGCAGGATATTTTTTACTTTTTCTGCATCAATTTTGCCAATAACACTGAGTAGTTCTTTTGATGTTATTGCTGGCAGTTTCAGCACAACCTCTCCACGGTATATCTTGGGCATTAGAAGACTTATTATCGATGATGCAACGGTAACAACAAGGAATAATCCTATGATGAGGGATTTTCTTTTTACGATTACCTTCCAGTAATCATAAAGATTTATCTCATCTTCATATGTTTCAGGTCTTTCTTGCTGGCTCATATTGTTCTCCTATACTTATAATTTTTTTCAGCTTTCTGAATATATCCATCCATGAGAAACATTTTGACTCAAATTGCGAAAGGGTGTAGCCGTAATCTTTAGATTTAGATAATTATCTATGAACATTTTAGATGCATTCAAATGCAGGCTAAAGCCTGCTGCTACAAGGGTTTATGATGACCCTTTCATAATTTCTATTAAAGTAGTATTGAAAAAATATGAATCACTCAGATAACTCTCTTAAAAAATCAACAAAAGCATCAATTTCTTTTTTCATCATCTTATATGTACCGTCTAACTTCTCTATGAGCCTATGCAGCCTTTCGCTATCTATCTCGAATCCATAAATATTTCTTACTACATGTCTGAATGCAAGATATTCTTCGAGTGCCTTTGCAGTCTCTTTTGATATAACTGAGGGCCTTATTTTTTCTATCTCAAGTGACATGCTTTTTAACAGTCTTTTATGCCAGTTTATGGAATGTGGAACTCCGCCGTTAATATCATCTGCTATCTTCTGAAATATCCTTTCACATCCTGTATAAAAATTATGCAATTTAAGAGCAAGGCTTTCTTCATATATTCGTTTCTTTTTTTGAGATTTTGGCAATTCGTTGCTTGTTTCTTTAATATCTGAAACTAAGATCCCAATAATATTAAGCTCGTCCTTTATCTCTGAGATTAAATCAGGAATTCTCTGCCTTTTCATATAAAACCTTTCCTTTTGCTATTCTCTGTTTAAGCAAATCACTTACGTCTTCTACAGGCTTTAAATCTATATCAAAGGGGCTTTCCATTATAAGTCGGGCAATTGCGGTAAAATAAGCGTCTTTTGGGAGACCTTCGACTGCGAGGTCAATATCTGAATCTTCGTCAAAACATCCTTTTTCCAAAATAGAACCAAATAAAACAACCTTTTTTACTGGAAATTCTTTTATAAGAATCTCCTTTAATCTTTCAGTAAATTTTATGGCGTCGTGGCGCAACTTCTCTCTCGAGATCTCATCTCTCATAGCTTTCTCTTGCCAGTATTTTTTATATCTCTCTAAAGTGGTCATGTTCATAATATGAATTCATCTATGTCTTTCTTTTTGAGTTGAGATTTTGCCTCACCAACAACCACATATTCTTTTCCATTCTGACCTGCCTTACCCCATATATTTACTTCTATATACCTATCCCTGCCAATATCTATATAATCCCTCTTTAGTCTGCCCTTTATCTCAACTCCAAAGTCCTGTCTCAGAAGTGAAGGAAGGGCTTTATAAGATTCATCTTCGAGTCTGTATCCCACGGTATGAGCAATTCCACCAACCTGCTCCTTTAGCTCCTTATGACTCCTCGCAAGAGACCTAAGTTCTTCCTCTGTCTTCTTCTGAGCCTCTGCAAGCTCTTCTACCCTCTGTTCAGTCCTTTTCTGTGCCTCTGCAAGCTCTCTTACCACTGACTTCAGTTCTTCGAAATCAGACCTCTTAACAGTCTCTGCTATCTCCTCCCTGAAGAGTTCAAGAACCCTCATAAGTGGAAGCTTGATTTCACCGGGGAGTTCTTCTATTGCCTCTAAATATCTTCTCATAACTCAATTATATCATAATAGAGTTTTTCACGCTATTTGTCCCACCACCGATGATAAATGGGAACTTGAGGTCAATATATCACGCATAAGTCTCTCTTATCCTATTCCTCAAGAGATGTTTTTGCTGCTCATCCCAAATCTTTTAACTTACTTATATTAATATTAAGTAGTTTCTTAGACCTTCTATCGGGTTCTGATCTACTATAAACTATCTCCCCTTTAAAAATAGAACTTAATCTTCTAATCTCTTTCATAATGAACCTTAATTGTTAGGCATTGAAATATCAACTTGTTATGCCTTTTCAACATCTGATGCGTCTATTTTTATCGATACTCCTTGCCTGAGTATATCAACTGAAAGAACAAGAATATGCTGCCCCGGCCTTTTAACAAGAATCCCTTCTACTCCTTTTAACGGCCCTCTTTTTATTCTGACCCGCTGTCCCTCTTTTAGATATGGATAAGGGTCAATGGATTCTTTACTCTCAACAAGTTTTTTTAGTGAGATTATCTGCTCTTCAGGGACAGGTTCGGGATCTCCAGGAATAATACCTATGAATCTTACAACACCAGGGGTTTTCAAAATAGTAAGCATGGTGTCGTAAATTTTATGAATATGAACAAACAAATAGCCAGGAAAAAGAGGAAAGCTTATGAGTTTTTTTCTGTCTTTCCATTTGCTTAGTCTTTCTACTACGGGCAAAAATGTGTCTATGCCTGCATTTGTTAATCTATCAAGCACCTTGAATTCATGTCTTGATCTGACATGAATTGCATACCAGTAAAGCTCTGAGGTCTCCGTCAGTTCCATAGTATTTTTGCTGTTATTCTGGCACTGCTCCGCCCTCTCAGTTACATATCCCTGTTTTTCACAGAAACTATGCACCAAGAAGTTATCTAAAATTATTAATTTGCTATAAAGAATAAACCCTGTCTGGATTTATCCCTGATTGCTTTATTGATGAAACTACTTTATCCTCTATTGATGCAATGAGTATTGCATCGTAATCTATATCTTTTATGTCCTCTATCGTATAAATATGATGCCCAAAAAATCCATTCTCTATTCTTTTATCACCAACAACACCAACAATTTTTAGTGGAAGTCCCCTTGTTGATATATAACATAATTCAGCAATCTCACCATCTCCCCATAAAAGAATATTTTTTACGCCTGATGAAAGCATGGTTACATATGTATTTTCAATCCTGCAACGAATTTCTTTGAAATAGCTCACTGACCTGTGCATATAGTTGTATGTAAGCCTTGCCTTTTCTGTGAAGCCTTTTGGTGTGATTATATATTTGATCCTGTTTTTAGGAAGGTTTTTTATCTTTATATAGCCCTTTTTATATAGCCTCTTTACATATGCATTGACCAGTCCAAGAGCAATGCCAAGTCTGTCAGACAATGCCCTCTGAGTAATCAAAGGCTCTTTTGTGAGTTCATCGAGCAGTCTAAGTGATATCTCTTCAGAGATATTAGTATTGTTCATGGATTGAACAATAACATAAGGTAGAAATATATGTCAACAACACAAAGGTCATGACTTTATTGTAAGATACATATCAGGTTGTGCCAGTCCTGATGGCAATACTCTAGTCATGACTTTATTGTAAGATACCCAGAAAATAATATCATTAAACCACCGATTATTGTCTTAGTCATCACCACCTCGCCAAGAAATATTACTCCCAAAATGATTGCACATACAGGCTCCAGATAGCCGAGTATAGCTGTTCTATTTGCAGTTACATCTCTCATACCCCTGAAATAGAGAATAGGGGCTATTGTTGAATGCACAATCCCCATTATGCCAAATGCCCACCATGAAGATGGTGAGAGCAAGATGTTAGAAAATTGTGATGTAAGGAAAACAACAGGCATTAAGAAAATGGCAATAAAAAAGTTTTGAAAGAATGTCATAATAAGCGGATTAAAATTCTGTGCAAGTATTCTTATCAATATTATTAATACTGCATATGCAAATCCAGAAAAAAGCCCTGCAAGAATACCTCCTGTGTTTTTATCACCTGCAATTACAAGACCAAAAAATTGACTAACAGAAATACCGAGCATAATCCACAAGCCTGCAGTGGCAATAGTAACAGATACTAATACTTTAATAGTCAGCTTTTCTCTTAGAAATATCGGCGCAAGAAATGCAACCATTACAGGAGCAGTATAATGTGTCAAAACAGCATTTGCAACAGATGTGTTTTTATATGCAAAGAAAAATGAGAATGTATTTATAAGGCTGATAAAAGCAAGCACAAAGAGATGCAAGATGCCCTTTCTCTTTGGTATATATTGCCTGAATTCTTTTTTTGTGAACATCAAACCAATCAGCAACACAGATGTAACACATGAAAAGAACATGAGCATATGCACCGGCATGTTTGAAACCTTTATTACAATGCCAAGTGAACTCCATAGAAATATGGCAGTGAGTATGTAAAGCATAGGCTATAAGCTACAACCTCTGGCCTATTGCTTTCAATTGTTTTAAAACAAAGTTCCTTATCTCCTTATGCGAAGGCATATCTATGAGATATTTTCCATTATCCAGCACGGTGATAAGTATATCCTCGAAAATCCTGCCGCATTCACACCTTATCTCCTGCGTTTGGACCGCGGATTCATGGCATTTCAGAGGGGCTATGATTCTTCTGCTGCATGCAGGGCACCTCAATACCCTCTTACTCCCCGACCATTTACCCCTTTTCGCAAGTGGTTTGCCTTCGACCTCCATAATATCCATAGCATAATCAATAACAGGTGCATTGCTTATTGATGTGCCAATACCATAGCCATCAACAACAGGATTTAAGACTGTAATATCTTCTTCCCTTATGCCACCACTTACATAAAACTTTATATGTTTATATCCTCTGATGTCCAATTCCCATCTGCATTCTTCAAGAATTCTATAAAAATTGCCTCTTCTTGAACCCGGGGTATCAAATCTCACAGCAAAAAGCCTATCACCCACTGCCTCTGCAACATTGAGGCATTCGAATTTTTCATCGAGAAATGTATCAATAAGCGCTACCCTCTTAAATTTTGGTTCTAAAACTTCGTCATACGCCTTAATAGCATCAACAGTCGATCCCATACATATTATGAGCGCATGTGGCATTGTGCCCATAGGGTCTTCTCCGATAATTTCGCCTGATTTAACTACAGCAACGCCGTCACATCCGCCAATGTACGCATTCCTTTCAATCATGGGTGCAAGCACAGGATGCATCCTCCTCGCACCAAAACTAATTACAGGTCTATCACCTGCTAATTTTTTAAACCTTGCTGCCTTAGTTGCAATACCAGATGCCTGACATATCAGACCTAAAATTGCTGTCTCATATACACAAAAGTCCTGATATTTACCTTCTATTTCCATCACTGGTTCATATGGATAAAAGATTGTACCCTCTTCCATTGCCCTTACTTTTACTGGCAGATTTTTCAATAGATATAGTGCCTCTTCAAGCCCGGCAAATACTGCCCATTGATATTCACCAGGAAAAGCCTTTGCAATAAATTCAGCCTTTACTGTCGGATTGATCCCCTTTGCCTTGAGAATTCTCAATGTCCTTTCAAAATATACATCTGCAATCTTGCCGCTTAATATGTCATTGTGATCTGCTGTATGAAACACGAGACCTCCTCTCTATAGATAAAAAATATCATAAAATAATTGTATAATAAATCAAAAAGAAAATTCTTACTTATGGTTACAAAATATAGAGAAATAGATGCAGACTCCCGCATCACAATAGATGCAGATAGACTCATTGTAGGCAAACGACTTCCATTTAATGTCTTTATAAAAGACAAGGGAATCATTAAACACCTCTTTAATAAAGGCATGGTATTTACTAATATCTCAAAAGAGATTTTAAAAGAAAAAGGCATTTCAGAAGTTTATATATCGAAAGAGGAAGACACTACTATCAATAATTATCTCTCTAAAACTGCTGATAAAAAAACATCGCCGTATGATGATCCTGTGCTTTTCAAGCAGTATTCATTCCATAAAGAAGAACACCACCAGATAGACAAATCTCTTTTACTTCCTAATACAACGATAAACTTCAGTCTTTTTGCACTGGATAAATTTGATATTAAAACCATTGTTGAGGCATCAGAAAAATCGCCTGCCACAATAAATAAATCTGTGCTAAATATAACAGGAGATATTTTAATAAAAAAATCAGATATTCCACTCTATCATGACTATCTGAATTCTCTATTGAAGGAGACCACCTTGCCTGATGAAAACAGAACAAAAATAAAGGCTTTAGCAATAAAAGAAAATTCCAAAATAGTGATTAAGGACCTGCTCGATGATCCAAGGAGCGGTGAAAAAATAAAAGAGTCAAATGTCCTTGTTAATAATATGATAGATTGTCTGCTTGAAAACAGGGATGCCATATACAGTTTGCTTACTCTCAGGGGCTATGACTACTATACATATACACATTCTGTAAATGTGGGTGCATTATCCATAAGTCTTGGCATTGCTATAGACTTAAAAAGAGATGATATAGAAAAGCTTGGTATGGGAGCTATCCTGCATGATATTGGCAAAAGTACCATTAGTCATGAAATCTTAAACAAACAGGGTAAACTCAATGAGACTGAATATAGAATAATGAAAAATCATGTCATTGAGGGTGAGAAGCTCCTGCGTGATCATAAAGAAATACCTGATGAATCTTTTGATGCGGTCTTACAGCATCATGAAAAACTTACAGGAAAAGGTTATCCTTTTCAGTTAGCGGGAAACAACATAAAACTATTTGGCAGGATAACAGCAATTGCAGATTGTTATGATGCCCTCACAACACAGCGGCCTTACAAACCTGCGTTCACGCCATTTTATGCATTATCTATCATCTCAAAAGAAACAGGAGATTATGACGCAGATCTCCTGAAGACATTTATAAAAATGCTCGGAAAGATAAGATAACAGATTATTGCCTTAATTTTATGATATACTGCTAAAAATCAGGGAATTTATGCGGCATGCAGAATTAAAAAAATTAAAATCGATATAATGAATTTATTTGATGATATTAATGAAAACTTATCCTCTAATGCTCCTCTCGCCTTTCGCATGTGCCCGCGAACAATAGATGAATATATAGGACAGGAACACATACTTGGTGAGGGCAGGCTCTTAAAAAGGGCAATCGAGGCAGACAGGATTACATCATTGATTCTATATGGTCCTCCAGGCACAGGCAAAACAGCATTGGCAAGGGTAATTGCAGCAAAGACAAAATCGCATTTTGAATGGTTAAATGCAGCCACTGCAGGACTTGAAGACTTGAGAAAGGTCATCCAGAATGCAAAGATAAGAAAAGCAAAAGGCATCCGCACAATTCTATTCCTTGATGAAATACACAGGTTTAATAAACTCCAGCAGGACGCACTCCTTCCTGATGTTGAAGAAGGCAATATCATATTAATCGCCGCCACTGTGGAAAACCCATTCTTTTATGTAAACTCAGCACTGCTTTCAAGAAGTCAGGTATTTGAACTTAAACCACTCGCAGAGGAAGATATTTTGAAGGTGCTAAATAATGCCATACTGGATAAAGAGAGAGGGCTTGGCAATTTAAAAATAGTGATAGAGGAAGATGCATTAAAACATATTGCAAAGATGTCAGATGGAGACGCGAGAAAGGCATTATCAGCACTTGAAATAGCTGTCTTAACAACTCCGCCCGACGAAAAAGGCAATATAAACATAACAATCCAGATAGCAGAAGAGTCCATCCAGAAGAAAGTCATAGTCTATGACAAAAAGGGAGACCAGCACTACGACACAATATCAGCCTTTATAAAAAGCATGAGGGGTTCAGACCCTGACGCAGCTATTTATTATCTCGCAAAGATGCTGTATGCAGGCGAGGACCCTCGGTTCATAGCGAGAAGAATCGTAATATGCGCATCAGAGGATGTGGGAGATGCAGACCCTATGGCGATCCTTATTGCAACAGCCGCATTAAAGGCAGTTGAATTTATCGGGATGCCAGAGGCAAGGATACCTCTCGCTCAGGCGGCAATCTACATTGCAAAGGCACCAAAAAGCAATGCTTGCTATAGGGCTATTGAGGCTGCAATGCAAGACATCAAGAATGAACAAACAATGGAAGTACCCGACCATCTCAAAGATAGCCATTATCCTGGCGCTAAGAAATTAGGACATGGAAAGGGCTATAAATATCCCCATGACTATGGTGGATATGTAGAACAGGATTACCTGTCAAAGAAGAAGAAATACTACAACCCTTGAATCAAGGTATTCTTGATAGATGCAATATGTTTTCTATGATTTCTTTTTGTTGTAGGCAGATTCAAACCACCTTCACTCCAAGCACATTCTTCATGATCCTCAATGCAGCTTCGTGGTCTTCTCTTGAAAGCCCTGCAACAGCGTCCTTCACAACCATAACCTTATAATCCCTTAATACTGCATCAGATGCAGTGAACATAATGCATATATGTGTAACACACCCTGTAAGTCTGAGGCCGTCAACCCCGAGTCTTTTTAAAGTCTCATCCAGCTTCGTATTATAGAATCCCGAATATGTAGTCTTCTCTATCAGGATATCTGCATGCCCTGGTTTCAGTTCCTCCACAACCTCAGCGCCCCTTGTTCCTTTAACAGCATGTCTTGGCCATCCAAATTTGGAGAATTCTTTATCATCTATCTCATGGGCGTCGCAGAGGTATATAACCGGCTTACCATCTTTCCTTGCTGTCTCGATTTCCTTTTTTATTGCATGGATAACTTTCCTTGTTTCAGGCACCTCAAGTGGAGCACCTTCAAGGACAAAATCATTAAGCATGTCGATAATCAAGAGTGCTTCTTTTCGCATATGATAGCTCTACTCCACAATATCTTCGATTACCTTAAACTTCTCCTTCAGTGCCTTCTCAACAACATCAGGCACAAGGCCTCTCACAGAGCCGCCAAAAGATGCAACTTCCTTGACAATAGTAGATGTAAGAAATGAGAATTCTTCTGAAGGCATCATGAAAACAGTCTCTATATTCATATCAAGCCTTCTGTTCATTAGCGCCATCTGAAGCTCATATTCAAAATCAGATACAGCCCTCAATCCCCTGATAATAGCAACACCTTTCCTATTTTTGACATAATCAACAAGGAGTCCATTAAATGCCTCTATTCGTACATTTTTACAATCCTTGACAGCTTCTCTTATAAGATTCAACCTTTCTTCAAGAGTAAAAAAGGGTTGTTTTTTAGGATTTGGAGCAACTGCAATGATTATTTCATCAAATATTCTCAAGCCCCTCTCGATAAGATCGAGATGTCCGTTTGTTATTGGGTCAAATGTTCCAGGATAAATACCTAATCTCATATTGACAACAGGTTAAGTTAAGGATGAGGTTAAGATATAAAAAACTTTATTTATTCCCCCAACCTTAACCTAAACCTTAACCTCCTTTTTATAGAGTGTTAAAGATGTATCTCCATACTTATAGGTTTTTTTTAGCTTTAGACTCCCTGCAGCCAAAGGCATCGACCTCTTAGAAGAATGCTCCGCAATAACAATTCCATTATCCCTTAAAATTCCTTTTTCGTCAAGAAGTGCTAAAACTATATCAAGCTCTCCAGATGCATAGGGAGGGTCAGCAAAAATAATGTCAAAGAAGTCTTGAGTCTTGAGTCTTGAGTTTTGAGTTATCTTTCTCAAAAAATCTTTGGCATCATCTTTAATAACAACTGCCCTGTCCTTAAATCCGAACTTCTCCAGAAGATCTTTTATGACATTAACCCTCAATGAGTTATTATCAACGAAAATCGTCTTCTCAGCACCCCTGCTCAATGCCTCGATTCCAACAACCCCTGTGCCTGCATAAAGGTCGAGAAATTTAGCACCTATTATCTTATCTCCAAGAATATTAAAAATTGCCTGTCTTACTTTAGCAGAGGTAGGTCTTAATTTATCATCTTCATACTTTTTTACAAATACCTTTCTAGGTCCAACCTTTCTTCCCTTTGCAATGCCGCCTGATATTCTCATCTGTAAACACCATAAATTGTCATTTCAAGTGTAGCGAGGAATCTTGTCTTTTAAGATTACTTCGTTGCTTCGCTCCTCACAATGATATCTTTATCTTTGTTTCGTTTCTGGTAATCCGCACACATTGCCCTCACATTTTTTCAAGAGGGGCTGAGACAGTTTTCTTCTCAAAAATGAGATCTGTAGAACAGCTATAACAGCAGAAACTATAAGATTATAGCTATAGCTTGCAAATCCAAATAGATTCGGAATCACTGCCAATGGGTATATCATTAAAAGAAGCCATCCTTCATTAAATCTGAAGCAATAAGCCTCTTTGCCCACAAGCCCTGCACCGCCAACAAGGGCAAATCCGAGTCCTAATAAAAACATCTTCTCAGCATAAAAGCCATTTATGGAATTAATAAAAATACTGCTGATTTGAAGGGCTATGCCTACAAAGGTCATACGGAGTATGAATCTCTTTATTTCAGCTTTCCAGACAAGGAGAAACACTGAAGAAAGTGCTATCCCTGATTCAAAAATTATAAGTGGAATTGTCTGCAATCTTGATTCTAATGCATAAAGAATAGCAAAACCAAGAGCGCCAATACTCTGAAGAATATACCCTACCCTGTAGGTTATATCATACTTTCTCGGATAATATATACCTGCCTGCTCTATCTGCTCTTCTAATGTTGGCCATTGTTCCATTTTAAGCTCCTATAATTCACCTTAATGATGGATTCACTATAAATTCATCCTTTAACTCATAGCCTTTTATCTTCACAACCCTTCCCTCAACACTCAACCTTCCCTCTGCATATAGTCTTATCGCCTCCGGAAATATCTTATGCTCCAGTTTGAGAATCCTCGCTGAAAGACTGTCTTCTGTATCATCAGGAGATACAGGCACTGCTGCCTGTATAATTACAGGACCTGTATCCATACCCTCATCAACAAAATGCACGGTACAGCCGCTTATCCTAATGCCGTAATCCACTGCCTGTTTCTGACCGTGAAGACCTGGGAAAGAGGGCAAAAGGGCAGGATGAATATTCATAATCCTATTTGGAAAGGCATCTATCAGGGATTTCCTGACAATTCTCATAAAACCTGCAAGTATTACAAGTTCAACATCTCTTGACTTTAGCTCATCTGCTATCTTGATAAAAAAGTCGTCCTTTGATGGGAATTCCTTTGGGTTGATATAGAGGTATTCTATAGAGTGCCTCTTTGCCCTCTCAATGGCATAGGCATTGGGATTATCCACTATGAGAATCTTGATTTCAGCGTCGAGCCTGCCTGCCTCTATCTCATCAATGATAGCCTGAAAATTCGAGCCTCTGCCTGATGCAAGGACACCAAGATTAAGCATATGCTAACCTACCATTGCTCAACTCATGCACTGCTTCGACCATTGCAATAGCATTTTCTACTGGGGTTTCAGGCAGTATGCCATGGCCTAAGTTGAATATATGTCCTTTTGCGTTTTTTGCTCCTTGAAGTATTCCTGTTACCCTATCCCGAATCAAATCTTTTGTTCCAAAGAGAGTGCATGGGTCAAGATTGCCCTGAACAGCCACATCATTGCCGACTGCATTTACAGCATCTGAAATATCAACTCTCCAGTCAATACCAAGAACATCAGCCCCTGACTGTTTTACAAGTTTCAGCATTGCACTTGAGTTAAAGGCAAAATAAATTATTGGCACCTTACCTTTAAATGCCAAAACTATTCTCTGGACATAAGGAAGTGCATATTTCTCAAAATCAATAGGACAAAGAATGCCTGCCCATGAGTCAAAGACCTGTATTGCATGCACACCTGCATCAATCTGAGCCTGCAGATAATTTATGACAGTATCTGTAATTTTCTCCATGAGACTTGTATAAAGTTCTGGAGACTGATACATCATTTTTTTTGTATTCACATAATTCTTTGAACTCCCACCTTCTATCATGTAAGTGGCAAGGGTAAAAGGAGCGCCTGAAAATCCTATCAATGGCACATTTAAGTCTTTAACAAGTATTTTTATCGTCTCTATAACAAAGGGCACATCATCGTTTGCCTTTATCCTACGAAGTTTTGAGACAACAATATCACTTCTTATTGGATCATATAGAATCGGACCTTTTGATTCAGAAAATTCAAGCTTCATACCCATTGGTTCTATTGGAATAAGAATGTCAGAAAAAAGTATTGCAGCATCGACCTTTAAAATATCTACAGGTTGTTTTGTCACTTCAGCAGCAAGCTCAGGCGTCTTGCAAAGAGTAAGGAAATCAACATTTGAACGCACCTTTTGATATTCTGGAAGGTATCTCCCTGCCTGCCTCATGAGCCACACAGGGGTATATTCGGTTTTTTCACCACGACATGCCTTAAGAAATGTATCGTTCATTTAGCCTCCGCATGTCCCAAAAAATGTTATGATTTTCCGGGGACCCCAATTTCTTTAAATTTTAAAGGAACATATCCACAGAACGGCTCTTCTGCAAGATAATCTCCATATACAGAATATGCCCTTGCCCTGCATCCTCCGCATACATTTACAAATTCGCAGGAGCCACATCTTCCCTTGTATTTTTTAAAATTGCGTAAATCTTTAAAAAGTTCTGAATTTTCCCATATATCCTTGAATGTTTGTTTTTTGATATTGCCTGCTGACATAGGGAAATAGCTGCACGGAAGCACATCGCCATCAACATTTATAAGACAAATGAGCTGTCCTGCTATGCAGCCCTTTGAGCCTCCTGTAGAAAACTTTAGGGTTCTTCTTTCAAACCTTGCACCTTCCTCTTTTGATTTCTGAAGCACTATTCTATAATAATGTGGTGCACATGTTGGCCTCACAAGCATATCACGTTCATCCTTTTCCATGTGGTAATGCCACTCTAATATCTTTTCATAATCTTCTTTTGAAATAAGTTCATTCATTATATCCTCGCCTCTGCCTGTTGGCACTATCATGAACATATACCATGCAGTAGCACCAAGTTCCTTTGCAAGTTTGTAGACCTTTGGTATCTCCTCCTGGTTCCTCTTTGTGAAAGATGAATTAATGATAAATTCAATGTCGTGTTTTTTAAAGAGTCTTGCAGCATTGACTGTGCCATCAAACGCACCATTTTCATTCCTAAAATCATCGTGTACTTCTTTAGTTGAACCGTCAAGGCTGAGAGAAACTATTCTTATGCCTGATGCCTTAATATTTTGACATATCTCATCTGTAACAAGCGTTCCATTCGTAGCAAGACACATCCTGAGACCTTTTTCTGTGCCGTATCTTGCAATGTCAAAGACATCCTTTCTCATGAGTGGTTCTCCGCCAGAAAGGACAATTACAGGCTTTGCATAACTCGATATGTCATCCAGTATTCTAAAAGCTTCTTCTGTTGAAAAGTCAGGATGCCCTTTTACCTCCATCTCTGATGACGAACGGCAATGCACACACTTAAGGTTGCATCTCCTCGTTATCTCCCACGCTATCCATTTCGGTGCAAATTCCATAGCTGTTATTATAACAGAAATCAGACTTTCAAATTCCCACAATCCGTAATAAAAATTTCTAATACTGGATAGCAGGGGTTCCCAAAAAAAAGTTTAACATTGTTAAACATAGTTCAAATAGTTCAATATTGAATAAGTTATCAATTAGATGACAGAAAATAGGCTGAAGGCTATAGGCTGAAGGCTTAAGAATAGGCTACCGCCTTTGGCGATTCAAAATTCAAAATTTAAAATTCAAATATAAGTGCCAGAGTAGATGACAGATGCTGCGAAAAGGCTTTAAACTTGGCACTTGTAGCTACATCTATCTTGAATCCGTCACCACCTATTATGTCTTACTACTTCCTCTCCCCTCACCCCATCCCTCTCCCCAAAAGGGAGAGGGAATTTTTTAATTTTGTGAAACCATATACACTTACAACCAACACTTTTTAAAGACTTTGAGCAGTGTCTGTCATATAACAACCTCCCATTGATAAAGGCTTTGAGAGCATACCTGAATAATACCCCTGAATAATACCCCAAAAAATCTGCGATTTTTTGGGGACCCCTGCTATCTATGATTACAGATTATGGAAAGATTATGGAAATTCATCTATTCACCTATCCACCAAATAAAAGTCTGCCTTCTGTTCCCTGTCTTCTGGCGATCTGTCTTCTGCTTTTTGTGTTTCCCATATTCTATGCTCAATAGCCTTCAATAACGGACCAAGGGATTCAGGCCTTACAGCAGATATTGCAACAGCATTGTATCTCAAAGCTATATTCTCAACCACATCCTTTGATACCTTATCAATTTTGTTAAAAACAAGGAGTTTAGGTTTATCTTTGATATTAAGCTCTTCGAGTATATTTTCGACTGAGTTTATTTGCTGCTCGAATCTTGGATTTGAGATGTCAACAAGATGGAGCAACAGATCAGCATCTTCCAGTTCTTCAAGAGTTGCTTTAAATGCTGTCATCAAATCCTTTGGGAGGTCCTTTATAAATCCGACAGTGTCCGTTATTATTATCTCTCTCTCCCTTGGAAATCTCAATCTTCTGCTCGCTGTATCAAGTGTTGCAAACATCCTGTCTTCAACAAATGTTGCACTGTTGGTAAGTGCATTTAAGAGTGTTGACTTACCTGCATTTGTATAACCAATTATTGAGACAATAGGGATACCTGTCTCAACTCTTCTTTGTTTTCTTTGACGCCGTGCCTCACTGAGGATTTCGAGCTCTTTTTCAAGTCTCGTTATCCTATCACGGATGCGCCTTCTATCTATTTCAAGCTTCATTTCTCCGGGTCCCCTTCCCCCGATACCTCCCATCAATCTTGACATTGCAGTTCCCTTACCTGTAAGTCTTGGAAGCATATATCTCAACTGTGCAAGTTCCACCTGTACTTTGCCATCACGGCTATGAGCCCTTCTGGCAAATATATCGAGTATCAACTGAGAACGGTCTATGACCTTTAACTCTGTAGTCTCGGCAATTGCTCTAATCTGCGAAGGACTAAGGTCCTGATCAAATATCAATAGTGTTGCACCCTTATTCATGGCATTGATTACTATTTCCTTAAGTTTTCCTTCTCCTAAAATGTATCGAGGATTTATTTCTTTGAGTCTCTGTATAACCTCATCTATTACTATTACATCGCTGGACACAGCAAGCTCTTTCAGTTCGTCCATGGATTCTTCAAGTTCATATTTAGGTCTTGTGGAAGCACTCACAAGTATCGCCCTTTCTCTGAGGTCTCGCTGATCAATAAACCTGTGCCTGTCCATCTCTTCCTCGAGGTTGTAAATGAAATTATCATAATCCAATTCAAATCTGTAAAAGTCAGAGGTCAGGATTTCATATTTTTTGTCTGAACCATATGGCATTAGATAAGCTACATAGATGTTATACGGTAAGCCATCCCTGATGCTTATAGCTGCAATCATATCAAATCTTAAAAGTGAAAGGTCTGTAATATCCTCTCTGTTAAGCGGCTCATCTGAAAGATGAGTATGAATAAATCTCAGTCCCCTTAATGCCTTTCTGCCAATAGGATAATCATTAAGGTCTGGAATAAAAACACCCTTTGCATCTCCAACAATCACATGTGTTATGGATCCGCTCCTGTCAATAATGATTCCTATTTGTTTACCAATTTCAAAGGAAAGCCCTGTAATATATCTGGCAAGCTCCTGAGTTATAAGTTTATCTGCAGGAACTTTTCTACGATAAATCTTTTGGAGTGCATAAATGAGGCCTTTTTTCAGACCTGATGTATTTCCGTAAATAGATGCTATATTCTTTCAAACCTCCATGATTATTTTATCAAATCTTACAATATCACATCAAATTCCATCTCTTTATCACCAAAAAGAAATCTCTTTCTCAGCACCTTTACCCTTACTGTATCTCCCTTCTTTTTATAAAAAAGATGTATTCTCACATCATCCACACTTTTTATGGCAACATTGTCAAGGGAAATAATAATATCTCCCTTTTTAAGTCCTGCCTTTTCAGAAACACTGTTTTCAGAAAAATCATCTATACTGACCACCCCATGCACTTCCTTTAATAAGACCATTAGTTTCGGAGATATTACACCATCCAAATGTTTAGGAAATACGATATAATGAGCAATATCTTTCTCAATATCTACATCATTGAGAATAATCGAATAATCATATCTGTTTCTTCGGAATGTCCTTTTGGGAATACCTGATCCATACTGGATATGACCACCTCCAGCAAGAACAACCATCTGATAGTCAGGATTCTTTCTTATAAACTCATCAATAGACATTGACATTGTTTCATCCCATAGTATCTGTGATTGATAGAAGAAATCAAAATTTTTTCCTCCTGAATTGTCATGTCTGAGAAAGACCTCTCTAATCCTGTCTCTATATTCACCATCAGAGAAATCCATCTCCATAGGTATCTCCTTTTTTTCTGCCTCTGAAAGTGAATCAATTCCACTCCGTGATACCTTATCAACTATCTCTCGTTGAATATTAAGGGCGACTACAGGTATCTTTTCCTGCACCGCAAAATCCAATATAGGCTTGTAAAGATTGTAATCAAATCCCCATCTTTTGAAATATTCTGATTTTTTGAGGAATTCCTTTTCATTAATCATGCCTGCTATGTAATCATCCAGAACCTTCTGAAATGGTCTTTGAAACATCTCCATGCCAATTGCGATTTTTTTATTTTTCTTGTGGAGACCTTTTATAACTTCAAGCTGCACATTATGATGAGCAAATCTATCATGATATTCTCCAATATATACAATCTTTTTCGATGATACAGCCTCTATAATTTCAGACAATGTCTTTATAGTAGATACATCAATAGCCAACGCCTGCTCTTTATTCTCCACCTTTATACCCCTATCAGAGTCATCAATCTTTTTATATATATTTCTTCCATTATCAAAAGATAGCATAGTGTACTTGCCGTAATGGAATATCTTTCTGAATGCTGCATCTACTTCCTCTTTGGATTTAGCAGAAAATATTACAACAACCTTCTGATAATTCCATGGATTATTTTTTACAATCAGATTGAATTTAGCATCAATTCTATCACTGCTTCCATAAAGCCTGTTGATTATAGGATTATCATTGCCAAGTATAATAATAGACGAGGATTTTATATCTGAATCCATTATATCCCTGATTTCTTTTTCTATAGCACCCCTTCCTTTAAAATAATCGATAATAATCCTGTAAATTTCTTTATTGACAGCAGGGAGAACTATAATACCTTTATCATCGCCAATAACCCTCGATATTACAGGAGGAAGTTCGCTACTTGAAAGTTTTCTTGCTATCTCGTAATCTTCATCCATAACTATTTTTTCAGGTACGCTATCTAAAGACAATGTCAGCCCTGTCTTTACCTTATCTATTCTGACCCATATCTTTTTTTTCAAACCGTCTTTATAATGAATCGTCAAAGGGACATCTATTGTATAGACCCTACCCTTTTGACCAATATAAAAACTTACCTCATATTTATTACCGTTTTGCTTTATACGAAATCCATCTATATAAAGGTCAGCCATCCCTGAAATATCAACCCATTGCTTAAAAAATTCGCTCAGGTCCTTTCTATATCTCTTTTCAAAAATATTCTTAATATCATCCCACGAGGCTTTTTTAAATTTGTTCTCGCTTATGAAATCCCTCATAGATTTATAAAACACTTCCTCGCCAACGATATTTTTGAGCATATGGAATATCATGGCCGTCTTTCCATAACCTATTGCCTTTGATGAAAAGTCCGCCCTGCTCCTGAAATCCCTTATTGGAAATTCGTTTTTCTCATTTACATAACTCATGTAATCAATAAGTATCTGTTTCCTGTATTCCCATCCTTTTCCTTTCTGTTCTTCGTAACGATGGTCTGCAAGATATGTAGTTAGTCCCTCTGCCCAGTTACCCTTTTCATAGTCGATATATACAAGATTACCAAACCATTGATGAAGGACTTCATGACCAAGTGATGTCTCAACAATAAATGGAAGCCTTACAATATCCTGACCGAGTAATGTATATGTGGGCATGGAATATCCTGTTGGAAGGAAATTTTCAACAATGGAAAATCTTTTATATGGGAATTTTCCCAAAATATCTTCATAAAGCTTGAGATATTTCTTTGTATATTCGATATATTTTTTAGCAAGTTCAATATCTTCACGGAAAAAATATGCATATATTTCAATATTGCCATAGCTGTCTTTGATTATTTCATATCTGTTTGCTGCTATCAGATTTATTCCATCGGTTGGATATGGAAAATCAAAAATAAACTCTATGTTCCCATCTTTTATATTTTTTGCTATACCTTCCCCTTCAGAAATAGCCTCGTATCCATCTGGCAATACTGCTTTAAGCCTGTATTTATACAATCCCTCTAACTGCGGATACCATATTCCAGTAAGGGAAATTCCTATTTCATTAATAATGCTTCCAACTACTCCATAGTTTGTATCCTCTGTAGTATTATTATCTTTGAAAACACCCTCATATCTTATATCAAGACTACCGCTCTGTAATGGTAATATCCTTAAAACTTCATCTTTTATATTAAAATTAATCCCTTGTCCATTCAGTGTTACTTCTTTGATCTTGAGATGTCCTATATACATTACAAGTTCCTTGCCTGCCTGAACATCAATCGTGGCAAGTCCGATAATCCTTGAATCAGGTATGTTAAATGAGATGTCTAAATTATATTCAGGCTGTTGCCCTGTGTATGCAATAACTGGTAGAAAAAGAAATATAATTATTGACATAAAGCGATAGGACATTGTTTATTATACATTATGTAATCAGATTTTAGTAAAATTAAGTATGGAAGAAAGAGATAAAATGAAACTTAAACCTCTATCTCTCGGCATTGCACTTGGTCTGGTATGGGGAGGCTCATTATTTATTACTACTTGGCTCTCTTATTATACTGGCTATGGAAAACTGTTCCTTGAAGTCCTTGCTAAATCTATCTATCCGGGATATACAATTTCACCACTGGGGAGTTTTTTAGGATTATTTTATGGTTTTTTTGACGGATTTGTAAGCGCATGGCTGATAGCAGTCATATATAATAAGATAAGCATTAAATAAAAAAGGCAGGACACAGTATTTCCGCTTCATCCTCAAATGGCATCAGATTTTGCTCATAGCTCGAATTGGCTCATGGCTGATAGCTCATAGACGCTAATTAAAAACCATGAGGCATAAGCTATGAATGTGCTGCGTCTGGGCTGCTAAGGTTGCTCCAATACAATGTCTTGTCTTAATTAAAGGGGTGAAATTATGTCTAATGTATTCTTTACACCTGCAAGGGTTAAAAAATGGAAATATGACGAAAGCATGCCGGGAAAACTCGAGAGATTATTAAAGGAAATAAAACTACCAAATTATTTTGAAAAAGACGAATGGGTAGCCATAAAAACACATTTTGGCTCTAACGGTGCACACAGAATTATAAGACCTGTATTTATAAGAAAGGTAGTTGATTCATTAAGAGCAATAGGAGCAAAACCTTTTATTACAGATACAGTAAGGATAAAAGGACTTGATTACCTTGAAATAGCAAATCAAAATGGTATAAATCATCTCTCCGTGGGCGCACCTGTTGTAATAGCTGATGGCCTTTATGGAAACGACAATATTATGGTCAAGGCAGGCGATATACTCGGAGAAATAGCAGTGGCATCACTAATATACGATGTACCTGCAATGGTGGTTTGCTCCCATGTAAAAGGGCACATAAATGCAGGATACGCAGGAGCTATAAAAAACATAGCAATGGGTGCAATAAGCGGCAGCCATAGACACTGCGGGTGGAAATGCGGCAGAGGGGCAATGCATACAATAGGAGAAGGAAAATTTATATGGGATGAAGAAAAATGTGCCTTTTGCTTTCAGTGTGAAGAAGTGTGTCCTCTTGATTGCATAAATTTCGAAGATAATAAATTCAATTATCATGACGAGAGATGCTGGCGTTGCGGAAGATGCACAAGGGTATGTCCTGAAGGCGCACTTACAATACCGGGAAATGATGAGTTATTCATGAGATCTCTATCAGAAGCAGCCAGTGCAGTTTTAAGCACATTCAAACAAAACAAGGTAATTTATATAAACTTTCTTACAGAGATACAACCTGAATGCGACTGTATGCCTGCAGCAGAAGTCCCTGTAATTCAAGACATAGGAATACTAATCTCTGATGATATTGTATCCATTGAACAGGCATCAATAGATTTGCTCCTGAAAGAAGATCCCCTTCCGTCCTCGTTAGCTGAAGATGAAGAAATAAAGGGAGGCGAGGATATACTCTTTAATCTCCACAAGAAACCTTATCTACTACAGATTGAAGAGGCTGAAAGACTCGGTCTCGGAAGCAGGCATTACAAGCTGATAGAAGTATAAAATAAAAGTGCTGCTGCCCGTGGGAACTGGACAGCAGCTTAGGGGAGGTAACGAGGCGCTTCTGATTGTAGAATAGCAAACATAAATCTGCTTGTCAAGAAGAAATTTTAAAGTAAACTATTAATTTTAATTTTAGAGTAATAACATGGATTTATAGTTCAAGAAATGCACACTTAAGATATTCTGTTTCAGGCACAGACAAAAGAATCGGATGATCGCGGCTTTGAGAACGATACTCTATAAGGCGTGGGTTTCTTTCAGCATCCTTTGCAGAATCGCGCAATATATCTAAAAACATAGTTTTTTCAATATGATAAGAGCAAGATGATGTGGCAAGTATTCCACCCCTTTTAATAAGCCTCATAGCCATGGCATTTATCTCTCTGTATCCTTTAACAGCCTCTTTAACCTTTGCCCTTCTCTTAACAAATGCAGGGGGGTCAAGTACTATAAAGTCATACAGACTGCCAGACTCCACCTCTTTTTTTAAAAATTTAAAAACATCATCCTTCACAAAATCACATCTGTCCTCAAGTCCATTTAATTGAAAATTCCTTTTTGCATTTGATAAAGCAACTTCTGATTCATCAACACATGTCACAAATGCACCATTTTGGGCGAGTTGGAGTCCCCATGCACCAGAATAACAAAAAAGGTCAAGCCCTTCTCCTCCCTTGATATAATTTCTTAATGCAAGTCTATTTTCTCTTTGGTCAAGAAAAAAACCTGTTTTCTGCCCTAAAAGAGGATTTATTTCTATCAAGATTTCACCCTCATTTATTATGGGAATAGAATCAAGGGAACCCTTTATTATTTTCTTTTCAAGGGGAAGCCCTTCAAGGACTCTGCCCTGACTGTCATTCCTTAGCACAATTACAGATGGTGACAATATCTCATTCATTACATCTATGATCATATCCTTCATCATTTCCATTCCGAGAGTCAAAAATTGCATAACAAGACACTCACCATATTTGTCAACAATTAAACCAGGGAGAAAGTCGCCTTCGCTGTAGATAACCCTAAAGGAATTGGTATCAAGCAAAAATCTCTTTCTGTAATTGATTGCATTGATTATATGTTTACGGAAAAAATTATGGTTTATATCTTCCATCTTTCTTGTTAAGAGTCTTATTGTTATGAGAGAATGTGGATTGATATAGCCGATTCCTATAAAGATATTTTTGTTATCATAGACTCTTACAAGAGAACCGGGTTGATAATTCTTTGGACTGCTCATCAGTTCATTTGAAAATATCCAGAGATGACCTGATAGTATTCGGCTTGTCCGCCTCAAAATAATTTTTTCCATTTATAATTATACCATCATATTCCCTGAAATTGCCGATAGGCAAAATTACCATAATCCGTAATCATGAATAGCAGGGGTCCCCAAAAAATCGCAGATTTTTTTGGGGTATTATTCAGGTATGCACTCAAAGCCTTTATCAATAAGAGGTTATTAGATGACAGAAAATAGGCTGAAGGCTTAAGAATAGGCTACCGCCTTCGGCGATTCAAAATTCAAAATTTAAAATTTAAAATTCAAAAACAAGTAAGCATTAGATAATGCCTTTTAAAGATTGCTTTATGTCCTAAAGCCTAAAGCCTTAAGCCTAATTACCTCATATACACTTAAACCAACACTTTTTAAAGGCTTTGAGCAGTGTCTGCCATCTAATTAAAAGTGTTTCCCCCTACCACTTCATTTCTATCGGCAATTTCGAGAGATAACATTTTAGTTGCTTATATTACCTATTTTCTGGTATAAATATTAAGAGATAGTTTACCTGCCCTGTTTGTGGTTAGGTGAAAGTGTTGATCCCGCAAATTAGATCTTTTGGGAGCTAATGTTAGGTACACGGTGTGCAGGCCTCCCCTTACGGGATTGAGGAAGCCTAAGTTACCTTCGCGGCACCCACCTGTAGACACAGGGATCTAATTTTTCATCTACACGGCAGGGCGGGTTTATTAGCTCATAGTTGATAACTCATAAATCAATAAACACTGGATATGAGCTATGAACTATGAGCTATAATGATGACTGGATAGTTGCAATTAGTTATAAAAATAAAGGAGTTAGGATTTTGAAAGGCATTGCTTTCAAAAACCGCAGTATACATGATGTTAAGAAAAATATTCACACGAGATATAAAATGTGCAGCCATATCCTATTCCTTTTAAAATTATAAAGCCTCAACCCTTCTTTATAATTGCCTATCCTATAGTCATCAATAGCAGAGTAGCTGAGTAACTAAAGGATCAAGAGACTTTCCTCTGATTCTTTTACTATTTAATCTATTGGCTACTTAAAACAAACAGGAGGATTACCAATGGACAATAGCTTAATGTTAATTGTTATTGCAATTGCTGTCGGTGCTGCAACAGGTCTGATCCTCTCGCTGATTTATAAAAATACTCTCAAATCCCGTAAAGAGGCATTAGAAAAAGAGCATCAACATCTTCTTGAAGATGCTAAAAGAGAAGCAGATGCCATAAAAAAAGAGGCTCTTATTCATGCAAAAGATCTGGCATATCAGGCAAAGATCGAAGCTGAAAAAGAGATAAGAGAAAGGACAAGAGAACTTAATCAGCTTGACAAAAGACTAAGGCAAAAGGAAGATCAGTTAGAGAAGAGATTAGACCAAATAGAGAAAAAAGAACATGAATTGATCAGGAAAGAGAAAGACCTGCATTCAAAAGAACGTTCACTGCTCGAAAAGGAGAACCATTATGCTCATCTTATCAAAGAACAGACCCTAATTCTGGAGCGACTATCAGGCATTAATGTTGAAGAGGCAAAACAGGAGCTCTTTAAGAAAATTGAAGATGAATCAAGATTTGAAGCAGCTAAACTTGCAAAAAAAATAGAAGATGAGGCAAGAGAAAATGCAGAAAAAAAGGCAAAAGAAATCATAAGCCTTGCCATTCAGAGATATTCAAGTGATTATGTTGCTGATGCCACTGTATCTGCAGTAAGCCTACCGGGCGATGAAATGAAAGGAAGAATTATAGGCAGGGAAGGAAGAAACATCAGGGCGTTTGAGGCTGCAACAGGTGTTGACCTTGTTGTTGATGATACCCCTGAATTAGTAACGCTGTCAGCCCACGACCCAGTGAGAAGGGAGATAGCAAGAATAGCCCTCGAAAGACTTGTTGCAGACGGAAGAATACACCCAACAAGGATAGAGGAAGTTGTGGAAAAGGTCAAAAAAGAAGTGGATACTACCATCAGAGAAGAAGGAGAAAAGGCTGTTTTTGACCTTGGCATCTCAGGAATGCACCCTGAACTCATAAAGATAATAGGAAGACTGAAGTATAGGTCATCTTATGGCCAGAACATATTGCAGCACTCAAAAGAGGTTGCATATCTTGCAGGGATGATGGCAGGCGAGTTAGGTGTTGATGTAAAGCTCGCAAAAAGGGCAGGCCTACTCCATGACATTGGTAAGGCCGTTGATCACGAAATGGAGGGGTCCCACCAAGAAATTGGAGCTACTCTTGCAAAAAAATACGGTGAAAATGATTATGTAATAAATGCTATTCTTGCCCATCATGGCGAGATAGACCCTTCGTGTGTAGAGTCTGCCCTTGTTGCAGCAGGAGATGCTCTTTCAGCAGCAAGACCAGGTGTCAGAAGGGAAAGTATAGAGAATTACTTAAAACGGCTTGCAAAACTCGAAGAACTGGCCATGTCATTTAATGGAGTAGATAAGTGTTATGCGATACAGGCAGGAAGAGAAATAAGAATTATCGTAAGGCCTGAGGATGTCAGTGACGAGATGTGTGCTGTAATATCAAGGGACCTTGCAAAAAAAATAGAAGCAGAAATGACATACCCCGGACAGATAAAGGTAGCTGTTATAAGAGAGTCAAGACATATTGATTATGCAAAATAATGTGATAGGCTATAGGCAAAAAACAATGGTTCTCCAGTGGAATACCTATTGCCTACAGCCTATTGCCTATTACTTTTTAATATGAAAATCTTGTTCATAGGTGACATAGTTGGCAAAATTGGAAGGCAAGCGGTTAAGAATCTCCTGCCAAATCTCATAGATAGATATAAGATAGATATGGTCATTGCCAATGGTGAGAATGCAGCAGGAGGCTTTGGAATAACAGAAAAAACTGCAGCAGAGATATTTAGTTTTGGAGTTCATGTCATCACAACAGGTAATCATATATGGGACAAAAAAGAGGCTGTTCCTTATATAGCAAAAGAAAACAGGATATTGAGACCTATAAATTATCCGCCTGCTACACCAGGTGCTGGAAGCATTATATTTACCTTACCAAACAAAGAAAAGATAGCAGTAATAAATGTATCAGGAAGGGTCTTTATGAATACGCTTGATTGCCCATTCAGAACAAGTAAGGCTGAGGTGGAAAAGCTGAGAGAATCTACAAATATAATAATCATAGATTTTCATGCTGAAGCCACATCAGAAAAAATAGCCTTTGGTTATTATATGGATGGGCTTGTAAGCGCTGTCATTGGAACTCATACACATGTTCAGACTGCTGATGAAAAGATATTATCAGGTGGAACAGCTTACATTACAGATGTGGGTATGACAGGACCTCAAACATCTGTAATAGGTATAGAAAAAGAACAAATTGTAGAGAGATTTCTTTCACAAATGCCAAGAAAGTATGATGTTGCTGGAGGAAAGGGGTTATTATCTGCTGTAGTAATAGAAATAGATAATAAATGTGGCAGGGCAACTGCAATACAGAGATTGCAATTAACAAATCCATAGGAGGTATTTATGCTTCAAGCTAAAGTAAAATGGATTGAGGGTCTTCAGTTTGTAGGTGAGTCAGGGACAGGTCATGCAATTGTGATAGACAGTGATACAGATGTTGGCGGCAAGAATACAGGTATGAGACCAATGGAACTTCTTCTTATAGGACTTGGAGGGTGCTCAGGCATGGATGTGGCATCTGTTCTACAAAAAAAGAAACAGCAAATAACAGGAATCGATATAAATGTAAAAGGAGAGAAGGCAGATACATATCCTAAAAAATTTACAAATATTGATATAGAATTCATTATCAGCGGTAAGGATATTTCAGAAGATGCAGTTAAAAAGGCAATAGAACTTTCAATGGAGAAATACTGTTCTGTAAAGGCAACACTGGAAGGTGTGGCAAAGATAAACTTCAGCTACAAAATCGTTAATGTTTAGATAGAAGGTTATATTTATAATACGCTGCGCAACTTCCCTCTGTGCTTACCATGCATGCACCGACAGGCTTCTCAGGAGTACATGCCTTTCCAAAGAGGGGGCATTCAGAAGGTATTTTTATGCCTCTCAAAACCAGACCGCATTGGCATCCTTTTGGCTCTGCAACACCATCAGACAGATCTATATTGAAAACAGCCTCTGCATCCCTGTGCCTGTATTTTTCTCTCAATTTCAATCCGCTGTTCGGTAGCATTCCGATTCCTCGCCAGTAACTATCACAGGTCTCGAAAAATTCATTTATAAAATCCATAGCCTTTTGATTCCCTATTTCTGTAACAACACTTTTATACTGTATTTCTACTGCTGCCCTTCCCTCTGCAATCTGTCTAAGAAGCATTACTATACCTGTTATAATGTCTTCAGCCTTGAAACCTGTTATCACACCAGATCTTTTATATTTCTCTGCTATAAATTTATATGGATGAATACCTATTATAGTGCTTACATGTCCGGGCAATATAAAGCCGTCTATATTAATCTCATCAGACTGAAGCAATATTTCAATCGCAGGTGGGACAAGTTTGTTCACAGAATAAATATAGAAATTATCTATCTTCTGTCTCTCTGCTTCAAATAGAGTGCCAGCAACTGATGGAGTTGTAGTCTCAAATCCAGCAGAGAAGAAAACAACTTTTTTATTAATATTGACCCTTGCGATACTTAAACAATCAAGCGGAGAATAAACTATTCTTATATCAGCACCTTCAGCCTTTGCCTCGGATAATGATTTTTTCCCTCCGGGGACGCGCATCATGTCTCCAAATGTACATAGTATCACATCGTCTAACATTGAAATGGCAATGACTTTATCAATATCTTCAATCGAAGTCACGCATACAGGACATCCCGGACCACTTAATAGTTTAAGCCCTTCCGGCAGAAGACTCCTTATCCCATGCTTGAATATAGCAACTGTATGTGTACCGCAAACTTCCATAATATTTATAGGACGCCCAATCTTATTGTAAATATTTTTTATCAATTCCATTTTGTTAAAATAGTCTTACAATAACTCTTTCACCAGCGTCTAATCCAAGTTTATTCTGAGGAATTATGACTATGCCATCGGCTTTGACGAGTGTTGTTATCAAGCCTGATTTGCCAAGCACAGGGATAGCTAATATTTCTCCATCTCTTTCTTCAAGATAGACTCGTATATGATCCTCTCTACCTGCTGCAGATGCTATATTTTTTGCCATTTTAGCAATAATTGACTTGATGAACTTCCTCTCTGAATTAAGTCCACTGAGCTTTTCTATAACAGGTCTTATAAAAATATCAAAACACACAACTGTAGCAGCCGGATGACCGGGCAGTCCTAAAACAGGTTTATTTTTAATAATACCACCTATCGTTGGTTTCCCGGGCTTTAAAGACACACCATGAAATAACACACCTGCGCTACCATATATTCCTGCAATATCATTTATAATCTGTGCTGTCATATCCTTTGTTCCTGCTGAAGTGCCTCCACTTATTAAAACCATATCAGAATCATGTATCGCCTCTTTTATTGCATTTTTTATGGTATCATAGTCATCTTTAAATATTCCCTTTTTCACTGGTATGCCGCCGTGCTCGCTTATCAGACCTGCCAATGTAAATGAATTGATGTCCCTTACCTGCCCTAATTTCAAGGGACTGCTTGCAGGCACTATCTCATCCCCTGTTGAGATTATGGACACTATAGGTTTTTTGAAGACATCTATTTCTGTTATACCAAGACCTGCAAGTGCACCTATATCCTGTGCCATAAGTTTGCGGCCCTTTGTGAGGATTGTTTCTCCCTTTTTTATATCCTCTCCTTTTTGAATCACATTTTCATTTGGTGAAACAGACCTCATTATCTCAATCATATCTTCAGAAATCATTTGAACATGCTCGAGCATTAAGACAGCATCAGCACCTTCTGGAAGCATTCCGCCTGTTGGTATCTTTGCTGCCTCTAAAGCATTCAATTTAAAATCAGGAGCTATCCCCATGAATATTTCATTCTTGACTGTAATATAAGCAGGTGAATTTTCTTTTGCACCAAATGTGTCTCTTGAATTCAATGCATAGCCGTCAACAGTTGAGCGTGAAAATTGAGGAAGGTCTTCTGGTGCTGTAATATCGTTTGCTATAATACGATTGTAACACTCTTCAATCCTCAATCTTTCAATAGTTATATCTTTGTCTGTAATTGAAGATAAAAGATATTTAAGTGCCTCGCCGGGTAACAGATAAGTTTTGTTAAACATATTTTATTTATAGCGGGCTTTTTTTTAAGACAGAGGCATTTTCGCCATTTTGCAATAAATCCAGAATATTAAAAATAGATTCTTCATGAAGACTGCGGATATAGTTTTTATCAACCCCTCTCTTCCTCTGTTTGTTAAATACAGAAAGAAATACCATGCCTTTATAAATCCTTTTGTTTGTATTAAAAGAAAATATAAACCTATCAAGTGAATTTTCCAAAAACCTATCATTTCTCCTCTGAACAGCCATATTAATTGTCATAGACTCAAGCCAGTATGTCTTATTTATCAGACTATCTGCTTTCATCTCAATCCATGCGTGCCCAATATTCCATTTATCCTCTGTGAGTGCTTCATGTGCAACTGTATCAGCAGCCAGATGGCTCAGATACCCATATACAAATGCCTTTTCTGAGCCTTTTTTTGCCTGCTCCATGAGCCTTAGCCCCATGTCCCAGCTATGAGAACTCTTGTCATCAGGGAGATATTTCTTTCCAAGTATCATATCAGCCATAAGATTTCCATAAAGAAAATCCTGTCTGTATTTTCTCAGGAGTGCCATTATTCCTGCAGGGATAAGCGGTGCATAAGAATATATTTCGCTCCCAAGATAAATATGGGTCAAAGGCCCCCATGCAAATGAAAATGATGGGACAAGTAAAAATCCAACTAAAGACATAAAAAATATCATTCTATAACTCCTTCAGGAAATTAAGTATCAATCTCACACCAATGGCTGTAGCACCTTTTGGCATGTATGGCTTGTCCTTGTCATTCCATGCAGTGCCTGCAATATCAAGATGAGCCCATGGTGTATCACCAGCAAACTCTCTGAGAAAATAGCCTGCTGTTACAAGTGAACCATTTTTGCCACCACTATTTTTTATATCAGCCACATCGCTTTTTATATAATCCTTATACTCATCATAAAGAGGCATCTGCCATACCCTTTCATAAGTATCATCAGATGCTTTTTTCAGTTTTTCCATAAGTGCATTATTATTACCCATCATTGCTATAGCCTCATTGCCAAGAGCAATAGAACATGCACCTGTAAGTGTTGCTATATCAATAATAACCTCTGGTTTATAATATTTTATTGCATATCCAATGGCATCTGCAAGGGTAAGCCTGCCCTCAGCATCTGTATTTATTATTTCTATTGTCTTTCCTGTTATTGTCTTAACAATATCACCTGGTTTCGATGCACTGCCTCCTGGCAGGTTTTCTGTAGCTGGAAGGATACCTACTATATTTACTGGCAACTCCAGTTCTGAAGCTGCCTTAATTATGGCAAGGACAGATGCACCGCCAGACATGTCGTATTTCATCTTTTCCATTCCTTCAGCAGGCTTCAAAGATATGCCACCGCTATCAAAGGTTATAGATTTACCAATAATGGCTAAAGGCTTCCTCTTTTCACCCCTGTACTCAATAACAATCAATTTAGGTGGTTCATTAGAACCTTTAGATACAGATAGATAAGCACCCATGCCCTCTTTTTCTATATCTTTTTTTTCCAGTATCTTGACCTTTATTTTTTTCCCTGAAAGGGATTCGGCAACTTTACTCAAAATAGTAGGAGTCATATCATTAGAAGGTGTATTTACAAGGTCTTTTGCAAAATTCACAGCAGAGACAACTGTCTGAAGCCATTTAACTGGAATATCCTTATCAATACCAAGAATGCTTACTGTCTTTATCTCTTTGTCATTTTCAGATTTTTTATATTTTTCGAATCTATAAAGACTTAAAAGTCCGCCCTCAATGAAATAAAAAGCAGGTTTTTCATATGCCTTGAAATCCTTTGGGAGATAACCGAATATGCCGGTGGATACAGCAATATCCTTTACTCCTATGTCCCTGAGAAAAGAAAATGCCTTACCTCCTGCCTCTCTTATCCTGTTGGTTGTTATATCAGATTGTTTGCCAAGTCCTATTAATAATATCCTGTCAGAATTTATATCCCTTACATGAAGCAGAGCAGTCTGATTTTGCTTGCCTGTAAATTCCTTTGAATTGATTAATCTTTTTATAATGCCACCAACTATAAAATCTATATCTGAATATATATCTATGGAATCGTTCTCAAAGAGGGGAAGGACTAATGCATCTGCTTTTATTTCTTTTTCAGGTATATTTTTTATGAGGATATTCATTGCGACTGTGTTTTATCGATCTTTATTTGGGAACGGTTATATTTATTCATTGCTTTATCGATCCCTTCTGTGACAACTGCTGTAACAGCATGGGATGTAAGTATTATAACATCTTCTACAAGATTTTTCTCATATGATTTAAAGCCCTGAAGAACATATTCTTCAACAGGAATTGTCTTATCACGGCCTATCCCAATCTTAATACGCACAAAATCTTTTGTCCCGAGTTCCTGTATTATAGATTCGATTCCCCTATGCCCGCCGGATGATCCTCCCCGTCTAATCTTTATGGTCCCTACATCAATATCAAGGTCATCATGAACAACTATCAGTCTGTTCATTAAATTATCTGCAGATATATTGGCCTTTTTTAGTATCTTTTTCACAGCCAGTCCGCTTCTGTTCATAAAGGTAAGGGGCTTAAGAAGGATAACATTAATCCCTTCCATAACTCCCTTGCCAATCATATAGAGATCCTTTTCTTCCAAAGGGATACCATATTTTTCTGAAAGCCGGTCTATTACTCTAAAACCTATATTATGGCGTGTTGTGAAGTATTTTTTTCCGGGATTGCCCAGACCAACAACAACCCACATACTCGAAGGGGAGACCTTATGTCCCCCCTTCGAAATCTTGTCTAATGCTGTACAGAAATATTTCAGCACCATCTACACTTTTACTTTTCTTCTTCTTTTTTGCCTTTCTTAATAACCTCTGGCTCAACAGCCTCAGCAGGAACTGCTGCAGCAGCCACCTCTTCCTTAACTGCTATAACTGTTGCCAAAACCTCATCAGGGTCAGTCAACACCTTAATGTCACCCGGCAGTTTTAAATCCCTTACATGAATAGACTGACCAATGCCAAGATTAGAAACATCCACATCAATATGTCCAGGGATTTTATCAGGCAGGCACTCTATTTCTATCTCCCTCAACCCATATTGGAGAACCCCTTTATCTCTCTTCACACCGATTGCCTCACCTTTTATAACTACATGCACTGTAACCCTTATTGCCTCTGTAGCAGACACCTCCTGAAAATCAACATGAAGAAGATTACCCATTACAGGGTCAACCTGATAGTCTTTTACAATAGCCTGTTTCGTACCATCAGGAAACTGGAGATCGACGATTACTTGTTCTCCTGCAGTTTTACTGATAAACTGCGAAAGTTCTCTTCCAGAAATTTGTACTGGCAGGGAGCTTCCCCCTTTATATAGAATGGCAGGTATAATACCATTCCTTCTCAATGATCTCGCTCCACCCTTTCCCAACATCTCCCTTTTTCCTACACTGAGCGTTACTCTTTCCATCTTTCCTCCTTAATTAGTAAATAAGTGGGTTTCACGAAATTCGTAACCCCTTGATTTTATGATTTATTTGACATAGCATTTTTAGACTTGTCCTCCTATCAAGATTTTCATTTATTTTTAATTAGTTATATGTCTAAAGATCTCCCTTTCACCCCATTTTTATAGGCTGAAGGCTGAAGGCTTAAGGCTGAAGATAAAATCCAATCTTGAATTTTAAATCTTAAATCTTAAACTTTAAACCTTCACCCTTGAATCGCCGAAGGTGTTATCCCCTTCATCACTTCACCCTAAAGCCTACCGCCTAAAGCCTTAAGCCTATTTTCCCTCTCCTCAAAAGGGAGAGAGAATTTTTTAATTTTGTAAAACCCTATAGTAAATAAACAAATGAGTTTATGGAGAGCATTATTTTCACTCACATACTCATTCACATATATTTATACAAATAGCGAACTTACTGATGTTTCTTCATGAATCCTTTTTATTGCTTCTGCCAGTAGTGACGATACGCTTAATACCTTTAGTTTTTTACATACACTGATTTTATCATCCAAAGAGACTGTATCAGTAGTTATAACTTCTTCAAGTACCGAATTATTTATCCTCTCTATAGCAGGCCCTGAAAGCACAGCATGGCTACATGCTGCAAATACTCTTTTTGCACCATTGTCCTTCAGGGCTTGAGCTGCCTGTGTTGTAGTCCCCGCAGTATCTATCATGTCATCAAGTATAATCGCATCTTTACCTTTTACATCACCTATAACATGCATAACCTTTGAGACATTGGCAGCTTCTCGTCTTTTATCTACAATAGCCAATGAGGCATCCAGCCTTTTTGCGAAAGCCCTTGCCCTTTCAACACCACCAGCATCAGGGGAGACTATAACAAGATTTTCGAAACTGCATTTTTTGATGTAATCCAGTAAAACAGGGGCAGCATACAGGTGATCAACAGGGATATTAAAAAAACCCTGTATCTGTGCTGCGTGTAAGTCAATAGTAAGCACCCTGTTTGTTCCTGCCGCGGTAAGCAGATCAGCCACGAGTTTGGAAGATATTGGAACTCGGGGCTGCACCTTCCTATCTTGTCTTGCATAGCCGTAATAAGGTATTACTGCTGTTATTCTCCTTGCCGATGCTCTTTTCAGGGCATCAATCAGGAGAAGAAGTTCCATTAAATTATGATTCACAGGAGCACATGTTGGTTGTATAACAAAAACATCATAACCTCTTACATTCTCGTTAATCTGCACCATTATCTCACCATCGCTGAATGAGGTCACTGTAGTGTCTGTCAAAGGCATACCAAAGTGCTCACTCACCTTAATAGCAAGAGGTCTGTTTGCATTTCCTGTAATAAGTTTGACGCCGTTAGTCATCTTCCCTCCAGAGTTACTTTCATTTTACTGGGGCGCCAGGATTCGAACCTGGGAATGGCAGATCCAAAATCTGCTGACTTACCGCTTGTCGACGCCCCAATTTTAGCTCATAGATGCTAATTTAAAAGCCTTAAACCATGAGCTATGAGCTAATATATGTTTCTACAACTCTATTCCAATGTGATGAAAACTGCCTTGCTGCATTAGTAGCCTTTTCCCTGTCCTCGAAAAGACCGAATACAGTCGAGCCGCTACCGCTCATAATAGCCATTGATGCCCCTGCATTTAGCAATTTTCTTCTTAAGTCCTTAATAATAGGATATTTCTCCATCACAACTTCTTCAAAATCATTATGTGCACTGGACCTAAGAAGAGAAACATCTCCTGTCTTAAGGGCTTTATAAATTAACTGGATATTATTAAATTTATCCATAGTTTTTGTCAATTCTGTCTTTGTTTCTTGCGCCTTGCCCTTTGCCCCTAATCTTTCGTATGCCCATACTGTAGATATAGGTATCGCAGGCTTTACAAGCAGCAATGGATAAGATATATCCATCTCAAGCGGAGTCAAAATATCTCCCCTGCCTTCAACAATAGCCATTGGACAGTTGAAGAAAAAAGGCACATCAGACCCTATACTGCTTCCTATCTCCTTTAATTCATCTTTATCCAAACCAAGTCCCCAGAGCTTATTTAATCCTATTAATGCATACGCTGCATCACTGCTGCCCCCACCAAGTCCCGCACCTGATGGAATATCTTTTTTCAGGACAATCCTTGCCCCATCTTTTATTTCAGCATAAGACTGCAGACTTTTAGCAGCCTTATAAACAAGATTATGCTCAGGCAGGATATTCATATTGGTAATAAGTTCGATGGTATCAGAATGCTCAAAAGTCAGGGTATCATAAAGCCCTATACAATGCATCAATGAAAGGATATTATGATAGCCGTCTTCTCTTTTATCCAGTACATAGAGGGACCAATTTACCTTGGCTGGGGCCATCAGTTCAAACATATAAATTAAATCTTCACTGCATTTTCTTGATTTTCTGTTTTACTGATTCTATCTTTTTCTCAATCCTTTCTTTTAGACCTTCTTCCTTTTCGTGAAATTTCAGTGCCTCTGTCCATGCATCAATAGCTGCCTCATGATTGTCCATTGATTCATAAACATCACCGATATGTTCATGTAAAACAGGGTCATCCTTAACAATACCAACCGCCTTTTGGAGTGTCTTTAATGCCTCTTCCAGTCTGCCGAGTTTGAAATAAACCCAACCAAGACTGTCAATTATATATCCGCTGTCAGGTTTTAGTTCAAGTGCTCTACTTACAAGAGATAATGCCTCCTGAAGATTTATTCCTTTATCAGCATAACTGTATCCAAGATAGTTAAGGGCATCTGCATGATTTGGATTAAGCTCAATTGTGCGCTTTAAGTGCATCACCATATCATCAAATCGTCCCATTTTTTCATACGCAACTGCAAGATTAAAATGTAGTTCTTCATTATCACCAAACCGATTTAATCCTTCCTTCAACACAACCTCTGCCTTCGCATACTCTTTTGCCTGAATATGTGCATTGCCGAGATATACATAAATCTCGGGTTTTTGTTTCTCAAAACTTAATATCTCTTCATATACCTTTATGACATCAGCATAACGATTCTGTCTCGAATAAATAAGTGCGAGGTTCAGAAATGCATTTATATTTTTGGGATCTAACGATATTATCTTCTTCAACTCCGCTACAGCCTCATCATACCTTTTCAACTCTGCAAGCACAATAGATAGGTAATATAATGAAACAATATCATTAGGTCGTGCTTCGAGAACTATCCTGAACTCTGATATAGCCTTATCATAGTGTTTTTCCTGAAGATAAAGGAGTCCAAGCCTCTGGTGGACATCTATATTTTTAGGCGATTCTTTTAAAATTCCTTCAAGCTCTTTAATAGCCTTTGCAAATGATTTTTCTGTAAGGTACAGTTGTGCAAGCCTCTCTTTTGCAAATAGATTATGAGGATTAATAGTCAGAACCTGCTTATAATAATCCTCAGCAGCCTTCAAATCGCCTTTTATCTCTTTAACAATGCCTAAATTCAAATAAGCAGCATCAAAAGAGGGATTTATCTCTGTAATTTTTTTAAAAAACTCCTCTGCCTTATCATAATTCTTATTCTCCATGTTAATAGAACCAATATAATACATCGCCATAATATTATCGGGATCCTTTTTTAATAGAGAACTGAAAATAGCTACCGCCTTTTGAAATTCCCCTTTTGTAGCATAAAGGACTCCAAGGAAAAGTGATGCCTCATTTTTTTCAGGATTAATTTTAAGAATATTTTCGTAAACCCTTATGGCATCGTCAACCCTTTTCTGTGAATTATAAAGCTCTCCAAGCAGCAAAAGGCCAGGCACATAATCTGGATGCTGAATAGCAACCTCTTCAAGTCTTGCAAGTGCTTCCTGAATTTTACCAAGTTTTACAAGCATAAAGCTGATCTGGGTTTTTAGATATGCAGATGAAGGATCAAACTTCAGTGCATTTATATAGTGGTCAAGGGCATCCTCCCATTTGCCTGTAATCTCTGCCTCGTACCCAAGTAAATATTCAAAATAAGCCTTTTCAGAATGTGAAACCACATCGTTTTCTGCATTTAATACAGTCATCTGTTTATTCAGATTCTTGGAGAATCCCGAACAGGAAGCAGTAAATATAAACATAGATAAGAAAATAATAAGTGTCCTCATTTTCATGCTTAATTATGGCATAAAAGGCTTACAAATATAAAGCAAATAACACCCGAATGAATTTAGGCAACATGAAGTATTGGAATATTTCAAGAAAAACAATAAAAAAGGAGTAATAGAGTTTTTTATTGCTCTATTACTCCAGCACTTCATTACTCCTCTGATTAGCAGGAACCCTTACACTTGCAAGTGGTCGCACCTTTTTTTGATACCTTTCTTATGACCATGTCAAGCACCTCCCTTTCTTAGGGATTAATCAAGACTTCATGCCTTGATATTTTATGGTTTAATTATATCATATGCATAACATTTGTAAAGGTCCCTCTTTCTATTGTCACCGGCGCGGAATCTGCAGCCACCTCTGCACTCATTGATGAACCCGCATAATGAATCAGAACATTCCATATTTTCTAATCTCAAGGGTTTTATTTTTTTCCATGACCTTCTCAGCCCTTCATTGATATTTCCAACAGGTGTGTGTGAATAAAATGCGCACTTGCATATATTCCCATTTGCAAGCACAGACATCAGATGGAGACCACATGCAAAACCTTCCCCACCACCATGTAATCCACTGCTAAAGCCATAATTAAGATACCTGCCAGCTATTTTCGGCGGGACAGAAAATATAGGGTTCAGTTCTAAATTACCAGAAACACATGGCACATCAACTGTCCAGTCTTTAATGCCAATCTTTCTGAATAATTTATCCATCTCGTCAAATTCATCAAGGTTTCTGGCATGAATCATGGTAGCTATAGAGACTGTAATTCCTGCATCAATTGCTTCATAAATTTTTTGCATTACTACCTTATATGTTCCCTTTCCTCTTATTGATTCATGCCCATTTTCCATACCATCAACACTAAACTGTATTTCATCAACATTAAGCCCCTTCAAAATCTTTGGATTTAACAAAAGACCATTTGTAAAAAGTATTTTTCTGAAATTATATTCAGGTAGTAAAAAATTTATTTCATCAAAATGGCTGTGAATCAAAGGCTCTCCACCGGTTATTAAAAGACGCAGCCCCTGCATCTCTTCGAATTCATCAAGCACTGTTTTTATCTCATAAATGGAGAGTTCATTACTTATAGGCTTGCCAATATAACAATGTCTGCATCTGAGATTGCATTTATCAGTAATCTGAAGTTCAAGATACCTTAATGAAGGAACAGGAGACTTTGCAATCACAGGTCTTTTAGTGTTGACTACCTCTTTGGTTAATATCCCTTCTGAAAGGCAATAATCAATAAATTCTGTATCTACATCACCAATACACCCTTCAGGATGTGAACATTTTTTCAAAAACTCAAAGGCGTCACCATCCAACTCATAGAGTTCATCATTCTTTATATCATAAACTGATGGAGTCTCAAGCCATTTCAAGACAAACCACTTAGAAAGATAATATCTCATGGTTTATTTTAAAAAATTAACACGTATATTGTCTCCATGCCTGCCAATCTGATAAACTCACATATGCTCAATACCATAAATTCTCTTGAAAAAAAACTCTATCAAATCATCATTAACAGACTCGATGGCGATAACATTCAATCAGAAAAATATCGAAATAAAATATTTAAGCTTGTTAAAAAAGGCATTGGCGGCTTTATAATCTTTGGTGGAGAAAAAGAAGAAATAAGGAATTTTATCGCTGAATTGCAGACAGCATCAGAAATACCACTTTTTATTGCATCAGATATAGAGCGTGGAGTCGGACAACAGATAAAAGGCGCAACTAATTTTCCATGCCAGATGGCGGTAGCTGCAGCTATAGATAAAAATAGACCTGAAGATATATTGCTCCTCAACATGATAATACAATCCATAATAGATGAAGCTATAGATATTGGAATAAATCTGCCACTGATTCCTGTGATGGATGTAAACCAAAATCAGGACAATCCCATAATATGCACAAGGGCTTTTTCTGATAATCCAGAAATAGTAACATGGTTTGGCTTGCATTACATAAAATTTATCGAGGACTCATGCCTAATAAGCTGTCCAAAACACTTTCCAGGTCATGGAGACACCAAAGAAGACTCACATATCTCCCTTCCTGTTATAACAAAATCTAAAGATGATCTAATGAAAACAGACCTCATGCCTTTCATTAAATCAATCGAAATAGGTGTTAGCAGCATAATGATAGGACATCTTAAAGTAACGGCATTGGATTCAATGCCTGCAAGCTTGTCAAAGAAGATAATAACTGATGTATTAAAAAAAGAATTTGGCTTCAACGGTCTTGTAATCACAGATGCTCTGAATATGGGTGCCCTCAAAGACTACGGTAATATCCCGGTCGAATGCATAAATGCCGGCGTTGATATATTGCTCCATCCCGCTGATGCTGATATAACAGTTAAGGAATTATTATCAGCCATTAAGTCCAGAGAGATTAATGAAGGTCAGATTGACAGCGCATTAGAGCGCATAATCAGAGCAAAAAAAAGGTTTAACAATATCAAAAAAACAGATGTAAATTACAAAGCCCATGCATTCATATCAGAACAAGTCTTTGATATGTCAATAACTCTGATGAAAAGTAAGCCAGATATATTACCGCTATCATCAAGCGATAAAGATACATATATTACATTTGCAGGTGAGAACGAGATATATAAATCTTCATTATTGAAAAATCATTTCAATTCAGAATTAAATATTGCAAATCCTGAATTGCTGATCATTGCTATATTCACAGATGTTTCAGCATGGAAAGGAAGTTCAGGAATAAGTGATAGAGAAAAGCAAAGGATAATAAGGCTTGTTAAACAAGCAAAGAAATCAATAGTCATCTCATTTGGAAGCCCATATGTCTTAAGGCACTTTAAAGATGCCAGTGTGCTCATTGCAGCCTATGAGCCTTCAGAACAGGCGCAAATGGCTGTAATAAAATGCCTGAAAGGAGAGATAGACTCCAGCGGTAAACTGCCCATAATAATTTCGTAAATTTATTGTGCCTTTTCAAGATGTTCACAACTTGGTATTTTGTGGTAATATGGACTTCGTATAATACAGCAAAATACACTTATTTCTAACAAAGGATAGCATTTGAACAAATTAGCTCCTTATTTGCAGGTATTCACCAGCAGGCGGATTGCAACAGTTACGCTCCTCGGGTTCGCATCAGGTCTTCCACTTGCTCTCACAAGCGGGACGCTTCAGGCGTGGATGGCTGTTGATGGCGTAGATATAAAGACCATCGGCGTCTTTGCTCTTGTTGGACTTCCTTATACAATTAAATTCCTATGGTCTCCTATCATGGACAGATTTGTACCACCGTTTTTAGGAAGGCGCCGGGGGTGGATAATTATTGCGCAAATTGCATTAATCTCGGGCATAGCAGCAATGGCATTCAACTCACCAAAACAGGCACCCTTACTTATGGCTGTTCTTGCATTGACAGTAGCTTTTTCATCAGCATCACAGGATATAGTTATTGATGCATACCGCACTGATATATTGAGAGAAAAGGAGCGTGGCGCAGGAGCTGCTGTCTTTGTCATGGGCTATCGCATTGCAATGCTCATATCAGGTGCATTATCTCTTATTCTTTCTGATAATATAGGCTGGCATAATACTTATTTGCTTATGGCCGGGTTAATGACAATCAGTCTCATTGCAACTTTTTTGGGACCTGAGCCTGAAGAGAAAATTATCCCTCCAAAGAGTCTTCACGAAGCGATCTGGGGACCATTAAAGGACTATTTTTCAAGACGCTCTGCTGTCATGCTACTGCTCCTGATCATTTTATACAAACTTGGAGATGCATATGCTGGGTCATTAACCACTGCTTTCCTCATTAAAGGCGTGGGCTTTACACCAACAGATGTCGGCACTATCAATAAAGGACTTGGTCTCATATCGCTCATTGTAGGAGCAATGTTCGGAGGCGCATTAATGACAAGACTCGGTCTTTTCAAATCATTGTTATTTTTTGGTGCATTGCAGGCAGTATCTAACCTCTCATTTATGGTTTTGGCATGGATTGGAAAAAGTTATTGGATGCTGATTTTTGCAGTGGCATTCGAAAATCTTAGTGGAGGTATGGGAACATCAGCCTTTGTAGCACTCCTTATGAGTATATGTAATCAAAAGTATAGTGCAACACAGTATGCACTTCTTTCATCACTTGCTGCACTTGGAAGGATCTTTATTGCCCCCACATCAGGATTTTTAGTTTCAGCTATTGGCTGGTCATTATTCTTTTTTGTAACAACACTTGTGGCATTGCCGGGACTATGGCTGCTATGGTGCATGCGTCAGAGCATAGAAAATCTAAAACAGTATTGACAACAATGTGCATTTAGCACTAAATTTTAAACAGTTTGAATCCAACTCATGATTATGACTAAAACTAAAATCATAGATATCCATATACACGGCATAAACGGATATGATACAAGAACAACTGTTGAGGACCATATACTTCAAATAGCCGAGATAATGGGATCTCAAGGGATTTCAGAAATTATTCCAACTATATTTCCTGCCACAATAAATGTAATGAGAGCAAACCTCGCGGTAATAAAAAAAGCAATGGAGCTCCAGAAGACAGAGGACAGGAGTCAGAAAACAGAAGCAAAAATTATTGGAGTACACCTCGAAGGACCATTTTTGAATCCCTTGAAGTGCGGTGCTTTGAATGCAATAACATTTATTGAGCCGTCAGAATATAATTTTAAAGAACTCATAGAAGGCTTTGAGGACATAATAAAAATAATCACTATTGCACCAGAGATAAATCATACTGCAAAACTGATTAAAAAAATAACTGATATGGGAATTATTGTAAGCATGGGACATTCAGATGCTACCTATGTCGAGGCAGAAGCAGGTTTTCATGCAGGGGCAAAGGGTATTACACATATATTCAATGCAATGAAGGGATTTCATCACAGAGAATTAGGAATTGCAGGCTTTGGACTTTTGAATCAGGATATTTATATAGAGGTCATTGCAGACCCTTACCATTTACATCCGCAAACTCTCGAACTGATATTTAAAATAAAAAATCCAGAAAGGATTATTCTTATCTCTGACTCAGTAAAAGAGACAACACCATTTACAAAATATCAGGGGGTTACCAATGCTCATGGCAAACTGTTAGGAGGCTGCATGACAATAGCAGAATCATCAAAAAGGCTTATTGAAATTGGATTTGATAAAGATATTATAATGAAGTGCATAACAGAAAATCCTGAAAGATATTTAATACAATAACAGGTAATAAGTAATGCGCACAATAAAAAGCTCAAATATCAAAGCCCAAAGCTCAAAGTTTGTGTCTGTCTCACATTCACAGATCCACTCACCTTTGGTTTTTGGCATGTGGATTTTCTTAGCCTCGTTACTCATTACTTTTTGCTCGTTACTTATGGGTTGCGCCATTAATCCTGTCACAGGTCAAAGGGAATTGATGTTTGTATCTGAAAGGCAGGAGTTGGAAATGGGCAAAGAGCTATATCCAAATGCCTTGTGGGGCGACCTTGGTGGTGGAGGAGAATACAAAGACGAAAAACTCAAGGCTTATTTAAATGATATTGTAACGAAGATTCACAAAATTTCCCACAGACCCAATCTTCCTTTCCAGTTTGCAATTCAGAATAGTTCTGTTCCAAATGCATGGGCAATTCCCGGATATGTTGTGATTACAAGGGGACTGCTCGCGTCGCTTGATAATGAAGCAGAATTTACCTTTGTCATGGGGCATGAAATAGGACATGTATCAGCAAGACACTCTGCACGACAAATAACATCAGGCATGCTGTTACAGGCAGGACTGGCAGCAGCAGGCATTGCAATGAGCGGAAAAAATTATTCTGATATAGCCTTAAATGTCGGCTCTGCAGCAGGTGGTCTCTTACTCCTGAAATATAGCAGGGATCACGAACTCGAGGCTGACAGACTCGGCATTATATATATGTCAAAACTTGGTTATAATCCACAGCATGCTATCAGTGCTCATAAAAATCTGGAAAAGGCCTCTCAGGAATATCTAAAATCTATTGGGAAAGAATCAAATGAAAGAAGCTTTTTTGAAGATTTACTTTCCACGCATCCAAGAACATCAGTAAGAATAGAAGAGATTCAGCATATGATAAATGAGATAAAACCTATTGCAATCACAGGCGATGGAACAAACAGGGAAAAATTTCAGACAGCAGTTGCAGAATTAAAAGACTTAAATAAAATCTATGTAGAATATTTTGATAAGGCAGTCAGGGAATTTGGAAAAAATAATATAGACGATGCTGATATTCTTGCATCAAAGGCAATTAAGGCAAATGCATCACAACCTGCCTTCCATACACTTAAAGGATTCATAAGACTAAAGAGAAAGGATTACCACGAGGCAGAAAAATACTTTAATACCGCACTGAATCTCGATAAAGACTATGAACCTGCGTTGAGGGGCATTGGTGCTATCAGATATTACAAGGGAGAGTATTCTGATGCAGCAGGATATTTAAAAAGAGGCATCTCACTTTTCCCACAAGATGTAATTGCACACTATTTTCTTGGTATGAGTTATTACAAGATGAAAATGTATAAAACAGCAATACCTCATCTGGACTTGTTTGCTGAAGTGCAGCCAAGACATCCGGAAATTCACGGTATACTTGGAATCTGTTATGAAAATATAAGTGATATCTACTCGGCATATAACGAATATATTATGCAGCTAAAGGTCAACCCTACAAATGAGATGGGCAGACTTGCTGCATCAAGAGTAGGTGTATTAAGACTGATTATCGAAGGTTCAAAAATTCGGCGATAATCTAAAGCATTTCTATAAGCCTAAGCAGCACAGGATATTCTTTCATGAACAATTTGCTATCTTCCTTCAATAATCTCAAGCCTTCAGGAATATGCTTCAAGAAATACTTCTTGCCCTTCACAATGGAAAGAAAGCCGTATGCGCCAAGTGCCTGCATGTGCCTCTGAATGCGGCATAAAAGAAGTGATTCCAAAAAATTATTTTCATAAAGCCTGTCTGCCATCTTATCTATATAATATTTAAGCAATCTCTCTCGCATAGTTCCATCGAGTCTAAAATAAGGGTCCCATAATATTGATACAATATCATATGCCGGAGGACCTATCCTTGCCCCCTGATAATCTATCAGCCTTGGAATGTCTCTTGTAATCATGATATTCTGTGACTGAAAATCTCGGTGGACTACTGTCTTTGGATAAGAATCTACCTTTTGCGCTAATCTATGAAGTTCTTCATTTAGTTCAGGCAGATTTTCAATTGTTATTCCTCTTACTAATTTCATAAACCTCTCAATAAAATAATCTGTTTCCCATCTGAAATGCTTATAATCAAAGACTCTTTCCTGAAGCAAAGGACATTCATTCAACCTGTTCATAGGTATTGTATGAATACTCACAAGAATATCTAAAACCCTTTGATACATTTTCTCTATATCCTTTTCAGATCTTCTGCACTTAAGCCATGAGTATAGAGAAAGATCGCCGAGGTCTTCAAATATAATACAGAGATTATCTTCATCAATGCCTATTATTTCCGGAACAGGAACGCCGTACCTTTTGAAAAATCTTGTGTACTCTATCTGCCTATGAAAATCAGAGTCACTTTGAGAATATTTGGCAATGACTACCGTGTCTGTCTTCTGTGTCCTGTGTTCTATCCTCTGTCTATAATACTTTCTGTCAGAACCTCCTGTGCCTATAAGAATTAATCCATTATCTTCTGAAACACCAAGCATTTCTGTCTCATTGAGTTTAATCTCAAAATCAGGACCAATTATACAGTTTGAGTATTTTCCTCCTTTTGGCTTACTGCCTTCAAGCACAATGCAGTTTCTGAGAGATACTAACTCATTAAAAATACAGCCCTTCTCTATAACAACATAACCGTCAATTTCTATATCAGGACAAACTTCAATCAATGGATGGATATATACTGTTTCTCCATCTGTTTTTAATGCATGGATTATTGAAGATGCGTAGGCTTGTGGTGTCCCTATATCATTCCAATAGCACCCAGTAAAATCCATTGCTTTCACCTTATATCCTGCCTTAGCTGCTGCAAGCCATGCAAATGTAGCATGTGAAACTCCTTCAGGTAAAAACCTGAGAATCTCTGGAGAATAGACTGCAATCCCTGTATATGCAGCTTTTCTGCCTGATGTCTCAGGATTAGGCATTGAAGTGCCAGGATTTTCGACATCTATAACATATCCTCTTTCATCCAGAACAACATTGTTGTATCTCGGACAATCATGCATTGCAAGCGTTGCTATGTTGCCTTCTGAAAGATGTGTTTCAATCAAAAGTGAAAAGTCAATATCAGAAATAATGTCAGAATTATGCACGAGGAAGTGTCCATCTGAAAGAAATCTCTCTGCATTTTTTAATGCCCCTCCTGTGCCGAGTATCGGGTCCTCATAAAACAATTCAATGCGTTCCGAGAAAGTTGAATTTTTAACCCAATCTCCCAACATGTCAGCCTTATAGTGAAGGTTTATGCCTATTTTGCCCGATGATATAAGAGAGAATTTTTCAACAATGCCCTCTATTAATGGTTTCCCAATAATCGGGAGTAAGGGTTTTGGGATGTGATTTGTAATAGGCCTGAGTCTTTCACCAAGACCTGCTGCAAGAATGAAGGCATTAAGCTTTTTAGTCATAAAGCAGATAGGACTTCCTTTTATTCTTTGCAAATAAATAACATTCCTCGTTCCACCACTCCTCCATCCTATCTAAAGCCATACCGTTTGCTATATCATTCCTGATCCTGTTGCTTCCAGCAAGAATATCTATCGGCATTTTTTCTGTCTCATACTCATATGGAGGCTGTTTCCATTGGAATTCATCTGGATAAAGATCATGTATCGCCTTGATAATCGCAACCCCTGTCTTAAAGGGCTTGAATTTTTCTCTGTTGGTAACATGAATTTGTGCGCCTCCACAGAGCTTGCCCGCATACTTCTGAAATGTTGGCTGAAAATACATAGGTCTGAAAATTACTCCCTGCAATCTGAATTCATTAAGCCGTTTTATCAATGCATCAGGATCTATAAAAGGCGCTCCAAAAATCTCAAATGGTCTTGTCGTTCCCCTACCCTCGCTGAGCATAGTTCCTTCAACAAGACACATGCCAGGATATACAATGGCAGTGTCTAATGTCGGCATATTTGGTGACGGCAAAACCCACGGCAATTTTGTATCATCAAACCACATTTTGCGATCCCATCCATTCATAGAAATGATGTAAAAATCTAATGATGGATAAAATTCATTCTTCAAATAATTGCCTATCTCTCCAATGGTCATACCATGCCTCACAGGAAGAGGTCTTTGACCCACAAAAGATGAATACTTCATATCAAGCACAGGGCCTTCAACAATATGTCCCCCGATAGGATTGGGTCTATCAAGAATAACAATTGATTTGTTATTCTCAAGGCTTGCTTGCATACAGAGTTCCATCGTCCATATAAATGTATAATATCGCGAGCCAACATCCTGTAAGTCTATCACAATAACATCAATATCTATCATCATTTCAGGTTCGGGTTTCCTTGTATGTCCATAAAGACTGTAAACAAGCAGTCCAGTCTTTTTATCTATAAATCCTTCCCATTCAATCATGTTGTCTTGTGTCTCACCTCTGATACCATGTTGAGGACCAAAGAATGCCTTTAACTGAAACTTATTAGATTTCGATGCAATATCTGCGGCGTGTTCAAGTCTTTTATTAATAGACGCAGGATGCACCACAAGACCTATCCTTGCGCCCTTCAATCTTTTAGGCCAATGCTGCTCAATTCTATCTAATCCTGTTAATATCGATTTAGCCATATAACAGTATCCAGTAATCGCATATTACACCATGACATTATATTAACATTTCTGCTAAAATTTTCTGCCATGTTACTGCAGCAATTAATAAATGGTCTAACTCTGGGCGGTGTTTATGCCATTATAGCCATCGGCTATACAATGGTCTATGGAATACTCGAACTCATTAACTTTGCTCATGGTGAGATATATATGCTCGGTGCATACTTAGGAATAATTTTTCTGAGCTTCTTTACAGTAATAGGTTTAACAGCAGTCAGCCTACCGCTTGCCTTCATTTTAACCATTATACTCACAGTAATCTTTTGCTCTGCTTATGGCTTTACAATCGAAAAAGTTGCATACAGACCATTGAGAAATGCTCCAAGACTCAGCCCTTTGATAAGTGCAATTGGCGTATCTATCTTCTTACAAAACTATGTAATGCTCACACAGGGTGCTACAGATAAGGTCTTCCCGCACAGATTTGGAGAATCAGGCATCCAGTTTATGGATGTGAATATAACATATCTTCAGGTAATAATAATTAGTGTATCAGGACTGCTAATGTTTTCCCTTCATCTATTTATTCAAAAAACTCGTATAGGCAAGGCAATGAGAGCAACCGCACAGGACAAGACAATGGCAGCCCTTGTTGGAATAAATGTTGACAGCATAATATCTGTCACCTTCCTTATCGGAGCAGGTCTTGCGGCAGTGGCAGGTGTCATGGTTGCTTCATACTATGGTCTTGTGAACTATTTCATTGGATATATTGCAGGAATCAAGGCATTTACAGCAGCAGTTTTGGGCGGTATCGGGAATATACCCGGTGCAATGCTGGGCGGTATAATACTCGGGCTTATGGAAAGTATTGGTGCGGCATATATATCCAGTGAATACAAGGATGCTTATGCATTTGTAATGCTCATCATTATTTTACTCATAAAACCAACAGGAATACTCGGAAAAGCAACAGAGGAAAAGGTATGATTCCAAAGATTAAAAAAACTGATACCCGCTCGTCTTTCTTCATTGCTTTACTATCAGCCTTATTATTCCTTCCATTCAAAGGCATAAAGCCTGCAGGTATAATGTTCATAAGCATTTTTATTTTATTATCTGCCATTTCTCTTTTAAAAAAGACAAAAGTTATCGATGTAATAAAAGCCATTCGCATTCCTAAAATTGAGAGATTCAGGACATTTTCTGTTCCTGCAATGCTGATTTTATTTATGACCTTTCCTCTTATATTAAAGGACTATTATATCGATGTTCTAATAATGTCTGGGATATACATACTGCTTGCCCTTGGTTTAAACATCATAGTTGGCTTCACAGGACTCCTTAATTTAGGCTTTGCCGCCTTTTATGCCATAGGCGCTTACACATATGCGATTTTCAATACAAAAGTAGGTCTTGGCTTCTGGGCGTCGCTACCAATTTCTGCATCATTTGCTGCGATTGCAGGGCTGTTGCTTGCAATACCCGCATTAAGGCTCAGAGGTGATTATTTAGCAATAGTAACACTTGGCTTCGGAGAGATTGTCCGTCTAATCCTGAACAATTGGGATAGTCTTACAAATGGCCCAAATGGCATAACAGGCATAGCCCGTCCTTTATTTGCAGGTTTTTCTCTTGCTCAGCTTAAATATTATTACTACCTCGTATTTATTATTGTAATCTTCTCTATAGTGATAATCAGAAGAATAGAATTGTCAAGAATTGGAAGGGCATGGATAGCAATAAAAGAGAATGAAATCGCAGCATCTTCAATGGGAATAAATACCACAAAATATAAACTTTATGCCTTTACTTTTGGAACATTCTGGGCAGGGATAGCAGGGATATTATTCTCTGCAAAGATGCAATTTGTTTCACCAGAGAGTTTTACTTTTATGGAATCTATCTTAATCCTAAGCATGATTATACTCGGAGGAATAGGTAATACATACGGTGCGATCATAGGTGCATTTATTCTTGTTATCCTGCCCGAAGTATTAAGGGAAGTCCAGTTATATAGAATGCTTATCCTCGGAATCGGCCTTGTCTTTCTTATGATATTCAGACCTCAGGGAATATTAGGAGGAGCAAAAGGTGTATATTTTAGAGGTTAGACAATTAACCAAACATTTCGGTGGTATCAAGGCAATAGAAGATGTAAGTTTCAAGATAAAAGAAGGAGATATAGTAAGCATTATAGGACCAAATGGTGCTGGAAAGACAACCCTTTTCAACTGCCTTACAGGGATAGCAATACCAACAAAAGGTAATATATATTTCATGAACATGGAAATATCAAACCTTCCTTCACACAAGATTGCAGAGTTAGGCATTGCAAGAACATTTCAGAATATAAGATTGTTTTCAGAAATGACTGTACTGGAAAATGTCATGGTCTCTCAGCATACAAGGGTAAAGTATGGACTTATCAGCGCAATAATAAGGGGAGGTAATTACAGAAATAAAGAACAGATTATAACAGAAAAGGCATTTGAATATTTAGAACTCGTTGGTCTCGAAAATTATGCAAACACTATGGCAAGCAATTTGCCGTATGGAAACCAGAGAAGACTCGAAATTGCAAGGGCACTGGCAACAGAGGCGAAAATAATCCTCCTTGATGAACCAACAGCCGGCATGAATCCAATAGAGACATCAGAAGTGATGTCTTTAATTAAAAAAATCAAGGAGCTTGGAAAAACTATAATTCTGATAGAACACGACATGAGACTTGTAATGAATATATCTGATAGAGTAATTGTATTAGACCATGGTGTGAAGATTGCAGAAGGACCACCAGAGGATGTAAAAAATGACCCATTAGTAATAGAGGCATATTTGGGAAGGGAGATATATTAAAACAAATACTTACATATGTTAAAGCTAACATCTATATACACATCATACGGTCATGTAAAGGCATTAAAGGGAATAAATATCGAAGTCAATAAAGGTGAAATAGTCTGTCTTATAGGTAACAATGGTGCAGGAAAAACAACAACCCTCCTTACTATTTCAGGAATAATAAAACCTGATTCAGGGGATATAATCTTCGAAGGAGAATCATTGAAAAACCTTGCTCCGCATAATATTGTAAATAAAGGCATCTGCCATGTTCCTGAAGGAAGAAGGATTTTCCCGAGACTAACAGTGCTTGAAAATCTTGAAATGGGAGCATATCAAAAGTTTAAAGTTCAAAGTTCAAAATTTAAAGAAAAATTGGATGCAGTCTTTTCATTATTTCCTATATTGAAAGAAAGGGCAAAACAGATGGGTGGAACATTAAGCGGTGGAGAGCAGCAGATGCTTGCAATAGGGAGGGCATTAATGGCAGACCCAAAGCTCCTTCTCCTTGATGAGCCGTCATTAGGACTTGCACCCATAATGGTTAGTAAGATATTTAAGACGATTAGAGAAATAAACGAGGAAGGAGTTACAATCCTTCTTGTTGAACAAAATGCAAAGGCGGCATTGAGGCTCTCACACAGGGGCTATGTCCTTGAAAACGGTATAATCAAACTACACGGAAATGGCGAAGATCTTTTGTATAATGAAGATGTAAAAAATGCATATCTGGGAGAATAGTTTTTCATCCTTCAAAAATCACCTTCCCCATATGCCTTATATCATATCCTCCGAGTGATTCTACTGCCATTTTAAATTCCTCATCTTCTCTTAATATCTTGAGAATTATCCTTATCATTTCTGTATCCACAAATTCCACAGGAATAGCCAGATCATATCGTTCATTTGCAACAGGGATAAAATCTAAACCAAGGGCATTTGCAGAAGAATAGATTGCAAGACCTGTATCTGCAAGTCCTGTTAGCACAGCAGATGCAACCGCCATATGTGTATATTCCTCCCTGTCATACCCCTTCACCGTGTATGGGTTGATTCCGAGATCTTTTAGATGTTTATCCAGCAAAAGCCTTGTGCCAGAGCCTCCTTGCCTGTTAATAAAAATCACATCATCTCTTACAAGGTCTTTAAATCCTTTTATGCCCTTTGGATTGCCTTTTTTTACCAGAAGCCCCTGTTGTCGATAGGCAAGATTAACAAGAAGAATTTTTTTGTCAGAAAGTAATCTCTTCACAAATGGAATGTTATACTCACCTGACTGTTCATCTAAAAGATGTGTTCCTGCAAAATGGGCTTCACCCCTCTTTAATGCTATTAAGCCTCCCATTGAGCCTACATGAGCAGATGATAAAGAAAATTTAGGATAATTCTTCTTTATGATATTCGCAAGGATATCAAGAGTATTATCATGACTGCCTATGCATACTATCGTATTTTTAATATCATTTTTCTGTCTTATAAGCTCAACCTCGACCTGTGTCCCAACACTTAGTGCCTCTGTGTGTGCAGAAATCCTTACAATACCATCAGCCCTGACAAGGGACATTAATAGACCTGCTCCCCTTCCAACAGGAGTTGCAATATACCTCTCATTAACAACACCGACCTTTACCCTTATAAACTCATCAACTCCCATAGGAGACGCTATCTGCCTTGAGATCGTTGCTTTTATCTTTTCATTCTCTTCTACTGCTATACCAAGAAATCTTGCAATAACAGGCTTCACAAACAACTGAAATGTCAAATATGCAGAAACAGGATAGCCTGGGATACCGAATACAGGCTTATTATCAACAAAACCAACAATAAGAGGTTTACCGGGCTTTATGGAAATGCCATTTATAATCACCTCTCCAAGTTCCTTTATGGCTGTCAATGTATAGTCTTCGGATCCCCTTCCTGATCCTGCATTAATAAGAACAATATCTGATGTCTCCACTGCCATGCTTATGGACCTTTTAATTTCATCAAGTTTATCTTTAACAATAGGAAATCTAATGGCTTCAGCACCTGATTCCTTCACAAGTCCTGAAAGAACCGAAGAATTATACTCTATTATTTCTGGTGGATTAGGTGGTCTATTCCTTACTACATCTGGTTCTATAATCTCTGTGCCTGTAGGTATAATCGAAACCAAAGGCCTTTTTCGTACAGACACCTCTGTATGCCCACTCGCAAGCATAGCTCCTATATCTACTGACCTTATCTTGTGGTTTTCAGGAACGATTAACTCAGTTGTCACAATATCTTCACCAATAGTTCTCACATGCTGATACGGAGTGACAGGCTGATAGATCTCAATATATTCTTCTCCTTGACCTGTAATAACATTCACATCCTCTATCATGACTACTGCATTAAATCCCTCTGGCATTGGGTCTCCTGTATCTACATATACAGCATCTTGCCCTATTTTCAATAAACACGGTGACGCCTCAGAAGCACTAAATGTTTCAGCAAACCGCACTGCATATCCATCCATTGCAGCAGAATGATAGAAGGGAGATGAATATCTTGCAAATATAGGCACTGCAGTTACTCTTCCCACTGATTCAGTAACATTTATAATTTCAGAAGAAAGACAATATAAACCCCTTGCGTCAAGATTATCGAAAAGGACTTTAGTTGCTTCTTCAAGAGAAAGGCTCTCAAGAAATACTTGTTTCATATTTTATGATATTCAAATCCTCATTAAGTATTCAATATTCTTTTCATTCCCAGTGGATTCGGTGAATTTCTTCTATAACCTTTATCCTGCGCGATAATATCCAGATGCAGACTGATGAGGTCAGAAATATCTGGATTAAGCTCGTTCATCAAGCCTGCCTCTATGGTCTTGATATAAGAGCCACATGCATCGCAGGTATCAATCCTGAAGTTCTTTTCATCCTCAATCATAATAATATTTAATTTTGATGTATCAGCATTAAGACAGACAGGACAGCCTATTCGTTTAAAATGTCCTGATGTCCCGCAAAAAGAGCAAAATATTCTTCTCCTATTTTCTCCCTCTATAGACGCAAGGGATGGCTTTGCACTACATACAGGACATCTACCGTCTTCACCGAATTTATCATCGTCTTTAAATAAATCCTTCAACTGCAGAAAATAAGGCCTGCTTATAAGAAAGAGGATAGAAGCAAGCTCATCTTCGTGATAAGGCAGGAAAAAAGATGGCAGTTCATTCATAGGAAGCCTCGTAAAATCTATATGACCTAACTTCATCGCCTCCCTTAAGGCATCCAGATTTACCAGTGGCACATCAAAAATAGACGAAAATGCCTCAAAAACGGGATCTATCAAATCTGATGAATATGCACTACCTGTAAGTGTTATGCCGTCATTGAGGTCTCTTATAGTATTATTAAACTCCTCAACCTTCTCATAAAGCCTCATAGTGTCCTTCAGGTGAGGCATTTTTTCTACGATTTTATTAATACTACCTCTCATTCATCACCTTAATATCCCATCTTCTGAACCCATTTTGCATGTCTTTTCTTTGCCCATTCTACAGGCACAGTGCCGGAAATCATGATCCTCAATGTGCCGGGATTTGCAAGTGTTCCCAAATAGATATGCAGAGGGACTGCTATCATAAACAAATCAAAGGCAATATTATGGACAAGGTGAGACAACAGGATCCATTTTCTTATGTCTGTAACATGAGGCCTCAGCCATATAAAAAAACCAGAAGTAGCAATTGCTACACCAACAAAGAGGATAAATAGATAATATAATTTCTGTCCTGCATTGATTATATCCTGAGGCGGTACAGTCGTTTTTTTCGAAAAATATCCACCTGCCTTTATTATCCATCCAATATCATCAGAGCTGAATCTCAGCGAGACAGGAAGATAATAGAATATTGTCAGAAAAAGAGAGATGGAAAATACAATCCCTGTATAGTTGTGCCAGACCCTCATTGTATTTGTGCTTCCGAAAATTGCAATAACCTGCTGCAGATGGAATAGAAAACCAAAACCGCTTATTGTGAGTATAAAAAAACTTCCTGCAAGGATCCAGTGATTCAATATTTCAAATGCATTTGCTTTCCTTACCATCTGATTCCCCATGTTATTTCACCTCCTCGTCTTTCTTTGGCCCAAAGGCTACATAATGCAGAAGAGATGCAGTTACTGCACCTCCAAGCCCCAGATATGCAATGGGTTTCAAGACCTTATGCCAGAATATAACAGTCTCTGGAATTGCAGGATACTCATCCATTCCATATATCTTTGGAGAATCCTTAAATGCATAAAGAGTCCCGAGTCCATTGAGATCTGTCTCACCATAAACTTTTGCATAACCTGCCTTTTTAGCTATCTGTATCAAAGAATCTCTGTCACCATATCTGATTGCTCCTGTAGGACATGTCTTGGCACAGGCAGGTGTGAGACCTTCTGATATCCTATCAGAGCATAAATGACATTTGGAAATCTTGTCTTTATCATCGTATCTTGGGACATTAAAAGGACATGCTGCCACACACAGTTTACAACCGATGCATTTATCTTTATCAAATGCAGTGGCACCTTCCTTTGTTTTGAACAAAGCACCTGGCGCAGGACATATTTTTATGCATCCAGCATCATCACAATGCATACACCTCTGGCTGACAAAGAGCCATCTGACCGCATTAGATTCAGACGGTATCTCGACATATCTTATCCTGTTATATAAATTTGGGGTGAGGTCTGGAGGATTCTCAGCACTTCCCTTATTTGCAGTCTTTGTGGCTGGAAGCTGGTTCCATGCCTTGCATGCAGTTTGACATCCTCTGCATCCTATACATAATTCTGGAGATATAAGCAATGCCTTTCTTGTCATATCATCACCCCCACTATGCCTTCTCAATATTAACCATAAAGGCCTTTGTTTCAGGAATCATCGTATTTGCATCACCAACAGTTGGTGAGAGGAGATTCGAACTATCACCACTGCTTCCATCCTCAGGATATTGCCAGCCAAAACACCATGGCAATCCAATCTGATGGACAGTCATACCCATAACCTTAAAAGGTTTAAATCTGTTTGTAACCCATGCTATTGCCCACACATTGCCACGAACTGATGAAACAATAACTTTATCGCCGCTTTTTATCCCTTTTTCATTTGCAAGCTCTTCGCTTATTTCCACAAACTGCTGTGGCATCATCTCCATTTGCCATGGTAAGTGTCTTGTGAGCACTCCTGTCTGCCAGTGTTCGGTAACCCTGTAAGTCGTAGCAACATAAGGGAAACGAGTATCACTTGATGCAATTACATCTCCTACACCCTGATCTGTAAAGAGTTTTATTGCAGGATTGATCTTCTGTCTTGATAAAATGTTTTCTTTCAAGGGACACTCAAGAGGCTCATAATGCTCAGGGAAAGGACCATCTGCAAGTCCTGGCCCGAATATTGCTCCCATACCATCAGGCTTCATTATGAAAGGATATTTCCCTGCCTTTTCATCTGCCAATGGCGGAGCAGGACCATCAGGCACATCACCGTCCCATCCCGGTACAATTTTTCTTGTCTTTGGATCTATTTTATTAGGATTCCATTTGATAACAGCCCTTTTGGGATCCCATGGTTTGCCATGTGGATCAACAGATGCACGGTTATAGATTATCCTTCTGTTTAAAGGCCAGCACCATGCCCATTCAGGATAAAGTCCGAGATCCCTAATATCCTTTTTACCCCTTCTTGCCATCATATTTATAACCTTGCCTTCTGTCTGTATATAACTTCCGCTGTATATCCAGTTTCCACATGAAGTTGTGCCGTCTGCCTGTAGAGAGACAAAATTCGTGCAGAGTTGCCCTTTCTTTCCTATCTGTTTTGGAGGTGTTGCTTTTTTATCAAATATATCGTCAAGATAGTAACCATTTATCTCCTTTGCAACATTGTGTATGTTGATTTTCCTTATTTTGCCATCAGTGCCTTTGTCTCCATAATCCCATGTGAGATTAACTATAGGATCAGGAAATTTACCACCATGTTTTTGGTAAAGCCTCTTTACCCTGAAATAGAGTTCGTTTATTATCTCTGAGTCGGGTTTTGATTCTCCTATAGGCTCTATTGCCTTATATCTCCATTGTGCAAGACGCCCTGAGTTTGTTATACTGCCTTCCTTTTCAACAGATGAGGCACATGGGAGCTGGAACACCTCTGTCTGAATCTCCTTAGGGTTCATGCCAGGACCTTTCCAGAAAGAACCTGTTTCATTATCAAAGAGATTTACATTCACCATCCATTTCAGTTTTGTCAATGCCTTTCTTACCTTTCCTGCGTTGGCACTTGAACATGCTGGATTCTGTCCCCATGCAAAGAACCCCTCAAATTTTCCCTTAACCATCTCATCAAAGAGCATAAGCCATGAACAGTTTTGCCCTTCATCAAACTTTGGTAGCCATGCGTAACCAAAGTCATTATCCTTTGTAGCCTTATCTCCATAAATAGCCTTAAGATAACTTGTAATATATTTCCCCCTGTTACTCCACCAATTTACGCTTTTGGGGTCTTTTGTCTTTGGAGTGAATTTTTCAATATATGCCTTAAGATCAACAATAGAAGCACTCGGCACTGGATTATAACCAGGCAATATATGAAAAAGAAGTCCGTGATCTGTAGAACCCTGGACATTGGACTCTCCTCTGAGAGCATTTATACCCCCTCCAGCCATTCCTATATTGCCAAGGAGGAGCTGGATTATGGACATTGCCCTTATGTTCTGCGTCCCCACTGTATGCTGTGTCCAGCCCATTGCATAAAGTTCAGTGCCAACCCTATTAGGCTTTCCTGTTGATGCATATGTCTCATAAACTTCAATAAGTTTTTCCTTGGGTGTGCCTGTAATCATTGAGACCTTGTCTATGGTATATCTTGAATAATGCTTTTTTAAAAGCTGAAATACACAGTGGGGGTCTTTGAGTGTCAGATCTTTCTTGGGTATGCCATTGTTGTCCATCTGATAAGACCATGTTTTTTTATCGTATTTCCTTGCCTTCTCATCATACCCTGAAAATACACCATTCAATTCGCTCGGGCCTTTGAAATCAGGATTCACAAGAAATGTTGCATTAGTATAATTAACAACATAGTCTTTGAAATAGAGGTTATTAGAAAGTATATAATTAATCATGCCACCAAGAAATGCTATGTCAGTGCCTGAACGCATCTGAGCATATATATCAGCCTTTGCAGCAGTCCTTGTGAAACGGGGATCAACAACTATGAGTTTTGCGCCTCTTTCCCTTGCCTTCATTATCCATTTCATTGAAATAGGGTGATTTTCAGCAGGATTTGCGCCCATTACAAGAATAACATCAGCATTCTTAAAGTCAATCCAATGATTTGTCATTGCACCGCGACCGAACGACTCTGCCAGAGCCGCTACAGTTGCAGAGTGTCATATTCGAGCCTGATGTTCTATGTATACGAGACCCCATGAGCGAAGGAGTTTTTGGAGCATATAGCACTCTTCATTATCGAGGGCTGCACTTCCAACATGTGCTATGCCGTCTGTCCTGTTGACAACAAACTCCTTTTCAACATCTTTCTCTGTGCCGTCAGGTTGTTTCTCTTTTATTTTCGATTTTGAGGTAATTTTAAAGGTTTTGTCACGAGTGGTCTTTATTCTCTTTGCAATCTCATCAAGAGCCCAATCCCACTCAACCTCTTTCCATTCAGTTGCACCAGGTGCGCGATATCTGGGTTTTGTCAGTCTCATGGGATTATTTACGATCTGATAGAGGGACTGCCCTTTTGAACAAAGGGTTCCTTCATTTATTGGATGGTCAGGGTCTCCTTCTGTATTTATAACTTTACCTTCTGATGTATAAACTATAATACCGCATCCAACAGAACAATAGGGACAGATCGTCTGAGTCTCTTTTGCATTCTTGATTCTAAGTCCTTGTGCATATGCCATTACAGGTTCAAGATTAATGCCGAGAGAACCTATAAGTAATGACCCACCTGAGATCTTAAGAAAGTCCCGCCTTGATATGCCCATGACAAGCCTCCTATTTATCAAAAATATGTCTAAAAATCTCCCTTTTAGCCCATTTTTATAGGCTGAAGGCTTAAGCCTATTTCCCTCTCCCCAAAAGGGAGAGGGAATTTTTTAATTTTGTGAAACCCTAATCAAAAAAATCATATTTATTAGCAAAATAATAGGTCACAACAGAAATCATTGTCAAGTTTTTTTAATAAAAGAAACCAGATAGGTATAGACATATTAACCAGTTTATAGAGAACATTGAGGGAAAAGGACAAGAGATTAATAATGCTAAGGAAGTGATAAGCAGGAAAGAGGCTGCCCACCGAATACTCGGTATAATAAAGAAGTTGGGACTCACTTGGCAGAGAAAAACCCAACCACTTTCAGGATGGAGGGACAGCCTATGAGTATTTTATACCATGAACTTAGGGAAATTGAAGCATCTAAGACGAGGGAACTGGTGAGAAAAGTTTTGGCTAAAAACAATGGTAATGTATCTGAGACAGCCCGTATCTTAGGGATATCCAGAAATACTGTCAGAAGGGCAAGAGATGGCAACCTTGAAGATTTAAGCAGACGACCTCATCACAGCCCAAATAAGACAGAACACTCATTGGAGGAACTCATAGTTAAAGAATCCAAAAGAACTGGATTCAGATATAGGAGGCTTACCTCTTATATGCAAAAGAAATACGGCATTGCGATCTCGGAAAACACTATTAAGGCTATCTTAAAAAGAAATAATGTAAAAAAGAAGACCAGAAAGTCATATAATGGCAAACATAGGCCTCTTTATGACTATGAGGCATTGATGCCATTCAGTGAGTTTCAACTCGATACTAAGCATCTGTTGGATAAAAATGCCCTGCCAAAGGAAGTCTATGAACATATGAAGGATTATAATCTGCCTCTTTATGAATGGAATCTCATAGACATAGGGACAAGAACAAGGTTCACTGCTTATTCTTATGAATTAGGCTCTGTATTTGGACTTATGTTCATAGTATTTGCTGTATTATGGCTTAGGGCTCATAATGTAAGAGGTCTTATCAAAATAAGGCTGGACAATGGAATGGAGTTCTGCGGAGGAAGTGAAAGAAAGTTAAGACAGTGGAATATGATACTATCTACTTTAGGTGTAATACTTGAAGCTATACCAGCCGGGGCAAAACACCTGATGGCTGTTGTGGAGAACTCCCACAGGGATGATGACGAGTATTTCTTAATGATCCATGCTGAACGGTGCAATAACACAAAAACATTCCTCTATAAGGCACAACAATGGCAGGATACATGGAATTTCTATAAGCCAAGCCATGGCAAGGGTATGCATGGGTTAACCCCTTACAGAAAATTAAAGAAATCTAAAATCGCTATCAATTCACATGTGCTAAAATTTCCTGTTTTGCTTATGGAAGACTTGCTTAAAACAGCAGGTTTAATTACACTGTTCCTTAAATCTCATTTGACTGGTAAATATGTCTATACCAAGTGCCGCTTATGTTTAGATTTTTAAATGAAGCAACGAATATCATTTCATTTAGATTTTTATGTGAGGCAACAGGTTCCCTGCTTATTTCTATTGAATCCTATTGCTTATAGGGGACGGAGTTACGGGTTAATATCATACTACTATTATGAAAATATGTCAGAAATTCAAAAATTTTTTAGATTATCCTATCAAAAGTGCTTAAAGTGCTTAATATTTACAAATCCAATTGTAATTTGTCCTGCTTTAAATTATTTATTGTTAATGTAATTTTAATTATTTTGACCTCGCCACTCTATTTTAGCACATGGGAAGTTTGAGGTTGATTTTTCATAACTCGCGTTCCTGTTTTGTGATTTTTTTCAATTGGTTATCAAGTTCTTCCCATGCTGGTAAAAAAGCATTCATATAACTTTTCCATAGAGGACCATGATTGGCTACCCTGAAGTGTAACAACTCATGAACAATCACATATTCCCCTAATTTTTTATCCATTTTTAAAAGCTCAACATTGAAGTTCAAATGACCGTTTGTAGAACAGGATGCCCATTTATTTTTCATAGGACGTACATATATTAAGGCAACTTTTATTTCCAGCCGGGAAGCCCAATCTAAAACAGCATTTTTAAAATCAAACTTATCTTTCCAACCTGTCATTGTTTTTGCCTTGATTGAGATAATATCGAAAAAATATGCTCTACAAGAGCCGTTACTTTATCAGGGTCGTCAATTGATTTGTATAGTTCTATGGTAACTTTTTGTCTTGCCTCGCGCATGGCCTTTTCGCTGGAATACCAGCCGGCATTTTCTTCCAGAATATTTTTTATTTTTTTGGCGATTCCTATGAATTCAGTAGCAGCAAAAGATTTTTTGCTGCTACTGGATATGACCGATTCCAATTCTTTGAATAAATAATATGTCAGATTGTCTAATTTTAGGTTGTCCTGCTCTTTCTTACGATCTTCGTTATTCTTGATTTCATTTAAAAGTTCCTGGAGCGCCTCACTGGTTGCCAATTGACGGCTTTCATAATGTTCCTGAATCTGTTTGGCTCGTTCGGCCATTGCAATCAGAAAGGGATCACGGCTCTGTTCTTCGGCAGTTTTTTCGATGCTTTTTATCAGGTTAATAACCTTTGTATTGTCGCCGCCCTCTTTTTGTTTGATAAGGTCAATGGTTTTCTCATTGATCTCGATGATTTCATTCACTGGCGTAAGCCCATACACCCCAACATTTTCTTTTACAAGGCTCTCTGTTTTTTTCATGAATTCTGTATCGATATATATTTTTTTGCTGTAGGCATTGCGCATTATTTGATACATGGCTGAAAATGCTCTATAATTATCTATGTAAGGTCTTAAGAATGCGTCGGGAGAAATAATCTCATAGAGCATCTCGCATTCTTTATATTCTTTAAAAAACTCTTTTCGCTTCTCTTTATCGCGGAAATATTCGATAAGATTATCCACATCTTTATCGTTAAAGTCATGCTGTATCAATTTGAGGTATTCCGGCACCCTGCTTTCCATTTTACTTTTGAATGAGTTTTTTAAAAGATCAAGGTCCTTTACAACGGCATTCACCTCATCGCTATCAAAGGAAAGAGCTTTTTCCAGTTTTTCAAATATGCCGATAAAATCAAGCACAAAGCCATGGGGCTTCACCATTTCCAATGCTTCGTTCTCATACGGCCGGTTTACGCGAGCGATGGTTTGCAGCAGGGTATGGTCACGCATCGGTTTATCTAGATACATGGCATAGAGGATAGGAGCATCAAATCCGGTTAAGAGTTTCTCGGTTACAATAAGAATTTTGGGGAATTCTCCATATTGGGTGAAAGCTTTTCTGATTTGCCTTTCTTTCTTTTCATCAAGATGAAATTCTTTTAAGAGTGCTGAATCATTGTTGTTGCCGGTATAAACAATAACCGAATACTCAGGTGGCAAATAGTTATCCAGAGCTTTTTTGTAATAGGCACATGCTTCGCGGTCAACAGCCACCAGAAACGCTTTATACCATAAGGGCTCAACATTTTGTGTATAATGCTCGGCAACAAAGCGGGCAATCTTATTAATACGATCTTTTGATTTGAGAAAATTTTTCAGGTTAACGGCTTTGTCCAGTATCTTATTTAATTCTTCTATGTCGGATATCCCTTGAGCTTCTGCGAGGGAAAGAAACTCTTTGTCTAATTGTTCATAGGGCACCCGCATCTCATTGGGCGCAAGATTGTAATAAAGCGGCAGTGTAGTGCCGTCGGTAATACTTTCAGAGATAGAATATTTATGCAGATAACCCTTTTCATCGTCCATACCAAAGGTCTTGAAAGTGCCTTTCCCGTAAGCGGTTTTGTCAACCGGAGTGCCGGTAAAACCGATATAGGTTGCATTTGGCAGACCTGCCATAAGATAATTGCCCAGATCGCCGCCGGTCGTTCGGTGCGCTTCATCAATGAGGATAAAAATATTATTGCGAGTATTTATATTAGCCGGCATATCCCTGAACTTGTGAATCATGGTAACAATAATACCGCGATAATCGTTTCTTAAGAGTTCATTTAACCTTGCTATGGTGTAGGCATGTTCCACATTATTGATACCGAGAGATCGTAAATTCTTAATCATTTGATCTTCCAGCTCATTTCGGTCAATCAAAAGCAGGATGGTAGGCTTTTCAAGTTTTGGTGCCTTAAAAAGCATTTCGGCAGCCTTTATCATGGTGTAGGTTTTGCCTGATCCCTGGGTATGCCAGATGAGTCCACGTTTCTTAACAGGATCATGCGAACGTTCCATTATTTTCTCCACAGCCTGCACCTGATGCTGCCTTAGAATAAACTTATTGAGTTCTTCGTCCTTTTCTGCAAAGAGAATAAAATTCTTAATAAATGCCATAACCTGTGAGATGGAGCAAAAAGTCTTTACCTTGTTTTCAAGGTTTCCAGTTTCGTCTGATTTCCAATTGAAAATATTTCTGCGAACCGTATTCCAGGTAACGCCATAATAAAAACTAATGGCTTCGGTTGCGGTAAAAATTTGCTCGGGAACAAAAAATTCCGGTGTTTCGCTGTGATAGCGCCGTATTTGATCGATTGCGACAGATATGGATTCAATGTTTTGAACACTTACGGTGGGATTCTTGCATTCAACAACAAGAACCGGAATACCGTTAATCAGAAAGACAATATCTTCCCTGTTGCCATAGCGACCATTATACCAATAAAATTCTTCTGTGATTTCAAAGACATTATTTTCTAGATTGTCGTAATCAATGAGTATCAGATTGAGGTCGCGGTTTTCTTCCTTGCAGTAATATGTTCCTTCATTCCTTAGATATTTCAAAAAATCACGGTTCCCGTAGATGTCGGGTTTGAGAGAAGTAAATGTTTTGATAAGAGATGATTGGTTTTCGGTATATTTTGGATTAAATTCTTTTACCTTGGCAAACAACAAATCTTCAAAATAAAGCGAGGCCGTGCGGCAACGCTGCTGAATATTATAAGAATCATTATTAAAACCGCGCCTTTTTTCCGCTTCGGCTTGGCTAACATATTTCCAGCCAATTTCCTGTGCATATTGCAGGATACGAGATTGGACGGTTTTATGTTCGGTGGGGGTGGACATATTAGGCCTCCGTTAACATTTGGTAATGATGGTTGATTTGATGTTCCGTGGCATTTGTATTTTCCATATCCAATTCCCATTTGATGGGATTATCAACAATGTATTGACGAATGCGTTGCAATGCAGGGGCGTTTCGGATGATATGTTCGTAATAGGATTTTTGCCATTTGAAATCGGGAAAACCCGATTGATGGATGATTTTGGATGATGTGGTTTTGAATGCACCGATTAATTCGGGGACCGGTTTTATTTTTTGTTGGGAATGGTCGATATTGGATATTGGTTGGGAACGGTCGATGTTGGATATTGGTTGGGAACGGTCGCGACCGTTCCCAACGATGTCCCCGATTACCAATATTGCGTGAAAATGGTTGGGCATTACCACAAACGCATCCATTATTAAATATTGATATTGATGGTGCAACCATTCCCATTGTTGATGTACAATTTTACCCCATTCGTTTAAATACATTTGTCCATCACGAATTTCGCCTAATACGCATTGACGATCTTTTACACAGGTGGTAATAAAATACGCCCCCGGTTGCGAATAATCGTAACCTGATAGGCGTAATTTTTTGCGTTCAGGATAGGACATTTTTATTCCTCCATTTTAATAAAATCCAAATTTATTTCATCCACCCTCACCCTTGCCGTCATTAATTCATGCAGAAAGGTACGAAAAAGTTCTTCTAATTTTTGCTTCTTAGTGCTGTGAAATTCAATTTTTTGGTCGATGGTAGAAAGTATATCGGCTATTGCTTGCTGATCGGGAAGAGGGGGAAGGGGGATTTTTAGATTTTCGATTTGCGATTTTGGTAATCTTTGTCTTCCTGTGCTTCCTTCCATTTTGCTAGCAAGATAATTCCTAATTTTAGGATATTTAAAATAATAGGCAATATATATGAGATTGATTTGTTCGTTAGTTCTAATAGGAATCACTTCCGTTGTTGCATAACCCCAACCATTCACAAGCCCTTTTACAATTCCTTGTTTTCCATTTTCAAAACACGGCGTTATTTTTGCAATCAATAAATCATTTTCATAAATAACTATTCCACTTCTAATTCCAGATACTTGCCTTTTTTCAAATTTGGAAATAAAAAGATTTTCTTCTGGGATCAGTGACATTGGAATGAAACAAGCTGTTTCAAAATTATCTTTATCAATCGAAAATCGAAAATCGTTATTCGGCAATAAGTAATCCCCCAACTTCACCACCTTCCAGCTTTCGGGTATGGGGCCTATCTCGGTTTGTTTTTGGCTGGTTTCGGCTCCGCTCAACCAGCCAATGCCTTCGGTAAAGAGTTTATGCATCATTGCTTTTTTCAGTTCTTTGGTGCGTTCTATGAGTTTGCCCTCGGTTTCAATGGCTTTCTGCACCGTGGAGAGAATAGCGGCGATTTTGCGCTGCTCTTGTAATTTCGGTATTAAAATATTTTCTTGTTTTAAAAAATCATTGTATTTAAAATTTCGTATACCTGTAGTTCTTTTTTCATAAACTAAAGTTCTACCTTTTTGATATAAAAATTGCCAATACCTATAAAAATATTCTGGTAAAATTACATTTTTATCAGCTATTAATTTTTTTACAAAATTTGAAAAAATAACATATTCTCCTATTTTTTTAATAAAATCATCTGTAACAAAAAATATTCTTCCTGTTGGTTGTCCAGGACCACCTCCGGATAATTCTATCAAGATATCTCCTACTTTTAATTTTCTTTTTTCAAAACTATTTTTCAGTACAAATCTAACTGGTACATCATTGATTATTTTATCTTCACATTTTTTAAAATCAGTACCTCTTAATACATAACACTTAATAAAATCAACATTACTTTTTTCACTGTTTCCCCAGTCACCACTTACTATATTTTTTACCACCTCCCCCAACTTCACCACCTTCCACTCTTGTGGCAGTGGGCCAAGTTCGGTCATTTTGTAGTCTGTGGAAATTTTAGAATTTATTTGTTTTATCATATTTACAATCCTTCAAATTCGTTTTTTTGCTCGGGAGATTCGCATTTCACTTCGCTGCCTTCGACTTCGCTGCCTTCGACTTCGCTGCCTTCGACTTCGCTGCCTTCGACTTCGCTGCCTTCGACTTCGCTCAGGCAGCGAGCGGACGGTGGTTGAGCGGACGGTGGTTGAGCGGACGGTGGTTGAGCGGACGGTGGTTGAGCGGATGGTGGTTGAACAGACGGTGGTTGAGCGGAGCCGAAACCACCGTTATAATTCAAATGGCTACTCTCATTCATGCACTTAGCCAGTTCATGCAATTTTTCAGGCATATTCATTATAAGAGCTTCCTTCTTCTTTCTGCTCCACCCTTGTACCTGTTTCTCCCTGTAAAATGCTTCATCTATTCTGGTATATTCTTCAAAATACACTAATTTTACCGGCAAACGCTTTTTAGTGTGATTGGCACCTTCGCCGGCTTGATGCTGTGCCAATCGTAATTCCAAGTTATTGGTACTACCGGTATAATAGCTACCATCGGCACATTCCAGTATGTACATGTATCCTTTCATATTCCAAATCTTTCAATAATATTTTTTAATTTGCTATTAATATCAAAAGCTTCTCCTTCCAACTCCTTTATCTCCTCCCATATCTCACCGATGGGGCGGTATTCTTCCTCTTCGCTTATGTGAATATAGCGTGTGGGGGAAATGTTATAGTCGTTTTTGGCAATCTCTTCTTTGGTTACAATTTTGCTGAATTTATCAATCTCTTTCCATTCTAAAAATGTGGAAACGATTTTTTCTATTCCTTCATCGGTGATATAGTTTTTAGGTGCGCCTTTTGCAAACTCCTGCGAGGCATTGACCAAAAGCATCTTATTTCTGCGCTCAGCCGGTTTATTTTTGTTTAGAAAAATCACTATACCCGGAGCTGTGGTGTTGTAAAACAGGTTTTCAGGCAGATACAAAACGCCTTCTATATAATCGTTCTCGACAAACCACTTGCGGACCTCTTTTTCTTTATTGGTATTTGCATTCCCAGATCCACGACTTGCTGCACCAGTATCAAGCACAACAGCGGCTTTTCCTTTATCATTCAAGCTTGCCAGTATATGCTGCATCCAGCCCCAATCGGCACTCTGTTTGCCGGGAAATCCAGCGTCTTTAGGAAAACGGCCAAAGGTATCGGCGTCGTAATCCTTTTCGTCAAACATATCCTGATTCCACATCGGATTGGCAACGACGCGGTCAAAGGTCATCAGGGAACGGTCGCGACCGTTCCCCACATCGCGACCATTTCTTACCTCACGGAATTTTGGATTGCGAAAGGTGTCGCCGATTTCTATCTGTCCCTCCATGTCATGGATAATCATATTCATATTGGCCATTGCCCAGGTTTGCGGAATGTATTCCTGTCCGTATAGCTTAAGGGGTTGAAATTTTTCAATTCCCCTTGCTTTCATTTTCTCATTCAATACAAGTTCGCATTTGATAAGAAGCCCTGCCGAGCCACAGCAAGGGTCATATATCCGCATACCAGGCTCAGGGTCCATGATTTTTGCCATGATTATGCCAACTTCTTTTGGAGTATAAAATTCTCCAGCGCTCTGTCCGCCGCCTTCGGCAAACTTACGAATAAGGTACTCATAACTACGGCCAATGATATCCGGCTCAACATCATTTAGCCCAAGTCGCTTTTGACTTATTTTTTCAATCAGATTGGACAGGCGGTCGTCCTCAATATCCCGCACGCCATGGGTGGTGGCATTAAAATCTATACGATCTATGATGCCTGAAAGTTTTGGGTTTTCTCTGGCAATATCGCGTAAGTTGGTGGTGAGTTTTTCGCCAATTTTGTCGGTGAGTTTGCGAATTACTGACCATGTGGGTTCTTCTACATTATCGGGTCTGAAGGGGATATAAAACCGGACCAGGTTTTTATCACGCTCTACCAGTTTAAAGGCCTTTGCCCGTGAACCAACTTCTTTAGCTATTCTATCAATTTCATCGTCAAAAACATCACAAAGCCGTTTTACAAAAATAAGGGGTAAAATAAAATCTTTATATTTTGTGGCATCCTGAGCGCCGCGAATGCTACAGGCAGCATCCCATATCCATGCTTCCATTGATTTGTTTTCAGCTTCTTTTACCATTTTATGCCCCAGTTATCTTTATGATTGTTTTATTTTATAAAATTTTTTTCTTGCTCCCAAAAAAATCTGACGCCTTGCTTTTCGCACAATGTCTCGCAACTATGCACCGTTTTAATGGCATATAGCTGCTATTATATGTTGTTGGCTGCTAATTTTCATCATATTTTTCTCATAATATAATTTTTTTGTCAACAATACTGAATCTATAATACCAGAAAGGAAGTCTATGAACATATGAAGGATTATAATCTACCTCTTTATGAATGGAATCTCATAGACATAGGGACAAGAACAAGGTTCACTGCTTATTCTTATGAATTAGGCTCTGTATTTGGACTTATGTTCATAGTATTTGCTGTATTATGGCTTAGGGCTCATAATGTAAGAGGTCTTATCAAAATAAGGCTGGACAATGCAATGGAGTTCTGCGGAGGAAGTGAAAGAAAGTTAAGACAGTGGAATATGATACTATCTACTTTAGGTGTAATACTTGAAGCTATACCAGCCGGGGCAAAACACCTGATGGCTGTTGTGGAGAACTCCCACAGGGATGATGACGAGTATTTCTTAATGATCCATGCTGAACGGTGCAATAACACAAAAACATTCCTCTATAAGGCACAACAATGGCAGGATACATGGAATTTCTATAAGCCAAGCCATGGCAAGGGTATGCATGGGTTAACCCCTTACAGAAAATTAAAGAAATCTAAAATCGCTATCAATTCACATGTGCTGAAATTCCTTGTTTTGCTTATGGAGGACTTGCTTAAAACAGCAGGTTTAATTACACTGTTCCTTAAATCTCATTTGACTGGTAAATATGTCCATACTAAGTGCCTTTTAATAAAAGGTAAAATGCCAGGATTATTATTTTGCCGAGGCCTCTTTAGCAGGAAAATCTATTATCTTTGTCTCGTCTTTTTGAATAATAGAGCGACCTTCAAATATGCCACCTTCTGCAACAGAAAGCTTACTTGTATGAATATCGCCAAACAGCTTCCCGGTATGTTTAATCTCTACAAGCTCATCTGCGTTGACATTTCCCTCTACACTGCCACCAATTACTACACACCGCGCCTTTATATCACCAGTAACAGAGGCTTTATCACCAAGAATAACAGAATCTGCAATAATGTTTCCTGTTATCTTTCCATCAATCCTTAGAGTTCCATTAGCTGTTATATCACCTTTAAATTCTGAATCAGAACCAATTAATGCCTCAAGCTTATTATTTTTTTTAAGAAACATTTTTGCCTCCTTCAGTATAAAGTGGGCTTCGTCCCTCTTATGAAATTCACCTAACCATTTTTGAGAAAATCTACTGGATTTACAGCCTTGCCATTGTGCCATACCTCGTAGTGCAAATGTGGTCCTGTAGTATTACCTGTAGAGCCTACATAAGCTATAGTATCTCCCCTTTTTACCTTTTGCCCTACTTTAACAGCTATTGAACTATTATGTGCATAAAATGTGGAATATCCAAAGCCATGCTCTACAACCACAAGATTACCATTACCAGCACTCCACCCTGCAAAGCTTACAATTCCATCAGCAGTAGCCCTTACAGGAGTGCCGGTAGCAGCAGAAATGTCAAGTCCTGAATGAAATTCTTGCCCTCCGTACCTCGGATTTTCTCTGGGGCCAAATTCTGATGTTATCCTTCCTATGACAGGCCATCCTTTTGGAGTTGAAATATATATATCTTTTTGATTCTTCAAGAATTGCTGAATTTCAGCAACCTTCTCAACTGTATTTTTTATCTGATCTTTTAATAAATCCATATCCAGAGAGCCAGCATCGCGTACATTGATCTGTGTATCTACATTTTCAAGTATCTTATCCCTGCTTTTAAAAGATAACAATCTCTTAAACTCTGCCTCTGCCTTTTCAAGTAAGGATATAGTTGTTCTAAGCTCTACAAACTGTCCCATGTAAAAATTCAACTTGCTTTTCATGTTGTAGTACTCAATAGTGTCTATAGCAATGGAAATCACATAAATAGAACCAACCAGCCATAATACAACTGATGACACAACACCAATGGATGGGAGTTTTACATTAATTGTCCGTTTGCTGTCATGAGGTATGAGCATTATAGTAACGGGAGTGAAAAGTCTTCTAATAAATCTTTTTAGTTTATACATAGCGTATCTTTTCTCCTCCTTTCTCAATAAATCCAATATGGTAAGCGTCAAATCCATATTGTTTTAAAACAGAAATTGAATGGACGGAATTTTCTTCAGGTAATACTATAACATATCCTATGCCAAGATTAAAGGTTTTTTTCATATCATTGTCAGGGACATGACCAAGCCTTTTGATAATATTAAATATAGGCAGCACCGGCCAGGAGTTCTCTGTTATTACTGCTGTAAGCCCGTTTTTTATTATTCTCGGCACATTACCCACAATTCCCCCACCTGTTATATGTGCCATCCCATGAATATCCATTTTTTCCTTCAATGCATTAAATGCCTTCACATATATCCTCGTGGGCTTGAGTAGTTCCTCTCCAATTGTAGTGTCAAGCTCAGGTATGTGTGTATCAATATCGAATTTAGCCACATCGAAAAATACCTTTCTTGCAAGTGAATAACCATTGCTATGCAGACCACTCGATGCTAATCCTATGATAACATCTCCTTCTTTAATCTTTGAGCCGTCTATGATCTTATCTTTATCCACAACTCCCACAGCAAAACCTGCAAGGTCATATTCTTCCTCTCCATAAAATCCAGGCATCTCTGCAGTCTCTCCACCAATCAAAGCGCATCCTGACTCTCTACAGCCTTCTACAATGCCTTTTACCACATCCTTTGCCTTTTCTGGTTTAAGTTTTCCTGTTGCAAGATAATCAAGGAAAAACAAGGGTTCTGCACCAAGAGTGAGAATATCATTCACACACATTGCAACAAGGTCAATGCCAATTGTATCGTGCCTGTCCATCATAAATGCAATCTTTAATTTTGTCCCTACCCCGTCAGTGCCGCTCACAAGCACAGGCTCTTTATATTTTCCAACATCCAGTTTGAACAATGCACCAAATGAACCTATATCTGTCATAACCTCCGGCCTAAATGTCTTTTTCACTAAAGGAGAGATGAGGCTAACAAACCTGTCGCCTTCGTCAATATCAACACCTGCCTTTTTGTATGTTAACTCTTCCATATCACCTCTAAACTATCTTCATGCTTATATCCACAGCCCTTGCAGAGTGAGTTAATGCACCGATAGATATTATATCAACTCCTGTCTCTGCAATGCTTCTGACATTTTCCATGCTTACATTTCCAGATGCCTCAACAATAGCTTTACCTTTCGCAATCTTTACCGCCTTTGCCATATCAAGTATAGACATATTATCAAGCATAATGACATCAACTCCTGCATCCAATGCCTCTTTTAATTCATCTAAGTTTTTTACTTCTATTTCTATTTTAAGAAGGTGATGTCCTTTTTTTGCCAGATCTATAGCCTTTTTTATACTACCTGCTATCTTTATATGATTGTCCTTAATTAAGATGCCATCGTAAAGTCCAAATCTGTGATTCACTCCACCGCCAATTCTAACGCCATATTTTTCCATAATACGCATTCCGGGCATGGTCTTTCTGGTATCAGCAATCTTTGCAGATAATCCCCCTATCTTTTTTACAAACTGATTTGTCATCGTAGCAATTCCAGATATTCGCTGAAGGATATTCAATGAAATTCTCTCTCCTGCAAGGAGACTCCTTGCTCTTCCTGAAATTTTTGCAACTATACTGCCTTTCTTAACATATGCACCTTCATCAAAAGATATTTGTATTGCAATATCAGGGTCTATTGCATTAAACACCTCTCTGACAAAAGGCATACCCGCAAGTATAAAATCTTCCTTTGCAATAATGTTGGCTCTTACTTTTTTTTCATCAGGGATAATCAAAAGAGATGTTATATCACCATGACCGATATCTTCCTGAATGGCAATTCGGATCGTCTCCTTTAGCAGATAAGAATAATTCAACTCATCCACTCTCTTACCTCTTTTTAAAAATTGAAAACAATCCGAATATTCCTCCTGCTATGGCACCTATTGCAAGAGCAGAACGCCAATCAAGGAGTGTAGTCACATTGCCGTTTATATTTTTTCCTATCATAAGGATTGAGGTGCTATTGTTAGAGTTTATCTCTCTCGCGGCGATAATCCCAGCAGCACTTTTATTTACAGTAATAGTATCTGCTGAAACAGCAACAGGTGCAAAAGAAAAATTAAGATTAGTAGTATTTCCTGCTGTAAGGACACCTATACTCTGATTTAAAGAAAGATTTGCCCCCCGCATCAGCACAGCCGCGCCCTGTGTAACCTCAACCCTATCTCCATCAATACTCAATGCACCAACCTGCTGTAGTTCGACATGACCTCCTTCAACTGACCTGACAGTGCTCTGTCTTATATTCATGAATTCTGCTTCGACTATACCAATGTTTTTATTCTCAATCTCTACACTCTCTTCTTCCATGATCTAACCCCCTTGTTTCTTAAATCCTCCTATTGAAAGATTTAAGTGTAATTGAATGTTTTTTTAATTCAGCTTAAATTTACCAAGCAAATTTAAGTTATTGTCTTAAGTAGCTTTATGTTATCCTTTATTTTTGCCTTTTTATGTGCAAGGTCTTCAAACTTTGCTCTCTCCTTTTCAATAACAGCATAAGGAGCATTTTTAATAAAATCTTCATTAGAAAGTTTTTTCTCAACAACTGCTATTGCATCGTCTATCTTCAATCTTTCTTTTTGGAGTCTTTCTATCTCTGCATTAACATTTATCAGTCCTTCTATCGGGATATATATCTCCATTTTATCCTTTACCGATACAGCAGACCCTTTTTCCTTCCTGATATCAGTGCTGATGTTTATATCTCTACATCTTGTCAATTTCATTATAGCATTGAGATTGTTCTTTAAAACATCCTCGACCTCTTTTGATGAAGTCTTTATATCTGCCCTGATTTCCAAAGAAGGCGATATATTCAATTCACCTCTCACACTCCTTATGCCTGTAACTGCATTTATCACATAGTTCATTTTTTCTTCAGCATCAGGATATGTCATCAAATCTTCAGGATATGGAAATGTCATAATACTTTTGTCTTGTTCAAATACAGCAGTCCATAATTCTTCTGTGACAAATGGCATAAAAGGATGTAACAACCGAATAATATTTTCAAGCACAAAAAACAAACAGTTTATAACCGTTGCCTTTTCTTCACTGCTTCCATGATAAAGCACGGGCTTTGTAAACTCTATATACCAGTCACAAAATTCATGCCATACAAATTGATATATGCTACTGGCAGCATCGTTGAATCTATAATTTTCGAGATTTCTGTTTACCTCTTTTGCTGTAAATGCCAGCCTGCTTAAAATCCACCTGCTTGGAAGATCAAAATCCTTATCATGTCCGTGCAACGGCTGTTTCATCCATAATTGCCCATTGTTTACAATAAATCTCGCTGCATTCCACAGCTTATTTATAAAGTATCTGTATCCCTCAACACGGTCCTCAGAAAATCTCACATCTCTCCCTTGTGCAGCAAAGGCAGCAAGTGTAAATCTAAATGCATCCGCACCATATCTGTCTATCATGATAAGAGGGTCTATAACATTCCCTTTTGATTTGGACATCTTTTGCCCCTTTGAATCACGCACAAGTGCATGAATATATACATCTTTAAAAGGCACTTCATTCATGAATTTAAGTCCCATCATAATCATCCGTGCAACCCAGAAAAAAAGTATGTCAAAGCCTGTAACAAGAACACTTGTAGGATAAAATGTCTTAAGGTCATCTGTCTCATCAGGCCATCCGAGGGTTGAAAAAGGCCATAATGCAGATGAAAACCATGTATCTAAAACATCAGGGTCGCGGATTATGTTTTTACTTCCACATTCAGGGCATTCCTTCAAATCATTGCGACTGCAAATTGGTTTGACATTCTTTGATATCCTCATAATCTTAGAGTTTTTGATAATGTCTTCATGACTTATTCCCAGTCTTCTTAACTCAGAATATATACCACCGTTAATCCTTAAATCATCACGAAAAACTATTGGTTCAAAAAATATATGCTCTATCATTTCCCCCTGTGGAGGCATACCATCTCTGCCTTTACAGTCAGGGCAATACCAGACAGGTATCTGATGTCCCCACCATATCTGCCTTGATATGCACCAGTCCTTTATATCCCTCATCCATGCAAAATAGTTATTTTCCCATTGTTCTGGAATTAGCCTTATCCTTTTCCCTTCTACTACTTTTACAGCCTCTTCTGATAAAGGTTTTATCTTCACATACCACTGGATAGTTAGCATGGGCTCTATTATTGTCTTACATCTGTAGCAATGTCCGACAGAATGGTTGTGTCTCCTACTTCCATCAAGCAGTCCTAATTCCTGCAGATCTTCTAACACCTTTTTCCTGCATACATACCTGTCAAGTCCTTTATATCTATCTCCTGCCTCCAAAGACATTCTGCCGTCTTCAGTTATCACACTTATTGCATTAAGATTGTGTCTTTTACCAATTGCCTCATCATTGAAATCATGGGCTGGCGTTACCTTTACTGCACCTGTTCCAAATGCAGGATCAACTGCAGTATCTGCAACTACAGGGATCTTCCTGCCTGTGAGAGGCAAATCAATTGTTTTGCCAATAAAATCCCTGTATCTCTCATCATCTGGATGCACTGCAACTGCTGTATCGCCAAGCATTGTCTCAGGTCTGGTTGTCGAAACAGTGATATAGCCATTACCATCAGTAAGCGGATATTTTATGTCATACAGCCTACCTTCTATTTCTTCATATTCGACTTCGAGATCAGACAGTGCAGTATGACATCTCGGACACCAGTTGATTAAACGATTGTCCCTGTATATAAGCCCTTCTTCAAAAAGCCTTACAAAAACTTCTCTGACAGCCCTTGATAATCCCTCATCTAAAGTAAATCTTTCCCTTGTCCAGTCACATGATGCACCTAACTTTTTAAGCTGATAGATTATCTTTCCGCCATATTCTGCCTTCCACTTCCAGACCCTCTCGATAAATGCATCCCTGCCAAGTTTATGTCTGTCTATCCCTTCTTTTGAAATCTCTCTCTCCACAACATTTTGTGTAGCAATACCAGCATGATCTGTGCCCGGCAGCCAGAGAACCTTATGTCCCAGCATCCTTTTCCATCTTACGAGAATGTCCTGAATCGTGACGTTTAGGGCATGACCCATGTGTAAAGAACCAGTAACATTGGGGGGTGGGATGACAATGCAGAAAGGGGATCTATCTGCTCTGGGATTAGGGCTGAAATATCCATTTTCTTCCCAGAAAATATACCACTTATCTTCTATATCTTTTGGACTGTAAGTTTTCTTTAATTCGACCATGATTAAATTAAACGAATTTTTAAAGGCCTTGAGCCGTGCCTGACATATAGTAGAACTTTTAATTTATCTCTGAAGTAATCTTTTCTATCTCTCTTTTTATCAATGTCTCGGCAACTTCTGGAACAATCCTGTTTATTGCAGCTTCTATCTCTGCCCTCATCGATACAATCAGGTCTTTCATCAATTCCCTTGTTACATCCTCTATAATATGAGCAGCCATTGATGATACTGCCTGTTCAACCGACTCCTTTATTGCTGAAGATATCTGTGGTAATGCATCGCTAACTATTTGTCTTGATATTTTATCCTGCACAATTTCCGTTGACATTTCAGAAATCTGATCAGTCACAGATACTGATAATTGTTCCTTGATTTCTTTATCGTGAGCAATATTGTCTTTTCTTGGTTCATCTGTAGCTTCAGTTACAGTTTCAGTAATGGCTTTAGATAACTCAGCTTCAAATCCCTTTGCTTCATATTCCTCTTCTACCATAGCCTGCTCTTCTACCGTTTCCTCAATCACTGGTATCTCATCATCCCATTTTGGCTCTTGCATCTGCGATTCAGGCAATGCAGCAGAGATATCTGAAACACTTGTTTCAGAGAGTAATCCTTCGTCATGAACTTCTTCTATTTCAGTCTTTGCTACAGGCTCAACACTTTTGAGCAAAGCCTTTACCTTACTTATCAATTCCTGAGATTCAAATGGCTTAATAATAAAATCATCTGCATAAACAGATTTAGCATACTCTTCATCAAATGGTTCAAAAGCACCCGCAAGTAAAATCACAGGAATCATGGCTGTAGCCATGTCATTCTTTATCTTTTCACAGAGTTGATAGCCATTTAATTTTGGCATCTCAATATCCGCAAGGATAATGTCAGGTTTGAATGACTCTAATGCCTGAAGTGCCTGCTCTCCATCATTGAATGCCCTTATTTCAAAATCTTCTGGTGCAAGAACAAGCTCAACCACCTTTTGAATAGTAAGGCTGTCATCCGCTAATAGCAGTTTGTAAGGCATAATCCCCCTTTATCATACAAGTAAGTTTTGAGATTTGGGAAGTTATAAACTCTATAATTCTACAACCATGTTTGTCAAGCCTTTTTCTTACTCCTATAATCTTCTATTGCCTTTCTCAGGGCATCGGCACCGAGATTAGAGCAATGCATTTTCTGTGGTGGCAATCCACCAAGCTCCTGTGCAACTGCTTCTTTTGATATGCTTAATGCCTCATCAAGAGTCTTACCCTTTACCATTTCTGTAATCATGCTGCTAACAGCAATAGCAGCCCCACATCCAAATGTCCTGAATTTTGCATCAACAATTACATCGTTTTCGACTTTTATAAACAACTGCATTGCATCCCCGCATGTAGGATTACCCTCCATACCTACACCATCTGCATCTGGAATCTCACCCACATTCCTTGGGTTCATAAAATGATCCATTACTTTTTGAGAATACATATCTCTAAAACCTCCTGTTTTTAGTAGTCAATATTCAGCAGCCGGAATAACTCGTTACTCGCCACTATTATATTTTATCCTAATTACTGGTAACTGGCTACTATCCGTTGGTATAACATTTTTCTCCTTCACCGTGTTCCTCAAATCCCTTTGTGTCCCACCCTTTTGCAAAAGGAGACATTTCCCTCAACTTGCTGATAATCTGCGGGAACTCATTGATAAAATAATCCACATCTTCATCTGTGTTATCTTCGCCAAGACTGAATACTATAGAGCCCTGTGCAAGAGCCGATGGAATTCCCAGAGACAATAATATCGGAGATGATTTAAGTGCCTTAGAAGAACATGCAGAGCCGCTCGCTGCATATATACCTTTCATTGAGAGCATTAACAGCATTGCCTCTCCTTCGATGAATTCAACTACAAAACTTGCATGATGTGGCAATCTGGTCTCAGGATGCCCTGTGAGATACACATTTGGTATTTTAAGAACAGCATCTATTATTTTATTACGAAGTCTTTTGCAGTGTTCTATTCTGTTATACATCTTGCTCTTTGCAAGTTCTGCAGCCTTACCCATCCCAACTATGGCCGGGACATTCTCTGTACCTGCCCTTCTTCCACCCTCCTGAATGCCTCCATAAATAAGGGGAACTATTCTTAAACCTTCTCTTATATATAAGGCACCTGCTCCTTTTGGTCCATAAAATTGATGTGCTGCCATACTCAGAAGGTCAACACCAAGCTCTTTTACATCAATAGGGATATTTCCTGTTGATGCCACTGCATCGGTGTGAAATATTATATTTTTTTCTTTTGTTATTGATGCTATCTCTTTTATTGGCTCAATAGAGCCAATCTCACTGCTTGCGTGAGCTACAGAAATAAGTATCGTTTCCTTTGTAATAGAGTCTTTAACAACATCAGGGTCTACAAGACCATACTTGTCAACCGGAAGATATGTAACAGCAAATCCGCTCTTTTCGAGAAATCTTGCTGAATTGAGAATAGAATGATGCTCTACCTTAGATACAATTATATGTTTGCCCTGATTCTGTTTTGCAAGGGCTATTCCTCTGAGGGCAAAATTATTTGCCTCTGCACCACTTGCAGTAAAAACTATAGTTGATGGCTTTGCATTTATCAATGATGCAACAGAGGTGCGGGCATTTTCTATAGCCTCACGGGCCCTAACTCCAAGATCATATACACTTAAAGGATTCCCAAATTCCTCCTTAAAATAAGGCATCATTGCACTGAGAACCTCAGGATGTAAAGGATTTGTTGCAACATGGTCAAAATAACACTTTCTCATAATTTGTCTCCTTTATCAGTTTATGAGTTGCTGAGCATATGACCAAATAGATATAAAAGGTCATCACATTCACCCATCTACTCATTTACTCGTAGTCTTTCTCACATAAAACTTGTAATAGTCTTCATCTTCATCAATTCCTAAAAATTCATTTCCTGTCTTTTCACACCAATCAGGAATATCTTCGAGCGCACCATCATAATCAGTGAGTATTTCAAGCACCTGTCCTTTTTCAAGTCCCTTTATCATCTCATCAAGCTTAAGCAAATGCATTGGACACATCATATAAACAATGTCTGCTGTTACATCTGCCTTTATATCATGGACAAACTTCATAATTTAAAGATTGCTAATTTTGGGCTTCTTATTTTTTTATTCCTTTGTTTGTTTGCCCTCTTAATACCTTGACTACTTGAATTTTTAAGCCCTTTATTGAAATCTCCTGTTATTAAATTCTTGAGGGTTATTGTTCTTAAAAATGCCTCCACCTGCTCACCGAGTGCCTTCCACAATAAATGCGTTACACAACTATCAACTCTCACACACCCTTCATCAGGGTCAAGACATGATGTAAGGGCAACAGGACCCTCTAACTCATTCAATATAGAGGCTATAGTTATACTTTCAGGACTCTCGTTCAATATATAACCGCCCCCAGGTCCTTTTATACTCCTAATCAGTCCAGCCCTCCTGAGTTTATTGAGTATCTGCTCGAGATAAGCAATAGAAACATCCTGTCTTTCTGAAATCTCTTTAATAGTTACAGGGGTTTTTGGATACCCCTTTGCTATCTCATACATTGCTCTGACACCATACTGCCCTTTTGTGGATAGTCTCAACATGCTTATATGCTATAATACCCTACCATTTTTGTCAAGTATTACACCCTTAAAAAGACAGTAGGAAAACCTACTGCCTTTTTACACTACCTTGCCTTTTCCTCAAACAATTCTTCTTCCTGCTTGTTCTTCATCCTCTTGACAAGCTCTTCATATGAATTTGTTCGAATAATTTTATTGAATTGTGTCCTGTAATTATTTACAAGACTCACACCTTCTATCACTACATCATATACCTCCCACTTGCCATTTTTCCTGAGAAGTTTATAATCAATCGGTATCTCGACATTTCTTTTCGTAACTATCTTTGTATTGACCTCAGAATATTCACCTTCGATCTTTTCACCTATATATAATATTTTTTCATCTGTATAGCTTTCTATTTTTTTAATATAAGACCTTTCAAGTAGATCAGTATATAGAGGCACAAACTCCTTTCTTTCCTCAGGAGTTCTATTTCTCCAATGAAGTGCAAGAGACCTCTTTGCCATTTCCTCAAAATCAAATCTCTCTAAAACCGTCTTTCTTATCAATGCCCTACGTTCTTTAGTCTTTTCAGGCCGTTTAAGCTCTTTATTTTTCAGTATATCAAGCACCTTATCAACAGTCTGTTTGACCTGTTGTGTAGGGGTGTCGGCATATACATCAACAGCATGTATCAAGCAGATAACAGCAAACAGCCACAAAGACAGTAACGGGTAACAGATAATAAGTTTTTTGAGTTTTAAATCTTGAATTTTGAATCTCATGACCTCATAACCTCCTATTTTATCTCCTGAATGTCCATCCCTGTTGCATATAAAAGATTTGCAAATGACATCCTATGATTATATATTGAACGAATATTATTAGCCTTCATTTGAATATATGCCATTGCAGCATCTGCTACTTCCTTTGCATCACCTATTCCCATGTCAAAATTTGCTATTGCAGCAATAAGCCATTTCCTTGCATTCTTATATGCCTTTTCAGTTTCCACTATATTTTTCTCTGACTCTTTCATATCAAGATAAGCCCTTCTCACTTGAAATGGTATAGCCTCATCAGCAAATCTTTTCTTTTCTATTAACTTATGATATTCAGCCCTTGCCTCTTTTACTCTGCCTTCTGTTATCCCAAAATCTATAGACCACTTAATGCCTATAAACACAGCACCATAAGCATGGTTAAGGGGATCATATATATACGGATTATCGACTTTGTCCCTGTTTGTTGCACCTGCTACAGATGCCTTTAACCCAACAAATAATTGTGGATAGTAATTACTCTTTTCTGCATCGATAAGGGCATTTCTTGCCTTTAGCCCTTCTTTAAGCTGAACAAATTCAGATCTAAGCTCTATAGAATTTCTCATATAAACACTAACATCTTCGGGTATTTTTTTCTCAGGCGTCAGAGAAGTATCAGCAATATCAAAATCAGTTCCTCTTGAAAATCCCATGCTTGTAAGTAACGCATCTTTTGCAAGGGCAATCCCTTTTTCTGTCTCATTCAAGTTCCTATCAACCTCTCCTAAAAATGTCCTCAGCTTAAATAAATTAATTTCATCAGCCCATGGAGAACCAATCTCAATCTGTTTTTCTGCCTTTTTTATCGATTCCACAAGATCATCTTTTACTTCCAGAATAAGATTTCTCATATCCTTTGCCATAAGAATGCTGTAATACAACTCTTTTGTCCTTAAAATTATATCTGATGTTCTTTTATCAACTCCCGCCTTTGCCACTCTTATACCGCTTGAGGCTGCCTGCTTAAAACTGCTTATTTTTCCAAATGTATATATAGGTTGAATCAATGTGACATCAGCACTTCCAAATATTCCATTAATTGTTGTTGCTACAGATGTATTAATCGAAGGGCTTATATATTCCCTCTTTGCTTCAGGAGAAGGTCCTGCTATTGCAAGCACCTCTATCTGAGGATAGTCTGCAGAATCTGCTTGCAATTTCTTAGATTTATATACCTCTTCTTCATATCTTGATTCACCAATCTCCGGGCTCACTTCAACAGCCTTTTTTATACATTGGTCAAGGCTCAAGACAATCTTTTGATTGTCATTGGCATATGCAGTATCAATTAGCCAACCACCAATCATCAGCAGATAGAAAGATAGTAACGAATAACTAATAACAAATAACGAATTTTTTTGACCCTTGACTTCTGATTTCTGACTTTTATCCCCTACCATTTTCATACACCTCCGAACACATATTTGGAGATTAGTTCTTCAAGATCTACTGCTGATTCTGTCTCTCTTATTCTACCGCCATTCTGTATAAGTCTTTCAGAACCCCCTGGTGTTATTTGTATATATTTTTCTCCAATGAGTCCCTTGGTTTTTATAGATGCTATAGCATCCTCTTGAAGCTTCACATCTTTATAAATTGTGATTTCCACCAGTGCCTGATAATCATTATTAAGCCTGATGCTTTTAACCTTTCCAACTTCTACCCCTGCAATCTCAACAATAGAGCCTGATTTGATCCCACCTGCCTTTTGAAACTCTGCATATACTGTATATCCACCCCCACCTATGACTTCGAGCCTGCCCAGCTTTATAGATATATACCCCAAAGCTAAAATGCCTATTAATACAAAAAAACCTACAGCAATTTCAAGGTCAAATCTTTTCATCATCAAACTCCTTTAAGGTTTAAATGCTGGCACTTCCATACCAATTATAAACTGTTTTACTATTGGATTTAAAGAGTTTTTAATCTCATCTGGTGTCCCAACCTCTACTATCACTCCATTATGAAGCATCGCAACCCTGTCAGCAACATCAAATATCTCAGGAATATCATGGCTTATTATCACTCCTGTAAAGCCGTATTTTTTATGGGTATCCATTATAAGTCTGTGGATAGAGTTTAAAATAATAGGGTCAAGCCCTGTGGTAGGCTCATCAAAAAATACAATCTTTGGTTCAGTTATCAAGGCACGGGCAAGTGCTACCCGCTTTCTCATACCTCCACTTATTTCAGCAGGATATTTTTTTTCCATTCCCCATAAGCCTACATCCTCAAGTGCCTGCATAACCCTTTCATGAATCTCACTTTTGTCTGCCCTTGTCTTTTCCTTTAATGGAAAAGCTACATTTTCATACACTGTCATAGAGTCAAACAACGCCCCTCCCTGAAAAACAACTCCTAATCTCTCCCTTATTTTATCAAGTTCCTTTCCGCTGAGCTTTGTTATGTCAATGCCATCTATAAGTATGCTTCCACTATCAGGTTTCAGGAGTCCTATGAGATGTTTTAATAAAACACTCTTACCTCCACCGCTTTTGCCAATTATAGCCATTAATTCCTTGTCAAAAATAGTAAGGTTTACACCTTCCAGCACCTTCTGGCTGCCGAATGATTTCTCGAGGTCTATAACTTCTATCATTACATTTACCTCTTACAGCAATACCGAGCCCAAGAAATAATCCCAAATAAGAATCAATACAGAAGACATGACAACCGCCTCTGTTGTTGCCTTGCTTACGCCTTCTGCTCCATATCCTGTATAAAAACCTTTATAGCAACATATCCATGAGACAATAATCCCAAAGCTTATTGATTTATATAATCCCTGCCTTATATCTTGCATTTCAACAAAAATCTGCATCTGAGAAAAATATGTCCCCTCACTCATACCAAGCAGTTTCACTGCTATTGCATATCCGCCGTATATGCCGATGACATCAAAAATAGCTGCAAGTAATGGGAAAACCATTATGGCAGCAACTATATTTGGAACAATTAAATATCTCATAGGATTCAGTGCCATTGCAGTGAGTGCATCAATTTGTTCGCTGATTCTCATTATGCCGATCTCAGCAGTAAGGGCAGATCCTGCCCTTCCTGTAACCATAAGCGCAGAAAGCACAGGACCAAGCTCTCTTATAAGACTTAATGCAATAGCTGGACCTAACAATGCCTCAGAGCCGAATTTTCTTAATGTATAAAATAACTGGAGAGCAAGCACCATCCCTGTAAATGAGCCTGTAAGAAGAATTATTATCATAGATTTATTTCCGAAAAATCTTATCTGTTTCAGGAGTAGATTGAATTTAAAAGGAGGGATAAAAATAAAATAAAAGGCATGCATTAAAAATGTAGCCATATGTCCCATTCTCCTGATGATAGAGACTGCCCACGAACCAAGTATTCTCAATAATTTTCCCATAGCTATTAATAATAAAAAATACCCGTAGTATTGTCAATTCCCAGGCATTCCTCAAAAATAATCTACCTGAAAGGGTATTGAGAAACCTCATACATTCTCTTTAACCTCAGACCACCTTTTAAACCGCCCTGCCTTGAAATCTTCATCACCTCTCATAATGCTGTTCAAAAAATCTTTATCTCTGAGAACTTCCTTCGTTGCTTCAAGTTCTTCTTTCGCCTTGAGATATGCAATAAAGTCAGCCACCTCTTTTTTGCTTTTTTTTTGAGAGTCTTTCGAAATCGACAAAAATCTTTTCTACTTTAATAGTTGCTGTTTTACTCATATCTTCCTCCCGTTAAAAATCTTTAAAAAACTATAATATAAAAAGGTAGTCTTCAAAGATATACGGCATTTCCTAAATCCGTAGTCAAAAATAGCACCTCCTACTTTACCGTTTTGTGGGTTTCACGAAATTCGTAATCCATTGATTTTATTGATTTATTTGACATAGCATTTTTAGCAGTTTACCCCTCACCCTATCCCTCTCCCCAAAAGGGAGAGGGAATTTTTTAATCTTGTGAAACCCTTTACCGTTTTTAATAGTCTAAGCATAACTGATTTGACATATCATCTTGATATTTAATCGGTCTTTTTGTATAAAACGCCGCAGGAACAGGGTTAGTGTAATGATATCCTTTCTTCTTAGGGAAAAATCTTATCATTATTCTATAAGCATGTGCATAACGGCTATTTCTGTTTGCTGGTTCTTTGATCATTCGTTCAAATAGTGGTAAAAATATGTCAAGCAATTCCTTCTTATATTTAAATGTCTTACTATTTTTCTCTATCCCGTGTAGCATTGATTTGCACAGCCCTAAGAATAAATCGCATAATTGAATTATATTTGACTTTTTATCTTCTCTATGACTTTTGGGTAAAAAGCCAATCTCGGTTGCTCTGGCTTCTATATCTTTTTCCTCTTTGATTTTATAAATTACATGCCATGGGAAATACTTGTGACTTCTTTGCTGACCTTCCTCATGATAAATATTCATCACAATAACATTGCTATTTGAGAAAAAGCATTTTAAAGCATAAAGAACTGCACTTCTGAAAAACCTGTTATATTTGGAATTAAATTCGTCTTCACTGCCAAAAAAGCTTTTATCCAGTTTGGAATTATTGATACCAAGCACATAAGCACAAAACCTTTCTTTGCTTTTATCAGGATTCAGGATATATTCAAGCCATCTTTTTGCAATATTTTTGGTGTCAATATCATTAACCTCAGACCAGTGAATTAAACGGTCATTTTTATTAAAGTATGGTGAATCTCTATCAAAAATGGGCGAACCCGTGTGTTCGCCCATTTCATTGTGTTCACCCATTTTAGTTGTGTCACCCTGTAGGGGCGAACTTGCGTGTTCGCCCATTTTTGAATTATTTTCGCCCGATGATTTGGGGCAGACACGCAGGTCAGGGCAGACACGCAGGTCTGCCCCTACTTATCTCCTTCCACTATCCTTACTTCCTCCTCACTCAATTCATACAGCAAATATACCAATTTATCTATTTCATGCTCAAGGGCTTTCGTATCCGCCTGGGGATTTGATTTTTTGGCGGAAAGGATTTTATCCACCAACGCCTCGATTTGCGAAATGATGGGCTGGTTGGCGAGAGTGATGGAGGGAAGAGGAATTGCTTTAAAGGTATCTATTTTGCACATAAAGCCTCCTCTATCGTGCATCCTTCCAACTTTTTTGAAGTACCATAAAATCACAGTTGAAGATAAAATACCTGTCAAAAGTTTGGAGTATTTATTTGAGGATATAAAATTTAATGCTGCCTCAACAAAAATTCCTTTTTCAACAAACGAAAATTTCCATTTCCTGTTTAAATTAAGCCACACCACCTTCTCCTTCTCAAACTCGGATAGATAATAATCTTGTGGGTTATTATCTAGTTCCAACCAATGATGTTGACCATCAAAATCTTTGCTTTTATTTTTTCCAGTTCTTGTATATCTACATTGACCTCGCATTTTTAATGGGTTTTCATATTTTCTTAAATGATTGACTACTGCAGGATAAAGATGTGCTTCCTTATAAAATCCAAATTTAGCAACTATCACCCACAGCCCTGCCCACTCGTAATAATATCTTAATAAGTCTTTTCCTCCTAATACTGGTTTAATAATTGCTTCGGTGCGTTTTCGTTCTGCTTCGTCCCTACAGTTTGATAGTATCTCATCCCGCTTCTCGGTGGTGATGATAAAGGCTTCGTTTAAGCCAGTCTTTATACCGTAATATATATTTACATCCCACTCTTTCAACGGCTTTCCAATGCGCTCTATCTTTTCTTTCAGTCTTTGCTCAGCACTGCTTCCAATAAACCATGCATCTTTTGATAGATTGGTCAATATAACACCACTTTCTTTTAACTGCTTTGCTATATCTATGCCATCTTCTTTCTTTAGTGTTACTGCACGCAAATTATTCTCATTCTTTGCCTTCTGTATGAGAAAGATGTTTGTATCAACTGTGGCGCTTTCAAATATTCCCGGTCCTAAATCTATCAAGATTTTTGGGTTGTGCTTTGTAAAGAATTCTCTCAGTTTTTCTCCATAGCCTGCACGCATCCATTTGTTTGATGTGATGAGGCATAAGAAACCACCATCTTTTAACAGGTTTATCCCCTTTTCGTAAAAAAGAGTGTAAATGTCTCCAGTTCTTTGAAAGGTTTCATAATTTTGGGATTGATAGAGTCTTGCCAAAGCACCACCATTTTTTTGAAGCTGGATGTAAGGCGGATTGCCTATCACAATGTCATATCCATCATTTATCCCAAACATCCATTCTGGGTCAAACCAGTCTGCTGATTTGTTGGTATCATAGGGATTCCAGAGAGCAATCTTCTGTGTTGCCTCTACAGGAAAACCTCCATTTTTAAGCGCTCTTGCAAGGGCATTTCTTGTCTCTCTGTCTTTCTTTTTGAGCCTCTCCTTTTCCTTTGTGTCTGAGGCAATGAAATACTGGTTTCTTATCTCCTTGAGTTCCTCCTCTAATCTCGAAACATCCTGGCTTTGAAGGCTTAATTGATCAGGCATTGGCAGTCCAATAAGTGTATTTGCTGACACAAACTTTGTCTCAAGATTGGGAAGTGGCTCTATGCCGAGATTCGGCTTTGTCCTGTCAACCCTTTCATCAACAAGCAAGGATATGAAAAACCTCAGTTTTGCTATCTGTATGGCAATGGGCTGTATGTCAATGCCATAGATGCAGTTTTGGATAAGGTAAAGTTTTCTTCCATAGTCAAGCTCATTCAGGGCAAAGCTCTCCTCTATCCTCTCCTGTATCTCTTTTTTTAATTTAGGGTCTGATATATGCTCAACTGCCTTTATCTGCTCAGCCTTCCATTTTTCATTATGAGGGTCAAGCTTGTGGAGTATATGGACAAGGCTATGAAGCGCTCCCATTGGAAAGGCGCCTGAGCCAACAGCAGGGTCAAGAATCTTGAGGTTGTTAATCGCATTAATCAGGGCATCAGTGGTCTTTTTGTCAAAGGGGTTTTCGTCATTGTCGTAGGAAAAGAGTTGATTGAGTTTATCTTCATCAATGCCTGAAATCTTTGTATTTAGATATTCCTTAATGGACTCCCTCACCATGTAGTCCACAATCTCCCTTGGTGTGTAATAACTGCCTGTTGCCTTTCTTGCTGTGGTTGCTGTCTCAGGATTATAGGAGGCGAGGAGGTTTTCAAATACCCTTCCAAGAAGCTCAGGGTCAAGGGCAACCTCTTCGTCCACAGGTGTGTTTTCATCTATGGTGAAGTTGTAGGAACTCAGGATATTTATGAGTCCTCTTACTTTTGCCTTTTTGTATCTTGCCTCACCGTAGTCATTGCTCAGGTCAACAGTCTGCTCTTCTGAAAAGAACAGGAAATTTGGTAGATGTGGCTGTTTCTTTGGGTCATCGGAAAACCCATCTATGCGAATTTCTCTGTCTGTGTCATTTGATTCATCGTCTTTTCCTTTATCCAGACATTCAAAGAGACCACCATTTAAAAACGGGATGTCATTAAATATCTCTTTCATCCTTTCAGGGTCTTTAAATAGGTTATGGTATCTGAAGTATGTATGATTCATATAGTCTTTGTTCAGATAGCCTTTGTATCTCTCTTGTCTTCGGAATTTCCTCTGGTCAATAGGTGTATTCAGTGTTGCAAAAAAGAGGTTCTGAAGGATTGCCTTGTAATATGTGCCCTCATTGTCAGAGAGGTCTTTTAAAATGCTGTTTAAAGACCCTTTATCAAAGAGTTCCTTCTTCACAATGCCCTTTTGCCTCATAAACCAGATAAATATCACACGGGTTATAAGCCTTATGAGGGCAATGTTTCTTCCGTTTGGCTCTGACTCTGCATCAGGAGGAAATCTTGCCTCTTTCAATGCCCAGAAATACCAGTTTGCAATCTCCTGATAAAACTCCTTTGTGACCTTCTCAACAGAGAATGCCTCTTTTATTGCGGAAAGGCTTGAGAAGTCTCCATCTCCTATCCTCTGGAGGAATATCTTGTTGGTCTCTTCAGGGCTTACAAAATAGGTATAGCGTTTGAAGTGGCTCCATTGCCTTTTTGTGCCAGTATAGTCTGTGTGAATCAATGAAAATCTGAATCTACCCTGTGAATCATAAAAGATAAATATCCCAGCGTCTGCATAACTCTCTTTGAGTATCTTTTTGCCCTTTTCATACTGTGCCTTTTTGCCTGAACGCTCGGTGAGGTCTCTATTGACCTTGAAGGCATAGATTATGAGCCTGTCAGTGGCATTAAAGGGTATCTCGCCAAGAAATAGGCAGTCTGTGAAGTCTTCATCATTGTATTGAGGGGCTGGTTCATTAAAAGGCTTAAAAGAGCGGTTCTTTTGCCTGAAGAAGTGGATGAATTCTTCAGGGGAGAAGTTGTTGATTATGTCTTTTAAAGTCTCCACTGTTTCTTTGCTTCCTGTAAATTAACAGTAACAGATTTAGCTTCGCGTTGTCACCTCTCACATTAATCTGACTAAAAATCTCACGGTGTTTTGAATGTATCAAATTATTTTGACAATTATTCATATAACCATTAGGGAAAGATAAAGCTTGCTCATGGCATACCTTAATGCTGTGGATTTCCCTAAGCCAACCTCTCTTATAACACATATCGCTCCTATATCTCATGGTCTTTACTTAGTTTGTTTCAAAGCCGTTACTTTTTCGCTTTTGTTAATATTAAAGAGCTTTGAAGCACTATCCATATTAACAAAAAACTCTAAATGTCCTGAGCTATTTATAAGACAGTAAAGGCTTTTGTTAGATGCCTGTGAGTAGTTCTTTACAGTCTGAATGACCATACCTTTTATTTCAACCAAGAATTTTTCACCCAATGCATATAAATCAGTTCCTTTAATATTAGAAATTGCATTACCAAATCTATCTATATAAATAATCTCTCCTGAAATTCTATTTCCTTCTATCTCTGGCAATGGAATTTTTATTTTCTTAAAATCATCGATTGAGTATCCAAATTCTTCTAATGCAATGCCCTTTGACAACCATGCAGCAACAGGAGCAAATATATCTCTGCCCTGGAAAGTCGGGCTATACTCAGAGAGCATGTATTTTTTTTCTTTTATATGAAAGACCTTTGATTTTTCTGCAAAAGACACCATATAAGAAAAAATTCCATTATCAGGACCTACAAAGTAGTGATTGTCTGCCTCGACAATAATTGGCCTCCTTTCAGAGCCGACACCCGGGTCAACTACTACAATATGAATAGTATTTGGTGGAAAATATTTATAACTTGAGGCAATAATAAATGCCCCTTCTTCTATGCTATGGGGCTTTATTCCATGAGTTATATCAACAAGTTTTACAGATGGGTTTATGGATAAAATAACACCCTTCATCTCGCCGACAAAAGGGTCTTTGTATCCGAAGTCTGTAGTAAGAGTAATTATCCGTTCATTGCTCATCGTTTATTGTTCTTATTTTTACTATGAACCATTGACCATTAACTATCAATCTGTCTTAAGGCTTCCGATGATCTCATTTATATCTGAAAGCCTCTCCTCTATCATAAACTTTTCCAGCCCCTCTATTATTTCTATTGTCGCAGTTGGATTTATGAAGTTTGCAGTACCAATAGCAACAGCCCTTGCACCTGCAATTAAAAATTCAAGGGCATCACTGGTATTCATTATTCCCCCCATGCCTATAATAGGTATCTTCACTGCTTTATATACCTCCCATACCATCCTTACTGCTATTGGTCTTATTGCAGGTCCTGAGAGACCGCCTGTTTTATTTGCAAGCACAGGTCTCCGTTTCTTTATATCTATAACCATGCCTGTCATGGTATTTATTAGAGATACTGCATCAGCACCTGAGTCCTCGGCAATCCTTGCCATAAGACTTATATCTGCAACATTAGGTGAAAGTTTGACTATCAATGGAAGACTTGTTGCCTTTCTTACAGCGGTCACAACTTGTCTCATTGTCACAGGATCTGTACCAAATACTATCCATCCTGCCTGTTTATTTGGACATGATATATTCATCTCAAGTCCATGAATACCATCGGCACTGCTTAGCTCCTGAGCAGCTTGCACATATTCGTCTATGCTGTCTCCAAAGAAATTTGCAATAACAGGCGTTTTAAAGTGTCTTAAAAATGGGAGTTTCTCCTCTATAAATGTCCTGACCCCTATATTCTGAAGTCCAATAGCATTGAGCATTCCCGCAGGTGTTTCTACAATTCTCGGAGTTGGATTTCCTTGTCTTGGCGTGATAGAAAGTCCTTTAACAACAATTGCTCCAAGCATATTTAAATCTAAAAATTCTGAATATTCCTCTCCATATCCAAATGTGCCTGATGCAGTCATAACAGGATTTTTTAGTTTCAAACCTGCAATATCTACCTCAATGTTTATATTATTTATTCCTCCTGATCCCATTACTTCATTACTCCATTATTCCAGACAATTTCCCTTATCTCAAAGACAGGTCCTTCTTTGCAAACCCTTTTATAGCCCGAAACAGTTTTGACAACACACCCAATGCATGCACCCACACCACATGCCATGTGCTCCTCCAGAGAGATATAACACTTTGCTTTTTCTCCTACAACAATATGCAAAAGTTCTTTTAACATCGGTGAAGGGCCGCAGGCGTATATGAGTGATGAGTGATGAGTGATAAGTGATGAGTTTAAAAAACTTTTCAATAAATCCGTTACAGTTCCTCTATGCCCCTCGGAGCCGTCATCCGTTGCTACAAAGGATTCCTTTGAAAATGTTTTTGCCTCATCTATCATTACCAGTTCTTGTTTATTCCTTGCACCATAGAAAAGATATGCCCTATTTTTAAATTTGGATAAAAGTGGAAATAATGAGGCAATTCCTATACCACCTGCAACTGCAATAAAATCACCTTCTGGTTCAGGATAACCATTTCCGAGCGGACCTATTACATCAATAATATCTCCTTTTTTGAGACTGGAAAGCAAAAGAGTGCCTTTGCCTCTTACCCTATAAAGAAAGCTCATCAACCCATCCTCATATCTAAAGATACTGAAGGGACGTTTCAAGAGAGGGTCGTATGTATTACCAGCCTGAAGCATATAGAATTGGCCTGGTACAGGATTGGGGCGAGCATCAATTGCTATGCGTTCAGCTTCAATAGTTAATAATCTGAAATGGTTATTTAAGACACTATTTTCTAAAACTATTGCCTTAAAGTATCTATTCATTATTTATGCTAAACGCTTGACGCATTAGGCAAAACTAATTTCTATAATTTCGTATTCTATTGTCCTTGCAGGAGCTTTTACTACAGCAACATCACCTACTTCCTTGCCAATAAGTGCCTTCCCAACAGGTGAGCTTATAGATATTTTCCCTGCTTTTACATCAGCTTCCTCAGGACCTACAAGTGTAAACTCATACTCTGTATCAGCTTCTGTATCAATAACCTTTACCTTTGCACCAAATGCTACCCTTGACTGATTAATCTTCGCAGGGTCTATAACATCAGCCATTGCAAGTTTTGCCTGAAGTTCCTGAATACGGCCCTCTATAAAAGACTGTCTTTCCTTGGCCGCATGATATTCTGCATTTTCAGACAGGTCACCATGTGCCCTTGCCTCTGCTATATCCTGTATGTTCTTAGGTCTTTCTACCTTTAGAAGTCTATCAAGCTCATCTTTAAGTTTTTGATAACCCTCTGGCGTCATTGGAACACGATTCATTATAATTACATCCTCCTTTGAGTAGTCAGATTTTCCTAACTACTTATCATTGGTCACTAAATAAAATAACACTTTTACATTGATTTTTTCAAAACTAACTGCTATCTACCTAATTTGAGCACTTTTATACAAAAGGAAAAGAAAGGCTAAGGCTGAAGAAAAAACAGGTTAAGGTTGAGAAAAGACTTTTTCTTCAACTTTAACCTGTCTTTAAGTCGCTGCACCTGCTTATATATCTCAGGACAAGAATGACTCAATTTAAGATCTATTAATCATTAGCTGATGGAATAGAAGACACAGGGACCCTGAAGGAATAACGATCATCGTCGAGAATTATCTGCATTGCCTTGAATTTTGATGTATTGACAACTATAGGAGCCTTTAAATTAGCATTCAACTGTCCTTCTGTAACATTTAAGATCACAAGTATAGCAGTGTCTAATGCATCTTTAATCTCTAAAAACTCTTCTATATCGTCTTCAATTGTAAGAGAATAATCAGGAAAAAGCACAAATGGCTCTGCAACTATAAATGCAATGTCAGGGTCATCAACTGCATGAAGCCATTTTATTGGGTCTTTATAATCAAGTAAGATGTACCTCTTTAAATGTGCAAAACCAGGAATGCCAAGTGGAAATTCAATTATCTTGCCTTCTTCTATTTCTATCTCGCCAAATCTTGTTGTATTTATCTTCATTTTATACCCAGAAAATCTTTAAGTTTGTCCATATCTAATTTTGCTGACTCAACATTCAATTGTTTTAATTTCTCGTAAAGTTCTTCTCTATAGATAGGAAGTTCTCGTGGGGCATCAATGCCAAGTTTTACAAAACCATTACCAATCTCGACAATTTTAATTTTTATATTGTCTCCAATGTTTAGTGTTTGATTCACTTTTCTTGTTAAAACAAGCATATTATCCTCACAGATGACAGAAAACAAGGGTCATAAGACAAAAATAAAGCCCTTCTTATGTCTGTTTTCTGTTTTCTTCATCTGTCATTTGATAAAGTCAAAGAGACTTGTTCTTAAAAAGTCTGATGAAGCCACACGCAAGCTCTCAAGTGCAGCCTGACTTTGTGCCAATTGTGTAGTCAGTTTTGGAATATCAGCATCTTGATCATTAGAAAGATATGTTTGCAAATCATTTTCCCGATTGTCCTGAAAGTTGAATTCTTGATCAAGCTTATTTAATCTGGCTCCAACCTCTGCCTGCTGTTGATAAACCTTTTCTGCCACCTTATTAATATAATCAAGTGCCTTCTGTATTCTGCCTATATCATTCATTTCAAGAGATACTTTCAAAAAATGTAGTGCCCTCAATACATTGTTTTCATTGAGATAATTGTTATTAAAACTGTAATAGTTTGGATTCGATGTATCAATAATATAGTTGTAATTCGCTATGCCATCTGCATCAAGTTTCATATTCGATTTTACAGGGTCATCCTGATAATCAGGATCATACGAGAATCTGTTAAGGCCTGCACCAGCACCATCGCTTATGGTCTGTGATACAACAATTTTAATTTTATCAGACTGACCAACAGGATTTGATGCAATAACTATTCTATAGTCAGGAGAGCTTGAAGTACCAAAATTTATAATATTTGCCTTTACCTCTGCATTAGCAGCATTTATAGCATCACGCACATCGTTAAGCGAAGCACCTGCTGCTATATTAATTGTGACAGGTGTTGTGTCATTATCTCCAACTGTTATGGTTAAATCTCCTCCATTAGTTGTACCTGAATTGAGTGCTGTAGGGTCAGCCACTCCACCTCCGTTCCTTATATGCAATGCAGATATTGGGTCTGCATCAGGTGGTGTCTCAGGCTCTCCTGTAAGAGGGTCATTTGTTGAATCAAAATTATAATTATATGAAGGCAAAATAGCATTCTGTGGATCAGTTGAATTTATTCGTTTAAAACTAAACAATTCACCTGCTGGGATATTTAATCCAATTTCTATTGTCTGACTTATGCTTACCTCAAAGATATTTGTATCAGCAACAAACTCACCTGTGTTGACATCAATAGGTGCAATATTTGATTTATATCCTGAAAATATGTATCTATCGCCAACTTTTGTATTTGCAATACCAACAGCACTTTCAAATAAAACCCCGACCTCTTTTGCTATCATAAGCCTTGAATTTGCATCTGTTGTCCCTGTTGCTCCGCTCAGTGCAAGTTCTTTTGCCCTTGTTAAAATATCGTTCAACCCTGCAAACGAAGAATCTGCAGCATCAAGAAAACCTTTTGCTGAATCTATAGCCCTTTTATATTCACCTATTGCTGAGATGCTTGTTGTATAGCCGAGAATTCTCGACATGGCTGTAGGGTCATCAGATGGGCGATTTATTTTCTTTTGTGTTGAAATCTGCTCACTTGCCTTAAATATAGTCTCCATATTCTTCTGCATATCAGAGAGAAATCTGTCATAGAACATTTTTGTTGTAATCCTCATCTTATACCTCTCCAGTTAAGTTTAAACTTGTTCAAAAATTGTAATCCCTAATTATTTATTGAATAGTCTCTAAGTTATTACCTCGCCATATTTATAAGCGCATCAAGAAGGTCATCTGCAATGCTTATCATCTTTGCAGCAGCCTCAAATGACTTCTGGTATTTGATAAGATTTGCAGCTTCCTCGTCAAGATTAACCCCTGATGCCTCTTGCCTTTTTCTCTCAAGTTCTTCTACTACAGTATTATGAAAGCTCTGACTTATCTTTGCTGATTGAGATTCTACACTGACATCAGTAACTATTGCACGATAATAGTCAATAGGACTACTGCCTTTAACAAATCTACTTCCAGATAATGATGCAATCAATTTTGCATTACCATTGTCACCGGGTAAAACAGGATACACCGCATAATCGCTCGAATCAGTTCCTCCTCCTGATGTAATAATTGAATTAGAGTTAAAGCCAAAAACAGTTTCTGCTGTAGTGGTTGAATGTGTCCAGTCCATAATAATACTATTAGGATTCCCTCCGTTATTAGCAATAGTATATGCCTTGGTATTAAAGTCATATGTAACAGTATATGTATATGAAGTGCCTGTATCAGCATTTTCCATAGCTTTTTTTAACACAAGTGCAAGCTCATCCCTTGTATATGTGCCGCTCGGAATAGTTATATTTATGTAATTATTCCCCCCATCTTCACTAAATCTAATAGTATTGTTTGAGTTATCTACAACAATAGAGCCTTCTCTGAGTTCATTAATGCTTTCAGCATATCCCCCGACAGGAATGCTGGAATCAGCATCAGAGGTAAAACCGAAAAGGCCTTCTGCTGTTGTCAAAGGATCTGTCCAGTTTATAATGATCTGATTAGGGTTAGGGTTTGTACCATTATTGAGTATTTTATACTTATTCGTTGTTGCATCAAAAGTAACAGTATAGTTATAATTTGTGGCTCCATCAGCACCTTCAAGTGCTTGTTTAAGCACATCTGCAAGCCTTACCCTTGTGTATATCCCTGTTGGTATAGTAGCAGTTACATATGTTGCTCCGTTGTCTTCGCTAAACCTAATTGTATTATTTGAGTTGTTAACCTGAATATAGCCAGCCCCTACTTGAAAATCGCTGGAGTCAGAAGCAGAAGGAGCAATGGAAGAGTTGGCTGCAAAGCCAAATACATCCTCTGCTGTGGTATTCTGATGTGTCCAGTCAAAGGTAATAGTGTTTCCCGACCCATTATTGATAATAAACTTTCTATTAGTGCTATCATAAGAAACCGTCACACCAGCTACACCCAAATCCGTTTGCAACTGCGCTGCAAGACCTGCCCATGTATATGTACCTGGAGTAATAGTTTTATTTACAAAACCTCCTCCTGCCCCATCGTCAAACCTGATTGTATTATTAGAACTATCTATAACTATAGTATCGAGATATGTGGGTGGTATATCGCCTGCTGCTGCAGCCACTTTATTGGGATCTGAAATCGCCACTCCCATATTAGCAGCAGCATTAGCATAAGGCCGTATAGTGAATGTTTCAAAGGTTGGAGAAGTGGCTAATAAAGCAGCCTGTGTGCCATCTATCCTGACATCAATACCGTAAAACTTAAGTGTCCTTGTGTTTGCAACAGTGGTATCTATATTAATCTTTGTAGTATCAATAGTTGTCCATGTCTTCCCATCAGTAGATTCTCGAATGCGCCAATATATGCCTGTAGCCCCTTCTTGCTGATATTCAGCCTTTTCCGATGCAGATAAAGAAGTGTATTTTGTGGAGTCAATATAATCAATCTGGTACTGCTTTTCAAAATCTATCATATGAAGATTTGATATAGTCACATTAGCATCTGTAATAGACCCTCCTGATACACTGGAGTCTTTTGTTGTAAAAGGCGAGCTAATATTACTGAAAAAATAATTTCCTGTAGAGTTATCCAGACCGTAACCACTCCTATGATATTCATTAATTGTCAATGTCATATCAAGGGCAAAGGCATTCAATCTGTTCATATAATCAGGTATTCCTGTTTCTCTTAAATCAATGTTTGTTTTTAGCTCTCCACTCGATATGTCATTAGTGATTTCTTTTGTCTCTCCGGGCAATGTTATATAAAAATGCATATTATTGTCTGTATCAGTCGAGACACTCATTGTATAAGTCTTTCCACCATCGATAATCGGCACTCCTCCTATTAAAATAGAATACCTGCCTACATTATCCTCAAATGTGCTTACTCTTACTATCTCATTAAGTCTCTCAACAAGAAGGTCTCTCTGGTCTTTTAAATCCAGCGCTCCCGGGGATGTGGAAATTTGCTCATTTAAATCAGCTATTTTTTTTGCAATACTGTTAACTTCATCTACAAGACTTTGACTGCTTTTTAAAAGTTCTGTGCGCTCATCGTCCAATGATGAATAAGCCCTGCTTATCCTTGATGTGAGGTATTCAGCCTTTTTAATTAGCAGTGTCCGCTGTGCATATCCTTCAGGATTTTGCGATACCTCCTGCCATGCATTGAAAAAATCCGTGATAGCAGGACTTATTCCTGTGTCTGATGCTTCATTGAATATATTTTCTATCTTTAAAATAGCCTTTTGATACGCATCCCAGTAAGAGAAATTAGATTGTTCGGTTCTTATCTGTAAAGTAGTAAACGCATCATACATTCTTTTTATTTCTGCAATATTGACTCCTCTACCTGTCATGCCAACAGAGGTTATTGTTCCTGTTGGTATATTTTGAAATACAACATCCTGTCTTGTATAACCAGGTGTTGAGGCATTGGCAATATTGTGCGCAGTGGTATCAAGTGCTCTTCTTGTGGTTAGTAGGGCTGTCTTGCCAATGTCAAACAAACCGAGTACAGCCATTTATGCCTCCACCGATATTTTCTGGCGTGGTGTCACATCAAAATTATTAAGGAAATTATATGAGGTCTTTATATAATAAAGAGACTTCTCGATCAATATGCTGTTAAATTTGTTGAGTTCTGATATACTGTTAATTATTGATGTAAACCTTAATGCTATATCTGATAACCTCTCTCTGAAACTACCTTCTGCCATACCAGCAACTTCTGTTATAGTCTTGTTTTTAAAGCCAAGATTGTCGAGTATTTTTTCCCGTGCCTCATCGCATACTTTTATCTGTGTAGTTATAGCTTCTTTGTCATTCAATAGTTGTTCAAGTGCCTTTGGGTCAAGGCTTACTATAATGTCTTTTTCCTTCTGCAAAAGTTCAACTAATTGAGTACAGAGAGCAAATTCCCTCTCCAGCACATTGATTAAATCTTCATATAAGTGAGTCAACGATAGCCTCCTTCAAAAGTTTGCCTGCTACTGCCTCACCTTTGACATTATAGGTTCCGGCATTGATGGCATTTTTAATTTCATCTACACGGTCTGCTCGTATTTCAGGGAGTTTGCTGACCTCTACTTGAAGTCTGCCTATCTCTTTAGCCTTCTCTGAGACCGTTACCTGATCTTTGGATAAAACCTCCTCTGATCTTTCCCCACCTCTCTCTTTCGGCTTATCAGGTTTTTGTAAATTAGGTCCGACAACCTCGAGTTTGTCTGTAATTCTCATCTTCCTATCCTCCTTTTTTGTTTTTATAGGGCATATAAGCCCTATATCTATATATCGGAGGATTTGACTAAAAATTAACCAATCATACTCATTGGATCCACTGCCACACCATCTTTTCTTACTTCAAAATGCAGATGAGGACCCGTAGATCTACCTGATGAGCCTGAAAGTGCTAAAATACTATTCTTATCAACAACATCTCCCGGTTTTACGAGATTTAATGAATTATGGGCATATAAGCTTGTCATGCCATTTCCATGATCTACAATTACAGCATTACCATATCCTGATAACTTCCCACTGAATACAACCCTGCCTGCTTGAGCAGCTTTTACAGGACTGCCCTCTGGTATAGCAATATCTACACCATTATGATGCCTTAACCTTCCATCAATTGGGTCATATCTCAGACCATATCCTGATGTCACCCTGCCATGAACAGGCAGATTGAGTTTTCCATCCCAGTGTATCTGGTTTTGGGATTTAGCATCTTGGATACCTGCTGTAGAAATCTTTGAAAAGAAATCGCCAACTCCAATTCCTCTTTCTTCAGCAATAGATTTAGCAATTTCTGATGTTATATAAGGCATATATGTCGAAACAGTTCTGTCTTTGCCAAAAGATGTCTGTTCCATCATTATCTTTAAAAACTCGTTCAAAAAAACAGTTTCTATCTGCTTTGCCATAACCTTATTCGTTGAACGTTCAGAGTCAAGCATTGAGGATTGATATTCAAGTGGTTGTAATTTAGGAATCATATTAGTTCATTACCTCCTTTGACACATGACACTCAACACACTCTGCATGACATTACATTATCACCAGTTCTGCTTTAAGGTTTCCTGATGCCTTTATTGCCTGTAAAATAGCTATTAAATCCTTTGGTGTTACTCCAAGTGCATTAAGAGCCTTTGCAAGTTCTCCTATTGTTGCACCCTTTACTTCGACAAGTGCTGCCTTTTTTTCTTCTGCCTTGACCTCTTTTTGTGGCACTACCACAGTCTCGGCCTTTTCAGGAGACAGCGGCGGTGGCTGTGAGACCTGATATTCAGTTTTTATCTCAATAGTTAAGCCTCCATGTGCAAGGGCAATAGGACTAATGGTTACATTTTCACCTATAACAATTGTGCCAGTCCTCTCATTGACAACTACTCTGGCAGGCGCATCAACATCAACATTTATAAGTTCTACTTTGGACATTAAATCCACTACCTTGCTTGCATAAATATCAGGCACTTTTATCGAGACAACAGAGGGACTCTCTGCCCTGGCAAAAACACCTCCAAGAGTCATATTAATTCTATCAGCAGTCTTTTTAGCAGTTGTAATGTCCGGAACAGTCAATAAGAGATCGAGTCTGTTTTTGTCATTTAACTGCACTGGCACTTCCTTTTCTACAATTGCGCCATTTGGCACAGAACCAACATTCGGATGATTTTTAATTGCCTGTGCACCTGCCCCACCAGCAACAAAACCACCGATAGATACAGGTCCCTGAGCAACTGCATAGACATTTCCATCAGCACCTTTTAGTGGTGTCATTAAAAGCGTGCCACCCTGAAGGCTCTTTGCATCACCTATAGAAGATACCTGTACATCAACTTTTGAACCGGGCTTTACCATTGTGGGCAGTTTTGCAGTAACTATAACTGCTGCAATATTCTTTGTCTTTCCTTTTATATCAGCAGCATTTACATTAATCCCCATTCTATTAAGCATGTTGGCAAAGGGTTGAAATATATATGTTCCGTCCTTATCACCTGTTCCGTTGAGTCCCACGACGAGACCATATCCAATAAGTTCATTTTCCCTTACACCAGAAAATGTAGCTATGTCCTTAATGCGCTCTGCATGAACAGAAGACAGACAACAGAAGACAGACAACAGAAGACAGACAACAGAAGACAGACAACAAACTTTTATTTGGTGAATAGGTGAAAACTTTGACACCTTTAAAACCTTCACCGTCTTCTGAAAGACAGTTTGCCTTCTGACTTCTGATTTAACTAAAATGGCCATATCTTATCTAAAAACCTCGCTAACCATCCCGGTGATTGTTTGTCATCTAATACACCATCACCCACAAGATAAATCTGTGCATCAGCAACATATTGAGACAAAATCGTATTGTTTGATGAAACATCATCAGGCCTAACAATACCTCTAAATACCAGGATCTCTTTTTCGTTATTAACCAATATCTCCTTTCTCGACTCAAGCACCATATTCCCATTAGGTAAAACATCCACAACCTTTGCGGTAATTGTTGCTGTAAGTGTACCCTCTCTCGTTGTATCACCCTTGCCTGCAAAATCAGATTTGCCACTTCCTTTTACTGAAGGAGAAAATACATTTGTCCCTTTGTAGAAACCATTGACAATTGGAAGTTTCTGCACCCCGAAATCTGTATCCATTCCAAAAAAATTGCTTAAGCCGTAATCCGCAGATGAATCACGATTTGCACTTGTTGTTGCTTTTTTAGATGCAGCAGATTTCTCACTGACAAGTATTGTTACCAAATCATTAACCCGTTTTGCCTTTCTATCTTCAAAAAGAGATGCACCATCCTTCCACAGAGAGCCTTCAGATGAATACATCTCTTTTTGCTTTGTTTCTATATACCTCTGCGGCATTGGAGCTTCTTTTATCTCACGAGCCTCTTTCAAGCCAGAACTACAACCCGTAAGAACAGAGGACAAAACACAGAGGACAAAACACAAAGAACAGACTATTTTTTTCTGACTTCTATTTTTTGACTCTCGGCTTCTGACTTTCATATCTTCACCCTCACTGTATTCGGTGATATTAAGATTCCGCTCACTTCTTTTTTTGAGATATCGCATAATACCCTGGCTGCACCTCCTATTATGGCATCACTTCTCAGTACCCCATGAGTTGATATAACAACACTATTTCCTTCAACCACAACTTCAACTTTTTGCCCTCTTTTAATGCTAACATTATCTGTCAGGTGATCTGCCCTTATAATAACCCCTTGCCCGATATTGGCTTTGAGAATTTTCCCCTGGATATCATTTCTGTTAAGCACAGCATTGGCAGGAATTTTTGAAGCCTTCTGTTTTATAGCATAAAAATCATCAGCACTTAAAATAGTGCCTTTTGAAAGTGAACGAAAGGTAATAAATACCTCATTTAAAACATCATAAGATACATCAACTGCTATATTTTTTCTGTTCAATCTCTTATCTATAAGACCAACTATGAAATTTACATTATTTCGCCCAACATATCCATTCATCACAACAGCACTAATTTTATAGCCCTCTAAATTTTCTAAAGCATCTTTTCCTTCAAGTACTCTCAATCCAGTAATCTCTATGTCCTCAGAAATCGTATTTCTTAACTCCTTCACTATTGCCTGCTTGATATTGCCCATTAAGTCTTGCTGATTAGCCATTGCTGAAGTAGTCAGTAACCAGAAAGATAATAACAAGCAATAAATGACAGGTGACAAGTAACGAATAATGAGTCTTTTAAACTTCTGACTTCTCATTTATTATCTCCTCAATGCCGCAGCAGTCTGAAGCATCTCATCCGATGCCTGAACAGCCTTTGAATTAAGGTCATATGCCCTCTGTGCAATTATGAGATTTGCCAGTTCCTCAACAACATTGACATTGGACATTTCTAAAAATCCCTGATTTAAATTACCCCGCCCCTCTGTTCCTGGGGTGCCTGTAATAGCATCACCTGATGCATCTGTTGCAAGAAACAGATTTTTTCCAATCGCCTGAAGTCCTGCTGGATTTATAAATCTTGCTGTCTCGATAGCTCCTATTTCAACAGGGGTGGTACTGCCTCCCTGAAGCACTGTTACCCTGCCATCCGCAGCTATAGTAATCTTGGTTGCATCTGAAGGAATTGTAATTGAAGGCTCAAGTGGATAGCCATCTGATGTGACGATCCTTCCATCTCTGTCAAGTTTGAATGCCCCTGCCCTTGTATAAGCTACAGTCCCATCAGGCCTTGTAACCTGAAAAAATCCATCTCCTTCTATAACAAGGTCAAGGTCATTACCTGTATTTATAAAGTCACCTTGTGTAAAAAGTTTCTGCACTGCAACAGGCTTTACACCAAGACCCACTTGAATTCCTGTTGGAATCTGCACCCCTTCTCCTGATGGTGCACCGGGAGCCTTTATTGTCTGGTACATTAAGTCTTGAAAATCAGCCCTGCCCCTTTTATAACCAACTGTATTCACATTTGCAAGGTTATTAGATATAACATCTACATTGAGAGATTGGGCATGCATTCCTGTTGCTGCTGTAAAAAGTGACCTAATCATAAAACCTCCATTGCTGAGTTATTAAAGACTTCCAATCACTTATTTAGTCATTCACTCAATTACTCTTTTATACTTTTGCTATCTCTGAAACAGTCCTCTGTGAAAGGTCCTCAAAGTTTTTAATAACCTTTTGGGCTGTTTCATATTGTCTTAAAGCAGTTATTATACCAACCATTTCTTGAATTGGATTTACATTTGACATCTCAATGCTGCCTTGCATTATTTCTCCCTTCGAAACACCTACCTCATTACCAAAAAACAACGAATCTCCGATATGCTCTATATTATTGAGATTTACGAGCTTAATCTTGCTTAAGATATTGCCATTCACATAAATATTCCCGTCAGGAGCTATATTTATATTGGCTGTATTTATGTTTTCTCCCACTATCCTGATCGGCTTATTTGCGGTGTCAAGCACCCTCTGTCCATTGCCTGTAACAAGATATCCATCTTTATCCATACTAAAAGAGCCATTCCTGGTGTAATAAGTCTTGCCTTTCCCTTCAATTGCAAAGAAACCCTCTCCCTTGACTGCGAGATCAAGGGGATTTCCTGTGGTCTTTATGCTCCCTTCAGATGTGTCAATATTGTAAGAGCCAAAATAAGTCATTGCGCGGGCATCAGGATAAACAACATCTTGCATTTTTTGCGAAATACCTTCCAACAAAGGATAAAGACGAGAAGAAAAAGATGTCTTTTTGTATCCTACTGTGTTGACATTCGCCAAATTATTGGCAACACTGTCCAGTTCTTGACTCCTCAGCACCGCTCCTGTCATCGCTATATACATACCCTTATACATATTGCAGATTAATCTTGCAATATTAATGCCAGAATTTAAAAACAGGCAAAGGTAGATGCAAAGGCAAATAAAGGAGATTTTTAGACATATAACTAATTGAAAATAAACGAAAATCTTGATAGGAGGGCAAGCCTAAAAATGCTATATCAAATAAATCAATAAAATCAATGGATTAAGAATTTCTTGAAACCCACAATAAAGAGATAAAAAGGATGTTTAATTAATAAATAAGAGAGTTTCTCAACAGAAGGGGATTATAATAGCGTAATTGGTAGGAAAATTTTTCCTGCAGTAGGAAAATTATGCCTCTATGTCTATGGTCTTTTCTATCTTTTCTTCAGTATTGCGTGGAAGTTCTTTCTTTTCTTTTGTTGTCTTTTTGGACTGTCTCACAATTCTTGTTTTGGGAAAGACATGGGGAATACCTATACCTCGTATGCCCAATATTCTATAAGGTTCTCTTATGCCTTCATCTGCTGCCATCTTAGTTTTATTATCGGGCAAAAGTTCAGTTTCTTTACTACAATACTCCATTATTCAAGAAGCTTAGCTTTTTGTTCGGTGTATGCCTTTTTTATCTTTTCCTGCAATTCGCTAAATTTTTCCTCTGATATACCAATGCGATCAAGCTCAATATTTGAAATATTCACAGGTCGTCTCAAACCAATGCCCATGTTCAGACAAACCGCATCTGCTATTTTGATAATCTCACAGAATGTCTCAAAATTACTGTCTTCAAAGGATGGAAATGTTTCAGCGTGATGGTATTCCATAACAACCTCAAGGTTTTTCGGCAATTTCCATTTTCGTGCAATAAGCCCACCAACATTGCAGTGGTTAAATCCAAGCATATCATTCTCAACTTCTATAAAAGGCAGCCCCTCTTCATATACCCTTTCAACAATTACTGCATATCTTTCAGGCAAACTATTATTAAGCACAGTCTTCCCAACATCATGTATCAAACCTGCTACAAGCGCTTCTTCTGATTGAACAAGCTTTGTCTCCATGGCAATTATAGATGCTGCAATAGAAACACCAAGACTGTGCTCCCACAACTTTTGTTCGAAAAGACCAAACTTCCTATGAATATCCTTTAATGACGCAGCAACAACAAGATTTTTCATGGTATTAAAGCCAATAAGAACTATAGCTGTTGATACAGTATCTATACTTCTGCCTCTGCCGTAATATGGAGAATTAGCAATCCTCAGGAGCCTTGTGGAAAATGCCTGATCATGCGATATAATCTTTTCAAGTTCGTTTATAGAAGAGTAATCGCTCTGCATTAACTGCAAGACCTTCATTGCTACAGTAGGCAGGCTTGGAATATCTACAGTCTCTAAAATAATTTTTTCTAATGCATCTTCTTTCACGATTCAGCCATCCCCTTTCTCAAGTTCTTCAAGAGTATTTTTGAGCACATCAAGTCTAAAGGGTTTGTTTATGACCTTTAAACCCTCATTCTTTACAAATTCATCAAGTCTCTCATTTACTACAGCACCTGTAACAATTATGAATCTTCTTGCAAGTTCGCTGTCCATGTCCTTTATTTTATAATATAGCTTATCTCCCATAATTCTGGGCATCATATAATCACAAAATACTGCCCAGTATTTATTTTCAAGCAATGCAGCCATTGCTTCTTCGCATGATAAAAATGCATCTACATCATATCCAATGCTACTTAGATATATCCTTATTAACTCTGCCACATCTGGCTCATCATCCACAACAAGTATCTTTTTCATCTCATCCTCCATACCGCTTAAAACTGATTATAACAGATAACCCATTATTTGTTACAAAATCAATATCCCCTCCATAATTTTTTATCATTGAGTATGCTGTCGAAAGTCCCATACCGAGACGACCAAATTCCTTTGTTGTAAAAAAAGGTTCAACAAGTTTGTTTAACATATTCACTGGCACTCCTTTACCCGTATCACTAATAGTGATTACAACATTACCACCCTGTATATTTGACCTCACTGTCAGAAGCCTCTTATCAGAATCTGCCATCGCCTCTATAGCATTAGCCGTAATATTGTAAAATGCCTTTATTATATCCTCCCGTGCCATTATAAACGGCTCCATCGCATCGAGGTCTATTTCCACAGACACGGCATTATTTTTAATCTCTCTGTGTAAAATAGAGAGGGTATTTTTAAGTGATTCATTAACAGATATCGGATGAATTGGCATTGTCCCAACACTTGCAAAATCCATGAGTATCTTCATCAGTTTGTTTATCCTCTCTGAAGCATCAAATATCTTCTTACAGGCATCTCTGAGTCTTTCCTCATCTGATAAACCAATATCAGAGGCAATCTGTGCATAACCACCTATTATCGCAAGTGGATTGTTTATCTCATGTGCAAGACCTGATATAAGCCTTCCAATCGCAGCCATCTTTTCTGATTCTCTAATCCTTTCTTGCATCTCTGCAACATCTGTAATATCCCTTATATCCTCAATAACAAACTGAATATTGCCATTTTTGTCTCTAAAGGGAGTGTACACTATGTTGTGTATCTGCTTTATACCTTGCAATGTATGAACATGGGTTACACTCCTCTGAATGCCATCTCTATAGACATCGTCAAGATAACAAGAGTCTCCTTTTTCACTACACTCTTTATCATATGAGTGAACTATCTGCCAGCATTTCTTTCCTATTACATCATTACAACCCAATCCTGTATCTTCCAAAAACTTCTCATTTACCTCAACAATAGACTTATCTGGAGATATTATAAGCACATAATTAGATATGGAATCATAGAGTTGTTTAAAATAATCCTTGGCATCATCAAGTTCCTTTGTAAGCAGATTGATGTCTTTAGCCATTCTGTTAAATGAATCAGTAACTATCTGGAAATCCTCTATATCCACATCAGGCACTCTATAATCAAACTCACCTCTGGAAAATCTTTCTGCTGCTGTTACCAATTCCTTTAGAGGCTTTTCGGTTTTTAAAGCAAATATATAGGAGACAATAAAAGAAAAGACAATCAAAAGAAGTATAAATCCCATGAAGAACAGCTTTAGTCCAAAAGGCTCTATCCCTTTTTCCTGCAGATAAACAGATATAATCGTGAACAGCATTACAGGAAGCACAGCAAGACAAGCAGACGCAATAAATAGTCTATTGAACAAATTTCTCCTCATTCCCACCTCATGGAAAATCCCAGCATCAATATCAAAAAGCCCGCAGGTCTGATAATATGCCCTGCCATCCACGGAAATGATCTAACATCCGCAGGGAAGAATAGAAATGCAGAACTTATTGCAATAAGGAAAAAGCCAATTGTTATAGCGCCATCATGCCTTTTTTTATTTCGGAGATATTCTGATAAATATATGACAGCTAAAAGAGATGATAAAAACGCTGTAGGCATCCAGAGTGAAAACCTTGTCTTAAAAAAATCAACCATCATACTATTTGACAAAAACAATATAGTCAATATGACAAAAAATATCAAAGGTATGTATTTCTTGACCCTGCTTCCTTTTCTTACGAATGGAGATATAAGTATAGAGGCAAACCCTGTAAGATAACCCATAAGAGAACTATATAAAAGACCTTGAACCTCACCCAATACATGTCCTATGACATGAATTGCACTGCTTATTGAAAGGATAAAGAAACCCTCTGCAGTCATAAAATAAATGCTGTCAGGAGACTGCCTGTGCCTTTTTGCCATTACATACGCAATTACAAGACAGGAAATACTGACAGTAATCTCTTCTATATTATGATAAACATAGCCATTCATAACATAATTATATCACTCCATAAGTCCTTTGACAGCAGCATACTCTTCGCCTGCCCTCAACTGTGCCTCAATTCTTACATAATCAAGATGTCTGAAGTATGTGCTTGCCAGATCTACAATGCTTTTATCGAGGCTGTTGTTTTTAGCCATATCTTCAATTACTTTCAAGGCATTTTCTCCTGACATCCCCTTTCTGTAAGGTCTATCTTCTGTAATTGCAGTAAATACATCAGCCACTGCCATAATCCTCGAACCAATTGGTAATTCATTGCCTCTTATATGAAATGGATAGCCGCCTCCGTCCATTCGCTCATGATGAAATGATGCCCATGTATTTATAATTTCAAGACCTGATATTGCCTCGAGTATTCTGTAAGAGTGATAGACATGGCTCTTCATAACATTAAACTCTTCATCAGAAAGCCTTGCTGGTTTTTCGATTATCTCTGAAGAAATGGCAAGCTTGCCAATATCATGGAGATACCCGGCAATCCTCATCATTTCGCATTCTAAATCAGAAAAACCTGCCATCTGTGCCAGCAGTGCTGCTACTGCACTGACGCCTGCTGAATGAACTGCTGTAAATCTGCTTCTATAATCTATGATATGGCTGAAGAGCCGGGCGGTTTTAAGAAGCCCTTCTGCGTTGAGTTCTACATCAGGGAGGACATTTCTATCATAAATTATCTGGTCAACCTCAGGAGATGCTGCATCCAGCCAGAAATACTCTTTCTGTGACAATTCTTCAAATGCCTTTACTACATCAGGCATAAACATGCTGCCTGCCTTTGCCTTAATGATATCTGAAATTTCCCTGCCCTGATTGAGTATATATTTTTGTCTATCTATAAGCACCTCTATTCTGTCAGATAGATGTATAATATGAGAGCCGATATGAACTTCCTCGCCTTCAAAATATGCACCCCTGCCATCTGCCCATGGCATGTGATGGTATCTGATAATCTTTGCAACATCAGGGAGCAAATCAAAACCTGTATTCTTCAAGATAAGGTATCCTTTTTCTGCATGAGATTGTGGGTTCTTTATCTCGAAATCCAGAGTGGTGAGCCTATCTTTTAGAGAAAATGCACCAATATCATGCAGTGTTGATGCCACAAATATATTTGCTACTTCATTGTGAGGCATTCCATAGTGTCTTGCTATTTCACTTGCTATAATAGCCACGCGAATGTGATGACTCATCATCGCTGGATTAATAAAATCCAGTGCCTTTGAAAATGAGAGTATAAGGTCAGAGAGTTTTATCCTGATATTTCCTATCACGATTTTATTGTGCCTCTGTTTCAAGCCTGCCCAAGATAGAAATAATTTCATCAACAAGCTTTATCAGGTCTGTTATATATGCCTTTACTAATTCTTTATCTCCTCGTTGAGCTGCTTCATATGCCTTAAGCCCAAGCTCATGCAGTTTCTTGTGAGAATGCTCTACATCTCTAAATGCATCAAGGTTTCCAAAGAATTCCATTCCTTCTCCGTAATACCATTTACCCATTCTTGATTTGTCTGCATGGAGTTCGTCAATATTCATAGATATATCATGTCCATCAATTAAATCCATAATTCTGTAAAGCCATAACACATAGTCTGCCTTGGCAATACCTATCTTCAGTTTTGGGTCGTAGAAACCATCGAGCAGTCTCAAAAATTCCTTTGCATTGACACCGAATTTATTGAAAGAGGATGTCATCTCTTTTACTGCTTTAGAACTCTCTTTTGCATCCTCTGCTATGCTCATAAGATTAGTGGAGATCTCTGTTACAGTAGCAGACTGCTCTTCTGTTGCAGTAACAATCTGGTGCACCATATCCGCAACCCTCTGGAAACTGCTGTGTATTTCTGCAAAAGATTCATTAAGCCTCTGTGCTATATCAGCAGTTGCTTTTACTTTATCGACAGCTACATTCATCATGTCTGTTGCATCCACAGTACCCGCATGAATCGAACTCAAGATATTGTTTATCTCTGATGTTGCATTTGCTGTCCGCTGAGCGAGTTTTCTCACCTCATCTGCAACAACGGCAAATCCCCTGCCCTGCTCTCCTGCCCTTGCTGCCTCTATTGCCGCATTCAGGGCAAGGAGGTTTGTCTGGTCTGCTATATCTTTTATCATAACAACTATCTCGTCTATCTTTTTTGAAAATTCTGATAGATCCCTGACCTTATCAGATGCCAGTTCTATCTGCGTTTTTACACCATCTATAGATGAAACGGTTTCATCTATCATCCCTTTCCCTTTGAGTGATACATTCATTGCATTTTCTGATGCCTGAGACGCTATATTGATATTTCTTGCTATATCTCCTATTGTAGATGACATCTCTTCTGTTGCAGTTGCAGCAGTAGTAGTTCTTTCAAGGTCTTTATCCACTCTCTGCGATACTTCTTTTCCATATAGCGTAAGGCTTGCAGCATCTTTGAGGATATTGACAGTCTTATTTGCCACATCGCGCATGACATATCGCATCTTTTTTATTATGTTAGTTACATCATTAGCTACCTTCCCAAATTCATCACCTGTTTTTGATTCAACCCTGACAGTCAGGTCTCCACTGGCGACCTTTTCTGCTGAATAGCTTATGTTATGCAGTACACCTACTACATATTTGTTTATAAACCAGAATGACACTACAAAGGCTATAGAAAATACCACTGTAATAATAGCTATAACAGTGGTCATTGTTGTCTTTATCTCTTTACTTATGGTCTCTGCATCCTGAACAAACTGTTTTCTCGAAGAATCTATAATCTCATTGGCAATACCCATAAATGCCCTTGACCTCTCTGCCTGAACAGTTCCAAGAATATTCATCGCCTCATTGACCCTTCCTGATTTTACAAGAGGTATGAGTTCTTTAAACATGGTATCTCTAAAGGGAATCCATGTTTTTTCTATTTCTGTTATCTTATCCTTATATGCACCTTGTTTAAGTTTTGATAGGTTTTCATCACTCTTTTCAGAATAAAATGAAATAACGCCTTCCTGATTTTCCCAGATATCAGGGTCTTTTGCTATTGCCATTCTCAAAAACGCCGCCCTGATTCCATTAATATCTGCCTTGAGTTGTGTGATCAACTGAATATCATTGCTCATGGCATTCATGGCATCGTATCGTGCCTTGACCTTGAAAAAATTAATGCCTATGAGGCCTATTATGCCTAATATCAATAGGCTCATAAAGACATATCCCATCAATACCTTTTTCTTCAGGCCGATGGAAAGCAAACGGTTAATCAATTCTCTCATGCAATCTCCTCCATTTTTAGAATCTAACCATCTTGTTTATTTCTACATTAACCTTTGCAACAGTAGAAAACACCTTGTGTGCTTCTTCAAGAGTTGATACAACAAGAGAAACCCTCTTTGTCACATCTGTAAGCACCTGACTCTGTTCTTCAATAGCTGAAGACAGGTTGTTTACAGAATCTCCAACCCTGTCAGAAAGCACCTTTGTATTTTCAAATGTTGATCTTATAGATTTTATATCATGCTCAAATGCAGTGATAATCTCAGAAATCTTATCAACCTCACTAACTGCAGCGATAACTTTATCTTTCAAATCCTCCAATATATCTGCAATATCCTTTGTAAGCTTCTCTGTTTTCTGTGCTAACTTTCTCACCTCATCTGCAACAACAGCAAATCCCCTGCCCTTGTCACCAACCCTTGCTGCCTCTATTGCCGCATTAAGGGCAAGCAGATTTGTCTGATCTGCTATATCAGAAATAGATACAACGATATTGCCAATGTTTTCCGTTGCTGCACCTAAATTCTGGATATTATTGACAACTTCTGTAACCTTCTCCTGCTGTTTTGATATGTCCTCAACCCTTTTGCCAAGCTCTTCATCAAGCGTATCATTTTGTTTTACCATGTCCTGAACCTGTGTATTTATAGATGACACATTTGCGGACATATCCCTTATTGTTGCATCAATTTCTTCTATTGCTGTAGCAACAGATGTAGTCTCATCTTTTATCCTACCAAAATTACTATCTATCAAACTCATGGTATTAGTAATAGTAGAGCCTAAAAGAGTGGATTTAATGAGCCCTGTGGAAATATTTTGTATTACAGGCAAAAGATTATCCTGTGCTACAACTTGCTGTTCTTTCCTTGCAAAAATCTTGAATGCCATTATTCCTCCTCACTCAAGGTTCATCGCTAATAGCTAATCATTCATTGTTGATTATTCATCGTTACTATAAACAATGACCGATGAACTGAATTAAATCTTATCGCATTCATAAGGCTTTGAGGCATACCTGCCATCATAGCCTTGCATAATTCGGGTTAATATATCTCATTTATAATGTCAGAACCGCACCTGAGTCCTGAAAACCAATCCCAGAACCTCTTTACATGCTCTTTTTTAAATATTGCTCCGTGCTGTGGGGCAATCATTTCTATATCATACTTTAATACCTTATCCATATATTTCCTGCACACTGAATTAGATGCCATGTATCTTTTGTGAAAGCCTTCCATAAGTCTTATATGAGAATCAAAATCTTTAACAAATGGATATCTACCGCCTTTTGGAAATATGGCTGCACCAAGGTCTCCAGTAAAGAGTATCTTGGATTTTGGATCATACACATGAAAGTTAGCGACAGAATGAAGAAAATGTGCAGGGATCAACTCAAGAGAATCTCCTGATGAAAGTTGAATCCTTCCACCATTGTCTTCTATAGGAACTATCCTGCTCATATCAAACATACCATAATGGGGAAGAAACCTCACCCACCATTTTGAAAGATGTATCTTTGCAGGAGTTACACTGAGCCAGAGGGCTATTCCTGAAGATACATCAGGGTCTTGATGGGAAAAGAATATATGCTGAATCCTGCCTAAATCAATATATCTCGATGTATTTGCAACAACACGAGGGAAAACATGAATTCCACCTGGATCAAGCAGGATGCCTGTTCCCTTATTTTCTATCAGATATTGGTTTACTTGAACAAGACCCTCCTCTTCATGCTCTTCCCAGCCAAGCCATATAAACCTGTGTGTTCCGTCATCATAAAGTACTTCACCTTTTACAATATCTACATCATCTGCAGCACTTACTCCCTTTGCCATAAAAACCTCCTTAAGCAGGGTTTTCAAAATATGAATGACAAGTATTCAAAAATTACCAATCATACAGCATTTACAATCTCTCCTGCCATTTCCTCTATAGATAATACCTTATCTGCAATGCCAGCATCTACAACCGCCTTTGGCATACCATAGACAACACATGTCTCCTCATTTTGTGCAAATATCCTTCCGCCTGTCTTTTTTAAGGCAGTAAGCCCTTTAACCCCATCATTTCCCATTCCTGTAAGTATCACTCCCAATGCCCTGCCGGGGAAAAATTCTGCAACAGAAAACATAAGGGCATCAACAGATGGACGATAAATAAACTCCTCTTTATTCTCAGAAATAGTAATGACAGTCTCTATCCCTCTTGGCCTTTTCACTCTCATATGTCCTCTGCCTGGCGCTACATATGCAACGCCATTCTTCAAAGGCTCTCCTTCTTCTGCCTCTTTTACAGTAATCTGGCTGAGCTGATTAAGCCTTTCAGCAAATGGCCCTGTAAAGTTTGGAGGCATATGCTGTGCTATAACAATCGGTGTAGGAAAATCCTTTGGGAGCTTTGGAATTATCTCCTGAAGTGCCTTTGGTCCACCCGTAGATGTCCCTATTGCAACCAGATTTACCCGCCTCTCTCCTGTTGTCCTAACAGGCATTGATTTTGGAATCTCTATTGTCTTTGGCGTGACAGCAGGTCTTATATGCCTTTTGACTATACCTTTGCGGGCTATCTGCTTTATTTTATCTATCAATATCTCTCTTATCTTTACAATATTTATGGAGAGGTCTGAAAGGTTTTTTGGTATAAAATCAACAGCGCCAATGTCAAGGGCATCGAGTGTAACCTTTGCACCCTCAACAGTTAGAGAACTGACCATGATAACAGGCACTGGATTTTTTTCCATAATATGCTTTAGCGCTGTAATGCCGTCCATCCTTGGCATCTCGACATCCATTGTCACAATATCAGGATTAAGGCTTGCAACCTTTTCAATTGCCTCAAGACCATCCCTTGCTGTGCCTACAATTTTAATTTCAGGATCAGAGGACAGCATATTTGATAATGCGTTCCTCATAAATGCTGAGTCATCAACAATTAAGACTTTTACCATAACCTCTCCAGAATCTTTTTATATATTTTATATATTGCCTTATGCCCATTGCCTATTGCCTAAACTTATACCTTAAACCACCCTGCCATTGAATTCAATTCTGTAGCAAGTCTTGAAAGGTCCCCTGCTGCTCGTTTTATTTCTACAATAGAGTTGTTCAACTCCCTCGTTATTGCTGCAATACTCTCCATGTTGTGAGAAACCTCTTCAGAGGCAGAAGACTGCTCCTCTGTTGCCACAGCAATCCTCTGAACCATATCAGCAACATCTTCTACATAAGAGACGATCTCATCCATAGACTTCAATGTGTTATTTACATGCTCGAGCACCTTCCCAATAGACTCTCTCTCTTCTTTCATAAAGCTTACGGATTCTGTAACCTCTGTCTGCATTGCACTGACAGTATTTGCTATATCCTCTGTAGCAGCGCTTGTCCTTTCTGCCAATTGCCTGACATTGTCTGCAACAACAGCAAAGCCTCTTCCCTGCTCTCCTGCACGGGCAGCTTCAATAGCAGCATTCAGTGCAAGCAGGTTCGTCTGATCTGCTATTTCCTTAATCAAGGTTATTATTTTGTTTATTTCTTCTGATTTCTGACCAAGGGACTCTACTTTTTCAGCAGATTCCTTGACTGTATCTGCAAATTTTTGTAATTCCTGAGAGGTAGCGTACATTACATCCTTACCCTTTAATGCTACACCCTTCATCTTCTGTGCAGCCTCTGCAGTGTGAGATGCATTCTTTGCAACATCAAGAGTTGTCTGCGACATTTCTGTCATAGCTGTAGCTGATTGTTCTATTTGAGCATTCTGCTCATGCGAGCCCTTTTCAAGGGATATAGCCGTGGCTGATAGCTCTTCAGAACTGCTTGCGAGTGTTTCTGTGGATGTTTTCATTTTCCCGACTATTTCCCTTAGATTTTTTATCATTTTGCACATTGATTTATGGACCATTCCAATTTCGTCTTTTGTGTATTCTGTCCTCGCACAGGCAAGATTTCCCTGCGATATCTGGTCAGCTCCCCATATAAGTTCGTTTAAAGGTTTTGCAACAGACCTATAGATCCATGTGCCAAAGGCAATGCCGAATATAACTGCACCCATACTTATTACCGCTATTAGTATAGTAGTAAATCTGACCATCTTATTAACCGTTCCTATAGCCTTTTCTTGTTCGCCCTGTGCTGCTGTAACAGTCTGCTTACTTTTGTCAGCTTGCTTGAGAACAATTTCTCTCAATTTCTCCGTAGCCTGCAATGCCTTTTCTCTCATGTTAATCTGGTGGCGGATCTTTGCTATGATTCCATCCCTTGCCAACAATACCCCTTTAATCGAGGATAGGGCACCCTCTGCATTACGGAGTATTTTCAGTTCCTCTTTTGCGTCAAGTTTTGTCAGGGCCTTTTCTATGCCCTTTTGCACAGAATCTATCTTTTCATATATTTTTCTGATCTCGCTCTCTATACTGTCAACATCTTTCATAGTCATAATAGTAAAAAGTCTCGTTGATAAACCCTCTATGGATAGTCCAAGGGATACAAGTTCGGAATTAGCGGCCAAGACATTGATTGCTATATTAGACTGTGTGAAAACCTTGCCTTGTTTTTCTGTCTCTACTCCGTATCGCTCGCTTGCCGAGACTACCTCCTGCTCTATAGTTAATATTACAGATGAGAGTTTCTCTCCTATGTCTCTATTTATTGCTTCAAACCGTTTTTTCAGTTCGCCGTTTTCCTGACCAAGAAGGGATGTCTGGAGTCTTACAAGTTCTTCTATTTTCTCTCCTATAGCCCTAACATCTGCTATAAGGTTCTTTGATTCCTTAAGATAGTCATTCTGGATTGCTTTGTTTATGGATGAGTTGATTTTGCCCTTTGCTATTATCAATGTCCTTTTATCCTGCGCCTTTTGTATCTCAAAGACAGCAAGTTGGAGGTCTTTAAGGGTTGCTTTCAGTAATTCTATATTTCTGAGTTTTAATGATATGCCTTTTGTGTCCTCAAGCGAGGTCACAAAGTTTGCAGAACGGTTGAGCTGGAGGGATCTTATCTTTTCATCAAGTTCTTTTAATCTATTTGAAGCATCTTTTAGTTTTTGCGTAATTGCTTTATTTGCAGTGCCAGCCTCTTCTTCTGCATGAAGCCTGCCCTCTGTAATTTCAAAGATCTCTTTTGCTATGTGGCTTAATTCATTGTAGGTCTCCATCTTCATCCCACCTGACAAAGACTCAAGCGCATCCTGTGTGCCTTTAACATCTGATAAGGACTTTTCTGCTTCAGCGCGATATGTCTTATATTCGTCTATACCCCTTGAGGCACTTACTTTTACAAGGTCAGCAGTAGCCCCCTGTATCGCTCTTTGAAATTCACCTGTTCTCATCTGAAATGGGGTGCTTCGCTCTGTAAGATAAAAAAGTTTGCTCTTCACAAACCCCATACCTATAATACTCGTGGCAGCAACAGCGCCAACTATAATAATCACGATGATAACATTCCATGTCAGTTTAGTCTTTATAGTCATAATATTTTCCCTCGTAAAATGTAGTTAAAGGTAAAGGCAAAGTCGCTTAAGCAGGATTAATTTTCCCCTCGCCTCTGCCTTTACCTTCTAACCTATTCAGTCGGATAGCCTCTCTTTTTCCAATCAGGAAGTCCTTCCCTGTACCAGTGAACCTTAAACCCTAAAGAATGGAGCATTACAGCTACAGATGGTGATCGCCAGCACTTTATACCGTTACAATAAAGGACATATTCCTTATTCTTATCCAGTCTGTCAGCCATTGAAGGACCCTGTTTTATCAGGTCATCGCAAAAAAACCACTCAGCACCAGGAATCTTTTCTGTATCATACTGTGTCTTTATGCGGTTGTCTAAAAAGATGGCTTTTTTTGACTTCCACAATTCATATGCCTTATCGCCACTGATATTTGGTATTCCTTCCAGCGAAGGCGGCATCTCCTTCTTTGCCTTTTCAAGCTCATGGATTTCATTCACCTTATTCATCACTGTATCAGGCCATGATGCGGCAAAGGCAATGCCTACCAAAAACATTAATACTGACAAAAACATCCCCACAATCTTTGCTGATTTCATACATTCCCCCTCAATGTAGAAAAAATAGACCGCAAAATGCGGATTTGTCATTCTTTATGTCTTACCTTGCTTTACATAATATTACATTAAATCATGTTATTGCCTTATATACTTCTGTCCCTCTCCTTTTATGAAGTCTATTAATTTCTGCACATTGGCAGATGGCTTGCCTTTTGTAACAAGGATTATAGGTCTGGATACTCCAGGGGTTTCAGGAGACTTTACTGTTGCATTAACAACTGCTACAGGCCCAATTCCTATTGCCTCTGGATTAGAAGCAACATTTTGCCTTACATCTTCTGCTGTTGTTGCCTCAAGGACATCCTTTGTCTGTGATTCACCATCAAGTATATTCTTTACGAATAATTTGTTTGTTCCTGGAATAAGTTTACCCCATACGACTATTATTGGCATGTCTTTGCCCCCAACGTCTTTCCAGTTGGTTATCTTTCCGGTAAATATGCCCTTTAACTGTTCCTTTGAAAGCTTGGAGACAGGGTTATCTTTATGAATGAGGACAATAATCTTATCTTTACCTATGGTAAATTGCTGTAAAGATGCTGGGTCCTTAACCTCTGCACCTTCTTTTTTCATAAGATTCATCCAGTCATCAAAGGTAAGACCTGCTGCTGCTGCATCAACAGCACCTTTTTCAAGATCCTGCAAGGCAATCTTTGGTCCTGAGGCAATAATCTGAAGTTTTATTCCCGTTGTCTTTTCAAAATGTTCTTTTATAGGCTTTAGAACATTCTCTGTGGGCGCAGCACCTGCCCCAATTTTAATTTCCTCTGCAAAGGCACCTATACTTAATGACAAAAGAAAAACCACAACAGTTGCCAAAACTAATCCATACCTTTTCATATCTTCCTCCCAAAAATGAAAATTATTCTGTCCATAAGATGGACTACTGCCTGCGTCTTTTCTTAACTTGCTGAACATGCACCTCTGTATTGTCTCTATGGGCAACAAGTTCAACATGAATCATATCTACCTTCTGCTCTAATCCATCCATCCTCTGCTCTAATCCATCCATCCTCTGCTCTAATCTATCCATCCTCTGCTCTAATCTATCCATCCTCTGCTCTAATCTATCCATCCTCTGCTCTAATCTATCTACATTGACTTTCAATCCCTCTACTTCACGTTTTATATCCATCTGGTTGTCAATTACAAAACCAAGCTTGTGCTGAAAGTCCTCAGCCAAAATTCCCAAATACCTCTTTATATCTTCCTTGAATTCCTCTGCATCTTTTTTAGTAAAATACTCACTCATAAATTCGCCCCCCTTTTTCAGAAACCAAATTCTTTCAAAAGGTCATCCACATCTTCCTGTGATACCTTTTCAGGCACAACAGTCTCTATCTTCTTACCTTCCTCTATCTTTACACCAAAGGTAGCTATCAGCTTAACAAGCTCCTCTTCGATGTCGCCCACAAGTTTGATCACCTTCTTTATTGTCTGGCCTGTAATATCCTGAAAAGACTGGGCAGTTAGTATCTCTGTAAGATCATCCTCGAGCTTATTTTTAAAATCCTTCAAATATGCGACTGATTCCTCTGGCTCTTTGAGATTTCTTATATGTGAGGCAAGGTCATCCATTGAAAGTATATATTTTTCGATTATGCCCATTGTCTTATTTGCAGCCTCTTCTGTCTTGTCTATAACAAACTGGAGCTTATCTATTGCGCTCGGCATTTCTGTTACTGCCATATCTTTAAGTCTTGGATCTATTGCCTCTTTAAAACTCCTTATAGAATCATGCAGCTTTCTTGTAACCTTTCCAACCTCCTTAAAAAGATCACCCTGTCCTTTTTTCATTATCTTCTGTATTGCCTCATCAGCCTTCTCATAATCCTGTGTTGCTATAGCATTCATAAAGCTGACCATGTCATCGAGGAGGGCATATCTTGGATCATTTGAATTTATTCCCCTTTTTTCTAAGAAGTCTTTTGCATCCATAACTTCTTTGACAACCATCTCTCCACCCATCCCCTCTATTTTTTTAATAACCTCGACCTTATCGCCTGCATCTTTTACCTCAAACACCTCTTCTTCAAAGATACTCATATCCTCAACAGGTATGAGTTTCTTTGTATCTAAAATAGTAATAAGCCTGTCATCTACCTTTGCAACACCAGAAACCTGCTCTATATGCGATTTCATTATGTTCTCTGTAGGTTCTATTTCTGACTCTTCGATATTAACAACCCCTGTTATACCATCAACTAAAACACCAAAGGTAATCCTTCCACTTGTGACAACTATTACCTTTTCTCCTATGGAATCGCTGCCGTTCAATCCCACCAATTTCTTCAGGTTGACTACTGGTATTACACGCCCCCGCAAATTTGTAATTCCTTCTATATAGTAAGGTGCCTGCGGCATTTTCGTAAGCTGTGGCATATTAATAATCTCTTGCACCTTTAATATAGGGATTGTGTATTCGTTGTTATTCATTATAAAACCTATATATTGCATAAGCCCCTCCTCTTCTATTTTAATTTTCTTTTTCTTTTTATCTGGGTGTCATGAATTTCTGTGTTGTCCCTATGAGCAATTAACTCTTCCCTGATTTCCTTCACATCTTGCTTTAATACAGTTACATCTTGTTTTAATACAGTTACATCTTGTTTTAATGCAGATACATCTTGCTTTAGAAATTTTACATCTTTTTTAATCTCATCCTGAACATCTATAACAAATCCAAGTTTATATTGGAAGTCCTCGCTAAGGATACCCATATATCTCTTAATATCATTTCTGAATTCTTCTAAATCTTTTTTTGTAATATATTCATCCATAGCAATCCTCTTTAACAAAAATTATTTATTTGCTTGTTCTAAATATTCCCCTTGAAATCACAGCAAGGTCAAGGATTAAAACAACCTTTCCATCACCTGTAATTGTTGCACCAAGAATCCCACACTCCTCTGATTCTATGCCATTGATAGTCTTTATGACAATCTCTTCTTGACCTAACAACTCATCAACTGATATACAGAATCTCCTATCTCCAACTGTGGCAACAAGTACATAACTATTATCATGATCTATCTCTGACTTCCTTCTCACACCTAATACATCAGACATTTCAAACATTGGCAGGACCTTGCCTCGTATGGTCAATACCCGTTGCCCTGTTACATCCTTTATATCGCTCTTTTTTACCCTGAGAGTCTCTTCTATCATTGACTGTGGTATTGCATAATATTCATCGCCTATCCTAACCATCATTGCCTGAAGTATTGCAAGTGTAAGCGGTAAGCTTATTTTAAATGTACTACCAACATCCTTTTTTGTAATCACCTCAACATATCCGTTCAGTTTTGCAACATTTGTCTTTACAACATCCATTCCAACGCCGCGGCCACTCAGTTCTGTGGAAACCTCCTTTGTAGAAAATCCAGGCAAAAATATAAGGTTTATTGCAGCATCATCAGACATCCTCTGCGACTCTTCCTCTGTTATCAGACCCTTTGACAATGCCTTTTTCTTGACAGATTCTACATCTATGCCCTTTCCATCATCAGATACCTCTATAACAATCATTGTGCCCTTCTGATAAGCACTTATAATTATTCTGCCTTTTGGTGGTTTTCCTTTGGCCTGTCTTTTTTCAGGAGACTCTATGCCATGGTCTATTGAATTCCTTATGATATGCACAAGGGGATCGCCGATATTTTCTATGACTGTCTTGTCAACCTCTGTATCTTCACCAAATATCTCTAAATCAATATCCTTGCCCAAATTCCTTGATAAATCCCTAACCATTCTCGGAAACTTGCCAAAGACCTTCTGAATTGGCTGCATTCTCATCTTCATTACAGCAAGCTGTAAATCTGATGTAACCCTGTCAAGAAATCCTGTTGTCTCCAGAAGACCATCCACATGGGGGTCGCCTGAATAACTCATGTCAAGTTTAGAAGCAAGATTAAGCAACCTATTTCTTGCAAGCACAATTTCTCCTGCAAGGTCCATTACCTTATCTATTCTTGATACATCAACTCTTAGAGTAGAAACAACCTCCCTTTCTTTTGTTATCTGCTCGACCACAGGCTCATGTTGAGATTTCGGTTTAGGTTTAGGTTGAGGTTTAGGTTCGGATTTCTCCTCAACCTTAACTTCAACTTTTTCTTCTATCTCTTTCCCTTTATCTTCTACCTTTTCTACCTTAACCTCAATTTGTCTTTCTTCTTCAACCTCTGCCTTTTCCTGGATCACTCCTCCTGCAGCCGCTGTTTCTAATGCAGAATCAAGAGCCTTTAAAAGTTCTGATGTATCTTCTTCTATGCCATCTTTAAGTTTTATATGAAATATAAGGAGCCTCAAGGTATCCACACTTTTGAGAATCACATCCATCATTTCCCTTGAAAGTGCTACTTCACCATCGCGAAGCCTTTTCATGATACTCTCTGCCCTGTGAGCAACATCCACAATCTGCTGGAACCCAAGAAATCCTGCAGCACCTTTAAGGGTATGCATCCCGCGAAATATCTCATTGAGGATATCTTTATCATATCCCTTTGTCTCCAACTCCACAAACATCGGGTCAATCTTTTCTAAAGTCTCTTCTGCCTCTGTAACAAATTCATTTATTATTTCATCCATCTCATCAGCCATGTCTGCCCCCTTTTTAGCTCATAATTAATTGCTGATAACTTAAGATTTTTGTGATAAGCTATCAGTTAAAAGCTAATACTCTATAATCATCCCGCTTTAAGAGATGTTTTCTTTTCTGCTATTTTTTCGAGTTTTTCTTTCAACACTTCGGCTGTAAATGGTTTAACAATGTAATTATCAACCCCTGCCTTTATTGCCTCGATAACCTTTTCTTTTTCTGCTTCAGCAGTTACCATGAGGAATGGTATATTTTTAAGTGGTTCAGCCTCCTGCCTTACATTCCTCAGGAGGTCTATTCCTTCCATATTCGGCATATTCCAGTCTGATACCACAAGTCCATAATTCCCGCTTCTCAGCTTATTAAGTGCCTGTGCTCCATCTTCTGCCTCATCTATATTTTCAAAACCTATCTGTTTTAAAAGATTTTTAACTATCCTCCTCATAGTTGGAAAGTCGTCTACCACAAGAACCTTAATGCCAAAATTAAACATTACCCTCACCTCCTGTACTAAACATCTTTTTAAGTATTCTCTTTATGCTTTCATTTATCTGGTCAGCATTGGTTGGTTTGACAAGATAATCATCTACACCAGCTTCAAATGCCCTTTTTTTCTCATCCTCGTCAGCTTCTGTGGTAATCATAACAACAGGAATACTATTCAGGGTTGGGTCAGATTTCAGATTTCTTGTAAACTCTATTCCATCCATATAAGGCATGTTCATGTCCGTTAGAATAAAATTAATATCCTCTGTTCCAATCTTTTCCATAGCATCTAACCCATTTTCTGCAGTTATTACATCATATCCCTTTCCCTTAAGATATAGACTTAATAACTTCCTTGTAGTCTTGTCATCATCAACAATCAATATCTTCATAAAAGCCCCCTTTTTAGCTCATAGCTCCAGATTTTTGAATTAGCATCTATGAGCCAATATAAACCATGTTACACCTTCTGATAAATTATTACTTTATTAATAACAACTGGTCTGAATGCCCTTGTTACATTGTGAAGGCTTTCAGATGTACCAACAAATAAATAACCATTCGGTCTCAATGAATCATATAGGTTAGCAACTGCCTTTTGCTTTGCCTTATCATCAAAATATATGAGCACATTTCTACAGAATATAACATCAACACCTCTCACTGCCCTAACATCCCTGTCATCTATAAGATTAATTTTCATGAATTTAGTAAGTGATTTTACAGCAGATGATATAGAATATTGTTGATTGGTATTTATAAAATACTTCTTTAAGTATGTGTCAGGAACATTTCTTATAGCATAAGAACCATAAATACCTGCTTTTGCTGAATTTAAAACCGAATCACTAATATCAGATGCATATATCTCTTTTCTAATAGCAGCAGCCTCTGGTTTTTCCATTAGGATCATTGCAATAGTATATGGCTCTTCACCTGTTGAACATGCTGCAGACCATATCTTTATATCCCTCCGTCCTGTTTTTGCATTTTCAGCAACAACTCGATTAAAAAGTTCTCCTGCAAAGACATCAAACTGCTGCGGCTCTCTGAAAAAAAATGTCTCATTTGTTGTCACCAGATTGAACATGATATTGAGTTCATTTTTATCAGAACCGTATTTTAAAATATAAAGATAGTCTTCGTATCCTTTGAGATTTTTTTCCTGCAGCCTTTTACCAAGCCTATTTTCTAAAAAATATTTTTTATTGTCAGGAATAAATATACCACTTTTTTCGTATATAAAATCCCTTAGTTGTTTAAAAACATCATCAGTCATTAATAAACTCATAGAGAGCTTAATGCCTCCTTTATCTTGTCTCTCACATCAGGATTACTATGTTCTTTGTGCTGTGCTAATACTTCATATGCCTCTCTGCCTCCAATTTCTTTAATCGTATCTATAGCAGACATGACAACCGGGATAAATTCATCACTTAGCATAGTGCTTATCATGTTTATAGCCTCTTCCTTATCACATGAAAATGCTATTGCCTTAATAGTATAAAATCTCACCCATGGGTCATCATCATGCAAGGCATCGAATAATTCATGAGAGCAATAACGGGCTTCGCCAAGACCAACCACTGCAGCCTTTCTTATATCCGGATCACTGTCTCCTAAAAACCAAATCAACCTTGATACCGCCTTATCAGTGCCTATGCGTCCAAGACCATATATAGCTGCCATCTTTACTTTCTTATTTGGATCATCTGCAAGCACCAATAGAATATCTACATCAGATACTGTCTTTGCAATTATTTCACGAACATTGTCTCTGTAGCCTGAAACATTTGACAGAAAAACATCTGCATCTATTTTTATAAGTGCCTCTACAATCTTCTCTATAACATCGTAATACCTTTCCACCTCTAACAAATCCATCAACGATTTAAATGCATCCTTTGCTCGAATATTTCCTATGGCTTCTATTGCAGAGCGTCTAACATGAGCATCCACATCCTTAATAGATACCTCAATGAGATGTTCTGTGGAATTAGGTTCCCCTATCTCACCAAGTGCCTCTGCAGATGCCCTCCTTAAATCCCTTCTCACATCATCAAGGTAATCAACTAATTTGGAGATAGCCTTTTTGCTTCTTATATTTCCAAGTATTTCTATGGCAAAGGACTTGCCCCTGTATTTAATATCAGGAGAGTCAAGCAGATTTAACAACTCGTCTTCAGAATCTATAGAACTGATAGTGTCTTTTAGCAATCTGATCCTTTCCTCATTTTCAGGCACTGATGGATCTAAAGAGCCTGCAATATCCACTATCACTGGCACCGCTTCTTTACAATTCAAAGAAACAATACCCTTCATGGCTATCTCCTTTTCTTCCCAATCACCATCCTTGAGCATTTTTATAAGATGCTCAGACAGATCAGTCATTTCAGGAGTAATACCTATCTGGATAAGGCTCTTTATAATCGCATTGCCTTCATCTTGAGAAGCCTTTGGCAGATATGATATCAAGGCATCCACTGCCTTTTCAGAGCCTATCTTCCCAAGCGTTTCAATTGCAGCAAAACATACAGCTTCAGATGAACTATTCAGAAGAGACCCTATATCTTTTACAGCCTCCACAGCCTTGAGATTTCCAAGTGCATCAAGTGCAGAAAAACAAACCCACTCTTCATCTTTAATCGCCTTTATCAATTCAGGAATGGCATCCCTGTATCCGAGTAGACCCAGACTTTTTGCTGCAGCAGCCCTCACATTTGCATTATGGTCATTAAGGAGCGGCACTATCATCGATGGTTCGACTCCCTTCTTTATATCTCCCATGAGGTCAATAGCAAACTTCCTGACATCGTCATCTTTATCTTTCAAAAGTGGATAGAGAAGCGGTACAACTACACCATCAAGTGATGTAAGAATAATCAAGGCAGTATTTCTGAGATATGAATTCTCCCGTAACAATGGTAATACCATGTATCCAACAATCTCACCGAAATATTCATTACTCTGTCCTATAGAGATAAGTGAACGCATTGCTGCATCCTGAACACCTGCATTTTCATCGCTCAATGATTTGATAAGTGGATATATTGCCCTCTCATCGCCTTCAGACAACTCCTCTGCAACCCTTCTCCTAATAACAGGGTCATTATCACCAAGTCTCTGAATCAGTTTTTTAATGTTTCTGGTCATTAAATACCCCCTATCCCATCACTGTGCTTAATCCCTTAACTACTTTAGCCTATAGCTTATAAGATTTTAGGAATATAATTCAACTAACATGCGTTCCTGAAATCTTCCATTATGCTTTTCAATTTAACCAAAACCTTCCCGTGAAGTTGACAAACCCTTGACTCACTAATATTCAAAATCTTCCCTATCTCTTTCATAGTAAGTTCCTCAAAATAATAAAGTGTTACTACGAGCCTCTCATTGTCCGGAAGTCCATCTATTGCCTTACCAAGAACAGACTTTAACTCCTTTAAATTCAAAACATCTACTATATCTCTTTCATCTTCCTTTGATATACATTCCAGAATATCAAGTGATTTGCCATCTTTATTTATACCCAGATCCTCGAGGCTCATCATATTCATAGTATTGGCTATAGAGAGTGTCTTATAAAGTTCATCAAGGGTTATATCTAATTTTTCTGCAACTTCCTCATCTGTAGCAAGACGATTATAACTCTTTTCAATTTCCATATAGGCATTTCTGACCTCTTCAAGTTTTTTACGCGCATCTTTCGATGCCCATTGCATCGAGCGTATCTCATCGATTATAGCTCCTCTTATTCTAAAGTCTGCAAAAGTGCTAAGAGTTGCATTCATAGATGGGTCATACCTTTCTATAGCCTCTAAAAGTCCTACTACCCCTGCTGATACTAAGTCTTCAACACTCAATTCTGAAGGAAGTCCAAATGCATATTTATTAGCATAGTATTTTACTCTCGGCAGGAATTGCTCTATTATTCTCTCTTTTTCTTTTTCAGATAGTTTATGCTTTTTAGATCTTTTTGGCATATTTTCATTATATCTGAATTGATCTTTTTAATACACTCGTTATTGTCATACGCTCTATGCTCTTTGCCATTAGCCAACTCTCAGTGCCTTTTTCAAGAAAAACTGTATATTGCCCTTTACCTCACTGAGTGGATTATCAAGCACCTTCTTGCCTATACCTGCCAGCCTTTTTGCAAAGTTGCTGTTTGGATACATTGCAATAAAACCCTTCTGAGCAATTATTGCATCCTTCACATGTGGATCAAAAGGCAGGTAACCAAGATAATCTATAGATAGACCAAGAAACTTATCTGCAACTATTGCCAATTTTCTAAATGTATCAAATGCCTCTTTCTCTGAACGTGCTGTATTGACAAGGATTCTGAAATGTCTTTCTTGAAAATCCCTTGAAAGCACCTTTATCAAAGCATATGCATCAGCTATAGATGTTGGTTCTGAGGTTACAACTACTATTGTCTCTTGTGCAGCACTACAGAAAAACAGCACATTGTCCGATATGCCTGCACCTGTATCAATAAGAAATATATCAAACGGTATATCAAATTCATCAAGTTCAGAAACAAGCTTTAGTCTGTGTTTATCTGTGAGCTTTGTAAGCTCTCTAATACCGGAACTCGCCGGCAGTATCATTATTCCAAGAGGTCCTGTCACTATAATATCTTTTATCTTCTTCTCTCCTAATAGTACATGTTTGAGATTATATTTTGGGGCTATGCCAAACAGAACATCTATATTGCTCAATCCTAAATCAGCATCAAGCACAAGCACTCTCTTGTTAAGACTTGCATAAAATAAGGCAAGATTGGCTACAAAGTTTGTTTTTCCAACACCGCCTTTTCCGCTTGAGACAGCAATTATCCGCTGCAAATCTGTAGTATATCTAATCCTGTCTTCTGCCTTCTGTTTTTTGTCTTCTATCATTAAACACCTCCAACAATCAGACCTGCAAGAAATTCAGGAGTAGGAATCCTTATATCATCAGGAATGTCCGGACCTGTTGCAACAAAAGATAATGGCCGACTTGTGAGCAGCGAAAGATTATAAAGATTTCCATATTGTGTCGCCATATCTAGCTTTGTAAAACCGATAGAATCAATCATTTCGGTATTGCATCTTTGCCATGCCTTGAGGGCTGCCTGTGTATCCATAGATGCATCAATGAGAAAGCATTTTTTCATAGGAAATCCTGAAGGGAATATATCCTTTATGTCCTCAAGTATTTCTTTATATTCATAGCCAGGTGTATCAATAAGAATAGGACCTCTTCCCATCTCGCGATAAACAATCTTTGGCAGATCACTCACATTTCTTATGACCTTCAATGGACACTTTATCTGTTTAGAAAGTTCCTTCATATATGCTATAGAACCAATCCGGTTATCATCGAGTGAAATAAGATTTACCTGCTTCTTTTTTAATGCAAGCAAATGAGCAACCTTTGACATGGTAGTAGTCTTGCCGACACCGGGTGGACCAAGAAATATAAGTCCGCTCTCTTCTGCAGAAGACATACCCTGTATCTTCAAGTCTTTTTTTATCGCCCCCTTGAGACTATCAAGGGAATCATGTGACCTTTCAAGTAAAATTATAGCAAACTGTGTATCAACGCCTTGCTTTACAAGGAGATTGAATAGTCCCTTTTTATCCTTTCCAATCCTCAATGTAGGCACTATCGGGCGCAATGTCTCCTTTAAAAAACCCATTTCATCCCTAAGTCCTCTTATCTCTTTTAAAATCTCTTCGACACCAGAAAACACCTCGCCAGTTGGCTTAGATATATCAACAGATACACTTTCTGAATCATCAATAGCAGCAGTAACTTCTACAGCATCCTTGTTAACAATCCCGAAAGGCCCTGTCTTTACTGACTTACTTGAAAGTATTATCGCATCTGGTCCGAGTTCTTTTTTCACGATTTCAAGGGCTTCTTTAAAACTACGACCAACAAATTTTTTGATTTTCATCTATTATCCCTCCAATCTACTCTATCTTTATTGTTCCTATCGAGTAAACCTTTGTACCCTGCGCTATTTCACCATGCGATACAACCATTATGCTTGAGGAAACACGTTCTGAGAGTTTCTTCACAAACCTCCTTATTGCAGGAGAACATAAAAGCACAGGCTGGTATCCCTTCTGTATACCTTCTTCAAAACTCCTTCGTATGCCTTCAATAACCTTATCAGTTATAACAGGGTCAAGTGCAAGATATGACCCCTGTGGTGTTGTCTGCACTGCCTCGATAATCAGACGCTCGACTCTTGGATCTATCAATATTACTGATACAGAACCATCAGGATTTTGCAACTGTTTTGTTATGCTACGTGCCAGTGCCTGTCTCACATATTCTGTAAGAACATCTGTATCTTTAGTGACATTTGCATAATCAGACAATGTCTCGAGTATTGTTTGCAGGTCCCTTATGCAGACCCTTTCTCTGAGAAGATTCTGTAATACCTTCTGGACAGCACCAAGATTCAAAAGATTAGGAACGAGATCTTCAACAACCTTTGGCTGTGTCTTAGAAAGATTATCCAACAATTTCTGTACATCCTGCTTGCCAAGTAATTCGTGGGCATAGTTCCTTATAACCTCTGTAAGATGTGTTGTAATAGCAGACGGCACATCCACAACTGTGTAACCTGATAACTGTGCCCTTTCTACATCTCTTTCATCTATCCAGAGAGCAGGCAATCCGAATGTAGGGTCTTTTGTTGGAATACCCTCTACCTTTGTCCTTTCTGCTCCAGATGCTATAGCAAGATATTTATTGACCATTACCTCAGCAGATGCAACCTCGACACCCTTTATGAGAATAGAATACTGATTTGGTTTTAATGATAAGTTATCCTTTATATGAACAGGCGGGACAATAAAACCCATGTCCGTTACCATCTGCTTTCTGATCGCCTTGATTCTCGTCAGAAGCGGGCCGCCTTCTTCCACGAGAGGGATAAGACCATAACCTATCTCAAGTGCAAGGGGATCAAGCGGCAGCAATGATTCAAGTGTCTCTGGGGGCATTGCCTCTTCAGGTGCAGGTGTAGCAACCTCTTCTCCTTTAACTGCCTTGCTCAAAAAATATGCTCCTGTCCCTGTAATAGTTGCAAGCATCAGAAATGGCACATGAGGCAGACCGGGAATAAGACCAAAAAACGCCAGTATGCCGGCAGCGGTTCCCAGTGCCTTTGGATTTACCAGTAACTGTTTTACGACCTCTGCACCTAAGTTAGCCTCTGTAGCAGCACGGCTCACAATAATACCTGCTGCTGTGGATGTAATCAGGGCAGGTATTTGTGCAACAAGTCCGTCACCTATAGTCAGGATTGTATAAGTCTTTGCAGCATCAGCAAGTGGCATTCCTTTCTGCAAAACACCGATAAGAAAACCGCCTATTATGTTAATAACCATTATAATTATGGCTGCAATGGCATCTCCCCTAACAAATTTACTTGCACCATCCATTGCCCCATAAAAATCAGCCTCCCTGCTTATTTCTTGTCTGCGCCTCCTTGCCTCTGTTTCATCAATGAGACCTGCATTCAAATCTGCATCGATGCTCATCTGCTTACCAGGCATCGCATCGAGTGTAAATCTTGCTGAGACTTCTGCAATTCTTCCTGCACCTTTTGTTATGACAACAAAATTTATAATAATAAGAATGAAAAATATGACAAAGCCAACAATAAAGTTGCCGCCGACAACAAACTCGCCAAATGATTTGATAACCTTTCCTGCTGCCTCTGTGCCCATGTCGCCCCTCATCAATATCAGTCTTGTTGCAGCTATGTTTAAAGAAAGCCTGAATAGTGTTGATATAAGGAGAATAGAAGGGAATACTGAAAAATCAAGAGGCTTAAAGATATATGCAGAAACTAAAAGTACTACAACAGAAAGTGTGATACTGAAAGAAAGCGATATATCAAGCAATATTGGAGGCATAGGTATTATCATCAGACCAAGTATCATGACAATACCAATTGCCAGCACAAAATCGCTTTGTCTTAAAAGTCTATCAAGCATAATTACTCCAGAAGACAGAAGTCAGAAGACAGGCTATTATAAGGACAGAAGTCAGAAACCAGACTTTTATAAAGAAAATTTTTATTCCTTTTAAAATCCGTCCTCTAACTTCTGTCATCTGTTTTCTGTCTTTTGTTTTTTCAGTTTATACACATTCGCAAGTATTGTTGCTACTGCCCTATAGAGTGTTTCTGGAATCTCCTGTCCGATATTCAACTTGAATAAAGTCCTTGCAAGCGGCTTATCCTCAAAAACAGGCACATTATTTTTTACAGCAATTTCCTTTATCTTCTCTGCTATGATATTTGCTCCTTTTGCAACAACCGTTGGAGCACCCATTTTCGAAGAGTCATATTTCAATGCTACAGCAAAATGTGTAGGGTTTGTTATGACCACATCTGCCTTGGGAACCTCCTGCATCATCCTCTTCCGTGCCATTTCTCTCTGGAGGCTCCTTATACGCGCCTTAACACGAGGATCACCCTCTACCTCTTTGTACTCTTCCTTTATTTCTTGTTTAGTCATTCTAAGATTTCGTTCAAATTGCCATCTCTGATATGCAAAATCAGCAACAGCAAAAATAGTCAGGACAATAGCAGCAATAAGTAAAAGCCTTCGTATTTGATTGAATGAAAAAAACATAATAGACTGCACATCCATATCTACAAGTAGAGGGAGATTCATAAGTTCCTTTTTTATGAGAAAATAGATAATAAGACCCAAAACAATAACCTTGAGAACACCCTTCACTGTCTCAAAGACAGTATTGAGATTAAAAAATTTTTTTATCCCTTCAAGAGGATTAATTCTATTAATATCAGGGCTCAAAGGAGCAGGTGAAAGCAAAAAACCTGTTTGCAAGAAATGCACAATCACAATAACAAAAAGCATGGTGCCTAAAAATGGAGCCATTATCAATGCTGCATTCATTATATCCGTCTTAAATATATCCATAAATGAAACTTCATTCAAAGAAATCTCAAATCCCCTCTTTAAAGATGTCCTCAGATATGTAAGTAAAGAAGTAAACATAAAGCCACCAAATGAGAGATATAGAAATACCACCCATAAAGGTATAATCCCAGTAAGTTCTCTACTTCGGGGTATTTCACCTTTTTCCCTGGCCTTTTGTCGCCTTCGGGGCGTTGCTTGTTCTGTTCGCTCTTCAAACTCTTCAGGCATCTATTACCTCGTAAAGACCATTATTGCATCTTTTACATTTACAAAGGCCTTTGAAACAACCATCAATACAAACGGCAATGACAGAGCCATAAAAATAATCCCGCTAGTGATAAGAAGAGGAAAACTTATAAAAAATATATTTGCCTGCGGCAGTGCCCTTGAAAGAAAACCCATGGCAAGATTAATCAATACCTGAACAAGAATAATAGGAGCTGCTATTTTAAGTGCCAGCGGAAACAAAATAGAATTAAGTTTTATAATGGAGTCAAATATCCCTTTATACTGGATACTGCTCATATCAAAGCTGCGCACAATAGCCTCGATAAAATAGTGATGCATATCGAGCATAAAAAAAAGCCCCATTGAAACAAATGTATAAAAAAGGCTCAAAGGGCCGATCTGCTCACCAAACATAGGATTAAAAACAGCCGCCACGCCGATTCCCATTTCTATGCTCATCCACTGGGCTGCTGTTTCAACAGCACCGAGAATTATTCTTGCTGTGAGACCTATTGCAGAACCAACAAAAAATGCCTCGAAAATTGACCTTACAGGATTCTCTATATTCACATTCACAACAGGCAAAAGCAGTAATGTCAGTGCAACAGCAATTCCTACCCTTACCATCATTGGTGTCATTCTCGCCCCGATAAATGGGATAAAAGAAAGCATAACAGCAATCCTTATAAATACAGGGATAAATTTTTCAGCATATGTGTTTATCAGGTTATAAAGTTCCATCTCTACTCTCCCTGTCATTGCGAGCAAAGAGAAGCAATCCCATCATTTTGAGATTGCTTCGGCACCCCGTGCCTCGCAATGACACCATCAGGACTCTTTCGCCATTCATAATTGTCTCACCTCACATACATCGGTATGTTTTCGAAAATACTCCTTGTGAACCCGACCAGCACCTTAACCATCCACGGCAGTGCAATAAGCAATGTAAGAAACACAGCTATTATCTTTGGCACAAAGGTCATTGTCATTTCTTGCAGTTGTGTAATTGCCTGAAATATACTTATCAACACACCAATAACGAGGCTAACAAGCAGCACAGGACCCCCCACAAGCAGAATGGTCTCAAATGTCTGCCTTGATACCTGATTTAATAACTCTGTAGTCATTCCTCCACTCCTCTAATTCTATCTATTGCCAACCGGCTACTATCTACCATCATCTATATCCTCCAACAAGTGAACCTATTAATAGATCCCAGCCATCAACAAGGACAAATAAAAGCAATTTAAAAGGCATGGAAACCATAATAGGAGGGAGCATCATCATACCCATACTTAGCAACACACTTGCTACAACCATGTCAATAACTAAGAATGGCAAAAATATGAGAAAACCTATCTCAAATGCCTTTTTAAGCTCCCCAATTGCAAAGGCAGGAATAACAACCCTCATTGGTAGATCCATAGGTGTTGCAGGTCTTTCAGATTTAGACATTTTAAAGAAAAGTGCGAGGTCTTTTTCTCTCGTCTGTTTTAGCATAAATTCCTTCAATGGAACTCCTGCCCTGTTAAGTGCTTCTTCTGCATTTATCTCTTTTTTTGTATAAGGCTGGTAAGCATCAGCATAAATCCTGTCAATAACAGGTGACATGACAAAAAGAGTAATAAAAAGGGACAGACCAATTATTACCTGTGTGGGAGGAACCTGCGGAGTTCCAAGTGCCTGCCTCAAAAAAGAAAGAACAACAACAATTCTTGTAAAGCATGTGGTCATAATAAGGATCGCAGGTAGTATAGAAAGCAGTGTGAGAAATAAAAGCAATTCAAGGGGGGTAGTTAAGCCAAGGAATCCCCCACCAGCAGGCGGAGGAGGTGCAGGTGCAGCAAAGGAAAACAGAGGACAGAAGACAGAAAACAGAAGAAAGAAAAAAAACAATTTACTTTTTATTAAATCTTTGATTTTAGCTTCTGACTTCTGACTTCTATCTTCTGTCTTCTGAAGTGCTTCTTCCACATCCGATGGGTTAGGCTTGCTCAGAAGGGATATGCCTTCATCGGCAATTCCCAAAATAAGATATTCCTTTAAAACCTTAACAACTGCAATACCCTTTTTAGGACCAAAAGGCTGATACTGTATAATCTCAATGAATCCTTTATTCGGCAAAACCCTCTGCTTCAAAAATCTGATAAACAGGTACAGACCTCCAAGGATAATCAGCAGTGCAATCGTAACTTTAATCAACTCAAAACCCAAAATAATCCTCCATTTTAGCTCATAGATGATAGTTTAAAAACCATGAGCTATTAGCTATCTCAATTGTCTCACCCTTTCAGTCGGACTTATGATATCAGTGAGTCTGATACCAAATTTTTCGTTCACAACAACTACCTCTCCCCTACCTATGAGCCTGTCATTTACATATACCTCCATTGGCTCTCCTGCTAATTTTTCAAGGGCAATAACAGATCCCTGTCCTAATTGAAGCAGTTCCTGAACGAGTATCTTTGTCCTACCAATAACAACAGTCAACTCAAGTGGAACATCAAGGATAAAATTTATATCTCTGTGGGTTGTCTGCTGTGCTTGAGCCTCGGCCTGAAACTCCTGTACATCTAAATTTTTTACTTCATCTGTCATCTCAACCTCCAGTTCAACTCATGGCTTTAATTCTTGTGCTATGAGCTAATTATGAGCCATAAGCTATTACTTTCGTTATTTTTAGCGCATATGAGCCTTTATAAATACCAAATCGTCCCTTAAATTTCGGGATCCCCTCAACAAGTATGTCAATATCCTCATCCACTCTTCGATTGAGTATTATTACATCAGATACTTTCATATCAAGCACATTCTGGACAGTAACCCGTGTATCTCCAAGTCTGCCTGTTACTGTTACAGGAATCTCTTTGAGCCTTTCTTTCAGTCTTTCAAGCCATTTTATATCAAGTTCATCCCTGTCAGCAGAAAATGCACTGTAAAGCTTTTCTTTTATCGGTTCTACTGTTCCATACGGAATACAAAGAAATGCACGACACTGTTTGCCCTCGATCTCGAGGACAAATTCAACCTTTATCACCACATCCACAGGAGTTACAATAGTGACAAACTGGGGATTCATTTCAGAACGCACATATGTAGGAACTATTGGATAAATAGGCTTCCATGCCTCTTCCATATCATTGAAAAACATCATCACTACCTTATGTATTATCTTCTGCTCTATTGGGGTAAACTCTCTGCCTTCAGGCTTGTAATAGCCCTTGCCTGTGCCACCAAAAAAGAATTCAATAAGACTAAATATCATTGGTGCATCAAATACTAAAAGACCAAATCCTCTCAGAGGTTCCATCTTAAAAACATTTATACTCGATGGAAAAGGAACACCACGCATAAAATCATAAAACTTGGTAATATTGACAGTTACATTGGTCACATCAACCATGCGACGGATGGCAGCAGACAGAGACAAACGAAAATTCCTCGCAAGCCTTTCGTTTGCAATATCAAGGGAAGGCATTCTCCCCCTGACTATCTTCTCCTGTCCTGTAAAGTCATAGGGCTTTATGCCCGAGACCTCTTCTACCTTCTCGGTCTCTACAGCGCCCTCTGCTATTCCTTTTAGCAGCGCATCAACTTCTTCTTGTGATAGAATGTCTTCCATAACACCTCAACTCTGTCATGCTATAATATCTCATTTGTTAGGAGTCTTACATCCTGTCATACTTCAACATCCTCAAACCTTGTTATCTTGCCCACGACGACGCTCCACGCTTGACGCATTTATTGCATTACAAAATCCGTAAGATATACATTTTTTACTGAATTTTCTCCAAGCACTTGGTTAATCCTTAGATTTATCTCATCCTTGAGTTGAAGTTTTCCTTCGGGTGAGATAAGGGCATCAGATGTCTTGCTTGTAAGAAGCGTGATAATTGCATCCCTTATCTGTGGAGTCTTTGCCTTTGCCTTTTCCATAACAGCAGGCCCGGCAAGCTCAAGTTGCAAAGAGACCTTTAAAAATCTTGTTCCTGTCGGATCGCTGAGATTAACGACAAATGGTTCGAGAGCAAAAGTTACCCCTTCAGCTTGAGCTTTTGTCTCCTCTGTTTTATGTTCCTTACCACCACCTGATTTTGTAAAAAAGAAAAATGCACCTGCACCACCAGCCAGAACAGCAACTGCAATAATAATAATCAAAACCAAATTCTTCCCTTTTTTCTTTTTTGGCTCCTGTCTTTCTTCTTCGCCCTCTAACTTTTCTTCTTTCTCATCAACCATAAAATACCTCCATGTTTAAATTTATCTTGTGGGTTTTACGAAATTCGTAACCCCTTGATATTATTGATTTATTTGACCTATTGTTTTTAGACTTGCCCTCCTATCAAGATTTCATTTATTTTCAATTAATTTCCCTTTCACCCCATTTTTAGCAGTTTACCCCTCACCCTATCCCTCTCCCCTCTCCCCAAAAGGGAGAGGAAATTTTTTAATTTTGTAAAACCCTATAAATTTATCTTGAGATTTATTATCTAAATCGAGCAATTCTTAAAGATATGAGATAGTGAGCAATAGTTATGCCAATAATTAAGTAGTTGATTTACAAGGGATTTTAAATTAAAGAGTCAAAAAAATGACAATTAGGGCTATATCACATAGCCCAACTGTCAAAACAATCTACATCAAATGTGGCAATATACTAAAGGCTATTTATAGCAACTTTGTCGATGATGCCGTTATAGCAGCCTGTGCAACCAACATTCCAGCAACATCGCATATGTTTCTTATCTTTTCCATAGTCAAGGGAAAAAGCTAATCTTACCTCTTAAGCTGCATTAATTCTGTGAGCATATCGTCTGTAGTGGTAATAACCCTCGTATTTGCCTGAAAGCCACGCTGAAACGCAATCATCCTTACAAACTCCTCTGCAAGATCCACATTTGATGTCTCAAGGGAGCTTGCCATAACCCTACCCCTTCCAGATGTGTTAGGAGAGCCTATAATCGGGCTGCCCGATGCGGCTGATTCTGTAAAAAGATTTCTACCCTGTTTTGTAAGCATGGTAGGGGCTATAAACCTTGCAAGATAAATCTCTGCAATCTTAAGCGTCTGCCCGTTGGTGAATGCCCCGACCATTGTACCTGTATTGTCAACAGTAAGGCTTTTAAGGCTACCTGATGCATAGCCGTCTTGCGTCTGAAATATAACAGAGTTTGCAGAACCATACTGGGTTGTTTTATCCCTTCCACTGCCACCTGCTGCAGTACCTGTTCCAAAATCAAAACTTATAGCCTGTGCTTGTGTTACACCACCTGTGAAGTCAAAGGCACCGGGAGAAACTCCATACTGCTGAACATCCCTTACAAGTCTTCCGTCTGTATCAAATTCGATATATCCCTGACTGCCAACTTGAACCTGTCCTTGTGTACTATCTGCTGCCTGCACAAGGGCATACCAGTGCCATCTGTTTCCTGTGGTGGTCTCTGATCCTGTACCGTCAAGATCAACAGATTCTGCAGTTTTTCTAAAATAGACTGTAACTAAATGACCATAACCAAGGGAATCATATATAGTAATGGATGTTGAAAAATCAGATGTAGTAGATGCCTTGTTTGGATCAAAACCAGTTGCAACATAATCTGCTGTGAATGAAGCAGCCGCAGCCGCAGGTGTAACAGACCTGAAACCGATGATTTGTTCCGCGGTTGTGCTCGAATCCCCCCAATGGGGTGTAAAAGCACCTGTAGCAGAAATTACAAATTTCGGAGGCCTGCCATCAGCCCCTGCAGAATAAGCCACAGTATATGTCAGTGTGCCTGCTGCATTGAGAGCATTCGCTATAGCTGCCGCAAGTCCAGCACCATCGTAGGTACCGGTTGTTATAGTTGCTGTAAGGTCTCCGCTTCCCTCATCGAATACAATCGTGTTATTTGATGCATCAATAGTAAATGAATCTGCTGTACCACTAAGTGGGTCTTTTGCAGTGGTTGCTGAATTCAGGTTTGCAGCTATTTCAACACTGCTTGTCTGATTTGGAGGACTATTCAAAGACGCCACATTTATAGTGCTTACCTGCCCCGCTTGTGTTCCTGTAAGTAGCTTCCCCTGAAGTAGCAATCCTTCTGGATTGACTATATTACCGTCTTTGTCAAGTGTAAACTGCCCTGCCCTCGTGTAGTACTGAGCACCTGAAGTATCCTTAAGAATAAAAAATCCATCTCCCTCGATTGCCATGTCCAGTGGATTTGAAGATGTCTCCAGTGTGCCCTGACCAAACATAGCCTGGACATTCTGAATAAATGCACCCCTTCCAATCTGAAAGGCACTGCCTCCACCGAGTGAAGAACTCAGGATATCTGCAAAGACCGTCCTGCTACCCTTAAATCCCACTGTATTGGAATTAGCAATATTATCACCAACAACAGACAATCCCTGTCCGTTTGCACTAAGACCACTTACACCTGTAAAAAGCGATGTCAACATTCCCATAGTAAAAACCTCCTTTTGCTACTTAAATAATATTATCCCAACTTTTTAACATCTCAATGGATGTAGATAAAGCTACACTGCTGGCATTATATGCCTTTTGCAGCATCATCATTGTCACAAACTCCTCTGCTAAGTCAATATTACTCATCTCAAGGGAATTGGAAAGTATATTCCCTCCTCCACCAGTGCCTGCGGTTACAATTATTCTATTGCCTGACCCATAAGTCTCTTCAAATAAATTTTTACCTATTCTATTGAGTTCTGTTGGTGCATTAAACCTTGCAAGTGCAAGTTGTGCTATTTTTTTATCCCACCCATTTGAGTAGAGACCATAAAGTATGCCATCTTTATCCATCCTGAAACTCGTAAGACCACCCTCTGGATAACCATTTACTTTTTGAAATACAGTAGAATACGGAGAACCATATTGGGTCGATCCTGTGAAATCCATAGAAACTGTTTGCGCAGCAGGCGTTGTTGGAGGCGTTGAAATATCACCATCCCAATCATCTGCATCCCATGTCAGATTAACACTAAATGGTCCCCCACTACTTGTCATGTTTCCAGCAGTATCAAATGTGAGATTATTTATTATCTGCTCATGATAATTAGGAATTGTCTTACCTGAATTCCATATAACATGCGCATCCCATGTTGAACCAGTTCCTAACGTGAAACCTGTTTTCTTGAAATATATTTCTACAGCATGCGTTCTGCCTTCGCTATCATAAACTGTCATTGCAATGCTGTAGTTATAAGTGCCTGCCTGAGGTCCTTTTGTGGAATCAAGTGGATTGAGAAGTGTTCCAGATGAATAAATAGTCTCATCAGGACTTCCGCTGAGATTGAATACAATCTCTGCAGTGCTTGTTGACTGCCCCGGCATTATAGGTATGCCATCAGTATTTTTAGGCAATATTTCTATATCACTAAGAGTCTGGGAAATATTACCTGCATCATCTGCAATATATCCCTGAAGCCTCAATCCATCTGGATTGATTATTATACTGTCTTTGTTAAGAGAAAATTCCCCTGCCCTCGTATAATACTCTTTATTGGTATTACTGTCTTTCACAATAAAAAAACCCTCCCCTTGTATTGCAAAATCAAGTGGATTTCCTGTGCTAAAAATAGGTCCTTGAGAAAATTGCGTTGTAATAGACTGCGTTACCGTTCCTAATCCTACATTATCAATCGCTTTAGCATAAACATCGCCGAACATCGTGCGGCTGCCTTTGAAACCTGTTGTATTTAGATTTGCAATATTGTTTCCTATAACTGAAATTCCATCACTTGTTGCAGTCAGACCACTTATGCTTGTATACATTAATGATAGCAAACTCATTCAAGATCTCCTTTCACTCAAACCATTAGCTACTTAAGCCTTTGCTTATCTCTCTAACATCACTGAATTTAACATCTTTTGTAGCAGCAGATAACTTGCCGCTATCATCGAGCAACTGTAATGTAAAAACTGTATCTCCTTGCATGTCTATATCAATTGCCTTAACCACTCCCACACTACCCCCCACATCGGTTATAGTGGCACCAAGCAGTCCCATGGAGAAAGTTTTTTCCATGTTCTTATTCATATTACCCATCTGTTCAAGACTGCTAAATGTTGCCAGTTGTGCAATAAATTCCTGATCCTTCATTGGATTGAGTGGATCTTGATTCTTTAACTGGGCTATCAGAAGATTTAAAAATGCATTCTTATCAAGATCTGTATTTTTCTTTACATTGCTTGAGCTATCAGCAATACCTACATATTTTGTGTCTGTCATAATTCCTGACATGTATGATGACATAATTTACCTCCTCTCCTCATGTAATGTCATTGCAAGAGATACAATAACAAAGTAATCTCAAGATATTCCTTGCTTTGCTCGGAATGACCGTTTATATCTATTACACAAAGTAATCAAAAAAATTCTCCTGTTTTTTATGTTGTTTATTTTGCTGATTTGTATCATCCTGCTGCCTTCTACTATCAGAATAATGGTCGTCTTTTACATCCACAAAGAAATCACTCACCTTAATACCTGAATCCTCCAGAGATGTCTTTATCTGAGGGATTGCCATAGAAAACAAATCCTTAACAGCAGATGAGTCAACTTTAAGATCAGCCCTCAGCATACCATTATCCATTCTCAGCTTTATCTGAATGCTTCCCAGGTCAGGCGGCTCTATCTTTATTACCAGGTGGTTATCGCCTGCCTTTACTGTCTTTCCCATCAACTCACCAAGCTCATGCAGCCTGGTTATATGTATTGGCTCTTTTACTAAAACTGTTGAATCTTTTTCATTATTAGAATTAGATGGTATGTTGTAAAAATGTGATACTGAAGCAATAGCATCATGCTTCAGGTGCCTATCATCATGCGATAATTTAACATCTAACATTTGACTCTCACCACTTATCATTTGACTTTCACTGCTTAACGCTTTCTGCATGTTTGTCTTAGTATCGAGAGTCGTGCTTTGAGAGTCATGCATTGATAGCTGGAAGTCATGCACTCCATGCTCTGCACCCCATGTTTTTTGAAATCCTTGTCCATTAACTGCATCTGCTATTGTCTTAATCTGCGAAAACTCGTTTTCACTATCATTTGTGCTAAAATTGGCATTTGTATGGACTTTAATCTTTTGCGATACATCCTCGGAGTTCATAATTAGATTTACCAATGCAGCATTGCCGTTAACTTGCACCTGCGAAATTAGACCATTGGATAATTCAGGTGTTTTTTGATTGTCTTGTATAGGAACTATAGACTGGGGAGTTCCAATCAACTGCATCTGTGCTATCATCTGATACAGAATATCAGAAAGGCCATCTCCTTTATCAGTAAGATTATCCTCGCCCACAAGCAATCCCTTTGGCACATCATCAACAGAACCTGACTGGGAATCCTTGCCCGCAAAAAGACTGCCTTCAGCATTCAGCATAGTAGTATTGTTAAGACCTGACAATATGGCTGTAATAATTGCTATAAAACTGTTGGCATCAAAACCACTCTGCCCTGTCTGCTCTATTTGCATATTTGGGAAAGGACCTACAGCCGGATTGTCAACTGCATTACCCATGTCAATATTTGACTGTATAATATTAACAAACATCCGTTAACCCTCCATACGAATTTGAGAAAAGGATAAGCAAGAGATATGCCATGGCAAAAGGGGTTAAGATTAATGACGATGCTAATAAAAAGATAGGAAGTTTTTTCCTATTGGGAAGATTTTTCCTGCAAAACTTTCCCTTTTATGAGTATTTTTTTTGAGATAGATGCTGCCTTGTCATTTTCCATTTGAGCAAGTATCTTACCTGCAGTTTTTGGCTTTAGTGAATTCAATATTATCACTGCTATATCTTCATCAAGCTTTTCGAGTTTTCTTGCTGCTTCTTCAGGAGGCATTGATTCATACATTTTTGCAACCTTGAGCAGTCCTTCCTGAATCTTCATGTCAAGAGCCTTCTGAGCTTCTTCTATCTCCTTTTTGAGTTTTTCAAGCCGTTCAATCTCTTTCTTGATGTCAGCTTTAAGTATAATAAGTCTTTCCTCTTCGAGAGATACTGAAGACCTCTGTTGTGCTGCAGGCTGCTGAGCATATGAACAAATAGCAAAGGACAGAAGACAGGAGACAGAAAACAGAAAACAAAAGATCCTGTCTTTCCTTTTTATCTGTTGAGTACTAATTACTTTTTTTCCTGTAGTGTCCCATACCTGCATGTTCATCTGTTCTTATCTGTTCTTTCCTTTTATGCTCTTTCTTCAAAGCAGTCTTATGTCTTTCATCGAGTTTCTCAAATATCCTCTTTTCTTTAGAGGCTTCAATAAGTGCCTTTCTCGCTTCTTCAACCTGCCTTTCCTTTTCAGCAATCACCCTTTTCTGATGATGTATTCCTATCAATAAATGTTCCAGATATTCATTCAGTCTTTTTATTTCATCTATATTCACCATCTCATCTGTGCACTCAAGTTTTCTACCAATAGTGCTATAGCGTCCTTCTAATTCAACAAGTTTTTTTTCCTCTGCTGCAAGCTCTTTAAGAAGAGCAGCAAATCTATTCTTTGCCTCGTCTTCTTTCCATATCTTAAGGTTCAAAAGACTTTCAAGCTTCATAACCTATATGACCTATACTACTCGAATAATTTATACAATTCATTCAACCCTTCCTCAAAGGAGACCTTCTCTGTTATGCCCTGTTTCAAGAATGCCCTTAATTTATCCATCATCTTTATTGCGTAATCGAGTTTTGGATTAGTTCCTTCTTTATAAGCACCTATTGTAATTACATCCTCATATCTCTTATAAATAGCCATTATATCCAGTGCTTTTTCTACATACATCTTATGCTTGTCATCTGTTATATCCTTCATCAGTCTGCTTATGCTCTGCAGCACATCGATAGCTGGATACTGGTTGTGGTTTGCCAGTTCTCTTGAAAGTACTATATGTCCATCAAGAATTGAGCGAGCAGCATCTGCAATAGGCTCATTCATGTCATCTCCTTCCACAAGAACTGTATAAAGCCCTGTAATTGTCCCTGCACCATCACATGTACCTGCCCTTTCGAGAAGCTTAGGAAGGAGGTTAAATACAGACGGTGGATAACCTTTTGTCGTAGGAGGCTCTCCGGCTGCAAGTCCTATCTCTCTCTGCGCCATAGCAAATCTTGTCAGAGAATCCATCATCAAAAGAACATTTTTCCCTTGTGATCTAAAATATTCAGCAATAGCAGTGGCAACAAATGCTCCTCTTATTCTTATCAGCGGGGATGTATCAGATGTAGCAACAACAATTACTGATCTTTTAAGTCCTTCTTCTCCGAGGTCCTTTTCTATAAACTCTCTTACTTCTCTACCTCTTTCACCAATCAGGCCTATAACATTGACATCTGCGGTTGTATTCCTTGCCATCATACCAAGTAAAACGCTCTTTCCAACTCCACTTCCTGCCATTATACCAACCCTCTGCCCTTTGCCACAGGTGAGCATGATATTTATAGCCTTTATGCCTAAGTCAAGTGGTTCTGAAATCCTGCGTCTAAATAATGGATTGATGGGATCACTATAAATAGGATAAAGCTGTCCTGCAATATGTCCTTTGCCGTCAATTGGATTTCCAAGTCCATCGAGGACTCTACCAAGAAGTTCTTTGCTTACTCTAACATATCTCTGTCTTCCCTTCGCTATTATTTTTGAACCCGGACCAATACCTCTTATATCACCAAGGGGCATCAGGAGTATCTTGTCCTCTTTAAATCCAATAACCTCAGCCTCGACAAATGTGTTGTGTCTGGAGCGTTGTGCATCATGCACCATACTCTCCTCGCTTGACTCTCGACTCTCGACGCTTGATGCTATAAGACATACATCACCGATATTTGCGCGCGGCCCTATACCCTCGATAACAAGTCCTACCCCTTTATTTACTCTGCCATAAACCTTAACAGGGTCTGTTTCTCTTATTATTTCCTTACACTTCGATATCAGTTGCTGTGCTGATGGCATCATGGATTTCCTTTATCTGCTCTTCAATCCTTGAATCCACTTCTGCGGTCTGCGTTTCAATATAACAACCGCCTGGCGATATTGTTGATAGAGGTTCAATAGAAATATTCTTTAAGCCTGATTGTTCTTTTAATAGATTTATATTTGCAGCTATAACTTCATAATCAAGAGGATTTACTTTTATCACAACATTATCTTCGTTTTCTTCTATCTTCTTTATAGCATCACGGGCAATATACATCACAATGTTTCTGTCTAACTCCACTTCTTTATGTATAACCTTACTGGCAATCTCCATAGAAAGCTCTATAATCAAGGGCATCAATTCATTTGTTTTTTTCAATTTGTAAGCCTCAAGTTCTGTGATAATTCCCTCAAATCGTTTAAGTCTTTGGGCTACATCTTTTTCACTGTCTTTTAAGCCTTTCTCATAACCAATAGCATATCCCTTTTGATAACCTTCATCCTCGAGTGCCTTTATACGAGCCTGAATATCATCTTCTTTGATTTCCTGATTTCTGTATTTGGGTGGTGTAATATCTTCTCCAAACTGTACCGGCTTATAAATCTGAATAGAATCAATGTCATTATTAGACGATGATTTCTTCTCCACCCTTGCCCCCTATAATTATCTTTCCTTCCTCTTCAAGTCTCCTTGCAACTCTCACAATATTCATTTGCGCCTTTTCAACATCAGAAACCCTGACCGCACCCTTTGCCTCCATTTCCTCTTTTAGTATCTGTACTGCCCTCTGTGACATATTCTTGAATATCTTTGCCTTCAACTCCTCTGATGCCATTTTTAAGGCAAGTGCAAGGTCATCAGTAGTTATCTCTTTTAATACCATCTGAATACCCCTATCATCAATATGAATAAGGTCATCAAAGGTAAACATAAGCTTTCTTATTTCATCAGCAAGTATCTGATCTTTTTCTTCTATGTTCTTTAAAATCAGGTCTTCTGATGCCCTGTCCATCTGGTTCATTATTTCTGCCACTGTCCTGATACCACCTATCTTCCTGCCCCTTGTATAACTCTGGAGTTGCGATTGAAGAACATCCTCAAGCTCTCCAAGTATAGAGGGAGATATCTGATCAAGACTCGCAATCCTCAAAGAGACATCTATTTTTAGATGTTCAGGGAGTTTAGCAAGCACCTCAGCAGCCTGGGTTGGCTCAAGGTGCGCAAGGACAATAGCAATAGTTTGAGGATGTTCTCTCGTAAGCATGTTTGCTACAGCACTCGAATCGAGCCATCTCAATATATCAAATGCACTGGCACCGCTTTCAATTTTTTCCATCAATTTTGTTGCCTGCTCCTCTCCAAATGCCTTTGTAAGTATCTTTTTGATATATTCTTCATCCACTGCAAGCATCGCTGTTTCGGCTTTGTCATAGAAATCCTTTATAACAGCCTTTGCCTCTTCAGGAGAGAGTTTTACCTTCGCCATCATTGGAACAATCCTTGCAAGTTCGAGGGGATCGAGATGTTTAAAAATCTGCGTGGCTGCTTCTTCTCCAACTATAGAAAGAAGTGCAGCAACCTTCTCCACACCGCTAAGTTTTCTCATTGTTTATTCTGACAGCCACTCCTTTAATATCATAGCAGCTCTTCTTGGCTCTTTTTTAATAATCTCTGCAACCTCCTCCTTCATAACCTCCTCTGGAGCTGCCTCAGGAACTGCCTCTACTGGTGGCGTAGTAGGCATGATCTCTTCAGGGACCTTTTTAATTACAGGCACCTTAAGTGTCTCTATAACAGGCTTGATAACAAAGAAAATAAGAAGCACAATTACAATAAGAGGAATAATATACTTCAATAAAGATAGTGCAAGTCTCACAAAATCTATCTTTTCAGGAGGAAGTTCTTCTATTGCTACTTCAAAAGGCACATTCTCAACAATCACCTGATCACCTCTATCTTTATTATAGCCTATCGCTGCCATGACTATCTCTCTATACTTTTTCATATCTTCCTCAGTCCTTGGCACATAAACTTTTTTGTCCTTTTCTTTCTTATATGTTCCATCAATAAGCACTGCAACAGACACGCTCTTTACCTCACCCCTCGGCTGTATTATCTTACTGACACTCCTACTGACCTCATAATTTAGATTTTCTGACTGCTTCTGTGCTGTTGATGGAGAACCAGTTGCTGTTGTAGGCTGTTGTCCTGGCTGATTGGACAAAACCCCCGGAATCCCGCCTTGTGTTGCACCTACTGATTTTTCTTGAGTACGTTGTTCGTTTCTGACAGCAATGGTGTCAGGGTCAAACTTTTCCTCTGTCCTTTCAACTTGTGTAAAATCTATCTTTGTAGATACCCTTACAATTGCCTTCCCTCTACCTATAATCCCCTCCAGCATGCTCTGGAGCTTACTCTCATAATCCTTATCAACTGCCTTTTGGTATTCTATTTTCTTTGAATCTACGATCTCATCAGTTGTATCAACAGGTTTTGAAAGGAGATTGCCCATATTATCTATAATAGTGACATTCTGAGGTTGCATTCCTTCCACACTGCTCGAAACAAGATGAACTATGCCACCTATCTGTCCCTGACTTAGCACACGGCCTGGCTTCAGCTTTAATACAACAGATGCTGTGGGTTTATCTTCCTTTTCAGTGAATATTGTTTTTTCAGGAATTGCAATGTGAACCCTTGCCTGATCTACCTCTGCAAGTTGTCTTATAGTCCTTGTGAGTTCTCCTTGAATTGCCCTGATATAATTCAATCTCTGAACAAACTCTGTAACGCCTATCTGTGTCTTATCGAATATCTCAAAACCAACACCACCACCCGACGGGATTCCCTGCGATGCAAGCTCAAGCCTTAACTCATAAACCCTGTTACTCGGCACATAAATGACATTACCCTCAACTTTATATGGGATCTTCATCTCCTTTAGTTTGGCAATCACCTGACCAGCGTCTTCTTGCGAAAGATTACTGTAAAGAACTTGATAATCAACCCTTTCTGTCCAGAGGACAATTCCTACCATAAGGGCAAAACTCAGAAATATTGCAGATACAAGTGCAATTTTTCTCTTTAAAGGCCACGATTTTATTAGCTCAATAGTATCTTTTAATGCCATTTTACCTCTTCTTTAAGACAGTTAATACATCTTGGCTACTGGTGACATGCTACTATTAGCCTTTGCTGCAATCATTACTTGTTACTGCGCTTTTATACCTGCATCCTCATTATTTCTTCATATGCAGTAAGTAATTTATTTCTTACCTGAAGCAGTGTCTGTAAAGATATATCAGCCTTTTCCATCGCAATTACCACGGTATGAATATCCTTTACCTCTCCCTTTGAAAAATCCTCAATTGCCTTTTCAGCCTCATTTTGAATGGTAGAGACCTCGTTAAGTGCATCTTTTATAGCATCCTCAAAAGACGCACTGCTTTTACCGGCTGTTTTTGAAGGCTGTGCGATGCCCTGAGTTATCTCTCCTATTTTTTTTATATCATCCATAAAATACCTCCGGTTTTAGCTAATTATGCCTTAGTTATGTCAAGGGTCTTCATAAACATCTCCTTATATGAATTAATAAGTGTCAAATTTGCCTCATATGCCCTTGTAGCAGATATAAGATTGACAGTCTCCTCTATGGTATTAATATTTGGGTAGCTTACATATCCATCCTTATTTGCATCAGGATGAGATGGGTCATAGACCATTTTAAAAGGTCTTTGATCTTCCACAATCTTTGGAATATTCACTCCTACAGAGCTCTCATCGAACATATATGATTCAAAGACCACATCTCTCCTCTTGTACGGTCCTCCCTCGGGAGTTCTTGTGGAGTTGACATTAGCAATATTGGAAGCTATAACATTCATTCTTATTTTCTGCGCCTCAAGTGCTGTTGCACTAACCTTCAGTGGCATGAACATCTCTTTCATTATCTACCTCCTTTTATTACATCTTTTAACATTCTGACTTTCATAGTCATTAACTGGGTTGCTGTATTGTATATTAATGTATTTTCTGCAACCTTTGCCATCTCTATATCAAGATTTACAGTATTGCCATCCCTGTTAGGCATTGTTGTATTTGTTTCATAAACTTCATAGCCCTGTCTGAAGTTTGACACTCTATTGCCATTGTTTGACGCTTTTATTGCTTTATCCAATTCCTGCTGAAAAGATATATCCTTTGCCTTATAGCCTGGGGTATCTGCATTAGCTATATTTGATGATAGAACCCTTTGTCTGAATGCTGCAATATCCAACATCTTTTCAAGGATATTCATAGTATCATCAGCCATAAATCCCTCCTCCTGATAATTACTAAATTTTAAAGGGATAAAAATCCATAGTTTATATTGCAAATTCCATTCCACCACAATCACTTGTCCCCTTGACTGCTTGTTTCCTTAACTAATTGATCTGTTATTCCATACTCCTTTATTTTATTTCTAATAGTCCTGACACTTATACCAAGTAATTGCGCTGCCTTTGTTCTATTTCCACCTGTTTCTTTTAATGTCTTTATTATTAAATCTCGTTCCATATCTTTCATTTTGCCTGTAACTAATGCCCCAGACTGTCCACTATCTGTTAAATTATCAGAAACAGACAAAGGCTTGACTCCTGATTCATACACAGGTGGCAGTAAAATATCTGATTTGGATATAACCGCTATACGATATATAAGATTCTCAAGCTCTCTGACATTACCCTCCCAGTTTCTCTGCATTAAATAAGATTTAAACTCTTCTGAAATCTCAAATACCCTGCCCATCTTTTTCGATAGTTTTTTTATAAAAAACTCTGTCAGAGGGAGTATATCCTCTCTTCTATCCCTGAGTGGAGGCAGTTTTATGGGAAATACATTTAATCGATAATAGAGGTCTTCTCGAAAGTTCCCTTTTTTCACCTCAGACATGAGGTCTTTGTTTGTTGTAGCAATAATCCTGACATCCACAGGCACAGGGGTGCGTCCACCTATTCTGTCTATCTCCCTTTCCTGAATAGCCCTCAGAAGTTTTGCCTGCAGAGGAAATGCCATTTCACTAACTTCATCAAGCAACAATGTCCCTTTATCCGCGAGCTCAAACTTCCCCAATCTCTTTTCAGTCGCCCCTGTAAATGCACCTTTTTCATGACCAAATAATTCTGCCTCAAGCAGACTCTCTGAAATAGCAGCACAATTTATAGCAACAAATGGCATATTTGACCGCAGACTATTTTTATGTATAATTCGAGCAATAACTTCCTTACCAGTGCCGCTTTCTCCTGAAAGAAGAACAGTTATGTCACTCTTTGCAACCTCTCTTACTATGGACATAATATGCTTCATGGACGGAGACTCTGCTACTATATCAGGTTCTTCCGATGGGAGTATCCTATCAATAACTCTTTTGAGAGAATCAAAAGAAAAAGGTTTCATAATATAGTCTGTCGCACCCAGTTTCATTGCATCAACTGCATTTTCCACAGTGCCAAAACCTGTTATAACAACCACAGGAACAAATATGCCCCTTTTTCTAATCTCCTTTAAAAACTCTATACCATTCATCTTTGGCATCTTCATATCGGTTATTATGAGAGAAAAGTCTGCAAGATTAAACCCTGATAGGGCATCCTCAGGGTTATGACACACTGATGGCTTAAAGCCACATCTCTTTAAAGATTCTTTTATCGCAATGGTCATGTCTATTTCATCATCAACTATCAAGACCTGTTTCATAAGCCTCTCCACAATAACAAATCATTAAATCTACAAATGAATACTCATTTGTTCATTGACTTTACTGGTAATGTTATAACAAACTCCGTTCCTTTTTTATATTCGCTTCTTACATCTATTATCCCTTTGTGCGCCTTTATTATTCCTGCTGTTATAGACATTCCAAGCCCGGTTCCTCTGTCTTTTGTAGAAAAAAATGGCTCAAACATCCTTGACCTCGTCTCTTCATCCATACCAATACCAGTATCTTTAATGGTAATGCAGATTGCAGAATGTGGATTGTGCAACTCGCCTTCTCTGCCTTCACCTTCCACATCCCGCAATTCGCATTCTTCAATTTTGATCTCTATTTTCCCTCCATCAGGCATCGCATGCACTGAGTTGAGCAGTATATTAATTAATGCCTGTCTTATAAGCCCCTTGTCTATATATAACCAGTGCTGGCCTTTCTCTGAAAAATCAACATGTATATCACTATTTGAAAATAATTCCCTGAATTCATCACATGTTTCTTCGACTACTTCATTCAAACAACAATATTCTAATTTTGGTCTAACCTCTCTCGTAAAGCTAAGCATATTGTCAAGGGTATTTACAAGAGACCTCACAGAATTAGATATCCTATTGGCATAATCACCGTGTTCTGTTCCTTTTAAATCATTTGAAAGAAGACTTGCAAATAATTCTATACTGCCAAGCGGATTTCTTATCTCATGGGCTATTTTCATCACAAGTTCCCCCATGGCTGTAAGTCTCCTGTTTCTCTCATTTTCAGACTCCAGTTGTTTAAGTCTTGTAATATCTTTGAATATAAGGACATTGCCAATAAGATTGCCATCTCTATCTGTAACCCCTGATTGTGATATGAGTGCATAAAAGGGTCTTCCGTTAGATGGCACTATCACATCTTTATGAATTTCTGCATATATCGACTTGCCACCAATCACATTACTGACATTAATACCAAGCAATGTCTCAGCAGCCTTATTCATTATCCTGACAACTCCATCTCTGTCAAAAAAAATAACACCCACATCAATGCTGTCAAGAATGCTGTCTAACAACTGCTTTTTATGGTCAACCTCTTCGGTCAGCAATCGCACCTTATCTTCGAGAGTGCTGTAATACTGGATCAACTTAGCAGAAGCAGAATTAAATGTCTCTATGGCTTTATTCAATAGATCAACATTATGTCCTGAATTCACTTCTTTAAAATCCTCCTCACTTCTTAATCACCTGAGCACTTGATATTTTACTTGTTTTTAACAAACTCTCTTTCTCTTGAGATTATAGCTGCAGCATCTGCAATCTCTCCGCCTCCGGCAATTGCCTTCTTCAGATAATCACTATTTCTGGCAAGTTTGCCATATTGATATTGAGCCCACTGGAGACTTTTAGGGTCTTTCACATTATAATCTAATGCCCTTTTATAGTAGGCCTTTGCCTTTGTATAATCACCTGAAATATACAAGCAATCTGCAGCCTTCAATGATGACAATCCATCACCTTTATTAGAAGCCATAATATAATATTTCAATGCATTTCGTTTGTCATTAATTCTGTAATACAGATCACCCAGTTTTGCTGCTATTCTGTAGTCAGTAACAGCCTTGACTATCTTTAAAAGATATTCTATTGCTGCATCGTATTTGCCCTGTCTTTCCATTATGTCTGCAATTATATAAGATGCCTTATATATGTAACGAGCATCGAGAGATAAAGATTTGAGCATCGTCTCAGCCTCACTATATTTGCCTTCCTGAACTAATAGCTCTGCCATATACATAGATGCATCACCTCTTGCCCCCCCCTTTAATGCCTTCATAAGAAGCTGTTTACCCTCGGTTTTCTTGCCATTTGCTATTAGGTATCTTGAGGCATCGATGATAAAAGGGTTATCAGGGTCAAGAGAAAAAGAGAAATTTTTCACATACTCCAATGCCTTTGGATCTTTTGCAGCAATTACCGCCTTAAGTCTTTTTTCTATTTCTGCTGACCTTAATTTTTTGTTACTCAAATAAGAAAGATATTTCATTGCATTGTTTAAATCATTTTTTTTATCGTATAGCGATACTATCTTAAGTTTAAAATTGTCATTTGATTCATAGGGTAATAGTTCAAGCCTGAGTTTTAAGGCATCATCCAGTTTCCCATCAACTTCATAAATTTGGAGCAGAACCCTTTTTGCATTAATCAGTTCAATATTCGAAGATGGTTTATCAATGATAGACCTACATAACCTTTCTGCCTCTTTTAATCTTCTTGCATTGAAAAAAATACGAGCCTTTTCGACCCTTATATCATATTCTCTGAGGGCAGAATCAAGTATTTTATTAATCATATTAACAGCCTCTTTATGCATGCCTTTACTGCTATATACCATTGCGCGTAGATAGAGAATACGAGGATCTATCTCTGCAATTCTTTTACTCACCATTGAGAGAAAATATTCAGCCCTGGCTATATCACCTGTCTTAAGAGCTACTTCTGCCCTGCCGATATTTGCCTTTTCCTTTAAAGACTCCCCAACTGCTTCAAAATATTGTTCTGCTTCTTTAAATTTCTGGAAATGTAGTGATATGTAACCAAGTATAAGATAAGCCTCATCTTGATATTCAGGTATTTGAGAAGTTGATATAAATCGCTTGATATTCTGCCTTGCCTCATAATAATTTTTCAGATAATAGTCTGCCTTTCCCATTCCAAATAGTGCCTTTTTCCCTGATATGCTCGTTGGCTCAGCAAGAAAGACCTCTCTGTAAATCTCCTTTGCCTTTACATAATGCTTTGTCTTGAGGTATTCATCTGCAATCTTTAGCCTGTCTTCAGATGCAAAGACAGCAGAATCAGTTAGCAGTAAACAACCTGTAGCAAGCAAAACAGAGACTAATAAATAACAAGCAACAAATTTAATTATTTTTTTTTGTCTTTTGTCTCTTGAATACATAAATATCCTTTTTATAATGAAAGAAATATGCCAACCCATCCAGCTATCAGCTATAAGGTAATTAAAGTCAATTATCTGACTAAATTAATTCCCTCTCTTGCAAAAGTGTTAATTTAGTGTTAATTTTATGACAGCCTTAACCTCTTCATCTTTTCAATAAGTGTAGTACGGTTGATATTAAGATATTTTGCAGCCTGACTCTTGACACCATTATGAAGTTCGATTGCATGAAGTATAAGCCTTTTTTCATACTCCTCAAGGGCAGCATTTAGATCTATGCCACCAACAAAAGGGTTTATATCATCATCCTCAACTTCGGGTAAATTAGGAATTTTTCTCCCTGTCATCTTTTCAGGCAAATCATATGGCATAACAACATCGTCATGCTTAAGAACAAGAAGCCTCTCTATCATGTTCTCGAGTTCTCTCACATTGCCCGGCCAATGATAATCAATAAATATCTTTATCACATCATCGGTTAGTCTTATGGGATTTCTTCCCAATCTCTTGGAATGTTTTTCTATAAAGTAATCGCACAAGGGAAGTATATCCTCAGTTCTCTCTCTCAGGGGTGGGATATTTATAGGTATTACATTAAGTCTGTAAAAAAGATCCTCTCTAAATCTGCCTGCAGCTACAGCATCTTCAAGATTCTGGTTTGTAGCCGCTATTATCCTTACATCTACATTAACTGTCCTGATCCCCCCAATTCTTTCAAATGACCTCTCCTGAAGCACCCTCAATAGCTTCACCTGAAGTATAGGCTGCATTTCACCTATTTCATCAAGAAATATAGTTCCTCCATCAGCAAGTTCAAATCTTCCAACCCTCGATACCACAGCACCTGTAAATGCACCTTTTTCATGACCAAATAATTCTGATTCAAGAAGTTCTGTAGGTATAGCACCGCAGTTTACCGGAATAAAAGGCTTTTCTGCCCTCGCACTTCTAAAATGAATATTCTTAGCCACAAGCTCCTTACCTGTGCCACTTTCACCCAATATCAAGACAGTACTGTCAGAATTTGAAACCTTCTCAATAAGTTCATAGACATGTTTGATAGCCTTCGAAGTGCCAATAAATTGAGGGAAATTATTATTATCAATGCCCATGTCATAAATATGACATATAGGATAATAAAAGTCAATAACAAAATATCCTTATCAATTTGCTATTTTTTTAGATTTCCTACCCTTATACCTATAAGCCTGACCTTCTTTTTGAGTTCTATCCTACCAAGACATTCAAAGGCTGCTTTCCTTATCTCTTCAAGAGAAACAGTGTAATTATCGAGTGTCTTTGCCCTTGTAACTACCTTAAAATCATGAAATTTTATCTTGACCGTCACTGTTTTACCCATATAGCCTGTCTGTCGCATATCATCAACAACCTCTCTTGAAAGACCAGCAAGTGTCTTTGCTATAAACTGCCAGTGATCTGTATCCTTTTGAAATGTTACTTCCCTGCTTGTGGATTTCGGTTCCCAATGAGTAATCAATGAACTTTCATCTATGCCCCTTGAAGCCTCATAAAGATAATGCCCAAATGACTTACCAAAATGTTCAATGAGTTCATCAACAGACATTGATGCAAGTTCTCCTATAGTTGTGATGCCAATACCTTTAAGATGGGCTTCTGTCTTAGGTCCCACACCCTGCAGTTTTCTCACAGGTAATGGCCATATCCGCTCAACTACATCTTTTTCTGTAAGTATAGTTAGACCATCAGGTTTTTGCATGTCAGATGCTATTTTTGCAAGGAGCTTATTAGTCGCGATGCCAATAGAGCATGTCAGTCCTGTCTCATCCTTTATTGTCCTTTTAATTTCATTTGCAATTTCTTCTGATGGTCTTTCTATTTGTGATATATCTAAAAATGCCTCATCAATACCCACATCCTCCATTACAGGAGATATTCCCTTAAGGATATTTTTAACTATTTTAGAGACCCTCATATACTCATCATAATCTACAGGCAGAAAAACAGCATATGGACAGAGTTTATAGGCAGTCCTCAATGGCATTGCAGAGTGTATCCCGAACTTCCGTGCCTCATATGATGCAGTTGATACTACACCTCTTTTGGTTGGATCTCCGTCACCGCCAATCACAACAGGTTTTCCAATTAACTCCGGATGTCTCTTTTGTTCAACAGATGCAAAAAAGGCGTCCATGTCTATGTGCAAAATTCGCCTCATGAGTAATTTTTACAGGATATGAGCAATTTTATGCAAGCAGGCACAGATCAAAGACTTTATGCATCGAGCGTCGAGCACATGACGCTTTGACCTAAAAAACTTTCAAAAACATAAAAGATTCGGATTATAAGATAGATAATGAATGGAGCGGGCGACGGGATTCGAACCCGCGACCTTCAGCTTGGGAAGCTGACACTCTACCACTGAGTTACGCCCGCAAAACAATAAGTTATGAGTTTTAAAAGTGTTAGTGTGCTAAAATCGTTATAATTTACCCTGAAAGAGACATATTTTGCAAGGTTTTTTGTGACCGCAAACATTATCCCCTCAATCTCTTATACTACAATAAAAAAGCAGGCAATTCACTTCCTTGACTTTTCTACATTTTCTCTTTATATATAAACAAGAAACATTTTTAGGAGGTTATATGAATGCTTTTTTGAGGGTTTTAGTGTTAGGATTTGTAGTAATGGTATTAACAGGTTGCGGCACACTACATATTAATCACAAAATCACAGGCACAGAATGCATGACAAGGGAAGACTGCATTAAAGACCTTGGGCTTGATAAACAGCCACAAAACCCTGATATTGAGTTTGTTGTTACACCACTTTTGATGGATGAGAAGATGATAGCCCCTATTGGGACGCCAGGATTTGCTAGCCCTGTATATCACGGTGATGTAGAGCTATGCGTTGCAAATGCATTAAGAAAGGAATTTAAGAATGCAAAGACTGTGTTTGAGGATAAAGATGCAAGCAATAAGGCTATAAAAATAAAGCTAAATAAAATAGTATCACATGAGATTCTCATAGCACGGGGGTATATGCGCATTGACTATGACCTTATCGCTCCAGGTGGCAGGGTATACACTTTATATGCAAAAACCAACACTGAAATGTTTTGGAGCGAAAATACTTCAGCCACAAAACAATATCCCCTTGTTTGTGCAATCCTTGCAAGACAGGTTAAAGAGATATTGTCAGGAGTGCCTGTAGATAAGATAACAAATGAAGTAGAAAAGGTTGAATAGAGTTATATAGCAATAGACAGGCTGGTGAAGTTGATTATCCACCAGCCTGTTTTTTTATTAGTTTACAGGTGTAGGGACAGGAACGGTATTCGTATTACGGTCATAAGGGTATTTGTATTGCTGCAATGTCTTTTGTGGCTTATAGAACATCTCATTATAGACTGTCTGGAATCTTGGGTCATCGCCTTTAATGACCTCAATTGTATATGCAGAATGGTTGAATGGTGTCAAATGTGCAGTTGTGCTTTATGTTATCCTATGCCTTTTTAGGATGTTCGTCTTTGTAAGAGACAATAAGAGCAAAAATACCTATAACAATAATAGTAATAAGCATTATTACCATGCCAATCATAACTTATCCTCCTTGTTTTGCGGGATAGTATAAAAACCAATAATAAAAGCAATTATAGAAATAACAGCACACATCGCAATAACAGCAGGGGACCATTTCTCGGTAATAATGCTGCCGATTATGCCTGCTGTAAAACTATATTTACCAATGTCAACCAGAGCCTTGCCAATCTCTTTGCGTCGGTCTCTATGCCTCATAGTTAATTATATCACTTTTTATGCTTTTAAAAAAACAACTCTCAGCAAATAAAACATTGCTCTCTTTTAGTTGACTTTTTTCTGTTTTCTACATATATATAAGTAAGTAATCATTATTACGGAGGTTTAAGTATGATGAGGTTTTTGAGGATTTTAGCGCTGGGATTTGTAGTAATGGTATTAACAGGTTGCGGCACACTACATATTAATCACAAAATCACAGGCACAGAGTGCATGACAAGAGAAGAATGCATTAAAGACCTTGGGCTTGATAAACAGCCACAAAACCCTGATATTGAGTTTGTTGTTACACCACTTCTGATGGATGAAAAAGCGAAAGCTCCTATCGGAACACCAGCGTATAACAGCCCTGTATATCACGGTGATGTAGAATTATGCGTTGCAAATGCATTAAGAAGGGAATTTAAGAATGTAAAAACTGTATTTGGTGATAAAGATGCTGGTAATAAGGCTATAAAAATAAGACTAAATAAAATAGTGGTACAGGGGGTTTGGCCGGTACACGGATATATGCGCATTGATTATGACCTTACTGCTCCTAATGGTAAGATATATACTTTATATGCAAAAACCAACACTGAAGTATTTTGGAATGATAATAGAGCAGCTACAAAACAATATCCGTTAGTCTGTGCAATCCTCGCAAGGCAGGTTAAAGAGATATTGTCAGGAGTGCCTGTAGATAAGATAACAAATGAAGTAGAAAAGGTTGAATAAGACTATATAGCAGCAAACAGGCTGGTGGACAACGAATTCCACCAGCCTGTTTTTTTATTAGTTTACAGGTGTAGGGACAGGAACGGTATTATAGAAAATATTTTATGCAACTGAGTATAATTCTTTATGATGTGGAATGTGCGGATGAGGGCATCCAAAAACAGAAGTCAAAAATCAGAAGTCAGAAGTCAGAATCCAAAAACTTATGAAATACATATATCAGGGGCAGAAGGTGTATATGAAGATGCAGAGATTTTAAAAATAGTCAAAGAATATACCAACAGGGCATTAAATCATCCAAAAGGCAAACCTGATAATATTGTAATAACACTCGAACAGATAAAACAAATTCCACAAAAAGTTCCAATGCTACCTGTGATCACATTAAAATGCAATTCTCCAGATAAGGCTAAAGAAATGATATTTCAAATATTATCAGATATTGGTGTTCCAGCAAGAACTATAAAAAACTCATTTAAAATTTTAACCTCTCCAAGAACTATGCGTGGCGCTGCTATAATCCTTAAAGAATCAGGTGTACGCGTTGAACCTGACAGGGAACGAGGAGTAAGGGTATCAAGGCTTGGTATAGAAAAAAACACTGAGAAGATATTGGTTAGAAAACTTTCGAAAATGAAGGTCAGTATTACAACTGTCAAAGAGGCTTTGATACTTGCTTCTAAGGTAGCAGCATATACAGATGTAATAGCAGAAATTTGTATATCTGATGACCCTGATTATACAATAGGGTATATTGCATCAAAAAGGTTAGGTTATATAAGGATACCAAATATTAAAAGTCATGGGCAGAACTATGGAGGCAGGGTATTCATTGTCAGGGAAAATACAAATATTAACAGACTCATTAAATATCTTGAAAAAACTCCTATAATCATATCAGGGGACATAAATTGATCAAAGACATAATCATCATAGGCAATCCTATTGCAGGAGGAGGAGCTTTAAAAAAAATTAGGCAGGCAGTAAGTATTCTTGAAAACAAAGGATTTAATGTCAACTTAATGCTCACCACACAGAAAGGAGATGCTGAATTATTTGCAAGACAGGCAAGTCAGCAGTCAGCAGAATGCTCACGGCTATTAGTAATAGCAGCAGGCGGTGACGGCACATATAATGAGGTAGCAAATGGACTAATCCACTCAAATATTCCAATGGCGATATTGCCGTTAGGTACAACATCTGTGCTTGCAAAGGAATTGAATATATCCAATGACATCAAAATATCTCTTGATATTGCACTTAATGGAAAGATACAAACAATCCATCTCGGAAAAATAACATGCAAAGGCAGTAATGAAAAGTCTAATAGTAGTCAGAACAACTTGCCACTCGTTACTCGTCATTTTTTGTTGATGGCAGGGATTGGATTTGATGGAGAAACTGTCTATAGCGTGAATCCATATATCAAAAAAATTGCAGGCAAAACTGCTTATGTATTAAGTGGAATTAAAAATATCTTCAAATATAATCCATCCATTATCACCTTAAGATACGACTCTGAAGAAAAATCAGGATATAATGTCATTATAGGAAAGGCATCGTGTTATGGCGGGGACTTTAAGGTAACACCTGATGCAAGGCTTACAGACCCTTATTTTTATGTATTTGTAATGCATCAGAAAGGTAAACTTAATCTTATTCGTTACATATTAGGGATAGTAAGGACGAAGCACCTCAAGTTAAACGATATAAGCTATTTCAGAACTTCAGAGATAGAAATAGAGGGAAATGCGCATATACAAATCGACGGAGATTATTTGGGCACCACACCTGCAAAGATAGATTTAGTAACAGATGCGATAAAAATAATAACACCAAAATAATTAAGGCTCGTGCAAATGCCTTTGCACGAGCCTTATAATGTTATTCAACACATCAATGATTCTTATTCTTTAGTTTCTTCCTGCAGTTTTGTGAATTCCTCTTCCTTTAAGAGTCTCTCCCAGTTTTTATCTACTTCAGCCTGCGCCTGTTTCAACATCCATTCATTTTCAGGTGAAAACATATGTTTGAATCTTCCCTGTGGTTTTAAGAAATCAATAAGAGGTTTCTTTTCTTTCGGTTTTACAGTAATTCTTGTTACACCATTTTCTATCTCATATAGTGGCCAATAGCATGTCTCAACAGCAAGTCTGCTCAATAAAATTGCATCATCCGTCCTCGACCTCCAACCACGATTACACGGTGCTATAATGTTCATAAACTTAGGACCTTTAATCTCCAAAGCCTTCCTTACTTTCTTCATCAGATCCGACCAGTGACTCGGCGATGCCTGTGCAACATATGGTATCCCATGAGCTGCCATTATCCTTGTAAGGTCTTTTCTCTGCTGAAGCTTACCGGGAACTGCACTGCCTGCAGGACATGTGGTTGTGTCAGCACCAAATGGTGTTGCACTTGAACGTTGAATGCCTGTATTCATATATGCACCATTGTCATAACAAATGTAAAGCATATCATGTCCCCTTTCCATTGCACCAGAAAGGCTTTGGAATCCGATATCATATGTGCCTCCGTCGCCACCGAATGCGATAAACTTTATCTCTTTATCTATCTTCCCTTGTTTCTTTAAAGATCTATACATTGTCTCAACCCCTGATAAAGTGGCTGCTGCATTTTCAAATGCATTGTGTATCCATGGAATCTTCCATGCAGTGTATTCAGATATGCATGTAGAGACCTCAAGGCATCCTGTGGCATTGGATGCAACAACAGGATAGTCTGATGCAAGAAGAACCATCTTTACTACAGGGGGTGCCCCACAACCTGAGCACATCCTGTGACCTGCTGTTAAAAGCACTTCTTTCTTTGAAAGCTCTTTTAAACTAAGTGGTGTCGCCATATCTATTCCCTCACTCCAATATATTCTTTAAAGGTTTTTACTTTTCCTGTCTTTGCAATCTCTACAAGCTCATTAAGAACAAGCTCTGCATGCTCGGGCAGATAGTCCCTTCCGCCAAGTCCATATATCTTATTTATTAGTATCGGCTTATCCTTGTAAGGATAAATGCTGGATGCAATATCCATAAACAAAGGCCCGTAAGATGCCCCAAATGCATCAGCCCTATCAAGCACGCAAACTGCTTTCAAATGTTTTAATACCTCACCAATTTCTTTGTATGGAAATGGTCTGTAAAGCCTTGGTTTCAAAATGCCTGCCTTTATACCTTTGCTTCTGAACTCGTCAATCACATCCTTTGATGTTCCAGCAGCAGAGTTAAGTATAACAAGACCTATTTCTGCATCATCAAGTCTGTATGTCTCAAAGAGTCCGTATTTCCTTCCAGATATCTTTTCGAAATCTTTAGCCACGTCAAGAACCACATCAGCAACCTTTGTCATAACCTCTGCTTGTGCCCTTCTGAATTCCATGTAATAGTCTGGAAGAATTAACGGACCATAGCTTACAGGGTGTTCTACATCAAGAAGAGGATTAAGCTGTTTATACTCCCCAACAAAATTCTTTACAAGTTCGTCATCAAGATACTCTATCCTCTCTATAGAATGGCTTATTATAAAGCCGTCAAGACAAACCATCACTGGAAGCCTTATATCCATATGCTCAGCAATGCGGAATGCCTGTATTGCATTATCATATGCCTCCTGTGCATTCTCTGACCAGAGTTGTATCCATCCACAGTCCCTTGCACCCATTGCATCGGAGTGGTCGCCGTGAATGTTTAATGGTGCAGAAAGTGCTCTATTAACAACAGGCATTACAATAGGCAGTCTCGAGCCTGATGCTATAAAGAGTATTTCCCACATAAGTGCAAGCCCCTGAGATGATGTGGCAGTAACAACCCTACCTCCAGCGGCAGAAGCGCCGACACATGCACTCATTGCACTATGCTCGCTTTCAACAAGAATCATCTCTGTCTTGACCTTGCCATTATTTGCAAAAACTGCAAACCTCTGCATCATATCTGTCTGTGGGGTAATAGGATATGCTGCACAGACATCAGGATTTACCTGCCTTAAAGCTTCAGCAACTGCCTCGTTTCCTGTCACTGCAACAACCTTTCCCATTATTTGCCCTCCTCTTCCATAACAATTGCCTTATTGCCTTTCTTTCCAGGACATTCGAGGGCACATATACCACAGCCTTTGCAGTAGTCATAATCAAACTCAGCCCTCTTTCCATCCTTCACTTTTATTGCCATATCAGGACAATAAATCCAGCAGAATAGACACTGTATGCAGTTTTCCTCTATCCATTTAGGTCTGAATGCCCTCCATGAACCTGTCTTAAACTTTAATGCGCTGCCAGCCTCTGTAATAACAGCACCGGGATTAACCTCTTTCCATCCTTTTAGTTTCATCCTTCTCTAACCTCCTCATATCCCCTTTTTACTGCCTCAAGATTACCATCTATAATCTTTTGGGAAAACTTTTTGCCAAAACTTTTCTTTACATCCTCAAGTATTACATCAAGACTAACAGTCCCTGATACCTTTGCCAGCGCACCGACCATTGGAGAATTTGGCATTGGTCTTCCAAAACAGTCAATAGCAATCTTTGTTGCATCTACAGTGAAAACCTTTTGCGTTGGTTTTGCCTTAAGTTTTTCCCTCAATTCTCTGGGATCTTTAGAGGAATTAATAATAAATATAGCATCATCAAGTGCACCTTCTGTGACATCTATACCATCAAGAAGTGTAGCATCAACGACCACAACAATATTTGGTTTCAAAACAGGACAGTGCATCCTGAGTTCTTTAGAACTCACTCTATTATATGCCCTTAAAGGAGCACCTGATCTTTCAGGACCATATTCAGGAAACGCCTGCACATATCTTCCGCCACTCAAGCATGCATCAGCAAATACCTTTGCAGCAGTGACTGTACCCTGCCCCCCCCTGCCATGCCATCTGATTTCTAAAGTTTCAGCCATCTCTTTCCTCCTGATATTCTCTTGACATCTAAGTTTAGTAATTTAACGAATTTTTAGCAAGTTATTCAATAAACTAAACTATCAATTAATAAAATTAATATTTCACGGATACACTATCAACTCCAATGCCCCTATATTCTTTATAAGAATTTTCCCATCCTTGTCATCAATAAATCCAGATTTCTTAAACTTGCTCATAACCCTAATAGCTGTTTCCACAGTCGTGCCAACCATCTCTGCAATATCCTGTTTTGTGAGTCTCATATTTATAAGTATTGAATTATCCTTTCTTTCGCCTGTCTTATCAGCAAGTTTTAGCAGCAGGGCAGCAATTCTTGATTCCACTCTTTCGAGCGCAATGTTTTTAAGTGTATCGTGAAACTCCCGAATCCTGTCTCCTAAGTTAGCTGTCATTTCATACATAACATTTGGGAATCTGTCTATAATCTTAAGAAGATTGTGTCGTGAGATTTTAATAACATTTGAATCTTCCATTGCAACTGCATTAGCAGGATACGGAAATCCCTTTAGAACAGCAAATCCACCAAAAAAGTCTGGGGGAGATATCAACTCTATTATTATCTCTCTACCATCAATAGACATTTTGGTTATCTTTACCTTTCCACTGATTAGTATATAAAACCAATCCGAAGGGTCTCCCTCTGAAAATATTTCTTGCTTCTTTTTAAAATTATCTCTAATTAAATATGGCTGGACTTCTTTTAGTTCTTCATCGTCAAGAGATGAAAAAATAGGTATTACCTTTAAATTTTTAAAAGTGTCATCTATCACTTGTCACTCTTCATTGAAAAATAATCGGGGCGAGCCGATTCGAACGGCCGACCTCTCGCACCCCAAGCGAGTGCGCTAACCAGACTGCGCTACGCCCCGAAATTATTACGAAGTATTTCCCTAAGCCTTGTTTTTACTAAAGAAATAATAACTTTAGCATCAATACTCGATTCACGCATTTCTTCTTTTTCTATTTTATTTATATCTGCAAAAACTTCAGGGGCATGGTTTATATTGCCTCCAAGTTTACGCCTTACACCATCAATTGTATATCTCTCATCATAAAGAAGCCTTTTAATCTGCAGTATCAAATCTATATCCTTTTTTGTATATATGCGCTGACCCGATTTGCTCTTCTTTGGTGTAAGGAATGGAAATTCAGTTTCCCAGTATCTCAGGACATAAGACTCGATGCCAACAATCCTGCTGACTTCTCCTATTTTATAAAAAAGCTTTTCAGGAAAAAGTCTCAGAGGCTCAGGTGATTTAAGTGCATCTTGCATTTTTGTTTACTATATACTACATCTTCTCTATGAGTTCCTTAATTTGGTCACTTGCCTTGAATGTAACAACCCTGCGAGGTGTGATCTCCACTTCTTGTTTTGTCTTTGGATTTCTCCCTATCCGTGAATTCTTTTTTCTTACATTAAAGGTTCCAAAGCCAGAAATCTTTATAGATTCACCTGCTATTAGTGTTTGCTTTATAGTGTCAAAAACAGTTTCCACCATTCCTTGCACCTCATTCTTAGGAAGTCCTACCTTCTCAAATACAAGATTTACAATATCAGCCTTTGTCATATACTACCCCTTGCTATTAAGATATATTTATTTTCATTGCTAATTTTATATTACTGTCTTGCCTAATTGTCAAGTATTTTTCATTCATGTTCACAATTCACAATGAAAAATTCTAACAATTAAACAATGCTTAAAGGGACAAAGTCCCTCAAAGTTAAGTTAGCAATTAGATGACAGACAGTCTGTATCCTAAAGGATCTGCGAGTTTTTCGGGTGTACCTGCTATCCATGATTTCGGATTATGGTCATGCTGTTTGACTGGGTCATGTATTTTCTGTTATCGTATTTTAACAATTTATCAAAAATCTTATATTTAAGAGGCACGAAGATTATGAAAGGTAAAAATAAAACAAAGTCAGAAAAAAAACGCTCTCTGAGAGAGGAAAAAATCCTTGAAATCAAGAAAAAGTTGATCAGACAAAAAGAAGCCCTTCTCTCAGAGGCAGGAGATGCCTTGAATACACTACCTGATGAGACATTATTTCCTGAACTGGGAGATCAAGCATCAGCAGAGATAGACAGAAATTTTATGCTCAGGCTTAAAGGAAGGGAAAGACAACTCCTAAAGAAAATAGACGAGGCTATAGAGAAGATAGATAGCGGCACATACGGTATCTGCGAGGTGTGCGGCGAGGAGATAAATATAAAAAGACTTGAGGCAAGACCTGTGACCACTATGTGCATTGAATGCAAAACAGAACAAGAAGAAGAAGAGAAACTCAGAGAAAGATAAGAATTTACAATCTGTAATCCATTACATCGAATCGTTCTTTTAAAGCCTCCCCTAATATATTGAAACAAAATGCTGTGATTGCTATTGCAAGTCCCGGGAATATTACCATCCAAGGTGCAGTAAGAATATAAGCCCTGTTAGTGCTTATCATAGAACCCCATGTTGGAGTAGGTGGCTGCGCTCCAAGTCCAAGAAAACTCAAAGTTGCCTCTGTAAGAATAAATCCTCCGAGTTTTATTCCCATCATTACAAGACTCAGAGGGATACACAAAGGGGCAATATGCAGGACAAGTATTCTCAGATTACTGCATCCCATGGCCATGGCAGCGTCAACAAAAGGCATATTTTTAATTGTAAGCACATAACCTCTTATAAGTCTTGCAAATGATGCCCAGCCAACTGCTGATATGGCAATCATTACAGTGTAAATACCCGGAGGCAGAATTACAGATATAGCAATAGCAAGAAGCAGTGAAGGAAAAGATAAGATAAAGTCAACCATAGACATTAGCACAGTATCGAGCTTGCCTCCAAAATATCCTGCAAGAACACCGATACTAAAGCCAATTAAAGCAGATACAGACGCAGCAATAAATGCAACGCTTATAGACACCCTGCCTCCATAGATAACCCTCGAGAAAATATCTCTGCCTTTACTGTCAGTGCCAAATAAATGTTTTACTGATGGAGGTCTTTTTATGGCATCAAGGTCTATTTTATTAGGGTCAGGAATGTCTAAAAAAGATGACAACATAGACATAGCAAACAATAAACCCACTATCAAAAGCGGTAACAGCAATTTCAGCGATGTCCTATTCACTTTTTTCATGTAGCCTTATCCTCGGGTCAAGATAGTGATAAATTATATCTGTGATAAGATTTACAAACACAAAAACTACTGTGCCAAAAATTATGCATCCCATTATCACTGGATAGTCCCTTTTTATTATTCCATCCATGGTGAATCTCCCTATACCATCCCAACCAAATATTGTCTCGGTGACAACAGCACCATTCAGATAACTACCAAAATCAAGACCTATTATGGTGATAATTGGAATAATGGCATTCTTTAAGACATGGACAAAGCTTATCTTAATCAATGGCAACCCTTTTGCCCTTGCTGTATTTATATAAGGCATTTTCAGAATATCTAAAACCGCTGTCCTCGTAACTCTCGATAAAGTTGCCATAGCTGGAATTGATAATACAAAGGCAGGCAAGGCCAAAAACCTTATATCTCCTGTGCCTGATGGAGGGAATAACTTCAACTTGAGACTCAAAAATAGCATTATGATTATCGCACTCCAGAATACAGGAATGCTCAGGCTGGCAATTGAGACCATATTGATAAACCTGTCTATAAATCGACCTCGTTTATAAGCAGATATAAAGCCGAGAACAATACCCGATGGAACTGCAATAAACATAGAAGCAAATGCAAGTCTCATTGTATTGGGAAACTTCATGGCAATATCCGTGAGCACTTCCCTATTTGTGTAATAAGACCTTCCGAAATCTCCATGTGATAAGAGCTTGAGATAACCTATATACTGCCTTATAAAACCTTTATCCATGCCTATTTCTTTTCTTATGCCTTCAATTACATCAGGATTTGCACGTTCTCCAACAAGACCTAATACAGGATCACCCGGAAGGGCATTGAGAAGAAAAAACGCAAAGAGTGTTATCCCGAACAAAAGAGGAATCAAAAGAATAAGTCTTTTCAAGATATATTTAATCATCAGCAGATTTTACACTATTTTTATGCTACCTTTCTATTGCTACCTCAATGCCTTTATCCATTGTGTAAATTGGATAAACCTTATAGTCCTTTATCCATGGTTGTTTTATAAGAAAGTCTGTTCTGTGCCAGAAAGGCATCCATGGCATATCTTGGATAATAAGATCTTCTGCCATCTTATAAAAATTATTTCTATCATTTTCATTAATGGAATTTTGTCCTCTCTCTATTAAGGTATCCACCTCTTTGTTTATATATCTCGTCCGGTTGCCTGCAGGTCCAATATTAGATGAATGAAACAATGGAAAAAGAAAATTCTCAGGGTCAGGATAATCAGCCCACCAGCTAAGCCAGAACATGTCTGGTTCTCCTTTGTTCACTGCATCTTTGTACGCACTCCATTCCAGTTGTTTTATATTCACATTTATTCCAACTTCTGAAATATACGCCTGTATTATCTCTGCAAGGTCTATAACATCCTGATCAGCAGTAACATACATGTTTACCTTTACCCCTGATAAGCCTTCCCTTCTAATTATTTCTTTAGATATCTCAGGATTATAATTGACACCTGCTTTTACATCCCATTTTCTCAACAAATCAGGGACAGGACCTGCTGCAAGTCTTCCCCTTCCCTCATAAAATGTTTCGAGAATTTTTTCCCTGTCTATTGCATAAAAAACTGCCTTCCTGAGATTCAGATTGTTAAAAGGAGGTCTCGATAAATTCATGCCTAAATAATAGGTATTAAGTCCTTTGAGTGACATTATGTATTTATTCCATTTTTTATTATTCTTAAATTTAGAATAAGCAGAGCCAGGAAGGGAAATTACATCAATATTTCCAAGCTCAAATTCAGTAATAGTGGTAAGGTCCTCAGGAATAATTTTATAAACTATGCCTCTAACCCTTGCTTTTTTATCAAAATAATCTTCATTTTTTTCAAGTACTAATTCTCTATTAGGAAGCCAGTTTTTTAAAGTAAATGGACCTGTGCCTGAGGGATGGCTCGCAAAATCATTTCCCCATTTTTCAGCTTCTTCTTTCGGGATAACATAGGCAGGTGTCATAGTGAGCATGCTTAAAAACGGTGAAAATGGCATTCTGAGTTTAATCTCAAATGTATAGTCATCAGCGACTTTAAAGCCTTTAACCTCTTTTGCCTGCCCCTTCTGAAACTCCTTTGCCCCTTCAACCTTATCAAAGACCCAGGTATTTGGAGACTTTGTCTTTAACTCTAAAATCCTTTCAAACGAATATTTAAAGTCCTGTGCCTTGACTTCACGGCCATTTGAGAATCTTACTCCTTTTTTGAGAAAAAACTTATATCTCAAGCCATTCCTTGATATTTCCCATCTCTTCGCAATATCAGGAGATACCTCAAACCTATCATTTAATCTTACAAGTCCATTAAAAAGCTTTGCTGCAATTGATGCACTTGAGACATCAACAATCAAGGCAGGGTCAAGGGTTGTGGGATTTGTGTTGAGTCTGTAATAAATATAGCCTTCAAGGCGATCTGAGGATGTGCATGAAAAAAGAAATAAAATTACAGCCAATAAACAAAATAGGTGATGAGCAAATAATCTATCCATTCTACCCATCACCTATAATAGCAAATACTTTAGAATCTCAGAAATGCTCCTATTCCTCCTGCATCCATCAGCTTCTTGCTCTCTGATACAACCTCAATCAGTGCACTCTGCTGGATTGCCTTTTCGCCTGCTAAATCAACCATATAATCAACAGCTTCCATCTTGCCTTTGCAGAATGGACATGAATCAATCTTCTGCACGCTCATATAACCACATGCACTACAATTATATCCATTCGCCTTATAATCCTTAACAAAAACAAGTTTCATTACCCTCTGTTCCTGAAGTGCATTTATTACATTGTCCAATCCAAGCACAGCATTTTCACTCTTCATAGCTTTTGAAATAAGTCTCTCTACTGTCTCTTCTTCTTTCTTTTTTTCATATGCAGAAATAACAGGCTCGACTTTTCTTAACACCTCATCATTTTTTGCAAACATCTCAATCCTGACTGTGCCTATAACCTTATCCAGAACTGTTTTATGGAGCATCCCCTTCACCATAGAAACAGCCTCTTCAGAGCCGCCGATTACCAATCTTCCGATGTATTCACCGCTGATAAATGCATCTACTTTTTCTACTACATCTTTAAGATGCATACCAATATGGTAATCTATATGCCTTTCATAATGATTCTGGGAAAGGGCAAACCATCCACCTTTTTTGTGTTTTCCTGGTATATCAGGTGTATGGACCTCACCATATTCTACGATTTCTCCAAGATGGACAATGAATATCCTTGCAGATTCCTTATCAACAAGTAGAACTGCAAATCTCTGATAGTTATCAAGAATATCCATCAAAGGCTTTGTATATGGTGTCTTATCAATAATGAGTTCATTCTTTACAGGGACATTCATATTATATTCCTTCCAGAAGGATGTGGCAGTTGAGCTGATAAGTGCCAGTCCCTTTTTGAAGATCCTCTTATTTGAGGTAACATACTTTTCTATCTTTTCAAGATCATCCTTTACTACTTTATACACTGCCTTGTCCAGAGAATCCATGGTATTCTTCATCATGTTTTTGAAATGCACCATATAATCGCCCTTTGGATTAAACATAGGGTCTACATTAAGATAAAGACTTACAAAATATCCTCCTTCCATCGATGCAATTTCCTTTAGTTCTCTCCTGTCAAGCATAGTATCCTCCTTGAGGCATAAGGGAACTGCGTCCTCCTTATGAAATCCCTCTGTTTTCATTAGTTTCAATATTCCGGAATATCTCCACAACCGATACAAAGATTGCCAGCACTAATGGTCCCATTACAAGCCCGATTAACCCAAACAGCTTGATTCCTCCAAGCACACTAAAAAATATGGCAAGGATCGGCATCTTTGTCCTTCCGCCGATTATGATAGGCTTTAAAACATTATCTATTAAGCTTATTCCAAAGACTCCAATAATTGCAAGGGCAATGCCCTTTAATACTGCACCATGGAGGAATAGATATACAGTGGCAGGTCCCCATATAGCAAATGCACCGATCAGTGGTATGAATGAAGCAATAGAGGTTGCCATTCCCCATACAACAGGGGAAGGAATTTCGAGTATATAAAAGGTAAGCCCTGCTATGAGTCCCTGCACGATAGCAACAACAACACCTCCATAAACAGTTGATATTATAATATCTCTGATTTGAGTAGCCAGTCTGTCTTTTTGCTCTTCTGAAAATGGCATGTAATCCCGAATCTTCTTCAAGAATTCAGTACCATCTTTAAGGAGAAAGAATATGGCAAATGCCATAAAAATAAAGTTTAATGCCACTGTAACCACATCCCCCATCCCCTTAGTAATCCTTCCAATGAGATCCTTTCCCAGGTTTGAGATGCCATCTATGATTGCCTTATCCATCTCTGCTTCTGTGATATTAAACAAAGATGTAATCCTATCCACCATAGCCTTCATAACTGGATGCCCAAGTGCACTCTGAAGTGTCTCAAACCTTCCGCCTTCCATATAATCAGATATATGTTTCAATTCTTTTACAAGTAAAATGGATAAATAAGAAAATGGTCCGAGAATAATAATCAATATAATGCCGAGGGTGATAAAAGATGCAACTGCCCGCAATTTTATATACCTAAGCAAAAAGGCATAGACAGGATAAAAAACCAGTGAAAGGACAATAGCCCATGCTATTGGAGATAAAAATGGCTTGAGTATCAGATAACTCAAATAACCCAGCACTCCTACAAAAAATGTCAATGTTATAAAATAAAATCTATTAACTGCCATAGCACTCCATTAGCCCTTTGCCTGTTTTATAAATGCCTCAAATATGCCTAATGAAAGTTTATCATAAAACATCCGTTCTGGATGCCATTGGACACAAATAAAAAATGGATAAGCCGTTTTATAAAACCCCTCTATTATCCCATCCTCTGATATTGCAAAGGTCTCAAAACCATCTGCAAGTCTTTTGACTGCCTGATGATGAAAAGAATTGATAAATTGGGGATTGGAGATTGCAAATTGAGAAATATTTAAAATAGAAAAAAATGTCTCATCAATCTTTATTTTATGCTGTCCTGCCTTATGACTAATAGCCCCCTTCATCTGCATCTCTATATCCTGATAAAGACTACCTCCAAAAGCTATATTTACAAGCTGCATCCCATAACATATAGCTAAAATAGGCTTCTGCCGTTTCACTATCTCTCTTAAAAGAGCAATCTCGAAATCACTTCTTTGTTTTTTTACAAATTTTAGTTTTTCGGGAGGCACCAAAATATCTTCGCCATAATATTCAGGCAAAATGTCATCTCCTCCTGACAATAATAGCCCATCGATAACATCTGCAATCCAGCCAATATTATCAACTATAGGTGCCAAAATCAGAGGCATGCCGCCTGACTTATCAACAGATGAGATATAATCATGCTTGAGTTTATAAGTATTTTCATCCATGTCAGCAGTTATGCCGATAATAGGCTTCATAGTAAAACACCTCTAACTTGTCATTCTGATCGCAGCAAAGAATCCCGTCTTTTAAGATTGCAGACATAGTTACAAATAGAGTGAGGGATTTGAATCTCTGAGTTCCCTTGCTTTGCTCGAGACCGCTTTGCTTCTCGCAACGGAGACTCAAAAAGTCGCAGACTTTCTGAGGTGCAAATAACATCATCGGTATCATATTTTTATCTATATAATCCTTCCAGAAAGGTCTCCTGTAAATTCTCCTTCTCTCAGTGCCATTGTCCCATTAACAAAAACATATGCAATGCCTTCTGACATTTTAAATGGCTCCCTGTATGTTGACCTATCAATAATTCTTTCATAATCAAATACTGTAATATCAGCATAAAAACCCTCTTTTATAAGTCCCCGTTTTTTAAGTCCAAAGGTTGTAGCAGATAGATATGTCATTTTTCTTATAGCCTCTGAAAGAGACATTAAACCCTCATCCCTCACATATTTACTTATGAATTTGGGAAAACTACCAAATGCCCTTGGATGCGGCTTTCCTGTGAATGTAGGACCAGAAAAACTTCTGACAGAACTATCTGAACCTACCATTACATAAGGAAGAGATAAGAATTTTTTCAGATTATCCTCATTCATCGAAAAAAATATTGCACCTACCCTTGCCCTCTCATCTATAAGTATGTCAATAAGGACATCCACAGGCAGTTTGCACAGTTTAACAGAAATATCAAAAATGCTCTCTCCTTCCATCCATTTATTTTTAGACTTTGTAACAGACGAAATATAAATCCCTTTCCAGTAATCTTCACTCTTATATCCAATTTCAGCCTTGATTTTTTTTAAATCATCTGAGTCTTTAAGTCTTCTCAACTCCTCCTCTACCCCGCCATCATATACCCACGAAGGCAGAATTGTATCAAGGTCAGTGCTGGCTGCAGTATAAGGGTATCTGTCACATGTCAAACTTACACCTTCATCTCTTGCTTTTTCAATTAGTTTTATAACATTATCAATCTTCCACCAATTCCTTTCACCTGCTGTCTTTATATGTGAGATATGGACATGCGCACTTGCTTCTTTTCCTATTCTTACAACCTCATCAATAGCCTCAATTAGTTCATCACTCTCACTCCTCATGTGCGAGGCATAGATATACGAGGAGCGAGATGAAGATTTATCCACATGGGAGTTTAAGGGGCCTTGCCCCTCAAAAGTCTTGCATAATTCAATCAATTCTTCAGTAGTAGAATAAACACCAGGGGGATAGATTAACCCCGTCGAGATACCCTTTGCACCATGCCCTAAAGCCTCTACCAAGAGTCTTTTCATCTCTTCCATCTCGTGCTTATCAGGGGCTATATCTCTATATCCGATTATAGATGCTCGTATATTTCCATGCCCACATAATGTTGCAAAATTTATTGCAATGCCCTTATTTTTCAGAATGCTGAAATATTCTCCAAAAGTTGACCATCTCTCTTTTATCCCGAGTTCTTTGAGGTCAATTTCCCTGTGTTCAAATGCCTCTCCAAAGAGAGGTGCAGCAGAAAGTCCGCAATTGCCATTTACCTCTGTTGTAACTCCTTGAGAAAGTTTACCCTCTGCCCTTCCATCAGCAAGAAGAGTAAATTCAGAATGGGCATGTGTATCAATAAATCCAGGAGATATAATGAGTCCCTTTGCATCAATAAATTCTCTTGCAGATATATCCTCATTGCCTATATAAACTATTCTGTCGCTACTTATTCCGACATTTGTCTCGATAGGTTCTGAACCACTGCCATCAAAAACCGTCCCATTTTTTATAAGATAATCAAGCATTACAAAACCCCTTTCTACTACATTTTAACACTTTACCACAGAGTTCATTTCCTTGACAAAATTTTGACTTAATCGTTATAGTAACTAACTTAAACACTATTTTCGCAGTTTTTTCCTTTTTGACTTATGAAGGTAATAATTTCAGAGATCCCTGATGAGGGATTGGAACTTGAATTAACAGAAAAGATTTCCTCTGATGAATCTATTAAGATAGTGGCGCCTGTAAAGGCTTCCTTAAAGATTGATAAAAAGGGGTCAGAGGTTATCATAACAGGCAGAGCAAAAGGCACTGTTGAGCTTCAGTGCAGCAGATGCTTGAAAGCATTTGATATGGATATAGACTCTGCCATAAATGTTGTATATCATCCTGCTTCAGAAATTAACAAGGAAGAACACTATGAACTTAAAGGTGATGAACTTGACACAGGATTTTATAAAAATGATACTCTCGATACCGAGGATTTATTAAAAGAACAATTAGTTTTAAATATACCTATGAAGCCGCTTTGCTCAAATGATTGCAAAGGATTATGTCCAAAATGTGGTGCTAATTTGAATATAACTCAGTGCAACTGTCTAACATCAGAGGTAGATTCACGGCTGGCAGTGCTTAAGCAATTATTAAATAAAAAAGAGGTAAATTAGAATAAGCTAAAAAATTAAAAATTTGGGTAAGGAACAAATTTCCTTTACACCATGAAAGGAGTAAACAATGGCTAATCCAACGCATCGCCATTCAAGATCAAGGAGAGACAAAAGAAGGGCAAACTGGAAGGGACAAATCCCAAACCTTGTGGAGTGTCCTGATTGTAAGGAATTAAAAATTCCACACAGGGTGTGCGCTCATTGCGGCTCTTATAATGGCAAAAAGATTCTTGAGGTAGTATCAAAAGAATTATGAGGATCGCCCTCGATGCAATGGGTGGAGACTTTGCACCCGATGTAACAATAGCAGGGGCATTAGAGGCAGTAAGTGAGTATGATGATATTCATGTGATACTCACAGGAGACAGACAGAAAATAACCGCATCTCTTCAGAACTGGCGATACCCCACTGAAAAAATATCCATTTATCATGCATCAGAGGTTGTCGAGATGCATGAATCGCCTTCCTTTGCACTCAGAAGAAAAAAGGATTCATCTATACGAAAGGCAGTGGATCTGGTAAAAAATCATGATGCAGATGCTGCAGTAAGTGCCGGGCATTCAGGTGTTGCAATGGCAACCGCCTTGTTTGTACTCGGAAAACTACCTAATGTTGACAGACCCGCAATAGCAACTATAATGCCATCATTAGCAGGACACTTTCTTCTCATAGATGCCGGGGCAAATGTTGACTGCAAACCTGAGAATCTTCTTGAATTTGCTTATATGGGAAATGCCTATTATAGAGCTATCTTTAACATAGAGTCTCCAAGAATTGCCTTGCTAAGTATCGGAGAAGAGGATACCAAAGGTAATGAGTTGACAAAAGAGACATTCAAGCTTTTAAAAAACTCCAACCTGAATTTTATAGGCAATATAGAAGGGAAAGACATATTTTCAGGAAATGCAGATGTAATAGTCTGCGATGGTTTTATAGGGAATATTGTATTAAAGGTAAGCGAAGGACTTGCTGAAACCATAATGAAGATGCTAAAACACGAAATTGCAAATGTAACTACAGGCAAACTTGGCTATATGATGATAAAGCCTGCTATAAAGAATTTCAAAAAAAGAACAGACTACTCCGAATACGGTGGGGCACCTCTTCTGGGCATAAATGGTACATGCATCATTAGCCATGGCCGTTCTTCTGCAAGGGCTATAAAGAATGCTATACGCGTTGCATCTGATATGGCAAGAAAAAAAGTGCACGAAATTATTGCAAATGAATTAAAAGGACAAAACCACTTTAATTCAGCAGTAAAAATTGAATTTAATTCTAACAAGGAGTTTGAGGGACAAAGCCCCTCAAAGGATGTATCGTATGTTAAGGGCTAAGATTATCGCTACAGGCTCTTATACCCCTGAAAGAAAACTTACGAATTTTGATTTAGAAAAAATAGTCGATACTTCAGATGAATGGATTACTGAGAGAACAGGCATCAAGGAAAGACGAATAGCAAACGAAAAACAGTCAACATCCGATCTGGCATATGAAGCATCAAAAGCAGCACTCAGACAAGCAGGTCTTAAGGCAAAGGATATCGACCTCATTATAGTTGCCACTGTAACAGGAGATATGCCTGTTCCATCCACTGCATGCCTACTTCAAAACCTTTTGGATGCAAAAAAGGCTGCTGCCTTTGATATTAACGCTGCATGTTCTGGTTTTATATATGGACTATCTATTGCTGACAGCTTTATAAGATCAGGCACATACAAAAAAATTTTACTTGTAGGAGCAGAAACACTCTCGAAATTTACAGACTGGGAAGATAGAACAACATGCGTTCTTTTCGGAGATGGTGCAGGAGCAGTCATCATCGAAGCAGCGAATGGAGAAAATGGCATCATTTCTACAGAAATGCATTCTGATGGCAGCCTCTGGGAACTCTTAAATCTTCCAGGGGGTGGCTCAAAGAATCCACCGTCAAAGGAAACCCTTAATAAAAGACTCCATTTTTTAAAAATGAAAGGGAATGAAACATTCAAGGTTGCGGTCAGAACCCTTGAAAGCCTTGTAGTCGATACATTAAAAAAGAATAACCTGAAATCTTCACAACTCTCAGCACTTATACCACATCAGGCAAATCTCAGGATAATTCAGGCAACAGCAAACAGGCTTGGACTTTCAATGGATAAGGTCGTTGTTAATCTTGATAGATATGGCAATACATCTGCAGCTTCAATTCCTATTGCACTGGATGAAGCAGTTCGCATAGGAAGGATTCGACATGGTGATTATGTATTGCTTGAGGCATTTGGCGGTGGACTTACATGGGCATCAGCCCTTATAAAGTGGTGAAAATTCTTACTTCTTTTCTATCCACCTCACTGGAAAAATCAATTTGAATCTTGTACCCTTGCCAACTTCGCTTTGTACCTTTATCTCTCCGAGATGCTCTGAAACTATCTGCTTTACCAATGGAAGGCCAATACCAAATCTAAATATCTTTGTACTAAAAAATGGGTCAAATATTTTTTCTATATCTTCTGTTGGGATACCAGAACCTGTATCGGAAATAGAAAGTATAATCCTTTCGTTATCCCCATCAGTTGTAACTGTTATCATTCCACCTGCAGGAGTTGCTTCTATAGCGTTCCTTATAATGTGAAAAATAGCCGTCCTCAACAGATTTTTCTGAGTATTTATCTTGAGAGGATGATCTGAAAGATTTACAGAAAGCCTTATACCTTTTTCATCTGCCTCTTTTTCAACAACAGATATAACGCTTTTTACAATCTCGTTAATATCCTCATATCTGAACATTGACTGCTTGCTTTTTAAGAGGGCGTCAAAATCTTTGACTATAGATTCCAATTTTTCAGATTCATCAATAACATCTCTAAGATTCTCGCCAAGCCTTTCAGGAACATCTTCTTTTTCGAGTATTCTCTTACATGTCCAACCTATTACAGCAGCAGGGTTCCTCACCTTGTCAGCAACAGTCAGAGCCATCAAGCTCATCGTCCTTTCAGCCACCATTGTCTCTAATTCCTGATTCAATTCAGTCAGATCTGCATTAATCGCCTCGATTCTCTTTTTATCACCTGATATTTTCAGATAAGTTGTATATGCCCTAAAAAAGAATAAGCTTACTGAACCTATAACAATAAAGGTAAATGTGTTAAGGCTACCGCTGTACGGCTCAATATATCTCCAAATATGTTCGTATCCCATAGGGACAAGGATACGCTGCAAAATATGTCCCATGGATCTGGAAAGAGAAAAGACAACATATGCTGAAGAAAGCCATAGTATATAATTCCACAAGGTATTATCTCTATCAGTTCTATAGAGCTTTAAAGCTGTAGAAAAAGCGAGTATGGAGATAACCATTGTTATAAATGAACCTATTGTATCTATAAGAATCATAGGTAGTAATGGCAAAATAACAGATGCAGAAGACAGATCCTTTTCTTTCTTTAAATGCTCTCTGAGTCCTATAAAAAACAACATCATTGCAGGAACAAACCATATATGGTCAGTTTTCGTTATATAGTAGAGATATTCCTTGCCATCGAGCATTATCATTCTTCTGAAATAGTCCCAGCCCTCCTTACTTCCGATTATATGGGAAGGTTCAATCCAGAATTCTATTATATGTCCAATAAATGTATCGACATTCCACAGAATAAAAAATATTTCTGAAATAAGTATATATTTCCAACCTTTTTCACTATACAAATCATAATGGACAATAACCCATATAATGAATATACAAGAGGCAATAAAGAATATATGCCCCATTTGATGTAAATAGATTTCAGGATAAGAGTGGGGGACAAATGCCAATGCATTTGTAGGAATTAAGGACAAGAAAAACCCCAAAATAAAGATTTTCATAAGCCTTGCTTATCTGACTTCTTTGCCCTTTTTCTTTTATAGTCCATAATATGCCATATCCTGAAGATCCTTTCAAGTTTGTCCCTGTATGCCATAGCAATAAAAACAACTACCAGTGCGATTCCAACAAGAATAAAAAATCTGCCGTACTGATGATGCCTTATATAATTCCCCCCGAGTGTAAGAAGGATGGTACCGAAAAGTCTTCCCGCGCCTCCTATCACAAGAAATTCCATTGTAGAAAGATGACCCAAACCAAGTATGTAGCATAAATAATCCTTTGGAAAGCCGGGAATTAAGAAAAGGAGAAAAACAAGGAATGCCCCTTTGTGATGAAGGAGATAGTCAAATCTGCTCATTATAGCCTTATCAACAAATCTTTCTACAAATGGCCTACCAAACGCCCTTGAAAGTGCAAAGGCTATATAAGAGCCTAATGTCAATCCTAATGTAGAGAGTATAACTCCAAGAAACGGGCCATAAAGAAAACCTCCTAAAAGTCCTGTAACTTCACCAGGTATTGGTGCAGCAACAACCTGTATAGCCTGAAGGAGTATAAATCCGATAAATGCAGCAGGACCAAGGGAATCAAGAAATTTTAGCAACCTTTCCTTGTTAAGGAAGAAGTGAATCAAACCTGTCTTATAGAAAATTAACGTTATCCCACCGACAATAAGTATAAGTATCAGAGGCTTAATCCATATATTGTTTCTATTACTATTTGACATCATCCCCCTAATCTGTTTTAGGAAAAATCACTATTTCCCCTCCAAAAACACTAATTTTATTGCTTTTCCATCTTCTCAAAAAGAGGTCTTATCAACTCTATTGGCAGAGGAAATATAATAGTAGAGTTCTTTTCTGTTGCTATTTCTGTGAGTGTCTGAAGGTATCTGAGTTGTAGTGTAGCAGGCTCTGATGAGATAATCTTGGCAGCATCTGCTAATTTCTGTGATGCCTGAAATTCACCTTCTGCATGTATTATCTTTGCCCTTCTTTCCCTCTCAGCCTCTGCCTGTTTTGCTATTGCCCTTAGCATCTCGGTTGGCAGGTCAACATTCTTGACCTCGACCGCTGTAACCTTAACACCCCATGGCTCTGTCTGGGTATCAATCACTTTCTGGAGTTCTGCATTGAGTTCATCTCTCTTTGTAAGAAGATCGTCAAGCTGACTCTGACCAAGAATGCTTCTGAGTGTGGTTTGTGCTATTTGAGATGTAGCATAATAAAAATCTTCGACCTCGGTAACCGCCTTGATAGGGTCTACAGGCCTAAAATAAACAACAGCATTAACTTTAACAGTAATATTGTCTTTTGTAATAATGTCCTGTGAAGGTACATCCATAGTAACTGTTCTCAAACTTACCTTAACCAGTTTATCAATAATAGGCCATATGATCACAAGTCCGGGACCCTTTACAGGAATAACCCTTCCAAGCCTAAAAACAACACCCCTTTCATATTCCTTTAAAATCTTGATTGCACTGGAGAGAAAATAGATTACAAGGAATACTATAAACAGAAATGACATAAACTGTGGTCCAAACATAACATCCTCCTCTCTGGGACATAAAGGAGAACTTTGTCTCCCTTATGAAATCCCCCTTGACTATTTTAACTAATTATACCATTTCAACAAGCCTTGGCTCATGTGTAAAAAAGATATAGCTTTTTGCTTTTATAGAAAAGAGTCTTTCAACTGCTTTTTTATAAGTACTCATCTGAAAGGAATATCTCTCCATCAACTCTGGTATTTCCTTTTCTGAAATCGGGTATGTCTTATAATCATATATATATGCAATCTTCTGTTTCCCCTTGATGCCCTCTGCCTGCCCCTTGCTTCTTGACTCACGGCATTCCCTGTGGACATTTCCTTTTTGCCTATTGCCTATAGCCTCTTGCATGTCTTTTATAATCAGTCTATCTATCCTTCCCTTATATATCCTATTTCCCATATCAAGAATAAATGGAAGTTCAACATAGGAATTTTCCACCGGGAGTATGATATCTTTCAAATAACCTGACGCATCAAGTTTCCTTAAGTCAGATAATATAATATCCCTCATCCTATCCTCATCTGCATTAGACAGCACCTCATTTTTAAGCACAGCCATGACTTTATCCTCAAGACCATCCATTGTAATATAACCATTCGATAATCCTTCGAACACCCGATGAAATGCCCTTCCAAGTATAATCCAATCATCACCGTGTTTTTTCCTTATCTCATCTATTTCTTCAGTAACATCAAGCCATATAGGTGATGGTTTATAATCCAGAGGCTGGATAAATACCATCTCGTTATTCGGTAATGAACAACTTAAAGGTCGTAATGAGTCATTTTGACTGCCTGCTACAGGTGACTGATCGCTGTCTTTAATGCTAACTACTTTATTAATCTTAAACGGCAGTCCTGCTGTGGAGTCTACATCATTGAGGTTAAATGAATCTGCAATATATGCAAGCTTTCCAGAAGGTGATTTGTTTTTAGAACCATTCCATACACCTGACATACAGAGATAATCCATTGCCCTTGTCACAGCAACATAAAACAGCCTTTTTTCTTCATCTTGAAGTCTTTCTTTGTGTCTTTGAAAAATAGGTATTTTTTTTCTTATATTAGAATCGTCTTCATAAGCTATAATAATATTGCCTTCGTCTTCATCCATTACTATGCTGCTCGAACTCTTTGCTGTACTATCTTCATCAAGACATGGCAGAAATACCATTGGAAATTGCAGTCCTTTTGATGCATGTATTGTCATTATTTTCACGGCATTCATGCCTTCTGTATTAACATTAGCCTTTGCCTCATCAGAATTTCTTGATGCCCTTATCAGTTTCTCTCTTATCTCAAGACCTGCAAGCCCGTTATATTCGAATTCCTCCACAAGTCTTATAAATTTCTTCACATTCACATATCGCTGTCTCTCGTAAAAATAGCTCCATGCCCCAGTCTCTGAAAGTATATCCTCAAGCAGCATTGCATACGGTGTCTTTTCAGCCATTTGGAGCCATTTGTCAAGCAATGTGATACAATGTTGAAGTGATAGGGTGTTAGGGTATTGTGAGGCATATTTTTTCAGTGACTCAAACAAATAGCCAATTGGCATATCATCAATAAATATATCTTTAACAACTTTCAGTAGGGTGTCATATCCTATAGAGAATAGGGGTGAGCGAAGAATGTTAAAAAGACTGTAGTCATCAAGTGGATCAATGAGAAAAAATAGAATGTCTCTCAGAATACATACCTCTGGTGAGTTATAAAATCCTATTCCTTTGACAACAACAAATGGGATGTCCTCTTTCCTCAGTGCATCCTCAAATATCGAAAGATGCGTCCTGCTTCTCAAAAGTATTGCCATATCTCCATAGTTACAGATTCTTTGTCCATCAGACTCGTAAATTCTATAGTTTCCTGAAAGATTCCTAATATTTTTTGCAATGATTGCAGCCTCTGCCCTTCTGTTGTCTTTTGTCCTGCCAATGCTGTCTAAAAGTATGAGTTCGACTTTTCCTTCTCCTTTTCTTGTTGCATCAAAAGCTGAGTACTCAACCTTATAGTCATCATAAAGTCCTTTTGGCATAATTCGTTCAAAGAGTATATTCACAAAATTAACAATAGCTGGCAGACTACGATAGTTCTCCTTTATCTCTACAAAATGGTATTCATCTCTAAGCCATTCTGTGAGCCTCTTTTTAGCATTCTTAAATATGCTGACATTTGCCCCCCTGAACGAATAAATAGATTGTTTGTCATCTCCAACAAGAAATATGGTCGGATTAACCCCTGTTTCTCTTTTTGCACCTGCTCCAGAACGCCATTCCTCTGTGAGTTTATCGATTATCTTCCATTGCAAAGTGCTTGTGTCCTGAAATTCGTCAACAAGTATATGATCAGTATGCTCATCAAAGGAATAAAGGACATTCTGCCATTCAGGATTTTTTGATATCGCCTCATATGCCATGATCTCAAGGTCATTATAGTCAAGACAATGCCTTTGTATTTTCTTGTTTTTGTATTTTTGCAAACATCTCGAATATATAGACATGATCCTTTCAAAATATTCCTGATTACTGATTGATGACTGTTGTCCGTTAAGTGCCAATTCTATACCAGGCCTTTTGTTATGGACTTCACCAAGTATGCTATAAAGCTTGTTCCATCCCCTAATGCCGCTGTCTTTTATTGCTTCATAAAATACTCTTTCACCAGAAGCACTATCCTCAATAAGACATTCATATACTGCCTCATTCCAGAGAATATCTGCGTTGAAACTATCCATAACCTTCAGTGAAGGGTCCATACCAAGATCAAGGGAAAATCTCTTTAAGAGTTTCAAACAGAATGAATGAATAGTTGATATTCGCATCATTGGCATTTTTCCTCTGACCTTCTCAAAAAGTTCGATGTCCTCTTTTTTAAGAATATTAAGTATCCTTTCCTTCATCTCTGCAGCAGCCTTTTCTGTGAATGTTATTGCAAGTATGCGCTCTACATCTGATCCATTTTTAAGAAGCTCAATATATCTTCGTGCAAGCTTCTCTGTCTTGCCTGAACCAGCGGGTGCTGAAATCATTACACTCTTCGATATGTCGAGATAGTCCTCTGTCACTCTATTCTTCCTTCCTGCTTTAATTTTGCAATAATTGCATTTATCTTGGGTAATGCCTCCATCGCTGCCTTTTCACCCTCAAGTATAGCCTCATGCCTCTTGTTGAAATCAGCAGAGCCTATATAGCCTACCTTTGGTTTTATCACAACATCAGCCTTTGAAAGCTGAACATTCGATATCCTGGAATACATAATGCTTATTGACTGTAATATAGTCTCAATAGTGCTTTCAGGTTGTATATTAGCTATATCTGCCGAGATATCTACAGCAATAACAATATCGGCACCCATCCTTCTTGCTGCATCTACTGCTACAGGACTTACAACACCTCCATCCACATACATCTGTCCTGTGATCTTTACAGGTCTAAATATACCGGGAATTGAACAACTTGCCCGTACAGCCTTGCCTGTATTACCTGTGCCAAAAACAACCTCCTGTCCGTTCTGAATATTCGTTGCAACAGCATAAAATGGTATTCGCATCTTTTCCATAGGGGTATTTCTTACTGCTCTGTTAATATAGTTTTCAAGCAATTCCCCTTTAATAAAGCCGTTATCAGGTATCGAGATATCTGCGATATCTCCCTTTTCTATAGAAATAGCCATTTTCTGAAGTTGAAATGAGTCATAGCCGTATGCATAAAGGCTTCCCACAAAACTACCTGCGCTCGTTCCTACTACCATATGAATAGGAATTCTATTAGACTCCAGAACCTTAAGGACACCAATATGAGCAAATCCCTTTGATGCACCAGCTCCAAGGACAAGTGCTACTTTTGCAGGTTTTTGAGGTGGCTGCACCATTTCACTTGGCGCACAAGACACAAAAATAAAAATACAGATAAGATAGGATATAAATCTCTTCTTCATATCTTCTTTCCCTCCTTACTTCTGCATATATGGACAAAATGCATATTCATGGCAACTCCAACAAATATAATCATTTAAAGGTCTTGCCTCAAAATTACCTTTCCTCATGTTCTCTACCGCTTCCTCAAGAAACCTCAATGCCGCAATTATGTAATCATCAAGTTCACTTTCTTTTTTTCCTGAACTTTGAATTTCAAGCCTTGAACCTCGAGCTTTCCTTTTTGATGGACACCATTTAATGCTAATATCTTTCAAAGAATATATCCCAACCCTACTTACTCTATATCCTTGATTTTTCGCTATCGCAGCATAAAGAAACAACTGGAGATTCTCATTTCCCTCAAGTACCTGTTTGCAGTTAAGATTAAGAGTTCCTGTCTTATAATCTATTATCTGCACTGTATCCCCAATCTTGTCGAGCCTATCAATCTTACCTTTTAATCTCATACCTTTTATTGGTTCACCTACGATTGTCTTCTCAACTTCTGTGGATACATAACCATCTTCTCTTATCTCGAGTTCCTTTTCATATATTTCAGGGAGTATCTCCATGAATGTATCATTTATTATCGTCTTCCAGTATGCATCAATCCTCATATCTCTCATAGATGTCTCTATTGCTGCCTCAGCTCGTTTCTGGAAATCATCAAAACTATCAAATGGTTCCTTTATAATCTTCTCCATTATCCTGTGTATTATTGTACCTATAGTATTTGCCTCAAGCTCATATTCCTTGACATCCATAGGTTTGAGTTTCAATACCCTCTCTATGAAAAACCTTCTTGGACACATCCTGTAAGAATCTATGTCTGTCACCTTAATAAATTCAGAAGGTTTAAAAATAGCGGCTGATGACTGTGTCTTAATCTCGGATATATTTTCAGAAAATGACTTATAACCCTGTTTTATGAGGTATTCTTCTTTAGAAAAGATACCGGGAATTTTTCCTTTTACTTCTTCGCCAGAATATAGAAATGATGAAGGAAGAAACATGTCTTCTCCTTCCATTAATGGATACGAGAGATGCAAATTTTTCGAAGACCTTATAACATTGTAAAAACAAAAAGTCTGCATCTCTATATATTTATCGAGGTGCAAGAATCCAAGCCTTCTCTTGACATTGTCAGGTAGTAAATAATCAGGACCCATTCTGAGAGGCATGTCCTTATCTGTCAGCCCGCCAAGAAAAATGTATTCTGCTGATAATCCGTGTATTTCTGATAAATCCATTATCCTTACTCCTGTCCCCTCTGTTTCTATATGTATCGAATTAAGGAGATGGCTGAATATGTCTATAAATTCATTCAGTGTAATTGGCTGAGGATATAATGTGCTCAAAAAAGAAATCTGTTTCAGTAACTCAATGTTTAAATTGCGTAAATCTCTCACATTAGAATCAAGAACAGATGATAAAAAACCAAAATCATCTATAATATTTCTAATAAGATGAACATATGTATTAATATCAACTCCTTTTCTGCTATCTTCAAGAGGCTGGAGCTTTTCGAAAATCCACATCATATCTCTTTCTATTGCATCTTTTTCTTTTACAAGACTAATATCGAAATTCTCTGATCCGTCCTTTACAAAATTAAGCCACATTTCTTTTCCTGAAATAATTCCTGATTCTATAGAAAGGGTTGCTGCCCATTTCCTGATATTATCAGGGATTCGGGTAAAATATATGGATGATAAAAACTGCGAAAACTTCAGCCTTGGATAGCCCTCTGCCACTGATACTAAAAGTGACAAAAAATCAAGAAAAGGCCTCATTCGTCCAAGTATATTGCCTCTATAGATGTCATATGGGATGCCATAACGATGAAAGACCCTACCTATTATGGACGAATATTTACTCATAACAGGAAATGTAATAATTGCCTTTCTTAAATCTCTAAGTTTACCTGACAGATACAATGATTTTATATTCCTTGCTATTTCTTCCACTTCGTCTTCCATCCCCTGATATGCACTGTAAATAAGGGAATTGGGGGATGAAGAACCTGGAGAATCAGTATAAAATATTTCTTCAGTTTCAAAATTATCTTTCAAAAAGCCTACATATCCATCTATAAGTTTTCCAAACTGCTTGCTGTAAGGTATCCCAACAAATATCTTTTCAGAATATTGAATAAGTCTTTTTAATACATTTTTTTCTATGTTGGAAGGCTCATAAAATCCATCCAGAATCAGCAATGAGTTTTTAGTAGATAATTGTAGATTGCTTACATAATTCATAATATCTATTTCATCCACAAGTCCATTCTTTGTTATAAATAATTGATAATCTCTATATGACCTGATACCTTCATTTATGGTCTTTGTAACAGCTTCTGGTATGTTCAACTCATGCAATATATCTGTAAAGGTTTGTTCTATAATATCCACACTGCTATCAGGGTAAATACACTTAATGTCCCTTATGAAATCAGCAATCATTGATGAAAAGCCAATTCCTCTGCCACAAAGTATCGAGATGATAATCGGGATTAAAGAACTGTTCAATATCCTCCTGTTTCCATAGGCAGAATAGAGTTTCTTGCAGTATTGAACTATAGTTGCCATTTCTGGTGGGATATAGCATCTACTATCAACAAGTTGATGAAATATTTCACTTGCTTCTTTAACCTTTGCAGGTGTTGGTGATAAATAAAGAATATTTGAATAATCAATATTTATTCTGTGTTCTGTTTTTAATGCCTCTTTGAACAGCAATTCAGCAGTATTTGTATGTTCTCGAGATATATAGAAGATTTTTACCATAGGTGTGCAACCTTAAAATATTTTATTACCTCTACAATAGATAATGCAAACTGTTACTATCATAAGTTATAATTATGCAAATTACCTAATACATAGGAGGAAGCCGTGATAATAGGAAAACCATTTTTAACAGCCGAACAGATTCACGAAAAGGTCATTGAACTTGCTGACAGAATATCCCGCGACTATGCAGGAAAAGAAATTCTTGCGGTTGGCATTCTAAAAGGCTCTTTCATGTTCTTTGCTGACCTTGTTAGATCACTCAAAATCCCTGTTGTCATAGACTTTATCGTGGCATCCAGCTATCTCAAAACCACATCCACAGGAGAAGTAAAAATACACTATGAGATAAAGGAAGACATTGCAGGAAAGCATGTCCTTCTAATAGACGACATTATCGATACTGGCATATCGCTAAATTATATAAGAGAAAGGCTGCTCTTAAAAGAACCCGAAAGCCTCAAGATATGCATACTGCTTGATAAAAAAGAACGTCGCTCTGTTGATGTCCCTATTGATTACAAGGGTTTTGAAATTCCTAATCAATTCGTGGTTGGTTATGGCCTTGATTATGATAATAAATACCGTAATCTTCCTTATATAGCAATATTCAAAAAAGAGAGATAGTGTAGTCACAAATTAAATGGAGGATTCTATGTATAGACTGATGATAGAGACATCTTTTGCCTCAGCTCATCAATTAAGAGGCTACAAAGGCAAATGCGAAAACTTACATGGCCACAACTGGAAGGTGCAGGTATATGTGACAACAGAAAAATTAAATGAAATCGATATTGCCATAGATTTCCATGACCTTAAGAAATTGACAAATGATATCATATCCCAACTTGATCATAAATTCCTTAATGATGTGTTTCCGTTCACTGAGAGAAATCCATCATCAGAAAATATTGCCAGATGGATATTCGAGTCTCTGAAAAAAAAATCAACAGAATATAATATAACCGTTTCTGCTGTGACAGTATGGGAATCGGAAACCGCATCTGCAACATATTATGAGGAACTAAAATGAATACAGAGTTTGCTTTAAAACTTATGGAAATTGCATTAAAAATAGGTGCTGATGAGGCAGAGGTATATGTAAAGACATCAAAGAACCTCAGCGTTGAGGTCAAAGAGCAAAAAATAGACACCCTCGAATCATCAATGACCACAGGTTATTGCATCAGAGTAATAAAAGATAATCGTCTCGGATTTTCGTACTCCACAAATCCTGACGAAATAGACATTGTTGCAAAAAATGCTATAGAGGCGGCAAAGCACTCAGAGCCTGACGATTATCTTGGATTGCCCTCAGCCATTCAACCTGCAGCAATCAGTCAGCCTTTGATCTTTGATAATAATATAGCCTCATTATCAGAAAAGGAGGCAATAAATCTCACACTCCTTATCGAGAGTTCTGCATTCAGCGAAGATAGCCGCATAAAAAAAATTAGAAAGGCTTCAGGGAGTTTCAGTATAAGTAACACTTATATTACAAATTCTAAAGGCATAAGTGCACACTATCAATCTACAGGATGCTCGGCTCAACTAATGGCAATTGCAGAGGAAGGCAGTGAAAGTCAGCTCGGATGGGATTATCAAGGAAGCAGATTTTTAAAGGATGTATCTTTTGAAGAGGTTGGCAGAACTGCAGCACATAGGGCAGCAAAACTACTCGGGGCACGGAAAATAAATTCTATTAAGGGATTTGTCCTTCTTGACAATGCAGTCTCCACAGAATTCCTTGGCATACTTTCATCAGCCCTATCGTCTGAATCTGTACAGAAAAGTAAATCAATGCTTGCAGGCAAAAAAGGCGAAGTAGTAATAAGCAACAGACTGAATATCATAGATAGTGGATTACTTGATAGAAAATTAGGCAGTAAACCATTCGATGACGAAGGTGTGCCAACCTCACACAAGATATTAATAGAAAAAGGTGTCTTAAATGGTTACCTTTATAATACTTATACTGCTAAAAAAGAAGGTATTGTATCCACTGGTAATGCTATTAGAGGCGGATTCACAGGTATTCCTACTATAGGCCCTACAAATCTCTATATTGAGTCTGCCTCAAAGGAATACACAAATGATCTTCATGGTCTCGTAAAAACAGTAAACAGAGGTCTTTATGTAATCGAAACAATGGGGATGCATACTGCAAACCCAATATCAGGAGAATTCTCTGTGGGTGCATCAGGATTGTGGATTGAAAATGGAGAGATAATGCATCCTGTAAAAGAGGCAGTAATTTCAGGTAATATCCTTGACCTATTTAAGAAAGTCGTCATGATTGGCGATGATATGCGATTCTATGGTAATATAGGCTCTCCAAGCCTTTTAATAGAACAAATTGATATAAGCGGCTAAAACTTTAAGGGGCAAAATCCCTTAAAAAAAATAAGTTAAGGTTGTGATGTTGAGAAAATTGAGATTGAGCTATAGGGTTTCACAAAATTAAAAAATTCCCTCTCACTTTTGGGGAGAGGGATAGTGTGAGGGGTAAACTGCTAAAAATAGGGTGAAAGGGAGATTTTTAGACATATAACTAATTGAAAATAAATGAAAATCTTGATAGGAGGGCAAACCTAAAAATGCTATGTCAAATAAATCAATAAAATCAATGGATTGCGAATTTCGTGAAACCCACATTGAGCTAATATAGGAGGTTTTTTATGGACTATTTTTTAACAGAAGAACAACAGATGATCCGTGATCTTGCAAGACAGATAGCAGAAGAAAAGGTCGTGCCTGTAAGGGCAGAACTGGACGAGAAGGGAGAATTTCCATGGGAAATAATGAAAGTGCTTGCCCAGTCTGACCTATTTGGGCTCTTCATACCTGAAGAATACGGAGGACTCGGCAAGGGATGCCTCGAACTCTGTCTCGCTGTTGAGGAACTTTCAAGGGCATGTGTAGGTGTATCCACAACATATGCTGCAAATGCCCTAGGTACATATCCAATACTACTTTTTGGCACAGATGAACAAAAAAAGAAATTTCTACCTGATATTGCAACAGGCAAAAGACTTGTAGCATTCGGATTAACAGAGGCAAATGCAGGAAGCGATGCAGGAGGAATCCAGACAACAGCAAGGCTTGACGGTAATGAATATGTCTTAAATGGTACAAAACAATGGATTACAAACGGCGGTGATGCAGAGATATACACCATAATCGCGATGACGGATAAAACAAAGGGCGCAAGAGGCGCATCTGCATTCATTGTCGAAAAAGGAACACCTGGCTTCACATTCGGAAAAAAAGAGAATAAAATGGGTATAAGGGCATCATCTACGAGGGAACTAATATTTGATAATTGTAGGATCCCCAAGGAAAATATACTTGGCAAAGAAGGCATGGGATTCATTGTTGCAATGAAGACCCTCGACCAATCAAGAACAGGAGTTGGCGCACAGGGATTAGGAGTTGCACAGGGTGCATTTGAAGAGGCTGTAAAATTTGCAAGGCAAAGACATCAGTTCGGCCATCCAATTATAAGCTTTCAGGCAGTGCAGCATATGCTCGCAGACATGGCAATAGAAATAGAGGCAGCAAGGGCTTTAATATATTCTGTCGCAAGATACATTGATAGCGGTGCAAAAGATATATCAAAACCGTCTGCAATTGCAAAAACATTTGGTACAGATATAGCCATGAAGGTAACCACAAATGCTGTGCAGGTTATGGGCGGATCGGGATATATGAAAGAATATCCTGTTGAGAAGATGATGAGAGATGCAAAAATCCTTCAGATATATGAAGGAACAAACCAGATACAGAGAAATGTCATTGGTCAAGAAATAATCAAAGAATCAGCAAGAAAAAAATAAGGCAAAAGACAGAATACCCTTTCGATATTCTGTCTTTTTTATAAATAGTTTTTTATTGAGACCATAACCCCAATCCCGACAACAACAGCTATCCATGCCAGAAGCACAGCTATGCTGATTTTACCCCATTTCTCCATTGATGGCGTAGAAACATATTCATCAGTAGTCTTGCCTGATTTATATGCAATGGCAAGGAGATAACCCACTACTGATAGTCCTGCAATAAATGTCAACAAAAACAAGGCAGTACTTCCATAATCCACATTTACCTTATAATCAAAAATAGAATAGTTAAAGCGGACGAGATATTTCATTCGCAAAGCCTCTCTTGTATATGCCATACTAAGAATAGTCAAAAATGCACCAAACATACTATATACAGCATACTTAATAGGATCTTTTTGGGCATTATAGAGAAGAATTAATAGCATAATACCAAATGCTACACCTATCAGAAACAATGGATTAGTGAAAAATTTGAATTCGATTGGCAGACTAAACAGCCACCAGAATCCAATACCTGCTTGAATTGCAGTAAATATAAATGCCATTTTTGCACCTGTTTTTCCAACCCAGTCAATATAATCCCTATCCTTATCACTTCTGTTTTTAAAATACCATGCGTAAAGCATAAGTAAGATGCCTGTCATCGCAAATGAAGGCACAATAAAATGTAGAAATCTTGATGCCTGAAATGCATGAAGTAGCATCCCTGTTGTGTCAATATTATTTCCTTTTATATACCACTCATACCACTTTTCAGGAAGAAGCAACTGATAACCAAGCACGTGCATTATAACACCCGAAAGTAAAAACAATATAAATGCTGCTACACCAAGAACTATCAGACCTTTTCCATCAGCCCCCCTCTTGAGGTAGAATACATATGTAAAACCATAAGCAGTCATCATTGCAAGGATAAAACCCATAACCCATGCAGCAGAAACAGTGTTGGAAACATACCAGAAAGGATCATATATAACCTGAACAAATAGTAGAGGTGCCACTCCTAAAAGTATTGCCATAGATGTACTTGCTGTCGTTGCCCTTATCATCGTATTGGAAAGACTCTTCCAGTATGAAGTACCTTTTATATACCCATAAAGCGATAAAGACAATGTTCCTATAACAAAATTTACAAATATTATGTGCAGGGCAAAGGTAATTACCATGAGCACCTGAAATAAAATGGGATAAAAGGGGATACCCATCGAATCCTGCAACGTCTTTATCATTGTACTTATCTCCATAATTTTCCTCCTTACTTACTGAGAGAAACAAGATAGGCTGCAAGCGCCTTTTTCTCTAAAGATGTGCCATGAAATGGCGGCATATAAGGAAATCCTGTGAGGGCATCCAGAAAACCCTCTGCACTTTCTATGTCCTTGAAACCCATTTTCTTTGCCATCTGTGGAAGCGGCCTGAGACCTTTATCCTCAAGTACATGACATTGCGAGCATTCTATCAATGCTATTATCTTACCTGCATGTAAAAGATTACTTTCATTCACTTCCCTTAAACCTTCAGGAACAAACGGAATTACTTTTAAAATTCCTTTTTCATTAATTATGGCAGCATCGGCTTTCACACCCTTTGCCTTTACATCGCTGCTTATTATCTGATTGGAATACATGTATGAAGATATTACATAAGGTTTTCTGAGAATCTCCCTTGTCCTTTCAGCAGACCATATACCCACAAAAAGAACAACAACAGCAATTATTGCAGGAACTGTTTTTATTGTGAGCGGTCTTATATGAGCATACATAAAATAAATCATCATGATTCCAACTGAAATAATCATGCCGTTTTTAAGCCCTTTAGGAACGACCATTTCAAGTATCGTGTGGCTGTTGTCAGGCAGCATTTTAAAGTACCATAGAGAAATAATACTACCTGCAACAAGACCTAATACCCCCCATCGTGATGCTGTCCTTACAGCCAGTCCTCTTGTTCCATCATCTTTAAGTCTCGATGCAGCAATAATAGCATAAACCGCACCAATACAAAACATAAGACTCGTCCTCATAAAGAGTTGCGGCCAATAAGTTTTATTAAAAAACCCATCAAAGAAATTTCCTGTCTCTACCCATTTGCCTGGGGTCAACATAAATGCAAGGATTCCTGTAATAACAACCATAGTTATCCAAGAGGCAATTACAAATATCCAGCCTATCTTCAGATGTGTCTTTCTATCAATTTTATTTAGGGTGTAATAATAAACAAATATTCCTACAACCTCGATTATAAAAAATACCCATTCAGTTGCCCATCCCCAGACATAATTGTGTATCAAACCTGATATGCCTCTTGGATTTGTAACAGTAGCAGCATACCATATACCAACTCCGCTCAAAGAACCAAAGACATATGCAAATATAAGCAAAAGAAGCGTATATTTTTTCACAAACTCCATGAGTTCAGGCTTATTTTCCCTGTATGCCTTTGTTTCCATATAAACATTAAACCACATAGAACTCACTGATAGATGAGATGGTAAGATATGGAATGTGGACATTATTCCTAATATAAGACCTGCACTTAAATTAGGCACTTCCCATATTGGATACATAAACAACCTCCTCTGGGCATAAGGGCAGCTCCGTCTCCCTTATGTGATCCCCCTAATTTCTATAGTTGAGTCACTCTTTATTTCATAAAAAACTGACTGCCAAAATATTCATGAGTCTTTCTTTGCTTGTATATCATCATCCTCCAGCATTCTGTACTTCATATCCTCTGCATCTTCGTATTGACCTTTTTTTACTGACCATATAAAAAGAAGCCATGCACCTATGCCAAGTGTTATGGATAAAAATACAAGAAAAGAGAGTGTCCACATAAGCTTTTTATACCTCCTGAATCCTACCTGCTCTCTTTATTCTCATAGAATTTCCCACAACAAAGAGGGAGCTTGCTGCCATTGCACCTGCGGCAATAATGGGATGCAAAATACCTAAAACTGCAAGAGGAATTGCAATTATGTTATAGAAGAATGCCCAGAATATATTCTGCTTTATAATGGAAAATGTCTTCTTCGACAGGTTCATAAAATAAAGAATAAGTCTAAGATCATTCCTCACCAGCACTGCATCCGCACTCTCCATTGCTATATCAGTTCCCCTGCCCATAGCAATGCCGACCATTGCCTCTGTTAATGCAGGGGCATCATTGATGCCATCTCCCACCATTATTATCTTATGCCCCTTGCTCTGCATATCGGTCACCAGTTCTTTCTTTGCAATAGGAGATGCCTCTGCTATTGCATAGTCAATACCAATCATTGATGCAATAGAGTTAGTGGTGATCCTGTTGTCACCACTTACAATGGATACCCTTATTTTTGCCTTTTTAAGTTTATTCACTACTTCTACGGCCTCATCTCTTATGACATCAGAAATCACAAAAAGCGCCCTCACTCTTCTATCCCATCCAATATAAATAACTATATCACCACTTTTTTCAAATTGCAAGGAAGCATCAATCAAGGATCGCGTTAAATCACTAAAACAATTGTTTTCATACATCAGTTCCCTGCTGCCAATAAATATTTTTTTGCTGCCTATTATCCCCTCAACACCCTTTCCGGGAAGTGTCTTAAATGCAAAGACATTGAAGAGGTCAAGACCCTTTGCAGATTCTGTGATTGCATGACCTATGCTGTGTTCTGATAATCTCTCTATGGAAGCAGCAAGGGAAAGGATATATTCTCTATCAAGATCTGTATCGAATACAATGACCTCCTTAAGCACAGGCCTTCCAAGTGTTATTGTACCTGTTTTGTCAAAAATGACATGATCTGACTGACTCGTGTTCTCTATGACCTCTCCCCCTCTGATTAGGATTCCCTTTGATGATGCCATAGTCGTAAAGATGAGAACAGCAAGAGGAGTTGCAAGCCCCAGACTGCATGGGCACGCGATAACAACAACAGAAATCCCAGCCATTAATGCATGCTGTGTAGATGCACCTTTAAGTATATAAGTTGCCACTGTAAAAAATGCGATTATCAATATAGTGGGTACGAATATCCCCACAACCCTGTCAGCAATGGTCTGTATCTGAGGCTTTCTCGCCTGAGCATCCTCCACTGCCTTTATGATGTTTGATAGCACAGTTTCTTTGCCTTTTTTTGTAACCTTGAAAACAAATGTACCATAAAGGTTCATACTACCACCAATGACCTCATAACCTACACTTTTATGAATAGGTTTTGACTCTCCTGTAATAATGGATTCATCTACCTCTGACTCTCCACTCACAATAATGCCATCAAGGGGAACCCTTTCTCCGGGTATGACCCGAATAAGATCTCCTTTATTGATTGATGTAACAGGAACTATCTCTGTGACTTCTGAGTCCTGACTCATGACTAATCGTGCCTCTTTAGGATTTAATTTTGATAGCCGATCAATGGTCTCTGATGCCCTCCCCTTTGCAGTGGTCTCTATGTATCTGCCTAAAAGGATCAGGGTTATTATCATAGCAGATGTATCAAAGTAAACCTTGCCTCCTATAAACATCTGGTATATGCTGTAAATAAATGCTGAACCTGAGCCTATAGTTATAAGGGAATCCATATTGAAATTGAGGTGTTGTAAGCCTTTAAAGGTATTTCTGATAAAAGGCATACCCGAGTAAAAAATAACAGGTATAGTAAGAAGCATCGCTATAATCTCAAAGATAAGCTTTGTCTTTGCATCTATTCCCTGGAAATAGCCTGCATAAAGGGCAGTGGTGTAGATCATTAATTGTGATGACAGAAATCCAGCAGTGCCAAATCTGATAAGAAGGTCTTTTGCCTCTGCCCTCTGCCTCTTGAATTGTTCTGACTCTGAATAAGGCCTCGGGTTGTAGCCGATAGAGATTATCCTTTTAATAATCCTGTCCAATCCGATAATATTTGGATCCCATCGTATTCTTGCCCTGTGGGTTGCGTAGTTTACACGGGCATACTTAATGCCCTCTGTCTTTGAAAGTATCTTCTCGTTCAGCCATACGCACGAGGCACAGCGAATATCATCAATATAAATATCTATTTCTTTCTGTATTCTGACTTCTGTCTTCTGTTCTCTGTCTTCAATATCCCTCACATGCTCTGCAAAGGGTTTAACATCAATCTCCTTCTCGAATAATGTCTTCGATATCCCTTTCTCGTTCCATTGCCTCTTTCTATAAAACTCGTCAAGCCCCTCACCGTGTATCAACCTGTATATGCCATGACATCCGTGACAGCAGAATACCCTCTTTTCACCGTCTATTTCATCATATACAGCTTCTCTTTCGGGAAATTCCAAAAGGCAGTGATTACATGTCGGCATAGAGACCTATACCTCTAAAGATAAAATATATACCCATGAGTATTATAACAATCCCACTGGCCCTGTATATCAATCCCCTAACCTTGTTGCTCAAATATGTAATGATAATCCCGAACAGCAGCAATGCTGGAACTGTACCGAGTCCAAAAGAAAGGGCAATCATTGAGCCTGAAAAAAAATTTCCTGTGCCAGCCGATGCTATAAATATAGAATAGGAGAGACCGCATGGAACCAATCCGATAAGCAATCCGAGGGCATAATAACGCCACAGAGATGCACCTTCAAGAACCATCTTTACTGCCTTTAAAATAATGTTGTTATATCTTTCTATAAAATTCGTTCCACCAATAATTCCTGTTATTCCGAGACCCATGAGAATTATTATGCAACCTGCGATTATAGTCACAATATTCTGGATACCGCTAAACATGCCGAGGGTATTAGCAAAGGAGCCAGCAAAACCCATCAATGAACCTATAAATACATAAGTAGTCACTCGACCTGAATTATAGAGAATGTGGAGCAGCAACGAAATGCGAGAATCCCGAAATCTGCATTCATAAAAGGCATATGAAGTAACAAGGGGACCACACATTCCTATGCAGTGACCGAATCCTCCAAGGAATCCTGTTGTAAAGGCAAAGAAATAACTTATATCCACTAATTTTTTACCTCAAATACATAACTTGCATGTATTACATTTTTCAAGGGACGATCGACAACAACATCAGCCTCCCATATCCTCTTTCCACTGGGACATCTTACAATAACGCCCTTGCCTTCATATCTACCATTTTCTTTATGCATGAGGAGAATCTTGTTGTCTCCCATAAACATCCCCGGCATTGTCAAGTCAATCTCCACATGAGCATCCCGAATCGGCTTATCTTTCTCCTTAAGAGTTACACTAAAAAGGAGTTCGGACATTGACTTCACAGGCTTTGGATTGCAATCGAATACCACGCTGATATTATCTATTGTTTTTGAGCAATAACCCGCGTGAATGTTGCAGTCTATTTCAGGTGATCCGCTTTGCCTGGTGCATGCTGTCAGAAAAACTGTAAAAAGTAAAAGTAATGATAAAAACCAAAAGATTCTTTTCATGGCAGAATGTCCGATGATTTATCAATATCGAGTATCTTAATATTACCAGCATAATCCCTGATCTTATAGTCTGTTATTGTTCCCATTTTTTTGATTATGTTATTAATCCTGTAACAACTTTTCTCTATATCATCGAGGTATCCTTTTATTGCGCTATTATCGGGCAGATCATTTCTCATAAGCGATAGCAATGCAATAATAGCCTGAAGTGGCTGTCTCAATTCATGGGCTGCAGCACCTGCAAGTGCTATAACTGCCTCAAGTTGTTTTTTCTCCACTGTCAACCTCTCTTTCTCGAGCCTTTCAGTAATGTCCCTGAATGTCTCCACCCCTCCTATGACATTTCCCTCCATGTCAAATATCGGCCCTGTCATTATTTCTACAGGGATTTTATAGCCGTTCCTGTGCTTCAGATAAAGAACCTCGGGGCCGTAGGATTTTCTATCATTCATTGACTTTACCAAAAGACAGTGATCGTGGCAGAGATTTTTCCCATTTTCATCAGTATGGTCGAGAATATTATCGAAACAATATCGCCCCATTACATCTTCCTTTGAATATCCTGAAATCCTTTGAGATGCTTCATTCCATATAATAAATTTTCTCCGCACATCAGTTACATATATGCCTTCGTTTGCTGAATCAATGATCTTATGAAGGTAATCATTTTCGGAAATCAGTCTTCTTAACTTCCTATTCTTTTCTTTAAGAACGGAAAGGAAGATGGAAACAACAAAAATAAAAATTATTGCAATACTCAAAGCCATACTATCAGTATGAGACTTGTAAAAGTTATAAAGCCTGTTGCAAAGATACTTAAAAACAGCGGCCTGTAGCCGACTTTCATCAACTGCCTGAAATCTGTTTCCAGTCCCATTCCTGCCATTGCCATGGTAAGAAGGAACATGTCAAAAAACTCTATCCACTTAACAGCCCTTGGTGTAAAGAACTGTAGCGAGTTCAATACCACCATTGTAATGAAACCCAATAAAAAAAACGGAAAGGTGATGCTTTTTTCTTCATAGGCATCGCCATGTTTTATAACCCCACGATTTACCAGATAAGATAGTATCAAGGCTACAGGTATTAAGGTAGCAACACGGGTAAGCTTAATGAGGATTCCTATCTCACCACTCCTTTCACCACCGCCAAATGCTGCTGTTACAACCTGTGCTACCTCATGTATGGAGGCGCCTGCCCATTGCCCATACTGTATTTCAGTAAGAGGCAAAAACCCTGATTTGAATATAAAAGGATAAGACAGCATAGAGATTGTTCCAAAAACAGTTATTGAGCTTATTGCGACTATTATATCCTCATCCTTTGACCTCGTAATCGCACCGGCAGTAAGAATTGCTGATGCACCACATATGGATGTGCCTGTGCCAATCAAAAGAGAAGATGCCTGCGATACCTTAAGAAGTCTGCCCAGCAGCACTGTAAATACCATTGTCAGGAATAAAGGTACAAGGGCAATAGCCAATCCCTCCCAGCCGAGTCCTATAATCTTGTCAAAGGTTATTCTTATTCCTAAAAGTGCCACTGCAAATCTCAAGATTTGCCTCATGGAGAAGAAAATCCCTGCCTTATATGCAGGCGGTATTATAAAGGCATTCCTTAAGAGCATACCTATGCCCATTGCCCCGATTAGCGGAGTAACATATGTAAGCTTTGCGCCTGTATGCAGTGCAAGTGCCGATATGGCAGCCGTCAGCATCAATCCGGGCATTAATGCCTCAACATGGGGAGGAAGGAAAAATCTCGTTTTAATTACTAAACTACGGTCTTCCTCTGCTTGTCCGCCATGGCCTTTATTCTCTAAACACACCTGCTCGCTCATAAATTAATTATCCTTTTTATCATCGTCAAACATCTTGTACTTCGGTTCTTCTACTTTTTCCTTTTTCTTGGGATTGTAGTAGTAAAAGACAATCACTATAAAAACTATAAAAAGTGCGATTGTAAAACCAAAATAAATCCATCCGCTCAACTGCATTATATCTGCCCTCCTGTCTTAAAACCTTATATGGGGCAGGCAGGTATCTTTGCCCGCCCCATATATATCTTGGTGCTTTAATTAATCGAACTTCAGCTTTAATGGTGGCGAGTTATAACTGTTATGCTTTGTTGAATTATTAAATACTGCTATACCGAAATTGTAATCCCTCCTTGTGTCAAACTGGACATCGTTCTCCTTATCGCCTGTCTCCAACTTCCGCTGTAGCATCACTGTCCATCTACCGTTTGCCCATTTTGCCCTTGCTGCTATATCAGCCATACTTCCTGAAAATTTCGAGAGTATCCATGCAGGAACCACATTGCCGTCCTTAAACTTGCTGTAGTCCTTGATCTCCACTGTCTCTCCATCAACAAGGAAACCCGGCACACTCGGTTTCTTTGACGGGTCCTGCATATACTTTGGTTTCTTCTTATCAGATGCCTCATTCTTTTTTGCCTTGCCTGTCCCGGGATCAGACTTCCTTGAATCATCATCCACATAACCATCCTCTGCGTGCCCCATTGGATTGGATGTGTATGCCCTCCATACCCACATATCTCCGCGTTCTGTGGCTGTTTCAGTATGATACTTCCAATCATCAGGATTCTTTGCCTCTGAATGACAGACTACCGCGCATCCTTTTGTGGCGAAGTTCTTTATTCTCTTTATCTCCCAGTTCAGTGCAATCTTATCCTCATCGCCCTTCTGCCTGTCCCATTTGCCCTTATGGAACTTCCATGCCTCTTTTATCATGCTCTGTTCGCTGTCAGGCCATGAAAGGAGAATACTCATATTTCCTCCTTTTGTATATACAGCCTTCACCTTGACCTCAAGTTTCTTTTTCTCAAAAGGACCTCCTGATGCACCTTCGTTGATAATCGTAGCCTCTTTCGCAGAAGCCCATTCAGGACTGTTGATATCTGCAGGGTCTTTTGACACCTTCTTAGCTGTAATGACAATATCCGAGGCAAATGCACTAAACGAGAATGCTACAAGCAGCAAACAAACACCAAAAAACAACCTTTTCATGATTTTTGAACCTCCTTTAAACTAATATTAATCATATGACCAATGGTCATCTCATGCCAGTATTCCTAAAACCGTAAACAATAAAATCAATAATACACCACCTCCCATCAGTAACATTGCCAGTTTCCTATTTCCTGGATGTATCTCGGGATTTTTATCCACAAATGGCAATATTAGCAAGAATACAAAGGTCAGTATGGGACCTATAACCGTGGGAATGATCTCGAGATTCGATGGGAATATCTTAAGCAGATAGAACGGCGCCATAAAATACCACTCGGGTCTTGGCTTGAAAGAAGAATCAGATGGGTCTGCTGGATCTCCGACCTTCATTGGCATTAATAGTGCCATTGCAACTACAACGATAACTATTACAAGGGCTGCAACTGCCTCCTTGAATAAGAAGTTTGGATAAAAGACCATATTTTTTCTGTTTGTATTTTCCATATTACCTCCATTTTATAGCGGTCTGATGATACCGAGTCTGCGTATCATCCAGAAATGTCCAACAAGAAATATCGCTGTAAGTATTGGAAGAACAGCCACATGAATAGCAAAGAATCTGGAAATAGTAAGAGAACCAAGATCATCGCCACCCATCAGGAAATAGGATAAGAATGTCCCTATTACCGGCAGGCTCTTTGGCATCAGTACTCCTACCTTTGTTGCCCAGTATGCCTTCTGATCCCATGGCAATAGATACCCTGTAAAGCCAAAGGCAAGTGTTATCCCAAAGAGAAAGACACCCGTAATCCAGTTAAATTCACGAGGGTTTTTATATGCGCCATAGACAAAAACTCTCAGCATATGAAGTGATACAAATACTATCATAAGATGTGCTGACCAGTGGTGTATTCCTCTAATCAGATTACCAAGAGTAAGGTCAAAAGTAATATACTCTACTGTGCTGAAGGCATGATCTACTGACGGCACATAATAAAAGAGCATGGTAATGCCGGTTAGTGCAAGAAGCACGTACAGGAGGAATGTAATGCCTCCAAAACAATATGTGAAATTTATCCTTTCGGGGATAGGATGGTCAAGGACATTTTTCTTGAATTCGTTTTTAAAGTTAAATCTTTTATCAAATATATCTATTATTCTTCCAAACATTTTTATGCCTCCTTTACAGCAGTATTGATAAAAAGTTTTCCGTCCTCGATCTTGGCATCTAATTTAGTCAGGGGCTTGGGTGGAGGGCCGCTGATGTTCTTTCCTGTCGCATCATACACTCCTGAATGGCACGGACATTTAAAGCCACCTGTAGCCTCATCATAATTTACATTACAACCAAGATGACTGCATGTAGCAGAAAGAGCAAATACCTCTTCACCATTTATCTTCACATACACGAGTTGTTTTACCTTACCTTCAAGCCAGCCATCCTTTGCATCATATACAATGCCCACCTTGTTGAACTGCCCCGGGGTAAGCTCCGACACATTGCCTGCCTCTATCCATTTCCCCTCACGCCTGTTAGTTATAGCAGGCGCACCAATAGATGTCAGGGCTGCACCTCCGACCCCAACTGCAATCGCCCCTGTAATAACACCGATACCAGCACCGAGAAAGCGGCGCCTTGTCATTGAGTTGTCAGACATGATATAACCTCCTAAAGTATTAATTTTTATCTTTCTATATAGACTTTGTTGGTAAAACTCAATGTATCTTTGGCACGACTTACATTTGTCTTCACCTCCGCACAAATGGCGTTATCAAGACCCAAAATAGTCTGATAATAACCTTTACCTATATGCACACATTTATAATGTTTCATCATAGAGTCGCCACATTTGTTAATCACACACTCCACAGATGCATCTTCCACTGCTCTGCCTTGTTTATCAAAAACACCTATTATGAGCCTGTTCTCACCAGCCTTTATAGCTCTCGGAATCTCAACTTCCCAACCAAGTTCAATATATTTTTTTAGTTGCTCATCGAACTTGAGCCCAGCCTCATAAGGATTCTCCTCAACAGTAACCTCGCTCTTCTCGATGCCGATAAGAATAGACGCACCGATTATGCTGAATCCCACAAACATAATCAATCCTATCAACAGCTTATATTTCATCTGGGATGACAAAATTCGCCTCCTTTGTCACCTGTATGTCTTTTGATTTATCGGTAAGTGTTATCTTTATTTTCTTAGATTTCAAGTCCGCTGTTTTATTTACCCTCACAAAAAGGGGAAACCTGTCCATCTTCCCGGATTCGAGGTGAATCGGCTCTGTTATTGACTGTACAAGGGTATCATCGAATCTCTCCACAATTACATTCAAATCCAGTGAATCATTACGCATGTTTTTCAAGGAAAGGACATAGGCATTTATCACCCTTTCGTCTTTTGTTATCCTCGGTTCCATACTGTGAGGCAACACAGCAACATCAAGACCTGTCCTTGTCAACATCAAATACACATAGAATACAAAGAACAGAACAACAAACCCTCCCACAACAAAAAAGTTCTGTCTAAAGACCTTCCCTTCTCCGCCTGTACCAAAGGCATAATGAATCAGACCTGTTTTATTAAATCGCGTCATTACTCTATTACAGGCATCAATACATTCGGCACAATTAATACATGCTGCATTAAGACCTTTTCTGATATCCACTCCTGTAGGACACACCCTTACACAACTCTGACAGTCTATACATTCATCAGTCCTCTTAGGGTCGAGTTCAATTATCAATGTATCTTTGTCGAACATAACACCTTGAAGTTTTGCATATGGACAAACAGAAGCACACCATCTATGCCTTAAAAATGCATAATTCAAAAAAACAATAATAGTCAAAACGATCCAGAAGCCCCATGTAGTTGCACCGAGATTTCCATTTATAAGATTCGGTATAAATTCATATGGCGAGATAAAATACCAAATAAGCGATGCAGCCACAACTATAGATATCAGAAGTGTCAGGGAGAATACCATGAGTTTATACATAAATCCCTTTTTATTTGCCCTATCCACAAAGGATGTAAAATCCACTATCACTGTCTGAGGACAAAGCCATCCGCACCAGATGCGGCCGAAAACAAGTGTTATAAAAACAATTAGAAGGGTAAAGAATATAGTCGCAACAAGGACTATGAAAAACTCCTGCATCCAGATAGTGCAGCCAAAGACATGAAGTCTTAAAGAAGGTATGTCAAACCTGAGAGCACTTTCACCTTTTATCTTTACAAAAGGTAAACCAATAATAATGATAGCCTGAATAATTTCGATAATCCATCTCCATGACCGCATCTTCATGGGTTTTCTATTTACTTCACAATCTTTCATTCAGTCTCCTGCGCCTCTTATAATCTCTCTGATATTCCTTCGCAATAATGGGTTTACATTTAAAACACCACTTTGCGCATCCTCTCGTATCAGAAATAAACACGTCACCGCATCTCATGCATACTTTATATCTCATAGGCCGCCTTGTAAAAATTTTAGGCACTTCGTAGTTTGTTATCACAATTTATATACTCCCAAAATCTCTCCTAAAAAAGAGGGGGTGGAGGGAGGGGGTGGGGATTCCCTCCACCCATAGGGGAGAGAGCTTATTTCTTTATGGACTCTAAATACTGTCCTTCCTGACTCCATCCGCTTATCTCTGGTGTATAGGCAATGCTGTAAAAGATCCCAAACACAATCAGACCGATAAAAAGCAAAAGCCAGCCGATTGGCAATTTTTTCTTTGTATCTTCTCTTTCCATATCTTCAATTCTGTCAATATCTTGAACCATACAAACCTCCTATCCTTATCTCTCTTCAAGAGACCTTATATATGAAACAAGCGACCATATCTTCTTTTTGCCGAAGAATTCGCCCCATGAAGGCATTCCGCCCTTTGCTTTTCTGCCATCAAATTCCATATCTTTTTTGGTGCCGTCGGCAATTATGAAAAAGATAGTGTCATCGCCTATAGGCTCAGTAACATAGAGCCATTCCTTATCTGTCAGATCAGGACCTATGTCTCCCTTTGCATCCACTCCATGACATGCTGCACAGTTCATCTCGTATATCTTCTTGCCTTCAGCAATAGCATTCTGATCACCTGCAAGCGGATTCTTATCGCCCTTGGCTATCATAGGAGGCTTAGGTTTTCTCGGTACAGCAGTTCCAATTGACTGCATATAGGCAACAAGGGCATCTAATTTTGTCTTATCAGCAAGGGCATCTATCTCTTCTTTTGTATAGGGAAAACCCAATGCCTTCATCCTTGCCTCAACTTCTTGTGGATTAAGTTGATAATCAGCGAGCCATCCATAAGACGGCATGTTTGATCCCTGGAATAATTTTCTTGGATCATTGAAGTGCTTGTAATGCCATTTATCCGTATATTTCCCGCCTATTCTCGCCAGATCAGGCCCTGTCCTTTTAGAACCCCATAAAAATGGTTGGTCATAGGCAAATTCTCCTGCCTTTGAGTATTCACCATAACGCATGACCTCAGCCTTGAGCGGTCTCACAGTCTGTGTGTGACAGTAAAAACAGCCATTTTCCTGGTATACATCCCTTCCGGCAAGCTGCAATGCTGTATAAGGTTTAAGGTTCTGGAGTTTTGGATGCATCTGTGGTGTAAGCATAGGATAAACCATCATCGCAATCGTCCCGATAAGGACTACAACTGTAACAACAACTGCAAACAAAATCGGTTTCTTATAAATAGTCCCTGCCATCTTCTACCTCCCTTCAGCCACGGCAGTCTTTTTTGCCTTAAGAATGGTCATTACGATATTGTAGGCAAAGATACACAGCCCGATAAAGAAGAGGAGTCCGCCAAATGTCCTCATCTTCCAGTAAGGATAGTTTGCAAGCAGAGATTCCATAAAGGTATAGGTAAGACTTCCATCCTCCGGAGATATAGCCTTCCACATGCTGCCCTGCTGAATGCCCAGTATCCACATTGTTATAGAGAATATAAGCTGACCTATCAGAACAAACCAGAAGTGGGTATTTGCAAGCCTTACGCTGTAAATCTCTGTGTTGTATACTTTTGGAATCGTATAATACATAGAGGCTGCTACTGTCATTGCAACCCATCCCATTGTTCCCATATGGACATGGCCAGGAACCCAGTCTGTATAATGCACAAGCTGGCTTACAACTCTCAATGACTGGGTTGGTCCCTGTATAGTCTGCAGGCCATAAAAGGTAATGCCTAATATAAAGAATTTCGTAAGATAGTTAGTTTTCATCTTTGACCAATCTGGTGCAACAGTATAGTAGCCGTTAACAACAGAACCCCATGAAGGTGCAATCATAAACATGGTGAATGCTATACCAACTGTCTGAATCCAATCAGGTAAAGGTGTGTAAACAAGATGATGTGCACCTGTCCATAGGTATGCAAAGACAAGCGACCAGAAGGCTATTATTGAGAGTCTATGGCTGAAAATAGGCATCCCTGTTGATTTCGGCAAGAAATAGTAGAACATTGCGAGTATAGGAGTAGTAAAGACAAAGCCAACAGCATTATGCCCGTACCACCATTCCACATTTGCGTCATTTACGCCTGCATATATGGAGTAAGATTTAAACGGGCCTACTGGTATGGCGAGATTGTTTACAATATAAAGAACAGCCACTGCAATGACGGTTGCAACAAGATACCAGAGTGAGATATACATCTGCTCCTCTTTCCTCTTGATTATAGTGCCGATGATATTGACCGCATACATTACCCACAGTATGACGACCCCGATATCAAGTGGCCATTCAAGCTCTGCATATTCCTTTGACTGGGTCATACCAGCTAAAAGACTGACCGCTGCCGCTACAATGGCTATGTTGAATATATACAATTGCACCATTGCTAACTTCGGAAATAACAAAGGCCTTCTTGTCAACCTCTGCACCATGTAATAGCTCAGGGCAAATATCTCTGCCACGGCAAACCCGAATGCAAGTCCATTGACATGGACAGCTCTGAGCCTTCCATAGGTGAGAAAAGGCGCAATGTTTAATTCCGGTTTCCACAATTGGACCGATATAAACAATCCAATCAAGACCGAGACTCCCCCCCAGAACATTCCTGAGAGAGCGAAACCCTTTACAGGTCTCCATTCATACGCTACTGATTCTTCTGCCATTTTGAAACCCTCCCTTTTATTTATGATATAGGACATAAAATGTCCTGAATTTGCTTAAAAAAAGATAAAATTAATCCTATTTTATTTTAAATTTTTCCCCATCCTCTTGATACATGATAAAATTTACAAAACTGATCTTTTTCAACCGTCTTTCCATGTCTTTCCTTAAATTGGTCCAGATTGGATGCACCGTGCACTTACAACTCAAACTGCATTTATTTTTATTAACTGCACACCTGTTCATTGCCACAGATCCCTCTATAGCCTCAATAACATTGAGCAGATTTATCTTCATAGGATCTTTTGCTATTTGAAAACCACCCTTAACACCCCTGTATGATTTCACAATATCTGCCTTTACAAGTTTTTGGAGTATCTTCGAAAGAAAACTCTTTGGTATAGACTTTGCCTTTGCAATCTCTTCTACCATAACAACATCATCAGGCCTTTCAGAAAGATAAAGGACACATCTTATTGCATAATCTGTTTCACGAGTGATTTCCATAATCTGGAGTAATATTATCCTATTTAAAATTTTTAGTCAAGTATTTTTTTTAAAGTCTCTAACATATTGTTTTACATGCGATATGGAACAAATAAATGAAAATAATCAGACTAAAAATGTCCCATTTAGATATAAAAAATTTTATCGTCTATTAGACACTATGAGTCTTGCAAAATCAATTTTTTTCAGCTTCTTTTCAACCTCCTTCCTGAGTTCAACCCATATTGGATGAACAGAACAACTATGACTCAAATTACAAAATTTCCTGTCAACGGCACATCTATTCATTGCAACCACTCCATCTACGGCCTCTATGACATCAAGCAGATTTATTTGTTTTGGTGACTTTGCTATTTGAAAACCACCCTTAACACCCCTGTATGATTTCACAATATCTGCCTTTACAAGTTTTTGGAGTATCTTCGAAAGAAAACTCTTTGGTATAGACTTTGCCTTTGCAATCTCTTCTACCATAACAACATCATCAGGCCTTTCAGAAAGATAAAGGACACATCTTATTGCATAATCTGTTTCACGAGTGATTTCCATATAGTTAAATGTTATCTCATTTTAATTTTCTTTTGTCAAGCCTCAATAAGACTCACTGTCCTTCAGCACATTCTCTCCTGTAACCTTATGCCTGAAAATTCTGTATATCCATATTTGATATGCAATAACAACGGGCACAAATAACAGAGCAACAATAGTCATGATCTTCAGTGTATAGATGCTGGATGAAGAATTAAAGATGGTCAGGCTGTATTTCTGATCTATACTTGATGGAATCAGATTTGGATAAAGACCTATCACGCCAGTAAAGACAACCGTGACAATAGTTAGGCATGAAGAATAGAATGCCTTTAGATACTGCCCTTTTGATGCAAAGAGCTTTATTCCTATAAGTGCAAGCACAGCAATTACAGGCACAATAAACCATGCCATGTTCTTTAGATAGTTTGTATATAGATTTGTTGCAAACCGTGTGTAGCCAAGAAATAATACAGCAACAATCAAAAGTATATACCATACACTATTTGCAGCCATTGAGGCTCTCGTGCTTATGTCACCATTTGTTTTTACAGAAAGCCACAAAGCACCGTGAACAACAAACAATAAAACAAAAAGAACCCCTGTAAGCAGTCCATATGGATTTAGAAGTGTAAACAATGTCCCATGATAACCATTTGCATCCATAGGCAATCCCTGAAAGATATTGCCAAAAGCCACACCAAACAGTAAGGCTGGAATGAAACTGCCAATGAATATGGCTATATCCCACGCCTTTCTCCATCTTTCACTGTCAACCTTCCCCCTGAATTCAAAGGCAACACCTCTGAATATCAACGCGAATAGGATTATAAGTAGAGCCGAGTACAAATAGCTGAACATCAGTGCATATGTTGTAGGGAAGGCAGCAAATGTAGCACCTCCAGCAGTAATAAGCCATACTTCATTTCCATCCCATACAGGTCCGATTGTATTTATAATTACTCTTTTTTCTGTATCGTTTTTTGCAAGAAAACTATGAAGGATACCTGCTCCAAAGTCAAAACCGTCAAGCATGAAATAAACAGCCCACAATGTTCCCCAGAGTATAAACCATATTATCTGAAATTCCATGCTACACCTCCCTTGACATTTTAACTATTGATGAAAGGTCATCATCAGGACCCTTTTTAGAATATTTTGTCAACAGATATATATCAATGACACCGAGCAATCCATAAAAAAGCGTAAATCCAATAAGTGATACCCATATCTGCGATGGAGTAATTGCTTTAGAGACTGCATCAGATGTCCTCAATACACCATACACAATCCATGGCTGTCTGCCAACCTCTGCCACGAGCCAGCCTAACTGTGCTGCTATATATGGCAATGGAATAGAATAAAGCATGACCCTTAAAATAGTTGGATTAGACTCGAGTTTATCCTTTTTTGAAATCACATAACTTATAATAGACAATATCATGAAGAGCATGCCAAGAGCAGCCATCCCTCTAAAGCTTAAAAAAGTAATCAATACAGGTGGTCTATCCTGTTTTGGAAAATCCTTCAAACCTTTTACTTCTGCATTACCGTCATGAAATGCTAAAAAGCTCAAAAGCTTTGGTATCCCTACTGCCTCAACAGCATTTCTTTCATTTTCAGGTTCAGGTATTAATAAGAGATTATATGGCACAGCTTTTTGTGTCTCCCACAAAGACTCCATGGCTGCAAATTTTGTTGGCTGAGACTTTGCCACCTCTGCCGCGTGAAAATCACCAGCAATGAATAATAATATGGATGTAAAAAGGGCAAATGCTGCAGCCATTTTAAATGACCTCTTAAAAAAATCTATTTTATTTCTCTTGAGCAAGTGATAGGCAGATATACCCATCACAAAAAATGCAGCAATGACATAACCAGACAGCAATGTATGTGAAAACTTTAACCATCCATATGGATTTGTAACCAATGCCATAAAATCAACCATTTCCGCCCTGTTATTTCTGATTACATAACCAACCGGTTTCTGCATCCATCCGTTTGCAAGGAGTATCCACAATGCAGAAAGATTGGTTGCAATTGCCACAAGCCAGATAGATAATGCATGCACTTTTTTAGATACCTTGTTCCATCCAAATATCCACAATCCTATAAAAGTTGATTCCAAAAAAAATGCAACAGTTGCCTCAATTGCCAGTGGTGCCCCGAATATATCACCAACATACTTCGAATACTCTGCCCAATTCATGCCAAACTGAAATTCCATTGTTATCCCTGTTACAACGCCAAGAGTAAAATTAATAAGAAAGAGCTTGCCCCAGAACTTGGTCATTCTCAGATACATCTCATCATTGGTCCTTACATAAAGACTCTCCATATAAGCTACCATTACAGAAAGACCAAGCGTCAATGGCACAAATATGAAGTGAAATGCAGCAGTAGCAGCAAATTGCAGTCTGCTTAATGTCAATGCATCCATAAATCTCCTCCTTTTACCTCACAATAAAACTTTTTCTGATATATACAAAAAATGCTTATATTTTTACAACAAATTATTATCATTTTTAGTTTGAAAGTCAAGTTTTACCATAAAAAACAATCTAATCCTATTTTAGACAGAAAGTTAAGTTATAATTTTAGACATTAGTGTCCAAAATAAAAGCTGCTTTACTTCGAGATTCTTCAGTCGCTTCGCTCCTTCAGGATGACAATTGACTTTGTGATGAAGACTTGTTTAGATGGTTTCTACAGCCTTCCTGAACGAATTATCGAGATAATAAGCCAGATACCCAGAAGAAATGCAAGAACAAAGGCCGAAAGTCCTAAAATAGAAATTCCAAAAATTGTTGGTCTCACACCAGTTGCATGCATTATTGCAGAACTCACAATCATGGCACTGACTATCATAGCAAAGGCAATCCTGTTGCTTGATCTATCCATGTCTTTTATAAATTCGGGAAGATTGACATGAAACATCTTCACCTGAATATCATCTTTCAATACCTTCTTTATCAACTGCTTTATTTGCCGTGGAAAGAGAAACGCAAAATCACCAATTTCCAAAATATTTTTACGAGCTCTGTCATATAACCGTGTGGGGCTTATTCTCTTTCTAATGATTCTTGTTGCATACGGTTCTGCTGCAGCAATAAAATTAAAATCAGGATCGAGTTGCAGTCCTATGTTTTCGAGGATTAGCATTGCCTTATTAATCAATAAAAGGTCTGAAGGTATTTTTAGATTATGTTTAATTGCCAGATGGGTAATAGTATCTAAATATTGGGCAAAGTTTATTTCCTGCAGTGTAAGCCCATAGAGCGGCTCCAGCAAATCTCTCAGGTCTGCCTTAAAATCTTTTCTAAATGCATCAATATCAACATGTTCAGGAACAATGCCGAGTTCAATATATTGATCAATAAGCCTGTCAAAGTCTCTATGAATAAGGGCTAAAAATGTGTCTGCCATTGTTTCTTTGAGTTCATCAGAGACCCTTCCAACAACGCCAAAATCTAAGAATGCAATCATGCCTGTTGGCATAACAAGTATATTTCCGGGATGGGGGTCTGCATGAAAAAAACCATCTTCTAAAATCTGTTTAAAGTATGCATCCACGCCTATTTTTGCAATCCCTTTCCTGTCAAGTCCCATTTCTTCTATAGCAGTTATATTATCAATTCTCACACCCTCTACCATCTCCATTACAATTACTCTTTCTGTGACAAACTCCGCATATATCTTTGGGATATATACATCGAGGTTATGTTCAAAATTCTTTCTGAATCTGCAACAATTCCTTGCCTCCTCTACAAAATCCATCTCTTTTCTCACAGTTTTTGAAAATTCCTCTACTATTCCTATAGGATTAAAAAATCTGCTTTCAGGCACATATTTATCCAGAAGTCTTGCGATTGTGGTCAAAATATTTATATCTGATTCTATCTGATCCCTGATATTTGGCCTTTGAATCTTGGCAACGACCTGTGAGCCGTCTATGAGTTCTGCCCTATGCACCTGTGCAATAGATGCAGCAGCAATCGGGACATCATCGAAATACCTAAAAATTCTATCAACGGGTAGCTTTATATCTTCTTGTATTATTCTTTTTGCTTCTACAGCAGAAAAAGGGGGAACTTCATCTTGAAGTTTCTTAAACTCATCAGCAAATTGGGTTGTAATTAGATCAGGTCTCGATGAAAGGATTTGAGCCAATTTTATAAATGTAGGTCCCAGTTCAGCAAATGCCATCCTCAGCCTTTCTGGCACAGATGGACCTTTCAGTGTAGGCCAGATCCCAAAAGATTTAAGCCTTTTCTTAAAAGGGATGTACCTGCCTAAATGTACCTGATCAATTATCTGCCCAAAGCCGTATCTTAAAAAGACATTTATTATCTGCTGGAGCCTCCTGGCAGATCTATATGTTCGGGTAAGCCGTGTAATATTCATTATTCCATAAGCTGTTATTCCTCTGTTTCGCTTCCCTCTGGTATCCCTTCGAGTTTCTTGATCCTTACAGAAAGGTTTTGTATCTTTTTGTTTAATGTCTCTATATCATCCTTTGTCGGGATGTTCATTTTTTCGAGAGTTTTTGTCACAAGCTCTGATATGCTCTTGCTTAAGTCAGATGTGCTTTTATCTGCCTTTTCCGTCCATTCCTTGACAAGTTTTGCACCTTGCGATTCACTTAATTCTCCCTTTTTGACGAGATCATCAATAAACTCTCTTACCTTTTCCTGAACGCCAAAACCTGCTAAAAGAGCATTCCTGACAACATCGAATATAGTCATAAAACACCTCCATTCCTATTTTTTACTTCCTACTGCCCACTTGGTTTTTACTAAATCATACACTGCTTCGATGGCTTTGTCCAGCTTTCCTAACTCTTTTGTACCTCCCTGTGCCATATCAGCCTTTCCCCCACCTCTTCCTCCTGCGATAGCTGCAACCTGTTTTAATATCTCCCCAGCATTATATTTTTTTGTAAGGTCTGGAGTAACCATTGCAACCATCGATGCATGGCCATCCTTTGCAGATGCAAGGACTATGATGCCAGATCCGAGCCTGTCCCTCACATTGTCAGCAAGCACTCTCAAATCCTTTTGCTCAAGATTATCAACACGGCATGCCAGTATCTTCGTACCATCAATCTCTTTTGCCTTTTGTATTATAGAAGAAGAACTCTGGGCAGCAGCCTTAGACTTCAGTGATTCTATCTCCCTGCCCATATCCTTAATTTCATTAAGCAATCTCTCGACTCGCTCTGGTGGATTATCTGTTTTAAGCATTTCTGCTATCTTCTGAAATTCTCTACTTCGATGCTTCAGATAATCAAACGCAGCCTTACCTGTAAGAGCCTCTATTCTCCTGATTCCTGATGCAACGCTACCTTCAGAGACTATAACAAAAAGCCCTATATCTCCTGTCTGTCGACAGTGCGTTCCACCACAAAGCTCAGCACTAAATGATGGAATCCTTACAACTCTAACCCTTTCTCCATACTTTTCACCAAATAATGCTGTAACACCTGATTTCAGGGCATCCTTTATATCCATTACTTCTGTTTCAACTCTAATATTGTCAAGTATCTTTTCATTTACAATATCCTCTATTTCATCTATCTCTTTTGTGTCAAGTGCATAGAAATGGGTAAAATCAAAGCGCATCCTATCAGGAGATACAAGTGACCCTGCCTGTTTAACATGTTCTCCCAGCACGGACCTCAAAGCAGTATGCAGCAGATGGGTCGCCGTGTGGTTCCTTGCCGTGGCTATCCTCCTGTCCCTGTCCACAATACAATGCACTTTATCCCAGACATTAAACCCTCCCTTTTTAATTTTGACAATATGTGAATGCAGTCCAAGTTCCTTTTTTGTATCTAATACTTCAGCCTCTGCTTCGCAATTTGAAATTTGAAACTTGAAACTTGAAATTTTATAAATAACTCCAGCATCTCCGACCTGTCCACCAGATTCTCCATAAAATGGTGTCTTATCCAAAAACAACTCCACTTCATCACCTTCTGATGCCTCTGTTATGACATGCCCATCTTTTAGTATTGCCTTAATAATCGATTCTGATTCAAGTGCGTCGTATCCAACAAACACTGTTTCACCAATCTCTGACTGGAGTTCTTTATAAATAGCTGCGATAGCACTTTCTTCTCCAACCCATGAGGCACGCGCCCTTTCTTTCTGAATCTCCATTTCGCGATTAAAGCCATCTTCATCAATCAAGAGATGTTTATCCATTGCTATATCTCTTGCAAGGTCAAGAGGAAAACCATATGTGTCATAGAGTTTAAACAATTCATCCCCTGGTATAGTATTTTTCCCCTGTTTTCTTAATCCATCTATCAGATTATCAAGAATTCGCATACCTTGTTCGAGTGTCTTTGAAAACCTCTCCTCCTCTATCATCAATACCTTTGATGCCCTATCATTTTCTTGAATGAGTTCAGGATATACTTTACCCATCGAATCCGTAACAGGAGCAATTAATCTGTAAAGCACAGCACCCTCAAGACCAAGTAGTTTTGCGTGCCTTGATGCCCTTCTTATAATGCGCCTTAAAACATAACCCCTTCCATCATTAGAAGGAATAAGCCCGTCAGAAAGTAAAAATGCTATTGCCCTGATATGATCAGCAATAACCCTTATAGATATATCTGTTTCAGCATTTTTGCCATAAGATATACCAGATATGGATTCAACTGCTGAAATAATTGGTGTAAAGAGGTCTGTGTCAAAATTATTCCTCTTCCCCTGAAGAACTGCTGTTATTCTTTCAAGCCCCATTCCTGTATCTATACTCGGCTTTGGAAGAGGTGTAAGATTTCCTAATTCATCCCGATTAAACTGCATAAAGACAAGGTTCCATAATTCTAAGTACCTGTCACAGTCACACCCAACCCTGCAATCAGGCTTGCCACAGCCAACATCATCTCCTTGATCAATAATTATCTCAGAGCACGGACCACACGGACCTGTATCTCCCATCTGCCAGAAATTATCTTTTGCTCCAAGTCTCACGATCTTATCAGAAGAAATATCTGTAACTTCTGTCCATAATTTTTCTGCCTCATCGTCTTCTCTATAAACAGATACCCAGAGCCTATCTTTAGGCAGTTTATACCATTCTGTAAGAAGTTCCCATGCAAAACGTATTGCTTCCTTTTTGAAATAATCGCCAAATGAAAAGTTGCCAAGCATTTCAAAAAATGTGTGGTGTCGTGCAGTATGCCCTACATTCTCAAGATCACTGTGCTTACCACCAGCCCTCATGCATTTCTGGCATGTAACAGCCCTCGTGTAAGGTCTCTTTTCTTCGCCAAGAAAAACAGATTTAAACTGCACCATTCCTGCATTCGTAAACAGCAGTGTAGGGTCATGTCTTGGAATAAGAGAAGAGCTTTTAACTACCTCATGTCCTTTTGACCTGAAAAACTCAAGAAAAGAATTTCGTATCTCTGCACTGTTCATCATTTATCCTGATAATCTCCTTTTATCCTTATGGGCTATTTCGCTACTCTGCCGGGCTCAGTGCTTATAATATATGTAAGTTTGCCATCAATAAAAATAAGCCTTGTCTTAAATGCACCAAGTACCGAAGAATATGTCCACTGTTCTTTTTGTCTGCCATCCTTTTCTGGCTCGAGTTTTAGTACAGAGTCAGGATTGCCCCATGCATATCTCACCTGCTGTGGAGTCATACCGGGTGCTATCTCACCCTTTATAATCTTCTCCTGCACATCAAGCGGATAATCCTTAATCTCATCATGGGTGAAGCGGACAGATGACGATGCACAACCTAATAAAAGCACTGCTACTGCAAACAAAGCCACATAAAAACCCTTGCCTTTCATTTCTATTCCTCCTTTGAATCATAAGATTTTAATACCTTATTTATAGTATCATAAGAAAAGCCTCTCCTTGCGAGCATGCCCCAGAGTCTTCTTCTCACTGTTTCTGCATCGATATTTTTCATATTTCTAATCTTCTTTTCAACAAGCCTCTTTGCTGCATCAATATAATCACCTTCGTCCCCAAGGATATCTTCTACAATACGAGCAGCGATTCCTTTATTCAGCAAATAATTTCTCGCACCACTTCTACCAAAATATTTCCTTTCAACTGCATCTTTCCTTAAGACCTCTGCAAATCTCCTGTCATCAATAAATCCTTTATCACTCAAATAATCAATTGCCTCTAAAGTAATTTTTTCAGAAAAGCCTTTTTGGATCAATCTTTCATACATTTCTTTCTCACTTCTGTCCCTGTAACCAAGCAGTCTAAATGCATATTTAATTGCATTAATAGTGCTATCCTCAAAATCTCTCGATCTGTAATTCACTGCTGTCTTTTTCAGTTTTGGTTTCATTGTATGGCTCTGCTACTACATCTCCTCCTGATTGTATGCCTTTAACCTTTAATGCAAAATCAGAAGGATTAGTTGCTTGTCTCATTGCCTCTTCATAGGTTATCAGACCTGACTGCAAGAGGTCAAAAAGCGACTGGTCAAATGTCTGCATCCCATAAAGATTTTTGCCCTGTGCAATAATATCCCTTAATACAACTGTCTTTTCAGGCTCAAGTATAGAATTCCGCACTGTAGCAGTTGCTATCAACACCTCTACCGCTGGCACCCTGCCTTTTTCATCAGCCTTTGGAATTAACCTTTGTGATATAACACCTTTTAAAACAGATGACAACTGTATCCTTATCTGATTCTGTTGATGCGCAGGAAATACAGATATTATCCTGTTCACTGTCTCGGCAGCATCAAGTGTATGAAGTGTGCTCAAGACAAGATGTCCTGTTTCTGCAGCAGTGAGGGCAATCTCTATTGTTTCAAGATCACGCATCTCTCCAACAAGTATTACATCGGGGTCCTGTCTTAATGCAGCCCTGAGTGCTTTACTAAAAGAGTCTGTATCTTCGCCGATCTGACGCTGACTAATTATTCCTTTTTTGTCTTTATGGATATACTCTATGGGGTCTTCTATAGTAATTATATTGACAGACCTGTTTGAGTTTATATAGTCAACGATAGATGCAAGGGTTGTAGATTTTCCACTTCCTGTAGTGCCAGTTACAAGTATTAAGCCTCTACTTTCATCTGCAATCTTCTTTATAATATCAGGCAATAAGAGATCTTCTATTTTTGGAATGCCATATGGAATAACCCTGAAAACAAGCCCTAAAGAGCCTCTCTGCAAAAATGCATTGCATCTAAATCTCCCTACTCCGGGTATACTATATGAGAAATCAATGTCATGGACAGTTTCAAACAACCCTCTTTGACGATCACCCATAACCTTTATAGCCATATCCAGAGTATCCTGTGGAGTTAGAATGCCATAAGCAGTTTGCTGAAAAAGCATACCATTAATCCTAAAAACAGGATGCGCCCCTACCTTTATATGAATATCAGAGGCATTAAGTCGAACTGCATTTTTAAGAATTTCGTTTATATCCATATCAACACCGGTAATCAGTTATCAGTAACAAATAACACCAGAAGATTCTTCGCTATCGTTCAGAATGACAGTCAAAAGTTTACAAATCTTGTCATTCTGAAGGAGCATAGCGACTGAAGAACCTCATAATATATTGAACCAAAACGAGTTAGAAATTAAAAACTTGTCACTCGTTACTTGTCACTCACTACTGTTTTTAATCCAGATGCTTCCAATATCTTCTGTTCCACTTCTGCTGCAATTTCAGGATTGTTCTTGAGATATTCTTTTACATTCTCCCTTCCCTGTCCTATCTTGCTTCCATTGTAGCTATACCATGCGCCTGATTTTTCAATAATCCCTTTATCAACCCCGATGTCTATAATTTCTCCAAGCCTTGAAATACCCTCATTAAAGTATATGTCAAATTCTGCCTGTCTGAAAGGAGGTGCCACCTTATTTTTTACAATTTTAACCCTTACCCTTCCACCAATAATCTCTTGCCCTTCTTTAAGACTGTCTATCTTTCTTATATCAAGTCTCATTGAAGAATAAAACTTAAGGGCTGTCCCACCTGTTGTGGTCTCAGGATTACCAAACATAACACCTATTTTCATCCTTATCTGGTTAATAAAGATAACCGTAGTCATTGATTTAGATATGGCTGCTGTCAATTTTCTCAATGCCTGACTCATAAGCCTTGCCTGAAGCCCCATATGTGCATCACCCATATCTCCTTCAATTTCAGCCTTTGGAACGAGAGCAGCAACAGAGTCAACCACAATAATATCAATTGCGCCACTTCTCACTAATGTTTCTGCCACTTCAAGCGCTTGCTCACCTGTATCAGGTTGTGATACAAGAAGGTCTTCGACATTAACACCAATCTTTGCTGCATAATTCACATCGAGTGCATGCTCTGCATCTATAAATGCAGCAGTCCCTCCCATCTTCTGTGCCTGTGCTATGGCATTCAATGCAAGAGTAGTCTTTCCTGAAGATTCAGGTCCGAATATCTCTATGACCCTGCCTCTTGGGAATCCGCCTATCCCAGTAGCGATATCGAGCGATAACGAGCCAGTTGGTATTGCCTGAACTCCTTCAGTAACCTCGCCGGCGCCGAGTCTCATTATAGAGCCCTTTCCAAAGCTCTTTTCAATCTGCGAAATTGCCATTTCTAATGCCTTCATCTTATCCTTGTTCATGTTTCCTCCTTTTATCAATTACGGTAATTATTTCTTCTAATATGAACTCTACAGATGGAACTTTGCAATCAATATGTATTTCTGGATTTTCAAAAGGGTGACAGTGCCAACCACCAAGATTATCGTAACCGAAATTCTTATATTGTTATCAATCAAGCTGAAATCATATCTGTTTGTCTCCGTGTTAGCATAAACATCGATGAAGAGTCCCCGGGTTATCAAGAGGCGGATACTTACCTTATCTATCCTTTTATAAACTACCTCGATTTCTGAATCTGGCAGAAACTTATGTGTTAATTCCTTCAGTTCATTTAAGAAATCCTCTATTTCAGCAAACATGGTCTAAACTTTTTCTTTTATATCCCTTAAAAACTTCAGCCTTTTTTTTCTTTCAAACTCAAAACCCTCCCACTCCATAAAATCCCTTTCAACTCTGTGAGAGTGTTTATCTTTTATAGCTTCATTTTCCCACTGCTTTCTGAACATCTCAAAGTCCAGTCCGTGTCTGGATTCAAACTCAAATATTCGCTCCTCACACTCTTTAAGTCTCATCAATGCATTGGTCTCAAGTAGATTAAAAATCTTTTCGTCAATCTCCTTACCTTCAATAATTTTCAACTTGTCAAGAATTTCTTCTGAAAGGCTTATGGTTTTCATACTGTCACCTATTTGAATTTTTATTATTATACCATGAGAGGAAATAGAAAAATTACCTGCTTACTGTGCGGATGATTTTCAAGGCAAGACGAAGTGTAGGCTCATCAGCAGTTCTGGCAAAACTTTGAATAGCTTCCTTTAGGTCTTTACGGCTCGCAACATGCCCAAAATCAAACATCTCCCACATCTCAACCCCAAGAGCATGGGCGAGTTTAATAAGCATATCAAGGGTTGGATTTTCTTTACCGCATTCAATTCGGCTAAGATAATTAGGACTTATGTCAGCCTTTTCTGCAATCTGTTCTTGAGAAAGCCCCTGATTTCTTCTCAATTCCTGAATCCTCTTGCCTATCATCTTTTTTTCCATAATACCTCCCACTAAAATCATTATCTAAAACGGGAGGTTTTTAAAATGCACCTATGCAATCAATATATATTGACTTTTTGCACTATTGGATATAATATTATACCTAATAAAGCCATCTTTCATAATTAATTCTACTTATTAGAATAAATTGAATCCTTACAAAAGATATGCGTAAAAAACTCGGCGAAATACTCATAGAATCTGGACTAATCACAGAGGAGCAGCTTAACCATGCCTTAACAGTGCAGAAAACCAAAAAACAGAGGATAGGGAAAATACTCATAGAACTTGGTTTTGTTACAAATGAGCAAATTGCCGAAACCCTTGCTGAAAAATTAAATCTTCAGATCATTCATTGTGCGGACCATAAAATACCTGATGCGCTCAAAAAGCTTATTCCGAAGGATTTTGCTAAGGATAAACTTGTTTTTCCCATAGGTAAAAAAGATAATACCCTTATCCTTGCCATGGCTGTTCCTCTGGATTACAGGACAATAGATGCTATTTCCTTCAGGGAACATCTCATGGTTTTGCCTGTAATTTCCTACTACTGGGCTATCCTCAGAGCGATAGAGCAGAATTATGTAGAAGATGAAAATGTATTTGATGTCTTTAGCGCAAATATCACGGCTGACAAGGATGTTAAGTTTATAGAAGAGAAAGGATCCGATATTGACAATGCAAATATAGAGGTATTGTATTTAAAGAGCAAGTCCCCGCCGATTGTAAAGCTCGTGGCAATGATTATCGCAGAGGCGGCCAAGGCTATGGCAAGTGATATTCACATTGAGCCACGGGAGAAATATGTTCAGGTGAAATTCAGAATAGATGGAGAACTGCGCAATATATTCAAGTACGACAAAAATATCCACGATTCAGTAATATCGAGGGTAAAAATAATCTCAAATCTTAATATTACAAACAGACGACTTCCTCAGGACGGGTGTGACGAAAAACCTTTAGGCTTCAGTATTGTAAATAACATAAGCCTATACCTGTCATCTGCATCGGTGGTTACTTATTGAGTGATACATTCTTAATCTCTCATATGCATTCCAACAAACACTTTCTAAAGGCTTTGAGCCATGCCCATCCTGCATAAAATTGCTCAACTTAGGTGTGAGTTACTAAACAGGACTTTTGCAAGAAAGTAAGGGTTAGACCTTTAGTTCAACACCATTTTTTATTATTTCTCTGACAAATAAGTTATCTTTATTAAACTCTTCTGGGCTAAAAGTATGGACTTCAATACGGCTGTCAATCTTTTTAATAAAAATGGGATAAGCATCTTGCTGTCATAAAATCCAATCCCAGAAAAATCAGACGAAATTATAGCAATATCCATATCGCTCCATTCAGTAACGTTGCCTTTTACATAAGAACCGAACAGGATGGCTTTCTCGATTCTGAAATTGGAAGCCTTTAGCAATTCAAGAAATTTTTCAGCTATTTCTATAACTTCGTCTGTGATAGCAGCCATAGATATAACTCCTTAATCTTTGTAAATACTCCTCGGCAAATTCTTTTGTGCAGAGCCTGTAAAAATCCTGTTTATAATCAGGATACCTCGCTTCTATGTTAAAACGGTTTATTTCGCCCAATAATTGTTTTTGTTCATCCGATAAGTGCGTGTTGGTTCTTTCTGCCAGTATGATAAGATTATGTACTTTAGGCGGCATTTCGCCTCTGTCTCTAACACAAAACGCCTTTAATACCTTTTCTATAACAAGATGTCCAATAAACAGACACCAGTCATATTTCTCGCTCTTAAAAAGTGTTTCTGCCACATCAAGATCATGCGCCGCGGAGTTCAGCCAATATTCAACATGCTACTTTTTATCCATTTTTATATAAAATCCAAAACATAACCACAAAGTTCGGTTTATATTTATTTAGCTATATTTATAGCCAAATAAATATATAAAAAATTATATCGTAGATCGAGATCATAACAGCCAGAATAAGTTCACAACTTCAGCTATTCCCCGCCTACGCCTCATCAAAAATCCCCACCTTTTAAACAGGACTTTCCATCAATCCTTATCAATAAATGCATCTTTTAGCAACTTGCTCTGTCTTTCAAATGCCTGCCTGGGATTCCTGGGGTCTTTCATAAGGGCAATCTCCTGCGTAATAAGCCTTGCGAGGTTCAATACATGGGTATCAATCTTTGCTGACTCCCGTTTATAAAGGGGATGGTCGCGGTTTATATAGATAGTTGTCTCCTCGGAGAATACCTCGGGACCGTCCTCGCCAAAGCTGTCCACCACACATGACACACCTGTCTCACCAAACTTTATTTTCTTTATGATGGCATTGGGCGTAAGTCTTTTTACCTTTGGTTTCTTCTTTCTTTTCTTCTCGATCTTTGGTTTTTCCTCAACATTTATCTCCTCTGTCTTGACTTCTCCTTCCTTTTTGCTAATCTCAGCAGCATTTCCAATACCTTTTATCTCGCTGCCAACAGGGAGTGCACCAAAAGGAGAAAGATCAGGATTTGATGCAAGCGCTTTGTATATCCTCTGAAGCGCCTCTTTAAGGGCACGGCTGACTTTTTTACCTTCCTTCTTGAGAGTCAATTTCTGGAGTGCTGTCTTCACATCTTCCATTATTCTACTCATAACCCTGAGAAACTCTTGATACTCTTCAGAATCTTTAATAAAGCCTGTCCTATCACTAGTTATTGGTAAAAAATCTGCATTAACCTCACCCCTTACCCTTGCCATTGCCTTTCCCCATGTCTCCATACCAAAGAGTTCCCTTCTTACAGTTACCTGCTTTACCTTTACATCAATGCCAAGGTCTGTCGTTGTTGATGCTGTCTCTGAAAGGATTACTATCTCACCGCTTACAGGACCAAATGGAGTTCCTTCAAGAAATGGGATCTTGTGTCCTGATAGGCTTCGGGGCATCACAGTATGATTATTAATTCTCACCCTAAAATTAGGCGCTTTGATTGGCGTGCCTTCTATGATTTTTGCCTCTATATCTCTGGGGTCAAATGCCCTCTCAAGCCCCATCAATATAACTGTCGTGCCATTCTGCTTCCTGAAATCAGAAGGAAGTCTCTCAAAGGGCAACTGCCATGCATCAGGGGTCTTTTCCCATTGCTCTTTATCAAAAATAACCCTTCCAACAAAATCATCCTTTTTTGTAATAATCTCAAACCGCCTGCAAGCTGAGAGACTTGCAAATTTGCCAATGCCAAATTGACCGATTCTATCTCTGTTATATATAGGTGATTTTGGAGAATAGAGTTTTTGCTGAGAGCCTATATTGAAATATTGCCTGAGTCCTTCCATATCCATGCCGCTTCCATTGTCCCTTATCTCGATGCTGTCTTCCGCAACAATAATTTCAACCAGAGTGGCATCAGCATCATAGGCGTTATTAACAAGTTCCCTCACAAATTCGATACTTTCGGCATACAGCCTTTCGCCTATGGTAGTTATATGACTTTTATCAATGGTTACAGGAATGAATTCAGGAAATGATTGCACATTACTCACCTTTTTTATACTACATTTGAAGATAATTTAAAATCTGCTATCTTCGAATATTCTGCACCTGTGGGCTTTAAAACACTCCGCATGAGCAGAACTTCATTTACTTCTATACTACCAAAAAATGTGTCTTTAAAGGTATAAAGTTCCTTGATGACCGACTCTATGCCCTTCCTGTCCTTCACTCTGCCTATGGTAAGATGTGGGGAGAATCTTCTATCTTCCCTTTCAAATCCGAGAGCAGACATTGATTTCTCAATATCCTCGTAAAGTCCTTTTAATTCTTCCGATTGGTCTATCCCAATCCATAAGACATTGGGGTATTTAAAGTTCGGAAATGCACCAGCACCTCGAATATTAATCTTAAACACATTATGCCTTTTGCATATTGACGCAAGTTCTTTCTCTATTTCTGGAATTAAATCTTCTTCTACATCGCCAAGGAATTTGAGTGTGAGATGGATATTTTCAACCAAAACCCATCTGACACCTTTTAAAGTCAGTCCGCATTTCTTGATAACGTCTGCAATAGCATTTTTTATATTCTCGGACATGTCTATGGCTATAAAACACCTTATAAACATTATTTAGACCAATCTAACTATCTGTAATATGATATTTGTTATTACTCCTGCTGTCAGATCATCAATCATCACGCCAATGCCACCACTGAACATCCTCTCAAGATTCCTTATTGGCGGTGGTTTTAGTATATCGAAAAACCTGAATAAAAGGAATGCGGTTATAACATAGCCGATAGTTAATGGAAGAAATATAATCGATGCCATATAACCTATAAATTCGTCTATGACAATTTGCTTGCTGTCCTTTGTTCCTAATTCTTCCTCAACAACTTGAGAACTTGCAATACCTAAAATAAAACCAACTGCCAATATAACAATCTGCTGTAAAAAATCAGGCTTGAAAATCCATATAAATATCAGACCTGCAAGACTCCCGAAGGTGCCGGGTGCAAAAGGGATATAGCCGATGAAAAATACAGTGGCGATGATTTTTGATAGAAGTCCACAAGAGCCTTTCATTGGCTAATATTTTAACACAAATGCTTTACCGTAATCATGGATAGCAGGTATGCGCTCAAAGCCTTTATCAATGCGATGAGATTATTTTTCTGCCTGTTTCAGCATGGAGGCGATTTCATCTCCCCCATGAGCCCTCTCTTGAAAGGGGGGGCGAAAGGGGGATAAAATCCCCCTTTCGGACTAAAAGGTGATCTGAAGTTGCCCTTAAACAGCGGGAGGGTTCGGCTCTATGGTATCGCTGATAAAGGCTTTTCAGCACCCCTGAATAATACCCCAAAAAATCTTACAATTTTTTGGGGACCCCTGATATCCAGTAATAGAGTTTTTCATTACGGATTATGTGCTTTACGAAACCTTCTATTTTCTGTTATTTTTAAATATGCAAGAAGAAATTTTGGAAATAGTTGACAGACAAGGCAATACTATAGGGACAGCACCACGGTCACATATTCACGGAAATCCTTCTTTAATCCATAAGGTAGTCCATATACTCGTCTTCAATGACAGAGGGGAATTACTCTTACAGAAACGTTCGATGAAAAAAGATGTAGCACCCGGCAAATGGGATACCTCTGTGGGTGGACATGTCCCAAATGGAGAAGACCTCATAACTGCTGCAATAAGGGAGACAGAAGAAGAACTCGGGATTACGCCTATTAATTTAAAACCCCTTTATTCCTATATCCATTCAAATACTTACGAAAGTGAGATGGTCTTTACACATTCATGTATTTATAACGGACCATTTACATTTAACAAAGAAGAAATAGATGAAATAAGATTTTGGGATATGAAGGAGATAAAAAATGCCATAGGCACAGGATTATTAAGCGATAACCTCGAGTCAGAAATAATGAAATATCTGTCCTTCAGTGATCAAACTCCCCTTTCATCAGCACCATAGATATATTTATGCAGCTGCAGATTCAGCCTCACAGGTAGCCTGTCTTCAACTATCCATTTAGAGAGGTCATACGGTAAAAGTGCGCCATATGCCGGTGACATGAGAATTCTACATTTATTTAATAGGCTGTAATCTTTTATAAAGCTTTTCACCCATTCGTAATCCTCCCTGTCCATGACAACAAACTTTATTTCATCATCAGACTTAATATATTTTAGATTCATCAAATCCATCTTCTCAAACATACCGCTCCTTGGTGTCTTAATATCCATTATTACAGTCACCCTCTTATCCACATCCTTTATGCTTTCACTGCCGTTTGTTTCAAGCAATACAGTAAATCCATTATCAAGGAGTTTTCTCATCAGTAACAACACTTCTCTTTGCAGTAGAGGTTCTCCGCCTGTAATTTCAACAAGTTTTATCCCATAACTCTTAACTCTTTCTATAATTTCATTTTCTGACATTTCCATACCTTCCTCATAGGCATAGGTTGTATCGCAGTAAACACACCTGAGATTACACCCTGTCATCCTTACAAAAACACACGGTAATCCTGCATATGTTGATTCACCCTGTATGCTTGCAAATATTTCACAAACCTTCATTACAGCCCCTGTTGTCATTACAAGCAAAGTAAAGCAATCCCATCTTTAAGATTGCCTCGGCACTTTGTGCCTCGCAATGATATGACTATGTTGCATTTAAAATCTAAAATCAGCCTGTATAATCTTTCCATTACCATCCATTACCACTCTTGAAAAAAACCTATCTCCTGCCAAAAATGAATATGATAGCTCCCTCCATATAACTATTGTCCTTTTTTCTTCTCTTCTTACCTCTGCATATGGGTATCTTGAGAAATATAAAAAATTTGACACAATTCTACTTTTCTTTGACTCAATAATTGCAGGATCATTATTATTCAAAACATACTTTTCATAAATACAGACCTTCCTGGAGAATAAATCCACAAAACCTGTTTTCACCTCATCACCTGACTTTATAACAAACCACCACCTCAAAAAATCATTCGGTAAAGGATAAACCTTATAGATATTAGCATCAATCTTTGTCTTCAAAAATTGTTTTGTCTCTTTCTGTAAATATGCCCTACCACCTATATATGCAGCAAACAACACTAAAGCACAGAGAGCAATTATTGCTGACCTATGTTTGTTCATCTTTCCCAATATAACAGTTAGCAATAATCCAATAGTTATATAAGGGTCAATTATAAAAGTAAGGTCGAGGGAATATTGATTCCAGTCCAGAGGCGATAATATCCTTGTGCCGTACTGGTTTGTCAAATCCATTAATAAATGCATGCCGTAGGCAAGGAATGAGATGAAATAATAGTAAAAAAATCCACCTTTCCCCCTGAAAATAAATGCCATAATAGCAGGGAACAGTGCAAGGGCAAGGATTCCATGAGTAATACCTCGATGGTATCTTAAAAAAATATCTGTTCCCCAGAAGCGGGTTATATAATCGAGGTCAGGAGCAATAGCAGAAAAGATAAGCACAAATAAAGCTGCCTTTCTTTTAAAACCAAGTTGATGTATTACTGCACCTGAAATCGCATGTGTAAGGGGATCCATACTTGTTAATCTATCATGTTTTAATAGACATGGTCAAAGTGTTACAATTATATAGAGCAATGGATATACATCAATTAAAGATTTTTACATCAGTATTCAAAAATAAGAGCTTTTCAAAAGCCTCAGAAGAACTCTATCTCACTCAACCAACTGTAAGCGACCATATCAAAGTCCTCGAAGATGAGCTAAATTGCAAGTTATTCGATAGGCTTGGCAGAACAATAATGCCTACAAAAGAAGCAGAGGTATTATTCAACCATGCATTGGAAATTATAGAAAAGGCAGACAATATAAAAGACCTCTTGTGCAACCTAAAAAAAGAGATTTCTGGAGATATAATTATTGGTGCAAGCACAATTCCGGGCACATATTTAATGCCTTCTATCGTGGCAAAATTCAAGAAAGTATATCCATCTGTCTCATTCCAGATACTCATCTCAGATTCCAGAGACATTGTAGAAAAAATTTCGAGACATGAATTGCTCATTGGAATCGTTGGAGCAAGACTTACCAATTCTCAGATAACTTACACACCATTTCTTGAAGATGAACTGATTGTAGTATCATCTCCTAAATTAATTAAAAATAAGCATATGACATTAAAAGAACTCATGAAATTGCCTATTGCTCTGCGTGAAGAAGGCTCAGGAACAAGAAAAGAAACCGAAAAAATACTCGAAAACAATGGTATCTCCATTGAAAATACTAAAGTTGCTGGCATCTTTGGTTCAACAGATGCAGTAAAACAAGCTGTAAAAGCAGGATTAGGGATTTCTATATTATCAAGGCTCTCTGTGAAAGATGAGCTTAAATATGGAATACTCAGAGAAATAAAGCTGACCGACATCAAGATGAACAGGATGTTCTATATCGTAACCCACAAAAAGAGAACCCTACCGACTGCCTACAGCATATTTTTAGACCATGTCAGAACTGAATCAAAAAATGTCCACAACACCATTAAACCCTAAATAAATTTGTCATTGCGAGGACTGAGATCCTTCACCTGTCATTTCGAGGCTTACGAAGTGAGCCAAAGCAATCTGACATGAAATGTTATCTCGAACGAAGTGAAGGATCTCATTAGAGATTGCTTCGTCGCCAATTCGCAATGAGGTCCTCAAAAATTGTAAGACTTTTTTTAGCACAGAAAAACAGACTTACAAAATAAAAAATAACATCAAACCCTATGATCAACAATCTATGACTCTTGTCTTTTTCATAGATATTTTCTATTTGACTTATTGATTATCTCTATCTTATTTTTCTTGCTGAGGGGTATGGGGCTGTTGGCTGCCCCACCTGGTCTGCAAAACCAGAGTCACGGTAAAAGACAGGTCTCATAAACCTGTTTCTTTGGAAGAAGCCGTGGTGGGTTCAATTCCCACTGCCCCTCTCCAAATAAATTATGGTAACGAGTAACAAGTTACTAAATCTTAAATACCGGAGGAAAGTTATGGAAGAAATTCAACAAGCAGGTATAATGGTTTTGATAAGTGGATTAGTAGTTGGTATGCTTTTTGGTTTTGTACTGCAAAGAGGTAGATACTGCATGAACTCTGCATTCAGAGACATGATATTCATCAATGATTATACATTGCTTCGTTCATATTTGCTCGCGCTTTTAATTGCTATTATTGGCGCAAATCTGCTTGAGGATATGGGATTTATGGGAGATTCAGGATTAAGGAGACAGTCTTTCAATATCATAGCTAACATTATAGGTGGTTATATATTTGGTCTTGGTATTGTTGTAGCAGGCGGATGCGGAAGCGGTATTATTTACAGAATTGGAGAAGGCTATACATCTGCCTTCGTAGCAACATTAGGTTTTGCATCATCACTTGTTGCCACCATTCATGGACCTCTGAAGCCTATAATGCAATACCTGAAAAGCTTTAAAATTTCTATAGGAAATGGAGATGATGCAATAATCAATCCTGCATTATGGGATCTGGTTGGCGGTCATAAAATGAAATGGGTAGTAATAGCAATAATTGCTGCCATAATCATACCAATTGTATTAAAAGGCAAACCCTTTGCAAAAGGACCTAAAAAAGGTTATTCATGGTCGCTCACAGGGGTATTTTTAGGATTAGTGCTAATACTTGCATTATGGGCATCTAATTATTGGGGCGGTCAGACAAGAGGACTTTCAGCAGCCGGACCAACAGCAGAGGCATATCTTGCTTTGATATTTGGTAATAGTATGTCAAAATTCGATCCAATGTTTGATTTCTGGGGATTGTTTAAGGGCACATGGAGTGCACTTTATATTTTCGGCATCCCATTAGGTGCTTATCTTAGTGCAAGAGGACTCGGAGAATTTAAACTGCAAGCACCTCCTGCGTCAGAAATAATGAGGGTCTTTGGAGGAAGCCTCATAATGGGATTTGGTGCTGCAGTAGCAGGAGGGTGCACAGTAGGTCATGCATTGACAGGTGTTTCTTCCTTAGCGCTATCAAGCATTGTAGCAACAATATTCATGATACTTGGCAACTGGACAATGGTATATTTCATGTTCATAAAACCAATGAAGGATTAATAAATAAAATAGCAGCATCAGAAAATAGTTTGTGCGTTGGTATTTTATTTATTAATCTAAAATTATAACTTCAAGTTGACAATGTCAATTTAAAATGTTAAAAAATATATATGCGATTAAAGGCAATAATTATTATTCTATCAATACTGATATCGATACTTTCACCTATATGTTTTAAGATAACTTTTTCAAGCCATGAAAATGTATCTGTAATAGCAACCCTCGATGTGTGTCATGCTAAAGACTCGATAAGTGCTGTTAGTTTAGATACTCCTGCAATTAATGAGACTCAATTCACATTATATATGTTACATTCTGTAGCTTCATATAATGCATCAAGACATCTTTCCAAAAATATTTTATTAGTTTTCCAAAAAGAACATCCGCCAAGATTCTAAATCCAATCAGTTCCGAAGATTTAAGGAGCCTTTAATCTTAAGGCAAACAATGTTTGCCTTATTAACAGGATTGTCCGTTAGGACATCCTCCCCGTTTGACTCGGCTCCGCTTCGGAAATCTACTTGAATTTTATATTAGATATTCTAAAGCGGAGCCACTTTTTTAAAATGACATTATTATTTTAGGAGGCGCTTATGATAAAAAAGTTCAATAAATTAATCATTGCCGCAATCTTTGTCATTGGTGTGAGCACTATAGTTTATGCGGCAGTTGCAAAATGGATATTTGTTCCAAATGCGGCATCAAAAACACTATCCTTTGTTGACCCTCAAAAAGAAATGGTTATAGGGCATTGCGATACCGGTCCAACAGGATGGCTTGCATGCCTTACACCCGACTTAAAAAAGATTTATGTTGGCAACAATGGTGGCACGACTGTTAGCATTGTGGATGCTATAAGACATAAAACACTAAAGCAGATAGAAACAGGCAAAAAACCAAAACATCCGCTTGTAACACCCGATGGCAAGTACGTGCTTATTAATCATACAGGCGAGGTAAAAGCTGTGCTTTTGGATGCAAAGACAGATAAAGAATTAAAGACCTTTGCAGTGGATCATCAAAACAAAGATTACAAAGGTCCATTAATGATGCACTCTGCATTTACATGGGACAGCAAATATGCCTTTGTACAGAATTATGCTGACAAAAAATCCTATGTTCTCCGCATCCCATCTCTTGAAGTAGTAGCAACAATTGATGGTGACAGTCCCGCCCACTACTTCATACCTACGCCTGACAACAAGCAGGTATGGATAGTTTATGAAGGCAATAATGCCGCAAAGGTTAAACCATCTGTTTCAATTGTAGACTTGGCATCCTTCAAAGAAATAAAAAAGATAGAGATTCCTACTGCCGAAGACGAGCCGATAGAGGGACATCACGGCATATTTACCCTTGACGGGAAATATTTCTTTTTCTGCAACCGTGGTCCCGGTCCAAAGTTTGGAGGCACTACTGTTGCTATTATTGATGTTGCAAGTCAAAAAGTTGTTAGAACCATTAAAGCCGCTAATGGCGTTGGACATCCCTACCTTACACCTGATGGGAAATATGTTGTACTTACGCCTTACGGCTCAAATATCATCACTATTGTAGATGCTAAGACAGGACTGAAGCTTAAAGATATTGCTATTGGTAATGGGAATCACATTGGGCACATTGTCTTTAGCGCTGATAGCAAAAAGGCTTATGCTACAAATGCATCAGATGGAGCACTGTATGTTATAGACATGCAGACAAGAGAGGTTACAAAGGGGATTCCTACAGGAAATAAAGCTGCTCAAGTTATAAACACCTATACAAATCTATTTGAAGTTCCTGGTGTATATAAGCATGGGCATTCTCATTAAACTTTAACTAATTCAGCAATTGCCCTTTGGGCATATTAAAAAACCTTTAATGGAGGGAAAGGATGTTGGAAAAAGACATCAACAAAGAAGTCTCAAGAAGGGAATTGATAGTAGGTGCTGGTGCACTTGCAGTTGGAGCCACTATCGCAAAATTTGGCAGTTTTGTATCAACCGCAGAGGCAAAAGGAAAATGGCCATGGCCTTATGAAAAACTTGACCCAGAGAAAACAGCAGAATTGGCATACAATGAATGGTATAGGGTATTCTGCGGTGCTGCTGTTATAAGCAGCGTTTTCAGCCAGCTTTCAGAAAAAATTGGTGAGCCTTACAAATCATTTCCTGTCGACCCATTCATTGTTCTTGAAGGTGGCCTTGCGGGATGGGGAACTGTATGCGGTTCTATTGCAGGAGCTAATATAGTTACAAACATGATAATTGGTCCAAGAATTGCTGGACCTGATTGTGAGCACGGGCATGTAATCGGCTCTAATATCACCAAGTGGTATGGAGATACTAATCTGCCTGTATATGTTCCAAAAAATCCAAGGGCAAACAAAGATAGTATCGTTAAGACCACAAGTAATTCTCCACTTTGTCATATATCTGTAGGAAGGTGGATGAAGGCATCGGGTTATGCATTAAGCAGCAACGAAAGGAAAGACAGATGTGCAAGAGTAGCAGCAAGTGTAGCATATAAGCTCGTTGAAGACTTGAATGCATGGAAAGACGGAAAATATCATGAAGGGGTAGCATGGAGCGCAGCAAAACACTTTGGAATCACAGGACAGCAGAATTGCACTGACTGCCACGGTTCAAATATCCCAACTGCACCAAAGGCAAAAAAATAACACCAAAGAAAAATCTGGGCGGGCATTACGCCCGCCCAGATTTAATTTTAGTCCATATCTCAAATCTATAGATTCAATCTATATTTCTTTAAATTGTCATTCTGAAAAACTATTGGAATTTTCTATTCCTAAATTAATAACATATTAACATTTAAATCAGACGATGACAAATAAGATAAAGGGAGTTTTGAAATTAGATGACAGTTTTATGGAAAGACAAAGAGATTAGAAAAACTGCTGTTGAAACAATTCAAATCAATCTTGGAAATAAATGCAATCAAAGTTGTTATCACTGCCACATTAGTGCATCACCTGCTGGTGATAAAAACATGAATGAAGAAACTGCTTTGCGTGTCTTAAAAAAACTTATAGATTTTTCACCACAACTCGTTGAATTCACGGGTGGAGCCCCTGAAATGAATCACAACCTAAAAATGTTAATCGAGGAGCTTTCAAAACATAAGATTAAGATTGCCATCAGAACAAATCTGACTATTTTAGATATGCCAGAATATTCAGAATTCATCAGCCTTTATAAAGAATATGGTGTAAAGCTTATCGCATCTCTTCCGGGATATTCCAGAGATATAACAGACAGACAGAGGGGGAAAGGGGTATTTGATAAGAGCATAGCTGTTCTCAAGAAATTAAATCATGTAGGTTATGGTAATAAAGCTCTTGAATTAGATTTAGTTCATAATCCCTCTGACAATTGTCTTAAGTTTTCCACTGACCAACTTGAACATGACTATAAACAAATACTTAAAAAAGAGCATGGGGTTATTTTTAATAAATTAATCTCCATTACAAACTCACCAATAGGAGGCTTCAAGAGATATTTAATAAAAAGCAACAAATATGAAGACTATTTAAAACTCCTTGCTAACAATTTTAATTCTGACACTTTAAATCATATTATGTGTAAGAGACTTGTATCTGTTGATTATCTCGGATATATCTATGACTGCGATTTTAATCTTGCACTTGGTATAAAGACAAGGGGCTATGAAAATAAAAAATTCTGGGAGATTAACTTTAATGATTTTAATCCTGAGATAAGTTGTGGTGAACACTGCTATGCATGCACAGCAGTAAATGGAAGCAGTTGTTACGGTAAATTATTGGATACAAAAAGCCAAATATTAAATTTATGCATGATTACATAGAAGATTAGGAGAAAAACATGCTCATCGATGCAAGAGGCCATGCATGTCCAAAGCCTGTTTTAATGGCTGAAGATGCTTTATTGAAAATAGAAGAAGGGATCATAGATATACTCGTGGACAACGAGGCTTCAGTCGGAAATCTCACGAGATTTGCTAAAAAAAATGCCTTTTATTCAGAGACAATAAAAGAGGATAATTATTGGCGTGTAAAGATTGTAAAAGGCTACCCATGTGAAATATCAGAAAGCAGAGGACAGAAGACAGAAGATAGACAAAAGACTACAGAACAGATAAAAGGAACAGAAAAAGACCTACTGCTTATAATAGGCTCTGATACAATGGGCAAGGAAGAGGAACTCGGAAGGATCTTAATGAAGGCATTTTTTGAAACAATAAAGGTAACAAAGGAGATTCCACACACTATCTTTTTCCTTAATGCTGGAGTAAAACTCACAACTATGAATGAGGAAATTATTCCTATCCTTAAAGATATAGAGGCTATGGGTGTCGATATATTCTCATGCGGCACATGTCTTAAATATTACAATCTTGAATCAGAGCTTAAAGTGGGTTATAGAGGCACAACAAATCATATTGTTGAGGGAATAAAGGACTTTAAAAAGACGGTATGGATTGGATAATTCAATTGTCCAAATAAAAATAAAAACGAGGAGGTCTCAGATGAAAAAGTATTTTGTATTAACAATGGTATTTGTATTCGTATTAACAACAGCAGCACTTGCAGCAAACTATGTAAAGCCTGATGAATTCAAAAAATGGATGGAAACAGGCAAGAGAACTATTATTGTTGACATACAGCCAAAAAATGAATTCCAGGCTCATCATTTCAAAAACTCGATCGAGACAAATGCCTTTCCTGCAAAAACAGATGAAGAAAAAAAGAGGCTTGATTCTGTAATTGAAAAGATAAAAAAATCAAAAGACGATGTTGTAATCATCTGTCCGAGAGGTAGGAGTGGAGCAAGTAATACATACGATTATATAAAATCAAAAGGGGTACCAGAAAATAGACTTTATATTCTCGAAGGTGGTATAGCAGGCTGGCCATACAAAGAAATGCTTATAAAAGGTAAATAAAAAGGTGTAGATTTGAAAATTTCTGTAATAATACCTGCCTTTAACGAAGAAAAACATATTAAGGCATGTATAAAATCAGCAAAAAATATTGAACCATTTGAAATAATTGTTGTTGACGGTGGCAGCACTGATAAGACAAAAGAACTTGCAAAAGAAGAAGGGGTATTTGTTATACAAAGCCCAAAGGGAAGAGGCATCCAGATGAATATAGGTGCCTCTATTGCAAATGGCGATATATTGCTCTTTCTTCATGCTGACTCGGTTATTACCAACAGAGTGGATATAAGGGATTATATCGCCATGGGATATATAGGCGGATTTTTTAGGCTCAGGTTTAATGACAGCTCAATCTCTACAAGGCTTGTAGAATTTTTTGCAAATTTGAGGGCAAGGATGCTTTCACTTCCATATGGTGATCAGGCTATATTTATTAAAAATGATTTATTCAAAAAAATCGGCGGCTTTAAGGAATATCCTTTCCTTGAAGATATTGAATTTGTCAGAAGATTAAAAAAAATTGGGAAATTAAGATATATCCAGCATAATGTAATTGCATCTTCTCGAAGGATTCAAAAAGGCTATCCATTTTCGCCAATTCTAATAAGTATGAGAAATGCTCTAATAGTCTTGCTTTTTATGCTTGGGGTAAGCCCACATACACTTTTAAAATTTTACCGATAAACCTATAATGTATAATGATTGAGGAATTTTTAAAAGACTGCGTTTCATGCGGGATATGTAGAGAGATTTGCCCATTTTTATCAGAATATGGCACTCCTGATTTGATAATTTCAAAAAATCCAGAGACAGCTTTTTTATGCACCAATTGTAAGGCATGTGACCTTGTTTGTCCAAATAGTCTTTCACCATCAGAAGCACTCCATGAAACAAAATATAAACAAATAAAAGAAAACAACTTATCTGAAAATATTAAGACTGTTTTGAATTCTGCAAATGGGTTTGCCATGAGAGGGCATAAATTCCCATTTGCTTATTATCAATCAAGTGAAACAGTATTCTGGCCTGGATGTGCACTTCAGGGCACAAGACCTGATTTAGTCAAAAAGATTACAAAAATGTTGAAAATTGGACTGGTTCTTGACTGCTGTTTTGACCCATTATTCCAGAATGGAGACCTTGATGCAGTAAAATCAGCATCAGAAAGAATAAAAAAACGTTTAAACAAATATGGAATAAAGCACATTATTTTAGGATGCACAAACTGCAAAAAAATATTTTCACTATACATGCCTGAAATAAAAACAGAGCATATACTCGAAGCACTTCCAGAGATAAAATCAAAGCCAAAACATTATATTGAACTAAAAGATGCATATCTCCACCACCCATGTCCGTCATTTCGATTTGCTTATATCAGGGAACTGGCAAATAAACACATCAAAGGATTTGTTTCTATTGCATCTCAAACCTCTCATCCTATGTGCTGCGGACTTGGAGGAGCTACACATGCACTATCAGAAAAACTCTCTGACCAATACACTGAAAAAATAATATCCGATACAAAAAAATCTCCGATTATCACTTACTGCATGGGATGCAAAAACAAATATTTAAAAAAAGGTAAAGATGCTTATCATATACTCGAACTAATAACAGATTCAAAGCCTCTAAAACAGCCTGTTTCAGCAAGCCGCAAATGGCTTAACAGATTGCTTTTATCTATAGGACAACGGTTATTAAAAAGTAGAAAATTTATTCTTGCTGCAATAATTCTGATAGCAATAATCTCTACAACATATCTCAGAAAATCAGGATATTTCTCCCCCGAATTACTGCTTGATTTTATCAGGCACTATAAAATTTTAGCACCTGCATTATTTATCCTCATTTATACTATTGGCCCAAGCATATTCATTCCCAGTCTGCCACTCACATTAGGCGCTGGTTTTCTCTGGGGACCATTCTGGGGGGTTATTTTCTCAATAATAGGAGCAACTCTCGGTGCGTCAGTTCCGTTTCTTCTTGCTAGATACATTATAGGCAGCACCATAAAGGAGCGATTTAGTTATGCCCGATGGAAGTGGCTCAAAGAAAAAGTTGAGCATCATGGATGGAAAGCCGTTGCATTTACAAGAATTATTCCCATATTCCCCTATCCTGTTTTAAATTATCTTTTTGGAATCACACCAATACCATTTTTGCACTATTTATGGAGTACATTTGTCTTCATGCTTCCTGCCTGTATTGCCTATGTAGCATTTGGAAGTTCTATGAGTGAATTAATACTAAAAGGCAATATAAAAGGCGTTATAATCGGTATCATAATTGCCACAATTGCAATGATGCTGCCTTTTGCCTTCAAAACATTTATAAAAAAGGTATTTCCTGAAAAAAATGAATAGTTCTGCATTGGGCATCATGTTTAGAATCCCTGAGTACGGCAAGGTTAAGAGAAGACTTGCTGCCCAAATAGGAAATGACAAGGCTTTCAGGGCATATGTCGCCATGCTTTATGAGACAATACAAAATGTCTCTAATCTAACAGACATAGACATATATGGTTTTTATGAAGGAGCAGTGTCGGCACAACACAATTTACTTAAAATATTTCAATCAATCCCTCAACATGGAGAAGACCTCGGTGAAAAAATGTTTAATGCAATTAAATGGCTTTTTGAAAAAGGACACAATAAAGCCATTTTAATAGGCGCAGATTCACCAGACCTGCCTATCGATTATATCAAAGACGCCTTCACAAAATTAGATGCTTTTAATCTTGTGATAGGTCCTGTAGATGATGGAGGTTATTATCTCATAGGCATGGACAGCCCTTTAGACACTATCTTTAAGGGAATGAAATGGGGCAGTAACAGCATAACTAAAGACACCATATCTATTGCAGAAAGGCAAGGAATAAAATATTTTCTGCTCCCTCAATGGTATGACATAGATGATATCGAAGGATTAAATCGCTGGAGTTGTCAGCAGCCTGTCAAGATTCCATTGCCATAAGCTATAATTATGGATAGTAAACATGCACACCTGATATAATAAAAAAAATAAACAAATAATCTCTTTCGCCTTTCAAAAGGAGGTTTTTTATGAGCAAGCTGAAAGTTTTATTTCATGTAAATGAAAATGACAGATGGAACGTTGCACTGGGCAATATCACAAACCTCATAAAAGATGTTGGAGAGGGTAATGTAGATGTAGTCGTGCTTGCAAATGGACCGTCTGTTGCTGCCTATGCCGATGCCGAGAAGATCGAGATAATGAAAGGCCTTTCTGAAAAAGGTGCCAGATTCCTTGCATGCAGAAACTCATTGAAAAAGATGTGTGCGGATAATGTCATTTGTATAAACGAAGAAAACCTCCCATCATTTGTAATAGTAGTCCCTGCTGGAATAACAGAGATTATAAAGAGACAACATGAAGGCTATGCATATGTAAAGCCTTAAATAAAAAAAGTCCCTCCTGTTGTAATACAGGAGGGACTTTTTACAGGCAATTATAATTTTATTACATTGACTGCTTTGGGTCCCTTGGGGCCCTTTTCGACATCAAAGCTGACTGCTTCGCCTTCTGCAAGCGACTTAAAGCCATTGCCTTGAATAGAAGAATAGTGGACAAACACATCGCCGCCATCTTCGCTTGTGATAAAGCCGAAACCTTTGGATTCATTGAACCACTTTACTGTACCATTAGCCATCTTAGACATACCTCCTTCTGCTTGTACTAAAGTTAAGGAAAACTTTGTCAAACAAAAAGGCCACAAAGCTTAAAGTCTTTGCGGCCTCAATAGTTACAAAAACTTCCAAAACTTCGTGTTTATGTTGACATATCTCGTTATAAATAGTCAACTACTTATTTTTCAACCTTGCCTGTGCTGCTGCAAATCTTGCAATAGGCACTCTATAAGGAGAGCAACTCACATAGTTAAGACCTATCTTATGGCAAAATTCAATAGACTTTGGCTCACCACCATGCTCACCACATATGCCCATTTTCAAATCCCTTTTGACCTTTCTGCCTTTGTCAACAGCTATCTGCATTAGAATGCCTACGCCATTCTGGTCTATAGTAATAAATGGGTCATCCTTGAGCAAACCATTCTCGATATAGAATGGCAAAAACCTTCCTGCATCATCCCTCGAAAGTCCATAGACTGTCTGTGTGAGGTCATTTGTTCCAAATGAATAAAAATCTGCTACATGTGCAATCTCATCTGCAGTTACACATGCCCTTGGAAGTTCTATCATAGTACCAACAGTATAAGGCACCTTAACCTTATATTCCTGCTGCACCTTATCTGCAGTGTTGACCACAATATCTCTCATCTTCTGTAATTCATTTACATGCCCAACAAGCGGAATCATTATCTCGGGGATTACTTTGACTTTTTCCTTTGCAAGCTCGCATGCTGCCTCCATTATTGCCTGTGCCTGCATTTCATATATCTCAGGATATGTAATTCCAAGACGGCATCCCCTGTGTCCGAGCATTGGGTTAAACTCATAAAGTGACTTATTCTTTGCATCAAGTTTTTCAAAAGACACTCCCATTTCATTGGCAAGTTCATGGAGTTCATTATCAGTATGAGGCAAAAATTCATGAAGCGGTGGGTCTAAAAGTCTTATTGTAACAGGTAATCCTGCCATTACCTTAAATATTCCTATAAAGTCATTCTTCTGAAATGGAAGGAGTTTTGCAAGCGCTCTTTTTCTCTCATCTACAGTGTCAGAAAGTATCATCTCTCTCATCGCCTTTATTCTATCAGGACCAAAGAACATATGCTCTGTCCTGCAAAGTCCTATTCCTTCTGCACCAAAGTTTCTTGCCACCGCAGCATCTTCTGGCGTATCAGCATTTGTCCTGACTCTTAATGTCCTGACATTATCTACCCATTTCATCAATTCTTTATACCACAGATTTTTATCAGGGTCTGCTGGCAATAAATCGAGCTGTCCTTCATATACCCTTCCTGCTGTCCCGTTAAGTGTTATCCAATCTCCTTCTCTTAAGACCTTTCCATTTACACGAATCTCTTTTCTATGGACATCTATATTGAGTTCAGAACATCCAACTATGCAGCATTTACCCCAGCCCCTTGCAACTAATGCTGCATGGCTCGTCATGCCTCCTTTTGCTGTAAGAATAGCCTCTGCTGCATGCATCCCATGAACATCCTCTGGTGAGGTTTCATTTCTGACAAGTATTACCTTTTCACCCCTTTTTGCCCATGCCTCTGCATCATCAGCAGTAAATACAATTCTACCTGTTGCGCCACCCGGCCCTGCGGGCAGACCCTTTGCAAGAACAGTTGCCTTCTTTTCAGCAACAGGCGCAACAGAAGGATGTAAAAGAATATCTAATTGCTCTGGCTTCACACGAAGTATTGCCTCATCTTTACTTATAAGCCTTTGTTTTGCCATTTCTACAGCCATACGAATAGCAGCCTGTGGATTGCGCTTGCCAACTCTTGTCTGCAGCATCCATAGTCTTCCATCCTCTATTGTAAATTCTATATCTTGCATATCTCTATAATGTCTTTCGAGTTTTTTCTGAATTGCAAATAGCTGTTTGTATAGATGTGGCATTGATTCTTCGAGTGAAGGCAAATGCTGGGTATCTGCTGTCTTACCTGCCTTGTTAACAGGATATGGTGTTCTTATGCCTGCAACAACATCTTCTCCCTGTGCATTCGGAAGCCATTCACCATAAAATACATCTTCCCCTGTCGCTGGGTTGCGAGTAAAAGCAACACCCGTTCCTGAATTGTCTCCTGTATTGCCAAAGACCATTGACTGCACATTAACAGCGGTTCCCCAATCATCAGGAATCTTCTCTATCTTACGATATGATACTGCGCGCTTACCCATCCATGACTGAAACACTGCCCCTATTCCTCCCCAGAGTTGCTCCCATGGATCATCAGGAAATTCCTTGCCAAGTGTGTGCTTAATAATTGCCTTAAATTCATCACAGAGTATCTTTAAATCATCTACTGTAAGATCTGTGTCACTCTTATACCCCTTTTGTTTTTTCATTGCATCCATTGCATGCTCAAGTTTCTGACGAATACCCTCTCCTTCTTTAGGCTCTATTCCAGCAGCCTTTTCCATCACAACATCAGAATACATCATGAGAAGGCGGCGATATGCATCATACACAAAACGTTCGTTATTTGTTTTCTTTACAAGTCCCGGGATTGTCTTCGTTGTAAGCCCGATATTCAAAACCGTCTCCATCATGCCGGGCATAGAACTACGAGCACCTGATCGCACAGAAACAAGAAGCGGATTATTAGGATCACCAAATTTCTTATTCATTATCTTCTCAATCTTTGTCATTGCAGCATCAACCTGAGGCTTTAATTCTTTTGGATATTTCTTGTTATTCTTATAATAGAGAGTGCAAACCTCTGTGGTTATCGTAAAACCCGGAGGAACTGGAATGCCAAGATTAACCATCTCTGCCAGATTAGCTCCTTTGCCTCCTAAAAGATTTTTCATTTCAGCCTTTCCGTCAGCTTTACCTCCACCAAAGAAATAGACATACTTTTTTGATTTTTGGGATTTTACAGACTTTACAGCCTTTGCTGATTTTTTGGCTTTTTTAACAACCTTTCCCATCAATTCCCTCCAAAATAATAATATTTATAAGGCGTTATAATTTAGCCTAACTCAATAGAAAAATTCAAGAAAAACAAGTTATTTCTTACCAAATTCTTTCAACTTTAATTCCTTTCTCTTTATCTTTCCGCTTATGGTCTTTGGCAGGTCATCGACAAATTCGATCTTTCGAGGATATTTATATGGTGCTGTATTGACTTTTACAAATTCCTGAAGCTCTTTAATAAGTGCATCTGATGGACTATAGTTTTTTGTCAAAACAATAAATGCCTTTACTACCTCTCCCCTCACCTCATCAGGACTTGCAACAACTGCAGACTCTTTAATAGCAGGATGTTTTAACAGCACACTTTCTATCTCAAAAGGCCCTATCCTATAACCTGATGTAAGTATCACATCATCTGCCCTTCCAACAAACCAGAAATAACCTTCCTCATCTTTGTACGCCCTGTCGCCTGTCATATACCATTGCCCCCTCATAGTCTTTTCTGTTGCCTCTAAATTTCCAAGATATTCCTTGAACAAACCAATAGGTCTTTCAGGCTTTATTTTTATTGCTATGTCGCCCTCGGCATTTGGAGGTAATGGATTACCATCTTCATCAATAACATCTACAACAAATCCAGGGACAGGTAATCCCATTGAGCCTGGTTTTACAGGAATACATCTAAAGCTTGCAAGGACATTCACTGTCTCTGTCTGTCCATATCCATCATATATGTATTGGCCTGTCCTGTCCTTCCATATTTCAATTATTTCCTTATTTAATGGCTCACCAGCAGCAACAAAGTGGCGCATTGAGTGAAATGTCAGCTTTGATTCAGATAGCTCTTTTACAATCATCCTATAAGCAGTAGGAGGTCCACAGAATGTTGTAATAGGATATTTGTTTAATATCTCAATTGTTGATAAAGGCTCAAATTTTCCTTTTTTGTAAAATGAAAATACTGCTGCACCCATATGCCATGGACCAAAAAGACTTGACCATGCTGCCTTTGCCCATCCTGTATCAGAAAGATTCCAGTGAATATCGCCGGGTCTGAGATCAAGCCAATACCTGCCTGTCAACACATGCGCAAATGGATAAGATGCATGCGAGTGAAGCACCATTTTTGGAGGGCCTGTTGTGCCTGATGTAAAATATATCAATGCTGGTTCATCAGAAAATGCCCTTTCACCTTCAAATGCATATGCCAAATTCCTCTCCTCTAAATAATCAATCCATCCGGGTCTTTTGCCGATAATTATAAGCAATGGAATTGATGACATGCCTCTTACTGCGTCTTCAACCTTTGATGCATCTTCATCTGTTGCAATGATTGCTGTTATATCTACTGCTGAAAGCCTATATGCAATATCCTTCGAAGTCAAAAGAGTTGTTGCCGGTATTGGAATTGCATTAAGCCTCATAAGGGCAAGCATCACTTCCCACCACTCGGGGATATTAGGAACTATGACAATAACCTTATCGCCTTTCTTAATACCTATTTTCCTGAATGCACCTGCTGCCTTTGATGAAAGAGTCTTTAATTCATTAAATGTAAACTCCTTTTCGCACTTACCATCTGTCCAGAAAAGGGCAAGACTATTTTTATCTTTTGCCCACTTGTCAAAGACATCGAGTGGAAAAGAGAATTTTTCAGGTACATGCAAAGAAAATCCCCTGTATTCTTTCCAGTAGTCTTTCATATTAGGCGTCTGTTCCATAACAAAATAATACCACTCACTACCTAAGACTCAAGCTATGCTATTCTTATATTGGCTGCCATAATATTAGCATTTGCTATGGATATATAAAAAAATAGGTTAAGATTGAGATTGAGGTTTATATTTACTTTAAAGCTCTGGATTCAGTATCTCCATTGTATCATCCTTCATACCGAGTGCATAAATCTTTTTTTGACTCAAATACCTTACAATGTCATCATCAATGTAAAGAGATGCAAAAATAGGTATAATTACCTTACCTTCATGCTCTGGAAAATATTCAAAAAACTCTCCACTTCCAAGAAAATCTGCAAATTCATCTATATACCCTGTCCTTGCAGTTGCCTTTGTCTCATTTAGAATAATCTTATTATTGCAGACAGCTATGACATCAAACTCCCTCTTTTTGGACCTATCCTTTGTGTTAATCCTTTTTCTCCTTATCATGATGTCTTCAATGTCTTCACATCCAAAATACTCTCTGGCAAGTCTCGGAATATTTGGAAACACTATATCTTCCACAAGTGTGCCCATTTTATTGGCGAGATCTCCCCACTGACGAGCCATTCTCCTGCGATCTTCATCAATCGTCTGCCTCCATGATAAGGTCCCATCCTTGAATTCCTTCATCTCATCTTTGAATTCCTTCATCTCGTCTTTGAATTCCTTCATCTCATCTTTGAATTCCTTCATCTCGTCTTTGAATTCCTTCATCTCGTCTTTGAATTCCTTCATCTCATCTTTGAATTCCTTCATCTCGTCTTTGAATTCCTTCATCTCGTCTTTGAATTCCTTCATCTCATCCTTGAATTCCTTCATCTCTTTTTCGAGTTTCAGTGTCTGGAGAATCAACTGCCCCATCAAAAGTTCAAGATCAGTTGTCCTATGTTCAAGTTCTTCAATTGTAGGCATATCAAGACCTCCTCTTATTTTTAAAATTATACCACATTACGACTTGAACTTTACCATAATCTGTAATGAAAATTTCTAATCGCCCCTACACCTTTTTACCATTTCAGAGCCATTATTGCTATAATTCAATAAATCCCGACACCCCACGCATCAAGGAGGCAAAAGCTATAGCTGATGAAAAAGACAGAGAAGAAAGCCTTACCCTTGATAAAAAGGCAATAGATGTTTTGATAGCAAAAATAATACCCACATCTAAGTATTTTGAAAGCCGTTTTGACCACTTACAATATCAAATAAACGAAATCAAGATAGGTATCAAAGAGTTTGAAAAGCGCATAGACAGTCGTTTTGAACAAGTAAATAAACGATTTGATCAGATTGAGATAAAGCTGGACAAGCTCCTTGAAGCAATAGATGTGAAAATAGACACTGGTTTAAGGGAAAAGTTGCACCGCACGACTTTTTCATCAGGTTTACTCATTGAATATTAATAAAGCACTCCCATAGTTCTCTTTTGGGAGATTTGCTCCGCATTCCTTAAAATACCTGAGCCAGAAGTTCTGAATATTTTGATATTGCTCCCTCGTAGGTGCCTTTGCCCCTACCACATAGACATTCACACCTGATAAATCGGGCAGTCTCTTCTTTATCTTCTCATGATTGATGATTTCACCAATCCTTTTGTCAGATAGTCTCTCTTTTTCAAAATTATATTCAGAGGAATCCTCAATCATATCAGACATTATTATCAACACTGCCTTGTCTTTTTTATCCTTTTTAAATACCTTCTCTGCCACCTGCAAAGAGCCTAAAATATCTGTCTTTCTTGAGAAATCAGAGTTTGAATTCAATAACCCCTCTATTTTTTTACCTATCTCATCAAATCTTATCTTTGCTTCTCTTTCAGCTTTAGTTACTGCCTGTTTCCAGTAAAAATCATTCTTTTGAGGAGGTGGGTATGGAAAGTCTTCATCAATGAGTGGCTTGGTTTCCATTTCAGACAATCTGGTTATCTTCCACACAAATAAATGGTCTCCGAGTTTAACTTTTGGAATTACCTTTTTTATAGCGTCTATATAGTCCTTACGAGCTTCTCTAACACTCTCAGAGTAATCAATAAGAACCAATACTGTCTTATTTGGAGATTTCTGTGATTTAGCATCCTTACATGAGATGATGCCTAACATACTGATAATAGCAAAAAAAGTTATTAAACAACTAACAATCCTATGCATTTGCCTCCTCCTTATGAGAACAATCACGGTCAAGTTTTTCAAGGGCCTCTGGAATCTTAATAAGTGTTTCAGGGTCAACTTTAAATGATTCAGGCAATGTTCTATCTTTTCTTGCACACATATTTGCATGCCTGTAAGCCCTTATGAGTGTAACCCATTTATCCCTTTCCTCCTCTGCTTTGTGTTTATATCTATCAAAAGTATGTTCTCGCTCTGAATAAGCCTTGTTGAAGTTTTCAATAGCCTCTTCTAATTTCTTTGCTACTCGTTCGACATCTCCACCTTCTTTCTTAAGACTTTTCATTGCCTCCTCATATTCCCTTTTAGCCTTGCTATATACTTCTGGGTCTGTCCTCGCTTCTTTATATGATAAAAAGGTCATGATAGTAAATATTGCAAGGTTAAAGACAATAAGGACTATTGCCAACGTAGTTGGACTCATATTAATCTTCACTTCTGAGGCTTCAAAGAATGTTTCTCTTAAAACAGCAAGTCCTACAAGAAGAGATGAGACAACAACAAAGCTAACAACAATCCATATTTTATCTACACTTGTTTTTTTCTCTTTTTTAATAAAATGTCCTAATAGTTCGGCTGATAATGGGATTATGATGATAATCGCCCCAGCCATGACATAGGTCTTCCATTCCTCTTCTGCCAGCATCTGAAAAACAAAATAGTTTATTAGACCCTCTCCCATAAAAATCGCAATAAAAATTAACCAATACAAAGTAATTGGTATCCACCGCGGTGGAAACTCAAAAAATGCCTTTTTCGCTGTTTCAAAAGCCTTAATCGCATCTTTATGCTCGTTATCTTCTTGTTCTATCTTTTTTTCTAAATTCTCTTTTTCAGCCTTGGCATTGCAATATTTGGACATTAGCACCTCATCTTCTTTAGACCATTCAATGCCGATTCTTTCTAAATTCTCATGGGCTGCTGAGATAAGAGTGTGTTCATATTGTGAATATTCTTTTTGATTAATAGGTGGGTCAGGGTCTATTGATTCCCATAAGGGCCATCCTGGAAAAGGTCTCCACGGCTTCCATCTCCAGCCTCTGCCATCATTCCTACCCTGCCTTTTTACCTCTCTTAAGGTATAAACATTAGCATGATATTTCACAGTTTACCCTCCACATAATGTAATCAAGGCATCTTCTGATTTTTTTATTCTAAATTATTCTATTTCTTTGATAAAAAGTCAAGACGGAAAGAAAAGCTACGCCTGAAATTGCTGATTGAAACTGTCATTGCGAGTGAAGCAAAGCAAACTTCGGCTTTGGCTCACTTCGTAAGCCTCGCAATGACGGTGAATGGTCTCACTCCTCGCAACGACCTTTCAGATCAGATTGCCACGCACCCTTTGGGTACTCGCAATGGGGTACAGAATGATAGTCAGTGCAATGTTTTATTACTTCTATCGGCAATTTCAGGGCCACAAGCTTATCCGCAAAAGTGTCCTAAACCCCGAAAGGGACATTTGCGAAGATTCTGAGAGGCTCATTGAACCCATGAAATTTATAACTCATTGATTTATAAGGATTTCCTTAAAAACCCGATCTTCGAAAATCTCTCAAGGGGCTTCAGATTATCCTAACTACTTGATCTTCCTGAGAAAATATACCCAAACGCTCTATCTTTTTGAGACAGTCCTTGCAGAGGTAGTAGTACAGAATTATATCCTCGCCCTGGACAGCCTACAGAGAGAGGGCATCGAAAAAGCTCTCAAGAGTGCTGGACATTGAAATTGACATGCCCTTTGGATATATCATATTCGTCTTATAGAGACATGGGAGGAGATATACACGGGAAAGACAACTGTTTCAATAGATGAAAATCTTATAAGAGAGGCGCTAAGGGTTACACATCTGAGAACAAAGAAAGAGGTTATCGAAAAAGGGCTGAAGGAATCACTCAAATTAAAAAACCGTGAACTCCTAATAAAAGAACTCGGAACCTTTGATACAGACCTGTCTTTAGATGAGTTAAAGAAAAGAAGGGCTGGAAAAGTAATTATGATTCTTATCGATACATCTGCATGGATATTTGCCCTCAAAAAGAACTTCCATGAGCCTATTGCACGAATCATAAAACGAGCCATAGATATATCGTATATAGACGGTCAATTAAGCATTGACACCTACATCTTGTTGTGTAAGGTGTGCGGTAAATATTTGTGCAACAGGCTCTTATAATGATAAAGAATCACTGACCCTTCCATCTATAAAATATCAGGGCTTCATCCATAATCATATATTGTTTAACTCTTATAATCTGGGAATAAATTTCGTCCTTGATGGACACTGTATTTTTTTTAGATTTTCTGTCCAGTTCTGCCTCAAAAATATTGAGAAAGGTCTTTATAGCATTTTTCCTGAGATAAAAACCCTTTTCTGTCTCAGTAAAGTCATCTTCCTTTATCATATTCATATTCAATATCTTTATTATAATTCCCTCTGTTTGCGCCCTGAAAGGCTCCTGAATGTCAGCAGCGAGTGATTCATATCTGTTCTCAGGTGCATGAAGAAAACCGAGATATGGGTTAAGTCCCACTGATCTTATTGTTGCGTTTATTCTTGAAAAAATTACATAATGAGCAAGATTAAGAAGAGAGTTAATCCTGTCTGGCGACTCCCTCCTGCGATGTTTTATATGAAAAGCTGGATTATCAATCAAGGTATTCAAGGCACCAAAAAACATTTTTGATGTTATGCCCTCGATGCCTCTTAATTCATTAAGGTCTGTTGATAAATTTACTGAATTTAATGCCCTGTCTATTGCATGGAAGATGGGGGCATCCGATGAAAGTCTTTTGCTCCTGAAAAGGGTTTTATAGTTTTCTAATTTTGACAAGACTATGTCCTTTGCAATCTCGTGCCTCATGGCATCAGAGAGATTATAATATTTGTTTGCCTGTTGATAGGAAATATCAAAATGTGCCTTTGTCTCTGGCTTTATGGTGGTTACAAAATAACCCGAACCGAGTGTCAGAGTCAGGGGGATATTCCATTCCGTGCACTTTTTGATAAGGGATGAAGATAATGCCACATTTCCCATAGCCATTATTTCACTCAGGCGCCTGATTGGCAAACTCTCGATTGTCTGCCCATTTTTTTTGATACTGATGGTATCACCATTAAGAGATATAAACACATATGGCTCTGTGATATAAAGGGGTTTTTTAAATCTTCTCACCGTCTCACCAGATATAGCAATTACCTCACCCTTTTTAAACTGGAGGCCGAGGAATTCAAAACCATCAAAAACGCTCTTAATTGCTGTCTTTTCCTTCTTAAGTCTCATGCCGAGATCAGATAAAAATGATTCGGTCTTCAGTAATGCCTCCTCTGCTTCAGCTTTTGACTTCGTGAGAATAACAAAGTCGTCAGCATAACGAATAAGCCTCAGGTTCATCCCCGCAATCTGTTCATCAAAAGTATCGAGATAGAGATTTGCAAAAAGTGGTGATAGAGGGTTACCTTGAGCAAGCCCTTTTGTACGAGGATGATAGGTGTTAGATTCATAATACCCATTTGTGAGGAGTTTTTTTATCGTAGTCTTTGTTATGATGTCTTTTGACGGTATATAATGGTCTATAAGAATATTAAGGATCTCAAGACTCACAGAGGGGAAAAAATCCTCTATATCGGATTCTATTACATAGTGGTATCCCTCTTTCACGGCAATTTCGAATAACTCTATTGCCCTTTCCCTTGATATGCCCTTTCTGAAACCGATTGAAGATTCCTCTAATATCCTGTCGAATGGCTCCGAGAGAAACTTAAGAAGCAACTGTGAAACTATTAAATCTTTAAGGGACAACTGTTCGATCAGCCTGAAAGTGCCGTCTTTCTTTTTGATCCTGAAGGCTGTGTTTGGTTCAGGGGTATAGGTTCCTGCGATGAGATCGCTGACAATTTGATCAGCAAGTTTATCTTCATTCAGCAAGGTATCTATGTTTGACTTTCCAGTAGGTTTACATTCTTTGCTGACCATGTCAGATACATCATATCTTTCAAGAACATCCTGAATCACAGAGATAACTGCCCCCCTGTTAAGTATGCGCCTGTCAAAATAACTTTGAGGGTCTATCTGGAGTATATAGTAGCCAAAGGAATTAGACAACTTAACCCCGGCATGAATCTCACTGCCCAGCACGAGAAAAGGTGAGACTTCAGAGAGATTACCTTTTATATAAAGCTTTCCAACACATCCGTTTATATACTGGATATGACCTTTCTGCGAATAGGAGGCATGCTTGATCTCTGTATAACGCCAGTAATAAGGGAGTATATCAAAGTTTTTGCTGAAACTATATTTTATATCTACCCCAAAAAGCCTTTTTATGCGACTGAGAAAGGCATTGACAAATGTATTTTTTGATAGAAATGTTCTTGATTTATCCTTTTCTCTGTTGAAGTGTAAAGGCATGAGAAAGTCAAGACAGACCTCTCCTTTCTCAGGTATCTCTCCAATTTCATCATAAAGGTTATTAAGTGTTCTTAACTGAGGGGCTGATATGAATAAAACATCAAAATTTTTGCCTGTTTCCTCGTCCTTCAGATAATCGATGAATCCCTCTTTCCATTTCAATACATCATCTTCACTGGAAAGAAAAAACAATATATCGAGCAATATTTTTTCCTGATTCTTGAGCCTGAAGGTATGTCCCCTGTTTTTTATATGAAATATTACAGGCTGATTGTGGTTTACAGACAGGCTTGTGCCTTTCACAATCGCCTCAAATACAGAAACAGGATGTGCTATCGCTGATTTTATAAGTCGAATGTTAATAAGTTCTGTCTGAAGACGATACCACGATAAATTATTCAAAAAATCGGTAACCATTGAAATTATCCCCGCACTCTCCTGAAAAGCCCTGTGCTTAAATTATATATCATCTAAATTGAGCAATTCTAAAATCCTGAGATATACAACCACTCAATTTAGGTAAGAGATATTCAACCTCTGCTTATCTTCAGCCTTAAGTCTTGTATTCTGTTTCAGTCCCTGACGTCAGGGATGTCCGCTGGGACACATATCGGTAGGGGTTAGCGACGCTTTTAGTTTCAGTCCCTGACGTCAGGGATGTCCGCTGGGACATTTGACGTCGTAAAAATAACCGCCTTTTGTTTCAGTCCCTGACGTCAGGGATGTCCGCTGGGACAATGCTACAGGCACAGGCAGGTATCAAAAAAGTTTCAGTCCCTGACGTCAGGGATGTCCGCTGGGACACAAATCGTCTCCAAATAGGGGACTCATTTGGTTTCAGTCCCTGACGTCAGGGATGTCCGCTGGGACAATTAGGAGGATACTTACTATGGTAAAACTGTTAGTTTCAGTCCCTGACGTCAGGGATGTCCGCTGGGACTAAAGAGGATTTACATAGCCTCAAAACAGAGTTTCAGTCCCTGACGTCAGGGATGTCCGCTGGGACAATTTTTTCTATCCATTATTACTCACGATGGTTTCAGTCCCTGACGTCAGGGATGTCCGCTGGGACGAAAATACTATCCCAGGGGATCGAAGAAGAAAGTTTCAGTCCCTGACGTCAGGGATGTCCGCTGGGACAAAAATAAATATCTCAAAGGGAAGTTCATAAAGTTTCAGTCCTTGACGTCAGGGATGTCCGCTGGGACTGGATTAAAGGAGAACTGGTATGACATCACTGTTTCAGTCCCTGACGTCAGGGATGTCCGCTGGGACAGAAATCTGCCTGCGAACGCAGTGCAGGTTAGTTTCAGTCCCTGACGTCAGGGATGTCCGCTGGGACAATGGAGGCAAAAGTCAAGGTTGGCCCCTATGGTTTCAGTCCCTGACGTCAGGGATGTCCGCTGGGACAGATGAAATTTCCTAAGCACTCTATAAAATGGTTTCAGTCCCTGACGTCAGGGATGTCCGCTGGGACTCTAACCGGACAGGGACCTGTCTGGCTTTAGTTTCAGTCCCTGACGTCAGGGATGTCCGCTGGGACACAGACGGAGGCACAACCTCAGCGATGTTTGTTTCAGTCCCTGACGTCAGGGATGTCCGCTGGGACCCATGGCCTATTTTTAGACCTGCAAAGGAAATGTTTCAGTCCCTGACGTCAGGGATGTCCGCTGGGACAAAATGGAAAAAATTATCGACATTAAGAAAATGTTTCAGTCCCTGACGTCAGGGATGTCCGCTGGGACAGTGTGGTGTAACCCTTAGAAGTGATGCATTGTTTCAGTCCCTGACGTCAGGGATGTCCGCTGGGACTTACCTTTTACCAAAGTCGGGAGGCTTTGGTGTGTTTCAGTCCCTGACGTCAGGGATGTCCGCTGGGACCGTATCATTCCCCTGTTACGGGGGAGATTGTGTTTCAGTCCCTGACGTCAGGGATGTCCGCTGGGACTTAAGAGAAGAATTTGACTTGGATAATATAGTTTCAGTCCCTGACGTCAGGGATGTCCGCTGGGACCCTACCCTTTGTAACTTTTTGTTTTCAAAGAACTTTTTTGCCCCTTTTTGCAAACCTCCCCTCCTCCGGGAAGTTTTTAACAATTTATTAACAGGGGTCTGCATCCTTCATAATTTAAAAACATTTTCAAAATGTTTCCTTAATTTTATACCACAAATACATAACCATCATCAATATCGTCTGTATCTTTTACACCTATTATGTTACTTTTATAGGAATATTCAAGCCGGTATATTTTTATAAATCCTGTCTGTATATTAAGGGCATTAAGTTTCTTAATTAGTTCATCCCTATTCTTTCTGTCCAGTCTGCATTCAAAGACACTCTTTTGGATTCTGAAACCAAATCCTTTAAGCACCTTGTCAACCCTTGCCCTTTCAAGGTCATCAGTTATGTCATACACAACTGCGTAATCTGAAAATCAGGTCTTTTTCATAGTATTCAAAACAGGCTCTGGTCAAATATAACCACATCCACTGTAACAGGTTTCTTTTACAATATCATATTTGAATTAAGTCTTTTCAAAATATCCATATCCTACTGCTGTCTTTGCACCGATGCCGTGTTCAGTCAATGCCTTTTTAAGCCATGATATTGCAATTTCATGTAGCTTTTTCTCTGCAGTCAAGCCTTCACATTCAGAAATTAGCCTGCTTGAGCCATTTTTTAAGATTTCCCTTGCCTGCTTGAGTTTTTTCATCCCTACAGTAAATTCAAATTTAGTATCTTTGCCTACTGTTAGAAATGGGATTGGGTTGGGATTTAAATAATCCGCTGGTGGAACAGGCTTATTGCTTTTTTCTTTGCCTTGATAATAATCCCCATAGTGCGGATTCATTACATCAACCTCAAGTTGCGGGTACAAAGTAGAGAAAAGTATTCTGTTTCAGTCCCTGACGTCAGGGATGTCCGCTGGGACAACAGGAGGAATATAACGAATGGATAGCAAATGTTTCAGTCCCTGACGTCAGGGATGTCCGCTGGGACGGTAAGATGTCTCACACGATGAATATTCAAATGTTTCAGTCCCTGACGTCAGGGATGTCCGCTGGGACAGGAGGAAATATGAAAATAAATATCAAAGTTTCAGTCCCTGACGTCAGGGATGTCCGCTGGGACACTCTTAGCTGGCTTATCTCTGAACAGATTGTTTCAGTCCCTGACGTCAGGGATGTCCGCTGGGACTATATACACATGGACATGGAGAGGGATTCCATGAAGTTTCAGTCCCTGACGTCAGGGATGTCCGCTGGGACAAAATTGCCGGCGAAGGCAATGTGGTAGTGTTTCAGTCCCTGACGTCAGGGATGTCCGCTGGGACCGAAGAATGCTTAATAATCCAAGGATATTGTTTCAGTCCCTGACGTCAGGGATGTCCGCTGGGACCCTACCCTTTGTAACTTTTTGTTTTCAAAGAACTTTTTTGCCCCTTTTTGCAAACCTCCCCTCCTCCGGGAAGTTTTTAACAATTTATTAACAGGGGTCTGCATCCTTCATAATTTAAAAACGTTTTCAAAATGTTTCCCTAATTTTATACCACAAATACATAACCATCATCAATATCGTCTGTATCTTTTACACCTATTATGTTACTTTTATAGGAATATTCAAGCCGGTATATTTTTATAAATCCTGTCTGTATATTAAGGGCATTAAGTTTCTTAATTAGTTCATCCCTATTCTTTCTGTCCAGTCTGCATTCAAAGACACTCTTTTGGATTCTGAAACCAAATCCTTTAAGCACCTTGTCAACCCTTGCCCTTTCAAGGTCATCAGTTATGTCATACACAACTGCGTAATCTGAAAATCAGGTCTTTTTCATAGTATTCAAAACAGGCTCTGGTCAAATATAACCACATCCACTGTAACAGGTTTCTTTTACAATATTATATTTGAATTAAGTCTTTTCAAAATATCCATATCCTACTGCTGTCTTTGCACCGATGCCGTGTTGAGTCAATGCCTTTTTAAGCCATGATATTGCAATTTCATGTAGATTTTTCTCTGCAGTCAAGCCCTCACATTCAGAAATTAGCCTGCTTGAACCATTTTTTAAGACTTCCCTTGCCTGCTTGAGTTTTTTCATCCCTACAGTAAATTCAAATTTAGTATCTTTGCCTACTGTTAGAAATGGGATTGGGTTGGGATTTAAATAATCCGCTGGTGGAACAGGCTTATTGCTTTTTTCTTTGCCTTGATAATAATCCCCATAGTGCGGATTCATTACATCAACCTCAAGTTGCGGGTACAAAGTAGAGAAAAGTATTCTGTTTCAGTCCCTGACGTCAGGGATGTCCGCTGGGACACATAGCAGATAAAAAGGAAGACCTGAAAAAACTGTTTCAGTCCCTGACGTCAGGGATATCCGCTGGGACAAAGGATACTATATGGGTTGGGATAAAGAGTTTCAGTCCCTGACGTCAGGGATGTCCGCTGGGACTATCAACCCATTGATGTTAAACAAGCCAGAAGAGTTTCAGTCCCTGACGTCAGGGATGTCCGCTGGGACGTTAAAAGGAGATGGATTTGCCAAAGGTGAAACGGTTTCAGTCCCTGACGTCAGGAATGTCCGCTGGGACTATAAGGAATATAGCATTCTCTTAAAAGAAAGTTTCAGTCCCTGACGTCAGGGATGTCCGCTGGGACGGAATGGAATGTGGTTCTGGGTCGATAAAAGTTTCAGTCCCTGACGTCAGGGATGTCCGCTGGGACTGACATCATCATCGCGCATGACGATGAATTAGTGTTTCAGTCCCTGACGTCAGGGATGTCCGCTGGGACTATCATAGCCCTGAAGGGGCTGATTGAGTGTTTCAGTCCCTGACGTCAGGGATGTCCGCTGGGACACAAAATTAACGATAAGCAGGGATGCTATTTATTGTTTCAGTCCCTGACGTCAGGGATGTCCGCTGGGACTGTAAAAGAAATATACGGAGAAACCGCAAAGTTTCAGTCCCTGACGTCAGGGATGTCCGCTGGGACTATCCGAAGAGGAGATAAAAAGGGAGAATTAGTTTCAGTCCCTGACGTCAGGGATGTCCGCTGGGACAATCCCTACCCAGAGCTGGTTGTGGTAGACCGTTTCAGTCCCTGACGTCAGGGATGTCCGCTGGGACAAAGACCAGATGGGAAATATTATTCTTTTGTTTCAGTCCCTGACGTCAGGGATGTCCGCTGGGACATCGAGATATAGAAGATACTGAGTTCGCAGTGTTTCAGTCCCTGACGTCAGGGATGTCCGCTGGGACGAAAGAAACGCATGACATCCGAAAGGGTGCATCAGTTTCAGTCCCTGACGTCAGGGATGTCCGCTGGGACTATTACCACTCTTAAATCGTTAATAATAGAATGTTTCAGTCCCTGACGTCAGGGATGTCCGCTGGGACCCTACCCTTTGTAACTTTTTGTTTTCAAAGAACTTTTTTGCCCCTTTTTGCAAACCTCCCCTCCTCCGGGAAGTTTTTAACAATTTATTAACAGGGGTCTGCATCCTTCATAATTTAAAAACATTTTCAAAATGTTTCCCTAATTTTATACCACAAATACATAACCATCATCAATATCGTCTGTATCTTTTACACCTATTATGTTACTTTTATAGGAATATTCAAGCCGGTATATTTTTATAAATCCTGTCTGTATATTAAGGGCATTAAGTTTCTTAATTAGTTCATCCCTATTCTTTCTGTCCAGTCTGCATTCAAAGACACTCTTTTGGATTCTGAAACCAAATCCTTTAAGCACCTTGTCAACCCTTGCCCTTTCAAGGTCATCAGTTATGTCATACACAACTGCGTAATCTGAAAATCGGGTCTTTTTCATAGTATTCAAAACAGGCTCTGGTCAAATATAACCACATCCCCTGTAACAGGTTTCTTTTACAATATCATATTTGAATTAAGTCTTTTCAAAATATCCATATCCTACTGCTGTCTTTGCACCGATGCCGTGTTGAGTCAATGCCTTTTTAAGCCATGATATTGCAATTTCATGTAGATTTTTCTCTGCAGTCAAGCCTTCACATTCAGAAATTAGCCTGCTTGAGCCATTTTTTAAGATTTCCCTTGCCTGCTTGAGTTTTTTCATCCCTACAGTAAATTCAAATTTAGTATCTTTGCCTACTGTTAGAAATGGGATTGGGTTGGGATTTAAATAATCCGCTGGTGGAACAGGCTTATTGCTTTTTTCTTTGCCTTTATAATAATCCCCATAGTGCGGATTCATTACATCAACCTCAAGTTTTGGTAAAGTAATAGGAAGGGCATCAAAAAATATTACTGAGCCTTGATGCTCTCCAATAGCACTCTCTTTTGGGCTGCCAAAGATATGGCAAAAGAGTGCATCCTTTAATGCCTTTTTCTCATCCTGACCAAAGACCTCTGTTATTATCCAGCTTCTTACCACACCTTTTACTGCTTGCCCCGGAATATATGGTATGCCATAGATGTGATGAAGGGTTATTGATGTCTCATAAACAGATTCATTGCCTATGCCTATGATAAACCTCCAATCAGGTGACAAAGTAGTTGATGTTATGCTACCACTGCCAAGTAGTTGAGATATGGAATTTTTATGCCTTTCACTTAATCTCTTTATGAAAGATGCATTGTAATTAAACCTTCTGGCAAGATTTAAGATTTCATTTCCCTTTTTATCTTTTTTATAGAAATTGAATTTTTTACCATCGAAATATGGTATTTTGTTCAATAAAAGGTTGAAATTATCTATTTGTTCAGGCTTAACTGCTGCATAAGTATCTTTTGGTAGAAAGTAGTTAATGCCACTAATATCGTCATTTATAGGGATATTTTGTTGTCTATATAGAGATTTTACCTTTATCTTTTTAGCTGCAGGTTTACCTTCTTTGCCTTTCCCTATCTCAAACTCAACATCTATACCCTCTTTGATTTTATCGCTGTCAGAAGCTATTACATCATTGATATGAAAAAAAATCTCTCCACCTGAATATTTAATAAAGCCAAAGCCTTTAGCTTTTTTGAATGTTTTTATTTTACCTTTCTCACTCATTTCTCTCCCTCAATTAGTCCTTCTGCAAATCGTTTGAGCCATACAAATAGGGCTAAGACTTCATTGGTGACTGCTCGGTACTTATCAGAGTCTAATTCTACCAATGCCTTAACCATATCAGTATTATTCAGTTTTTCATATATTAGCCCTTTGGGTTCTTGTTTGAGCCATTCAGTTGTCTGTTCATAAATCAATTTATATGCATAGCCTGATTTATCAACGTCAGCTTCACTTTTAGCCTTAACAAAAGCAAATGTCGCTCCTATGCCATTGGTCTTAATAAGCATGGGAATGTTTTTGACATATGCCTTGTATTCTTTGCTTTTTGTGATTGATTTGCCAGCCTCAGCGCATTTATAAGCAAAAGCAGCCCTTTGTCTCTCAATGCTTTTTTGAATGGTTAGGTTATTGTCTGTCATATCACATACCTCCTGTTAGAGTATTTTTACTCTGGCAATGCCCTTACCTATTGTTGCATTGCCTCCAAGCTGGATAATCTCTGGCAAGCCTGTAGTAAAAAACTCCATTACCATGTCTTCTTCATTTGCGCTGTCTTGTTTGAATATCCCTTTTTCCTCGTCTTTTTCTTTAAAGACAGGGGTTGTAAGGGCAAGTGAATACAGAACTGTATCTGTTGGCAGATATTCCTCAGTAAATAAAGCCCCTGACTGAACTGTGCCTGTTTCATTATTTATCTTTGTCCTTGTAATGACCTCTGTTGAGAGTGTTACAAAGTCTCTGAATTCATCATCTGAAATGACAACAATATCTTTTTTGATTTTTTCTTTCCAGAATTGGATACCACTGTTTGCTAAGAATAAATTTTCAGATAGCCAGTTTGCAAGACTTGTGCAATTGCCGCTTTCATCTCTATCTCTTGCTATCTCAAAGGTGTATTCCTCAAGCACGATCTTATTGCCATTAATAAACAGACTGCAATCTTTAGGTGCAGTGTTGGCTTGAGGCATTTCAAAACCAAGATTAACTCCACATAAATTCAAATCACTCTTAAATCTCTCAAGCACCTGTGGGCATGTTACCCATGCAAAAACTCCTTTCATGGATTTAACCGGGAAAAGCAAAATCCTTGCATCTGTAAATCCGAGTGCACCAGCATGATCACTGCCTTGTTCAGGGCCAAAGGCAAGAGAGATGGTTGATTTGTCAGATATATTAATTGTGAGAGAACCAACTTTTATATCTTTATCTGCTTCCTCAAATGCCTCTCTTATCCCGCCTTTAAGACTCGATGCCTCAATCTTTGGAAAATCTGTATGTCTCTCCCTCTGAATTGGTAAATCCACATTGCCTATGTCATTGCCGCTGCCACAGTGCAACGGGGTTTCACAGATTATGAAAAACGGTCTTGCTTTCTTAAACATATTAAACCTCCAGTCTCCTGAGCTTAGATTTTTTTATGATTGTATTTTTATCAATAGACGATTCTATGAAGTCTCTTGCATCTTCTTCAGACTGAAATGTCTTATAAATATAACATCTACCATGATCCTCAAAATAATAAATCCTGTTGGGATTGTTCCCGTCATCATATACATAATGCTCCCCCTTTTTTTCAGTCTTTGATTCGCGATGGTTCTTATCCCGGAATTTGGTTTTTAAAATTCTAATAATATCGTCCTGCTTTATCAATTCATGATACACATCATCAGGGGCATAAAAGAGAAAATATTGACCTTTAATTTTCTCATAAAATATTTTCCCCACAGGACTTAAAAAGGCATAATTGTTAACTTGCTCTACCATACCCTTTTGTTCAAGTAATGCAAACTCTTGGAAATTAGATTCTTTTACCTTTTTGTAGTTTTCTATGCCTTTATCCAGCAATGCTATTTGGTCTGAATATATCTCAAAAATATCAAAATCAATCCTTACTGGAAGTGGCGGGATTAAAATCAATGTGTCAGTATCCTCAAAGATATAGGCTATCTGGCATGCGTTTACAGCAGCCATAATCGTAAGGTAAGGAATTACAGCCTTATAACCACCGCTGATATTAAAAATAATATCTTTGAAATAGCCGGGAGAGTCAGTCCCTACCCCTGCAATTAGATTAATCCTGTTTATTAAATTAGGCAGTCCCTCACTCTTTAAATCATCGTAATTGGCAACTTGAAGTTTTGAAATTACATCATTTGATGGGTCAAAATTAATTTTTATGTGTTTGTTATCTATGAACCATTCTCTTAAGACCTCTGCAGCGAGCCTTGAGGTTATACTGTCAGTAGATAATAGATACGCATCAATATCATCTTTAAAGTATTCCTGTATCTTCAATAGACTCTTTAGTTCAGCAGAGGCAGATTCCCTATGTTTTGACCATGAAATAATAGACTTTCTGATGATGTTGATCCTATCTTGCTGATTATCCCAGTCTTTGTGATGCTTATCCTTTAAAGCCTTATAATGAGTTAGAATATCATTCCGCTCATTAAGGTAGTTTTCAAAAATCGATGTGCCGACTGTAGTAATAACCTTTTTCATTCCCATTTACCCACATATGCTATGCCAAAGCCTTGCTGCCTGTCTTGTTCTCTGTCACTGATCGCCTTATCATGAAGGGCATTTATGATTTGTTCATTGCTGTATTGTCCGTGAATTTCAAAATAATACACGCTTCCTGCTGGCACTGCCCGCTTCATAGGCTTTGGACCTTTTTTAATGTCAAATCCACCAACATAAAGAGGTCTTCCGATTGCAGCAGTTATTAGTTTCAAACCAATGCCATTGATTTCACCTTCAAGATCTCTGTCATCTATTGTCTGAGGCAGCCAACCTTTCTTAAAGATAGCCGGTGTGGCAATATAAAGTTTTATTTTCTCTATCTTATTGCTGTTAATCGCTGGCTGTAAGATAGATGTTTCATCAATATCAATAGCCTTAAACGATGCTGGTCTGCCTTCGCCCCCGATTTTTATGATACCAGCATCAGGTATCTCAAGCCCATCTATATCAACAACAATTGTAGTGTCTTTGAGCCTTTTCATACCTACCCTGTATAGCATTGAATCTTCTGCAATGTGTGTCTTATTATTCCTTGCAATACCTATTTTTGCCTCTGATAAGACAAAATCAGATAATTTTGAATAAGACATGTTTTCATAAATGCCATTTAAATATTCTTCCATTGCTGCTTTATCAATCCAGCCGTCTTCTGCACTTTCTATTTGCTCTCCTTTTTCAGGACGCAATACTGCTGAAGTTTTACAGTTGCTTATGCACTGTGCCTTCACAGGCATCAGGGGTATTAGCTTTTCATCCCTGCTATTCTTCAGAACTACACAATCCATTGGCACAGGAAATAATAGGTCAGAAGCCCGTTTGAGATAAATGCCTTTAATCTTAAGGTTTCTTGTGGGGTCGTTATGATTCAGTTCATCAATCGGTGCTGCGTGTTTAAGCATGCTAATATTATGAGAAAAATAAAGTGAACGTAATACACCATAAATCATTGATGGATATGGTAGGGATATCCCACTTCCCCATGTGTCACTACCCATAGTAAAAGGCTTGCCGTCTCTCAAAAATAATACATCAAGTGCATTTATTGTAATCCTCTTCATGCCGCACCACCTTTTGCCTGACGGGCTATAAAATCTGTGATATTTAAAAAGTTAAGGAAGTTTCTTACACCATTGCTATAAATCAATAGATTGTGCAATTGAAGTTCTTTTGCTGTCTCTGCTTTTCTCTTTTTAAAAGCATCTTCATCCTCATCTTTTGTTTTCATAAATGACCTCATTAGAAGTCTCTTGATCTCGGCTTTAATGATATTGTCATCACGGTAATTTCCATCTTTATCAAGCAGTTTGATTAACTCTTGATTTAATTTCTTGATAAATGTATTTGATAGTCTGTCATTATTGATTTCAGTCACTATTTTAGACATCAAATCAGTAGTGTATGTGTCATTTACTCTCCATTTAAAGACTGTTTTTTCGATCTCTCCTGAATGCTTTAGCACTGCAATCGCAAAGGCATCTTTAGTGTCATCGATATCTTTTGCCTCTTGCTCCACTTTTCTTGCCCAGTTCAAAACCTCTGATAGTGGAGTTTTTATGTGCGCTATAACTGCACCTGCTGAAAAGGTCATGTTATAAGTATTATCAGCATAAAAGTCTTTAAGTGGCAGATTTACCAATTCGTTAAACTTATTCCGAAGATGTTTCATGCCTTCAAGCAGATATTTGATGCTGAAAAATCCAAGAAAGTCCTCTCCACCAGCATAGACTGTTACGCCTAATGGTTCTTTGATTGTATCCCTTACAGCATTTGCAAACTCACCAAGTTTTTTTGTCAGTTCTTTGTGAAACTCTTTTAACTTTTCATCTTTTATCTTGTTGCCTGAAAGCCATTCGCCCATGCTATCACCATCAAAAAGCATGACAGCATAATAAGGAGAATAGGAGATTTTATAGTCTTCCATGGCTTCATAGAGTTCTCTGGTATTTTTCTTCTCCATCTCTGATATTTCAGGAAAATCATCTAAGTTTTTATTGTTTTTCAGGGCAAAGATGCCTTGAGGTTCATAATTATCTGAATCAATGATAGTGCCAAAATCCCCTCTTTTTTCTCTTAACTGCTTGAATGCATCAAATAATGCAATCTTTGATGTTGAAGGGAATTTTGCCTTGTATTCAGGAATGCCTGCTCTATCAAGACCGCGCTTTGTAAAGCATACACCACAAAGACCTTCGCCAGCCTGTAAATAGCGGGGACCTAATTCTCTGTAGTCGCTGTTTTTAACAGCATATACATCATTTGAAAAGAGTTTGAGTTTTTTTATCCTCTCAATGTCTTTTTCATTTTCTGCCATTCTATAGAATTTGACATTTCTCTCGCCACAGATAGAGCATTTCCTTCCGCGCTCTGAATCTGGATACTGACTAAATGCCCTGACAGACTTTATAGCACCCATCAAGGACTCTAACTCCGAGTAGCATTGCTTATAATCATCCTCATTGTATGGAACGAATAGATAGCTAACAGTGAAATAACTACTCAACTGTTCATCAAAACCATTTGGTTTATTTATTTTTAAGCCATTGATAACACTATCACCTATCCTTTTTATTTCAGCCTCTACTGCCTTCTGAAGACTATCTCCTACTGCCTGAGCCTCGTTTTCATTGACATTAACAACAGCAGCAAACCGATTGGGGATTGAATTATTTGCGATGTCAGGGAAGATAATCTCACAGTCAAACTCCATTTTTAGCTTATTTGCGGCTGCTTTACTAAAATGAGAGAGCATGAAACTCCCGGCATACAAATCCTGCGCCTTCCTTGCCTGATTAATAAAAGATTGCACAGGGGTGATTGTGAAAAGGAAAAGAAATTTGTTTTCCATCTCTCTTTAGTCTCCTACAATTTTTTGTTGTATATGGATAAAAAGATATTTCAGCGAATCTGCATAAAAATCCCTTATTCTCTCAAATATTTCCCTTGATTTCTCAAAGGTGTAGGTATGGACTAAATAGTTTCTATCTTCTATCATCTTAAGCCATGTCTCTTCGTTGTCAAGCAGTCCATTTGCAAAAGCACTCTTAAAACAGTCTCTCGGATTATTGCAAATTATGCCCATATCTGCCAGATATTCTTTTATTAGCTTCCATGACAATTCATAGCAAAGTTCAAAACGTTTTATAGTGCCATCAATAGTAAGGTCATTATCTGATTGCCTAACCCCATCTTCAAGGTTTGTTAAAGCCTTTTTAAAGTCTTCAAGATGCCTCTTCACCCTTTCTCTCATATATCACTACTCCCTCTTTTTTTATCTTATCCTTCAACTCATCATTAGCCCTATTCATGTCAACTATATCTACTGCACCATTAAGAAGCAATTCTTCTAAAGATTTGTCTGTTTCAACCGCAATATCAGTATCTGAACGGCTATGAAAATCACCCCTTGCCTTTGAACCAAAAAGTATGATTTTCTGAGGGTCTATATCTTTTTTCAACTTGTCAATGATAGTCATAAGGGTATCAGGCATTGACAATATATGTTCTACGCCTCTTTTTTTGAGTTCTGCCCAAAACTCATCAATAATGCTGTAGTCTGGCTTTTGTGTGTTATTGTTTGCTTTAATTACTCCTCCCTCAGGCAAAAATTCACCTGAAAGCCTCAAGACCATCCAATAGTAATAGCTCCCTGATTTGATTATTTTAAAAATAATAGGAGAACTTCTTCGTGAGAAGGAGTCCTTGCCTACCCTGCCTGTTACAGTTATATTATTTATATTATTTGTTCTATGCCTTACAGGAAAACCAAAGGATGGGGTCTCCAAGATTCTTGATTTATTTTTGTCTCTAAATGCCTTGAAACCTGCTGCTCCAAGGGCATCTTTCCATGATTTAAAAGGTTGATTGCCAATTACAAACCGCGAAAAACAAAGGTTTGAATATTCAGAGACAAAGGTTGTCTTATCCTTGTTTATTATTGCTTTAGCCGTATTGCAATTATCCCTTATCCATTTTGCCACTTCTTCTGAATTATTACCCTTGGGAATAAAATCTAATCCAGTATCGTCAAGTATTTTGTCTGCGTCATCAACACTGATTATAGCCATGTTTCCAGCACCGCGTCTTGCCCTTGTTCCAATAGCACCTAAATAAACCAGTGCCCATAGAGATGCAGATGCAATTTTTAAGATGCCTTCATCTTGTGAAGTCAGTATTATCTTGAATGTGTTTTCCTCAGGGGAATAATACCGTTCTCTACCCCCCTCCATAAACACAGAATAAAAATGATACCCCACAGGATCATACTTATCAGGATTTTTATAGGTGCTGGGAGACTTTTTATCAATCTGTGAAACTCTGATCGAAAACTTTGCCCTTCCGATCTTTTCATCACTGCTGCCAAATATCTGGTCTTCTTTTTTACGAAGTTTATCTATATCAGGCTCTGCCTTTAATGCTCGCCACCAGAACCGCATTGCTCCTTTAATTGAAGGTGCGCGAAGTTCAGGGGTTCTGCTATCGATTCCTGATAAAAACATTGGTGTAATGGTAGTTAAGGTGAAGCCTACAGTCTTCATTTTAAGCTCCTCAAATTAAAGTTTTTATAACCTTAAGCCTGCTTAAATTTCTGACTATCTCTTGCAATGGATTTGTGCCCACTATCAGGAAAAGGCTATCATGACTATTGTCTATCATTTATCCTTTTATTGAAAATTTAGATAAATTATCTCAAAAACTTTTCTTAATTTCAACAAAAATCTTCATTCAATCTTTCTCTACCCTCACGCCATATCTACTGCTGCCGTATTTTTTATAGCCGAATTACCTCACCAAAAATCTAAATGAAATTGAATCATTGCCTCAATTAAAAAATCTAAACAAAAAATAATAGCCTTTTGGATAAAAATATAGTAGGGTTTCACAAAATTAAAAAAAACCCCTCTCCATTTTGGGAGAGGGGAAATAGGCTTAAGGTTGAAGATCAGGCTGAAGGCTTAAGGCTGAAGTTTTGATTTTTGAAGGCTCCATAATAACTTACCCACTTCTTCTATTATCGCCATTAATTCCTTTATGGTTGCCTCATCTATATAGCCTAAATCAACCGAGAATTCTAAAAGATATTACACTTCTGCTATTGAACCAAGGGCTATGTCTATAAAATGAATAAACTCTTTCTTGCTCTTTCGTCCCTGACGTCAGGGATGTCCGCTGGGACTTTAAAAAACTGAAAAATTTGTTAAAAAAGTTTCAGTCCCTGACGTCAGGGATGTCCGCTGGGACTAAACCGTCAAGGAGGACTTATGGAAATTGTTTCAGTCCCTGACGTCAGGGATGTCCGCTGGGACTTTGGGTTTATCCTGGTAATGGCGGCGTATGGTTTCAGTCCCTGACGTCAGGGATGTCCGCTGGGACTTTAAAAAACTGAAAAATTTGTTAAAAAAGTTTCAGTCCCTGACGTCAGGGATGTCCGCTGGGACTAAACCGTCAAGGAGGACTTATGGAAATTGTTTCAGTCCCTGACGTCAGGGATGTCCGCTGGGACTTTGGGTTTATCCTGGTAATGGCGGCGTATGGTTTCAGTCCCTGACGTCAGGGATGTCCGCTGGGACTCTTTTCTATAGGGAACCCGACTCACCGTATGTTTCAGTCCCTGACGTCAGGGATGTCCGCTGGGACAAATTTATTCTTAGATTTTTTTACTCTCGAAACGTTTCAGTCCCTGACGTCAGGGATGTCCGCTGGGACGCAACTCGGTTATCATATGACTCCCCTGTTATGTTTCAGTCCCTGACGTCAGGGATGTCCGCTGGGACTTAAAGGGTGGGAATCCTTCTCAGGCTGGTATGTTTCAGTCCCTGACGTCAGGGATGTCCGCTGGGACAAAAATACCAATAGAAGATGAAATTGTTATTAGTTTCAGTCCCTGACGTCAGGGATGTCCGCTGGGACATTCCATGTATATATACGTGGACAGAAGGAAAGTTTCAGTCCCTGACGTCAGGGATGTCCGCTGGGACTAACAAGAATGACATCGAGAGGAAAATAGTGTTTCAGTCCCTGACGTCAGGGATGTCCGCTGGGACCCTACCCTTTGTAACTTTTTGTTTTCAAAGAACTTTTTTGCCACTTTTTGCAAACCTCCCCTCCTCCGGGAAGTTTTTAACAATTTATTAACAGGGGTCTGCATCCTTCATAATTTAAAAACATTTTCAAAATGTTTCCCTAATTTTATACCACAAATACATAACCATCATCAATATCGTCTGTATCTTTTACACCTATTATGTTACTTTTATAGGAATATTCAAGCCTGTATATTTTTATAAATCCTGTCTGTATATTAAGGGCATTAAGTTTCTTAATTAGTTCATCCCTATTCTTTCTGTCCAGTCTGCATTCAAAGACACTCTTTTGGATTCTGAAACCAAATCCTTTAAGCACCTTGTCAACCCTTGCCCTTTCAAGGTCATCAGTTATGTCATACACAACTGCGTAATCTGAAAATCTGGTCTTTTTCATAGTATTCAAAACAGGCTCTGGTCAAATATAACCACATCCACTGTAACAGGTTTCTTTTACAATATCATATTTGAATTAAGTCTTTTCAAAATATCCATATCCTACTGCTGTCTTTGCACCGATGCCGTGTTGAGTCAATGCCTTTTTAAGCCATGATATTGCAATTTCATGTAGATTTTTCTCTGCAGTCAAGCCTTCACATTCAGAAATTAGCCTGCTTGAGCCATTTTTTAAGACTTCCCTTGCCTGCTTGAGTATCTTTCCCAGTCCATCCATCTGAGTTTATTGGTTACGACCTCGACATGCTCTGAGTCTTTTACAAATTCTTCAGTATCCTCAAACTCCGCACCACAATAGAGATTGGCAAGTATAAATGCCCTTTCGATGAGTCTCTTGATGAGCAACTGTAATGGAAGGTCTGTTGCGAGTCTATCATCGCTCTTTATCCTTGCAGGCGTTTCAAATAATATTGTGACCTCATCACTTCTAAATTTCTTATCATCTCCATTAAGATGAGAGAGTTTGGGTGAGTTTACAAAAAGATTGTAATCTATCCTGTTTTCAGTTGTCTTAAGGAGTTTATCAATGCTGTTGAATATCTCTGTACTGCTGCCATCTAAGGCGAGTGCATCAACAGATATTACATCAAATCTGCCCCGCTCTCTGCCAATCCCGAACCTGCCCATCTCGGTGAAGGCATAAATAAAATATGGAAGGAATTCATTAGCCTTGCCTATGAGCACAATCTCAAAAAACATCAGGTCATCCGGGCTGAAATATTGTTGTCTGGTCAGTTGCGGAATAATAACATAGGGGTGGGGAGCACGAATGTATTTTCTGTGATATGGATGTTCTTCTGGCATCGGGCTTTCCATTATAGATGAATAAACACACTTTGTCTTTAATATGCAGTCATCACATTCAGTCTCTCTTACTACACATATAGCTTTTTTAAGCGCATATCCAAAGGCACCCCTCAGCGCAGAGCCCTTGTATAGAGGAAGATGGATTAACTCTTCAGGCTTGAGATTAATCCTGTAACGGTAAAAATAAAGTTTATTTAGAAAACTCGGGTCAGAAATAACGCTCATATCCCTTCAAGCATTGAAAACATTAGTGCGATTCTTAATCAGGACTGTGGTCAAAGATAATTACATCACCTGTTACAGGAGAACGATAAACCAATTTCCTTGCCCTGCCATGCAGGGCATGGGCAATCTTGAGATAAAGCCATACAGGTGCAGCTCCTGTAAGGATAATCTCATTCCCCTCACCAGCAAGGTCTCTGGCTTTCTGGATGTAGTTACCTAATTCACTCAGTTTTGCTGTCCCGGTAGAAGAATAAAATGTGCTAAGGTCAATGATTACCATTGTCATAAAAATTCCTTTCTATATGAATAATTTTTTCTTTAGCATATCATGGAGTTTATCCAGATAGTAATAATCAGTATTGTTTTGTTTTGCAGTATCTTCCTGTGATTTGATAGGTCCGTCAATGTAATGTGGATACTCTTTATTTCCTTTGCTATCTTTTCCTATCATGCTTGAAAGTAATGGTCCTATAATAATTGCAGTGCCGTATGGACCACTTTTTTTGTATGCTAATCCCTCCTGCGCCTGCACTAAATCGCCTGAAAATTCATAAGTCTTAAGTTCAATTATGATGAGTGTCCCAAATTTTGTCACTATAATAATGTCATGCTCAGCATCATGCTTTTCATTAGAATTCAAATTTTTTGTTTTAACGCCATGATAAATCTCTGATATAGAGTCCTTTAGTCTGTTGTCTTTTTCTACTTCCTCAAGTATAGCAGCAGCTACCATCCATTCAAAAAGGATTCCATTGCTTTTAAAGTGTGAAAAAACAGAGATGTCTTTCTTGAAAAATAGCCCCTCTTTATAGGAGACTATTCCACCAATACTGTTTATCTGTTTTTTCAATGTCTCTGCCTGCTGTTTATCGATAGGAGAGTTAATAACTTTAACTTCATCTTGTTCAATGCTTCTCAAGACTTTGTCAATAACAGCCTTCTTGATGCTATTCCAGTAATCATCATAGATTTCTCGAGGTTTCTGGATTAACTTCAGTGGGGCAATGATTTTTTTTAATTCTTCTTTATTGTTTGCCTTCTCGAGCCTTGAAAAAATCTGCGTTATTTTTTGCTCCATGTCTTCATAACCGCTTTTTGATACATGTAGGTCATTTATCTCAGGTTTTACTTCATTGAGCTTCTTTTTAATCAACTCTTTTATGTCAACCATTGAACGCACCGACAGCTCCGACGGCTTCATATAATTAAAAAATGCCTCTCTGAATAATTCGTTGTCTCTGAAATATTCAAAAGCCCTTTTACCTATCTCTATCTTTGCTTTTACATCTTCTGAAGGATCAGGATATAACCTATCCTCATCTACTGTCTCAAAACCAGCAAGATTTAGAAGGTCTTGCAATGACATAAATACTGATGTGCGTAATTTATGAATTTTATAATCATTTCCGAAATACCATATCTCAGGTGGCTTTGCCTCCATGTATGTAACAATATCGTGTATAAAACCATCAGTTATTCTTTTTTGAAATGCTGTGGTCAATGCTGCAGCGGGTATCTTTTGACCTCCGGAAATATTCCAGATAATATTAGAATAGCCCTTTGCCTGTTGTATTAGTTTATTAGTCAAGTCACGGAGATTTTTTTCCTCATTTGTATCAATAAATATTTTTTCTGCAGATACATTATTCTTTTTCAATAAGTTCATTAATCTCTGAGTTTGTAGTCCTTTTTCTGTATGGTCTGTAGATATAATTACAGCTTGTTTGCATTGAAACTGCAAAATAGGGAGTAAATTTACTGTCTGAATACCCGTGGAATTACAAAACATTACATAATCACCAAATTGCACATGGCTCATATAAAACTCCTGTGAAGGGGCCCCCATGACTCATAGGTGCCTGTTGCTTTATCAAAGTGATATATAGTCACAGATGTATTACTAAACACCTCTCCAACTATCATTGCTCCTACAACAGGTCCTCTGTAAAAGAGATGTATCCTGTCAGCACCTTTTGACATTGCCTCAGCCTTTATCTTATGAAGCTCTTCAACAAAATTCTGGAGTTCGTCTTTTTTAAGCTTTTCTCTGGTAATTTTTAAAAACTCCATATCAAGATTATGCTTCTTCAGATACATCAAAGCCTGATTTTCACTCTCTCCTGGCATAAGGTCTATAGAAACTGCAACGGGTCTGTCTCCAGACAGGGTTTCAAGGCTTTTAATAAGCTGTTTCTGCCTGCGCCTCTGGGTTATCAAGAAATACCATGACCAAAAAACAGGTATAGCTACAATAGTGCCTATAATAATATTTACTTTATCCAACAATTCCCACATCTGCATCTAAGACACCTCCATCACTGCCCAGCCAAAATAGAATAAGGTATGGCAAAAACATATCCGCGGTTCGCCACAATAGTCAGCAGCAGAGGTATTACGCCAGTCCATGGAATTTCTTTGAGGTTTTTTAAGTCCATAAGATTTTTAAACATCTGTTGGTTTAGGCAATACCTTTCTTTTTCTAAATTCGTCAACTACCATATAGGTGGTTTTACTATTGTCAGGCTTTGACTTTATATCAAGCATTTGTTTTAATTCTTTAAGCCTGCTAACCTCCCAGAGGCTCTGCTTTTTCTCATTATTATGCATATAATCTTCAAAGGCCTTCTTGAATTTGTTGTTATCTGCAGATTTTTCAATGCCAGCCCATTCAGAGAAAAGGTCTTTGTATCTTTTTTCTCTGTTTGAAATATAAAGGGTAGGCTTTATTTCCACAGAGCCAAGTCCAAGGGGCTTTCCCATGCCAAGTTTATGGGCAAGATTTTCTGGAAGGTCAAGGACAAAGAGCAATGCTCCGAGTTCAACATTTGAAAGGTTTTCAAAGCGAATCCTGCCACGGAATGTTGTACCCTCTTTTACCGGGGTAAGTTTTGTGTGCTGGGTTTCGTAAATCCCGATGGATTCGAAAACAATTTGCCTTATATTATCTGGGAGGTTGTTAAGGCTTATTCTTATTTTTTTATTCTTTTCCTCTAAAATATAAGGCTGAAAATCTTTTTTGTTAATCTGATACTTTCCCAGTAACTCATAAAATTTCTTTTCATCGTAAGAAATTTCTATTTCTTCCCATCCTTCTGGCGTCCTGTGCCAGTAGAGTTTGTAGCCGCGGATATTGGTTTCAGAATTATAAGTCTTCAGCCCTCTTATGTTGTCTTTATCATCTATGCTAATCTTACTTATGTCTTGCTCAAGATAGTGCTGAAAGGTTGTTGGCTTAGGATTAGAAAGTATTTTTGGTATATCAGTATCGAGTAATGCTTTCTGTGGTTCTCCTTCAAGATATGCATCTTCTACAAAGATACGACCGGCGAAATTTGTTTCATTTCCGAAAATTGCCTCAGCTATATCAATGCTTTCAACTTTTTTTAATTCATTTGTTGAAAATTCTTTAAGTGACTTTTCATAGGCGACTCTGAACAGTCCAGTATGTCCGAAGGATATGACTTTCCCATTTCTTTCAACATAAAAGCAAGGCACTTTGGCTTCAGAATTTTTATTTTTAAAATACTCTAACAAATCTGTATCTTTTTCACGCCACTTGTCATTTCTGTAGTTGTCTAATACACCTTCTGCAAGTTCAAGCTTTCTTGAATTATCTTCTGGACCTATTACCCAATGAAGATGTTTACCTTCTTTTCCACGTGGTCCCCTCATCCAGTTTGAGAGGACAAGCATTCCTGTAAGTGCCCTTTGGGAAGCAGACGGGTCATCTACTTTCCAGATATCTGTAATCTTTGCATAGTATAAGGGGACAGAATGGTTAGTGTGTTTTTTGGGTGGTTCATATTTAAATTTTACAGGCTTGAATCCAATTTTATATTTTTCATTTGGTTCATAAATTTGGACTAAGGGTTTATTGCATTTAGGACACTCACCAGCGGTTTGACTTTTAACATTATGCTTAGAATTTTTGCAAGAATAATGACTAAATTTTTTCATTTTTTCGCTAATGACATTACTTTTAAGAATATCTTTTTCTTCAACTCGAAAGAACTGAGTTCCTGAAATCTTTTTTGCAGGTATAATGTAATAATCAAGCCCTTCCTTAACAAGATATCCCGCATTAACTTTTGGATAATATCCTGTATCTTTATCGCCTCCAAGAATCTTTTCTCTATATTGTTCTCTTAAATCCAGGGATTTGTCTGCAAAAGAGCGAAAATGAAATTTTCTATCTTTCTCAAAACTCTCAAATTTCCCATAACTCACTATCTCAACCATTGTCCTTATCATGCCTCTTAAGGAACTGCCGGGGATGCGGAGGATGCCTCCTGGGGAGAAGAAGTCAGGGTTAATAAAGGTTTTATCGTTCTTTTCCATTTCACCTCTTTCTCTGTATTCTTCCATTGTGAGCGCATCTCTAATGTAAAGGGGTGTAAGTGCTTTTATTTCAAGGTCTATATAACCTGTAAATCTATTAAATCTATCTGTGTGGTATCTGTCAAAATCTGGCGGGTTTTCGGCAGAAATGACTTTTTCATTAAGAGGGATAAAATTATAGGGTGCTTTAGAATAAATATCAGCATTGTTATGAGCTAGGGCTTGTGAAGGAGAAGATTTCCTTTGTGAAGGGACAGAGGTCGGTTTATTTGATTTATCATAAAGCACCTTATCTTCACAGATTATTTTGATTATCTGCCCTTTTTCTCGTTCAACCTCTATCTCCTTTCCATTCAGAGAGAGCGGGTCGGAGTGGTTTAAGTTTGAAGAAAGTGGCACTTTTTTATTATTAGAAAAGATAACCTCAACAATAGTTTTTCCTGCCTTGCTTTTAATAATATTAAATCTTGCCCTTTCCATCTTAAATGCCTCCTTTAATAAATCCCATAAATCTACAGTCTATGTATGTTGCCTGATGGGCTGGTGTATAGCCAATATAGTTTCTGGTTTTTAGAAATAGCCTGCTTTTCATATCATTTACTTCAACGCCCTTTACAGGCACAATAAGGGTTGTGCCTCTGTCTTCAGTTAGCCTTGTGAAGTCACCAAGCTGTTCAGATACTGTTCCCCATAGCACCTGATAGGCATCAACAACACTTGTGTCATCTCCTTCTTCATCAATCCTGAACCTTGCCTTCAGATTTCCATTGCTACGCCAGAGGTAAAGCTCTTTTTTTTCATTAAAGAGCCTGAGCCTCTGGAGGTATTTCTCTTCTATGGATTCATTATCAGGTAATGTGATGGAGCCATTTCTATAATAGCCCATAACCACTTTGTAATCCAAATATGCAACAATATAGCCATCTTCTCTAAAGATATCTGATAAAAAATCCCTGATCGGACTTTTGAATTCAGTATATTCAACCCTTGATCTTATTTCCTTCAGTTCAAGACCATTTGCCTTCATGAAGCACCTCCATTATAATTTACAAGACTGTCAACATACCTTTGAAGTCTCTTTTTTTGGTCTTCTGGCATCTCTATTATATTCTGTGCTATCTTAAAGGTCTCACCATTGTAGCTTATATCTGCATTTATGCCTTTAAGCACTCCCCTGCCTATTGACTTCTCACCACCTACTGGTAGGTCTTCTGTCCAGAGGTCTTTTAGAATCAAGAGCATTAAGCCTACCTCATGAGGTTTGCAATCTTCAATGGTAATTGATAGATTAAACTTCTTCTTGTCCTTAGTGCTAAAGAGAGGCATGGTCTCAAGGAGTGCACCATCCATAACACCGCCTGTGAATCTATCTATCTTTATCCTTGTCTGGATTTCTGAGGGATACCCGTCAAGCACGGTCTCTTCAATAATGACTCTTCCCCTTTTTGCCTCTTTTTTATTTTCATCAACCATGCCGAAGAGGTCATTAATTATGTCTGAATGCTTTTTAAGTGTATTAATTATCCTCTCTGCCCTTGCCCTTATTGCACCTTTAATGGATGTGCCAGGGAGGATGTCCTTGCCTTTTGATTTTATATGCACACTGTCTGGCTCATAAGGGCTTGCTGTATAGGAACGGACAATGAGGGAGTTTTTGATAGTAAAGTGGGCATTGAGTTCAAAGAGATTATCATGAGTAATGTCAAAGGCTTGATAATTAAAATCAGATGGTACAGAAAGGTCTTGTTTTAGCCATCTGAGGATATCCCCCTTATTTCTGAAGTCAAATTCATAGACCTTATGGTCCTCAAGCCTTATCTTTCCAAAGCCACTTCTGGTCTTTGCACCGAGCCTGAGCTTTTCGCTTTTTAATACCTGTATAATTGTAGCAAGCATCTTTTTAAAGAATTCTTCATGTCCATTAATAAGGTCTATCTCCATTCTGAGGTCAAAGGTTGTGTCTTTTTCAATAAGCTCATAATTAAATTTTGCATGCTCCTTTGCCCTGCCTGTTTTGTTGTCTATTGCCACACCATCACGGATAGCTATCTCAGGATTTTCATCAATTATGGAGAGGTCATCGCAGTAAAGGGCGCTTTGATAAAGGGGTTTTTCCTTTTTCTTTTCAGAACCCCAGAATCTCTCAAGCTGTTCTCTCCTTGCATCAACCTTTAATGAATGTCTCAGCACCCCCACAAATGATGTGGCTGGAATAAAGGGCTTTCCATCGCTGTCCCTTATGATGTCCATATCGGTCCTTTCATCCCTGCCAGAGCCAATCATGGCAGGTGAGAGGAGTCTAAGCTTGCCTTTTAGAATTAATTTGCCTATCTTTATCATTTTTTCTTTGCCTCCTTCTGAAGTAATGTCAGAAAGGTCTCAAGGAATTCCCTGTGGCACTGTTCTCTGAATTGAGGATCTTCAAAAAGGTTTTGGATGCCTGTTTCAGAAAGTAGTTTTTCCAGATTCGGCTCTTTAGGTTTTAAGTGCTTATCAACAGAGTCATTATCAAGCAGAAAATCATAGAGACTCTTATCGTTAACCCTTGAGTCTTCAAGTTTATCTTTGGCTAATTTTCTGAGGTCGTTAATATTCTCACGGAATTTTGATATGCTCTCTGCACCTTTAAGAATAAGGAGAAGCCGTCCTATAAGGGAAGGTGTGAGACCCCGTCTGTTTGTCCCACCTGCAAGCTTAATGGCGTCAGCCTTCAATAGCATGAGGCAATGCCCTTTAATAGCATTTTGGACAATCTCTTTGACTATATCAGGAAGTGGTTCAGAGGGCTTTTTTATCTCTTCTTTTTTGTCTGTCTTCTCAGTCAACTTTGCCTCTCTCTGAAGCCCTATGACAAATCTTCCAAATCCTTCCTCTGTCCTTTCTCCAATACCCTTTTTCTGTAATTCATAGAGCCTTCTTAGGTCTTCTTTATCTCCTACCTTTATCAAAAAAGTAGAGCCAGCCTTGAATGAGACCTCTGAAGGTGTCCTGGTCATCCAGACAGAGACAAAGCCTTCGCTCTCAGAGGTCTTGATAAAGGATTTCTCAATGTCACAGCCCAGTGCATGCTCAAGGACCTTAATATCAACACAGGAGAAACCGCAGTCATTGTATATAATCGCATCAGAAAGCAATGTGAGAGAGACCTTGCCGTCTTCTAATTCAATGTCTTCAAGATCCATTTCTGCAGGGTCTTTAAAGTTGCTGTTCAGTTCTATAAAGACCTTTCCGTATTGATTATTCCTTGACCTGCCAAGATAGTATGTCCCGTTTTTAAAGATACTCTGGAATTCTTTAATCGCCTCATCTGTGCCTGTAATATATCCTCCAAAGCTTTGATATGGGTCTAATGCCTCATAGTTAAAAATAAGTCCCTCTTTTGCAGAGCCCTTTTCCCTGTCACGGCTGTGATGGAAATTGAGGGATGTCTTGATCTCTTGTTTCCGAAGATATTCCTCTCTGATTATTCCGTATTCACCTGCAGAGGTTGTCTGTTCCTCAGTCTTTTCAAAGAGAAGGTCATAGATGTTTGTTCCGTTCTTTTCTTTCTGAACAGAGAAGGGAATGGGATGGCTCAAAAGTAATCCATCAGTCACTTCATTTAGGATGAAGGCATCAGTAAATCTTATATCACCACTTATAAACCAGTTGTAAAACCTTTCATCTCTGTGAGCATCCTTGAGAGAGTTTTTCTTTATATATTCATTTGCAAAAAGCCCTCTCAATACCCTTGCAGGAATATATCTTAATGTGCCAACCATATTTGGGTCACCGGCATTAGATGAAAGAAGCACCGTGCTACGTAATGTAACCTTTAGCTTTAAGCTCTGCATAGTCCCTCCAGTTCACTGAAATAATCTATCTCTCTGTCTCCTTCAAGGAGACTGCACCTTACAGCACCATAACCCCTTGTCCTCTTTGTTCCCATGTGTCTTAGGTTCTTTGCAGCAAGAAAGAGGAGCTTTATAGTCTCTTCGCTGTCAGTTTCTATGTCAATAGTTCCTATGAAAGTCAGTCCTTTTTTAGCAGTCCTTAAGGTTCTCAGGGAGTGTTCTTCTGCTGTGCCTTTTGTCTCATCTATGGAGGTCTGCTGCCGAATCTCTGTGAAGAAGTTCATAATGCCGTGGGAGTTAATGTATGTATTGAATTCCTTGCTTAGATAGTCAAGCCACTTCTTTACTGACTCATAGTCTTTGATGGTCAGGTCTGAGAAATATACTGGAGCAGGTTTTTCATCACCAGGTCTTCCAAAGGTCTGCTCAATTATTTCAGGAGATAACCATTTAATCTTTGCAGCACTCAGGGCATCCATCATTTCATGAGCAGAGTCTCTCAATAAGCCCTTGATCCTCTTAGAAGGGATAGAGGGAATACCTGTTTCATCAAAGACAATGTCTGAATCAATGATCGAGCCAAAACCTGTGCCAGAGCCTATGAGTGTAGGTGAGATAAGGTCAATCCTGATAGTAAGGCTTCTCATATTAAGCACCTCCTTTTATAACAAACTCGGGATAGAGTTCCAGAAGTTCAATCATGTCAAGATAGGGGGTTTTACTGTTAACCACTATTTTTTTACCATTAAACTCTTTATTATACACTGGCAGTTCCAGCCCCCTTGCTTTAAGCTCCTTAAGGAATGCCTCTTGTGAAGACTCATCCTTAAATATTACCTCCCTTAAGTCCATGAGTTTTGAGCGAGGGAATTCGAGTTTTCCATCCTTTTCTTCTTTAAATTCAGAGGCAGCCTTAATAAGTTCTGTCAGGTCTTCTGTTTTATAGGGCCTCATATAAAGGGTCCCTGTCGGTCCTTTATATTGCCTCTCCCTTATATCTTTCAGTTCACCCATGATTCCACCATAGACAAGGTGCCAGTCAAGCCATGAACCATTGTCTTTATCTTTTTGATTTTTTCTTTCTTTCTTGGCTGATTCGTAGCAGAGTTCTTCACTTAATTCATAGCCCCTGTAAAAGGGATATTTTGTCTTTGTAATGGCAACTCCTGCACATGCACTCAAAGGCTTCCCATCTGAGACTTTTTGTTTTTCAAAACGTTCAAGGAATACTTTTGCAAGCCATATCCCCAGCCTTCCATCTGTGACAAAGGTAATATCATCACCACCTATGATTATGGGTCTTACGGGAAGGACTAACTTACCATCTTCTTTGTGGATATGAAATTCATTTTTTATTCTATCAAAGTTCCTGTCAATCTCCAGAAGGACTGCCTTAAAGGCATTGAGGGTCGCCTCTGCTACAGTTTTTGAAAGCTCCCTCAGGTCCCTTAGTGTCTTTTGGTCTCTGAATCTTTTGCCCATATCATTTCCATCTATATAGACTATGGCGATATGGCTTTCTTCTTCCTTTTTCTGTCCTAATTTATCAAGCTCATCAGTAAAGGTATATCTGTCAGAGAGATTGCATTTCTCAAGGATCTCGATGTGTTTCTTTTTTGCCTTCTCTGCTGCCTCTATCTTTGCATTAGAGACAGAGGAGATATAGTTCTGGTCATCTTTGGGTAGTCTTTCGCACCATATTTCCATGCTGTATCCTGTATGGGTGCATTCTGCTGTGATGCCATGTCTTGGAATAACAGTCTGGGGTATGTATCTGTTTTTGTTTTCTGCAAGGGTCTTGAAGAGATTTTTTATAAAGTTCTCTAAAGTGTTATCATCGGCATTCTTTATATTACACTCTCCAGTTGCAGCAGCAGGGATAATGCCTGGTGCATCAACAAGGAGTCTTGCTGTCCATTTTTTTAAGAAACTCTCAGCCCCTTCTTTTTCTTTAAAAAATAGTAGGGCGTTTCCACCGCCGATATAACCTATCTCAAAGGGTCTGCCTTCCTCAAGGCTGGGCATAGCTTGAGATTTATCCTTCCAGTGGCTTAGATAATTGTCATCCATATCAGGGAAAAGCCCTTTCAGGACCTTTTTGAGTACTCCTTCATAGATGTTCTGCACAAGATAGGATGCTCCTAAATTCTCCTTAAGCCTGTTTGTGCTGAAGACATACTTCTGGATAGACATGGTATCAAGAAGCACAGCATAAAGACTCATAGTATTGCCTCCTCTTATTCAATGAATTTTTTTATTTTCTCAACAAGCCTTTCCTGTTTCAAATCATTTTCTCCAAGCACAAGTATGTTATCCTTACCTCCTGTATCAATGGAAAGCTCATCATCAAGTTCATCCCTTTTGTCATTATTAAGCATTGTTATAAGAACAGTTCTTGCTTCATCACCACCAATCTGCCTTGTCCTGTGAAGTATCTCAAAGCCCTTGGATTTGCAGACATGCCTTTCACATGAAGTAGTGCAGGAAATACCGATTAGTTGATAGCCTTTGACAACTATTACATCAAGCTCAAATTTCTGATTTCCACTCCAGTCAGATTTTCTTATCTCATAGTTGCTGTAGACATTAAGGTCACTAAAATGGCTTTTCAATATATCATATACATATTGCTCAAGCCACCTGCCGTCAATGAATTTCAGTGCATATTCAAGGTGTTTATTAGTCAGAGGTTCTCTGAAAGAGCCATCAGGATTAAATATCCTGTAATCTTCAGGTAAGGCAAGGACAACAGAGAGAAAAGGCTCTTCTGCATTCATGCTTTTTAGTTCATCTCTGACTTCACCTTTCTTTTCGCATAACTGGTTTTTTTTATTCAGGAACCTCTCTCGTGGATATCTTTTAAAGAATTCATGGAGACACTCCTGTTCGATAAGTTCTTTAAATTTCTTGACTCCTTCAGTAAATCTAAAATCTTCGTCTTTATTGACTTTTCTAAAGCCATGAAGTGACATAATCTCATCCAGTGTAAGCTTAATTTCTCTTCTCAGGTCACTGGTTATGGGGCCCTCTTCATCATCTACAATCCTGAATGTCCTGGCATCAAGATAGGAGGAGGTGGCTTTTTTAATCTTTCTTTCTTTGAGGTATTCCATTACCTTTCTATAGATATGGGTTACCATTACCTTTGTGCCGCCTGTGTAGTTTAAATGAATTTTTAAATCCCCTTTGAGTGAATCTCTTAGATGTTTATCCATATCACGGAATATCTCTTTTGCATTGCTTATATCAGAAAGGGGAATGGTATGGATGGAGAGAACTCTTTTAGAAAAGCGGGCTTTAAGGATATGCTCTATATTTTGTGCATAGGAGTAGGTGCCTTTTTGATTTTTATCTTGCCTTTCTTCTGAATGAAAAAGATAAATCTCTCTTAGGTGAGAGAACATTTTAAGAAAGTAATCCGCAATAACAATATTGGGCAATGGATTCGTGCCCACTATCAAGAAAAGGCTATCATGACTATTGTCTATCATTTATCCTTTTATTGAAAATTTAGATAAATTATCGCAAAAACTTTTCTCAATTTCAACAAAAATCTTCATTCAATCTTTATCTTGTCTTTCTCTACCCTCACGCCATATCTGCTGCTGCCGTATTTTTTATAGCCGAATTACCTCACCAAAAATCTAAATGAAATTGAATCATTGCCTCAATTAAAAAATCTAAACAAAAAATAATAGCCTTTTGGATAAAAATATAATCAATGGATTACGAATTTTGCAAAACCCACGATAAAAACATTTCAGGAGGCGAGAAAAAGCTCGTTTCAGTCCCGCGAACGGTCAGAAGATCAGGCTATAGGCTTAAGGCTGAAGTTTTGATTTTTGAAGGCTCCATAATAACTTACCCACTTCTTCTATTATCGCCATTAATTCCTTTATGGTTGCCTCATCTATATAGCCTAAATCAACCGAGAATTCTAAAAGATATTACACTTCTGCTATTGAACCAAGGGCTATGTCTATAAAATGAATAAACTCTTTCTTGCTCTTTCTGTTGTAGCCCTCAACTATGTTTGTTGGAATTGATAAAACTGCCCTCCTTATTTGAGAGGTTAATGCGTATTGTTCATGCCTTGGAAAACTTTCAATTAATCTATAAACCATCAATGCAAGCTGATGAGCCTTTTGCCAGACAATAAGGTTTTTATAATTAGCCATCTAATGTTATACCATTTTCTTCAGCCCTCAGCCTAAAGCCTTAAGCCTGCCTTTTACTCGCAATCCCTTCAGCCCAGCAAGGCTGGAGTGAAAGATAAAGTGAAAGCAAAGCTGGAGTGAAAGATAAAGTGAAAGTGAAATAAAGTCCATTGCTCCTTTTCACTTTATCTTTGGCTCCGCCGTAGGCGGGCTGTCGCAATCCCTTCTAAATGAGGTCTTCTTTCCTATCATCTTCGACATTGTCAATAAAATGACCGGGCGCAGTCGCAATCCCTTCTAAATGAGGTCTTCTTTCCTATATAAACATCACGAGAATAATGTTGTCTCACTATGTCGCAATCCCTTCTAAATGAGGTCTTCTTTCCTATGTGGCAGGGAACACTACTTGATAGAAGAAGAAAGTCGCAATCCCTTCTAAATGAGGTCTTCTTTCCTATTTCTACAAGGAAAAAGAAACAGAAAAAATGGGGTCGCAATCCCTTCTAAATGAGGTCTTCTTTCCTATCACCATCTATAATTAAAAGAAGGTCTAAACAATGTCGCAATCCCTTCTAAATGAGGTCTTCTTTCCTATAATAGATGTAAAGGAACTCTATGGCGAGACGGCGTCGCAATCCCTTCTAAATGAGGTCTTCTTTCCTATAGCACCCCCTGAAATTATCCCTATATTTCAATATGTTACAAAGAGGGTTGTTGACATTTTCTGTCACTGCTATAGTAAGTGAAAAAATATTTCTAAAATGTTTTAGGATCACAGTTGTCAAAGAACTTAATCAAGAATATCATATATTTTTCTGAATGAGAAATTAATTTTAATTATAGGTCTTATAAATAAGACAAATTAATCAAGAAATATATTAACACCTTCGGGTAGTCTGTCGCCGCAACCCAAGACTCGGGTTTTTGGGCTGAAGGGCAATGCCAAGGGTATGGGTTCTGCTTCTACCATCCAACTGGAAGATATGGATCCTGTCATCAGCATCATATATCATCCTTCTGAGATTACTTACAACAAACTTTAACTCTCCCTCTGTGAGAAAACACTCATACACAGACTTCTGACCCCCTGTGCTGTAACCCTTCAGGAAATACCTCACCTTGTTAAGCCTTTTGGGCTCTCTAATGTCATAGGCAATTATGTATAAAGTCCTGTTCATAAGCATAATATAGAAAAGTCAGGAAGGATTTCAGCAAAAAAAAATGTTTTAGAAATATTTCTTTTAACCGCAGACTATCTCGTATCTTCCAAGGCCAAAGCTCGTGCCCTTGCCTGCGTGGAGGACCTCCCCTGCCTCAATAACAGGAAGGAAAGGCTCAATGTTTCCATGATAGGCTATCTCACCAACGAGACCTCCGAGCTTCATCCTTGTGTCCTGCCGAGATGAATACCTCTCCCAGTCAAGCCACCTTAAGGAAGATGACTGGATCTCCACTCTTTCAGCATGGCTTATAATTGACCTGTGATCCCACTCTGGCTTGCGATTTCCACAATGAAAATAGTAAAGCAATCCGAGCCTTCTTAAGAGAGCTCTTACAAGGATATGAAACTCAGGCTTTACAACGAGGTCACGATTGTATTTGAGCCTGAGAGGGGTGATAAAGCGAAGGGTGAGTGAATCCAGATTTTCAGAGGGTCTGAATTCTGAGAACTCAATTATATCTGAATTGGTCTGTCTGATTGTCTTATCCAGAGCAGAATATACAGGCCTTTCTTCCGTGCTCCATCTTCCATTGCCCTTTTTCCATTTTTTTACTTCAATGAGCCTATATCTGCCCCTTCCCCTGCCTATGCCGAATCTGCCAAGTTCATCAAAGGTATAAATAAAATAGGGTAGATACTCTGTAGCCCTTCCAATTAGAATAAGGTTGAAGCTGAGAACCTTACCTGGCTTGATGCATAAGGCTTTAGGCTGAAGGCTTAAGGCTGAAGGTTGAGAATTTAGGGTAGTGTTTTTCCCTTCGGTCTTTAGCCTAATAGGGTCTTCAGCATTTATCTCTGGTGGTTCTATCACAAAGGGGTGTGGCACCTTTTCATACTTGTGCATGTTCATTATCTCTGTGCCTTCTTGAGGGGAAGTCTCAAAGACATAGGCATAGATACACCGGGATTTGAGCATGCAGTCTGTGCAGTCTTGTCTTTTTAAGGCACAGACAATCCTCCTGAAGGCATTGCCAAAACCACCCCTGAAGGTAGAGCCCTTGTAATAGGGAAGGTGGATCTCTTCAATTGTCTCAATGGCTAATGAGAATTTTTGATAGGAGATCTGCATACTATTCTTTGCCCCTGAATTCTAAAGCTTTCCCTTTACAATAGATATGGATACTTCAGTGAGAAACTTTTTATCTCCTCTGATGGCACTGGATTTATCCATTTTATCTCTGTATCAAGGAGGCTATAGTCAAACTCTCCAAGTATCTTTGCTACATAAAGCGGAGGGATGCCTGCCGCCTTGCTGTAAATATCAATTAATGCCTGTTTGAGACTCACTCTGTCAGCCATTGTCTTAGATTCTCCTTGAGTGTTGCTATATTTTTACCATCTACTAAATCAACCTTCAGGATTTTAGATCGTTCCCTAACAGCAGGGTCGTTGACCTGCCTTGCAGATACAAGCATCCTTCTGCCAAAAAGTCCCAAAGCCCTGTCACTTAATGAAACCAGCTCATATAGAAATTCCTTGCCCACTCCTTCCTCGCCCCCTTCTTCTTTTCTATCAGGATTAGCAGTTTTACAGGATATGTAAAATAATCTATTCTTCTTTGATAACATTACATCAAACTCATTCTTGGGATGATACTGTCCTCTGGTAATCCATTTACCTTTAACATTAAGTTTAATATCATCAGGATTCAGGGACTTTGCAATCATATACACATATTCTTCAAACCAGAAGCCCTTAAGATACATGAGGCTGTTATGACTATGGATTTCTATTTTACTTCCATCCTTCTGCTTAACTCCCTTTAGCAGACCAAACAGCTTAAATAGTTTTTCATCCTTCAGTAATTTAACAGAAACAGGCAGAGGTGATTTTTCATTATATTTATGTAGTGCGTTGTTTATAGCAGGTATTATGTGCTGTCTGGATGTCACAGTGTTTGCAAGATAATCTGTAAGTTCTTTTCTTTCATAAATATAACTGTCATCTTTAACATAGGTATCAATCTGAAAGCCATATACTGCAAGATAATCGGCTATCGAGATATTCACTTCAATGGGCATTTCTTTTTGTTCATTCTCAGGATAAAGTTGTAATATCTTATTATCTTTCGTATCAACATAAAATATCCTCTTCCCGCTTGTATAAAATACCTGAAATGTTCCGAGTGTACCAATCTTTGTGCCACCTGTAATATTAAGACTTACCTCACAATCTCCGCATTTATTTATCAAAGACTCGCTTACTTTTATGACATTGTTGATATCATAGGCATCAATCAATTCGGCTTCAACATCATATTGTTTCTTTTTGAGAACTTCTGCAAGAAATCTCGCTTTTTCTTCCATCTCTTTAGTCTTCAGTAGAACAACCCTGTCTGGTTTAAACTGTAAAACTGTGGTTAAATTCGGAATGGGTTGCTCAGACACTAAACACACATGCACATGGCTCATAGTTTCTCCTTTCTTGACACCCTTTACTGTAAGGCACATAATAAAAGCATATAAAGGAGGTGTATGATATGCGTGTAACATTAAACATACCTGATGACCTCATGCTGGAGGTGCAAAAGTTTTCGGATAAAAAGTCCAAGACTAAAGCAATCATAACAGCGATGGAAGAATACATAAGAGAACAAAAAATGAAAAAGCTTCTGTCTTTGAAGAAGAAAATTAAGATCGATGATGTAACAGAAGAATTGGAAAATCTTGAACTGAAAGAGATGGAAGATAATGATAAAAGATGGCGTAATAGCTGACACTTCAACACTTATAGATTTCCTGAAAAATAATGAACCATGCGCTGCAGTTATTGAAACTTTAATTAAAGAAAAAAGGCTACTAACTACAGGAATAATTATGGCAGAACTTTTGCAAGGGATCAAAACAATAACCGAAGAGAATAGCGTTGCTGAATTGCTCGAAGGAATCCCTGTTGTAGAGATTGATTCAGTTATATGGCTCAAAGCAGGTAGGATATCGTGTGCATTACGCAGAAATGGTATCACACTTCCACTGACTGATGTAGCTATTGCAGCCTTATGCATAAACCACAACCTTTCTATTTTTACCCTTGATAAACATTTTCAACAGATTCCAGGATTGAAGCTTTTTCGCATATCATAATCTCATATCCCTATCAATTATTGGTTTAAAAGGCTTTGGTTTATGGTTCATGAATTCATTGAATTGGGTTAAGAATTCAATCAATCGGTCAAGGTCTATATTTCCATCTATCATAACAGGATTATGCCGATGGTTTGATATATATCGCATATCTTCACGCATGGAAGTTGATGAAGCAAGTTTCAATAGCTCTGCTTTTTCCTGGTTACTGAGTTTCGCCATACTTCTCCTTTAGATTCTCAAATATATCATTCAGCCCGAATAATTTAAAATATTCTTCAATCAAAGACCAGTCAAGAGTGGGGCTGTAAGTTATAAGAAGTGATTCTATATCAGCCAGGTCAACAATTGTTCGCTCTTTGTTATTTGCAATAGCCTGCACTTTTAACCCGATCAGGTCTTCAACTTTCAGGACCTTTACAGAGATTGTTTCACCAAATATTTTTTTGTCTTCTGCTCTTTGAAGCATGCTGAGAGAATGTGTTCTGAAGGCATGGAGAAAATCAACCTCTCCAAACACCTGTAAGGGTGATACATACTGTGACACATTTTCTGTTTTGTATTTGCATTCGTAGCCGAGACTCTGCATGATTGCATCGACCTTATCCATATCATCGCGAAGAACAAGGAAATCAATGTCCACAGTTGCTCTTGGAACACCCCATGCACCCATGGCAAAACCTCCCATAAGGGCATAATGAATATCATTCTCTTTAAAAGCTGTTAAAAGTTGTTTTAAAACAACCTTAAAATCCACTCACTGCACCCCAATCACTGCCCAGCCAAAGGGAACTGGCATATTGTTTTTTAACCATACCCTTCTTGATTTTGGTGCAATGTCATTGCCTCTGTTAAGCCCTGCATAATTACGAATCTTTTTTCTTAAATCTTCATTAAGAAGCATTATAATAGTTGTGAAGACCATTCCTGAGCCAAAGCCTATCCTGAAATTGGGGGTGTTATTTTTATACCAGTTTTCTAAATCATTTCCCCGTGAAAAGTCTTTTTCAAAATTAAGTGCATCGCTTGCCCAGTTGTTCACATCATTAAAAACAGCACTTAGACTATCAGGAAGATTAATGCTTTCATTATATCTCTTAAAATCATCAAGGAGTCTTTTATCCCACGCCACCTCAAATTCAAAGACCGTATTTTCTGGTATGCACTCAATCCAGATAGTTGTATTCTGCCCTGAATCTTCTTTTTTATATGTCCATGTATTTTCTTTCTTGAGGATATTTGCAGGGATAAGAACAGTTTCAATATTGTTTGATGTATAGGCATCAGAGACATGAAGCATCCTGAGCCAGTCAGTATTAGGGCATCGTGTCTTCATTTGCTGGTTATCCCTTTGTTTTCTTTCTAATACAAAATCCTCAAGCCATCTCTTATTTGCCCACTGAAAGAGCTCCTTTTTGTTTTTCTTTCTGTAATCAGCATCAATATCCTGTGATATTCGGGCTTCTATAACCCTTTGGAATTCACTATCGTTGTTTTGTTTGAACCTTTTTAAAATATTATATAACAATGCTGTTCTTATAACCCCCTTAATTGATGTGCCGGGGATGTAAGGTAAACCAAAGCCATCCCTTATGAATGGCTTGAAGTCCTGCATCCTTGATGCGTCTGCCATGACCTTTATCTTCCTCTTATTTGACAGGTTCTCTAAATCTGATGCGTTTAAAGTAACTGCTTTGTTTTTGAAAAAATCTGCAAGATTGAATCTGCTCCCATCTCTTTCAACAGAAGAGACATAGTGAGAGACAAGATTTTTCTTCTGTAGAAATCCTGATAACCTATCCTCAGAAATAGGGTATATGTATTGTCCCTGATGTATAAATTCAAAGCGGGTTATCCTCTGATCAACACTCCCGATGTGAATTGGAGATTTTGTAGTCAATTTTATTCTTTTAGTCTCATATACACTCATTTTATTACCTCGGTAATGGAGCTGTAAAGGCATAGCCGTAACGATAAACCCTGTGAGATAAGGTATCAGGAGGTGGATTATCAGGAGTTATATCAACCAGACATCCCTTTAAAGGACCTTTTGAAACACTACCTTCAGTGATAAATCCCACAGATTTTCTTTTCAAGGTGAGTGCCTTTCTGCCTGTGGTAATCCAGCCCTTTTTTCTGATTATGTCATAAGATAAAAGGTTATTTCTCAGATTTTGTCGTTCGTCCTGTGCTGGATGATACAGGGACAGAATGGTGTATTTGTCAGTATTTGTATGCAATATCATATTGAAAGTACTATCTACAGGCTCAAAAGACTCTATTTTAAATGTACCACATCCATAAGTCCTCTCTCCGCCAATACCAGTCTGACCGAGAAGGTAGAGTATATTTTTAAATTTTTCAATAAAGCCTTTATCACTGAAAGCCACAAGACCGTATAACCCCGCGTTCTTTTTAAAATAAATATATCCACAATGATAAATAGAGCTTTGCTGAGTTATTCTGTCAAGAACTACCCTTGGCCTGATTTCTCTGACAAAGGCATCTGTGTATAAAGATTGTTTTTGTTGCATATTGCTAATATCTTTATCTGTCAAATTACTCTGACTGTGCCAGTTCAAGAAATCACTTATTTCAAGCCACTTGAGTTTTTTTAGTTCCTTGCCTTTTAACCTTTTGACCTCTTCAGAGATAAATGTGTCATCCATTGGTTTTGGAAGAAAATATGAGCCTTTATGATAAACAAACAGGGATGTGAAAATAAAAGGTGGATTATTGATAAATTTCTCGATCAACTCCTCTGCCTCATTTCTTTCATAATATATGCTTATTGTATTCATTAATGCAGAAAAGAGAGTGTCAGAGCTTACAGTTTCCTGAACATTCTCAAGGTCTATGCCCGTGTCACCAAAATGTACTGGTCCTCTAAAACGCAACTTAAAGAGATAAACTTCCATTTTTATGCTCCTGATGATTTGCCCCGAAATGTCGTAATCAGACTACTAAGCTCCTTCAGGCTCTTTATCTCAACGGCGATTATGGTATCTGATTTAAGAGACTCTACAGGGATTCCTTTGATGCATTCAATTACAATATCAACCTTTCCATATCCCCTTGAGCCATGGCCGCCGAGGCTATCAAGTGTAATGAGATCAATGGCAAGAGCAAGGTTTTTAAGGTCTTCTTCAACTGTGTGAAGATCTTCCACATTATAAATCAACTCAAAATCAAACTCTGCACCCCTTGGCACACGCTCAAGCTGACGGGGGTTAGCAGCAGATGTGACCCTGTCTATGGCGTTTTCAAATTTCCATTCTGTGTATTGAAGACCTGTGTCAATGTCTGAAAGTTTCTCAACGCTATCGCCTGTAAGATAGGCGTCTCTTACTGCAAGTCTTGCCGGGAAATTCTTTCCACCATTATGTCCTGTGGAGCCAAAGATACGGCATATTGGGCATTGTAATGCATCTTCTGCGCTGTCGCAGACATGAATCCAGATCTCATTGTTTCTTGTGCCTATATTTCGCCTTTTTGTCGTGCCAGCAATGCCCAACTCTACAGATAGTGCCCTTTCAAGAAGCGACCTCATCTTGCCCTTGAGAGAGCTACCCGGGATATAGGGCTGACGGGTAACCGGGTCCCTTACAACAGGTGAATCAATAGCGCCAATCTCCATATTCTCCTTTGAGGCACCGATGTGAAGACCTGTAAGACATTTAATCTTGCCACTTATCTGAACTTTGCCGAGTATGTTTTTATCCATTTTAATCACCTCCGCCATAATATTTATGATACGCAACAATGCCTTCAATTAAGGCAAGTAGTTTTTTAAAACTCTCATATGAATCCTTTGCTGCGTCTATCGCAGGGTCTAAAACCTCCATCAAAGGTTTTACAGTTCTTTCCTGTCTTCCCGCAGCATAGGCAAGCTTGGGCTTAAGAAGAATAACGGTATCTTTGTTAAATGACTTACCCCTGTTAAACTGAGTGTCAATTTTCCTGATGCCATCTAAGAATTTTCTAATCTGGGTCGTCTTTAATCCGATATTTTTTAGATGCGCTCCAATTCTATCAGCAATCGAAACAATCTCCTCTGCTGGCATAGCTTTGAGTTGCTGATATTTTTTAATCTTTTCTTTCATCTCAGCCACTGGAGACTGCTGCGTTTGCTGTTGCCCCTGTTGGTGTCTATGGTGTTGTCTATATTCAGGCATTTTCCCGCCCTCCTTTCCTCATAAGCATCAATGTTATTAAGGTGGCAATCTCTGTGACCTTCCATTCCTGTTCATTAGATGTCATGATGACCTCCTTTATCTTTAAGATATCTTCAGGTTTCCCTTTTGCCCTTGATATAAGATAGGCTGCCTTTGGCAGCACAAGGACTTTATCATTTCTAAATCTCCTTGCAAGTGCAAGGAGTCTGTAGAAAAAGGTCTTTGGAAGGCTATTTCCTTTAATAGAAAGATGGTCTTTTTCAACTTTAAGAAAATTCTTAAAAAGCCTTATCCTCTCAATCACCTTTTCAAAGATAACCCATTTAAGAGATTCATCAGTAAAGATACCAATTGCATTTTTGCCACCTGACTTTGCCCTTTCTTCTGACTCCTGAGCATCCCTTGCAAACTGATAGACTGGATAATTCTCATGATTTATAGCTATGCCACCAGAGATGGTTATAAAACTATTGCCAGTGTATTTCTCAAAATATCTCTTTATGTCATAAGAAGCCTCAAGGACATCAAGCCAGTGGCCGATAATGAAAAGGTCATCACCACCTGAATAAACAACTGAAAGTCTCCTCCCTGTCTGTTTCATATCCCTTCCAACAATATCATATGAGTCAATATCCTTACCTTCTACAATATCATTTAAATGATATTTAAAAAACTGATTAAGCCCCTTGGAGATAGAAGCCATACGGGAAAAGGTTCTGTCCTCCTCAGGGACTGCTTCTGCAAATATCTTTCCAAGGTTATCAACATCCATTCTTAAAACAGCAATCCTGTTCATACCGTAAACATTAAAGGCATCTGAAAGCTCTTTTAAATCTTCATGTTGATAGATGCCAGTAGGAATATATATGGTGTTATCATGGGAGTAATGCTTCGCATTCAGGTCGTTTATTCTATAGACAGCCTTTGCCTCTTTATGAAGGTCTTTATCCCATCCATATTTTATCTGATAATACCAGTCTCCTATCTTTATAGAATCACCTTCTGGCTTATCTGGCAATTTGTATATTACAGGGTGGTTTGACTTTGAAACCTTAATTAGCTCGGTTCCTAATGCATACTGATTATAACAGGGCTCACAGAGTTTAATAATATCATCAACCATCTTCAAGTCTTTAAGAGGCAGATCCTCTCTAAAGCAGACCGCACAGTAAGTTGTATCACAATCCCTGTGCTGGCATTCAACTTTTAATACATCAAAGAGCCTGTCTTCCCATTTTTTCTTTTTAAGAGCTTCAAGTTTCCGTGATAGCCCCTGCCAGACAGGAACCGCATTTTTTAATCCCTCTTTACTAAATGGCACATAATCAATGTGAAGCTGAAAACTTCCTTTAAACTCATCAAACAGGAAATCATTTATCTTCTTTCTAACTTTGTCAATAGCCTCTAATGCTGATTTTGTGTTGTATGAGAGGATGTAGAAATGCCCCCCACCTAAGAAGATTATATTGCAACGCGTAAGTTGAAGTGCCTCAATCAATTCAGAAACCACATGCTCTGAAAGCAACTCAAGATAAAAAGACCTGCCCTTTAGGGATCTCAAGGCTCCTTTTGAACTGATGGTATAAATAAACCTCTGCACACCTGAAATATCACCACCAATAAGTAAATAGGGCTTTTGGTCAGGAGATGGTTTCAGGATTTCGTCTTTGAGTAATTCATTATTCCATTTATCTGGATAGGTCTCTCTGTAAAAATGATACATAGAGCCTGCAATAGCAGCAGTCAGCTTTGAATGATTAAAAAGGGAAATATCAGGATGTTTCTGTAATTGCTCTTCTCGTCCTCTCATGACCTCACGGGTAATTGAGGGGACATTGCTTAAGTGTTTTTCAAAAAGCATTAAAAGGAGATTTATACTATAAGGTCTATATCCTCTGGCAAGTTCAAGGTCATTTTTTAAACCTTTAATAATTGATTCATAATCTTTTGATGTTATATCAGGTTTATTAAAGCTAACAGATTCTACACCTTCAGACTTTTTTACTGGAAGATAAGATATCTCAGCATACTCAGTAAGATTGTTGGGATTCCTTACCTTAAAAAAGGGCGATGCAAGGGGTGTAAACATATCCCATCTGCCCTTTTCATTATCTTCTTCCTGTTTTCTTTCAAAAGATGCGAGATTGTCAGACTCATACCATATCAGCCCATAGTTTGATGTAAAAACATCTTCATCATCTTTATGGTGGGTAATCGTGGCCCTTATAGAAAGGGCATCTTCTTCAAAAAATTTGCTTTCCTGAAGCCAATCATATCCCCACTGTCCGTGTTTTTTATCAGATGGATTAGGTTGTGCCCTCTGTATTAACTTACCGATATCATGTATTAAGGCACCTTTTACAATAGAATTAAAGTTTTCCATATTATTTCTCCACCATTTTACCAATCAATCTTTCACTATCACCAGCCGATATTTTCTTTGACCAAAGCCATGCATAATTACCCCATTCAATATTTACGATGATTATCTCAAAAAATCCTCGCTTTTTCCACAAAAAAAATATTTCTGTTCATTCAATCTTTATCTTGTCTTTCTCTACCCTCACACCGTATCTGCTGCTGCCGTATTTTTTTATAGCTGCTACAGAATAATAAGGCAAAAGGGTATCGTCCTGTAACTGCTCTTTAAGGGTTCTATTTATCTTGCTTATGTTTTGTCTGATTACGCCAGTGTCTATGCCATTAGACCATTTGTTTAAAAATTCTTCAGATTTAAAAGAATGTCCGTTGTATATTTTCATGTAATCTTTAGCCATTTCTTCTGTGGCATGTCTGCTTGAGAAGTCTACAAGCGTTTGAAAACACTCAGAACAGTCAAGGCAGTATTGCCTTTCAGGATACTTGCAGTGAAGTGTTTTTTGCTTTAAAAAAGCCGTATATACCATAAGCTCTACAGGCAACATCTCAATAGGTTTATTCCCTATATAAAGTATTCTTTCTGCAAGATTAACCATGAGCTGAGGCTGCATTGTAGCTGTATCAATCTCTTTCTGACTCTCTGCAACGAGTTCCCGAAATCCCTTGCCATGCAGTGATATTTTGCTGCCAAGCCTTATAAAAGGCAGTTCAGCAAGTTCTATTTTTGCATCTTTTGTGTTGAGTTTCTTGATTTTGCCGTCAGGCATCTTGCATTGAATAACTCTATTCTTTTTTGGTTTGTAAAAAAATTCAGGATTTGATTCAAATTCAGGACTGACAAGCACATGATAGAGTTTGTCCCAGTGCCTTCCATAGAGTTGAAGTGCAGCACCCATGTAAAAACTCATTGTCTTTCTTCCACCAGCGAGTGAGCAGTGAAGGCGGGCATTCATATCCTTTGTCTTCTCTCTGATAAAAGAGGTGATGACATCACCCATCGCCTCATTTTCTTCTTTGCTTCTGATGTCATTCAGTGGATTGCCGCCCATGTCTCTTACAATAACAAATGAATCATCTGTGAGACTTACAGGAGGCATACCCAATTCCTGAGACATAAGATGAAGTATCTGTTTTTTTATAATAGTCTCATCAATCCGTTTCTTGCCTGTCTCTGTTGTTATTATATAAATTTCATCAGGATATACAGGTGGCTTTGCATGAGCAAGGGCATATATTGTTTCTGTTATTATCTGAGGGGTTGCACCTGCAACAAATATGAGTATCTCGTTAAACATTTCGATAATTTTACTCAAAACTATTTCATGATTCAATAATTATTTCAATTCGCCCTTTATTGCCTTATATGCCTTTTTTATTGCTGTCTTTGTTATAAACTTACCCGGCTCGATCCCCTCTATGTCAAATACATCATCATCTACTATTTTAATCTTTTCTTTGAATTCATCAGGTTTTATTTTATAAGACTTCATAAGAGCATGAAGAAATTTCTTTTTGCCATTGTCGTCAATACCCTTATATAAACCTTCCAAATACTGAAAATCACTTTTTTTGATATACATTGCACACCTCTAAAACATGCCTGCAATCTGTGCTGCAAGTTTGTCGGATATAACCTGTGCAGCTTCATTTTTGTCTATATTTGTCTGCTTTGCCTTGGCCACAATCCTTGTGCGATATTCTTGATAGTCTGTTTTGACCTCTCTTTCTGTTGTTAGTGATGTTGATGAACCCTGTTTTACATCTGTCTTCATTGTCCCTGTGACTCCGCCTTCAACTCTTTCTTTTATTTGCACATCCACCGTGCCAAAAAACGTCTCTACCTTAAAAGCAGCACCTATTGCACCTCCTATAAGGCTTCCAGCTATGCCCCCGATTACAGCACCTGCAGATGAACCCTTCCAGTCACCACCCATTGATGCACCTGCCACTGCACCGCCAAATCCTCCAGCCAGCATTCCGTCGGCAGTTAATGTGGACTTCTCGTAATCTACTTTCTCCTTTTATTTGCTTTTTTGATAAAAATTACCACATCTATTTAATAAACATTAAAAAAAAATATTTTTAAAATATTTTAATGTTGGTTGATTTTAATTAGAGATTTACATTAACCTAAATAAAATGGAGAGGTGGCCGAGAGGCTGAAGGTGCACGACTGGAAATCGTGTGTGGGGTAAAACTCACCGAGGGTTCGAATCCCTCCCTCTCCGCCAGTTTGAGCAATTTGAGCGATTTGAACTATATTTATGTTGAACGATTTGAATTATTTTTCTACAGCCGGGGGCTGGCCCTGCGCAGCAGACATGTGTGAACCCCGCCAGGTCCGGAAGGAAGCAACGGTAAGCATTTTGTCTGGGTGCCGCAGTAAGCCGGTCCCTTAAGCCAGCCACCGGGTGTAGAAAAACAATTTGGGATGAACTATGAGCTATTTAGTTTTGGCAAGAAAGTGGAGACCACAGGGCTTTGAAGATTTAGTAGGGCAAGAGGCAATTGTCCGCATTTTAAAAAATGCTATTAATCAAAACAAAGTTGCTCATGCCTATATATTTTCTGGTCCAAGAGGTGTTGGCAAAACAACAACTGCAAGGATACTTGCAAAGGCATTAAACTGTGCCATAGGTCCTACTCCTGAGCCATGCGGTAAATGTCAATCATGCATAGAAATTACAGATGGCTCATCTATGGATGTGTCTGAAATAGACGGTGCATCAAATACAAGTGTAGATAACATAAGAGACCTTCGTGAAAGGGTCAGATATGCACCATCAGGTAGCAAACACAAGGTTTATATAATCGATGAGGCACACATGCTTTCTACATCGGCATTTAATGCCCTTTTAAAGACACTTGAAGAACCGCCGCCTCATGTAATATTTGTCCTTGCTACAACAGAACCAAAAAAAATTCCACCAACTGTGCTGTCACGATGCCAGCATCTGCCGTTCAGAAGAATATCAGGACAGAAAATCAAAGAGAGGTTAAGATTTATTTCCAATGTAGATGGCATAAATGTCACAGACTCTGCACTCGAGATGATTGCACGAGCTGCTGATGGCAGCATGAGGGATTCATTAACCATTCTTGATCAGGTAACATCTTTTTCAGAAAATATAACAGAATCAGAAATCAAAGACCTATTAGGAATCACAGATGTAGAAACACTCGCAAGACTTTCTCAAGCAATGATCGAAGGAGATAGGATTGCCATCGTTAATATAATCTCAGAACTCACCAACACAGGAACAGACCTAAAGGCATTTACAAAAGACTTTTTGCAGTTCATCAGAAATCTTTTGATTGCAAAGATAGTAGGACAAACAGAAAATATATTGGATTTAAGCGAGGAAGAAACTATTGCAATCAATAAATTAAAAGGCAGCACATCAGAAGAGCATATGGCAGTCATACTTTCAGAATTGATAAAGGCGGAGCCGAGCATAAGGAGTGCATTTTATCCAAGGATTGTCCTTGAGATGACACTTATCAGACTGAGCTTATTAAGCCATCTCACATCTATAAATGAGGCACTAAGTGCAATCAGCGGTGAGATTGCTTCGCCAGAGCCTGCCCCGAGCAATAAGACGAGAGTCTTCTCTAACATTCAGAATGACAAAAGCAAAGGGTCTTGCGAAGACCGTAGTAATTTTCAAGGCTCGTCACTCTCTGAAGTATGGAATGCTGCAATTAAAAAAATAGATGAAACAAATCACCCACTTTACAGCAAATTAATAGAGGGCGAGGTCTCATTGGATGATAACAATATTAATATTGTGTTCAATGGCGGGCTGTCTGTGCATGCCGAGTCTGTCAAAGAAAATATCCCATACATAAAAAATGTAATTCATGATATTTCAGGCAGAAATGTATCCATAAATATAAAAACCAGAGAAGTAAAATCAGTCTCTAAAAGAGACCTAATAGAGGATGCCAGAAATAACCCAATAATCAAAGAAGCAATGAATCTATTTGAAGGTAGAATCGTAGATGTGATACCAGTCTCAAAAGGAGGAAATAATGTCTAAGAAAATGCTCGGTGATATTATGCGCCAGGCGCAGAAACTGCAAGAAGAAATGCAAAAGATGCAAGAAGAGGCAAAGAAAAAAACTGTTGAGGCAACATCAGGTGGAGGTATGGTGACAGTGGTTGCCAGCGGCGCTCTGGAAATAATCTCTATAAAAATAGACAGAGAGGTTGTAAATCCTGATGATGTCGAGATGCTTCAGGACTTGATACTTGCTGCTGTAAATGAGGCACTTCGTAGGGCTCAAGAAATGGTCAATGAAGAGATGTCAAAACTAACAATGGGAATGCAGATTCCAGGTATTGGTGGACTTGGAAATATCTTTGGGAAATGACACAAGGAATAATAGAAAATCTTATAACACAACTCACAAAACTTCCCGGCATAGGTAGAAAGACTGCCCAGAGGCTTGCATTTTTTATCCTCAGCATGCCGTCTGATGATGCAAAGGATATTGCCTCTGCAATCATTGATGTCAAAGAAAAGGCAAGATTTTGTTCGATATGTTTCAATATCACAGATACAGACCCGTGCAGTATATGCAACAGTCCTACGAGAGACAAAAGCAGAATATGCGTTGTAGAAGAACCAAGCAATGTTATTGCAATAGAAAGAACAAAGACTTTTAATGGGACATATCATGTGCTGTTGGGTGCACTCTCACCACTTGATGGCATCACGCCTGATAAGCTCAAGATAAATGAACTTTTATACAGGGTCAAATCTGATAGCGTAAATGAGGTAATTTTAGCCACAAATCCTAATACAAAAGGTGAGATGACAGCACAATATATAACAGAGATCTTAAAGCCCATGAATGTAAAAATCACAAGGATTGCCTATGGCTTGCCTATTGGCAGTGATATAGAATTCGCTGATGAAGTAACTCTATCAAAGGCGCTCGAAGGAAGAAGAGAGCTATAACATTTCTCTGGTTATTCTTTCTGCTGTCTCAAAAACTGCTTTTTTGTCTTCTTCTGTCCTTGCCTCTATATAGAATCTCACCTTTGGCTCAGTGCCAGATGGCCTTATCATGAGCCATGAGCCATCATCAAAAATAATCTTGGTACCGTCCACTGTTATTACATCCTTGATTATTCTATCTCTGCCATTAATATTTATTTTGCTGCCTATCTTATATCGCTCTTTGATTAAAGAGAGTTTCTTCATAAGAGGTTCTCCAACAAGGGATCTATCAACAGAAATCCCTGAACGATCAGGATAATAATACCCAAATTCATCCATCAGGTCTCTAAGATATTCACTCAGGTTTTTACCTGTAGTAGCCATCATCTCTATTGATAGAAGTAATCCAAATAGTGCATCCTTTTCGAGTGTATGGTTATAACCAGAAATGCCGTCAGACTCCTCAAAGGCAACTATTGCCCTTTCAGTAGATGTCTTAAGCATATAAGGTCTAAAATTCTTGAATCCAACCTTTGTCTCTCTAATTGGTATATGCAGCTTTTCTGCAATTGCATTGACAAAATTGCTTGTGCCAACAGATTTTGCAACAATACCAGGAATTTTTTTATATACATGGAGAAAATGCAAAGCCATTGCACCAAAATAGTTCATTGGTATCTGCATGACACCATCAGCATATCTGATGCGATCTCCGTCAGGGTCCATAATAGCACCAAGTTTGAATCTTGCATTACTGCCTCTCAAAATGCTTTCAACCCCTGCCATATTTTTCTCTGAAGGCTCTGGTGCCACTCCTCCAAAAAGGTAATCGTCTTCTGTCCTGAGATATTTAATCTTTGGGCTTTCTCCTAAAATCCTCTGGATTCTTCCCCTTGTTGCGCCGTGAACATTATCAACACAGATAATGCAATCCTCTGTGTCTATAAAATTTTTTATTCTTTCTATATTCAGAGTCTTTCGCTCTTTTATATACTTTATATAAAGCTCTGTCAGGTCTATTGTCTGGATAACAGCATGTAAGGCACGACTTTCAATATTTATATTGCCTTTCATCATTGTGTTTGCAATATCTTCTATCTTTGATGTAATCTCATTGCCTGCTGGTCCTCCATCTGATGGATTGAATTTAAAGCCTGCATAATTTGCGGGATTATGAGATGGTGTGAGGTTTATTGAACACGCAGCATTTGTCATCTCAATGCCTGCTGAAAACTCAGGTGTGGCTGCTTCACCTGCATACCATGTCTTTATATTCTCTCTCTGTAAAAGCCCTATAACCTCTTTTGCAAAATCAGCACCTAAGAACCTGTTGTCATGCCCAACAATAACGCCCCGTCTTTTTATATCCTCAAAGTCAGACACGCCCATCGCATCCATGAAGAACTTATCATTGCTCTTAAATGCCTCTATAATTGCCGATGTAACTACACGCACATTATTGAATGTAAAGTCCGTGCCAATCTCCCCTCTCCATCCTGATGTGCCAAACACTATTTTTGAAGGAGCAGTATTTTCTCTTGCAAATTTTTCTATAATCGGCAATAAATCTCTACCTTTTGAAACATCAGCCAATATCACCTTCCAGCATGCTGATGCATTTTCAAATGTTTGTGCCATCGATTCCTCCAGATTTATAAGTTTTAACACATCTGCCCAAAATAATCTATAATGCCTTGATATTACTTGCTTTAAAAAACGAGATTCTTCGCAGCCCCCTCACTTCGTTCAGGACTTCGCTTTGCTTCGGCTCAGAATGACAAATACACTATTAACTAACCCTCACCACTTCACCAAATAATCACCCATTTGGGACAGATATGTTTTAATATTATCATAACCCGTAAAATTGATACAGCATGAAAAAATTTTTAGATAGCTATTGCCTCGTAATGAAAATTGCTAATTCAGATAGGCTTAAGGCTAAAAAAATAAACGAATTAAAAACTTCAGCAAAGTTTAAGTTAATAATCAGATGCCAGATACTGCGAAAAGGCTTTAAACCATGATTATGGATTATGGATGTTTACAGATTATACTATTGCCCATAACTCCATGAATGTTATAATTACTTATGGATATGAAAGATAGACATATACTCATTGCTGTGGATGAGTCAGAAAATGCAAAAAGAGCTGTTCTGTATGTTGCAGATTTTCTTGGAGGCATTCCGGGATTTCGTGTAACATTGCTCAATATCATTCCTGAACCACCTGAAGACTATTTCAAAACCTCTGAAGAACAAATTAGATGGCGTGAAGAACATAAACACAAAATTGAGAGAATGCTCGAAAATTATCGCCAGATACTCATTCAATCAGGATTTACTGAAGACAAAGTATCTGCAAAATTAGTCATAAGAGATTGTCCTTCTGTTGCAGAGTGCATCCTCGATGAATTAAACAAACTCAAGGCATGCACTGCTGTTGTGGGACGTAGAGGCATATCGAAAAAAGAGGAATTCCTATTTGGTAGCACATCCAGTAAGATCATACATGAAGCAAAAAACTGCTCTGTATGGGTGATAGAATAATCACCCCTTCACTCCATTACTCCATAAACTTATCTTTCTTCCCCATTCAAATGCCTTTTGTAAAATACTATTTTCATCTGCTGTAATCAACATCCTATTGTTAATAAGCAATCTTCCATTTACCATCACGGTCTCAATATCTGATGCCATTACTGCATAGACAATATGAGAATAGACATCATATATTGGAGCAAGATGAGGCACTTTAAGATTTATGGTTATAATGTCAGCAAGTTTGCCTTTTTCTATACTGCCGACACTTTTACCAAGTCCGAGCACCTCTGCACCCCATCTTGTTGCCATTGTAATGATTGTTCGGGCATCAAGTGCAACTGAGTCTTTCAACACAGCCTTATGCACCTTTGCAGCAGTGGACATCTCGCCAAGTATATTTAGATCATTATTACTCGCTGCTCCATCAGTGCCAAAAGTAACTCTTACCCCTGATTTGAGCATTGCACCAACCGGTGCAAATCCTGAAGCAAGTTTTAAATTACTCTCTATGCAATGCGATACTCCAACCTTATGATTTGCAAGCATTTCTATCTCTCTATCTTCAACCCAGACACAATGAGCAGCAACAACCCTTTCATCTAAAAAACCTATAGAGTGAAGATACTCAATAGGCCTTTTCCCATATCTTGACAAAACCTCACTAACTTCCCATTCCGTTTCAGAAAGATGGATATGCAATAGCACATCTAATCTCTCTGCAATTTTTTTAGATTTCTTTAAAGTCTCAGAACTGCATGTATATGTAGAATGGGGAGCTATACATGGGGTAATCAACTCATCTCGCACCCCTTTTTTCCATTTTTCTATGAACCTTTCAGCATTGTTTATATAATCATCTGCGGAATTGCCGGTTTTTGTTGGGAAATCAACAATGCCTGCCCCTATTACAGCCCTCATACCAATCTTTTCTGCTGCATTAGCCACACTGTCACAGAAAAAATACATATCATTAAATGTTGTGACGCCTGCCTTGAGCATTTCAAGACATGCAAGCTGTGATGCATCAAAGACAAATTCATTGCTGAGCCATTTATTCTCAGCAGGCCAGATATAGTTTTTCAGCCAGTCATTCAAAGGCATATCATCTGCAAGTCCTCTGAAATATACCATTGCTGCATGGGTATGGGTATTTATCAATCCAGGCAATACCGCCCTTCCCTTACCTCCAACAATATTTTCAGAAGAATATTTTTTTGAAATATTTTCATAAATATCCACATCAATAATTTCTGCACCCTTTACAGCAATAGCGCCATCTTTGATCGAATCCATCCTGTCATTCATTGTAAGAACATAGTCGCCGCATATGATATAATCAGCTCTTTGCATTAGAATAAAAACCTCCTATTTTAATAAGGTTGAGGTTAAGGTAAAAACAAATACTGCGATGCTTACATATCCATTCATATTAAAAAATGCCATATTTAATTTGCTTAAATCATCAGGCTTTACAAGCGAATGTTCGTAAATCAACATGCCTGCAACTATAAACATGCCTATCCAATACAAAAGATTCAAGCCAAAAATAACACCATTAAAAACAAGCAATGACCATGTCACAAAGTGAAAAATCTTTGCAAGTATCAATGATCTTTTTATTCCAAATCTCTGCGGTATAGAATAAAGTCCATTGATCCTGTCAAACTCTACATCCTGAAGCGCGTAAAGCACATCAAACCCTGCAAGCCAGAATACCACTGCAATGCTCAAGGGAATTATCTCCCAATCTAATGTGCCCCTTATGGCAATCCATGCACCAAGTGGAGCTGCAGAGATGGCAATGCCAAGAACAAAATGGCTCAACCATGTAAATCTTTTTGTATATGAATAAAAAGATAAAACTGCAATTGCCAAAGGAGAAAGTTTAAAACAAAGAGGATTGAGATTATAAGCAGCAAAGACAAACAAGACAAGAGAGATAAATGTAAACACACTTGCATCTCTGACCCTTATCTTTCCTGATGGTATCTCTCTACTTGCTGTTCTTGGATTTAAGGCATCAACTTTTCTGTCAATTATCCTGTTTAAGCCCATTGCACCTGAACGCGCCCCAACCATAGCAATGATAATCCAGAATACCTGCCTCATTGATGGAATGCCTGATGCTGCCAGCACAGCACCCGTAAATGCAAATGGCAGTGCAAAGACCGAATGAGAAATCTTTATCATTCTCATATAGGAGATTGCCCTGTTTATGATATTACCAGCCCCCAAAAAAGTCGCAGACTTTCTGGGGGGACCTGCATTCTTAGTTATTTGCATATGCATCAACCTTAACTTTATGATACCATACTTCAAACTTGACTTGCCGAGAGCAATTAATTTATGTTCTAATTAAACATGACGCTCGGCGCATAATGCTTTTAGTCTTGACAAAGAATAAAAACTATGTTAGAAAATTCACACTACTAAAGGACTTTGTCCTTTTGATAAAATTAAAAGGTTCAGTGGGATCCCCCCCCACCCCTTTGAGGAGGAGAGCATGAATCCTGACAACATCAAATATCACAAGGAGCACACATGGGTAAAGGTATCAGGCAAGAAGGCAACTGTGGGAATAACAGATTATGCACAAGATGCACTCGGAGATATTGTGTACATTGACCTTCCAGAAGTTGACACAGCAGTAGAAGCAAATACAGAGATGTCAGAGATAGAGTCAACAAAGGCAACATCAGCAGTTATAGCTCCTGTAAGTGGAACCATAGTAGAAATCAATGAAAAACTTGCAGACTCTCCAGAGATAATCAATGAAGATCCTTATGGAAAGGGATGGATAGCAGTAATAGAGATGGACAATGAATCAGAACTCGATGATCTCATGGATGCAAGTGATTATGAAAGATATATAGAAGAGGAAGCAAAATGAAATTAACAATAATAGGTGCTGGACCAGGTGGATATGTAGCAGCACTAAAGGCTGCACAACTTGGTGCACAAGTGACTGTAATAGAAGATACCGAAGTTGGAGGCACTTGCCTTAACAGAGGCTGTATCCCTACAAAGGCACTTGTGGCATCATCAGAAGCTCTCCATAAGGCTAAAAACTTAGAAGAATTTGGCATTGAGATTTCAGGAAATATTAGCCCCAATCTCACTAAGATAATGGAGAGAAAAAACAAAGTGGTTTCAACACAGGTAAAAGGCATTCGCTCTCTATTCAAAAGCTGGGGCGTAAATCTCATCGAAGGCAGAGGAATGATTCTCACCCCTGAAAAGATAGAGGTCCAGAAAAAAGACAATGCCATAGAAATAATCGAGACAGATAAGATAATAATTGCTACAGGCTCAAGGCCTGCACAGATTCCAACATTTCCATTTGATGGCGAACACATCCTCTCAAGCGACGATGCACTGAATATCAAATCTATACCTGCAAGTATGATAATAATTGGTGCTGGAGTAATAGGCTGCGAATTTGCCTGCATATTTAAAGAACTCGGCACAGAGGTAACAATGGTTGAAATGATGCCAAGGGCTGTTTCCACAGAAGACCCTGAAATATCAGAAATACTCGAAAAAGAACTCAAAAAGAAAAAGATAAAACTCCTGACTGGAACAAAAGTAGAAAAAGTAGATGGACAACATGATGGCATCCATGTGCATCTTGCAGATGGAAAAGAACTTGTAGCAGAAAAACTCCTCGTGTCAATAGGCAGAGCGCTTAATACAGAGAATATAGGACTCGAGGCAGTGGGAATAAAAAGAGGAGCAAGGGGAGAAATACTGGTAAACGAAAAAATGGAAACAAACATCGAAGGCATATATGCCATAGGAGATGTGACAGGTGGAATATTGCTTGCACATACAGCATCAAAACAAGGCATTGTAGCTGCCTGCAATGCATGTGGCAAGGAAAAGAAGTATGACCCATCTGTTGTTCCAGCAGCAATATTTACATCTCCTGAGATAGGCTCTGTTGGTCTCAGAGAGCATCAGGCTAAAGATAAAGGCATAAACATAAAAATAGGACGATTCCAGTTCAGGTCGCTTGGAAAGGCGCATGCAATGGGTGAAATAGCAGGTATGATAAAAATTATTGCCGATGCAGATACAGATAAAGTCGTTGGTGTCCATATAATAGGACCTCATGCATCAGACCTTGTCCACGAGGGTGCACTGGCAATAAAGACCGGCCTTACTGCAAAAGAAGTTGCTGATATGATACACGCACATCCAACACTTGCTGAGGGACTGATGGAGGCTGCAGAAGATGTGCATGGAGAGGCAATACACGCACCAAAAAAATAGGAGGAAGGCATGAGCGAGATTATAGACATATATGCAAGAGAGGTAATAGATTCAAGAGGCAACCCAACAGTAGAGGTGGATGTGCTACTTGAAAGCGGGGCAATAGGAAGGGCTATTGTTCCATCAGGGGCATCAACTGGCGAAAGAGAAGCCCTTGAACTTAGAGATGGAAATAAAAAGAGATTTCACGGTAAAGGTGTATTAAAGGCAATAAAAAATGTAATGGAAGAAATAGCACCAAAACTAAGAGGCATTGAATCACAAGAGCAAGCACTCATAGACAACACCATGATAGAGCTTGATGGCACAGAAAATAAAAGCAGACTTGGTGCAAATGCAATATTAGGGGTATCAATGGCAGTATGCCATGCATCAGCAAGTGAACTCGGCCTTCCACTTTACAGATATATAGGTGGATGTAATGCAAGACAACTTCCTGTGCCAATGATGAACATAATGAATGGCGGAGTGCATGCTGACAATAATCTTGACATTCAGGAATTTATGATAATGCCTGTTGGCTTTGACAATTTCTCTGGAGCACTGCAAGCAGCATCAGAGATATTTCATACACTAAAGTCTATTTTAAAAAAGAAAAAACTCAATACTGCTGTTGGAGACGAAGGAGGTTTTGCTCCAAACCTTGATACAAATGAGGAGGCACTGTCAATAATAATGCAAGCAATTACAGAGAGCGGATATAAACCGGGTAAAGATGTGCTTCTTGCTCTGGATGCAGCATCTTCTGAATTTTATGAAAAAGGCAAATACAATTTCGAAGGGAAAAAAATTACATCTAATGAGCTTGTTGATTACTATGAGATGCTTGTAAATAAATATCCTATACTTTCCATAGAAGATGGCATGGCAGAGGCTGACTGGAATGGCTGGAAATTACTTACAGAAAGGCTTGGCAAAAAAATACAGCTTGTTGGAGACGATATATTTGTGACAAATACCAAAATATTCAAAAAAGGGTTAGAGAAAGGCATTGCAAACTCAATATTGATAAAGCTTAATCAGATAGGTACTGTCACAGAAACACTCGATGCAATTGAGATGGCAAAAAAGGCAAAATACACAGCAGTAATATCTCACAGGTCAGGCGAAACAGAAGACACGACCATCGCTGATCTATCAGTTGCATGCAATACAGGCTTTATAAAGACGGGATCTCTATCAAGAAGCGAAAGAATAGCAAAATATAACCAGCTTTTGAGAATAGAAGAAGAGCTTGCAGAAGCAGCAATATTCAAAGGCAAAGAGGCATTTTATAATTTAAAGTAATCCCCGATAATTAAAATATGAGAGGCAGAATACAACCACGAAATCTCAGACAGCAAGTTAAGATAGAAAGAAAAAAACGCAATGTGATATTTTTCGCAACAATTACATTTGCCCTCATCTATATAAGCATTTCTCTGCTCTTTGGAGATATGGGATTTATAAAATATCTGAAACTCAAAAAAATCAAAAGCACACTCGAAACAGAAATAATCACTCTCGAAAAAGAAAATAAAATGCTTCAGGCACAGATAAAGGCATTAAAAGAAGATCCATATTATATAGAAAAATATGCAAGAGAAGAATTCGGCATGGCAAGACCTGATGAATATATATTTCAATTTGAGAATGATAAAAATTAAGTAAAAACACAAATCAACCCATGAACTACCCTCTTTACATTGCATTTCTGTGGCACATGCATCAACCATTTTACAAAGACCCTCTTACAGGCATTTATCGTCTGCCATGGGTAAGACTGCACGGAACTAAAGATTACCTTGACATGGTAAAAATCCTCGAGGAGTTTCCTGATATTCACCAGACCTTTAACATAGTCCCTTCTCTGATTGAACAATTAAGAGATTATATAGAAAACAATGCCATAGACAGATACCTCGAGCTAACACTGAAGAATCCCTCTGATATGACAGAATCAGAAAGACTATTTGTGATAGAAAACTTCTTTTTAGCAAATTGGGAAAATATGATAAAACCCTTTCCAAGATACTATGAACTGCTCATAAAAAGGGGATTTAGATTTTCAAAAGCAGATATTGTTAGAGTAGCTCGATATTTCACGGATCAGGACATAAGAGACCTTCAAGTGCTTTTCAATCTAACATGGATTGACCCTATATTCAGAGACAATGACCCTGATATGAAGACGTTAATACAAAAAGAAAGAGGCTTCTCAGAGCAAGACAAACAACTTGTAATAAAAAAACAATTCGAGATATTGAAAGACATAATCCCTGAATACAGAAAAATGAGCCAGACTGGACAGATAGAGCTATCTGTAACACCATTTTATCACCCGATACTCCCACTATTATGGGATACAGACTCTGCTAAGATAGCAATGCCAAATGTAAAATTACCTAAAAAGAGATTCAGCCATCCTGAAGACGCCATAAAGCAGATAAGGATGGCACTCGATTACTTTGAAAAAACATTTGGATACAGGCCATCAGGCATGTGGCCTTCAGAAGGCTCTGTAAGTGAAGATGTTGTAAAGGCAATACATAACGAGGGAATTAAATGGATTGCAACAGACGAAGAGATACTATCAAACTCACTCCAAAAGCCCATAAGAAGCCCTGAAGGTTATCTCATAAATGCAAAAGAACTCTATGTGCCCTATCAATTTAGCAATGTCTCGATAATATTCAGAGACCACAAACTATCAGACCTCATAGGATTTGTATATTCAGGATGGAAGCCAGAAAAGGCAGTTGAAGACTTCATGGGTAAGCTCATACAAATTAAAAACACCCTTCCAAAAGATAGACCATATATCGTACCTATAATCCTCGATGGAGAAAATGCATGGGAATACTACAAAAACGACGGACACGACTTTCTACGAGGATTGTATCACGCATTGAGCAATGATGATAGATTTAAGACAATAACCATCTCAGAATTTATAAAACAACATGGTGCTGGTGAACCACTTCAGAGACTGCATTCAGGCTCATGGATAAATGCCAACTTTGGAATATGGATTGGACATGAGGAGGACAATCTCGCATGGGATTATCTTAGTCAAACAAGAGAAGACCTCGATGCATTTGCAAAGGCAAATCCAGATAAAGACCTAACAGATGCATGGAATGCCCTCTATGCAGCAGAAGGAAGCGACTGGAACTGGTGGTATGGAGACGAACACACAACAGAAACACAAGAAGACTTTGATGAACTCTTCAGAAGCTATCTAATGCAAGTCTATAGGATAATTGGCAAAGACATTCCACCACATCTTTATGTGCCAATACTGCTTGAGGACCGAAGCATCCAGCCTGTAACACAAGCAAGGGGATTTATATTTCCAAAGATTGACGGCTCTGTTACAAGCTATTTCGAATGGTATCAGAGCGCATATGTTGATGTAAAAAGATCAGGTGGAAGCATGCACAAATCAGAGAGCTTTGTCTCTGCAATATACTATGGCTTTAACAAAGACAATCTATACATTAGAATTGACCCTGTAGCACCATTTACAGAAGCAAAAGAACCCATTATATTGCAAATAAATATTGTGCAGCCATTTACATTTAAAATAATCTCCAACTTACAACAACGCACACCTAATGCACTATTATACGAAAAAGTATTTGAAGAATGGCTATTTATAAGGACCCTTGAGAATGTAGCAGCAGAAGAGATATTTGAAATAGAGATACCATTTCAAGACATAAAAGCAAAAGAGAATGACGAAATTCACCTTTCTATAAATATAATGAAAAATGGTGAAGAAATCGAGCGATGCCCATGGAGAGGCTACATAACCATAACAGTGCCAACACCATATTATGAAACATTAATGTGGTATTAACTTGTCACCTCTCATATTAATCTGACTAAAAATCTCATAATATAAGGTCTATATTGCTTCCATATGCAACACTTACAGGAATCCTCACTCTTATATTCGGTGTGGGTGCACTTTCATTTATTATCTTTGAGTTTGCAATTATAGAGTTAGGAATGGTTATCATTATGTCATCGACTGTCTTAATCCTTGTGCTCCTTATCCCAATAGATATAACCTCTCCTCTGTCTGCTTTATCAATAACAATAAAATCCCCTATTTTACATGGCTTGTCAGCAAATACGCTTATTCTGCCAAAAAAGTTAGCTATAGTGTCTTTTGCAGCTAATGCAACAGCAGCACCCGCAATACCAGCAGATGCAATAATCGGTGTGATGTTTATCTTCCATATGGATAAGATAACCATTAGAGAGGCAATGATGATTGCTATTTTAGAGACATTTTTGATTAATGGGATTATGTCTTTGCTCAAGCCTGTTACATCAGATACTTTATGTATAGCATCTTCGATGATTATGTTGCTTATCCTCATTGCTGCAATTGTCTATATTATAGCTCTATTATGGAGTAGAGCATGCTGTCAGCATAAAACATTACCTTATGTGAGGGCTTAAGATATGCGATAGCAAGAATAATCCCGATTAATATAGTCGTGAAGTATATAGGCCTGTGGATTACATCGAGTGTTTTGTCATCAATATCGCTCTTTGTGAATCTTGTAAATTTACGCAAAACCTTGTCTGCAAAAAGATCAGCAATCTTTGCTATTACTATAAAGGCAATTATAGAGAGTATTGCATTGATATAAGGTGATGTAGAAATATTAAGAGACTCTATTAATCTTGTCATGAATCACCTTACTCCTCTATATAATCCAGATTTTTATGAAATGTTTCCTCAAGATGATATAGGGCATAAAGTGCAATAAGCATGCATAATGCTCCAACTATAGCCCCGGCAATAAGTATATCAAAATATCTTCTGGTAAGCTGGAATAAAAAAGTAATCGGGATAACTGCACCACGAATAAAATTAGGGACTGTGGATGCCACTGTTGCCCTTATGTTGGTGCCAAACTGCTCTGCAGCTACAGTAACAAATATAGCCCAGTAGCCAATTGCAAAGCCCATTATTCCACAAATAAAATAAAAAAGAGATGCACTTGCACTATGGAGCATGAAGTAGATAATTATTGTAGTAGATGTAAGCAGTTGAAATACGAAAATTATTTTTTTTCTGCTTTTAAAATACTGGCTCATAAATCCACTTACAAAATCACCAAAAACAAGCCCTATATAACAGAACATTACTGCCTCACCCGCATTGATACTGACAGAGATATTCATTGCCTTTGCAAATTCAGGAGAAAAGGTGATCAATATGCCAACACAAAACCATATGGGAAGTCCAATGAGAATGGAATTTATATATTTAATGAATCGTCTGGGATTGTTAAAAAGCATAAAGAAATTCCCCTTGCTTATCTCTCTTTCTTCTATCTGTTTATACATACCTGACTCATAAACACTTACCCTCATTATGAGCAAAAGCATTCCAAGACCTCCGCCTATAAAATAGGCTATCCTCCAATCAAAATGTCTTGCAATGTAATTAGCAACAATCGCACCCGTAACACCAACAGTTGCAACAATCATGGTGCCGTATCCTCGTGAGTGTTTTGGAAGATTTTCTAATACTAAAGTCACTCCAGCTCCAAGCTCTCCAGCCAGCCCAATTCCAGCAACGAATCTCCATACAGCATAGCTCTGGATTGAATTAACAAAGCCATTTGCAATGTTTGCTATGGAATATAAAAATATCGAGCCAAAGAGTATTTTTACCCTTCCTTTTTTATCTCCAAGTATTCCCCATAAGATGCCGCCTAAAAGCATGCCAGCCATCTGCATATTCAGGAGAAAAACACCTTTATCCAGTAGTTCTTTGCCATCAAGCCCGATTGCCTTGAGGCTCTGAACCCTCACAATGCTGAAAAGTATGAGGTCATAAATATCTACAAAATATCCGAGCGAAGCAACAATCACAGGAACAGAGAAGATGTCCCTACTAAAACTTATCCTCTCTTCAGGCAATGCAGAAATATCGAAATCCCTCATCAAGACTCCAATGATTTATCGTAAAGCTCTTTTTTGCTCAGTCCATACTGCCCTGCAACTATCTTTACAGCCTCTTTTCTCCCCTTACCTTTTTTCATCAGAGATTTAATCTCCTTTAATGCCTCATCTACTTGTATCTTTTCTCTCTTACTGCCTTCGGCTATTATTACATATTCACCAGCAATAGTTTTTGTCTCAAGCATATCAATGATTTCAGGTATTGTGCCTCTCAATATTTCCTCGTGTATCTTGGTAATTTCCTTTGCTAAAACAATGTATCTGCTGCCAAATATTTCCTCCATATCTCTTAGTGTTTCCAGTATTCTATGAGGTGCCTCATAAAATATCAATGCCCTTTGTTCAAATACAAGCTCATTTAATTTTTTTTGCCTCTGTGCAGCCTTTGCAGGTAAAAAGCCTATAAATGTAAATTCCTCTGTAGAGATGCCTGATACAGAAAGGGCAGCTATAAGTGCAGATACCCCAGGGATCGGTATTACATCAATTCCTTTATCTATTGCCTCTTTTATAAGCACTGCACCAGGGTCTGATATGCCAGGGGTGCCAGCGTCAGAGATAATGGCTACAGAGAGTCCCGAGCAGAGTTTTTCCATAATCTCTTTTGATCTTATTTTTTCTTTCTCAGACCAATAGCTTATTAAGGGCTTTGTTATGCCGTAATGATTGAGGAGTTTGCGAGAATGTCTTGTATCCTCTGCAGCAATAAAATCTACTTCTTTTAATGTCCTTATTGCCCTCAAGGTTATATCTTCAAGGTTTCCAATAGGAGTAGAAACTATATAGAGTCTTCCGTAATTATTTGACAAAGGTGCTTTTAAAAGAAATAAGCCATCTTATATGGCTCTTTTCCTCGTTAATAATCTCTTCGACAATCTCTTTTTCTTTGACAGCATCTTTTATCCCATAAAAATAAAGTAGTGTCTCCTTTTCAAAACCAATGGCAAAGTCCACTGCATCCTTAACTGTCTTTATATTTTCCATAGATGGAAGAGATTTATTTTTCCCAAGAAAGAATTCAGACTCTACAATAGCCCTCATATACTGGGATATGTCTTCCCATCCCTCTGGCTCGGCATCTCCTATCATTGGCAATAAATCTGAAAATGTCTTTTCGTGGATTAATTCTTTCTCTGCAAGGGTAGTGAAAAGTTTGTTCATGCCTTCATTATCTTTCTTGAATTTCTCTGCCATCGAAGTGTAAAACTGATACCCCAATTTTTCTGTCTGAATAGCCTGACTTACAACCTCTCTGATAGAAAATTTCTCCATAATAGTCCTCCTTATCCTTAACCTCAACCTAATAATATTACTCCACTTTCAACAGTTTTCTCAAGCGTCTGTCTGCTTGAAACACCTCATCTACATTATCTCCTATTAATTCCCATGAATAATCACCTTTTGCATTTCTGTGTAGCTTTATCCTGACAGGCTTTTTAGGCTTTATCTGCTGTATCTGCGAATCTTTGCTGAATTGAAACTGCTGGCTCTTGTCAGCACCTATAGCATGGTAAGGTATAAAAATTGAAAATGCAAAAAACAAGATCAAAAAACACAATTTGAAATTAAACCCGTTATTTATGTTTAATTTTGCCATCACCAACTCCTATATCTATTTGTTATTGGGAATCTTCTATCTCTACCAAATGCCCTCGGGGTTATCTTTATTCCGGGCGGAGATTGTCTCCTTTTATACTCACTGGTGTCAACCATCTTGATTACCTTTCTTACACACTCCTCTTCACAGCCAAGATTGATTATTTCATCAAAGCTCTTGTCTTCTTCTACATATGCCTTTAGTATGGGATCAAGAATTTCATATGGAGGAAGTGTGTCTGTATCCTTTTGACCTGATTTCAATTCAGCAGATGGCTCTTTTAATAAAACCCTTTCGGGGATTAGAGCCTTGCCCTCTTTTTGATTTTTCCATTTACATATCCTGTAAACCAGTGTCTTTGCAACATCTTTAATCACAGCAAATCCTCCAGCCATATCACCATAAAGGGTTGCATATCCAACACTCATTTCTGACTTATTGCCAGTTGTTAGCACAAGCCATCCAAATTTATTAGAAAATGCCATTAGAATATTGCCCCTTATGCGCGCTTGAATGTTTTCTTCTGTGGTATTAGATGGCATGTCTTTGAATTGAGGCTTCAGTGTATCAAGATATGTCTCAAAAATATCATTTATAGGCACTTCTATAATATTTATCTCAAGATTTTTTGCAAGCTCATACGCATCTTCTCTGCTCTCTTTGGATGTATAAGGAGACGGCATAAATATGCCTGTAACATTATCCCTTCCTATAGCATCTACAGCAATGGTAGCAACTAAAGAAGAATCTATCCCGCCGCTCAAACCAATGCACACCTTTTTAAATCCATTTTTACGAACATAATCTCTTGTGCCAAGGACAAGGGCATTATAGACTTCTTCCTCAATATGAAGGGGTGGAGAGGTAAATGGGTGAATGGGTGAATGGGTAGGAGACCGTTTCTTCCTTTCAATGATAATTTTTTCTACCATCCCCTTTCCAAGTGCGATAATCTGCTGTCTTCTGCGCGGATTATGCAGTCTTTTCATGAATACTGCGTCTAAATCTAAATCAACAATAATCATGTCCTCATCAAATTGTTTTGCTACACTAATAACATTTCCATCATGGTCAACTACAAAGCTCCGACCATCGAATACAAGTTCATCTTGTCCACCAACAGTATTTAGATATGCCATAATTATATTGCTATCTGATGCACGGGTGGACAGCATTTTTTCTCTAAAAGAGGTTTTTCCAATGTGATACGGAGAGGCATTGATATTGATTATGAACTCTGCGCCTGATAATGCCTGAATAGTAGCAGGTCCTTCAGGATACCATATGTCTTCACAAATATTTACTCCAAAAGTTACATCTCCCATCTGATATACAGGATACCTTGTGCCAGCCTGAAAATATCTGTATTCATCAAAAACCCCATAATTGGGAAGATGCACTTTATGGTAAATATCAACAATATTTTTTTTGTGAATTACTGCTATAGCATTATATATGTCATCTCTTTTATCAACAAATCCAACAATTACAATGAAATCATCTACAATGTGCTGAATATCTCTTAGGGCATTTAAGTTGTCTTCTATAAACTGTGGCTTTAAAAGCAAATCTTCAGGTGGATAGCCAGTAATTGCAAGCTCAGGAAAAGCTATTATATCAGGCTTGTATCTATCAGCATCATTTATAAATCTAACTATTTTCTCAACATTACCACTGAAGTCGCCAACAGTGGAATTTATCTGGCAAAGGGCAATCCTTGCTGTTTTCATATAATGATTTTAGCACACTATTGGATCCATTTCACTATTTCATTGACATCAACCCTATCAGTTCTAAAACTATTAGCTTTATCCTCAACATCTGGATAGCCTATGGATATGCCAAGAACAAGCCTCTTTGACTCAGGTATGCCAAGAAATTTCTTGACCACATCTGAATAATCCGTGAGAAATGCCTGAGGCACTGTTCCAAGACCATATGAATGTGCTGCAAGCATAAGGCTCTGAGTAAACAGACCAATATCAAACAATGACCAGAGTGAGAGAGATGCATCTTGAAAAAGAAATATGCCATGAGGTGCTCCGTAAAACCTGAAATTTGCTATCTTTGACCTTTTACCAACCTCAGGATCGCTGAAGTCAATACCAAATCTTTCGCTCCTTTTCTTGAAAAGCTCTTTTATACGAATATCTATATGCGAGGGCCATGATTGAGGCTCTGGAATATCAGGTCTTGGCTTTTCACCTCTTTCAAACACCTCGATAAGATGCTTTGATAATTCATCTTTTTTAGAGCCTGATACTATCACTGCCTCCCATGGCTGTGTGTTTTTATAAGAAGGACTCCATCTGGCAGTATCAAAAACACTCATTAATATTTCCTTTGATACAGGCTCAGGCTTGAATTTTCTGATACTCATCCTTGTTTTAATGCATTCAAGTGCATCCATAAAAAACCTCCATACATATTAAGTGTCAAAGTGTCAGAGTCTTTAATCTTTAATCTTTGATACCCTGACACTTTTAAAGTCTGTCCTCTGTCCTTCACTCTGACGCAGAATGTTAAGCAGTTTTCTTGCTATCATAAAGATCCTCAAATATTTTTCATCCTGATAATCTCTATATGTATTTATATGAGGAATAAACTGACCCTTTTTAAAGATCAATGTTACCTCAGCATAAATACCATCTTTTAAGTATATCCTATGAGAATAGTCTTTTGTAGAGGCAAGTACTATTTTCGCAGGGGTCAGATAGCCAGGGTCAAGATTTATATTTCGTCTTCGCACCCCATTTACATCAGATGAAAGACTTTTCTCAAGCTCATTAGTTATTAGCTTTATTGTGGAAAGATTTTCCTGATGTATCAGCTTTTTGAAAAATACAAATCTCCTATAAATAGACTCACCGAGTTCATCTTTGTAATAATCAGAAAAATCCCATTTTATTGCAGGGGTCTCCATAACAATCTCTCCAAATATCCTTTCCAATGATTGTTGTGCTTCAATATAATAATCTTCATTTGAAAAAAGCGTACCTATAAAAAGAAGCGCCTTGTCTGGAGGAGTTGGTGATCCCATCAGCCTTGAGCTAATTTAGACTATCATTTGTGAGCTTCATTATTTCAGCCATTACATCAGGGGAGTCCCAACGGATAGGACCGATTACCTTTTCTATTATTATTCCTTTTTTGTTTATCACAAAGGTCTCAGGGACACCTGTAATTCCATATTCCATTGATACATTTTTATCATCTATCAACACAGGGAAATTAAAACCATTTGCCTTCATATAATCCATCGCATTTGCAGGACTGTCTTTGTAAAGCACAGATATAAAAACCATGCTGTTATTTCCTTTTTGAGCCTCCACGAGACCCTGAATAGATGGATTTTCCATCTTACAGGTGTCTCACCACGGCGCCCAGAAATGAAGAAGGACAGTCTTTCCCTTCAAATCAGACAGTCTCCATATCTTGCCCTCTATATCTTTCAGTTCAAATGCTGGTGCATCAAGTCCTTTAGCTGCACGCTTTCCGTGATGCTCTGCTGTCTTTGTAAGAAAAAGTATTGCTGCTACACCAGCAGCAAAAATAATCGCCAATACAAATCCTTTACCTTTCATCTTAACCTCAACCTTAACCTCTTAATTGACCGATACAAGCATTGATTCTTCTGCTTCAATGAAAGCAGGTCTATCATGCTCAAGGATTACTTTTACCACAGATGTGTTTTTGAATCTGCCCTTTATCAGCTCCTCTGAAAGATAATCTTCTATCTCGCGGGCAATAGCCCTTCTCATTGGTCTTGCTCCGTAGGTAGGCTGATAATATTTATTAAGCAGCCATTCCTTGACCTCGTCAGATACATCTATAGTCAATGCATGCTCTGCAAGTTTCTTATTGGTCTCTATTATCAGAAGATCGACAATTGACAACAAGTGCTGTCTTTCAAGAGGATGAAAGACTACTGTTTCATCAACACGATTAAGAAACTCGGGGTTAAATGTCCTTTTTAATTCTGATAAGACATTTTCTTTCATCTTGTTATATGCATCTTCCGATGAGGCACTATAAAATCCGAGTGGGGTTGCCTTTTCTATAATCCTTGCCCCAAGATTAGATGTCATAATGATTATAGTATTTCTGAAATCTACTTTTCTGCCATAACTATCGGTAAGCACACCTTCATCAAGAATTTGTAAAAGCATGTTAAAGACATCTTGATGCGCCTTTTCTATCTCATCAAAAAGTATTACAGAATACGGCCTCTTTCGGATTTTCTCTGTGAGCTGGCCACCCTCTTCGTAACCCACATAGCCAGGAGGTGCGCCCGTTAATCTCGATACATTAAATCTCTCCATATACTCTGACATATCAAGTTTTACAAGTGCATTCTCATCATTAAACATGAACTCTGCAAGTGCTTTTGCAAGCTCGGTCTTTCCAACGCCGGTTGGACCAAGAAAGAAAAACGACCCAATAGGTCTATTTTTGTTTTTCAAGCCCGCCCTTGATCTGCGAATTGCCTTTGCTACAGCCTTTATAGCATCATCTTGACCAATTATTCTCATATGCAAGGTCTCTTCCATTTTCAAGAGTTTCTCTGATTCAGCTTCCTCAAGCTTATAAAGGGGGATTCCTGTCATCTTCGAAACAGTATATGCTATATCTTCCTCTCCAACCACAGGGATTTCCTTGTTCAGAGAATCCCTCCACTTTTTATACTGGAGTTCGTAAGTCTTTTTGAGCCTATCTTCTTGCGCCCTGACAGCTTGAGCCTTTTCAATATCATGCAATCTCACATATAGGCTCTTTTCTTTTGCAAGCTGGATTAACTCAGTTTCCATATCTCTTAGTTCCTGTGGGATTGTTGCTCTTTTGAGTTTAAGTCTCGAACCAGTCTCGTCTATTACATCAATTGCCTTGTCAGGAAGGTATCTGTCTGTTATATACCTATCAGATAGCCTTGCAGCAGCTATAATTGCTTCATCGCTGAACTTTACCTTATGATGATTCTCATACTTTGGTCTTATGCCTTTTAAAATCTCTATAGTTGTCTCTTCATTTGGTGCCTGAATGTATATAGGCTGAAATCTTCTTTCGAGTGCACCGTCTTTTTCTATATATTTTCTGTATTCATCAGGAGTTGTTGCACCTATGCACTGCAACTCTCCTCTTGAAAGTGCAGGCTTTAACATATTAGATGCATCAACAGAGCCTTCTGCAGCACCAGCCCCAACAAGTGTATGAAACTCATCCACAAACAAAATAATATTTCTCTCAGATTGAAGTATCTCACGCATTACTACCTTGAGCCTTTCTTCAAACTGTCCCCTATATTTCGTACCAGCAATAAGAGCGCCAACATCGAGGGAAATTATCCTCTTGCCTATGAGGGTATCAGGGATATCTCCCATAACTATCTTTTGCGCAAGCCCTTCTACAATTGCAGTTTTGCCAACTCCGGGTTCTCCGATTATAGCAGGGTTGTTCTTAAGCCTTCTGCCAAGCACCTGGATTACTCGCTCTATCTCATCCTCTCTGCCGATTACAGGATCGAGCTTTCCTTCAACGGCAAGAAGTGTGAGGTCTCTGCCAAACTCGTCGAGTGCTGGTGTATTTGTCCTTCTACGCTCTTTATGGTGGTGTGTTTGCTGAAATTGCGGCTTGATTGCAAGGTTGATAGTCAACTGCCTTGCACTTAACAAATTAGCACCAAGGTTTCTGAGAATCTTGCCAGCAATGCCCTCGTCTTCTCTTATGAGACCTAAAAGGAGATGCTCACTCCCTATATAGTTATGACCTAAAAGTCTTGCCTCTTCTATAGACAACTCCAACACCTTCTTTGCCCTTGGTGTAAATGGAATATCACCGAATGTCAAAAGGTTGCTACCTACAGGCAGATTTCTCTCTACCTCGAATCGTATTTCATCTATAGACAAGCCCATCTTTCTTAGTATAGCAATGGGTATGGTGTCTTCTTCTCTTAATATAGCCAGAAGGAGATGTTCTGTGCCTAAATAGTCATTGTTTCTTCTTTCAGCCTCTTCCTTAGCATATATTATTACCTTTCTTCCTCTCTCTGTAAATTTCTCAAACATCTCTATTCTCCTTGAATGGTATATAAAAATATTACTTGTTTTGAACAAAGGTTGTCAACAAAGCCATATATCTTTTATCTTATCTACATGATGTATGCTGATGTTGTTTTCCCATTTAAGCTTTCGCCTCTTACTTATAAAGTGCCTGAAGATGCACCTGATAACTTAAAAGGCAGAATAGTAAAAGCACCTCTTATGGGCAAAGGTCACTATGGACTAATTGTATCAGCAAGGAATGAATCATTGTTAGAGAAAAAAAAGAATATCAAGATGATTCAAGAGATACATCATCATTTTGCATCAGAATCAACCCTTTCATTTATGAAATGGCTTTCTGATTATTACCTTAGTCCTATGGGAATTGCTCTAAAAAGCATTTTTTTCGAAGAAGCAGTAAATATATGCGTAAAACATGATGTATCATGCATCGAGAGTCAAAGGGGTACCAAAAAAGTCGCAAACTTTCAACACTCTTATAAATCATTTCTCTATCATGCACCGTCAATATCTCACGAATATTATTTGCTTGATGAGGTCTTAAATAGAACATATCCTGACATACACGGCGCTGTAATCCTTGTCCCAGAGGTCAGTCAGATAGAGAATCTCCATGATATGCTGAAGAATATATTTGGTGAAAGACTATGTGTTATACACAGCAAACTTACAAAAAACAAAAGATTAGAGACTATCAAACAAATAATCACAGGACAATCTGATATAATACTTGGCACAAGGTCTGCCATACTTGTCCCTATCAGTAATATCTCTTTTATAGCGGTTACAAGCGAGCACAGCACTTCTTACAAAGGCGAAGAAGGACTAAGATATAATGCAAGGGATGCAGCAGTAATGAGAGGTTTTATCGAAAAGTCGCATGTGTTTCTATCTTCTGTCTGCCCGTCTGTGGAATCTATATATAATGTGAAGACAGGCAAATATAGTCCCACTGCTCCATCACATATTGCCCCCCAGAAAGTCGAGAATCGGCCTAAAATAAAAATTATTGACTCAAGACTCAAAGGACAAAAGACAATGACTATATCCAGAGATGTTATAAAACAGGCAAGAGATATTGCATCAAAAGGAGGGAGATTTCTCTTTATCATTAATACAAGAGGATACTCACTCATAAGATGTGAGGATTGCGGACATATAGCACAATGCAACAAATGTAACATACCACTGGTGTTTTATAAAAACAGAAATATCGTTAAATGCCACTATTGCGGCTTTGAACAAACAGTCCACGAAAGCTGTGAGGAATGTAAAGGCTTTAATATAAAACCATTTGGAGCTGGTATAGAAAAGATAAAGGAAGAAATAGAAGATGTATTGAAAATAAAGACCATTACTTTAGGAAAAGACTATATGCCGTGGGTTATTGACAAAGACATTGATGCAGCCTCTTTTGCAATTGGGACATCTTATACAGCAAAAAAACTTAGGGATGAAAAATTCGATGCCATTGCTCTATTTAATACAGACTGGCTTTTTACACGGCCAGATTTCAGGGCATATGAGAGGACATTTCAGGAAATAACAATGCTTACAAATATCTTAAAGCCTGACGGCTCACTCTATTTACAGACATGGTATCCGAAAAAAAGGATTTTAAGATTTATAAAAAACTATGATTTTAAGACATTTTACGAGTATGAATTACTACAGAGGAAAATCCTCGATTATCCACCATTTTCGAGGATCATACTCTTCAATATATTCATGAAAAAAGATGCAGAAAGATCTTTACATGATATAGATGAAATAATAAATAATATCGATAAACAGGGGTTAGAGATATTAGGACCGGTTGATATTGCATCGCCCCTGAAATCATATAAATATTGTCTGCAAATATTTATGAAGTCAAAAGGTAGGAAGATATTACATAGTCAGGCAGAAAGGCTTTTAATCGAATTAAAAAAAATAAAGGGCGCAAAGATAAACGCAGATGTTGACCCGCTAAAGATATAACTGGTCTTTTCTCTTTGAGAGTATCTGTTTTGCTTTTTGTATATCTTTTTTTATCTGGTCTTCAAGCTCACTAATTCCTGAAAATTTCTTTTCATCCCTTATTCTGTCAATAAAGTGTATCCTTATCTGTTGTCCAAGCAAATTGCCACTGAAATCAAACAAATGAGCTTCATAGCTTTTTGAAATATCGCCAAAGGTTGGATTTTTGCCTATATTAGCAACACCATCGTAAATTTCATAGGCTATAACCCCTTGTCTACTGCACATTGAGACCTTTACAGCATAAACACCTTCTTTTGGCACAAGTTCGTTTGAGGTGGTAATATTTGCAGTAGGCGTATGAAGCAGAGATGCCCCTCTTCCAGCCCCTTTAATCACCGTCCCATCAATATGATATGGCCTTCCAAGCATTTGCGACGCCTCACAGACCCTTCCTCTTAAAATAAGACTTCTTATTCTGCTACTACTAACAATATCGTCATAAACCTTAGCATATCTGACAACATTCACACCAAATCCGTATTTCTTCCCTCTTCTTCTAAGTAGTTCTGTCGTGCCCTTTTTACCCTTTCCAAAGGCATAATTATGACCAACAATTATCCATTTTGCCATTATTTTATCAATGATTACTTCTTTGATAAATCTATCCGGGTCAGTCTTTGCAAACTCCTTGCTAAAACCAATACATATGAGAACATCTATGCCCGTATCTGATATGAGCCTTGCCTTGTCATCAAATGTTGTAAGCATCTTTAATCCCCTTTCAGGTGCAAGTACTCGCACAGGATGTGGCTCAAATGTTATTGCCACTGGTGTGCCATGAATTTCATTAGCCTTTTCTACAACCTTTTTTAATATCTTTTGATGCCCAACATGAACACCATCAAAATTTCCGATAGTGACAACAGGATCTGGATAGTCCAATTTGTTGGATAAGTCTCTGATTATTTTCATAGCTTGCTGTATATCTCCTCGACTTGTTTCCTCGTATTTTCAATATCACAGGTGTTGTCTATTGTAAAATCAGACCTTTTAATCTTCATTTCTATTGGAAACTGGCTTTTCAGTCTCTTCCTTATATCATCTTCTAATACACCTTTTTTCTTCAAACGTTCAATAGCTGTATCCTCTGATGTATAGACAGTTATTATCTTATCAAATCTGTTCTGATAGCCCCTCTCAAATATCACAGGTGCTTCTATTATAACAATGGCAGATGGATCTGTTATCTTGGCTATTTCTTCATCTATCCGCTTAAAAACCATTGGATGTAAAATATTCTCAAGGGAAATCCTGAGGTGCGGATGCTCAAAAATAATTTCAGCAAGCTTCTTTTTGTTTATTTCTGACTGCTGGATTATATCATCTCCAAATACCTTTTTGATTTCATAAATAACTGCATAGTCAGAGAGGAGTTGCCTTACTATATCATCTGCGTCAATGACAACGGCACCGAGTTCTCTGAACATCTTTGCCACGGTGCTTTTCCCCATTCCATAATTTCCTGTAAGTCCTATAATTATCATGCTATACCTTCTGCCTTTTTCCTCAATTCCATTATCTTCTTTAATGCCTTCTGCGGAGTAAGATTTTCAACATCTATATTTAATAACTCCCGCACTATTGGATCACCAGCAAAGAATAAATCCATTTGCGCAGCGCGTGGAATCAATGTATTTGACTCCCTCTTTTGGAGTTTCTCTAATACAGACTTTGCATTTTCTATAACACTGTCAGGCAGACCTGCAAGTCGTGCAACTTGAATGCCGTAACTCTTGTCTGCAGGTCCTTTTTCTATCTTCCTTAAAAATATAATCTCATCTCCCCATTCCTTAACAGCTACATTGTAATTCCTGACTCCATCGATAATTAAAGCAAGGTCTGTAAGTTCATTGTAGTGTGTGGCGAACATAGTTCGTGCCTTAATCTTATTTGCAAGGTATTCTGCTACCGCCCACGCAATGCTTATGCCATCAAAAGTGCTTGTACCCCTTCCAACCTCATCAAGAAGAATAAGGCTCCTTTCAGTTGCGTTATTCAAAATATTTGCTGTCTCTATCATCTCAACCATAAATGTACTCTGCCCTTTTGTGATGTAATCTGATGCCCCTATTCTCGTAAATATCCTGTCAACAATACCCACCACTGCACTATTGGCAGGAACAAAAGAGCCTATCTGCGCCATCAATACAATTAGTGCTGTCTGACGCATATATGTAGATTTACCCGCCATATTTGGCCCTGTAATAATCAAAAGTCTGTTTTCCTTGCAGTCAATACGGGTGCTGTTTGGTATGAACTTTTCATCTAAACTCCTGACCCCTGCCCCTTGCCCCTTAATCCCCAGAAGTCTCTCGATAACAGGATGCCTTCCATCAACTATCTCGATTACATCACTATCTGAAATAACAGGCCTTACATAATCATATCTCTTTGCAACAGTTGATAGCGAAAGAAGAAAATCCATTATTGCTATCTGAGCCGATGTCTCAAGGAGTTGACTTGTATATTTCTGCATTTTCTCAAGTATGTTCATATATATCTCATATTCGAGTTCTCTTAGCCGATCCTCTGCACCAATTACCTTTGTTTCATATTCCTTCAACTCAGGAGTTATAAATCTCTCACAATTTGCAAGTGTCTGCTTTCTTATATAGTCATCTGGAACAAGATGCAGATTTGGTTTTGTAACCTCTATGTAATAGCCAAACACCTTATTAAAACCTATCTTTAATGATGATATACCAGTCCGCTGTCTTTCTTCTGTTTCGAGTCTTGCTATGAAGTCCTTACCACTCACAGAGATGTTTCTTAATTCATCTACCTCTTTGTTAAAGCCTCTTCTTATTATTCCGCCTTCTCTTGGATTGACAGGTGGATTTTCAACAATGCTAAAGTCTATCATGTCTTTTAAATCAATAAACTCAGATATATTGTTTCCGATTTCTCTTATATATTCATTTTTTGAAGATGATAAGAGTTTCTTTATTTTTGGCATGTGTTCGATAGAGCCTTTAAGGGCTATCAAATCTCTCGGTCCTGCAGACTTTGAAATAATCCTCGATGTCAATCTTTCGATGTCCTGTATCTTTCTAATGGTTGTGCGCAAGTCCTCCATAAGTTCATAGTCCTCGATTATCGCATGAATAGCATCTTGTCTCTTAATTATTTCATCAGAAGATAATAACGGCATTGTAATAGCATTTCTCATAAATCTACCGCCCATTGGTGTCAATGTTTCATCTAAAACCCACAGCAAAGAACCCTCCAGAGAACCATCCTTTAAATTATGCAAAAGTTCGAGATTTCTTTTTGTAGATGAATCTAAAAACATATATGATGTCTGATTCAAAACAGAGATTTTCTTAAATGTAAGGATTTTCTGTGAATCCTCAAGATAGCTTATAAGCGCACCCGCTGCTGATATGGCTGCATTCATATTGCTACATCCATAGCCATCAAGAGACGATACTCTGAAATATCTGAGGAGGGTCTTATATGACTCTGTATAATCAAAATACCAGTCATCATAATAAGATACATAAAAACCCTTGAGTATCTCCTGATAGTATATGTTGTCCTTCATACTATATGGGCAGAGTATCTCCCTCGGTTCATGTCTTGCAATTTCATCATCTACTGATTTCTCTGTCTCATAGACTATAAACTCCCCCGTTGAAAGGTCAGCCACTGTTATGCCTATCATGTCCTGATGTGGAAATATGCTCATTATATATGCATTTTCTTTTGGCTGTTCAGGAATATGTGTTCCAGGTGTTATCACCTTTACAACATCACGCTGGACAATTCCTTTTGCAAGTTTGGGGTCTTCTATCTGCTCACATATGGCTACCTTATGACCCGCTTTTATAAGCTTTGTGATATAACCATCAACAGAGAAATATGGGACTCCGCACATTGGCATCGGGTCATCCTTGCTCTTGTCTCTACTTGTAAGGGCTATCTGTAATATATTAGATGCTATCCTGGCATCTTCACCAAACATCTCATAAAAATCTCCAAGCCTGAAAAGAACAATTGCATCATGATATTTTTCCTTAATACTAAAATACTGTTTCATCAAAGGAGTAAGTTCAGACATGCTTTAAACCTCTCAGTTAAAATCTATAATTTGAAATTATACTACAGACAGGATAAATATACCCACACCTTGCCGTCAGTCCGTGATTCTGTAATCCTTTTCCTTAGCAATATCCTTCTCAATCCGCTCCCTTATCACCTGCCCCACAACTGCCTCGTAACAAGGTCAGACAAGCCGTTTTTAAGTTCTTCTTTGAGGAGTTTATAGAGGTTGTAGGATTGCACAAAATTACATTGGCTCTATATACTGCCAAGGTCGTCAGACATCTACATGATAAGAGCTATTTCATCTAAATCTACTCGTAGTTTTTTCATATACCCTTTATCTCCTCCATCAAAGCAGATCTTCTCCTGTATTTTTCTCTCATGTGGTCAATGTATCTTATAAACTTATCCTGAGTTCCCGGAATTTCTTTCATAAGTTTTAACCAGTAAGCAGTTTGAAGGTATGCATCTCTCTTTTTTACATTTTCCGTAAATTCGTTTATCTTCTCTTTATAAAGCTCAAAGCATTCTTCAGGATATCTATCGCGAATCTTTTTGACTATTGAATGGAAGACATCAAATTGGATGCTTTTTCTGGCAAGGTTTAACATCCTCTCATAGTCATTTTCAAGCAAGTAAATCTTGAAAAGCAGATCATAATCCCCATCAAGAAGTTTTTCCAACCGTTCTATAACAGATAGCCTTTCCTGTTCGGTCTTTATTACCTTTCTGATCTTCTCGTAATAAGCAATGTCTCTCTCCAGTTTCAAAAGCGCCATCAGATTTTCAATTATCTTCAGGTAATCTGTTTCTGGATTATAATGTTTATCAAGAAACTCTCTTAATTCCTTGAGAGAATCAGACAGCCTGTAGCTGTAATAAAAATCTTTTTTCCTGTCCTGAATAATCTCAATAGCTTTTTCTGCAACAGCTATAGCATTTTCTCTTCGATTGTGTTTATTGTAAAATTCTGAAAGTTGGACAGCAATTTCAGGATATTCTTTATAATGCTTCTCGCCAAAAGAGAAGACAGCTTCTGGTTCGCCTTTTACTATAAGAAGATTAAACTTAATGGGTGGGATGAAATCCATGCCTTGTTTATTGAGCATATAATCGGCTTCTTCAGAGGCATTGATAATTTTCTTAAAGACATCATTGAAAACCCTTTTACCTTCAAACTCACTATATGCCCGTAAGAAATAATCAAGATACAACTTTTTATCATTTAATGAAAGGGACATTTTCTGGATATTTTCTGCCGTTGCATTAAATGAGCGCACTGCTTTATAATGAATATCATCGTAAAAATCCTCCAATCTTTCGTCTCTGAGCAAGTCAATGCAAGCATCGCAGATGCCCTGATGTATCTTTATCGCCTCTTTGTAATTTTCCTGAGAGGTATATTTTTTTGCTGTTTCAGTAAATTTATCCATGACCTCGCTAATCGGATGCTCATATGGGTCATGATAATGAGCATAGTAATACTCTTTGCCTTTTAAATTTTTTAAGACCGAAAGAATTTCCTTTTTATATTTTTCAAGTGTATTTTCCGTCTCCTCCTTCCCTCTTGCAAATATCTTGAAGTCTTCAAGCAAGGAGGAGTCAGCGGTCAATATTTGAAAAAGGAATTCCCTCAGCCTGCCGCTGTCCACCTTATCTAAGAGGGTTCTGACTGCTTTTGCGTCATCTTTATGCTTCTTTATTTTTCTGCCCTGGTTAATTGCAATCATTGTTGCTACTACATGTTTGCAAGCTCCACCCCAATCGTATGGACATGTGCATTCAGCATTTATTTTTCCGTCCTTTTCAGCTATTGTCACCGTATAAAGCTCACTGCCCTGAACATGAGCAATATAAGCGCCATTTTCTATCTTCACTTCATCAACTGCTCCATTCTCATAATACTCATATCCTTTAACTAATGAGCGCCCTGATGCAAGACGCTGAATAATGTCTTCGTTTATCTCAGGCAGTGGCATCCATTACCTCCAATAAAAACATATCTGAAATTCATATCCCTCAATGAAAAATGTTTGATCCTTTTATTAGCCTCAGATTTTTCAATCCATTCTCTGCAAACTCTTCCTCATATGCACTGAGAAAAGGCCATTCCTTGTCTAATCTTTCCTCTGGTTCCATCTCTCTTAGGGCTTTTTCTCCACATTTTTCTTCCATATCTCTTGCTGCCATCCTGTGTATAAGTTCATCCCAAAATGTGTCATTATTATATTTGTCAACAATTTCTTCAACGTCAGACTCATCCAGAAATTCTTCTGTCAGGAAAAACATCTTGAGATCCTCATCGTATTCGACAGAATCATCCATCCCGAAATCCTTGCAAAAAGATAGGATATACTGCTCAAGTTCATCAAACTCCAAAATCCTGTCATCAGTGCGATGGGCGTTAGCCATCCAAGTGCCGAGGTGAAGAAGCTTAATAAGTGTCTTATACTGTTTTTTTGTGATGTTAATCTTCATAAATTCTCCTTTTTAGTCTTTTTGATATTTTATCTATCTCCTCAACGAGGTCTTGCTAAATGCCATTTGATTTTAGAATCCCCCAAGCTCAAGAATACCAACCATTCCATAAGGGTCAATAAAAGAAACTTCACGAAGGTCCATATTGGTTGCGTAATTAAAAACCTGTAAAACATGTTCAGAAGTCTTGAGTCATTTTTTCTGCTGGCATATTTACTCCCGCTTTATTATATAATAAATAAATTTTCTAATTTCCCGAAGAAGTAAGTAATGACGGCAAAAAGAATAATCTCCTTAATTGTTATATTAATATCAGGTGCTTTTCTCTTTTCCTCAAACACATTGGCGGCATTGTCAAAGGCAGACAAGGTTATTGTCATCAAAAGTAAAAGGATCATGCTGCTGCTAAAAGACGGGGAAATCATAAAAACCTACAGGATCGCCCTCGGTAAAAATCCAGATGGCCGTAAAATTCAGGCAGGTGATCAAAAAACACCTGAGGGGACTTACACCATAACCTCTAAAAACAAGCACAGCAAATATTATAAGGCAATCAATATATCATATCCAAATGAATCTGATATACAAAATGCCAGAAGGCTCGGTGTATCTCCTGGCAATAGCATAGCAATTCATGGTCTGCCAAAGGAGTTGGAGGACATAGATAAATTTCATAGGCGTCTGGACTGGACAGACGGATGTATTGCTGTTACAAACAAGGAAATAGATGAAATCTGGCAAATCGTTCCAGACGGCATTCCAATCGAGATTAAACCTTAGGCTGATAAGCACAATGATAATTTATACTACCTGTAAAGCAAATCAAACAATTCTTCTGCACGACTTGTATCAAGCTTATTCAGGATTATATATTCTTCATAAGCAGCATCCTTATCACCATTTAAATAATAAGCAATGCCAAGATTGAAATGAGTGTTAGGATTTCTTGAATTAATGCCGAGGGCTTGCTCAAAAACATCAATGGCTTCTGAATATTTTCCAGTAATAATGTAAACAGTACCGAGTTTATTATAAAGTGCCTGAACATCAGGCTTAATCTTCAGTGCTTGTTTATAGGCATTAATAGCATCTGAATATCTGCCGAGTTTGTAATATATCATGCCTAAATTAGCATGTGCATCTATGTGGTCAGGTTTAATCTTTAAAGTTTTTCTGTATGCCTCTATGGCATTGGCATATTGTTTCACACTTTCATATTTTAAACCCTTTATAAAGTATTCATCAGGATTGTCTTTTTTTTCTTCTAATTTTCTTGTAGATTTTTTAGTCCCAAAAGGAACCTCTAATAATTTTTCTGGTTCTGTTTTAAGTGGTATAGGTGTTTCTACTTGCGGTGTTTCTATTGATTTTTTTGGAGTGGGTTCTTTTTTTGAGAATTTCTTATGCAATGCAATTTGTCTTTTGATATAATCAGAGAGTTTAAAATCAGATGGGATATTGACAGCAATAAGCCCGTCTGCCTTTATCTCAAATAATGCTATGTCATGCCTTCTATTATAAGATATTAACTTATTGATAGGATAAGATCCCTTATCTTCAATTCTTACAATAAGCACATATTCTACATCCTCAAGCCATTGAGAGATTATCTTGCAATTCGTTGCTATTATACCGTTGCTGTCAACTATAAAACCGCTTTCAGAGGCAATCTCAACCCCATTCTTGTCATAGATAGAAATAGCAACAATAGCTTTTTCCTGTTTCTGTGCAAAATCAGGAATTTTAGCTTCAACTAAAATAACAGAAAAAATGATAAAGAAAAATATAACAACAAAAAAGACTATAAATGAAATGCTTTTCTTTACTTCCATCCATGACATCCGTAACAGAATTTTCCCCTATCATTATGCCTCAAAAAAAATTGGTTATCACTTACATGTGGATCATGACAGCTTGAACATTCAATCCTTCCATTTTTTATAAGGTCATTTACTATAAGTGCGCCTCTCCATCCTGATAGTGAGGCATTTCTTGGTCTCAGGTGTCTGCTGTTCTCATTATAGGTAACAGACACTATATGATGATTACGCATACTCCCTATTTCATTAGTGGCTTGGTTTATTTGCAACTGCGTCAGATTGCTTTTTTGCCATGTTTTTTCGTCAATGTTAAGATTATACGCTTGTATCCCGTCATGGCAAGAAAGACATACCTTTGACAATGTATTAGGAGTCATCTCTTCATTTGCTCCAGCCATGCTTGACCCATATGTGAGATATATTGCTGATTTTGCCTCCTTATTCCATGCCTGAACACTGATTGGCTCTGTATGGGGGGTATGACACCAAATGCAGACCTCTACCTGATGTTTGTATGAAAGATTATGCTTTGTATTTTCGATACCGGCAAATGCTATACAGACATATAAGAGTAATAAGGCTAATGTTACGATTAAAACCTTTCTGCTCATAATATAAAAATTTTATATCCCCAAAACTATCTCTCTTTCCTCCATGTCAACCCTATCTATCCTTACCTTTAATTCCTTACCTATTGTAAATCTCTTTTTCTTATGAATACCATAAAGGCTCAGGCTCTTTTCATCATATTGATAAAAATCATCAGTCATATATGATACATGAAGAAAACCCTCAACATAATAATCCTTTAGCCTTATCTTCAATCCATATGGTGTAACAGATATAACCCTTCCGTCAAATTCTTCTCCCACCTTATCTTTCATAAACCATACTCTCATAGCACTCAAGACAGCCCTTTCCACTTCATCAGCCTGTCTTTCCATCCTTGATGAATGAAATGCTATGTCAGGCAAAATGGATTCGAGTTCTTTGATTCTCTTGTCACTGAGATGTTTTTTAGTTAAGACCTCCCTTAATATCCTATGTACCACAAGATCAGGGTATCTTCTTATTGGTGAGGTAAAGTGTGTATAAGATTCAGAAGCAAGTCCAAAATGTCCTACATTCACTGGAGAATATTTAGCTTGTTTCAGGCTCCTCAGTATCATATGATTTATTATATCTTCCTCTGGAGTTCCATGAATCTGTTTAATCAAACTCGAAAAGTCTTTTGGTACTACAGCCTTTGTCTTTTTTAGAATTTTAAGAGAGCTTATAATCTTTGTTATATCTTCAAGCTTCATTGGATCTGGTTCTTCGTGTATCCTGTAGATGCTCGGAACATTAAGTGCCTCGAGATAGCTTGCAACAGCTTCGTTTGCAGCAATCATAAACTCTTCTATTATCATATGAGCAAAATTTCTTTCAGCCTTTACAATATCCTCTAAATTTCCCTGAACATCAAGAAGCACTTCAGGTTCAGGAAGATCAAAATCAAGACTACCCCTTTTTAATCTGCGAGACTTTAGGATATTGCACAAGTCTCCCATTATCTCAAGCGCCTGAAGCAGATAATCATATCTCTGTCTTTCTTGCATATCTTCATCTACAAGAATCTTCTTTACAGATGTATATGTCATCCTCTCATTGCTGTTTATAATGCTGGGATAGAATCTTACATCAGTCCGCTCTCCATGCATGTCAAAATCCATCTCCACAGTAAATGCAAGTCTGTCCACCTCGGGCTTTAGACTACAAAGATCTTCAGAAAGTTCTTTAGGAAGCATGGGGATAACTCTGTCAGGAAAATAAACACTTGTGCCTCTTTTTCTTGCTTCTCTATCTATTAATGAATCCCATCCCACAAAAAAACCAACATCTGCAATATGCACCCACAGTCTGTAACCACTGTCTATTTTTTTTATTGATATAGCATCGTCAAAATCCTTTGCCCTTTCTCCATCAATAGTTATTGTAAGGAGATTTCTTATGTCTTTTCTTTTATGCTCACTGTTTTTAAGCCCTTTTACATAAAGACTTTTTGCCTCTTCAATAACATTGTGTGGAAATCTCCTTGGCAAATTAAATTCATCTATTATGCCCTCTACTTCATCCACAGGGCTTTGCGGTTTTTCTAATATCTTTATTATCTTGCCAGATGGCGGTCTTTTGTCTGATGGATAGGTTACTATTTCTGCAATCACAATATCGCCATCTTTTGCCTTTCCTTTTTCATTAGGGGCAATATAAAGATCAAATGGCACAGACTTGTTTTTAGGTCTGACATAAAATCCTGTCCTGACCACCTCAAATGTGCCAACCAGTCTTGTATGCGCCCTCTGGAGTATTCGGATTATAGCGCCTTCTCTTCGACGTCTGTTCTCAATCCTCGCAATAACCCTATCATTGTCCATTGCACCAATGGCTGCCCTTGCAGGAATAAATATATCCCTTTCACCCACTTTCTCAGGTATCACAAATCCATATCCATCTCTATGTGCCTCAAAATAACCTGTAACAAGATTCATTTCTTCGGCAGGCCCATAAAGACCTTTCCTTGTCCTGACAATATCTCCGTCATTGACCATTTCTCTGAGAAGCCTTTTGAGTCTGCGCCTTTCAGGAGGGGTAAGATTTAACTTAAAAACAATCTCTCGAAAGCTGACAGGTTGAGTAGCCCTTTCTTTAAAAAAGGTTATCAGCAAATCCTTTGTAATCATAGCTCTTTTTTAAACTTCTCTATCCTTTCCAGTGCACCATCTTGATTGTGAAGGACAACTCCTTTGAGTTCTTTAAACTGCTTCTGTATTCTCTTATCCTTATCCTTAACATAATTATCGAGTATTTTAAGTTCATTATCAAGTTTATTTGCAATCAGTAGATACCTGTTATATTTCTCTTTCTTTGCTTTTATAGAAAAATCGCCTGACATCTGCCATTTGTCCTTAAAAAATATCCATGATGCAAAGTCTTCTAATCTATAGCCCTCAAGCAATTTAATAGGAGTTGTATTTCTCATATCCATAATTCTCAATCCATGTTTATCCGCTATAATTCTATGCCCTCCTTTAAAAGGCTCTGCCCCCTGATTATCCATAAATTCCCATGTGGAGACAGCTATTTGCTGACTGTTTTGTATTGGCTTTTTATGGCAACTCTCACACTTCCTCGCCTTGCCATATGGATGGGATGCTTGTTGAATTTCGAGCCATAACAAATGTTTATTGTTAGCATGTGCATTAAAAGTGCCGACAAGATAATATGCATCCCTTGTCTCACCATTAGGCCATCTAAACATAATCCTTTCAGATGGTCTGACATCAGGCTTAATATTTCCAACACTATGCGGCCATATTTTTACAGGCATCCATTTGCCCTTTTGATCTTTCAGGAGTATTGGAGGTCCCTGAATGCCGTAATAAAGTGAATATTTCTTAAACGGATTCTCCTTACTCGCAATCAATCCGGGTCCCCATACAGTAATCTGATACCCTCTCAACTCACTTATATGGCATGTAGCGCAATCCATATTTTTATGAATACTCTTTGCATGAGCCTCTTCTATCTCTATATGACAATCCTGACAGCTTGCCTTTCTCTGCATATCACCCATACCCTTTTCGCCTGTGGTATGGCAGTCAACACAATGTATATTTTTCTTATAATGAACATCAGGATTCATTCCTGTTGGTATAGAGTAATCGCCTCCAATATAGGTCTCTCCTCGTCTGCTCTGCATGGCACCCGGATGACATATGCTTGTCCCCCTTCCATATCCAGCACAGCTTATAGAAGTAGGTTTGTTTGTAAAATTGTGAACACCCTTTTTTCTGTCAGGCTCATAGTGGCAATCAAGACAGCCAGCATGACAGATATTGCAGAATTTCTGTTTAGCAGTTGCTTGTTCCTTTGAGAAAGGCAAATTGAGTTCTTTTCTTATATCTTCTGTATTTTTAAATTGAAATCCAGCACTCCTTAAAACTTCAGATGGCAATAAATCAGCAAATGAAGGACCGCAATTATGAGGACCGTAAGGTTCAAGCCATGTCCTCATTGTCCTCTGTCTGAAATTTGTTGCCATAATAGTTGTCTTAAACTGCTTGAGTTCCTCAAAATGGCAGCCTGATTTGCCGCATGTCTTTTTTGCAATATCGGGGTCAAAGTTGAATGTCTCTGGATTTCTATCATGCCATAGCACATTCCTCACATCAGGGTGTGGCAATAACTCCCCATTATATCTGACCTTTGGCAGCATATTTCGTATCATGTCATTCCCTGATGGTAAAAGTGGTTCAGGATAAACATCCTTTCTCTTCAATACATTGCCGTCGTCATCTATCAATAAAACAGCAAGCATTCCTTTATGAGCCTTATCAGGTTCCTTTGCCCTTCCATCACCCAGATGACATTCATGGCACTTTACATTTGGATGATTGGATTGCTTTTCAACCATCTCTTGTGTCATATAAAATTGTGGATAACCCAGTTTGGTCATCTTTTCCTTATCCGAGTGGCATCTTATGCACTCCACACTGGTATCCTTCCATGCCTTATAACTCAAAATGGTTATGACCAATAGAAATTGAACAACAAAAATAATGACTGTTTTTTTATTGATATAATCACTGATAGTTCCTATTTTCATTTCCTTAATCCGCAATAGAAAATTCAAATACTATGACCATTTTTCACCTGATAGGTTTTAGACTTTAAAGATTAGAAGAATTAGATGGTTGAGATGGAGGGATTGTAGAAGGGAGGCTCAGTTTTATTACTTGTCCCTTTTCCCCGAGTCCTTCAAACTCCTTACCATCAAATTTCAGCTTTACTCCAGCAGCATTTCCTATTAGAAGATTTATAGATTGATCAGCCCCATAATTCACTTTCTCTCCAGCATTCAAAAGCATCTCCTTTTTATCACTACCATCTATGACTATTTGTATCCATGTCTTATCTGTAGCAGTAATATCAAGATTATGCCTTTTCTTCTGAACAGGCATATCTTTATCAATTGTTTTATCAGGCAAAGCTGTAGAAGTATTTGGTGTTGCTGTTGGAGGAGGAGGGTTTGAAGGTGGAGATGCTTCATGGATATCATATTGTGCCCCGGGCAGCATCTTCTGACTTACATGGGAGGTATTTTTACCACCGGGAATTAATAGATATATCAAGAGAGCTGCTCCAATTGCAGAGCCAGCCATTACTATTGTCTTTGTAAACTTCTTGAAATCTAAATGCTTTTTCCTATCTGTTATTTCTACATGAGAATAATCCATTGGCTCTGATTCAGAAATAGGCACCTTACCAATGTCCTTTACCAACATATTATTATTAGAATTAGATATATTGGCAGGGGACTTTTCACACGATTGAATATCTACAGGATTCTTTTCTTTTGCAGCTTTTACTTCTTGGAGGTATGCATCATAAGGGGCAATTGCTGCATCAGGAGGGTATCCAAGAAACTTTGCATATATATTGATATACCCTCTCGTATATACCTCTGCAGGCAGTTTTGAGAAATCCTCATCTTCAATTGCCTTGAGATAACTTGCCTTTACGCGTGTTATCATGGCAATATCTTTAATATCCTTGCCCAGTCTTTCTCTCTGTTCTTTAAGTGATTTTGCCATATATATGGTATAAATTTACCACAATTTTAAAATAAATACCAGACCACGACAAAATTGACCCTGATGTGCCAGCCTTGTTGCATAAAATCGCTCGATTCAGGTATATATTATGGTAATGAAAAAGGTCATTTTGTCAAATATGGGCAAGCAGACTGAATATGCAGATTCATGTGACTGGAAAGCCCCAAAGATAGAGCATAAGAGAGAAAAGGCAAAAGCACAGAAATCAACAATATACAAACACAAGGGCAATTTTAAATGGAGTGGTGTTAAAACAGAGAAATATAAGCACAATAGTAGAGGATGGTCAGCCATTGTAAGAAATGTGCTAATCGGAGATCACGGAGAGACATGCAAATTTCACCTCAGATATTTTGAGATACAGCCCAATGGATACAGCAGCCTCGAAAGACATAACCATGAACATGTAGTTGTGTGCATAAGAGGCAAGGGCAAGGTCTTAATGGGGGAAAAATTTTATACTATCAAATATCTTGACACTATTTATATAGCACCAAATACTGTTCATCAACTATCAAATCCATATGATGAGCCTTTCGGATTTTTCTGCATTGTAAATGCAAAAAGAGACAAACCAAAAGAAGTGAGAAGTAAGAATAAGAAAAAGTAAGAAGTTAGCTTGCTCCGCAGCATTTCTTATATTTCTTTCCACTTCCACACGGACATGGTTCATTTCTCCCAACCTTTCTGTCTCTGTGTACAGGCTGCTGAGATGCACCGCCATCTCCTCGATTATAAACAAGTCTTTGTTGAGATTTTATTTTTATTTCTGACTCATCTTCATGTCTTATCTGAACCTTGAAAAGTCTCATCAAGACTTCTGTATTTATCCTTCGGGACATGTCAGCAAAGAGTTCAAATGCCTCTTTTTTATATTCAACAAGGGGATCTCTCTGGGCATATCCCCTCAATCCTATGCCTTCTTTTATATGGTCTATGGCTAAAAGGTGGTCTTTCCACTGGGCATCTATAACCTGAAGAAGAATCATCTTTTCTATATAACGCATAAATTCATAGCCCGCCTCATGCTCTTTTTTCTCGTATATCTCCTTTGCCTTTGAGATAATAAGATTACCAATATCTTCAAGGCTTGATTCTTCAATCTGTAAATCCACAGAAAACAAGCCATAGACTGCATCTTTAAGTCCTTTCAAATCCCATTCACCAGCATCAGGGCAGTACATAGCAAGGAGTTCATCCACCTCATTTTCTATCATCTCAAATATCTTTTCTTTAAGTGAGTCGCTCTCCAGCACCTCCCGTCTGAATGAATATATTTCTTTCCTCTGTTTGTTCATCACATCATCGTATTCGAGGAGATGCTTTCTTATATCAAAGTTGTGTGCCTCTACCCTCTTCTGTGCATTTTCTATAGCCTTTGTAACCATTTTATTTTCAATTGGAATATTCTCATCCATCTTGAGCAGATTCATCAGGCCATTTATCCTATCAGAGCCAAATATCCTCATAAGGTCGTCTTCTAATGAGAGATAAAATCTCGAAGACCCTGGGTCTCCTTGTCTGCCTGACCTTCCGCGAAGCTGGTTGTCTATCCTCCTTGCTTCATGACGCTCTGTGCCAATTATATGAAGCCCTCCCGCCTCGATAACCTGATCCTTTTCTTTTTCACATATCTCCTTTGCCCTTTCAAATGCCATTTTGAAATCTTCTTCTGTATAGTCTTTCTTGTCCTTTAATAACTCCCTTGCAAGTCCATCAGGATTACCGCCAAGAATAATATCCGTGCCCCTACCCGCCATATTAGTTGCAATGGTAACTGCTCCAAATCTTCCCGCCTGAGCCACAATCTCTGCCTCTTTTTCGTGATACTTGGCATTAAGGACAGAGTGCCTTATCCCTCTTTTTTTCAGCAGATGACTTAATACCTCTGATTTTTCTATAGATGTAGTTCCAACTAAAACAGGCTGCCCTCTTCTGTTACATTCTTCTATATCATTTATAACTGCATTGAACTTTGCTTTTTCGCTTTTGTATATAACATCTGGATAATCTTTTCTTATCATTGGTCTGTTTGTAGGTATGACAACAACATCGAGATTGTATATCTTTGCAAATTCCTCTGCCTCTGTATCGGCAGTGCCTGTCATGCCCGCAAGTTTGTTGTACATCCTGAAGAGATTCTGAAAGGTTATGGTTGCAAGTGTCTGGTTTTCACTCTCTATTTTTACTCCCTCTTTTGCCTCGATTGCCTGATGAAGTCCATCGCTCCATCTCCTTCCGGGCATAAGCCTTCCTGTAAACTCATCTACTATAATAACCTCTCCATCTTTAACAACATAGTCAACATCTTTCTTAAATAAATGGTGCGCCCTCAGAGCCTGAAGCACATGATGAACAAGTTCTATATTAGAAGGGTCATATAGATTGCTGACCCCTAAAAGTCTTTCTACTTTTGAGCTTCCTGACTCTGTAAGAACGACATTTTTAAGTTTTTCATCTATCTTGAAATCCACCTCTGTCTTGAGGTTTGGTATTATCTTATTCACTTTGTAATACTTATCCGTTGATTCTTCAGATGGGCCTGATATTATAAGCGGTGTCCTTGCTTCGTCTATAAGAATGCTGTCAACCTCATCAACAATTGCGTAGTTCAATTCTCTCTGGGCAAAATCAGAAGGGTCATATTTCATATTATCCCTTAAATAATCAAAGCCAAACTCATTATTTGTGCCATAGGTTATATCAGCAAGATATGCCTCTCTCCTCGTGCATGGTCTGAGATGATTAAACCGCTTATCTTGCGATGTATATGTAGGGTCAAAGAGAAATGAGTTGTCGTGCTGTATAACACCCACAGAAAGTCCTAAAAAGTTATAGATAACCCCCATCCACTGGGCATCTCTTTTGGCAAGATAGTCATTTACAGTAACTACATGAACTCCTCTTCCATCAAGGGCATTGAGATATACAGGGAGTGTTGCAACAAGGGTCTTACCCTCGCCTGTCTTCATCTCTGCAATCTTTCCCTCATGCAGCACTATTCCACCAATGAGCTGCACATCAAAGTGCCTCATATTCAAAAGGCGTCTCGATGCCTCTCTTACAACAGCAAATGCCTCTCTTAAAAGGTTATCAAGGGTCTCGCCTGATTCGATTCTCTTTCTGAATTCATCTGTCTTTGCCTGCAGTTGCTCATTGCTTAAAGATGCAGTTGATGGTTCAAGATTGTTTATCTCATCAACAAACTCAAACAGTCTCTTCAGTTCCCGTTCATTTTTTGTACCAAATATCTTTTGCAAAATACCTACCATAATTTCATCTCCATTTTCTATACTAAACAACAAGAGATAATTTGTGCAACTTGACCATATCATAAACCCAGTGGCACTTGACAAAATACATAGTGTTTGATATGTTTTGAATTATTATAAAAGAAAAAGAGGGGAGTTAATATGGCAAAGATAGACGCTTTTTTCAAACTAATGCTCGAACAGGGCGCCTCTGACTTACACATGGTCTCAGGACAGCAGCCCGTCTTACGCATCAGGGGAGATATGGAGAGGGTTCAATATAATGTCCTTGATAATGACGAGTTAAGGGGCATGCTTTATGAAATCACACCTGAAGACAAGATTAAAATCTTCGAAGAGACAGGGGATGTTGATTTCGGCTATGAAATCCCGGGCATGGCAAGATTCCGCGCCAACTTGTTCCTCCAAAAATATGGTATAGGTGCTGTATTCAGGCTTATTCCAAGTGAAATCATGACTATAGAGCAGCTTGGGCTTCCACCAATATGTAAAAAGTTTGCTATGCTCAGTAAAGGTTTGGTGCTCGTTACAGGACCTACAGGAAGCGGTAAATCAACTACACTGGCTGCAATTATAGATTATGCAAATAAAAATCGTAAAGACCATATCATTACTGTAGAAGACCCGATAGAATTTGTCCATAAAAGTCAGGGTTGCATAGTTAATCACAGAGAAATAGGCACACACACAAAATCATTTGCTGCTGCATTGAGAGGTGCATTGAGGGAAGACCCTGATATCATACTTGTAGGAGAAATGAGAGACCTCGAAACAATACAACTTGCACTAGAGGCAGCAGCTACAGGACATCTCGTATTCGGCACGCTCCACACTACCAATGCACCAAAAACAGTGGATAGGATAATAGATGTCTTTCCATCTCATCAACAAGCACAGATAAGAACAACCTTATCAGAAAGTCTCAAGGGTGTAATTGCTCAGAATCTATTTAAGAGAGTGGACAAAAAAGGAAGATGTGCAGCATTAGAAATTCTTGTATGCACATATGCAGTAGGTGCACTAATAAGAGAGTCAAAGACACACCAGATACCTTCAGCCATGCAGACAGGCAAGAAGTATGGAATGCAAACACTGGATGATGCAATAATGGAACTTCTATTGAAGAAGTGGATAAGTCCTGAAGATGCATATGATAAAGCTATAGATAAACAAAAATTTGTTCAGTTTCTAAAAGAGCCTCCACCAGAGTTTTAGAGATATGCTAATGTCATTCGTAAGGCGAAGCCGAAGCAATCTGACACGAGGTGCCATTCCGAACAAAGTGAGGAATCTCATTAGGGTTTGCTTCGCTTCGCTCGCAACTTCGGCTCGGAATGATAGATAAGAGGCATTTAAATATAGGGAGGGAATTATGAGAAAACCTGAAATAGATTACATACTATCCACAATGCTGGACAGCCATGCAAATGTCTCTGACCTGAATCTCACGGTTGGAAAACCGCCGCAGGTCGAATCATCAGGACAGCTCGTTCCTGTATTGTTTGAAAATATCTCTTTAGATAGTCTGACACCTTTTCAAACAGAAATTTTTGCACTTAATCTCATAAACGCTGACCGCCGCCTTACCGAGACCTTGATCAAAGAAGGTTCATGCGACCTTTCATATCACTTGCCTGATAAAGCAAGGTTCAGGGTTAATATATTCTCTCAGAGGGGATCATATTCTATAGTATTAAGAAAGCTATCAACTACTATTCCAACACTTGCTGATTTAAAAGTACCTGAAGTGCTTGCACAGATAGCAGAGGAAAAAAATGGGCTAGTGCTTGTTACAGGAGCAACAGGCAGTGGTAAGTCATCCACACTGGCTGCAATTTTGCGGATTATTAATGAGACAAAACCTGTGCATGTAATCACACTCGAAGACCCTGTAGAATTTGCACACCCACATATCAAGGCAACATTTAATCAGAGAGAACTCGGCATAGATTTTGATACATTTGCAAATGGTCTGAGAGCCGCATTGAGACAGGCTCCAAAGGTAATACTTGTTGGCGAAATGAGAGATAGAGAAACTGTCGAAATAGGATTGACTGCTGCAGAGACAGGTCATCTTGTATTGTCAACATTACATACTATTGATGCCGGGCAGACTATTAACAGAATAATAGGGATGTTCGAACAAGAAGAAGAAAAGCAAATAAGAACACGGCTTGCTGATACAATAAGGTGGATTGTAAGTCAGAGGCTCGTGCCTAAAATAGGTGGCGGAAGAGTGGCTGTAGTTGAAGTAATGAAGAGCAATATAAGAGTAAAGGATACAATATTGAATGGAGAATCAGAAGGAAAGACATTCTATGATATTATCGACCAGGGCGAGGCATTCGGGATGCAGACATTTGACAAGGCATTGATAAAACTATATGAGGATGGTGTTATTACTGAAGAAACTGCTATTGCATATGCATCTAAAAAGCCAATCGTTGGTAGAGGTATAGACATGATAAAGGCAAAACGAGGAGAGAAAACAACTCCCATAGAAGGATTAAAGCTGGATAAAGAATATGAAAAAAAGATAAAAGAGCAGCAATTTAAGTCTAAAATTTAGTAACAATCTGCACTAACATTAAGGAGGTCGATAATCATGCCAGAGATAGAAGAGTATGGAGAAGGTTTTAAGACAGCACTCATTTGCGACGATAATCCAGAGACTCAGGATAGCATAAACTCTGCATTGAAAAATCTAAATTATAAAATAGACATTTCTACAAATAGTGCTGATACCTTTGAAAAGGTAAGGTTCAATCAGTATGATGTAATTATCCTGAATGAAAATTTTGCAGGCAGCACCCCTGAAAATAATGAGGTATTAAAGTTCTTCCAGAACATGCCCATGATTTCAAGAAGGCATATATTCCTTGCCCTTATAGGTCAAAATTTTAAAACACTTGACAACATGACAGCATTTTCTAAAAGTGTTAATGCAGTAATCAATAAATCAGATATAGCGAATCTGACAAACATCCTTAAAAAATCTATTGCTGACAACGAACAGTTTTACAAGATATATAAAGAAACATTGAGAAAATTAGGAAAGAGATAACTATTCAGGCTTAAATATCAATACAGACAAAGGTGGAAGTGTAAGATTCAATGAAAATTGTCTTTCATGGTGCGGAATATCATCAGCATAGACACCGCCCATATTTCCTAAATTCCCTCCCCAATAAATTTCTGAATCACTGTTCATTATCTCCCTATAATATCCACCTTTTGGCACACCTATTCTGTATCCAAACCTCGGAACAGGTGTGAGGTTAAAAACAAAGACAAGAAAATCGTCATGTTTTTTTGCCCTTCTAATAAAGGAGATTATACTCTGTTCAGAGTCATGAAAATCTATCCACTCAAATCCATGCCACTCAAAGTCAACCTCATACATCGCAGGCTCTTTCTTATAAATATTGTTCAAATCTGACAGAAATCTCTGAAGTTTTCTGTGTGGCTCATATTCAAGAAGATGCCAATCAAGGCTATCGTCAAAATTCCATTCACGCCACTGCCCAAATTCAGACCCCATAAATAGGAGTTTTTTTCCTGGATGACCATACATATATCCATAAAGTGTCCTTAGATTTGCAAACTTCTGCCACATATCTCCCGGCATCTTATCGAGCATAGATCTTTTACCGTGGACGACCTCATCATGAGAAAATGGCAGAACAAAATTTTCAGTAAATGCATAAAGCATACTGAATGTGAGATTATTTGAATGATATTTTCTGAAGATTGGGTCTTTAGAAAAATATTCAAGTGTATCATGCATCCATCCCATATTCCACTTCATGCTGAAGCCAAGCCCTCCAAGATAAGTTGGTCTTGAAACACCCGTCCATGCTGTTGATTCCTCTGCTATTGTTAGAACACCGGGATGGTATTGATGCACAACCTCATTAAATTTCTTCAAAAAGTCTATTGCCTCGAGATTTTCATTACCTCCATAAATATTTGGTATCCAATCTCCAGGCTCTCTTGAGTAGTCGAGATACAGCATTGATGCAACAGCATCAACTCTTAATCCATCGATGTGATATTTTTCGAGCCAAAAAAGCGCATTTGAGATAAGATAATTTCTTACTTCATTCCTTCCATAATTAAATATCAATGTCCCCCAATCTCTGTGTTCGCCCTTTCGCGGGTCTTCGTGTTCGTATAAACATGTGCCATCAAATCGTCCAAGACCATGTGCATCCTTTGGAAAATGAGCTGGGACCCAATCTATAATTACACCAATCCCATTTTGGTGGCATTTATCAACAAAATACATAAAATCCTCGGGCCTGCCAAATCTGCTTGTAGGTGCAAAATATCCTATTGTCTGATATCCCCACGATGCATCCAGTGGATGCTCTGAAATAGGCAAAAGCTCTATATGCGTAAATCCGAGTTCCTTGACATAAGGAATCAATTTATCCGCAAATTCTCTATAAGTAAGAAACCTATTCCCATCATCTGCTACCCGCATCCACGAGCCAAGATGCACTTCATAAATAGCAATAGGCAATTCAAACCAGTTTTTCTTTTTCCTCATCTCCATCCACTCGACATCTTGCCATTTGTGCTTGTTTTCTATGTTATACACTATGGCAGCACTCTTTGGCCTTACCTCGAAATAAAAGGCAAAGGGGTCAGCCTTTTGTTCCTTATAACCCCTGTATTTTGATTTAATCTCAAATTTATACAATTCGCCTTCATCAAGACCAGGAATAAATATCTCCCATATACCCGATTCTCCGAGTAGTTTCATTTGATGCCTTTTCCCATCCCAGTTATTGAAATCACCTACAACACTCACACTTTTTGCATTTGGCGCCCATACAGCAAAATGCACACCCCTTATGCCGTCTATCTCCATAACATGCGCGCCTAATTTTTCATAATTCTTATAATGCGTGCCTTCGTTTATAAGGTAAAGGTCAAAATCCGTAAGAACTCTCTTTTTCATAAGAAATATTCTATCACATTCAACAAAATTATTGACGACAAGAGTTATTTAAGGTATCTTAAAAATATCATGAATAAATTCAGGTTTCTTACTTCAGGCGAATCTCATGGCAAAGGTCTAATAGGAATCCTCGAGGGCATTCCATCAGGGCTTTCTTTATCATCAGAAGACATTGATAAAGAACTCAAAAGGAGGCAAATGGGATATGGACGTGGCGGAAGGATGAAGATCGAAAGCGACCACGCAGAAATAATATCAGGCATAAGATGGGGAAAAACTATAGGCTCTCCAATATCACTCATCATAGAAAACAAAGACTGGAAAAATTGGCAGCAAGGCATGTCATCAGAAAGTAATTACGAAGGCTCTATCCCTCCTGTAACAAGACCGAGGCCGGGTCATGCAGACCTTGCAGGTGCTTTAAAATATGGTCACAGAGATATTAGAAATATCCTTGAGCGGTCAAGTGCAAGGGAAACAGCCATGCGCGTTGCTATTGGTGCTATAGCTAAAAAATTCCTATCAGAATTTGGGATAAATATCGGAAGCTATGTAATACAGATAGGAAACTTGAAGATTTCAGATCCCAGATCTCAGATCTCAGATTTCAGAGAAATCTTCAAAAAAACAGAAGCATCTCCTGTGAGATGCCCTGATGAAGATGCATCAAAAAAAATGATGGAATTAATAGACACTGCTGCAAATAATGGAGATACACTTGGAGGGGTATTCGAAGTGATTGCAACCGGTATACCTTTGGGTCTTGGAAGCCATATACAATGGGATAAAAGGCTCGATGGAAGGCTTGCACAGGCATTGATGGGAATTCAGGCAATAAAAGGAGTAGAGATCGGAAAAGGTTTTGAAATGGCTGAAAGAACTGGTTCAGAGGTTATGGATGAGATATTTTACAATGGTTCACGGTTTTACAGAGAGACAAATCATGCAGGCGGGATCGAGGGTGGCATAACAAATGGAATGCCTGTGGTTATCAGGGCAGCAATGAAACCTATCCCTACTCTGAGAAAACCACTGCAATCCGTGGATATAATAACAAAAAAGCCTTTTGAGGCTGCCTATGAGCGCTCAGATACATGCGCAGTCCCCGCTGCTGCTGTTATCGGTGAGGCAATGACAGCAATAGTAATCGCCGATGCCTTCCTCGAAAAATTTGGCGGTGACAGCATGGAAGAAACAAAGAGGAATTTCGATGCTTATGCAGAATATTTAAAGAGTTTTTAGCCCATGATTATAGGTATTCCAAAAGAGATAAAAAGGCACGAATACAGGGTTGGAATCACCCCATCTGGTGTTAAAGAATTAAAAAGAGATGGCCATACAATCCTCATAGAGATTGGTGCTGGAGAAGGCAGTGGCTTTTCTGATGATGAATATCTAAAGGCAGATGCTGATGTTGTTGACAGAGAGACTGTATTTAAAAAATCAGATTTAATTGTAAAGGTAAAAGAGCCTCTTCCTGAGGAATATGATCTAATTAAGGAAGGCCAAGCAATATTCACATATCTGCATCTTGCACCAAATCGAGAACTCACAGAGCTTTTATTAAATAAAAAGATAGCTGCACTCGGGTACGAAACCCTCCAAAGAGACGGATTGCTTCCACTCCTTGCACCAATGAGTGAGATAGCAGGTAGAATGGCACCGATTGTTGGAGCATATTATCTGCAAAAGATTCACGGCGGTAGAGGCATTCTACCTACCGGTGTCTGCGGCGTCCTGTCTGCAAAGGCATTAATACTCGGTGCCGGGGTTGTAGGCACAAATGCAGCCCGAGTATGTATTGGTCTTGGAATGGATACAATCGTAATGAACAGAGGAATAGAAAGATTACAAAAGATAGATGAAATGTTCACTGGAAAGGTAAAGACTCTGCCAATGAATATAAGCAATATACAAGAAGAGATTAAAAATGCCGATATTATAATTGGGGCAGTTCTTGTGCCCGGAGGAAGAACTCCGATACTTATAACAAAGGAAATATTAAGGACAATGAAAAAAGGCTCTGTAATAATAGATGTGTCTGTTGATCAGGGAGGGTGTGCAGAGACATCAAGACCAACCACCCACGATAATCCTGTTTATGAAGTTGATGGCATAATACATTATACTGTTGCCAATATGCCCGGTGCATATCCGATGACATCTACACTCGCACTGACAAATGCAACACTGCCTTATATTAAAACTATTGCTAAAAACGGCATTGAAAAGGCAATGAGAGAAGACCCTGCCATCAAAAGTTCGCTTAATACTTATATGGGATACATAGTAAACCAGGCATTGGCGGATTCGCTGGGTGTAGCATATAAAAACATCAATGAGATATAAAATGAGCGATTTGTTTTTAAATATCATTACAAAGAGCATAGCGGCTATATTAATTCTGTTTCCAATAAGCTCACTTGCAGAGGACTTTTCCAGTTACCTATTAAATGGAAAAAATAGCCTCAATAAAAACGACTATGAAAATGCAATATCACAACTAAGCACAGCCTATGAAAAACTGCCTATATTAGGCGACTATGCGCTTTTTTGGAGGGCAAAGGCATATGAAGACATGGGCAATATTGATAAAGCAATTACTGATCTAAGAATGATTAAGGAGAGATTCAAAGATTCACCGCTTATTAAAAATGTCCGCATAAAAGAGATAGAACTCATTCAGAAAAATTCAGAAGACAGAAATCAGAAATCAGAAGTCAGAAAATTATTAGAAGAATTCATCAAAGATTATCCATCTGAATTGAGCATCAAGTATGCATATGCTTCATTACTCAAAGAAAATGGCGAAATAGAAAAGGCAAAAAAGATATTCAAAGAGATATATGTATTAGTATCGCCACTTTCTAAAAATGCACTGCATGAACTTTCTAATTCTGATATTACAGCAGAAGACCTCATAAAAAAAGGAGAAAACCTCAATAGGGCACGGATGTTTAATGAAACAGAAAAATACATGAGACAAGCACTACAAAAGATAATAGAGGATAAAAACCAAGAGACATCATCGATTAGAAATCAAATACTCGAAAAGCTTGCATATTCTATTTTCAGACAGAAACGATATAAAGAGGCAGCAGAAATTTATAAAGAGTTAAACAATCGCTACTGGAGGGCAAGGTCAGTATTTAGAGCCGGCGATATGGAGACATTTGAGTCAGAATTACAGGAACTAATAAAGACAAGAGACAAAAGGGTTGCATCTATATTAATTGCATATGGTTCAAAACAAAGAAGGGATGGCAATACTGAGAAGGCACTGGAAATATTCAACAACACATTAGCAAGATACCCATCTGCAAAAGAAGATGCATTGTGGGCAAAGGGTTGGACATATTACCTTTCAGGTGATTATAAAAATGCATTAGAGATATTTTCACAACTTCATCAAACATATGGAGACTCAAAATATCTGTACTGGAAAAATAAGTGTTTGGCATATATGGGTAATGAGCCATCAGTTATGAACTATACCGTTCCTCACAGAGACTATTATGGATTTCTGTCCATGCTAAAAAACTCACCAGATAAAAATGTTATTACAAGGAGCAATAGTGACAAAGTAATCCATAAAGACGAGATTCCTCGCTCTGCTGGGAATGACAGATTGGATCAGTCAGCCTCTGCCCATTACATTTCACATGCATATGAGAGGGTTGACATCCTGATAAGGCTCGGACTGAACAACGAGGCTATTTTAGAATTAAAGCACATGGCAAAGAAAAATCCTGATCATAATAGGATCATCTATATAAGTTCTCAACTAAAAAAACTTGGCATTTATAATATCTCTGTTAATCTCATAACAAAAATTCAATACAATGAAAAAATCCATGATTTGTTTTATCCAATGGCATTTCAACAAGATGTAGAAGAAGCTGCAAGAAAAAACAACATAGATCCACTTTTAATAATGTCTATTATGCGAGAGGAGTCAAGATTTAACATCAATGCACTCTCTATTGCAGGTGCAGTCGGATTAATGCAACTCATGCCTTCTACTGCCAATAAATATGACAGGCATGTAAAAATTACTCTAAAAAATACAAATCAACTCTATGAACCAAAAACAAACATTCTCATTGGTTCATATTACTTAAAGCATCTTATAAAAAATTTCAAATCCCTTCCTCTTGCAATTGCAGCATACAATGCTGGTGAGGAGATTGTAAGGGAATGGCTGAAAAAGGGCAGTTATAATACAGTAGATGAGTTCATAGAAGACATACCTTACGATGAGACAAGAAACTATGTAAAGAGGGTTTTAACTACCTATTTTGAATATATGAGAACAAGTCGTGATGTAGATATAGCCTTGACCAAGAAATATATCGGGGATCTATAAGTTTATTTTTTATATAAAAATCGTGTATTATCTACTGGTTTAACGCCATCGGCGATCTAAAATTTAAAGTTTAAAATTCAAAGTTTGACGCCTTGATACTTTAACACTTATAAGGAGGAGGTTACAGTGGAAGTATTGAAAACATTTGATGAGAAAATAGCCATTGCAGTTGAAAAAGTAAGGTCATTAAAAGAAGAAAAAGAGAGACTCGAAAAAAGAGTCAAAGAACTTGAGGATGCACTCAGATTGAAAGATATAGAAATCGAGAGACTCGGCATGGAAAAGTCATCCATAAAGAATCAGATAGAAGACCTACTAAATGAACTCGAAACAATTGGGCTTAAATAGAAATTATGGGCAGCATAGAAGTACATATCCTCGGACAGAAATATATAATAAAAGGTGATGCACCCCCTGAGTATATTCAGCAGATTGCAAACTTTGTTGATGAAAAACTAAAGGAGGTTTATAAAATATCACCTGACATTACACCACTTAAAGCAGCAATTCTGACAGCATTGAATATTGCAGATGAACTCCACAGGGTCAGACATGAATACAATTCAATATCACAAGGAATAAAGAATATAGAAAATAAAGCAGACAGTATTATAAGGCTCTTTGATTAACAGACTCAATGTGTCTTTTGTCTATCTTAAAACAACTGCCACCCGCACACTTTGCATATTTTTTCATTTCTGATGCCACTTCTGCTATCTCGCCATAGTGTGAGAACTTCCTGAATCTATTATGCGCCACCCCTATTGAAATACCTATAAAAGGGAATGTCCTTTTATTCCCTTCCCTATCAACTGACTCTATAAAGCCCCTTGCCCTGTCATCATAATCATAAAAGGTAGGTATTATCTTATTGAAGTTATCTATAATCTCACCAGCAGTCTTTTCAATATATTCCATGTCCATAATAAAAACAAAATCATCACCACCAATATGCCCCACAAAGCTGCCGTGCGCCTGATTTTGCCTGACTGTATTCAGGATAAGTCGCCCTATCATCTTTAACACTTCATCACCTCGACTGAAACCATACCTGTCATTATATGGCTTGAAATAATCAAGATCAGCATAGGCAAGTGCAAAGACCTCATTATTGTCTAGTCTTTTCTGTATCTGTTTAATTATAGCGATATTCCCAGGCAGTCTCGTCAGTGGATTAACCTCGACCATTCTTTCAGCCCTGTGTATACAGAGACCCACTGTTGCAATCAATTCAACTTCAAGACACGATTTCCTTAGATAATCATCAATAAGCATGCTGTCCCAGTCGTAAACAACAAACTGGTCATCGAATACAGCAAGTACAGGGAGTCTGCCAAATATCGGGTCGCTCTTTATTTCATTCAACAGAGTAACAGCAAAGACATCATCAGGAGAAATATCTATAATCATGAGGTCAGGTGATGAACTATAAATATAATCCAATGAAGACTGTATAGTAGAAAAGTCAACAATCGTGTATGAGTCTTTAAGCAGCCTGTCAACAATGCTTGTTAAAACCACATCTTTTGATATTACAATAATTGTCTTTAGATTAGTCATCGGAAAGAAGGAAATCCTCTGCCTGAGATAGAGAATCTTCCATTTCATCAAGTATATCTTTTATGTCTGACTCTGATAGATTAAGCATTTGCCATGCAGTATTATTAATCACTGGCACAAAGTTATCCCCTGCAAAACCAAATCCCTTCGCCCTTATAAGAATGTCCGATATGTGCACTATAGCTGTATGCATGGTTACATTTTTAGACAAATGTGGCTTGTGGTGATATTCTATAACCTCAATAAGACTTCTTGGAAAATTCCATTTTTGAGCGATCCATGCCCCTGCATCGGCATGATTGATACTAAAAAAATTCTTTTCAGCATCAAATATAAAGACACTCTTTGTCTCTGCATCAGATATAATCTTTTTATATTCTTCAGAAAACTTCAGTCCCAGAACAACCTTGCCAATATCATGTAAAAGTGCTGCAACCGATACCTCCTCTGGCTCCTTTAAATCTTTTTTCTTTGCGATTATCCTTGCAGCCACAGCACAGCCAAGTGAATGCTCCCAAAGACCAACCATGGTCTTCTGCATCGCCTCAAATACAGAGACGCCAAGAAGCATTCCTTTTACAACATTGAGACCAAGCAATATCAATGCCTGATTTACAGATGATATTCTACCCGGAAAACCATAAATTGGTGAATTAACCACCTTAAGCACCCTTGATGTAAGGACAGGGTCATTTGATATAAAAGTGCCTATTTCATTCAATGAAATTTTTGGATTTTCAATGACACCAAGAAGCTTTTTGAGAATACTTGGTATCGTTGGGAGTGTGTCTATCTTCTCTATCTGACTGCGTAATAACTGTATATCCATAATTATTTATACAATCCCTCTACATGCTCTTTAATCAATCTTTTCAGCATACCCATATGAGGCTCATTCTCTGTTTTTTTAAACCGTGCATCTATTTCAGCAAGGGCGTCTTCTTTTGATTTCTGAGGCTTTGATATTCCCTCAACAAAAACACTGCTCACATTCATATTCTGAAGCTTCTCGATAAGTGCATTAGTAATTTCAGTGCCTTCTCCAAGGAGTATCATCCCAGCTTCATTGACAACTGGCTTTGATAGCTTCATACCTGGCTTAAGATTATTAACCCCAACTTTTGGCAAGATATTACCTCCTCTCTTACTTCCTGTGCTATTATATCACAACTATAAGTCAATAAGTATAACATCTTCCATATGCCCAAAAGACTCGCCTATTTCATAAAGTATATCCTTTATATCTTCTTCTGTCAGATTGAGCATCTCAAATACAGTGGGATTTATTGCCGGCACAAAATTATCTCCTGCAAAACCAAATCCATATGCCCTCACGAGTATATCAGACAGATGCACTATTGCTGTCTGCACAGGGACATTCCTCGAAAGATGCGGCTTGTGGTGATATTCTATAACCTCGATCAGGCTCCTCGGAAATTTCCATTTATCTGTAAGCCATGCCCCAACCATTGCATGGTCAACGCTGAAATATTTTCTTTCAGACTCAAATATAAAAATATCCTTTGTTTCTGCTTCCTTTAACACCCGCCTGTATTCATTAGAAAACTTCAGCCCCATTACTACCTTACCAATATCATGTAAAAGCGCTGCAACTGATACCTCCTCAAGATAGCCGGGTGCTTTTTTTTGAGAGATTATCCTCGATGTAACAGCACATCCAACAGAATGCTCCCACAATCCAGACATCACCTTCTTCATGACCTCAAATACAGATACCCCTAAAAGCACCCCTTTTACAGTGTTAAGACCAAGCAATATCAATGCCTGACTTATTGTAGATACTCTACCGGGGAAACCATATATAGGTGAATTAACAACCTTTAGTATCCTTGTTGTAAGGACAGGGTCTTTCATTATAAAATTGCCTATCTCGCTGAGAGAAATTTTTGGATTTTCTATAAGATTCAGTAGATTCTTTAAAACAGGCGGTATTGTAGGAAGGTTTTCTATTGCCTCAACCTGACTGCGTATTTTCCATGCATCTATTGCCATCAATTACCTCCAAGACTATAAAATTATAGCATAAATCCATAACCCTTTCACTCATTGCTATTTGCACAAGGTCATATAATCTGATATGCTTTAAAAAAATACAGTAAGGAGGGAAAAGTCATGAAAGAAGATGTCAAAGAATTATTAAAAACAATGTATGATATGGCAAACAATGCAGAAAATTGTATATCTCTTTTACAGACCGCTTTCATCTATAATTCTCTGAAACCATTAAAAGACTGTGAGTCAAATATCGAAGCAATTAAAAAAGCAGAGCCTGCACTAACAAAAAAAATTACAGAGCTTGCACGGGATAATCCTGAACTAAAGCAATATATCTCTGTCCCGGTACATCTCCTGAGAATTGGAGAAAATATAGAAAAACTAACAGGACTTATGAATAAAAAAATAAAAGACAATATACTATTTAGCGATAAAGCTGTTACAGAAATCACCTTCCTTCTGCAAAGACTTATTGATATATTAAGGCCAACAGCAGACATGATACTTGCAAAAAACACGATACTTAGAAGATATGTCGAAGAATCAGAAGCAGGCATAGTAAAAAGGGCAACAGAATATGCAACACTACACGAAGAAAGATTAATAGAGGGGCTATGTCTGCCAGTAGCATCATCTCTTTATATAAATATGCTCGATGCAATAAAAGGAATAGCATGGCATGCAAAAGAAATTGCCATAAAACTCGTGGAATGGTCATTGCCAAAGGCACAATAAATATATGACATTTGTACCATCTTATCGCAGGCTCTCAAGTGCTGAACTGTGGGATAAAGTAGAAACTGCCGAGAATATATTGAAAAAATGCACTCTCTGTCCAAGAGACTGCAAAGTAGATAGGACATCTGGCAATGTCGGCTTTTGCAGGACAGGGGATAAGCCTTTTGTTGCAAGCTGGGGACCTCATTTCGGAGAGGAAAGACCACTTGTTGGAAGATTTGGCTCTGGAACTATATTTTTTAGCTTCTGCAATCTTGGATGCATATTTTGTCAGAACTGGACTATTAGTCATCTTGGTGAAGGCAATGAAATATCATTTGAAAAGTTAGCTGAAATAATGTTAGAAATTCAGGACATAGGGTGCCACAATATAAACCTGGTTACCCCAACACACCAGATGCCCATGATATTGCATGCAATTGCTATTGCCTCTGAAAAAGGCTTGAGCATTCCAATTGTGTATAATTGCGGAGGCTATGAATCCCTTGAGGCAATAAAAATCCTTGACAGAGTCATAGATATATACATGCCTGATTTTAAATATTCAGATTCACAAATGGCACTGAAATATTCAAAAGCAAAAGATTACCCTGAAAAAGTAAAGGCTGCAATAAAAGAGATGCACAGACAGGTTGGAGACCTCATAATTGATGAAATGGGGATAGCCCAGCGGGGTCTCCTCGTGAGACATCTTATCCTGCCAGAAGGGATTGCAGGCACAAAAGAAATCATAAGATTTATCGCAGAAGAGATTTCAGAAAACACATACATAAACATCATGGACCAATATTATCCATGTTATAAAGCATTTGAATATCCACCTCTTGACAGAAGGATAACAACAAAGGAATATTCAGAGGCTATAAAAATAGCAATGGATGCTGGTTTGAAAAGAATTGACGGAGTAACAATATGAAAATCAGATTTCTTGGTGGAGTCAGGACAGTTACAGGCACATGTTTCCATATATCTGTAAACAATATGCAAATGCTCATAGACTGCGGCATGTATCAGGGAGAAAATGCAGATGAAATAAATAAGATCTCATTTAATTTCAAACCTGAAAATATAAACTATCTCTTTTTAACACACGCACATATAGACCACTCGGGGCTCATTCCAAAACTTGTAAAAGATGGATTCAAAGGTAGAATACTAACCACTTCAGCTACAGCAGACTTGTCAGAAATAATGCTCTATGATTCAGCACACATACAGGAAAAGGATGCAGAATGGTTGACAAAAAAAGCATTGAGAAAAGGCATTAATGCTGTATTTGAGCCACTTTATACAGTACAGGATGTAAAGACCTCAATCCCAATGTTTGAAAGAAAATCCTATGGAAAAGTAGAACACATTGGCAAGGGTGTAAAATACAGGTTCATAGACGCAGGCCATATACTCGGATCAGCTACTCTTGAGCTATGGTATCAAGACAGCCCGATAGAGAAAAGAATAGTTTTTTCAGGTGATATAGGTAAGAAAGGAAATCCTATAATCAATGACCCACAGCATGTGGAGACAGCAGATTATGTAGTAATAGAATCCACTTATGGAAACAGAATGCACAAGAGCATAGAAGAAAGCATCGATGAGCTTGTAGAAGCAATAATGATTACATTCAAAAAAGGCGGAAATGTCCTCATACCTGCATTTGCCGTTGGAAGGACCCAGGATATTTTATACACCCTGAATAAACTTGTTAAACAAGAAAGACTTTACAATCTGCATGTGTATGTTGACAGCCCCCTTGCTGAAGATGCCACAAAGGTTTATCTTGCACATCCTGAATGCTTTGATGAAGAGGCCATGAAAATGTTGAACAAAAAAAATGACACAGCCCTACATCTACATTTCACTCATTCAATCGAGGACTCCATGAGAATCAATAAGATAAAGTCAGGTGCCATTATCATTGCAGGAAGCGGCATGTGTGATGGAGGAAGGATTCAACATCACTTTAAGCACAATCTATGGCGCTCTGAATGTAGTGTAATATTCGTAGGATTTCAAGCAAAAGGGACACTGGGACGCAAAATCATCGAAGGTGCAAAGATAGTCCATGTGCTTGGAGAAGATATAGCTGTAAAGGCAAAGATATATACCATTGGTGGATTTTCTGCTCACGCAGATCAGAAAGAACTTTTAGATTGGCTTGGAGTGTTTTCAAACAAACCAGAGGTATTTATAGTGCACGGCGAAGAAAATGTCTCTATTGAATTCGAAAATATTGTCAAAAAGAAATTTGGTTTTGTAACCCATGTGCCGGAAAAAGGAGAAGAATTTGAGATTTAAGCATATATTCGATAACACATCTGTCCAAAATAACCTATTAATGTTAATGCCTTGATATTACTTGTTCTAAAAAGCGAGATTCTTCGCTCCTTCAGAATGACAAACACACTATCTGTCATTCTGAAGGAGCGAAGCAACTGAAGAATCTCGAAGTGAAGCATCTCTTATTTTGGACAGATGTGATTCGATAAACAGTAATAACACGACAATCACTGTTTATGTTACCAGAATCATCTCCACATCCATTGTCTGAAGATTTACGATTGCAGCAGTTGGTTTTCCATAAAGCCAGCCACAGACCTCTCCTGGATTTACTATCAAAGTATTTTTGATCTTTTTAACCATCGGTTCATGCGTATGCCCAAAAACAACAAGGTCAAAATGCCCGCTGTCTGCAAGCTCATCAACAACATCAGGCTCATGCATAATAACAATCTTTTTTTCATAAAGACTAAATTTATAAGGCTGGGTATAAATCCTGTCCTGATAGAGTTTCTTCAAGAGAATTTTCTCTCCATCATTATTCCCGAATATGCCTGTAAAACCGCCTTTAAAATGCTTTATAACCCTCCATGTAAAAGGCGATGTAAAATCCCCTGCATGAATAATATGCTCAACATTTCGTGAATTGAAAATCTCTATAACCTTTCTTAGATTATCAAGATGGTCATGTGTATCAGAAATAATGCCCACAATCATAAAAACCTCCAAATTAGCTCAGTCATTTTATCACAGTTAGAAAATCTATCACAACTCATGGAAGAATCATTCAAAAAAAATAAAAAACAGGTGAATAGATGAACTGAAAATTTGAGCCCCTGGAAAAGATAAGAAACATATGCGACATTAGGGAGTAATGGATTGTTATACAAAAGCGTACCCTATTTTTAGTAGAATACGAGGCTGGAGGAGGTATCAGAGTATGGTTGCCAGCCTTAGAAGATTTTCGGAAAATGAAGTTGCACAGCAAAGACTAAAGATTATCAAGTTTTATGAGAAGTATGGGGAGGAAGCAACAAAGGAAGCATTTGGGGTTGACAGGAAATTAATAAGCAAATGGCGTAAGAGGCTAAAAGAAAACGGTGGAAGACTTGAGGCATTAGTACCGCATCTGTTTAGTTATCCCAGATGTCCAAAAATCAATGCCCACATAGAAAGATATAACAGAACCATACAGGAAGAGTTTATAGATAATCATGTGGACATCATTCATGATAAGAGGCTGTTTCATCAACAACTTGCTGATTACTTAATCTTCTATAATACCAAAAGAATTCATAAATCGCTCAACAAAAAAACACCTATACAGTTTATAATTGAAAAAGGAGGAATGTCGCAAAAGTCCTTATCTTATACATCATATTGACAAACCATAATAATCAAGTTATACTTTTTTTGTGAAGTAAATCTGTTTTATGGAGGTAAAGCTATGCCTACAGTAACTGTATCATCAAAAGGACAGATCGTCATGCCAAAAAAGATACGGGATGCCCTCGGCATAAAGCCAAAACAGAAGGTTTTTTTGAAGGTTGTGCAAAATCATGCCGAAATCATACCGCTGCCAGAAAATCCTGCCGAGGCATTCTGCGGTATTTTCAAAGAGGGTTCATCACTGACAAAATCACTGCTGAAGGCTCGAAAGGAGGAAACAAAAATTGAAGAGAAAAATACTGCTCGATTCCTACGCACTTCTGGCATATCTAAAAAAAGAAGATAACTACAAGAAAGTGATGGAATTACTAAATCTGGCGCCTAACGATTGTTCTATTATAATGAATGAAATTAATGTCGGAGAAAGTTATTATATTATCGCCAGAGAAAGAGGAATCAAGCAAGCCGATTACTTTATTGAAACTATTCTCCCCAATCTTCCAATAGATATTATATCCAATTCGTTCAACCAGATTATAGACGCCTCCAAAATTAAAGCAGACCACCCTATTTCTTATGCTGATTGTTTTGTTGTTGCTACAGCCATCCGCGAAAAAGCAATAATTGTTACAGGCGATCCTGATTTTAAGCGATTTGAAGATATTGTTGATGTAGAATGGATATAGCAAACTTAGAGATTCCAGACTACTGAGGGAGTGGCAAGTTGGTATGTCAAGAGGCTTCGGTACAATCAAGAAAGTGGAGAGTTAATAAAAGCATGAGACAAAATAAAGGCTGGCTGATAGCAGAAATACGATATAATTTTACATAAGAAGGAGGTGGTTAAAATGACGATAATTAGCAAGGAGAAAGTAAAAGATATGTATTATGCCAACTTGATGTATGAATACCATAGAGTCACTGAAAAGATCAGGCTCTTTGAAAAAAAATACGGTATGCCATTTGATAGATTTGAAAAGGACTTAAAAGGCTCTGAAAAAGAAGACATTGAAAAATGGGATGATTACATGGAGTGGAATGGATATAAAAAGGTTCTTCAGAGACTGATCAAGGAAAAAAAGGAGCTGGAAATTGGAGATTATAAAGTGCGTTGAGAAAAGTGGCATAATCAAAAGCTATGATATCCTTGTATTAGAGACTTTTGAAGGTGGCTTTTACATAAAAATTAGAGCCTTATTAACTGATAATACTGAACTGCATATCAGGGAATATTCTGATATTGATGAGAGAAACTATTCATATCATTGGCAGGATTCTACTGGACGGCTTTTAATGCGGTGAGATAATGCAGGACACCACAGACATATTGAAATATATCCACATCATGTTCATCACAGTAATGATATTCTACCGAGTTATCACATCTCCTGTGAAGAAATACTGAAGGATATTAAAGGCAAAATCTCGCTTACTCCCTAACTCATTAACTCTTTAATCAATAAACCGAAACATGCAACTCGTCATAAACACATACGGCTCATATCTCCAGAAAAATGGAGACTGTTTTAAGGTGAAGACTGATGACAAGGTCTTTGAAGTCTCATGCAAGAAGGTGTCATCCATTCTTATTTCAACAGACGCTTATATAACAACCGATGCGATTAAAATGGCAATGGAGAATAATATTGACATCGTTTTTATAGATGAATTCGGCGACCCTTATGGCAGGGTATGGCATACAAAACTTGGAAGCACAACACTTATAAGGAGAAGACAGCTTGAGATCGCAGAGACAGAAGAAGGGCTTAAACTTGCACTGGAGTGGATTAAGACAAAATTTAATAATCAGATAGAGTTCCTTAAAAGACTCAGGCAGACAAGGCCTCATAGATCTGCTGAGATTACTATGAATTGGGGATTGGGAATTGGGGATTGGCTTTAAGGACTCTTCCTTCCCTATTGGCTAATTCCCAATCCCCAATTATGGTGATCCAACAGGATAGATGCATAGACTGTGAGCAGTGTATAGAGACGTGCATAGTGACGAATAATGTGCCAGAATATTGAGGCAACGATTCAATTTCATTTAGATTTTTGGTGAGGCAATTCGGTATTCTATCAAATCCTTGTCTAATGTTATGTTAACCTTGCCTTTATGCATTGCAGACAAGCTCCCATTCTTTATACTCATAATATGCGATTATTATACGCTTTATGTCAACATATCTAAAAATCCATAAATCTGTAGCCAAGCATCGTGAATGCATGTATCATTACGGATTGTGGAACTTTACAATGGCAGATATGCCTTTGGATTTAAATCCATGCCCGCGATATTACCAGCTTTAAAATGGTGATAGCCAGCTACGGCTATCATTGCTGCATTGTCTGTGCAAAATTGTATTGATGGTAGATATAATTCTATCTCTCTTTCTTCTGCCATTTTCTTCATCCGCCTTCTTAATTCACCATTTGCCGAAACTCCACCTGAAAGTGCAACCCTTTTTATTCCTTTTTTCACTATAGCCCATTCTACTTTTCTTACAAGCACATCAACAACTGCAGCCTGAAATGATGCAGCAATATCGCATATGAATGTTGACTGTTGAGCGATAGGTGTTATAGCATTCTGACTGTTAACAACTGTATTTCTAACTGCTGTCTTAAGTCCACTAAAGCTGAAATCAAAGGATTCAGGAACATATGCCCTTGGAAAATCAAATGCCTTCGGGTTGCCTTGCCCGGCAAGTTTGTCTATTGCTGGACCACCAGGATAACCAAGCCCAAGTAGCTTTGCTACTTTATCATATGCCTCTCCGGCTGCATCATCCCTTGTTTTACCAAGTTCCATATATTGTCCAAAACCGTCTACAATATACAGACTCGTGTGTCCACCTGATACAATAAGGGATAAAAATGGAAATTCAGGTTTGTCTTGTAAAAATACAGAAAATATATGTCCTTCAAGATGATTAACTGCCACAAGTGGTATTTTTTTTGTATATCCCACTGCTTTTGCAAAGCCGCATCCAATAAGCAGTGAACCTATCAAACCAGGTCCATAACAAACAGCAATGACATCTATATCATTAAGGGTAATGCCAGCATTGTTCAATGCCTCATCTACAACTGGCCATATCATCTCAATATGTCTTCTTGAGGCAAGTTCTGGCACAATGCCGCCATATTTTTTATGGATGTCAGATTGCGAAGAAACTACGTTGGAGAGTATTCGTTCTCCATCAATAACTACCGAAGCTGATGTATCGTCACACGATGTATCGATTCCTAAGACTCTACATTCCTCCATATGAATGCAGTCCGCTCAACAGTAGATTTACACCAAGATATGTAAATACTGTAGATACAAATCCTATTACTGCAACTATTGCTATCTTGTTGCCTCTCCATCCCCTTAGAAATCTTGCATGGAGATAAAATGCATAAACAAACCATGTTATCAATGACCATGTTTCTTTAGGGTCCCAGCTCCAATATCTGCCCCATGCCTGATCGGCCCATATAGCACCAAAGATAAGTCCACCAAGTGTGAATATCGGAAAACCTATGGCTATGTTTTTATATGTAAGGTCATCAAGCAGTTCATAAGAGATAGAAAAAGACTCTATGAGTTTTTTAAGGGCATAACCATATCTCCATACCAAAAACACAAAAACACCAGATAAAGCATAGCTGAAAAGCACAACCATGCCTGAACTGCTTCTAAATGTTGCCTTGAATAAATAACTCTTAATAAAAGCCTCTGGAGTTTTTACTACAATTTTAAATGTCAAAAAGTCTATGCCCATGGCAATAAGAATGGAAAGAAATATCCCCAGTGTCACAGTCCAGAAAATATATGCCCCGCTCTTTTTATTGTCCGTTGTTACAGCAAGATACATTATGGCAGTTGCAAAAGATATAGCAAAGGTTGCATATGAAATAAAGCTCAGTGTAACATGTGCCAAAAGCCAGTTGCTCTGAAGTGCAGGTATAAGAGGATGGATATTCTTATCCATTCCAGATATGTCAATAAATGCCAGTGCCATACCTGCTATTGGTGTAATGAATGCACCGAATGAGCGATTCTTATATTTCCACTCAATTATGAGATAGCCCAATATCAGACACCATACAAAAAATATCAATGATTCGTATAGGTTTGTCAGAGGTATAGCCCTCATTATACCCATCTGTCCTATATCATAAAACTCTTTGCCTCTTATAAAAAATGCTATGGTCTGAGAAACAAAGCCCACAGATGTTATTGTTGTAGCTATAATGCCTACTGTAGAGTTTTTAAATACGAGATATGCTATATAAGCTACCATTGCAAGAATATATGCAATACTCGATATGCCAAAAAACTGGGAACTATCCATGTAAACCTCCTGACAATTTCTCTATCTTTTGCTCAAAAGCTGCTTTATTTTTGTTGACTGACACTGCAATAACAATCCTTGTGCCATTCTTATCCTCGTTGAGATTTATCCATATCCTTCTATGACTCATAAAGAATGCTGCATATAAGCCTATTGCCATAACAATGCAGCCCAAATATACAATCCATACACCAGGGTCCTTTCTGACTTGCAGTCCTGTATATTGCGCTCCCCATAGGTCTTTGAATTCAATTATGCCGTCAGGCACCTTCCATGTCTGAGGGTATCGCTTAAGTATCCATTGGTTATATTTTGGTTTGCCGTTTTCTGTAAATTCGACAAACACTGCAGGATTATTCATCATCTCTGCATATGTAAAAAGTCTGCCTGATTCATCAATGCCAAGTGCAGGGCTGAAGTCAGAAACCTTCCCCATTATGTTTGTATCAGGGATATTAAATGATTCGCCAAATTTAATCTGAATATCTTGTTTTTTCCCATTATTTGAAGTCACACTGAATTTAAACAATGAGTCCTTTGTAGGTGAAAAGCCATAGCTTGATTGATAAAATGTTATTCCTTTATATCTTAAGGGTCTGTTGACATCTATCTCTGTTACTTCTTTGCCATTTATTTTAACAGGCCTACCGTTTTCTAAAATTGTAAGCCAACTCTTAAATGCCTTTGGTGTGTCAGAATTTTCATAAAAAGAAACCTCAAAGTCATTACATCCTATCTCAAAGCCAAGAGGGATTTCTTTTCCATTTCTCGTATATGCAACTGCAGAGGTTGTGCCTTCAAGCAAGTTCAAAGATGCATTAAACCCAAAGAATATGCCAATAACAGCTCCAATGAGTATGATGATTATGCTGAAATGTGTTACATAAACTCCAAGTCTGCTCAATCTACCTTTTTCTGCATATATCTGCAACCCTTTATCCACAATATGCACATTTGCCTTAAACCCAATATTTCTAAGTAATGACTCCACTGTTGTTTTTGCATTGTCGAGTTTTTCTTTTAGTATCATCTCTTTTTTTATCGGCATAGTATTAAGGACATCATGGGAAATTGGTTTTATAGGCTCTTTTACTATGTTCCATATTCGTGGAAGTCTATCTAAAGAGCAAATGATAAGGTTTGCTGCAAATATAAACAATAAAGCAATAAACCACCATGAATGAAACATATTAGTAAAACCAAGTGAATCCAATATTCTGAATACTGTCGGAGATGCTTCTCCAAAGAACTTCGAAAGCAGTTTTATGTTTCGCTCTGGCTCTGCTCCTTGTTCAATGATTGTTCCAACGATTGATGTAAGTGATATTATCGAAAAGACAACAACTGCAAGGGTTATAGATGAAAAAAAGTTCCATACCCTATTAACAATACCCTGATTTTGTTTTTTATTGCTCACCTTTATCCCCTCTCCCTCTAATTATAAGATAGTTCAAGTCGTTCAATATTGAACTTTTGCTCTCCGCTCTTTGCAATAACGGTTCCCCAAAAGTCGCAAGACTTTTTGTGGAACAGAATGACATTGCAGAAGGTTCATGCAATATAGGTTTAAATGATACCAGAATCAAACACTTAAAATCAAAGCTTAAAGGGACAAAGTCCCTTTAAAACCCTAACAAAAGAAGACAGACTCTAATAAGAAAAAGAAAGGCTGAGGTTAAGGTTGAGGGAAAACAAGTTACAGTTGGAGAAAAAGTCTTTTCTCAACCTCAACCTTAACCTATTTTTTATTTAGGGAGTTTGAGGGATAAAGTCCCTCAAAGTTTTATAGGGATTACAACTGTGAAAACAGAGCCTTTGCCATATATGCTTTCAAAATCTATGCTGCCGCCAAGAACGGTCGTAAGTTTTTTAGCTGCAGATAGACAAAATGAAACAGGATAATAAGAAAACTCCTCAAAGATTCTCTCTGCTATTTCAGGGGCAAAACCTGAGCCTGTATCAGCAATTGTTATCTCTGCGTATTCTTTATCTTCTTTTACAATGTGAGAACATAAAAGAGTTACTGTCCCAACTTCTGTAGAATTTACAGCATTCATAACAAGGATGGTCAGCAACTGTCTCAATCGCTGCCTGTCTGTGTGTATGGGATTATTGATAAATATATCCTGACAGTCCATGACTAATTCTATTTCCTTTGTTTCTATAGCAAATCTTACAGAATCTTCGACTTCTCTTAAAAGTTCACAAATATTGGATTCCTCTTGAGAAATAGTAAGACTTTCATTGTTGAAATGTGAAGTATCAAGGAGTGCTGACTTCAGTATGGATTGTTCTCTTGTCCTTATATTTTCTCTCAGATTAGATTCCCACTCTCGCAGTCCTTCCACCATGTCATCAAATGCCTTTTTTAATTCTAATAGCTCTCCTTTATAATTTTTTCCAGCATCAACATTCATGTCACCAGCAGCAACAGACTTAAAGGCATTTATCAACCTGAAAACGGGTTTTGTAATAAGCCTTTTTGACAGATATGCATTCTGTATTACCATCAGCAGAATTATTGCACATGCAATGGATAGATATATGATAAGCAGCATGTTAAATGGTCTTGCAACATCTACCTTTTTTACCATAGTAATTAATCTGAAGGGTGCATGTTCAAGGTCTGCCATATAGAAAAATATGCCATCCTTATACTGAACAATGTCACGGCTGTCTTTATGGATATTGTATCTTATTTTCCTGATAGGAATACCCTCTCCTGTCAGAACAACATTACCATCTTTATCTATCACATCTGTCTTCTCACTTTTATAAAGGCCATTTTTTATCTTCAAAAATTCTACAAGTTCATCAATTTTTACTGAGGCATAAAGCAGGGCTATCATGTTGTCATGCATATCAAATACAGGGGTTATAAATCCTATGCCTCTATCGAAAATAGCATCAGCACCAAAGCCAATAACAATCATTGATTTCAGTCCTATAGCTTCTTTGAAAAACATCCTGTCAGACCAATCAGTTTCTTCAATGCCGATTTGAGTGCTCGAGATTACCTTCCCATCCATCGAGATAAGACAAAGGGCATCATACTTTTTAGACGACACTTTTTCTTTAAGGAGTTGAAAAATTCTGGTTTGTGCCTGAACTAATGCCTCCCGAGTTTTTCTACCTTTCGATTGTTTTTGTTTATCTTTCAATATTGCAGTGATGTTATCTCTCAATAATTCCAGCCTTGAAAGGTCTTTGATGTCAGTCCTGTAATACTGAAACCATGAGTCTATTGCTATCTTTCTGTCTGATGTCAGATTAATAATGTGCAGTTTATGAAAATCCCTTAGAAAATGTGAATAGCCAAATATATAAAAGCCAATACCTCCAGCAATAAAAATAGCCAATACTATAAACAGCGGCAATAAAGAGAGCCTTGTATTCAATCTCTGGAAAAATTTTACCTTCATTAATTCATCCTTTCTTTGAGAGACTATGTCCCTTTATATACAACAACACGGTTCCTTCCACTTTCCTTTGCACTATACAGTGCGCCGTCAGCCTGTCCGATGAGCCTGTCAGGTGAGAGTTCTGTCTCACCATTGTATATAGTAACACCTATGCTGATCGTAACAGACAGTCGCATATCGCCATTGTTGCTGTCTTTGCAAACAAATGTCCTATTTTGCACAGTTGCCCTTAATTTTTCAGCAGCAGTAATAGCACCTTCAGCACTGGTATTTGGCAATAATATAATAAACTCTTCTCCTCCATATCTTGCAACTATATCTTCTGCCCTCAACACAGATAATAAAGCACTGGATATCTGCTTCAATATCTCATCTCCACAGCCATGCCCATAAGTATCATTTATTCTTTTAAAGAAGTCTATGTCGAGCATCATCAGAGACAGGGGTTCTTTATACCTGACAGACCATGCAATCTCTTCAAGAAATCTCTCCATAAAAAACCTGCGATTATAGAGGCCTGTGAGATAATCCCTATCCAGAAGTTTTTCGAGTTCTTTAATCCTGTCGCATGCAAATGTAATATTTTTGATTCTTGATAAAATCTCTTGCTTAAAAAAAGGGCGCGAGATGTAGTCATATGCACCAAGTTCATATCCCTTTACTAATTTGAGACGAGACCTTTTAGAGGCAATAAGAATTACAGGGATGCCTCTTGTAGAAGGTGCTGACTTCAGTTGGCTTAATATTTCAAGACTGCTCGGATTAGAAAGTAATATGTCAAGAATAATAACATCAGGTTGTTCAACATAAATATTGTCAATAACTTCCTTGCTATCCTTTACAAATACACAGTCATAGCCTTCTTCAAGCAGTATGCTGCTCATAATATCTTCTACATCATCTGTACTGCCAGCAATTAAAACCTTCATAAATCAATTATAACCCAAATCGGTGAATCGGTGAATTGGTAAAGGGGTGAAAGAGAAAAGCTTCACGACTCCACCTATTTATATGATTTCCAATGTCTTTATAAGCGCCTCTGCCTTTTTAAGAGTCTCGTAATATTCCCTTTCTGGGTCGGAATCAGCAACAATTCCAGCACCAGCCTGAACATATGCAACGCCTTCTTTTATAACAAATGTCCTTATGATAATATTCATATCCATATTGCAAGAAAAACCTATATAACCAAGAGAGCCTGTATAAGGACCTCTTCTAACAGGTTCGAGTTCGTCAATTATTTCCATACACCTTACCTTTGGCACACCTGTAATAGTACCACCCGGGAAAACAGCCTTTATCACATCAAAACAGGTCTTGCCTTTTTCGAGGATGCCTCTTACATTAGAAACAATGTGAATGACATGAGAATAATCTTCTGTAATCATTAACTCATCCACTACCACACTACCATATCTTGAAACTCTTCCAATATCATTCCTTTCGAGGTCTATAAGCATTATATGCTCTGCCCTTTCTTTTTCATTCAATAAAAGCTCTGCTCTCATCTGTTCATTTTCTCTGAAGTCCTTACCTCTTGGCCTTGTACCTGCAATAGGTCTTGTCTCTACAACATCATCTTTTACTCTTATTAATCTTTCAGGCGATGAACTAACAATTTGATAACTTCCAAAATCAGCATATGCTGAAAATGGAGATGGATTAACTCTCCTGAGCACTTTATAGATTTCCCACGGATCCCTATCACCTATTTCGGCTGCAATCCTTTGCGAAAGATTTGCCTGAAATATGTCTCCAGCAGCAATATATTCCTTTGCTCTCCTGACAATATGCATATATTGCTCTTTTGACATTTCGTAATTAAGTAATATGCGTTGCGCATCAGGACTAATGCGCCGCGCATTTGTCGAATAATACTGACTACTAATAAATAATTCTTCACTCGCTTTTTCATATGCCTTGTGCCAATCAATATGTGAAATGTCTCTATATCCAAGCCCTGTATCCCTTGCACCGGGAGAAAGTATTTTCCATGCCCTTTGCTGTTGATGATCAAAAGCAATTACTCTATCAACCATAAAGAAATGTGCATCAGGAATAAAGAGGTCATCAATAGCAGTTTCAGGCAAGTTTTCGATATACCTTACAAAATCATAACTTAACAATCCTATAGCCCCTCCTTGAAACGGAGGAAGTTCTATGGCATATCTCTGTGGATATGCCATTACAAGTTCCTTTAATCTCTCTATCGGATTTCTGAAAGAAACAGTATTACGCCATGTCTCGCATCCTTCATAAATTGCCTCTATATTTACCTCTCCATTTTTAACTCTAAAAACAAGATATGGGTCAAAGGCAATAAAAGAGTATCTGGCTATCTTATATGGACCCTTTACACTTTCAAGGAGGATAGAATTTTCCCTACAACCAATGGATTCATAAATAATATGAGGATCAGCATAAGGGATCTCTATATAAAGTGAAGGAATACTGCCATTTTTGACTGCATATAAGAAATCTCTTTTGTTTATATTTAACTTCATGTGTAATACGCAAGTTATTTTTCAGCATAGTTCAATATCGAACGATTTGAACCATTTTGTAAGGATGATTTAATGCACATCTGTTGCCATAAGTTTATGCTGTAAGCATTTCTAAAGAGATAAGCTCCAGTGCCTTGATAGGGTCTTCTTGTTTCAATATCCCCCTTCCCATGACAATATAATCTGCTCCGCTTTTTAGTGCCTCTTTTGGTGTTGTTGTCCTTTTCTGGTCATCAGGTGCTACCCACGAAGGTCTGATACCTGGCGTGACCACAAGGAAATCCTTTCCACAGTGCTGCTTTATCATAGAAATCTCATGAGGCGAGGCAACAACTCCATCGAGTCCAGCCTTTTGTGCCAGCAGTGATAAATGTCTTACATGTGTTTTGATGCCATGAGAAATAAAGAGTTCATTTTTCAAAGCACTGTTATCAAGACTTGTCAACACAGTAACGCCTATTATCTTTGGTTTTTGAATATTTTCCTTAATACACAATTCAGAAACAGAATCACTGCACCGCTTCATCATATCATATCCACCTGATGTATGGACATTAAACATATACACACCAAGTCTTACTGCTGCAAGTGCTGCTTTTGTGACAGTATTGGGAATATCATGAAACTTCAGATCTAAAAATACCTTCTTGCCCTTGTTATTAATATCCTTAACTATGCCAGGACCCGCTGAAACAAAAAGTTCAAAGCCAACCTTAAATACAGATGCATAATCACCAAGCATATCCACAATATTCAGTGCATGTCTTGCATCTGATACATCAAGGGCAATGATCAGTTTTTCCTTCCACGGCATATATTACATCCTCGGAAGTGTTATTCCTTTTTGTGCTTGATATTTTCCTGACTTGTCTTTGTAAGAAACCTCACATAATTCTGCTGCCTGTAAGAATATCAGTTGTGCTATGCCTTCGTTAGCATATATCTTTGCTGGTAGAGGTGTAGTATTAGAAATCTCTATTGTTACATGACCTTCCCACTCTGGCTCAAGAGGAGTAACATTTACAACAAGCCCACACCTCGCATATGTTGACTTGCCAAGACATATCACCAGCACATCTCTTGGAATCCTAAAATATTCCAGGGAGCTGGCAAGGACAAAAGAATTTGGAGGTATAATACAGACATCTCCTTTATAGTCAACAAAGCTCTTTGGATCAAAATTCTTTGGGTCAACAACAGTGTTATTTATATTTGTGAATATCTTAAATTCATCACTTATCCTCATATCATAACCATATGAGCTAACACCGTATGAAATAACACCCTTTCGAACTTGCTTTTTACCGAAAGGCTCTATCATCCCTTTTTGAGCCATCTCCTTTATCCACCTGTCATTTTTAACCATATGTTACTCCATTACTTCATTTACTTTTTTATAAATTCTCTTATGTCAGAAATCCTTTTTTTTAACCGTCACTATATTTTGCCAGTTTATCTTCAAATATTGATGAACTGTCTCATTTCTATGTTTTACCAGAGGCGCAATAGTGTTAAACTTTCAATCCTCCTGTCTACTATGCCACCATCTCTACACTCCTTTTATATCTTATACCTTCCGCCTCATGTAATACCCTATGAGTAACCATGTAAAGAGTATCTTCGTCAGGTTCGATCAATGGCATCCCTTTCAGCGCCGACTGGACTATAAAAGGCGATTCGTCTTCATCGTCCAGTCTCAATATCTCTATTTGTTTATCAGAGGCCATAAGGATTGCATCAATAATATCATCCATCTCTTTTTCGTCTTTTGCATTGATATAGACTGCAATATCAATATCAGACCTCTCATGCTCTAATCCAGCAGCATATGAACCATAAAGGTAGGCAAGCAATACCTTGCCGTCTCTCTTAAAATTATTCAACGCTTCCTTTAATTTTTTTATGTCATTAGAAATTTTCATATTTGTTACAATACCATAGACATAATTCTGTAGGCAAGGCAAAGGCATGGATTATAGCGATTTTCAAAGGAGACAGTCTTATTCTCCAATAGTTTCTGCAATCTCTTTTAAAAGATTGAGGGCATCATTTGCAGCAACTTCATCTACCTTTTGAATTGCAAAGCCTGCATGCACTAATACATAATCTCCTATTTGTGCTTCCTCTGGAAGAAGCAGCAGGCTTATTTCTTTCCGAGCACCATAAACATCTACAGTAGCAAGTAAATCATTTATCTCGACAATTCTTGATGGGACAGCAAGACACATTCTACGCTCCATTCATTCAATTTTTTGATAACAGCATCTATCAAGGTCTCTATTTTCTCATTAATCTCATCTGTCATGTCAAGACCAACATCAATAGATTTAGGCTGTATGCCAATAAGACATATTTCTGGAGGCAATATATCCATCAATTTTGCAGCAAAAAGTACATCAGAAAGATTTATATGATGGACAGAGAGTTTTGAATTAAGGATAGAAGGGATAGCTTCATTTTCAATTATACTGATATAACCATATTCTTTTGCAAAATCAACTGCATCAACAATCAGGACTTTATCGCGACCCTCAAGTAATGGCAGAAGATCGAGGCCCATGGTCCCACCATCTATTACCTCCACATCGGGAGAAAAGGTATACCTTTGTTTTATGGTGTTTGCTACATGGACCCCGACGCCCTCATCTTTTAAAAGTATATTACCCAAACCAATAAGTGCTATATTCAATCAAACCTCGCAATTCATCTTAAAACTGTTATTCTTCCTCCACTGTCTTATATCCACTGAATATAGAACTCATAACACCATTCCTCTCTGCTCTGTCCAGCAGCCACCCTATATAAACATGAGCAATAGAGAAGGCAATTATCAGCCACATTATAATGTGATGATAGAGCCTTAAGGTCTGCGCACTGAACAGCGACAGCATCCAGCCACCCATGAGCTTCCATAAAAAACCAACATGGCTCTGTGAGTAAATAGCAAACCCTGTAAGAATCTCCACGATGAAGAGGATAAACAGTCCAAGATACACATAAGTGGCGCATGCAGTATGTCCCACAGTCTTAGGCGGTTCTTTTTTCAGAAACAGATAAAACATCGTTACATCCACTAATTCTTTGAATTTGCCTTTACTGAAGGGATTAAAAATCTTCCAGTTCGCATACCTATTTCCAGCTATCGCCCAGTATATCCTTATCAGAAAACTCATTGTAAAAAGATATGCAGCAACAAAGTGTATAAGCCTCATCCATCCCATTACATACTGCTCAGTGGAAATAACATGAACAAACGGATTGCCAATATAATATCCTGTAATTGACAGAGAAGCTATACTGAAGACATTTATCCAGTGAGTCAGCCTTACAGGAAATTCCCAGACATAAACCCTCTTTAACATGGCATCCCTCCTATACGATTTTTATTCTCGTTACTTCTCTGCCACTGGCATCCACCACATGAACAGCACATGCCATGCATGGATCAAATGAATGAACAGTCCTCAATATCTCAACAGGCTTGTTAGGGTCTGCAACAGGTGTACCGATTAGTGATGCTTCATATGGTCCCCTCTGCCCCTTTGCATCTCTTGGCGAACCATTCCATGTGCTTGGAACAACACACTGGTAATTTGCAATTTTTTTATCTTTTATTAACACCCAGTGTCCGAGTGCTCCTCTTGGTGCCTCATGGAAACCATATCCTTTGGCTTCCTTAGGCCATGAAGAAGGATCCCATTTATCCCCATTGTGTATGCGGTAATCCCCTTTTTTCATGTTCATAGCAAGCTGTTCAATCCACACTGACATCATCTCTGCTGTAACAAGTGTTTCTATGCCTCTTGCTGCAACGCGTCCGAGTGTCGAGAATAATGCCTCTGCACCCACTCCAAGTTTTTTCAGCACACTGTCCACAACCTCTTTAACTCTCTTATGCCCTGATGCATAAGCAACGAGCATCCTTGCAAGCGGTCCGACTTCCATAGGCATATCTTCATATCTCGGTGCCTTGAGCCAACTATATTTCTTATTTGTATCAAGGAACTCATAAGGAGGTTTGGGGCCTGTGTATTTGAAGTTTGTCTCTCCTTCCCACGGATGTTTTGCTTTTGCATCCCCTTCTTTGTACTCATACCATGAATGCGTTACATACTCCATAATCTTTGTATGGTCAACTGGATGAACCTTGCTCAAATCCTTGTTCTTTATAATCCCTCTCGGCAGCCACAGATTTTTTGTATCAATTTCATTGTCATTCGGAAATTCTCCACAGGCAAAGAAGTTACCCACCCCTCCTCCATAATTTGCCCACTCCTTATAAAAAGAGGCAACAGCAAGGAGGTCTGGAATATATACCTTCTCGACAAACTCCAATGCCTTTTTTGCTAAACCTGACATGAATGCAATACTGTCTGCATTTAAGGCATTCTGGCTGTTGGGGTCAACAGGTATAGACATGCCGCCCACGAGGTATGTCTGTGCATGAGGATTCTTTGCGCCAAGCAATGCCTGAATCCTTATTACATCTCTCTGCCATTCAAGAGCCTCGAGATAGTGGGCTACTGCCATAAGATTTGCTTCCGGAGGCAGTTTGTATGCTGGATGCCCCCAATATGCATTAGCAAATGGACCAAGTTGTCCGCTTTCAACAAGCGTCTTTACTCTATTCTGAATCCCTTTAAAATAAGACGCTGATGATTTAGGCCAGTCTGAGATAGATTGTGCAAGCGATGATGTCTTTGAAGGGTCTGCTTTAAGAGCGCTCACAATATCAACCCAGTCAAGTGCATGCAGATGATAAAAATGTATTACATGGTCATGAACATACTGTATGCCAGTAATAAGATTTCTGATTATTCGCGCATTATCAGGTATTATGATTCCAAGTGCATTTTCTACAGCTCTCACGGAGCTGGTTGCATGAACAGTTGTTCAAACACCTCATATTCGCTGGGTAAATGCCCATGCATCTCTTGGATCTCTGCCTTTAAGTATAATCTCTATGCCTCTAAACATTGTGCTGGATGACCATGCATCCACCACCTTACCACCCTCTACCTGGGCCTCAATTCTGAGATGTCCCTCAATCCTTGTAATTGGATCAATTGCTATCTTTGCCATTCCTTGCCTCCTTTATTCTTCGGTCTTTTCTCTTTTCTTTGTTGTGCTTGCTATGGCATGTGCTGCCACACCCGCTGCTGCAACTGCTGCAATACCAAGCCCAATCTTGTCAGCGGTTGTCTCAACACCAAAGCCAGGCACCTTTGGAAGCCTTCTATAAAAAGGCGTCATTGTATCCCAGAAATTTGGTGTTGCACATCCTATGCAGCCATGCCCCGCTTGTACCGGCCAACTTGTTTTTTCATTATATTTCATTGTTGGGCAATTCTGATATGCTGAGGGACCTTTACAGCCCATTTCATAAAGGCACCAGCCGAGTCTGTGACCTTCGTCTCCCCATTTTCTGACAAACTGTCCAGCGTCAAAATGGGCGCGTCTTTCGCAATTATCATGTATCCTCTTGCCAAATGCAAAATATGGACGCCCAAGACCATCAAGATTTGGTAAAGAGCCAAATGTAAGATAGTGCACTATGGTTGCTGTTATGTTTTCTACATTCACAGGGCATCCCGGAAGGTTGACTACAGTTCCACCAACAGCTTCTTTTACACCAACCGCACCTGTAGGATTTGGATTTGCCGCAGGCAGCCCTCCATATGCTGCACATGTGCCAACAGCAATTGTTGCAAGGGCATTTCCGCACACCTCTTTTGCAATATCAATTGCTGCCCTACCACCAACACAGCAATAAACACCACCATCTTTCAGAGGGATAGAACCTTCAACAACAACAAAATATTTACCTTTATGATTTTTGACTACATCCATAAGTGATTTCTCTGCTTGTTTTCCGGCAGCAGCCATTATAGTTTCATGATAATCAACTGATAAGATATCCAGCACTATCTCGGCAACAGTGGGTTTGTTCGCCCTTAGTAGTGCCTCAGTATCACCAGCACAGTCCTGATATTCAAGCCAAACAAGGTAAGGCTTCTGTTTCTTTTCAAGTGCTTCTGCTATTTGGGACACAAAGCCCGATGGCAGCGCCAGTGTTGCTGCCATAGCAGTGCAAAACTTAATAAAGTCCCTTCTTGACACCCCTCGTCGTGAAAGACTGTCAAAGAGATTGTCGTCATACATAAAACACCTCCTGATAATAAAAAATTGTGGGTTTCACGAAATTCGTAATCCATTGATTTTATGATTTGTTTGACATAGCTTTTTTAGGCTTGCCCTCCTATCAAGATTTTCATTTATTTTCAATTAATTATATGTCTAAAAATCTCCCTTTCACCCCATTTTTAGCAGTTTACCCCTCACCCTATCCTACCCCTCACCCTATCCCTCTCCCCAAAAGGGAGAGGGAATTTTTTAATTTTGTGAAACCCTAATAAAAAATTCTTATCTAAAAATAAGATTAGGATAGAACACGCAGATTGTCAAGATTTTTTTTGCTTTCCTGAAATTGTAGATTGCGTCATTCTGCTAATTGCTTTGCTTTAACCATCTCTCTTGCAATATATGCCTGACCAAGTGATATGCCAGCGTCATTACATGGAACCTTTTCATTTGTATGGACATTGAATCCTGAAGCTAAAAGCTGACTAATTGTGCCATCTAAGAGATATTCGTTCTGAAAGACACCTCCGCTCAGTGCAACATTTCTTATCCTGTATTTTTTACTTATACGGTCAACAGTTTCTGTTATCACATCAATCAGTGTATTATGAAATTTAATAACAATGAGACCCTTATCCTTTTTGAGTTTTATATCTTTAATTATCTCTAAAATCATCTCCGAAAAATCTACAATCATAGGTGAATAGGTATTTGTATCCAATATTTCATATGGATATTTCTCACTGTGAACCGTGAACCGTAAACTATGAACCATGTTTTCCAATGCTATTGCAGCTTCACCTTCAAAGGTGTTTTCATCACACAACCCTGTAATTGCAGATACTGCATCAAACAACCTGCCAGCACCTGAAGAAAGAGGTGAGAACTGTTTATTGTCGATGAGTTTTAATATATTTTCAATTCTTTCTCTGCTATATCTGTCAACAAACCCGATGGAATCAAGGCAATCCCAAATAAGAGAAGCATCAAATCTCAAATTTTGAATTTTAAACTTTGGATTTTGAATCGCCGAAGACATTTCTGACATTTTGACACTTTGCGATATATAACTTATTGCTGTCCTCCAGCATTCCCTTATAGCCCTATCACTGCCCGGCAGCGGAATATATTTAAAATGAGCAACTCTTTCGAATCCTTTTAAATCACAAATAAGAAATTCTCCACCCCAGAGATTTCCATCTGTCCCATATCCAGTGCCATCAAATGCAACCCCTATGACCTTATCCTTCAAGCCCTTTTCAGCCATAACAGATGCTATATGTGCATAATGGTGCTGAATGCCATAAAAAACAGGCAATAGGTGACGGGTGATGGGTGACGAGTATTGAAAATTTAAGACTTGGGATTTGTGATTTGTTTGAGATTTGAAATTTGAGATTTGAGATTGCAACAATGCCCATTGTGTGGATAAATAATTAGGATGCAGGTCATAGGCAATAGCAACAGGATTTGCTCTGTAAACCTGTTTAAGATTATCAAGGGTTTCTTCGAAAAATTTTAAAGTCTCAAGGTTTTCCATATCTCCAATATGCTGGCTTACAATGGCATAACTGCCTCTTGTGATAGTAAATGTGTTTTTAATATCAGCACCACAGCCTAAAACATCAGGTCCGTCATCATTTAGCTTAATCGGCTCCGGAGTATAACCTCTGGCACGGCGGATAAAAGATATTTTGTGCCTACCGCCTATCACCTTGACAACAGAGTCATCCACCCTCATAAAAATATCCCTATTGTGCATGACAAAGGCATCTGCAATGTCTGAAAGTTTTGATATTGCCTCATCATTGCTTATGACTACGGGCTCTTCAGATAAATTACCGCTTGTCATGACAAGGGCATCAAAATGAGCAGTAAACAGTGAACGGTGAACAGTGAATTGATTGGGAGGATAATAAAACAAAAGATAATGTAAAGGTGTATAAGGAAGCATAAAGCCGAGATATTTGTTATTTGGAGCAATCTCCTCAGGAAGCCTCTTACCTATTCTGTATCTACCTATTGCCTCTTGTCCATTGCCTCTTTTTTTGAGCAACACTATTGGTCTGCGTCTATCTGTAAGTAATTTTTCTTCTATGTCAGAAATCTCACAGAATTGCCTGATGGCTTCTATGTCAGGAGACATAAGAGCAAATGGCTTATTGCTACGTCTTTTTTTTCCCCTCAATCTCTTAACAGCATCTTCATTTTCAGCATCACAACAGAGATGAAAACCTCCAAGTCCTTTGATAGCAACAATTCCACCATGTTTTAATAATTCTATTGCTGCTTCTATCGGATTTTCTTTTTTATTGACTGTGAACTGTGAACTGTGAGGCGTAAATTCTAATTTTGGCCCGCACTCATGACATGCATTGGGTTGGGCATGAAATCTGCGGCTGCGTGGGTCATTATATTCAGAGAGGCATTCATGACACATATTAAACACTGACATCGTTGTATTTGGTCTATCATATGGAACCCGTTGTGTTATAGAATATCGAGGCCCGCAGTTTGTGCAATTTATAAATGGATAAAGATAGCGCCTGTCAGAAGGATCGAGTAGTTCTTTCAGACAGTCATTACAGATAGAAACATCAGGAGAGATAAGCGTGAATCTCCCTGTATCAATACTCTCGACAATTATGAAATCATCATAGCCATTAAAAGGCAGTTTTTCTGTTTCGATGCTTTCTATTTTTGCAATCGGAGGGCACTTATCCCGGATGAATATGATAAATTCATTAAGAGACTCTCCCTCGACATCTATGATGACGCCATCAGATGTATTTTTTACATAACCCTTGAGATTAAGACTTTTTGCAAGATTATAAATAAAGGGCCTGAAACCCACGCCCTGAACAATACCTTTAATTGATATGAGTATGCGATTCATTTCTTTAAAGACAGGCTAATCCCTCAACCTGTCTTTTTATGTAACCTTTTTAACAAATATCTCCTTTGCGAGTTCAGGGTCTATAGCAATCGTAGTCTCATCTACTTGAAGCACAATCGACGGCCTCTTCTGTATTAACTTTATTATCGTTCCCGGAATAATACCGATAGAGCTTAACCGTCCTATCCTCGCCACCTCTGACGGTGTAATGAACAATATTTTCCCGTTTTGTCCTACTTCGAAATCAGCAAGCCTTACAACAACAGGCTGTACATCAATTCTGTATTTCTTACAGCAATCTCCTCTCGGAATTGGCTTTCCATGCGGGCATGTAGTAGGATGTCCAAGAAATGTGCATACACTATCTGTAAGCTCTTCGCTGAGTATATGTTCCATTTTGCAAGCATCTTCATGAACAACATCTCCTGAAAGATCAAAAACATCAATAAAAAGTCTCTCTGCCAGTCTGTGCCTTCTTATAAGACCCTTTGCTAACTCATTGCCTTTGTCAGTAAGCCTTATATTATCGCCGTTAACAGTAACAAGCCCTTCATCTATCAGAAACTGGGTTAGGGTATCAACATCAGTGTCATCTGAACTCAATTTAAATCTATTTATGATAGAGACCCCTTCTTCACTCAATTCCCACAAAAGCTCCAGTGCTTCATCAATCCTTTCTTTTTCCATTATATCTCCATGACAAAATATAGTTCGAATAGTTCAACTCTGTTCAAGCGGTAACACTAAATCCATAACCTTTTGAAAACTTTTTCTGTGTATAGGACATGGTCCGTACTTATTTATTTTATCAAGATGTGCCTTTGTTGCATAGCCCTTATGTTTATCAAACCCGTATTGCGGATAGATTGAATGATAGCTTTTCATAATTCCATCTCTTACTACCTTAGCAATAATTGATGCTGCAGCAATAGAGGCACTTTTTGCATCACCCTTTATAATAGACATCTGTTTTACATCCATGGACGGAATGGTAAGGGCATCTATCAGGATTATATCAGGTCTGATAGACATATTATTTGTTAAATCTACCAGTGCAGCATACATTGCTTGCCTTGTTGCTCTTAATATATTAATCCTGTCAATTACATTAGCATCAACTATGCCGATGCCTATGCACAAGGCATTGAGAAGTATCTCATAAAAGAGTATTTCCCTTTCTTTTTCAGGTATCTTCTTTGAGTCCCTTATCCCTTCTATTCTGACGCCACAAGGTAAGATTACAGCAGCCGCTACAACCGGACCAGCCACAGGTCCCCTGCCAGCCTCATCTATCCCAGCGATTATACCAAATCCATTCTTCCTAATGGATTCGTCGTATTCATAGGGGTCTATGCTTGTTAGTTCATTGTTCATTGTTCATAGTTTTAAGTATTTCTACAATAAAAAACAAGTTTTACCATGAACTATGAACAATAACCTATGAACTAAGTACTGTTTCTCTTGCCTTTTCTTTAACCTTTGCCTCTTTACCCTTTTTGCCTCTTAGATAATAAAGTTTTGCCCTTCTTACAGCACCTTGTTTTATTACCTCTATCTTGTCAATAGATGGCGAATGCACAGGGAATATTCTCTCAACGCCCACACCAAAGGAAATCTTTCTCACAGTAAATGTTTCTTTTATACCACTTCCTCTGCGGGAAATGACAATACCTTCAAAAGGCTGGAGCCTCTCCTTATCTCCTTCTATGACCTTTACATATATCCTGACAGTATCTCCTACATTAAAATCAGGTATCTCCCTCTTATAACCCTCTTCTACTACTTGTATTGCATTCATAATCCTTCCTCCTTTAATATTTCTATATCTTCATCAGTAAGTTTTGCATTCTTAAGAATCTCTGGTCTTCTCTCTAAAGTCCTCCTTATTGCTTGCCTTCTCCTCCATTTATATATTTCCCTGTGATTACCAGAAAGCAAAACATCTGGAACCTTTATTCCCATAAATTCAGGAGGTCTTGTATAGTGGGGATAATCCAGAAGTCCCCATGTAAAAGACTCTTCCTTTATAGATTCTTCATCTCCAAGCACACCCGGTATCAATCGTGCAATGCTATCTATTATAACCAAAGCAGCAAGTTCTCCGCCAGTCATTACATAATCTCCGATGGAAATTTCTTCGTCGACTATAGACTCCCTCACCCTCTCATCTATACCCTCATATCTGCCACAGATAAAAAGAACTCTCCTCTTTTCTTTTAACATCTCTTCTGCCATTGCCTGATTATAAATCTTGCCCTGTGGGCTTAACATTACAATCTGCCTTTCAAGACCATCTGCCTTTATTGCATGAACCGCATTGTATATGGGTTCTATCTTCATGACCATACCGGGACCACCGCCATATGGATAATCATCAACAGTCTTGTGCCTGTCTGTTGTAAAATCCCTGAGATTATATACCTTTACATCAAGCAATTTCTTTTGCAATGCCTTTTTAAGAATGCTCTCACCAAGATAGGCATGAAATATCCCTGGAAAGATTGTAATTATGTCAAAACCGATATTCATAATTAACCAAACCCATTCATTCCTCTACAACTTCCATAAGCTTCACTATCATCTTTCTTGCCTCTAAATCTATCTCTCGAATAACATCTTTTATTGCCGGAATAAGATATTCTCTATCATCATTATTAACAATATATACATCATTACTTCCTGTAGCGAATATAGAAGTTATCTTTCCAAGATAATTGCCGTCAACTGTATAAACACTCAATCCAACTATCTGATAGTGATAATAAACCCCTTCAGGTAATTTTGGGCTCTCTGATTCTTTAATCTTTATCAATGCACCACGGTACCTCCGCACATCCTCTGGGGTATTACACTCCTCAATACTAATGAGGATATTATTTCTATAGGGTTTTACAGACTTTAATTTCTTATGCTCGATTATATCCTGAATCTGAACAAACACATCTTTTAGCTTCAAAAACCTTTCAGGGTCAAAGGTCAATGGCTGCACTATCATCTCTCCCTTTAATCCCCACTCCCTCATTACCCGTCCAATTACAACAATAGATTCGCCTTCCTTGCTCATATCAACTGCTCCACCAATTCACCCGTTCTTCGATAATTACCTAACATCAGAAAAACAAAGGGCGTTCCCAGAAAAACGCCCTTTCGAAAATTTTTATTTTGATGCTTTTATTCTAATATCTCAAGCACACAACGTTTACCAACCTTTGTACCAGCAGCGCCAAGTATGGTTCTCATTGCACGAGCAGTCTTTCCTTGCTTGCCAATAACCTTTCCGAGGTCGCCCTGAGATACCCTGAGTTCATAGACCGTTGTCTTCTCACCTTCAACCTCAGTAACCTTCACCTCATCAGGCCTATCAACAAGTGACTTGGCCATCGTCTCAATCAATGTCTTCATCTCTCCACCTCCATAGGTTTTAGAATTTTGAATCGTGGTTTAGAAGCTATTGTGCCGCAGCCTTTTGCATAAGTTTCTTGACAGTATCCGTAGGCTGTGCACCGTGCTCAATCCAGTACTTTGCCCTTTCTGAATCAATCTTTATCTCAGACGGTTCCTTTTTAGGGTCATATGTCCCTATAACCTCTATAAATGGGCCATCCCGCCGCGCCCGTGAGTCAGCCACTATAATCCTGTAAAATGGCTTTTTATGAGCACCCATCCGTGTCAATCTAATCTTAACCAAGTAATCACCTCCTGAATAATCTTATAAAATCTTAACAAAGATGTTATCACAACAGCCTGTGTAATAAGCATACCTACCACACCTTTAATTATCTAATTATTTCAACCTTTGTCTTTGCAATAGTGATTTCAAGCTCTATTTTTAGTTTTTCAATTCTTAAGCTGTTAATTTTAATACATTTACTGCCAATAATGCAATCTCAAAAACCAAATTTTGGCAGCTTAAACCCCTTCTTGCCCATTCCGCCTTTGAACATTTTCATCATCTTCTTCATTTCAAGATATTGTTTTATGAGTCTGTTCACATCAGTTACTGTTGTGCCACTTCCCATAGCAATCCTTTTTCTTCTGCTGCCGTTTATTATATTGTGATTATTTCTTTCAGCCTTTGTCATTGAATTTATAATAGCCTCTATCTTCACAAACTCCTTCTCTTCAACCTTTATATCTTTTACTGCCTTACCCATACCAGGTATCATGCTAATAAGATTTTCGAGCGGTCCCATACTCCTGAGTTTTTTTAACTGATCCCTCAGATCCTCAAAAGTAAAACTCTCCTCCATTATCCTCTTATGGAGTTTTTCTGCCTCTTTTTGATCAAATGACTTCTGCGCTTGCTCAATCAATGAGAGGACATCACCCATACCAAGTATCCTGTTAGCAATCCTATCAGGATAGAAGGGCTCTATCATATCTATTTTTTCGCCTGTGCCTATGAACTTTATTGGCCTACCTGTAACATTCCTTATTGAAAGTGCAGCACCTCCCCTTGCATCACCATCCATCTTTGTGAGGATAATGCCGTCTATACCTATTTGCTCATTAAAGCTCTTTGCCATGTTAACCGCATCCTGTCCTGTCATGGCATCTGCAACAAGCAGAACTTCCTTTGGATTTACCTTTGTCTTTATAGAAAGGAGTTCATTCATCAATTCTTCATCAATATGCAGTCTTCCAGCAGTATCAATAATTACTATATCTCTACCTTCGAGTCTTGCTTGTCTTACTGCACTTTCACAGAGTACCACAGGGTCTTGTATTTCTTTTGAATAAAAAACAGGAATATCTATTTGTTTACCAAGTGTTATGAGTTGGTCAATTGCAGCAGGCCTCTTAAGGTCTACTGCCACAAGCATCGGCCTTCTTCCCTCTTTTTTGAAAAACCTGGCAAGTTTCGAAGATGTAGTAGTTTTGCCTGACCCCTGCAGTCCAACCATCATTATGATCGTAGGTGGATTTGGCGAAAGCTGTATCCTTTGATTTGTAGCACCAAGGAGTTCACACAATTCATCGTGAACTATCTTTATAACCTGTTGCCCGGGGGAGAGGCTTTCGAGGACTTCCTTACCCACAGCTCTTTCTCTGACATTTTGAATAAAGTCCTTTACAACTTTAAAATTAACATCTGCCTCAAGTAGTGCAAGCCTTACTTCCTTAAGCGCAACATCAACATCTTCTTCTTTAAGAAGCCCTCTTCCCTTTAATTTCTTAAATATAGAATCCAGTTTATCACTTAAACTCTCAAACATAAAAATATTTATCCAAGAAGTGCATCTATTTTTGCCTTAAGTTGAGGCTTTGGCACTGCACCAACAATCTGATCAACCTTTTGCCCATCTTTAAAGAACATAATAGTCGGTATTCCCATTATCTTATATTTGCTTGCAATATCAGGATTTTCATCAGTATTTAATTTTCCGACTTTTACCTTACCCGCATATTCCTTTGCAAGTTCTTCAACTGTCGGTGCAATCATTCTGCATGGGCCACACCATACTGCCCAGAAATCAACCATAACCAGTCCGTTTGCCTGTAAAACCTCTTTGTCCCATGAAGCTGTAGTAAGTTCAACAATACCTTCTGCCATAGATTCCTCCTTTTTTGTCAGGTTTAGAAAACTTAAAAATTATAGTTTCTATGTAAATGTTTTGTCAATTTACTATAACCGTACTCATGGATAGCAGGTATGTATGCGATCAAAAACAATTTAGTGCGATAGAATGAGAGCGATACTTTAGAGCAATGGTTTTTATAATGAATAAATTTTTCCATAATTTGACTACTGCTCTGCTGGTCTATCATTTAAGTGGTTAAAAACAGCATTGTGACTACATACATAGTTACATTTCCGCTACTTAATAACGCCCAGCAGCTTGGCTAACAAATCAATAGCCCTTGGACTGACGAGGATTATGACAAAGATAAGCATGATAAAATACAGCTTTAACTTCCTTTCAAGGTCAATTTTTATGGCTTCTATCTTTCCTTCAAGCCGTGCAATATCCGCTTTACTGGCAAGCTCTCTGCTTAGTTCTTCTTTGACCTCTGTCTTCTTTTGCAGGATAATGGCATTGACAGCATCTTCCAGTTCTTTAACAACTTCTTTAGCCTCATCCCTGCCTAATTTGTCTTCTAAAATCTCATATATCTTTACAGGTATTGTTGCAGCCATGCTAAACTCTAACATAGAAAGTTTGAGTTTTCAAGGGCATTTTCAGCAGAAGGGGAACGGACAGGTTGAAAAAAATCACAATTATGAATATTATTAAACAATGCCATTAAACAAATATAGAGTGCTTATTGTTGATGATGAACCCATGACAAGAGACCTCATATCTTCTATACTCTCCACAAAAGGTCATGTCTGCACTACAGCCCCTGATGGTGTCGAGGCGCTTGATAAAGCCCGTGTAGAAAAATTCGATGCCGTCATTACTGATATTGTCATGCCGGGCATGGATGGCATTGCCCTTACCAGAGAATTAAAAAAACTCAATCCCTTCCTTCCAATAATGGTCATAACAGGATTCACTGATGAACATTATTATGAAGAGTCCATAAATGCTGGTGCCACTGATTTCATAAATAAGCCTTTTTCGATTGCAGAACTCCTTGCCCGATTTCAACGAATGATGCGCGAGCATGAAACAATCTATGAGATAAAAAAGCGAGAAATAGAGATAGAAAAGATAGGCGCTGAAATGATAGCAGGCATTCAGCATGACTCAACAGCAAAAATCGAGACTCTCAAAAAAGAGATAGAGGAACTAAAAAAGAGTTTGAAAGACACATAAAACCATTATTTGATGATGTCAAGAAGTTTAGTTATTAAATCAATAGCCTTTGGACTAACAAGGATTATGACAGATGTAATGTCAAAGGTATCATAAAAAAGCAAACAGTGGGAGGGATTCTATGCAAAAAGACAAGCCTTCTATACTCGTTATCGATGATGAGCCTGTAATAGCCAGTCTGATAAACGATTTTTTGAGACCGAGGGGATATACTGTTTATACAGCCTATGACGGCATTGCTGGCATAGAAGTCTTTAAAGAAAAAAATCCTGATATAGTGATACTCGATATATTAATGCCAAAGATGATAGGGACAAAAGTAAAGGATGAGATAAAGGCAATCAATCCTAATTGCAAGATAATCATAACATCAGGCCATGCAGAGCCGTCAGAATACATTAAAGAAGGTGATGTATTTCTTAAAAAACCTTTCAATATTCAAGAACTTTCAGATGTGATAAAATTAGCAGAAGAGGGGCTAAAGAAATGAATAATACCCCCCCCCAAAAAAAAATATTGTAAATCAAATAGTTATACTTGCAAGGAAAATATTTACAAAGGAATCACTGGATATGAAGTTTAATATTACCTGCAAAATCAACCTCCTTACCATCATAGGCATTGTCTTTACAAGCATAACACTAAATATCATATTCAAACATCATTATATAATTGATGAGATGGAACATGCAGAAGAGCAAGTCATGGCAATATCAAGGCTCGAAACTGCCCATTTCAAGCACCACATCGAAAAATCAGAGTTTGAGATAATGCATGAGCATATAAAAGAATACCTCTTGAAGATAAAAAACATATCAGACATCCGCGTGTATGACATAGATGGATACTTGCTGGCTAATAAAGATGGAATTAAAAAAGGAAAGACATCAGATGAAAAGCTCCTCTATGCCATAAAAACAAGGTCTATGATACACCGATGGGACGGCTATAGATTCATACATATTGAACCTATATTTAAAAAATCAACACCTCCTCATATACATTATCACTCAGAAACAGAGCAGAAAACTAAAAATGGAGATCATGTAATAGGCTTTCTTTATATAGAATACAATGCAGACTATTTACCAAAATACCTTATAAAAAGGAGAAACTATTTTATTATCACAACAGCGATCATATCGCTGATATTCATTGCTGTAAGTATTATACTTTCAAGAAGACTTACAAAGCCATTAATCCAGATTTCTGATGCCTCAAAAAAGGTTGCAGAAGGCGACCTTTCTATATCATTACCCGTGAAATCAAAAGACGAGCTTGGCATACTTGCATTAAATTTCAATAGCATGATCGAAAGCCTTAAATCAGCAAGAGCAGAAATAGAAAACTACACAAAAAATCTCGAACATATCATAAACATCAGAACAGAAAGATTGAATAATGCCATCAAAGAACTACAGCATGAAAAAGACTTTATAGAAAAGCTCTTCTCAACTATCGGGGCAACAATAGCAGTGCTCGACAGAGATGGGAAATTCGTAAAGATAAACAAGGCATGGGAAGACCTGAGAGGATATAAAGAAGATGAGATAAGGGGAAGATATGTATGGGACATCATGCCTCCTGATTCTGTACATATTGCAAAGACAATGTTTGAGGAGATGCTTGTTTATAAAGCACCAACAACCTTCAAGATAAAGGTATTAACAAAGGATGGGAAAGAGAGAATTATCATGACAAACAATGCAGTGTTCACAGATGAAAACGGTGAGGTAACATACATTATTGCATCAGGGATTGATATTACAGAAAAAGAGTCACTCGAGAAATATCTTATGGAATCACAAAAGCTTCAGTCAATAGCCACTCTTGTGACAGGACTTTCGCATAACTTCAACAATATCCTTGTAGGTGTTGTAGGATATGCCGGGATACTGAGAGCACAAATCTCATTAATAGAACATCCAAAAAAGACAGATATCATGAGATACATAGAGATTATTGAAAATTCTGCAAATAGGGCATCAGAGCTAATAAAACATCTGATGATGTTTTCAAAAAAACAGGAATACCAGATGACTGAATTGAATATAAACAACATTATTGATGATACATATCAGATAATATCAGCCACATTCCCAAAATCAATCTCTATACAGACTGATCTGCAAAAAGATATATGGCTCATCAAAGCTGATAAAACCCAGATTCAGCAAGCACTTCTTAATATGTGCATAAATGCAAAAGATGCTATGCCAGAAGGAGGCATCCTGAAGATAGAAACATTCAATATGGATGTCACAAGGCCTGAACATGCCATGCAGTATCCCGGCAGATATGTTGTAATCAAGATAAGTGACACAGGCCATGGTATGGATGAGGAGACAAAACACAGGATATTTGAACCATTTTTCACAAGCCGTAGTCTGCTTACGCACACAGGTCTTGGGCTTTCTACAGCATATAATATCATTAAAAATCATAACGGTTATATCACAGTTGATAGCATCAAAGGCAAGGGAAGCACATTTACGATATTCTTGCCTGTAAAATAAAATATTACATGATTAGGATAGTTACACAGATACTTATGGGGCTGATACTGATGTTTGGTGTGATCACCCTCACACCAAAGATGCTATTTCATTTCAGAAATAAAAACATATCAAGGGCACTGTATTTTCTGCTCATCTGGCTTATATCTCTATCATTCTCAATAGCAGCATTCTATTATGCATACATTGAATTTATAAGTTAGCCTTGTTGTTGCTGTTGTCTATATAAAATCATGTACTCTTTCTCAAGGTCTTCATACTGCTTTTGCATTTCGTCAAATACCTTTGTCTTTTCCTGTAGTTTATCTTCAAACTCCTTTAGCCTTGCTACCAGTTCCTCTTTTTCGCGCATTAGCTCCTCTAATCTTTCACTATACTGACCTTCATCTACTATCTCGCTCTTTTCTACAGTCTCCCATATCTGCTTTAACTCGTTTTCCCATCTCGCAAATTTCTCAGCAAGTGTCTCGTTCTCTTTTGCAAGTATTTCTATATATGAACTCAATTCCTTGTTATTATTTTCAAACACCTCCATGGCATCTGCAACACTTTTGTTTTCAGGTGGGTCTCCAAATAATTTTATAAACCTGTCCCTTAATTCCTGATACCCACTTTGCACAGAAGACAACTTTCTCTGCGCACCTTCAAGTATGTCCTTATAACACATCAGGTCAACAATCTTGTCTTTCTGGAAATTCACTATTTTCTGAAGTTTATTTATCTTGCCAATCAGAGAGCCTTCATCTACAGTCTCATCCACAGACTGCGGCATTTCAAATGCCTCTGACACAGCAGGCTTCTCCTCGGGCATCTCCATGTGTTTTTCTTCTGCGGGTGGTGTTTCTACTTGAGCAACTTCATCTGCTACTTTTGTCTCTTGCTGATATACAGCCTCTTGCTCACGACTCTTTATTTCTGATAATTCCTTAAGCACTTTCTGATAAAGACTTTTATGCCTCCTGTTTCTTACAAACAGAAATACTGTCATTATCAACAGTATCAGTGATATTTCACCAAGAAGCAAAAGATGTAAGGCATCAATAGTTATTTTCATTGGCATTTAGGGTAGTTTGACCAATGTAGCTACAATCACTATCGAAGTAGCCATCATTGCACCAAGTTTTATTATTAATCTGCATTCGAGATCCTTTAATTCTCTCTGGAGGTCTCCCTTAGTTACAAGATGATCTGTAACAATCTCAGCAAGAGCCTCTGCTTGTATTTCAGCTTGTCTTTCTGAAAAACCAGCTTCTCTCAATTTCTTAGCATGTGCAAGGGTATCAAATATTGCTGTAGCCAACTCATTTCCTCGCTTTAAGTTTGCTTTTTCTTCGGGATACCACCTTATTTATAAGATATATTATACCACCTGCAAGCAATACTACCAAATTTATTATGCCAAATTTGATAAGCACAGAGTTCCAGTCACCCTTTTCTATTCCTTTTTTCCTGGATTGTTCTGGATGAGTAGCTTTATCAGCCTTAGGCTGAGAAGGCTCAATTACCTTGAACTGTAAAACCTTTTCTCTCTTGAATGTCTTACTCTCTGCTATTATATTCACAGAATACTCGCCTGTTATATTGACTATAAACTCACTGATATATTTCCCATTACTCTTTGCGAAATCTATTTTTGTGGTCTGACCATCAGGAGACATTACATTACCAGAGAAAGATATATGCTCAAGCACATCCTTTTCACCGATAATGCCACCATCTCTTTCAAGCCATGCATCAATAGTAACCCTGTCACCTTTATTCACAAAGCCTTTATCAAATGAAGTTTTAAGGCTCAGATTTGTTATAACAAATACCTTATTGCCCTCTTTTGTGCTCAGCTTTACCTTCCAACTACCTGCGAGAGGCTCTTTAATAGTAATCATATCAAATGTCTTTGTCTCATACCACTGGATATTTTTCCCATATTTAGATGCTTTGTGTTTCCTTTTTGACGGATCTATAAGTGTAGTGGAGGTGCCAGGCTGTTTGGTGATTAAAAGTATTGCCTCATTTATATCCTTATCTATAGTAAAGGTATCGCCTTCAAGTGGTATTGAGTCAGGGGACTTTATCTTCTCAAATACTGATGCGAATATAATATGGAGGTCTTTATCTGCCTTTGCAAGCCTAAAAAAACCACCCGTTGCCTTTGCCATATCTTCAAGGAGCTTTATATCAGACAGTTCTGTAAATGCTATGGAATAAAGCTTTATGCCTGACTTAGCAATCTCAGGTAAGAGACCTGATAATTCCTTAAAAGCCGCCTCATCCTTTTCCTTTGAGCCGAGTGCAAGCTTTCCATCAGACATTAGAATAAGAATCTTGTTTTTTCTGTTTGATGCCTTAAGTTCTTCAAATCCCCTCTTTACAGCATCAGTAATGTTTGTGGAAAATTCTTTTGATGTTATTTTGTTGATAGCACTTAAAAAAACTGCACTATTTTTTCTTGTATTTTCTGTAAGAGGAGCCAGCACCTTTGCAGAGTCTCCAAAACCTATGATACCTATGCGATCTTTTTCTCCCAAGAGAGAGATGAAAAGCCTTGCTGCTGGTTTTCTGTAACTCTGTGGGTCTGTCTTTTTCATACTCCCTGAGCAGTCCATCAGAATTATTATGTCATACCCTTCATTACTGTCACTGTTTTTTATCTGATGAGATAGCTGTCCAGAGGCATTATCAACAGCAAATACAGTAGCCAGCGAACTGCATACTGATATAAGAAAGACAATAACAACTAATATGATTATTCGTTTCATGTCATTATCTTATCGGAATTTTTACATAGAACTATAATCCAATTTGAACAATTTTGCAAGCACACGGCGTTCTACCCATTAGCCATTAGCTAATCTGGCGGAGGGGGAGGGATTCGAACCCTCGGTGGAGTTGCCCCCACAACGATTTTCGAGACCGTCCCATTCAACCACTCTGGCACCCCTCCAAAAACATCAACTCCGATAAAAAAGTAATCGAGTATTAGTTTTTTTATCTGCGTTCTTTGAAAAATTTTTTCAAAAGTTCTGCGCATTCATCTTCAAGCACCCCTGAAACAACCTCAACCTGATGGTTAAGCCTTTTGTCTGAAAGTAGTTGATAGAGACTCTTGACTGCACCCGCCTTTGTATCTTCACATCCATATACAACCTTTCCTAATCGGGCATTTATCATAGCCCCGGCACACATTATGCAAGGCTCCTTTGTCACATAGAGAGTTGCACCCGTCAGTCTCCAGTTCTTAATCTTTTGCGCAGCCTCCTTTAACACTATCACCTCTGCATGTGCTATTGGGTCAAAGGTTGTTTCCCTCATGTTGTGGGCACATGCAATTATCTCATCTTCTATGACAAGGACGGCACCGACAGGGACTTCATCTTCATTAAACGCCTTTTCTGCCTCTTTAATGGCAAGCCTCATGTATAGCTCATGATTCATTCTACTTCAAGTTCCGATAACTCCAATCCATTACCTGATTTTATTATAACCGCATCACTCCCACAACATGGACACTGAAATACAAAATCCCTTTCAACACTGAACTCACCATTGCAACTCTTACACCATCCTGTTGTTGGTATCTCTTCTACTATCAAAGATGCCCCACTTGCAATGCTTCCTATTTTCAATGCATCAAAGACAAAAATTAGGGCCTCAACTGATATTGTCGAGGCCCTTCCAATCTTTACTTTTATGCTCTTTATTCTGCCAAAGCCCTCATCCCTACATTTCTGTATAGATGTTTCAAGAAGGCTTTCAGCAATATATACCTCATGCATATACTCAGGATACAGTGTAATAGCAGTAGTGGCAGGTCCAGAACCTACTCCTGCTGTCCACCAATTACTTGTGTATCTCCTTTTCGTATGCCTCTTTACCAGCCTCAAATGCTGCTACTATAGCAGACTTCTTTTCTTCAAAGACTTCTTTCCCTTTGCCTACAGTAGATGTAACCTTTTCTTTTGCATGTTCTACATAATCAGATGCCTTTTCTTTAACCTCCTCTGTAAGTTCCCGTATCTTTCTCCTTGTCTCCACACCGGATTGCGGTGCAAGAAGCAGCGCCAGTCCAGCGCCTACCATGCCCCCAAGAAGAAATGACAGTAATACAGACCCTGCGCTAAAACCACCTTCTTCGTGTCTCATGTTGTCCTCCTTTCACTATGAATTTCTTACTTTGCCTCTGGCTGTTTCTCTTCATAATGGCAGAGTATAAGTAATGCTCCGCCAACCATTATAATAGCCCCTATAACTATAATTAATAAATTAATATCGCCTCCATATTTTATCATCCTCTTGTTGCTTTTAACGATAACGCAACAAACCAAAAAGCCATGCCTATTAAAAATACAATCGTAGCACCTATTGATGCCCTTTTTTCTTTTAGCAATGCTATCACTGAACCAATATCCTATTGCCAGATCCTTTATGCTTTTCTGATATGAAATCTCTCATACTACCACTAACTTCTAAGATTTTTTATTAAAACCTCAAGTGCTGTTTTAATGGCAGCCCTCAGTCCCAGCACCCTCAGCGATACCCCTTCTCTTACATCATGCACAACATTGCTTATTGCCCTAATATTATTAACAATTTCATACAGTGCAGATGAAAAATTCCTTGCATTCTCTGTAACTGTGCCAACATCATCGCTCACTTTTTTTAGGCTTTTCAATGTCTGCTCTGTCTCTTCCATTACAGGGTTAATCTTTTCTTCTGTATTTTTTAGAAACTCCCTAAATGCCTGTGCTGCCCTTCTTATCTCTAAAGAGGCATAGATAAGAAAAACAATTGCAGCAATAAACCCGAACGCCATTATAAAAAATCCTACACTCAGAATTATTATCCATGACTGACTATTCATCTTTACTCCTTTCTAATGAAAGTATATCATATTTATTCCTGATTTAATATATCTACAAAGTGCTTTACAAGTATAGGATCAAATTTGGTTTCTGCATCTTTTTTCAACTCCTTAATAGCAGCCTCCTTTTTCATAGCACTTCTATAAAGATTTATCAGCCTGTATGATATCCATAACCTCAACAATTATATCTACAAGGTCGCTCTCAGACAATGAAAGGACATTCCACCCTTCCTCATCGAGCATCGGAACAAATGGGTCATTACAGTAAGAGACACCAATACCTTTTACAATAATATCAGAAAAATGGACAATAGCTGTTTCTTTCTTATGTCCATTGCATGAGCCCGGTTTATGATGATATGCAATGATGTCTTTTATTATAGCGGGGAGATTCCATGTCTCTGCAAGCCATAATCCAACGTCATCATGCGTAATATTAATAACCTCTCTTTCTGCATCCAGTATAGTTATGCCCTTACTGCTGACAACTGCCTCTATCTCTTTTGACTCTTCAGGCAGTTGTCTTTTTATCAAGACCTTTCCTATATCATGAAGCAGCGCACCTGTCATTATTTCCTCGATAGTTATGAGGTTAAATCTTTTTGCTAAAAAACCCGCAACAATAGAACAGCAGTACGAGTGATCCCATAATCCTGGAAGATTCTTGTCCGCTACATCAAAAAGCGATGTGCTTAATATTATGCCCCTAATAAGGTTCGAACCAAGCAATATTACAGCCCTCCTGATAGTTGCCACATCACTGTAAAGACCGTAAAACGAAGAATTTACCAGTTTCAATACCTTGCTGGATAATACCTGGTCTTTTTCGATATGTCTGCTCACCTCATCTACAGAGTAGTTTATATCTTCCATTATTTTCAGTATCATACTGTGAATTGCTGGAATAGTTGGAAGGTCTTTTATGTTAAAAAGTCTATTGTTAATTGATAACTGTGTATTTGCCTGCATACCAACTGTATTCAAAATAAAAGTTCCTTTATAATATCTTTCATTTTAAGTATCACGGGATGAGATCCCGCTGTGCTGAACCGCCTATCTATCTCCTTAAAATAATCATCAGACATGCATATCTCTCTTTTTACAGGACACCCCTCTACAACTATCTTCTTTATATCTCTGTTATTCAATATGATAATATGTCTTTCAGTGAGTTCAACTCCCTTAAGAAACAAGATGTTGCCGTCCTTATCTTTTACTGTTGCAGCAAGTACCATAGAGGGCTTTACTTCATCTATATTCAATTTCTGCATATAAGACTCCTTTTACAGAGGAATAATTATAAATTTTACCATTTATTAACAAAAAAGCAATAAAAAATAATACGGACCGGAAGCATATCAAGAAAAGTAGGTGCATATATTCATTTGCTCATACGTGTTATCTTATAGACATGGAATATTCTCTGGATTGCGGTAGCATGACTGAAAAAAAATAAAGCAATAATCACTGGGAACAACCATCCTGTTATACAGCCAAATGCTAAGAGTACCACCCTTTCAGGCCTTTCCATAAGCCCTACGGTGCATGCAATACCAATGCCTTCTGCCCTTGCCCTGACATAGCTTATAAGCAATGCCCCCACAAGGCTGCCGGCTGTAAATATCACACCTGCAAGATTGCCAATGTTAAAAAAATACCATGCAATTGCAATAAAAACAAATGAATCTGAGTATCTATCAAGGGTTGAATCCAATAGTGCACCAAATTTTGTACTCTTTCCATTTGTGCGAGCAACAATACCATCGAGCATATCAAAAAAACCACCCAAAAGCACTAAAAATCCACCTGCCAGAAGATTAAATGGTATGCTGACAGCAGCAACTGCTGTAATCAGAAAACCGAGTATAGTGAGGATATTTGGACTTATAGCTATCTTCTTTGCTATAGGTGCAAGTGGTTTGTCAAGAAAATGGCCGAGTTTATGACTTATCACTATTATCTATCCTGAGCATAAGAGGGACTTTACCCCCTTTATGAAATCCCCCTGATTAGTTAATTTGTTTAAAGCCTTGTATCTTTAATTTTAAACTTATTATCTATCTCTTTTGCCAGATATAAACTGCTCCACCATTTCTCTTGCATCTTCATCTGAAAACTGGGTTTTAGGATGCTTCATAAAATAAGCTGATGGAGAAATAAGAAGTCCTCCTATACCTCTGTCCTTCGCAATCTTACAGCATCGAATGGCATCTATTACAACTCCAGCGCTATTAGGAGAGTCCTCAACAGATAATCTCATTTCCAGATGCATGGGAATACCGCCAAATCCCTGACCTTCTATTCTTAGAAAACATACCTTGTTATCATTCATCCATGGCACATAATCTGATGGTCCGATATGTATATCATCTGCAGTCAAATTATGGGCAACTTGGGATTTCACTGCTTCTGTCTTGGATATTTTTTTAGATTTGAGTCTATTGTGATTAAGCATGTTGAGAAAATCCGTATTACCACCGACATTCAACTGGTATGTATGATTTATCTTTACTCCCCTGTCCATAAATAGTTTTGTTAGCGCCCTGTGAATGATAGTTGCACCTATCTGAGATTTCACATCATCTCCGATTAGAGGTATTCCTCGTTCTTCGAATCGCTTTATCCACTCATCTTCTGATGCCACAAAAACAGGTATGCAGTTAATAAAAGCAACATTTGCCTCAAGGCAGGCATTGGCATAGTATTTTGTGGCAATTTCTGACCCTACAGGCAGATAGTTGATAAGCATATCAGCGCCACTTTCTTTTAAAACCTTTACAACATCACAGGGTTTTTCATCAGATACAATAAATCTTCTATCATCAGGATAATCATTCATATGAGGTGATATTCCATCATGAACCTCAGCCATCTGGACTATAACAGAGTTATCAGGAAGTGTTGGGAAAAATATTTTTGTGCAATTAGGCTTTGCAAAGATAGCTTCATTTAGTGGTTTATTTACCTTTCTTGCATCAACATCAAAGGCAGCTACCACTTTTATATCTCTCGGTAGGTATCCGCCCAAATCATAATGCATTAACCCGAGAGAGCTGTCAGGATGCGTTTCTGTCAATGTCCTGTAATATGCTATCCCCTGAATTAGAGAGCTTGCACAATTACCTATTCCAGCAATTGCAATCCTTATCTGATCCATAAATTACAATCTCCTCAATTATTTTATTTCTATATGTTTCGGTAAATCTTTAACATTTTTAGGAAGGATTATCTTAAGAATGCCATCATTAAGAACCGCTCTTATATTATCTTTATCCACATCAAAAGGCAGGTGGAATGACCTAAAAAATGCACCATAAGGCCTCTCTGCCTGATAATAACTCCTTCCTTCGCAACTAAATCTTCGTTCACCACTTATTCTTAAGATATTTCCTTCAACTATGATATTAATGTCAGACTCTGTGACTTCGGGCAATTCTGCCTTTACCACAAACTCTTCGGGTGTTTCATAAATATCGAGGGCAGGCATCCATGTTGATGAATCAGTTATCCCCCTATTTGTCTGAGAAGCCTCAAAGAGTTTGTTTATCCTTTCCCTCAGTGAAAACGGATCCCATTTTTCCATCTCTCTCTGTCTTACTCCTTACCAAACCTGTCAATCATAAACAGATTTTTATAAATTAACTCATGCCTTTATGTCAACATGCGAATGAAATTAAAAGATTTCTGCGGTCCTGCAATATATGCAATATGGGAATTTATGATATTGTTTACTTCTGAAATAAAGTATTCAGGAGCCCTTATCCTGTTTATATTAGACAGGCTCCATTTAAGGAGACTTTTATAAAACTTCAAGATGCCTTCTGCCATTATTATAGAGTCTTCCCTATTGTCAATACATCTTTTGCACATTATAGAACCATGAGATACATAGAAATGGCGGTTACCATTTCCATTTGCACCACATCTGCCGCATGCATCGAACTTTGGCAAATATCCTGTAATTTCAAGAAACCTTATCTTGTAATAGAGATAATACAGTTTATTGCTGCAATCAGATTCGAGTCTCATCAATGTATTGAGAAGCAGTTTAAATGCCTTGAAATTAGGCTCTTTTTCTGGAAGGAATCTAATACTCATCTCGAGCATCTCAGAAATAGACAGAAAGCATTTCAATTCATCTCTCAGGACATGAAATGCCTTTATGATATCAGACTGCGTTAATCGGGGAAGATTTGCATCTTCTTTACCCAAAAAGGAGATTTTAGAATATGTAAGCGGTTCAAGACTGCTTCCAAATCTGCTCTTTATCTTTCTTGGGCTTTTTGCAAATACACTTAACAATCCATAATCACGGGTAAGATATGTAACTATCAGGTCAGCCTCTCCAAATGGAAAACTCTTTAAAACAATTCCTTCAGTTCGTGTCAGCATTTACATAACATTCCCAAAGTCTTCTGGTTTAAGGTTTTTCAACCATTCTTCAAGTTCGTCAGCCATTTTTACCTCAAGGACACCTTCCTCTACGAATATAGGTGCCCCAACCCTAAGTGCTACCGCAACTGCATCAGAAGGTCTCGAGTCAATAGCTATTTCTTTTTTCCCGTCATGTGCATAAATAAGGGCATAGTATGTGTTATCCACTATCTCTGTGATAACTATTCTCGTAACCTTTACATTAAATCCATCAAATACATTTTTTATCAGGTCATGAGTAAGAGGTCTCGGCGTGAGCACTTTCCCAAGTGCAAGTGCAATAGCATCTGCCTCTGGCTTGCCTATCCATATTGGGAGAGTCTCTGTGCCGTCTATCTGATGCAAGAGAAGGATATACATTCCGCTTCTTGGATCAAACAATAAGCCCTCGACTTTCATCTGTATTAGCATTATCTATACCCCATTTCTTTCAAGATGCGATCACTATACCGCCAGTCCTTCTTTATCTTCACCCACAACTCAAGGAAAACTTTTGTCCCCAGCAGTTTTTCTATTTCCATCCTCGCATTCATCCCTATGGTTTTCAATCTTGCACCACCTTTACCTATTATAATACCCTTTTGCCCCTCTCTTTCAACATAAATATTTGCATGGATATAAATTGTGCCATCAACTCTTTCATCCCATTGTGTTATATCTACGGCAACAGAATACGGTATCTCATCCTCTGTCTCGGATATGATCTTTTCTCTGATTATCTCAGAGACCATGAAATTTTCGAGTTGGTCAGTCAGAATATCATCAGGATAATATTTAGGACCCTCTGGGAGATAATTTATAATGTTTTTAATTAAAATATCGATCCCGTCTCCTGTAAGCGCTGATACTGGAATTATTTCTTTAAATGGATAAAGTCTGCTGTATGCATCAATAATAGGAAGCACATGAGGTTTGCTGACTGTATCTATCTTGTTTATCAACAAAAATACAGGCTTTTTAATATCTTTTAAAATGTCAATTATAAATTTATCACCTCTACCGGGCTCTTCAGGCTCAACCATAAAAAGAATTATATCCACTTCACTCACAGACCCTCTTGCCTCTTTCACCATGATTTCTCCAAGTTTGTGCTTCGGTTTGTGAATACCGGGGGTATCTATAAAAACTATCTGGGCATCAGGCAATGTCTTTACACCGACTATTCTGTTTCTTGTGGTTTGTGGCTTGGGTGAGACAATAGCAACTTTTTCGCCTAATATATTGTTAAGCAAGGTTGATTTGCCTACATTCGGCCTACCTGTTAACGAGACATAACCGCTTTTGAATTTATTATCCATTATTCACCATAAATCGCTCAATTTAGGCATAAGCTATTTTAGTCTTGACATCGCCTCTTTTATCCTCTCCAATCCCTTGTCTATATTTTCCATAGATGTAGCATATGAAATCCTGATATATGCATCATTGCCAAATGCCTCTCCATGCACAAGTGCAACCCTTGCATCCTCGAGCAGATACATCGCCATATCAAGCGAGGAATCTACTCGCCTCTCTCCAGCCTTTTTGCCATAGAGTTTTGATATATTAGGAAATGCGTAGAATGCACCAGTGGGTTTCAGACACCTTACCCCTTCTATTGAATTAAGTCCATCAACAAGGAATTTCCTTCTTCTGTCGAACTCTGCATGCATTATAGATATAAAATCCTGTGGCCCCGTTAATGCTGCCACTGCAGCCTTCTGAGCAATAGAGGTTGGATTTGATGTTGACTGACTCTGGATATTTGTCATCGCCTTTATAATATCCTTTGGTCCCGCTGCATATCCTATCCTCCAGCCTGTCATAGCATGTGATTTAGAAAGACCATTGACAACAATAGTCTTATTCTTTACCTCTTTGTCAAGAGAGGCGATACTGACGAATTCAATATCGTCATACACAAGTTTCTCGTATATCTCATCTGATATTATGTAGATGTTATGCTTCAGGGCTATTTCTGCAATAGCCTGAAGGGTCTTTCTATCATAAGTTAGTCCTGTGGGATTGGATGGAGAATTAAGGATTATCGCCTTTGTTTTTTTCGTAATTTTAGATTCAAGTACTTCGGGTCTCAACATAAAATTATCTTCTTCATAAGTGCTTAAAAACACAGGGACTGCATCATTCAGCAATACCTGATCAGGATAAGAAACCCAGTATGGAGAGGGGATTATCACCTCATCGCCGGGAGCATATAAGGCTTGTGCTATGTTATAAAGACTGTGTTTTGCTCCGCAGGATACCAGTATTTCCTCTTTTGTATACTCAAGGTTATTGTCAATCTTGAACTTCTCAATAATGGCTTCCTTGAGTTCATCTATTCCTCCTACAGGTGTATATTTTGTAAATCCATCTCTTATTGCCTTTATTGCAGCCTCTTTAACATGTTCAGGAGTGTCAAAGTCAGGCTCTCCAACACCGAAATTCACAATATCCAGTCCCTGAGCCTTCATTGCTTTTGCTCTTGCATCCATAGCAAGTGTAGGCGAAGGCTTAATCTTTTTTACCCTATCAGCAAGCATATAAAAATCCTCCTTAAAAAATATAATAAACATTATAGCCCATTCTTAGATTTTAATTCCCTGATCTTATTAAGGGTATCTTTATAATTTTCGTTTAAAGGGTTCAATTCCAATGCCTTAAGCACAAGCCCTTCTGCTTCTTTAAGGATTTCATTTGCATCTTCAACCTTTAAGCCTTGTCCTTTAGCCTTTATATAATAAAGCCATGAAAGGTTGTTATATGCGTCTGCAATGTCAGGTTGCTTTTTTATTGCCTTTTTATAATATTTCTCTGCTTCATCAAGGTTTTCTTTCTGCATATATACATTACCAAGATAGAGATATGCAATTGGAAGTTTTTTTGATGCAATTTCATATTCCTTAATAGCTAAATCCAATTCACCTTTTTTTTCATATGCAACACCAAGATTTATATGTTCTTCAGGGGTCAGTGGATCATCGAGAATAATTATGCGAGGAAATGAACAGGAGAACGAGAGCACAGAGGACAGAAGACAGAGGACAGACAAAAGACTTAAAAAAATATCTTTTATTCTTCTTCTGACTTCTGTCTTCTGTGCTCTGTACTCTGTTTTATCAGCAGTGTCCAATAATTTGTCCTTTTCCATATCTTAAGAAATTTCTCTTTATCAATAAACATATGCTCTGTTTTACCTGAATTAACAATAACACCTTTGTCATTATAACCAACAACAACCATAAAGTGATTTGCCTGATATACTGAAAAACCGTAATCCACAAGAACAATCATCGGATATCCATTATTTATGTTTTTCTTTAAGTCATCCCAGTTTCCGATATATTGTAATGCATATAAACCAATTTTACTGGCATAAAGCACCATATCAATATTAAGCGTACCGCGGGCAGATGCACTATATATATCCCTTGCCACATCATCAGGTGCAACACTTATACCCCAGTAATTCAAGACTCCTGCAAGAGATGCAGGTCCACACTGATAGTCCTCCTGAGGATAAAATGGCACTGCGTTTATCAGTATTGTTTTGGAGTCAAATTGAATATCCACAGTAGAACATGAGTAAAGAAAAAATAATATGACTATCAGTAGGCTATAGATTAAAGGAAACACAAGGCGATGGGCAAAAGACAGAAGGCTATAGGAATGAGAATTAAAAATATTGCCTCTTATCCATCGCCTATAGCCCATTGCTGCTCTATTGCCCATAGCTTAAAATCTTATTTCGTCACTACCACCCTGTGCCCTGTTAACTGCAATATTATTATAACCAGTATTGTAATAACAAGAAGGGCAATGATAATACCAAGGGCATCGTCCTTTCCAACCTTCAGGTCATCAAGCTGAAGGGCAAGCTGGTGTATCTGCTGATCACTGAGTTGTGAAAGTCTGCTATTAATCTCATCCTGTGTAAGACCAAGTTTCCCAAGTCTTTCTTTAATCATCTTTGTTTCGAGCACTTTCTGTATCCTTTCAAGATCAGCAGCCCTGTCAACCTTTGAAAGAGCAATCACTTCTGATGGAGCAAGACCTGCCTCAACCTTTGGAGCAATACCAATAACAAATATAGCAAAAATAAGATACCATGCGACCTCTTTCATAAAAGGAATTCTCACCATCATCACTTCACCTCCTTTCATATATTTTATTTCAGTTATTATAAATTTTTTTTGCCATATTTCCAAGTGATGTTAATATCTCATATGGAATTGTATCTGCCCTTCGTGCAAGCTCAGCCGCATCAATGAATTCATTTCCCTGTCTTCCTATGATAACTGCATCATCTCCCTCATCAACATGTTCTATACCTGTTAAATCAATCATAGCCAGATCCATGCAGACACGACCAACAACAGGCACCCTTCTGCCAGCTACGAGCAATTCTGCGTTATTAGAAAATCGTCTGCTAAAACCATCCGCATAACCAATGGATACAACACCTATAAGACTGCTGCGCTTCGTGATAAATGTTCTTCCGTAACTTATAGGTGTACCCGATGGCAGTCTCCTCAAGGATAATATTTTTGTCTTAACAGTCATAACAGGCTGTAACAAGTGGCCGGTTGCTGGTAGATAGTAGTCAGACACTTGATACCCTGTTGGACTATCCATTGCTGATGTTATTGGTGAATATCCATAAAGCATTAATCCAGGCCTGACTGCATCAAAATGGGATTCAGGTAGTGTCATTACAGCAGCACTGTTAGCCATATGAAAGAGATGCACATTCAGTCCATTATTTAAAAGTTCGGTCTTGATAAAATTAAATCTATTAACCTGCACCTTTGCAAATGATGCATCCATAAGGTCAGCTTCGGAGAAATGGCTCATAATTCCGCCAATGGTTATACCCTTCAGATTTGCTATCTCAATTATCTCTTTAACTGCATTCTCTGCAAAGCCAAGTCTGCCCATTCCTGTATCAATTTTTATATGCACTTCAACACTTCTGTTATTTCTCTCGGATTCTCTCGACAATAAGGTAGCTTTTTTTCTATCATAGATTACTGGGATGAGATTATACCTGAAGACATCATCTATATCTGCATCAAAAAGCACAAGGATTGGACTGGTTATGCCCGCATTTCTTAACTCCTTTGCCTCCCCTGTAAATGCCACTGCTAAATATTCTACACCACCTGAAAGCAATCTTTTAGAAATCTCTACAGCACCATGTCCATAGGCATTTGCCTTTACAACAGCTATAACAGGACTATTATTAGAAAGCTTTTTTACAATCCTTAGATTATTAGAAACAGCGTTTAAGTCTATCTCAGCAATAGCGCCTCTATTCACACCTTTTTCTCGTCAGTTGGCTTACCTTCATCAACGGGTTTTTTAGGGGTTACATCAATTTCATCAGGTTCATTCATGCCCTTTTTGAAATTCTTAATAGCCTTTCCTATCCCCCCTGCTAATTCTGGTAATCTTTTTGCTCCGAAGAGAATAAGGACAATTACCAGTATAATTATTAATTCCTGCATTCCGAGACCGAACATACATTACCTCCTTTTTAATGACAATGACGGGTAGTTTTTGGCTACTGGTGACTGGGTGCTGCTATTAAACTTCCCGTTACTGCCTTTTCATAGTCTTCTATTGTGTTTATATTGACAAAAGACCTACCATCGTAGTCCACAGTCATTATATCAGATTCACTAATAAAATGAGTATTAATTTCGCTCAGTATTCGCTTCATTGATGTTTTACCTTCTAAAATGCAATCCTCAAAATAAGATATGGCAGACTTACAATATATACCAAAAAGAGGCTGTGGCTGTCTATTATAAATAGGGATTGTTGCACCATGATTTTGAAACATTCCTTTAGATGCCTCTATATGCCTTTTACATATGAATGAAACAAGTTCTTTTTTTATAAATGGCATGTCACATGCTAAAACAAAAATGCATTTGTTCTTTGAATTAATCAATGATGAATATATACCAGACAAAGGTCCTTTTGATGGAAGCACATCGCCAATCAATGGCACGCCAAAATGAAAATATTTCTCAGGCATATTAGTACTGATAAAGACCTCATCAAAAATATCCATGAGGAGTGAAAGATTCTTTCCTATAATTGTGTTATTCCCAATTTTTATAAACCCTTTAAGAGTAGGAAATCTGCGGTTTTCACCGCCAGCCAATATAACAGATGTAATATTCATGTTTCCGTTGTCTGTCTTCTGTCACTTAATTACTATTCCTGCATATCCAACAACTCGCTCATAATCACCGCTCACATCTCCTGATGTTGCATATTTTATAAGCCTCGCCTGTTTTGCACCAAGTGCCTTTGCAGCATATAGCATTATTGTTACAGGCAAAAAACCACACATTGATATCTTATGCTCATGTACAGCTTTATACAAACCCTCTGGATTGAGATTAAGCACCTCCTTGATAGCAAGGTTATCAAGTCTCCTTGCAGTTTCATCTGTCTCATAATGACTCATGTCAGAGCTTGCAGCAATCACAACATCATAGTCAACCTCTCTTATTGCATCTGCAATCCCTTCACCAATCTCCTTACATTCCTGTAAAGAAGCGTACATAACTGTTATTGGAACAATCTTCGTGGTTTCTGAAAAATAAGCAATAAAAGGCAACTGCACCTCGAGGGAGTGTTCAAATATATGTGCCTGTATATCTTCTGATAAATAAGTAGATTTCTGCAATATCTTTCTGCTAAGGTCTTCATCTATGGAGAAAGTTCCTGTAGGTATCTCCCATTGGCCTGAAGCCATAATAGATACATTCGCCCCCAGTCCTGTATGATTTGGTCCTATGAGAATAAAGGTTTCTGGAAACTGTATTGATGAATACACAACACCTGCAACATGACCTGAATACATTAAGCCAGCATGTGGAGATATAATGCCTATAACCTTTTCTTTTACTGCATCCTTAATAATATATTCCTCTACCTGACTTTTAAGTCTCGATGCGATGCCATAATAAAACTGTCCTGCTACTGCTGGCTTTCTATACATAGTTTTAATAAACTTCCTCCTCTGATTCATAGGACATACCAGCAAAATCAACAAATCGCGTGCTGTCTGCAAGATATGTGAGATTTACTGTTCCTGTGGGTCCGTTCCTCTGTTTTGCAATAATAATCTCTGCCTTACCTTTGTTTGAAGGATTATTTTTATTATAAATTTCGTCCCTGTAAATGAATATAATCACATCTGCATCCTGCTCAATTGCACCTGATTCTCTGAGATCAGCAAGGGTTGGCTTTTTCTCTCCCCTCTGTTCGACTGCCCTATTCAACTGACTAAGGGCAATAACAGGCACTTTGAGTTCCTTTGCAAGCGCCTTCAGAGAGCGCGATATCTCTGATATCTCCTGTTCCCTGCGCTCAAAATTGCCTCTGCTCCTCATAAGTTGAAGATAATCAACTACAACAAGACTGAGACCACCGTGTTCCATCTTCAATCTCCTCGCCTTTGCACGAACCTCAAGCACTGTAATAGCAGACGAATCATCTATAAATATTGGTGCATCAGCAAGCCTGCCTGCTGCATTTGTAAGCTTAGGCCAGTCCTGCTTACTTATAAATCCCTTTCTCACAGACGATGCACTGACCATGCTTTCTGCACACAGCATCCTCATAGCCAGTTGTTCCTTTGACATCTCCAGACTGAAAATTGCCACGGGCTCTTTTAAATCAATCGCAACATGCTGGGCTATATTCAATGCAAATGCGGTCTTACCCATACCAGGCCTTCCACCAATGATTATCAAATCCCCAGGCTGAAATCCAGATGTCAGTTCGTCTATATCCTTAAAACCAGAAGGAATACCTGTAATGGCCTCTTTTTTATCATAAAGATGTTCTATCATTTTGAATGTGTCCTTGATAACATCCTTCAAGTTTGAAAACGAGGTTTTTGTCCGTTTATCTGCGATGTCAAATATTAATCTTTCCGCATAATCAACCATTTCATCTGCATCAAGGCTATCTTCGTAAACTCTTGAAGTAATATGCGTAGCTGTTTGTATTAATGACCTCAAAAGAGATTTTTCACGAACTATTTTTGCATGATACCGTATATTTGCAGAGGTGGGCACTGCATTTGCAAGATAGGAAAGATACGAAATCCCTCCGACTGTATCGAGATTGTCTGTCCTTCTCAGATAATCAGTCAGGGTGACGATATCTATTGGCTCATTCTTTTCGAAAAGCTCACACATTGCATTGTATAATCGCCTGTGGGTTTCTCTGTAAAAGTCTTCTGAACTCAGTATTTCGAGGGCTTTCGGCAGTGCCTCATTATCAAATATAATTGCACCAAGAACAGCCTGCTCTGCCTCTATATTTTGCGGAGGCAACTTTTCTATAATATCTCCCGGCATGTCTTTTTGACTTGAACCAACCTCTCTCAATGTTACCTCATGCGTCAAGCGCAGTGCGTCGAGATCATTTACTCGCTTACTACCTTAACATTGAGTTGTGCTGTAACATCAGGATGAATTTTTACACTAACTGTATAGTCTCCGAGTCTCTTTATCGGCTCATCAATTACAATTTTCTTTCTATCCACATCGATACCTTCTTTTTTCAATGCATCTGCAATATCTATAGCAGTAACAGAGCCGAAAAGTCTATCCTCTTCGCCTGTCTTAACCTTTATTGTGATTGCTGTTTGATAGATCCTTGCTGACAGTTCTTCAGCAGATGCCTTTGCCTTTTTTGCGAGTTCTTGAATCTTTCTCTTTTCATGTTCCATTGCCTTGATATTTTTAGGATTTGCTTCAACAGCAAGCCCCCTTGGTATCAGAAAATTTCTTGCATACCCATCCTTGACATTGACCACCTCACCAATATGACCTAAATCCTTAACATTCTCTTTAAGAATAACTTGCATACAAAACTCTCCTTTCAAAAAATTAGGTTAAGGGTAAATGAGTGAATAACCCCTGATTATTATCATACCTTAACCGTAACCTTAACCTCAACCTTAATATATTCTCTGCCTCACAACCTCATATAAACAAACAGATGCTGCCATCGCGACATTCAAGCTCTCAGCCTTGCCTAAAATTGGAATTTTCAGACCCTTTGCCCTTTTGAGCAACACCTCACTGACGCCATGGGCCTCATTACCAAAGGCAATAGCAACAGGTAATTTAAAATCAAATTCATAAATAGACATCTGCGCATGAACATCTGCTGCATATAATGAAATATTTTTCGACTCAATGAAATCAAAAAGGGTCTCTAATCCCGAATAAATAATTGGAATATTAAATAGGCTTCCTGCTGTTGCTCTTATTGCCTTTGGCATAAAGGCATCGCATGTGTTTGGAAGAATAATCACAGCATCAGCACCTGCCGCATCAGATACCCTGATAATTGTGCCAAGGTTTCCAGGGTCCTGAATACCATCGCAAACAACAAGAAAAGGAACTTCTTTAAAACTGATACCATCTAATCTCGCTATTTTACAAGACATAACCGCGGCAATCCCTTGAGGTGTCTCTGTATCACTAAGTTTATTCAAAACCTGCTCTGATACCCGAATAAAAATATCTCTTGGCGGTTGACACTTGATGCTCGATATTATCAGCCTTAAAAGTCTTTGTCCCTCCTTCTTGTTTGAAAATTCTTCTGTAAAAAACACCCTTTTTATCTCTACATGAGGAGATGCTACTGCCATTTCTATGAGGTGTGGTCCCTCTATAAAAAACGCCTCATGTCTGTATCTGGCGTATTTTTGCTTTATTTTTAATGCTTCCTTAATTATTGCATTCACAGGGCTTGTGATTGTTATAAATCTCATGGCAAAAACTTAAAAGGCGAAGGTATAAATGTTATAACAAAAATTATAAATGTGAATATTCCTATGGATCTCCTTTTAGAATCAAGCGGGACTTCCCAGTAAAGCACAGGCGGGTGTTTTATTCCGAGTATAAGCATCAATACGGCCCACAATGCCCAGCCTTCCCAATAAAGAATCCCCAATATTGCAAGGACGATCACAAGTGCTCTGGATAGATATTTATGTCTTTCACCCAATATGGCAAAGGCTATATGTCCTCCATCAAGCTGGCCAACAGGAATAAGATTTAATGATGTGACAAAAAGTCCAATCCAGCCGGCAAATGCCACAGGATGAAGAAAAATATCATGATTATCAGGTGCTACACCTAATATTACATTGGATAAAAAGGAAAACAAAATTGAATCTCCGAGACTTAATGTGCCCTCGGTATTTGACAGTGGGGCAATCTCCGACATGCTAAGACCCACAATGCAAGCTATAACAGAAACAATAAACCCAGCTATCGGCCCTGATGCGCCTATATCTATAAGCGCCTTTCTCGTGATTATAGGCGATTTCATTTTTATGAATGCACCAAATGTTCCTATTATTGATGGAGCTGGAATAAAATATGGTAGTGTTGCCTTTGTGTGATGCTTCTTTGATGCAATGTAGTGAGATAATTCATGGCATAAAAGTATGGTCATCAATGTGCCTGCAAATGGTAGACCTTCTATTATCCTACCAGGCTCCCTGAATATGTTCACGCCCTTCTGCAGTGCTCCTGCAGTAAGAGTCGTTAAAAAGGTGACTATGAATAAAATTATATGCAGATATGGGATCTTTCTCATTCATACTTCCATTATTATAGGCATTATCATGGGTTTCCTGTCCATTGTGTTTCTCAAATATTTCTTAAGCGTTGACCGCAATTTTGCCTGAATAAGACTAATATCAGAAATTATATCGTCCTCAAGGTCAGAAAGCGTATTTGTCATTAAATCCCTGACCTCGTTTATTATATCTTGCGATGCATCTTCGAATATAAATCCCCTCGATATTATTTCAGGACCGGAAACAATTCTCTTTGTGAGCTTCTCTATACCCACAAGCACAATAACTATTCCATCATGTGCAAGTCTCTTTCTATCTCTGAGAACGATATCTTCAACACCTCCCATACCCTTACCATCAATAAATATTCTTCCTGAATTTATCTTTCCATTTTTTAATGCACCAGTCTCTGTTATCTCAAGAATCTCTCCGTCTTGCATAACAAAAATATTATCAGAAGGTATGCCTGATTTTTCCGCTAATCTTGCATGATATTTAAGATGCCTATATTCCCCGTGTACAGGCATAAAATACTTTGGCCTTACAAGATTGATCATAAGTTTTAATTCTTCTTTCGAGGCATGTCCTGAAACATGTATCTCTGATACCTTCTCGTATATAACATCAGCCCCCCTTTTCATTAGGTGGTTTATAATCTTTCCTATAGATCGCTCATTGCCTGGGATCATCTTTGCGGAAAGTATAACAGTATCTCCTTCCTTTATTTTTATATGCTTATGCTCATCTATAGCAATCCGAGAAAGAACACTCATAGGCTCTCCCTGACTTCCTGTTGTTATTATTACAACCTTATCATCAGGCAGATCTCTCAAATTTTCAAGCCTCACCCATGTATCTTCTGGCATTTTCAGATAACCAAGATCAAGAGCAATTTGTGAATTAGCCACCATACTCTTACCGCACATTATTATATGCCTCTTATATTGCAGTGCAACATCAATTACCTGTTGAATCCTGTGTATGTTTGAAGCAAATGTAGCAATAATTATCCTTCCCCTTGCCTTTGAAAATATATCCTCAAATGCCCTCCGCACCTCTTTTTCAGAGAATGTGAATCCTCCTTTCTCTGCATTAGTGCTATCAGAAAGCATTAGTAATGTGCCTTTCTCACCATATTCTGAAAATTTATGAAAATCCATCAATTCTCCATCAACAGGAGTCGGATCGAGTTTGAAATCTCCTGTATGAACAATATTGCCAATAGGTGTTTTAATTCCCAATCCAACACCATCAACAATACTGTGTGTAACCCTCATAAATTCTATATCGAATACACCAAGACTAATAATATCTCTTGGCCTTACAGAAATAAGGTTTATGTCTGCTATATCGTGTTCTTTTAATTTCTCTCTGACAAGGGCAAGGGTTAAAGAAGTTCCATAGACAGGAACATTGATTTCCTTAAGCAAAAAAGGCAATGCACCTGTGTGATCTTCATGACCATGAGTAAGGATTATGCCTTTTACCTTTTCCTTATTTTCAAGAATATAAGAAAAGTCTGGAATAACAAAGTCTACACCCAGCATATCCTCTTCTGGAAACATCAATCCAGCATCGACTATAATAAGGTCATCAGCATACTGAAACACGGTCATATTCAGACCGATTTCTTCAAGGCCACCAAGAGGGATAATAAAGAGAGACCGTTCACCGTTCATAGTTCACCATCACATGGTTTTGGTTTTGAACTGTGAACAATAATCTATGAACTATGAATTTTTTTATCTCCACCGCTCCACTAATTCTTCAATACTAACATCGCCATCTATAATCTGTTGCACTATTGGCTTGACAGAAGACACATCAGCCTTTGCTTTTTTAATCTGTATTATATTATCCACCCTATTAAAAAATGCATCAACAATTTCAGGATCAAACTGTCTTTCTCTCTGCTCCTTTATATAATCCAATGCCTTTTCTATTGGCCATGCAGCCTTATATATTCGGTCTGATGTAAGTGCATCAAACACATCTGTAACCGTAACTATCCTTCCTGATATGGGAATATCACTTCCTTTTAGTCCGAGCGGATAACCAGTGCCGTCCCATCGTTCATGGTGAGATAATGCAATCTCTTTTGCAAGCTCAAGGAGAGGAAGGGTTGTACCGCTGAGAATCTTTCCTCCTATAATTGTATGCAGCTTTATTATCTTGAATTCATCATCTGTCAATTTTCCAGGCTTAAGAAGCACACCGTCAGGGATACCTATCTTCCCAACATCATGCATTGGTGATGCATATCTCATCATCATGCTCTGCTCATGGTTCATGCCGATTTCCTCAGCTATAAGGTTCACATAATCAGCTATCCTTTCTATATGTCTTCCTGTCTCGTCATCTCTGAATTCAGATGCCTTACCAAGCCTTATTATAATCTCCAGTTGTGTGTACTCCAACATCTGGAGTTTTTCCAAAAGATTTGATTCCATGACATCAAGGGAGCTATTTAAGAATTCATCCCTTTCTTTGAGTTTAAGCATGTTATAGACCCTTGCCTTGAGTTCCTCCACAAAAAAGGGCTTTGTCACATAATCATCTGCCCCAAGATTAAGGGCGTTTATAATGCTCTGCTTATCAGTAAGTGCAGACAGGACAATTATAGGGAAGTAATTTTTTTCTCTAATATTTTTTAATCTTCTCAGGACATCAAAACCATCCATCACAGGCATCATAAGGTCAAGAACTATTAAATCAGGAGTACCATTCTTTTCTATAGACTCAAGAAGTTCTTTACCATCACCTGCTTTTTTGATAATAATATCAGGGTCATTTCTAAAAACAGCTTCAACCAGTTCTATGTTTGTCGGAACATCATCAGCTACATAAACTGTCCTCTGCATTAATATAATTTCCTCCTGTATTAGTTATAATACCTTACGCTTAAGCCTCAAAGAATTACTCACAACAGATACAGAACTAAAAGCCATTGCTGCTGAAGCAATCATTGGATTCAGCAGTGGTCCCCCAAACGGATAGAGAAGACCTGCTGCAATCGGAATTCCTACTACATTATAAAAAAATGCCCAGAATAAATTCTGCTTGATTGTTTTAATTGTAAGCTTACTTAATTTAATGGCATCAACTACACTTTTCAGATTTCCCTTAATTAAGGTTATATCAGATGCCTCAATGGCTATATCAGTGCCAGTGCCCATAGCAATTCCTACATCTGCCTCTGCGAGAGCTGGTGCATCATTAATACCATCACCAACCATTGCTGTTATCTTACCCTCTGACTTTATCTTCCTCACAACCTCAACCTTTTGATCAGGCAAAACCTCAGCAAAAAATCTTTTAATTCCAACCTGAGCAGCAATTGCACCAGCAGTATTCTGATGGTCACCTGTAAGCATTATAACCTCTATACCCATTGATTTAAGTAATCCTATTGCCTCTATAGAGCCTTCCTTTATTGTATCAGCAATGGAAAAGACAGCTTTAATCTCATTATTTACAGACATAAAAACAGGTGTTTTAGCCTCAGATGATATTTTATCAGACAATGTCTTTACAGTCGAGATATTTATACCTTCACTCTTCATCATACTTTCATTGCCAATGAATACAACATCAGGCACCGTGTGTGCAACATCGTTAGACTTACCCCCGATGTTTGACAACTGACGCATTTTTGCCTTTATTCCGCCACCCGGCACAGCAACAAATTCTATTGGTTCAAAGATTTCAAGACCATTCTCAACCGCCTTCCTTACAATTGCCTGACCAAGTGGATGCTCAGACAGTTTTTCAGCCGATGCAGCAATTTGTAATGCGTGGTGAATTGGTGAATCAGCAAATCGTGTCTCCGTGTCTTCGCTTCTTTGTTTCTCTATTTCATTTAATACTATAACTTCCACCACCTCAGGTTCACCTTTTGTTATAGTTCCTGTTTTGTCTAAAATCACAGCCTGAATCTTATGAGATAATTCCAGAGCCTCGGCATCTCTAATAAGAATACCTCTCTCTGCCCCTTTACCTGTACCAACCATTATCGCTGTTGGTGTAGCAAGTCCTAATGCACACGGACAGGCTATAATCAAAACTGCAATAAAATTCATCAATGCAATGGTAAATGAAGGCTTTGGAGCAAAGACAAACCACACAAAGAAGGTAACAATAGCAATACCTATTACAGTTGGAACAAATATGGAGGCAACTTTATCTGCAAGTCTCTGGATAGGTGCTTTACTGCCCTGCGCTTCTTCAACAAGCCTTATTATCTGAGCAAGGGCTGTCTCTTTACCAATCTTTAATGCCTTGAGCTTGAAACTGCCTGCTTTATTCACAGTGCCACCAAACACCTTGTCGCCATTTAATTTTTCCACAGGCAGGCTCTCGCCTGTAAGCATGGATTCATCCACTGTAGAATATCCATCTACAACCTCACCATCAACAGGTATTCTTTCTCCTGGCCTGACGATTACTATGTCCCCTACCATTAATTCTTCTACAGACACTTCCTTTTCAATACCATCTCTCAATACAGTAGCTGTCTTTACCTGAAGTCCCATGAGCTTCCTTATAGCCTCTGATGTTTTTCCTTTTGCACGAGCCTCAAGCATTCTGCCAAGAAGAATAAGGGTTATTATTGTTGCAGATGTATCAAAATATACATGAGGGATTATGCCACCCTTGAAAAATAACTGCGGCATAAAAGTAGCAAAGAGACTATATATATATGCAGATGTTGTTCCAACACTTATAAGTGTATTCATATTGGATGTACGATGTTTGAGAGCCATAAGTGCTGCCCTGTGAAACCTCATGCCACTCCAGAACTGTACAGGAGTTGCAAGAAGGAATAATAAATACCTGCTTGACAGTATAGGTATTGTAAGCATGCTTCCAATAATAACAGGCACTGTGAGTATAGCACTAACAATGAATTGTCTCTTTAATGCACGGAGTTCCTTTTCTCTTTGTATCTGCTCTTTATCAATAAATTCTTCTGTTATCTGTAAAGCAGTATAACCTGCCTCCCTGACCGTTTTTTTGAAGTCTTCAAACCCAACTATTGTGGGGATATACTCAACAGTAGCTTTTTCTGCAGCAAGATTAACTGTGACATCAATTACTCCATAAAGCCCCTTCAATGCCCTTTCTACTGCCCCAACACATGCAGCGCATGTCATCCCCTTTACAGCAAAGTCCATTTTAACGACAGACACACCATAGCCTTCATCTTTTATTACATCAATTATGGCATGTAAGGGAATAGGGTTTTCAGGATTTGCAAATTCTACAGTTGCCCTCTCTGCTCCAAAATTTACCACAGCACTTTTTATTCCTTCTATCTTTGGCAGTGCCTTTTCAATAGCAGCAGCACATGCAGCACATGTCATTCCAGTAATAGGTATATCTATTTTATTAGGCATAGTAAATCAATTTTAAAACACTCGATAAATTTAGAGCAAATTTAAACCTAATCTGAGCAATTTTAAAATCCCTGAGATATATGTCAGATGCTGCGATAAGACCTTAAACCCCGCACTTGTATTAACATTTATCTTGAATCCGTCACCACCTATTAGTGAATACTTGTTGAGTAATACATTTATGGCTCCATAGTATGCACTTGAAACAAACACTTTTTAAAGACTTTGAGCAGTGCCTGACATATATAAAATCGCTCAATTTAGATTAAAATTTCACCTTCGGCGCTTCCTTCTCAGCAGCAGGAATTTCATAATACGCTGCCTCTCCTACACCTGCTATAGCAGAAAAGATTCTGCCAAAGACTGTCCTCCTATATGTATTTAATGCCTGTACAGCCTCATTATATCTCTTTCTTTCAACAGAAATCCTGTTTTCTGTGCCTTCAAGACTGTCCTGAAGCTTGAGAAAATTTTCATTTGCCTTTAACTGCGGATATGCTTCTCTGAGCACAAGAAGCCTCGAAAGAACGCCTTCGAGCTGATTTGAGGCAGCTATTTTTTCAGCAGGTGTCTTTGCTTGAAAATACCTTGTTCTTGCCTCTGCAATATTTTCAAAAATCTCCTTTTCGTGCTTTGCATATCCCTTTACCGTCTCTACCAGATTTGGAATCAAATCGTATCTCCTCTTTAACTGATTCTCGACCTGAGCCCACTGAGATTTTACCTGCTCATCCATTGCTATAACCTTATTGTATTGCCCTATGCCCCATGCAACAATAATAATACCGACTAATACAATTACCCCAACAACTGCCAATGTAATCTTTAATCCATTACTCATAAAAACCTCCGTTTATTTTTACCCGAATTAAGCGATTTTCTTCTTAGATTTTATATTTTAAACATTACCATTCTCCTGACGCACCACCTCCGCCAAAACCACCGCCTCCACCACCTCCGAATCCACCTCCACCAAAGCCCCCACCTCCTGACCAGCCGCTTCGTCTGCCGCCCATAGAAGAACTCAAAAAAAACAGGAGAAGGAGCCTCGGATGCCTTATAAATAAATACACCACCAGGATAAAAATAAAAATACTAACTGCTATATTAAAGATACTGCGTCCTTTGTTAATCGGAGTTTGCTGTCTGACATCAATTTTAGGCATCCCTGATATTTCAACTCCATGATTTTCTGCTATCACAGAAACTACAGCCTCAACAGCTCTTACAATACCTGTGCTGTAATCACCTTTTTTAAAGTATGGCACAAAATATTGTCTGCCTATTGAGCCAACAAGACTGTCGGGTAAAATACCCTCAAGTCCATAACCCGTCTCAAAACGGTATTTCCTGTCCTTTAATGCAATAGTTATCAAAAGACCATTATCCTTTCCTTTCTGTCCGAGTTTCCATTTTTCTGCAATCCTCATAGAAAATCCTTCAATGTCTTCTCCGTCGAGGCTTTGAATTGTAAGGATAACAACTTGTGCCGTTGTCTTTTGCTCAAGCTCTCTCAGATATGAGTTTAATTGTGCCTCTGTATCATCTCTGATCACTCTTGCAAGGTCAACGACATAATTTGGTGGAATAGATGGCGGCTCTGGAGTAACAGCAAAAGATAAAGGACTGAAGACAAAACACAAAAAACAGCATATACATAAAGGAAAAAGAAATAAATTAAGACGTGAGTTCATTAATCATTCCTGATATTTTCTCTATTGTTGTATAGTACTTTTTAAAAATTTCAACAAGTGCTGGTTTTGAAGGCTTGATCTGTCCATTTCTTAAAAGAAGCAACTCTTCAAATACGTCAGAATCAGCAAATACACCCTGTATTGTCTTAATAACATCATGCCTCATAACAGGAGGCTCTTTACCTAAAAGATAGATAATTGCCCTAAATAAAGGTATGCATCCTGTAAATGATTTTATAAGAAGTGTAGAAATGAGCTCTTTGTCACCACTACAACCAATATATCCCTGCCTAATACCTATAAGCTTAATCTTTATATCCCTTTCGCATTGCAATCGCAGATGTTCATGATTAATTTGCAGTTCTTTAAGTATATCCTCTCCATAAATAGTTTTATGTATCAACCTGAAGTCATGAAATTCTATGGGAAACACATCAAGGGAGTTCTTTATATAATCAAGTGTCATAATTAAAGGAGCTGCAATCCTTTTTTTACCATACTTTTTCCCCAAAGGAGCAAGGAATTCCATAAAATCAAAGCTTATTTTACTGAGGACTATAACAGAGTTTATATCAGATGTCTTTTCATTAAAATCAGCCGTAACAGCACTTCCAACTATATAGATAGAGTGTATATCCTGTTCATATCCTTTCAAGACAACCTCGACAAAAGGCCTTATTCTATTTGAGACAACAGGATTTATTCCTTCGAGATTTATTGTTTTCATAAAAATATTATCCTTTATCAAGAATATCCTTTATAAATTGCTTTAGTGTAGACAAACGTTTTTTAATAGTCTGCCATACCAACTCATATTTTATACCAAAATAAAAATGTATCAACTTATCTCTAAAAGCAGCCATCTCCCTCCATGGCAACTCAGGATATTTTGCTTTTAGGTCTTCAGGAAGACCTTTGACTGCTTCTCCAATGATTTCGAACTTCCTGATTACTGCGCTTGTTTTTTCATCGTTATTCTTAAACCCTTCAAAATCAACTCCCTCAACAAATTTCTCAATTGCAGAAATAGCTTCAAGGATATCTTTGAGCAATAATTCTGGATCCCTCATACAGAAACGGTCTCCTTTAATATTCTTTTCTTCAACTCTGGTCTGACCATGTCCCGAGGGACTACATCAACCTTTCTACCAAGTTTTTCTTCAAGAAAGATAGAAAGGCCAACAAAGTCAAAAAGATCAGCATCTTCATTAAACTCAACAAGGATATCAATATCGCTTGATTTTTTCTCTTCGCCACGAACGAAAGACCCAAATATGCCCACTACCTCTGCTTTATATTGTGTCTTAATTTTTTCTTTCAAAGAATTAATCGAATCTATTATTTCTTTTAATGATATTACTTTCTCCATTATTTGTTCCTTTCAGATTAGGATACCTTCTTTTACATCTATTATATCAAAACTATTAAGCCTGAATTGCGCAAGGATTATTCATATGTCATTCCTTCACGGAGCCAGTCCTGAGCAACTGCGAAGGATTCAGGACAGCGTCTGAGGGACAAAGCCCCAATTTAGCTGTTAGCTCATAGTTGTAAGCTACAAACTATGAGCTATAAGCTAATATCAATAAATAGAACCGTCCCCTTTTCCTAGAGATAAAAGGCCTTATTCTATTTGAGACAATAGGATTTATTCCTTCGAGATTTATTGTTTTCATGTCGTAATTATAGCATATTTAAAACCTCTCACAGCGAATATTAAACTCAAATTTAACTATGGCATCAGGTGTGCTGAAAAAACTTTACATTAGCTCAGAAGTCAAATTATGGAAGAAATCTTCCTTAAAAAACTTCTGCGCTTCCGTGCTTAGTGCTACACACCTGCTGCCATGCTTTGCGCAATTCAGATTAAACTCTCCAAAATTAATCTTGACATTATTTATACGCACCACATATAATGTGCATATGCACGAAATTAAGGAGGTATGATTATGAAGATATGTTTTCCAGTACAAAAAGATGAAGGTCTTGATAGTAAGGTATTTAACCATTTTGGCTCTGCATCAATGTTTCTTGTTATTGATACAGAAACAGATGAAGTGTCTGTAATCAACAACAAGGATATGCACCATATGCACGGGGCATGCAATCCAATTAAGGCTCTTGACGGACAAAAAGTAGATGCAATAGTTGTAGGGGGAATTGGTGCAGGTGCCTTATCTAAGCTCAATCAGGCAGGTATAAGGGTTTATCAGGCAAAGGCATCGACAGTGAAGGATAACATAGCAGTGTTTATGGTACATTCCCTTCCTGAGTTTATGATTCAAAATTGCTGCAGCAGCCACGCAGTTTGTGGACATTAAGAGGAGGAATTTATGCAATACGCTAATCTATATAAGGCTGAGACATTAAAATCTATAAATAGGTTTGTAAAAGATTTAGGCACAGCAGCAAAAAAGCGTGGCTTTATAATCCATAATGAGGATAAGATGGAGATGGCTCACTCTTTTGGGAAACACGGAGTAAAAGTGGCTGAAGGCTTTGATCTGCATATGATACAGATATGTAAACCAGAAAAGGCTGCGAAGAGTCTAAGTAAAAATTTAGAAAGGGCAATATTGATGCCCAAATTTGTTATGACATTCACAAAGGATGGCAAGACACAGATAAGATTTTTGAGTTATGGCAAGGACTTGATAAAAATCCTTGTTGATGATCCTGAGTTTCCTGACTCACTGGAGGAGACATATAAAAATATAATAGCAATGATTGAAGAGGCAAAATAACCCCCTGTGTACTGCCATCTTCAGAAAGGGATGCTGTTTACAGCATCCCTGAAATCTTAAAGAGGTGATTAAGATGTGGAATATCCTTTTGAAGATAAGTAAAAACCTTGTCTTAGCAATACCATCCATGATGGTTTTGGGCTTTATATTTGGTCTTTACTCAAAAACAGCTATTCTGAAAAATCTCATAGTGCCTTTTACATTTCTAATGGTCTATCCCATGATGGTAACACTAAAAATTAAAAAGGTCCTCGAAGGTGGTGACACAAAGGCACAGATATTAACCCAGGCAATAAACTTCCTTATTATTCCTTTTATTGCCTTTGGTATAGGAAAAATATTCTTTTCTGACAAACCATATATGGCACTCGGTCTTTTATTAGCTGCTCTTGTGCCAACAAGTGGAATGACAATATCATGGACGGGTTTTGCAAAAGGAAATATCGAGGCTGCTGTTAAAATGACGGTTATAGGACTAACACTCGGCTCTCTTGCAACGCCTTTTTATGTTCAGTTTTTGATGGGTGCCCATGTAGAGGTAGAAATAATAAATGTCATGAAACAGATTGCATTTATCGTGTTTCTTCCTATGACAACAGGTTATATAACCCAGCAATTATTAATAAAAAAATTTGGACAGAAAGGTTTTCAAGAAAGATGGGCTCCGAGATTTCCATCTCTGTCAACACTCGGGGTCCTTGGGATAGTATTCATAGCCATAGCCCTAAAAGCCAGATCAATAGCCAACTCTCCTCAGTTATTGCTTTATATCTTCTTGCCGCTTTTATTACTATATGCGATTAATTTTTTATTGAGCACATTTATAGGCAAAGCCCTTTTGCCAAGGGGTGATGCAATAGCCCTTGTTTACGGTACAGTAATGAGAAATCTCTCCATAGCCCTTGCAATAGCAATCAATGCCTTTGGTGTTGCTGGTTCTGATGCAGCATTGGTAATAGCTATTGCATATATAATACAAGTTCAATCAGCAGCATGGTATGTGAGGTTTACAGATAAGGTCTTCTGAATGCTGTTATCAGTAGAGGTGCTGCAGTTTTTGGGGTTATTATGCGATAATATTAAATGCCGAGATACAAAAAACCAAGAAAATGCAATTGTCCCTATGAAGGTCAGAGGGGAATGATTTATAAACCTATAGGCATTCCTATGACCGAACTCCAACATATTACAATCTACCGTGACGAACTCGAGGCAATGCGTTTATGTGATTTGCTTGATATGACTCAGGAAACTGCTGGAAACAAAATGGGCATATCGAGAGGCACTGTGCAGAGGCTTCTTTCAAGTGCAAGAAAAAAGATTATAAAGGCTGTAGCAGAACGCAAGGCATTATGTATTGAAAAAGAAGAAAACACAAAACCTACCTGATATTGTTAATGCATTGCTGATGGTGCACCGCCTCTGCCCTTTTTCATAAGTAGCACAAGAGGTAAAATGCAGATCATTATAATGCTTGTCAGATAAAAGGCGTCGTTAAATGACATCATTGATGCCTGCCTTAATAATTCTCTATAAATAAATGCATAATCCTGAAGAGACTCGGACAGACCTTTGTAATTCATAATCTGTGCTGTGTGTTCAGTAGCAATCTGGTAGTTTCTATCAAAAGGCGTGAGGTGTTCAATAAGCCTAAATTGATGAAACTGGGATTTCTGCGATAATATTGTGGTCACAAAGGCAACACCAAAACTACCGCCTAAATTTCTTAAGAGATTATATACAGCAGCAGCATTACCCATGTCCTCCTTCTTAATACCAGACATCGTGAGTGTAGTAAGAGGAACAAAAAAGAATCCCATTCCTATACCAAGTACTATTCTTGGTATAGAAATAGTGTAAAAGTCAGCATAAAGATTAAAGTGAGACATCAAATATACAGCATACGCACAAACTATAATCCCAGTTGATAAAAGTATCTTGGGATTAATCCATGTCATAAGCCTTCCAGTAATAATAAGCGTTATCATTGTTGCAATACCGCCCGGACCAAGCACCCAACCTGATAGTGTTGCTGTATATCCCATAAGCGTCTGCAAATATATAGGCAAGAGCACAATGCTTGCAAAAAGATTGAAAAAACCAAAAAACATCACAATACTTCCTGTTGTGAAAGAGATATTTTTAAAGACCCTAATGTTTACAATCGGTTGTTCTGTAAACATCTCCACAACTATGAAAAGAACAAGCGAAATTGCAGATATAATGCTCAATGTTACAATAAATCCAGATGCAAACCAGTCTTCCCTCTCTCCTTTATCAAGAACTATTTGGAGGCATCCAAGTCCAATGGCAAGAAGCGCAAGTCCCCAATAGTCTATCTTCATCTTCACCCTCTTCATATATGGTGGATCTATGATAAAAAATATGGTCATTAGTATTGAGATCACCCCTATTGGGATATTTATATAGAATATCCAATGCCATGACCAATTGTCTGTAATCCACCCACCAAGAAGAGGGCCAATAATAGGACCAAACATTATTCCAACGCCAAATATCGCCATTGCCATACCATGCTGATAAGGAGGGAATGTTTCCAAAAGAATAGATTGTGATAATGGTTGAAGCGCACCGCCGCCAATACCTTGCAAGACCCTAAAAAAGACAAGGCTCTGAAGATTCCATGCAGAGCCACACAAAAAAGAGCTAACAGTAAATAATGTTATAGAAAATATCAGGTAGCGCTTTCTGCCAAATACCCTACTTAACCAGCCTGTCATAGGAATTATAATTGCATTGGATACAAGATAGGATGTTATTGTCCATGTAGATTCATCTATTCCTGCTGAGAGGCTGCCTCTTATATGATCAAGGGCAACATTAACAACAGAGGTATCCACTATCTCAATAAGAGTAGGAAGCATCACAGTTAATGCAACAAGCCATTTGTTCATTTTTCTACTATCACTGTCGGCACAACAGACATACCAACTCGCAATACATGCTCACTGTCTGTATCTTTATCAAATACTATCTTTACAGGTATCCTCTGCACAACCTTTACAAACTGCCCTGTAGCATTTTCAGGAGGAAAGAGTGAAAAAACTGCGCCAGTTCCTGCCATTATGCTTTCTACCCTTCCCCAGAAGATCCTTCCCGGATATGTATCAACCTTTATCTTTACTTTTTGTCCAGGTTTGATCTTTTGAAGTTGTGTTTCTTTGTAATTGGCGATAACATAAACATCTCTTAAAGGAACGACAGCCATCAAAGGCTGTCCTTGCTTTATCTGATTGCCAACCTCAACAGACTTTTTTGTTATATAGCCGTCATCAGGTGCATATATCTTTGTATATTCATAATTCAGCTTTGCTGCATCCAATAATGCCTCTTTCTGCCTTACAGAAGAAATTAATATAGCCTTTTCAACCTCTGCCTGTTTTATAGCTGTTTTTTGCGTCTCTGCAGCAATCTCTGCCTGTCTCAACTGTTCTTTTGCAGCCTTCAGTTGGGCAGTCACTACATCATATATTGTCTTTGTCTTCTCATATCTTTCCTTTGAAATAGCATCTTTTTTGAAAAGATTCTCTGCCCTCTTTATATCCTTTTCTGCCTGCTTGATGTTTGCGTCCTGGAGTTGAAGATTTGCCCTTGCTACTTCAATATAGGCATTCATCTCTGCCAGTTTCTTCTTTGATGCCTCTATCATAATTTCGGATTGCAAAAGTTTCTTCTTTTCTGCATCAAGAATTGCTGCTGCCTCCTTTACCCTGACATCATAATCAACAGGGTCTATTTCAAGAAGAAGCTCCCCTTTTTTAACAGACTGATTGTCTTTTACATAAATCATTTTCACAGTTCCGTTGACCTTAGATGCAATGGTATGAATATTGCCCTCAACAAAGGCATCGTCTGTTGTAATGTGCGTGGCATTATAATTTAAATAAAAGTATAGTGTTAATACACTTATAAGAACAAATACACTGAAAACAATGATTGCAATCTTTTTCCGTTTGTTATTGACTATCTTTATTTCATTCATAAAACCCCCTTCCCCTTATCCTTATCGCTGGCGCTCGGTATATACAGATGCCAAATCCTGGCCAATGGCATACATAAACCCTGCCTCTGCCTTTTTAAATTCATATAAGGCACGATAATAATTTGTCTCTGCCGTTGTAAGGAGTGTTATTGCATCAAGCACATCAGTTGCTGTGCCAACACCTTCTTCATATCTGACCTTATTAATCCTCAAATTTTCTTCAGCCTGCTCAACAGCATCCTTTGTTATCCTGATTTTTTCATCTGCATTTTTCATATCCCGATAATTCTTCTCAACCTCAAGTTTTATATCATCAATAAGTTTATTTTTCTGTTCCAGGACTTTCTGTCTTTTGAATCTAACTTTTGATACCTCAGCCTTTGTATTTCCACCATTGAATATATTAAGATTGGCACCAAGTATTAGCGACCAGTTATCCTCGTGTAATTGGTAACGATTTTCTGTATAGTTATAACCACCCTGCACAAAGAATTTGGGGAAATAATCCGACTTTTTCACACTCTCTTCCAGATCTACTGCCCTCAATTCCTGCTCAATAATGCTTATTTCAATACGCTGTTTTTCTGCTATAGTCCATGCCTTTTCTATTGACATCGCTTCACTGTCTGACTTAATCTGCACATCCTCAAGTATTATTTCTGAATTCAATGGTCTTGACAGTATATTGTTAATCCTCGAGGCATTAACTGCCCTCATATTTTTTAAAGTCAGAAGATGTTGCCTTGCATCAGAAAGCCTCACCTGCGCCTGAAGTAGATCATTTTTTGTAATAACTCCTTCACTAAACATGTTGCGAGCAACATTTAAATGTGACTCAAGACGCTCCACCTCTTTTTGAGCAACTGCTATCAATTTCTCAGATTCGAGTGTATCAAGATACGCATTTATGAAGTCAAGGGCAACAATATTTTTCACTAAATTTATATTGAGTTTTTTTGCTTCAAGAAATGATTTTGATGCCTCGTATCGTGATGTATTTTCTCCAAATGCAAATATGCTCTGGTATGCATTAATGCCGTATGATAGATAATCCCTCTGTGAAGTATAAATCTGCTGTGCACCCATATGAGCCCCAGGTTGACGAGACAAAAAAGTCTGGCTGATATTGGCATTAATGCTTGGAAGTAATTTAGACCTTGCAACAACTGTGTCTTCAAGAAATATATCTCTTTCGTGGGATGCAATCTTTATTAGCCTATTGTTTTCTATTGCGATCTTCAGTCCTTCTGAGATAGTTATACGATTTATCCTCCCAAAAGTCTCATGACCTTTTTGAGACCCCTCTTCTATAGCACTGTTAGCAAAAGATTTCTCAAAATGTGTGAAAACCATTGTAAATGCGAACAGCATGATAAAAATCCTTTTCATGTCATGCCTCCACCCTTCACTCATACCTCAATGCATCTATCGGATTAAGAAGCGATGCCTTGTATGCTGGATAAAATCCAAAAAATATCCCAACCAGTCCAGAAAAGCCAAAGGCAAGGACAATAGAAAAAGGCGAAACCACTGTTGGCCACCCTGCCATTGTCGATATTATCTTTGAACTGATTACACCAATAATAATCCCGACAATACCACCAATTAATGACAATGTGACAGCCTCAATAATAAATTGGAGTCTTATATCCCATGTCTTTGCGCCAACTGCCATCCTGATGCCTATCTCCCTTGTCCTCTCTGTAACAGAGACGAGCATTATATTCATTATCCCTATACCTCCAACAATGAGCGATACAGATGCAATGGCACCAAGCAGTATGGTCATTATCCTTGTGGACTGCTCCTGCGCCTGCATCATCTGTGTAAGATTTCGAACAGTGAAATCATTTTCCTGTTTTGCTCCGATGCGGTGCCTCTGCCTGAGCAGTTCTGTTATCTGCCTCGTTGCACTATCAAGGTCTTCTAAACTTTTTGCCTTTACCATGATTATTCTCACCATTCCAGGAAAGGTAGTGCCAAAGAGCTTTTTCTGTGCAGTTGTTACAGGGACATATATTGTATCATCCTGATCCTGGCCGGTTGGCGACTGACCTTTTTTTTCAAGGACACCAATTACTGTAAAAGGGATATTTTTTATCCTCACTATATGACCAATAGGGTCTTCACCTCCAAAAAGATTTTCTACAACAGTCTGCCCGAGAAGACATACTTTTGTTGCACTATTTACATCCTGTTCTGTAAAAGACCTTCCTGCAGCAAGCCTCCAGTCTCTTACATCAAGCATACTTGGCGTTGTCCCTACAATGCCTGTTGACCAATTCTGGTGTCCATAAATAACTTGGGCAACACCATTAAGCACAGGTGCCACATTTGATACTGCTGAAGACTCCTTTAATATTGCTTCAGCATCGCCAATGCTGAGGGTTGGCTGTGTTCCAGATCCCATTCTTACTCCTCCTGCTGTTGTTGCACCGGGCAAGATAATGATCAAATTGCTTCCGATACTCGATATCTGCTCCGAAATCCTCTTGCTTGCACCAGAGCCAACAGCAACCATTGCTATTACAGCCCCGACACCAATTATGATGCCGAGCATGGTAAGTGCCGAACGCATCTTATTCACCCTCAATGCCCTGAGTGATATTTTTAATATTGATTGAATATCAACCATATCGTTAAACGCCTGTCTTCTTTAATCTTAACCTTTTTATGTTTATGCCTCACTCACAATTCTTCCGTCTGTAAATCTTACTATCTTCTTGCTGTATGCTGCTATGTCAGGTTCATGAGTAACGAGTATTATTGTGATATTGGAGTCTTTATTCAGTCTTGTAAAGAGTTCCATAATTTCTTCGCTTGTCTTTGTATCGAGGTTGCCTGTTGGTTCATCCGCAAGAATTATGGGTGCATTGTTAACAAGTGCCCTTGCTATAGCAACCCTCTGCTGTTGACCACCTGAAAGCTGATTTGGATAATGATTTTCCCTACCCTCAAGACCAACCATCTTTAATGCCTCCTTTGCCCTCTTTATCCTCTCCTTTGTGCTGACTCCATTATAAAGCATCGGCAATTCTACATTCTCAAGAGCAGATGTCCTTGCAAGCAGATTAAATCCCTGAAAGACAAAACCTATCTTTTTGTTCCTGATAGCAGCAAGTTCATCTCTGTCAAGATGGGCAATATCTATCCCGTCCAGAAGATACTTGCCACTTGTTGGTTTATCAAGACATCCGATAATATTCATAAAAGTGGACTTACCAGAGCCTGAAGGACCCATTATTGCTAAAAATTCTCCCCTGTCTATCTTTAAAGAAACATCACTAAGTGCCTTTAATTCTATCTCTCCGAGTTTATACACCTTACTGATATTCATGACATTAATAAGCGCCATCTTAAAAAAACCTCGGCCCTGAGGGTGTCCGCCCGGCCTTGCCTCTTGATACTTCCTCTACTATCACTTCCTGTCTTTCCTTTATATCCCCTGAAATAATCTCAGTATAACTGCCATCGCTTATACCTGTTTTAATCTTCACATTATAAGGCTTGCCATCTTGTAATACCCAAACTGACAGACCCTTTTTCTCACTGACTGAATAGTTTTTCCGGGATTTTGCATTAGCGATAATAGATGGCTTAAACCTTAATGCAGCATTAGGGATTCTAATGACATTTATTTTCCTGTCTGTTATGATAGAGACATTTGCAGTCATGCCCGGCTTCAGCTTGAATTCAGGATTATCCACCTTAACCACAACATCATAAGTAACTACATTCTGCACAGTTATAGGGGCATTTCTTACCTGATATACCCTGCCTTTGAATGTTACATCAGGATAGGCATCTACTGTAAATTCAACATCCTGTCCTACCTTCACCTTACCGATATCTGCCTCAGCCACATTGGTATCTATCTGCATCTTAGTCAAGTCTTGTGCAATATTAAAAAGTGTTGGCGTCTGAAAGCTTGCTGCAACTGTTTGTCCAACATCCACATTTCTCGATACAACTATGCCATCAACAGGAGAAAGTATCCTTGTATATCTGAGATTTGTCTCGGCATATTTCAATGCAGCCTCTGTTTGTGCAACCTGTGCGATTGCAGCCTCTACCTGCGCCTTTGCTATCTCGTAATTTGTCTCTGATGTATCTAAGTCACTTTTTGCAATCAGATTTCTTGAGAATAATTCCCTATTCCTCTGCATTGTCCTCTTGGCATCGATAAGCGCTGCCTCTGCCTTTTGGAGGTTTGCCTTTGCTGAAAACAGATTTGCCTTTGCCTGCTCTACCTGTGCCTCAAATGTGGATGGGTCTATCTGTGCTATTAACTGCCCTTTTTTCACCGGGGAGTTAAAATCAACATAAATATGCTTTATTGTGCCAGAAACCTGAGTGCCGACCAGCACTGTAGTGACTGCATTAACTGTACCTGTCGCAGTAACAGCCTCTATTATATCGCCACGATCAACCTTTTCTGTCTTATATTTAAGCTCATTACCTTTACCTCTCAATACAAAAAACAAAGCAATACCTATCAATACTGCTATACCAAGAAAAATCCATATTCTTTTCATTATCTTTTCACCATCCTTTTGTCTGAGTACTCCATACTACCTATACCCATTGCCTTTTGAAGGCTTGCCATTGCAACATTATAATCTGTAAGTGCCTGTATATATGCTGTCTTTGCATTGCTGAGTGCAACTACTGCATCTGTAACTTCTATAGGATTTCCAACTCCTGCTCCATATCTGCCATTTGCAAGTTCAAGGTTTTCTTCTGCCTGTCTTACGATTATTTTAGTAGTAGAAATCCTTTCCTCTGCTTCGCGCAGGTTCAGATATGCCTGTTGAACCTCAAGCAGAACAGATTGTCTCAATGTCTCCTCATTTGCTTTTAAAATATTCAGATTCGCTCTTGCCTCGCTTACTTGATATTTTGTCAAAAATCCACTGAATATGGGGAATGTGATAGTTACACCTACATCCCATCCATCACCAAGAGGTAGCTTGCTACCTGACCAGTTATAGTCTGCATTGCCAGATAATGTCGGATAATAGTTTTTCTTTGCAAGCTCTATAGACGATTCTGCTCCCCTCTTTCTTGCAATTATCGCCTTGAGGTCTGGCCTATTTTCATATGCCAGTTTTATTGCATCAGCAAGGCTTATCTGATATTTCTGAAGAGAAAGGTCGTCCTTGATCTCATATTCAGGTGCATCAGGCAAACCAAGGGCATTATCAAGATTTACCTTTGCTATCTTTAATGCATTTTCTGCCCTTATCATGTTTAATTTCGCATTGCTAAGGTCAACCTCTGCCTTTGTCACATCGAATTTCGATTTTATACCTACTTCATAAAATCCTTTTGCTTGTTTTAAGTGCTGCTCGAACTGCTTAATGCTTTCAATCGCTACATCTCTGTTCTTCTGTGCCTGCAGCAGTCCATAGTATGCCTGTTTAACATTAAAGATTAATTGTTCTGCTACATTATCAATGTCGAAGTGAGATGAATTTAAATTCAACCTCTGAATATCCACTTGAGTTGCAGTCTTCCCGAAATCATAGATGTTTTGTTTGAGGGTCGCACTGCTAGTATATTCATTAAAGGAACGGTTCATTGTCCTGGAAACAGGAGAATATTTACTATAGCCTGACGACCAGTTTATTTGCGGGTAATAATTAGACTTTGCCTGTCCAATCTTGCTTTCATTTACATCAGATGCACTCATTGCAGCAATGATATTTGGATGTATTTTTAAAGCAATTTCAACACATCTTTTGAGATCGAGAATTTCGCCTTTTTTTATTACTTCCTCTGCGTCAGACCCAAATGGAATAATAAACACAAACAACAAAGAGCAAATAATAAAAATAGAAAATAACCTTTGCATATTCTCTCACCTCCGTAATACTTATGACCTTCTCATAAACTTCCCTTGCAATCTATCCATATAAACATAAACAACTGGGGTAACATAAAGTGTGAGCATCTGCGAAAACAACAATCCTCCAACAACTGCGAGACCAAGCGGCTGCCGAGCCTCTGCGCCTGCACCAAAACCAATGGCTATAGGCAATGCACCGAGGAGCGCTGCCATAGTTGTCATCATGATAGGCCTGAATCTTATGATACATGCCTCATAAATGGCATCTACTGCATTTTTACTCCTTTCCCTCTGAGCATCCAGCGCGAAATCAATCATCATTATTCCATTCTTTTTAACAAGTCCTATAAGCAGTATGATGCCAACAAAAGAATAGATGTTGAGGTCAACCCCAAAAAGCATCAATGTTACGAGAGCGCCAAAACCTGCAAACGGAAGGGCTGAAAGTATCGTTACTGGATGTATAAAGCTTTCGTAGAGTATCCCAAGCACCATGTATATTACAAACACAGCCATAATCAGCAAAATGCCCAATCCCTTGAGAGAAGACTGAAACGCCTGTGCAGCCCCCTGAAAACTCGTTGTTATTGTGCCGGGCAGTATGGAATGTGAAAGCTTCCCTATTGATGAGACAGCATCACCCAGAGATACGCCGGGCTTTAAATTAAAAGAGATGGTTACAGAAGGCAGTTGCCCTGCGTGATTTACTGTCATAGGTCCGAGTCCCTGACTTAACTGTGCTACTGCATTGATCGGAATCAACTGCCCTTTTGAAGAACGAACATACAGCATCGAAAGCGCTGATGGGTCCATCTGATACTCTGGCTTTACTTCAATGATTACTTGATACTGATTGTTAGGTGCATATATTGTAGATATCCATCTCGAGCCATAAGCATTCCAGAGGGCATTTTCTATCTGTTCTGCTGTAACTCCGAGTGATTCTGCCTTATTTCTGTCTATCTCTACATTCAACTGCGGATTTTTTATCTGCAGGTCACTTGTTACATCCTGAAGCATTGGTAATGTTCGCATCTTTTCCTCGAGCACCTGTGAGTAATGATAAAGTTCTCTTGTGTCAGAGCCTTTCAGGGTAAACTGATAAAGGCTCTTTGTCAATTGTCCTCCTATGCGAATAGTTGGTGGATTTTGAAGAAATGCCCTTATGCCAGGTACTGATGCCAATTTTGGCCTTAAATACTCTATAAACTCATCCACGCTCATGTCGCGCTCTGAACGGGGTTTTAAGTGCATAAACATTCGTCCATTGTTAGTGCTTGGAGAGCCAGGTCCAGGCCCGACTGCGGACATGAATCCTTCCACATAAGGCTCTTTTTGCACAATCTCTGCAAGCGCCTTCTGATGCCTTACCATATCGTCAAAAGAAACACCCTGTGCAGCTTCTGTAACCACAAAGACCATTCCTTTATCCTCATTTGGCAAAAATCCCTTTGGCATCTTTATAAATAAAATGATAGTCAATATCATTATTATGCCAGAGCCTGCAATTATCAACAAACGATGTCTTAATGCCCATGATAGAGTTGTTTTATAGATATTAAGCATCCATTCAAAAAACCTCTCTGATGCCAGATAAAGGCGGTTGTGTTTGACCTCGCGAGCAGGTTTTATAAAACGGCTACTCATCATGGGTGTAAGAGTAAGAGAGACAATTCCTGATATTAAAATAGCAGCGCTGATGGTTACAGAAAACTCATGGAAAAGCCGTCCTATTATGCCGCCCATAAAAAGCACGGGTATAAAGACCGCAACAAGAGAGATTGTCATTGATAGTATCGTGAACCCAATCTCCTTTGAGCCTCTAAATGCTGCCTCCATCGGCTTCTCTCCCTCTTCCATATGTCTGACAATATTTTCGAGCATAACAATGGCATCATCAACTAAAAAGCCTACTGAAAGCGTCAATGCCATAAGAGAGAGATTGTCGAGACTGTATCCCATGAGATACATTACTGCAAAAGTTCCAACGATTGAAAAAGGCAGTGCCATTGCAGGTATAAGTGTGGCTGATAAATTGCGTAAGAAGATAAATATGACAAGGACAACTAAAAACACTGTGAGCATCAGAGTAAATTTTACATCATTAACAGAATCACGAATAGATACAGAGCGGTCATAAAGTATCTCCATAGAAACAGAGGCAGGAAACTGCTTTTTCAGGTCAGATACGAGTTTTTTGACCGCATCTGCCACCTCTACAGTGTTGGTGCCCGGTTGCCTCTGTACTGCAAGGACTATCGCCCTCTGTAACCTATTACTAGTGCCATACCATGCAGCCACTTTGTTGTTTTCAACTCCATCAGCAACTGCCGCTATATCTTGAAGCCTCACTGGAGAGCCGCTGCGATAGGCAACTATAAGCGGCCCATATTGAGCAGCAGTAGTCAACTGTCCTGTTGCCTGAATCGTATATAATCTGTGAGTCCCATAAAGTGTGCCTGTAGGCAGATTAACATTACCACTTCTTATTGCCTTTTCTACCTCGTCTATCCCGATCTTTCTGCTTGCAATAGCCTTCGGGTCAACCTGAACCCTCACAGCATATTTCTGAGGCCCAAATATCTGCACTTGTGCTACGCCATTGACCATTGATATGCGCTGTGCGATCAATGTATCTGCATACTCATTAAGGCTGTAAAGCGGAAGTGTCGGAGATGTAAGGGCAAAATAGAGTATGGGTTGATCTGCTGGATTCACTTTCTGGTATGTTGGCGGAGCAGGCATCCCTGGAGGTAGTTGCGGTGCAGCCTTTGTTATCATTGCCTGAACATCTTGTGCTGCTGCATCTATACTCCTGCTAAGGTCAAACTGGAGCGTAATCTGTGTTACACCGAGTGCATTAACAGATGTCATAGAATCAAGGCCTGCTATTGTAGAAAATTGTTTTTCGAGCGGTGTTGCTACCGCGGACGCCATTGTTTCTGGACTTGCACCGGGAAGATTGGCTGTTACCAGAAGCGTGGGGAAATCCACATTGGGTAAATCACTCACAGGCAGATTGCGATAGCCCATAATGCCAAAGACTAAAATCCCGAGCATGATCAGAGTTGTTGTAACAGGTCTCTTTATAAAGGTATCGGATATATTCATCTTTATTTTTTTATCTCTATCTTAGCCCCTGAAACAAGTCTGATCTGACCGTCAGTAACAACAACCTCTCCAGCCTGAATTCCCTTTTCAATCACAATTTCCTGATTATATCTCATACCTGTAACAACAGGTCTTAATTCTACTGTGTTGTCAGACCTTACGATAAATACATGCTGACCTTCCTGTCCTGTCTGGACAGCCTGATGTGGAATAACAATCGCATTACGCTGAATGCCGAGTGTAAGTGATACATTAACAAACTGTCCAGGCCACAACATTTTATCCTTGTTTGGAAAGGCTGCCTTGAGCATTATAGTTCCGGTGGATGGATCAACTGCATTGTTCATAAACACAAGTTCTCCTAATGTAGAGTAAGTTTCACTGCCCTGAATAATCGCCTCGGTTTTTAATTTTTTAGCAGACATGGCTTTTTTAATCCTTATAAGTTCCTGTTCTGGCACAGAGAAGCTCACATATATAGGGCTAATTTGATTAATGACAGCCATAACAGTATCATTGGCCCTTATCATATTGCCCTGATGGACAAGGATGCTCCCTATTCGTCCATCAATAGGAGAACGCAGGTAACAGTATTGTAGTTGAAGCCGGGCATTTTCAAGCGCAGCCTTATCAGCCTTCACTATTGCCTTAAGCGCCTCATAATTAGTGCGAACCTTGTCATACTGCTGCTTTGATACTAACTCTTCTTTAAAGAGTTCATCATAACGCTGCACATCGATCCTTGCATTCTCTGCCTGAACAGTATCCCTCACCAGATTTGCCTCTACTTGTCTTACAGCCTCTTCAAATGGACGTGGGTCTATTAAGAACAAGAGTTCGCCTTTCTTTACATCCCTGCCTTCCTGAAAATAAACCGCAGAAAGCTGCCCATCTACACGAGATTTCAACGATACAGTAGAATAAGCCTCGACATTGCCAATAGCACGCAACTCTACAGGAACATCTTTCTGGACTGCAGTACCTACTTTTACAGGCACTGCAGGAACTGATTTTGATTTTTTCGAAAATGAATCTCTACCTTTACACGCTGTAAGAAATAAAAAAACAGTGCAAAAAAGCAGAATAATTGCAGATGAGAAAAACCTTCGCATCAATGTTGTCCTCCTTGAACCTTTGCTACCACTGTCTTTAACATTTGTCCTGTAACACGTTGAAGTCTGATCAGAGCAAGCTGATAGTTATAGTTTGCATCTGCCAACTGTCTCTCAGATGCAATAAGCAATGTGTTTGCATCAATGACATCAATGCTATTAGCAAGGCCAAATTGGTATTGCCTTGAGACAGAATTATAATTATCCATTGCAAATGCTCTCTGGTCTTCAAAAGACTTCAAAACTCCTTTCTGTGTTTGAAAATCAAGATAAGCATTTTCAACCTCGATGCTTATACTCTTTTTTAAATCTTCATATAAAAGTTCTACCTGTCTCTGCTTTGCCTCTGCCTCTCTTACTTCAGCCTTTCTCAGTCCTCCTTCAAAAAATGGAAAATTCAATCTAATGCCTCCGTATATACTCTCTTTATTCAAAAATGTTGATGATGGATCTTCGTTCTTTCCTGTATAAACACCTTCTATAGAAAGAGTTGGCCAGTAAGCACCCCTGATATATCCAACCTGCTGTTGCACAACCTTTTTTTGCAGTCCCAGTGCCTTTAGCTCTGCCCTTTCCGTAAGAGCTGTCTGTTTAAGGAAATCAAGATTATCTACTATATGTATATGCTCTCTGCTGTCTATTGGTTCTTTAATAGTAAAGTCCTCGTTTAATCCAACAACCCTTGCAAGCATAGCCTTTGCAAGTCTAAGATTATTTTCCGACTTTATCAGTTCAGCCTGAGCACCTGAAAGTTCAGCCTCTGCCCTTAAGACATCCGTTTTTGTAACTTCTCCAACTTTAAGCCTTATTACTGCTGCATCCCTGTGTTTTGTCATGCGGTCAAAATTGCTCTTTGCAATCTCAACGGCCTTCTTTGCACGCAGGACATCATAATAGGCTGACGCAACATTGAAAATATATGCCTCCTTCACAGCATAGAGGTCATACTTACTCTTTTCAATGCCTTCCTTTGATATATTGAAAGCAGTTATCTCCCTTCCACTGATTGAGAATGATTGATCAAGCCTGATTCCCCATGATGTAGAGTCATTCGGCTGAATAACAGAGCCTGTAGATGATCTTTTATCTTTGCTGTACTTCGTGTAACTGCCAAAAGCAGAAAGTTTTGGAAGCAAAACTGAGACAGCCTTATCCTTTACCCTTTCTGCAATATATAGGTCTTCTTCGGATATCTTTATTCTCTCGGAACGTTTGAGGGCTATCCTATAAAAGTCTTCAAGAGAATACTCCTGTGCTGATGAGATGCCAACAGACAGCATGACTGCTATCAAAACTACACAAAGCAAAAGAATAGGTCTTGAAATAATCACGACATCCTCTCCTGTCTGCTTACTGGTTTTAATGTCCCATTTACAAAGATATTTACATACTCTCTGATCGTCATTTCTGTATCATCGCCCTTATATTTCTTTCTCTTCTTTAATTCCTGGCCGGTAAAGTATGAAAAGAACATGCCCAGAAACGCTCTCGCACCAAGTTCGGAATTGAAGTCCTTCAACAGTCCCTTTGTCTTCAATTTTTCAAAATAGGAGGCAAGGGTTTTGATTACATCATCAATAATAGAATTATGAATCATATGGATTTTCTCAGGATACCTGTGCATCTCGGAATGCATTATCTGTATCAAATTCTTTTTTGATGAGAGTGTTTCTAAAAATCTTTTTGCAATAACATTTAATGCCATTTCATATGGCATCCCCTCTACTTCCGGCAATAAATCTTTTAGTGCTGGGAGAAATGAACGGGTAACTATAACATTCTCGAAGAGGTTTTCCTTTGACGGAAAATGCCTGAATAATGTGACCTCTGCTATCCCCGATGCCCTTGCTATCTCCTTTGTTGTAGCCCCAAGATAGCCTTTCTGGGAAAATAGCTCCTGTGCCGCTTCAAGAATTTTATCCCTCGTGGATTTAGTATCTTTTGAATCGCTCATTTAAACCTCTGCTTTATTTTATGTAAGTGCCTACTTACATGATAAGGGAAACATACTCGCCTGTCAAGAAAAAAAATTGACTTACGCAAAAAGCACGGTTTATGATTGTAGTAACAAGAGACAATACATGCTCAAAAGAAGTTTCATATTAGCACTGGTTGTATCGGCTTTTCTCGCCTCGGTAGTCTCCGCCGAGACCAGGATACGCTGTGCATCAACCACAAGCACACAGAATTCGGGATTGTTCGATTACATTCTTCCAATATTCGAGAAAAAGGCAGGCATTAAGGTAGATGTAGTTGCTGTTGGCACTGGCGCTGCCATAGAGATAGGCAAAAGGGGAGATGCCGATGTGGTTTTTGTCCACGCAAAGGAGCAGGAATTAAAGGCTGTTGAAGAAGGATATTTCGTGAACCGCCATGATGTCATGTATAACGACTTCGTTATTATCGGTCCTGCAAATGATCCTTTGAAGATAAAAGGCATAAAGTCAGCAACAGAGGCTTTCAAAAAGATTGCAGAAAATAATTATCCATTTGTTTCGAGAGGAGATAAATCAGGAACTCATACAAAGGAATTATCTCTCTGGAAGAAGGCAGGCATTGAGCCTAAAGGTCAGAAATGGTACCTTGAAGTGGGACAGGGGATGGAAAAGACCCAGAGGATTGCCAATGAAAAGCGGGCATATACACTGACAGACAGAGGCACATGGCTTGCTACAAAGGATAAGGACAGGCTCGAGATGAAGATTATCCTTGAGGGTGAACCTGTATTGTTCAATCAGTATGGTGTGATGGCAGTAAATCCAGAGAAACATAAACATGTAAAATACAGAGAGGCAATGGAATTCATAAACTGGCTCATATCAGAGGAAGGACAGCATACCATTGCATCCTTTAAGGATAAGCACGGAAATCAGTTGTTTATTCCGAATGCAAGAAGTGGTGTCCCCAAAAAATCGTAAGATTTTTGGGGACATCTTTACACGATATGTTAAAATAACCCTGATGGATACTCAGGGCATACTATCAGGGATCAAGGCATTTCTTGACAATAGAATGGAGATATTACTTGCCTTTGTTTTTGGCTCGTTTACTGAAGAAAGGCTCACAGAGGAAAGCGATGTGGATGTAGCGATACTTTTCAAGGATAATCCTGACCTCTCCCTTCTGACTGAAATAATGGATGGCATATCAAAGATTACAGGACGAGAGACTGATGTAGTTGTTTTAAATAACGCCTCTCCGATAATAAAGATGCAGGTCTTAAAAAAGGGTCAGGTGGTAAAAAAGGCGAATCATAGCGTCTACAACGAGTTTTTTCTCCGGACAGTCAGAGAATATGATGACCTGAAGATGGTGAGAAAACAGCAGGAAGAAAACATACTCAAGGGAAGGCTTTATGTTAGAACCTGATGTAATCCTTGCAAAGGTTGGAAATATCCAGAGGTGTCTGAGAAGGATCAGTGAAGTTACAGACAACGACCCTGATGCCCTCAATGAGATAGATAAACAGGATATATTTGTCTTGAATCTGCAGAGGGCCATAGAGGCAACTATTGATATCGCAACTCATGTCATAGCCTCTGAAGGACTCGGGCTCGCCACAACTATAAAAGAAAACTTCAAGCTCCTGAGGGATGCGGGGATAATTGGCGATGAAGTCATGAAGAAAATGCAATCAATGGTTGGTTTCAGAAATATAGCCATCCATGACTATACGTCCATTGATACAGATATCCTGAAATCAATCCTCAAAAATAACCTGAAGGACATAGAAGAATTCTATACATTGATTCTCAAAAGATTTAATATCTGTAAGCAAAACTGATCATGCATTCAATATTTCTGGGCTTTAAAGAGGCATTTCTTCTGATACTTAATCTTGATAGGGAATTGATGGACATCATATTTTTGTCTATCAGGGTCTCTGGTGCAGCACTCCTAATTTCCACTGTAATAGGACTTCCTATTGGTGCATTGTTCGGATTGAAGCGGATTCCGATGAAGACAATGCTCATCAGCATTTCAAATACCTTCATGGGGCTTCCTCCTGTAGTTGTCGGTCTCTTCGTTTATATCCTGCTTTCAAGGAGTGGTCCACTCGGTCCTTTAGGATTGCTTTATACCCCTTCAGCAATGGTAATTGCACAGACAATCCTTGCCTTTCCCATTGTAGTATCCCTCTGCTCAACAGCCATTATAAACGTTGCCCCCATTATAAAACAGGCATCGATGACACTCGGTGCAACACAATTTCAAACATCTCTCACAATTATAAAAGAGGCAAGATATGGGATAATATCAGGTATAGTTGCTGCATTTGGAAGAGTCATGGCAGAGGTCGGGGCAATACTGATTGTTGGAGGCAACATAGCAGGCTACACAAGGGTCATGACAACCACCATTGCACTTGAGACAGACAAGGGAAACTTTGAACTTGCAATTGCACTCGGGATTATTCTTTTGATGCTCTCTCTTATTATTAATGCAATTGTCCATTCTATACAGAGGAGGGCAATATCAGGTGCAAGGAGAATTGATACAATATGAGTCTCGTCTTGAAGGTGTCTAACATATCAAAGAGTTATAATGGAAAACTTGTCCTGAAGGATTGTTCCTATTGTTTTGATATGGGTGGGATATATGTTTTAATGGGAGCAAACGGAAGTGGTAAATCCACATTTTTGAGGATATGTGCACTCCTTGAAGAGCCTGACAGAGGAGAAGTCAATTATCTATCAAGAGGCAAGGGGTCCCCAAAAAATCCCATGATTTTTGGGGGTAATAGTAGCGTGATTAAAAAGGACATAAACCTCAGACGAAGGATAACCCTTGTGCTTCCAGGGATAGGCATATTCAATACAACTGTTTTCAATAATGTAGCATATGGACTCAGGATAAGGGGATTAAAATCAAGAGAGATAAGAGACAGGGTTGATAGGGTGCTCGATTTTGTCGGTCTGGCGCATAAAAGAAATCAGAATGCCCTCACCCTTTCCAGTGGCGAAATGCAGCGACTCGGTATCGCAAGAGCAATAGTTATAGAACCCGAGATACTTTTTCTTGATGAACCGACAGCATCTGTCGATAAGGAAAATACTGAAATCATAGAGCGGATTATTCTGGACATGAAATCAGTGTCCCCCATTATTATTACCACCCATGACATGACCCAGGCAGAGAGACTCGCAGACAGCATATTGACTATGTCTGAAGGTAGGATTACTCGTGCTTAAGTTGCACTTTCTACCTGTTTTTTAGTATCTTATCTAAGTAAAAGGTTAAGGTTAAGGCTAAGGTTGAGGAATAATTAGTTTTTTCTAAACCTTAACCTCAACCTTAACCTGATTTGTTTTGCCGGAGTGGCGGAATTGGTAGACGCAAGGGATTTAAAATCCCTCGGGTCTCTGACCTGTACGAGTTCGAGTCTCGTCTCCGGCACCACAAGAAGAAGGAGGTTAAGGTAAAGGTTTTTACTATGAAAACATCTATTAAAAAGGCTATCCTTCCGGCTGCAGGTTTAGGCACAAGGTTTTTGCCAGCTACAAAGGCATCTCCAAAAGAAATGATGCCAATAGTTGATAAACCATTAATACAGTATGCAGTGGAAGAGTCTTTGTCATGCGGCATAAAAGACTTCATTATTATTACGGGTAAATATAAAAGGACTATAGAAGACCACTTTGATACTTCATACAGATTGGAAGAGAAATTAAAGGCATCTGGCAAAGATAAAATGCTGCAGGAATTAAATAAACTCAATAACATCAATTTAGCATATATACGGCAGAGAGCCCCACTTGGTCTTGGTCATGCAATACTGTGTGCAAAGCCATTTGTTAAAGATGAGCCGTTTGCAGTTATCTTAAGTGATGATGTTATAGACCCTGAATACCCCTTACTAAAAGAAATGATTAAGGTTTATGAAAAAAAGAAATGCCCAATTATTGCATTAGAAGAGGTCCCGATGTCAGAAGTACATCGTTATGGTGTTATAGATGGCAGACTTGAAGGGGATATATACAAAATAAAGAATATGGTTGAAAAACCCACCCCTGACAAAGCCCCTTCAAGCCTGGCTATAATAGGAAGGTATATACTGACACCCGAAATATTCAAGATGCTCGAAGAACAGGCTCCCGGTGCAGGAGGCGAGATACAGCTTACCGATGCCCTTAGAAAACTCGTAAAAAAGACACCAATATATGGTTATCTCATAAGAGGCAGGCGTTATGATGCAGGCGATAAATTGGGTTATTTAAAAGCAACTGTTGATTTTGCCCTTAGAAATAAGGAGTTATCAGAGGGCTTCAAGAACTATCTAATTGATAAAGTAAAATCTCTAACATGAGAAATGTTTTAAAAGGCTTATTTTATTACGAGGCAGAAACATGCATAGCGCCTCTTATAGATATTTACGAAACTAAAAATGACCTTGTTTTTGAGTGTGACCTTCCGGGAGTGGATCCTGATAACTTATCGATCAGGGCATATGAAGATTTGTTAATTATAGAAGGTGTTATAACGGATGCAGATGTTAATTCGTCATCAGGTAGTCTAAAGTATCTATGCATGGAAAGAGGTATAAAAGAATTTAGACGCGTAATAAAGCTACCTGTTCATGTCAATACTGTGGCAGGAGAGGCATTTTACAGCAGAGGTGTTTTAACTGTAAAATTTCCTCTCTTAAAGGGTAAAATGATAAAGATTAAAATACAAAGAAAATAGCACTGGTAGATAATGGAGGAAATACAGATGGCTGAAGCGAATAAAAATAATGATAAAGAACATATAGAAATTCCTGATACATTGCCTGTACTGCCCGCAAGGGACATCGTGGTTTTCCCTTACATGATATTACCATTATTTGTAGGAAGAGATGTATCTATTAAGGCAATCGACCACTCCCTTAATACAAACAGGATGATATTACTGCTTACCCAGAAAGACCTTAATGTTGAATCACCCTCGCCTGATGACCTTTACTCTATAGGCACTGTATGCATTATTATGAGGATGCTTAAACTCCCTGATGGTCGTGTAAAAATACTCGCACAGGGATTAAGCAAGGCAAAGGTGGTTAACTTCTCACAGCAGGAACCATTCTTTATGGCAAATATAGAGAAGATATCAGAAGAAAAGCCTATAGAAATAACCCTTGAAACTGAAGCATTAATAAGAAATGTCAAAGAACAAATGGACAAGGCAGTATCACTTGGAAGAACCATTCTGCCTGATGTAATGGTAGTCATAGAAAATATAGATGACCCGGGCAGGCTTGCTGATTTAATCGCATCAAATCTTGGACTAAAAACAGAACAGGCACAAGAAATACTCGAGATGACAGACCCAATTGCAAGACTAAAAAAAATAAGCGAGATACTGACTCGAGAAATACAATTGCTAACCATACAGCAGAAGATTCAGACTGAGGCAAGAGGAGAGATTGACAAGACACAGAGGGAATACTTCCTGAGAGAGCAATTAAAGGCAATACAAAGAGAACTCGGCGATATAGATGAAAGAGGAGAAGAAATCAGGGAGTTCAGGAAAAAAATAGAAGATGCAAAAATGCCTGAAAAAGTACAGAAAGAAGCAGAAAAACAGTTAAAGCGTCTTGAAAAGATGCATCCTGACAGTGCAGAGGCAGGAACAATAAGAACATATCTCGAATGGCTTACAGAACTGCCATGGTCTAAAAGCACAAAAGACCAGATTGATATAAAATTAGCTGAAAAGGTTCTGAATGAAGACCATTATGACCTTGAAAAGGTCAAAGAAAGGATACTCGAATATCTCAGCGTCAGAAAACTCAAAGAAAAAATGAAGGGGCCTATTTTGTGTTTTATTGGACCTCCTGGTGTGGGGAAGACATCTCTCGGGCGCTCAATAGCCCGATCACTCGGAAGGGAATTTGTAAGGATGTCACTCGGAGGTGTTAGAGACGAAGCAGAAATTAGAGGACACAGAAGAACATATGTAGGAGCACTCCCGGGAAGAATAATACAGGGGATAAAACAGGCAGGAACAAATAATCCTGTATTTATGCTGGATGAAATAGATAAAATCGGAATGGATTTCAGAGGAGACCCTTCTTCTGCGCTTTTAGAGGTGCTTGACCCTGAACAGAATAATTCATTTATGGACCATTATTTATCTGTGCCATTTGACCTGTCGAATGTCATGTTTATAACAACAGGAAATCTTGCAGATACTATACCTGGACCATTAAGAGATAGGATGGAGATACTTTATCTGTCTGGCTATACAGAGGAGGAGAAACTGGAGATTGCAAAAAAATATCTCATACCAAAACAACTCGACGAACATGGTATAACTTCAAAGATATTGAAATTAAGCGACTCTGCTATCAAACAAATAATATCACACTACACGCGGGAGGCAGGGGTTAGAAATCTTGAACGTGAAATAGCAAATCTCTGCAGAAAAGTAGCCAAACAGGTTGCAGAGGGTAAAGTAAGAAAGTTTAATATCACAGCAGATAATATCCAGAAATATCTTGGAGTTCCAAAATATCTTCCTGAAGAAGAGATGAAAAAAGATGAGGTTGGAGTCTCAACAGGCCTTGCATGGACAGAGTCAGGAGGAGATGTCATATATGTAGAAGCAACAACCATGAAAGGCAAAGGAAGTCTTACACTTACAGGGCAGCTTGGAGATGTCATGAAGGAGTCTGCACAGGCTGCATTGAGTTATGTAAGATCACGGGCAAAGCAACTGAACATAAGTGAAGACGCATTCTCAAAGGTTGACTTACATATACATGTCCCTGCGGGTGCAATACCAAAAGATGGGCCGTCAGCCGGAATAACAATGGCAACCGCCATTGCATCAGCACTCACAGGAAAACCTGTGAGAAAAGATGTTGCTATGACAGGAGAAGTAACATTAAGAGGGAGGGTTCTTCCGATAGGGGGACTTAAGGAAAAAACATTAGCAGCAAAAAGGATGGGGATAAAAACTGTTATAATACCCCATAGAAACAAAAAGGATCTTGAAGACCTTCCAAAATATGTGAAGGAAGGAATGAATTTTATCCTTGTTGAAACAATGGATGATGTATTGGAAATAGCCCTAAGTAAAAACAAAAAGGTCACAGAAAAGAGAAAAACAGCAGTTGTTACAACAGGAGGTCCCCAAAAAATCGCAGAGGCAATAGCAGCCTCGCCTGCTAATAACAAAAGACTAATTAAAAAAACAGGGAAAAAATCAGGCACAAAAAATGAAACTCCATCAAATAGGAGAATTAGGTCTTTTAAAAGAAATAAGAAAAAGGTTTAAGTCCACAGATAGCAGCATTATCATTGGTATTGGTGATGATGCTGCTGCCATAACCCCTCAAAAAGAAAAGATCCTTGTCACAACAGATATGATGAATGAGGGAATCCATTTTGATCTGGGTTTTACCTCATCCTTTCATCTTGGTTTCAAACTGGTATCTGCTAATGCAAGTGATATATTTGCAATGGGAGGAAGACCAAGGTATCTGGTTCTGAATATTGCAATGAAAAAAGATACAGAAGAAGAATTTTTCTGGGACATGTATAAAGGCATCTTCGATGCAATGAATATTTATAGGGTAAGTTTAATTGGAGGAGACCTGTGCTCTTCCAAAAATGATATGGTTCTCTCTGCAACGGTAATTGGCACAGGCAATAAAATTATTACAAGATGTGGAGCATGTGTTGGAGATAAGATTTATGTAACAGGAACAATAGGCGATTCTGCATGTGGACTGGAAATACTGAAAAGGCTCACATACGAATCAAAGGAGATAATCAAAAATCTGGAATTTTGGAGTAATAATCATAAAAATATTGGTGTATTGGAGTATTGGAATAATGAGTCAAAAAATACAATCGATTGGAACATTGCAAAACCTTTAATAAAAAGGCATCTCATGCCTATAGCAAGAGATTCTCTTGATATTTCAAATTATGCCACTTCGATGATAGACATAAGCGATGGGTTATTTATTGACCTCTTAAGACTTTGTGATGAAAGCAATGTAGGAGCAAAGATTTATCTTGATAAAATACCTCTATCAGATGAAATGAAAAAATTTGCAGAGATTATGGGACTGGATCCGATACACCTTGCAGCATCAGGAGGTGAAGACTATGAGCTTTTATTCACAGCACCACCTGAAATTAAATTCAAAATCCGAAACCTGAAATCCAAAATTTTAAAGACAACTTGCATAGGTGAAATCATAGAAAAAGACAGGGTTGTTATAGACAAATCAGGTAAAGAATCTGCCTTAAAGGCAGAGGGATACAGACACTTTGAAACAGGTTAAAGCTAAATAGAGAACAAAACGGGGTATTAATACTTTGTCGATTCGAGATAAATTGGCAGCGATTTTCAGTATTAAGGATTCACCAAAAAAGATAGCAATATCCTTTGCAGTTGGGGTCTTTATCGGTATGTCGCCGATATTAGGACTGCATACAGCACTGGGTATTGCAGCAGCATGGATTTTTAGGCTTAATAAATTTGTGACCATTATCGGCGTTTATGTGACTAATCCATGGACTATCGTGCCAATATACACATTTGCAACATGGTTTGGTGCAAAACTACTGGGAATAAAAAAAATAATACCCGCTATTGACTGGAATAATATAAGCTTCAGCTACATCTTAAATGAAATGGGGCATCTTTTATTGCCATTTGTCTTTGGAAGCACCTTACTCGGTCTTTTATCTGCAATAGCAGGCTATATAATAATCTATCAGGCAGTAATAAGAAGTAAACAGGAGCAAAAAGTTGACTAAAATTAACATCACAACCCTCGGCTGTCCGAAAAATATTGTTGATTCAGGACATCTGGCAAGAAGATTTGCATCAGAAAGATTTCTTTATGTGGATAATCCAAACAATGCTGACATTATCCTCATAAATACATGCGGATTTATAAGAGATGCAAAGGAAGAATCCATAGAAGAGATACTAAAGCTTTCGAAGTTCAAAACCCAAAGTTCAAAAAGACTTATTGTCTTTGGGTGTCTTGCTAAGAGATACAAAGATGAACTCGTAAAAGAAATTCCGGAAATAGATGCGATCTTCGGGGTTGGAGAAGATAGCAGCATAATCGAATACTGTAAAGGTTTGGCAAGAGGCGAAAGACAAAATACAAAAGACAAAAAACAAAGTGCCTTTAGCCATGATCCTTTAACCATTAGCCATCCTCTATCTTATCGCCCATTATCTATCGCCTCGTCTTATGCCTATCTCAAAATCGCTGAGGGATGTGATAAAAAATGTACATTCTGTGTTATACCATCCATCAGAGGAAGATTCAGAAGCATTCAGCCTGAAAAAATATTGAAAGAAGCAAGGGAACATATCAAGAACGGCATCAGAGAGTTGATAATTGTTGCTCAGGATATTACAAAATACGGAAAGGAATTTGAAAACTACAACCTTGTTTCTCTTCTTAAGGACATTGCTTCAATAAAAGGTGATTTCCGCATCAGACTCCTGTATCTTTATCCAACAGAGATAACCGACGAATTACTGGAGCTTATAGCAAAAGAAGAAAAAATACAGAAATACCTCGATATACCACTTCAACATTCAGAAGATAAAATACTTCGAGCAATGGGTAGGAGAGGGACAAGAAGAGAGTACATAAAACTCATAAGAAATATCAGGCGCACAATCCCAGGGGTTGCCCTCAGAACCACATTCATACTGGGCTTTCCTGGCGAGACAGAAGAAGATTTTTACGGACTTGCTGATTTTATTGAAGAGATAAGATTCGATAGACTTGGGGTATTTAAATACTCAAGGGAAGAGGGGACAGTTGCTTCAAAATTAAAAGGACAAGTGCCAGAGAAGCTTAAAAATAGAAGGCTTGATGAAATAATGAGGAGGCAATCGCTTATATCTCTCGAAAAAAATAAAGAGCTTATAGGTAAAAGGTACGAGGCTATTATAGATGAAATAGATGACAATTTCGCTATTGCAAGGCTCTATTCTCATGCCCCTGAAATAGATGGGGTCGTGATCATAGAGAAGATAAAAGATAGAAGTCAGAAGTCAGAAATACGGATTGGAGACCTTGTGACTGTCGAGATCGTAGATGCCTTTGACTATGACTTGAAAGCTATCCTGACTCCTGAATAATTCGTTTTGTCTTATGATATAATTAAAAGCACCATGTTATACGATACAGGCGACAAATCTAAAATCGGCAGTATTCTTTTACAAAAGGATACTGGATTAACTGAAAAACTACAAAGAATCGTCGGCATCATTGCAGAACTTCTAAATGTTAAAAGATGCTCCATAATGATAGTCAATCCTGATGACCTTACAATAGAAGTAAAGGCAGCCACAAATCCTGAGATAATTGGTTTTAAGAGAAAACTAAGTGATGTCTCAATTGCAACACGGACACTGATAGACGAAAAGCCATTCTATGCAGATACAAAAAGGAGGACATTTTTCAAACCTCTTGAATCCTCTCGATATTATTCCGAAGATTCTCTCTCTATCCCCATCAAATACTTCGATAAAAAACTTGGCGTTATAAACCTCACAGATTCAGAAGAAGGAAAGCCATTTACAGTAGAACAAGAGGTTATAGCAGCAGACATAGCCCAGCACCTGGCACCTTATATCTATGCAGAGCAGATGAAAGATGCACTCGAAAAAAAGGCAAAAAAACTCGAGGAAGCAAATAAACGGCTTTTGGAACTTGATGAGCTAAAAACAAATCTCACAAGCTTTATTGTGCATGACCTCAAAGGACCTATTACCACGGTTATGGCAAATCTGGATATGCTAAGTTATGAATCTCTTACTCCCGAGCAGTTTGAGTATGTTAATCTTGCTATGGAGGATATTCATAAAATGCAGAATATGGTAATGAATATCCTTGATGTGTTAAAAATAGAAGAAGGTAAGATAACAATATATAGAGAAGAAACAGATATTTACGCTCTGGCAAAACGGGAAATATCATCTCTAAAAAATGTCCTGTCACGCAGAAATATTGAACTCACACTCAAAGGGGATTCTCATATTTGCTATATAGATGAAAATCTCATAGGCAGGGTAATAACAAATCTTCTGAGAAATGCAATAGAGTATTCCCCTGATGGCGGAAAGATCACGCTGAACATTCAATACAATGAAAATAAAAAAGAGACATTGGTTAGTGTGGTAGATCAAGGCAAAGGAGTCCCTGATGATATTAAATTAAAAATATTCGATAAATTCTTTCAAGCAAAAGGAGAAACTCTTCAGAGAAAAACAAGTACAGGGCTTGGATTAACATTCTGCAAGCTTGTTATTGATGCACATGGTGGCAGAATCTGGGTAGAAGATGTCGAAGGTGGAGGTGCAAAATTTATTTTTACACTACCTGACATTGTGATAAAGGAGATTGGCTGATGGCTATTCCTATAGAATACTTGAACATAAATTGTCTTGTTGTAGATGACGAGGCATCAATGCGCAAGACAATAAGCAATATGCTGACAAGAATGGGTTTTAAAAGCATTATAACTGCAGTCGATGGAAAAGATGCCCTGACAATTATCCAGACATCGAAGATAGACCTAGTTATCTGCGACATTAATATGCCAGAGATGACAGGACTCGAATTATTTAAAACAGTAAGGGAAAATAAAAAATATAATGACATAATTTTTATATTCGTTACAGCAGAGATAAAAAGGCATACAGTGGCAAGGGCAGCAGAAGAAGGGGGAGCTGGTTATATTATAAAGCCATTTGTCATGGCAACACTCGAAGATAAAATAGCAGGGGTATTGAACAAAAAATTCAAACCATCTTCAATTGAGATGCACCTGAAAAGCTTCGAGCAATATCTGGAAAGTAGAGAAATGCTTTCAGCAGAAAATGAACTCAAAAGGGCGCTCGAAATAGCACCTGAATCACCAACGATTATCTATAGCTTTGGCAGATTTCATCTCATCAAAGGAGAGCCTGACAAGGCAATCGAATACTTCAAAGAGGCAATCGCAAAAAAACCCCTGTTTGTAAAGGCATACGATGCCATTGGAAAGATATATGAAGATATGGGCGATATACAGTCTGCAATCAAATATTACGAGGCAGCCCATGAGATAAGTTCTTCAAATACTGATAGGCTAATTACATTAAGCAAGCTTTACAGTAAAGCAGGAGAAATAAATAAAGCAGAGAGCATATTAAAAGATGCTGTATCAGATATCAGACAAGATGTTTCAACATCAGGACATTTAATGGGAGAGATGTACCTTTCAAAAAACGAAAACGAAAAGGCACTCGAGATACTCATCAAGGCATACAAAAAGAATCCACTTGATACTTCCATAATGCAGAGCCTTGCAGAGGCATATAGAAAAGTGGGGCAGCCAGAAAAAGCAATAGAGATATATAAAGAAATACTAAAAATAAACAACAGCAATGCATTTGTATATTACAACATGGGCAAGACCTTCATTGAGATGGGCATTAAGGACAAGGCAATTGATGCAATTAAAAAGGCATGGGAACTAAATCCATTCTCAAAAGAGATAACAGCAGATCTAAAGGCACTTGCTGAAAGGGATAAGTTTGATATTTAAGTCAATAATACTCGGCATTGTAGAAGGTGTTACAGAATTTCTACCTGTATCATCGACAGGACATCTTATCCTTGCTGGAGATATACTCAGTTTTACAGGTGATAATGCAAAAACATTTGAGATATTCATCCAACTTGGTGCAATACTATCTGTTATATGGATGTATCGTGAGCGGATTTTTTCATCCATAAAGGAAATTGGCTCAGAAAAAAAATCAAATAAATTTTTATTAAATATTTTCACTGCATTTTTACCTGCTGCATTTATTGGTCTGTTGACACATTCGTATATAAAACGATACTTATTCAACCCTTTGACTGTTTCCTTTGCCTTAATAGTAGGGGGTATCGCCATACTCGCTGTAGAAAAATTTGTCAAAAAACCTGTTGTATTTGATATTAATGCCCTCTCTCTAAAACATGCATTTGGCATTGGCATGGCACAGGCATTAGCTCTTTTTCCCGGGGTCTCAAGAGCAGGTGCAACAATAATGGGTGCTATGTGTCTCGGTCTTGAACGAAAAACAGCTACTGAATTTTCATTTTTTTTAGCAATACCAACCATGTTTGCTGCAACATCATATGATTTATTGAAAAACATTCATAATCTGAATTTATCTGATATGCCTATTTTTGCAGTTGGATTTATTGTTTCTTTTTTATCTGCAATAATTGTCATAAAGGCATTTTTAGGATTTATTGCGAGACATACATTCAATTCTTTTGCAGTATATCGCATTGTCTTTGGCTTGATTATACTTTTCTACTATCTGTGAAAAAGAACAAGTTGAGGTTAAGATTAAATAGAGTCGAGAGCTTGATGCTCGACGCACGATGAATTACGCTTGACGCTTTTGGAGAGATGCAAAAAGAGACTAACAAAAACAGACGGCTGCAAGAGATAGTAGGTGTTATTGCACTGCTTGGAGGTCTATACCTTGCTCTGTCACTTTTTACCTATCACAAATGGGACAGATCACTTCTTACATTTTCGATTACACCACCAAAAAATTATGGCGGCATTGTTGGGGCATATATCTCTGACATTATATTTTCTACTATAGGATTTTCAGGATTTTCAATACCTTTGTTTCTAATAATTTACGGAATTAAAAATATTATGGGAAAAGAAAAAAATAGAATCCATCTGCTTGGTGCACTTCTATTTTTACCATCTTTGTCAATGCTTTTACACCTTCTTGCTAAAACCATGGCATTAAAAATCGAACCACTAGGTGGATTCATAGGACTATTTTTATCAGATACCTTTGAAGGCCTACTTTCAAGCATCGGCGCATATATACTAAGTATTGCCATTATTATTGTCTCTATAATACTCATGAGTCCTATATCTATATTTTCATATTTTATTGATAAGAAAAAAGAAAAGATAGATAAAGAAAAATTAGAAGATGCAAATGATCACAATTCAGGCATTATCATCAATGAATCCTTGCACATCAGTGCACCATCTGTTAAAACACCCGTAGCACACAAACATTTGAAAGAAAAGCCTCTGCGCGAGACCATAGGAAATTATAATATTCCACCTATTGACCTTTTAAAAAGTGCAGAAGGCATGTCAGGTCCAACAAAAGAAGAACTCAATATAGCAGCATCAGGACTTGAAAAAAAACTCTCTGACTTTGGAGTCAATGGAAAAATAAGGCAGGCACACCCGGGTCCTGTAGTAACAATGTATGAATTTGAACCTGCTGCAGGGGTAAAGATAAATAGAATAGTATCTCTATCTGATGACCTTGCCCTTGCACTAAAAGCACCAAGTATAAGGATATATCCAATAGCAGGCAAAGCGACCATAGGAATAGAGGTTCCAAACAATGAACGGGCTACTGTTTCTCTGAAAGAAATAATCTCATCTGAAATATTCCAGAGGAGTCATTCCCTTTTAACACTTGCACTTGGAAAAGATATATTTGGCAATCCAGTGGTTACAGACCTCGCAAGGATGCCGCATCTATTAGTAGCAGGTGCAACAGGTTCGGGTAAAAGTGTTTCTATAAATGCAATGATAATAAGTCTGCTTTATAAGGCTACACCTGATGAAGTAAAAATGTTAATGATTGACCCCAAACTCCTTGAACTATCAGTATATAATGATATACCTCATCTCATTGCACCAGTGATAACAGGTCCAAAAGAGGCATCTGATGCACTAAAAAAAATGGTATTTGAAATGGAAAGAAGATACAAACTTCTTGCAGAAAAAGGCGCTCGAAATATAGAAAACTATAATAAACAGGCATCTCAATCAGAAAGACTTCCATATATCGTAGTATTTATAGATGAACTCGCAGACCTTATGTTCACTGCACCGAATGATGTAGAAAATGCTATTGCAAGACTTGCACAGATGGCAAGGGCATCAGGAATTCATCTTATTCTCGCAACCCAGAGGCCATCTGTTGATGTTATAACAGGTCTCATAAAAGCAAACTTCCCGGCAAGAATATCTTTTCAGGTAACATCAAAGATCGACTCAAGAACAATACTTGATGCACAGGGTGCTGAGCAGCTTCTTGGAATGGGCGATATGCTTTTTATGGTGCCTGGAGTTAAAATCATTAGAATTCACGGGGCATATATAAGTGATACAGAAGTTAAATCTGTAACAGAATTTATAAAGGCACAGGGGGCACCTGACTACTCAGCCTTTGAGAATATTGTTGTAGCAGATGAAAAAGAAAAAGGCATAGATATATCAGGAGACAGAGACGAGATGTATCAAAGAGTAATAGAATTTGCAGAATCTGTAGGTGAAGTCTCCATATCCTCTATCCAGAGGAGATTTAAAATCGGCTATAATAGGGCAGCAAGGATGATGGAACTCCTTGAGGAAGATGGTCTTGTGGGGCCACCAAAGGGTGCGGGAAAACCAAGGGATTTCTTAAGGAAAAGGTAGATTTAACATAAGTTAAGCAATTTTATGAGTCAGGCACTGCTCAAAGACTTTAAAAAGTGTTGATTTCAGTGTATATGAAAGATTACAAATACATCACTCAACAAGTAACCACCGACGCTGATGACGGATACAAGATAAATGTATTTACAAGTGCGTGGTTTAAAGTCTTTTCGCAGCGCCTGACGCATATTTCTATAATTAGAATTGCTCAATTTGGATTGAAGATGCTGCTCTACTGCTCTACTGCCCTACTGCTCTACTGCAATTTCTGTTTTGCTTCACAGGTAGATGATGAAGTTGCAAGAATCCAGAAGGCATATGAGAACATAAAAGATATTAAGGGGAGTTTTATTCAGAAAAGCTATATCAAAGACCTAAAAAGGACGGATACTTATAAAGGTCAATTCTTTATAAAGTCTCCTAAAATGAGATGGGAATACAAAGGAGATAAGCCCCAGATTGTATATATCACTGGCGAAGATATAATAATTTACCAGAAAAAAGAAAAACAGGCATTCAAGACAAAATTTGACAAGGCAAGCTATGGACAGGCTCCAATAGCCCTTTTAAGTGGACTTGGAGATATAAAAAACGAATTTGATGTCTCGGTGAAGTCAGAACAAAAACTTCTATTAAAACCCAAAAAACCTATGGGCAATATAGTCTCTGTTGAAATCACCACATCAAGCGAAGAGTTTCCAATAGAATCTCTCTCCATCATTGATGCTTTATCCAACAGGATTGATATTTATCTAAAGGATGTAAAAATCAATACTGAGCTAAAAGACAGGCTTTTTGAATTCTCTCCTCCTGAAGGAGTGAATGTCTTACAGCAGTAGGGGCAGATGTCTGCCATGATAAAATAGGTAGAACACATAAGTTTGTCCCTACTACATTTTTCGGGTTAATAGTGAATTATGGCGACTATAAAAAAAATAGCAATAACAACAGGTGACCCGTCTGGCATAGGTCCTGAGATAGTTTTCAAGGCAATCATGTCACATGAAATTGCGGGATTATGTGAACCTATTATCATCGGGGACATCGCTGTCGTTGAGGAAGTAGCCGAGAAATTAAACATACAGGTAGACCTGAATAGTCTCAAGATAATAAATACCAATGAAATCAAAGATAGAAACTTTCAGAGGTGCCAATCCACTGCCCAAGGTGGCAAAGCGTGTGCTGCATATATAAAAAGGGCTGTAGAGCTTGCTTTAGATAAAGAGGTAGATGCGATTGTGACCGCACCTATTTCAAAGGAATCTCTGAAAATGGCTGGTCTTAAATGGCACGGGCATACTGAAATGCTTGCAGAATTAACTGATACAAAAGACTATGCAATGATGTTTTACAGCAATAAATTAAAACTAATCCTCGTAACTATCCATACTGCGATAAAAAATGTCCCTGCGTTAATAACAAAGAATAGAGTATTAAAAACAATCAACCTTGCAAAAAAAGCGTGCTATATGATGGCTATAGAAAATCCCAGAATTGCAGTTGCTGGATTAAACCCGCATGCTGGAGAGACAGGCATATTCGGGGATGAAGAGATACGAGAAATCATTCCGGCAGTCAATGAAGCACAAAACATGGGAATTAGTGTTTCAGGTCCCTATCCTGCCGATACGTTATTCCACAGGGCGTATAATGGAGAATTTGATATAATAGTCTGCATGTATCACGACCAGGGGCTAATTCCTCTTAAGATGATAGCCTTTGACAAAGCCGTTAATGTTACAATAGGATTACCGATAATAAGGACATCTCCAGACCACGGAACAGCTTATGACATAGCATGGAAAGGGATTGCCAATCCATCAAGCATGATAGAAGCAATAAAACTTGCATTAAAACTCAGGAGGTAAATATGCTATTGGAATCATATAACCTGGCCGGAATGGAACTTAAAAACCGTATCGTCCGCTCTGCAACATATGAAAAAAGAGCAGATGTGGACGGCTTTGTTACTGATGCCCTTATAGAATTCTATAAAGAACTCACAAAAGGCGGGGTGGGACTTATAATCACAGGCAATGCCCTTATTCATATCTCTGGTCGTTCTGTGCCTCAGATGATATGCATACACAATGACCATTACATAAACAGACTAAAGCAACTGACAGATGCTGTACATAAACTTGACGGCAAAATAGTAATCCAGCTTGTTCACGGGGGAAGACAATGTTTCCCCGCACTGCTCGGAGGTCTGCAGCCAATTGCACCATCTGAAGTTTATGACCCCTCAACTAAAATTACACCAAGAGAAATGACAAATGAAGAGATATGGGAAATAATCGAGGCATTTGGAGATGCTGCAAGAAGGGCAATGTATGCTGGCTTTGACGGCATCCAAATACATGGTGCTCATGGGTATCTTGTAAGTGAATTTCTATCTCCTCATACAAATAGAAGAAATGATTACTGGGGTGGAGATGAGGAAAGAAGATTCCATTTTCTTGAAGAAATCTATAAAGCCATGAGAAAAGAAGTCGGAGATAATTATCCAATACTGATAAAAATGAATGCTGATGACTATATAGAAGGCGGATTAAAACCTGAAGAGTCACTAAGGATTGCAAAAAGGCTTGAAGAAATAGGTATTGATGCTATTGAGGTCAGCGGTGGGATGTATGAGTCTGGAATAAAAACAGCACAATTAAACATTACTAAAGAAGAACAAGAAGCATATTTTAGAGAAAATTCAAGACTTTTCAAAACAAGATTAAATATCCCTATAATCCTTGTTGGTGGAATTCGTTCAAGAGCTGTAGCAGAAAATATTCTTAGAAAAAAAGATGCTGACCTTATATCTATATCAAGACCTCTTATTAGAGAACCCGATTTGCCAAATAAATTCAAGGAAGGTAAGGAAAAGGCTGACTGCATATCGTGTAACGGCTGCATGAGATTTCAAAAACTCGATATGGTCAAATGCACTCAGATTGACTCAATGGCTCAATGACCTTTATTATATTAATCTATGCTTTCGCCAGAAAGACAATTCGAAATAATAAAGAGAGGCACTGTTGAGATAATCCTCGAAAAAGAGCTTCTTCATAAACTGGAGAAGTCTGTTAAAGAAAAACGTCCATTAAAGATTAAAGCGGGATTTGATCCCACGGCACCAGACATCCATCTCGGACATACAGTGCTTCTTGAAAAGATGAGGCAGTTTCAGGAACTTGGTCACGAAATCATATTTTTAATAGGTGATTTCACAGGCATGATTGGTGACCCCACTGGAAGATCAGAGACAAGAAAGCCCCTGACAAAAGAAGAGGTGCTTAAAAATGCAGAAACATACAAAGAGCAAGTATTTAAAATCCTCGACCCTCAAAAAACTAAAATAGTATTCAACAGCGAATGGTTTGAAAAAATGAGCGCAATGGAAGTCGTAAGGCTCGGAGCTATGAAGACAGTGGCGAGGATGCTCGAAAGAGAAGATTTCAAAAATAGATTCCAGAATAAGCAAGAGATAACCATACTCGAGTTTTATTATCCTCTATTTCAGGCATATGACTCTGTTCATCTTAAGGCTGATATAGAAATTGGCGGAACAGACCAAAAATTCAATCTCTTAATGGGAAGAGAACTTCAAGAGCATTATGGTCAAAAACCACAATCATTAGTAATAATGCCACTTCTTGAAGGACTTGATGGTATAAAAAAAATGTCAAAAAGCCTTGGTAACTATATTGGGATATCAGAACCACCCAATGATATGTATGGAAAGCTTATGTCTATCAGTGACGAATTGATGATCAAATATTATGAGTTGCTCAGTCATATTAGCATTGAAGAGTTCAATGCCCTTAAGAATGACCTGAAATCAGGCATTGTCCATCCAAAGAAGGCAAAGGAAAATCTGGCAACAGAGATTGTAGAGAGATACTGGGGCAAAGATGCAGCACTGCATGCAAAAGAGGAATTCAACCGCATATTCAAAGAAAAAGGGATACCTGATGAAATATCTACTTTTGAGCTAATATGGGAAGAAGAAATGTGGCTCCCTAAAATTATGAAACTGTCAGGCATTACACCGAGCACAGGAGAGGCCATAAGACTTATTAAGCAAGGGGCAGTAAGTATTGATAACCAAAAAGTCACTGACCCCCAAAAAACTCTTAAAAAAGGGGATTATCTGATTAAAGCTGGAAAAAGAAAGTTTGCTAAAATTATTGCAAAATAAGCAATCAGATATTCATGCGGCAGCAACAGATAGCTTTCCTGTCAACTCTTCCATTAATACCTTCACAGAGACTATGCTGTCAATCCTTGATGCATTTATCCCTACAGTGTAAAGAGGCTCTTCCTTATCCCGATTATAACCTGCAGAGCTCAAAAGTCCGTTGCATATGCAGAAGTGATGATTGTTACTTTCCTTTGCGGGGCATATAGTAAATTTGCCTTCTTTATCTTTCAAAAGCACATAGCCCTTATCGCATTTGGGATCCCTTAGTTTCCTAAGTGCAGAAACATACATTGGTGATTGCCTTATTACTCTAAACGGCATGCCGCATGGAGAACCAGGGTCATAAGCAACAATAATATCCTCTTGTTTTGCATTAACTACAGCCTGTTTGTACTCATCTGATGCACTACTCTCCTCGGTTGCAAGAAATCTCGTTCCCATCTGCACACCATCAGCACCCATCTTAATAAATCTTAATATATCATCATGTGTGTAAATCCCACCTGCAACTATTACTGGAAAATCTCCATACTTCTTTGCAACATCTTTAACATGAGGCAAGAGATTTTCAAGTTTATTTGCTTCTATATCCATTTGATCAATTTTAAACCCAAGATGCCCTCCGGCAAGAGGACCTTCGAGCACTACAGCATCAGGTCTATAGCCAAGTTTTTCCCATTTCTTACATATTATTTCAAGTGCCCTTGCAGAAGACACTATGGGAATAAGAGCTGTATCTTTGGGTGATTGAATAGCTGGGAGCGTAAGGGGCAGTCCAGCACCTGAAATAATAGCATCAGCCCCTGCATCCAATGCACCTCTGACTGAATCATTATAATCCCTTACCAGTGCACCCATTATATTAATACCTGCATAACCACCCTCTGACTTAGCCAGTGAGACCTCTTCATATGCAGCTTCATAGGAATTGTATTTTTTACCTGCCCTCTTTGAAACAAGCCTGTCAAGACATGCACTCGAAACAATACCAAGTCCGCCCTCTTTAGCAACAGCACTTGCAAGTGGATAAAGAGAGACCCCAACCCCCATACCGCCCTGGACAATAGGCACCTTTATTTTCTTCCCTTTAATTATAAGTTCAGGCAATTCAAATTCTGAATAAAACATCTTGTTGACCCCTTTTAAAAGTTGTAAGGTAAAAAACGATTACATAATTGAGTGGCGTGCAATTGAACAATTGAGCAATTAATATTTATATTACCGTTTTTAACTCTTTACTTATAATCACTTATTGAGAGGTATTTTATCAAGACCATGATAGATAAAAGCATTTACACCCCGACACCTTGACACTTTTAAATCCTTTACCACTTCACCTCCTATCCTTATCTTATTTTTGTGGGTTTCACGAAATTCGTAATCCATTGATATTATTATTTATTTGACCTATTGTTTTTAGGCTTGCCCTCCTATCAAGATTTTCATTTATTTTTAATTAGTTATATGTCTAAAAATCTCCCTTTCATCCCATTTTTATAGGCTGAAGGCTGAAGATTAGGCTGAAGATAAAATCCAATCTTGAATTTTAAATCTTATTTATCCCCTTCAGCCTAAAGCCTTAAGCCTATTTTCCCTCTCCCCAAAAGGGAGAGGGAATTTTTTAATTTTGTGAAACCCTATTATCTTATTTTTATTAAACTACATCAGGGGACATCAGACAATTAGTGATGACCACCTTCAGAATGCCCACCAGCAATAACATAAATAGCATCAGACATACCTTTATTCTCAAGAAAACATTCGTGATCTCCTACAATATGAAATGCAGTCCCTTCCTTTAATGTCCCAGAATAATATCCCTCAACTTCAACATCTCCTTTGACAATAAGGACAATTTCCTCATGTCCGACTCCTGGCTTTATCACCCTATTTTTTTCACCAGGTCTCAAGATCCCATATATCATATAACAGGCATGGCTTTTGGTTTCTTCAAAACCAATAATGTATTCTCCATCTCTTGAATTTAGGGCTTTATTTTTCAATTCAAAAATTTTCATAACTCTGTAAATACATTATCTGGGTTCACTGTTTTTATGTTCTATACTCTGCGTTTATCTTTACATAATCCTCTGTTAAATCACATGTAAGCACTTTTGCTGCATATCTTCCAAGATGCAAATCAACAACTATCTTTAGCTCTTTACCTTTAAGTCTTTCATTTGCCTGTTTATCCTTGCCCATTCCCATACCGCAGTTGACTATTTTAAGTCCATTCAAAAATATGTCTATCTTTTCCTCTTTTATGGCTATACCTGAATATCCGAGGGCTGCCATTATGCGCCCCCAGTTTGCATCATTACCGTATATAGCCGTTTTAACGAGCATTGAATTGGCAATAGCAAAAGCGCCCTTCTCAGCATCTTCCTCATTCCTTGCATTTTTCACTTCTATCTCAACAAGTTTTGTTGCACCCTCCCCATCCTTTACAATCATCCTACCCAGTTCATAAGTTATATCAGAGAGTGCATTTGCAAATCTATCAAACTCCTTTGAGTTCTTCTCAATCAATGCATTGCCAGCCAAACCGTTTGCCATGATCAAAACAGTGTCATTCGTTGACATATCACCGTCAATAGTTATTCGGTTAAATGACCTTTGCACAGCCTTTTTTAAGGCATTATCAAGGGCTGATTTATCTATATTAGCATCAGTAACAATAAAGCAGAGCATCGTTGCCATGTTTGGACATATCATGCCCGCGCCCTTGCATATAGCTGAAATAGTAACAGTCTTGCTGTCAATCCTTATCCTTTTGCTTACAACTTTTGGAAATGTATCAGTTGTCATAATTGCAGTAGCTACATCATTGATACTATTCTTCCCTAAATTATCTGCGAGCTCTTTAATCTTCGGTCTTATCCTTTCCATTGGCAATAGAGTGCCTATAACCCCTGTAGAACATACATAAACCATGCCTGTCTTAATACCAAGTGCATTAGCAGTCATTTCTGCCATCTCCATAGCATCCATTAATCCCTGCCTACCTGTGCATGCATTAGCATTGCCGCTGTTTATAATAATAGCTTGTCCCTTACCTGATTTAATGCGCTTCATATCAAGCTTCACAGGGGCTGCCTTAATATTATTTGTTGTAAACATACCTGAAATAACAGACTCTATTTCAGAAAAGATGAGTGCAAGGTCTTTTCTGCCGGGCTTTTTTATCGCAGCCTCAACAGCAGAAAAGAGAAAACCTTTGGGTTGGAATATTATATCTTTCCTCATAGTCTTCATGATGTTCATGGAAACACCGCCAATGACTCAAGTGCCGTTGTCTCCTTAATGCCCATTATTATATTCATATTCTGCACAGCCTGTCCTGATGCACCCTTTACAAGATTGTCTATTGCAGAGACAATAATCAGTGTATTTGTACGATTATTTACCTTAAGACCTATCTCAACAAAGTTACTGCCTCGGACATTCTTTGCATTTGGATAAACACCCTCGTTGAGAACATTCACAAAAGGCTCTGCATCGTAGTATTTTTTGTAAATCGAGATTACCTCAGCAGTCTCCACCTTTTTTAACATCTTTGCATACATCGTTGAGATAATCCCCCTATCCATTGGAACAAGGTGTGGCGTAAAATTTATTTTTATCCCTCTACCTGCAATTGCTGATAATTCCTGCTCTATCTCAGGTGTATGGCGGTGGCTAACAATTCCATATGCCTTAAATCCTTCATTCACTTCGCAATATGAAAAACCAATATCAGCCTTTCTGCCAGCACCCGATGTCCCTGATTTTGCATCAATAATAATACTTTCAACATCAATAATGCCTTCCTTTATTGAAGGGTACAATCCTAAAATAGCAGCAGTAGGATAACAGCCTGGATTAGCAATAAGGCTTGATTGTTTGATTTCCTCGCGATGGATCTCTGGAAGACCATAAACAGCATTTCTCAATGTATCAGCATAATTATGAGGCGTCTTATACCATTCTTCATAGACTGCTGTATCTGACAAACGATAGTCAGCAGAGAGGTCTATAACCTTTTTGCCTTTCTTAAAAAAATAATCTACTGCCTCCTGAGACGCTGCATGAGGTAGTGCCATAAAGAATACATCTGCCTTATTCAAGATCTCTTTTTTATCCAATGGCTCATAAATAAGGTAAGAATACTTGTGAAGATGCGGAAAAAGGTCTGTAACCTTCTTGCCTGCTGATTTTTCTGAGGTAACAGTAGTTATCTCAACTCCATGATGTCCTGAAAGAATGCGCAAAAGTTCAGCGCCTGTATATCCGCTACCACCACAAATCGCTACTTTTATCATATCCTCACCACCTAAAAACAAAGCCCGTTCAGAGAACGGGCTTTCCTATTATCACAACCATTAAACTGCTTATTATCTCTTGGAGAACTGGAATCTTCTCCTTGCGCCCCTTAATCCATACTTCTTCCTCTCAACCTCTCTTGGGTCTCTTGTCAAAAGCCCTTCTCTCTTAAGCTTTGGCTTGAGATCAGCATCAACATTAACCAATGCCCTTGCAATACCATGCCTTAATGCACCGGCCTGACCACTTAAACCGCCTCCCGTAACATTAGCTACAACATCATACTTGCCAACTACACCTGCAACCTGAAAAGGCTGCTTTATAATCATTCTAAGGGTCTCCCTCGGAAAGTAGTTTTCGAACTCTCTGTTATTTACTGTAATCTTACCTTTGCCGGGAAGCAATGTTACCCTCGCCACTGATCTCTTTCTTCTGCCTGTTGCATTATATTGTATGGAAGCCATTTCTACTCCTTATTTTGTAATTTTTATTAATTCTGGTTTCTGTGCAGTATGCTCATGTTCGGGTCCGCTGAAAACTTTTAACTTTTTAATCATTTTCCTACCAAGCCTGTTTTTTGGAAGCATACCCCACACCGCATCTCTTATTACATTTTCAGGCTCTTCTTTTATCCTGTCTTTAAGTGCCTTTGCCTTTATACTTCCAATATAACCTGTATGATGATAATAGACCTTATCTGTCATCTTTTTACCTGTGACCTTAATCTTGTCTGCATTAATCACTATCACAAAATCCCCTGTATCCACATTTGGTGTAAACACAGGCTTATGTTTGCCACGAAGATATGATGCAATCTGTGAACACAGTCTACCTAATATCTGATCCTTTGCATCAACAACATACCATTTGCGTTCAATCTCTTCCTTTTTTGCGAACTTTGTTGTTTTCATCTATGCACCTTCCCTAAAGCCTTTGAATTCTGACAAATTAAGACTAAATAAGATAATAGAAATCATATAGATTTGTCAACATTCACATATGCCTGATATAATACATCTCATGAAGACAGCCCTTACAATAGCGGGATCAGACCCAACATGTGGAGCCGGATTGCAAGCAGATATCAGGGTTTTCAACCACTTTGGAGTTTACGGCATTTCTGCAGTCTCTGCACTTACAGCGCAGAATACTTATGAGATGAACGTTATTTTAAAAATTGATGGCAAATTTTTAGAAACCCAACTTAATACCCTTATAAGTGACATTAGACCTAATGCATTAAAAACAGGGATGCTTTTTTCAATAGATATTGTAAAGGCAGTAGCAAAAATCATAAAAGGATATGACCTCGAAAACTTAGTAATAGACCCTGTGACCATATCCTCCACAGGTATGAGCATGATGGAAAATGGTGTCCTTGATGCACTCAAAGAAGGGCTTTTTCCCCTTGCAAAGGTCATAACACCCAATATTTATGAGGCAACTGCCATTTCAGGAATAAGCATAATAAATGAAAAAGACATGGAAATGGCTGCAATAGAATTAAAAAAATTAGGACCTGATATAGTAATCATAACCGGAGGGCATTTCGAGGGACTCAAAAATAAGGGAGAAACATTAGACTTAATATATGACGGAGAAAAATTTCATCGCCTAATTGGCAAAAGGAGAAAAGGTGAATATCATGGGACAGGCTGTGCATTTTCTGCAGCAATAACTGCCTGCCTTGCAAAGGGCATGTCTGTTATAGATGCTGTTAGAAAGGCAAAGGAGTTTGTAGATATTGCTATAAAAAATGCATATAGATTAGGAAAAGGCATGAGGCTATTAAATGTCTAAGATAAAAACTGTTTTTCAATGTCAGGCATGTGGGTATGCAAGTCCAAAATGGCTTGGTAAATGTCCTGATTGCGGTGCATGGAATAGTTTTTCAGAGGAAAAACAGAGTCCCATATCTTTGAAATCCTTCGCTGTAGCAGAGCCGCAGTGTTTGAGCAAAATCATAGGCGGTAAAGAAAAAAGGACTCCAATAGGAATAAACGAGTTCGATAGAGTATTAGGCGGAGGACTTGTAAACGGTGCAATAATACTCATAGGCGGTGACCCGGGTATCGGAAAATCAACCCTATTGCTTCAAGCAGTAGCAAAGATAACAAAAGACAAAGAAAAGGCAACACCCCACAGTCCACAGAAGACAAAAGACAAAACTGTTTTATATGTCTCTGGCGAAGAGTCCCCAGAGCAGATAAAATTACGCGCAGAGCGTCTTTCAATAAACTCTGACAATATCTTGCTCTTGTCAGAAACACTGGTTGAGAATATCATAAAGACTGCCGAGGATTTAAAACCTGCGGCATTAGTTGTTGACTCTATACAGACCATTTACACAGAAGAACTCACATCAGCACCCGGCTCTGTTGGACAGATTAGAGAGTCTGCAGCAAAGCTCATGTTCTTTGCAAAAAGGTCAGAAATCCCCGTATTCCTGATAGGTCATGTAACAAAAGAAGGAGCTATTGCCGGACCAAGAGTGCTCGAACATCTTGTTGACACAGTACTTTATTTTGAAGGAGACAGGGGACATCCTTATCGCATATTAAGAACAATCAAAAACAGATTTGGCTCAACAAATGAGATTGGCGTCTTTGAGATGACAGACGAGGGGCTCATGGAGATAACCAATCCATCTGAATTATTCATGTCAGAAAGGCCATTGGGTGTATCAGGCTCAACAGTGATTGCAACAATAGAAGGCACACGGCCTTTATTGGTTGAATTACAAGCACTCGTATCACCAACAACCTTTGGCATGCCAAGAAGGACAAGCATGGGAGTTGATTTCAATAGGGTAAATTTATTGATAGCAGTCCTCGAGAAAAAGGCAGAAATACACCTTGGTGGAATGGATGTATTTATAAATGTTGTTGGAGGCTTAAAAATATTCGAACCAGCAGCAGACATAGGTATAATATCAGCCATTGTGTCATCATTCAGAGAAATACCTGTAGATGCAAAGACATTTCTCTTTGGTGAGGTTGGATTATCAGGAGAAGTTAGGGCAGTTGCTCATGCAGATGCAAGACTAAAAGAAGCAGCAAAGATAGGCTTCAAAAAGGCAATAATACCCAAAAACAATGCAGAAAGACTAAAAAATGATCTTGGTTTAACCATTGTTGGAGTTAAAGATGTGGAAGAGGTTATTGAGAATATTAGAATATAAAAGACAGAAGGCAGAAGACAAGAGACAGATTTTTATAAGGCTAAAGGCTGAAGGCTTAAGGCTGAAGTTGTTTTTGATTTTTTACCTTAAGCATTCAGTCTTCAGCCTTCAGCCTATATTCTGTCTTCTGTTCTCTGCCTTTTATATCCTGTCTTCTGTCTCTTGCACTCCAAAACATGTGGAAACACCCTCTTACGAGGGAATTCCCGTTGAACATGCCCTTTCAGAGCTTAAAAACATCAAATCCATTGAAGCTATATTATCTGTAGAATATGAGAGAAATAACAATGCAGATGTTAATACAATGAGTGGTGAGGCACTACTTAATGTATCAGAAGATAAGCTCAATCTGAGGCTATATTATCTTGGCTTTCTTGCTGGCGAAGTAAACGAAGAGGGAGGCATTATCAAAAGCAAGCCAAAATTAGACAAAAACAAAAGCACAATACTTATTGATGGCATTAAAAACAGCTTCTTCTGGTGGAATATAAAAGACTACACACTACAAGAAAAGGGAGACTTGTATGAATTAAAAAACCCTTTCAGGAAATTACTAATCAGCAAAAAAACATTACTGCCGATCCAGCAGACCATCGAGCTCAATGATGGAGAAGAGTTAAAGATATTTTATGATGCACCTAATAAGACAGACAGTAATGAGTCTGCTGCAACAAATAATAAAAAGTCTGATAGCAACCAATTATCGATAGTTAGTAGCCAGAACAACTCACCATCTGCTACTCATCACTCGTCACTATCATTATGGTATAACTCACGAATGAAGATAGAATTTAAAAACTATATTGTGAAAATAAAGGTAAAATCGTATTCGGTTGTGCGATAACAAATAAATAGTTAAATTAAACAAATAGTTTAATGGGAAGTAAAAAAGGAAAATTTCCTTAATTCCTGATTATATCAAAAACTATCGCTCTCTGCCCCCAAAAGCCTACAACTTTCTGAGGACACCATCTGTAGCACTATCGATCTGATATATCCCACATAGTTCAGATGAAAATCGGATGATAATAAATGAAAGAGGTAATACTTCCTTTCGGTAATCTCTGAGGCTGCAAGGAAGCTGCAAAAAAGGCTTCAATCCTTTCGAGGAGAAGATAAAGCCATTAAGGAAGTTAGTGATGGCAATGCTTAAGCTTGGATTCAGATACGATGAGGTTATGACTATGACAGAAGCAGAAATAGGAGGCTATCTCAATACCTACGAGGAGATTATTAACCCTGAAAAGACAAAGACCTATGTTGTAAAAAAAGGCAAAGGCAGAGGAAAGACCAGATGATAGCACCTATAGCCAAAGAAAAAATTCCAAATATCTGCCATAGGGTGAGATATGCAAACAAGGCAGATAAAGACAGACCTGCAATAAAGATGATAGAGGCAATCAGTTGATGCCATTTGATCCTTACAAAAAAATACACAAGCACTATGCCAATCACAACGCATATGTAAGGGGCAGCCATGTCTAATGTCATGAACCTTGCCATCCAGATCACCGCCATTGATATGCTCAGCGGGATAGCATCCCGCGTTAAGAACTCTATCTTAAGTTTAGGGGCTGCAGGGCAGAAAGTCAAGAATGACTTCGAGCAGATGCAAAACTCCATCACAAAGGGGCTTAAGGCAATTGCGGTGAGTTCTTACGCGATGCATAAGGCATTGCCCGGGGTGAAGGCTGCAAGCGATTTGCAACCCTAAGAACTGCTGCCTTTATTGCCTTATCTAAATCACTCATCCTTCCATCACCTCTTTTATCCCCTCAAGTATGCCTATTAAATCAATATTTTTGAGGGTCTTTAAGACATCTCCTGTGTCTTCATCTATAATCTCAACTATGTCAAACTTTTCCTCAGCAGAGGGATGCAGGTCATTGGCGATGGTCTTAATGAGCGTATCGGGCGTTATCCCCATTGGCTCATATAAATAAACGAGCCTGTCATTTTTATCCACAATATAAAGCCCAAATAGATAATCCCATAATTCAGGAGCTAAGTCCTTATTGCCGCCCCTTTTCCTGCCCTTTACATCAAACTTGTAATTGATGCTGTCATCCACAAGATCGGTCTCTATGGTAATTATCTGCCTGCCGCTAACATGCGCCTTAGCCGTTCTACCCATTTTTTAAACCTCCCTTCTGATACATCTTTAAAATAATCCTTTCTTTCCGGCACAAATGCAGTATATACCACATTATCCCTGTATGCGATAAGCACATTGTTCTGTGACAGGCTCACCATCTGCCCTTTATGCTTGACACTCTCGCCAATTTGTTTAATGCTCCTTAATCCTGCAATGACCTTTTCCTCTGTCATCTCCGGATGCTTGTGTAATATATGATTGAGTCTTCCCTCTGTCAACACCAGTTCCCTGCCATATTCCCTACCAAAGTGTCTGTATAACACCTTCTGTTTCCTTGTCTTATTGCCGTCAAAGTATTAATATGTCTCCTCTCCTAACCTTTATATCCCACATGGTTCAGATGAATTCGGCGCTGAAATGGATAAGCCTGTTGTATTTAGGGATGTAATTAACGACCCTGTCGTAATTTCTGAGGAACTTTTTAAAGACCGTTCAAAAGGAGGCTTTAAAGTTCTCAAGGCAGACCGTGAGATATACCTGCCTATGCTTGCAGATACCATAAAAGACCCTGCCGAGATATGGCTCACATGGGTACAGGGCAAAGACAAAGTAAGGCTCTGTAAAAGATATATAGCTGTATATAAAGACATTAAGGGCAAGGTTGGCGGCTATGCTGTCTTTGATCTTATAGATGATGTATGGCAGGGAACTACGGCATTTAAGCCTGAAAACATGAAGTACCTTGATTCTATGAGAGAAGGGACTTTATTGTATGTCAGAAAGTAAGCTTGTATCCAGTCAGCGAATACAAACAAGCATATATAAGAATAGGCTGACTCCCCGCTATATGCCTCTCTCTGACATTTCTGTAATTATTATAGCACAAAAAGGAGGATGTCAAGACTTGTTTGGCTGTATCTCTATAGCTGGTTTCCCATCGCCATACTGTCCATATTTATCAGACTTGGGCGTAGGCTCTTTGCTTGGAGGTGGAGGGATTTGTACAGGTGAGTCCTTTTTCTTTTCAGACATTAAAAAACCGCGCAACGATAGCCGCGCAAAGACACAAAAAGGAGACAAACAGACATGGAGCTGATATTCTTAATATTCTTACTTTCTTCCTATTGGATTGTATGCAGGTCTCATTAGCCTCTGAAATGCCGTTTATTAACCCTCCGTATATAGTATGGTATGGTTTGCCTGCCATCAACTGCTCATATGCAAAATCAGCCATATTAATCGGTCTTAACACAGAACTATTTACATATCCACGCCCCCACAGCACCCATAAAGACAATGCGCATGACGCCAGGCCAAAGACAATGGCAAAAAGCAAAGCCCATCTTGACCACTGCATCAGCCCTATATCTTTAATCAAAAACACGCTTACCGCACCTATTGCAGAAGATGTCCACAGATACGTCCTTGCCACATCTATAATCATGCTGACGCTCTGGTGTATAACATACCAATGCGATTGCCATGAGGCGTCTAATATCTTAACAAGAGCCTGCTTGTATTCATCATGGTCAAACTGCATGGTATAATTATAACATGATTAAAATCACAGTTGACAACAAAGAAGTAAAGACGCTGCTTAATAACCTCTCCGATAAGGTCAAGAACATGCGGCCTGTCATGCGCCAAATCGCGGGCATCATGCACGATGCTGGTGAGGAAAATTTTGCGCAGGAAGGACGGCCAAAGTGGAAGCCCTCAAAGCGGGCAATGAAGCAGGGAGGGAAAACACTTCAAGACACCTTTATATCCCACATGGTTCAGATGAAATTTCCCGTTGCCCTGCAGAATGCTGGTAGATATGCCAGCTTTATATCCCACATGGTTCAGATGAAATGCATCTTGGCGGGGGCGTTTACAGTGAGATTTCTCACTTTATATCCCACATGGTTCAGATGAAATTTGACTTGATACGATTCATTAGCAAGTCTGCAAATCGCTTTATATCCCACATGGTTCAGATGAAATTTGTAAAGTAAAATCGATTTTGTCTTGAGTAACAGACTTTATATCCCACATGGTTCAGATGAAATCGAACATAACCCAATCAGACAGCCAACCTGTCAAGTTCTTTATATCCCACATGGTTCAGATGAAATGTTGACAATAATAATAATAATACAGGCACTCAAACTTTATATCCCACATGGTTCAGATGAAATTTCATCTGAAGCTCAAGCATCTCTTTTTCATGCTTGCTTTATATCCCACATGGTTCAGATGAAATGTGGCTCTAACAACGGCTACTAATGATGCATGCTGCTTTATATCCCACATGGTTCAGATGAAATATCGCCGTTCATAAACGAAATCATCCTCAAGTTGTTCTTTATATCCCACATGGTTCAGATGAAATATTAATCACTGCTGACATGTCAGCAGTTGGGAAACGCTTTATATCCCACATGGTTCAGATGAAATCGGTGCATTCAAGGAAGTTTCACCATCGGAGAAAAGCTTTATATCCCACATGGTTCAGATGAAATCCCTTTCTTGCATCAAAGGTTATCTTTTCTGTGGAATCTTTATATCCCACATGGTTCAGATGAAATTGCTTCCACTAATGCCTTAGAGACCTTATTCCAGTTGCTTTATATCCCACATGGTTCAGATGAAATATAATAATATGGATTGGCTCAGAGACTTCTCAGAAGAGGAACTGTCCAGCATGTTACGAGGGGATCTATTGCTAATATACTCGCTATGCGGACTGGAAGTATTACAGGCAATATGCGAAAATTTAATGGGGTTAAATCTATATATTAGCACCAAATCACTAAGAGAAGCGATGAAGGTGTATGCGATCAGGAACTTTGACGGCACTAATCACAAAGAACTTGCGGTTAAGTTAGGGGTCAGCGAAAAGTGCATATATGATTTCATACAAGAGGCAAGGTATGATAAAGATAGAGGTTGATGATAGAAAATTCAAAAGGCAGGGGAAGGATGTAAATATGAGAGATGTTTGCACAGAAGGCGAGTGGATAAATGGGGAATTGTATTGCCTATACTTTGATTCTGGGTTTATTAGATGTTCTGATGTCATAGAATGCCCAGCAGGTTATGATGACGAATGTGATGATTATGAATGTGATGATGATGAATAGGTTTTCAAACCGCATGTGTTGAGGGAGGAAAATGTAGTAGAGGGTTTAGAGTATGATAAAGATAGAGATTGATGATAGAAAATTCAAAGCGGAGATGGAAGAATTAATAAGGCGTGTTACTGACAGAAGGGCTTTGATGAGGCAGATAGCAGGCATAATGCACTATGCTGTGGAAGAAAACTTTGCAGAGCAGGGGCGCCCGAGATGGTTGCCCCTGAGCCCAAAAACAATTGCCATGAGGCAAAAGAAAGGATACTGGCCCGGGAAGATACTTCAGATGAGGGGTGAGCTTGCGGCATCAATTACTCAGCAGAGTGACAATGATTCTGCGATAGTAGGGACAAACAAGGTATATGCAGCAATACATCAGTTTGGCGGAAAGGCAGGCAGGGGAAAGAAGGTGGATATCCCGGCGAGGCCTTTTCTGAAGCTTACGGACGAGGATTTAGAAGAGATTAAAAGGGCGGTTGTGGAGTATTTGAAAGGAGGAGGGTAAGATGAAAAGAGAAAAAATAATTGAAAGGCTTGAAAGAGAAGGAATAGTTTCAAGGTTTGAAACTGAACTTGTTCAAATCAAAAAATTAAAATTTTTTTATAAGAATGGTTATGAACCACCTTGCTGGAAATGTGTCCATTTTGATCTTGATGCATGGCTTGAAAAAGATGTAAAGAGGTGTGATGCCTTTGAAGATATTCCCGAAGAGATTTGGCAAGGTAAAAACGACCACAAAGAAGCATACCCAGGAGATAATGGCATACAATATCTGTCTTGGTATGATTATTCTCGACTTAAAACCGGACATAATAAAGATTAAGGATCCTTGCTAAGCGTGTCCAGATCTCATGGTGATGGTTTAACTCTGCGTATTCAACTGTAATTTCTTTATTCTTAATTTTTGTTTCAAATTCTTTTCTTACCTCAGCATTTAATTTTTCATATAGAGGCATAATTTTCATTTCAAAAAATTCCATATTAAGCTTATCATCTGGAATCTTCATAATATAAGTATATTTGGAGCTAACCGCTCTCATTTCTTTAATCTTGTAATCACATGTAAATTTTATATCCTCAAGTGAAAAAGCACGCCTACCCGGATGATTGTGTGTAAAAACTGAGGCATTGCGAATTATAACTCCCTCAGAGTTATCATCAAAAATAATCTGAGATTCTTGCCCACTTTTAGAAAAAACAATACCTTCATTATTAAAAACATAACATTTTTCGTATTTTAAATTTTTAATTTCCTCTTCTTTTTCACTTATTAGCTTTCTTAAGGCCTCTTCTTTTTTGACGATTTTCTTTATTTTTTTATCATACTTATCCAGATCAGGCAACCATGCAGCTTTGCCCGGATTATAGCTCCAGCCCACATCGGTTGGTATCTTCATGCCTGTAAAAGTATCACGATATACAGCAACAGTCTGAAGCTCACCAGTTTTTTTGCTTACAAGGGCATCTTCCCATGTGATTCTGCCCTGTGACGATTCTACGGTAAGCCCCTTTTTGCCTAAATCCCTCTGGCTCAATGCCCGTACCCTGCACCTGCAGTTAAACCCGAGGGGAGGGTAATGGGTGTCCCAGAAGGGGTCATCATACCGGAAGACCTTGCCGTTTAATGCTGCGTGTGCTGGCCTCGTGCGGGAGTCTATTACAGCGACATACTGCCAGTAGGGGCGGTTATCCACATCTTCCATCTGGGCCTTGTATCTTCCCGCCATGTATGCGGTCTGCATGTTGGTTCTATAGATGGTTTTTAGCCTCCAGGGCGAGCCTTCAAGGATCCTTTCCACCCTGCCATCAGGATACCCGACAAACTTATATCCCCACCAGCCCTTTGCCTTTAGTCTTGGTTCAAGCTCCTTTTTGAACTGCTCAACAGTGATGCCTTCATCAAGTGCCTTCTGCACCATATCCCTTATATCTTGGAGAACGTCCATACGCATGACTTTTGCAACGGTGAAGGCCTTGGCATGGGCCTCTTGCCAGAGGTCATACCAGTTCCATGTGAGTTTGTAGCCCTTGCTCTTGAAGTATTCTATAGCCTTTTCTGGCGGGAGTTTTATGGCATAGGAAAGGTCAATCTTTTCTGGCATTCAGCATCCCCCAGAGTTCAGTGACAAATATTGCCCTCTGAAGCATCTGCTCCACCTGAGAGGCATCCACATCTGGAAAGGTCTCCACGAGCCTTTCCATGATCTCTTCGTATGAATCTCCCTGCTGGATCAGGTCCACAATTGGCTTAAGCACCCCTTCCATCTGCTTTTGTAGCTCCTCAGCAGATAGAGACTCTCCTGCATCATCAATAGCCTGCTGGTCTGGAAATGCTGGAAATGCTGGTTTTTGAGGACTTTCTGAAAACTGCTGAGTGCCCTCAGCAGAGGGGGTCTGCTCAAAGTCTTCATCCTCAAGCCCATATACCTTCTGGAAGTAGCGTTTGCTAAGCTTTAGACCTGACAATTGAAGTATATTGGCAAGTTTTTCATCTCTTTCAGCCAGATCCTTATCAATATCCTCTTCTTCATACATACTGAACACAGGCAGTTCACCGTCTGGGAAGTTAATCTCGTATATCCACCGGATTAGCTGGTTCATTGCCTTTTCAATCATCTTTTTGTCACTATCAATAAGGTCTTTTCTGACCTGCATATGTGTCTGAGCTGCTGCATAACTTCCAGATTGAACTGATGTTGTGAGGTTCTGTCCCAGGATAGCGATTGCGATCTCCTGGTCGCAGTATTCAAGAAGTTCTCTGTATATAGCAGAGGATGCGGATTTTCCACCCGCCTCCATAATCTCTACAGATGAATCATCAGGGATTACAGCGATTGCATCCTGTATCATAGATTCAAGCATATTTGCGAGCTTGTCAGTCTCTTCTTTTGATGTCCCCCTGGGGTGCTTGCCAATCATAAAGGGCATGCCGTATTTTTCTGTGAAGATTACCCAGAACTTTAGCCCGCCTCTTTTGAATGTAACTGGCCAGAAACATTTAGCAAGGCTGGGATCACCATATGGGTTATGGTATGTTGCATTGTGCTGGATGAGCAGGAACTTATATTCTGGCAGGCTTTCACCATAGACATTGTCTTTGGTTCTTAGCTTTAGCTTATTTTCTTCATCAAAGACAAACCAGTTTTGAGGCTTGGAAACTACTTTTTCCTTTATATCCCACATGGTTCAGATGAAATCAGCTAAATTTGTTGTAGATTGTCAACACATTTGACCCCTTTTATGCAAATAAAATTGACCCCCTTTTGCCGTTAAAAACGGCACTATTTGATTTCTTAACTTTTCTGCCCTTCTTCCAATCCATTCAATTTGCCTTCTTCAATTTGTTCTTCAGTCTGTAGCTTTCTCCACTTATATAGAATATGCTTGCATGATGCACAACTCTGTCTATTATGGCTGAGGCTACAACAGGGTCTTCAAATACCTTTCCCCATTCGTCAAAGTTGTAGTTGCTTGTAAGGATTATTGAGCCTTTTTCGTATCTCATTGAGATGAGTTGAAACAGGAGATTTGCCTGCTCTCTCGTTATCGGCATGTAGCCCAGTTCATCTATTATCAGCAGGTGGAGCCTTGAGTAAAAGAGGAGTCTTTCTACAAGGTTTCCCTGTCTCTTTGAGAGCATGAGGTCTTCTATGAGTCCCTGGGCTGTCATAAAGAGCACCCTGAGCCTTGCTGTGCATGCCTTTATGGCAAGCCCTACGGAGAGATGGGTTTTGCCTACCCCGGGAGGACCGAGGAATATCACATTTGCCTTTTGAGCTATGAATTCAAGGCTGCTGAGCTTTATTACTTCTTTGTCTCTGAGGCCCGGCTGGAAGCTGAAGTCAAATTCCTCAATGGTCTTTATGTAGGGAAGTCTGCTCTTTGCCATCTTTGCCTTTATTGAGCTTTCTGTCTTCCTCTTTACCTCTGCCTCAAGTAACAGGGCAAGGTATTCTTCATATCTGAGGTTGCTCTTTGATGCCCTCTCTGAGAGGTCTCTGTAGGCAGTTATCATGCCTTTGAGCTTCAATGACCTCATGTGACTCTCTATCTGTCTGTTCAGCTCTGTCATGCCAGAACCTCCTTTTCCATAACCCTGTATGCTGAAAGGGGTCTCGTTATGTTAATGGATCGTGCAATACAGGGGTTGTTTATGTTCTCTATTAGAGGTTCTCCAGGGGTCTTGCTTTTAAGAAGCCTCTTTATGCTGTTTTTGTGGTATGAGTCGCATTCAATGCACTCCTTCATGGCGGCTGTTATGTCCTCGGCAGTGTAAATCTCTGTGAGTTTCAGTATCTCTTCTATATGCCAGTACATGTTGGCACTGACTGTCTTCTTTAAGCCTTCTATGAAGACCTCTCCCTGCTGTTTGAATGCCTCTTTGAATCTTTTAAGAGTTTCAGACCTGTATGCCCCTTTCCTCTCCCTATATTCCCTGTTGAGCTGTTCATGTTCTGGATGTACAGGCCTTTTGTGCCTGTCACTTACCCTTATGTCATGTTCTGCTATGATACTGCCATCCATTGAATAGACCTTAAGGGTCTTTCCAAAAAGGGTCTCTATCTTTACCTGCCTGAGACAATGCTTCATGGGCACAGGGTATAATGCACCAGCCCAGCTTATGTAGCCGTCATTCGTTACGCTCCGTATCTCCTTCGGGAAGATTTCAGCAGGCTCTACCTCAGGTATCGGTCTTAGAAGAGGTTTTTCATCACGCATGAACCTCTCTTCAGGGCTCTCTCCGAGGTCACTGTGTGTCCTTTTATTGTATCTTTCTGTAAAGTCATACAGAAGCCCATCAAACCGTGCAATGCCTTCTACCTCAAGTCCCTTGAGAAGATGCTCCTGAATGTAATAAAAGGGCCTCTCTACCTTCCCCTTTGTCCTTGCCCGATAGGGTCTGCACGGGACTGTATCAATACCATAAAGTCCGCAGAACCTCAAAAACTCATCGTTATACCGAATAACACCGTTGTTGTTGTGAGCAATGACCATCTGTCTGGGATTGTCTATAACAATCTCTTCAGCAATGCCCCCAAAATACTCTATTGCACTCGCTATCGCCCTGATTATATCCGCTGTGGTGATGCTTAAGGAACTGCAATAATATTTCTTCCTGCTGTAGCTTAAGATTATCTCATGGATGTAGACCTTTACAGGTCTGCCATTTACAGGAAGCATCCATTCCTTCCAGTCATACTGCATCTGTTTGCCAGGGGAGGTCTCTACCCTCGTTGTTGCTAGGGTCTTGACCCGTTCTCCTTCCCTTATCCCTGACAGATAACGATGCACAGAGGAAAGAGAGCCTCCGTAGCCCTGTTCCTTGAGCTCATTGTATATCCTCGTGCCAATGAAGCCCTTTTTGAGCATCTCCTTTATCACTTCCTCATAAGGGTCAAGTAGCCTTTCATACTGCCTTGCTTTGAATTGCGGAGGTTCATCCTTCCTCAGATACTTCCTCACCGTGTTCCTCGATAGCTTCAACTGCCTCGCTATCCCCTTAATGGTCTCACCCTTCTGCCTTAATACCCTTACCTGCTGCCACTTATACATGCTTATCACCCCTTCTTCTCCTTTCCCTGTTTATTTGAAAGGAGATTATAGTATTGCAGGGGGTCATTTTTATATGCCGATCAGGGGTCAATTGTATTTTACGATCTACAATTTGTTGCTGCATCTGCAAAAGCTGCAGCTTTATATCCCACATGGTTCAGATGAAATGGTATAAATTTGTTAAAATTGTTCGTGAAAATGCACTCTTTATATCCCACATGGTTCAGATGAAATTCCATAGTAAAGATATATCATATCAACTCCTCTTCTAACGAAGTTTGTCAAGTATAAAGTTACAATCTGTTAAAGTTGTGGTGTTCTTCCAGCCTTTAGTCCCTTTATCTAACCTCTTTTGTTCTACGAGCCTTTACGCCCAACTTACCTTATGCAAATCTAAAGGGCGGTGGAAGTCGACCAAGCTGTTTCGTTCAGGCCTAATGCCTACGAGGTGCTGCGATCCTCCTTCCACCACAACTGTTTATTCCTTATGCCGCTAATGCCAATGCAGGCGCTTTAGCGGTAAACATTCTATTGTCTCTTAGCAGCGCAAATATCACTTTTATCAGTTTTATGGCCACCGCACATATCGCTTCTTTTTTCTTTAATGGCTGCCCAAATCGATTGCTGCTCTTTAACTTGCTATAATAATATTCACTGAAAAACTTGCTCCGATGTATAGCTCTCATGCTCATAAAATAGAGATATTTCCTCAGCATCCAGCGCCCCTTCTTTGATATCCTCTTTCTCCCTATGCTTTGTCCAGAATCGTTCTCCCGAGGATCATATCCAGCGTATTTGATTATCTGTTTAGGGCTCTTAAAGTTAGAAGGATTCCCCAGTTCTCCCAAAAACACTGCACAGGATAAAACTCCTACACCGGGAATCGACAGTATGTTCTTTGCACAGGGGACTTCTCCTAACAGTTTCTTCATCTCTTCCTCTATGTCTTTCAGTTGCGCCTCCGAACGCTTTACTTCCTCCAAATACATCTTTAATCTGTAACGATCTGCTATGCCTATCTGTTTAAGTCCAACTGTTTCTTTTGCTGCATGGTAAAGCTCCGCAGCCTTCTTTGCTGCTGAGCCTTTGCGTCGTGTGCTCTTTGCTATAAGCTCTGTCAACTCCTTTTGTCCAAGCCTTTTTACGTCTTCGGGAAATGGACAGTTCTCCAGCACTGCCCATAAACCTTTAGACTTCATTGACCAGAAGATTCCATTTAGCTCAGGGAAATAATCATCTAATACTGCTCTCAATGCATGCTTTGAACCTGTGTTGTATCTCTGTATCCGTTCCCGTACATGGGCTAATGTCCTTAGTTGCCTAAATACGCCGTCTTCTATAACGGTGTCTATATACTTGCCCTCTCTCGTTATGTTGGCTATTGTTACCGCATCCCTGATGTCGCTCTTGGCCGAGGAACTTTCGTCAAGCTCTCTTTGATGTCTTAACGCCGTTGTCCTGACAAACCTAACTTCATACCCCTTGTCTTTACCAAAATAAGCTATCTTCCTCCAATAATGTCCTGTCGGCTCCATGCCTATTAACACATCCTTGAATCCTTTTTTCTTTTTCATCGCTTCTATTATCTTTGAGAAAAAGTTAAAACCTTTCCTGCTGTTGTATATACGGGAATACTTGCCCAATACCTCTCCGTCTTTGTTCATCAGACACATTGCATTAAATTCGTTCCCTATGTCCATCCCAATCACCAGTGTCGTCCTCTTTACTCTTTGACGCTTTGCTATCTGCTTGTTATAATTTTTCCCATGCATGACAATTACCTCCTCTGTTAGGTTTTTCTTGGTCGATTACCTTAACAGATTGTAATTGTCATGCTCTACTTTAGCTCACTCCCTTATAGTAAGCTGATTAACTTTATATCCCACATGGTTCAGATGAAATCTAATGCACCTATCACAGTGAACAGGAGACGTCCTGCCTTTATATCCCACATGGTTCAGATGAAATCTCTCATCAGCTTCTTGCAGTCCCTGTAATTGCTCCTTTATATCCCACATGGTTCAGATGAAATTTTTGAAAAGGTATTCTATATTATTAACGAGTGAAGCTTTATATCCCACATGGTTCAGATGAAATCTCTCTGGACATATCCTGTGCTTTGCCTTTGGGTATCTTTATATCCCACATGGTTCAGATGAAATCTACAGAATAGTTCGTTCTATGCTCAAAAGGTAGTTTCTTTATATCCCACATGGTTCAGATGAAATGCAATTCCTCTTTTGCTTTTTTCCCAATCTGCTTGGCCTTTATATCCCACATGGTTCAGATGAAATTTACTGCTTGAACGCATCTCCTTACAATCCTCTTCCTTTATATCCCACATGGTTCAGATGAAATAGATTATCCTCTGCTAATGCTGATTGCTTATCCTCCTTTATATCCCACATGGTTCAGATGAAATCTTACACCTATGCCGTGATGTTACCAGTCGATCTTAACTTTATATCCCACATGGTTCAGATGAAATCCCGACAAGTGGGGCGACAAGCCAGCTTATTTCGAGCTTTATATCCCACATGGTTCAGATGAAATTCCGATCTCTGTTACACACAACACCGTATAACTTCCCTTTATATCCCACATGGTTCAGATGAAATGCTATGAGACGAGTTGGTATGATTACAAGCGTTCCCTTTATATCCCACATGGTTCAGATGAAATCATCTGTCGAGCATTTGTCAATTATTGCAGTTTCAACTTTATATCCCACATGGTTCAGATGAAATATGTGTTTACTTTTTTTAGTGATAAAGACTATGCTGTCTTTATATCCCACATGGTTCAGATGAAATATTGCAAAGTCTACAAATCGACGCCTCGAGACGCTTCTTTATATCCCACATGGTTCAGATGAAATATCTCTGCATCAGTCCAGCCTTCATCACGCAGAGACCTTTATATCCCACATGGTTCAGATGAAATTGATACCACTCGACAGCATCTGCATCTGTCTTAACAAACTTTATATCCCACATGGTTCAGATGAAATTTATAGATTCCATTTTAACCTCCTAAAGGCTCCTAACTTTATATCCCACATGGTTCAGATGAAATTTTCAATGAGTTGCAAAAAATGAATTTTAAAACATTATCTTTATATCCCACATGGTTCAGATGAAATACAGTTGTTGATAAAGACTGCTTTGTATCTAATGTCCTTTATATCCCACATGGTTCAGATGAAATCATTTGCCAAACGACAAATTGACGACTCAAGACGTTTCTTTATATCCCACATGGTTCAGATGAAATGAAGTGTATCAAGAGCATCTTGTAAAGTCTGACGAACCTTTATATCCCACATGGTTCAGATGAAATCTGGCGAGGGACCGTTAAAGCAACCTCCAAAACTTGCTTTATATCCCACATGGTTCAGATGAAATGAACATCAACGGGCGTATTGTCTGTGATGTATTCCCTCTTTATATCCCACATGGTTCAGATGAAATAAAGCTTACAAGTGCATCAAGCATCCCTTCTGTTATCTTTATATCCCACATGGTTCAGATGAAATATTATAGCAAAGTTTGATGAGACAAGGAAAGAAAAACTTTATATCCCACATGGTTCAGATGAAATTATAAAGGCCTTAAGAGGGCTAACTACTCCAGAAGCCTTTATATCCCACATGGTTCAGATGAAATTCCCGATGTTCTTTCGAATTTTCAATATCCTGATACTTTATATCCCACATGGTTCAGATGAAATCACCACGAAATGCTACAATGATATGCCAGTGCAGAACTTTATATCCCACATGGTTCAGATGAAATAACGACAGGGGATGATACAGAGTTTTTATCCATCTGACTTTATATCCCACATGGTTCAGATGAAATAAGTTCCCCAGACTATCAAAAACATAGACACATCAAACTTTATATCCCACATGGTTCAGATGAAATTTTTAGATGCTGTTCAATAAACCTTGCAAATTCAATCTTTATATCCCACATGGTTCAGATGAAATATCTTATAAGCCTGTTGTGCCAGCTTTCTAACAATCTTTATATCCCACATGGTTCAGATGAAATAAGAGAATCTCTATGATAGTAAGATGGCATAATAAACTTTATATCCCACATGGTTCAGATGAAATCTTGGCTGGGATGATGAGCATCTTATAAACTTCATACTTTATATCCCACATGGTTCAGATGAAATTATGCAAGATAAGATAAGTTTCAATTTGCAACCCTACTTTATATCCCACATGGTTCAGATGAAATCTGCCTTCTTCCGTTCCTTTGCCTTCCTTACTCTCTCTTTATATCCCACATGGTTCAGATGAAATGTGCCCGCTCAGGGAGGTATAGCAACTCCCGTGAGCTTTATATCCCACATGGTTCAGATGAAATCTCACTCTCTTTGCATCTTCAGGCTCGTATGTCTTTCTTTATATCCCACATGGTTCAGATGAAATTTTATCACGCTTCCGTCTCTCTAAAGCCTTGCGCCTCCTTTATATCCCACATGGTTCAGATGAAATTCTGAACAAACACCGTCTAAAACAGGAGGAACGACCTTTATATCCCACATGGTTCAGATGAAATGCCTTCCCATGTGTCTTCAAACCGCACCTTGACGCACTTTATATCCCACATGGTTCAGATGAAATATTGGTTTGGCACTGCTCGGGGTCGGGGCTGCTATAACTTTATATCCCACATGGTTCAGATGAAATAGGTGATGCCTATAGAGCAAATGAACATCAGGAAATAACTTTATATCCCACATGGTTCAGATGAAATCGCAATACTCGGGCAATAAAGGCAAGGGCTACATCCTTTATATCCCACATGGTTCAGATGAAATGATGTCTTACAGGACAAGGGATTACTTCTGAAGAGAGAATACACTTTATATCCCACATGGTTCAGATGAAATCGGGCAGGCTGATCGCCAGGAGCAGAAAAATTTTGCTTTATATCCCACATGGTTCAGATGAAATGGATAATGGGGTGATTTGCGGTTCCCGTGCCTCGTATCTTTATATCCCACATGGTTCAGATGAAATCAAGCCGAAAAATCGGCGGTTTCCATTGTCTCTGCGCTTTATATCCCACATGGTTCAGATGAAATATGTAATCTTGCCATTTTTAAGAATAGCAATATCAACTTTATATCCCACATGGTTCAGATGAAATCCTCAACCACTGGTCAAACTTATACCAGTGGAATGCCTTTATATCCCACATGGTTCAGATGAAATGGAAAGGCACTGTTGGTTATTTTTTTGACCCTCCCTACTTTATATCCCACATGGTTCAGATGAAATTGACCCCTTCTGCGGTAGTGGCACGACATTAAGGGCTTTATATCCCACATGGTTCAGATGAAATAAGCAGATTAAAAAAATCCATGCGCTCAAAAACCGCCTCTTTATATCCCACATGGTTCAGATGAAATAACACATCGAGAGCATCTTGTAAAACCTGACGCGCCTTTATATCCCACATGGTTCAGATGAAATTTTGAATGCTCCGCAATGAACACAAAATTGACTCTGTGCTTTATATCCCACATGGTTCAGATGAAATCTCAAAATTGAGCGTAACTCTATTGTCATCGTTGATGCTTTATATCCCACATGGTTCAGATGAAATGGAATACAAAAATAAACAGAGAAGATGCTGAAATGTTCTTTATATCCCACATGGTTCAGATGAAATAAGCTTCGTCGTCGTTATGGCGATATTTGCTATATTCTTTATATCCCACATGGTTCAGATGAAATAGATGATTTAAGTCGGAGGCTATAAATGCCATATTGCTTTATATCCCACATGGTTCAGATGAAATATTAGCTAAACGACAAATCGACGATTCCAATCTTTTCTTTATATCCCACATGGTTCAGATGAAATGGTGGGTTCTTGTCTCAACGGTATGTTGTTCACATTCTTTATATCCCACATGGTTCAGATGAAATACGTAAAGCCCTTTACACAGCAAGGGAGGCTGAAAAGTCTTTATATCCCACATGGTTCAGATGAAATAGTTATTGACGGTGAGATATGTGTATGGGCTACTATCTTTATATCCCACATGGTTCAGATGAAATGTGAAAGTAGAGATAAGAAAACAGGGAGAGACAAATCTTTATATCCCACATGGTTCAGATGAAATATGGAATAGATTTAGGATATAAAGAAGTGCAAGAACGCCTTTATATCCCACATGGTTCAGATGAAATCCTCAATAGCTCCGCTTTCTCTTAAATCTGATAATATCTTTATATCCCACATGGTTCAGATGAAATAGTACGGCAGGCAGGTTCTTGACCTGTCTGTAGAGCTCTTTATATCCCACATGGTTCAGATGAAATTACCTGCCAAATCCAGACTCGGTGCTTAAAAAACTCTTTATATCCCACATGGTTCAGATGAAATAGCTCCTCACTAAGGCTCTGTTTTTCCTTTAGAAACCTTTATATCCCACATGGTTCAGATGAAATGATTATCGAGCAAGATATTATATCTTTGAAAATTCTGCTTTATATCCCACATGGTTCAGATGAAATCCGTAGTAAAGATATATCATAATTAGCTCCTTATCAGCTTTATATCCCACATGGTTCAGATGAAATAATGGGTGTATTTCAGCGTTGAGCCTATCATCCCAGCTTTATATCCCACATGGTTCAGATGAAATTTCTAACGCCTGTTGAACAACTGATGCCGTAGCAGACTTTATATCCCACATGGTTCAGATGAAATTTCGGAATATGTTAGAAAAAAAACCTTTGCGGAAGTTCTTTATATCCCACATGGTTCAGATGAAATCTTTGAAAATTCTGCGGGTGAGCGTATTGTAGTAGATCTTTATATCCCACATGGTTCAGATGAAATTCTATAACGATGCTGTTTTGCACTGGCATATTATTGCTTTATATCCCACATGGTTCAGATGAAATAAATTGAAACTTATCTTGTCTTGCATAGCAGACTGATTCTTTATATCCCACATGGTTCAGATGAAATAATATTAGTATAAACCTTACGCCCTTGCCGTAGAGCCTTTATATCCCACATGGTTCAGATGAAATCATGCACAGAGTCTTCCTTCACTTACTCCTATCCGTCCTTTATATCCCACATGGTTCAGATGAAATTAGCGTTATTCAGGCATTGTAAAGAACGCATCATAACTTTATATCCCACATGGTTCAGATGAAATTTCACGGTGAAAACGAAAAACAGGTGGTGAGAATAACCTTTATATCCCACATGGTTCAGATGAAATTCGTTGCTGCAAGTGCAAAAGCAGCGGCGGGGGCGTCTTTATATCCCACATGGTTCAGATGAAATGTAATGGCTGCTGCCACGCCAAGTAATGCTACCCCAATCTTTATATCCCACATGGTTCAGATGAAATCTCGTGTAGCTGCATCTGTGCCTGTTAGAGCAAGGCACTTTATATCCCACATGGTTCAGATGAAATCGCCTTGCAGAGCTTCTGAAGCGGATAAGTAGTTAGCTTTATATCCCACATGGTTCAGATGAAATCCGTAGTATAAATATATCATATTAGCTCCTAATTAACTTTATATCCCACATGGTTCAGATGAAATTGATGCAATGTTGCCAAGCAGTGCTGGGCAAGATGTCTTTATATCCCACATGGTTCAGATGAAATTCAATATTAGTGTAAACCTTACGCCCCTGTCTCAAAGCCTTTATATCCCACATGGTTCAGATGAAATTTGTTTCTCATTGTCGGTGTTGCTACATTTATAATGCGCTTTATATCCCACATGGTTCAGATGAAATCCAGTTGTCAAAGAGCTATAGAGATATCCCCCAAAGCTTTTATTTACAACTATCTTAACAGTTTTTGAGCCTGATGTAAACAGCTCTGAAATGAAGTTTTTTGCATCAATCCTTTAATCGTGTTTTTAGATTTCGGTAAAAAACACCTTCAAATCCTTGCCTGACAAGCATATCAGCCTCATATGATCAACATCAGGTTTGATGCAATGCAAAATTAAACGCAATTTTCTTGCCTATTACCTACTATTTTTTTGCCTTTTGCCTCTCGCCTTCAGCCTTTAGCCTATAATATATTCCCTGTCAACTCCTTTTCAACGCCCATAACAGTCTTCCGATAATTCAGGCGATTCTCAAGGCTGTAGAAGTAGATAGAATCCTCCTCTTTATTGATAACCTGCTCTAATTCAAGCCTGCATTTCATAAGCTTCCCCTCGGTAATGTCTCCTTCAAAAACCGAGTTCTGCACCCATGTAAAATACTTCTTCAAAATCTTTCTGACCTTATTGACCCTATCCTCTCCAATATCATAAGTAACAATCAGATATGCCATTCTTTTCTTACCTTTTGCCTTTCGCCTTCAGCCTTCAGCCTATTTTTACCACCACGCCTTAAATGGGGTATAAAGCTCATCCCCTATCAAGTGTTTGATAAGCTTATAGCACTCAAGCCTTATAAGCGTCCTGTATGAGACATTCCGCTTGAGCTTTCTATGCTTGATTGTAGTAGTAAGCTTCTGGTCAAACTCTTTAAGAAACTTCTTTCTTCCCGTCTCATTCATATAACAGCAATTCACATCCTCATCAAAATCCTCAAGCCTTATCATGTTATTATTCACAAGTTTGAAAATAACGGGGTCTGCAATCAGTGGCTTGAATATTTCAGCAATATCAAGGCTCAACGAATATCGCCTTTCCCTCGGTTCATGCAGATAGCTTATCGTCGGATTAAGTTGCGTATGATATATCTCTGAAAGCACAGTTGAATAAATCATAGAGTTGGCAAATGATATAAGGGCATTTACCGGATTTCCGGGAGGGCGCTTCTCTCTCTTTTCAATACTGAAGCCATTATTGAGAATGGTATTAAACGCCTGATAATATGCATCCCTTGCCCGCCCCTCGCATCCCATTAATTCGTTGATGCTTTTTGTCTCTGAGGCATTGGCAAGCTCTGTTTTTATCTTTTCCTGAAATTCCAGAGTATCTTTATATTCTCTCAGATTCCTGATCATGTGAAACATCGCTCCTTCAACGAATGAAAAGGCAATAAAAAAGCGGCGCTCAGGGTCAAGGTAATGCTCAACCTGCCGCACTGTCAATTCGCCAGATACATTCCTATCCCTCGGCATAAAACTGCCCGCATAAAAGCCGTAATAGTTATAGACATGGACGATCTTGTTCTGCTGAGAAAGGAAGTTCAAAAGCTTTGTGTTGAGGTCAACCTCTCCGTAAAGATGAATGGTATCTATGTCCTCAACCGGAATCGCCTTTTTATCCCCATTTTCATTCTCTATATAAACGGTGTTTTCTTTTCGTTTAATCCTGCCGTTTGAGAATATGTAATAAGGTCTTCCCATTCCTACTCCTATTGCCTACTACCTTCAGTCTATTGTCATCCCCAACAAAATTCGTAATAAGCGCACTTTGTGCAATATGGCTTTCTCTGCAACTGCGGCGGCTTATTTAGCATCAATATCTCTTTCACGCGCATCAGAGCTATCTCAACCTCTCTTTCGGCTTCCGATGTAAGAGCTATCTCCTCCCGCTTCCTCATCTTAGGATAGTTAATAACGCCTCTCTTTTCAATGCCAAGCTGCTTGAGATAATAAAGATAGTAAAGAATCTGAATTCTATCAGCGTGGGCAAGGCGATTGCTATATTTGACTTCTCTAATCTCATCATCACCCACTATATCTATGTTTATGAGATTATCAATGAGTATCTCTTTCTTACCTTCCCTCAAATAAGAGTTATCGCCAAGCAGCTTCCCCATCAACACCTTATCGGACCTCGATTCCATCTGAATGCCCCTGTCAAAGAGCCACAGCTTTCGTTCACAGACATAGAGATAGTTGACCTTGATGCCGGTGGTTTTAAGGTTATTAAAGTCTATGTCTATATTGGCATTCATAATTAGAACAATATGCTAATAGGCACAGCAAAAAGATTATTGCCAAAAGGCAGTATCCGTTTCCCCATATATAAAATATAACCTGATTTAAGGTTATGGGCGCTGTTTTTCAGATAAGTAATATGCCTGAAATCGTCCTTTGTTACTGTCTGAGAAAATTTAACCTCAACGGCAATGATATTCTTCCCGCGCTCAATAATAAAATCTATTTCTTTCCTGTCAAATGACCTGTAAAAGAAAATGTTTGAAGGCTTTTCCGAATATTTCACAGCCTTCAAAATTTCGGAAAAGACAAATGTTTCAAAAATATTGCCTTTATATGAAGACGCCATAAAATCCTCATTTGTGGATATTCCAAGCAGATGAGACAGTATGCCACTGTCAGTAAAGAATAACTTCTCTGTTTCCGCAAATCTCTTGCCAATGTTTCTACTGCAAGGTTTCAGTAGATATATCTGATATACCATCTTAAGCAGTTCCAGATAGTTGTCGAGAGTCTTTACATCTATTGCTGCATCACGCGCAATGTCCGATTTATTTAGCATATTTCCTGAGCGAGGGGCAAGTATATTATACATTTTGATAAACTTATCAATGTCCCTCACATCCCTTTCGATATATGTGCGTATATAAGAACTAAACCACAAGTATTTCCCCCTCGGCGTGTCTATTTTCTGCGATTCTGGATACCCTCCGTTTATAATCTGATTGATTATCCTTTTGTTATCCACAGAAGCGAGAGAAATATCCTTTAGATTGCCGCTAAAAAAAATATCTATAACATTTTCCGATTTTGCTGTAATTTCTTTGCAGCTTAATGGCAAAAGCTCAAAAATCGCAATCCGCCCAGCAAGTGTATCCGCCATATCTTTATATGCCAGAATATTTGCGGAACCTGTCAAAAGATAACTGCCGTTAATCCTTTTTCTGTCCACATCAATCTTGATTGCATTTAGGAGTTCAGTCGCTTTTTGTATTTCATCTATGACAATCGGCTTTTTAAGGCTCTCTATAAACAATCAGGGGTCTGCCTTTGCAGAGGAGTATGCCGCAATATCGTCAAGGGTTATGTAATTATCCATCACCGCTAATGCAAGGGTGGACTTACCAACCTGCCTCGCCCCGGTCAGAAGAACAACAGAAAAATGTTTCATGGCATCCAGAATTTGAGAAAAAACAATTCGTGGATAAAGCATATATACTCCCTAATATTTTGGTATCATACTACCATAATTTAAGGACTCATGCAATATGATTTTCAATCTGCTGTAGTAGGTATTATCAATTCACCTATGGTATTTCATATTATTTAGATTAGGGAACTTTTCACTATTAACAGATTCAAGGATGATAAAGGGTGGTAGTCACTTTACAGATTTAATAATTCCAAGAAGGGTCGGTTCAAAATCACAGTAATCAGAAATGACCTTTGCGACAAATTTTATTCTGAAATCGAGATCAGCGCATTATATCTTACATTACAAAGACCCCTTCTTCGGTCCTATCAGTTAATTGCAGCCCTTTTTCAAAGGAAATTGTCAGAATATTTTGACCTTTCAGATAAAATTCCTATTTTAGTGTTGTAATCACATTCAACCACATAAATATCAGCCAACCACTTTTTAATCTTTTTTAGCTTTTTTTCGTCTTGTATACCAAGTTCATATATCCATTGTGTTGCTGATGATAAAGATATGCCGTGAGATTTGAGATATTCTCTTGCATCAACATTGACAATATATTTAGAAAGCACTAATGCTTTAAAAGAAGTATAATTCATCTCTTTCATAGCTCTCTCTAAGTAATCCTCAAGATCTTCTTTGAATTTATCCTTTTCGCTTATAGGAATTGCAGGCGCTGTATAAATCTCTCTAAATATTTTTAACGCTTCTTGTTTTCGGTCAGACATATAGCCAGCATCAAGAATCTCAAGAGTCTCATAAAATCTTTGTAAGTATGCTGCCTTTAGGGGTAGCAAGTCATAGAGGTTTTCTACTAATATTTTCTTGTCAGTTTCGAATACGGGAAAGATAAGTGTCTTTCGAGTTTCATTATTCTTATTCTTTCCTCGTCCTTTAGTCTGAGTGCTTTGAACAGTGCCAACAGCTTCAAACAAATCCTCAAGAAAGCCCTTTAACGCATCTTTGACTTTTGCTTTTGATTTCCCTTTTTTCTCTTTTTCTTCCCGCCAATATATTTTCTTTAGTTCATCTATTTTGGTGTCAGAAATTAATTCTGGCTTTGCTCCTCTAAATAATAACGCAAGCGAAAAAGCTAATAAATCGTTCTGATAAACGCTTCCTGCACCAGAGGATAATTTTGCTGTATCACCTGGTTTTTGATAAAAAATTATAATATTAGAAACTGAAGGTTCTTTAGCGTCTAAATATTTTTTGTAAGTTTCTTTATCTCTAATTCTTCTTAATACCCTTCCCATCCTTTGAACAAGGGAATCTATCGGAGCAAGTTCTGTATAAAGAATATCGGCATCTATATTAAGAGAGGCTTCTACAACCTGAGTTGCAACGAGTATTTTCCCCTCATGCTCACTGTCTGGTTTTGGGTTAGCAAAAGTTCCTTGTTTATCTTCAGTGCCGACTATTTCATCTTCAAGGCTCTTTCTATCGTTAAAAGTAAATCTTGAGTGAAGAAGTTTTAGATATATGTTATCTTTGTTAATTTTTGCAATTTCTTCATAAATTTTCTGTGCTGTTTCCACAGTGTTAAGGATTACAAGCACTCGATTTCCTTCTTTTGCTTTGTTCATTATTTCATTAATCCTTTTTGTGATATCATCTTCACATATTTCAATCTTATGTTTTTGAATACCTTCATAATCTTTGTATTTGTCAATGACTTCAAAATTATTTTCTCCGATTCTATTTTCTATTTGCTGTCTTACAAAAGATGGCAAGGTGGCCGTCATCAGAAGGAATCTTCCGCCGAGTTTTACAATATCTTCAATAAGTTTAACAATGATTGCTGCGGCTCTTGGGTCGTAAGCCTGCACTTCATCTATAACGAGCCTCGAATAACCAAGTGTTGAGTAAATTTTCTCGTAGCCAGGGTATTTCAAAGCAGATGGAAAAATCTGGTCACCTGTAGAGACTAAAACTGGAAGAGATAGATGTCTTGCCAGGTCAAGAACCCTGAATCTTTCACATTCATGGTTCAGTGACTTTTCATAAAGATAAACATCTGCATCAGAATGAATCAATCCGACATTCTCTTGACCGAAGATATTTTTTGACCTTTCATAAATTGCATTGACCGCACTTCTGAGAGGTAGAGTGATGAACAATTTATTACCTGCACCCCACAAATAAGCAAATTCAGTTTTTCCTGAGCCTGTTGGTGCTATGAGTATTAGATTGTTATCTCGTTTTCCTTTAGTGTCATTTATCTGCCAAATCTCTTTATCTTCTATTGCAGCCTTGTTAAGTTTTTTTGACAGACTATCTTTAAGATTGTTTTCAACTATTGAATATTCAGGAAGAGGCTTCTCTATTTCCTCTAAAAGTTCTTCTTCCTGTATAAAAGAAGTAAAATGGTCAGTTCTCATCAAAAGCCCAACAGTATAAACCCACTTCTTTTTATACTCCTCATCTAAAGACATCCTCTGAGGTAAAAAATAGCTGTAATAAGGCGGATCAATATAGGGGAACAAATCAGTCCCTTCACGGATAGTCAGTGCTATATCCTCATCAAAGTCCAGGATGTCAAAATACATCTCAAAATCTTTGCTATTGAAATGTCCTTTTAGATTTTCTAAGAGTTTTGTTTTTAATTCCTTATTCTGTAAAATCTGTTCAACTGCCCTTATAAATGTATGGTCATTGCCCAGTATTATGTTATGAAAATTATCACGCCAGTGATGAAATGCTACAGCCGAAAGTAGAATCTTCAGGTCATGTTTGTCTGATAAATTAGCAGCAAGCTTTTGCTTGTCAATCCACAGCAAAGAAAAAAGGCTGTGAGGTACATCAGGAAATGACACCTTCGGTAAGTAATCCCAGTTTCCAACAGAGATTTGAAAGGCTGGCGATACTTTTCCAATGTCATGGGCAAAAATTGCAAGTCTTAGCAATTCATAATCAATAGCCTGATTGTTTAATATGTTCTTAAACTTCTCAAGCTGTTCAAGTAACCCCCTTGTATGCTCCTTAAGAGTTATTAACCCTTTGCTTTCAAATGCCTTGCTCTTAGCCAGAATTTCTTGCATCTTCATCACCTTTCAATCTTGAAAAAATAAGAGGCAGATTTTCATTGTCATCCACATAGAACTTATTCCTTTTAAAGCTTCCTCCCTCGTATAATTTAACTGTTATATATTCATTGAATATACGTTGATTGCTTTCGGTAATCTTATAAAATGTCGGCAGCCTGAAAAGATTTCCACTCAGCCTAATGAAAAAGTCTTCGTACTCTCCATCAATAAAACCTTTATCTGCAAATTTTTTCTCCGGCATCCATGTAGAATACTTGATGTTCGTCACAGATTCTCGCCTTAACTCTACAGGCCATCTTATTTCTTCAAGGACTATCCAGTCCTCGGATCTGCCGAGATGAATTGTTGAAAGCCTCTCCGAAGGATTTTCGAAAGCATCTTTAATATTTCTTAGAAAGTCTACATCAGGATGGTAAATGTATATAATAAGACTCACATTATGCAAAACATCCACTGTCACGGGCATCTGCTGGCCCGGATGCTGCGGTATATTATCTATAATCCGATTTGTTACGGTATGGAATTTATCAATATGGCTTTTCATCTTTAAATTCCTGAACCAGATATATTCCTTAATCAAACTTTCATATCTCCCATAAATAGCTAACGACAACCCTTCTTTTATTTTTTTCAGCCGCTCATCAGCATCATCTCTTATGCCCATCAGATTACAAATTAGTCCCTTTACAGTAGAATACGGCGGGATTGGATAGGTAAATCTCCGCTGATAACTGAACGGAATTCTGTAATGAGCGTCTGGCTGATGTATCTTAACCTTAAGAACCTGTTTCATTTTTTACTTTAACTCCACATTGTTCCAAAAAGCTATCCCAATCTGTATATAAATTCTTAGTGTCAATATTTCCAACCAAGTTCTTAGGGTTATATACATATACCAGTTTCTTACTGTCGTTATGATTAAGAATATATCCATTATTCAAGATTGAGCTTTCAAAACCACCCAGTTCAACAAATGAGTTGAATATAGGGATGGGAAGAGATAGTCCGGCAGCAATCATAAACTGTGGCACAATTCCGTCATTTTCTCCGCTGACGTGATATATGAGACCATTTTTTAATATCTCAAGGATCTGCAATAATCTCTCTATTTTTGCTTCATTTTGCAATCTAAAAATAGCCTTTTTCTTTGATCCATTTGTTTCAATTGTTATTTCACCAACAGTGTTGTCTTTCACTTTTATAGAATACTTTTTATCTTTCTCTTTCTCATCTGCTTCAATAGAATGGGCTAATACAAACGACGATAGTGTCAATATTTTTTGCTTTTCGTCATAAGAGTATTTGCCGATGTTAAACTGGTAAAAGTCTTCCTCATCATCACCGCTATATTCATCCTCATAAATTTTAAAGGATTTTGACTTACCCTTCTTGAATGATATATATTTTTTCTCCTCTTGATTTTTGGGCTTTTCTGTTTTTTCTTCCATAAGTTTCTTACTCACAGTACATGACAATCCATCAATAGTTATTTCATGCTCATCTATTTTAAATTGTCCTTCCCGTTCCTTTTTAACATCTTTCAAAACAACATCCGTTCCTTTATCAGACAAAAATAATGTCAGCCTTTTTGTTGTATCATCATAATTATGATCTTTGATCCACCACACATCATATCCAAGCTTATCAATATCAATCGTAAAGGAAACCTTATAGAATGACCTATGTTCTTCTTTATTGACCGGATTAGGATTTGCCAAGCATCTGGAAGCAAAATCATGATTAGCATTAAACTGCATATCACCTTCCCATGTCTCAAGAGCAACAGCCTTAGTAATACCAACAGCAGCCTTCCGGGCAAGGCTCTGTTGACCGCCTATTGTAAACATATAACCAAAGGCATCAAGTTCAGCGTGTGTAATAATATTCTGAGTCCTTAAATCAAGTTGAACTACTTTTTTGTCTCCCGTTCCCGATTCAAAACAGTTAGCATAAATCCAATTATCTTTCGTAAGAGGATTTTTTGAAAGGGTTTCAAATAAATAATGTCTCATCGCTACACGAGAAATATAGCTGAATATTCCCTTGTCCCCCTTGTTTCCTCTTGTAAGCTTCTTGATAGATGGGATATTGCCTCCAATTTTTTCATCCCTGTTTAATGCCGATGCCTCAAAAATTGAGGTAATTGTTATTGCATTCAAACCATCTTTCAGTTTGCAATTCTTACTCATTTTCTCCCTCCTGTTATTCTTCTGTTGTTATAAAGCCGCTTAAAAAGGCATAAATAAAAGCCCTAAACAGATTAATATCATACTTAGGTTTTAAGGCTTCAACCAGCTCTGCCGGCATCTTGATATTTCTAATAATAAAATTTCTCATTAACATACCTATAACCGTATCTCTTTTGCCAAGCCTTACTTGTTCAAGCATCCGCAATGCCTCTCTATTTATCGCATCTCTTATTGATTTATTATTTTGTGCAACTGCATATCCGGCACGCTTTAGATTTTCAATCAGAAAATCGGGTTCACTTCTCTGTAAGTCTTTCAACAACCCATTTACTACCTTCATTTCATGCGCTTTCGTGCTGTCCTTTTCAAGTTCTTCTCTCACACACTCAAGTGCCTTAATAAAATCTTTCAACTTTTCAAACTTAATAAACAATGAAAATGTCTTCCTCGCGTCTTCCAGCCAGCTAAAATCATTTGGTCTTATTGTTTGATAAAGTTCGTCAAGCTTACTGTTAATATCATCGCAAATATTCATTTCATCACCTCTTTGTTTATTGTTGAAGTTATTTTTACATATAGTTCAGGTAGAATCTTTGATAAATTCTTAAGACTATACGCATCTCTGTTTCTCAATTTTGAAAGATATTTATCATTAAATGCGTTTGATCCTGTAACTGAATATCTTAAGACTTTATGTGAGAGAGTCAGTAAATAATCGAAACTACCATTCAAAACAATTTCAAAAATCAAAGGCTCTTTTGTTGCACTGACAAGGCTTGCAATTTCTTTATGAAGCAAGACACGAGATATTTCAAGAGGTAGTGAATAATATTCGATCTCTTCCCTTTTCTTAATTATCATCTCAATGTTCATTATACTCCATGCACCCAAAGTTACAGCAACCTTCTGAGCAAGTTCCATAAAACTAATTCCTAATATCTCCCGCACCTGATAGTTTTTATTCTTGCTTAACATCTGTTCTGCAAATTTATTGAGATACCACATTACTTTGAAGGATGGAGCATTTATAAAAATCTGCCCATTATGAGTCTCTGCATTTTTAAAAGGAATGTGATGATGAATTACAAGATATGCACACAACGGACATATTGAGATGGAATCGTTTAGATTCCAAAAGGCATTCGGAAACCCTCCAGTTGAAGGTGCAATCAAATTGTTGTGGGCAACATTATATTTCTGTAATTTAGATAAGAAAATCTCAAAATCATTTTCTTTTGGCTTTGATCCCTTACCCTTTGTTTTTTTCGTTTGTTTAACCATCGACTGGCTGTGTTTTGCCCACTTTTCGTTTAGTATTTTTATATTTTCAGGTAATAAAGCAAAGTTCCTTGAACAAATCCCACAAAATTCCTGCCCATGCTCAACAACTTGTGACAATTCTTTCACAAACTCAACAAAACCTAATTTATCTTGCTTTCTTGAAGAATTTATATAATTTCTATAAAGTGATGACTTTCCAATAATTGATGAAATTTTATCGTTCTTGCTATCGTTAAAATAACGTTCATTGATTTTTAATTCCTTAAAAATATCCCTAGGCAAAGATACTATATTATCTTCAAACCATTTCTCTACATCTTGCTGCTCAATGTCAGAAATTGATTTTAAAAAACCAATAACTGAAGCATTATACAACCAGTTCGATGGATATAAAATAATTGGTTCCACCTACTCCACCTCCACCATCCCGCCTTCTTGCAATTTAATCACTACCTCCCCCTAAATGTGTTCCGGTCATTTAACCTCCGATTCGCTCATGTCCCCCTGCTCTCTCTCAAATCCTGTCTTCAGCTTTTTAAGCTCATAATTTACGGCACAAATATCATGGCTCTATTCGCTTAATCCCGCCTATTGTGTCAAAATCGCTGTCATAAGAATAGATATTGCTTGTGCTATGGTGTTTCATAAACACTGAGTTATAGGCATCTATATAGTCAATATTTTTCCTGCTGTAGATGATAAGGGCTTCTGCTATAATACCGCTATTTGGAATGATAAGATTTGGAGTGCTTATTACAACAGTTATCTTTTCAATGATTTCATCTTTTGCAACTTTATAAAATGACTGAAGCGTCCATATCAATTCGGCAATAACCATCTCCGAAGTTAGCAGAGATACTTTCCCATTAACGGCGCGATTGAACAGTTCTCTGCACTTTTCATATTTTATAGGGTCATCTGCCGTAAGGTAACGAAGGAAGATATTGGTGTCAACAAATACTGTCTTCATTTGCCTTCACCAGCAGCATGTTCTGCGATTTTTCTGAGCGTCTCTTTCCGCACCTTCTTGAAGTCTATGGGCTTTTCTTTTGCTGACAACTTGACTGATGCTCCTATGTCAAGGATGTTTCCCCTTATGGGTTTAATTATGGCTACGCCTTCTTCAGCAACTATAGCTACTTTATTGTTCTGCTTTAAGTGAAGTGCCTCCCTTATTTCCTTGGGTATTGTTATCTGCCCCTTTGAAGTTATTGTTGCTACGGGCATATCCTTACCTCCTCGACATATTTAGAATTATTTCATTTCTCCTTACATTATACTATAATTCCAAACTTATACCACTTCCACCATCCCAAATCCCTGTCCTGTTCTCAAGCCAATGCCTATCTGATAGAGCATTTGCAAATCTCTTGGGTCACCTTTGAGCCTGAAACATCCTTCAAAACATGTAAGTGTCATGTATGGTTTACCTGTCTTTTCTCTGAAACCCTTCAAGGTGTGTTTAACAACCTGCTTTCTGATCTTCAGAGGCTCAAACTCCATCTCTCTCTTTAGTCCTTCTCCTCTTATATCCTTTAAAATCCTGTTGTGAATCGCATTGATGTGTTCATTAAAATGCTCGATCTTTGATGCCGAAGGGAGTATCGGATGTCCTTCTTTGTCCTCAATGAGTATGGGCGAGTTTGTTCTGAATATTACTTCATCCATCTTTATTTTGCCCTCATTGAGCATAAACACCCTCTCCAGTTTAAGTGTTATGCCGTTTCCAAAGTCAAAGTCTTTTATCTCAAGAAGTCCATTGTAAAGACACACCATGAATTCATAGTCATAGGAGCTTATATAAAAAGAAAGGCTGCTGTTTTGTGGAAAGTGAAAAACAGTATCTTCAATCTCAACTCCTTCGTCAATAATGATTTTTTCTTTTTTAGTTGTCCTGCCCGAGGGCATCGATACACTGAAGCAGAATGGTTTTGGTATCTTTGATTTTTCAGAATTTCTAACGGGATATAGGCTTTCTTTATAGACAGCATCCGAGATAGATAGTGACTCCTTTATCAGCGACATAAACCTGTGCCTGTAAAGGATTGGAAGTTTGTCAGCTTTGAATGTTACTTTGACCCTCATAAAACTATTCAATAGCTCAGAAACTCAAAAGTTTTTTTAAAGAAAAAATTTCTTCCATAATTTGACTTACGCACTTCCGAGTTTGGGTATAATACCATAAAACAAGCAAAAATTTTCAAAATCAAAAAACCATTCAAATGAATGAACATCACTTCTTCCTCTGCTCTATAATCTTCAATAATTCCTCATAAGAAACAGTTTTTACTCCGATGGATTTAGCCTTCTGGAGTTTTGAGCCTGGCTCCTCTCCAACCACAAGATAATCCGTCATCCTTGAAACAGATGACGATGCATGCCCTCCAAGACTCTCTATTAAATCCTCGATTTCTTTTCTTGGCTTTGGCAAAGAGCCTGTTATAACAAATGTGAGCCCGTCAAGAGGTCCCTTCATTTGTCCTCTACCTTTGAAATCAGGGTTTGTTATCTTGAGTCCAAGTGCCTTTAATTTCTCTAAAGTTTTTATATTTTCAAGATCATTAAAAAAGGTTGCCACTGAATGTGCAATCTTCTCACCTATCTGTCTTATCTCCTTAATCCTCTCTGGTTTCACATGATAAAGATCTTCAAGTCTTTCAAAATTTTCTGCTATAAGCCTTGCGGCATATTCTCCAACATGCATTATTCCAAGTGCATAAATAAATTTAGACAAGGTAGCATGTTTGCTTTTTTCAATTGCATCAATAAGGTTTTGTGCTGACTTTTCAGCAAATCTTGGAAGCCCAAGGAGATCCTCTTTCTTTAGTCTGTATATATCGATAAAATGGCTTATGAGCCCTTTTGAATAAAGCAGTTCCACATTCTTCTCACCGAGTCCCTCAATATCCATTGCAGCCCTACTCGCAAAATGCCTTATCCTTTCCTGCACCTGTGCGGGACAATCCAGCCCGATACATCTTACAGCAACCTCTCCTTCTTCCCTCACAACCTTTGAGCCACAGACCGGACACTTCTCAGGCATAGGAAACACCTTCTCCTTCCCTGTCCTTCTTTCCTTTATCACAGTTACAACATGAGGTATAACTTCACCTGCCCTTTCTACAACCACAAAATCTCCAACCCTTATGTCCTTCCTTTCGATCTCATCCCAGTTATGCAATGTAGAGCGCGAGACAGTAACACCGCCGATCTTTACAGGCTCTAATATAGCAACTGGTGTTATCACACCTGTCCTGCCTACACTTGGTAATATCTCTTTTATTCTTGTTATTCCTTGATGAGCTGGATATTTATATGCAATTGCCCAGCGAGGCTCTCTTGTCTTTACTCCCAAAAGGCTCTGCAGACGAAAGTCATTTACCTTAACAACAGCACCGTCTGTCTCAAATGGAAAAGACATCCTTTTTTCTTCTATCTCTTTTACAGCATCTATCACCCTATTGATGCCAATTACAAGCCTTACAATTTCAGGGATAGGAAACCTCATCTCCTCGAGCCATTTTATAAGCTCAAACTGTGTCTTAAACTCCATGCCCTTTACAGTCCCTACACCATAACATGCCAGATGCAATTTCCGTGAAGCAGTTATTGATGAATCAAGTTGTCTTACTGAGCCTGCTGCTGCATTCCTTGGATTTGCAAAGAGTGGTTCTCCTTTCTGTTGCCTTTCTCTATTCAGCCTCTCAAAATCCTCAATGTCCATATATACCTCACCACGAATATCTATCTCATCAGGGATATTCGCTCCTTCTATCTTTAAAGGCACTGATTTAATAGTCTTGATATTCAGGGTGACATCTTCTCCTTCATAACCATCACCTCTGGTAGATGCCTTATATAAAAGCCCGTTTTTATATGTAAGTTCTATAGCAAGACCGTCATATTTTGGCTCTACTGTATATTCAATCTCATTTTGGGTCCCAATAAGTCTCTTAACCCTTTTGTCAAATTCCATCAGTTCATCATAAGAAAAGGCATTGTCAAGCGAGAGCATTGGCTCTTTATGCCTCACCTTCTCAAACTTATCAAGTGGTGGGGCACCCACCCTCTGTGTTGGTGAATCAGGCAGAACAATACCATATTTTCCTTCGAGTTCCTTTAGTTTGAAGTAAAGCCTATCATACTCCTCATCAGATATGACAGGTGAGTCCATGACATAATAACGATAACAATGATAGTTAAGCTCCTTCACGAGTCTTTCTATCTCTTTCTTTATGTCTTCAGTCATCCTTTTTGTCATTTTCAATTACCTCGATGACAAACTCCAGAGACTGCAATGCAGCCTCTCTTTTATTTGATTCCCTATCTCCTTTCAGTATGAGTTTTCTTGCAAATGTTTGCTCCTTGGTATCTATCGCTATATAGACAAGACCTTTTTCTTTGCCCTCAAGCACATCAGGTCCGAGATTTCCTGTAGTAGAAATAGCATAGTCTGTCTGTGTTAACAGCCTCACCTTTTTAGCCATCTCCTTTGCAACCTCGATACTGACAACTCCGCAACTTGATATGAGGTCAGGGGAAACCTTGAGTATTTTTTCCTTTGATTCCACAGAATAACTCACAACTGCAGCCTCAAAAAATGCACTTGCCCCTGCAAGAGTAGTAAGATAGTGGCTAATAAGCCCACCTGTGCATGACTCAGCAACAGAGATAGTTAGTTTTCTCTCTGTAAGAAGTCTGTGTACCTTTTCAATGACTTTCAAGATTTCATCATTCATCCATTCATCTCTTAAAGATTAAGACTGTTAACTTTAAAAATATCATAAAACAATATAAAATATAATTCCATATGCCAAAAAAACACCTCGGGCAAAACTTTCTCTTTGACCCTTCGATTCTACATAAAATCATCGAGGCTGCTAATATCAGGTCTGATGACATAATTGTAGAGATTGGTCCTGGTCACGGAACACTTACCAAATTGCTTGCAGAAAGGGCAAAGAAAGTAATAGCCATTGAACTTGACCACGAACTCTATATGAAATTAAGAAACGAAATTGACAATCTAAAATCCCATTATCCCTCTAACATACAACTCATCCACGGAGATGCACTAAGATACCCTTACGAAGAACTTGAGCCATTCAAAGTAGTTGCAAACATTCCATATTACATAACCACACCCATAATATTTAGACTCATTGAGGCAAAAAAAAATCTTAAATCCATGACCCTTACAATACAAAAGGAAGTAGCTCAGAGAATTGTTGCAAAGCCAGGCACAAAAGACTATGGCGTTCTTTCCATTGCTATTCAGTATTACGGAAAACCAAGATTGAGATTCGTAATACCTAAAGGAGCATTCAGACCAGTGCCCAAAGTGGATTCTGCTGTAATACATATAGAAATGCTTGATAAGCCAATAGCAATGGTAACAGATGAAAAATTATTCTTCAGGATAGTAAAAACAGCATTTGCACAGCGAAGAAAAACCCTATCAAATTCATTAAAATCAATTTCAAAGGATATTAGAGAAATCTTGGTTAATGCTAAAATCGACCCCAATAGAAGGGCAGAGACATTAAGCATTGAAGAATTTGCAAGACTTGCTAATTTGATAAAAACAAAAGGGCTGAAAGGTGAAGATCAGGCTTAAGGCTTAAGATTAGGCTCAAGGCATTAGGTCTGATGTTTTTTTAAGACTATTTTATGTCCTTCAGCCTAAAGCCTATTTACCCCCTTCACCCCTTCACCATCATTTAACCCATTTTATCCTTGTTTTAATAGAAATAGCGTTTAAACATTGTAGGGGCGAACCTATGTGTTCGCCCATTTCACTTGCCAATTATAATATCCATAGCACAACTAATTGTTCAGGATAAAGAAAACACCTTTGTTTTTCTCTGTATAAATGGTCAAATATTCTATGTAGCTATAAAATCAACTAAAACAAGTAAAACTAATTTCATCACATCATTACGATTGGCAAAAAAAAGAAGATGTCCAAAAAATAATTAAAAAAGGAAAGATAATAAAAAACGAATTATAGATAGGGCTGCGCCCGGTAGCCCTGTGGGACCTATGCAGCGAACTCCCCGTCCTCGCTAAAAGAAGTTAACATTAAAGTTAACTTCTGTGGATCTGCATCCATAAGGATTTCAATCCCCTTTTTGAGAGCCATGCACTCTCTCAGCCTTTCGCCGGGAGATTTTTCCATGGGTCCTTATCTAAATAAGATAAAAGCAACAGTGGAGATGGCAACCTCCATGAACTCATCTCCTGCTTAAAGCAGAAGGTTCAGCCAGCCTGACCTGTTGCTCCGTTTCAGTCCCGCGAACGGTCAGAAGATTAGGCTATAGACTGAAGGCTTAAGATTTGATTTTTGAAGGCTCCATAATAACTTACCCACTTCTTCTATTATCGCCATTAATTCCTTTATGGTTGCCTCATCTATATAATCTAAATCAACAGAGAATTCTAAAAGATATTACACTTCTGCTATTGAACCAATGGCTATGTCTATAAAATGAATAAACTCTTTCTTGCTCTTTCTGTTGTAGCCCTCAACTATGTTTGTTGGAATTGATAAAACTGCCCTCCTTATTTGAGAGGTTAATGCGTATTGTTCATGCCTTGGAAAACTTTCAATTAATCTATAAACCATCAATGCAAGCTGATGAGCCTTTTGCCAGACAATAAGGTTTTTATAATTAGCCATCTAATGTTATACCATTTTCTTCAGCCTTCAGCCTAAAGCCTTAAGCCTGCCTTTTACTCGCAATCCCTTCAGCCCAGCAAGGCTGGAGTGAAAGATAAGCTGGAGTGAAAGATAAAGTGAAAGTGAAATAAAGTCCATTGCTCCTTTTCACTTTATCTTTGGCTCCGCCGTAGGCGGGCCGTCGCAATCCCTTCTAAATGAGGTCTTCTTTCCTATTGCAAAAGAGGGGCTTATTAATTCCCCGTAAGTCCTGTCGCAGTCCCTTCTAAATGAGGTCTTCTTTCCTATAATGAAACTAAAGTATTTAATCCCTCCGCATGTCGCAGTCCCTTCTAAATGAGGTCTTCTTTCCTATTTTAAAACTTATGAGGCAGTAGGCATAAGAGAGTCCGTCGCAGTCCCTTCTAAATGAGGTCTTCTTTCCTATGGAGGGTATGAGGTGATAATAGAATAACCGATGTCGCAGTCCCTTCTAAATGAGGTCTTCTTTCCTATAGAGTTGTTTGAAAAATTAATAGACAACATCGGTCGCAGTCCCTTCTAAATGAGGTCTTCTTTCCTATTTAACGGGGTTGTAAAAATTTATTACAACAAAGAGGTCGCAGTCCCTTCTAAATGAGGTCTTCTTTCCTATGGATAAAGGAGTAAAGAAGTTCACCCTCGAGGTCGCAGTCCCTTCTAAATGAGGTCTTCTTTCCTATGTGCTACAAGCAACCTGCTATTATATCGTGCTAGTCGCAGTCCCTTCTAAATGAGGTCTTCTTTCCTATGGTATGAGGTGATAATAGAATAATCGGGGCTCGGGTCGCAGTCCCTTCTAAATGAGGTCTTCTTTCCTATTTAACGGGGTTGTAAAAATTTATTACAACAAAGAGGTCGCAGTCCCTTCTAAATGAGGTCTTCTTTCCTATACCCCCCCCAACCAAAAGCCCTGCGTCATTGCCGTCGCAGTCCCTTCTAAATGAGGTCTTCTTTCCTATAGCACCCCCTGAAATTATCCCTATATTTCAATATGTTACAAAGAGGGTTGTTGACATTTTCTGTCACTGCTATAGTAAGTGAAAAAATATTTCTAAAATGTTTTAGGATCACAGTTGTCAAAGAACTACTTTATAAATACCATATTATAAATACCATAATAACTTTGATTAGTCAATACCCTGTATAAGATATTGATTTTAAAATAAATTCACTCAAAGACTTTTTCGAAAATCCTATTTCACTTTCCTCAAAAAATCGATTTTCGAAGATCGCCTTTTTTGCCTCATGGCAACCTCTTGATTTATAAATAAATTTTTTTGCCCTGAAATCGTCATTAAGTCAGTCATCCTGATGGCAAATGCCTGAAGGCTCTCATTAGAATTTATTATGGTATGCAGAATAAAGACCTTTTCGTGCAATGTGGTATTGCCCATTAATTAATCTTCCGTTCACATGAATCGGATAGCAACTACCAATACCTTCAGACAGTTCATCAATTGGTATTATTATATTACATGACTTGCATCTCATATATTCTTTATCAAAAGCAAATCCAAGCCCAGAATTAAAACATCTGCGGCACCTATTCAGATAAGCATGTGTCTGCCCTTTAACCTTGATAACAAAAAATTCAATGGTTGTATCATCTATCTTTGTTTTATAAAAAATAGGTGATTTTTCTGTAAGATTATCAATATTGATAACTACATCTTCACCAACTGTTGACGGCTCTAAAAACGAAATCTTCTGAGAGCATGAAATGAGGAATAAAAAAATCGCAAAAAACAAAAAGAGTCTCATAGTTCATGGATTGAGCCGCTGACCATCCTTAGGCGACGGTCTGTTTGCATAGCAAGGTCATTATTGTGCGTTACCATTATAAATGTTATGTTGTTTTTCTTGTTCATACTTTTAAAAAACTGCATCATTTCTATTTCTGTCTCTTCATCGAGATCTCCAGTAGGTTCATCAGCAAGTATTACCTCGGGGTCATTCATAAATGCCCTCGCTATTGCAATGCGCCTCTGCTGCCCACCAGAAAGCTGCGACGGATAGGCATTTATCTTATCACCGAGTCCGACCATTCTTATAAGTTCTTCTGCTTTTTTTTCTACTGACTCTGTTGGTAGCTTTTTATTCCTGAAGAGATTAGGAAGCATCAGATTTTCCTTAGCAGTTAATACAGGTAAAAGGCTTGCAAACTGAAACATAAAACCAACACTCACACACCTGTATTCTGACAATTCATTACTTGAAAATTTATTTATATCCTTACCATTAAACAAAATATTTCCTGATGTCGGAGTCGTGATGCCACCAATTATTGAAAGCAAAGTGGTTTTCCCTGACCCTGAATGCCCTACTATAGAGAGAAACTCTCCTTTATCTACTGCAAGTGATACATTATCCACTGCCTTTAAATGTTCATTACCAAGAGAATATACTTTTGTAACATTCTTAACCTCAATCTGTGCCATATCAGTCCTCCTTTATAATTACAAGTGGCTCAAGCCTCCTTAATCTCATAATAGGAGACAATGCCCCTGCCATACATATGCCTATTCCTGATAGAAGTCCAACTACTGCAATAAAAATATATTCATATACAGAAAGGTTGACTGGTAGATTTTTAAATATTGTGAACCATTTTGACAATATTCTATAAAGAAACTCTCCCACAACAATACCTACAGCCCCACCTATAAATCCAACAAAAACAATTTCTATTAAAAAAAGGCTTACTACATGCCTTTCCTTTGCCCCTATAGCCCGCATAATACCTATCTCCTTTGCTCTTTCATTGGCAATAGCAGAAAACATAGACCATGTTAGGAATAGCGATAAAATTATCGCAAGGACTATCATAATTGTAAATATCATATTAATATCTTTCAAGGTAGTTATTATATTCTTACCAATATCCTTTCGTGCTACTGCATCAACCTCGATTATAGAATCCTCTATCTCCCTGGCAACTTTATAGGGGTCATATCCGCTTTGCACTTTAGCAAATATTATAGATATTTTGCCAGGCTTAAAATCAGCAATAGTGCTTTTATTTAATATATCTTTGAGACTATCTTCTGTAACAAATAATGCATTATCAAGTCCGGTAGCAGTCTTGTCAAGGACGCCCACTATTTTAAATGCATTTCCAAATAAAGAGACATCTACAAGTCCTACATCTATATTAAATGCAGACTCTGAACCTGCTATTGCCTCGCCTCTTTTAATCTTTCCCCTCATATCCTCCTTTAGCCATGGTTTAACAATAAAATCAGTATCCTGATCAAATACAACAACCATAGACTCCGGCACACTACAGCATAAAGATGTAAGAGTTACCAGATATGTCTGGTGCGTAACTGCCCTAATGCCTTTAATCGCTTTTATCTTATCCAAGACATTCCTGTCCATATAAAATGATTTAACCCTGTTTTCAAGCAGTATATCTTCAGCAGCACCTCTTGAACCAGTGGGAACTATTATAAGGTCTGCACCGAGTCTTTCTGACATAAGTTTTATACTCGAGCTTACCCTCCTGCCAAATGCAAGGGAAAAGACCAATGCAGCCACCAGTAAAGAGACAGCACTAATCAATATCGCTGTCCTCAACGATTTTCTTCTAAGATTTCTTATTGCAAAGACAAAGAGATTAAATTGATGCATTTTTTAAATAGGTTAAGGTTGATGGGTGAATGGGTGAATGTGGTGAAGTGGTGAAGTGGCAGTGTCTTTTTATCTTCACCTCTTCACCACTTTGCCTTTATTTATTTATAGTTGGCATCTATGCCACAGAGAACTGCACTTCTATCTCCAAGCCCCATTCCTTTATGGCATCCTACACATACAGATACTTGTTTGCCAACAATCTTTTTAGCCTCAAAATCATAAAGCTGCACCATGCCATCAGTTATATTCTTGCCATGGATTGGTTTTCCTTCTACATCACAACCTTCAGTAGCCTGCCTAATTGTCATAATAGCATATTTACCATCAGGGGTGGGCATAATATCATGCACTTGACCATCAACCATCTTTTCATCTACAAGCTTTAATGTATTTGCATCCATAATCCATATCCTGTCAGCAGCAGATTGGAAGATATACTTATCATCTTTGCTAAAATACTGTCTGAAGGGAATAGTTTTACCCGGCTCACCTGTGTGAGAATTTTTTGCAATAACCTTCCATTCACCTTTTTCCAGTGAAGGAATATCCACAATAACAAAATCTGCCTTGCCTGTGCCCTTTCCATCTTTGAGTTCATTTATAGCGAGCAAGAGTTTTTTATTGTCATTTGAGCTTACTCCATGAACAAACTGATATGTCCCTGCCTTAAATCCAATGTCACTTACATACATCCGTCTTTTGTGCTCAAGTGTCTTTTTGTCAAAAATATCTACATACCCTTCACTGCCCATAAATATCGGCATATAGTAATTTTTGCTCTGGGCTGATGCACAATATACAGGCGGCTTTTTTGCTGGAGACCTTGGATCTGGGTCCATTGCAACATCTTTAATCACATTGCCTGTCTTCAAATCAGTCTTTCCGACATGCTGCTTTCCATTAGGGTCTAAGACATAGGTGGACCAAAAGAGTGTGTTATGGTCTTGATTATCAATCCTTGGGTCATGAGTTGGATGTGTCTTTTTATCGCCAATAACAACCCTGTCAAGGCTATTTATTTTTATGGGATTATCTGTGTTGTTTGGGTCAATCATTACATCAGCCTTTGCAAAATGACCACCCATACCTGCTACATAAATCGTAGCTGAATAGTGCTTTTTAGCTGCAGTTGCAACAGAAGTCTTTGAATCAATCACACTAAAGGCAAGATAACCTGTTAATACAATCGCTAATGCCAAGCATGCAACTAACCATTTTTTCATTTTTTCCTCCCCGTTTTTATTATTTTGGTTTTTAGCTATTTTTAGTCAGATGTTAACTACAATGCAAATTAAATTAATAACCCCTATCCTTTTCCTTGCATCACCTCCGATATAGTTCAAATTATAACTCAATATACATAAAAAATACCACAAGTAATTCCATATGTCAACATATCCCCTCCCCCAAAAAAAAATAGGGTGGTTTTATTTTTCATTGCACAGGCTTTTCTCTCACTCTCTCTTTTCACCTCCTCTCTCTCCATGAGGTTTGGAAATGCAATAGGTCTAAGGCTTGTGATATATGCAATAGGGTTTTTTACATAGACTGGGTCTATCTTGAATGTCTCGCAGAGATAGAGAAAGAAGTCAGCCCTTTCAGGATACCTGAAGACAAGGGCCTTAAGCTGTGTGGCATCAAGATATGAAAACTCTGTTTTTAGTCTCTCAAATATTCTCTCTTTTAGAGAGATGTCTTTATAGATGTCTTTAAAGATGTCTTTTAGCAAAGACTGTGCCAACTCTTGCGAAGCCTCACCAGTGGCTGATTTGAGAGGGGTTGCAGAGTCATTAATTTTACATTGCTTTCGCAAATTTTTTACTTTGCTTTCGGAAAAATTTTGTGTTGCTTTCGCAAAATCAGGCTCTGCTTTCGCAAAATCAGGCTCTGCTTTCGCAATCGGTTTATACCTCCTCTGGTCTATTTGCCATCTGCTATAGTCTTTCTGTAACTGATATGTGTCGGTAGCAATCGGCGTAATTATGATCTTCTTTATCAGTCTTCGCAAAATATCATAGATTGTGCGGTCCGAAATCCCTGTAACTTGATGAATCTGTTTAACCGTCAGCCTTGCCTCTTTCTTATTCCAGCCATAGCTGTAGCGTATTATCGCCAGCAATATCCTGAATTCTCTGCCTGTAAATTCAGTTGCAAGCATTGCGTCTAATAGCTCATTTGCAATCCTTGTATATCCATTTTCCACCTGTGGTGAAGCCATTTTAAAAGCCTCCTTACAGTCTATAATGAGATGTTCTATAAGCCACAAAAGACACTACAGCAATACAAATACCCTTATGACCGTAATACAAATACTGTGCCTGTTCCTACGCCTGCAAACTAACAAATAAAAAAAAACAGGCTGGTGGATAATCAACTCCACCAGCCTGTCTATTGTTATATAACTTTATTCAACCTTTTCTACTTCATTTGTTATCTTATCCACAGGCACTCCTGACAATATCTCTTTAACCTGCCTTGCGAGGATTGCACAGACTAACGGATATTGTTTTGTAGCTTGTCTGTTATTATTCCAAAATACTTCAGTATTAGTCTTTGCATATAAAGTATATACCTTACCATCAGGAGTGATAACGTCATAATCAATGCGCATATACATGTGTACCGGAAGAACTCCCTGCGCTACTATCTTATTTAGCTTTATTTTTATAGCCTTATTGTTAGCATCTTTATCCTCAAAGACAGTCTTTGCATTCTTAAATTCCTTTCTTAATGCATTTGCAACACATAACTCTACATCACCATGATACACAGGGCTGTTAAGCGCTGGTGTTCCGAGAGGAGCTTTCCCTTTTTCATCCATCAGAAGTGGTGTAACAATAAACTCAATATCAGGGTTTTGTGGCTGTTTATCAAGCCCAAGGTCTTTAATACAATCTTCCCTTGTCATGCATTCTGTGCCTGTGATTTTGTGATTAATATGTAGTGTGCCGCAACCTGTTAATATCATTACTACAAATCCTAACACTAAAACCCTCAAAAAAGTATTCATATAACCTCCTAAAAATGTTTCTTGTTTATATATAAAGAGAAAGTGTGAAAAAATCAAGTGGTTTGAATTTTTTTTGATAAATAATTACGCTGTGTTAATATATATATTATTAAGATAAACAATTGGAGTGTGAATAAAATGACCACAAAACTTGTGAAATCTGTTCAACTCAGCAAAAGGCTTAATGATTTAGATGGCAAGGAGTGGGTTAAATGCACAAGGAGTTATTTAAGCGATGACAAAAGAGGATAAGAAAAAGTTTTATGAACAATTCTTTACGCCACCTGTAATAGCTGACGGCATGTTGAAACTCATAGGTGCTGAAAGTGGCGATTTAATAGACCCAAGTTGTGGGAATGGCGTTTTTTTAAGAGCATCTTTAAAATACAAAGGCATAAAACCTTTTGGTTGCGACATTGATGAATCGCATATAAAGGATTTAAATAGGGGAGCTTTGAAAGGGCATTTATTAGTTGGTGATTCTTTAAGGATTCTGTTAAATTACAAAGACACTTTTGACTTTTCTGTCGGCAATCCACCATTTAGCGCACAGGAAAATCTGATAACAGATCCACACATTCTGAAGTTGTTTACCCTTGGCAATGGGCGAAAAAGCCAGGCAATGGAGATATTATTTCTTGAGCTTTTTATTTATATTTTGAAACAAGGTGGATTGTTTTCTATAATATTGCCTGAAGGGATAATTTCAACCATATCTCTACAGTATGTAAGAAATTGGCTGATAGACAATACACAGATACATTCTATTATCAGTCTGCCAAGAAAAATTTTCAATGGCACAAGTTCAAAGTGTGTTATTTTAAGTGGCAAAAAAATGAAATCTGATAAAAGAGACAAAATCTTTTTTGCATCATGCAATGATATTTCTGAGTTTCAACAAATCGTAGAAAAAATAAGCAAGGGTAAATTAAAGGATAGCATTACAGTTGAAGAACTTGCAAAAATTAACGACTGGAGACCAGAAAGACTGTCTATAAAAGATTATGGAACTGATAGCTGGATGTTGCTTTCTGAACTTGTGACACTGCGAACTGGCTTTGTCAAATATGGCAAAGAAAGATATTTTAATGTTGAGTCAAAAACGCAGGATTATTATCAGCTAATTGTTGCCAGAAATTTTTTACCGACAGCAGGTCTGGACCTAAGAAGGGTGGTGTATTTAATTGACAAAAATAATCCATCTTTCTCAGAAAAAGCTGTCTTAAAAAAAGGTGAAATCCTTTTTGTTAGGGTTGGTATTGGGTGTTGCGGGAGAGTTGCAGTTTTTGATTCTGATATTAATGCTCAGGCAGACGATTGGATACATATTATGACCCCTCAAAATGGTGTTAATCCATACTATGTAGCTTCATGGATTGCAAGTTCATATGGGCAATGGTTAATCAAACAGATGTCTCACGGAGTAGGGACTATAAGCATATCGAAATCAAAATTGTCAAATATGAGGGTCCCAAGACTGTCTAATTTTCAAGAAGATGAAATCGCTGATTATTTTCGCAACGCAATGCAGAAAAAAGAAGTAGGCTGGCAAGAGGAGTTGGACAGAAGATTTAGAAAGTACATTAAAAATCTGGCGGTTTTAATTCCATTCCCCACAAAAAAATCTTCTTGTCCTTTGAGACAAAAGCAGGATCAACTCGCAGCAACTCTTTGAAAAAATTGCTAAAACTTAATGAACATTGCAACCTTCTTTGAGTTTTTGAATCTATTTTTGGATTAAGTGTTATAATTCCCCAGTGGTTAGCATTCTTTAATCGCAAAAGTTCTTTCTTTATCCGTTGCCTTGTCTGATCAGGACTCATCGACCTGTCTTTTATTAAAGAGTCTAATTTTGTCAGGTCATTTTCTGTAAAAGGTGCCCATAGTCTTTGCCATTCATCCAAAGAAACAAACTGCTCAACTATCTTAACTATTCGCTTCTTTTTCCCAATTGGCTCCCAAAAACCAACTATAAGCGTAAAATCGCTATTTATTCTAAATCGCCTTAGCGCGTCTCCGAAATATATCGCCCCCTTCCATTTTGCAGTTTTTATAGATATTGGGCCACCACTTCTATTGGGATTAAGTTCTTGAGGTATGTCCCATTCACTGGTATAGTGAATATCCAGGAATGTCCTTTTGAGCCAATCCTCAAATCCAAATCCATGTCGTTGCCTCTCATTCCGCGGCATGCCATTTTATACAATGTTTTATTGGAAATGGTCAAGGCTTAGACACATGTCCCCTCTCACATTAATCTGGCTAAGAATCTCACGGTGTTTTGAATGTATCAAATTATTTTGACCAATTATTCATATAACCCTTGAGGTATAAAGATGGGCAGATGTAGCCCCTCTTGTTGTTCATATAAGCTATGTTGATGCTATTCTTACATGTTCTGCTGTTATCAGGTTGGTTTTTTTCATAGCTGCTCTTATGAGTGAGCCTTTCTCAGGAGTCCTCCTGAACCCTGATGTATTGCAAGGACTGCCTCATCTCTTACCCCAGAAAATCTTTGATTTTCTTGTGACCCCGATATCTCGAGGTGGTGTGGGAGGTATCCTTCCATGTCTTTCAGTCTTAATCCTTCAAGATGGCTTCTGCCGGCTACCCTTGATGCAAGGGGTCTTGAGGTGTGATACTGGAATTTATCTATAAGCAGATTCTGTCCAGCAAGGAGCATAAGTTCCTCAAGTTTATACAAAAGATTGTGAGAATATTAATAGGGTTTTGGGTTAGATAATGTGAGAGGGGACACCCCCTGCAAACTAACAAAAAAAACAGACTGGTGGATAATCAACTCCACCAGTCTGTCTATTGCTATACAGTTCTATTCAACCTTTTCTACTTTATTTGTTACCTTATCCACAGGCACTCCTGACAATATCTCTTTAACCTGCCTTGCAAGGATTGCACAGACTAACGGATATTGTTTTGTAGCTTGTCTGTTATTATTCCAAAATGATTCAGTATTAGTCTTTGCATATAAAGTATATACCTTACCATCTGGAGTGGTAAGGTCATAATCAATGCGCATATATCCGTATACCGGCCAAACCGCCTGTGCCACTATTTTATTTAGCTTTATTTTTATAGCCTTATTACCAGCATCTTTATCACCAAATACAGTTTTTACATTCTTAAATTCCTTTCTTAATGCATTTGCAACGCATAACTCTACATCACCATGATACACAGGGCTGTTAAGCGCTGGTGTTCCGAGAGGAGCTTTCATTTTCTCATCCATCAAAAGTGGTGTAACAATAAACTCAATATCAGGGTTTTGTGGCTGTTTATCAAGCCCAAGGTCTTTAATGCATTCTTCTCTTGTCATGCATTCTGTGCCTGTGATTTTGTGATTAATATGTAGTGTGCCGCAACCTGTTAATACTATTACTACAAATCCTAACACTAAAACCCTCAAAAAAGTATTCATATAACCTCCTAAAAATGTTTCTTGTTTATATATAAAGAGAAAGTGTGAAAAAATCAAGCGATTCAAGCTGTTGATAAATACAAATGATTATAGTATTACTCTTTTATTGATTCGGGTGACAATGTTGGAGGTGAAAAAATAAAAAACACAGATATTGCTTGACAAATCCCCTCGCTTACGAGAACATATGTCTGAGAGATGAAGGATTTTATAGCAGAAGGCATCAAAGACTTATCAATCGGACTTATAGTTGGCGCTGTCATAGCATTGCTGATAGAGCATAAAGCAATTATAGGTGCATCTATTGTATTTTTAGCAGGCATAATAGTTGGTGATATTGCATTAGCAGTTAAAATGAAAGAGAGGTAATGACATGGAAGCAGTATTAGTCATACTTATAGGCATGGCTATAATGGTTGGAATTTACCTGATAGCCCTCAATCGATATGAAAAGACACATCCAAAAACAAAATAAATGAATTGAAACCAAACAATATAGAGGACTTCCAGCTATGTTTTGACTTCAGATAAAACTCAGGAAACTCCAGTTAAAGTTCAAAATTTAAAATTCAAGATTTAAAATTCAAGATTCAAAAAACAATTAGATGGCAGAAAATAGGCTGAAGGCTGAAGATTAGGCTGAAGGCTATAGGCTGAAGAATAGCCTAAAGCCTATTTACCCCATTCACCCCTTCACCAATTCACCACTTCACCATCATTTAACCCATTTTATCCTTGTTTTAATGGAAATAGCGTTTAAACTGCAAATTTTATTTTTGTCATTGTTTTATAAGTATTTTTCTGTTTTTTACTCTGCACCTTTTTGCTCATTTTTACATGCCTTAATACCATTTTAAAGCCCTTTTTTTACCCCCTTTACATCGCTTGATGGAGATTTCTTTGTTTTATTTCAATATGTTCTTTAAGCAAGTCATCTTTATTTAAATAATTTCTTCAGATTAGTCATAAAAATGCTTGCCTTTACAGAGGAACGAAGAGGTATGTCATCTCTCTCTTCTGTTTGTCTGCCACTGTCCACCAGATCTAACATGCCCGACTTGTCAAAGAACATCACTCACATGCAAATATCTCTAATAGCAGCAATCAATGCATCTATTCTGCCAGCGTGTCTCACTCACTTGCTACATCATTAGCATAGCAAAAATCTTTTTCAGTGTAAACTTTTTTTTGAGTAAAAATAAGATGTTTTTATTTTTCAATCATGAACAAAGCCAAAGTTGCAAACAAAGCAAAAAATCTCATTTTTTATCTCTCTTTTTCATCAACAACCATTCTTTATCTTTACCCTTCATCTTCACAAGCATAAAAATACCATTCAGCTTTTTGCCATTTAACTCAACTTCAATCCTTCCAGAATCAATAGTCCCACTGATCAATTTATAAGTCCCGCTGTCCCATATAACAACAGTGCCAGCACCATATTGTCCTTCAGGAATTGTCCCTTCAAAAGAGCCATATTCAAGGGAATGGTCTTCCACCATTATGGCAAGTCTTTTATCTGAAGGATTCATGGATGGACCCTTCGGCACTGCCCATGATTTCAAGACACCTTCCATTTCAAGTCTGAAATCAAAATGATGATGTCTTGCATAATGCTCATGAACAACAAATATTGGCATAAAATCAGGATACATTTTTTCATCAGGGAATGCAATATTTTTTTTCTTGACATTTTTTCATATAATCATATATAAATATGTTTATGAAAGAAATTACTGAAATATTCAAGTTGCTGTCAGATGAGTCAAAGCTCAGAATACTCATGCTGCTCACAAAAAGACGGTTGTGTGTATGCCAGATAATGGGCGTGCTTAACATGTCACAGCCCCTTGTATCGAGAAATCTTTCCCTTTTATCAAAGGCTGGTTTTCTTTCTGGCACAAGAGAAGGCAAATTGATTTTCTACAGCATCAATAAAAAGCCCAGCAAAGAAAATATGCTTACCTTATCAATGTTAAAGAAACTTTTAAAAAATAATAAAACCCTATTAAGAGATGTCAAATCCTTAAAAGAATGCGAAGATTTTCAGAAAAAAACAGGTAAGTGTGATATGGAGACATTCAAGGCATTTATGGGACAAAAAGCAAAAAAGAAAAATGGAGGGCGTCATGCATAAAGTGTCAAGCATCGGGCAGCATAATTGGCTATTATCCACTATCTGCTATCTATTACTATCATCTGCTCTTATGCTCTATTTTCTATCGCCCTCTGTTAGCTTTGCATCTGAAAAACAGATTTCACTTTCAGATGCTGTTAAAACTGCTCTTGAAAACAATCACGAGATATTGGCATTTAAAAACTCCCTTTATGCTCAAAAAGAAGATATAGGGATTGCACGAAGCTTCTTACTTCCAAAGATAACATTTCAAGAGAGATATATGAGGACAAATAATCCGACTTATTCTTTTATGGCAAAGCTCAACCAGGAACGATTTGCTCAGTCAGATTTTGAAATAACATCACTGAACAATCCAAAATCAATAAATGATTTCCAGACATCCCTTTCATTTGAACAACCTGTGTTCATGAGAAAAGCAAATATTGGCATTGATATATCAAAAAGAGAATTCTCTGCAAAGGCTGAAGAATTTATAAGGAAAAAAGAAGATATAGCCTTTAGGGTTGTTCAAACATATCTAATGGTACAAACTGCAAAGGAACATGTTAAGGTTGCAGAACTGGCACTGGAGGATGCAAAAGAGCATTTGCGAATAGCAGAACAAAGGTATAAAACAGGTCTTGGCCTTTATTCAGACACTCTGAGGGCATCAACATCTGTTACAGATGCAGAACAAAAGCTCACCAGTGCAAAGAAAAATCTGAATGTTGCAAAAAGGGCGCTTGGAGTACTTCTTGGGATGTCAGAATCTATTGACTCAACAGATGAAAAAGTCGATTTCTTAGTGATGGATATAGATTACTACACAAATGCAGCTCTATCACGAAAAGACATCAAATCCCTCGAAATGCATCACGAAAATGCAAAAAATAGCATAAAGATTGCAGAATCAGGCTATCTGCCATATATAGGCATAGGCGGCTCATATCAGTTGAATGACCATAAAAAGCCATTTGGCTCTGAAGGCGATAGCTGGCAGATTACGGCATTTTTAAGATGGGAATTGTTTGATGGCACAAAAAGAGAATATGAGCGGTCAAAGGCAAAATATAAGGCATTAGAAACAGAAGAATACCTTAATAACATTAAAAAGGCAGTGGCATTTAAGGTGTATGAGGCATATCTTGGAGTAGAAGAGGCAAGGAAAAATCTTGAATTATCAAAGGCTGCATTAAAAACAGCAGAAGAGGGCAAAAGACTTGTAGAGATCAGATATAAAAATGCACTATCACCAATTGTGGATTTAATGGATGCACAGGTAAGCCTTGATCATGCAAGGGCAAATCTCGTAGCAAAGGAGAATGAATACAGGCTTGCAGTGGTTAATCTGAGCTATGAAAGCGGAACCATATTGAAAGATTTAAGAATAGAGCAGTGAGGAGGTTTGTGTATGGCATATTTAACATCAAGACAAATAAGGCAAAAACATAGAAAAATAGTAGTTGCTATTGCTCTGTTGCTCTATTGCTCTGTTGCCCTGATTGGCTGCAATGATAAGGTCAAGCCCGGCACCGTGGAGGTAAAAAGGCAGGTCGTTACAGGGGTGACATTGGCTGAAGTTCATCCCGTTGAGGTAGATGAATACTATGAAACATCAGGCACTGTCAAGGCAAAAAATATAAGTGTCATTGCAAGTAGAGTGATGGGAACTGTTACATCCATAAAGGTGAAAGAAGGTGATAGGGTTAGCTCAGGACAGGTGCTAATGACTGTAGATGACAGAGATATTGCTCAAAGGGTAAAGGCAGCAGAAAAATCAGTTGAGGCTGCAAGACACAACAAATCACTTATGGACATAACATATCAGAGATATAAAATGCTTTATGATGACAAGGCAATATCACAGCAAGAGATAGACCAGATAGAGACACAAAAAAAGGTCGCTGATATGGAATATGAAAGGGCAATGGCAATGCTTGCAGAGGCACAAGTGCAGCATGGATTTACAAGAATAACTGCACCAGTGTCAGGAATAGTAACAGAGAAAAAAATAGAATTGGGTAGCATGGCTATCCCAGGTGTGCCAATCTTTACTATAGAAGATAACTCATACTACAGGGTAGAGGCAAATGTTGATGAGAGGCTTCTTGGAAAATTGAGGATAGGAATGCCTATTAATGTAATAATTGAGTCCCTTAGCCAAGAGACAACCGGCAAAATATCAGAAATCATTCCTTCAGTTGATCCAATGTCAAGGACATTTCTTATTAAGGTTGACTTGAAAATGCCTTCATTAAAAACAGGTATTTATAGCAAGGTCCTCATACCCGAAGGCAAAAAAGAAGCAATACTCGTTCCTCAAAAGGCAGTTGTTGAAAAAGGGCAATTAACTGGGGTTTATGTCGCTGATGAGCATGGGGTGATAACATATCGCCTGATAAAAACAGGGAAAAAATATGGTGACCAGATAGAGGTTTTATCAGGTCTGAGTGGTGGAGAAAAGATAATTGTTGATGCAGTTGAAAAGGCAGTTGATGGAGGAATAATAAAATAATGGAAGTAATAGGTACAGCCGGTAAAATTGCAAAGACATTCATAAAGTCAAAGCTAACTCCTCTCATTGTCATAGCATCATTAATCCTCGGTGTGTTTGCAATTATAGTGACGCCTCGTGAGGAAGAACCTCAAATAGTAGTGCCAATGATAGATGTCCTTGTATCTGCACCGGGATTCTCTGCAAAAGAGGTCGAAGAGCGTGTTACAAAGCCTATGGAGAAATTCCTATGGGAGATAAAAGGTGTTGAGTATATATATTCCATCTCAAGGCCTGGGATGAGCATGGCAATTGTGAGATTTTATGTAGGTGAGGACATGGAAAAAAGCCTCGTCAAGCTCTATAACAAACTATGGTCAAACTTTGACAAGATTCCACCCGGCGTATCTCAACCCATTGTAAAACCAAAATCCATAGATGATGTCCCAATCCTTTCGTTTACTCTATGGAGTGATAGATATACAGGCTATGAATTGAGAAGAGTTGCAGTTGAAGTAGCTGACGAACTAAAAAAAGACAATGATATTTCAGAATTTACTATAATCGGAGGACAGAGAAGACAGGTAAAGATAAGTTTAGAACCTTCACGTTTAAGGGCATATAACATCTCTCCTTTGCAGATAACTGCAATGCTCCAGAAGGCAAATTTTATTCTGCCATCAGGTGCATTTTCTACATTAAACAAGGAATTACTTGTTGAGACAGGAGGATTTCTAAAAGATGCTCAAGAAGTCGGCAACATAGTTGTAGGTATATTTAATGGAAGACCTATATATCTAAGGGAGGTTGCAAAAATAACAGATGCACCTGAGGAGCCCGCAAACTATGTGTTTATGGGATTTGGACCTTCAGCAGAAAATATAAGCAATCAGGAGTCAGGAGTCAAAAATCTAAAAAATGGGCAATATGAGGCTGTAACCATTGCAATCGCAAAGAAAAAGGGCACAAATGCAACACATATTGCAGAAAGGGCGATAAAAAAGATAGAGGCTATAAGAGGAAGTATTATACCTTCAGACATTGAAATCACAACAACAAGAAACTACGGAGATACAGCAAAAGAAAAATCAAATGAACTCCTTGAGCATATGTTCATCGCTGCTATTTCAGTGACAATCCTCATAGCCATTGCACTCGGATGGAGGGAGTCAATAGTCGTTGGCGTTGCAGTACCTGTCACTTTGGCGCTTACAATACTCATTAATTATATGTACGGATATACCCTCAACAGGGTTACTCTCTTTGCACTTATATTTTCAATAGGTATCTTAGTTGATGATGCCATCGTAGTTGTAGAAAATATCCACCGCCATTTTAAAATAGGAAGCATCTCGCCTGAAACAGCGGTTTTGGCGGTTGACGAGGTTGGCAACCCGACGATACTCGCCACCTTTACTGTTATTGCAGCTCTGCTGCCAATGGCTTTTGTTTCAGGCCTCATGGGTCCTTACATGCGACCAATACCCGTAGGTGCTTCATCTGCAATGCTGCTATCATTGCTCATCGCATTCATCATCAGTCCATGGCTGAGCTATATTGTGCTTAAAGACACCAAACACGATGACAAAGGAGAGAAAGAAAATAAGATACTCGGTGCATTAAACAAGGTCTATGAGAAAAATCTCAGGGGACTCCTTGAAAACGGTAAAAAGAGGATTGCATTTTTTGGGTTTGTCATGCTTTTACTTGGAGCAGCATTCATATTAGTTCCGCTCAAGCTCGTCACTGTAAAGATGTTACCATTTGATAACAAAAGCGAGCTTCAAGTGATTATTGATATGCCTGAAGGGACAACCCTTGAAGAGACTGCTGCATTAACAAGACAGATAGGCGAATATCTCAAAACAGTGCCAGAGGTTACAAACTATCAAGCATATGTTGGGACTGCAGCGCCCTTTAATTTCAATGGTCTTGTGAGACACTATTTCATGCGTTCAGGAAGCAATACTGCAGACATTCAGGTGAACTTTGTCCCTAAAGATAAAAGAAAGACACAAAGCCATGATATTGCAAAAAGGCTAAGGCCTGATATTAAAAAAATAGGTGATAATTACAATGCAAAAATCAAGATAGTAGAAATCCCCCCTGGTCCGCCCGTGCTTAGCACCCTTGTTGCAGAGATATATGGACCTGACTTTAATAGGCAGATTGAAATTGCAAGACAGATTAAAGATATTTTTGAAAACACAAAGGGTGTTGTAGATGTTGACTGGTATGTGGAGGATGATCAGAAAAAACTGATATTTGATGTTGATAAAGAAAAGGCTGCATATCATGGAATAGACACAGAAAAAATAGCCCAGACACTAAACATAGCCTTAAACGGTGCTTCTGCTGGTCTTACTCACATTGAAAAGGATAAAGAACCAGTAGAACTCTATATGAAGGCTCCAATTTCTCAGAGGACAGGCATAAGTGATTTAAGAGAAATAACAGTATCATCTCCATCAGGGGTTCAGGTGCCTATTGCAGAACTCGTAAAAGTAAAAGAAGGTGTTCAGGACAAGACAATTTATAGAAAAAATCTCAAGAGGGTTGTTTATGTCATAGGTGATGTATCAGGGTCTGAAGAAAGCCCCGTATATGCAATACTGAAGATGAAGGACGCAATAAAAAAGCTCAGACTTCCTGAAGGCTATGAATTAAAGCAATACTCTGCAACACAGCCATGGCTTGAAGATAAATATTCTATGAAGTGGGATGGAGAGTGGCACATTACATATGAGGTATTTAGAGATTTAGGGATAGCATTCGCAGCAGTCCTGATTCTTATATATGTGATGGTTGTTGGTTGGTTTAAGTCATTTATCACCCCACTTGTGATAATGGCTCCGATACCACTTTCATTAGTAGGGATACTGCCAGGACATGCTGTGATGGGAGCATTTTTTACAGCAACATCAATGATAGGGTTTATAGCCGGCGCTGGTATTGTTGTGAGAAATTCGATAATACTCGTTGATTTTATAGAATTAAAGCTTTCAGAAGGGGTGCCGCTGAAGGAAGCAGTTATACAGGCGGGCATAATAAGATTTAGACCCATGCTCCTTACTGCTGCAGCAGTTGTAGTGGGGTCATCTGTAATATTATTTGACCCTATATTCCAGGGCATGGCTATTTCACTGATGGCAGGAGAAGTAGCAGCAACACTGCTTTCGAGGACAATGGTGCCAGTGCTTTATTATGTATATAAAAACAAATCAATGAAGGGATGAAGGAGGTATGAAATGTATCTATCACAAACCGATAGTTGGTATCTCGAAAGGCTGATATGGCTCGTTGCTGGGATATTTACACTATCCAGTGCCATATTATCTGTTTTGCACAGCCCCTATTGGCTGATCTTGACAGGGCTTGTAGGTATAAACTTAATTATATTTGCCCTGACAGGATTCTGCCTCATGGCAAATATCCTTTATAAATTAGGGGCAAAACCAAGACTCAATAGGGTTTCACAAAATTAAAAAAATCCCTCTCCCTTTTGGGAAGAGGGATAGAGTGAGGGATAAGGATTACGAATTTCGTGAAACCCACAAGACTGCAAAAATAGGAGGTGAATATATGTCAGTAGAATATATATGCTTCTCGTGCGGCAATCACTTTGCTATAAGCCAGTCAGCCATGCACAATGCAGAAGACAACAATTGTCCTAAGTGCGGCAGTGCCAATGTTTTAAAGCTCAATCCTCATAGCCTTTATGGACTCTTCGGCGGAGGCGGCTGAAATCCGTGGGGTTGCTAAGATCGGTCAGGTCTTTAAGTGTTTAGTGCTGGTGTTCAGTGTCAGTTTATTAGCGTGTTAGTGGCGGTTGTCCGTGTCAGTGAATGATAGAGCAACAGATCGCTAATGCTCTAATGACACTGACACTGATCACTTACACTTTTTCTCTATCTGAGAGCATATCCCATGAAGCATCTTCAATTCCCAGTCCGTAATCCCTGACCTCCCGATGAAGTGCTTCAGGTTCTGCATGATCTTCTTCTCAAGATTTCTGTCGCCTTTAGGAATATATTCAAGAAGTTTTAATGTCTCTGATATTCTCCCATATATAACTGCAAGTTGTTCATAATCGATTAGTGAAATTTTTTCATATCTTGACTTCTGGGTTCTGTCCTCTGTACTCTTTTTATATTCTACTTTTGAAAGCTCATATGCCACAATCAATACCGACTGGGCTAAATTCAACGAAGGCTGTTCCTTACTTGTTGGTATAGTAATAAGAAATCCGCACACTTCGACTTCTTCATTATATAGCCCTTTATCCTCTCTGCCAAATAAAATGGCTACTTTATGGCTCAGGGCAATGTCATAAAGCCATTCAGATCCTTCCTCCACATTTAAAAAAAGACCTCTTCTGCGACCTTTTCTGCGGCTTGTCCCCACAATAATAGACTTGTCCTTTATAGCATCTATGAGGCTGTTAAAGATCTTTGCGGACTCCAGCACATCAAGGGCATTACATGCAAACCACTTTGCCTCGTCTGTAATAACAGATGGAGGATTCACAAGGCATAGATTCTTAAATCCCATATTCTTTATTGCCCTTGCAGATGCCCCTATATTACCTGATTCCTTTGGTTCAACAAGAACAAAGTAAATATTATCTTTCCAGTTTTTCATCACATCTTCACCCATTCACTGCTTCACCAAATAAGAGTCTGTCCTCTGTCTTATTAGCCATAAACAAAAATAGGGTGGGAATCAATCAACCCCCACCCTTTATATCATATTAAAAACAATTAGCAGCCTTCTATTGCCCTTTTCTTCTTTGCAGGTGCAGCACCCTCTTTTGTTACTACACCGCCTTTAATCTCAACCTTATCACCAGCTTTTGCACCAGCGGTGTCTTTAACTGTAACTGTGTGCTCCTTGCCGCTGTCATCTTTTACAGTTATCTTCTTGCCTTCAACCTTTGTAACAGTGCCTTTTACATCTGCTGCAAAGCTGAGACCGACAACACCGAGAGCAAATACGAGAGCAACTAATAATACAAGAATCTTCTTCATTTGATTTCACCTCCTTTCATCCATGATTACAGATCATGGTTTCTTCTTAAGGTTTGAGCAATTAACATGCCAAGCATGTTATGTTTAATTTTACAACACTTTTAAAAATTTCAACAACAAAAACTTGCCTAAAACAGAAGACCAATTCCCAAAAAAGGATACAAAAAGGGGGACAAAAGTCCCCCCTTTTTATCTACTAATCTTTCATCGGCTTTATAAACATGAAATAAGTCATTGTCCAGTTACCGAGTATAATAAAAATAGTTGCAACTATACTCTGCAAGGATAATGCTGACATACCTGTCAGCGAATGCCCAACAGTTCAACCACCGGCAACTGCGCCGCCAAATCCCATTACAAGTCCTCCTAAAAAGACCCTTACCAACTCATTGGGATCTCTTGGTGCAGTCAGCTTAAACTCACCGAGCCCTTTGGAACTTATATAAGCGCCTAAAGGTACACCAACGACATAAAGTGCACTCCATGTTGCTACACCAATTCCTAATATCCTGAACATAGGATCAAATGGTGCATTACTATTACCAACCAGTATAAACATTAGAAAATCTGACAGGGGACCAGAAAATGACAAGCCCCTTGCCTGTCCACCCCAATAATAAGATGCCCACCATGCAAGAATAACCACAACTCCTATTAATGCCCCGCCAACAGACCATGACCATCCTTTTTTGGGACCTTTAGCAAATGGTTTGCCTTTTAATACTACAGGAATTATTATTGCTGCAATTACAGCAATAACTATCCACTTCACACTCGGACCTCCGAATACATCCCATAATGCCGGACTGGTTATAGCATTTTCTCCTTCGCCAAATGAAACCTTATAACTCTTCAAAAACTGACTGATGGGTTTAAGTGGTCCGTGCATTGTAGAAATCAGACCTACACCAAAACCAAATGTGGCTATAGTAGCAGCGAATTGCCCCTCGCCTTGCTTATATAAAACACCGCTTCCGCATCCACCAGCCATAACAATACCAAGCCCAAAGACATATCCGCCAATAATTGCAGCAATGGGGGCAAAAGCCTGACGCCTCAACCCATCATCACCCATAAGCCCAATATCCTCAATTAGGTTGGCACCGATAATAGCAATTACGAGTGCCAAAAGCCATGCCCTCAGCAAAGTCATATCATTTACAAAGATCACGTCTCTGAATGCTGAGTTCATTCAATATCTGCCGCGCTGAAGGACAAAACCAAAAATAACACCAACCAGCACACCACTGAGTATAACCATAATGCTTGCCTGTGGTATTCCCTCCATTTAAACCTCCTATATTGTTTTTTATCAACAAGCCAAAGGCTTATTTACCATGTCATAACCTTATCTGCATTCTCTATAAGATGCACAATTGTGCTGTAATCTTTACAATCAGTCAAACTTACAACATCTACATCATGGTCTTTCTTATGTTCATCGATTATTTTCTTAACACTTTCTTCTGGTAATGTCTTTAATATATGAAGTATTTTCATGGATTAATACGGCAAAATATTATCATATTTTAGAAGTCTTTTTGCAATATCTTCTATTGGAATATACTCTATACCCTCATTTAAAGTCGTATTTGTATATAATCCCAATTTTAACTCCTTGATCATCTCGAGGTTCAATAAAATATCATCAGATGATTCAAGCCTTCTATCAAAAATATATATATCCACATCATTTAATACTGAAAGTCCTATACTCATGCGCAATGCCTCTGATTGCCTATCCCTTACTATGACAGCTATCTTTTTCCTTGCGCCCATCTTTAAAGTACTATTACTTTATCTGATTCCTTGTTCATAACTGCGTTGTCATATTGGCTTCCACATGTAATCCCTTCTGGGGTCTCTTCATCTGAAAGTCCTATCTTCTTTCGATTGAAATCACAAAGGCTCATGGAAACACCATCCCTCTCCATAAGGGAAATAATTTTTTTGTCTGTTACCAATCGGCAGCCTTCATCCATGAAAAAAATTAACACCCTATGTCCCTTATTGACTGCTGTTTCTGTAATGCCAATAATATCGTCTTTATATCTATCTGTGGTAACAAGTATTCCAAGTGTCATCTCGATTGTCCTCTGTCTTTGTAGCATAAGGCAGCAAAAAAAGTAAACCCTAAAGTTGCAAAGGTAATAAACTACATCTCAACCCTCGTAATAACCCCATGCAATTTTCGAGATGGTAGTTTATAAAACTGCACAAACGCTGGTGTTAATCTCTTTATGATAGAAAAGGTCTTCCATATTGCACTTTTTGTTGTTATTTCCTCAATACCATAAAAAATAGTCTTTTCTTCTATCCCCGCCTCTCTCAACAACTCCTCCACATCCACAACCTCCATATACCCATATTGTATCTCAAAGAGCCTAAGTCCTTTTGCTATATCTTCCTTGAAATACCCTATAACACCAAATGGGTCATCGCGCTTGATTATCGACACAAATATATTGTCTTCATAGATAATGCCATGATAAAACATTGTTTGAGTAATGTAAAATGGTATCTCCTTTATATCCCTTATCAGAAAGAGAGCTGTACCCTTTATCTTTGGAGATGTTGGATATGCCTTGTTGAACTTATTCAAAAATTCATCGAGCGGCATAAACTTCATCATTTTATAAAGCCGCCTCTGCCCTTGTGTATAAAGCATTATAGTCAAAAAAGGTATAGATGCAAGTATTATAGACCAATAGCCGCCATGAGGTATCTTATAAAAGTTTGCAGTAAGATATGCAGCATCAACCATAGTAACAAGGAGGGAAATCAACGACAGAGCAGTTTTTTTCTGCCTGTGAAAGATCCATGTCATCATAATGCCAGTGAGGGTCATGGTGCCGGTAACCGCAAGTCCATAGGCAGCAGCAAGACGGCTGGACTCCCTAAACTCATGCATGATAAATAAGACAGATGCAAGTAAGAACCAGTTTACAATGCCTATATATATCTGCGCCCTCAATTCAGCAGATGTATAGTCAACTTTAAACAATGGCATAACGCGGGTTTGAATTCCCTGATAGACTATTGAAAACATTCCACTTATCATTGCCTGAGAGGCTATAACAGTCGCAGCAATGCTGAGAACCAGAAAAGGGATGTAAAAAAATCGAGCCTGACTGAATATCATCTCAAAGAGTACATTCTTTGCATCCGGGTGCTTGATAACATAAGCACCCTGACCGAGATAATTCATAAGAAGTGCAGCAAATACAAAATACCATGCCCTTAAAATAGGCCTTCTGCCCAAATGTCCCATATCTGCATATAGTGCTTCACCTCCTGTGGCACAAAGAATAACCTCTGAAAGCACAAAAAAACCCGTAATACCATTGTCGTAAAGAAATTTAAAAGCATAATATGGATTTACAGCACTCACAACAGATGGCACATGAAGTATCGAGATAACACCTGAAATCGCTATTGACAAAAACCATGATGCCATTATCGGACCAAATGCACCCGCTACTTTCTCTGTCCCTTTTCTTTGGAAAGCAAAAAGGATAATAGCAATAACAGATGCAATAAGAATAAGCACTTCCTGACTTACATGCTCAAAGCCTGGGATAAGAAGCGAACCTTCAACTGCACTAAGAATACTTATGGCAGGGGTGATAACCCCATCTCCAATGAGAAGGGATATACCTATAAACGAAAGGAGTGTGACAAATGCAGCCTGTCTGCCTGACTTAAGTAAAGGAATGAGTAATTCTTTAAGAACAATAGTTCCACCTTCGCCTTTCTTTCCAAGACTCATAGCAAGCCATGCATATTCGACTGTTACGAGTATTATTAATGTCCAGACAATAAGAGAGAGGACTCCCATTACATTGGCTTCTGTAGGTTTTGTGAGAAGAAAAATAACTGTAAGGGTATATATAGGACTTGTGCCAATGTCTCCAAACACAAGGCCAAGTGATTTTATTATGCCTTTTATGGGTGGTTCTTTCTCAAGCATCTAATGTCTTATGTCCTCATATATAGTTAATAAAAACCTCGATATTATAATATTTTCTCCTCAAATTTTACAGAAATGTTTTATCCCTCACCCTATCCCTCTCCCCAAAAGGGAAAATAGGCTGAAGGCTGAAGGCTGAAGGCTTAAGCCCAATTACCTCATATGCACTTGCAACAAACACTTTTTAAAGACTTTGAGCAGTGTCTGTCATCTAAAAATAGCTCAATTAAGTAATCAATTAGATGGCAGATGCTGCGAAAAGGCTTTAAACTTGGCACTTGCAGCCACATCTATCTTGAATCCGTCACCACCTATTAGCGGATACTTGTTGAGTAATACATTTATAGTCTCCTCATATGCACTTGCAACAAACACTTTTTAAAGACTTTGAGCAGCGTCTGTCATCTAATTAAAAGTGTTTCCATCTATCACTTCATTTCTATCGGCAATTTCAAGTTATCCCGTGATTTGTAATTTTTAGTTGGAATTATAATCATAACTTCAAGTTGACAGCCTTTCCCATTTTTGTTATATATTTTTCATGAGGTCAAGGGTATTTCTTCTTGTTATATTGATGGCTCTGATAGCAAGCATCATATCTCCAGCATCCTTCAAAATGATAAAAATTCGTAAAGGCAGAAGACCTCTAATTATCTTAAGCCTTGATGTGTGTCATGCATCAAATTCGTCTCTCTCTGTAAACGCTGACAAACCATGCCTCTGTGAGTGCACATATAAACCAGTTCCTCTAAAGCTTATAAGTCTTTATGAAATTATAAGTCCGCGACTTGATTTGCCCATATTAGCATTCACAATAGAGCAACCCCCAAAAGTCTGACCGCAAGAAGTCTGATCAATAGTTTCAAAGTTGCAAGTCTTGTTTATGCAAACACAGGCATTTTGTCTGTATAAAGAAATTAAAAAATAATAAACAACAGGAGAATTCTATGATTATTAATGATAATAACGACAGACTTTCAAGGAGAGACTTAATCATCAATAGTGGTAAAGCAGCAGCAGGTGCTGCAATCTTATCAATCGGGGCGCTCAATGCTGTAAAGACCGCTGATGCTTATGAATATTCATCGGGTTTTAAATACGAAAAACTGGACCCCCAGGAGGTAGGACAGGTCACCTATGAAAACTACTTTAAGAGGTGGTGTACCTCTTCGGTTATTGCCGGATTTGTGGAGGCACTAAAAAAGAAGGTCGGTGGTTCATGGAAAGATTTCCCAATAGATGCATACAGATGGGGACATGGTGGATACGCTGGATGGGGTGCACTCTGCGGAACAATGCCAGGCGCTGGTGTAATAATAGGACTGGTGACAAAAAATACCGATACAGCAGAGGAAATGACCAATGACCTCGCCTTTTATTATTCCTATACGGAACTGCCAGACTTTGAGCCCTCAAAGATAATCAAGGCACAGATAAAACATATGACCATGGCAGGGACACCTGTCTGTCATATTTCAGTTGGCAGATGGATGAGGGCTGAAGGCGTTGCATTCCTTACAGACCAGAGGGCTGAGAGGTGTGCACGGCTGGCTGCAAATATCGCCATGGAAGCAACAAAGATGTTGAATGCATGGGTTGATGGTAAATACACCCCAAAACATCAGCCACTGTATAATGTTGCAGCAAATGGGATAACTTCGCAGAATAATTGTATGGACTGCCATGGTCATGCAGTTCCCAGTCCAAACAAGACCTATGAAACACTGAAGAAGTGAATCAGGATACTGAAAACAGCCTCTGATTAAAAATGGGCGGGGCTAAAGCCCCGCCCTAAGATCAGCCGTCAACAACCCTGAATAGACAGCAAATAAAGCAGGGAGAGGCTTCACAACCTTTGTGAAGATTAAGAATCCGCAAAGGATTAAGGTTGTATCCTCAGGGAATGGAAATCCAACGCCTCCAAGGATAAGGAGGAGAAAAAGTCCGATATATTAAGCCTATTTTTAACGGAGTTTAAAGCTCTTTCGCAGCGTCTGTCACTAATTGATAACTTAAAGGATAGTGTTCTATAGTTGATAGGATAGTCAAATTGCTTTATATCTCAGATTGACAATAGAAACTCATGTGGCGTAATCGCCTCTATAGAAAGGAGGTTTTTAAAATGCCCTGCATCCCAGCTTATAAATACAGCCTTCCCCGTTATATAATTATTGACAATGTTGGCTATCAGGGCATCTCCAAGACTCGCCTTCCTGTAAATTATATCCATAACAGCTTTAATATGTGTTTCAGGAAAGATTGAATCCATATCATGCGAAGGAATTATTCCTATCCTATATTTTTCCGGGAGGTAATAAAATAGCTCCTGAATTTGTTGTCTGTTGAGATTAAAAGACAGTATTCCACATATCTCAAGAAGATTGACAATGCTCGTAATGCCTCTTCCATGTTTTGCAATAAAATCCAGAAAATCACGATTTGTCTTAAAGTTGCCATCGTTTCTGTATCTGAGATCAATAATGAAGACATTTGTATCTATAAAAACATTTACCTTCTTCTTGTCCAAGCCATAGCCTCTCTTACATTTTTAAATCTTGGTCTGGTTTTCTTTAATGTATCCTCTATATTGCTCCATGCCTCTTTGAATGGTCGCAAAGACACCTCTTTTAATGACTCGGCGTTTACAGGGGATATTAATGCAAAGGGCTTTCCCCTTAAGGTCACCACAACCTTCTCCCCTCTTGAGACCGCCCTCATCGCCTCACCTGTCTTATTCTTTAAATTTTTTGCTGTCATTGTTTTCATTGCTATGCTCCTTAAATAGCTATTTTAATTATATTGTAGCTATTCTAAGATTTTATTGCAACTCTCCCTCCGCTGCTAGTATCCCATAAAATCTGCCATAAATACTGGACTCCTCATCAAATGCGGAATGACATTTTTTATCTGGATTATGATATTACCTCTCCTTCGCAAACTTGTTATAAAAGACCTTTTTGCCGAATTCTGCCAGTCTTATATAAGAGAACAGGGACATAATTAGACTTATCATCCTTGAATATCTCTTTTCTCCCATTACCACGGGATGTGATGTGATAAACTGCTCTCGGATACTGTATCCTTAATGGTCTTGCCACAAAGCCTTTCTATCATTTCTCTGTATGATTTGATTTGTCAAAAGTAAAGATTTGACCCCTTTGTTATTTCCCCTTTGATATAGCAGGTTCTATAGGAGTCAGCCTTCTTTCATCAATAATAATTTATGCATTGAAAGATATATTTTTACCAATGGATAAACGACTTGTGGAATTTTATAAAAATCTCTTGTTCCGTCTGAACTTAAAGTATCGAAAAGATAAATAGATTGCAAGCGCTAATACAACCACCAGGATCCCCAAATGCTCAATCCTCGTTATGTCCTTTTTTATGACCTGCAAACTATTCCCTCCAACATATCCGGCTCCGACCATTAAGGCAATCGTAAATATTGAAGAGACTGCATCAGCCATTATAAATTTCAAAGCTAACATCCTCATAACACCAGCAGCAAGAAATATCTGTGCCCTGAGACCGACCAGATGCCTTCCAATGAGGATTACGAGGATTCCCTTTTTATTGAAATTTTCCTCAAGCATTGAAAGCCTTTCAGGAGATATAATCTTATGGAATCTCTTATGCTTGACAATCATACGGCCATATTTCTTGCCAACAAAGTACAGGAAAAAATCAGCTATCAATAACCCTGAATAGACAGCAAATAAGGCAGGTAAAGGCTTCACAACCTTTGTGGAGATTAAGAATCCGCAAAGTATTAGTGTTGTATCCTCAGGGAATGGAAATCCAATGCCTCCAAGGATAAGGAGGAGAAAAAGTCCGATGTAGGGATAGTGTTCAATAATCGCTGGGGTAGTCAAATCTTACCTGTAGAACATTCCGCTTCCTAATATCTCAAGCATCTCTTCAGTAATTTCTTCTTGTCTAATATATTTCTGCAGAGAATCAAGGAGAGATATTCGCCTCTTTATGTTTTCTACGGCACCTTCCATGCTTCTCAGGCGATACCAGTTTTCACTTCTGAGGGATTCCATAAAGCCCCTGTAAAGACTTATATAGAGAAATTCTTCGAGCACTTTGTCAAAAATGACATCAGGTGGAAGATATGTTAACGGCATAATCTTTGAAAGTTTTTGATCAGGCTCGCGGGGGATGTCAGGTGGCAAAATCTTTTTAACCGATATCTCTGCTTTGGTTGCCAAAATAGAAGTGAAGATGAGTGACAGGTTATAGTATTCTTTCTCCTTATAGATGTTCATGATTTTATAGATAGTCTCCCTCAATGCCCCATCTATTCCGTTGATGCTCACAATTGACTCATTAAAGTAGTCAAAGGTTATGGCCCCCTGCAAGGTCTCTCAAAAATCTCCTGTATATTCCCCTATGGAGTTCTTCATCGGAAATACCTTTTAAAAGATTCGAGGAAAATATGACGACAGAGTCAATGATCCTTTCTTTTAATTCGCCCTCGAACCTCTTTTTTTCAGCCTCAAAAAGGGCCCTTTCCTTTTCAAGTATTTTTGCTGCTTCTTTTTCTGCCTCCATGAGTAATCTCTTTTTTTCTTCCTGTACTTCGATCTTCATATCTTCAGCCATGCGAAGTTGAAGTTCCTTGATCTTATTCATCTCTTCTTGATATTTCTCTTTAAGTTCCAGTGCCTCCTTCTTTTTTTTCTCAGCGTCTTCGATGGTCTTCTCTATCATACTTCGCCGTTTTTCCATAATTTCCTTTTGCTATTGCAAGACCTGCTGCTATTATTGTTAAGGAATCCATTTCAACCTTCTGGTATAATCCTCACCTATAGATTTTAGGTAAGGAAGTTTATAATAGTTATTAAAGTCTTTAAGCAGGAAAGACAGTTTACTTTCCTCCTTATGGGTCTCTCATTGAGAGATACCATTTACAAAAGACTACTGCTTCCTGTCTGTCTGACTGGGAAATATTTATTAAGGATGCTATGGCTTCTGGTTGATATCAGAAGACCATTTATCTCCCAGGCTATATTTGGTCAGAACATGACAAGAAGCCTGCTTACAAAAACTTATCTTAGAAAGGAGTCTCTATGTTTTATCTCGGTATTGATGTTTCAAAAAAGGCTGCCCGTTATTTCATCCTCGATGAATCAGGCAGCAAGCTTAAGGCCTTTACTCTCGACACCAACAAAGAATCGCTGGAGAGTCTGCTGGAAAGATTCAAATCTCTTTCCATAACCACAGACAATCTCCTCATCGGCATCGAAGCCACCGGTAGTTTCTGGGAGAACACCTACTCCTTTCTCAAAAACAAAGGCTATAATATCGTCCTTCTGAATCCCTATAACACGAATAAGTTCAGAGAGGCATTAGCCAAGAAGGCTAAAACAGACGATATAGATGCCCTTGTTATCGCCCAACTCCTCAGAACCGGAGAGTATGTTCAAAGCCAGGTGGCTGAAGAAAACATTCAAGCCCTAAGGGAACTAACTGTCCTCAGGTATGAGTTCGTCAAGGAGAGAAAGAACCTTCAGAGACAGGTATATTCCCTTCTGAACGTTGTCTTCCCGGAATATGAGAAGACTGTCATTGCAAAACCGTTCTCTCAGGCATCTATGCGTATTCTTTCTGAATACCCAACTGCTAAACATCTCTCAGGGGCTAAACCAAAACATATTGAAAAGATTGTCCGCAGAATTCAGGGCAACAACTTCAATATAGAGGAAATCCAGAAACTCATAGATACCGCAAGGAACTCCATAAGAAACTATATCAGGGTAAAACCGAGAAACAGGCCATCATATGCGTGGGTAAAAAGCTCCTCCAAATCGCACTTAGCATGCTTAAATCAGGAGAAACCTATAACCCTGCAAGGGTCTTTGTCTCAAATTAAATTTTCAAAGAACGATCTTTGACAACTAAAAATGCTCTTTTAGGGTGGATTTATAGAAAATCGACTTCCCCAAATGCCCTATAATCGATTTTCTTTGCCCAACCCATATCAAACTATTTGCCTCTTTTTTGCCTTGACACCTTTATAGGATGTCTTTTTTTACCGCTACAAAAAAAAGCGGTTGTTAATGGGAATATTTTAACCAATCCTTTTTCTGAACCTGAGCGAACTCAAGGTCATTACAATTATACCAAGAAAAAGTAATGATAGAATTTGTGGCCAGAGGATACCAATAGCATTGCCTTTTAAAAATATTCCTCTGATAATTATAAGAAAATACTTGAGAGGGTTTATGTATGTCCCATATTGGATTATCTCTGGCATATTTTCTATAGGAAACATAAAGCCGGAAAGCAAAACAGCAGGTATATAAAAGAGAAAAGTCGCCATCATCGCCTGTTGCTGTGTTCTTGATATGGTGGAGATGAAAAGACCCAAGCTTAAAACCGATAGGAGATAGATTGCTGTGGCTATAGGCATAATCTGTATAGGCCCCTTAATCGGAATATCAAACCAGTATACACCTGTTACTGTAACAAGAAATACATCAAAAAAACCAATAATGGCAAAAGGTATTGTTTTACCTAACATTAATTCAACAGGCTTCAGTGGTGTAACCATGAGCTGATCCATTGTGCCAGTCTCCCTTTCCCTGACCACTGCCATTGATGTTAGCAAAAGACAGGTTAGCATTATTACTATGGCAATAACCCCTGGCACATTATAGTTTCGGCTACTTAAATCCGGATTATACCATGCCCTCGTATTCAGTTTTATAGGCTCAACTTTTTGATCGCTCATATCCCTTGCATATTTCATGATGATCCTGCTTGTATAATCTATGGCAACAGTTGCAGTATTTGAGTCAGTACCATCAACAAGTATCTGAACTTCTGTCGGTCTTTTGTTTTTTATATCTGATGAAAATCCTCTGTTTATCTGAATGGCAGTAGTTACCTTACCTCTGTCAATAAGTTCCATGAGTTCATCAGGTGACTCGGCATAGCATCTTACTTTAAAGTATCCCGATGATTCTAACATTCTTATAAGTTCTCTGCTCTCGTATGAGGAGCTGTCAAGGTCGTATATTGCAGTTGAAATATTGTTCACATCTGTTGTAACTGCATAACCAAAGACAAGTAGCTGTATTACAGGTGTAAAAAAGACAATAGCAATCATCCTTTTATCTCTAAATACATGGATAAATTCTTTTAAAACCATCTGTTTGATGCGTTCAAACATTTTTAAGTTACCATTTTTTTAAATTTCTTGTTTGCAATTATAAAAACCATCAAACCAAATATTGTAAGAAGGATTGTCTCGGATATCAAAAAACTAACGGTATTTCCTTTAAGGAATATTCCTTTCAATATTGATACAAAGTACCTTGCGGGTATTATGTAAGTTATTATCTGCAAAGGCTTTGGCATATTTGCTATGGAATACATAAAACCAGAGAGGATAAAGGCAGGGAGGAATGTGACAACCATTGAGACCTGACTTGCTACAAGCTGTGACTTTGCAACTATTGATATGAGCATTCCTAAGCTCAATCCCCCAAATAAGAATATAGATGAAAGCACTGCAAGCAGGAGGATGTTGCCTCTTAATGGAACTTCAAATACAAAAAAGGCCATTACAACGGATAATATAATATCTATAAATCCTATAAAGAAATATGGAAGTAGCTTTCCCATAATAAGTTCTGGTGTTCTTACAGGGGTTGATATTAACTGTTCCATGGTACCTCTTTCCCATTCCCTTGCTATGGTAAGAGATGTGAGAAGTGCAGCAATCACAGCCATTATGACCGCGATGAGTCCGGGTATTATGTAATTTCTTGATTTAAGTTCAGGGTTATACCATACCCGTACACGCGGGTCTATGAGAGGTGTTACTTTGCTTCCCTTTATTCTCTGCGTGTATTGATCTGATATTGTTGATATATACCCCATCGCTATTGTTGCTGTGTTAGAGTCGCTTCCATCAACAATCACCTGTAACCCTGCATTTTCCCCCGTCTTTATGTTTTTAGAGAAGTCATCTGGTATCCATATGGCGACCTGTGCCCTCCCCGATTCAAGGTATTTATCAATCTCACGGTGGTCTTCAGCATAACTGACAATGCTGAAATATCCTGACTCTTTGAACTGAGAGATAAACTCTCTGCTCAGGCCGCTTCTGTCCTGATCATAAACAATAATTCTCAAATTGTTCACATCAAGGGTTATAGCATATCCAAAGATAAATAGAAGTATCACAGGCATCAAAAATGCTATTGCTAGACTTAAGGGATCACGCCTTATCTGGATAATCTCTTTTTTGGCTATTGCTTTTATTCTGAGAAATTTCATATTATGCCTCTTCTATCAATGTCACAAAAACATCTTCAAGAGATGGCGGGATCTCTTCAATACGTGTAACCCTAATATTAGACGACTCCAGTATCCTTTTTATTCTTGGAATATCAATTCTCGCATCCGCTACAACCGCATGCAGAAGGATTCCAAAGATTGCAGATTTTATTCCTTCATTTTTCAGTATCTCCATTGCTTCAATAAACCTGTCAGCCTCTATCTCTAAAACATTCTGTTTCATATATTCCATCCTTAATTCATATGGAGTCCCTTGAGCAATGATTCTTCCCCTGTATATGAGAGAAAGCCTGTCACAGTAATCAGCCTCATCCATATAATGGGTTGTAACAAATACAGTTGTACCAGCCTGTGACATCTCATATATGAGATTCCAGAAGTTTCGCCTTGAGATTGGATCAACACCTGATGTGGGCTCATCAAGAAATATTATCGGTGGTTCATGCAAAACTGCACATCCAAGGGCAAGCCTCTGTTTGAAACCACCTGGAAGTGTTTTTGTTATGGCATTCTTTTTATCTTTAATGCCTGCCATCTCTAACACCCATTCCATTCGTTCCTTTCTCTTATTTTTGGGAACACCATAAATACCGCTAAAAAATCTTATATTTTCTTCAACTGTGAGATCATCGTAAAGAGAAAACTTCTGGGACATATAGCCAATAGTCTTTTTTATCTCCTCCGACTCCTTCATGATGTCATATCCAGCTACAAATCCCTTTCCGGATGTAGGCAGAAGAAGACCGCAGAGCATTTTTATTGTTGTTGATTTTCCTGCACCATTGGGCCCAAGAAATCCAAAGACCTCTCCTTTTTTAACAGTCAGACTGATATTATCAACAGCCACAAAATTCCCGAATCTCTTTGTTAGATTTTCAATCCTGACAGAAGCATTCTCCATTTTCATCTGCCCTCTATTTCAGAAATAAATATGTCCTCAATAGAAGGTAATATCCTTCTATAATCTCTAACCTCTATTTTTTCATCTCTTAATCTATCTGTAACCTCTGTAATATAATCCGTTTTTGTTATCGCAACATGCAATCTATCTCCGTAAAGACTTATACTTTTTATAATATCCATTCCCTTAATGATCTTGGCAGCTTGTCTTGGTGCATCTGTTAAAATCTCCAGAACCGGTATACCCATGGATTTCTTTATCTCAACAGGATTATCCTCCATAAGTATTCTCCCCCTATGGATAAGCCCTATCCTTGTACACCTTTCTGCCTCATCAAGATATGCTGTAGAAATAAAGATTGTCACCCCCTCCTTCAAAAGTTCATAAAGTATACTCCAGAAATCCCTTCTTGAAACAGGGTCAACACCATTAGTTGGTTCATCAAGAAAAAGGATCTCAGGGGTATGGATTAATGCACAGGCAAGCCCTAATTTCTGCTTCATGCCACCTGATAGTCTTCCTGCAAGCCTTTCCTTAAATGGAGTCAGATTGCTAAAACCAAGAAGTCTCTCAATCCTCTGTGGTCTGTCTTTAATTGGCACATCAAAGAGATCTGCATAGAATATTATATTTTCTAATACAGTAAGATCTTCATAGAGTCCAAACCTCTGCGACATGTAACCAATCTTTTCCTTGACCTTCTCGCTCTCCTTTAGGATAAAATACCCTGCCACCCATGCCTCCCCTGATGTTGGTTCCATTATACCTGTAAGAAGCCTCATAATTGTTGTCTTTCCGGCGCCATCTGGACCAACAAGCCCATATAATTCGCCTTTTTTAATCTCCATATTTAAATTGTCAACAGCAACATTATTACCGAAAAACCGAGTAAGATTAAGGGTCTTTATAGCTATCTCATTCATTGCAATATAATCCTCACATCCGCTGGCATTGCAGGTTTTAATTCATCATTTATATTTTCTACACTCACCTTTACACCAAAAACGAGTTTAACTCTCTCTTCTTGAGTCTGGACATTCTTGGGTGTGAACTCTGCCTCTGAGGAGATATAAGTTATAGTCCCCCGGTATATCTTCCCTGGAAACGAATCAGTTGTAATCTCTGCTTTCTGACCAAGTTTAACCAGTCCTAATTTATCTTCCTTCACATAGACTTTTATCCATGGTTTATCAAGGTCACCTATAGTATAAACTGGCACCCCGGGCGAAACAGTCTCTCCCAGTTCAAGATTTTTTCTCATTATTACACCTGAAATTGGTGAATATATTACCGTATCCTTCAATCTCTCTTCATAGACCCTTAACGATGCTTCTGCCTGTTTTACTCTGTTTGTTGCAGCTACTATCTCTTCCTTTCTCGGTCCCTCTTTTACAAGACTGAGTGTCTCAACCGCCTTTTTATACAATGATTGCGCAGTAACATAGACCTTCTTGGCTGAATCCATCTGCTGGGCAGAAATAGCGTCGTTCTTATAAAGAACCTCTGCCCTTTCATAGTCTCTTTTTGCTTTAATCATCTCTGCCTCTGCATATCTGACATTTGCCTCTGCCTGTTCAATCTCCTGAGGTCGTGAGCCTGTCTTTAATTCTTGAAGCCTTGCAATTGCTTCATTAAGATATGCCCTCTGTTGAATAACCTGATATTTAAGTTCTTCACTGTCAATCTCAGCAAGCTTATCTCCTTTATTTACTCTCTGTCCTTCCTCAACATAAAGTTTTATAATCCTTCCAGGCATCTTAAAACCAACATTTACCTCAGTAACTTCCACATTTCCTGAAAGTAAGATTATTCCATCTTTTTGTTTGTTGCTTAGTTGTCTAACCAGAAAGATTGTCATAACTACTAAAATTAAAATCCCTGCTATTATCAGCATCTTCTTCATCTTTTAACCTCCATATAATATTTCACCCATGGCTCTAATCAAGGATACTATAGCTATATTTTTATCGTATATCGCCTGCAGATAGTCTGTCTCAGCCCTCAGAAGTGCTGTCTGCGCATCTATTACATCTGTACTGGTACCTGAACCTGTCTCGAATTTCAGAATCTCTATTCTCAGATTTTCTTTGGCCTCTTCAACAGCCTTTTGTGAAACTGATATCCTCTCAATGGAACCTTCGATGTTAAGGTAGGCATCCTTTATTTCACGAATTATATTAAGCCTTACTGTTCTTTCTTCTTCTATTATCTTTTCCATCTCCTTTATCTCTTTATCGATCTGAGACTTAATAACCCCGCCATCAAAAATAGGGATGTTGAGTCTAATACCAATATTCCAGTTTTCTTTGAATTCAAAACTATCACCGGATCTTTCATAAAATTCACTGAAAAAATAAACCTCTGGAAGTCTTTTTCCTTTTGCGGTCTTTATCCTTTCTTGAGCAACTTTCTTTTTCTTTAATATTGCTGTATAATCAGGTCTTAATGATAGTGCCCTGTTTACTGCATTATCAATAGAAGGTACCTGAAAATTAAAATCCTCTGGAACAATAGTTATCTTTTTATTTACATCTTCAATTCCCATAAGGGTCTTTAAAAGTTCACAAGAACTTTCAAGACTATTTTTCACTAAAAGGGCATTTTGCTTTGCATGGGCAAGCTCTACTTCTGTCTTTAATAACTCTACCTTCGGGACTGTACCTGCCTTTAGGAAGGTCTCTACCTTCTTTTTATGAAATTCAAGCTGTTTCACTGTTGCCTCTGATGCCTTAAGAAGCTTCTCAAGTTGAATAATCTTATAATATGTATTTATAAGATTATAGATAAGCTCATTTTTGGTCATGCAAGATATATCTTCTGCTATGGATTTTTTTATCTCTGCAATTCTTACTCCAGAATCAAGCCGCCCACCTCTGTATATTGGTAAGACAAAGGAAAACCCAAAATCATAAATATTATTGTCAAACTCAGGAAATCCTGAGCCTGTCATGGGGGAACCTGATATAGGTGTGATTGGCGAAGCATAGCGGTATCTTGTAATTCCAGTATTAAAATTAAGCTGAGGGTTTTTATATGCCCTTGCTTCATCTAAACCATACTTTTCAATTTCAATATCCTTTACTGACTGTATAATCCCTGGATTATTGTTTATAGCAAATTCTATGATTTCTGAGAGTGTATAGGATGTCTTATTCATTTCTGCATTTACTGTAACTGTACTTGATATAAATAAAAGCAACAAAAAATTTAAGATTGACTTCATCATTGCCTCCAAAGTGAATATTCACTTCTTTTATAGCTAAAAATTATTTTTCCATCAAGCACTTCTCAAAATTCATCCAGAGCTTTTTCCCTTCATCTACAAGAGGGAAAGAAAAACCACTCAAAGACCACTTCATTGTCAATATCTGTATCATTCCAATAAACATCAAAGAAATTGCATGACATTCGATATCCTTTTTAATCAAGCCTTTTTCTTGCCCTTCTTTTACAAAAGATTCTAGTTTAGCAGAATATAAATTTATTACACTTAAAAGTCTATCTTTAAGTTTCCTGTTGCCTATGTGAACCTCTTCAGAAAATATGAGTCTCGGAATCCCCTTGTTCTTCTCGATGTAGTCAAGATGAAAAACAAAAAGCATCCTTAGACGTTCATTAGCATCGGCATCTGTCATCGCTGAAACAGCATTAATATTTTGCAATAGTCCTTCTCTAATCTTTTCTACAGCATCCTGAAATATTTCGTCCTTACTATTAAAGTGCCTATAAAGATTAGACTCTGAAATGCCTACTTTTCTGGCTATAGATGCTGTTGTAAGAGAGCTGACCCCCTTGTTAGCTATAATCGTGAGGGCAGCCTCCACTATCTGTTTGCGCCTTAAATCCCTACTGAGTCTTAAACCTCTTTTGCCCTTTTTCATAAAATAAATCCTTATATAAGTGAATATTTACTCTCAAAAATATCAAAAGAATAGGATAAATGTCAAGTGTTCTTATCTGCAGATCTGCGGTCTATAGGTTCATCTCTTGATTCCTTAATTACCAGAAATATCAAAGACATCCCTTATCTCTTTTCTACCCAAAAATGCCTCAATCTTTGACATCATCACCTCCTCTAAGGATAGGCTTCTTACAAGGACCTGTTTATCAGCATATTTGCTGTAGGCGATTGAGAGGTCTGTCTTAAATTTACCTGTCTTCTTTCTAATCTTTATCTTGAGGCTTCTTGGGAAGTCCTTTGATTTTATCTCAAATATCATTGTATAAAACTTGTTCTCTGCATCCTTTATGACATAGTATCTGGAGAGATATTCCTTCAGCCTTCTGAAGTAATCTCTTGCGTCTATCTCTTTATAAAGATAGAAATCAAGGTCAATAGAAAATCTATTCAGACTATAGCATAGCCTGAGCATAGTGCCACCTGTGAATATGAGGCTATCAAGAAATCTCCCGCTTCTAAGCCTATCAAGAACCTCTATCTCGAACCTCTCCTGTCTGATTAAATCCTGCATATATCTCTAACCACCTTTTTTGTCCTTTCAGGAAAGTCCTTTAAGAGGTTCTTTATCATTTTTAAATCAAGTTTATTTATATCAATAGAGTCAATATCAAGGGCATATTTACCAAAGGAATAAAGATACATGGCATCTAAAAATGCCTTTTCCTTAGAAGCGATGAATATATTATCCTGCCTTGTAAATCCAGAGTAAAGCTCTTTTTTGATCTTGCAAAAATTAAAGATAACTCCCTCAATTTCATATCTGATACTCCTTTTAACAGAGATTGATTCAAAAAAGCCTCTCTGAACCTGTGTAGTGACCTCATAAAAGGAAAGGGCGGTCATCAATGATATATAAGATGGAACCTGAAGCATATTGGCAAGTCTGAAGAAGTCCTCAATTGTGTTTTTATCCCATCTATCCTTTAAGATATAAAGATTCTTTCTTAGCCTGATAAATAAACCCCTTTGAACATACCTTGCACATAATACCTTCGCTGAATTTTCATTAATACCCAGCACACTGGCAACATCTTCCACAGTGAAATAGAGAAGACCTGCCAGTTTTTTGCTTAATTCAGGATATTTCATTAAGCATATATAATTAACATTTTTGATAATTATGTCAACTTATAAACCCACCCCACCTTATCCCCCTTGGCCGATAAGTGCAGGGTTGTGTTCTCTAAGGTCTATCTATCTATGGTAGCTCAGCCTGCAAGTTTCTACACGCTATGAATGAGATAAATCACAAGGAATATCCCTATTGCAAGGACTGCAAGAGCAAGCATGGCATCAAGAATCCTTGAGGGCTGGTAGGTATCTTCGTCTATCTGTCTTTCAACCTTTTTGTATCTGATAAATGCAAGGACTCCCATCAGGGCGCCGAGGGCAACAAGAAATATGCCAAAGATAGATGAATAGCCACGGGATGGAGGCATGACCTCTTTACCAAGGGGATAGGACATCTGTCTCACAAAGAGTGAAAACTTCTCAACAACAAATCCAAAGGCCATTATGCCTATGCTGGTCCGTATCCAGGCAAGGAATGTCCTCTCATTCGCCATGTGGACACGCCTGTTACGGATTTTCGGGACTATGTCATTATTGCTCTGCATACACTAATTGTTGAATCATAGATAACATTTTTATCCTGCTGTCTCTACAGGGGTCATTACACTTATTTCTTTAAGCGTGGCAATCTTGGATGCATCAAGTATCTCAATCTCCAGGGGTAAACCTTCTCTGTCAAGATGAAGGATCACACCCTCTTTAAAATCTACAGAATCTACCGGTGTCCCATCTCTGAGTTCTATCAGGAGAATATCAGATTCCTTTGAATATTTTATCTTCATAAACACCACCTCCTTTAAAGTAACGGTCTGCATACGGGAAATACACAGTAAGCAATACAGGCAATTCACCTTCATATTCATAGACAGCTCTGACTATATGATCGCCATATCTTCTATGAGCAATGTACCTGTTTCTATGCCCGATTATTACTTCTTCAGGTAAAATGAGCGTCTCAACTACCATTTCTTCTTTTATTCCCCATTTTTTTATTCTTTCTATAGCATGGTGAAGAAAAAGAACCCTTAAAGTCCTTTCCCCTATCTTTATTGTATATATCTCTCCCTTGCTGTGGGATTGCTTATCTATAAAACTTATAATCATTATAGCGATGTCCTCTCATTCGCCATGTGGACACGCCTGTTACGGATTTTCGGGACTATGTCATCGCCTTTCTGCATGACCCTCAGAATTCATTTTAGCAAATCTATATAGAATAAATCTTCCTATCAAAATCCCGAGTATCGCATCTCCAAGGATAAGGAGGAGAAAAAGTCCGATATATTAAGCCTATTTTTAACGGAGTTTAAAGCCTTTTCGCAGCATCTGTCATCTAATTGATAACTTAAAGGATAGTGTTCTATAGTTGATAGGATAGTCAAATTGCTTTATATCTTGCAGGACTGGCTTTGGTAATAGAGACGATGGTCAGATTTTAATAAAGATACTCCTTACCACTTAGATCAACAAAGCCATATACAGAAGAAGCTCAAAATGAAATTCAACGCATAGGGATACCAGAACAGGAAAAAAACTATATCTTCAGCACATAGTATCTAAAACATATATATATTGTTGACACTATAATAGTCATTATCATTATTGGCATTCCATATGCCATAAATTTCATAAACGATATTCTTCTTCCAGCCTTCTCTGACATTCCAACAACAATAACATTTGCTGATGCACCGATTGCAGAGCCATTGCCCCCAAGGCATGCACCAAGTGCAAGTGACCACCACAAAGGCATTAAATCTGGATGCTGAAGCAACTGGATACCAGATTCATGAGGCCACAACTGCTTTGCCATATCAATTATCAATGGATTCACTGTTGCAACATAAGGGATATTGTCAACTATTGCGGAAGCAAAGGCTGAAAACCACATTATCACCATGCTCGTTGCAAATAGATTACCATGTGTGAGTTCCAATATCTGCACAGACATCCATTTTATTAGACCAACCTTTACAACTCCTCCTACTATGATAAAAAGTCCTATAAAAAAGAATATCGTTGGCCATTCAACCTCTGCAAGGATGTGATGAGGCTCATGGGTTTTTGAAAGGAGAAGCAAAAGACCAGCGCCGAACAAAGCAACAGTTGCTGGCTGAAAATGTAAAACACCATGAAAAACAAATCCTGTAAGAACAATAGCAAGCACTGAAAGTGATTTCTTAAGCATCACAGGGTCTTTTATTGCCTCATTCTCATCCATTGCCATTATTCTTTGTTTGAGTTCATCCCTTGTCTTGAGATTTTTACCCCAAATGAGTTTAATGACAAGGATATAAAAGACCATTATGACAACTACAATTGGAGTGAGGTGGTAAATAAAGTCCATGAAGTTTAGCTGTGCCTTTGAAGCTATCATGATGTTTGGAGGGTCTCCTATGAGGGTTGCTGTTCCTCCTATATTTGATGCAAGGGCACATGAAATAAGATAGGGTATAGGGTCAACCTCAAGTGCATCTGCTATGAGAAGTGTAACTGGTGTAATTAACAGAACTGTTGTGACATTATCTAAAAAGGCACTTAGTACAGCAGTAACAACTGCAAAGATAGCCATTATCCTGAATGGTTCTCCCCCGCCCCACTTTGCACTCTTAATCGCAATATACTCAAACACACCGGTTGGCCTCATAAGATTGATCATTATCATCATTGATATGAGGAGAAAGATAACATTCCAGTCAATGCCGAATTCCTCCACATGAAATGCCTCATGCTGATGAAGGATTTTAAGCACGAGCATCAATCCAGCCCCAAATATCGCTATTATTGTCTTATGTATCTTCTCTGATACTATTAATGCATAGGCAAGCAAAAATATTGTAGTTGCTGTCCAAAAGGCTGTATCCATAACAAAAGGCTGTGATACAGTAGCTGTCTCTTGAGTCATTTCCTATCTCCATTATTCTCTTCAAGCATTGCCTTTATGATAGCAAAAAATACATCCCTTTCATAAAGCATTCCAACAGCCTTGCCTGATTTGTCCACCACAGGCAGTCTCTTTATATTATGCTTTATCATGTGGTCAACGCACTCCATTAAAGAGGCATTTTCATCAACTGTTATAATCACCTTGCTCATCACATCCTTTACCAGTTTATCCGAAGACCTTCTTGCAATGCTTTCTACCATGCCGTCCCATGTGAAATCTCCTAAATCCATCATAGACATATAGAAGGGAAAGACAACCTTTAAAATATCTCTCATAGAAAGCATCCCTATGAGTCTGCCCTTTTCATCAAGCACTGGAAGCCCTTTAACTCCTATCCTATCTTCTCCTCTCTTTGCAGTCTTTAAAAGATTTACAGCCTCTTTTAAGGTGTTATCAGGTCTTAAATAATCCTGAATCGGAATCATCAAATCCTTTGCCTTCATATTGCCCCACCAGCCTTTCTACAAATCTTAAATTACTTCTTATTAATCAGCAAAATGATTTCTTGCCTTTAATAATATACTAAATAGCAAAAAAAAAGCAGAATACAGAACACAGACTCTTAATTAATAATATAGGTGAAGAGGTGAATGAAACTCTTCACCTATTAACCCCTTCACTGTTTTCTGAAAGTCTGTCTTCTGTCTTCTGCCCTTCCTTCAGCCTAAAGCCTAATCTTATGGCTTAACTATCAATACATTACATGGGGCATGGCCAATAACCCTTGCTGCAACGCTTCCCATGAGCAATCTGACAATGCCTGTCCTACCATGACTGCCCATAACTATCAGATCAGCCTTTTTTCTCTTTGCAATATTCACAATAACATCAAAAGGATCACCCACATGGACCTCACCATTTATCTTTATGTTTACTGCTGCTATCTTTTTTGTTACTTTGTCAAGAAGTTTCTTTGCTTTTTCTGTCATTTTATCAGTAAGCCCGGGGGCTTGTGATTCAAACTCATCTGTAATATCAACTGCTGTTACAATAAGTAATTCTGCCCCTGATACCTTTGCTAAATCAACAGCTTCCTTCACTGCCTTATTGCTGTATCTTGAACCATCAAACGCAACAAGTATCCTTTTATACATATCAATGACCTCCTGACTTTAAAATCCCAGATGCTGCAAGCACCAAAACCAGCACCTCTATTATTGCAATAATCCCATATACCGTGTCTTTTTTTCTGAAAAATATCGGGATAACAGCAAGATAGCAAAATATAGTTACACCAGCAAGAAAGGCAATTCCAATAAAATTCAGGAAATCTCCTTTTCCAATCATACCGAGCCATCCCCATCCATACGGAATATGCGCTGCCTCGAGATATTTATGAACAGACATCCCCCAGTATTTTGGGAGGTCGTTCACAGGTATATAGGGCGCAGCAATGCCTGTCAAATAGATAATAAATGTGACTATGAGCACAAAAAGCCCCACTTTCATGCCTAAATCAAGTATTTTTGCATATCTTATTTGTTCTTCTGTTGCTTTTAATTCCTTTGCCATTGTCTTCCTCCTAATTTAGTTCCAGATTCCAAGTCCTTTAAGTAATGCCCGTGAGCCAGAAAAGAGCAATAATCCTATAACTATATATCTGATTGCCACTGGCTTTGCCTTTGCGAGTATTTTTACGCCCACTATAGAGCCAAGCATTATCCCTATAATGGATGGCACCACCATCATGGGGAGTACCGCACCATTGTTCACATAAATCCATGCTGCAGATGTATCTGTGATTGAAAGAAGGAACTTACTCGTTGCTACAGAGACCTTTAAAGGTGCCCCCATCAGGAGATTCAGCACAGGCACATTTGCCCACCCCGCACCAAGACCAAACATACCTGCCATTATTCCAATTATTATGAATAATATAAGCCCCTGTGGCGTCCTGTGTATCTTCCAGTTAACCTCCTGACCAGTGGATGCCTCATAATAAATGCCATTTATCCTTAAGGCAGTTGAGAGTGCATCAGGCTTTTGGACCTCTGGAAATTCTGATTTCTTTGCCATGAGCATTATTGCAACTATTCCAAGTATTGTCAGACCAAGGGTGATATTGACCACATTCTTTGGAAGGGCAAGTCCAATCATTGCACCCACTATAGCACTTGACGATGCAATGAGGGCAACTGGAAGGGCAAGCCTTAAGTCAGCCATTCCTCTTTTAAGGAGACCAGGACCCGCAGCCAGTGCACCCGCAAGGGCAACGAGAAGACCCGCACCCCTCACAAAGTCAAGATTAAAGGGAAAGAAGCCTCCGATTATCGGAACAAAAAGCACCCCTCCACCAACGCCACCAAGTACGGCTACTATGCCTAATATAAATGTTACTATGAATAAAACCAGTGGCCATACCCACCACGGAGCGGTTGCTTCTGAAACTGTTGATTGCTCAGATGTCGCAAAAACAGCCGTCGAAGAAAAGAGGGCTATAAACATAATGGTAAGTATGAGCAAAATTTTTGAATATCTTGTTAACATGACAAATTCCTCCTTATATTTTTCACCTTATCCTCTCGAATTCTGTCTGAAATTTATACCTGTCACTTCTGCCCTGTATCTCTGTATAAGCTACAGGCATATCATCAGAACTCAAAAACAATCTATGGATGACCAATAAAGGAAAGCCATCCTCAACCTCAAGATGCTGCGAGACATCACCAGCAGACCGAGAGACTTCAATGGTCTGTATCACCTTAAATACCTTCTTAGATGCCTTCTCTTGTAAAATCGAATAAAAAGACCCCTGAGTAATATCGAGTTTATCTATATGTGGAAGTATTCCCTGAGGAATAAACGCCTCTTCTACATAGGCAGTCTTGCCATTGCCAAGCCTTTTACTCAGGATATAGTATATGGGGGCATCAGTTTTTAGGAATGTCCTTATTTCAGGGTCAGGCTCTTTTATGCCCTTTGATAATACCTTTCGCTCTAATTTCACCTCCTTTCCGAACATATCTTCTGTTAATGTTGTCCTCATAGATAGCCCAACAACAGGCAAACTACTTACTACAAAAGTCCCTTTGCCCTGAATCTTTATAAGATAGCCATCTGATACAAGATTATTTACTGCCTGCCTGACCGTAATCTTGCTGACATTGTAAATCTTACAGAGTTCTTCCTCTGTAGGAATCTGCTGACCAAGCTGCCATTTACCTGAGTTTATCTGCTCAAGAAATATCCTCATAAGCTGGATATAGAGCTTTTCCTGGGTAAATCTATCAACTGTTTTGTTTTGCAATATTAATGTTTCATATTGCATCATGTTGATATAATATTATAATGATATGATATTGTCAAGCTGCTCCTATTGCCTCACCAAAAATCTAAATGAAATGATATTCTGTCTTTGAAGTTCTGCTGGGTTTAACCATTTATATTGCCTTTTTTTCTTTCATCGTTAACCCCATCCTTTCGCCTCCTGAAATGTTTTTATCCAAAAGGCTATTATATTTCGTTTAGATTTTTTAATTGAGGCAACGATTCAATTTCATTTAGATTTTTGGTGAGGCAATTCGGAAGGTAGAGTGATAATCGAGATGGGCAACAAATATTTATACCATGGAAAAGACAAAAAATGGATAACACTTACACCAGCACAATTGAAGTGAAATTGCCGATTCCTATCAGTAAGTTCACTTCAAAAACAGGTTAAGGACAGGGGGCAGAAGATGGGCTAAAGGATGCTAAAACCCGTCACACGAACAGCATCCTTTATCTCTTCTAAATGCCTCTGCCCCTTTGTCTCTACAGTAAATATCACTAATGTCTTTCCAATAGGCACATCCTGATATAGCCTGTCATGGACTATATTAAGGATATTCCCTCTCTGTGCAGCAATAATGCCTGTGATCTTATGCAGACCGCCGGGGACATCATCAACAATCACCTTAAACACGCCAATCCTACCGCTCGAAACAAGACCCTTATGGATAATTCTGTCAATAAGTGCAAAATCGATATTGCCGCCGCTTGCAACAAGCACTATCCTTTTACCTCTAAATCTTTCTTTTTGCTCTATCAAAGCAGCAAGTGGAACAGCCCCCGCACCCTCAACAACAAGTTTTTTTCTCTCGAGGAATAAAAGCACTGCCATGGCAATAGACTCTTCACTGACCTTGATAACATCATCCACATACCTCTGCATAATCGCAAATGTCTTACTCCCTATCTTACCAACAGCTATTCCATCTGCAAGTGTTGGCATGGGCATTGTCTCTATAATTTTTTTTGAATGGAAAGATTCATATGCAGAGAGTGCAGATACTGTTTGGATGCCTATAACTTCTGTTTCTGATGAGAGATTTTTAATTGCTATAGATATGCCTGAGATTAGTCCACCGCCGCCTACAGGCACAAGGACAGCATCAATATCTTGCAATTCATTTATAATCTCAAGCCCTATTGTTCCCTGTCCTGTAATTATATCATCATCGTCAAATGCATGGATAAATGTGTAATCCTTCTGAGAAATTGCATAATTCAGGGCATCGCTAAAGGTCTCGCCATGCAAAACGACTTCTGCACCATATCCCCTTGTAGCCTCTTGTTTGGCAATAGAAGCATTCAAAGGCATTACTATCTTTGCCTTTATGCCGACTTCAGAAGCAGCAAAGGCAACACCCTGCGCATGGTTTCCCATAGATGCTGCAATGACTTTACCGGTTTTGACTTTCATTAATTTGTTAAATGCACCTCTAACCTTAAAAGAGCCTGTCTTTTGAAGATTCTCGGCTTTTATATAGATCTCTGCACCAAACATTTCACTGAAAGATCTGGAATATACCAGGGGCGTTCTATGGATACGAAAAGATATAGACTTTAGCGCATCCTGAATTGATAAAAGCTCGATATTCATAACGATTTCATAATTAAATCATAAAATTATAAAAATTGACAATCCACTTGGTCTTAATGTAAAGTTTTTGTAATGTAAATGGTAAAAAAGGTTTTTATAATCATAGTTTTTCTTGCCCTGATACTTTCTGTTGCCCCTTACGGATATGCAGCGGAGAACAAAGTATATATAGGGATCCTTCCTTATCATGCACCTGATAAGATATGGCATTTTTGCACTCCTTTTATAGATTATCTCAACAAAGCAACAGATATTTCTTGGGAATTGAAGCTATACCACAATTATGATGCGATAGTTGATGGATTATGTAACGGCGAGATTGCTATAGCCTATCTCGGCCCAAATCCATTAGGTCTTGCATCTGAAAAATGCAAAGCAAAACCTTTGCTGGTAATTATTGGAGAAGATGGAAAGCCGTTTTACAGGTCTATAATCTTTAGCAATAACCACAAAATCAATTCCTTAAAAGAACTTAAAGGCAAACCATTTGCCTTTGGAGATAGAGACTCTACATCATCTTATATTATTCCAAGGAAAATGCTTGAAGATGCTGGAATAACAATAGAGATGATAAAACCGATTTTCATGGAAAGCCATGAAAAGATTATAAATGCAGTTGCAAAAAATGAGGCTGTAGCAGGCGCTACAAAGGTATCGGTATTCGAAAAATTCAAAAAGTTAAAATTTAAGACATTAAAGATTTCCAATCCCATTCCTCATCATTCATTCTGCACCACATCTAATACCGATCCTGACATAGAGAAAAAATTTATAAACGCACTCTTGAGATTAAAATCATTGCATAATAGATCACATAGAAATATCGTAAAGAACTGGGACCCTGAATTGCAATATGGCTTCATATTACCACCTAAAGATTATTTTCAGAATATCTTAAAACTGAATGAACTGCTCAGGAAATACAATGATTGACAAAAACAGCATAAGATTCAAAATCATAATTCCCATAATCATCTTTATTGTAGTTATAATGCTGTCAATGCTCATTGTTGGCTATCATGTCTCGAAAAATATATTCATGGAATACCATACATTCCTCATATCCAGACACTCATCTGAGATTCAAAGAATTGTGGAAACTGCAATTAATGAACTTATAACATCAGGACTTATTGACAAAGAAATAGTAGTAGATGCAAAGAAAAAAACACTAATCGAAGAAATAAAATCATACTGGTCAAGTAATAATCTATCAGGATTTATAACGACCTCTGACGGAAAGGTAATCTATTCATCATTAGGCAATGCATTAATGAAATCACTTGAATCACATCTGCCAGAAACAGGAGATTTTCATTTAAACAGGTCTTTTACACACATCGGAGGCTCTGTAATAAACATCCCTCTCTGGGACTATAAGATAGTCTTTATTGAAGAACCATTCATACCCTTTATTTACCTTCTATCGAGAGATTTTACAACTGCACTCATAGCACCATTGATTGCAATAAGCTGCATATTTCTTATTGCTATTACATTTATTGTTTTAAAGAAAAACCTTTATTATCCCATAGAGCAGATTATATCACATGTACAAGACAATAAAGTGATAGAAAAAACAGGTATACCAGAGTTAGACACTGTAGGCTCTGTTATAAATACTGCACTTGAGTCCCTCAATAAAAAGACAACACAGTACCAAACACTCCACAGCATTGCTGTATCAATGCATGAATATTTCTCTGTAGACGAAATACTCAATTTGATCATTGACAGAGCCAGCAAGTTGATAAATGCAGAGCTTGCTGCTATTGTCATTTATAACGACAAGGGCAAGTTCAAGAAACTCATCACTCGGGGCACAATTATAAGGACAAGAGATTCTCTTCCAGAGGGCAAGGGCATACTCGAACTCATGAGGCTATCTCTTACGCCTGTTCATATTAACGATGTGGCATCACATCCTACCTTCAGTGGCTCATTCCCTGAAGGTCATCCTGTAATAAGAAATCTGCTGGCATACCCCATATTTTCAGGTGAAGGAAAGCCGATTGGTGCTATGTATTTCGGCAATAAACCAGAGGGATTTTCTGATGATGATGAAAACATTCTCAAGGCCATCTGCGCTGATGCAGCAATAGCACTCAATAAGGCTGAAAATCTAATACTGCTTCAAAGATTCCAGCAGGTTATAGACTCTGCATTTGATGTAATTGTAATTACAGATGCCAATGGATATATCACATATGTCAATCCTGCATTCGAGACAGTTACAGGCTACTCAAAAGAGGAGGTCATTGACAAAAAGACCAATATATTAAAGAGCGGCTATCACGATAAGGACTTCTATAAAAATCTGTGGGATACAATAAAGGCAGGAGATGTTTGGAAAGGAGAATTTATAAACAGAAAGAAAAATGGAGAAATATATTATGCATCTGCAACTATTTTCCCCATTCATTCAGAAGGAGAGATTTTTTATGCAGCCATTCAGAGGGATATCACATCAGAGAAAAAACTTTATGAACAACTTTTGCGGGCACAAAAAATGGAGGCTATCGGGACACTTGCAGGAGGCATTGCACATGACTTTAACAACATACTGACAGCGGTCTTGGGATACTCAGAAATCATTCTGGCAATGACAAAAGAAGGGGACCCATTTTACAGGCCTGCGAGCATTATTAATGATGCAGCACAGAAAGGTGCTGATTTAGCAAAGAAGATCCTTATGGCAACTCGCAAAGAAAAAATGGAAGCAAAATCTATTAATATAAACGAGATAATCCTTGACTCAATGGAACTACTCCAGCGGAGTATTCCAAAGAGTGTAGAAATTGTGGTAAACCTTAAAGAAGACATTCCTCAGACAATGGCTGATCCCACCCAGATTCAGCAGGTAATCATGAACCTTGCAGTTAATGCCAGAGATGCGATGCCTAATGGCGGAAAATTAACTATAGAGACAGATGTAGTAGGCATAGAAAACGGTGCTGCTAACGGCATACATGCTGATAAAGATGGATTCATAAAACTATCGGTTTCTGATACAGGTATGGGCATGGATACAGAAACCCAGAGAAAGATATTTGATCCATTCTTCACGACAAAAGAGACAGGAAAGGGCACAGGACTTGGACTTTATATAGTTCATTCAATTGTGAACAATCATGGTGGATATGTAAATTTGTACAGCGAGATAGGTAAAGGGACAAGATTCAATATATATCTGCCCATTATAAAAACTGCTGATACGGAGGAATCAAGTAAAGCAGAAGATATAAAAGGTTCAGGGACAATACTCGTAATAGACGATGAGGCTGATATCAGAGAGCTATGCAAGGACATGTTAGAACCCATTGGATACACTGTCTTGCTTGCAGGAAGCGGCAGCGACGGTATAAATCTCTACAGGACAATGAAGGACAAAATATCAGTTGTGATTGTGGATATGATAATGCCCAAAATAGGAGGCAGCGAGGTTTTTCAAGCGATTAAAACAATAAATCCTGATGCAAAAATAATACTCTGTTCAGGCTATAGCCACGAAGGTTTTGCTGGTATAGATAATCTTTTAAAAAGTGGTGCAGCAGGATTTGTGCAAAAGCCATTCACACGCCATGCAATTGCAAAGGCAATAAAGAATGCTATAACCCAAACAAAGGAGGCTTAAAATGACAAATATGACAATCAAAATCGAAGGTATGAGCTGTCAGCACTGCGTGATGAGGGTGAAAAAAGCCATTGACGCAGTTGCAGGTGTTACAAAATCCGATGTAACTGTTGGCAATGCCTCTATCGAGTTTGACGAATCAAAGACAAAAAAACAAGACATAATAGCAGCAATCGAAAAAGCAGGATATAGGGTACAAAAAACAGGCTAATTATCCCTCAGTTGTCCTTTGGTCTTATCGAGAATATAATCTACCAGTGATTTGTGCAGGGTATCAATTTCATCATCTTTCAATGTCCTGTCAGATGCCCTGTATCGCACATTGAATGCAATACTCTTTCTGCCTTCGGGTATGTTCTTTCCCTGATAGACATCAAATATATAGACATCCTCTATTAGATCTGAAGGATATGACTTCAACCATTTCATTAGTGAAGATGCCTCTAACATTGAGTCTACTATTATCGCTGTATCTCTCTCTATATATGGATATTTTGGCAGCGGTCTGTATTTTACTTCTTGCAGTGCATGAGGAGTTAAACTCTCTATATTTATCTCCATCACTATAACAGAAGGTTTGTGCGCCTTTATATCAAGTGAATCTACAATTGTTGGAGACAATGCACCCACATAACCAATTTTGAGTTTTGAGTTCTGTCCTCTATCTTCTGTCTTCTGACTTCTGTCTATGTATATGTCTGCAGATTGCCCCGGATGTAAAAATGGCTCTGACGATCTGACAAATGAGTAGTTATAAATCTTGAGGTCATTAAGAACAGCTTCGATAACACCTTTGACAATATAAAAATTAGCCGTATCATCTTTGTAAAGTGACTTGCTTTTCTCTTTATAATAAAGGGCAGCAAGATGTTCACGCTCCACGGGAAGGCTATCTGACTCCTGTCTAATAAAGACCCTTGCTATCTCAAACAGTCTTAATTCCCTATTACCATGTGATAGATTGTGTATCATATTTTTTATAAATGACGGAATCAAGGTTGTTCTCATAAAAGACTCTTCCATCTTCAATGGATTTTTAAGCTGCACAAGGCTTCTCCTTTCATCATCCTGTGAAATTCCCAATAAATCAATTTCTTGCATACCCATGAAGCTGTAATTAACGACTTCTGTAAAGCCTAATTTTAAGAATGATTCCTTGATATTATTTTTGATTTTTAACTCATGGCTCTTGACTCTTGACTCTTGACTTATTATTGTTGCCTTTGGTAGTTGTGCATGAATCCTGTCATAACCATAAATCCTCGCGATCTCTTCTATAACATCTATTTCCCTCTTTATATCCCTTCTATATGCAGGTGTTTTTATCTTCAGGCTGTTTGCCATTTTTTTCATCTCAAAACCGAGTCCGTCAAGACAGCCTATAATTTCTTCTTTTGTCAATTTTAAACCAAGTATTTCGTTGACTTTATTGTACCTGACACTTATCTCATCAGGTTTGTATCTTTTGGGATAGATATCTATCTTCCCACAAATAGTACCGCCAGCAATTTCCTTCATCAAATATGCTGCCCTATCAAGAGCTTTTTTAAGCATTTTTATATCTGTCCCTCTTTCAAATCTATACGAAGATTCTGTCTTTAGCCCAAGTGCTTTTGATGTCTTTCTTATGGAGATTGGCTCAAAATAAGCACTCTCGATAAATATATCCTGTGTAGAATCTATAACCCCTGTCTCCATTCCCCCCATGACGCCAGCAACTGCTATCGGCCTTTCAGCATCCCATATGAGCAAGGCATCATCAGGTATTTCTCTTTCAATACCATCTAATGTCCTCATCTTGATTTTTGAGTCACAGCTCTTATACCCCAAAAAATCGCAAGATTTTTTGGGAACCCCTGTCCTGACTTTTTTTGATGTGCCAACTATTATACGATGCCCTTTTATAGTCCTAAGGTCAAAGGCATGGAGAGGATGTCCCAGTTCAAGAAGCACATAGTTTGTGACATCCACAACATTATTAATTGACCTTATACCACACAGCTCAAGTCTTCTCTTTAGCCACTCAGGTGAGTTACCTACTTTTAGATTTTTCACAACCCTTCCAGCATATCTATGACAGAGTTCTGTATCTACAATATCCACATTGAAATCAAGCTCCCCAGTTTCTGCAAGGACATCATGCTCAGGAAATATAAGAGGTGTCTTATATGCAGCAGAAAGCTCTCGTGCAATGCCGATGACGCTCAGACAATCAGGCCTGTTTGGAGTGACATTAATCTCAAAGACAACATCACTATCCATTTGTTCAATAGCCTCCACCTCGAGGCCACTCATAGTAAGTCTATGAGCAACCTCGTTTGGTGACTCCTTAATCTCAATAAATTCTTTTAACCATTCAAAAGGGACACGCATATTACACCATATAACCTAAATTGAGCAGTTCTAATCTAAAAATATATATCAGGCGATGGGAAAAGAGTTTAAACCACGCACTTGCAAATACATCTATCTTGTATCCGTCACCACCTATTAGCGGATACTTGTTGAGTAATACATTTATAGTCTCCTCATATGCACTTGCAACAAACACTTTTTAAAGACTTTGAGCAGTGTCTGTCATCTAAAAATCAGTGCCTGTCATATATAAAATCACTCAACTCATATTAAAATTGTTTTAAAAACCTTATATCATTCTCAAAAAACAATCTAATATCATCTATGGAATACTTGAGCATGGCAATCCTCTCTATACCCATGCCAAATGCAAAACCAGAATACTCCTCAGGGTCATATCCTACATATTCAAAGACCCTTGGATTAACCATTCCAGCACCCATGATTTCAAGCCATCCTGAAGTCTTACAGACCCTGCAGCCAGCACCATTACACAGTATGCAGCCGATGTCCACCTCTGCTGAAGGTTCTGTAAAAGGGAAAAAGCTCGGTCTAAATCGCACAGGTATATTTTCTCCAAACATTTGATGAAGAAATGCCTCAAGCACACCTTTGAGATTGCTAAAAGTTATCCCCTTATCAACCATCAAGCCTTCTACCTGATGAAACATTGGTGTGTGGGTTATATCTGCATCACATCTGTAAACCTTGCCCGGAGCAATAAACCTCACCGGTGGTTTCCTTTTTTCCATAACCCTTATCTGTACAGGAGATGTATGCGTCCTAAGAACAATGTCATCACTTATGTAAAATGTATCTTGCATGTCCCTTGCAGGATGGTCTCTGGGGATATTAAGTGCCTCGAAGTTATAATAATCAAGCTCGACCTCAGGGCCTTCTTCGACACTAAAGCCCATCTTGATAAAAATCTCCGTCACCTCTGAAAGAACCTTATTTATAGGATGCAAGGTGCCAAATGGGATAAACTTGCCGCTCAGTGTAATATCCAAAGATTCTGAAAGTAGTTGCCTTTTTAATTCTTCATGCTTTAAGCGGGATTCCTGTAAATCTAATTCTGTTTCGATGAATTGTTTTATTTCATTTATCCTCTTGCCAAGCAACGGCCTTTCTTCTGGAGGAACTTTAGAGAGTGACTTTAGATCAGATGTTATAATCCCTTTTTTGCCAAGATATTTGACCTTGATATTGGATAAGTCTGCAAGATTTCTTACGGACTTCAATTCTTCAAGGAATGTCTGTTTCAGGTCTTCCATAGGAGTTTATAGAGTTTATGGAGTTTATAGAGTTATGGAGTCGGAGAGTTTAGAACTCTTCAACTCCTAACTCTTTAACTCTTAACTTGATTCACAAGCTCACTAAATGCCTTGGGATCATTATATGCCAGATCAGCAAGGGACCTTCTATTTAAGGTAATATTTGCTTTTTTCAATCCATTCATAAACTGACTGTAAGATATGCCGAGAGATCTTGTAGCAGCATTAATTCTTGCAATCCATAATGCCCTGAATTCTCGCTTTTTTAGCCTTCTATCTTTATAGGCTGCAAGGAGACCCTTGTCAACGACCTGTGCAGCGACCTTGTAAACACGATGTCTTGCACCGTACTGGCCTTTTGCCATATCTATGACCTTTTTATGGTATCTCCTTGTCTTAAAACCACCTTTTGCCCTTGGCATTGTTCCTCCTCAAATTTATTTAGTCGTTTTAAAGAGATATAGTTTAGTAAATAAAAAACATTCTCGTCAAGCTGATTCTAAAACATATAAGGCAAAAGCTTCTTTATATTATCATACTGGACTTCTGGCACAAGACTGCTCTGCCTGAGATTCCTCATCCTCTTTGCAGATTTACCTGTTAGAAGATGACTTTTATATGCCCTATATCTCTTTATTTTTCCACTACCTGTTACCTTGAATCTCTTGGCAGCACCTCTGTGTGTCTTAAGCTTTGGCATTTCTATCCTCCTCTCTTTCACTCATTTGCTGCTTGGTGCTATCACCATTGTAATATTTTTGCCTTCAAGTTTAGGCGGCTGTTCTACCTGAAACTTTCCTGTAAGTAATTCTAAGATCCTGTCAAACAATTTCATTCCTAATTCAGGTCTTACAATCTCGCGACCCCTGAAAAACATGGTAATCTTAGCCTTATCACCGTCATCAAGGAATCTCCTGATATTTTTGACCTTTAGTTGAAGATCATGTTCTGTTATCTGAGGTCTTATCTTTATTTCCTTGACATCAACAGTTTTTCGCGCTGTATGTTTTTTGCTCATCTGATACTTGTATTTGCCGTAATCCATTATACGACATACAGGCGGAGTAGCATTTGGGGCAACTTCAACAAGGTCATAACCCCTTTCCTGAGCTATTCTAATAGCCTCCTGAACAGAAACCACCCCAATCTGCTTACCCTCATCATCGATGAGCCTTACCTCTCTTGCCCTGATACCTTCGTTAACTCTTACTGTGTCCTTACTTATGCTATCACCTCCGAAAATTGTTCAAATTGTTCAGTACTGAAATCATTTACGAGTATTTATTTCATCTTTGATTATATCTATAAATTGCTCTATTGTAAATGGCCCGATATTTTCACCATTCCTTTTTCTGACCGTTATGTTATTGTCGGCAATCTCTTTGTCTCCTATTATAACAAGATATGGAATTTTTCTCATGGTTGCCTGTCGTATTTTGTAACCTATCTTTTCATTTTCAAGAACAATCTCAGCCCTTACATCAGATTCCCTGAGTTTTTTATATACATCTTTTGCATAATCATCATGCCTCTCTGCAATAGTTAATACAGAAACCTGTAAAGGAGAAAGCCACAAAGGGAATGCCCCAGCATAATGCTCAATAAGGATACCAAAAAATCTTTCGAGTGATCCCATTAATGCCCTGTGAATCATTATAGGCCTATGCTCTTTTCCATCACTTCCCCTGTATGTGATATCAAATCTTTCAGGATTATTAAAATCAACCTGTATGGTGCTGCACTGCCACGATCTATTCAGAGAATCCTTTATTTTTATGTCTATCTTCGGACCATAAAATACACCTTCACCAACGTCTATCTGATATGCCAAACCTTTTTTCTCAAGAGCTTGTTTTAAAGCATCTGTAGCCCTTTCCCAGTCTTCTAATGTCCCTACATACTTTTCAGGACGAGTTGAAAGATAAATATCATATGAGTCAAACCCAAATGTCCTTAGAATAAAAAGTGTAAAATTGAGTATATTCAGTATCTCATCCTCTATCTGGTCTTCACGGCAGAATATATGTGCATCATCTTGCGTAAAGCCCCTCACCCTGAGAAGCCCATGCAAAACCCCTGAACGTTCATATCTATAGACCGTGCCGAGTTCAGCATACCTTATTGGTAAATCTCTATAACTCCTGAGTGAGCTTTTATACACATCAATATGAAATGGGCAGTTCATCGGCTTTAATTCATAAGCAATCTCATCTATCTCCATAGGTGAATACATGTTTTCTCTGTAAAAATCCCAATGACCGCTCTTCTGCCATAAATTTAACTTTGCTATATGCGGAGTATAGAGAATCTTGTAATCAGCCTTTAGATGTTCGTTTCTCCAGAAATCTTCGATTGTCTTTCGTATGATTGCACCGTTGGGATGCCATAATACAAGTCCCGGACCTATTTCATCGCTGAGACTGAAGAGATCTAATTCTTTACCAAGTTTTCTGTGGTCTCTCTTTTTGACCTCTTCTAAGAAGTTAAGATATGTATTCAGATCATCTTTATTATCAAATGCAGTGCCGTAAATCCTTTGGAGCATCTTGTTCTTCTCATCCCCGCGCCAGTATGCACCCGCGATACTTAACAGCTTGAAAGCCTTAACCTTTCCTGTATCTGAAAGATGAGGTCCTCTACAGAGGTCAACAAATCCGCCTTCTTCATATATTGATACTGTGTCATCAGGTATTTCTTCTAAAAGCTCTACCTTATAGTCCTCACCCTTCTTCTTGAAAAGTTCAATAGCCTCATTCTTTGAAATGTCTTTTTTCACAAAAGGGTTATTCTCTTTGATAATCTCTTTCATCCTCTTTTCTATTTTTTCAAGGTCTTCAGGAGTGAAAGGGGTATCCCTATCAATATCATAATAAAAACCATCTTCTGTTGCAGGACCTATGGCAAGCTTTGCATCAGGAAACAAATCTTTTATAGCATGTGCCATTATATGGGATGTGCTATGGCGGAGAATCTCCAATTCTTCTTTGTTAATGACAAAACCTCCGATAAAAAATTTGGCTTGTATAATAACTGATTTACGACCATCTATTCAATAGAGTCTTCCATCAACCATCTCCAGTGTCCTGTGGCATCTCTTTGAGAGAGATTCATTGTGGGTTACAATAATAAAGGTTATACCACGCTTTTGATTTATATCCATAAGCAACTTAAAAAGCTCCTCTCCTGTCTTTGTATCGAGATTGCCTGTAGGCTCATCTGCAAGGACAACATTCGGCTCAAGGAGCAATGCCCTTGCAACAGCAACCCTCTGCTGCTCTCCACCTGACAGCTCTCCAGACTTGTGATTCTTCCTTGCATATAAGGCAAGCTCATCAAGAAGTTTTTCTGCCTTTTCATATAGTTCTCTATGACTGATGACTGATGGAGAGCGCCCCTGGCTTACTGCTATCATTCCAGGCATCATTACATTCTCTATTGCGCTGAATTCAGGCAAGAGATAGTGAAACTGAAAAATAAAGCCGATTACTCGATTTCTGAAAACAGCAAGCTCTCCGTTGCTTAAAGAAAATGGATCTATGTCTTTATCTATTTTATACAAAACTTTTCCAGATGTTGGTTTATCAAGGGTTCCAATGACATGCAAAAATGTACTTTTCCCAACCCCAGATGCACCAACAATACCAACAACTTCTGCTTCATTAAAAACAGCATCTATGCCTTTCAAGACCTTCAATTCTCCAGCAGGCATATAGAATGATTTTTCGAGTCCTTCTACCTTTATAAGTTCTTTCATCTATCTTCTTTATCCCCTTCTTTGCCTGTCCATTTCTTTACCTTCTCTTTTGTAGTCTCTGTTTTTTCTTTTAAGTTATCTGCCTTTTTGCCAAGTTCATCTGCACCTTTTTTTATTATCTCACTTGTCTTTTCGCCAATCCATCTGAGTTTATCACCACCCTTGCCCCAGATCGTAATGCCAATAAATAGTACTAATGCGATTATTATGATACAGAGAATTTTTCTAATAATCTTACACATAACCTTTCATCTATTTGTCTGTCTTCTGTCCTATCTTTATTCATACCTCAATGGCTCAACTGGATTCAGCTTTGCTGCATAGTATGATGGATACAATGTCGAAAGAAAGCTTATAGTAATTGCAGAAAATGATACCACTATAAAGTCTATGAGTTTCATCTTAACTGGTAACTTGCTCAGGTAATATACATCAGCAGGGAGCTTTATAATCTCGTAGTTATTTATTATCTTTCCCAGAACATATCCACCTGTTACACCAATCACTGTGCCGACAATTCCAATAAGTAGCCCCTGAAACATAAAGACCATCATTATTCCCTGATTTTTAGCCCCCATTGCCTTTAATATAGCTATTTCTTTTTGTTTTTCCATAACATTCATCATCAGGGTGCTGACAATATTGAATGACGCGACAAGAACTATAAGTATTAATATGATAAACATCGCAAACTTCTCCAATTTTAGTGCAGAGAATAGATTTCTATTCATTTGCATCCAGTCCCTTGCATAATACGGGAAACCCATTTTTTTATTTATAGAATCCCTCACCAGAGATGCCTTATAAATATCATCGAGTCTTAACTGAATTCCAGTTACAACATTACCATATCCAAAAAATTCTTGTGCAGATCTTATATCTGTGAAGGCAAGGTTTGTATCATACTCAAACATTCCAATTTCAAATACAGCAACAACCTTGAACCTTCGCACCTTTGGAAGCATTCCCAATGGTCCCACTTCACCAACAGGAGAAATCACATTAATAGTATCTCCTGCGATTACACCTAACATTGAAGCAAGCTCTCTACCAATAATTATCCATGGCAGTCTGCCTTCTGTCTTCTGTCTTCTGTCCCCTGTTATTATTTCTTCTATACTACCTTCCTTGATATGTCTTAAAATATCTGTTGTCTTTAATTCAGAGGAAGGCTCTATCCCTCTCAAAAAAATGCCATGCGCCCTTTTACCAGCAGAAACCATTACCTGTCCGATGACAAAAGGGGACATAGAAACAATATTGGTCTCATTCATGAGCTTTTCCATCACTGAACTGTAATCTTCAATCCCGCCTTTGTAACTGACAACCACCACATGGGCATTAGCTCCGAGTATCTTTTTCTGTAGGTCCTCATGAAAACCACTCATAACAGAAAGCACAACAAGGAGTGCCATTACGCCAACAGCAACACCGCTGATAGATATGACTGTATTGAAAGAGATACCTCTGTGCTTTTTTTTAGACTTAAGATACCTTAGAGCGATAAATAGTTGATATGGAAGATTCATCTATTGCTCTGGTTTTAATTGTGGGAAAAGTATTACATCCCTTATAGATTGAGAATTGGTCAATAGCATAATTAACCTGTCTATGCCTATCCCTTCTCCAGCAGCAGGCGGCATACCATACTCCAGTGCCTTCACAAAGTCATCATCCATCCAATGAGCTTCTTCGTCTCCTTTTTTCTTTGCTTCAACCTGTTTTAAAAACCTCTCTCTCTGATCAACAGGGTCATTTAGTTCAGAAAATGCATTAGCTATTTCCCTTGATGCTATAAAGAGTTCAAACCTTTCCACGAGATCAGGATTATCTTTCTTCCTCTTTGCAAGCGGAGAAAGCTCAACAGGATAGTCTATTATAAATACAGGCTGCACCAGCTCTGGTTCTATAAACTCCTTGAATATTTCATCGAGCACCTTTGCATGGGATGCCCCTTTGTCTATATCTATCTTTTTTGATTCCGCCCATTTCTTTGCCTTTTCAGGGTCTGTTATGACATCATCAGGCACACCATTTTGCTTCAAGGCATCAAGCATAGGAATCCTTGGCCACGGAGGTGTAAGGTCTATTACAACATCTCCATATGGTACTTTCAATGTGCCCAGCACACTATTTGCTACATATGAGAAGATCTCTTCTGTAAATGACATGAGAAAATTATAGTCTTTATAAGCCATATAAAACTCAAGCATAGTAAATTCAGGATTGTGCTTTGTGGATATGCCTTCATTCCTGAAGTTCTTATTCAGTTCAAAAACTCTTTCATATCCACCAACAAGAAGCCTTTTTAGATAAAGCTCTGGAGCAATTCTTAAGTATAAGTCCATACCAAGGGCTATATGATGTGTTTTAAACGGTTTTGCTGCAGCACCTCCTGGGATAGGATGCATCATGGGAGTCTCAACCTCGATAAAGCCGTGAGACTCGAAGAAATCTCTCATAGCCTTAATAATAGCGCTTCTCTTAGCAAATACTTCTTTCACATCTGGATTTACAATAAGGTCAACATACCTCTGCCTATATCTGAGTTCTATATCTTTAAGACCATGCCACTTCTCAGGCAATGGCCTTAGGGACTTGCTTAGAAATACAAAATCCCTGACCTCTACAGTAAGCTCATTTGTCTTTGTCCTGAACAGTCTGCCGTTTACGCCTATAATATCACCAATATCAAGCTTTTTAATAAGTGAATATTTCTCTCCGATAACATCTTTTTTAAGGTATATCTGAATCTTTCCTGTAGCATCCTGAATGTGAGCAAATGATGCCTTGCCAAAATCTCTCATAGCAATGATTCTACCCGCAACAGCAACATTTACTGGGTCTGTCTCAAGGTCTTCTTTAGGTATATCCCCATATGATGCCTTTAACCCAGCAGCAGTGCTATCAGGAGTAAACCTTCCATTGTAAGGATCGATGCCAAGTTTGCGCAGTTCGTCGAGCTTTTTAAATCGCTGTTCTATAAGTTCATTTGTCTCTTCCATAACTGATGATTATACTTATCCAAATTCAACTAAGTCAACAGAACGGCAGATTCTGCAGAAATATAGTATAATTAAGTCATATTTTATTCTGGAGGCAATTTGGAAAATTTTCTTAAACTTATTGTTGCAGCAGCATTTGGTGGACTTATAGGAATCGAAAGACAGATCGGAGGACAGACTGCAGGCTTTCGCACACAACTACTTGTCTGCCTTGGCTCGTGCCTATTTACTATTACATCCATTCATGTCTATAAAGTCTATGGTGCATATACAGACCCCGCAAGAATTGCAGCACAGATTGTAGTTGGCATTGGCTTTCTTGGAGCAGGTGCAATATTAAGGTATGGAATATCTATAAGGGGGCTGACAACTGCTGCAACACTTTGGATAGTCAGTGCAATCGGTATGGCAGTGGGATTTGGTGAATATATGATAGCTATGTTCACAACTTTTATAGTGCTTGTAAATCTTGTAGTCCTTAAGAACATTGAGGATATACTTCCTAAAAACCATTACTCCATTTTGATAATCAAAACAAAAGGCTCCGAGGAATTAAAAATAGCAGAATTTATCAATGGCTATAACATCAAAGTCTTAGATGCCAAAATTAAGATTATGAAGGAACAAAACATCGTCGAACAGGAGCTATCACTCAGGTATAAGGACTATGCACAATTAACAGAGTTTTTAAGAGCCTTAAAAAATATCCCTAACCTCATAGAACTTCACATATCTTAAAATACTTTCATCTCCCTTTATAACCAGGACATGCCTCAAATCCTGTGCATCCTACTTTTCTCAATTTACAGTCCTTATTTATACATACAGAGACATGCTGTTGTTTTGGAGAAACTTTTCCATGTTTCTGCTTTTTAACAACTCCCTTTTTCATTCCAATCATCCATTATTCGCAGTTCTTCGTTTTCCTTTTTCCCATGTGATTGCCTTTTCATAATTCACAAATAATTTCTCTCGCCTCCTGAATTCCCTTGAATGCACAGACCGTCTCCCATTTTTAGTTTTAACACCCATGTCAGCATGAAGCATTTCATGATAGACAATGAATTCTATAAAATATCGTGGAACAGATTTCTTATCAAGAATTGGATTAATCCTTATAGTATTCGTATGGCTACTGTAACTTCCCAGCGTCCTCTTTCTTACTGCATATCTCGGACTTTTTGCCCCCCATGTAATAGAGGCTGTAATCCTTCCATTAAAGTATTCATTGTTTACTTTTTCGTATATATCACCAAGATTGTAGTATTCCCCCTGTGTCTTTATAGAAAGCTTCTTAGGCAGTTTTTTATTCAGATAATTAATGTTTTGTTTTATAAAATCTCTAATAAGTGGCGTCTTTGCATTAGTATTTTTGACAAAGTTAGCTATCTCTAAAATAACATCATTGCTTGCATGCAGGAAAATCCTGTGAATCCTAAGATGCACGTTCCCTTTTTTCATCTTCAATGAGAGCATGGTAGTGGAGTTATCAGTAATTTTCAAGGAGATATCTTTACCCGTTATCTTTTGAAGATAATTATTCAGAAATATTTCATCATAAGGTAATAGGGGTAAAGACATCTGCCCTTCAGTCATAATTGTTAATTTTACAACAAAAGACTTCTTGACATAAACCATCTCCATAAACTAAATTACATTCTTATGAGAAGACCATTTATAGCAGCAAATTGGAAGATGAACAAGACAATTGGGGAAACTGTGTCATTCTTGAAGGAATTCATTCCCCTTACAAAAGATGCAAGTGATATAGAAATTGTCATTGCACCTCCATTCACAGCGCTTTATGCGGCTTCAACACTTTTAAAAGACAGCAATGTCCAGTTATGTGCACAGGATGTCTTTTATGAAGAAAAAGGGGCTTATACCGGAGAGGTATCACCCTTAATGCTCACTGATATAGGCTGTAAATATGTAATAATCGGTCATTCAGAAAGACGACAGTATTTTCACGAAACAGATGAAATCATAAACAAAAAGATAAAGGCAGCAAAAAGACATAATCTTAGTGTGATTATGTGTATCGGTGAATCCTTGCAAGAAAGAGAATCAGGGAAAACCTTTGATGTACTGAAAAGAGAAATAGAAAATGGATTAGCTGATATACAGCCTGACAGCATTGTATTGGCTTATGAACCAATCTGGGCAATAGGCACAGGGAAAACAGCCACTACAGAGCAGGCACAAGAAGCCCATGAATATATTCGTGAAAGACTTGCTTTGCTTTATGGTAATAAGGCAAATGATATGAGAATACTTTATGGTGGAAGTGTAACGCCTGACAATATAGACGCTTTAATGGCTTGTAAAGATGTTGACGGAGCCCTTGTTGGCGGTGCAAGCTTGAAGGCTGATAGCTTTGCGAGAATCGTAAAATTTAAAAAAATTTAATAAATATAGGTATATTTCATTAGGAGGTAGTAAATGGCAACCTTTATAATAATCATTCATATACTGGCATCGCTATTTTTGATTGCTGTAGTTTTGCTGCAAAGTGGAAAAGGTGCTGAAATGGGGGCAGCATTCGGAGGTTCAAGCCAGACTCTTTTTGGAAGTAGAGGTGCAGCAACATTTTTAAATAAACTCACAACAGTTGCTGCTGTTATCTTCATGCTAACATCTCTTGCACTAACAATGGTTACAACAAAAACAACATCTGTTATAAAACAGTCTGCCCCTATAGAGCAGCAAAAGGCATTACCTCAGTTACCTCAGCAGCCAATACAACAGCCACAGCAAATGCCTCAAAAGCCTACTGGCAAGTAAGAAGTAAAAACGAATCTCAGGAAAAGTTCGCCTTATAGACCAAGAGAAAAACATAATCTCATGCCAATAATCACAGTAGAGGATCTTACAAAAAAATTCGGCAATATCACTGCTGTTGATAATATATCATTTGAAGTCGAGAAGGGAACAATATTTGGATTCCTTGGTCCCAATGGTGCTGGAAAGACAACCACCATCAACATCCTCTGCACACTCTTATCCCCAACATCGGGGAAGGCTTCCATTAACGGCTATGACTGCATGAGAGAATCAGCAGAAGTAAGAAGAAAGATAGGGATTGTCTTTCAGGATAATACCCTTGATAAGGAACTCACAGCTTATGAAAATCTGCTTTTCCATTCCTATCTTTACAATGTTTCTAAAAACGAGAGAAAAAAAAGAATAGACGATGCCCTGAATTTTGTTGGACTATATGAAAGAAAAAATGACGCAGTAAAAAAATTTTCAGGGGGTATGAAAAGGAGGCTTGAAGTAGCAAGGGCTATAATCCACCAGCCAAAGGTATTATTCCTTGATGAGCCTACACTTGGATTAGACCCACAGAGTAGAACAAACCTGTGGGAATTTATTTCAAAACTACCTGAAAAACATGATGTAACCATATTTATGACAACACACTACATGGAAGAGGCAGAGATATGCAATAAAATAGCAATAATCGACAATGGAAAATTAATTGCACAGGGTTCTCCTGATGACCTTAAGAAAATGGTTGGAGGAGATGTCATATATTTAAAGACAAAAGATAATGCATTGGCAATAGATAAGATTAAGAAAAGTCTGAATCTCGATGCAGAAGAAAAAAATGGAGAGATATTTATATCTGTATCAAGAGGAGATGCTTGCATCCCTAAACTCATTAGTACCCTCACAGATATGGTACTGTCTGTAAGATTGCAGAGACCAACATTGAATGATGTATTTTTAAAGCTCACAGGCAAAACCATACGCCCCGAAACTGTGTCAGGTGGCGATGAACTGAAAGAGTCCATAAGGTCATACAGGAGAAAATTCGACAGAGGATGAAATCTGATTTAAACGCAGTATATGTAATTGTTGCTCGTGAATTTATTAAATTCGTCAGAGAGCGTGGAAGGCTCATATCCACACTCGCAAGACCACTTCTGTGGCTGTTTTTAGTGGGCGGAGGAATGTCAAGAATGGTATCACCTGACATGGGAATGCCTTACATGCAGTTCATATTTCCAGGTATTATAGGAATGACCATTCTCTTTAGTTCTATTTTCTCGTCTATATCTATAATATGGGACAAGGAATTTGGTTTCATGAAAGAAATGCTTGTTGCACCAGTATCAAGATTCTCCATAGTAGTAGGTAAAGCACTGAGTGGCACTGTTGTGTCAACTCTTCAGGCATTAATCATACTGCTTCTTTTCCCTATTATCGGGCTGAAACTCAGTGCCATACAGATATTTTTAATACTCACTATTTCTATTATTCTGTCATTCTGTCTCTCATCACTCGGCATACTCATAGCAACATTCTATGAAAGCTTCGAAAGCTTCAGCGTTATCATGAATTTCATCGTGATGCCCATGTTCTTCTTATCAGGGGCAATGTACCCTATAAAACTTCTACCCCATGTATTGAGCTTTTTTACAAAGATCAATCCATTAACCTATGGAATAGACGCACTGAAATACATGGTATTCCCTGAAAAGAGAATGCTCACACACGACTTTCCATTAAGCCTTGATATATCAGTAATTGTTATATCATCACTGATTTTTGTTATAATCGCTGTCAATGTTTTTGAAAGGCGGAAATAGTGAATCCAATCGAACTCTATAAAAAACTCCCAAAGAAAAACTGCAACCAATGCAAGCAAAAAACATGCATGCCATTTGCCCTATCTGTTATAAAAGGAGAGGCAGAGTTGTCAGAATGTCCTCATCTCACAAATAAGGAAATAGAGTTGCTGAAAGGCTCCATTACAAAATCCGATTGGCGAGAAAAATTGATATTAAGCCTCAAACAAGAGGTCAGAAATATTAATTTCAGAGATATTGCAGAAGGTATTGGCGCTGAACTAAAAGAAGATAATAGCCTCGCCATAAAATGTATTGGAAGGACATTCATTATATCGCCTGACGGAGAAGTAACAACACACGGACATATAACACCGTGGATGAAGATATTACTACTACATTATATCCGGATGGCAGGCAAAGGCAACTTATCAGGCAAATGGGTATCATACAGCGAGCTTAAAGGTGGTATGGTAAAGGCTTTTTCATTTCAAAGAGACTGCGAAGAGCCTCTTAAAGAACTTATTGATAGGGATTTTGTACAAACAGAAAAAATATTTATCAGACTTGGGGCAGAAAGGCACAAAGGATTTCCAACAGATAATGCGTGGTGTCTTTATCTTCTTCCCAAGCTGCCTATCATGATTCTCTATTGGCCTCGTGAGGAAGAATTTGAATCAAAGTTAAAGATTATCTTTGACTCAACTGCAGATAGATTCCTCGACGCTGAATCTATAATATTTCTTGTTGAAGGACTCGTTAAAAATGTAGAGGTCAACTCGAAATTTGCCGATAGAAATGAAGTGATAGAGGGAAACACTTTTAATTAGATGACACTTGTTTTTTGAATTTTGAACTTTGAATCTTGAATCGCCGAAGGCGGATAGTGTCTGCCATCTAAACTTACAAAAATAGTTTTCTATTTCTATCGGCAAATTTGGGGGTCAATTTATTTCTTGACAAGAAAGACTATAAATGTTAATAATTGAGTTGGCAAAAATTACCCCCAATTTTTGGCAGAAATTTGGAAGGAGGTGACTTAAAGAATGAAAAAGGTATTAGCCCTTATACTTTCCCTTATGCTCTTAGTAGCATTTACCTTGACAGTTGGCTGCAAAAAAGCTGAAGAGCCAAAGGCTCCAGCACCAGCTCCGGCTCCAGCACCAGCTCCTGAGCAGAAACCAGCTGAAGCACCAGCTCCGGCTCCAGCACCAGCTCCTGAGAAGCCAGCAGAAGCCCCAAAGAAGTAGTGCTTATAAAAAACACCATGAGGGTAATCAAACCCTCATGGTGTTGCTTTTTTAGGGCAAAAACTGTTATATTTTAATATCTTTTACTTTTGTTTAATTCAAAGAGTGGGTCTTCCCACTCTTTTGTTTTGCTATGGAACTATGGATAAAATCAGCGTAAAACAGAAGGTCTTTGAACTCGCATCTCGTGTTGCTGAAGATGAGGGTTTTGAACTCATCAGTGCTGATATTCTTGGAGCAGGCAAAAGAACAGTAGTCAGAGTGGTAATAGACAAAGACGGTGGGGTAACAGTTGGAGACTGCGAAAAGATGAGCAGGGGTCTTGAGGCACTGCTGGATGTGGAAGATCCCATAAAAGAGCATTATGTGCTTGAAGTATCATCCCCTGGCATTGACAGACCGCTTTTAACACAGGCTGACTTTGAAAAGAACATAGAAAAACTTGTGCGTATTACCACCACAGAAAAAATAGATAATCAGACCTTCTTCATTGGCAGAATTATCGATGTTGGAGAAGGATGGATAAGACTCAAAATTAGCAAAAAAGAAACTGGGGGCCAAAAAAATCGTAAGATTTTGGGGGGCAAGAGTGAAGGTAAAGATATCTTTATCCCCATGGATAAGATTTCAAAGGCGAGACTCGAGATAGAACTTTAAAAATGATAGACTTTATAAAGAGGTATTGGCCATGTCAAAAGAACTTTGTTATGTAATAGACCAGATTAGCAGAGAAAAAGGTATTTCACGGGATTCTCTATTAAAAGTGCTGGAGGCAGCCCTCCTTTCTGCTGTTCGCAAGAAATTCGGAGGCAGGACCAACATAGACTTGCGCATAGATCCCAAGACATGCAACATACAGGTCTTCGAGCTTAAACAGATAGTGGAAAAAGTCACAAACAAAGATGAAGAGATCTCGTTGGAAAAGGCAAAAGAATTATTTCCAGACAAGACAATAGGTGATACGATTGAAATCCCTGTACCCTTGCAGGACTTTGGCAGGATAGCAGCACAGACAGCAAAGCAGGTAATCTTTCAAAAAGTAAAAGAGGCTGAAAGAGATATCATTTATGATGAGTACAAAGATAAGATTGGGCAGATAATCAGCGGCACTGTATTAAGAAAAGAAAAAGGAAACTACTATATCAGTCTTGCAAAAACAGAAGCATGTCTTCCGCAGAAAGAAACTCTGCCTAATGAAACCCTTAAAAGAGGGGATATTGTCAAGGCATATCTTTCAGATGTAAAACTGACACCAAAAGGGCCTGTTATAATGCTTTCAAGAACAGATCCAAACTTCGTTGCTGCCCTTTTTAAGATGGAAGTTCCAGAAATCCATGATGGTGTTGTAGTTATAAAAAGTATTGCAAGAGAGCCAGGTGAAAGGACAAAAATAGCTGTATACTCTAAAGACAGTGCTGTAGATGCAGTAGGAGCTTGTGTAGGGATGAAAGGAACAAGGGTGCAGTCTATTGTAAGGGAATTGCGCGGAGAAAGGATCGATATAATCCCGTGGAGTGAAGACCCTCGAATATTTGTCGCAAGGGCGCTTACACCCGCAACTGTAGACAGGGTTGGCATAAATGAAGAAGAAAAAACTGCAATGGTGATTGCCGATGACCAACAGTTATCTCTTGCCATAGGAAAACGCGGGCAGAACATAAAACTGGCTGCAAAACTCACGGGCTGGGAGATAGAGATACTAAGCGAATCAGAGTACTCAAAAATCAAGATGGAAGAAACAGATAAATCACTTAATGATGCCATAAAGAGAGAATCAGAGAAATCTGATAAAAATGAGTAGTAATGACCTATCATCATCTATTCAGTATATAAAGGGCGTCGGTCCTCAAAAGGCAAGATTACTTGACCGCCTTGGAATAAAGACAGTAAGAGACGCCCTCTTTTATTTACCTTATAGATATGAAGACAGAAGTTCTATAAAAAAAATAGCACATATCAGGCATGAGGAAGTAAATACTGTTACAGGCAAGATTTTAAAGACAGATGTCATTACCCCAAATCCAAGGAGACCAAGACTAAAGATATTCGAACTTACCATATCAGACGGAAGTGGGCTTCTTAAGGCAAAATGGTTCAATCAAACATACCTAAAAAAGTTATTCAAACCAGAACAGGAAATAATACTATATGGAACAATAAGATACAATTACTGGGGGACAGGTTTTGAAATCATCAATCCAGAATATGAAATACTGGATGACAATGCAGAATCAAATCCTTCAGCCTTGGGCATACACACAGGCAGAATAGTTCCCATCTATCGCTCAACAGAAGGACTGAGTCAGAAACAGATGAGAAATATCATGTATTCTGTAATTAACAGTTCTGTGTCAGCTATATCAGATCCTATACCTACAGAAATAACCAGGACATACAACCTGCCAAACTTACAGGAAAGCTTATCAAATGTGCATTTCCCTTCTCTATCATCTTCAATAGATGAGTTAAACAAGGGGACAAGCCTTTTTCATCAGAGACTATCATTCGACGAACTGCTCACACTCCAACTTGGACTCGCAGCCATTAAAAAAGGAGAAGTCTCAGAAAAAGGCATTTCATTTTCCCCTGACGGCAGACTGATAAATAAATTACTGAAAAAACTGCCCTTCAAACTCACGAGCGCTCAGGAAAGAGTATTTAAAGATATCCTCAAAGATATGCAGTCACCCACTCCTATGAACAGGCTCATACAGGGAGATGTAGGGTCAGGAAAGACTATAGTTGCCCTCATGGCAATGCTTGCTGCTCAAGAATGTGGTTATCAGTCCGCATTGATGGCACCAACAGAGATACTCGCAGAGCAGCATTATATCAATATTCACAGGCTTGTTGAAGATTTGGGATTAAATATCCATATTATTACAGGAAGCAAAAAAAACAAAGACATCGAAGTCATTACATCAGGCCGGGCTGATATTGTTATAGGAACACACGCCTTGATTCAAGAAACTATATCATTTAAAAAATTAGGGCTTATTGTAATAGACGAGCAGCACAGATTTGGCGTAATGCAGAGAGCAACATTAAGAAGAAAAGGTAAAGGCGTAATCCCTGATACATTGATAATGACAGCAACGCCGATTCCAAGAACACTCGCACTGACACTTTACGGAGACCTTGATTATTCTGTAATAGATGAACTCCCTCCAAACAGAAGTCCTATTATCACAAAACTCTTTTCTGAAAAAAATAAGAATCAGATATACTCATTAATCGAGGAAGAGACAAAAAAAGGAAGACAGGTGTATGTGGTATATCCTATAATTGAAGAGTCAGAAAAGACAGATCTTAAATCCGCAATTACAGGTGCAGAGGCATTGCAAAAAATATTCCCTCACCTCAAAGTGAGTTTAATTCATGGAAAGATGAAACCCTTCGAGAGAGAAGATGTGATGCAGAAATTTAAAAATGGCAATATACATATCCTCGTTTCCACAACAGTAATAGAAGTTGGTGTGGATGTGCCAAATGCAACCCTAATGGTTATAATACATGCAGAGAGATTTGGCCTTGCTCAGCTGCACCAGTTGAGAGGAAGGGTCGGAAGGGGAAGCAGTCAGTCATATTGTATTTTACTGGCTTACGGAGAAAGTGCAGATGCAAGAAAGAGGCTTGAGGTAATGGTTAAGACTACAGATGGCTTCAAAATAGCCGAGGAAGATTTGAATATTAGAGGACCCGGAGAATTTTTTGGCACGAGGCAATCAGGCATGCCTGATTTGAAGGTTGCAAATCTCTTAAGAGATGCTAAAATACTTGAAATAGCTCGTAAAGAGGCATTTTCATTAATTGAAAGGGACCCAACTCTTAAGAATTATCCACAACTTAGAAGGTCTATAGAGGATTTCTGGGGGAAAAGACTTGAGATGTTTAAGACAGCATAAAGCAGGGTATCCAGAAAGTCATAGACTTTCTGGAGTGTGAATGGAGTGATAGAGAAAAGGGGGTTTTTATGTTCAACAGGGTAAAAAAAGATTTTGATGAGGCAATTGAAAAAATTAAATGGTTTGCCTCCCTACTCTCTGAGAGGATAAGGGTTGAGATCACAGTTTTCAAGCTTCTATACAAATCAGAAGAACTAAAGAAACGTAGGGATGAGTTGATGAGAAAGATTGGCGAAGAGGTTTATGCAATGAGGGGAAAAGACAAGAACATATATGCCAACAAAGAAGTGATAGTCGCCATTAAAGAGCTTGAAACACTCCAACCCGAAATACAAGAGACAATCGAAAAGGCATCGGAGATAAGCAGGATAGTGGCATAGCACATTTTGAACTATGTTGAACTATTTAAAACATTTTGAACTATTATTTTTTATATTAGGCCTCATAGTCGGCTCATTTCTCAATGTCTGCATATACAGATTACCGAGAAATATCTCGATAATAAGACCTTCATCATCATGTCCTGTCTGCAACACGGCTATTAAGCCGTGGGACAATATACCTATACTGAGCTATATTTTCTTAAAAGGCAAATGCAGAAAATGCGGAGAAAGGATTTCCATTCGCTATCCAATGGTTGAATTGCTGAATGGAATTCTCTATTGGTCAGTCTTCGATTTTTTTGGATTGGGATGGCATCTGCCTTTTGTTCTATTCTTTTCATCAGCAATGGTTGTAATAACATTCATTGACCTTGATTTCCAGATAATACCTGATGTAATAACACTTCCCGGAATTGTCATCGGCATTATATCAGCATCTTTTTTGCTCCCAGATCCTTTCAGCCTTCAGCACCTTTACCCCCACAAATTTCAAGATTTTTTGGGGACCCCACCTTCAGCCTTCAGTCTTTCAGTCGTTGGCTTTAGAAATTCCGTTGCAGGGCTATTCCTCGGAGGTGGGTTGTTTTATCTCATTGCAACCCTCAGCAGGGGCGGAATGGGAGGCGGAGATATTAAATTAATGGCAATGGTGGGCGCATTCATGGGATGGCGAGCTGTTTTCCTCACAACATTCATAGGAAGCCTTTTGGGCTCTTTGGTGGGCATATTTCTCATGGTTTTTAAAGGAAAGGGAAGAAAGACGAAGATACCATTCGGCCCGTTTCTATCTTTTGGCTCAATAATTACCCTGTTTTTTGGCGGTGAGATCCTGAAGTGGTATTTCAATGCATAGGCTGAGGTTAAGGTTGAGGTTAAGGACTACCAATGGGATATAATTCATTTGATTTATGGGAAGAAAGTAGGTTATTTTAATAGTAAAGAGTGTGAGGAACTTTAATCAATATATGGAAAGAACTTAACATGCTTATAAACTCCCTTCAAAAAAAGTCTTAACCTTTTCCGAAACTTAACCTTAACCTATTTAAATTTTGTGAGGTTTTATGAAGAGAGATGATTTAAGAAACATAGCTATCATTGCACATGTTGACCATGGAAAGACAACCCTTGTTGATGGGATGTTAAAACAGGCTGGAATATTTCGCTCCAATCAGCAGGTTCAAGAAAGGGTTATGGACAGCATAGACCTTGAACGTGAGCGCGGAATCACAATAATGGCAAAAAACACAGCAGTTGAATACAACGGCATAAAAATAAATATTGTAGATACACCAGGTCATGCAGACTTCGGAGGCGAGGTAGAAAGAACTTTAAAGATGGTTGATGGTGTGCTCTTGCTCGTTGATGCATCAGAGGGTCCCTTACCACAAACAAGATTCGTCCTTAAAAAGGCACTGGAACTGGGACTTCCACCAATCCTCGTGATCAACAAAATAGATAGACCTGATGCTCGTATTCAGGAGGTTTTAAATGAGGTTTATGACCTTTTCATTGACCTTGACGCAACAGAAGAACAACTGGAATTTCCTATTGTTTACACAAATGCCAAAAGGGGCATTGCTAAGCTTGATATTAATGATGACTCAGAAAATCTAAAGCCACTTTTTGATCTTATACTAAAAACTATTCCTGCCCCTGAAGGCAAAAGAGATGGTGTTTTACAACTCCTTGTCACAAATATAGATTACAACGATTATGTTGGCAGACTTGCAATTGGAAGGATCTTTTCAGGCACTATAAGAATTGGAGATGCAGTTGCAATGATAAACGGAAATGGCGATACAGTTAAAACAAAGATTACCTCTATTTACACATTCCAGGGATTAGAAAGGATTGAAGCAAAAGAGGCATCTATTGGAGACATCATAGCTCTTGCAGGAATTGAAGGCATAAATATAGGTGATACGATTACAGATGTAGAAAGACCAATGCCTCTTCCAAGAATAAAAGTAGACGAGCCTACAATATCCATGGTCTTTTCTGTAAATACATCCCCATTTGCAGGAAAAGAAGGGAAATTTGTGACATCAAGAAATCTCAGGGAAAGGCTCGAAAAAGAACTCCTTTACAATGTCTCTATTAAGGTGGATTTCGATAACACTGATTCATTCAAGGTAATGGGGCGAGGAGAACTTCAGCTTGCAATATTAATAGAAATGATGAGAAGAGAAGGATACGAACTCTCTGTCTCCATGCCCGAGACGATAACAAAAGAAATAAACGGCATTTTGCATGAGCCAATGGAACTGCTTGTCATTGATATACCTGAAGAATTTGTTGGAGTTGTAACCCAACAGGTTGGAATGAGAAAAGGCAGGATGCAGAAGATGCAGAATAATGGTCATGGCAGAGTAAGACTCGAATTCAGGATTCCATCAAGAGGTCTTATTGGCTTCAGGTCACAGTTTCTAACAGATACAAAGGGAACAGGACTCTTAAACCATCTGTTTGATGGATATGAACCATGGCATGGCCCGATGTCAAAAAGGCAGACAGGAGCCCTCGTTGCAGATAGGGCTGGTAAATCAACCACATATGCACTCTTTCACTTACAACCAAGGGGAACACTCTTTATAAAAGAAAATACACCTGTCTACGAGGGCATGATAATTGGAGAAAACTCAAGGGAGAATGACCTTGATGTAAATGTCACAAAGGAAAAAAAGCTCACAAACATGCGTGCTGCAAGTGCAGATGATACAATACAATTAATTCCTCCGAGGATATTGAATCTGGAGCAGGCACTTGAGTTCATAAAAGAAGACGAGCTTGTTGAGGTAACTCCTCAATCAGTAAGGCTCAGGAAAAAGATATTAGAGGCTAATAAAAGACCAAAGGCAAAAAACTGAAATTATAGATACAGATGTGTAAATTCAGGATATTTATAGTATTTCTCGTTTCTCTATTATTCCTGAATATTGCTCATTACTTTATTTTCCCTGACATTTCGAAGCTTAAAAAAGAAAACCCCCAAAAAACATCATTCATGGAGTATCGAGAAAGAGAATGGAAAGAAAAAGGCAAAAAAATAAAAATCAGACAAATATGGGTTCCTATTTCTAAAATATCACCCTACCTCGTAAAGGCAGTCCTCATTGCAGAGGACGACAAATTCTGGCACCACGAAGGATTTGATTTTGAGGCAATAGAAAAGGCGATAGAGAAAAATATCAAGGCAGGGAAATTCAAGGTTGGAGGAAGCACTATAAGCCAACAGCTTGCAAAAAATCTTTATTTAAGTCCTTCAAAAAATCCAATTAGAAAAATCAAGGAGGTAATCCTTACATGGCGTGTAGAAAGAAACCTCTCAAAAAAAAGGATACTTGAACTATACCTTAATGTAGCTGAATGGGGTGAGGGAATATTCGGCATAGAGGCGGCATCACTTCATTACTATGGCAAACCCGCATCAGCATTAGGTCCTGAGGAGGCTACACGGCTTGCATCAGTGCTTCCCAACCCAAGGAAATATAATCCCGTTGGAACCTCGAGATATGTGGAGAACCGTTCGAAAATCATTTATAACATTATGGTCAAAAGAGGGATAGTAATACCTGAATACGAGGAGATTTCAGACAGTCCTGAAAATAATCTGAAACATGACAATGACAAAATGCCAACATTTCATCTCAATAAAACACAAGGAACAATAAAAGAGTAACCAGAGCACCTAAAACTGCACCTATTATCACCTCAAGAGGGGTATGTGCCTTTACCGTTACCCTACTTTGAGCTATGAGCACTGACAGTAAAAAACTAAGCAGTGAGGCAATAAAGCTCTCTGTGATATATGTAATCGCAATCCATGCTGAAAAAGCAATAGCAGAATGACCGCTCGGCATGCCACCGCGCAGGGGATGTCCCTTGCCTGAATATGCCTTGATCACCACCACAATAATCAAAACAAGTATGACAGCAATAAGGGTAATTTCTTCCTTCGAATGTTTGGCAATATCGATACCATGCTCAAATGTCTTACTGAAGTATGGGAATAATATAATGTATCCTAAAACTGCAGCACCAAAGGCAGTGATTAAAACCGCTCCAGCAGCCACATCCTTTGCAATCCTCGCCCTTTCACTACGATCAGGTGAAATCATGTCAACAACATATTCAATGGCTGTATTAATCATTTCTGCAAGCAGCACAAGTATAACTGCAATCGAGATAACAAGGAAATCTGTCCGTTCAACTCCAAGAATATAACTCAAAACAAGGACTGCAACTGCTGAATAGAAATGATACATGAGATGTTTCTGCGTCTTTGCAGCGTGCAGAATCCCCTCTATAGCATTGTTTGCACTATCTATCCATTTTCTTAACGGCATGATATATAATTATATCATGACTCAAAACAATCACCTTCAATCCGTAGCATTTAATCTGCTCATGGCAGAAGAAAAAGAGCGGAGGCAGCTTGCATCAAATCTCCACGACAATATTACGCAAACACTTGCCCTGTGTTTGATAAAATCAAAAATGCTGATGGAATCTCTGTCATCCACTGTTTATGCAGAGCCACTCAATGAAATATCCGAACTTATAAAGCAGACACTCGACAATATCAGGACTATGACATTTGAGATCAGCCCACCTGACCTGTATGAACTGGGTCTGCTATCTGCAATTGAAAGCCTCTGCGAGAGGTTTCATGATAAATATAGGCTGACAATCTATTTCCACATAAATAGAGAAATCGACAACATAAATGAAGAGGTATCAGTCCTCATCTTTAGAGCAGTGCAGGAACTTCTTTTTAATATAGTCAAACATGCTAATGCCAATATTGCAAGGGTTTCTATTGAAAGGGACAGAAATTTTATCAGAATCAATGTGTCTGATGATGGCATTGGTTTTAGTCCATCTGTAATGAATAATAAAGGCAATTACACAGGTTTTGGCATCTTTAGCATAAAAGAGCGACTGAAAGGCATTGGAGGACAAATGGATATAAAATCAAGACGTGGATTTGGAACACATATATCCATAAAAATCCCTGTCATCTCATAGCCATAAAGGGACAAAGTCCCTAAGAAAGACAGGTTAATGTTGAGACCGATTCACCAAAACCTTAAGCTTAACCTTAACCTTAACCTGTTTTTATCAGGGATTTCCTGATAGATTTTTTTACTACTTTTAGTTTAAATTTTTAGGTCTAAAGTAGCTATCAGGGGAGGGATAATTCGCAAATGATTGGCTTATGTCTGAAAGACATAGTCTGTAGAAAAGATATATGCCTTAATGAAGGAGCAACCTTAAAGCAGGCAATAGACCTGATGGAATCCAATGGAAAAGGGGTTGTCGTTATCCTCAAAGATGCAATACCAATTGGCATACTTACAGAAAGAGATATAGTCGAGATAGTTTACAGCGGAACAGATATAAACAGTCCTGCAATAAAATATGCTACAAAAAACCTTATAACCACTCATGAAGCAAAGGCAATAGGCTACGCCTTGAATCTCATGGTCTCAAACAATATAAGACGAATAATTGTTGTAGATAAATCAGGTAGTTTCATAGGTGTGATAACACAGCAAGATATGGTTAAACACCTCGAAGATGACTTTTACCGCTCCACACTAAAAATAAGACATGTAATAGAAAAGATGCAGCCACTTATATACATTGATCAAGATAGTTCTCTCAATGATGCTATCAAAAAGATGATAGAAAACAAGGTCAGTGCTGTACCAATTTTAAAAGACAGTAAGGCGGTAGGAATAATTACAGAAAAAGATATACTCAAGGTTGTGAAAAACGGCATTTCACTAAACAGTCTTGCATCCGAATTCATGTCTCATCCAGTCATAACTGTAAGACTTGATGAACCAGTAACCCATGCTGTTGAGATTATGAACACAAAAAATATAAGAAGAGTTGTTGTTGTAAATTCAAATAGCACTGCAGTAGCAATAGTAACACACAGAGACCTATTAAGAAATTTGGAAAGCACTTACACAGAATTCATAGAACGAAAGCTGAAACATACAAAGGATATACTAAATTTTCTTCCAGAGATGGTTATGGAGATAATAGATGCAGAGGAAGGTCAGGCAATAATCTGGGCAAATGAAAGGGCATTGAACAGATTTGGAATGACAATCATAAACAAACCTATTACAGATTTTATTCCTTCTGACAAATGGGCAATAATTTATGGCACACTCTGCAAACTTGGCAGAGCAGAAAACATAAAGGTCAAAAAGGATGATTTCATATATGAATTATCAGGTTTTTTCATAAAGACAGAAGCAGACCTCTGTGCAGGTAAAATACAGTTGATTATCAGAGACATTACTGATGAGGTAAGGCTTTATACAACAGACCCACTGACAGGTCTTTATAATAGGAGATTCCTAAATGAGTTTCTCCATAAAGAATTGGAACTGAGTAAAAGATACCACAGGCAATTATCACTGGCAATAGCAGATATTGACGACTTCAAAAAATTAAATGACACCTACGGACATGTTGCAGGTGATGTAGTATTAAAGGCTATTGCAAAGACAATGCTCAAAAATGTAAGAGACTCTGATGTTGTAAGCAGATATGGCGGAGAGGAGTTTGTGATTGTCATGTCAGAGATAGGCAAGGAAACTGCCTTAAAGGCAATAGAAAGACTAAGAGAAGCAATATCACAAGAGAAAATATCGCTTTTTGATGGAAGCAGCATTTCAATAACAATAAGCTCAGGCATAGCCTCTTATCCTGATGATGCTGACTCCTCAGTTGATTTGCTCATTGCAGCAGATGATAGATTATACAAGGCAAAAAGAGAGGGGAAAAATAGAACAATCTATTCATGAAAATCATGAAAAAGATAAATGTTATCCTATCCGATGACCACAACATAATAAGAGAGGGGCTGGCATCTGTGCTTCAAAAACATCCCGACATCAAAGTAATTGCACAGGCAGGTGATGGCAGGGTAACAGTTCAGTTGACAAAGGAACTAATGCCTGATGTTGTGGTAATGGATGTTACAATGCCGGGATTGAATGGCATTGAAGCTACTCGCCAGATCATGTCTGCATGCAGTAATGTTAAAGTAATAGCACTATCAATACATTCCAGCAAACAATTTGTTATGGAAATGCTAAGGGCTGGTGCATCAGGCTATCTACTGAAAGATTGTGCTTCTGATGATCTGGCATATGCGATTAGGTCTGTGGCAAATGGACAGAACTATCTCAGCCCTCAGATAGCAAGGACCGTAATAAAAAACTATATAGATGATATCGAGACCATTAAAAATTCTGTCTTCTCTATCCTGACACATAGAGAAAGAGAGGTGCTGCAGCTTCTATCTGAAGGTAAGAGCACAAAACAAATAGCATCGATATTAAGCCTCAGTATAAAAACCATCGAAACGCACAGGCAGCACATAACAAAAAAACTAAATATAAACAATATAGCTGAATTAACAAAATATGCAATACGGGAGGGACTGACACCACTATGAATTTCAGGTATACAATCTTATTTTTAATGTTAATCATCTTGTTTATTTCGACTTATAGTCATGGTAGTGAATCAGCAAAGAAAGGTGGAGAAACACCAGTATTGCAGCTTGACCCATTTATAACAAATATTGGCAGCGGAAAAAGATTTTTAAAATTCTCCATCTCCATTGAACTCTCAACACCAGCTATGGCAGAAAAGGCAAAGGCAAAAACAGGGATGATCAGAGATGCGATTATTATGCTTATAACAAGTAAAACACCAGATGATGTTTCTTCATCTGAAGGGAAGCAGCAACTCAAGGATGAATTAGTCACGAGATTGAATCAGATACTTGGTGAGGATAGTATTAAAAATATTTATTTTACTGATTTTGTAATGCAATAAGAGAGAAAATAAAAATGTGGTTTAAAAAAAACAAAAACAACATATCATGCCCTGAATGCAATGGCAGGATGGAGGTTACAGCTATAATTACAGATTCAGGCAGCCTTCCTGATTATTACGAGATAAGAAGAAAATACAAATGCAGAAGCAGAAAATGTAGGCATGAGTGCAGTTCTATAGAGCTAATAGCAATAAACGGAGATATACAATCTATAGCAGATGACTTAAACAAACTTTACAGCTCAATTGACACACTTAATGCATCACTCAAAACATTGCTTCAAGCAGCACATAAGCTGCAAGAAGTAAAAGGCTCAGTGGTATATAAAGGGCCTATTATGAATTAGGAAGGAGTAACGATATCCATGAACGGCTATTTTAATAAAGCAAATAGAGCAGCTATAACACCTGTCTGGACTACCCAGAAAATAAACATCCATTTGATTATCTCTGACTTTGTTTTTGCAATCTCTACTCTTAAGCCTGCTATTTCTTCAGTTATTCTTTTATCCAATCTTGCTATCTCCTCTGTTATCCGCCGGTTTATCTTTGCTACTTCTTCAGATAATCTGCGTTCAAACTTCTCTTCAGCTATCACAAGGGTGTCTTTTCTGCCTTCAAACTCTACTTCTTTAAGCAGCATTGCAAAAGACTACGCTGCCTCGTCTCCGAGTTTGTCTCTTAATGGCTTTGGTATAGTTATTACAGACATCTATATGCCTCCTCTGAGAAGTTTTACAAGGGCTGCAATAACTACTGCCTGCGCTACAAGCATACCAGCTACCCATTTTACAATCTCTGACTTAAGCTCAATAAGCCGCAGGTCAAGATACTGTTTTGTAATAAGATTGTCGGAGACCGTCTCTTTAATGACCTTGGCAATCTCCTTAGATGCCTTTTCAGGTAGGTCTGCTGCTTTGATTTTTAAAGTGTCTATAGTGGTTTACATAAAATCAATTATACAAAAACAAGGCAATTTTTACAGGCAATGGGCATGTGGTAAATTTAATGAGTCAAGAACTTTCTCTTGACCCATTAGCTACTTGACTACTTAAAAATTAAAGGGGGTAAAATCAGCACAGGGCTTATTTCACATAAAAAACAAATAGGAGGTGTTCAGTGATTATTAAAAAGAAAATCAACAGTAGCATTTTTATGAAATTAGCAACTTTGATAACAGGGCTACTATTATTAGGACTAACTGTGTTAATAGTTTTATCAACAATAATTCTCACATCAAACACAAAAAAACAGTCTGATCATGCACTATCTGATAAACATTCTGCTATTAGCAATATATTTTATAGCAGGTCTATCGGGCTTTTAGGGTATGCAGCAGAGCTTGCGAATCGGGCTGATGTTAAAGCAGCAATTAAATCAGAAAATCGTGACCAGCTTAAGAGCATTTTTGTCCATACATTTAAATCAATAAACAGTGCAAATCCTGGTGTTCACACCATTGAAGCCTCAAATCCAAAGGGGATTATGCTCATTAGAGGACACAATCCTGAAAAATTTGGTGATGACAAGTCAAAGACCGAGCTTTTTGGCAATGCGATAAAAACCAAAGAGCCTCAACTTGGCATGGAGGTCTCTACCACAACAGGTAAACTCAGCATTGATGCTGTATACCCTGTAATGGATGGGGATAACCTTGTAGGGCTTGTTAAAGTAGGGACATATCCAACTAATAATACCCTTGAGCAACTTTCAAGGGTTTCAGGCACTGAAATAGCAATAATAAGTGGTCAAAAGGTAATCGGGACATCATTAGGCAATATAGAATCTATAATCAGTAAAATAACAAATAAACCTTCTGATATTACTATTGATAATAAGCATTATCGTGCTAAACAATTCCCATTGATGTTTGGAGATAAGGTTGTTGAAGGTAGTAACATGCTACTTTTTTTAAACAATGATGAAATCAATCATGCAACTAAATCAGTGACCACCACTCAGATAATCCTTGCTGTAGTAATATTAGCCCTTCTGTTGACTGCAATTTCAATAGTAATAAAACATATTCTTAATCCACTAAGACATGTGGATTCAGCATTGCAAGAAATTGCAAAAGGTAATTTAAGGACAACTATTGAAGTAACTACTACAGATGAAATAGGTAATATTGCAAGGAGCATGAATAAATGCCTTGATTCGTTTAATAGCCTTATAAACAGCATACTCACATCAGCCAACAATGTGGTATCAACAGTGGATACATTAAGGGCAAGGTCTCAAAAGACAGCAGAAGGTGCAAAGACCCAATCAGGACAAGCACATCAAATAGCAACAGCAGCAGAAGAGATGTCTCAGACAATAACAGACATAGCAAGAAATGCATCAGTAGCAGCAGAGACATCAGAAGATGCAATGAAGACAGCCTATGAAGGCAAAGAAATAGCAGACGGGGCAGTAAACACAGTAAACAGCGTTTATACATCTACAGTAGAGCTTGCCACAATGGTTGAGAAATTAAACAAGCGTGCAACAGAGATAGGAGACATAGTAACAGTAATCAAAGACATAGCAGACCAGACAAACCTATTGGCATTAAATGCAGCAATAGAGGCGGCAAGGGCTGGAGAGCAAGGAAGGGGATTTGCAGTAGTAGCAGATGAGGTAAGGAAACTTGCAGAAAGGACAATAAAGGCAACAGGCGAGATATCAGAAAAGATAGGAGCAATACAGCAAGAATCTGTGCAGACAGCTAACACAATGACATCTGCATCAGATGAGGTAACAAAGGCAACAGAATACATAAGGAAGGTAGGAGATTCACTCAACCACATAGTAGATGCAGTGCAGAGGGTAAAAGACCAGATAACACAGATAGCCACAGCAGTAGATGAGCAATCAGCAGCATCAGAGGAAGTGGCAAAGAACATAGAGAAGACATCAGCAATCTCTAAAGACATGGAGAGGATGGCAGAGGATGTAATGCATCAGGTAAATGCACTCACAAAAATATCAGAGGAATTGAGGAATTCATCTGCTAGTTTTAAGACAAAAGGCAGTGAACTCATGATACTTGATTTAGCAAAGACAGACCACAGGATATTCATGGGCAAAATAGGTGCATGTTTGAAAGGTGATACAACACTTGACCCATCACAATTGTCAGACCATCACAACTGTAGATTCGGCAAATGGTATTTTGGAGAAGGAAAAGAGATGTGCGGGAATCTGCCGAGCTTTAGGGCAATAGATGAGCCACATGCAAGGATACACGCACTGGCAAAAGAGGCAGTAGCAGCATGTAACTCTGGAGACAAACTAAAGGCAGAGAGGATTTACAAAGAAATGGAAGACATCTCAGACCAAATTGCAAGCCTGCTTGATGGGATTAAAAGGGAGTGTAGATAATAGGTTCGGTATGCAAAAAATAATTCTCATAGTAGATGACCTATTGATGATACACCGTATTATAGGACAAATACTTACAGATGCAGGGTATAAAGTTTTAAAGGCTGAAAACGGCAAAAAAGGCTATGAAATGACCATGACATGGAAACCCGATCTCGTAATAATGGACATTGAAATGCCTGTGATGAACGGAATCGAGGCAACAAAAATGATAAAGTCAGCCCCTGCCATATCACACATACCAGTTGTCATACTCACTTCGCTTGGAAGCGAAGAAGATAGAGAAAATGCAAAAAAGGCAGGGGCCGACTATTTTTTAAACAAACCTATTTCAAAAGACAGCTTGCTTGAAATAGTCAAAAACATATTACACAAGGAATAATCATGACGCCAATCATAGATTCTATAAAAAATATACCATTTCTTGAGAATGCATTTGCCTATTTAAAGGAAAAATACGACATCAACGCATATATTACTGACAAAATCAGCGATACAGTAGAGAACACAGATGATACAGGCAGCACAGCAGAACACAAGATTAGAAGATTTTATCCAATTGTCTCACCAGAAAATGAAATGGGCATTTTTTGCATATCGCGGACAAATAACACAATAGACATGGCAGAGGCTGAAATAAATCTACTCGTTGGCAGCATAAATGAGATTGTACAACGAGAGATAGAGATAAACCAGATGAGCAATGAGATAATAGAACTGTCAGAACAAATAAATTTTTTATTTAACTTTGCTACACAAACAACAGGAATCAATAAAATACATGCCTTTTGCATAGCAGCAATCGAAACCGTTTCAAAAAAAATATCAGCAGATCAGGGTTTTCTTATAGTTAGAAGCCATGATGACGATATTATAACAATCCCAAACAACATCACTGAAGATAAGGCAATAGATATCATAAGCAATGATATATTTAAGATTGCACTGCAAAAAGGCGAACCTGTAATCTCAAAAACATCTGATAGTAGTTCACTGCTTGCCTGCCCTATAATTGTAAAAGACGGATCAATAGGCACTATGGCTTTCTTAAGAAATCCAGACAAACAGCAATTTACTGCATATGAAAAAAAGTTTATAGGTGTTATAAATAAAAGCATATCTTCAACACTTGAGATACTGAGGCTTTATGAAGGACTCAAAAAACTATATCTAAACACTGTCAAGGCATTGGCTGCTGCTATTGATGCAAAAGACCCCTATACCCATGGACATTCTTTCAGGGTTGCAAAGTATTCAGTGGCAATGGCAAGAAAACTAAATCTTTCAGAAGAGGCTATTTCTGACCTTGAAATTGCAGCTTATATGCATGACCTTGGAAAAATAGGCATTTCTGAAGCTGTTTTAAAAAAGGCAGGAAAACTTACAGATGAAGAGTACAACGAAATAAAAAAACATCCCCACTTTACAGGCAAAATCCTTGCACCCATAAATCTGCCTGATTTTATTGTCCTTACAGCAATACAGCACCATGAAAGGCTTGACGGCAAAGGCTATCCACTCGGACTTTCAGGTGACCAGATAATCAGCACTGCAAAGATTGTTGCAGTAGCAGATGTGTTTGATGCCCTCACATCAGACCGCCCCTACAGACCGGCTATGCCAGTAGAAAAGGCATTAGAAATACTTATTAATGACATAGATCGAGCCTTTGACAGAAAAATAGTTTTAGCCCTTATTGATGTATTAAAAGATAATGACATCATTGAAGAAATAAAGGATGTATATCGAGACCTCAAGTTTGTAGATATTCATGGACTAAACTGCTTCCTCACAACTCTGACAGACCAGCTCATACGACCTGTAATCCGTATATAAAAAGCAACTCTTTTTCCATCTCCCTCATCTTCTTTGGTATTTATTTTTCTCGTGCCCGTAATTCTGGGACAGTCCCCTTAGATTCATAAAGATATGTGAGTTTCACGAAATTCGTAATCCATTGATTTTATTGATTTATTTGACATAGCATTTTTAGCAGTTTTTTGAGGGGATGGAGGGCAATTTTGTCTTACTACTTCCTCTCCCCTTGGGGAGAGGGAATTTTTTAATTTTGTGAAACCCTATTCATAAAGATATCTTCCTAAGGTAGGCTGTTATTTTGTTGATATCTTTTATATTCTTTTTTAAAACGCCGTAAACAATATTATCCTCAACCTTATCGTATCCATGGACAATAACATTTCTCATCCCTATCATCTTATCCATCAAATTGAGATATTCGACCGGGAATAAATCGTTCTCAGCTAATATATAAAATGCCTCTCTATTGCTTTCCGGAGCTTTAAGTCCTTTGTCTGCTACTATCATCTTTCCGATATCTATAATTGCTTCTATCGTCTTATGGAGATTTCTTTCCGTAGCATCTTTTATAAGCCATGATTTAATATATTCTGCATATGTAGGAACCTGCCTACTTAGGTTTCTAAGCTTTTTGATGCAGTCGTTCGCTGTCTCGAATTTTGAAGAATACTCAAACCTCTGCTTTGCCATGTCTTATCTCTGTTAACTCCCGATAATACGGAATAAAATCAAAATATTCGCTTTTTACATAATTTTCAAATGCTCTCCTGTACGGCCTTAACTGTTGCAGTTCGTATATAAGACTGCCATTTGAGATAACCGAATATTGAAGCAAGACCGATACGAGCCTGCCCTTGAGATTAAATACGCTTACTTTGTTGTTCAAGCCGATCTCTTTTGCCTTTTTGGTAACAATATCCTCCATTATCGAAATTAACCTTAAAACATCATCTTCGGCAACATTTGGTGAAGGCAGTATGGCAATGTCAATATCGCTATCACCTCTCAATCTACCTTCCAGTGCCGAACCATAGAGATACACTGCAACTATCTCTGCAGGAATCTCTGCGCTGCTAAGATTGTCCTTCATATGTCGAAAAATATCTACCTTATCAGGCATAGCCTTAACCTCTTGGAATAGTATAACAAAAAAATATCCCTCCTACAAAGATTTCGCCTTCACTCTAACTCCCTGAGCAACTCTTTTTCCATCGCCCTCATCTTCTTTGCTTGGTATTTATTTTTTTCGTGGTCATATCCAAGAAGGTGAAGAAGTCCGTGAATCAAAAGCCTTGCAACTCCTTCATAAAAGGTAAATCCATGCTCCTTTGCCTGTCTTTTTGCCTGTGGAATGTTAATAACAATATCACCAAGCAGCATCATCCATCGAGAGTCAAAGGCTTGAAGACTGAAAGCTGAAAGCCTTTTTTTTGAGCCTTGATACCTTATTGAACTCATCAAAATTGAACAGTTATAATACAGCTAATGATACAATATGAAGACATAAAAAGAGCTGAAGTAATAGCTCGTGATATTGGCATACCACCACAGCCTGATATTGTTATGAGTATCCTTCAAGAGATGAATAAGAATACCCCTGATTTAAAAAAAATATCTGACTTGATAATGAAAGATGCCTCTACTGTAGCAAGACTATTGAAAGTAGCAAATTCACCCTTTTTTTCAAGAGCAAAGGTAGATTCTGTCTTTCATGCCATCCAAATACTCGGCATTAAAAACTTCTATAATATTGTCTTGATGTGTAGCCTTGAGGATATTATAAACAACTCAGGACTACAGCTTAGTAATCTCTGGAAACACTCTTATCTAACAGCAATGATAGCAGGTTATATAGCAAAAAAATATAAATTATGTTCAGAAGAGCATGCTTATATGGCAGGTCTATTTCATGACTGCGGCATTATGCTGATGATGAAGAAATGGCATGACTACAATCAAATAGTTGAATATACTTTATACCTGAATCCACAATATCCGGCATATGAGAAATTCGAACTAATAACAGCCTATGAAACCAGTAAATACACCTCAAATCACTGCGTGCTCGGCTATACTATGGCTAAATCATGGAAACTGCCTGATATTGTAATCAACTGTTTACTCCATCACCATCATCATGATATTTCTATCCACAAAAAAGTTGATGATAGAATAATATGCTCACTACTTCACATATCAGAGTTAATATCCATGTCATTTGATTATTCGTCTGAAAAATTTTTCTATATCTATTCAAGATGGTTAGAAGTTTATAAAAATTCTCTAAGTGAACTCGGATTATCCGAAAGCAGTATAAGTCCTCTCATTACAGAAGTCTCAAGATTTTTTGCTTAATATGGATACACTTGCAGAATTAAAAAAGATAACACAAAATTGCACAGTTATGTGTGTCGAAGATGATGATTCTGTGCTTTCATTGCTCCATGAAGCACTTTCTGGACTTTTTAAACATGTTATCACAGCAAAAAATGGACAGGATGGAATAGATAAGTTTCACAAAAACAAAATAGACCTCCTGATTACAGACAATATCATGCCAGTAATGAACGGCATAGATATGATTAAGGAAATAAAAAAAACAGAGCCTAAACTACCTATAATCTTGATAACAGCCCACACTGATACCGACATCTTAATGGAAGCTATAAATATTGGTGTAACGCAATTTATTGCAAAACCTTTTACCATTAATATCCTTTTCAATGCTATAGAGACAGCAATTCAAAGAATAATAGTTGAAAAGCAAAAAATGCTTTATCAAGAAACCGAACTATTGAAATACAAAGAGAGCTACAATATACTGCAGCAAAAACTTGCTCTTAAAAAGCAACACAACATAATAAAAAACGATCTCTATTATAAAAAACTCTTGATTTATAATGATACAAAAGCAAGCGAATGGCTCATAAATATACGCTATGAACCGCACGATATCCTCTCTGGCGACTTTTATAGTATAAGAAAAATAGCTAAAGATAAAATCATTATATACCTATCAGATGCCATGGGTAAGGGATTAAATGCATTTATATCAAATGCTGTCATAACATCGTTTCTGAATTTTTCGATTGATAAGGCGCTAAAAAAAAATGACTTTGATAAAGAGAGATTTTTCAATGATTTTTTCTATTTTTCAAAACAATATCTATCAGAAGATGAGGCATTATGTGCTGTATTACTCTTTATAGACTTTGAAAAAAATAGTCTTGAAATAGCTAATTTTTCAATGCCGCCTATTCTCATTGAAACAGAAAAGAGAGAATTGCTAAAGATTAGCAGTAACAATCCACCTATTATGCGATTTGCCGAAAGATTTAAAAAAGATATTTATAATATCGAATCACTTGAGAAAATGCTCATCTGTAGCGATGGTATATATAATGAAAAATACTGTGACTATATAGAAAATGATTTTATAAATGCAGCGTTTAAAAATCAATTTTTTAAAAGATTCACCGAACGGACTATCACACCTGATGATGATATAACCTTTATCTTTATAAAAAAAATACAATACATCCCAAAATGGACAAAGACATACTCGATTAAAAGCAGACTTGAAGATGTACAATCTATAGTCACAGAAATTGAAGTATTTCTGATGGAGATGGGCATGGACGCTGTGTTTATTGCAGAATGTATAACCGCTGTTTCAGAAATGACAATGAACGCATATGAACACGGCAGTCTAAATATCACATACCAACAAAAAAATAGACTTATAAAGGAAGGAAAATACGAGGAATATCTGCTTGATTTAGAAAAACAAATTGACAAAAAAATAGCGATTACAATAGAATTATTTGAAAATTATAATAGCTTATTTATATGCTTCAAAATAACCGATGAGGGACATGGGTTCGATACATCAATAATAAAAGAAACCATGCAAGACATTAATCTATTACACTACAGAGGTATAAAAATCGTTAAAGGCATTGTTGATGAAATTTATTACAATAACTCAGGCAACGAAGTCATCCTATTAAAGGAATGCAGCGAGAGATAGGAGTTTAGAGATAGAGGGGGGAGATGGGAAAAAAGAAGAAGTTTGGACTTTAAATCAACAGAAACAATAGTCCCCTACTGATAAATCACAAGCCATGAGGATAGTTAAACTTAATTTGACATTTAATTTTTCTTAAAAAAGAGGAGGGGTTATGGAGGCAATAGCATCAGGCATATCAGAAGTTACTATCACTGGAGAAATAAAATCTATAAACGATTATCTTGACATCAAAAAAGTTATAACAGAGCTTATTGAAAATAATGACGTTGATTCAATCACAATAAAAATACCTACTTCGGCTTCCATAAATTCTGCACTGATAGGTTTTTTCTTAAGACTTGTGCATGAAAACAAAATCAAACTCACAATACACGTCGGCAACGATAGATTATTAAACTTGCTTAATATAATGAATCTAATGACTATCTTTAATGTACAAAAGAAAATATAAGGGGGGCGCAATGAAAAAACTTTTCGATATGGTTTTAAGCATAGGAATTAAAAAGAAAGTATTAATAGGTTACATTTTTATGAGTTTACTCATATTTGCCATCATTAGTTTTATTGCTATAAATGCATTTCATATCAAATCCAGATATGAGTTTCTGAATACTATAAGTAAAGACATACAAATCATTACACAGCTTAAATCTGATATAAATGGCATAAGGGCTTCATTTCTGAGAATGGCTATAGCAAAAGACCCAGATACATGGCAAAGACAAGAAGATGTAATGCATTTCTACTCAGACCAGAGTGATGAAAATCTTTCAAAATTAAAATATGGACGATATAAAGATAAAATCGCTGAAATGGAAAAGACATGGAAGCCCTTTAAAGAAACTATATTTAATGAGCTCATTCCACTTGTTAAATCAGGGAATGTTGCCAGGGCAATGGAAATACTTGGAACAACACAGGCAGAAAGGTCTAAAGAATTCATGGCTATAGCCAATGAAATTATAGAAACTGCAAAAAATGAATTCTCAGAAAATACAAGCAATATAAACAGAGAAATAAAAAACACTATTATTTTAGTGGTAGTCTTTGTTATAACGAGTTTTTCTATTGCCTTTGCTTTTTCTTTCTGGTTTATAAATAAATATGTAGTTGGTGATCTAATCAGAATAGAACAGGCAGCAGAGAAATTCTCAGATGGCGATCTAACAGTTATAATTAGCCCTGAAAGTAAAGATGAATTTGGCATCATTTCTGACAAACTCAACGAAAGTTTGACCCAATTTAACAACATGATAAAAAGCATTTTAAAAGTATCGAACAATGTTGTATCTGCTGTTGAAATATTAAAAAGAATGGCTGAAAATGCAAGCGATGGAACAAAAATACAATTTCAGCAAGCATCTCTAATATCCGACTCTGCTGATAAAATGATAAAAACCATAGTAAATATCTCGAATAATTCATCAAAGGCACAGGAAAGCACTGAATCAGGAATGAATACAGCAGAGAAAGGCAAAGAAATTGCAGATAAAGCCATAGAAACAGTAGAAACAGTAAACCACATGACAACAGAGCTATCATCTGTGATCAAAAATTTAACAAGTCATGTTGAGGCTATAAGTGAAATAGCTACAGTAATTAAAGATATAGCAGACCAGACAAACCTTTTGGCACTGAATGCAGCTATTGAGGCGGCAAGGGCTGGAGAACAAGGAAGGGGATTTGCAGTAGTAGCAGATGAAGTAAGAAAACTTGCAGAGAAAACCATTAAAGCAACAGTAGAAATCGAAAATAAAATCACTTCAATCAAACAAGAATCGGAAAAAACAACCATATCAATGTCTCAAACCTTTAATGCTGTTAATATAGCTACAGATTATATAAGAAATGTTGGAAACAGCCTTCACGAAATTGTAAATGCTATTAAAACCGCATATAAAGAGGTTTTAAGCATAACAGAAGCAGTGCATGAGCATTCAGCAGGCTCACTTGATGTATCTGTAAATATAGAAAAAACACTTTCTGTCTCAAAAAATATGGAAAAAATGACTTCTGAATTAATGAACGAAATTTATTCATTGCTTTCTATAGCAAACGATTTAAAAGCAATGAGTTCAAGATTTAAAACAAGATAGTAGTTGTTTTTCCATCTCCCTCATCTTCTTTGCTTGGTATTTATTTTTTTCGTGGTCATATCCAAGAAGATGAAGAAGTCCGTGAATCAAAAGCCATGCAACTTCTTCATAAAAGGCAAATCCATGCTCCTTTGCCTGTCTTTTTGCCTGTGGAATGTTAATAACAATATCACCAAGCAGCATCATCCGTCGAGAGTCAAAGGCTTGAAGACTGAAAGCTGAAAGCCTTTTTTTGAGCTTTGAGCTTTGAACCTTGATGCCTGACGCCTGACGCTTATTGCTGAATGCAATTTGCGGGAACGAAAGCACATCTGTAGTTTTATCTTTTTCACGATATTGCAAATTCAATTCTCTCATCTTCCTGTCATTTACAAAGAATACGCTTATCTCCAGCAATGGATAATGAGCAACAAATAATGAGTCTAACTTGCCGCTATCCTTCAGGTATTGGAGAGACCTTTTCAGTATCTGTTTTACTCTCCGCTGGTTTACTCTCATCAATCTTTGATTGTTTTTTATTGTTATTTCCATTTTCTCTTGATTACCTGAAATGCTTGAATATATGAGCTTTATTACTCTTAGCTACCGGCTGTTGCCGTCAGGATTGTTTTCTCTGTCTTATGCGATAAGCCCTTTATATCGAGTTCAGGATATTCTATTCTCCTATGGAAGATGCTGGTCAGAATATATGTAAATTTCTTCTTGATTTCTGATATATCTTTCAGTGTGAGCTCACACTCATCTATCTGTCCATCGAGAAAGATATTGTTTATTATCCTATCAACAAGTGCTGAAATCCTTGCAGGTGTGGGGTCTGTAAGTGCACGGGAGGCTGCTTCTACTGCGTCTGCCATCATAACAATAGCAGCTACTCTTGTCTGTGGTTTTGGGCCGGGGTATCGATATTTTTCTTGAGATATGTCAGCAGCTTGCTCCATAGCCTTCTGATAAAAATATGTTATAAGGCTTGTGCCATGATGCTGTTGTATGATGTCTGTAATTAAACTTGGCAATTTATACTGTTTAGCCAGTTCAACACCTTCTTTTACATGAGAAATAAGTATCATGCTGCTCATATGCGGTGCCAATTTTTCATGTTTGCTCACTGTAGTTGTCTGATTTTCTACAAAATACTCTGGCATCTTCATCTTGCCAATATCGTGATAATATGCTGTCACTCTCGCAAGCAGGGGGTTTGCTCCCACTGCTTCTGCTGCTGCCTCTGCAAGATTTCCTACAATAACGCTATGATGATAAGTTCCGGGCGCAGTTATCATAAGATTGCGCATTAATGGCTGATCAAGGTCAAGTAATTCTACAAGGCTTATATCAGTTGTTATTCCAAAGATATATTCTATAGCAGGCAATATCAAGGATACAGTTGCAGAGACCATAATTCCTGACAATGCAGCAAATAAAAAAGCAGAAGGTGACATTTGGGAAAAAAGGCTCCCTTTAAGAAGCAGTATAATACCGGTAGTTAAAACATTTACGATGCTTACATACATACCACCTTTTATAAGGGCAGACCTTTTTTTACATCTTGCTACCCCAAATGCAGCAGTTAAACTTCCTATAAAGACATAAATCGTATAAAGTGGATCATTTAGCCATATTCCAGATAATAGACTTATAGCAAATGAGAATATTATGGATGTATGAAAATCAAATATGAGTTTTATAAGCATAGCTCCTATAGGAATGGGTATGCCATAAATAAAGGCATTACCAGCAGGAAAGGTAAGTCCCCTGTGAAGCCCTGAGAGGAGATATTCATATGCCCTTCCAAGTATAAGTGTCCCTGCCACAAGAAGTCCTAACAGGAGCAGCATCTTATAGTTTCTTAGGTAAGCAGGCTTATATCGTCTTATATCTTTATAAAAGATGAATAAGATTGCTACTGCTATTAAAAAACTGCCTAAAAATCGATCTACACCAACACCTACTCGAATTATTAAGGCAGAAACAAGGCCAAGTGCCATCAGGACAGCAATCTTATATATATCTTCTCTATGCCTTTCTGAGTACTCCTTGAGTTTACTCCAGAAACTATTTGTCCCAAAAACTTTTTGGAGACCTTTACTACTGCTCTTCTGTATCCCGTTTTTCATATCTTTCATAAGCCCTTACAATTTCCTGAACAAGTCTGTGTCTAACAACATCCCTCTCTGAGAAATAGACTATCTTTATGCCTTCTACATCTTTTAGGATCTTCAATGCTTCTATAAGCCCAGACATTCTGCCAGCAGGAAGGTCTATCTGTGTTATATCTCCTGTGATTACTGTCTTTGAACCAAAACCAAGCCTTGTCAGATACATCTTCATCTGTTCAGAAGTTGTGTTTTGAGCTTCATCAAGTATCACAAAGGAATCGTTCAATGTCCTTCCCCTCATGAATGCAAGGGGTGCTATCTCGATAATGCCTCGCTCTATTAGCTTTGACGCCTTATCTATCTCCATCATATCAAAAAGGGCATCATACAATGGTCTGAGATAGGGACTGACCTTTTCTGCTATGTCACCCGGCAGAAATCCTAATTTCTCACCGGCTTCAACCGCAGGCCTTACAAGGACTATTCTTGATACTTGTTTAGTCAAAAAGCCGTTGATAGCCATTGCCATTGCAAGATATGTCTTTCCTGTGCCTGCAGGTCCGATGCCAAAAACTATATCATATTTGTTTATCGCATCTATATACTGCCTTTGTGTTTCTGTTTTAGGGATTATAAATCTCTTTTTTGAAGAAACAGGGATATTGCCCTTAAAAAGATCCCTGATAGAAATCTCTTTGCCTTCTGTCAGAGATTTAACAGCATAACTAATGTCTTCAGGCTTTAGAATATATCCGTTTTTATTTACTTCCCGTATTTCGTGAATTACCTTTTCTGCCTTTTCGACATTTCCGTCTTCTCCATGGATAATAAGCTTATTACCCCTGACGCTGATTGCAACATCAAAGGAGTTTTCTATAACCTTCAGAGTCTTATCTATTCCACCATGAAGAAAAGGATATTCCTTCTCTTCATCCAGTTCAATTTCTATAGTTCTCGTAAACGCCCCCTTAGCCTGTCTTATTTTGCCGTTACAAAATTCTGCATTCCTGTTTTCTTTCGCATTGATACTGCTGCAATCTCGGCTTCTCGCTTACTTTTATATGTCCCTACTCTTACCCTGAAATATGGATCACCTTCTGCCTTGCTGACAATGTATGCCTTAATACCTTTTGAATTCAGGCTTTGCCGAAGCTGCTCAGCCCCTTCCTTATTAGGGAAGGCGCCAAACTGTATAGTATAAAGTTTTACGGATTTTGATGTTTTTGCAGGCACATTCTTTTTGGCTATACTCTTTACTGTATTTTTTTCTTTATTGGCAACAGCCGCATTCTCCTTTGTTTTTGTCTTTGTTTCGATTTTCACTTCATGGCCCTTCACCTCTGGGGAATCCTTCTCTTTCTGCTCGCTCTTATCCTCTGCAATCTCTTCTCCATGACTTTTCCCTGATTTACTCTCAGTAGTTTTCTGCTCCTTTGGCAACTCCTTTTCAGGCTCTGCTAACTTTTGAGGAGGTGGCTCCTGTGGAAATTCAGGAGGTTTTATCGAAGGTGCTATAGGTGCCTCTTTTGGAGTAGTTGAAGTGGTCTCCAGTACCCTTTTGTCTTCAGGAGGAAGTGATGGTTTTTGTTCTACATCTTTTTTAAGTTCTTCTTCTGTCTGTAAAATATTGCCGCCTTTATAACCCCAGAAATATCCAACTCCAAAACTCAATATAATTATGACAATAGCTCCAATAATCACGGTGCTTTTATTAAGCAGCAATATAGATGATCTTTCCGTCCCTCTGATTCTCATAAAATGAGCATAGCATCACCATAGGAAAAAAATCTATAGCCCATGGCAATCGCCTCCTTATAAGCATATAATATCTTCCTGAAACCTCTTAATGCAGATACAAGCATCAATGGCGTAGAACATGGAAGATGAAAATTGGTTACAAGCCCATCTATTGCCCTAAATTCATATCCGGGATATATAAATATATCAGCAAATCCCTTTATAGAGCCATTCTGATTAGTCAGAAATGAGGATTTCATCTCACCTTCGTCCACCCCATGAAAGAGGGGTCTCATGGGGGAGATTTCATCTCTCCCATGCTGATGCATACTAAATACTGCTTCTATTGCCCTTGTTGTTGTTGTCCCTACTGTTATAAGTCTATTACCTGATTCTTTTGTCTTCTGTATCTTGTTCAGCAAAGAAGTTTTCATCTCGAAATATTCTGGATCCATTTTATGCTCCTGAAGCCACTCTGTCTTTATAGGCTTAAATGTTCCAATTCCCACATGGAGAGTTAATGTCTCAACCAATATCCCTTTATTCCTTATTTTATTAAGCAGTTCCTCGGTAAAATGCAGTCCTGCCGTGGGAGCAGCAATTGACCCCTGATATTCTGCATAAACAGTCTGGTATCTCTGTTTATCTGTATCGTCAGGCATGCGGTTTATATACGGAGGCAAAGGCATATAGCCATACTGCCAGAGGACATCTTGCACTTTTGAGGATTCTATATTCAAAAATCTTAAAAATTTTTTTGCCCTTGACTCCTTACCCTTGACTCCTTCTGCCCATACTTCAGCCATGACTCCATCACCAATTGTTACAGTCCCATCAATCCTACCTTTGCACATTATCTCCCATACGCCATTTTTATCCACTTCCCTGACAAGTAGGATGTCAAGTTTTCCGCCAGAATGTTTTACAGCAATAATTCGTGCAGGGAATACCTTTGTATTATTAACCACAAGCATATCCCCTTCATTAAGATACTCGATAATATCATAAAACTTTTTATGCTCAATGTCTCCATTTTTATGAAGCACAAGAAGTCTTGAATTATCCCTTTTATCCAGTGGTCTTGAAGCAATCAAATTCCTTGGTAAATGAAAATAAAAATCAGCAGTTCTCATAAAAATACCACTTTCACCTGTTATTTCGATCACCCAAGCCAAAGCCCTGAGCAAAGCGAAGGTAGGGGATCTCGTCTTTGGGATTACTTATGGACCCCGTCTTTTGCAATAACATCCTCGTTGTATAGCTCTATAGTAGTTCCAGGGTAAAACTTAGACAATATATCCCTGTAGTTCATTCCCTTTTTTGCCATATCAAGCGCAGTCCACTGACACATACCAACGCCGTGTCCATAACCTTTGCCTTCAAATATGTAAAAATTACCATCCTTTGTTATAGATGTTATCATTGTGCTTGGCAATCTGTCCCAACCTAAATTCTTCCTTAATTCCTTAGCTAAAATTTTATATTCACCATCTTCTGTAATGATTTTAAAATTCCTAACACGGTTAGAAACTGTCAGACCGTCTATTATGATTTCTTTTATACCCGCCATATTTAATGCGCTTTCAATATCAGACACTGGTATTCGTTTCTCCCACATAAAATATGGAGATAGTTCACAAGTAGTCTCAACTGGTTTCAAATATGGATAGCTTTTTCCAAATACTTCTATAGGGTCTTCTGTCATACCGCCGCTTGTAGAATGATAGTATGCTGCTATCGGCTTGCCTTCGTATGTCAGTATTTCACCTCGTGTTTCATTCACTGCCTTTGCTATATTATCAGGCACATTGCCAGTTTTATAGACCTGATGCAGAACAGACGAAGTCAGATGATAAGGCAACTTACCATTACTATTTAGTTTTTGATAAAGGGCATAAGTTCTTGCCACAACAGCCTGTGCTTTTAATGCTTCTATATCCCAGCTATTTCCAACTTCACTGGCAACAACACCCTTTATATAATCTTCAAGCGGTATCTCATTAATAATATAAAGGCCTTTCTCTCCTTTCCATACTTCTATAAAACCCGAATATTTTAGCCCGCTCAAAAACACTTCTCCATTTGCATTGCCAGATCTCTGAATTTTCTCGTCCTTTTTAGGAATCTTTGCATTCTTGCCGTCAACAAGCAATACCCTTATTGTAGGCTCGGCAAATAAAGTAATAGGCGATAGGCAATAGGCTATAGGCGTAAGGCTAAGAAAAACAAACAATAAAAAAAACAGTAAGACTTTCTTAATCCATTGCTCATTGCCTATTACCCATTGCCTATTGCCCATTGCCTATTATCTCCTCCCTACTATCCAAAAAATAAGGGTCAAAATGATGCTTATTAATATGCTTGTTGCCAGTGGAAAATAAAATGTAAAGTTTTTCTTCTGAATTACTATATCGCCCGGAAGCCTGCCAAGCCATGAAATCTTACCCGATAACATCACCAATCCACCAATAACAGCAATCACAATACCCATGATTATTAAAAACTTACCTATGTGTTGTATGCCGTCCATATCTCTCCATTTCTGAATATATGCAGCCGCAATATTTTTGCCTGTAAAGTCCCAACTCCCTTGACATCCTCCTACCATCATTAAATCCTTTTCTAAAATCCTCAACAAAAAACTCCACAGAATATCGCTCTTGCATCACCCTCCCTATATCTATAATCATATCAAATTTCTGATAAGGACTCACCATTAAAGATGTAGTAAAGGCATCGGCATTAATCTCTCTGGCCCTTTTAGCAGTTTCTTCCAGCCTGATTGAATAGCAGTATTCACACCGATTATCTTCATTACCTACCACATTTCTGAGGTATTCCTTTAGTCCATAATAATCAATATATTCTACACTCAAATCCCATAGGATTTCGAGTTTTTTCAGGGCATTTAATCGGCTTTTGTATTCCGTATAGGGATGAATATTAGGATTAAACCAGAGACCTGTTACATCAATACCCATTTGTCTAACAAAAGTTAAAGGATATAGTGCACAATTAGCACAACATATGTGCATCAGTAGCTTCATTTCTAAAATAGTCCTTGTGGCAGGTCCTTTCCCATGTGTTTATATGCAAGTCTCGTAGCAAGCCTTCCCCTTGAGGTTCGTTCTATTAAACCCTCCTGTAACAGATAAGGCTCATATACATCTTCTATTGTCTCTTTATCTTCTCTTAAAGCAGCAGCTATCGCATCAATTCCAGCGGGACCTCCATTGAATTTATCTATTATTGTAAGTAACAGCTTTCTGTCAATTTCATCAAGTCCAAGTATATCGACATCCATAGCATTCATGGAATCAGCAGCGATTGTCATATCAATAATTCCATTTCCTTTAACCTGAGCAAAATCCCTTACCCGCTTTAAGAGTCTATTAGCAATTCTTGGTGTACCGCGTGAACGTCTTGCGATTTCTGATGCAGCGTCATCTTTTATTTCAATCTCCAGTAAATGTGCAGACCTCTTAACTATCTGCTTTAATTCCTCAATATTATAAAACTCAAGCCTGTTTATAACTCCAAATCTGTCCCTTAGTGGTGAAGTCAGGAGTCCTGTCCGTGTAGTAGCACCTATGAGGGTAAAACGCGGCAAATTTATCTTGAGGGTACGAGCGTTTGGTCCTTGTCCAATTATTATGTCAAGCTTATAGTCCTCCATCGCAGAATACAGGATTTCTTCAACAATCCTTGGTAAACGATGGATCTCATCAATAAAAAGGATGTCCTTATCAGAAAGATTAGTAAGTATTGCTGCAAGATCGCCCTGTCGCTCGAGCACAGGACCTGTTGTAGTCTTAATATTCACTCCGAGTTCATTTGCAATGATTGTGGCAAGTGTTGTTTTTCCTAAACCAGGCGGGCCAAAAAATAGTGTATGGTCAAGAGGCTCCTGCCGCATTTTTGCAGCAGAAATGAATACCTTCAGATTTTCCTTTATCTTTTCTTGACCTATAAATTCATCCAAAGTGCGAGGCCGTAAATTTACCTCATACTGAATATCTTCTTGAATCACTTCAGGAGAAAGTGGATGAATTTCTTTATCTTCTATTCTCATATTATTCAACAGGTCATATGTGATAGGTCATGGGTTGTAGGCAATAAACAAAACAGAATCCTATCACCTATAGCCCATTGCCTATTGCCTATTCTTTTGTAAGATATTTTAACGCCTCTTTCAAAAGACTTTCAATATCTCTATAGCCGTTATTATATGCTTTTTCAAGGGCATCTTGTGCAATATTCTTTTTATACCCAAGGTTTATAAGTGCAGACAGGGTATCATCATAAACAATGTCTTTCTTTTCTTTTACATACGGGAGTTTACCTTTTAGTTCGAGGATTAATCTATGGGCAGTTTTTTTGCCAAGTCCTGGCACCTTGCAAAGCATATCTATATCTTCTGAGTTTATTGCATCATAAAAATTATCATGTGGGATACTCGAGAGTATATTTAATGCCACCCTTGGACCTATACCTGATATGCCTATCAATGTTGTAAATATCCTTTTTTCATCCTCTGTGCGAAAGCCATATAGTTGTATAACATCCTCTCTCACATAGGTGTGTATGTACAAAAAGACATCTCTGTTCTCCTCAGGGAGTGATGAAAGCAAAGTTAGAGGCACATGGACACTGTAGCCGACACCTCCAACATCGACTATCAAGGTTTCGGGTTTTTTAGAAATCAATTTACCGCGTAGTGATGCAATCATATATTATAAGTATACACTTAAATCCAGTGATAAGAACAGGTCTTCCTAAATCTGCTTGGTGAAGCGGTAAATGGGTGAAGGATGCTGAATTTGTTTAGTATTTGCATGACAAATTGCCAGTGCAATTGCATCTGCACTGTCTGAAGATAATAAATGCTTAATATTTAATATTTCCTTTACCAGTTTCTGCACTTGATTCTTATCAGCCCTGCCATAACCCACTACTGCCTTTTTCACCTCAAGAGCACTGTATTCATAAATAGGAATGCCTGTTAAAGAAGCAGCTAATAGCACCACTCCTCTTGTATGACCAAGACTGAGAGCCACCCTGACACTCTTCGCAAAAAATATCTTTTCTATTACTATCTCATCTGGCTTGTACTCTGAAATTACATCTATCAAAGAAGTATAAAGCTCCTGGAGCCTTATGTGGAGAGGCTTGCGTGCAGAAAGAATAATTCTGCCTGATGAGAGATAAAACAAAGAAGGATTAGGTGTGGTTGCTTCTATGAGTCCATATCCGCATTTTATACTTCCCGGGTCAATTCCAAGAATCCTCATTCCTTATTACCCTGAAAAGTCATGCGACTTTTTGGGGACACCGCTTTTTCTTGGCACTTCAAAGAGTATCTCTTCAACCATCTGGCATAATACATGTCCGAGTGTTATATGAGTCTCCTGAATGCGAGGAGTATCATCTGAAGGCACAACAAAGGCATAATCACTCTTTGATGCAAACTTGTCGCCTTTCAGCCCTGTAAATGCGATAGTCCTTAAACCCTTTTTCTTTGCAACATCAACTGCCTTGAGGATATTTTTTGAACTCCCACTCGTGCTTATAGCTATAGCAATATCCCCTGGCTCTGATAATGTCTTGACCTGCCGTGCAAATATTTCTGAATAATCATAATCATTAGATATCGATGTTAGTACTGCCATATCTGTATTTAATGCTATAGCAGGCAATCCTGGTCTGTCTTTTTTAAAACGATTAACAAACTCTGCTGCAATGTGAGATGCATCGCAGGCACTTCCGCCGTTGCCAAAAAGGAGGATTTTTTTGCCGTCATTAAATGCATCAGCTATTAGTTTTGATACTTCTGCAATAAGCGATGCATTTTCTTTAATGAATTTCTGTTTGACACTTATACTATCTTCAAATGCCTTGATTATCTTTCTTTCCATGCGATTAGTCTACTAAAGATAAAACCCCATAGTCAATAACCATAATCTATAACAACTCAATGACCTATCCTTTTCAATACTGCCTGTGCATCCTCCCATGTTAGCCACTTGTCCTTTGGATTTCTTAAGAGATATGCAGGATGAAATGTTGGCATCACAGGAATCCCTTTGTATTCATAAAATCTTCCACGAACCTTTGTTATAGAAAACTTACTTATAGGTCCTTTGATCTCTAAAAGTGTATAAGTAGATATTTTCCCGAGAGACATTATAACATCAGGCGATATTATCTCTATCTGTCTTTCAAGAAAAGGGAGGCATGTAGATATTTCATCCATCTGGGGATCTCTGTTCATAGGTGGTCTGCACTTAACAATATTAGCAATATAAACCTCATCGCGTTCAAATCCCATTTTATTTATAAGCTTTGTGAGTAATTGTCCAGCGTCTCCAACAAATGGTCTCGCCTGCAGATCCTCTTCTCTTCCGGGTGCCTCGCCAATAAACATTATCCTTGCATTCACATTGCCTTCACCAAAGACTATATGTGTCCTTCCCTTTGAAAGTTTACATCTCTGGCAGTCACCGATTTCATCTCGGAGGGTATTTAGTAAAGCCTCTTTATGACTATTTGAACTTATTGAACCGCTAACAGTAGTCTTTTGTTTAAAGGGTTCAATTCGTTTAATCCCCTGATTGTTGACTACTGACTGCTGACTACTGTAATTAAGTGGTAGTCTCTCAAAATCAAGCTCTTTATAAAATTCAAGAATTTTTCTTAAACTGTCAATTCTATTCATAGTTTAATTAGTCTTCATGTTTTTATACTTTTCAACCCTCAGATAATCTTTATTCTTCTCAGAATTAGTGATAATATCGTCTATAAAATTATTCCTCATGCCGAATCTTTCTGCACGACCTAAGTTTTCTTCAAGGAGTTTTATGGCCATGCTGTATTCTAACTGCAATGAGTAGTTGTCCGCCATTTCCCATAAACCAATAATCTCGCCTCCTTCATTCCCTAATCCCTTGAAAATATTAATAGCAATGGCTATGCTCTTTTCTGCATTTTTATAATCGCCAAGCTTCTTCAAAACACGTCCAATACTCAAATATGCCTGTGCAATAATATGCTTAACTCTTCCTATCTCAAGACTAACCTTCAATGAGTCTTCATAATATTTAAGTGCCTCCTTGTATTCGCCCTTATCCATCAAGACATTGCCTATATTGCTCAATGCCACTGCCTCCCCTTCTTTATTTCCTGTCTTCCTTGTGCTGTCAAAATATTTATTATAATAATACAAGGCTTTTTCGTATGACTTTTTTTGTTTGAAGATGTTACCAATAAGATTATAAACCATGCCAAGTCTCGTCTCATCATTGCCTTTTTCAGATAATTCCTGTGCAATAAGTGCATAATCTATTGCTTTGTCATATTCATCCATGTTTATAAGAGACATTGCAATATAATAATTACCTCCAAAGATACCTCTTTTATAACCAAGTTTTTTTGCATTTTCTACAACAACCCTTGCAATCCCCTCCATACCCTTATAATCTCCTTTTTCGTAAAGCGCCCATGCATCATCAAGCATATTATTTATATTGCTAATTTCTTTATAAAGCAAATGTCCTGACAGCTTCATCGCCCCTACGATATTCTCTTCTTGCTTGAAGTCATGGTTTATCATTAATGCATACTCAAGCCTTTCTTTTGCTTTATTCTCATCGCCCATGTCAAGCAAGATGTCAGCCATTTGCATAGAAACCATTGCCTTTATATAATCCTTCACTTCAAGATTCATAAAAATTTCTTTATCTGCTCTACCAGATACTGCCTTGAAAATTTCAACAGAACCTTTTTTATCACCTTTAGCAATAAGTATCTTACTCTTATCAATCAATGCAAGGATTTCAAGTTCGGAGTCTTTGATATTAGAACCTATAACAATTGCTCTTTCAATATGCCTTTGTGCATCATCATACTTATTCAACCTTGTGTAACACTCCGCTACATTGTAATGTAATCGTCCTTGGACATACAGATTATTTTCTCTGGAGGCTATTTCAATTGCCTTTTCATTTGCATTGATAAAGTCTTCACATCTGCCCTCTCTGTAAAAGGCATTTGCCTCATCAAGCATATCCTGAAGGGACTTTTCAGTTGATTTCTCTACAGCACCATTTCCTTTAACCCTTACAACTTTTTCAATAACCCAGTAATGCTTACCATTTTTTCTTACTTTGTACCACTTCCTACCGCTGCTATCTTTGAGTTCTCCTAAAACCTCGAAAACAGAACCTTTATTAACCAACATGGCAGCACTGGAATCAAGAGATGGTTTATGTCTCAAATTAGCAGTATTTACATTGACTATAATGGTTTTTGTAGGCTTGCTTTTTTTTGTAGTATCATCTACCTTTTCGGTTATTAGCTTCTTTTTAGGTTCTCTTTTTATTTTATCTTCTGCAGCCTTTTCCTTCTTCTCCACTGAAGATTTTTCTACTTTTAAATGTTTATCCTCCTCTGCTACTTTCTTCTGTACAATAGGGCTAACCTTTGCACCACCAGGAAGAAGTATCACATAATCACGGACATCCTCATACACATCGAATACTATGACATCTTCAATTTTTTTGTCTGCACCTATCTCCATCCGCCCAAAGCTTTCGGTACCAAGCCTTATAGAACCTGTAGCACCAATAGACTGATTCCATCTTCTCTTTTTATTGTCAATAATCACAAGGTCTGTTAATATATCCGATGGGATTGCATTATTGCTTTTATTATGAACCTTAAACCTCACGATGATGAACTTTCCATCAGCAATCTTTGCAAATACCCCTTCTCCTATAGACTTTGCTTCTTTGACTTCTGTTAGTGTGTATACAGCCTTGATAATCTGCTCGTGCTTGCCTTCAATATACCGTATTTTCTGGGGGATTATTTGGTTGATAGTGTATTCTGCCAATGCAGTGCTGCATAAGGAAAATACCAACAAAAAAAGAGAGAATAAACTTAAACTAAATGAGCCTGATCTAAAAATATATGTCAATTTTATCTCTCGCCCCATTTGAGCTTTGTCCTTAAAACCTGAAAATAATCACGTTCACACGGCATGAGTAGCTTTGTCACAAAATCAGATTTCCTTACCTCTATAGAATCGTTCTTCCTAAGAGAAAATCCAACCTGTCCATCAAGGGTAAGAAAGACATCTTCACTTTCTGATCTCAAAAATATCTCAACACTGAAATCATCTGGAAGGACAATGGGTCTGTTTGTAAGGGTATGTGGGCATATAGGTGTAAGAACTATGCTGTTTAAAGTAGGATATAGAATAGGACCACCCGCTGATAGAGAGTATGCTGTTGAACCTGTTGGTGTTGAAATAATCAGGCCATCAGCTTTAAAGGTTGCAACATAGGAATTGTTAATATATGTTTCAAGATCTATAATTCTTGCAAGTGCCCCTTTGTTGATAACAACATCATTTAAAACTACAAAATCTGCAATCCTCTCTCCATTGCGATGCACCGAAGCAGTCAACATTATTCTCTCTTCTATAGAGCATCTCCCTGCAAGCACCTTTTCTACAGCATCGAATATCTCATCTCTATTTACTTCTGTGATAAAACCAAGACCTCCAAGATTAACACCAAGTATCGGGACGCCCTTATTTCCAACAAGACGTGCAACGCCAAGCATTGTCCCGTCGCCACCAAGAACTATAATCACTTCCGACAAAGATGGTATTTGAGATCTTAAATAGCCGTCCATATTAAGAAGCCTTGCTGTCTCTTCATCAAGAAATACCTCATAACCCCTGTTCCTCAGCCACGGGAGAAATTCCTTCAATATCTCAACAGGTTCAGGTCTTCCAGATTTACAAATTATGCCAATCTTTTTCATCTACACCTTCTATAACTACCTCTCGTGAATTTTCGTCAATATAACTCATCCTTACCTTAATTATGTCTTCAGGGAGTTCAGAAAGCCTCTCAGCCCATTCTATTACAGCAATTCCATCTGATTCAATATATTCCCATATACCAAGATTATCTAACTCGTCTCCTTGTTCAATTCTGTAGAGGTCTATATGATAAAAAGGGGGGATAGTCTCATATTCTGCTACTATAACAAAACTTGCACTACCTATATCCCTTTCAGGAATCCCGAAAGCTGATGCAATCCCCTTAATTAATGTGGTTTTACCTACACCAAGATCTCCATAAAGACATGCAGTCGCACTTTTTTGCTTTTTTAAAAACATTCCGAGTCTAAAACCAATATCCTCGGTCTCTGATGGAGATTTAGTAATAATTCTCAGCTCTATTTCACCATTCCTTTGATTATATCCATCTTACCAATTATACCCTTAACCTTTTTGCCCTCTACAACGGGAATGAGGTGCACCTTTTTATCAGACATTATAGTAGCTATGTCTTCCACAGGAGTTTCTTCTGAAACTGTAATAACATCCTTTATACATATATCTGCAACTGTAACTGCAGCCATTTTCCTTATTTCTTTCTCTATTTTACTCGGGCTCTCAAGCATTATAAAAGCATCAAATAGTCGCACTACGGTCGGGATATGAAGTCTTTTATTCTGGCTGATAAGGTCATTTTCTGTAACAATACCTGTTATATCACCATTGTCATCTACTACAGGCGCACCACTGATTTTTCTTTCTATAAATATATGTGCCAGTTCTTCAATAGTGGTAGCAGGTTTAACTGTTATAACATCCCTTGTCATTATATCTTTTGCTTTTAGCATGGTATCTCCTTTGAGTTATCTTATGTGCATTTATTATAAACCACAAAGCCGTATCAGACAATCCCTATAAATCCGCACTGTCTTCCTGTAGCCCCTTTTGCATATCTGTATGAATAATATTTTTCAGGAAGGCAAAATGTGCATTCACCTGACATCCATATATTATCTAACAGGACACCTGAAGAAATTGCCTGATATGTATTTGCAGTCGGCAAATCAATGCAATACTTCTCGCCCCTTTTTATAATATAATCCCCATTGCCCGTTACCCTGGTGACTGCCTCTATTACTTCATAACCAACACCATAACAACACCACCTTATAGCAGGACCTGTAGCAACCATTATATCAGACGGTATAGAGTAAAACCTCTCAACCATTACCTCTATCGTCTTTTTCAAAATTCCCTCTGCAGTGCCTCTCCAGCCTGCATGAACAGCACCTACTACATGCGTTTTTTTATCATATAAAAGAATAGGCACACAGTCTGCCGTCTGGACACCAATTAAAATATCTTTCCTGTTAGTAATAACTGCATCAGCTATTTTCGGCTCAAGGCTATAATCCAATATCAAGACTTTATCTGTGTGTTTCTGGATAGGGAGATAGATATTCTTTGGAGGTATATTAAATGCCTTTGATACAGCATCTATATTGCAACCCAAAGTCCTTGTTGTAAAAAAGGCATTTACAAGAAACCCGCTGAAAATAGGAGGAGTTACAATTGGTTCATAGTTCATATCCCTTGACCTTTTTACTATATACCATAAACTATTAACAATAAAATATGCACTACCTTGCCATTGCCTCCTCAACCTTGCTTAGCAATTCTGTATGCTGAAAAGGCTTCTGAAGAAAACCTACTGCACCTGCCTCAAATAACTCATAAAAATACTGTTCCTCTCCATATCCAGTGCATATAAGCACCTTTGCATCAGGCTTTAGTGCCCGTATTTCTTTAAATGTCTGTCTGCCACCCTTTTCGGGCATTACCATATCAAGTATAACAAGGTCTATCTTATCTTTATATTCATTAAACACCCTTACCCCTTCATTTCCATGTATAGCAAGGAGCACCTCATAATCATATGCCTCAAGGATATCCTTTCCAAGTTCTCTCACTACCTCCTCATCATCAATAAGAAGAATTGTTCCTTTTTTAGGTCTTTCATCTATCATGGCTTTGTCCCTCCTTTTTTCTTCTACTGTTCCGTCTCCTTTCGGAAGATATAGACGCACAGTAGTGCCAAGGCCCGGCTCGGAATAAACAGTAATATAACCTCCATGATTTTTTATTATGCCATAAACCATGGCAAGACCAAGTCCTGTTCCTTTACCAATACCTTTTGTTGTGTAGAAAGGTTCAAATATCTTTTTCTTTACATCAGCAGTCATTCCAACACCTGTATCAGTAACACTCACGCGAACATATTCGCCAGGTGGGATCTGGAAATAATCAACGACTTTTTCATCATGGAGCAGATAAAATTCTGTTTTTATATAAAGCCTGCCACCTTCCGGCATTGCATCCCGTGCATTTATACAGAGATTCATAATCGCCTGATAAAGTTGATTGCTGTCTCCTTCAACAGGCGGGAGATTTTCCTCTGTTTCCACTACAATAGTTATACTCCTGTCAAATGTCTCCTTTAAAAATGACGCAAGTTCTTTCACAAGGTCATTGACTGACAATTTTGTCATTACATATTTGCCTTTTCTCGCAAAACCAAGAAGTTGCTGTGCAAGGTTTGCAGCCCTTGATGCTGATTTCTCTATTGTATCTATATACTTATACATCTTGTCTATCTCTGGCACGGTACTCTTTAGCAATGATGCATAGCCAAGAACACCTGTTAGAATATTATTAAAATCGTGGGCAATACCGCCTGCCAACATTCCGAGACTGTCAAGCTTTTGGGGCTGAATAAGGGTTTCCTCAAGTCTCTTTTTTTCTGTTATATCAACAAAATAACCATCAAATCCTATAACTTCACCATGTTCATCAAACTCAGGATATACACTCATAATCACAATAAGCTCATTGCCGTCTTTACCCATAAGCCTCTCTTCTGAATTTTTAATACCCCCTGTAGATAAGACCTTTTGCAGCCTCAGCCCTTCCATGTCAGAACTAAATAACCCGCAGAATCTATTTGCACCGCCGCAGAGTTCATCGAATTTCTTGTTCGTCTCAATTATATTGCACTCTTTATCAAGCCTGAAAATAGCATGTTCAACCCTTTCAAAAAGATCTCTTATCTTCTTTTCAGACTCCATTATTTTTGACTCTCTATCCTTTATTGCAAATGTCATTCTATTAAATTCCACGGCTAATTCACCAATCTCATCACCGGTGGGCTTTATCTGTATTTCAGCATAGTCTCCCTCTTTTATTCTCCTTACAGCATTAGAAAGCACAGATAGCGGGCGGGTGGCTATTGTGATCAAAAAATAGACAATAAAACTGCTGCTTACAGTAAAAATCAATGCAAGCACAACTCCCCTTGCAACTATTTTGTTTTCCATCTCCTTTATAGCAGCTTTAGAGAATCCTATCCTTACCCATCCTATGTGATCTATGGTCTGTTTTAAGGCTTCTTCTTGAAATATGCCTATATCCTCTGCTGCCCTTATTGTATATACAGGTGCATAAAAAATAAAAAAATCCCTTTCCTCAAAAAATGACAGCGGAAAATTGGAAGACAGTTGAGGAAGTCTTTCTGGGAACAGACTGCCTTCGTGTATCAATAGATTTTCTTTTTTATCATAGAAAGATACAAATGCAACATCAGGAGAGTTTCTTATAAATGCTGCGGTTTTTTTTAGAAGTTCTGCATTTCCAGAAATGATGGGCAATTCAACCGTCTTGCTTGCCAATGTGGTTACAACCTCAGACCTTTTTATAATCTCTTTCCTTGATATTTCTTTTTCTGTCTTTATTGCTTCATAGGTATATACCATTGACACGAAAATGAGTATCGAAATCATCAAAAAAGCGCCTTTGCCCTGAATGTCAATCTCATGGATATACCCTTTTTGCCTTCCTCAGAAGTTCTTGTGAGATGTGTATACCCATTTTCTTAGCTGTGTTTATATTTATGTAAATATCAAACTCTCGAGAAGGAGAAGGTGGTAATGTCCCCATATCTATTCCATTGAGTGCCTTTGATGCCTTCTCTGCAATCTGTCTTCCAACATTTACAGGATTAAATGTAATAGACATGAGCGCACCATATTTCACATGCTTTTCTGAAATACCGAGTATAGGTATATTTTTTCTGAATGCAGATAAAAAGACCTCTTCTACAGTTGTGTCGGTAAGCAGTCTCACATCAGGTAAAAGCAAAATAGCACCAACTGAATCAACTTGTTTTACAGCGTTTACAAATTCAAAAGAGCTCCTCACATTATAAGCAGCCACCTGTGGACTGGCAGTTGCATCGAGTATCCTCATCAAGTCTCGGCTGCCTACAACAGCTATTCGCTTAATTTGAGGCAGATAACTATTAACAATATCAATATACTCCTTCACAGGCGTTGCCATATAAACACCTGTTGTATTCGGTCTGTCAATCTCAGGAGGAACTATGACAAGGTCATAGATCACTGCAATGGATGATGGCAGTTTAAGTGCCTCTCCAAGTGCCTCACTTCCAAGTGCTACCACAACACTTGCATCCTCATTCTCTACAATATCTCTTAATCTGCCTTTAACACCAAAAGGAGAGTATATTTTTATAGGTGAGCCTAACCTTTCTCTTATGCCGGATATAATCTCGATTACAGGCCTTAGATTAGTATCGCCAACAACAATCACATCTGCTGATTCACAGATAGAAACAGAAAAAAAAAACAATATATGCGGCAGCCAAAAAAGATGCAAAAGATTTAATATTATTCATTGCATTAAAATTTATACCTCACGCTTACTAAAGCAGAAATTCCTTCCCTCGGAAAGTCATTAGGTATAAGTTGTAAAGAACCTGATGTATCAGGATCTCTATATCTCTTGTCCAGCAAATTATAAATTGTACCTTTTATCTCGAGTCCTCTATAGATATTTTTAGCAATCAGAGTTAAATCCACAGTAGCATATGAAGGCATCTTTGACCTCGTATCTCCCGGAGCCCTTGGTCTTGAGCCTGTCCATAAAACATCGATATGTGAATTTATATACTTTGAAAGTTCATAGTTCAAACTTGCGGTTGCCCTCTGGGAAGGCACATTTGGCAGTCTTTCATTTGTATCAGAGTCTTTTGGTTCCTGATATGTATAACTCAATTTCCAATAATTCAAAGATGTATAGTTTCCCCTCATCTCTATCTCTATGCCCTTGACATCTGCGCCTCCCTTATTTGCATATTTCGGGGTAGGTGTTATTGACGTATCTCTGACAATAAGGTCATCAATCTTATTGTAAAAATAATTCGCATCAATCCTGAAATTGTCCGTAAATCTATATCCCACACCTGCTTCGTATGTATTTATCTTTTCTGGTTTGAGACCCGGATTACCTAAAACAGTAGGATTATTTGCATTGTATAATTCAATAAAGTTGGGCGCCCTAAATGCCTGTCCATAGAGGAGTTTAAGCTCTGCATTTTTCACAAAACCCCATACGACACCCATTCGTGGATTAAAGGCATCCTTGAAGTCGCTGTAATGGTCATATCTGACTCCAGCAGTAACATTCAAGTTGTCTCTTATCTCCCATTCATCCTGAATAAAGGCTGCCCATACCTCCCTTTTTGCATCTTTATTAAAATTTGCCCATGAGGTTATATCCTGAAAGGAGCCGAGGGGAAGAAGGTCTGCTGTAGCTGTTCTTGGATCATAGTTTATATGCATCTTTACATCAAACTGTCTTATATTCTCATACAGGCCGCAGACTATCAGGTGATTATTCTCAGACAGCTTGTACTCAAATTGAAGCTCCGTACCGAGCGTCCTGTTTTTCAGGAGCGCTCTTGCAAATGCACCATCAGGAAATGTGCCTGCTGTTGATGTAAATCCCTCAGGAAAAAGCTCCACCCTTGCGTCCTGTTCAAACTGGTCAAAATACAACCTGACTTGTGCAGAAAGGTTATCCATGATTGTTTGGCTATAACTTAATTCATTCCAGAAATTGGTAAATCTCAAAGAATTTTCATCTGTAAGGGCATAGGAAATGCCGAATGCGCCATGGTTTTTCTTTATATATTGTCCTTTAAAACTCAGGTTGCCGTATAAGGCCTTTAAAAAGATATCGGTCTTCTCAAGGTGCAGGTCAGCTTTTCCGGGAGCCATTGTAATCGAAGGCTGCGTTGCTGAAAGGCGATCACTCTCTATCAGAAGTTTCAGGCCGTCTGCATTTATATAATCAACAGCACCCGAGATTTGAAACTCACCCAATGACTTGCCGCCGAGGACATTGAACTTTTTGGTATCAAAAACTTCCACCTGTAGCAGATATATCTATACCTTTTATATCATCCGCATCCTTTGTAACTATATTTATAACAGCCGCAAAGGCATTTGCCCCATAAAGGGCAGAGCCGGGACCTCTGATTATCTCTATCTGCTTTATATTTTCAAGGGCAAGGTCATATATATATGCAAGGGCGCTTCCTCTGTAGGTTTAATTCAATCTGTATCCATCAATCATTACCATGATTTTCTCGGTTACTGTTGTCCTGATACCCCTCACCTCAACCATATACCACCCGTACTCATTTATGGATACCCCTATCCCTGTGACCATCTTCAACACATCCATGAGATTCCTTGCACCCATATTTTTTATCTCTTCTGCTGTTATAACTGATGCAATTGCAGGGGCCTTTCTTACAGAGATTGGCCGTTTTGTTGCAACCACAAGGTCTTTTTCCTCATAAAATAAAAGCAATTCTTCTTTTGTGGTGTATTTTGATATTTGTGTACGTTTTATTTCAGAGGTGGATTCATCTAATGTTTCTACTGCAATGCTGATGCCGGGAAGCAGTAAAGTAAAAATTACTGACAAAAACCACAATACTACTGACATTGCCCCCCCTGAAGATTTTATTTATTAAACAGTATGGCAAGTAAGACTGTTATCCATGTAGTTATCTGAATCCCGACTATCCAGCGGAAATTTGTGTATATCTCTTTTCTCATGAGATCTATTGCCATCTCAAGTTTATCTATCCTTTGATTAAGTTCTTCTCTATTTTTGTCTATCTTCTGATTAAGGGATTCGTTTACTTTGTCTATCTTTTGATTGAGTTCCTCACTTACTCTATCTATCTTTTGATTAAGCTCTTCACTTACTTTGTCTATCTTCTGATTAAGGGATTCGTTTACTTTGTCTATCTTTTGATTGAGTTCCTCACTTACTCTATCTATCTTCTGATTAAGCTCTTCACTTACTTTGTCTATCTTTTGATTGAGTTCTTCACTTACTCTATCTATCTTCTGATTAAGCTCTTCACTTACTTTGTCTATCTTCTGATTAAGGGATTCGTTTACTTTGTCTATCTTTTGATTGAGTTCCTCACTTACTCTATCTATCTTTTGATTAAGCTCTTCACTTACTTTGTCTATCTTCCGATTAAGGGATTCGTTTACTTTGTCTATCTTTTGATTGAGTTCTTCACTTACTCTATCTATCTTCTGATTAAGCTCTTCACTTACTTTGTCTATCTTCTGATTAAGGGATTCGTTTACTTTGTCTATCTTTTGATTGAGTTCCTCTCTAAAATTGTCTATCTTTTTTTCAAGTTTTTCATTAGTTCTATCTATTTTCTGCTCAAGGTCTTCTTTATTTCTGTCACCTTTATCCTCAAGAAGTGTAAGTTTTACGCTTATTGATTCAAAAAATTTCGCACCAATATTTAAATGCTCATCTATTCTGCCTTCAAGTCTTGCAACCCTTTCTTCTAATTCAAGTGTTGGCATGGAAATCCCCTTTAATAAAAATCTAATACAATCCTATCATAAAAATATCAACCTTGCAACTTTAAAAATGCATCAGGCAAGAAGCCAATAATATCCGATGCAATCAAAGAATGTTTTCCAATTGACTCTGCTGCAATATCTCCTGCAAGCCCATGCATATAAACACCAAACAAAGACGCATTCTGAGGATTCAATCCTTGCCCAAGCAAAGAGGCAATAATTCCTGTTAAGACATCTCCTGAGCCTGCTGTGGCCATACCCGGATTTCCTGTTGTATTTATAAAGACACTGCCTTCGGGATTTGCAACAATCGTAGGTGTTCCTTTTAATACAAGATATGCCCCTGTTTCTTTTGAAAATGCTCTTGCAATATCGATTCTATTTTTTCGTACTTCCAGTGACCATTGACCCTTGGTACTTGACGCTGATAAAAGCCTCGCCATTTCACCGGTATGAGGCGTAAGAATAACAGGTGACTTTGCCTTTGTTAAGATTTTTCTTGGCACGCCCTCTGCTATTGAATTTATTCCATCTGCATCTATCACAAGCGGAACAGTTGATTTTTGAATAAGCTCTGTCATAACTCTTTCCATGTCAGATGAAACTCCGATACCAGGACCAACTGCAATGGCATCGATCTTGCCAGCAATAAATTTCAGAATGACATCTACTGCCTTTAATGAGATCACACCTCTACCATCGTCAGGAAGAGGTAAGATCATTTCCTCTGTAACCCTATCTTGAAAAACATTCGCCAATGATTCTGGAACAGCCAAAGTTACGAGACCCGAACCACTTCTGAGACATGCCTTTGCAGTCATCAGTGCAGCACCTGTTTTACCTTTAGAGCCTGCTATAACTAAAACATGCCCATAATCACCTTTATGAGAATTTATATATCTTGCAGGGATAAGGCTTGATGCTGTTTGACTGTTGATAAGATTTACTTTAAGAACCTCAGAACATATCAACTCGGCTGGGAATCCTATATCTTCAACAAATAATTTGCCTGAATATTCAGCACCGGGATGAAGAAAATGTCCCACCTTTGGTAAACCAAATGTAACAGTAATATCAGCCATTATTGCCTCTCCAAGAATCTCCCCTGTATCTGAAGAAACGCCAGATGGAATATCAACTGCAACGACAGGAACACCTGAAGCATTGATAAATGCAAAGACCTCTATAAGATTTCCTTTTACATAGCGGCTGAGACCTGTACCAAATATTGCATCAATTACAACAGCACCATGTATATCTCTTTCATTTATTGAATCCCTGAACTCAATGGGAATGCCAAATTTTTTAGCAATCTGATATTGTGTATTACAATCAGCACTCAATGCATTCTTCTTTGCAAATATTAATACATTAACCTTAAATCCCCAATTATGCAGATTCCTTGCAGCAACTATTCCGTCTCCACCGTTATTGCCGCCTCCGCAAAGGATAACTATCTTTTTATCTGGATAGAATTCCTTTACTTTTAGAGCAACTGCAAGCCCAGCCCTCTCCATGAGAACAAGACCTGGAATGCCATAGTCCTCTATGGTAATTCTGTCAATCTCTCGCATTTCTTGACCAGTGGCAACCTTCATTCCCAGATATACCTCTATGGCTTTATTCCTGTCTGCATATACCACGGAGTCTCTGTAGGCTTTTGAAAACCACAGAGCTTATATATGTAATCACTTACCTGCTCAGCAGTAAAAGGTCTGATGAGGACTCCACTCACAATCTTTGATTGAATAAGTCCGACTATCTCCTCTTTAGTCGTCCCGGAAGATGCTATGAGGAGAATTTTTAAAGAAGGCTTGTCTTTTTTTATCTCCTTTGCAAAATCAATAGTTGATTCATCACCAATAACAGAGTCAAGGATTACAGCACAGCAGTTCTCTATATCTCCAAGAACCATTCCGAGTTGTCTCGTGTTATCGAGATACCTAATATTTATCTGGCTCTCGAATTCTCTCAATGCCCAGCTTATTGGATGAACAATATCCTTTTTCACACACACTAAAACAGATTTCTTTGCCATTAATGCACCTCTAAAAAGATTGTTCTTTTCCAGGAAACAAGCCCTTTTCGACCTCTTCCTTATACTGCCTTATTGCATCCAATGCATCACCTTTAAGATTTGCATACCTTTTAACAAACTTTGGAACAAACCTCTCGAATAATCCAAGCACATCGTGTATGACCAAGACCTGTCCGTTGCAGTATGCTCCAGCACCTATACCGATTGTTGGTATTGTCAGGTCTTCTGTTATCTGCAATGCAAGACCTGCAGGGATTGCCTCAAGAATTATAGAAAATGCTCCTGCATCCTGAAGCATCTTTGCATCTTCTAATAGCCTCTTTGCTGCATCCTCTGTCCTGCCCTGCACCTTATATCCTCCCATCCTGTGAACAGCCTGTGGAGTAAGACCAATATGCGCAATAACAGGAATCTCTGCCTTTGTCATTGCCTCAACTTTATCAGCTACTTCCCTTCCACCTTCTATCTTTACAGCCTGCGCACCAGCTTCTTTAATAAATCTTCCTGCATTCCTTATTGCCTCTTCGATACTTACCTGATATGAAAGATAAGGCATATCAGCTACAACCATAGCCCTCTTTGCCGCCCTCGAAACCATCCTTGTGTGATATATCATTTCCTCCATTGTTACAGGAAGGGTGTTATCAAGCCCCTGAACAACCATTGCCAGTGAATCGCCCACTAATATCGCATCTATTCCTGCCTCATCAACAATCTGCGCAAAAGGGTAATCATATGCAGTAAGCATGGTGATCTTATGTCCTTCTTGTTTCTTCTTAAAAAAATCATTAATCGTAACTTTCATGCCTGGGCACCTCTTTTGTCATTGCGAACCGAAGTTGCAAGCGGAGCGAAGCAAACCTATTAGAGATTGCCACGGGCTTCGCCCTTGCAACGACCTTTCAGGTCGATTTGCTAAGCTTGTCCCGAACAGAGTAAGGAATCTCGCTATCCGAGTTCCCTCGCTTTGCCCGGTGCCGCTACTGCTCCTCGTACCGATGTCCCAAGAAAATCGCAGACTTTCTTGGGTGCGAATGACATTGGAATTTTTCATACTGATGGTCTTATTGCCTTAAGATTCAACTGCAAATATCTGCCACCATCCCATTCATTTATTATCGGCAAAAACACAGCATCAATCAGTGAATGACTTTCAACAGTATCCAAAAGTTCTCCAAAATCAAATCCAATGCTGTCTATCCTGCGCCCATTCTGCCTTAAATGCATCTTCAGATGGTTATTCCCAACAATCCTTGGCTGTATTACTTCCAGTCCTTTTGCGCCGAATAACGGCTCTTCATTACCATAACCAAAGGGTTCAAGTCTTGAGATTTCATCTATAAGTTCTATGCTGATATCTGACATATCAACTGATGCATCTATATTCAAAACAGGAACAAAATCATCTTCAGAAAGATTATTTATAACGATTTCTGAAATCACTGAACTGAACTTTTCAATATCGTCTGATAAAAGACTCAACCCCGCTGCCTGTTTGTGACCACCGAATCTTTTTAGTATATCCCTGCAGCAAGTGAGAGCGTAATGTATATCAAAAGGAGGTATACTCCTTGCAGAGCCTTTAGCTATGCCATTTTCTATAGATAATATAAATGTTGGTCTATAATACTGCTCCGCAATCCTTGACGCTACAATACCAACCACACCGTGATGCCATCCTTCTGATGCAAGAACAATGGCTCCGGCAACTTCAGTCTTCTCGAGCATCTTCAATGCCTCTTTATAGACAGATTCCTCTATCTCCTGTCTTTTGCAATTCATATCCTGAAGCCACATAGCCAATTCCTCTGCCTCTGCATCTAATTTCGTGGTCAAAAGCCTAACAACATTGTTTGCATCCGACATCCTGCCCGGAGCATTGATTCTTGGTATCAAGATGTAATATAGAAGAGATGTTTTAAAAAAATCAGCTCGTATTCCTGACGCATCTTTCAATGCCCTGATACCCGGCCTTTGTCCTGACCGTATTAATTTAATACCCTCTTTAAGAATAATCCTGTTGTCTCCTATCACAGGCACGACATCAGCAGCAGTCCCAATTGCGGCAAGGTCAAATAGATCATATACATCATCAATATTATTTTCAAAAAGTGCTGTTATGAACTTAAATGCCACCCCAGCACCGGATAAGAGTGATAAGTGATGAGTAACAAGCGATGAATTGAGGAGCTTGGGATTAATAATTGCCAGTGCATCCGGCAACTCATATTCCCCTATTGCCTCTTGCCCATTGCCTATTGCCTTTTTTGCTGGTTCATGATGGTCTGTAATTACAACATCTATACCGAGAGATTTAGCAGCAGATACAGCATCAAATGATGTTATTCCACAGTCTACAGTAATTATAAGCTTTGCACCAATTTCTTTTGCCTTTTCAACTCCTGCACTGCCAAATCCGTAACCATGCTCTACCCTATTTGGAATAAAATAATGAACATCAATACCGATTTTCTTGAGACCTTCAACCATTATTGCTGTTGCAGTAACACCATCAGCATCATAGTCACCGTGAATAAGGACTCTTTCTCCGTTTTTTTTTGCCTCTTTGATTCTGTCCATCGCGATTTTAATATGAGGCAGTTCGAATGAATCGGATAATTTATCAACAACAGGATTAAGAAAGGCATGCAGCGATTCAGGGGTTTTAATTCCCCTGTTTATCAATACCTGTGCAAATGCAGGGGATACGCCTGCAATCCTTGATATATAATCAACATACTCGGGGTTGGTTCTATTTACCAACCACTTCTTCACCCTCACCTCTACTGTACCCCCCAAAAAGTCATGCGACTTTTTTGGGACCCCTCTTTCTGCCCAAAAGCACAACAACAGGGCTTGCAACAAAAATAGAGGAGTATGTTCCAATAGCAATGCCTATTAACATTGCAAGAGCAAAATCGTGTATAACCTCGCCGCCAAATAAAAATAATGCAAAGGCCGCAAGAAATGTTGTTAGTGATGTTACAATTGTCCGTGAAAGAACCTCATTAATGCTTTTGTTAACTATCACTTCTATAGGCTCTTTGAGCATCTTCTTTATATTTTCCCTTATCCTATCAAATACAACAACTGTATCTGTGAGAGAATATCCTGCAATAGTAAGCAATGCACTCAAAAAGATGAGATTCATTTCCTTACCTGATATATAAAAAATTCCAAGCACCGCTAAAACATCATGAAATGTTGCAATTGTTGCACCAACTCCAAATCTAAACTGAAATCTCCATGCAACATATACCAGTATGCCTATGGTAGCTATAATAACTGCCCACATGGCATCCTTCTTCAATCTTGAACCAACCTTTGGTCCTATCTCTGTCACAGAATCAATAACAGGTTTTTTATCCGAAAATTTTTGTAATAGAATCTGGTTGATCTTTTCTGAAAAACCACCGAGTTTCTCTTCTTGTTTTTTTACCCTTACAAGTATTTTATTTTCAGTTGGCAGATCCTGAAGATCAAAGTCCTTAAGCCCTCCTTCATCAAGTGCCTTTCTTACATCCTGAAGCTTGACAGTCTGTGCAAACTTGATCTGAACTGCCGTACCCCCTGCAAAATCAACTCCTAAATTTGCCCTGCCAAGCCCTATCTGAACAATAGCAAAAATACCAAGCAAAGAAAATATCCCTGAAATCACAAAGGTATATATCTTTTTACTCATAAAATCCATTTTAGTGCCTTTTAATAACTCGAACATTATCCAGCCTCCACTATATACTTAACCTCTTGACCTCTTTCTTTGATTGTATGATGTCAAAGACAGTCTTTGTTCCTATAAGTGCTGTAAAGAGATTTATAGCAACTCCAAGACTTAAAGTGACTGCAAAGCCTTTTATCGGACCAGTCCCAAACTGAAATAATACAGCAGCCGTTATAAGAGTTGTTACATGGGAATCAAATATTGTCCAGAATGCCTTTTTATATCCACTCTCAACAGCAGCCCTGGGTGTCTTGCCTGCTCTTATCTCTTCTCTCATTCTCTCAAACATAAGAACATTGGAGTCAACTGCCATGCCTATTGCCAGTATTATGCCAGCAATACCGGGCATTGTAAGGGTTGCATTAAGAGACGCCATTGCACCCAACAAAAGCACTATATTAAGCACAAGTGCAAAATCAGCTATAACCCCTGACAATTTATAATAAATAATCATGAACATAACAACTAATATAGTGCCAATAATACCTGCTTTCTTTCCTGCCTCGATGGAATCCCTTCCGAGTGATGGTCCGACAGTAACATTTTGAAGGATTTTAATTGGCGCTGGCAGTGCACCTGCCCTCAATACTATTGCAAGGTCCTTTGCTTCGTTCATTGTAAAGCTTCCTGTTATCTGTGCACTTCCCCCACTTATTCTTTCCTGGATAACAGGTGCAGAATACACATTTCCATCAAGGATTATTGCAAGTCTTTTTTTAACATTTTGTGCTGTTATATCTTCAAACATCTTTGCACCTGCACTGTTAAATGTTATAGATACATAAGGCTCGTTAAACCTTTGATCTATGTTTACCCTCGCCTCTGTTAAAAGGTCTCCTGTGAGAAGCGTTCCTTTCTTTAATAGAATTGGTCTTTTTGTAACAACACCTGTCTCTTTGTTTACAACCCTTTGAAAGAGTATCTCATCACCTTCAGGGATTTTATTCCCGAACTTCTCAAGAAACTGTGTCTCTTCTTCAGGCATTACAGAAGCAGGCAGCTCTGCAGCAATAGGTGATTCATCATCCACGAGCTTAAATTCAAGTAATGCAGTCTTACCAATTATCTCCACAGCCCTTTTAGGATCTTTCACTCCGGGGAGTTGGACGACTATTTCGTTTTCAGCCTGTCTGTGGATTGTTGGTTCTGCAACACCAAACTGATCTATCCTGTTTCTTATAATTTCCAGGACCTGATCTGTAGCAGTATCCTTGATTCTCTGGATCTCCTTGGAAGATAGCTTATATTTCAGCACATCTTTACCTTCCGCAAGGGTTAACACAGGAAAGGTATCCTCTATTACCTTTCTAATATCCATATTAGCAGGGGTTACAACCACAAAAGTGCCTTCTTTCTTCACACTTGCCTGAATCTTTTTTCTTTCAAAAATACTCACCAGAGAAGATGCAATTCTTTCTGTAGCAATATCTACAGCCTTATCCCCTTCCACCTCAAAAACAAGATGTAATCCACCCTGAAGGTCAAGGCCGAGTACTATGCCCTTATTCGGCATGGTCTTCTTCCACCAGTCAGGCATGCCCTGGAATAGAGGAGTATTTGGTAGAAAAAAAATCACAGCAATTAATACAGTAAGTGCTATAAGGATTACTCTCCAAAATACGCCTTTCTTCATTTATATCTATTCCTCCGATTAGTCTTCTTCTGTTGCTGGTCTTACAGCAACAATATAGCCCTTCCCAAATTTTACCTTTACATTTTCTGCTATCTTTAAAACAACGGTATTATTACCAACACTTTCGACGACTCCATATATGCCACCGCCTGTTATTACCTTATCACCCCTCTTAAGATTCTCGAGCATCTGCCTGTGTTCTTTTGCCTTTTTCTGCTGCGGTCTTATGAGTAGAAAATAAAAGACCACAAAGATAAGTATCAAGGGAAGCAAACTTGCAATCATACCCTGTGCGCCTCCAGCCTGTCCACCTGCCTGAGGAGCAGGTCCCATAGCAAAAGCCTCTGTTACAAAATTGAATAGAAACATTTAACACCTCCAAGTTAGCTCATAGTTTATAGCTGATAGCTCAACTTATCCCATAGCTCATGGTTTTTAAATTAGCATCTATGCGTCATGAACTATGAACTATCAACTAAATGACTTATATACTAACAATCTTACATAAAAATCTCAAGGCTTTACCATAATCCGTAATCCGCGCGGATTTAGGGTTTTACTGATTCAAAGGTTTTAACCCGTAAGGAACATAAATGCTGAAGGTCGAACCCTTGCCAACTGCGCTCTCTACCTTTATAAAACCTCCGTGGTCCTCTACAATCTTTTTACTTATAGCAAGTCCTAAACCCGTACCTCTTTCCATCACCTTAGTAGTAAAAAATGGCTCAAAGACAAGCCTCAATTTATCAGATGGGATACCAATTCCTGTATCTGAGATCTTGATGCATAAGTATGAAGCATCCTTAATTGCTTCCTGAAAGATAGAAATCGTTAATATACCTCCACCATACATAAAATCTATGGCATTAGAAATAATATTACTTATAACCTCTTTTATCCTGTCTTTATCAATTACAATATCAGGTACATCTGCAAAATCTTTTTCGATCTTTATATTCCTTTCATAACATACAATCTCAAATGTCTTAAGTATTTCATTCACTATATCTGCTATCTTATAACTCTTTAAATCTAACCGACTCTCTCTCGAGTAAGTTAGAACACTCTTTAATATCTTTTCAAGTCTATCAACCTCTGAAATGATCACACCTATATATTCCTTTTCTTTATCTTCCAGAGCAATCTTTGACAGCCTCCTGGCATAGCCACCTATTGAAGTCAATGGATTTCTTATCTCATGAGCTACATTTGCTGTAAGCCTTCCCAATGCTGATAGTTTTTCTACTTGAATTAGTTGCTCATGAAGTTTTTGTTTTTCTTTTTCAGCCATATGTCTTTCAATAACTCCAGCTATAGTTTTAGAAATGGATAACATTAATTCATCATCTTCTTTATCACGCTTATAACCCTTTTCCATAATAATGCTTATAACCCCCAATACCTTTCCACCTGAGACTATAGGGATGCAATAATTACTGTGGGGTGTCATACCTTCATACCTCGACTCATGAGGTCTTTCATCAAAATCACATACAACTATATCACCTGACAATGCTGAAAGTCCGCAAAGACATTCTCCAACGGGTACATTAGAGCATGCCTCCTTTATAGCATCAGGATATCCCCTTTGCACCTTCATGACCAGAGTATCAGGTTTCTCCTCTATCAAAAATATACATCCCATCCTTAAAGATGGAATAGTTGGCATGGAAAGTATCTCATCAAGAATACCTTCGAGTTGTTTTTCAAAGGGTATGTTCTCAATAGATATTTGCAGAATAGAACTTATTGTTTTCTGAAAATAATAACCTTGCTTTATTTTTCTTTCGGCAATTTTGTGTTCTGTGATATCACGAATATCAGCAAGGACAAAGATACCATCTTCTGTTTTCACAGGACTGAGGCTAATATCCACAGGGAACTCTCTACCGTCTGCTGCTAAACCATATGGTTCATAACCATGCCCTCCCATTGCCCTTGCAGTTGGTGCTTGAAAATATTTATCTCTATGTCTTTTATGAATACTGCGAAATCTAACAGGCATAAGGTCTTCTATCTCTCTTCCAATTAAGTCAGCTATAGAATAACCAAAGAGTTTTTCAGCCTGCAGATTTGCCATAGCTACTTTTCCTTTATCATTTACATAAAGAAGGGCATCAGGGGCAGATTCCATAAGAGTTCTAAACCTCTCTTCCGCCTCCTTTCTTATAGCTATCTCTTTTTCCATCGGGATTAAGGCAAGTCTCCTAACACTATACCAGAGTGTAAATCCTGTAAAAACAGTTAGCAAGATTGCCCCAGATATTAATCGCACCAAAAAATGATTTAAGCTCTCTTTAACAGATGAAAAATCTTTTGTCATTTCTATGGTAGCTAAATTTCTATTTTCATAGCTAACTGACTTTTTGAAAGAAAAGGAATACATAGATGGTTCTCTTTTAAAGTGTGCTATTACAAAATTATTTGGTGCTATTATTTTCAGTTCAATAATATCTTTATGCCTCTTTCCCCACCGAGTTAAAAACTGTTCAATAGATGCGTAATCGTATCTTATAATTGCATCCTGGACAAAAGAGCCTATCAATTCTAACTCTCCCCGCGCATTCTCGTATGACATGTCAAACATATCCTTTTCATGAGAGACAATAACAGTCACCACAATCCCAAAGTATATAATCAGGATAAGAGCAAATATAAAAATTGTCCTTTTGTATTGCAGTCCCTTCATCTCTAAAGTTTATAACCTACCTCTATAAGTCTCTGATATATATTTCTCAGATTTTCATAATCCTTATCATCAGCTGATACCATACCTGTCAGATTAGGCTGTATTTTTTTCAATATCTTGATGCCCTCTCTACTATTTTTCAATTGAAATATAGCCTTGCTTAATTCTCTAATAGTCTTTTTAGAAACTTTTTTATTAGTCACAATAACATGTTCTGATATGTCAGGGGACCATGCTAAAGCCCTCAACCCTCTTTTTTCATACTCATAAAAGATATCTTCTTTAACAGCCCCTGCATCAAAATCACCTGCAAGCACACCGAGAACCACATTGTGATGATTATAAAGAAATCTATAGCTTGAGAAATCCCTAATATTTATACCATCTATCAGAAACAGATAAAGTGGAACAATGTATCCCATTGTAGATTCGGGATCTACAAAGGCAAATCTCTTACCTTTCAGGTCAGATAATACCTTTATTTTACTATCTTTTGAAACCACAATAACCCCTCTGAATGTAGGTCTGCCATTTACCTCAAGACGGCAGATGAGAGATTTTTTACCATATTTTTGCACCATCTTTACATAAGAGACAGGACCCATAAATGCTATATCAATTTTGTCATTACCAATCTTTTCTATATGATCATTGTAATCTTTTGACACCTCGATAACTATTTTCTTGCCTGTCTTTCTGCTCAGATAATTTGACAATGGTGTAAACCTATCAATCAATTCTGATGCAGGCAAATATGGATGTATTCCAAATATCAAGATGTTTTTATCACGAGCATATGTCTCAGGCAGTAAAAAAAACAAGACAAACAAAAAAACAGAACATTTAACAAATTTATAAAACATGATCTACCTCCTTTAGGTATCTTTCAAATAATTTAAGCCCTTTTTTATGCTCTGCCTTTAAATCATAATCAATAAGTCTCCAATAAGATACAATCTCTTTTTCTGACATAAACTCTTTCATTGGTGAATGCCTTGCAATCTCATAAAGATTTTTCGAGGCAATCTCTTTTGCCTTATTTAAGTCCTTGATAAATTTATTCAATATTTCTCGCTTATCAAACATATCTTTTCTTGCAATCCATAAGGCAAAAACAAACGGCAATCCAGTCTTCTCATACCAAATTTCCCCAAGATCATAGACAAATTGGTGACTGACTATAGGCAACTGGCCATGGATTGTATGTTTATCAATGTTTTTACCTATTGCTTCTTGTCTATTGCTTATTGCCTTGTATCTAAGCGCATCATCGCCTATTAAAAGAAAAGCGTCAGCACCTGAATCTTCAGGTCTTTGCGATACCTGAATTCCACACTGAATATCGTAAAATTTTTTAAGTATAATATTAAGCAAGGCAACGGATGTCTCTGACTGGGAAGATACATACACAATGTTACCATTTAATTCATGAATGTCTTTTTTTGTAAAGAGAAAGATACTCCCTATCGGGCCTCTGGAACTAATGGAATTACCTTCGATAATCTGGTAGAGAAATGGGTTTCTTATATATTCTATTGATGAAGACGGGCTTACATCTATCTTCCCATCTCTGATCATTTTATTGAGCAAAGAGGGAACGCCTTCGACAAATTCATAGGTTGAACAGTCACATTTTTTTTCAAGCATGTAAAAAATCGGAAAGAGATTTGCATATGGTATCTTGCCAATCCTGAGTTTCACCCTTTTATTACTCCTAAAGGCCTCAACCTTGCAACCTTTAAAGAAATACCTGCATTATGCACAATCTCAACAACATTGGATATATCTTTATATGCCTCTGACATCTCCTCGGCTAATGTCTCTCTTCCCGCAGCCCTCACAATTATTCCCCTGTCTTCCATCTCACGCCATATAGCACGTCCTTTTGCCTGTCTGATTGCCTGATGCCTCGACATCACTCTTCCAGCACCATGGCATGTAGAGCCAAATGTCTCTTTCATTGCTTTATCAGTACCTATAAGAACATAAGATGCCCTGCCCATATCACCCGGTATAAGAACAGGCTGTCCTATGTTTCTATAGACCACTGGCAGATCAGGATGACCAGGAGGAAATGCCCTTGTAGCACCCTTTCTGTGAACAACTAATTTTTTCTTTTTTCCATCAACAATATGCTCTTCTACCTTTGCTATATTGTGTGCAACATCATAAATCAAGGTCATCCCAAGCTCTATAGGAGAAACATTAAATACAGACATAAAAACCTCTCGAGTCCAGTGCATAAGGCATTGCCTGTTACACCACGCATAATTGGCAGCAGCCTTCATTGCAGCAAAATAATCCTGTGCCTCCGGGCTATTAAATGGTGCACATGCAAGCTCCCTGTCAGGTAGTGCAATATTATATTTCTGTATAGCCCTTTCCATTACCTCGATGAAATCCGTACATACCTGATGTCCAAATCCCCTCGAACCTGAATGTATCATAACAGTTATCTGATTTTTGAAAAGACCAAGGGCATTTGCTATTTTTTCATCGTATATCTCATCTACATACTGAACCTCAAGAAAATGATTCCCTGATCCCAGAGTTCCTTGCTGTGACCTTCCTCTTTCGTATGCTTTTTGACTTATAATAGACGGGTCTGCGCCCTCAAGACAGCCTCCAGACTCAATTTTTTCAAGGTCTGATACATCACCAAGCCCTTTCTCAACAGCCCATCTTGCTCCCTTTAAAAGCAGTTTTTCTTCGTCATCAGGGCTGAGTCTGATCTTTCCTTTTGAGCCAACACCTGATGGTATTTCGTTATAAAGGGCTTCTATTAGTTCTTTTAATTTTGGGACAACTGTATCTTTTTTGAAATTACTTCTTAGAAGCCTTACGCCACAGTTTATGTCATAACCAACGCCACCCGGAGAGATTATCCCTTCTTTTAAATCAAATGCCGCAACACCTCCAATCGGAAACCCATATCCTGTATGAATATCAGGCATTGCCATTGATGCACCAACAATACCAGGTAGGGTAGCCACATTTGCAACCTGCTCAATTGACTCTTCTTCAAGTTCCTTTTCCAGGATATTATCAACATAAATAATCCCTTTGGTCCTCATCCCAGTCTTGTAATCAGCAGGAACCTCAAGCCTATTGTCATCTATCCTTTTAAGTCTTTCAATAGACATCATACACCTCCAAAAATTTTAGAATACAGACAACCGATGTGCCGAAAAGCCTGATATGTGGTCCCCAAAAAGTCGCAGACGCCTCTAATTTAATCTCGTCGCATTCTAAAAAAAGCTTGAAGGCATGTCAGTTGCTTGTAATTCTGTTTATATGTCAAACACAACCTCTATCTCCCACTTGTTATTTATTTTTTCTACCCTAATATTATGATAAGTCGCTGCTTTCACGAGCAACCTCCTCTCATGCCTACCATCGTCAAATTCCTCACCATATATTTTTGCCTTAATAGAAACAGGAGGGTGCTTGCTAAAATTAATTATCTCTATCCTTTTGCCAATAAACCCATAGGTATCAAACTGAAATATCAGTTCATTCAAATATGAAACGAGCAACCCCTCCAGAGAATGGCTTTTTGCTTCTATATCTATAATCTGCTTTTCGACAATCTCTTCTATATTCGAAATTAGACTGTACATACCAATGCCTGCATTCACAAACGCCTCCTCACAACTTTTCCCGTATACCCTTATACCCACATCGCCTGATATATCTATAATCTCAAACTGCATATTAAATGATAACACACAATACAAAATGTAGAGTATTATATAATTACATATGACTAACACATTCATGATACATGCCATCGAAAGGATATTCGAAGGTAAATTTTCTCTTGCCTCCAATATCCAGCTTTTATGGAAAGGAAATGAGTCATTTCAGACTATCTTTGATACGATTAGAACTGCCGAGAAACTAATATGCCTTGAATTTTATATCTTCAGAAACGATGAAACAGGCACGGAGTTGGCTAAATTACTCAAACAAAAAAGTATCGAAGGGATTAAGGTATATCTACTCTATGACCATTTTGGCTCATTTGGAACATCAAGAAAGTTCTGGAAAGATATGGAAGATGCCGGCATAAAAATAAGGGCATCCAGACCATTCAAATGGACATCTCCATTCAATTATGTGCGTAGAGATCATAGAAAGCTCATTATAGTGGACAATAAAAAGGCATTCACAGGCGGATTAAATATCGCAAATGAATATAGTGGATTTCATCTACGCAGTAAAGGCAAAGTATGGAGGGATACAGGAATAATGCTCGAAGGACCAATCGTAAACGAACTTTTCGATGCCTTCAGAAAATGGTGGTATATATGGGGAGGAGACCCAATCGAAGTTTCAGATCTCAAAATTCAAAATTCGAATTTAAAGGACGGCATTCCTGCAATTCCAATCTTTGTGAGTTCTGCAAAAGGAAGAAGGAGGATGAGGAGACTATTGTATTACAGCATCAATCATGCCCAAAAAAGCATCTCTCTGACAACTGCCTATTTTACTCCGAGCAAAAGAATGGTAGAAACACTTGAAAATGCAGTGAATCGTGGAGTAAAAGTGAGATTAATAGTTCCCGGCATCAGTGATGTACCTGCTGCATCATATGCAGGTAGGGCTTTTTTCACAAGACTATTAAAAACAGGTATCGAGATCTATTACTACATTGGTGAGATACTCCACGCAAAAACATATATCTTCGATAACTGCTGGAGTATAATAGGCTCCACAAATCTTGATTTTCAGTCACTGAGATATAATGACGAGGGAAACGTAGGAATACTTGACACTGATTTTACGATGAAAATGAATATGATATTTGAGGATGATTTAAAGAACTCTGTCAAAATAAACCTTGATGAGTGGAATAAAAGACCTTTAAAAGAAAAGTTAAAAGAGTATTTTTTTTCATTTTTCAGAAGAAGGCTATAAACAAAAAGAATGTCATGGTTGAGATCTGATGACAGCATCAGAGTATCAGAATGTCAAAGTATCAAAGCTCAAAGACTATGACACTATAACATTTTACTTAGCCTTAATCTAATTTTTTATCGAGGGACCTTTCTTTCAGCTATTTGAATCCTAATAGATGCCCTTTCAAGTGCTGCCATTGCCCTGGCAAAATCATATTTTTCAGCTTGTGCAAGCCTCTCTTCTGCCCTCTTTTTCGCTGCAAGTGCTCTTTCAATATCTATATCTTCTGCCCGTTCAGCACTATCAGCAAGGATTATCACTTTATCAGGTGATACCTCAGCATAGCCTGAATTAACAAAAACATATTCTGTCTTATTATCCTTTCTCAGAATGAGCATCCCTATTTTTAATGTTGTAACAAATGGCACATGACCCGGCAATACACCAAACTCCCCTTCCGTGCCTGCTGCTGTTACCTCATCAACATCTTCACTCAGTACAAGACCATGAGGTGTAACAATATCTAATCTTAATTTATTCTCCATATCCCACCCTTAATTTGAAATTTCAAATTTGAAATTTGAAATTATGTCATCTACTCCAGCCAAGTTTTCTTGCTTTTTCTTCAGCCTCTTCAATAGTTCCTACCATATAAAATGCCTGCTCTGGCATATCGTCATACTGCCCATCAGCAATAGCCCTAAATCCTTTTATAGTATCTTCGAGTTTTACATACTTTCCTGGGGTCCCTGTGAAAACCTCTGCAACATGGAACGGCTGGCTCAAAAATCTCTGTATCTTCCTTGCGCGTGCAACAATAAGCTTGTCATCCTCTGATAGTTCTTCCATTCCTAAAATAGCGATAATGTCCTGAAGTTCTTTATACCTCTGAAGAATTGACTGCACCTTCCTTGCAACAGCATAGTGTTCATCTCCAATGATCTTCGGATCAAGGGCGCGAGATGTTGAATCCAGTGGGTCAACCGCAGGATATATTCCAAGTTCTGCAATCTGTCTTGAAAGGACAACTGTTCCATCGAGATGTGTAAATGCAGTTGCAACAGCAGGATCAGTCAGGTCATCTGCAGGAACATATATAGCCTGCATAGATGTAATTGAGCCCTTCTTTGTTGTGGTAATTCTCTCCTGAAGTTGTCCCATATCAGTACCAAGATTTGGCTGATAACCAACTGCTGAAGGCATTCTTCCAAGAAGTGCCGAGACCTCAGAACCTGCAAGAGTATATCTGAATATATTATCTATAAATATGAGAACATCTTGTCCCTGATCCCTGAAATATTCTGCTGCTGTAAGAGCCGTTAATGCAACCCTCAATCTTGCCCCGGGAGGTTCGTTCATCTGTCCGTAAATAAGAGCAACATTATTAACAACGCCTGACTCTTTCATCTCACGATAAAGGTCATTACCCTCCCTTGTCCTTTCACCAACACCTGCAAATACTGAAACACCACCATGTTTTAATGCAATATTATGTATCATTTCCATGATAACAACTGTCTTACCAACACCTGCACCGCCAAACATTCCCATCTTTCCACCTCTGACAAACGGCACAAGCAGGTCAAAAACCTTAACACCTGTCTCAAAAACCTGTGATACAGGTTCTTGTTCTACAAATTCAGGTGCTGGTCTGTGAATCGGTAATTTCTCAGTGCTTTCAATAGGTCCAAGCTTGTCGTAAGGATCACCAACAACATTCATAATCCTTCCGAGCGTGCCTTTTCCAACAGGGATAGATATAGGTCTTCCTGTATCTGTAACTCTCATCCCTCTTACAACGCCATCCGTAGTCTGCATGGCAATAGTTCTGACCTTATTATCACCCAGATGAGCTGCAACCTCAAGGGTAATATCCAAGGCAGGGATACCCTTTGCTTCATCACCTGGGGATTCTATCTTCAATGCATTAAGTATTGCTGGAAGTTCTTTATCGAACTCCACATCAACAACCGCACCAATTACCTGTGATACTCTACCTTCATTCATTCTTAAGACCTCCTATATCTTGAAGAAATTTCAGCTTTCAAGTTTCAAATTATTGTTTTAATGCCTCGACACCGCCAACGATGTCCATAAGTTCTTTTGTAATAGATGCCTGTCTTGCCTTATTATATTGCAGCGTCAGGTTATCAATCATATCATCTGCTGCCTTTGTAGCATTTTCCATTGATGTCATTCTGGCTGCTTCTTCAGATGCCTGAGATTCAAGCAATGCCCTAAAAACCTGTATTTCAAGATTCTTTGGCAGCAGATTGTCAAATATGGCCTGCTGTGAAGGTTCATATATAAATGCTGCTATAGTTTCTTGCGGCTCAGACACCTCTGTCTTTACTGGTGCAAGAGGTAAAAGTTTAACAATAGAAACCTTTTGAACAAGAGCAGATTTAAATTCATTATAGATAAGAATAACTTCGTCAAAAGTTTCATTAATATAGTTTTCTATGATATTTGCGGTAATTTCTTTTGCATTTAGATAAGAGACTCTCCCTGAAATTCCAAGCCAGGACTGACGCGGAGTAAACCCCCTTCTTTTTAGAAGGTCATTTCCTTTTTTTCCTATGGCGCTGACGCTAACCTCTATACCTTCTGACTGCATCTCTTTAATAAGCTTGAATGCTGCCTTCATTACATTGGTATTAAATGCCCCGCATAGTCCCTTATCCCCTGTGAGAACGATAACCTCTACCCTTTTCCGCAATCTTACTTCAAGCAATGGATGCCCTATCTCAACTGTTGTTGCAAGAGATGCAAGCACTGAGTTCATTTTATCAGCATATGGACGAAGTTCGAGTATCCTCGCTTGCGCCTTTCTGAACTTGGCTGCTGCAACCATTTTCATGGCCTTAGTAATCTGCTTTGTGCTCTTAACCGAGCTTATCCTCTTTCGTATCTCTTTTAACCCAGGCATTTATTCTCCTCTCTAAATTATAAAGCCCTTCTTAAATTCAGTAATTGCAGCATTGAGCTTTTCTTTCAAGGTATCGTCAATCGCCTTTTTTTCTTTTAACTCATTCTTTACATCAGCCTTCTTATCTCTCATAAAGGCAAGGAATTCTGCCTCAAATTTCTTAATTGCCTCAACAGGTATATCATCAAGATATCCCTGAGAGCCAGCAAAAATCAAGGCTACCTGATCCTCAACAGGAAGTGGCACATACTGATCCTGCTTTAACAACTCGACCATTCTCTTACCCCTCTCTATCTGTGCCAGTGTTGCTTTATCAAGGTCAGAACCAAACTGTGCAAATGCCGCCAGTTCTCTGAACTGTGCAAGGTCAAGCCTGAGGGTTCCTGCAACCTGCTTCATTGCCTTTGTCTGTGCTGCGCCACCAACACGGCTAACCGAAAGACCAACATTGACTGCAGGCCTAACACCTGCATAAAAGAGGTCTGGTTCAAGATATATTTGCCCATCAGTAATGGAAATGACATTAGTTGGGATATATGCTGAGACATCACCTGCCTGTGTCTCTATTATTGGAAGTGCAGTCAATGACCCTCCACCCAACTCATCACTCAATTTAGCTGCTCTTTCAAGCAACCTCGAATGGAGATAAAAGACATCTCCAGGAAATGCCTCACGTCCCGGAGGGCGTCTAAGCAGCAAGGAAAGCTGTCTGTATGCAGTAGCCTGTTTGCTTAAGTCGTCATATATAATCAATGCATGCCTTCCGCTGTCTCTAAAATATTCACCGATTGCGCAGCCAGTATAAGGAGCTATGTACTGCAGTGGTGCTGGCTCACTGGCAGTTGCTGAAACAACAATAGTGTGAGCCATTGCTCCGTGTTCCTCAAGCGTCTTAACAACACGGGCAACAGATGCCCTTTTCTGACCTACAGCAACATATATGCAAATAACATCGCCACCTTTTTGATTAATGATTGCATCAATAGCAATTGCTGTCTTTCCCGTCTGGCGGTCTCCGATGATAAGTTCTCTCTGTCCCCTCCCAACTGGAATCATTGCATCGATTGCCTTTATCCCTGTCTGCAAAGGCTCTCTGACTGGCTGCCTGTCAACAATACCGGGTGCAACAACATCTACTATCCTACTTGCCTTTGCATTTATTGGACCTTTGCCATCAATAGGTTGACCAATAGCATTAACAACCCTTCCTATCATTTCTTCTCCGGCAGGGACAGACATAATCTTTCCTGTCCTCTTCACTACATCGCCTTCTTTAATAAGGGTATCCTCACCAAAAAGAACTGCCCCAACTACATCCTCTTCAAGATTTAGTGCCATTCCAAATACGCCGTTTGGAAACTCCAGAAGTTCTGATGCCATGCAGTTATCAAGACCATAAATTCTGGCAATACCGTCACCAACATTGGTAACGACTCCGACCTCGCTAACATCAACCCGCTTTTCAAAATCGGCTATTTGTTTTTTCAGATACTCGCTAATCTCTTCTACCTTGATTTCCATACTCTCACCCCTTTATAAGCTTATCTCTTAAAAGCCTTAATTGGCCCTTTATACTGCTGTCATACATTGTGCTGCCCACCTTAATACGAACACCACCAAGAAGAACAGGATCTACAACAAACTCCATATCAACATCTCTTCCAGTAATCTCCCTGAGAGAATCTCTCAATTTTCCCTCATAATCTTTACTTACCTGAACAGGGGATGTCACAACTGCTTTTACTCGTTTCTTCATATCGAGATATCCTGCTACTATAGCCATTACTATCTCAGACATTGCACTGAGAGCCTTTGATGCAGAAAGATACCGAATATACTTGACAGTCGTTTCCGACATCTTAAGTCTTTGCCCCAGATAGTTAATTATCTGCTGGTTTTCTGCTTCACTAAATACAGGGCTTATCATAATATTTCTAAATGTCTTGTCTTTTTCCATCAGGTCAGATATTGCACTCAATTGCTCGATTGCCTGTGGAACCTCATTAATATTCATTGTGTTTAAAAACTGCCTTGCATATCGCTTTATGCCTTTTACCTTTTTCAATTTCTTCCCTCTTGATTTTAAGTTATTAAGTTATAAATTTAATTCACTTATTTCTAATTCTTTGTGCTTATAAGCTTTAGAGATTCCTGAAATAGCTTTTCGTGGTCATCCTTTGTTATTTTTGCTTTTATTTTTTCCTCTGCAAGCTGCATGGCTGCATCCACAGCTTCTGCCTTAATTGCCTCTTTTGCCTTCTTGACCTCATACTCGATATTTGTTTTTGCTTGCTCCAAAATCTTAACCTTTAGCCTTTCACCCTCTTGTACAAGCCTTTCCTTTTCTTTTTCACCTGAAACCTTTGCTGAAGATATTATATCTTCCACCTCTTTATCTTTAACCTTAAGCCTCTCCTCAACTTCTCTGAGTGCCTTCATAGCAAGCTCTTTTGCCTCCTGAGCCTCTTTAATACTTTTCTCTATAAGTTCTTTTCTCTGCTGAAGGTAATTTTTCAGAGGCTTATTGAGAAATTTAACAAGTATAAATACGAGTATTGCAAAATTAACTATCCTCCACACCCACTCCATTATCGAACCACCGTGCTCGCCTCCTGCTTCTGCAGCAAATACAGCAACCGGAAATAGTGAAAAATAAACAGTAAACAATAAATTTGAAATTTGAAATTTGAAACCTGAAATTTTTTTCATACCCTCACCAACCTGCTAACAATTTCATCTGAGAACTTCTCGATGTCTGCCCTTAATGCCGCCCTTGCTTTTTCAGCCTCTGTCTGCAGTTCCTTTCGTGCTTTCTCGATTAGTTCCACAGCCTCGGCCTCTGCCTTTGTAAGCATCTCTTTCTGCCTTGCAATCCCAGCCTCTCTTAATGAATCAAAGATCTCTCTTGCCTTATTTTTAGCTGACATAAGCTCTGCATTCATCCTTTCAACTGCTTCATCCTTCTTGAGCATTAGTGATTTTGCTTCGTCAAGGGCACCTGCTGTAGCAGTTTCTCTTTCTTTAAATATTTTTGCAAGGGGTTTAAAAAGAATGGCGTTCAAGACAAAGAGTAGGATAAGAAAGTTTGCAAGGAGAACAAAAAACCATTGATTAAACTCTAACATATTACACCCCTCTCATAGTCTTACAGTAGCGCCTCTCCCAGCGCCGTGCTTTATTTTATAGTTTTTTATGCTTTATTTTATAGTTTTTTAAAAAATGCTGGATTGAACATTACCACACAGCTTTTTTTTTGTCAAGAATTTGAGCGATTATAATTTTTTATAATTAATTAGATTAAAATTATAATTACAAACGAATTGGCAATGAGTAAGTTCAGTCCTTTATCTCATTTATAGTCTGAGTTATTATCTCTGCAGCAGCTTTTATTTCTTCGAAGGTATTATCTTTACCTACACTCAGTCTTACTGAAGATAAGGCATCTTTATCAGATAGACCCATTGCCTTCAAAACAGGAGAAGGCTTTCTGAGACCAGTATGGCATGCAGAGCCTGATGAAAATGCTATTTTATTGCTTAGTTTCAAAACAATATCATCAGCAACAATTCCCTCAATAGCTATATTCAAGGTATTCGGAAGCCGCAATGTCTTATGCCCATTGAGCTTAATAACAAGCCTACCTTCTAATAACGAAAACAGCATATCCCTGAGTTTTACCAAGTGTTCGCATCTAAAAGACATATCTCTCAAAGCAATCTCACATGCCTTCCCGAATCCTAAAATCCCTATGATATTCTCTGTTCCAGGTCTCATTCCCCTCTCATGTCCAGCGCCAAACATTATGGGCATCATATCAATACCGTTTCTCAAGTATAACGCACCAACACCTTTTGGTCCGTAAAACTTATGTGACACAACAGTTAACATATCAACCATTAATTCAGGAATCTTCAAATCCATTTTCCCAATACTCTGCGCAGCATCTGTATGGAATGTTATATTGTTTTCATGGGCAATCATACCAATTTCTTTAATTGGCTGCAATACCCCTGTTTCATTGTTAGAATGCATGATAGTTATAAGAATAGTATCTTTTCTTATTGCCTTCTTTACATCATCAGGGTCAACTATTCCACTGGAATCTACTCTGATATAAGTGGCTTCAAATCCATTCATCTCAAGCCATTTTACGGGATTTAAAATAGCAGGATGCTCAATAACAGATGTTATTATATGTCCTCTTCGATATTTATAAGCAGTGCCAATTATGGCAAGGTTGTTAGATTCTGTACCTCCTGATGTGAAAATTATTTCTGAGGAATCACAGCGAATTAGATCCGAAACCTGTTTCCTTGCTCTGTCCACAGCAGCCCTTGCTGCCATGCCAATGCTGTGACTACTTGAAGGATTGCCATAAAGGCTAAAGGCATCCATCATAGCTTTTTTCACTTCTTCATCAATAGGGGTTGTAGCATTACAATCCAGATAAATCATGCGCCTATACCATATCCCTGTGTATTACATATGACTTTATCCCATGCTTTTTATCTATATGTTTTGAAATCTCTTCAACAATCGCAGGAGACCTATGCATCCCTCCTGTACAGCCTATGCCCACAACAAGATATGTTCTCCCTTCTCTAATATAATGCGGCAATAGAAAATCAATAAGGCCGGTTATATGAGATAAAAATTCCTTTGTCTCCTTTTTCTTTATAACAAAATCATAAACTACTGGGTCAGTGCCTTTTAGTGCCTTGAGTTCAGGAATAAAATATGGGTTAGGCAAAAATCTTACATCAAACAGAATATCCACATTTTGCGGCACTCCGAATTTATATCCAAACGATATAAGTGATATATTGACAGCTTGTTTCTCTGTTAGGCTCCCATACAGGGATGTTATCAGATGCCTTAACTGATGAGGTGTATAGGTTGAGGTATCGATTATTCTATCAGCAGCATCCCTTATAACAGACAGCAGTGTTATTTCCTCTTCTATAGCCGTCTCTATATCCATCTCACCCCTCATAGACAACACAGGATGTGGGCGCCTCGTCTCTTTGTATCTTCTCAACATCACATTCTTTTCTGCCTCTAAAAATAGTATCTCTATCTTGTATCGGTCTTTAATAGATGACAGGATATTGTAAACATCAGATAAAAATTCCTTTTCCCTTATATCAATGCTTATACCTATTTTTTCCATACTTTGCTTAGTTTTGATAGTGGAAAGAAATGATTCTATGAGTGTAACGGGGAGATTGTCTATACAAAAAAAGCCTATATCTTCAAGTGCCCTCAAGGCAACTGTCTTGCCTGCACCAGAAAGCCCGCTGACGATTACTACATAAGGCGATGGGCTATAGGCTGCAGGTGATATGTTTTGATCTTCTATACCCATTTCCTTATTTTTTACCTCTTGCCTATTGCCCATTGCCTCTTGCCTATTTCATTGGCTCTATCAGTCCATAATTGCCGTCTTTTCTGCGATAGACAACATTGATAGCTCCGCTTACATCATTGCTGAAAACAAAGAAATCTTTATCGAGGAGTTCCATTTGATCAACAGCCTCTTCAGGACTCATTGGCTTCATGTCAAATCTCTTATTTTTGATAATCCTTCCCTTTTCTGACGACGCAACTGCTATAGTCTGAGTATGGGTCTTTTTCTCCCCTTTCCTGTAAGCATGTATCTTTTCTTTATGTTTTAGCACCTGTTTTTCGAGCTTTTCTACGACCTCATCTATAGCAGAATAAACCTCACCTGTTACGCTTTCTGCCTGGATCATAACTCCATTCACTTTCAGAAGCACCTCTGCCTTGTGCCTGTATTTCTCCACGCCAAGTGTCACTATAGCCTCGCTAATATTAGAGATATACTTTTCAAACCTACCAATCTTTTCCTCAGCATAACTCCTTAGTGCTGGCGTTATCTCCAGATGACGACCATTGACAATAATGTTCATGCCTTCCTCCTTATTCATATATCTTTCTCTGATTCTGGGGCGGAATCTTCAATTCCTCCCGATATTTTGCAACTGTCCTTCGCGCAATTATAATATTTTGTTTTTTCAACATGTCTGTTATCATTTGATCACTCAAGGGTTTTCTCGGATCTTCCTCCGAGATAATCCTTTTAATAATATCCTTAACAAAGGTAGATGAAACCTGGCCATTGTCTGAGTGTATTGCACTACTAAAAAAGAATCTGAAACTAAAAACCCCATGACTGCATGCAAGAAACTTGTTTGATGTCACTCTGCTCACTGTGCTTTCGTGCATATTAATATCAGATGCCACATCCCTTAGATTCAATGGCTTAAGAAATTGGACTCCTTTGTCAAAAAAATCCCTCTGAAATTTAAGAATGCTCTCTGAAACTTTATATATCGTTTTATTTCTCTGATCAAGACTCTTTATCAATTCAGTAGCAAGCCTTAACTTTTCCTTTAGAAATTCCCTCTCTTCCTTAGTTAGAGATTCCTTTCTCAAAAGAAGCTTGCGATAGCTGTTGTTCAGTCTGAGTCTTGGCATGCCTTCTTCATTCAGTATTATCTGGTATCCCTCATCGCTCTTTGTTATAAAGACATCTGGGACTATATAATTGGTCTCAACACTAGAAAAACTCGTAGCAGGTCTCGGATTAAGCCCCTCTATTATTTTAACAGCAGCAATTATATCATCTATAGGTGAATTATATTGTCTTGCTATATTATTGTATTTCTTTTTCTGCAAGTCTTCCATGTTATTAACAATTATCTTCTCAATCAGGGTGCCGCTTAAATTCAACGCCTTAAGCTGTAATAATAGACATTCCTTGAGATTACGCGCTCCAACGCCCGGAGGGTCAAAGCCTTGAACAAGCTCAACAGCAGATTTCACCGTATCAATATTAGCATCTGTAGAGGAAATCAGTTCGTCTTCAGTTGCCCTGAGATAGCCGTCTTCATCAATATTACCGATTACAACCTCTGCAACAATCCTTACTCTGTCAGGTGCATTACTCAATCTCAATTGCCAAAGCAAGTGATCATATAAGTCCAGCTTTTTAGAAAAAAATATCTCATATGACGGTTGCTCTTCGATATCAGGAGCAAAATAACCAAGGTCTCTTCCGTCGCTGCCTCTTTCTTCGAAGTATTCGTCAACACTGAAATTCATAAGACCTTCAAGCGGTATTTCAGTGTCATCTACACTAACAGATGCACCTATATCCTCGACGATCTGTCCATCCATTTCGGGCTCTTCAATTTCTTCTTCTAAAAAAGGATTCTCTACAAGCTCATTGTTCAGTGTCTGAGCAAGTTCAATCTGAGGCATCTGCAAAAGTTTAATAGCCTGCTGGAGTTGAGGTGTAAGAATGAGCTTCTGAGAGAGTTTTAAATCTAATCTACTTTCCAGTGCCATTATAATCTAAACTCCTCTCCGAGATATGCCTCTTTTACAGAAGGATTTTTCACCAGGTCATCTGGTGAACCCTCTGCTAAAACCTGTCCATTATTAATAATATATGCCCTGTCTGTAATTGAAAGAGTTTCCCTTACATTATGATCAGTTATAAGAATACCAAGCCCCTTTGATTTCAGATATGACATCATCTTTTTCAATTCTATTATTGCAATGGGATCTATACCTGCAAAAGGCTCATCAAATAGTATAAACATTGGCTTTAAGGCAATTGCCCTTGCGATCTCAGTGCGTCTTCTTTCTCCACCCGAGAGTCTATATCCATCTCTGTCTGCAAAATTTGTCAAATTAAACTCATCAAGAAGTCTATCAACTTCATCTTTTAAATTTTGAGTCCTAAGCCTTGAATTTTGAATCTCCAAAACAGCTTGCAGATTTTGTCTCACAGTTAGTTTTCTGAATATCGAGGGTTCCTGCGGTAGGTAACCAATTCCCCTTCTTGCCCGCTGATACATAGGAAGCCTTTTTATATCCTCTCCATCAAGTGTAATATCACCATGTTCAGGCCGTATCATACCAACCACCATATAGAATGTCGTGGTCTTTCCTGCACCGTTCGGACCAAGCAATCCAACTATCTCACCTGTCCTAACAGATATGCTCACATTACTCACCACACATCTCTTGCCGTATGTCTTTGATAGGTTTTTTATTTCAAGGACATGATTATTCATAATGGTATCAGATGGTTAAATTCAGGCTAAGGTTGCTGTTTTTCACCCTTTCTCTCTATCAACAGCACCTTACTATTTTCTACTATAGAACGGTCATCTTTCATAAAATATATCATCTTTGTGCCTATGACCACATTTTCGCCTTCTGTTGCCTTTGGCTCTCCTGTGAATATAATCCGCTCTTCAGGCTCTGCAAAATATGTGGCAAATTTAGATGTTACAACTCTATCGCCCTTTATAAGTTTAACATTGCCTTCAGCATCTATTCTTTTAATATTGCTGCTCCCTTTTTCTTCAGAATAATACACGAGCATCTTATCAGCAAAAAGCGTCATCTCTCCTTTTCGTGCTACAACTGATTTCTCAAAAAGGGCTGTCTTTGCCTTATTGTCAGCAGTTAAAGTCTCAGAAGTAATAACTGTAGGTTCTTTCGAGGTTGTCTTTTTTTCTTGAGCAAAAAGATAGGAGACAGAACACAGGAGACAAAACACAGTCAATAGAACACAGAACATATAACACGGAAAACAGACTTTTATTTGATTAATCGATGAAGCGATAAATGGGTTTAAACTTTGAATTTTAAACCTTGAATAACCCGAAGAGCTAACCTCTTCAACTATTAACCCCTTCACCGTTTTCTGAAAGTCTGTATTCTGACTTCTGGAAGTCTGACTTCTGTCTTCTGTCCTCTGTCTTCTGATTTCATTTCCCATAAAATATCGCCTTTACATTTTTATTCAATGTTGCCTTGTCAGTCGTTGCTGTCATAGCATCGCCCTGTGCAAAAAACCTCTTTCCCAGAATCTGAACCTTCTCATCTGAAAGAATCTCGTTTTTCGAAGAATCCCAAAATAATGTGCTCGCTACAATTTCATAATCCTTAGTAAAAGCATTTATATTTCCATCTATCTTCAGATTTTTACTCTCGATATCATACATGCCGCTACTTGAAGTAAGGGTAAGCTCTTTTTCAGGAAATATTATCTTCAGGTTATCAAGCTTTACATCGCTGCTCGTTAAAAACACAGCCTTTTCAGCATTCAATATCCATTTCACAAGCCCTGCCTTCTTCTGAGTAATACTCACTTTATCCATATACGAATTATCCTCAACCCGCAATTTGACCTTTGTGTCCTTTTCCTGATCTACATACATTATCAATACTGTCAGAAGAAAGAGGGAGGCAAAAACAAACAATATTTTTTTCATATAAAAATTTTACCACACAAGAACTATCTTGTAAAGGCAAATTACATGCCATCTAAAGACAGGTGTTAGGCTATAGGATTGGAGTTTTACCTATCACCTCTTGCCTATTGCCTGCCTCATTACATCCACTGGCGGCATTACTCCTGTCCATATCTCAAAGGCAAAGACACCTTGATATAGAAGCATTCCGAGACCATCCATTGTCTTACAGCCAATCATGGAAGCATTCTTCAAAAGAGGGGTCTCTTTATATATCAGGTCACAGACTATGTGGTTTTTATTAATCACTGATATATCAACAGGCACAGGGTCATCGGGCTTAAGTCCAAGAGGTGTTGCATTGATAATAACACCTATATCTGAAAAAAAATCTTTATTCCTGACAGACTCTATGTCCGCAAGCAGAACATTTCCCTTGAGCCTATTAAGGTGATCCCTTAACAAAACAGCCTTTTTATTATCTATATCAAAGAGATAAACCTCCTTTGCCTCTTTACAAAGATAATAACCTATTGCACGGGAAGCTCCCCCAGAACCAAGAATAAGGATTTTTTTACCTCTGATATCTATATTCGATTCAGTTAAAGATCGCATAAAACCTCTTCCATCGGTGTTATAGCCTATCAGCTTACCGTTATCATTTTTTATTGTGTTAACTGCTCCAATAAATGATGCCTCTTCACTGATTTCATCCAGAAAGTTTATAACATTTTCTTTATGAGGAACTGTCACATTGACTCCGCTTAAATTCAATGCCTTTATAGCCTTTACAGCATCACCCAATAAATCAGGGCTTACGAGAAATGTCACATAACAATAATCAAGCCCCAGATATTTAAAAGCAGCATTATGCATTAGAGGCGACAGACTGTGTTCTACTGGATAGCCAAAAAGCCCTGTCACCCTTGTCTTTCCACTTATGTTCATATGCCCTCCTTCGCAATTGCATCTACAAGACCCTTCGGTGTTGATTCAATAACCACTGCCTTTATCCCTAAGACATCTTCGATATCCTGTGCTGACACATCGTCGAGAAGCACTTCATCGCCTTCCCTCATAACAACATCAGGGATAAGCAGAACATCGTCCTTTTTAACAATGCCTGAAAGGGTTTTGATTATATCCCTTCCTGTAAGAAGTCCTGTCACTGTCACACTCTGACCAAAAAATGTATTCTCCACAGGTACTGCTTCTATACCAATTCCATCCCTGACGAGTTTATTAATAAATCTTGAAAGATATGGATAAAAAGAAGTGCCAGTAAATGTAACAAACATCTTCTTTTTAGATACATGCGGAGATTTTATTCTCTTTGCCTGATGAATAAACATTGGCACCATACCAACTCCATTCTCTATCTGCGGAAGTTCACCATAATGTTCCAGAGGTGGAAACGAAATGCCTGCCTTTATGTACAGTTCATCAGATGCATAGACAATATTATCCCCATGTTTTCTTTTAAATCTGCCCTGTAGTTTCTGGATTATCTCTATTGCCCTATAGGCATCGTCCTTCCCTACCGGCACCAGAGCCTTCTTTCTATGCGATGTAAGTCCAACAGGAACCACAGCTATAGATGCAACATAAGGATAATATTTATAGAGGTCAGTTATAGTCTTCTCAAGGTCCTTACCATCATTATAACCAGGACAAAGGACTATCTGTGCATGCATTATTATTTTATGAGAAGCCATAAACTTTATTTCTTTTATAATATCAGAAGCATGTGGATTACCAATCAGTCTGTTCCTTATTTCTGTATTTGTTGAATGCACAGAAATATAAATAGGACTGAGTCTTTGTTCAACAATCCTCTTTTTATCCGCATCAGAAAGATTGGTCATTGTTATATAATTGCCATAGAGAAAAGACATCCTATAGTCCTCATCCCTCACATATAGTGTTCTCCTCAATCCCCTTGGGAGTTGTGCAACAAAGCAAAATATACAGTTGTTTCTGCATGTTTTAATCTTAAATGGTTTAAGCACTATACCTAAGGATTGATGAAGGGTATTCTCCCCAAAAATCTGAGACTTTTGGGGGACATCGGTGATAGCCGAATGTTGAAGGTCAAAGGTATTGGTATTGATAAACAGTTTTTTATTTCCCCTCTTAATAAGAAATTTTAACTCCGGTTCGTTGCCATAAAACATCAGATCTATTTCATCCCTGACTTCACGACCATTTATGGCAATAAGCCTGTCACCGGCAAGCAGTCCTACCCTCTCTGCAATACTGCCTCTTTGTATTTCTTCTATTTCCACGCCTCTGTTATTTCTCATCATGTCTGTTTTAGCCATTCTTTTTTCACATAGCTGACTGTTTCAAACCTCTATAAATATACTGCATCCCTGAAACAATCGTCAGCACTGCAACCACAACAAACATCCAATCAGAAGGCCGAGGGATATTATTCATGTTAATAAACAGCAATGTATATGCAATAAGTATCAATTGCGATGCAATAGCTGCCTTGCCAATTAATGAAGGCTCTATCTTTGTTATGTGTGCAGATAAATATAACAATATCCATCCCAGCACCACAATCACATCACGGCTTATAACTGTTATAGTCAACCACAGTGGTACCCAGTCATAGACAGAAAAGAGTATAAATGATGTCACAAGAAGTGATTTATCTGCAAGCGGGTCAAGGAATGCACCGAGTCTTGTTTTCTGCCCGGTCAATCTTGCCATTAGGCCGTCAAGCGTATCAGAAATTGCAGCAAATATGAACAGAAGCAGTGCATAATCATATCTTTTATAAATCAGCGAAGATACAAAAACAGGGATTATAATAATCCTGATGAATGTAATGATATTGGGGATATTGATAATATTCATGGCATATTAAACGGAATACCTGTAAAATTCAGTCTTACTCCTATCTTTTTGTAACAATTCTGTCCCCTGCCTTTTATCTTCTGAGTCCCGATGTGCGTTAAGAGCATTTCCGAATGGCACCTTTCGAGTTTAAAACCATGCATATCAGCACCTTGAAAAGCAGACATAAGTTTTTTTTCAGCAAGGTCATATCTGCCCTGCATAAACATTAATTCCCCAAGTGTCAGATTACAATATATAATTCCCCTCGGGTCCTTTGTCTTCTTGAAATTCCTCAATGCCGTGTCTATATAAGCCCTGACATGCTCAAGATTTCCATTCATTTTATATACATTTGCAAGACTCCAAAGAGTATATGAATAACTCACTACATCGCCTATACCTTTGTAAAGCTCTACAGCCTTTTTAAAGTGTCTCAAGGCATCGTTATAATTGCCTGTCATTCTGAATGCATTACCAATGCCGCAGTGAGAATAAGCAATACCAAATCTGTCTTTGAGTTTTTTGAATATGTCATTTGCCTGCTTATAGTAACTCAAAGACTCTCTGAACCTACCTGCAATCCTGTGCACCCCACCAAGCCCGCACAATGAATATGCCTCTCCTGATTTATCTTTTACACCTAAAAATATGTCTCTTGACTCTTCAAATTTTTTAATAGCACTTGTAATATCTCCAGCTATTCTCAATGCACCTGCCTCTGCCCATAACGAAAAAGCAATCCCCTTTTTATCATCATCTCTCTTATATATCTTTCTTGCAGCAGATATAAATCTTATCGCATCCTTCCACATTCCCATTGCCCTTAGAGACATCCCTATCCCCACCATACAATCTGCAGCAGTCAATCTATTGCCAATCGCCTCTGATGCCTCAAGCGCATCTTCATAATTCTTCAAAGCCCTATCAAAATTTCCTGTCATCCTGTAAATATCAGCTATTGCAATAGTACAGGACAAGATGCCATCAACAATATTATGTCTTTTGCTGATCAAAAGGGCCTTTTTAAAAAGCCCAAGAGAGTCTCTGAATTCTGATCTTTCCCTTGATTTCTCTGCCTGCCTGATTAATCTATATATTCTGTCTTCCATTGCCTTTATTTTAATAGCTCCCTCAACCGTCTGATCAGGATACTGTAATCCTCTGAATTAAAAAATGCAGAACCCATAACAAGGATATCAGCACCAGCAGATGCCACCTCTTTTGCATTATCAGGTTTTATCCCACCATCCACCTCTATGATAACATTCAATCCCCTTTCATTGATTAGACTTCTCAATGCCCTTATCTTATCAAGCACGCATGGTATAAACTCCTGCCCGCCAAAACCAGGATTAACCGACATAAGAAGCACCATATCAATGTCAGATAATATATGATCAAGACTCCATAAAGGAGTAGCTGGGTTCAAAGACACACCTGCCTTCACTCCGCTCTCCTTTATCCATTGCACAGTCCTGTGAAGATGAACAGATGCCTCAATATGCACAGTAATGTAGTCTGCACCAGCCTTAATAAAATCTCTTAAAAACTTATCTGGTTCCTCTATCATTAAATGGACATCAAGAGGAATATTGCTTATTTTTCTTATTGCCTCGACAAATGCAGGGCCGATAGTAATATTCGGGACAAAATGTCCATCCATTATGTCCAGATGAAGCATATCAGCCCCTGCGGCCTCAGCAGCCTTTATCTCCTCGCCAAGTCTCATAAAATCAGCAGACAATATCGATGGTGCAATCTTTACCATTTCCCCTCCTAACCTATGTCCCCAAAAAGTCTCCGACTTTTTGGGGTACCCCTATTTCTCAAAATTCCCAAGACTCACAATCACACTGAAATTATCTCCACCCTTTTCATTTGTCTCAGGTCTCTGTGCAAGCACTATATTTTTTGGCACTTTATCAGAATGCACATAAAGCACCCTGCCTATTCTTATGCCCTTTTCTTTCAATATGCCTTCTGAGACATCAAAAGGCTGTCCAACAATATCAGGCACATATCTTATTTTTGGTCCTTTGCTTAATACAACCCCTATTTCCCTTCCCTCTTTCACGGCATAGTTTGGTGGTATATCTTGCCGTATTATATATCCCTGTGGAATATACGAATCATAGTCTTCACCCTCAAGCCTTATATACAAACCTTTTTTCCTGAGCAGATCATTAGCATCGACCATGCCCTTACCTCTCAAATCAGGTACCATAACTGTTTTGCTAAAACTCAGTATTTTAAAAGTAAAGTGCCCTGAAATTATACCAATGGCAAATATAGCGATTATATAAAGCGGTATCTTTATTAGTTTATTCATGCTATCTTTTTTAATCTTGCAGCAAAAAAACCATCCATATTATGTCTGTGGGGGAATGTCCTGTAAACTAAATACCCTTCGGCATACAGAACCTCGAAATGCCTCAAAAAATCATAGTCTCCCTTTATAATACTAAAATTAGGATGGTCATGTAAAAATTCCTTAATAACATCCTCTCCTTCTTCTGGTTCTGTGGAACATACAGAATATACCATAATACCACCTCTCTTAAGAAATCGGGACACTATCTTGAGCATATTAAGTTGGTTTTCTCTGTATCTGATAAGGTCTTTCCCTGAATGTCTGTATTTTACATCAGGGTTTCTCCTGATAACACCAGTAGAAGAACACGGAGCGTCAAGAAGGATTCTGTCAAAATAATCAATCTTATTTAAATCCATCGCATTCCCATGAATAATCTTGATTGATTTAAGTCTGAGCCTTGAAATATTTTCCTCCAATTGTTTCATCCTTTTTTCTTCAGCCTCTACTGCTGCAATCTCTCCACTATCTTTCATCATCTGCGCAATATGAGTTGTCTTTCCACCTGGAGCAGCACAGGCATCCAGAACCTTCTCATGAGGCAATGGATTTAAAAGATATGTTACAAGCTGTGCAGCCTCATCCTGGAAAAATAAGTTGTGAGTTAAAAATTCTGTTGATGGAAATTCCTTTAAAACAATCCCAACTGGTGAGAATTCTGTAGGATAAGCCTCTATACCCTTCTCAACAAATCTCTTTAATATTTCTTCTCTTTTTCCTGCACTCTCTGCCCTCAAAACAACAGGCGCTATCCTGTTATTTGCCTCTGCAAGCTTTAGTGCCTCATTAAACCCAAATCTTTTAATCCACCTTTGTACAAGCCATCGAGGATGGGATGTAGTAATTGATATATATTCAACAGAATCATCTTTAGGAGGATATTTTATTTCTTCTTTATGCCTCAGAAAATTCCTTAATACCGCATTTACTAATGCCCTTTTCCCCTGATTAAACCTTTCAAGATTCACCGCCTCATCAACTACTGCCCATTCAGGCACGCGCATATATTTAAGTTGATAAACAGCAACCCTGAGATTATTCAATGTGTTATGTGAAAGACCTGAAGGCCTTTTCAAAAAATTCTTGAGCATCCAGTCAAGATAATCCCTGTATCTCAAGACTCCATAAACAATCTCCATGAGAAACGCCCTGTCCCTTTTATCAAGGTTGATAGATAATTCATCAATCGCTTCTTTAGGCTTTCTCCCTTTATTGAAGATTTTATTGAGAGCTGTAATAGCAAGTTGGCGGGTATTCATTTCCCAAAGAATTCTATTGCCTCTTTGACCCTTGATAGATCAACACGGGTGTTAAAGCAAGGACCAAATGGCCTTTCGTTTGGAATACCTAAGACAGGAAGTGGATAAGCATCTGCTATGCCGCTGCTCAAATCTCTTTCGCATGCAACAGCAACAACTGCCTCAGGCCTCACATCACTTACTATGCGTCGGGCAAGATTGCCTCCTGTGGCTACGAAAAGTTTTAAATGGTTATCTTCTGCAACAGCTATAAGGTCTTTTATATTGCATCTTCCGCAACGTTTACAGTTATAAATATCATTAGTAATCCTCACATCGCAATCATTTATCTGCAGACAGTGTGGAAGCAAAAGTAATATCCTCTTTGTCTTAAAGCCCTGCATTCGCACAAGCTTATTATTTAGGTCAATAATATATAACTGGAATCTCTCTTTCTTATCCTTTAAAAATGCGCCTACAAGCATAAGCACAGGATAAAGCACCTTTAAGACTATTGCCCTAAATAAATCTGTCATACCCTTCCTTTAACATCCTGCCTGATAAAAATGCCCTTGCAGCCATAATCTTTTTACCTTCAGGCTGGAGTTCATCTATAATTAAAAACCCCTTTCCTGTCTCAACAAATATTTGTCCATTAGATGCCTTCACAATCCTCCCCGGTACCGAGCGTTGTGTGTCATATGTCAACTCCAGACCCTTGATGTTCGGCGATTGACGCCTGACCTTTATAATCTTTATCCTTTCATTGCCTAAATAACAAAATGCAGATGGCCATGGATACATGCCTCTAACAAAATTAAACAATTCATCAGCACTTCTGGTCCAGTCTATTTTACCGTCTTGTTTTTTAAGTGGTGGGGCATAACTCACCTCTCCCATTTGAGGCATGGGTTTTATTTTACCTTCTCTCATTCCCCTTATAGTATCAAGCAAGACATCTGCACCGAGTCTCGAGAGTTTATCAAATAATGTCTCTGCATTATCATCATCCTGAATCTCTAACTCAGCCCTCAAGAGAATATCACCTGTATCAAGCCCTTTATCCATAAGCATCGTTGTTATGCCTGTAACCTTTTCACCATTAATCAGTGCCCACTGAATTGGTGCTGCACCTCTATACTTTGGCAAAAGTGATGCATGGACATTTATGCAGCCAATTTTTGGCATGTTGAGTATTTCATTCGGTAATATCTTCCCATAAGCTACAACAATGATAAATTCAGGATTTAAGACCTTTAACTCTTTATAAAAACTTTCCTCTCTGATATTGACAGGCTGGATAACTTTTATACCATGCGATAATGCAAGCTCCTTTACAGGTGGTGCTGAAAGCACATGACCCCTGCCTTTCACTTTATCAGGCTGGGTAACAACAAGTGCAATATCTTCTTTTGCCTCTATCAGTGCCTTTAATGAAGGGACAGCAAATTGAGGGGTACCAAAAAAGATTAAAGCCATTTCATTTTTCCTATCCTCTTATTCTCTCAACTTCTTGCCTTTTTAGGTATCTCTTTTTGAAGAATTCCCGCTTAATCGAACTCATCCTGTCAACAAACAAAATACCATCGAGATGATCTATTTCATGTTGAAGCGCCCTTGCCAAAAGACCTGTGCCTTCAATCTGGAAAGGTTTGCCATTCCTATCAAGTCCTTTTACAACAACCCTTCCTGCCCTTTTTATAGTAGAAGTATAACCCGGCACGCTCAGGCATCCTTCCTCTGAATCAATAAAACCATCCGCTTCTATTATTTCGGGATTAATCAGAACGATAAGTGGATGTTTTTCATTCTTTGTGCTTACATCAATAACTATAAGTCTCTTTGAGACACCAACCTGGGGTGCTGCAAGGCCAATGCCTGGAGCAGCATACATAGTCTCTACCATATTGTCTATAAGGCGCTGCAAATCTTTATCAATATTCTCAACAGGCAGTGCCTTTTTCTTTAAGATTTCATCAGGATATTTTCTAATCTCCAAGATAGCCATAGGAAATTATAACACTAACAAATAGGATATTTCCCTTTGCTCAAATCCATGCAGAATTTATTTATCCCTGATAACTCTTGCTCGAATATCTCCTCTGCCAATTTTGCTATCTCGTTAATCTTCCTTCCCCTCTCAAGCAAAACCTGCGCAGTGGCCATCTGTGGTCTATCTATAGGTGTGCCTATCATGCTCAAAAGAAGGACATAAACTTCTTTTACCCCTTCTATTCTTTCATAAATCTCTTTTGCTATCCTGTGCGCCATAACATTGTATATCTTCCCAACATGACTCACAGGATTCTTTCCTGCTGCTGCCTCTGTTCCCATTGGTCTATTCATAGATATAAGCCCATTAACTCTATTGCCTCTGCCAACCTGTCCTGAATCAGCATCCTCTGCTGATGTCCCAAGAAGGCTCAGATAAATGCCCCCCAGTCCCCTCCCCTTTTCATCGAGCGTATTGAAATAAACATCTATGTCTTTAAATCCTTCAAATCCTTTCACAAACCTTGTCATATCTTCTTGCACAAGTGCCTTTCTCTCAAAATAATCTTGCTCTGATTCTATATATCGGGCAATAAAAGGCATTGCAACTGTCAAACTCAAGGCATTTCCTCTCCTCAAACCCATAACCTTTATATCTTCTCCTGTTTCAGGATATTTATGTTTAAATTTCTTTGAGTTTAGGTATTTTTCGAGTTCAAGAACAACCCTCTCCACAGGACTCAAAGGATAATACCCAACAGCAGCAGAGGTATCATTGGCAGGCCTGACTTTGCCAGGCCTCAAAAAAATATCAGTCAATTCTTCTGACCCCTGAGCAAGAACAACACGATATCTTAAATGCCTTTCAGGGTCAACAAATCTAAGATTTTTCTTAATCCATTTCTTTGCGGCATCTATAGCAATGTCAGCAACTGGCACCTCTTTCCCGGCAGCCATAAATGTTGCCCTGTCGCCTATGATAAGTTCCATTGGTTTTAAAACCCTGCCTCCACCAAACTTCCTTTCAATTTTCCCAGCAGCTAAAAGGCCCTTGTCTATATTGTGGTGGAGCACTGTACCGAATTCTTTGATGTACTCCTTTGACAATGCAACAGAAATAGCATCCATAATTGAATCGCACATATAATCTGGATGGCCAGTGCCTTTACGCTCTACAATTTCAACGCTGTGATCTGTAACAGACTTTCCTTTAAATGTCTCAACAACTATCATGATTAAAGTTTATCACACCTTAAAAAACACTGAACTTAAAATATTTCTTTGGATTTGCCTTAATATCCTTTACAAGCTCACTTAAGTCTTTGGTCAGTGTCTTAAGCTCTGATACACTCTCCTTAAACTCGTTTTCGAGCTTTTTATCCTTGACCAGACTCCCTGCCACTCCCTCTCCTGCCTCTATTTTTTCGAGAATCTCTGAAAGTTGTTTTGATGCCTTGCTGAGGTTTTCATATAGCATGGGGTCCTCTGCAAGTTTCTTTAATGACCCGTCGCCTTCTGTCACCTTCTTACCAAATGTCTCAACAGAGGATGCAGCAGAAAGCATCTTATTGTAAAGGGATGGGTCTTCTATAAGTTTTTTAACTGTCCCATCTGAATCTTTGAAATCCTTTAATATTGTAGACAATGATTTTGATGCATCTCGCAGGTCATTATAGAGTTGAGGATCTGTAAGGAATTTTGAATTTGCAATTCCTGTAGCACTCTTTTCTATCTTTTTAAGAAAGACATTGAGATCTCCTATAAACTCTGTAATCTTAGACAGAGCGATTGAGCCTGCTTTAACAATATCTTTAATCTCTATCTGCTCAACACCCTTTATTACATCCCCATGTGATACTGGTGCAACATCAGGAGAACCATGACTGATTTCAATATACTTGTCTCCAAGAAGTCCTATGGTCTGTACAGTAACAGTAGAGTCTTTGCGAATATACTTTGCCGATTTCTTATCTATAGACATGGTGACTATAGTGCCGTGTTCTGCATGAAGGCTTATACCTTTGACAGCCCCTATCTCTATGCCTGATATCCATACAGGCGAACCTTTTCTCAGACCCCTCACATCCTTAATCTGAGCCTTTATCTCTATCTTTGGTGAGAATACATCCTCTATGCCGCCTGCAAAGAATACAGCAAACAACAAAAGCAAGAGCGCAGATGTTACAACTATGCCCACCTTGAGTTTTGACCACATAAACTCTTTTTTCACATCAAACATTTTTTACACCTGTATAATTCAATTCACTGAGGAACACCTGAATATCAGGAATATTTGAATGTAATAGTTTTTCTCTATCGCCGTCAAATGCCAGTTCTCCATCCTTCAAAAACATAAACCTGTCTGCAACCCTCAATGCATCTACAACCTTGTGTGTAACAATAATAAAACCCTTTCCACCTTTTGATAATTCAAGAATAAGCTTGCAGATATTTTCTGCATTTACAGGGTCAAGACCTGACGTGGGCTCATCATAGAGAAACATCTTTGGGTCACATACAGATAATGACCTTGCTATAGAAACCCTTCTGTGCATCCCTCCGCTCAACTGCTCTGGCATAAGTTCCATTGCATGCTCTACACCAACAACCCTCAAAAGCTCTCTAACCTTTCTATCTATCTCCTCTTCTGACATCTTTGTATATTCCCTCAGGCAAAATGCTACATTTTCCTTTACGCTCAATGAATCAAAAAGCGCTCCCTCTTGAAAGACGAGGCTAAATTTCATCCTCACACTTCTCATCTCTTCCTCTGTTTTGTCTGTTATATCTTCCCCATCAATGATTATCCTGCCAGAGTCTGGTTTTATTAGCCCCATTATTAATTTGAGTATTGTTGTCTTGCCTTCGCCACTGCCTCCAAGGATAGCAACCTTTTCATCAAAGTTTATAGCAAAACTCAGATTATTTATAATCTGTCTCTGCCCATATGAAAAGCATACATCATCAAACACAATCATATCGAAAATCCCAGCACATAAAGCAATACCCTCGTTAGTATAAAATCAGAAACTATAATCATTATAATCGAAGCTACAACAGCCCTTGTAGTAGATTTTCTGAGTCCTGTTGCACCACCCTTTGTAGAAAGTCCTATGTAACAGCATATACATGCTATCAGGTAACCAAATACAAATGGTTTAATTGCTCCTGAAAAGACATTTTCAAAGACCAATTCCTCTCTTATAGAACTCCAGTATAATGCACCGCTCTGATTACTAACAAACACTGCTATGTAATATCCTCCGAAAAGTGAGACAGCATCACCTATGATTGTCAGAGCGGGGAGCATTATTATAGAACTTACAATCCTTGGAGTTACAAGTTTTTTTATAGGGTCAATGCCAAATACCCTCAATGTGTCAACCTGATGCCCAAGTACCATTAATCCTAATTCCGAAGCCATTCCTGCACCAACCCTTCCTGTAAATACAAGTGCAGCTACTACAGGTCCCAGCTCTCTGATAACTGATATACCAACCACCTTTCCTGTATAAACCTTCATCCCGAGTCTTGATAGTTCCGCAGACAACTGGAGAGAAAGCGCCATACCAACAAAGAGTGCTACAATAAAGATAATAAAAAAAGAACCTGCCCCTGCATAATCCATCTGCTCAATGGCATCTTTGAAATAAAACGGTCTTTTAAAGATATTCAAAACACCCTTAAAAGAAAGCATATAGAGGTCCTGAAGGTCTCTTATCAATTCCTTCAGTCTATTCATTACCACGCCGCTCCCTTGCCTCATCTCTTTATGCCCTTTTCCATCTTCTATGTATCCACAGCCATTCTGATGGGTGTTGTTCTATATAATCTTCGATAAATTCAGAAAATCTCTTTGTATCCTCTATCAAAGCCTTTTCAACATCCTCTTTTTCTGACAATATAACCTCGGGATAGATATTGATGACATGCTTATGTGCATTAGGTTCATCAAGGCGGTTAATGAATATAGGAATTACTGCAGCACCTGTCTTTCTTGCCATCAACGCTGGCATCTTTGATGTCCATGCTGGTCTGCCCAAAAAATCTATTTTATATCCTTCATCCTTTAAAACAGCCTGGTCCATCAATATCCCAATCCCCCTGTTTTTCTTTAACTCTCGCATCATGCCTTTTAGTGCACCCTTTTTATAAATCACATTGTTCCCATATCTTGCCCTCACATTCTCTATAAGCCTATTAAGATATATATTATCCTGTGTGCGGGCTACAACAGAGACATTATCAACCTTTACACCAAAGACAAGTGCCATTAATTCCCAGTTGCCACAGTGACCAGTTATGAATATCACACCTTTGTTTTTTGATTTTGCATTCAGATAGTTATCAATGCCTCTAATCTCTACATTATCAATGATGCCTTTGCCATAACCCCAATAAATTTTAATAATCTCTGCAAAAGACCTGCCGAGATTCTTGAAAGTCTCACGAGCTATACTGACTGCAATTGTTCTATTACTAACTGCTAATGGCGTAAGCTTGTTAGCATATGTCTTTTTTATATTTTCAATAGCAATCTTCCTTCTATCCTGCCATATATAAAAAACTAAAAGGCCGAGGATTTCCCCGACCTTTAATGCCAATCTGTGCGGAAGTATTGCAAGAGGAAAAGAAAAAGCAATAATAAGAGAAGTCGTAAATAGCCATCTAATCTTCATTTATTATTTGCGTTATTGTCTCCTTCTTTTTTCTCTGCTGCCTTTTCTTCTTCTTTTTCTTTTTTCTTCTCAAGTGCTTCTGATATTTCCTCAAGCCTCTTCATTACAAGATAATTTATTGTGCCTTCAGGGTATGTGCCGTCCTCTCTCTGCACACCCGCAGACATGCCCGTGAGTATTTCAAGCCCCTCCTCCATTTTTTCGATAGGGTATATGAAAAATTTGTTGTCCTTTACAGCATCAACAACCTCCTGCCTGAGCATAAGGTGTTTTATATTCCTTTTGGGAATTATCACACCATGCCCATCAAGCCCTCTAACCTTGCATAAATCAAAGAAACCTTCTATCTTTTCATTTACACCACCTATTGGCTGGACATCACCATTTTGGTCCATAGAGCCTGTCACAGCGATATTCTGCTTTAAAGGCACCCCTGAGATGCTACTTAAAAGTGCATAAAGCTCTGCGCATGTAGCACTGTCACCCTCTACCATCTCGTAAAGCTGCTCAAAGGTTATAGATGCAGAAAGACTTATAGGCCTTTTTGTTGCATATTTACTGCCGAGATAGCTTGATATAATCATGATTGCCTTTTCATGAATCTTTCCGCTCATCTTTGTCTCGCGCTCTATATTTACAACCCCAGCCTTTCCTGTGTATGTCCTTGCAGTTATCCTCGAAGGCTTTCCAAAGCTGTAATCTCCTAAATCTAATACCGCAAGACCATTAACCTGTCCAACCTTTTCCCCATCTGTCTCTACTATAAGTGTATCTTCCAGTATCATTTCCCTAATACGCTCTTCAATTCTGTTTGCCCTGTAAATCTTCTCTTCAATAGCCTTTGTCACATGTTCTGCCTTTACAATATTGCTTCCTGCATTTTTCGCCCAGTAGTGTGCTTCCCTTATAATGTCTGCTATATAACTGAATTTTGTTGAAAGCTTGTCCTGATGCTCTGCAAGCCTTGAACCGTATTCCACAATCTTTGCCACCCCGCTTCTATCAAATGGCAAGAGGTTTTCTTCCTTCTGACAACTTGCTACAAAAAATGCATATTTCTCTATGTTCTCATTCGTCCTTGGCATCCTGCTGTCAAAATCAGCCTTTACCTTGAACAATTCCTTATATTCTTCATCAAGGTTATACAATAAATAATAAAGATATGGATTGCCCACAAGGATAACCTTCACATCAAGAGGTATTGGCTCGGGTTTCAGTGCTGTTGTGCTTAAAAGCCTATATTGTTCCCATACATCTTCTATTTTTATCTCTTTGTTTTTTATTGACCTCTTCAATGCATCATAAGAAAATATATTCCTTAAAAGGTCAAGGGCATTTATTACTATATATCCACCGTTTGCCCTATGTAGCGAACCTGCCTTTATCATAGAGAAATCTGTCAATGCCATCCCATACTGAACCTTATATTCTATCCTCCCAAATAGATTTAGATAAGTAGGATTACTCTCAAAAACAACTGGAGCGCCTTTGCAGTCAGCATTATTGACAATCACATTCACAGTGTATCTCACAAATGATACCTCTGGTTTAGGCATCTTCATAAAAGGCAGAGGTGGAGCCTGTTCTTCGGTTATTTTGAAATCATCCAGATGTGAAAGTATGTCTTCTTTTACTGCATCGAGATATGCAACTATCTTCTCATACCCCTTATATTTCTCCTTCAGTTCTTCTATAAAATGTCCTACAGCAGCAAGGGCAATCTCCCTTTCGAGCCGCGACAGCATGTCTTTTACAAGCTTTTCTGCTTCACGCACTGCCCGAACAACATCATCCAGTTTTTCCTGAAGCATCTTGCCTATCTCTTCAACCTTTTTCCTTGTCTTTTCATCAAGAGCAGCAAACTCTTCTTCTGTAAGTGGCTCTCCGTTCTTTTTTATAGGGACAATTAAAAGTCCTGTTACAGCCTTTCTTATTGCAAAGCCCTTAGCCATGGCATCTTCTTCAAGGCTCGTGAAAAGTGACTTCTGTTTTTGCTGAAATTCCTCAAGTATCTTGCTTCGCTGCTTTTCATATTCTTTAGATTCAAAAGCCTTTGGTATCTCAATCCTCAAGTTCTTTATAAGGGTATCCATATCCTTCTGAAAGACAACTCCTTTGCCGGGATCAAGAGATACAGCAAGCGGATTATCAGGATCTTTGAAATTATAGACATAACACCAGTCACTTGGGACACTTTCCTTTGATGCCCGCTCATTCAACAATGTCCTTATTGTCCTCATCTTGCCTGTGCCGCTTTCACCAAGCACATATATATTAAAGCCCTTGCTTATAAGCCCCAGGCCAAAATCAAGTGACCTCAAAGCCCTTTCCTGCCCTATTGTTCCTTCAAACTTGCCAATATCATCTGTTGTATCAAATCGAAATATACTTAAATCACAACACTTGTAAAGCTCTTCAGGTCTTAGTTTCATTACCATGTCTTACCTCCTCATATTAGCTTACTGCTCATCGTTCATTATTCATAGCAAAAAAAACTTAAGACTATTAACTATGAACTATCCGTTATGAGCTATTTTGCCCTTGGATGATGTTCTAAATAAACCTTTCTTATCCTGTCACCTGTCACCTTTGTATAAATCTGCGTTGTTGATATATCAGAATGTCCAAGCATCTTCTGAACAGATCTTAAATCTGCTCCACCTTCGAGCAGATGAGTTGCAAATGAATGCCTTATAGTATGAGGTGTGAGCTTAAGTCCAACAATGTCACCTATTTTTTTCAGTGCCTGCCAGAATCTTTGCCTTGTCATAGGCATTCCTCTACTTGTCAGGAATACAAAAGGTGACTGCTTGTTTTTAAGCAGACCCTGCCTTAACTCATGCATATATCTTCTTACCTTTTCTATTGCCCTTTGATTTATTGGTACTATCCTTTCCTTTGCCCCCTTACCCATAATCCTCAAAAAGCCACCCTCGAAATTCAGATCATTAACCTTTATAGATATTATCTCACTAACCCTTAATCCTGATGAATACATCAACTCAAGCATTGCAGAGTCTCTGATAAACAACTGATAGCCTGTAGTTGGCGGCTCATAGTCCAGTAGTTTTTTTATATCATCAATATTTAATGCCTTTGGGAGTCTTTCCCATTGTTTCGGTGTCTTTATAGTTTCTGTTGGATCCTCAGAAATAACCTTTTCTATTATCAAAAACTTCGAAAAACCCTTCACAGAAGATATAAATCTACATACAGTTCGAGCAGACTGCCCCTTATCTCTAAGTTCGCCCATATAGTTTACAATACTTTCTCGTGTAAAAGACTGCAAAAAGTTATTAGTAGGCTGTTGACTAAAGTCTGTTTTTTTAGCAATATATTCGAAGAATCCCTTTAAGTCAAGGCAATAAGATTCCACTGTGTTTCTTGACAGCCCTTTTTCAACAGTAAGGTATGAGGCAAATCTATTAAGCAACGAAACCACATCAGCATCAAGGTGCTGAATATCTGTGTGATCTTTCTTATTCTTTAAATTCATACCTTATATCTCAAGTTCTGTGCGTACAAAATCGCTCTTTTTATTTGTTACATACTCATCAATTCCTGTAGATATTTTCAATTTCTGATACAAAATATCAGCAAGCTTCAGCAGATTTATGGTATCCTCTCTGTTATACATCAACAATAATTCCCTTGCCTCGATACTACCTCTCCTTGCTTGCTCCCAGAGTTTAACCGCAGCATAGCCATCCATTCCCTTAACAGAATCATCCCTTTCTATACCAAATATTGTTTCGAGCTTCTTTAGACCACCATTAATCTCAAGCCTTCGTGCTGCAAAACAGAGGTCAAAATGGGGAATATCAAATCTCACACCTGGAAAAGACCTCATAAGAAAAGGAATGTCAAACACTGCACCATAAAAAGTTATCAGGCACTTATAGCCAGACAGTGCCTTGTTTATATTTTCTGCTGTAAGATTTTCCCCTCTGACAAGGCATCTCCAGTCATATCCATCATAAAGCCCTACGACTGTAACATAGCCACCCTGATTTGGCTGAAAGCCGTTAGTCTCAATATCAAGACAGACAGCACCATCTTTAAACACATCAAAAAGCCTCCAGTGCTCTCTCCGTTTCATTATCTTTGCAAAATACTCTGCATTGCCAATGCCAAGTTCCATTGAAGACTGCATCAATTGATTATCATAGATTCTTTTTCTTTCAGGACTTATACCATCTATCTCATCACAATTACAAAAGTCATCCCATGTAATGATTCCATTCCTCCAGATATGTCTTTCGAGTTTTTCTCCTATGCCGTTAAGTAATGAAAATGTATGCCTTATCACAAAATATTCCTTTCTGAAAATTATTTTGTTCTTATTATACTCTAAAACAACCCTGAAAAGGACAGAGGCTTTTAGAGTGTCAAAGCTAAATGCCCGTGAACGTCGTACTAAGTGACTGCAAGGCAGTCATCCTGAAGGCAAATACCCGAAGGATCTCAAAGGCATGAGACCCTTCGCAGTCCATCATGCTTTTAACAATTCTACACACATTTGGGGGGAAGTCAAATAAAAATTTGGTCATAAATTGTAAATTTAATTGATAATCTGTAAAAATAAAAACAACAAAAATGAGAAATATAAAACTTTCCATACAATATGACGGCACTAATTACAACGGATGGCAGATACAGCCCTCTGAGATTTCAGATTTGAGATTTGAGATTGCAAATTACAAAAAAAAGAAAGACATTATTACAATACAGGGAATAATCCAGTCCACAATCAAAAAAATCACGGGTGAAGATGCAAAGGTCATTGCCGCCGGGAGGACAGATACAGGAGTGCATGCTATAGAGCAAATTGCATCTTTTAAGACATCATCTCACCTATCAGCAGATGTCATAAAAAGGGCATTAAATGCTGTCTTACCTTATGACATAAGGATATTAGATGCATGCGATGCAGCAGATGATTTTCATCCAAGATATAATGCAAAAAGCAAGACTTATGTTTATATCATCTCTAACTCTGCAATAATATCTCCTTTTCTTTACAGGTATGCATGGAAAATCCCACACAATCTTGACATCGAAAAGATGAAGACTGCATCAGAATTTTTAAAAGGCAGACATGACTTCTCTGCATTCAGGGCAAGTGGCTGTGGAGCAAAAAATCCTGTGCGGACTATTCTAAATATCTCGATTGAAAGATTAAATGCTATTCATCTTTTCGATATGCATTTATCAGGCAATTTTTTAAAGATACGATTACAAGCAGATGCATTTTTAAGGCACATGGTTAGAAATATAGTTGGAACACTTGTTGAGATCGGGAAGGGGAAAATAGAACCTGAAGATATAAAAAAAATCATTAATTCTAAAAAAAGAAATCTTGCCGGACCAACATCACCTGCAAAAGGTCTGTTTTTAGAGAAGGTATTTTTTTAAACTTCCTCTTCACGCTCTATCTTTTCAAGCAACTCTTTTTTTTCCTGGCAATCCCTACAGTAGATTGCAAAAGGCATTATTTTAAGGCGCTCCTCGCTTATCTCATCACCACATTCTTCACATATGCCGTATGTGTTTTCATCAAGCTTTCTTAGTGCAGCATCTATTTTAATTAATGTCTCTCTGTGGGTGCTTAACTGCTTAAGGTTTATATCTTCAGAAAGGTCAACTACAGACATATCTCCATCATCCATAACAGTCTCTACAAGTTGCTTCCTTTCACCTGACTTAAACTTCTTGATCTCTGATTTAGCTTCCCTGACAATGTCTTCTCTTTTCTGTATAAGCAGCTTTCTAAGCCTTTCTTTCCTTGCTTTCTCATCTTCAATAATAGACTTTTTCTTTATAGCAGCCTCTGTCTTTTTTTGTGTTGTCTTCTTCTTTTCTGGCATCCTTTTCTTCTCCATTTTTGTCTTTATTCCTGTCTTTGCCTTAGATTTTTCTTTTGTTGTCTTTTTTGCAGCAGTGGTTTTTGTCTTTGACAGCACCTTTGTTTTAGTCTTTGGCTTTGGCGCCTTTTTTGTTTTCTTTGGCATTATCCCTCCTCAAAAAACAGGTTAGGGCTAAGGCTAACCTTTTTCAGTAGCAGTCTCTTCCTTAAAAACTTCTATGATGCTTCTGACCTTAATGCCTGCCTGCTCAAGTGCCTTTTGAACATCCATAAGTTTTGCATCAGTAACCTTCACAATGTAATTGCTGTTTGTAGCCATATATTTACCTCCATTATTTCAATGAGCCATAACTTAATTTATACTTCCATTATCTCTTTTTCCTTATGCTGAAGAATCTCGTCAACTTTATGTATATATGAATCAGTAATCTTTTGAATTTCATCCTGCAGTCTTTTAACATCATCCTCGCTGAGATGCTGCTCTTTTTCAGACTTCTTTATCTCATCATTTATATCCCTTCTTATGTTCCTAACAGCAACCCGTGCCTCTTCAGCCCTCTTTTTCGCAACCTTTACAAGCTCCTTTCTCCTTTCCTCTGTAAGAGGGGGTATATTAAGCCTGATTATCTTACCGTCATTTGTTGGAGTAAGACCAAGTCCTGATTTGAGTATAGCCTTCTCTATTTCAGAGATAAGCTTTGGTTCCCATGGCTGAATGGTTATCTGTCGTGGATCTGGAATACCAAGCGTTGCAACTTGATTAAGAGGTGTGGGTGTTCCATAATAGTCCACTGTTATACCATCCAGCAAAGAAAGAGATGCCCTACCTGTCCTTATAGCAGCAAAGTCCTTCTTTAATGCATCTATGGACCCGTTCATCCTATCTGCAGCCTTTTTCTTAAATTCCTGCATGTTAGATCACCCCTTAACGATTGTGCCTACCTTCTTACCTACTACAATATTTTTAATATTATCCGCTTTTTTTATATTAAAAACAACTATGGGCAGATTATTATCCATACAGAGCGTTATAGCTGTAGAATCCATAACCTTGAGATTTTTTTTCAGGACATCAATATATGATATTTCATCAAACTTCTTTGCAGTGGGGTCTTTTACAGGGTCAGCAGTATATACACCATCAACCTTTGTGCCCTTGCATATTACATTAGCCCCTATTTCCATAGCACGAAGTGCTGCTGCAGTATCTGTTGTAAAATAAGGATTGCCTGTTCCAGCAGCAAATATCACGACTCTCCCTTTTTCGAGGTGCCTTATTGCCCTTCTCCTGATATATGTTTCAGCGAGTTCTCTCATTTCTATAGCAGACTGCACCCTTGTCTGCAGCCCTATCCTTTCGAGTGCATTTTGAAGTGCAAGGGCATTTATAACTGTTGCAAGCATTCCCATATAATCTGCTGATGCCCTTTCCATACCCTTTACTGATGCCTCAACACCCCTGAAAATATTACCACCACCGATTACAATTGCAACCTCAACCCCTATATCAACAATCTTTTTAATCTCATTTGCCATGTACTCCACGGTAGTAGGGTCTATGCCATACCCCTTGTCTCCCATAAGAGCTTCTCCGCTTAGTTTAAGCAAAACCCTTTTGTATTTGAGTTTATGCCTTTGTCCTGGCTCCTGTTTCATATCAGCCTTCACAAGATGTAGCCTTTTCTAATCCTTCACCAAGTTGAAATCTTGCAAACCTTCTCAAAACAATATTCTCACCAAGCTTTGCAATCTTTTCTGTTATCAAGTCCTTTATCTTTTGTTTCCCTTCAGGGTCTTTTATAAAGACCTGCTCAAGAAGGCATGTATCACTGTAGAATTTCTCGAGCTTGCCCTCGATAATCTTCTCTACGACTTGCGGCGGTTTGTTTGTAATTTGTGCCCTATAAATTTCCTTTTCTCTTTCTATCACATCTTGCGGAACATCTTCCCTTGATACATACATTGGATTTGCAGCAGCTATATGCATTGCTATATCTCTGACAAGCCCTTTAAAATCATCTGTCTTTGCAACAAAGTCTGTCTCACAGTTTACCTCAACAAGAACGCCGAGTTTATCCATATGTATGTAAGAACCTATAATGCCCTCTGATGCTGCCCTGCTCGCCTTTTTTGCTGCAGTTGCAAGTCCTTTTTGTCTAAGAATATCGATTGCCTTTTCCATATCGCCGCCGCTTTCTATAAGAGCCTTTTTACAATCCATCATGCCTGCATTGGTTTTTTCACGCAATTCCTTGACCTTATCTGCTGTTACTGTCATTCTGCCATTTCCTCCTGCATGATTTTTTCTTCTATAGCCTCTCTTTCGACTTCCTCTTCTGCAGTCTTGGCGAGCACCCCTTTACCCTCTAAAACTGCATCAGCCATCTTAGATGCAATGAGCTTAATAGCCCTTATTGCGTCATCATTACCGGGAATGACATAATCTGCATCATCTGGGTCACAATTTGTATCAACAACAGCCACTACAGGAATGGAAAGCCTTCTTGCCTCTGCAACTGCAATCTTCTCCTTCTTAGGGTCAATAACAAAGAGCGCACCCGGTAGGTTCTTCATATCTTTTATTCCTGCCAGATTCTTTTCAAGCTTAATCCTCTCTTTTTCAAGTTGTGCAACTTCTTTTTTTGTAAGGACATTGTATGTGCCGTCTTCCTTCATCGCCTCTATCTTTTTGAGCCTTTCTATGCTCTGCCTTACTGTAAAAAAGTTTGTGAGCATACCGCCAAGCCATCTATTATTTACATAAAACGCACCTGCCCTCTGTGCCTCTTCTGCTATGGAATCCTGCGCCTGTTTTTTTGTACCAACGAATAATACAGGTGCACCTGTAGACGCTACAGTCCTGATAAAACTATAAGCATCTTCAACCCCTTTTAAAGTCTTTTGCAGATCAACAATGTGGATTCCATTCCTTTCTCCGAAAATATATTTCTTCATTTTCGGATTCCATCTCTTTACCTGATGCCCGAAATGAACACCTGACTCAAGCAACTCCTTCATACTTATAACAGCCATATTTCCTCCTAAATGGTTTTTCCTCCGCCTAGTTCTCTTAAACCCATAACAACAGCAATGTTGCAATTATGAGACCATTTGAGAACACTTTGCACCCGGAAAGTCTATGACCTTCTGGGGACCCCGTTTCAGGCGTGTGTTTTAGCTGATAAAGATAGCACAAATGCCCCTTATTTTTCAAATCCCTTCTGGCAAGAACAAGCCTGTACTTAAATATCTGTCTCCTCTATCAGGGAATATAACAACAAGCTTCTTATTTTTCCCCAGCCTTTCTGCTACCTTCATAGCAGCCCACATGGCAGCACCTGATGATATACCTGCAAGTATGCCCTCCTTTAAAGCCAGTTGCTTCGTTGTATTTGCAGCATCTTCATCTGTTACCTGTATTACTTCATTATATATTTTTACATTCAAAACCCCTGGATAAAAACCTGCTCCTATACCTGCGATCTTGTGCTTCCCAGGATTACCGCCTGAAAGCACAGGTGAACCAGCGGGTTCAACAGCAGTTATCCATATATCAGGATTCTTTTCCCTTAATGCCTCACCTGTGCCTGTTATTGTACCACCTGTGCCAACTCCTGCTACAAAGGCATCAGGCACACAACCAATGGCATTTATTATCTCAACAGCAGTTGTTTGTCTGTGTATTTCAGGGTTTGCCTTGTTTTCAAACTGCTGAGGCATAAAAAAATCAGGATTATTCCTGTATATCTCCTCTGCCTTTTCTACTGCACCCATCATACCTTTTTCGCCAGGTGTCAGCACGAGTTCAGCACCAAATGCCTGCAGCAACTGCCTCCTTTCCATTGACATTGTCTCTGGCATTGTGAGAATAAGTTTATATCCCTTAACAGCAGATACCATTGCAAGCCCAATCCCTGTGTTTCCGCTTGTCGGCTCAATAATGGTGCTGCCTTTTCTTAACCTCCCTTCTTTTTCCGCTGTCTCTATCATTGACAGTGCTATCCTGTCCTTTACAGAGCCGCCCGGATTAAAGCCTTCAAGTTTTGCCCATATCTCAGCACTGTTGTCAGATGCCATCTTTCTTATCCTGACAAGCGGTGTATTGCCTATAAGACCCAAAATACTTTCATGCAGTTTCATAAAACCTCCACTTCAGATAGGCTTAAGGCTTTAGGCTGAAGGACATAAAATAGTCTTAAAAAAACATCAGACCTAATGCCTTAAGCCTATTCTTCAGCCTTAAGCCTATAGCCTTCAGCCTTCAGCCTATTTTCTGTCATCTAATAACCTCCCATTGATAAAGGCTTTGAGAGCATACCTGAATAATACCCAAAAAAATCTGCGATTTTTTGGAGACCCCTTTTTTCCTAATGTCTGGTAAATAATAAATATTTAATGCTAAAATTGCAAATTATGATAAGCCTGGGTTTCTCACCATGTCCTAATGACACCTTCATCTTTTACGCTCTCGTTAATAAAAAAATAGACCTAAGAGGTCTTGACTTCAGCCCTGTTATCAAAGATGTGGAGACATTAAACCAGCTTGCAATAAAAAGAGCAGTAGATGTAACAAAAATATCATGCCATGCCTTTTATTATTTACAGAAAGATTACCAATTCCTGAGATCAGGAGGGGCATTTGGCCGCGGATGTGGACCGCTATTAGTCCAGAAGACAAAAGACAGAAGTCAGAAGTTAGAAATAAAGAAGATAGCTATTCCCGGTGAACTTACAACAGCATTTCTCTTATTAAAACTCTATTTATCATCAAACTCATCACTTATCACTCCTCACTCGTCATTCGCACCCCAGAAAGTCGCAGACTTTCTGGAGACCTTGTCATTCATTGCCATGCCCTTCAATAAGATTATGGATGCTGTGAAAGATGAAAAAGTAGATGCTGGTCTTATAATACATGAAAGCAGATTCACATATCATGAATATGGACTTGCAAAGATTGCAGACCTTGGAGATTGGTGGGAAAAAGAGACAGGATTGCCCATTCCACTCGGGGGCATAATTGCGAAAAAATCTCTTGGTACAACAACCATAAAAACAATTGAATCTCTGATAAGGGCAAGTGTAGAATACTCTATGGTTCATAAGGAAGATACAATTTCTTTTATCAAAAATTATTCACAAGAACTGTCAGATGATGTAATATTTAAACACATATCCCTTTATGTAAATAATTATACTATTGATATTGGCAGTGACGGCGAAGCAGCACTTAATGAATTGATAAAAAGGGCAAAAAAATAGTAAGGAGAATGACTATGACAGCATCAATAGCCGAATTTACAAAAGAACCAAAGATTGCATATTTCTCGATGGAAATAGGGGTCAGGAGTGATATGCCAACATACAGCGGAGGACTCGGCGTGCTTGCGGGAGACACAATCAAATCAGCAGCAGACTTAAATCTTCCGCTCGTTGCAGTAACAATCCTCACCAAAAAAGGGTACTTTAAGCAAGAACTCGATATATACGGCAGACAGACAGAACTACCCGATGAATGGGACCCGAATAATTTCATAACCCAACTTAAAGAAAAAGTGAGCGTTTTTATCGAAGACAGAGAGGTTTACATCAGTGCATGGCTTTATGTTGTTGAAAGTATGAGGGGAACAAAGGTTCCAATTATATTTCTTGATACAGACCTACCTGAAAATGCACCTGAAGATAGAGGTATTACACATTACCTCTATGGTGGAGATCAGGCTTATAGACTAAAACAAGAAATAGTCCTTGGTATCGGCGGCACAAGAATGCTTGATGAGCTTGGATTTGAAATCAAAAAATATCATATGAATGAAGGGCACTCAGCACTCTTGACCCTTGAGTTATTAAAAAAATACAAAAGAGACATAGAAGAGGTCTGGGATGAAAGGCTGGTGTGGGATGAAGAAAAGGTAAGAAGCCTGTGTGTATTTACAACGCATACGCCTGTTGCAGCCGGACATGACAAATTTCCATATGACCTTGTGCAAAAGATAATGTGCAATATCATTCCAATCAATGTGATACAGGAATTGGCTGGACGCGAACACCTCAACATGACAATGCTTGCACTAAACCTCAGCAACTATATAAATGGAGTTGCTAAAAAACATGGTGAGGTATCAAAGGGGATGTTTCCGGGGTATGAAATACATGCCATAACAAATGGTGTCCATTCATTCACCTGGACATGCGACAGTATGAAAAGACTATATGACAAATATCTTCCGGGATGGGCAAATGAGCCAGAAATATTCGTTCGCGTTGGACGCATACCTGACGATGAACTATGGGAGGCCCATATGGAGGCAAAGAGGCACCTCATAGATTATGTCAATCGTGAAACACAGACAGGCATGAATTACGATACCCTTACCATTGGTTTTGCCCGGCGGGCAACTGCATACAAAAGGGCTGACCTTCTTTTTACAGATATTGACAGATTGGCTTATATTGGTGAGGGCAGACTGCAGATAATATACGCTGGAAAGGCACATCCGAGGGATGAGTCAGGGAAACAGCTTATACAACGTATATTTGAAATAAAAGAAAAGCTTAAAGACAAGATAAAAATTGCATTCCTTAAGAATTATAATATGGAACTTGCATTAAAACTCGTCTCAGGCGTTGATGTATGGCTCAACACTCCACTGAGACCGCTTGAGGCATCAGGCACAAGTGGCATGAAGGCAACTCACAATGGTGTTCCTAATTTTAGTGTGCTTGACGGCTGGTGGATAGAGGGATGGATAGAAGGATTCACAGGATGGGCAATAGGACCTTTGCCTGATGTGCCTGCAGACCCTGCAAGAGATGCAGATGACCTCTATTATAAACTGGAGACTGTTATTATACCGACATTTTACAATGACAAACATACATGGATCAGGATAATGCAAAACGCAATAGGAAAAAACGCATATTATTTCAACTCTCACAGGATGATGAGGAGATATGTAACAGAGGCTTATATAAGATAATCTGCTCACTATCCTTTTAAAAACAACTTGGGGTGAGCTATGAACGATTTAAACTATCAATCATAAACTGTTGCTATCATTAACCTAATTTTAATATGTTAAAACGAGTATTACAATTTGTCAGTTATCTCATCATTTCGCTGAGCTTTGGACTGCTGGTTATCACTTCCTTAGTATTATTAATCTCTTGTCCTTTTCCCTCAATGTTCTCTATAAACTGGTTAATATGTCTATACCTATCTGGTCAGATCTTTAATTTTCTCTTGACAAATGCCATTTTTCTTGTTAATGTTTATAGCAAATCATTGATATTCAATAATCCACAAAAGAAAGGGGGGAAGTAATTTATGACAAAGGCAGAGCTTATCGATAAGATTGCATCAGTAGCAAGCCTTACAAAGACCGATGCTGCAAAGGCACTCGATGCAACTCTTGATGCAGTAAAGGCAGCTCTTAAAAAAGGCCAGAAAGTCACACTTGTCGGTTTCGGGACATTTTCAGTGTCAAAGAGAAAGGCAAGAAAAGGCCGCAATCCAAGGACAGGAGCAGAAATCAAGATTCCTGCAACAAAGGTCCCAAAGTTTACAGCCGGAAAGACACTAAAAGATGCAGTAAAATAATCTGATAATCTTTAAAATGAGGGGTGGCTGCTTTTAGTCACCCTTTATTTTTGCCAGAGGAGGAGGGAATATGCTTGCAGAATTTAGCATCATACCAATAGGCGTTGGCAGCAGCATTGGAGACCAGTTGGCTATTGCATTAAAAATTGTTGACGAAAGTGGTATGCCATATAAGGTCAATCCAATGGGTACAGTTGTTGAAGGTGAATGGGATAATATAATGAATCTTATAAAGCAGTGTCGCGATGAGGTCATGAAAAAAGGAGATAGGGTAATCATATCCATAACTATTGACGACAGAAAGGGAAAACAAAACAGAATAGAAGAAAAAGTTGCCTCTGTTGAGAAAAGAATAGGAAAGATATTAAAAAAATAACCTTGATGAGTGGCATTTTGACAATAAATAAGATACTTGCTGCAATAGACCTTGGACCAGATACAGAAAAGATACTTGCATATGCAGAATGGCTTTATAAGGTAGTAATCAGTGTCACTGGAGATACGCAGATTTTCTATGGCATAGATAAAGACAAAAAGGGTGATGCTCAAATAGAAATGCTTTATGTAATTGACTATGCTGTTACTCCTCCTGCATATCTGACCCCATATATAGAAAAAGAAAAGAGATTAGATGAAGGAGAACTCAAAAAATGGGCAGATAAACTCAATAACATGGGCATAAAAATAAGACACACTATTGCAGTTGGAAGGCTGATCGATGCATTTAATACAATAATAAAGGAGATAAGGGCAGATATACTCGTGCTCGGATATAGATCCCATGTTATCAGACCAAGCAGTTCAGAGCGCATTATAAAGTCGCTTAATATACCAATGTTAGTTATCAGGGGTAAAAAATCAGAAGGTGCTTATATAGGCGGTATCAGTATAAAACGGATTCTATGCGCAGTAGATTTTTCAGAACCCTCGAAAAAGGCATTAGAATTCGCAAGGTCATTATCTGAGGAGACTTCATCAGAACTCGTTGTGACCCATATAATTTCGAGTCTTAAAATAGAAAAAGGTTTTAAAAAATGGAAAGACCTGACAGAAAAAGACAAAAGCAATTACAGCAGCGGACTCATAGAAAATGCCGAGGAACAGATGTGCTCTCTCCTTAAGGTGTGCAATAAGACAGAGGGGATTGTAAAAATAGGAATCCCCCATGAAACTATAAATAATTTGGCAACACAAACAGATGCAGATATAATTGTCATAGGAGCAAGGGGACTTTCTTATACAAAGGGATTACTGCTTGGGAGTGTATCAGAGTCAGTAATAAAATCGTCTCCTTGCCCTGTTATAATTGTTCGATAAAGACATGGAAATTCTCTTTCTCATATTCAGCCTGATGATGATACTTCTCAGTGCTGAATTTTTTACAAATGGCATTGAATCTCTCGGAAGAAGACTCTCATTATCACAAGCAGTTGTTGGAAGCATCCTTGCTGCTGTTGGAACTGCTATGCCTGAAACAATACTCCCCTTTGTTGCAATCCTAATGCATAGCGGCGATGCAGCAAAAAAGATAGGAGTGGGAGCCATATTAGGAGCACCTTTTATGCTTTCTACGCTTGCTTTCTTTCTTGTTGGAGTTTCTGTAGTTGGCAGTTTTATTGCAAAAAAGAGGGAGTTTAAACTCTCTGTCGAAGTCCATTCCATGAAGCGCGACCTCTTATTTTTTATTGCAATGTACTCTACTGCTATATTTCTTCCACTTCTAATTCCAAAGTCTAATGTTTTTATAGCAATAGCCCTTCTCATTGGTTATATTGTGTATGCTTACTTCACATTCCGAGGTGAAAGTGGAGATATAATGCATGCAGAGGAGTTGTATTTCAAAAGATTTTTTGTCAAGAATAATCAACCCTCGGGTTTGCCTCTTATAATATTTCAAGTATTATTTGCACTTGTAATAATGATAAACAGCGCCCACTCATTTGTAAGCAATCTCGAAAAACTCTCGCTTTCATGGGGCATGAATCCAATGCTCTTTGCCCTTTTGGTAGCTCCTATTGCAACAGAACTTCCAGAAAAATTCAACAGCGTCACATGGACACTGAAAGGAAGGGATACACTTGCCATGGGCAATATTACAGGCGCAATGGTATTTCAATCCACATTTCCAGTGTCAATAGGCTTACTATTCACAGACTGGAGCATTTCAGGATTTGCCCTATTTTCTGCAATTCTGGCATTAATATCAGCAATTGTTGCAATAGCAAATATTCAGATAAGCGGCAAAGTCTCTCCTCTTACAATACTGTCTGGCGGTTTATTTTATGTTATATACGCAGTTGCAATTATAGCAAAATAAAATCACCTTCACTCCTTCCCCTTATGGCTATGTCGGGGTCTGCCCATATTCTATGATATTTATAACATCTTCATCAGGCTTTGGAAGACCTGCCAGCTTCCATGCTGTGAGCGGATCCATAAATTGTTCATTTACACAGTTTTTTGGCTGATGCACATTTCTGCACACAGCATTGAGAATCGGGAAGTAATTGTATTTTTTATAATAATCCCTTACAAATTTAAGTATATCAATTCGCTCCTTTGTTAGTTCTTCTATTCCCTCTCTTTCTGCCAGTGCACATGCAACCTGTTCATTCCAGTCATCAAAATTTACAAGATACCCCTCATCGTCAACATTAATTTTCAAACTTCCATACTCAATTATAGGCATTTTTCTACCTCCTCAAATTTTATTTTCTCTCCTGAAAATTTTTGATAAACTGCCCTACCTGCACCCCGAGATAAACACATTTTATATTGTTCATGCAGTCATCGGCATCCTTTTTTTCAAGATGTGTTATTAGTTCCTGACCTCCTTTCTCAAACTTAACAATATAGGCATTCTTTTCTTCATCAAAAGTCAATCCTACAGAGATACCATGCTGTGTAATCTCTGGATACATCTCCATAATCTTTTCCTTTAATGCAACAATAGTATATCCCATTGAGCCTCCTCCTTTATAGTTATTTAAGCCTCGACTCTACTGCATTGCAGTCTATGTTTTTGAAGAATGCCTCTATATAATCTGCCTTTTTAAGCCCATAATCTATCATGAACGCGTGTTCAAAAACATCCATTATCAATATCGGATTGCATCCAGATGGATGCGAGACATCATGCTCGTTTATCCAGAAATTTATAAGCCTTCCATTAGTCATATCCTGATATAAAACTGCCCAGCCAATTCCTCTCATTGTGCCGACCGCCTTAAAATCCTTTTCCCACGATTCATAGCTTCCAAAGTCTTCTGTAATCTTTTTTGCAAGTTTACCTTCCTTATTTATTCCCCCTTTTCCACCAAGGTTTTCGAAATAGTATTCATGGAGCCTCATACCATTAAATTCCCAACCAAGTCTTCTCTTTAATTCAGCAAATTCAGGTGAGGCTGTTTTCCCATTCTTCAGCATAGACTCAAGGGTATCTAAAATCTTATTGGTATTTGTTACATACCCTTGATAGAGGGTAAAATGATTTTTTAAAAGGGTTTCACTGAAACCTTCCATACCGATCAACCTCGAATAATCCTTTGCTGTGTAAGACATCTTTTTGACCTCCTTTTCATTTGCTAATACCAGGTGCAAATTACCCAGTGACGGTAATGTCATACCTAAAAAAGTCAGAGTTAAAAATTCACGTCTGTTAAGCATGGTGCTAATAATAATTATATCTCACAAATTCCTTGATGTCCCTTCTCCATGCCCTCGGCAGAAGGGTCACGCCTTCCCTTAAATAGCCTACAGCTATAAGCATTGGTATTATCTTATCAGCGGGTATGTTGAATTCCTTTTTTACACACTCCTCATCAAATCCATCCATTGGGTGAGTTTCTAACCCAAGACCTTTTGCAGCAATCATCAGATTCATTGCAAACAGAGAGGTATTTTTTACTGCAAATATCTTTCTTTTCAAGCTATCTATCGAACCATAAAGATTATTTGCCATACCTCTATATGTCTCTCTCATCTCTGGTTTCATATATCCAAGCCCTTGCCAGCTATCAAGCATCCTGTCTATATTCTCTTCCATTGCATTTGGGTCAGCAATTACAATCAATACTACAGATGCCTCCTCGACCTTTGGCTGATTAAAAGCACACTGCCTTAACACCCTTTTCCTTTCAGGGTCTCTTACTACTACCACCTTCCATGGCTGGAGGTTAAAAGACGACGGCGAAAGATTTGCAATCTCAAACAATTCTTTCAACTTATCATCAGAAATGTCTTTGCCTATCTCAAAGAAATTTATAGACCGCCTCTCTTTGATTGCCTGTATCACATCCATAGAATACCTCCTGATTTTAAATGCCTGTAATTTCTTTCACTTCTTCTTTACCATGCTCCAATTCTTTTTCTTGTTCTTTATCAATCATCAGCAGCATAGTTTGAAACTCTCCTACATGTGTCTTTTCTTCTTTAGCAATATCAAGTAATATTTTTCTTATATTCTCATCAGTAACTAATGAAGCCATTTGCTCATAAAGATTTATTGCGTCGAGTTCAGCTATTATCCCTGCCCTGAGTACTTCCTTATTTATGTCCTCCTTTTTTATCTTTTCAAGATCAATTGGGATTTTTGATAACATGTTAAGCCCTCCTTCTAAAATATAAATTTGTAAATATCAACAACTAATGCCATTTACTTTTGTAAAATCTTTTTATTTTTACAAAATCAAGATGTTTCTAATCTATATTAGCATACTAATTTATAATGTCAATATCTTTAACTCAAATCTGCCTCTCGATAGACTTGAGCATCAGGACTTGCTTTAATGTCAGCAAATCAAGTATTATCAATGCATGGGAGTGCATGGGGTTCTGGTGTCCCCCACGGACTTCAAATCCGGTGTTGCCGCCCAAAAGGTGGCATGGTGGGTTCGATTCCCACACGCTCCCGCCAATACAAATTTTAAGAAGACAGACTTAAAGAAGACAGTAAAGATATAAAATTGGTGAAGCGATTATTAACCCATTCACCAATCCTTTAGCCTTAAGTATTAACCTGTGTTTTTGAGATATAATTTCTGCATGAACAGACAAGAAATACACATAAAAGAAATAAAAGAACTCGCAAAGAAATTTACCCCAGAGCAGATAGAAGGCTGCATCTCACAGCAAATGCATGAGGGGACAAATGTATGTGATATATCAGGCACAACAGAGCAAGTGATAAATGATTTATCCAAGGCAAGATTTGTAAGGGATTTGATGGATAAGAGAATGTCAATGACAGATGCAGTGCGTGAGCTCGCAAAAAGAATACGGCTTGTGCAGATGGCATTTAAAGAAGAGAAGGAATAGATATATCAGGAAGACGGTATGGGAAAAGTCTCTATAAATGTGCAGAAAGAGTTTTGTGAGGAATGTTCTCTTGCATTGAGAAGATTTATAGGGAAGATGAACGGCGTAAATTCCATAGATACCGAAAATGAGAAAATAATAATAGACTTTGATGCTTCAAAGGTCATGGAGAAGGATATTCTTAAAATCACAAAGGAAAGCATAGAAAAACTGGGATATAAGATATTTGATTAATTTATGGCGGAGGGGGAGGGATTCGAACCCCCGGTGAGATGCAATCCCACAACGGTTTTCAAGACCGCCGCTTTAAACCGCTCAGCCACCCCTCCAGAGAATTAGTTATTTTATCAAACCTCAAACAGAAAATTCTATAAAAGCCTTTCACCTAACCATAGGCTATAGGCTTTAGGCTGAAGAATAGGCTACCGCCTACGGCAATTCAAAGTTCAAAGTTCAAAATTTAATTAGATGACAGATGCTGCGAAAAGGCTTTAAACTCCGCACTTGCAGCTACATCTATCTTGAATCCGTCACTACCTATCCTTCTGATTCAGGTTAAGGTTAAGGTCGAGGATAAAAAGCAAAATTTACTTTTCACGCCTTTAAATCTTAACCTTAAACTTAACCTCAACCCTATTATAATTTCAGTAGTACCAAATTCGAAATAGGATCAAGTTCTCTTACTGTATTTATGCCCTTTATCTCGATTATTATTGCCTCAAGCACAAGGAATGTCTCTGCATTTTCCCTTACACAACCTACCCTTACATCATCCCTCTTTCCAAATGCCCCATGAAAATGAGCCTTCGGTTCATCAGCCTGCCAAAAGATAGTTCCAAGCCCCACGATCTCATGGCTTTCGTTAAGCTCACGCCATATAGGAATTGGTGGCAGTTCTTCTTTTTCAGGACCAACCACAAATCTGCCACTTCTCATGCCACCAACAAGATAGAATACGCATGCTCTTATATTTTCTTTTTTTGCAATCTCGCAGAGCCCCTGCAAAATATTGTCCCTGTCCTCAAACCGTGCAACAATAACCCTTCCTGTCTCACCAATTTGATACTTCATAGAGCCTCCCATGTTTTAGCTTAAAATAAGCGATTTTATTCAGATTTGTAAGGTAGATGCTGCGAAAAGGCTTTAAACTCCGCACTTGTAGCTACATCTATCTTGAATCCGTCACCACTTCACCTCTTCACCAATTCACCCCTAAAGCCTATTTACCTCATATACACATGAACAAAGACTTTTTAAAGTCTTGTAGCAGTGCCTACCTTACAAAACAACTCAATTTTGATTTAACAAATGCTCATTACTGCTTCATATACATCTTCAACAGATATATCATCCATACATTTGACCTTCCTACAATTCTTCTTATAACACGGTGCACACTCAACACCAGACTTAACCACAATATTGTTCTTGCCATAAGGCCCTGTCCTCACTGGATTTGTAGGTCCAAATATTGCAACTATAGGAATACCAAATGCAGCAGCTATATGCATTGGTCCTGAGTCATTGGAGACAACATATCTTGCACCTCTGACTATAGATATAAGTTCCTTTATGTCTGTTTTTCCTGCCAATGCCTTTGCCTTTCCATTAGAACAAAACTCAATACCTTTGGCTATTTCTGCATCCATCGAACTTCCCACTACCACAGTCTTTATATCAAGCATTGATGCAAGACTACCAAAATTCACAGGCTTCCATCTCTTTGTCATCCATCGAGCACCCGGAACAAGCACTGCATAATCTCCAATATCTCTCTTTAGTCTCTTTACATCTTCAGATTCTTTAATAAGCGGCATGGGGAATTTCACATCCCCTATCTCACAGCCAAGAGCAGATGCAATCTTCAGATACCTGTCAACCGCATGTATTTCTTTGCCTCCTTTAATTCTATGTGTATAAAACATGCTGCTACATTCCCTTGCTTCTTTAAATCCAATCCTGACACGAGAGCGGGTCATATATGTCAAAATACCGCTTCTCATAAGACCCTGAAGATCTATAACTATATCATAAGATTCCCTCTCGAGCTCTTTAAAAAGGCTTATGAATTCAGCCACTGTTTCTTTTATTCTACCTTTATTTTTCCACTGGTCTTTATTAATTATCCAGAGTCTCTTCACCATTGGATGGTTTTCGAGGAGTCCTTCAAGACCCTTTGCTACTATCCAATGTATCTCAGCAAAAGGGAAGGCGTCCTTTACAGCATTAAGAAATGGAAGGCTATGCACAATATCACCGAGAGAACTTGGTTTGATAACTAATATCTTTTTTGGAATCTTATTAATCAAGACCTTATTCATGAGATAATATTAAATCAACAACATCTTTCAATGTCTCAACAACAAAATCAGCATGGGCTGACCATTGTTGCTTGCCTGTTTTAACCAACACACCTATAGCACCAACTGCCTTTGCAAGAAGCATATCAACATCTTTGTCTCCAACAACATAAGATTTTTTTAAGTTAATTTTGTGCCTTACCCTTGCATCCAAAAGCATTTTAGGTTCAGGCTTTCTACATGCACAACTATCGTCAGGCATATGCGGGCAATAATAAAAGTCATCAAATCCATACCTATCAACAAATACCTGATTTACTTCCTTTACAAATCGTTCATCTACAATCCCTCTACCTATTCCAGATTGGTTGCTGACACCTATTAGCAAAAATCCATTTCTTTTCAATTCCGTCAATCTGTCAATATCAGGATAGACCTCGAAATCACGCCAGTTATTTAAATAATCAGCATCCTTGCACAATGTGCCGTCTCTGTCAAAGAATACAGCTTTTCTCACAGGTAATAACTCTTTGATTCCCCAATACACATCCTCAGGTGTAATGGTGTACATGCATCGCATGTCATTATTTTTGCATGTGCGATTAAAACAAGGGCTGCATGAAAGGTCTGTTTTTACAACAATATGACCATCTCCAACGGGTCCTGTCAAATCAGGACTTGTGGAACCAAATACAACAACTATAGGGGTTCCAACTGCATAGCCTATGTGCATTGGTCCTGAGTCATTTGTTACCAGCACATCACATTCTGATATAACTGAAATAAGCTCTCTAATAGAAGTCTTCCCAGCTAAATTAAGCAATAAATCTGTCTGACTGCTGACTTCTGACCTTTGTCTCCTGATTAGATATGCTATCTCTTCTGCAATATCCACTTCATTATTACTGCCAAAGATTGCAATGCCACCGCCTGTTTCATTTAAAAACCAGTTTGCAACCTGTGCGAACCTTTCTGGAAACCATCTCTTTGATGAACCATATGTAGCACCAGGATTTATTCCGAGAATAGGTCTTTTCAGCAATGACAATTTATCCCTTGCTGATAGCCTCTCATCAATAGAAAGATAAATCCATGGATCTGAATATTCTGCATTTATGCCTGCAGCCTTAAGAAGATGAAGATAATAATCTATATGATGCATCTTTCTGTCATCATCATCAAATGGAATCGGTTTTGTCAGAAAAAACCCCCTTTTATCTCTGCTATACCCTATCCTTTGGGGAATACCTGCCAAAAATGTTATAAGTGCGGCATCAAAGGCATTCTGTAAGAGTATCGCACTGGAAAAATGCCTTTTTCTTAAATCTATTGCAAGCCTTAGTTTTCCAAACATTCCCTTAAAGTCTTCTTTATATAATATAATCTCATCAATATCTGGATTCATTTCAAATATCGGCGAAACAGATGGTTTTACAAGAAGACTAATGTTTGATTCTGGATATGCTATCCGCAATGCCCTTATAGCTGGCAAGGTCATAACAGCATCGCCAATCCAATTAACACCTCGAATTAAAATCTTATTGCTCATGCTTTAGTTTAACATTTCAATTATCCTCCATTCACCAGCAAAGATTTCTTTAATTAAAAAAAATTACTTGACAATAATAATTCTAATCTGATAACATCTTCTTGTTAAGAATAATTATAGAAAGGTAGGTAATGGAAAAATATAGAGAGATAGGCTTGAAACTCACGCCTCAGAGGCTTGCAATCCTCAACTATCTTGATGGCAACAAAGAACATCCTTCAGCAGAAGACATCTACAAGGCAGTTTCAAAAAAGTTTCCTATGATGTCTTTTGCAACTGTTTATAACACACTGGAGACATTAAGACAGAGAGGCAGTCTCATAGAACTCACGATTGACCCTGACAAAAAGAGATTTGATCCAAATACAAAACCTCACCACCATCTGATATGTGTTAAATGCAAAAAGATCGTGGATATATACGGTGACTATAAGTTACCCATCTCCAATAGTGATAAAGAGGGTTTTGAGATAATCGGTAATCATATAGAGTTTTATGGCATATGTTTGAAATGTAAAAAAGGAGGAGGTGAGTAAAGTGGCAGTCTTTAAATGCAGTAAATGCGGCACAACAAAAGAAGGCAGATGCAAGCCGCAGAAATGTCCAAAGTGCGGTGAAAAAGGAACGATGCTGAAATCATAAAAATTTTCCACCTGAAAAGGAGTCTTTGACTCCTAATTAAAATTAGGGTTTCACAAAATTAAAAAATTCCCTCTCACCTTTGGGGAGAGGGATAGTGTGAGGGATAAGGATTACGAATTTCGTTAAACCCACAATTAAAATGCATAGGAGGTATACATCATGAGTGAAATTTGCTGTGGATTAAGGGTTGGACAAGATGTCCCAGATTTTAAAATCGAGACATTCGAGCCTACAAAAGGTGACTTTGGAGAGATAAGCCTTGAGACACTAAAGGCAGACAAAAAATGGACAATACTTTTCTTTTATCCCGCTGCTTTTACATTTGTTTGAGCCACTGAATTTGCTGCTCTGGCAGAGCAGTATGACAGATTCAAAAAGATGGGTGCAGAGATTATAACTGTAAGCACAGATACAAAATTTGTCCAGCTTGCATGGCAGAGAGAAGAAAAGATGCTAAAAGATGTAAAATACCCTATGGGTGCAGACCCCACAGGAAAACTATCAAAGATGTTTGGCGTGTACGATGAAGATACAGGTCTTGCATTGAGAGGGACATTTATAATCAGCCCTGAAGGAAAGTTGTTAAATTCTGAGGTCAACTTTTATAATATGGGAAGAAATGTTGACGAACTCATGAGAAAGTTCAAGGCAAACCTTCACCTTTCAAAACATGCTGCAGAAGGATGTCCGGCAAAATGGAAGGACGAAGGAGACAAGACCCTCACACCTTCTCCTCAAATGGTTGGAAAGGTATATGAGGCATACGAAGGCAAATAATATAGCGGGGCATTAGCCCTGCCAATAATCAACATGACCCCAGAAAGTCGTAAGACTTTCTGGGATGCAAAAAGGAGGCAGAAATGACAAAGAGACTGCAAATTTACAAATGCGAGATCTGCGGTAACATAGTTGAGATGCTCCATGAAGGTATTGGGCAATTAGTGTGCTGTGGTCAGCCTATGAAGCTGAATGAAGAAAACACAGTAGATGCATCAAAAGAAAAACATGTCCCTTTAGTAGAAAAGATAGAGGGCGGTTTTAGAGTAAAGGTTGGCAGTGTTCCTCATCCAATGGAAGAAAAGCATTACATCGAATGGATAGAGGTCATAGCAGATGGAAAGGCTTATCGCCAATTTTTAAAGCCAGGTGATGCACCAGAAGCTGTTTTCATGATTGATGCATCAGCAATCACAGCAAGAGAATACTGCAATTTACATGGGCTTTGGAAGGCTTAAAAATAAAAAATCAGGAGGTCTGAGATGTCATTATTTGTATGGAGTGATAAATTCAGTGTAAATATCAAGCAGATCGATGAGCAACACAAAAAATTAGTTAATATGCTTAATGAACTTCATGATGCAATGAAAACCGGAAAAGGCAAAGAGACAACTGGGAAAATTTTGTCAGGATTAATAGACTATGTCGGGACACATTTTGCTACAGAAGAAAAGCTGATGCAGCAATATGGCTACACAGAGTATGCATCCCACAAGGCTGAACATGACAAACTAACACAGAAGGCAATATCGCTCAAAAAAGACTTTGAGCAAGGGGCACCAATACTCACGGTAGAGCTTTTAAATTTTTTGAAAGAATGGCTACAGACCCATATCCTCGGAACTGATAAGAAATATGGTCCATTTTTAAATAGCAAGGGAGTTGTTTAAAGGAGCAATACAATGACAGAAATAACACAGAAAACAAAAGAATATGTATGCCAGTTATGTGGATATATCTACAATCCCCAAAAGGGAGACAAAAAAAACAAGATACCGCCTGGAATTCCATTTGAGGAATTGCCTGATGATTATACTTGCCCGCTCTGCGGGGCAATAAAAGCAAGGTTTGCACCAATGTTGGATTGAGGAGGAAATATGTGCATAGCATATGAGATGAGATGCCAATGTGGCAGTAAAACAGCAAGCTTTCATTTTAAAGATAACATTATGACCGAACAAGTAATAAAGACACTTTATTGTCCAAATTGTTCATCTGACATAAATGTTAACCCTGAAAAGATGATTGTTGACAATGGATGGGTTATTGAATACGATATGGATATAGCAAAATTTATGGGACAAAAGATTTCTAATGCACACATTACACCTGATATTCTATTTGATGAAGGTTACTGTACATGGAATGGCATTTATCCCGGAGACCACATAGACAGCTTAAAAGAGCGAGAAGGCATTACTGCTCTTGCAAAAACTAATCCATTAATGTATCTCAATAAAATGAAGTCATGGGCAAAAGAAAGGACAGAGAGATTAAAAAATGAAGGATGGAGAAAGGCAAAAATTGGAAGTAAATCATAAGAGTCACTGTTCAGTTAATGATATTACTTTCCCCACAGAGATAACATGCCCTGTATGTGGCTATGAGGTAGAACTCTGGACAGATGGAGATGAAACAAGGTGTTATATATGCGGTTATAAGATATTCCCTAATGAAGGAATAATTCATTAAACTATAGGGCATAAGGAGTCAAGTATATGGAATTAGTGTCAATATATAGGTTTTTACAAGGGCAGGAGACGCCTCCCGGCCAATCCTCCATGATGACGAGGGTTCAGAGACCCAATCAACCTATTATGGCTTTGGGAGGCAGGGAACAGACTCCTTAGAGGGTTCATTGACCCAGGAAACATGGAGTTCTCCTGCCTGTCCAACTTTAACGGGTAAAACCCGTTTATATAAATCTTATAACACAAATTCTTAGTAGGAGGAATCATGGCAAGCAAAGAATTATTAGAAAAACTGAATGAGGCAATAGCAAGAGAAATGCAAGTGAGCATCCAGTATATGTGGCAGCATATAATGGTTAAAGGTATCAATGCACAGTCCATCGGACCGATTTTCAGACAAATAGCCATTGCTGAGATGATGCATGCTGAGCTCATTGCAGAAAGACTCGATTATTTAGGTGGCACACCAACAACAAAACCAGCACCAATAGACATTGGAAAAAGTGCAAAAGACATGCTCGAGATAGACAAAAAGGCTGAAGAAGATGCGATAGCAATGTACAAAGACATCATAAAGCTTGCAGAAAAAGAAAGTGACTATACAACAAAAAAACTCTTTGAGCAAATCCTTGCTGATGAAGAAAACCACCACAATACCTTCAGCAGTCTATTAGAAGATTAGTTAAGGAGGTTCAATGAAAGCAATTGAACTCAAAAATGACATATACTGGGTTGGTGCAATTGACTGGGCAGTAAGAGACTTCCATGGCTATGAAACCCCGCGTGGCACAACATATAACAATTATCTGATAATAGACAAGGAAATAACCCTTCTTGATACAGTTAAATACGATTTCTCTGACATTACTATCAAAAATATAAAGTCCGTTATTGACCCATCAAAGATAAAAAACATTGTTATAAATCATATTGAGAATGACCATGTTACGAGCATTGATAAAATAATGGATTTAACGCCAAATGCAACCATCTATATTACAGAAAAAGGCAAAAGAGGGCTTGATAGGTTCTTTGATACCTCAAAATGGAATATAAAGATCGTAAATACAGGAGACACGCTTAATATAGGAAAGAGAACCCTTCTCTTTATAGAGACGCCAATGCTTCACTGGCCTGACTCGATGATGACTTACATAAAAGAGGATAAGATACTTATAAGTCAAGACGCATTTGGTCAGCACATAGCATCAGCAGTAAGATTTGATGATGAGTTCATAACCTGTGATTCCATGTCAGAGCTTGAAGATGCAGTTATAGATTATTATGCAAACATTCTCATGCCGTTTGGGCAACTAATAAAGGCAAAGATTGCAGACATTCAGAAGTTAGGACTTCAGATAGAAATGATTGCACCTGACCACGGCATTATATGGAGGACAAATCCCCAGAAGGTCTTACAGATGTATCTTGACATGGCAAACGGCAAGACAAATCTCAGCGTCTCCATTATTTATGACACTATGTGGCACAGCACAGAACAGATGACATTACCCATTATGCAAGGGATAAAAGACGAAGGAGTTGAATGCAAGGTCATCAAACTAAGGGCTACACCCATGAGCATGGCTATTAAAGACTTCTGGAAATCAAGGGGTGCACTAATTGGGACGCCAACCCTTAACAACATCATGTATCCGAGTGTTGCACATTTCTTGACACATCTCAGAGGACTGAGACCAAAGAATCGCATTGTTGGTGCATTTGGCAGTTACGGATGGGGCGGAGGTGCAGTAAAAGAGGCATATGAAAACTTTAATCGAATGGGTCTGGAGATATTCGAACCAGGACTGCAAATACTTTTTAAGCCCTCTTTTGAAGACGAGACAAAATGTTATGAATTTGGAAAAGAGTTTGCAAGAAAAGTAAAAGAATATCATCAGAAATTTTAATAATTATAGGGAGGACAGTATGAGCAAAACAGAAAAAAACTTATGGGATGCATTTGCCGGTGAATCACAAGCCAACAGAAAATATCTTGCCTTTGCCAAAAAAGCAGAGGGAGAAGGATACACACAAATTGCAAAGCTCTTCAGGGCTGCTGCAGAGGCAGAGACAGTGCATGCTCACAATCACTTAAAAGAAGTCGGGGGAATTAAAAGCACAAAAGAAAATCTTCAAGAAGCCATAGGTGGAGAGACATATGAATTTGAAAAGATGTATCCACCGATGATTGAAGATGCAAAGGCTGAAGGAAACAGCGGAGCAGAGAGAAGTTTCAGTTATGCCAATGCCGTTGAGAAAATCCATGCCGCACTATATAGAAAAGCCCTTGAGAACATCGGCAAAAACCCTGATGTTGATTATTATGTATGTCAGGTCTGCGGAAACACTGTAGAAAACGAAGCCCCTGAAGAATGCCCGATCTGCGGGGCAAAAAAACAAGCATTTAAAAAAATAGACTAATACCAAAAAACATAATGAAAGTGCTGGCATTTCAGGGTAGCCCGAGGATAGATGGCAATACAGATATACTGCTGAAAGAAACATTAAAGCCTGTATATGAATCATGCCATGATGTCAGATTATTTAAACTCAATTTCATGAACATAAAGCCATGTCAGGACTGTGGTGGCTGCGACAACACAGGTAAATGCATCATCAATGATGATATGGATGAGATATACAATGCCATAAGGGAGGCTGACAGAATAATCCTTGCCTCCCCGATCTTCTTTTTCGGACTAAGCGCACAAACAAAGACAATGATAGACAGATGCCAATCGTTTTGGTGCGAAAAATACCTTTTAAAAAGACCAATCCCTGAAGGAAGATATGGGCGAAAGGGACTTCTGCTGATAGTTGGAGGAATGAAAAAAGAGATTGGCATTCAATGCGCTGAAGCAACAGCAAAGGCATTTTTCAGGACAATAAGCATACCAGAACACGAGACATTAAGCTTTACAGGTATTGATGCAAAGGGCGCAATACTTGAGCATCCAACAGCATTGAAAGAGGCATATGCAGTGGGAAAGAGATTGGTAGATACTGCGGATCCTTTGACCATCTAACAACCTCTTATCCTATCACCACCGATGGCATTATGCCTATGACAAATATCATTAGCACTGTAATAAGTATTGCAATGCCTAATGACGGTGAAGGTGCTATGGCTACTTCCTCTTTCATCTCTTTCATGTACATATTCATTACTATCCTGAGATAATAATATGCAGAGATGGCGCTAAATATCACGGCTATTACTACAAGCCATGTGTATCCTGCCTTTACTGCTGCCATGAAGAGATTGAATTTTCCTATAAATCCTGCCGTTGGAGGTATGCCTGTCAGGGAGAACATGAAGATTAACATCAATGCTGCAACCAATGGATGACTCTTTGAGAGACCTTCATAATCACTGATTTCTTCCCCTTTTTCAAGAAGTATCACTATTGCAAATGCACCTATGTTCATAAATGCATAGATAAGCATATACACCATCATTGCACTCATTGATTCCTGTGTGCCGGGTATTATTCCTATGAGCATATAGCCTGCATGGGCAATAGATGAGTATGCAAGCATCCTCTTTATATTTGTCTGCGCAATCGCAAGTATGTTTCCTACCGCCATTGTAAGTATAGCTATACCTATCAGTATTGGTGTCCAGTCTGCCTGAATTGATTGAAAGGCTATATAAAACACCCTTCCTATTACTGCAAATCCTGCCGCCTTTGGACCCACAGACATAAATGCTGTTATAGAGGCTGGCGCACCCTCATATACATCAGGTGCCCACATATGAAATGGTGCTGCTGCGATTTTAAATGAAAAGGCTACTACTATAAGCACCATGCTCAAAAGAAGTGTTATTGTGACTTCTGTAGTCTTCAGATGCTCTGCAATCTTGTAAATGTCAGTTGTTGTTGTCATTCCATAAATAAGAGATATTCCATATAAGAGCAGTGCTGATGAAAATGCACCCAACAGAAAATATTTCATTGCTGCTTCATTAGACTTTATATCATGCCTTTTTATACCTGCAAGGATGTATGTGCTTAAAGCCATGAGTTCTAATCCAAGGTACAAGATTATTAAATCCTTTGCAGATGCCATAAGCATCATTCCTGTTGTAGCAAATAAGAGCAGACTGTAATACTCTCCATACTCTGCCTTTTGCCTCTGTATATATTTCAGGGAGATGAGTATTGTGAGAATTAAGTTTATCATGAATATCAGTTTAAAGTATGTACTGTAGCCATCGCTTACAAACATGCCTCCAAATGTCTGTCCATAGCTCGATGGCATTACATACATGGCAGATGCTGCTACAGCCACTGCCACAAATGCAAGCACTGCTTTGTTTTTAAATATAAGTTCCAGTATCAAAAGCACTGTTGCAGATATTGTAATGATAATCTCGGGTGTTACGGGTGCAAGGTCTAAAAATGGCATGTTCATTGTATTCATCTTGACACCTCAATAACTTGTTGTGCTGTCTGGGCAAGTCCTACTGCATTTATTCTATCTATAAGATTTTGCACAGATACATCCATAAAGCTCAAAAATGTATTTGGATATATACCTATCCACAGCACAAGTATAATCAATGGAACTATCGTAATTATTTCCCTCATATTCATATCTGGATACCCTTGTACTTTTGGATTTGTCTCCATAAAAAATACCCTCTGATACAACCAGAGCATATATGCTGCCCCTATGATTATTCCAGAGGCTGCAAGCACTCCGAGAGTCTTTGATGCTGTAAATCCTCCGAGTATTATCAAAAATTCCCCTATAAACCCATTTGTGCCAGGAAGCCCTATTGATGCAAGTGTAAAGACCATAAAAAATGCTGCATATATTGGAAGCACAGTTGCCACGCCTCCATAGTCTGCTATCTGTCTCGTGTGTGTCCTGTCATAGATTATTCCCACACACAAGAAGAGTGCACCTGTTACTATTCCGTGATTTATCATCTGAAGTATCCCGCCCTGTATCCCCTGTGTATTTAATGCAAATATTCCCAGTGTCACAAATCCCATGTGGCTCACTGATGAATAAGCAATAAGTCTCTTTAGGTCTGTCTGCGCAAGACAGATTATCCCGCCATAGATTATTGCTATGATAGAGAGTATCATCATTACTGGTGCCATTGCCTTTGCTGCATCAGGGAATAATGGCATATTAAATCTCAGAAATCCATATGCACCCATCTTAATGAGTATCCCTGCAAGGATTACGCTACCCGCTGTGGGAGCCTCTGTGTGCGCATCAGGCAGCCATGTATGCACCGGCCACATTGGCACCTTTACTGCAAATGCTGCAAAAAATGCCCAGAATAAGATAATCTGCATATTATATGGATAGTTCATTGTCATCATCTGCAGAATATCAAAAGTCTTTCCTGTATTTATGTAAAGAACTATTATTCCAACAAGCATCAGCACGCTTCCTACCAATGTATAAAGGAAAAACTTTATTGCTGCATACACCCTGTTTGGACCGCCCCACACCCCTATCAACAGATACATGGGAATCAGCATCGCCTCCCAGAATATATAGAATAAAAACAAATCAAGGCTTGCAAATACCCCTATCATAGAGCCTTCTATAAGCAGCAGTGCAGCATAAAATTCCTTTGTCTTTTCTTTTATACCTTTCCATGAAACTGTCACACAAAGTATTGTAAGGAGTGTTGAGAGCAATACAAAAAGCACACTTATCCCGTCTACTCCCAGTGCATATTTGATCCCCCATGATGGCACCCAATCATGCATTTCAGTAAACTGCATCTTTGCAGTGGTCTTGTCAAAATTAGTAAATAGTGGAACACTGAGTATAAATGTAATAAGGCTTATTAGCAGTGCTGTCCATTTGATAAATGCCTCACTCGTCCTCTTTATCAGAAATATGAATAATGCACCAAATATCGGCAAAAATATAACTGTGCTGAGTACTGGGTATCCTATCTGCATCTATCCTCCTCCTGTCCTCTATCCTCTTGCTGCTATCAACACAAGTGTCAATATCACAAAAAGCCCTATTACCATGCTTATGGCATAGTGCTGTAAATGTCCTGTCTGAAGCTTCCTTAATCTCTCTGCAAAATTCCTTATTGCCCCGGGCACCCCATTGACTATCCCTTCTATAATCTTTCCATCTGTTACTGCAACGAGCATATTGCTTGCTATCCACTTTACAGGTCTGACTATGATAAAATCATAAAGTTCATCCACATAATATTTATTCCAGAGCACCGTATATATCCCCTTGAATCTTGTTGCAAGTATTTGTGGTATATCAGGTTTAAAGACATAAAATATCCATGATATGAATATACCTCCTATTGCCATTGCGATTGATACTCCCATTACCATAAATTCCTCTTCATGAGTTGCTGTCACATGAGGGTGTCCGAGCAAAGGCTCAAAAAAGTGGGCTATAGTATTAGTTCCTCCGAGTGCTGCTGGTATGCCTACCCATCCCGCTGATATTGCACCTATTGCAAGAATAATCAAAGGTATTGTCATCACCTTTGGTGATTCATGAAGATGATGTTCCTGTTCATGGGTCCCTCTGAACTTACCGTGAAATGCCAAAAATATTATCCTGAAACTGTAAAATGCAGTTAAGGCTGCTACCACTGTCCCCATTAACCACACTATCTTCCCAACCATGCCATGATTATATGCAAGCCATAATATCTCGTCTTTTGAGAAAAACCCTGCAAGCCCGGGTATGCCTGCTATGCTCAATGATGCTATTAAAAATGTCCAGTATGTTATAGGCATGTATTTTTTCAGTCCACCCATTTTCTGTATATCTAACTCCCCAGCCATTGCATGCATCACACTGCCCGCTCCCAGAAATAACAGTGCCTTAAAGTATGCATGTGTATAAAGATGAAATATCCCAGCTCCATATGCACCGACTCCACATGCCAGAAACATATATCCAAGCTGGCTCACTGTAGAATATGCAACTATCCTCTTTATGTCATTTTGCACCAGTGCTATAGTTGCTGCAAAAAGGCTTGTTATTGCACCTGTAAGTGCAACTACATTCATGGCAATCTCTGAGAGATTAAATAATGGGTTAAATCTTGCAACCATAAATACACCTGCTGTTACCATTGTTGCAGCGTGTATTAATGCACTGACCGGTGTCGGACCTTCCATTGCATCAGGAAGCCACACATGAAGTGGTATCTGAGCTGATTTACCAACTGCACCACAGAATAAAAGCAAAGCCATCAGTGTTATTAAATCCACATCATATCCAATAATATTTATGGTATGTCCTGTTAATGTCCCTACTTTTGCAAATATATCTGTGTAATGTAGTGTCCCGAGTGTTAAGAATATCATTATCACACCAAGTCCAAATCCAAAGTCTCCAAATCTATTCACAATAAATGCCTTTTTCCCGGCATCAGATGCTGATTTCTTTTCATACCAGAATCCAATCAGAAAATATGAGCAGAGTCCAACTGCCTCCCAACCAAAATAAAGCTGTAAGAGATTATTGCCTGTAACAAGCATGAGCATAGAGAATGTAAACAGACTGAGATATGCAAAAAATCTGTAATACCCTTTATCTCCATGCATATAGCCAACAGAGTATATATGGACAAGAAGGCTCACGCTCGTTACTACTATGAGCATTATTGCTGTAAGCTGATCTATAAGAAATCCTACAGTTACCTTAAAACTGCCTGATATTATCCAGTTGTACACATCATAATTGATTATCCTCCCATTTAAGACCTCTAACAATGTGCTTACAGATACAACAAATGAACCTGCTACTGCAATAATGCTAATCCAGTGCGCCCTTTGTTTGATTATCCCTCTACCAAAAATAATGTTGATTACAAAAGCTATAAGTGGTAATATCGGAATTAGCAAATATTTATCCATAGTTCTCTCCTCTTTAATCCTCTGTCTTCTGTCTTTTTCATCCCTTCATCTCTGTTATTTCATCTGTATGCACTGCTGCCTTGTTTTTAAATAATGCCACCAATATTGCAAGCCCTATGGCTGCCTCTGCTGCTGCAACTGTTATAATGAAAAACACGAGTATCTGTCCCCTCAAATCCTGAAGATAATGGCTAAATGCCACAAGACTGATGTTCACAGAATTCAGCATAAGCTCTATAGACATCAGCATTATGATTATATTCCTCCTGAGCATAAATCCAATCATGCCGATAACAAATATCACTGCACTTAATCCTATATACCACTCCAAAGGTACCATTATCCCTCCGATCTTTTCTTTTTCGCCAATACGATTGCACCAACTATTGCTATAAGTAATATCAAGGATGCTATCTCAAACGGAAATAAATATTCTGTATATAAGACCTTTCCGATGGTCTTTGTGTGCGTCTCTTTCTTGATTGCCTCTATGGTATATTGCCCTGTGGGTCCTTGTATGAATTTGCTTATAGCAAAATATATAAACATCAAAATAGATATACCCAGTGCCACACCTATTGGCCATTCGCCTATAAACCTTTCTGCTGTAAGTTCTTCTTTAAGATTAAGCATCATTATGACAAAGAGAAACAAGACAAGTATAGCACCAGCATACAATATAAGTTGCACTGCTGATAAAAACTCTGCATTTAAAAATAAATATAATGCTGCTATATGAAAGAACAATGCCAGCATCCACAACACGCTGTGCACGGGATTTCTCCTCGTTATGATTAATATTGATAGCACTATCATCACTACTGAAAAGTACCCAAAAAATATCTTTGGCAGCATTAAATTATCCCTCCTTTCCTCTAAACACGGGTTGATTTTCAGGTGTCGTAAAATCTTCTAACTTTGGCCTCCAGAATCTTTCGAAATATTCCTCTGCCCTTTTTCCAGTCATGAATTTATCCCAGTTAGAAAGGAGCTTTTCCTTATCCATATAGAGTGCATCTCTCGAATAATCCGAATATTCAAAGTGTGGAGTAAGCACCACTGCACCGAAAGGACATGCCTCTACACAGAATGCACAATAAACACACCTCAGGACCTCTATCTCATATCTATCAACAACCTTCTTATGGTCCTTACTTTCACTGGTATATATATTAATGCACTGTGACGGACATATAGCAGCACAGAGTCCACAACCTACACAGCGCGCCTTTCCATCAGGATTTCTTACAAGTGCATGAAGTCCCCTGAAACCTGGAAACGGCTCCCTCCTTTCTTCTGGATACTGCCGTGTGACTGCATGGGTAAACATCATTCTCAATGTCAGTGCCATGCCTTTGAATATCTCAATCAGAAAGACCTTCTTTGCTATGTCCTTGATAGTCATGTCCTGCCTCTCTTTATATCACATATTTAACTATTGATGTTACAACAATATTTGCCAGTGCAAGTGGTATCAACACCTTCCAGCCCAGTGCCATTAACTTATCATACCTGTATCTTGGCACAGTAGCCCTCACCCAATAATACAAAAATATATGGAAATACACCTTGCCTAAAAACCATACTATGCCCGGCACAGCCTTTAATGCTGGGATTGCATCTGTCAGCATAGGCGGCAATGTCCATCCTCCCCAAAAACATATAACTGCTATGCTGGACATTATTATCATGCCTATGTATTCTGCAGCATAATACAGTGCAAACCTCATACCGCTGTATTCTACAAAATATCCTGCAACAAGCTCACTCTCTGCCTCTGGCAAATCAAATGGTGTCCTGTTGGTCTCAGCAAACATAGACACTAAAAACACAAAGTATGCCACAAACTGAGGTATCAGAAACATACCATACCAATACCCTTGCTGAGCATTAACTATTTCGCTCAAATTCAATGAACCTGACAATATCATCACTCCCACAAGACTAAGCCCCATTGCCACCTCATAACTTATTACCTGTGCAGAAGACCTGAGCCCTCCAAGAAATGAATATTTTGAGTTCGATGCCCATCCAGCCATTACTACTCCATATGCAGATAGAGAAGACATTGCAAAGATATATAGCAGTCCTATATTTATATTTGCTATTACAAATCCCTCAAAAAACGGAATCACTGCAAGGGAACTCAAAGTTGCAAATACAGGGATTATAGGTGCTATTTTAAATACGGGCTTGTCTGCATTTGCGGGTATAATGTCCTCTTTGAAAAAGAGTTTCAGCATATCTGCCAGGGGCTGAAGCACTCCATGAGGGCCAACCCGCATCGGTCCGAGCCTGACCTGCATATGACCTATAACCTTTCTTTCAAAATAGGTAGCATACATCACATGAAGCATGGTCACACCTATTACTACAGCTATCTTGATTATTATAAATACAATATTCAGCATCCAATTAGAACTCCCTGTAAAAAAGACTGTCTCAATGATATTCAAACTAACACCCCCTTTTCACCTAATACTTCAGCCTCAACCTGTCTTTTTTTAATGACACATTCTGTAAAATCCATAATAGGAGATTTTGTTACAAGATGCATCTGCCATTTCATAACCTCAAAAACCCCTGTGCCATTATAATTTTTAGGGATCAGAATAACATTTCTTGGCACATCTGAATCTATTTGCACAGATAAATCAACACTTCCATAATCTGTCTGCACAGTAATATCCTCGCCATTTGCTACCAACAACTCTTGTGATAGTGTCTTGCTAATCCTTACATATGGTTCAGGTGCTATACTCATGAGTGCATCAGAATTCCTACTTAAACTATCAGCCTGAAATAAAGGGTCATCTATGCCTATATAAATCTTTCTCCTATCAGACCTTTCAATCATAGATTTAATATCAGGAATCTCAATACCCTCAATACTCATTCCATGCCTCAAAGGCTCTCCTTTATAAGGCCACATGCATTGTCCTGTATTGATGTCTTCAAGAGATATATCTTTATAAAGAGGTGAGACCCTTGTTATTTCTGAAAATATATCTTCAAAACCCCTGTAATCCATATCAAATCCAAGCATTCTGCTGACATTAGCAATTGCCTTCCAGTCCTCTATTCCGATACCATCTACAGCCTTTTTCGTCATCTGTAGCCTTCGCTCCAGATTAGTATAAGAACCTTCCTTTTCTGCCCATGAAAGAGAAGGTATCACCACATCAGCCATATAAGCTATATCTGTCATAAAAACATCATGCACCACTAAAAAATCGAGTTTGGACAATGCATCACTGACATACCTCCTATTCGGGAGATTTGACACCGCATCATCTCCAATCACATACATTGCCTTTATCTTATTATGGTGTGCAGCATCTATCATCTCCATAAGGCTATATCCTAAATCAGATGAAACCTCCACCCCAAAAAATTCCTCATACCTTTTTCTAAATATATCGACTGCCATAGGTCTTCCACCCAAAAGCATATCAGGCAGACACCCCATATCTACAAGACCTTGTTCATTAGGTAATTCTGAAAGCAGATATATCCTGCCATTTAGTAAATATATAAGTGCTGCAAGTAAGAGCAGATTTGTATGTCCATGTGTCTTCTGGATAATGTCTCTGCCTATAATAATCGCTGGATTGGTCATAACAGAGAGTGTATCTATAGCATAATTAATATCCTTTGATGCTATACCGCAGATCTCTTGAGCCTCCTCTATCTCAACCACTGGAATGTCTCTTATAATCTTCTCAAATGCAGAATTCAAGCCGCACAATGGCCTTTCATTTCTTATACCTGTTATCAGAGACAATAAGAGTGCTGTCTCTGTAAATGGATGGGGAATCAGTTTTTTTGAGGAAAATATCTTTAATCCATTCGCATATCCCATTGTTATTACAGGCACAGCCTTCTGATACCCTGCCCTTATCTGCAAGCCAAGCACAGGATTTACAGATGTTGGATCTCCTCCTACAACAAAAATCCCATCTGAGTTAGCTATTCCATGTATAGGATTTGCTGTTACACCCTGTCCAAATATATTTTCAAAGAATTTTTGTGCCTGCGCATATGCAAAGCCTGCTACAGAGTCTATATTATTTGTCCCGAGTACAACCCTCATGAATTTTTGAAACACATAATTATCCTCATTAGTGCATCTACCTGATGCAATACCAGCTATTGAATTACTGCCATATGTATCTTTTATTTCTTTTAGACGACTGGCTATATATGAAAATGCCTCATCCCATGTAGCTCTTTTGAATTCTCCGTCTTTCTTAATCAACGGAGAATCAAGCCTATTTTTACTCCCAACATAGTCATAACCAAAACGCCCTCTGTTACAGAGGAGCCCCTTATTCAATCCCTTATCATGCCTCGGTGTCCCCAAAAAATCGTAAGATCCTTTGGGGTGCAGAACTGGTATTGCCCTGACAATAGAATTACCTCTTACCTGAAGTGTGAGAGAACATCCCACTCCACAAAATGAACATACCGTATCCACCTCTTTTTCTATCTGCCACGGTCTATATGTGTGCTTATGAAGCCTGGACATTATTGCACCTACGGGGCAGACAGTCAGACAGTTCCCACAATACTCACAATTATATCTTCCCCCTGAAAATGGCTCTACAAAAGACTTACTGCTCCTGTTAGTAATCGAAATAGCAGATGCCCCTTGCACTTTATCGCACATTCTCACACACCTTGCACACAAGATACACCGCTCCATATTTCTTACAATAATCGGGTCATCATAATTTTCAGGATGGGTCCTTTTGCCCTCTACAAATCTTCCTGTGGAAGGACCGTATTTTACAACAAGGTCCTGAAGGTCGCACTCACCTGCCTTATCACAATAAGGACAGTCGAGTGGATGATTTATCAACAAAAACTCCAAAATACCCTTTCTTGCCTCAACAACCCTTTCTGTCTCTGTCCATATAACCATACCATCTGCAACATATTGTGTGCATGCGGTCTGAAGTCTCGGCATCTTTTCTATTTCCACAAGACATAACCTGCACCCTCCATAAGGCTCAAGCATGTCATGATGACAAAGCGTTGGGATCTTTATACCTGCTTTTTCCGCTGCCTTAAGAATAGTTATAGCCTTCTGGAGCGTTATCTTTTTTCCATCTATAGTCACGGTAATCATGCTGCTACTTTTATCTCCTTACTGAACTCTTTGCTGATGTGCTGTTCAAATTCCTGCCTGAAATTATTTATAAAACTCTGCACAACTACTGCTGCACCATCTCCTAATGGACAGAATGTCTTGCCTGCAATATTTTTTGACACCTCAATCAGCAATTCTATATCACCTGCCATGCCTGACCCACTACATATTCTCTCAAGGATTGCCCTCATCCACCCAATACCTTCTCTGCATGGCGTGCATTTACCGCATGATTCATGTTCAAAAAACTTCATTGCCCTAAGACATATCTTTGCAAGGTCAACTGTCTCATCAAAGACCATGACAGCGCCTGAGCCAAGCATACTACCATATTTGGGCATATTCACAAAATCCATTGGACAATCTATTTTGTCAGGAGTAAGTATTGGAGTTGATATACCACCGGGTATTACAGCCTTGAGCTTTTTATCATCACGGATGCCTCCACAGTGCGTATAAATAATCTCCCTTAATGTTGTACCCATTGGCAATTCATATACACCCGGATTTTTCACATTGCCACTTACAGAAAACAATTTAGGACCAGGACACTCAGGACTGCCAATTTTTGAGTATGCCTCAGCACCAATTTCTATGATATACGGAATATTTGCAAGTGTCTCTACATTATTTACAACAGTTGGCTTTGAAAGAAACCCCTCATTGACGGGAAATGGGGGCTTTATTTTTGGCTGTCCTCTTTTGCCCTCAAGTGACTCTATAAGGGCTGTCTCTTCTCCGCATATATATGCACCAGCACCCTGATGCACATAGAGATGGAAGTTTACCTCCTTTCCGTGTATATTGTCTCCAAGATAACCCCTATTATAAGCCTGTTTAATTGCCTTTTCCAATATATCCTTTGCCTTTGGATACTCACCCCTCAGATAAATATATCCATATTCTGCCTGAAGTGCATATCCTGATATAATCATCCCCTCTATCAAAAGGTGTGGATTTTTTTCGAGTATTGGCTTGTCTTTAAATGTACCCGGCTCACCTTCATCTGCATTACAAATGAGATATTTTGGCTTTTTAGGGTCTGCTGCTGCAAATGACCACTTCATGCCTGTTGGAAAGCCTGCACCACCTCTGCCGCGCAATCCAGACCTCTTGACCTCATCAATAATATCTGAGGGCTTCATCTCCAGTGCCTTTAAAATGGCACTGTATCCCCCGAATTTAATATATTCATCCATATCAGTTAAATCAGACCTGTCTATATTTTTCAACAAAAACCTCTCCATGTCTTCTACTCTCTGTTCTCTATCATCTTACTTATATCTCTCCAAAATCTCTATTACATTTTCTTCTGTAAGATTATCATAAAAATCACTATCCACAAGCATTGCTGGTGCTGTGCCACATGCACCAATGCACTCCATAATTACAAGAGAAAATCTGCCATCATCTGTTGTGCTGTTTGGCTCAATACCATATCTCGATCTCAATATATCAACAAGCCTCTCTGCACCCATAATCATGCAAGCAACATTTGTGCAGAGTTGAATAACATGCCTGCCAATAGGTCTATGTCTGAACATCGAGTAAAATGTAGAAACGCCCTTAACTGTTGCCTTTGGCACATTCAACAAATCACCCACTGCCTCTAATGCATCAGGACTTATCCAGCCATGCTCTCTCTGGACAACATAAAGGGCTGGCAAAAGACAAGCGCGGGCATCAAGATACCTCTTCTGTATTTGATTAATTTCATTTACAACCCTTTCACTTAACACTATCTATCACACTCACCAAGCACTATATCTATTGTTCCTATATTTGCAATCACATCAGCTACAAGGGCATCCTCACAGAGTTTCGGCAAGACAGACACATGCACAAATGAAGGCGCCCTCAATCTCATCCTATAGGGTCTTCCACTTCCATCGCTTACAATATAAAACCCTAATTCACCCTTTGGGACCTCTGTTGCAGCATATATTTCTCCTACTGGCGCTGCTATCGGACCTTTTGTTATCAAGACAAACTGGTGTATTAATGATTCCATGTCTGTTAATACCTTATCTTTTGGAGGCAGTGTGAATTTTGGAGCATCAGGAGCCATAATAGGACCTCGCGGCATCTTTTCTATGCATTGTTTGATAATCCTGTTTGACTGCTTTAATTCCTCCATCCTGCATTTATACCTGTCATACACATCACCATTTTTTCCTATAGGGACATCAAATTCCACATATGGATATGCATCATAAGGCGCATATTTCCTCACATCATAAGGAACTCCTGAACCTCGCAGAGTGGGACCTGTAAGACCCCAGTTTATTGCATCTTCTGCGCTTATAATGCCTATGCCTTTTGTCCTCTGCAGCCATATCCTGTTTTCATCTATAAGGGTCTCATACTGCTCTTGGATTATCTTTGGAAACTCCTCAGTAAATTCGTATAATTTATCTAAAAACTCCTGACTGACATCGTTTCTGACCCCGCCTATTCTTGCATAGCTAACTGTGAGCCTTGCACCGCATGTCATCTCAAACAAATCAATCAATCTCTCCCTGTCTCTAAATCCATACAAAAATGGGGTCATAGCACCAATATCGAGCATATGTGTAGTGAGTCCGATAATATGGCTACTTATCCTCGTCATCTCACACATGATTGTTCTTATATATTTAGCCCTTTCAGGAGGTTCTATACCAAAGAGCCTTTCCACTGCAACACAATAGCCTACATTATTAGACATGCTCGAGATATAATCCAATCTGTCTGTTAAAGGCAGTGCTGATAGATATGTCCTATTTTCTGATAATTTCTCAACACCTCTATGAAGATAGCCAACATAGGGCGTGCATTTAACCACTGTCTCTCCATCGAGCTCAAGCACCACCCTCAAGACTCCGTGTGTAGCCGGATGCTGAGGACCCATGCTTATGGTAATTTCTTTAGTCTTTAGTTCTTTTGCTACTGCTGTCATCTATTTTTTTCTCCTCTTCACCAAATAAAAGTCTGCCCTCTATCTGATCTCATATATCTTATTCCTCTCTGCAATCTCTATTGTTTCCTTATATCCCTTCCACTCCATTTCACCAAGGTCTGCCTTTAATGGATAGTCTTTTCTCAATGGATAGCCTTCCCAGTCCTCTGGCATAAGTATTCTTCTTAAATCAGGGTGTCCGTTAAATCTGATTCCAAACATATCAAAACATTCCCTCTCATGCCAGTTTGCCCCTGCCCATATATCAGTTACACTGTCTATATTGCAGTCATCCTCTGGGACCTCTGCCTTTATTCTTATCATATGCCTGTGCCGCATAGAATACAAGTGATAAACAACCTCAAACCTCTTATCTTTTTTGCCTGCATAATCAACACCACAAAGGTCTTCGAGATAGTCAAAATACAACTCCGGGGTGCTAAAAAGATATTTCATTATCTCTTTTAGCCTATCTTTTTTTATTACCACAGACACCTGCCCACGAAATTCTGTTATATCCTTTACTTCTGTTGGATACCTGTCTTTGATTAGCCCTGCTATTTCTTTAGGCTCCATCATAAGTTCTCCTTTTCCATCTTTTGCTTCATCTCCATCTGCTCCATTTGAAGTGTTCTTTCCTTATCTTTTCCTGAAGCTTTAGTATCCCTTCCATCAGTGCCTCAGGTCTTGGAGGACATCCGGGTATATACACATCAACCGGCAGAAATGTATCAACCCCTTGCACAGTGCTATATGTATTAAATATGCCTCCGCTACATGCACAACTGCCCATAGATATTACATACCTTGGCTCGGGCATCTGGTCATAGACTCTGCGCACTATAGGCGCCATCTTTTTTGTAACAGTGCCTGCGATTATTACAAAGTCAGCCTGTCGGGGTGAACCTCTGAAGATTACCCCTAATCTGTCTAAATCATAGTGTGACGATCCCGTCGTCATCATTTCAATAGCACATCAAGCAAGACCAAATGTCATGGGCCACAATGAAGACAGCCTTCCCCAGTTTACAAGCTTATCAAAACTAACTATGATAGTGTTTGCCCCTGGAATTATCTTCAATCCCTCTTCCACTTCCACCAATGCACTTACACCGTCTATTACCATAATCCCTCACCTCCTTCTGATTCAGATTAAGGTTAAGGTTAAAAAAGGCTTTTCCCTCAACCTCAACCTTTCCTTTTTAGTCCCACTTAAATGCCTCTTTTTTCCATGCGTATATGTAGCCAACCACTAATATTGCTATAAAAAGCATCATCTCAATCAATGCATAAAGCCCTATCTTTTCATACACAACTGCCCATGGATACAAAAATACTGCCTCAACATCAAATATCACAAAAAGCATTGCTATGATGTAAAACTTAATACTAAACCTATATCTCGGCTCTCCTACCGGCGGGTTTCCTGATTCATAAGGCATCAACTTCTCTTTATAGGGTCTCTTGAGCCTAAAAATCCCACCCACAAGCAATGCACCTGCTCCAAATGCAAAGGCTATAATCATGATGATTAATATTGGTAGGTACTCTGTTGGCATGTAACTGCCGGGTGATACTGAACCTATTGCACGGGGATCCATACTCACCTCATGTGTATATTTTTTCTATACATCAAAAAACGCCTTAATTTATACTTTAAATCATCAAAACTTGTCAAGCATTCAGCACCACTTCACCACTTCACCCCTAAAGCCCACCGCCTAAAGCCTATTTACCCTCTCCCCTCAACCTACCCCTCTCCCCAAACAAAAGGGAGAGGGGATTTTTTAATTTTGTGAAACCCTATGCATTTGAACAAACACTTTTTAAAGACTTTGAGCAGTGTCTGTCATCTAAAATCAGGCTACCGCCTTCACCCCTTCACCAATTTTTAATAATATAGCATTAGTTTGTTTTATAATCCACATAAATCTAAATGTCAAATTAAAAATATTAAATTGCTTATAAAAATATCATTGTTTTTATGCCTTGAGGGATAAAGTCTTTGAACTTCTTGATTTTTTTATTTAAAAGGCAGAGATACTTTGTTAAAAGAATATTAGATCGAACAAGCATATACTGTCGTCTGGAAGACATCCAGTTGGTAAAGAGAAAAGTTGTTTTTCTTGTTGCAGTTTAAGTAAAATCTCACATGGTTAACATTTTAAATACAATTGTCAGAAAAAAGGCTGAAAAATTAAATCTTGCCAAAAGCACTGCTCCTATTAATGAGCTAAAAAAGCGCATCTATGATATTGACAAGACAAGGAACTTTGCAGATGCCGTAAAAAAAACAGATAAAAAGATAAAGCTCATTGCAGAGATAAAAAAGGCATCGCCTTCAAAAGGTCTCATCAGAAAAGACTTTGACCCAATTAAAATAGCATCCATATATGATAAAAAACCTGTGAGTGCTATATCAGTGCTCAGTGAAGAAGATTTTTTTCAGGGCAATCTGTCATACATTAAAATGGTCAAAGATGTAACCTCAAAGCCAATCTTAAGAAAAGACTTTATTTTCGATGAATACCAGATATATGAATCAAGAGCAAATCACGCTGATGCCATACTCTTGATTGCAGCCATCCTTGAAAAAAATCAGGCAGAGGAATATCTGCACCTTGCCAAAGATTTAGGGCTTTATGTCTTATTTGAAGTCCATGATGAAGATGATTTAGAAAAGGCACTTTTAATAGATGCAGATATTATAGGCATCAATAATCGAGACCTCAAGACATTAGAGATTGACTTATCCACTACTTTTAGCCTAAAAAAAGATATTCCAAAAGATAAGATAGTAGTAAGCGAAAGCGGGATAAAAAACAGAAACGATGTGCTTAAGCTTGAAACAATAGGGATAGATGCAATGCTTATTGGTAGTTCATTAATGCAAGCAAAAGACATTGGCAAGAAGATAGATGAGTTACTAAATTAAAGATAGGTAAGGTTTAAGGGAGAGACAAACGAAAGTCAGAAAATATTATTGGATAAGAAGCTATACCTGTAAATATGATATAGCATAATAAGGTCGTTGCAATAAGTCTTTTTTTAATCAAAGGGATAATATCTTTGAGGCTCTCTGATTTTCTATATGGTGCTATAATAGATGCCCCTATTGCTGCCATAGTCCCTATGAAAAGTGATATATACAGTGGATAACCTATGTAGTTATATTCCTTTTGCAAGATGCAAAATGGACAATTATGTGTGGGCAGTTGATAAAAATAAGGGGAAATAAAAGATATTAGCGATATTACTGACACTATAAAAAAAAGAACTGACATTAGAGAAAATAAATAAAAACCTCTATCCTTTAGTTGAGTATAAATCCCTTGAGCTATGGTCAAGAAATTAAGTCCATAAAAAACAGCCATTGCATACACAGGCGGTGCAGATGCCATGCTTGATAAGAGCCCTTCTCTTTGCACTCCAAACAAAGCCCCACAGCATGAAGTTATTACTTCTGCCCTCATGCTCAAAAAATAAATAGATTGCAAAACTGTCTCTACAAGCACAAGCGGGGTAATAAAAAGGATAAAGGCATATTTCTTCTTTATCAATGGATAATCATAGCCTCTATTGTCTGTATAATTCATAATAAGCCAGACCCCCGCAAGCATAAAGTTTATTATCTTGAAGATCAAAGTAGGGTAGCCATATGGATTAACATTGAGTGTGCCAGCAGCACACATAGCACCAACAAACATGTTATGCAGATCATCTGAAGTATAGATAAAAAGAAAAAATGACATTACTTCAAAGGCAAATGCATAACTTACAATAGTTGAGATTAGATATGTCTTGCGCTCAAGATTTATCTGCACCTCGCTGCCGCTTGTGATATTCCATTTTTTTATCACCTCAATAGCAAAAAATGCTGCATAACAAAGCATTGAGCTTATAATAAGAGATGATAAAAGAAGTGCAACTATAGCTGGATTTATAACCATTGTTCAGCAATTTTCCCATCTCTGATGTTAATAATCCTGTCTATTACGGGTGCATCACACACAATAGGGTCATGACTTGCTATTATAATTGTCTTCCCTTGAGCCTTCAGGTCTTTCATATAAGCCATAAACTCATAAGAGAGCCTGGTGTCAAGATGTGCAGTGGGCTCATCAGCTATTATTATTGATGGATCATTAATAAGTGCACGCGCAATAGCAGTCCTTTGAGCCTCTCCTCCAGAGAGCCATTCAACCTTTGAATTAACTTTGCCTGAAAGATTAAAAATATCAAGCAGACTCATAGCCCTCTTTCGGAGTAAGCTGTATTTTTCCCCAACTGGATATGCTGGAAGCATGATATTTTCTAAGACAGTAATGCCTTTAATCAAATTAAACTGCTGAAAGACAAAACCAAATGTCTTTCTTCTTATTTCAGTGAGAAACCTCTCAGGCAAGCTAGTGAGTTCACGACCAAAAATATTCATCCTTCCGCTTGTTGGTCTTGACATGCAGCCAATAATGCTTAAAAGCGTGGTCTTTCCAGAGCCGCTCGGACCTCTTAAGACAGTAATCTTTTCTGTTTCTATCAAAAGGCTTACATTATCTACAGCGATAAATTCATTTGGCTTGCCAGCATTGAAGACCTTCTTTATGCTATTAAGTTGTATCATTTGCTTATCTCATCACTGAATCAGGCTCAACAGTAGCAGCCCTCCACGAAGGTATTATAGTAGCAGCAGTGTATGGGATGACTGTAAGGAAAAATAGGGTTATAATCTGATAAAAGTCAATAAAAGGCGTAAGCCTAAATTCAGGATAAAGCACTGACCAGCCTTTTAGCACGGGCTCAAATAGATATGAATTGAAAAAAAATACATGCGCATAAGATAAAATTACTCCCAAAAGAAATGATGTCAAAGAAACGACTGTGGCTTCCCAAAATTTCATGATGATAACATCTGATGCCTCCCATCCAATTGCCTTTAATATCCCTATCTCACGCCTCTCCTCTGCACTCAGACCTGATGCCTTGTCCCATGCAAAAATAACAAATGCCATAACTGCTCCAAAGAGTATTGTTAATATAATTCCACTGCGCCAGTTAAATACAGAGTCATAAGTCCTCAGGATTTCATCTCTTACTATTGGACGAGCATCAGGCAGTATTTCTGTTATTTTTCTGGCTATGTTATTAATCTCTCTCTTATTTCTGACACCAACCATCAAGTCTGTAACATAATCCTCTTTAATGCCAAAAAGTATCCTGAAATCCTCTTTAGAAATTAATATGAGGTCTGATGCAACAAGGTCAGAAGATGATGAGAAAACCCCTCCTATCTTAAAAAACAAAGACTTGCCTTCATAACTCCTAAAAGGCATTATGTCTCCTATATTTGCAAGACGCACCTTTGATATGCCACTTCCGATTATTATGCTGCCCTTGTCTATATATAGATCTCCTGAAAAATCATAAGATTTTTTGCTGTGCAGTTGAGACATATCAACATCTGCAATCTTGATTCCCTTGTCAACTGCCATGACAGTATAGTTGGCACCAGCCACCGGGTCAAAATAATATCCCCATAACCTCCCTTTGACCTCAGACACACCTTTTATCTTTCTTATGCCATCTATATATTTCAACGGCATAAAATCATGCCTACCAGCAACCATTCTCTGCACTACAATATCAGGTGCATCCTGCAAGATAAACGCAGCCTCCCTTCTGATAGCATAGGTAAAAAACATGACTGAGCCAAGCATAAACACAATAAGAGTGTAAACAACAAAAAGAGAGATGTTTTTGCCCTTTTTCCTCATCAGAGATGAAATAGTAAAGTCAACAATATTTCGCTGTCTCTGCAGTTTCATAGTTCACTTGTCTTTCTTGATGGTGGTTTAATTAAAGCACCAGAAGGAAAATGCTCAAAAGACAAAGGATAATCTTGAAATGGGGTATTCAGATCAGCCATTGAAAGATGCCGTGTATATCTTGCCTCTGTAAAAAGGCATAAATCCGTAAGCCCTAAACTTCTTACCATAGCCCTCTGCACTGTAAAATCTGATTTAATCTGCTTAAAGAAAGAGTGAGAAAAAAATGCAATCAGCAAAATCAGATTAATAGCAATAAATGCAAAAAAAATATCAGACCTTCTCATAACCCCTTCACCAAATAGGCTTTAGGCTGAAGGCTGAAGATAAAATCCAATCTTGAATTTTAAATCTTAAATCTTAAACTTTAAACCTTCAACCTTGAATCGCCGAAGGCGTTATCCCCTTCACCCCTTCACATCTTCACCTATTCTTGCATTACAGATGCAATGTCTTTAAATTTAATGATCCTATCGCCTTTATGGTCTTTTAAAAACACCTTTGCATCATCCTCTGCTTCAAATGGTATGAATTCCTTGCCCATTGGTCCGTAAATCGAGCTACCAATAACATAAAAAGCCTTTTTGCCATCAATATCTTTCAGACTATAATAATCCTTCACATAGATTGCCTCTATATCTTTAATGTCTTTTGCTGGATTATATCTTTTCATATTCAAATAGTACTTCATCATATCCTTAACTCCATCAAACACCGCATAAGTGCCATCTGCAAATATAATCTGTGCTGTCCAATCTGGATATTTCGACACAAACATACCACATACAGGACACTTATCCTTTGAAGAAGGCTTTATAGGCTTTTTCTCACCAGCAATACTTACTGATACAAAGGCTATCAAAAGACAAGCCAAGGCTAAGCCTAAGCCCATCCTCTCTTTTCTGTGAACTGTGGACTGTGGACTGTGGACTCTCATAGTCTTTCTTTTTAGTGTTTATGCTCCATTGCCTTTGTCCTTTTTCCCCTGATCATTGTTGTATCATCATACATGTCAGAATATGCTGCCTTTAAAGCCTCATCAAACGTTGCAAGTTTACCACCATTAGCCTTTATAAAAGCCTCTGCATCCTCTTTCTTTTCAAATGCCCATTTTGGATTTTTAGTCATCACGCCTTGCTTGCTTCCACCTATTACCCAGAAAGCCTTTTGAGCATCAATCTGCTTTTTTGTATTATAATCCCCTACCTCAATTAATTTCACTGACTTGCCCATATTAACCGCCAGATCTATTGCAGCACAGTGAATGCTACAAGTGCCTACAACTGTTCCATCATCATAAGTTATAGTCATAGCAGTATGCGCAAACTTTTCTCTATCCATGCCACAGTATTTGCATGATGCATAGGCTTTTGTGTCTTCTTGCATTGGCATCTGATGCCCCATATGCGAACCATGCTGCGAATGATCCATGCTCATGCACTTGCACTTTTTCTGCCCCATGCTATTACTTGTCTCATCAGACCATGCCACTACAGAAACTCCGAAAACCATCAAAACAAACAAAACAAAGACCATTAACCTCTTCATCTAAAACCTCCTTAAACGCCTATGGCGAACTAAAAACAGCTCAATTAAGTAATCAATTAGATGACAGATGCTGCGAAAAGGCTTTAAACTTGGCACTTGCAACCACATCTATCTTGAATCCGTCACCACCTATTAGCGGATACTTATGATACTTATTGAGTAATACATTTATAGTCCCCTCATATATGCTTGAACCAACACTTTTAAAAGACTTTGAGCAGTGTCTGTCATCTAAAATCAGCTCAATTAGGCTGAAGGCTATAGGCTGAAGGCTGAAGATAAAATCCAATCTTGAATTTTAAATCTTAAATCTTAAACTTTAAACCTTCAACCTTGAATCGCCGAAGGTGTTATCCCCTTCACCCCTTCACCACTTCACCCCTTCACCACCTTTAATTTAACAGCTTTTTTACCGTATCTTTCAAAGTGCAAATAAAGCGTAAACTCAAAACCATCCTTAATTTCATCAGGCATTTTAAAAATCATTATATGCATGCCCCCGGGAATCATCTCTATTTTATCATGAGATGGTATTTTAATACCTTTGACCTTTACCATCTTACCATCTTTTACATCATGAAGTTCAACAACACTGCCGTCTATATCTGTGCTTGCACCTACAAGCATATCTCTTCCTCCGTTATTACTTATCCTCATAAAAACAGAAACCACACCGTGCATAATAGGAGATGCCACAGTAACAGCATCGCTTATTTGTATATCAGGCGGTTTTTGCACACAGTTAGCAATAGTCACAGCCATGATAATTAACAAAATCCTTAATCTCAAAAACACCTCACGCCCTTGGCGATTTAAAACTCAAAATTCAAATTCTCAGCAGTAGCCCAAATGGCTAATGCATAGTGTCTTTTTTAACATTATTTGCACAACATGTCAACTTGAAGTTTTAAGTTTAGAATTGAAAAAAAGGCGAACAAAAGTGTTCGCCCAATTGGCGGAATAGAGGGTTTCAGAGGTCACGCCTCCCAAATTATTTCTGGATTATAAAACTCATAGTGCCTACCTCGTCTTTCATATCGATAAGCTTATAGCCGTTCCTCCCGAGTTTGTCAGTTAATTTTCATAACCAATTGATAATAGTAGATATTAGGTCGCAACTCTGTGCATTTTTGCACTACAAGGTATTTAGTGCTTTAACTGTGATTAAGCTAAAGAAGTGAAAATGAGGACGAACTGACAAACTCTGGAAATATAATCAAGAATAGGCATTGAAACGTAAAGGAACATGGTCACTAAGAACTAAGAAAGGTTAAGGTGGCGGTTCAGATATCTGAACCGCCACAATCTTCAGGTACTACTTCTGCGTTAAAACTTCCTTTGGCGGTTTCCCATCCAACCAAAATACATTTTTATATCCTTTATCTTTCAGAAAACGCCACACCTGCAGTGCACGATTGCCAGCCGCACAGTGTATAACTACTTTTTTGTCCTGCGGTATTTCCTTCCACCGTCCTGTTATAATTACTGGTGTTGGAATTGTCAATGCTCCCGGAACCGAGCCTTTAAGGTACTCCTCGGGGCTCCTGACATCAACAATGACGGTATCTGAAGGAGTAGCTTTTGCGAGTTTTTTGAACTCTTCAACAGTTATCGCACCAGGCAACAGCTTTTTGGGAAGAGCAGCGGGCATTTCTTTTCTTATTGTATTACTTTCTATCTGGTAGCCCTTAGCTTTCCATAGATCAATGCCGCCGTTAAGAATTGATACCTTCTCATACATATTTGCTTTAAGGGTCAAATATGCTTTGACAGCTTCTTCGTTATTATCTGAATAAAGAATAACCCTCGTATTTTTCCTATCTTCAGGCAGATTATCATATAGATTCTTAATCTGACTCAACGGATAATTGAATGAGCCAGGTATCTGACCTTTTTTAGCTTTTTCTTCGCTTCTTAAGTCAACGAGGATATGCGGTATGCCTTCATCAATAGCCATCTTTACAAATTCAGGCTCGGTGTACCACGGCAACATTGCCTCTTCCCATACCTTATGACCTGCGAGCATGTATTTTGCATTCTTATATCCCAACAACTCCTTTACCACACGGGTAAAGTGGGGGCTCATACCTCATGTTCCTCCACGGCAATAAGAGACTATTAAAGTGTTCTTGTCTTTTGGAAGACGATCTATGTATGCAGATAATTCATAATAGGGCAATAAAACAGCATTTGGCAGGTGACCTTCAATATAATTATCATAACCTCGGGCATCAAACAGCATCCAGTCGCCGTCCTTGGGTTTTCTTTTAAGGAGTTCCACCACTTCATGTATATAGATTACATCCTCTGGATTTTTAAATGAGTAAGATGGCTTATAACTCAACTCATCAGCATAGACCTCAGTCCCTTTAAGCGAAGAGAATCTGATTTTTACCCCTTCATTGTCAGGCAAATCTCTTGCTGTCTTCAAATTTTTCATCTTCGTGTTTCTATCATAATGAACATCCCAGATTGTATTTCCTGTTTTTAATTTAAACAACCCATCATTTCCAATTTGTGAACCCGTCACAACAGTGCCCCAGATTTCATTACTTTCTGCCTTATGGCATGACACGCAGGTTTCTGAAATCCGAGACTTGTCTGCTGCTGTCACATTGTTAGAATAGGCTACAATAACAACGGCCACTGCTATCAGGACAGAAAAGAGACCCTTTAGCTTTTTCATACACTAACCTCCTTTAGTTTTTGCTCTATATTTCGCAAATGATGTGCCAGAGGTTTGGACCTTGAATTTAAAGGGTTTTTATGTCAAAGACTTCAAAGATGCGATTGCATTCTGCAATGCCCTTGCAGAATGCAATGTTATTGGAGATTGTACTTTTTTATTTTTCTCCAGAGGGTCGTAACATCTATTCCGAGGGACTCTGCTGCCTTGTTTTTCTGACCTTTAAACTCCCGAAGAGTGCGCATTATCAAAAATCTCTCCATCTCATCGATTGTCATCAAATGAAGACAGGATAAAGGATCTGCAGGACTCCCCTTGATTTCAGGAGGCAGAGATTGAGGGGTTATCTCTGACGATGTTTCCATAATAACTGCCCGCTCTATAACATTTTCTAATTCCCTCACATTGCCCTGCCATGAATATCCATTTAAAATCTCAATTGCGTCAAGACTTATGTTTTTTATGGACTTATTTAACTTTCTGCAGTACTTGTTAAGAAAGTGATATGCAAGAATGGGTATGTCATCTTTTCTTTGTCTCAAAGGCGGGATATCTATATTTACCACATTCAATCTATAAAAGAGGTCTCTTCTGAAAGTTCCCGAGTTCACTGCCTCCATAAGATTGGCATTTGATGCTGCTATTATCCTCACATCAACCTGCACAGGTTTTGATGAGCCCACCCGCATAATCATGTTTTCTTGTAGCACTCTGAGCAGTTTTACCTGCAGTGATGCAGTAGTGTTGTTTATCTCGTCAAGGAAAATTGTGCCACCCGAAGCAGTTTCAAACAATCCCTTCCTTTGTGCCATTGCCCCTGTAAATGCACCTCTTTCATGTCCAAAGAGTTCAGACTCAAGCAGTGTCTCTGTCAATGCCCCGCAGTTTACTGGCAAGAAAATCTTTTGTGCCCTTGCACTATTTTTATGAATCTGCCTGGCAACGAGTTCCTTTCCTGTGCCAGTCTCTCCCTGAATCAAGACAGTAGCATCAAGGGGTGCAACCTTTTCTATAATGCCTTTTATATCCCTGATTGCTCTACTTACACCTATAATGTCATCTTGAAGAAAACTCTTTACTTCCCTCTGGAGTCTCTTGTTCTCATAAATTAAAAAGAGATGTTCCGCAGCCCTTTTAATAATAAGCAAAAGTTGGTCAGGGTCAAAGGGTTTTTGAATATAGTCATAGGCGCCTTTTTTTATAGCCTCTATAGCAGATTCTATAGTCCCATGAGCAGTAATCATAACAACAAGGGCATCAGGATTAGATTGCTTTGCGGTAGTCAATATCTGCATGCCATCCACATAGGGCATCTTTAGATCAGTGATGACAATGTCGTAATGCCTTTCTCTGAGTAGAATAATCGCCTCCCGACTGTCAGAGGTTGCTGCTGCACTGTAGCCTTCTTCTGATAATATCTCCACTATGAGCTGGTTCATTCGCAGGTCATCATCTATGACGAGTATATCAAGCATCTTATCCTTCATATTCAGGCATATACAGGCAGTTTTATAATAAATGTTGCTCCATCTCCATATTTGCTCTCCACATCTATTGTTCCATTGTGCTCCTTGATTATACCCATACAAACAGCAAGTCCGAGTCCTGTGCCTTTATTAACAGGTTTTGTAGTAAAAAAGGGATCAAATATCTTACTGATATGCTCTGGCGCTATCCCGTGTCCTGTATCCTTTATTCTGATCTCTACATAGTTATCTTCTTTCATTGAGGTATTAATCTGTATGATGCCATCTGAACCAATAGCCTGTATGGCATTAATAATGATATTAAATAATACCTGCTCGATCTGTCTTTTATCTGCCTTTATATCCCTGACATCTGATATGTCAGTCAGTATCTTTATATTATTCTTTTCGGCCTCAAGAGAAAGAAGTTTGATAACACTATCTATAATGTTATTCACAGAAACTCGCTCCATTTTAAATTCTTGCTGCCTTGAGTAATTAAGGAGTCCATTGACAATCATACCAGCCTTTTCTGCTTGTTCAGATATAATTTTGAGCCTCTCTCTCTGCTTATCATTAAGTGAACGGTCTTTCAGCATCAGCCTTGCATACCCAAGTATATTGCCTAAAGGATTGTTAATCTCATGTGCAAGACCTGCCGAGAGTTGCCCTATTGCTGCAAGTTTTTCAGCATGGCACATCATTGCCTGTTTCTGTTTCTCCTCTGTTATATCCCTGAACACCTGAACTCCGCCCAGTATTGCCCCATCCCATCGTCTTATTATTGCCGAACTAACAGAGACAATCCGCCTTTGTCCATCCTTTGTAATAATCTCGCTTTCCTTATTGCAGATTGTTTTGTCTTTATTATGCAAAGCACAGGCGTCTTCACAAAGTCGGGTTTTAAAAATATCCTCACATTGTCTTCCTATTACCTCCTCTTCACTATAGCCAGTGATAACTACAGCAGCAGGATTAAAAGTGACGATCGAACCATCCATGTTAGTAACAAACAGACCATCAGCAAGGCTTTTTACGATTGTCTCTATTTTACCCTTCTCTGCCTGTATCTCTAATTGTTTTTCTTTTATCTCCTTGAAATTCCTTTCGATTGTATCAGCCATTTCATTAAATGCAGAGGCAAGATTGCCAAATTCATTTTTTGAATGTATTTCTATACGATTATGAAGACTGCCATCTCTCAATGATCTTACTGCCTGCATAAGAGACCTTACAGGCAAAATTATGAGTCTGTTAATGATCATATTATTCACAATAAAGGCAATGCTGTGCACAATCACTATGAATACCACAGCAGATATTATTATTCTCTTAGAAATGGAATTGACTCTCTCCATCGAAAAACTGATGTCAATAATCCCAATGGCAGATTCTCCTATTTTTATAGGATAACGAAGGCTATAGCTTTCCTCCCCTGTTTTTCTCGATTCTGCCTTTGCAATAATCTCTCCGTCACTACGAATGACGCTCAGAGATATTATATTCTTATCATTGACCACCTCACGAACATATCTTTCCATAGTCACATAATCATAAATGAGCATGGAATCAAGGGCAACCGAAGACAGTATTCTTGCTATAGAATCTCCCTTATCCTTCATATCATTGATAACTATATTTCGTCCCGCAACAATTGCAATAGCACTGATAATTATTGTTGAGATTATCACAAAAAGGCTGAGTCTTTTATAAAATTCTTCCTTTATGCTCATCTGCCTTCCACAAAATTAACTACTTCCCTTGCTTGCAAAAAATCCTCATCTTTTACATTCGAAAATCCTATGAACTCTGGATCTATGCTCGCCAGCACAGATCTGTCCCTGAGATTTAAAAGGGCATTTTTTAATTTTCTCCTGATATCATCAGAAAGCCCTTTCCTGCAAACAATTACATGGGGTGGGATATGAAATGGACCTGCTATAACCTTTATCGGACGGTCTTTATACTTTTCATAGATATCTTCTCTTATCCCACCTGCATCAAAATCTCTATGAGATACTGCAAGGACAACCCTTGAGTGGCTATTTAAATAATCATAGTACTTCAAATCCCTAAGCCTGACACCTGCTTTACTCAAAAGAAATCTTGGATAAAAATGGCTGCCATAAGACTGATGATCACCAAAGGCAAAAGATTTTCCTTTAATGTCACTTATGGTCTTTATTCCGCTTTCTTTATGCGCTATTATTACCATGCTATCTATCCTATTATCCTTCATCACGAATCTTGCAAGCAATTCGACACCACCAAACTTATCATTAGCCCTTATATAAGGAGAAGGTCCCATAAATGCGATGTCAACCTTTCCCTCCCCTATATTTCTAATATTAGAAATATAATTAGGGGCAATAACAAGGTTTATCTTCAGCCCTGTCTTTTTAAATATATACTGAAGTAGAGGACTGAAATCCTGATAAATCTTTGATGGATTATCATATGCATACAAGCCAAAGGTAAGAGTTACAGGCAAATTATCATCCGTCTCTGCAAACAAGGAGAAATGACAAAAGATGATTAAGGCAATAACTATCAGGGCAATGATTATCCTCTTCATTTGAATAAGATACCATAAACAACCAAAAGTATCAAAAAAACTCTTGACAAATATATAAAAATTTGTTTATATATTGTAAGAGGCTATAGGTTAAATTTTGGAGGGCATGAAATGCTAAAGGAGTTTGCATCATATATTGTTTATGACCTAATCAGTTTAGAGCATGGCTCTCATCTTGGAGATGCCTTAGAATTCTTTATATATGACACGATAAAGATATTCCTTCTCCTTTCTATAATCATATTCGTCATATCCATAATCAGGAGTTTCTTCCCGCCTGAGAAGACGAGGAAGATACTCTCACATAAAAAAGAATTTATAGGTAATATCCTTGCGGCACTGCTTGGAGTTGTAACTCCCTTCTGCTCATGTTCAGCAGTGCCGCTTTTTATTGGCTTTGTTGAGGCAGGAGTGCCTCTTGGTGTGACATTTTCTTTTTTGATATCCTCTCCAATGGTAAATGAGGTTGCGGTTGTTTTGCTCTGGGGGCTCTTCGGGTGGAAGATAACAGCTATTTACATCAGCACAGGGCTTTTAGTTGCAATCTTTGGAGGATTTATAATTGGAAAGCTCAAACTCGAGAAATGGGTTGAGGAGTATGTCTATAAGTTCAAGACAGGACAATCAATGGAGGTTGAAAACAAGACATTCAGAGAAAGGCTTGAGTATGCAAGGTGGAATACTGCTGATATATTAAAAAGGGTGTGGCTCTTTGTGATCGTTGCGATAGGCATAGGAGGTTTTATTCACGGCTATGTGCCAGAGGACTTCCTTGCACAATATGCAGGCAAGGGAAATCCCTTTGCCGTGCCAGTGGCAGTCGCGCTCGGGGTGCCTCTTTATTCAAACGCAGCAGGTGTATTGCCAGTTGTTTATGCCCTGATGGAAAAGGGCATGAGCATGGGCACTGTGCTTGCCTTTATGATGGCTGTGACAGCGCTTTCACTGCCAGAGATGATAATTTTAAGAAAGGTCTTAAAGATTCAATTACTGGCTGTATTTGTCGGAATAATGACCATAACAATAATAGCAGTGGGGTATATGTTTAATGCGATACTGTAGGACTATGAATTATCCAAATAAAAGTGTGAGCAAAAATTTCAATCGCTCTTTTGAAATACCAGCTTTTTTAAGGATGTTATGGAGAGTTCCTTTTTTGAGCGGTTTATTCGAATGTACAGGGACAGGAATAGTTATATTACCTTCTTCAGTTAACTTTTGGTATATTTTATATGAACCTGTTTGCCGTACTAATTTAAAGCCATCTTTTTCTAAGACAGAACACAGGTCTTTACCAGAGATAGAAGGGATTTTATCCATTCACTACAAGTTCAAGTTCTTCTTTTACGATTTTCTCAGAAAAATGAGGGATATTCTCAATCCCAACTACTTCAATATATCCTTTAGCAGCATCCTTAAGCATCTCTATAGCCTCTTCAATGGTTTCGCCTTCAGTTGTAATATCAAGCTCAGGGCAATAAACTACATAACCGCCTTCTTCGGCAGGGATAAACTTAGCGGTAATCTTTATCTTTTTCATATGCAATCACCTCAAGTCTTTTTTTTAAATTATATCACAAAAGGAGGTTTAAATTATGTTAATCCTTCGAATCAGATGGCAGAGACTTGTTGAAGGGGATGGCAAGACCTGTCCCAGATGTGGCAACACAGAGAAAGAATTGCAGGATGCCTTTTTAAGACTGAAAGAGGCACTTGGTGTGCTTGGCTTTCAGGTGGAGATGGAGAAATATGCAATAACACCAGAGGATTTTAAAAAGGACCCTCTGAGTTCAAATAGGATATGGATAAACGATAAATCCCTTGAGGAATGGCTCGGTGCAAGGACCGGTCAGAGTCAGTGCTGTGATGTTTGTGGAGATTCAGAATGTAGAACAACTGTGGCTGGCGATCATGTTTATGAGACAATACCAGCTTCATTGGTTATCAAGGCAGGCTTAATTGCAGCAGCGGAGATGCTACCTGTTGAGAGGCCAATGAGTGAAAAAAAGAGATTCTTCGCTACGCTCAGAATGACAAAAAGCTAAGGGCTCAGACGCCGTCCTGAGTGAAACGAAGGAATGACAAATGAAGATCGATTGTTATATGTCATTAAGATGCGGCTCTGAAGATGCCTTGAGAGAAAATATCTCAAAGGCACTGGAGCTTGAAGACATGAGCGCTGATGTGAATTTTTACCGCATTACAGATGAGGAGGCTAAAAATTTAGGACTAAGGGGTTCACCGTCAGTTCTAATAAATGGTAAGGATATTCAGCCGGTAGATATTACCGGATTTTCGTGAAGGCTTTTCAGGGATGAGTCTGGAAGGCTCATGAATGTTCCCTCGGTAGAAACATTAAGGATGGCTATTAGAGAATATAAACAAAAGGAGGATTAAGAGATGGAGATTAAGGTTTTAGGTCCAGGTTGTGCAAACTGTGAAAAGATGGCAGAGATGGCTAAAAAGGCTGTAAAGGAACTCGGCATTGAGGCAAAGATTGAGAAGGTGTCAGATATTCAGGAAATTATGAAATACACAATGTCAACTCCTGGTCTTGTGGTGAATGGAAGGCTCAAACATTCTGGAAAGCCTCTGCCATCACCAGAGAAGGTGAAGGAGTTGATAAAATCGGAGATGTGATATGGACAATCATCATCTCACAAATAACAAAGAACAGGAGACAGACAATCAGGAGTTAGAAGCCCGATGCAAGACACGCTGGTCTGCCCTTATTATTATATTCTTTTTCACATTGGTATTTACAGGAAATCTCTATGCCTCAGAAAATAAGTCCCTTACACTCAAAGATTGCATAGATATTGCACTCAGACAGAGCCCCCTCATCAAGACATCAGAATTCGATGTAGAGGCATCACATGAAAGCTATAAGGCATCTCGTGGCGCTATCCTTCCAAGGCTTGACCTGAATGCTTTATATCTAAAGGAAAATCAGGATCTGCCTTATATCCCCGCACAGAGCACAAAGATCCCCGCAAAATTTAGCGATGAGATATATTCATGGAATATATCTTTAAAAATACCTGTTTATGAAGGCGGCAGACTCCGGGGGCAGATAAATGTATCAGAAATAGAAAAGGAAATACAGAAGTTAAAAACAGATTTTACCACGCAGGATGTTGTTGCAAATATTACAAATACATTTAACAAACTCTTGCAGTTAAAGGAATTAAGGACTGCATACCAGAAATCTGTGGAGGCACTTGAGAGACAAAGGAATAATACAGAACTCCTCGTAAACACAGGAAGGGCAGCAAACATCGAACTTCTGAGGACAGATGTGCAACTCGCAAATGAAAAGCAGAATCTTATAAGGACCGAAGAGGCAATAACCCGCACCAGAAATACCCTTGCATTCCTTATGGGAATCCAGCCGTCTGAAATAAATGATATATCAGGAAGTCTTGATGCTAAAGAGAAATTAAATTTAGTCGATGTAGATGAGTCGTTAAAATCAAGACCTGATGTGGCTTCACTCATCAAGAAAGTAGAGCAGACAAAGATAAAGATAGATATTGCATCTGCAAAGAGATACCCTTCAGTAACTATAATGGGCAATTACGGCAGCCGAGCAGGCACTGCAGTGAATGGAAATGAAGAGGTCTGGGAGACAGGTGTTGTGGTCTCTCTGAATATCTTTGATGGCGGCATAACATCTTCAGAGATAAAAAAAGAAAGGATACTCCATGAGAGGGCAAAGGAAGAACTCAGACAGGCAGAACTCAGAGCAAGGGTCGAAATCGAAAATGCCCTTTCTCTATTACAGGAGGCAAGACACAGGCTTGAGGCATCACAAAAGGCAGTAGCTCAATCAGAAGAGGCATTGAGAATAGAGGAATTGAAATATAAGACAGGCGCAGGAACAATTACAGACGCCTTACTTGCACAGTCTGCAATGAGCCTGGCACAGGCAAATTATTATCAGGCATTGTATGACTACAATGCTGCTATTACAGAATACAAACGGGCAACAGGAACAATAGAGGTGAAAAGATGAAAAAGGCAATAGCTATTGTTGTGGCTTTATTATTAATTGTATCAGCAGTAATTATTATTAAAAAGAAAAAAACAACAATTGACAAGACACCGGCAGTCGCCTCATATCCTCTGCCTATTGATGTAGCAGAGGCAAAAGGTGGGAGTATATTTAAGGCATCACACTATTTAGGCACTGTCATGCCGCTTGATTATGCTGACATTTCTGCACGCATCACAGGTAATATCCTATCAGTAAATGTCAGAGAGGGTGATCAGGTGCATAAGGGTCAACTCCTCGTTTCTATAGATGACCGTGCATTAAAAGAAAGGGAAGCAGCCCAGTTGCTCGAGATGTCCTCTGTAGAAGCACAGCTTTCAGGTGCTATGAGTGTTTATGAAACACAACTCTCTGTTTATGAACGGGATGAGATGCTTTATAAACAAGGGGCTATTTCGCTGGAGGCGCTCCAAAAATCAAAAGCACTTAAGGATTCTTTATTGGCACAGGTCAAGAGCCTTGAGGAAAAGGCCAGAGCGCTAAAAAACATCTATCAGTCAGCAGTAATAGAGACATCTTATGCACGCTTGTATGCACCTTTTGACGGTGTGATTACAAAGAGGCTTCAGGAGCCTGGAGACCTTGCTGTGCCAGGAAAACCAATTTTGCGGATAGAGGGAACCTCACACTTCAAGGTCTTTGTGCAGATTCCACAGACAGAAATAGCATTAATGAAAAAAGGCGGAAAGGCAATAATCTCCGATGGTCGGGATAAAATGGATGCTGCTATAAGCAGGGTCTATCCGGCAACTACAGTGGGTACAATGAGTGCGATAGAGATAGATTTAACGAGACGGCCATTCAATATACCATCAGGTGGTGCAGTAAGTGTTGATTTAATAACAGGAAAAACTGATAAAGGACTTGTTGTGCCTGTAAATGCCTTGCTCGAAAATCAGCGAGGCAGATTTATCTATAAAATAACCAACAACAGGATAAAGGTCATAAAGGTTCAGGTCCTTGGTAAAAACGCCGAATCTGCATGCATCATCGGAGACATAAAAGAAGGTGACATTGTTGCAATCGGAGACGAAGGCAAGCTCATGAGGCTTTCAGAAGGCATGGCAGTAATACCCCAGAAAGAGGGCGTAAAATGAAATTTACAGAGAAATATCTCAAGAGGCCATATCTCATCATATCCCTTATAATGCTTGCTGCATTTGTGGGAATAATTGGTTTTAAGAAAATCCCTATAAATCTATTCCCTGACAGCGACTACCCACAGATAGCCGTAGTTGTCCCATATCCAGGGGCATCTGCAAAGGATATTGAAGACAAGGTCACAAGACTTATAGAAAAGGAACTCAATACACTCGATGGTATCAGAAAGGTATCTTCTTCCACAAAGGATGAGATTACAGCAATAACAGCAGAGTTTGAATATTCAAAGGGACTTGAGGCAGCAGCAACTGATGCTGCAAATGCCCTGAAAAAGATAGAAGGACAACTGCCGCAAGACATAAGGCCCCCTCAGATATTTAAGATAAGCAAGGCAACACAGCCTGATCTAATACTTTCGCTGACCCCAAAGGAAAACTCTCCATATGACCTCGCAAAGATAAGACAGCTTGCAGAAAACAACATCAAAGAAGACATCCTTCGCATCAAAGAGGTTGCAAATGCAGAAGTCTTTGGCGGTTATAACCCTGAGCTCACCGTCGTTGTAAAGCCAGACCTTCTTAATGCCTATGGCATCAATATTACACAGGTAATCACTGCAATAACATCCCAGAACTTGAATATCCCAAATGGACTGATAATAAGAGAAAAAGAGCAATATATCCTAAAAACACAGGGAGAATTGAACAAGAAAGAGGATGCAGAGCGCATTGTCATAGCCCGCATAGGCAATGGAAATGTTTATCTAAAGGATATAGCTGACATCATCCCTGGCTATCAGGAAAGGCAATCTCTCTATCACGGCAATGGCAAGTCTGCGATTGGTATAAGCATTCTCCGCTCTCATGAAGGCAAAGACATGGATACCATTCATGCATTTGAAAAGGCACTTCCGTCATTAAAGGCAAAATATCCGATGATAGATTTCGAGATTGCTGATACGCAGAAAGACCTCATAGAGAAAAGTGTTGACAATATGATAGACGCCCTTCGGGATGCAATAATAATGACTGTTTTTGTGATATTCCTCTTCTTGGCTGACATAAGGGGAATGATTATAGCAGCCATATCCATTCCATTTACATATCTCCTTACATTTGCTGTCATGTACATCATGGGAATGGAATTCAACATGGTCACACTCACAGGCATAATCCTTGCTGTTGGTATGCTCCTTGACGATGCGATTGTTGTCATAGAAAACATAGAAAGGCGCTATCACCAGAAAAAGGAAGACCTGAAGAGCGCTGTCTTTGGAGGCACTGACGAGGTCATGCTCGCAATATTTTCAGGCACATACGCAACAATCATGGTCCTGATACCCATAATATTCATCGGTGGATTTGTCCAGACCATTTTGAGACCCCTCTCTGTGACACTCACGATTGCGCTTGCAGCCTCATACATCGTATCCGTGACAGTCATACCCCTTTTTGCGCCATTAATAATGAAGGCAGAGGCAAAGAAAAACAGGACCGAGAGATTGACTCAACTCTTTGACCATTATATCATATCTCCAATAAGGGACTTTTTTGTTGGCATATTGAACACAGCATTGAAACACAGGGCATTATTCCTTATCGGAGCTGCAGTTGTCCTTGTATTCAGCATGAAACAGATGCCTCTCGTTGGAAGGGACCTCATGCCTCCGATGGATACAGGGATTATAAAGGTTAATTTTGAGACAGACTCAAACACATCTCTTGCTCATGTAGAAGAGATACTGAACAAGATGGAGGATGTAATAAAAAAGACCCATGGTGTAGAGAGGATTTCCACAACCATTGGATCAGAGCCGGGTATTATAAGCTTTGGAAGCGGAAGGATTGCACAGCAAGGCACGATTACCATCCATCTCGTTGACAGGTTTCATAGAAAGGAATCTATATGGCAAATAGAGGACAAACTCAGACAAGAATTCAGAAAGATGCCAGGGCTGAAATCAGTAGATGTCTTTGATTACGGGGCAACAGCCATGTCATCAATAAAGGCATCAATTGACATAATGATAAGCGGCCCTGACCCAAAGATTATAGATACCATAGGCAGTGATGTGATGGAGAGGCTAAAAAAGGTTCGTGGACTTACAAGCATATCAAGAAGCTGGACATATGATAAAAAGGAGATTGCCTTTAAAGTGGATATGCAGAAGGCAGCCATTTACAGCATGTCACCCGTAACCATATCACAGCAGATGGCAACAGCAGTGAGGGGTGGCATATCCTCTGTATTCAGGGTTCCGGGACAGGATGGATATTTTATAAGGGTGCAGCTTTCCCGTGAGTCCAGAAATAATCTCTCATCAATAGAGTCCATGCTGATTCAGACTCCAAAGGGGGCAGTGCCTATAAAAGAACTCGGGACATTTGAATTAATAAAAACGCAGACAGCCATGTCCCGGCAGTATCTCCAGCCCACCCTTGATATATACGGCTACAGAAGTACTGCTGCAATATCACACATACATGATGATATAGACAATGCCCTCAAAGACATCAAACTGCCGCCCGGTTATTCCATAAATCATGAAGGCGACCTAAAACAGATGAAGGAATCATTCGGAAGGCTTATTGCTGCATTGGCAATTGGCTTAATACTTCTTTATTTCTCGCTCGTCCCAGCGTTTAAGTCATGGATACATCCTCTGACAATAATGTCTGCAATACCTCTTGCCCTGATTGGTGCAGTCTGGTCTATGCTGATTACAGGAAAACACCAGTGCATGCCATCATTTATGGGAATGATCCTCCTTGCAGGTATCGTTGTCAAAAACTCTATCCTTCTTATAGATTTTATTGAGGAGGCAAGAGGCAAAGGCGAGGGGGTTGTAGATGCGATTGTCGGCAGTGTAAGAATAAGGACAAGGCCGATCTTAATGACAGCAGTCGGAACGAGTGTTGGGATGCTCCCGATCGCACTTGAATGGGCAATTGGCCTTGAGAGATTGTCTCCCCTTGCAGTGGTTGCCATTGGCGGGCTGATGGTATCAACATTTCTGACCCTCGTCTATGTGCCAATACTTTACAGTCTGTTTGATGAACTAAAAGAAAAGGTGAAGAGGTATGGAGCTATATTAACAAAACTTATTCATTCAAGGAGTACTATTCATGAGTAAACTCTTCACCACTTCATCAATTCACCAATTAACCAATTTATTCCATGCCCTCTCTGATGAGACAAGGCTCAGGATATTAAAACTCCTTGAGCATGAAGAGTTATGCGTATGTGACATTGTTGCAGCACTTGATATGATTCAGCCAAAGGTCTCTTTTCATCTTAGCATACTAAAAAATGCAGGGTTGATTAAAGACAGAAAACAGGGTAAGTGGATTCACTACAGTATTGATGACTCTGATATGTTTAAGAGGTTTTTAGTCCTCTCTGTGCTTGAAAAGATTTCTGAAAGCGAAGTAAAAGAAGATAAAAAAAGGCTGGATAAATTTCTGAAAAACAAAGGCACTAAGGCAGAGGTTATTACAATTAAAAACAAAAACAGATGTTGCGGGAGGTAAGAAATGATTAAAAGATTTCTTGAGAAGCTTCACAACTTCAGGCTCTTGCCGGTATTCGTGATTGTGAGCATGATCATCGGCATTGCAATCGGCAAGTGGTATGGGATTTCTAATTTTGCACTCACACCACCGATTGATGCGATCAAATCAATTTTTCACGGGACTTATGAATTCAGCATTGGCAATACCCTTGCACTCGGCGTGGTAGTCGGTCTCTTTATGATGATGTATCCAGCAATGGCTAATATCAAGTTTGAAGACCTTGGCAAGGCTGCAAGGTCTCCAAAACAACTCCTGATAGTCATGTTCTTCAACTATGCTGTTGCACCATTCTTTATGCTTCTTCTTGCAAAGATATTTTTAAGTGGTGAGCCAGACCTTTACACAGGGCTTGTTCTTTATGGTCTTGCACCATGTATAGCGATGGTTATAGTCTTTACATATCTTTCTGCTGGCAATGGCCCACTTGCGATAATACTCGTTGCATTGAATTCTATCATACAGATGATCCTTATACCCGTATATGCAAAACTCCTTCTTGGAGAGATTCAATTTGATGTGTGGGTTGTGGGCGAAAGTGTGCTCCTTTATCTCGGCATACCCCTTATTGCAGGAATGCTCACAAGGTTTCTTGGAGTGAGGAGATTTGGAGAGGAGTGGTTTCATAAACTAAAATTCTATCTGGACACAATGTCAATAGTAGGGCTCTTATTCACCCTTGTTGTGATGTTTGCATTAAAGGGAGATTTGATATTAGAAAAACCCTTCTTCATTGTCCAAATGGCGATACCAATGACGCTGTTTTTCTGGATAATGTTTGTGGTTGTTTATCTCGTTGGATGGAAATTAGGGCTGAATTATAAAGATGCAGTAGCAGTGGGGTTTAATTCCACAGGAAGAGACTTTGAGATAGCAATTGCAATAGCTATCACAGCATTTAATCCCACAGTGGCACTCGCCACAGTAATCGGCCCGCTCATTGAGGTGCCAGTAATGCTTGCACTTGTATGGTTTGCAAAGAATACTGAATTTAAACTCTTTAAGGGGAGGGAATAGCCATGTATAAAAAGATACTTTATCCAATCAAGTTTGAGGAATTTTCCCTGAATATCCTTTCTTGTGTAGTCAACTTCAAAAAGATAGGGACAACAGAGATAATACTGCTTCATGTTATTGATGTATCAAAACTGCCAATGGATAAGTATGAAGGATACAGCGAAGCAGATGTTAAGAGATGGACAGAAATTGCAAAGATTAAGATGATCGATGCAGAGAACATCATAAAAAATGCGGGGCTTAAGGCAAAAAGTCGTATAGAAGTCGGGGTGCCGTATAGAGAAATCCTAAGAGTTGCTAAAGAAGAAGATGTCTCACTTATAGTTTCAGGTAGGCAGAAAAGGTCGATTTTAGGGGAGATATTTATCGGCTCAAATACGGATAAAATCATACGATACGGCAATATCCCTGTCTATATCCCTAAATATCCAGCCATGTTTGATGTTGACAAAGAGGCATGCGAAAGGTTCTGCGAAAGACTCTTTAAGAAAGTTCTCTATCCGACTGACTGGTCTGACTGTGCAAGAGAAACATTACAGCATCTTAAAGAGCTTAAGGGCACTGGCATCGATGAGATAGTAGTTGCACATGTAATGAATGAAGATGCCATGAGATTACAATCTCCAGAAAAGTTCAGGGAATTTGAAAGGATAGATAAAGAAAAATTGGAGGCAGTCAAAAAGGAGTTGGGGAAAGAGGGACTGATAGCAAAAACACGACTTGATGTTGGCAATCCGCGCTCTAACTTAATCAGGATTGCAAGGGAGGAAGATGTATCCCTTATTGTAATCGGTTCACATGGTAAGGGATATGTGCAAGGCATCCTCTGGGGTTCTGTTTCAAGAAATGTAGTGGAATACAGTGACAGACCAGTTTTATTAATAAAATGCGAATGATAAAGGAGGAGGGAATTGGACATGAAAATTGAAATCTATGACCCGGCAATGTGCTGCTCATCAGGACTTTGCGGGCCAAGCATCGACCCCGTCCTGGTGAAAATGAATGATGCTGTGATGGCATTGAAGAAACAGGGGGTTGAGGTTGAGAGGTTTAATCTTGCACAGCAGCCGAAGGCATTTATGGAAAATCCTGAAGTAAAATCATTGCTCACAAAAAATGGAAAAAAGATACTGCCCATTACTTTGATAGACGGCAAAGTTTTTAAAACAGGTGAATATCCGTCATATGAGGAATTGTGTCAGGCACTGGGTATTGAACCGCTGAAGGTAAAACCGATAAGTCTGGTTAATAGGTGAAGAGGTGGGTTATCAGAGTTTTAAAGAATTAAAGGTCTGGCAGGAAGCAAAGGCTTTAGCTGTTGATATTTACAAATTAACTACTCATGGAAAATTTTTAAAGGATTTTGGACTAAAAGAGCAGTTACAGAGGGCATCGGTCTCTATTGCCTCTAATATTGCCGAGGGATATGAGCGAAACAGTGATAAAGATTTTGTTAGATTTATTATGTTTGCAAAGGGTTCTATTGCTGAACTACGAACACAATTAGAAATAGCAAAAGAAATCGGGTATATAGAAGAAACTATCTCTGATGAGCTTGAAAGTCGTTGTAACAAGATTGGAGCTATGTTAACAAAACTTATTCATTCAAGGAGGACTACTCATGAGTAAACTCTTCACCACTTCACCACTTCACCCATTCACCCAATATATATTCTTTTCCGGCAAGGGCGGGGTTGGAAAAACTACAATGGCGTGCGCCACTGCTATCCATCATGCTACAGAAGGCAAAAAGACTTTGATTGTAACAACTGACCCTGCATCTAATCTTGCGGATGTCTTTGAACAGGAAATAGGACATAAGATAACTCCGATTAAGGGGATAGATAACCTCTCTGCCATGGAGATAGACCCTGATGAGGCAACAAGGGAATATAAAGAAAAAATAATAGCTCCTTTCAGAGAGATTATGCCCGATGATGTTATCGCATCTATTGACGAGCAGTTAAGCGGACCATGCACAACAGAGATGGCAGCCTTTGACCGTTTCATAGACTTTATGGAAGGTGATGAATACGATGTTATTGTATTTGACACGGCTCCCACAGGACACACAATAAGACTCCTTGAACTCCCTGTTGACTGGTCAAGACATATTGAGGAATCTGCAAAGGGAAGCGGACAGACATGTCTTGGGCCTGTGCAGACGATTCAGGAATCAAAGGATAAATACGACAGGGCAACAGCGCTCCTTAAAGACCCTGACAGAACAAGATTTATATTCGTTATGAGACCTGAAGAACTCTCGCTTTATGAAACATTAAGGGCTTCAAAAGAGCTTGAGGGCATAGGCATAAAATCAGGAGAGATTATCATAAACGGTATCCTGCCCGAGGAGGTCTGCGAGATTGATTTCTTCAAAAAGAAATATGAATCACAGCAAAGAGTCATAAAAGAGACTGAAAGAATTATAGATAAACCAAAGCGGTACATGCTTTTAAGAAACAGCGAGGTTAAAGGTATTAATGCGCTTAAGGATGTTGCACAGGAACTCTTCGCCTCCTCACCCCTTCGCCCATTCACCAATTCACCTATTCACCAATTCACCACCCATTCACCCATTCACCCCTTCACCCCTTCACCCATAAACATAAACAGACTATGGCTTCCTCAAAACAAACAGACAAAGGCTTTATTCTTCACGGGCAAAGGCGGAGTAGGCAAGACAACTGTATCATGTCTTGCAGCACTTTATACAGCACAAAAGGGCTTCAAGACACTTCTTGTAACTACCGACCCTGCGGCTCATATAGGAGAAGTGCTGGATGTGAGAGTCGGAAACACTCCTGTAAAAGTTGATGAAAACCTCTATGCCGTGATGGTGGATCAGGAGACAGCATTCAAAGAATACAAAGAGAGGGTTTTAAACGATGCCCGTGGCAAATACTCTGAAGATATGATTGCCGCTATGGAGGAAGAACTGAATTCTCCATGCACAGAAGAGATGGCTGCCTTTGATAAATTCATTCAGTTTATTGAGGGGAAGGATTATGAGGTTATAGTCTTTGATACAGCGCCAACAGGCCATACACTAAGACTTTTATCGCTTCCTTTTGATTATGCAAAGCAGGTGGAGATGATGGTCTCTTCTCAGGAGGCATCAAAGGCAAGAGAGGAAACTCAGGACAGATTCAGGGAGATAATCAATATCTTAAAGGATAAAGACCGCACAGTCTTCAGCCTTGTTTTATATCCTGAATCCACGCCAATTCTTGAATCATACAGGGCAATGCTTGATTTAAAAGACGCTGGCATAGAGACACAGCTTGTTGTTGCTAATCTCATACTGCCTGAAGAGGTCTGCATAAATGACTTTTTTAAAAGCAGGCGCGCCATGCAGATGCGTTATCTCAGGGAGATTAACGACAGGTTCAATCTTCCCGTCCTTCAGATTCCGATGATGCAGGATGAGATAAGGGGGCTTGTCTCATTAAAGAATGCGCTACAAGCATTGAACAGTTGAGGAATTAAAGGTTTAATTATGCTTAAGCTCATCATTGAGGCATCAAAGAAGGATGAAGAACTTAGCAGATTGCTTGAGAGGGCAAAGGAATATGCAGAGGTCTACCTCCTTGCAAAAAGGCGCCAGAAGGGTTGTGATGGCATGGGTGAGATGGCTTCACTCAAGGATGAGTTCAAGGGTATCTTTGATGAATTGCTCGCATATTGTAAAAGTAAGGGTTATATCAAGGACAATCTATCATATGATATTGATGTGGTCGCAGATGAAGTGGTGAAGTGGTGAAACAGTGATTATCAGTGAATGGGTGAATGAATAAATGGATAATAGGGTTTCACAAAATTAAAAAATTCCCTCTCCCCTTTGTGAAGAGGGATAGGGTGAGGGTAAGGATTACAAATTTCGTGAAACCCACCTATCTATTTTAATAGGAGAAAAATGAAACAGGTCTCTATAAAAAAGTTGTCATGGGCTCTTGCCGTAACTCTTATAATATTTTCTGGTGAGGTCATTGGAGGGATCTTAAGTAACAGCCTTGCTCTTTTAAGCGATGCAGGGCATGTCTTGACTGATGCCTTTGCCCTCGGATTAAGCCTTATTGCTTCAATGGTCATGCGCAAAGTACCTGATTACAGAGCAACATACGGCTATCAGAGAATAGGCATACTTGCCGCGCTTATAAACGGAGTAAGCCTTGTTGTAATTGCAATGTTTATCTTTGTTGAGGGATATAAAAGGTTTAAGTCTCCGCCTGAAATTAACTCGGATGTAATGCTCGCTATAGCAACAGCGGGCCTTATAGGCAATCTTGTCATGGCATGGATTTTGGGGCACAAGCATGATGATTTAAACATAAAAAGCGCATGGCTTCATGTAATTGGCGATACAATATCGTCAGCGGGAGTAATAGGAGCAGGGCTTATTATAAAATTCACAGGCTGGCTTATAGTTGACCCGATTGTCAGCGGATTCGTGGGAGTCATAATAATCATAGGCGGCGTCAGGGTTATAAAAGAATCTCTCTGGATATTCCTTGAGCTAAGCCCTATAGGATTTCATGTAAAAGACATATCAGAGAAACTCTCACAAGTAAAAGGGGTCATTGACATCCATGATGTTCATATCTGGTCAATCGGTCACGGCATCCCGGCATTTTCTGCCCATATCCAGATACATGACCAAAAGATAAGCGAGGCAGATTGCATAAGGAAGGAAATAGAGCACAGGCTTTCGCATCTTGGTATACTCCACAGCGTAATTCAGATGGAATGTGCTGAATGCGATAAAAACGGGCTTTATTGCACACCTAAAACAATTGATGCTGCTGATCACAAGCATCAACACTGATAGCAGAGTGAAATCCCTTCTATGATACTGATAAGATTTGCTTTAGGAGTTTCTTCTCCATAGACCTCAAGACAGGGTTGGATTGCTTCCTTTATTCTTTCTAACAACTCGTCAAAGGATCTTGCTTGAGTATGGCAACCTTTTAATTGAGGCACTTCGGCAATGTAGTAGCCTTCTTCATCTTGCTCAATAATCACGGTGAATTCTCTCATTTTGCATCTCCTGATTTTTATTCTGAATCAAAATATCCAGCCTTTCTATAACTGTAATATCCATCTTCAGAAATTATAACATGCTCTTGAAGGCTTACATCTACTGCATTTTTTGCACTTTCAATATGCAATTTCTGCATTTTAATCAGCTTGTCAGAGCTTTGGACATAAAAATTTTTTTATATAATTAATCCCGCCTCATTGACTTAACCTTTATTTCATAAGCTTTTAGAATTACTTGGCAATGATTTATAAAAAAATATTATTATTTGGCATGATGTTTGCTTTTAACAATAAAGAATTGACAATCACCTTTTAAGGTGATAATCTTTAGCCAAATGGCAGCATTTTCCGGCTCAAGAAGGAGGCATTTTATGAGAGCAAAGAGAATCATAGGTTTGGTGGTAGCCCTCTCTTTGATTTTAACCACTTCAATGGCATTTGCAGCATGGAAAGGCTGGCGTGGAAGCGGTGGATGGGGCATGGGCTCACAGTATAACAGGATGTATAATCCAGCAACTGTAGAGACTGTATCAGGAACTGTTGAATCAGTTGACAAGATCACACCAATGAAGGGGATGATGTACGGGGTGCACCTCGTTTTAAAGACTGACAAAGAGACAATCCCTGTCCATCTCGGTCCAAGCTGGTATATCGAAAGATTGGATACGAAGATAGAGAAAGGTGATAAGATTGAGGTAAAGGGTTCAAGGGTAACCTTTGCTGGCAAGCCAGCGATTATCGCAGCAGAGGTGAAAAAAGGAGGCAGTGTCCTCATCCTGAGAGACAGCGCAGGTATCCCTGTATGGGCAGGGTGGAGGAGATGATTTGAGATTCAAAAGCCTTGCTTTGAGCCGGAGGCAAGGCTAATATTTACTCATGAAAATAGAACTGACACCGATAGGTTTTGTAAGGACAAAAGCAAAGAGCATTCCGCGTCATTGGACAGTATCTGATGTGGAAGGTGAAATAGTTATCAATGAAGAGTATAAAGAAGGGCTTCGGGACATCAAGGTCGGACAGCACATTGTGGTGATTTTTTATTTCCATCAAAGCCCACTGTTTACCCATGAACTTCTTGTGCAAAAACCGCATCACAGTAAGGAAAGCAAAGGGGTTTTCAGTATCTGCTCTCCAGTAAGACCAAATCCCATCGGCATGTCCGTTGTAGAGGTAACAGGCATTGATGGATGCACACTACATATCAAAGGGCTTGATATGCTTGACGGCACGCCTGTCATTGACATAAAACCAATGGTTACAATGAAAGAGGCATGAGGATTGTTGAAATCACCTATGCATCAGGAACTTCTTGAGATAAGGCATCTTAAATACAGGGTAGATGGAAGAGATCTCATAAATGACCTCTCCATGACAATCCATGCCCGGGAGGTCCATGCCCTTTTAGGCACAAACGGCACAGGCAAGAGCACCCTTGCGTATCTGATAATGGGATGCGAGGGGTACAGACCTTGCTCAGGAGAGATAATCTTTGAAGGGAAAATTATCAATGACCTTCCAATCCATGAGAGGGCAAGGCTCGGTATTACAATGGCATGGCAGGAGCCGGTTAGATTTGAGGGAATATCCGTTTCAGATTACCTTTCATTGAAAAACCGATTTGCCTCTTCACCTCTTCACCCATTCACCCCTTCACCAGCCTACTACCTTGAAATGGCAGGACTTAATCCAGAACTCTATCTTCACAGAATGGTTGATAAATCCTTAAGCGGCGGAGAGAGAAAAAGGATTGAGCTTGCCTCCATATTAGCTCTCTCGCCAAAACTTGCAATCCTTGATGAGCCTGACTCAGGAATAGATATGCTCTCAACTCAGGATATAATTAATGTCATTAATGCCTTTAAAGAGAACGGCTCATCTGTATTGCTGATAACCCATAGAGAGGAAATCTCCATGATTGCAGACAGGGCATCCCAGATATGCGGAGGGAAAATTGTATTTTCAGGTAGCCCTCATGATGTTGCGGAGTATTACAAATCAAGACAATGCCTTGTTTGTAATGGAGAGGTGTGCAGGCAGAGGACTGCTTAAAAGAGCTCCCTTCAAGGATGTCTTTAAGGGTGATGGCTATTGTGTGAAAGGGCTTCATAAAGTTCTAATCCTTATTTTTTTAATAGTAACCACTGTGAATTTACCGTAAAGTTCAGTTCCAAACTTTTTAAGCAAAATAATTAAAGATGATGAAATCTTTTGAAACTCTGTGGAGTTATATCGCAAAAAGATTACTCCTATAGACTTTTCCTTATGGGCAAAAATCCACTCCCCGAAGTCCTTATCTTCAGTTATAATGATGGCATTAAAGGTTTTTGAAAGTTCCAGAACTTTTCTATCAGATGCGCCTTGATAATCTTTTAAAACAGAGATGATTTCAAAGCCAGCCTCTTTTAGGTTTAGCACTATTCTAAAGTCAAGACTTTCATCAGCGAGCAGTTTAAGATGCAATCAATTCCTCCTCTGCTATCACATCCGCAGAATATTTGATAGATGCAAGTATGTCCTCTCTTGTCAGTTGAGGATATGCCTCAAGGAGTTCTTCAATGGTCATTCCCTCTGAAAGCTTCCTCAATATCAGTTCAACAGTTATACGGGTGCCTTTAATAACTGGCTTCCCGAGCATTATATCAGGATTTGCAGTTATTCTCTCCTTATAAGACTGTGTATCCATTGCTAATCATCTCCTTTCTTTAAAACAAACCTTAAAACATTTTATCTGTTTTCCTTACCTCCTCCCTCACCCGCTCTTTCCCAACCAGAAATCTATCAAGCAACTTTTTTTCTTTGCTTTCATTCGGTAATGTCTCTGAAACAGCCTGGTAATTATAAAATCCATTACAATTATTATATCACTATTTCCAGCCAATCCTATCATATATTTAATGTCTGAGGCTTATTATAGAAATCCACTTCATCCGGTAGAGAAAAAACTCCTTTTCAATATCTCCATCTACTCCAATCCTGTGTTAGTGTCGTGGTTGATGATGAAGTCAAGTTCCTCATCTGTAAAACCATAATGACGGGCAAGGATAAGAATTATTCTTTAGCTAATAATAATGCCATTTTTAGAGCTTCATCTGATATATAAAATCTGTGTCTCTTTAAACCCTCCAGAAGGGGTTTTATTTCAGAGATTATTCCCTTATGCTTGGCAGCAATAAGTAAGCCCAATGCGCCAATAACAGGAATCTCTAAAGATTTTGCCAATCTCCTTGCCTTGAGATCGTCAAATAATAAAGTGTCAGCTTTTATTGAACGGAATAGGGCAATTGCCTCTGCTTCACCTCTGTCAACTTCCAGATAGAATTTTTCAGCATCTGATAACTCTTCATTTGAAGGATTTTCAACAAATATCCATCCAGGTGTCACATAACCACCTGGTCTGAGCCATTCTTTATCAACAGAAGGCAGTATCAATACTTTATTAAATAATCTGCCAAGTATCCAGAGATGATCTACTTTATCAAAGAGTATTAAAGGACTTGTATTAGAGACAGCAATCATGAATTACTTCACTATGGTTTTTACTTCTTCTTCAAGCTCTTCCGCAGTTATACGAATAAATGGTATCCCCTTCCTCCCCGCATATCTGATAAATTCAAATCTTTCCATACCAAGTATTTCTGCTGCCTTTCCGCTGGACAATCTACCTTCTCTATATAATTCAAGCACTGCCGCTTCCTTGATTAACTCAGCACTATCCTGATAGGTAGTTGCAAGCTTATCAAGAACTTCGGATGGCAATGTTATTTGTATTGTTCTAATCGGCATATTACACCTCCGTCTTTATGCCTTGGTTTTTACTTGCATTATTATATATCATCCTTCAGTGTCTTTTCCCATCCCGTATTTGATGTCTGAAGGCCTCTTATATTTCACAATGTTCCATGAAATTATAACACTCCTTGTGATTTTTCCTTCCTTATCCTCTCAAGCAATAATGATGCGGGTTCATCATCAAGGTTCTGAGGAACTAGTTTGCCCTCAAAGGCTCGTTTGAGAATGACATGCTTGATTTCATTACTCACTACAAAATCCAATTTAGTGCGCAGGGGGGAGCTCACGCTCCCCCCTGCGAGACCCCCTTTGTGAACTAAGAGGTAATCTACTCGATCACTATCTCTATACCAAGTTGTCTGAATGCCTCTTTAATCCTGTCTTCAATCTCAGTTTCAGAGATACTGCCATCTGTTGCTATGAGTTCAATCTCAAGGGTGTTAAATTTAGTCTGGAGATAGTTTAAAACCCCCATTATATTAGATACCTTGCCTCTTGGAACTATAAATCTGAATTGCAGATTTTCTCTACGACCCTCAAAGGTAGTGGAATGAGAGGGTGACAATGTAGTGGCTATGCTACCAACTGTCTCAGCCACACCTGTTCCACTATCTACTGTTGTGGGTTCTCTTACAATCACCTCTTTATGACATAGTCCTTCTTTTATCAGGATTTCATTGTCCAGAAAGGCTAAGGAGGGATGTTCTTTAAAATACTTGCAGAGAGGTTTATCGCCCTCAAGCTCGCCTAATCCAAATAAACCCTTAAGAACCCCTTCCCTTATCCCCTCTTCAAGAACCGATCTATTAATGAATCTCACCTCGCCTGGTGTTCTCAAGGTTGATTGGTATAGCTGGACTGTATGGAGATAATCCCTGTTGCTTAAATACTTCTCCTTGATTACCAGAGGTGCTACCTTTTCAAGGATTTCTCCTTCTGCCCTTAATATTTCATAAACCTCATGATCAAGTGCATTATCTTCGCCAAATGTAGGGATCCCGAGGTCTTCAGTCTTAAATCCTGTCCTATCAGGGACAGCTACTATCCTGTAAAACCTGCGCAGCGAATCTTTCAGCCCATCCTCTATATTTTTAATCTCTTTCCTAATCTCTTTTCTCTGTTCATCTGTGAGCGACAGGCTTTTATCCTGTTCAACAGAGTCATAGGCGAGTCTCTTTTTTACAATGTTTAAAAATCCCTGTCTTTCTGACTCCATAGGATAAAGGAAAAAGATGATGTTTCTGTTTATGCGGGGTGAACCTCCTTTATTTTGAATAATCTCTTCCATGACCCTGCGGTCTTCTTTTCTTAGAATGATGAGTTTAATCTCTTCAGAATCAATTATATTGGCATGATTTTCTTCCCAGATAAATACCTTGAATTTGTCGCCTTTGATATTTCTTTTAAGTAATTCCCGTTCAAAGGCTTCAACCTCATAGTCTTTTATATTCTCAATCTTCGTAAGGATTATCCTGTTGATATTTGGCTGGTTTGAGAAGAAATATTTATCTCCACTGCTTTGAAGATAAAAGAGTCTTCCTTTTAACTGTTCAATCGCCTCTGCAACAACACTCGAAGGATTCTGAAGTGTAGTGGCAGACCTCTTGACCTCACTAAGTGTTGCACCCCTTGCCGTGCCTCCAGAAAAGGAATAAAGGAAGATGGTTGTTACTGCCCTTGTGCTAATCTTAAGCCCCAGATAGGCACTGCCAAGGGAGAGGTCAATCTTTTTAGCACCTGCGTCAGCATCTGTTATATCCTGTGCAATAACACTATTAAACTCTGTTCCGATATGCTTTAAAAACTCCTGCCTGATTTCGTGATTAGATAGGTCAAAATCAGAAAGACTTATGTATGGCACTTCTTTGTTTTTTAATGAATTTATTACAAGTGAAAGTATCCTGAGCACCCCTCTTGTCCTCTGGAAATTTGGAAAACTCCCCCATCGGTGATACAGGACATCGATCACCTCGGGCATAAAGGGATAAGAATCCATAAACCTGTTTCTATATTCACTTGGCTCAATGCCCGCCGGTAAAATACCCTCTCTTTCTGCATATTCAATAAAACCTTCAATAACCTTCTTTGCCTCATTATCATTAATACTGCTGAAAAGCCTCCTTCTTATGACCTTTGAAATCTCTTTTTCCTCTACAGGCGTATAGATCTTCTCAACCCTTCCTGCAACCTTTTGTAACTGGAGGAAAAGCCTCTCGGCTGATTCATCATAATGCTCAATAATACTTGATGGAAGGGTCATAACAAGGCAGACCTTACCAATGATACCTGCCGCCTCTGTCAATTCCTGCATAAAGGCAATGGTCTGTGCTGCGAGTGTGCTTTCTCCTACCTTAACACCTCCTGCCTTGGTTACATACTCAAGGACTTCATCCATCAATATAAGCACAGGTTGTTTGTCTTCAAGGAGTCTTCTTATAGCCTCTTTGCCGGGTGATACATTGCCTCTAAGTTTTTCTACCTTATCTGTTAGTTGTCTCTCCATTACACCCCATAGAGTCTCTTCTGTGCTTAATGCTGTTCCTGAAATAACAACCGGCTTTGCCTCCCAGTCCTTTGCTTTATGATACATGGCAATAAGGGCATGGGTCTTGCCTCCGCCAAAGGGTGTCTGAATCTGGATAACCGGGTCTCCACCTTTGCCATTAAGTCGTTTCTCTACAATATTAAGGAGATTCTTGAGACCCTCTGTCAGGTAGGTCTTTCTGAAAAAGATATCTGCATCTCTGTATTCATCAGGTCCTCTTCCCTGGCTTACTTCATAAAGGTCTGCTGCAAAGACATCCATGGTGAGCCTTCCTTCAAGGATGTCTCTATGGGGGATGGCTATTGTGTGAAAGGGCTTCATTTATTTTCTCCAAGGTCATCTAATATTTTTTGGATTAAAGGCTTATATTTAGGTATGTCCTTTTTTATTGTGCTCCAGACAAGCTCATATTTTATACCAAAATAGAAGTGAATTAATCTATCTCTCATGCCTGCCATTCTTTTCCATGGAATTTCCTTATATCCTTGAACTATGTCCTTAGGAATATTTTTAACTGCTTCTCCTATAATTTCAAGCTTCCTTATCACCGCGCTTGATAACATATCATTATTTTTGAATTCTTCAAAGTTTTTATCTTTAACAAATTCTTCAATTGCATTCATTGCTGTGATTATATCTTCTAAATATACCTTTGCCTTTCTCATATATAAATAGCCTCTTTAAGAACTTCTTCTTTTATTTCCTTTTTAATTGTATCAATTGGAACGATATCAACCTTAATATGGAATTGCTCCTCTAAATAATCACCCAAACCAACTAAATCGAATAAAGTAGCTTGCTCATCAAATTTTACAAGGACATCTATATCGCTGGTAGCCTTTTCTTCGCCTCTAACATAGGAGCCAAAGATACCGACTACTTCAGCGTGGTATTGTGTTTTAATAATATCATTTAAGGACTTAAGTATTGAGATTATATCCTCCTTTTTCATTAAAACAACCTCTCCATCTTTGTATCTTTCCTTACCTCCTCCCTCACCCGCTCTTTCCCAACCAGAAATCCATCAAGCAGTTTCTTCTCCTTGCTCTCATTAGGGAGTGTCTCTGATATTGCCTGTGCGACGCGATAAAATGCCTCGCTATTGCCAAAGCCAGTTCCCTTGAGTAATTTTACCATATCTTCACGCCTTCCTTTCTCCCAGAGGATAAGGGTGTGGTGTAAGACATCTATCAAGTCGGGAGATGGGGAATGGGAGATTGGAGATTGGGGATTCAATTGACTATTGACTATGTCCAATTTCCAGTCTCTCTCATGTGGACCCAGCACCCTTATAAACTCCTTTTCCTTCTTGATAAATCCCTTGTTATTCCACTCAGAGGCAAGGTCGATGCCACAGCTTGTGGCAAGTTTTCTTGCCTCGTCAAAATGCACCTTTGCCTCTCCAAAATCCCAGCGGTATAAGACATAGAATCTGGTCAAATCAGAAATCTCCCCTGCAAAGCCATTGTGAAGTATCTGGTGCACTGCATAGTCGGTTGCAATCTTTCTCACATCCTCAAGGAGCCTGTCTGCACGGATGATGTTTCCCTCGTAGTCCATCACCTTTTCATATTTGCCAAAGACCTCTATGCCAGCACCTATGGCAGAGATAAAAAAGTCTGCACCACTTATCCCCTCCGCCCAGAGTCGGTCTAATTTTTCATTAAGATACCTTTTGAGTTCTTCCTTTACCTGATTGTAAAAACCAGTAGGCTCACGCTTAATCTTTCGGGCAACAATGTAGATAGAAGATGACAAAGAGGCAGTTTCATTTGCATTAAGTCTTGACTGCATCTCTGTATTAAGTGGCCATGAGGCATTCACCACAAGTCCGCTATCGAGCAAGGCATTTATAACTGTTTCCCATCCAGCAGTTGACTTATGGGCATAGACAATCACTGCAATTCCAACAGGCTTTAAAATGCGATACATCTCTTTAAAAGCAAGGGCAAGCTGCTCCTCAAAGAATTGTTTTGCCCTTTCTTTACTTTTATGCAATGGCACATTTGCTATAATCTCCCCTTTCTTTGGCGTGAGAGGCGTTGAAAAGAGTTCTGGATACAGATGACCTACCGTCCTTTTAAGCCATACATAGAAAAAATCTGACAACGCAGCATAACTTACATTGTCATAATAAGGCGGGTCGGTGAATACGGCGTCAAAGAAGTTGTCAGGATAGGGAAGAGATGTGGCAGAGGCATTGGTGACGACAGTGGATGGGGAATAGCCATTAGCCAATAGGGAATAGGAAATAGGGATTTGGGAGATGTGGAAAATAGACTGTAGCATTGGTTCTAAATTCCAGCATCCTCTTGAACTACTAAATGGATTAACTTCTCCATAATCCCAAACCATTCCCAATGCTTGTCTGTCAAATATTCTTTCAAATGATAAAGCATCTGCCCGCCACCTTGTTAAGCCTGCTAAATATGTTGCTAACCTATTTACGCTCATTCCCAAATAACTCGCCACTGCCTTTGCGAAGTCCCCTAATTGGGAGTTAGGAATTGGGGATGCCGAATTCCTAATTCCCTCATAAGCCTGTCTTACCTTCTCGGTGAAAGTAATCAATGCAAGCTTTTGGCGAGGGTTGAAAAGGTCACCCCATTTGTTTATTCCATATCCTCTACCTGCAACCGTGGTAGGGTCGTTAACATCCATATCCTCATCTGGCACAGGCTCCATGCCCCATTTTTCCCTGAGTTCCTCTATCTTTTTCTGCAATGCATTTTTTGCCTTTTCAAAGGTGGCGATGTCTTTGTCTGTTGCAAGCCTATAGGTCTTTCCCCTATCTCCTCTTGGCAATTCCCTGTTCCCTGCGGTTAATACCACTGCAACCATCCTCTCGCCTGCCTTGCCTGTCTGAAATAGTTTGCGTGTAGTTTTGTCATCAATCACCCCTCCACAGACAGGGCAGGTAACCCTTGCCCTTGAAACCGTGCCATTTTCGGGATTGAAGTTCTCTGGCATTTTTTCGTATCCATCACCAACAATCTTGAACTTAACTTCTTTGCCTTCAACATAAGGATAAAGAGCAATCTCCTTTTTATTCTTCTTAGCAAGCCAGAATTGTCTCATCAAGGGTATCTCTGCCCCACAAGAGGGATTCTGGCATGGCACTGTCCTTGCCCAGATATAGCCTACCGGAATAGAACCATCTGGCTCAGGTGGATAGAACTTCCCTATCTCCTTTTTTGCCTCCTCTAAAATCCAGTTGCCCCAGTATTTAACAGCAGCCAATAGGGGATTGGATATATGAGATTGGAGACTTATTTCTTCTCCAAAGAACGAATCAACCCCAGAATCATCTTCTCTATTGTTTCTGTTTGCTGTAATATGCCACCAGATAAATTCTGACTTAGATAGCCAATCTTCTGAGTAATCAAAAGATGTGTCTTTGCCCTCCTTCCCCAATTTCCTATCTCCAATTTCCAATCTCCCATATTTCTGTGGATATTCAAGTGTGCATTTCTGGATTAATACAGCCACAGGATTGTAGTCATTTGCATAGGCTTCACAGCCCAATCTCAAGGCTTCAAGGGGATATGAACCACCGCCAGAAAAGGGGTCTATAACTTTGGGAGCTTTTCCGCCATTCGCGGAAAGGATATCTCTCCTTGCTTTCTCTATTAGGTCATGTCTTAACGAATTTTCCCACTTGCAAAGGTCAATAATGAATTGCCTTTTCTTATTCCATTCATCAATATCCTTTGGTGCAGGAGTTAATGCTGCATAGGCAGTTGCTCTGCTTGATGATAGTGGACGCCTTGCCCACCAGATATGAAGTGTTGAGATATGTCCGTGTCGGATGTTCTTTTCCTTTGCAGATTCAATGCTGACCTCTTTGACGGGGAATGATTCCTCTATAAAGCGTCTATTGTTATCCGGCATTATTCTCCTCTGATTCAAGGTCTTTGAGGATTTGCTCAATTTTAGGTTTTAATTCTAAAAGTCTTTTCTTTATAACCTTCCATACAATCTCATAATTAACTCCAAAATAGAAATGACTTATTTTATCTCTAATTCCAGCCATGTCTTTCCATGGAAGGTCTTTATATTTAGCTCTTATAGATTTAGGTATATTTTTGGTAGCTTCTCCGATAACGTTTATCTGCCAGATGACAGCACTTTTCGTTTTCTCATCCTTTAGAAAATCCTCAAAACTCATACCTTTCACAAATGAATCTATGTAATCAATAGCTTCAAGAATATCAATAACAAATAATTTATAATCCCTTTTCACAAATAAATAGCCTCGTTTAATATCTTTTCTTTGAGTTCTTTTCTGATACCGCTTTTCTCAATAAGGTCAACTTTCTTCTTTAATAAACGGCTTAAGTATAGTTCAAGATCAATTAATTCCAGCAAGTCAGGTAGTTCATAGTACTCTACAAGCATATCCACATCGCTTCCCCTTTTCTGCTCTCCTCTCACAAATGAACCAAAGACACCAATCTCTTTGACCTTGTATTTTTGCGAAATTTCTTCTTTATATTTTTGAAGAACCTCTATGACCTCTTCAAGCGTCTTAACCGCCCTTTTTTTAGCCATATTTATCGCAAACCTCCTGTTACTATGTCATCTTGTTTCACAATATATCTTACCATTTCTATCCTCTCATGTGCTTTAAGATTTTCAGTGGGATTCTGTATTATAAAAAGTTCAGGGGACTCAGAGGCATTAAAGACCACATAAAGATAATAGTCCTCTTTAAACCTCTGTGCCTTGAACCATTCATTCTGGGTGAGGGCAATGTCCCCAATGCCTGCCCTTGCCTTGACCTCTATGTATCTGACATTGCCATTTTTGTCAGTTGACCTTATATCAAAGCCAAGATTCTCTGCAGAGACATCCTCAGGTATCCTGCCATTTTCCCTTTCATATCTCATTGCCATCTCCATACCGATTCTTTCAATCTCTGCATCAGATTGCATGGCAGGATTAACTCTTTCAGATGGCTTTACCCTGATGATTCCAACAAATCTCGGCATTGTCATCGTGAGGCTCTTTTCTTTTTCTACCTGTCTTTTCAACTCTTCAAGAGCCTTTTCATAGGTTGATTTTCTCTCCTCTTTGTTTCTTACGGCAATATCAACATTCTCTCCTGCCTCTTTTCGCTGATGAAGGGAAATTAATTCTCCATCAAGTTTTACAATTAGGTATTCGAGGGACTTTATACCGTATTTTTCTTTTATCTCTGACTGACGGTTTCGCTCCTTTAATAGTTCAGACTTATATTCCTCAAGACTTGATATTGCCTTGATAGATGTGTCTTTTTTCAGTGATTCAATATCAGAGCCTTTTTCTTCTCCTGCCTTCCCATCAATAAGGTCCCAGATGATGGCAGGAGAGATGGGGATAACATCTTCACCATTGTTGTAAAAAGAAAAGAGCCTCTTTCCTGCAACAGCACCTGTGCCATCCCTTATCTCGCCCTCATAAAAGAGTATGTAGCCATCAAGCCTTCTGTCAGGGTCATAAAAGACTGAACCATTTATCAGGGATCCTTTTAAATTCCTTTCAACCCATGTAAGAACTGCCTCAAAGAGGGGATGACCAAAGGAGACAAACTCTGCATCAGGGGTCTTAAAGGCAATATCCTTATCAAATGTTATCTTTGGATATTTCTTTAGAATCTGGCCATAGGTCCTTTTGAAGTCCTCTTCTTCTGCAATGTTTTTTATTTCATAGGGAATTGAATCAATGCTGATAAGGCCATTTTTTAAGTCTTTGAGTCTCCCTCCAGTCCTTATAAATGCCTTTTTGAAATAATTCTCTGTGTATTCAGGAATAAGACGATATTCCCGTGCCTGCTGAGCCATCTCTTTTATCCGTGTGTAGTCAATATAGCGTGTTGCAAGGGTTTCACCGAGATTTTCCTTAATCTGTGAGATGTATTCTTCATCAACAGAAATATCTATTTCTCTAAGAATATCATCAATGCTTCTGGCATTTGCAGCCGCCTCAATCAGCAACTGGGAGAGGTTTTTGTTGTAAAGCACCTCACTCAAGACATCAAAGACCTTATCACTTCCAAGAGCCTGTCTTATTTCATCAAGTTTCTCAAAGAGCCTGCTTAGAACCCTTCCCTCCCTTGTGTCCTGAGCAACGAGATTGAATACATGGACCTCTCTCTGCTGACCATAACGATGGATCCTTCCCATTCTCTGTTCAAGTCTGTTTGGATTCCAGGGGATATCATAATTAATCATCAGGTTACAGAATTGGAGATTTATGCCTTCACCTGCTGCCTCTGTAGCAACCATGACATCTGTTTCATTTTTAAATATTGCTTCTGCCTGAATCCTTTCCTCAAGTTTCATACCACCATGGATAGTGTTTACTGAAAATCCCCATTCCCTGATCTTTTTTTGAAGATATTCAAGGGTATCCCTTGATTCAGTGAAGATGAGTAACTTGAAGGCAGGAGATCGGGGATTGGAGTGTGAGGATTGGTTATTTTCTGTCTTCAGGAGATATAATGTCTCTTTAAGGTGCTTGAGCTTTATCTCTGCCTCTTTATTAATAATTTCCCTTGCAAGTCCAATAAGGTGTTCAATAGTCTGGATTTCTTTTTGAAGTTCTTCTCTATTTTCTGCTACGCTTAGGGTTTCCCATATCTCTTCTTCTTTCCATCTCTCCTCCTCAGCCATGTCCTCTATTGAGTCAAAATCAATTATAGCCTCTGAAATTCTGTTTTTATCTAAAACTCCCTTGAGCAGTTCCTCAAGCCTCTTCTTCCTCCTTTCAAGGGACTTCAGCAAAGCATAGGTGCTTGAAGCAAGCCTTCTCTGGAGAATCACAAGGGCAAAGGCGATGTTCCTTTTTCTATCCTTTAAGAGAGCCTTATTATACTGGCTATTTACATAATTTGACAGTTCGTTATAAAGCTCTTTTTCAAGGGGTGAATCTGTGCCAAGGTTGAATGAAATGGTCTTTACCTGTCTTGGAAGAAACAGGGGTTTGCCTTCAAAATCCTTCAGGTCTTCTTTTATGCGTCTTATAAAGAGTGGATTGTCTTTATTTTTTATTGAATCCAGGACCAGTTCATTGGTAGCAAAAAATCCTGGTTCAAGAAGGTCAAGGAAGAGCCTAAAATTTTCAGGGTCTCCCTTATGTGGTGTAGCAGTTAAAAATAGCAAGTGATTGGTAATACCGGATAAGACCTCTCCAAGTCTGTAACGGTCAGATTTGTCGATCTTCTCTCCATAGCGATAGGCGCTCATCTTATGGGCTTCATCAACGATGATCAAGTCAAAATGTGCTGACGCAAGCGTGGGAAGTACATCGTCCCGTTTAGCAAAGTCTATGGATGTAATAATCTGATTTTCCTTAAGCCAGACATTTGCCCTGTAAAGGGAGTCAAACCGTGCCCTGTCTATTACCTCAAAGGTCTCTTCAACCCTGTCAGTAAGTTCTCGTCTCCACTGGTCTTTCAAATGGCCGGGAGTTACGATCAAAATCCTCTTTGCAAGGTGCCGTAGTTTTAGTTCCTTTATTATCAACCCAGCCATTATGGTCTTGCCAGCACCTGGGTCATCAGCAATTAGAAATCGCATTCTTGGAAGTTTAAGGATGTACCCATAAACAGCCTCTATCTGGTGAGGAAGCGGGTCAACCTTTGATGTGTTCATTGCAAGTAGCGGGTCATATAATGAGGCAAATCGGTATCTTAAGCCCTCAAGGGAAAGAAAAACCTTCCATGCCTCCTCTGAAAATATTGACCTTCTATCATCAATGATGATTCTTTGAAATTCTTCTTCTGATATTATCTGGTCTATATGGGTTCGTGAATTTAAAGTAGAACCAACGATTTGGACATAGCCCTCTAAGCCGTTTACCCGTTCAATTAATTTAATTTCAACCGGCTCAGGCCAGTAAGCACCTCTAATAATAGAGCCTTTTTTTAAGTTGTTTAGTTCCATTTGTCATCTACCTCCATGCTGGCAAAAGGTTGTAGGGGCGAACCTATGTGTTCGCTAATTTTATTAGGGGTAAACACACAGGTCTATCCCTAATATGTTGTCAAATATTCTGGGCATGGGTTATAACTCCTCTGCGCCTCCTGGTTTTCTATATTCTACAACAAAATACCCATTTTTTAATTTCATAAAATTGAATTGCTGAAGCGGTGAAGCGTTTTATCTGATACAATATTAGTATGAAGGGTTTGAATCAAGAGTTTGACAGACTCCTTAATGCCTTTGGTGAGGCTGGTGCAGACAAGGGCATTTTTGCAAATAAAGATATAGCCCATCTTGCTGCAAGCGGTCATAAGATATTGAGCATGAGGGCTGTTGAGGGGCTTGAGGTCCATGCAAAAGAGACACTTCAGGGGATAAGTGCAAGGGTGATTGTGAAGGATGGTGTGGAGATAAAAAATCCTGTGCATCTCTGTTTTGGTGTGCTTCATAAAAAGGGAACTCAAAAGATAAAGATGGATGTGAGGCTTGAGAGGAATTCCTCTGCCCATTTCATTGCCCACTGTATATTTCCAGAGGCAGAGAAGGTGAGGCATATCATGGATGCAGTTATTGAGATCGGTGAAGATGCTGAGATGAGGTATTCTGAGACCCATTATCATGGTCTTTATGGCGGTATAGAGGTTATTCCAAAGGCAGTTGTAAAGGTGGGTAAAAACAGCAGATACTTCACAGATTTTAATCTCATTACAGGAAGGGTTGGAACTCTCGCAATAGATTACGAAGTAGTGGCAGGCGAAAATGCAGTAACAGAACTAACAGCAAAGGTATTCGGTCATGCAGATGATGATATAAAAATCAAAGAAAAGGTTGTGCTTGCTGGTAAGGATTCAAGAGGACTGATAAAGACAAGGGTTGCCATCGAAGATGAAGCAGTGGCAGAGGTGACTGGCATTACAGAAGGCAATGCTGCTGGAGCAAGAGGCCATGTTGACTGTCTGGAGATAGTAAAAGACAGTGCAGTTGCAAAGGCAATCCCAATTGTAAATGTCACAAATCCCCTCGCAAAGGTTACCCATGAGGCAGCCATAGGAAGTGTCGACAAGCGGCAGATGGAGACTCTAATGGCACACGGCCTCACCCCAGAAGAGGCAGTGGATATGATTGTTAAAGGAATATTAAAATAAATTATGCTTTTAAACGAACCATATTATCTGTTTTTCTTTAATCTCTCTGTGGGCATTATCCTCGGAAGCATCTTTTACAGGGCAGACTATTGCATGGCTGGTATGTTCAGGGATGCATTTTTGTTCAGAGATTATTCCCTCCTTCGTTCTCTCATACTGCTCGTTGTTACAGCAATGTCTCTGTTTTATATCATGAGATTATCAGGACTTATTCGTTTATACCCTCCACCAACATATAGTTATCCTTCTCTTGCAACTATCATAGGCGGTTTTATCTTTGGTGTGGGGATGGTTTTGGCAAGCGGCTGCGTGGTCGGGACACTTTATAAAATGGCAAAGGGCAATCTCACAAATTTAATAGCCTTCATCGGAATAATTGCAGGTAGCCTGATTTATGCAGAGTCGCATATGTTTTGGGAATCCTTAAGAACAGACTTTATCCTTACAGGAAATATGTTCTTATCTGAGGATGATTTTATTATTCCTCTTTTTATAGTATTTGCAGCTTCTATATTCTTTCTAAAATGGAAAAGACAGGGCAAATGGAATTTAGAGGCATATGCTACAGGATATATCCAACCATGGAAGGCTGCCATAATAATAGCTGTATTGAATGTCTTTGTCTATATCTTTTCAGGCTGGCCTATGGGTATTACTACTGCTTATGCAAAGATCGGGGCATATATCGAAAATATTTTTTATCCCGAGCATTTACAAGGTCTCTCATATTTTTCACAGAATTCTGTCTCGATAAATATCTCAGGCATCAATATAAGCGGTGGGGCAGGTCCAAGGATTGATATAATAACTTTCACTGAATTAGCCCTTGCTGTTGGTATTATTGCAGGTTCATTCATTACTTCTCTATTTCTTAGAGAATTCAAAATATATGGGTTGCCTCCTAAAAAACAGGCTTTTTCAGCTTTTTTAGGTGGTATGCTTTTAGCTTATGGAGCAAGGATTGCAGGAGGCTGCAATTTGAAATTTATTGTGGGTGCACTGCCTCTTTTAAGCATTCAGGGGGTAGTCTTTGTTTCAGCTATGACAATCGGTGCATTCTCAGGGGCAAAGATAATTAAGAAATTATTCTTATAAGGGAGGGCAAGAAATGGAAACAAAAAATCTTGATATACTTGGTCAGGCATGTCCGGCCTGTCTGCTTGTTGCCTTGAGGGAAATAAATGAAAATCGCGACAAATTAAAGACAGGAGACATTGAGATAGTTATCAGGACAGATCACAGGGATGCCACACGAACAATTCCTGATTCTGCACGGGCAATGGGATATGCTGTAGATATAAAAAGAATTGATACATATTATGAAATAACAATAGGTAAAAGAAAATGAAATGCCCTCAGAAAAATAAATTGCCATCTTTAGAAGAACTGCAGAAGGAAAACCTTGCACTTAAAGAGGCAAATAGCCGCTATGCCAGTTATATCAGGGACAAGGTAAACCAACTCCTTCAGGTGATGGGAACTCTTCCTTTAAATCCTGAAGAACTTGATGACAACACCCTCCTTGACTTTGACCCTATAGGGATTGTTGCTACCGCCTTTGCTCAGGTGCTGGATCATCTAAAAGAAACAAACAGGGAATTGATTATAGCAAGGGATGAACTTCAGGCAATATTTGATGCCACAGGCGTAGGAATATCAATAATTGATATGGACTTTAAGATTATAAAATGTAATGAAAAACAGAGAGAACTCCTTGTTGACCGCGATATTTCTGATGTGGAAGGAAAATATTGTTACAATGTATATTGCAGTAAAGAGTCGCCGGGTTTAGATTGCCCTGCCATTGACACAATGGCTACAGGCAGGTCAGTAATTATCAGGGAGGTAGAAAAGAAGGGCAAACACTTTCAGATCGTTACAACTCCTTTTAAAGATGCAGAAGGCAATACTGTTGGGGTTATAGAGGTGCTTCTGGACATAACAGAAAAGAAACGGGCAGAAGATGCAGAAAAAATGCAGAGAGGATTTTATCTTGCAGAAAAGTCAAAACTCGCCACTATTATAGAAAGCCTATCAGATGGACTCTTTGTAACTGATAAAGACGGTGCAATTATATCATTCAATAATGCTGCCTCAAGGATAACAGGATATTCAGTAGCAGAAGTTGCAGGTCTTCCATATAATAAATTCTTTGGCATGCTCTCAAACAGTATGCCCATGATAGAAATGAATAAGAATACAGAACTGAATATACAGACAAAAAATGGACAGCAACTCATACTTTCTATAACCTCGGCCCTTGTAAAAAATAGCGATGGTGAAGAAATTGGAAAGGTATTCACCTTCAGGGATATTACTGAGGAAAAGCAGAGGCAAGAGATATATCACAAGACAGAAAAGCTTGTAGCACTCGGACAGTTATCTGCTGGCATCGCTCATGAAATGAATACTCCTCTCGGAAGCATACTCGGCTATGCAAGGCTGCTGCTTAAAAATAAGAATTTAGATGACATGCAGAGGGAGAGGCTTGAAATAATTGCAGAGCAGGCAAAAAGAAGCAGCGCAATCATAAAAGGACTGCTGAATTTTGCAAGACAGTCCAATCCATCACTCAGAAATATAAAAGAGACAAATATTAATGATGTCTTAACTGGTGTCCTCAAACTGCTCCAGACAGAGATAGAAAAGTATAGCATCAATGTGCTGACTGACTTAGAGAAACTTCCTCCTATAAGGGCAGATGTCAGGCAGATTGAGCAGGCAATACTGAACATCATCTTAAATGCGATACAGGCTGTTAAAGATATAAGAAATAACAGAAGCATACAAATAAAGACATCTTACAGGGAAAATCTCATATATATAATCATAAGAGACAATGGCAAAGGGATTCCAGAAGATATAAAATCAAAGATATTTGACCCCTTCTTCACCACAAAACCTGTAGGAGAAGGCACAGGACTTGGTCTGTCTATATCAGCAGGCATAATAAGCGAACACGGTGGTTCTATAGATGTCGAAAGCATTGAAGGCAGAGGTGCAGAGTTCATTATAAAACTACCTAATGCAGAGGCATAACATGAACACAACAAACATACTTGTTATAGATGACGACCTCAGAATGAGGCAGTTTATAGGAGACCTCCTTAAAGAGGAAGGCATATCCCATCTGATTACAGATGACAGCAGAAATGCCTTAAAAATTATAAATGAACAGGGTATTGATATTGTCATAACAGACCTTAAGATGCCAAATATAGACGGTATCGGAATCCTTGAGCATGCAAAGGAGATCAATCCTGATATTATAGTGATAGTCATTACAGGGTATGGAACCATAGAGTCAGCAATAGAGGCGATGAAAAAGGGCGCCTATGACTACATCCAGAAACCTTTTGAGCCTGATGACTTTTTGATGCTCTTGAAGAGGGCTATAGAGCATGTCAATCTAATACATGAAAACAAAAGACTCATCAGGGAGGTAGAAGGATGCAAGTATGATGAAATAGTTGGAACAAGCAGGGCTATTAACGAACTCAAGGAATTGATCTCAAAGGTCGCTCCATTTGATACCACGGTACTACTACAAGGTGAAACAGGAACAGGAAAGGAACTCGTTGCAAGGCTTATACACAGGGCAAGTAAGAGAAAGAGAGAGAAATTTTTGCCTGTGAATTGCGGTGCGCTTTCAGAGTCACTTCTTGAGGCAGAACTGTTTGGATATGAAAAAGGTGCCTTTACAGGAGCAGACATTCAAAAGAAAGGCATCTTCGAGGCTGTCAATAAGGGCACAATATTTTTAGATGAAATAAATACTACATCGACAAATTTTCAGGTGAAACTACTGAGGGTAATTCAGGAAGGCAGTTTCATGAGAGTAGGCGGAACAGAGCCTGTAAGTGTCGATATTAGGATAATAGCTGCCTCAAATGTCCCAATCGAGAAAGAGGTTGAGTCAGGAAGATTCAGAAAAGACCTCTATTATAGATTGAATGTGGCGACTGTAAATATCCCGCCTCTGAGAAGACGAAAAGAAGATATACCTTTACTTGCATTTCATTTCTTAAACAAGTATGCAAATAAATACAATAAAAAGTTCAGTGGCATTTCAACAGGGGTCCTGAAAAAACTCGTTGAATATTCATGGCCAGGAAATGTTAGAGAGCTTGAGAACATAATCGAGAGGGCAGTTTTAATGGAATCAGGCAATGAACTTAAACATATACACCTTCCAAAAGATGCAAAAATCCCTGAATATGAGGATATATGCTCGGGTCTCGTGTCGCTTGAGGATGTAGAAAAATATTTCATTCAGCGCACCCTTAAGAGTCTCCAGGGGCAAAAGGCAAAGGCAGCAGATGTTTTAGGAATAAGCACTACATCCCTGTGGAGAAAGCTCAAAAAATATAATTTAGAGTAACATTACATTTCAAATTGAAATATCTACCATTTTGAAATCCCTCTTCACTTGAAATTTCAATTATTTTTCAATCTGTTATCATCTGGCATTCACTTTGCTTATATATTTATAAAAATATCAAAGGAGGGAGTTACCATGAGATTCAAAAAACATTTAGTCACCTTAATTGTTGTATCACTATTTCTTGCATCGCCTGCGCTTGCAGGGATGCTGGTTGATGCTGACTGGCTAAAGACTCACATGGACGACCCGAAGGTGGTCATAGTTGATGTGCAGAGTAAACATGACCTCTATGGAAAGGGGCATATACCCGGTGCAGTGAAGGTTGCAAGGCACATAGACCTTGAAGATGCCACAAGATACCCAACAAACAAATATCCTCAGAAAGAGCAGTTTGTAAATCTCATGTCCCGTCTCGGGATAGACAATGACTCAATCATTATTGCATATGATGACAAATACGGGCTGTTTGCAAGCAGATTCCTCGTTATAATGGAACTTTACGGTCACGATATTAATAAGCTAAAACTCCTCGATGGCGGGATAAAGGCATGGCAGGCAAAGGGGTATCAGATTACAGCAGAAGCTACAGTAAGAGATAAAAAGGCTGAATATAAAACATCAGGCCCAAATATGAATATGATTGCCTCATGGAGCGATGTTTACAGAGATGGTGTTCTCAGGCAGAATCCTGATGTAGTCCTGCATGATGCAAGACCTGTAGATGAGTTTTCAGGGAATAAGATAAGAGCTATACGCGGTGGTCATATACCAGGAGCCATAAATGTAACAGGTGTAAGTGCTGCCAATAATAAAGACGAACAGACATTTAAATCACCTTCTGAGATTAAAAAGGCATTTGAAAATGCAGGCGTTACGCCTGACAAAAAGGTTTATACTTACTGCCACAGTGCTGACAGGGCTGCACACGCCTATATAGTATTAAAGCATATGCTCGGTTATAAGGATGTAAAGATATATGATGGCTCATGGAATGAATGGGCTACCCTGACTGCCCTACCTGCTGAAGAAGAAAAATGGATTGCACAGAGCACGACAAAATAAAACCTCATTAACCTTAACCTGTCCATAATCCGTAATGAAACACTCATGCCGACAAGTCGGCACAAAAGAGGATGAAAATAGTGCATAGCTTATCGCTGTTGCCTAAAGCATCGCTGATATATCAATATATTCTCCAAAAAGGTAAAGGAGGGTTTAAGTATGGATGTTTTAGTAGAAAGAGGCTGTGGACTTGATGTTCACAAAGAAACAGTAGTAGCCACGATAGACGGTAAAGGGATTCAGAATGAGACGAGGACCTTCAGCACAATGACAAACGACCTATTGCAGTTAAAGAGATGGCTAAAGGATAGCGGTATAACCCATGTGGCGATAGAAAGTACGGGGATATACTGGAAACCTGTATTTAACATATTAGAAGACAGCTTTGAGTTAGTATTAGTGAATGCGAGGCATATAAAGAATGTACCTGGACGGAAGACAGATGTACAGGACAGCGAATGGCTTTGCAGGCTGTTAAGAAACGGATTAGTGAGAGGAAGCTTTATTCCTCCAAAGGAGATAAGGGAGCTAAGAGACCTGACGAGATATAGGAGGAAGCTGACAGGAGTAATATCCGCAGAGAAGAACCGAGTGCAAAAGGTATTGGAGGATGCAAACATAAAACTATCATCAGTTGTATCTGACACTTTTGGGGTTAGTGGTAGTGAGATAGTAGATGCTCTGATAAAAGGCGAACTAACAATTAAGGAAATGTCTGAGCTTGTAAGGGGTAAATTAAAAAAGAAGAAAGACAGGATAATAGAGGCGCTCATGGGCAAATTCACAGAGCATCACAAGTTCATGATAGAGGCGTCATTACAACACATAAAGGCAACCGAAGAACTAATAACAAAGATAGATGAGCAAATAGAGGAGAAACTTAAAAATTACAAACAGCAATACGAATTACTACAGACAATTCCTGGGGTAAAGAAGCATGCAGCAGCCTCAATAATTGCCGAGATAGGCGTTGATATGGAGAGATTTCCGACAGAGGCACATTTAGCATCGTGGGCAGGGATGAGTCCTGGCAGTAATGAAAGTGCAGGTAAAAAAAACACTGTGGAACGACTCACGGCAATAAGTGTTTAAAAGCGACATTAACCGAAAGTGCATGGGCTGCCTCAAGGACAAAGGATACATATCTAAGAGCCAAATACAATAGTCTTGTAGGAAGGCGTGGCAAAAAGAGGGCATTAATAGCAGTAGGGCATAAGATACTCATAGCGTGCTATTACATATTGAAGGATAAAGTGGGATATAAAGAACTCGGGATGAACTATATTGACCGGAGAAGAAAGGACAAGATAACGAGGAGTTACATAAAGAGATTAAATAATCTTGGATACAATGTATTATTAGAGGAAGCAGCATAAATCAGAAATGGACGACAAAGGGATAAATAGGTCGAAATTTACTGGTGGTATAAAGACCCCGGAAATGAAACTGACCGAGCCAGTTATAAGAACAAATGAATGTTGCCATGAGCACGCAGGTGAAATTTTTAATATCTAACTGGCTAATCCCAATATAGTTTTAAGAACAATGTTTTTAATTGAGGAATAAATTAACAGCAGTAAAACAAGGAGATAGAGGTATTTTCAGGTGAAAATTTCTAACAACGGATTATGGACAGGTCTTAAGTAGTTCTTCCCACTCAATGGGGAGTAAATATTTTTTCTTATTATTGCATTCCTTGCAGGCTGTAACGATGTTGCTCTTTGTAGATCTGCCACCCCTTATAATCGGCACAATATGATCCATGGTGAGCTCTTTTGGATGAACCTCTATGCCACAATAGTAGCACTTTCCTTCTGCACATTTCCTCTTCCACCATGTGCTTTTGCGGAGTTCACGGGCTATTCTTCGCTCTCTTTTTATATCCTCATCTGTAACTAAAGAACAGAAGCCAGAAAACAGACTATGCCTTGAGAGACTCTGTCTCTCACCCCCCCTAATAAAAATTGAATTCCTTTTTCCTATTTGTAATTTTTTTTGCATCTTGAATTCCTTTTCTGTTAGGGTTTTAAAGGGACTCTGTCCCTTTATGCTCTGTCTTATGTTCTCTATGTTATGTCCTATCTCTTTCCCCTTTTCACTTCTTCTTCCTCATAATACTTTTTATAAAGCACATCCCACTCAGGACTGCCCTCTACGAGTTTCTTTGATAGTGACCGGAGTTTTCTTCTTACAGCCTCGTCAATATCCTCACCTATTTTTAATTCATTTATTATTGTTCTTTTTATCTCTCTTCTAAGCAGTGCATCATCTTCCTTTAAAGTTATAAAGCCTTTATCCATTAATCCCTTGAGCACAATATGAGTCATATGAGTTATTTTATCATCTGTAAGCCTCATAATACGATATTTCTCTCTTTCACCAGTTTTTGTTTTGTCATATCAAAGAGCTTTCTGTAATCAAGTCTGCCTTTTTCTATTTCTGATTCATATTTTCTGAGTAGATGACGAACCTCTTCATTGAGCCTATCTTCTACCATAAGCTCATCTATGAGCAGCTTTTCTGTCTCTTCTACAAGGGTATTCACGGGTATAGCTGTCTCAATAAGTTCTTTTTTCAGTAGGTTATCAATAATCCGTCTTGCTATAGATGGCACCCAACTCTTAGGTATGCGCATGTTATCTTTCCATAAAAGGAAGAAGGGCTATATTTCTTGCCCTCTTTATAGCAGTTGTCAATTCTCTCTGATGTTCAGAGCATGTGCCTGTCATCTTTCTTGAAAGTATCTTCCCGCGTTCTGTCATATAACTCTTTAGTGTCTTGATATCCTTATAATCTATAAACGTTGCTTTGTCTGCACAAAACCTGCAAAACTTTCTCCTCTGAAACCTCTTTTGCTGCATATTTTATCTCCTTCACTTTTTTTTTTAAAATGGTTCTAAGTCCGTAATTTCCTCAGGCGGCACAATATCAGAAATACCTGATTCAGTAGCCGCTGTCTGACGAGATTCTCTTTTTGGCAGAAATCTTACACTATTTGCTATTACTTCAAATTTGCTCTTTTGAGTTCCTTCAGTTTCCCATTTCCTTTCACGAAGTCTGCCTTCTATGAGCACAGGGTTGCCCTTGCTCAGATACTGTCCACAGCTTTCAGCTTGCTTGCCGAAAACAACAGCATCTATAAAAAGAGTGTCGTCCTTCATCTCGTCGCCTTGTTTATATTTAGTTGTTACAGCCAGTCTCATGGTTGTGACAGGTGTCCCGCCCGGCGTATATCTTACATCTGGATCTTTAGTTAGATTGCCTATTAATATTATCCTGTTAAACATTAGTCATTACCATTATTTATTAAGCTGTCTCTTGAGATGTAACAGGTATGCCTATGACATCTTTAGGGAGTGCAGCTATCTGTTTTTTGCCAAGCTTTATAACCATGAACTTTACGACAGGGTCAAAGACCTTGAAGTAGTCTTCTATTTTCTTTACTGTAGATGCAGGCGCCTTAAATAGAAAAAGGATATAAATCCCCATCTTTTGTTTGTTGAGTTCATATGCTAACTTTCTCTTTCCCCAGTTGTCAACTTTGAGGACATCTCCGCCGGAATTTCTTATAATGTCGCTTATTTTCTCTACAGCAGACTTTAGTTCATCTTCATTGAGAGATGGGTTGAAGATAACTACATTTTCATAGATGTTCATAAACACCTCCACATGGATTTAAAGCCCTTTCTTTGAGGGACAAAGTCCCTTTAAAAAAGAGCATGGAGAAACTATATTTTATAACATATCAACTACCTTAAAATCAAATGAGCTTGTATTCCTTGATCTTCTTATTAAGGGTGTTTCTGTTTATCCCCAGCATTTTTGCAGCCCTGACCTGATTTCCGTTTGCCTCTTGCAGTACCATGCTGAAGAGTGCCTTTTCAACCTCTGACATTATAGTATCATAAAGATTTGAGTTTTCAACCTCTGCCATCTTATTCAGAAATCCATTAAGTTTACTCTCCAAAAACTCCTTTATCGAGCACATATTATAATCATTTAAAAACAGGTCTTTTTTCTCTATAATACTTCCTCTTGAGAGTATGGCAGCCTTTTTTATGGTATTTTCCAGCTCTCTTGCATTGCCGGGCCAGTTATACGCCATAAGAGCCTTTTCTGCATCCTTCGAAAATTTCTTTGGCTGAAGCTCAAATGCCTTTATGGATTTCTCAAGAAAATGGTGTGCAAGAGGCAATATATCTTCATTTCTCTCTCTCAGGGGAGGCAGTTTTATTTCTATTACATTAAATCTATAATACAAGTCTTCTCTAAAAGTGCCTTTCTTCACACATTGCATGAGATCCTTGTTCGTGGCGCCTATTATCCTTACATCTGCCTTTATAATCTTATTACTCCCAAGAGGACTATACTCTTGCTCTTGGAGAAATCGAAGTAATTTCGCCTGAAGGTCAATATCAAGCTCAGATATTTCATCAAGAAAAAGGGTTCCGCCATCAGCAGCTTGTATCTTACCCGCTGTCTTACCAATAGCCCCAGTGAATGCACCCTTTTCCCAGCCAAACAACTCTGCCTCCATAAGCTCTTTTGGTATAGAGGCTGAATTTATAGCAATAAAAGGACCAAACTTTCTTCTGCTGTTATTATGTATTGCCCTTGCCACAAGTTCTTTTCCAGTGCCGCTTTCGCCATAAATAAGTATAGTGACATCCTTTGGAGCAACCCTGCCGATTTCCTTGAATACCTTAAGCATACTTTTTGATTTTCCTATTATCTGAAAAGGAATCGTGTCTTCTTTGGTCTGTCTCAGCTTTAAGAGTTCCTCTCTCATGGCTATATCCCTGAATGCCTTTTCTGTGGTTATCTTTAGCTCTTCAATATCAAATGGTTTTTCCAGATAGTCATATGCCCCTTCCTTCATTGCATCTATGACGGTTTCCATTCTTCCATGTGCTGTGACAATAATAACAAGGGCATCAGGATTAAAGACTTTTATTTCCCTTAAGGCATCTATTCCGCTTCCATCAGGGAGCATAAGGTCTAAAAGTATGAGCTTGAATTTATCGACCACCTTTATACCTGTTTTTATGGTAGTCTTTGCCTCTACTTCATATCCAAGTGGTTCAAGTGCCTTCCTGATAACCCAGATTACACTTTCATCATCGTCTATAATGAGTATCTTTTTATTCATCTACAAAACCTTTTTGTTCTTTCATTGGTAGATATATACTAAATATTGTTCCAGCACCTATTTTACTTTTGACCTTTATAATACCGCAATGGTCTTTTATTATCTTTTTCGAAAGGGCAAGACCAAGACCACTGCCACCTGTTTTTTTTGTATAAAAAGGTAGAAATATTTTGCCAATCTCATCCTTTGATATGCCGATACCTGTATCTTTTATCTCCACAACGACCCATCTTTGCTTTATTGGAAATCTGCTCTTTTGCTCCGATGCGCCCCGAAAAATCGTAAGATCTTTCGAGGACCCCTCTGATAGTTTTTGATCTTCTTTATAAGTTACCATATACTCATTAGAAGGCTTTGTAGAGACACTTAATATTCTGTTTTTAGATGTCCTCATTGCCTCCACAGCATTTTTAAATAAATTTATAAATACTTGTAGTAGTTTACTTTCGTCTCCAACTATGTCAGGAAGGCTTGGGTCATAGGATTTATTTATATAAATTCGTCTTTCTTCAATAGATGTCTTCATCACCTTTAGTGCATACTCTATAACTTCATGGATATTCAGGCGATTAAAAACAGGTCTTCTTGTCATTGTAAGATAGCTATGCAAAACAGAGTTAAGTCTGTCTGTTTCCTTTAATATCAGTTCTACACTATCTTCGGCATCTAAATGATTCACAATTGATGGCTTTGTCATTAATATCTGGGCTGCTCCTTTTATACCACTCAATGGGTTTTTTATTTCATGTGCAATACAACCTAACAAATATAAAAGGGAATCAAACTGATAGTCTTCTCTTTCTGTTAATAACATATTCTCTCTAATGCAGAGTATAGCACCATTACACCCCGAAAAATCATAAGATTTTTCGGGGACCCCACCATGGGCATATGTGGAACTTTCCTCATAAAATGGTGTTAGATTTAGGTCTATGTTTGCAACTCTGCCGCCTATATCTATCTCCATTTCTTTGCAGTTAAATGAACGGCCTTCTGTTATAGTCTTATGTAAGAGCATCACAATCTCCCTTGCATCTGAAAACAACCTTTTGAAATGTCTGCGTTTTATTTCCTTATAACTCTTGCTGAGAAATTCCTCTCCATGCTTGTTTATAAAGGATAGTTTACCCGTTCTATCAAACAAAAGGATAGCTTCGTCCAAATTATTAATAAGTGCATCAAGAGATACCATTGGGATATAATTTATATTTATATATATAATCTTCTACTATTTCAGGCACAAGGTATTTTATACTCTTGTCTTCCTTCAGTAGCCTCCTTATCTCAGTAGATGATATTCCAATTGGTGTTATTTCAAGAACAAAAGCCTTTTTTCCGCTTTTCAATTGAAAAATCTCATTACTTGAGATTGCTTCGTCGCTTTGCTCCTCGCAATGACAACTTTGGCGATTGATATAAGGTGATTTCAAAATATCCTCGACCCCATATCCCGGTCTTGTCACCAGTATAAAATCAATAAGACTTATAAGCACATCAGGCTGCCACCAGTTTGAAATATCAAGAAAGGCATCTATTCCAAGTATAAAAAAAAGTTCATCATCAGGATAAATATCATAAAGCATCTGAATTGTATTTACTGTATAGGATTTCTTTGTTTGTCTCACTTCTATATCTGATACAACGAAATCTACATTCGATGCTGTTGCGAGCCTCGTCATTGTATATCTGTGTGATGCCTCAATTAAGTCTAATGTTTTAAGAGGTGGATTCCCAGAAGGCATAAATATAACCTTATGGAGATTTAACTTTTCCCTTACCTCTTCTGCAGCCCTTAAATGACCAAAATGTATTGGATTAAATGTACCACCAAAGATTCCAAGTCTCACAACCCCATTTTCTCCAGTGCATCTTCGCCCCTTGTCCTTGAGGCAGGTGCATCTTCAGGAAGATAAAGCATTACTCCCCCCTTAACCGGCCTTATCACTATCTTTCCCTCTGCAGCAAGCTGATTGGTTATTTTTATGGGGTCTTCCCCATTAAAGTATTTCTTAAATGCATCATTAAATCCTGAATACACGGTGTGTATGCCTTTATACCCTTCTTTTCTCAGACTCACTATTGCCTTTTTTACAAACTCTTCATAGCTTAATTTTTCTGACATATTAGTTCCCTCCTCTTATTTCTCATTCACTCTCTCAGTTGCCCATTTCCAAAGACTATAAATTTTGTGCAGGTCAATTCTTCAAGCCCCATAGGACCCCTTGCATGTATCTTGTCTGTTGATATTCCTATCTCTGCACCAAGACCGAACTGAAATCCATCGTTCAACCTCGTTGATGCATTCACAAATACGGCAGATGAATCAACCTCTCTTAGGAATCTCATTGCCCTATCATAATTCATCGTAACAATTGCATCTGAATGGGCAGAGCTATATTTTGCAATATGCTCTATTGCTTCATCCATATCTTTGACAACCCTGACATTTAAAATCAAATCGAGGTATTCATTGTAGAAATCATCTTCACTGACCTCTTTTATATTCGGATATATAGACCGTGTCTTTGGACAGCCTCTAATCTCAACTCCTACTCCTTCAAATCTTTTGAGCATCTTTGGTAGAAATCCCTCGGCAATAACTTCATCAACAAGCATTGTCTCCATTGCATTGCATGTGCCAGGTCTCTGTACTTTTGCATTAAAGCATATCTCTTCTGCCATTATTAAATCAGCATCTCTGTCAACAAATACATGACAGACACCTTTGTAATGCTTAAGTACGGGAATCCTTGAATTCTCAGTTACAGCCCTAATAAGACCTTCTCCACCCCTCGGAATTATGAGGTCTATAATACCTTCGAGTTTCAGCATTTCCATTACTGCTTCTCTTTCTTGCATATCTATAAATGTAATAGCCCCTTCATGAATACCCTCTGCCTTCGCAACATCTCTCAAGATGCTGACTATAGCCTTATTAGAATTTATTGCCTCTGACCCACCTCTTAATATCACTGCATTACCAGCCTTCAAACAAAGGCTTGTTGCATCTGCTGTGACATTAGGACGAGCCTCATAAATGATTCCTATAACCCCTATAGGCACTCTCATCCGACCAACGGTCATTCCATTTGGTCTCTGCCACATCCTTGTTATTTCACCCACAGGGTCAGGCAGTTGTGCAACTTCCACAAGACCCTGTGCCATTTCATTTATCCGTTTTTCGTTCAAGGTTAATCTATCGATAAGAGCCTTTGAAAGTCCTTTTTTTTCAGCATATTGTATATCTTTTTTGTTTTCTGAAATAAGCTCCTCTGCCCTTTTTTTGATCGCCTCTGCCATCTTTACAAGGGCAGCATTTTTCTGACTTGACGATGCATTTGCAATGCTCCTTGCACCTTCTTTTGCTTCCTTTGCCTTGTTAAGAACAAATTGCTTTATATCCATATAGCCTCCGCCTTTAAAACAGGTTAAGGCTAAGGTTAAGAAATGATTAGTTTTTTTCTAAACCTTAACCTCAACCTTGACCTGTTTTTTTAATTATCCTCAAAATAAACCTCAAAATCAATATTTTTTATCAACCTGATTTTTATCATAGGATATTAGAATAAAATATTTGTTATAATAAATCCAAATTTAATTGAATAATTTTAGGAGGTTTTTATGGCAAAAACACCAGTAGTTGACACAGACCTTTGCATTGGGTGTGGCTCATGTGTTGAGGTATGTCCAGAAGTCTTTGAACTCAGGGATGATAAGGCATGGGTCATAGGACCAGACAAGTGCGATACTTGTAACTGCGAAGAAGCAGCAAATATTTGCCCTGTTGAAGCAATAAAATTTGAGTAATAAAGAAAGAAAGGCTGAAGGCTTAAACCTTCAGCCTTTCTTTTGCCATCTCTACAAATCCATAAACCTTGAGATCTATGTAATCTCCATTCTTCCTATAAGACTCCAGAGTTTTATATATCTCTGGGAATGGTGTCTTTATCATCTCGATACTCTCACTCTCATCCGCAGGATACTTTTCTTTTATATCCAATGGCGCAGGATAGGCATCTCTTGCAAGGAAAACAGTCAGCATTTCTGTAGACATACCAGAAGATACGGGTCCATCTGCCAAAAAAATAAAATCTTCTGCATCATAGCCAGTCTCCTCAACAAGCTCTCGTTTTGCTGCAGCAAAAAGGGATTCGTTCTTATCATTGAGCCCGGCAGGGAACTCTATTACGAAGTTATTTACAACAGGTCTGAATTGTCTTATAAGCAAAAATTCTTTATTAGATGTTACAGGAATAACAACAACAATACCATTGCAGTTTACCCTCTCGACAGCCTCCCAATTGCGGAGATTACCTGATTCGTCTGCATAAGTAATAATCAATGACTTGAGAAATTTGCCTTCCCACACTGTCTTTTTATCAATAATCTTCATCATTTAACCGCCAAGGTATATTTATATGTCAGTAGGTGTGGCTGTGTTTCACAAGCACAAAGAACTAATTAATTTTGCGAAAAGCAGAGGCATCCTACTGATATACCATCGCTCATGCTTATCCCGGGGGCCAGTGCATCTGACGGCCTCCGAGTATATGAAGATGGATATGATACACCGTCTGCCCGCTTTCTGGATTGCAGTTTGTAACAACCCTGAATCCCCTCTCTGCAATGCCCTTGTCAACTGCAATCTTATTAACAACCTTCATTAGATGGTAGATAAGATTACTATCATCTTCCTTGATATCAAGAAGTGTTGATATGTGTTTCTTTGGTATCACAAGTGTGTGAACTGGTGCCTGAGGATTTATATCCTCAAAGGCAAGTGCATGCTCGTCTTCATAAATTATTTTGGCTGGTATCTTCTTATCAATTATCTTACAGAATATGCAGTCACTCATATAAGCCTCCAATGTTGCAGGGTGATGGCATCACCCTACTTATTCTATTATTTCAATTCTATCTTCCTGAAAAAACATGTCCTATTGCCTGTATGGCATGCCACACCACCATGTTGCTTAACCTTAATCAAGAGCGCGTCTGCATCACAATCGTAAAATATCTCTTTTACCTCTTGTAAATTACCTGAAGTCTCGCCTTTCTTCCAGTACTTCTGTCTCGACCTTGACCAGAAGTGAGTAAAGCCTGTATCTATAGTCATTTTCAGGGAAGATTCATTCATATAAGCCATCATCAGCACATCTCCGTTTTCAGCATCCTGAATTATGGCAGGGATAAGACCTTTTTCATCGTATTTAAGCTCTAACAGCATGTTTTAATCCTCCAGTCTTGCCTTAATTTCTGATTTTACTTATTGCTAAACTAATTGTCAAATTAGCCGAAAGGGGGCTCATGGGGGAGATGAAATCTCCCCCATGCTGATACCCATCTGCTCATGTTATAATGAAGATAAATTTTCTTTATATACCAAAATGAAAAGACTAACAGGACATTGCAGCACTGGGGCATTAGGAAAAGCATTACTCCTCTTTATCTGCCTTCTATTGTTTACTATTGATGGCTTTGCTACAGAGATTCCTATTGTAGATGTAAAAATAAATAACAACGACATCCATGTTAGAACCTCTGTAAAACCCGATGCAAAGTTTATAGAAGATATGAACAATGGACTTTCAAAAGAACTCACTTTTTATATAGACCTCTTCAGGACATGGAGCATATGGCCTGATGAATTCGTTACTGGCAAAAAATTGATAAAAATATTGAAAAGTAATCCTATAAAGAGAGAGTATGTTGCAATAAATATAGATGGTAATATGCACATCGAAAAGAGATTCAAAAATTTAGAATCTATGCTTGAATGGATAATGAATATAACAGACATAAAAATAACAAATATCAAGGAATTAGAACCAGGAGATTATTTTGTCAGGGTTACTGTTGATTCTCGCATAAGAAAATTGCCTCCTGTCATAGGATATTTCTTGTTTTTTGTGCCTGAAAAAGAATTCAGCGTATCAAAAGATTCTCAAAAATTCGAGATAAATAAGAGATGAAGGTAATAAAGCCGTTAATCATAATATTCTGCCTGTTATTTGCAGTTATAATTTTAACAATAGTAGAGTTTTACTTTATAAAACTGCCGTCTGTAGATATAACAACTCGACTTCTGCTTACAGGCATTCTTACTTTCAATACCCTTGCTCTGCTCACCCTCATGTTCTTTGTAGGGAAAAATCTCTTTAGACTTTGCTCTGAAAGACAACACAGGATATTAGGCTACAAATTCAGGACAAAACTCATGGCTATATTTGTCATTCTCACTTTAATACCATCAGCATTTCTATTTATTGCTGCCAGCGGTCTTGCAACTAATTATATCAATCGCATATTTTCTCCACAGATAAAAGAACCATTTAAAAAATCTGTTGAGCTCGCAAGGGCATTCTATGATGTCGAGAGAGAAAGGGTTTTAAAAATAGCAAAATTAGAGGCACAAAAAACAGCAAGCTACCGCGAGTTAAAACAGATCTACGGCAACTCTTTACTTGTCACGCATTACTCTTCATTGCCTACAAATGCAACCGACACAATCAAAGACGCATTCAATGGGAAAGAAGGCACAGAGATTATCTCAAAAGAAAATGAAGATGTTATAAGGGCTGCAGTTCCCAACCACTTAAAAGGTGGAGTAGTTGTAGTAGAATTCTTACTTCCTCGGACTTTTTCTGAAAAAACAGAGAAAATCCAGACCCTTTATGAGGACTACTTAAAGCTCGAATCCTTCAAAGAACCACTGAGGCTTAATTATACACTGATACTCGGCTTTTTAACTCTCTTAATAGTTTTCACAGGACTATGGGTCTCGTTAAAGATATCTCAGGGCATTACAATCCCGATACAGAGCCTTGCAATGGCAACAGAAAAGGTAGCATCAGGAGACCTGAATGTTCAGGTTAATGTAAAAAGCGAGGATGAGGTCGGTCTTCTGATAAATTCTTTCAACCAGATGGTAAATCAGTTAAAGGAGAGCAAAAATTCACTTGAGCATGCATATATGGAATCTTACAGGAGAAGGCTCTACCTTGAAAATATCCTCGAAAACATCAATTCAGGTGTTATATTTCTTGACAATACAGGCAGTATCCTTACCATCAACAGGTCAGCGTGTTCCATTCTCAATATAAGCCAGGAAGAAGTTATTGGAAGAAACTATAAGGAGTTTATATCGAGTCTTCATTCAGAAGATCTATCCTCAATGGTAAAAGATATAGAAGGTAGAGAAATTCACGGAATTAAAAGGGAAGTTAAAATCAATATAAATGGCAAAATGCTTACACTTATTGTTTATATATCAGGCATACGAGAGTCATTTACTTCCCGTTCATTAGGTATGCTCGTTGTGTTTGATGATATTACAGATATTATACAGGCACAGAAGGTAATAACATGGCAGGAAATAGCAAGGAGACTGGCACACGAGATTAAAAATCCCCTGACACCTATCAAATTGTCCACAGAGAGATTAATTAAAAAATGGCAGCAGAAAGACCATGATTTTGATGATGTCTTTAAAAAATCAACAAACACTATAATAAGAGAGGTAGAGAGTCTCAAAAGACTTGTTGATGTCTTCTCAAGATATGGAAGAATGCCTGAGTTAACTAAAGCACCTACAAATCTGACAGAATTAATAGACGATGCAGCATCTTTATACAAAGGCTTTAAAGACCTGAGAATAAATGTTGTCATACAGGATAAGATCCCGATAGTCAATATTGACCCAGAGCAAATTAAAAGGGTTTTAATAAATATTATAGACAATGCTATAAAAGCTATGGATAATACAGGAGCCATTGATATTTATGTAAGGATAGATGAAAATAGAATAATCATAGATATAGCAGACACAGGACCTGGTATAAGCAATGAGGAAAAAGAAAAGCTCTTTATTCCCTATTTTTCTAAGAGAAAAGATGGGACAGGACTTGGCCTTGCTATTGCACACAAAATAATATCAGACCACGGTGGAAAGATACTTGTCAGAGACAATAATCCAAAAGGAAGTATATTTACAGTGGAAATACCAATAGCTTAATTAGATTGAGGGAGTGAATAATGTCAAAAAAATTAGCATTGGTTGTAGATGATGAGGAAGGCATAAGGGAAAGTCTTTCAGGAATACTTCAAGATGAGGGATATGATGTTGTCACTGCATCTTCAGGTGAGGATGCGTTATCTATAGCTCAGGAACATATGCCTGACATAATATTGCTCGATGTATGGCTTCCAGAAATAGATGGACTCGAAACACTGTCGAGATTAAAAGGAATAGATGCAAATATCCCTGTTATTATGATTTCTGGTCACGGAAATATAGAGATAGCTGTAAAGGCCACACGACTTGGGGCATACGATTTTTTAGAAAAGCCTTTGTCCCTCGAAAAGATAATTATAACAGTAAAACGGGCACTGGAGCATAGAACGCTCGAAGAGGAAAACCGCACACTAAAAGAAAATATAATCAAAAAATGCAGATTAATAGGCAATTCCGAAAAAATGCAGGTATTAAGGCAGCAGATAGAGATGGCATCTCAAAGCAACAGCAGGGTCCTTATCATGGGACAGAGCGGCACAGGTAAAGAACTCGTGGCAAGGCTCTTGCACGAGAAAAGTCATCGCTCTACAGGCCCTTTTGTGGAAGTAAACTGTGCGGCTATACCTCAAGAATTGATAGAAAGTGAATTGTTTGGTCATGAGAAAGGTGCTTTCACTGGTGCTACAGAAAGAAAGAGTGGTAAGTTCGAACTTGCTGACAATGGCACTTTATTTCTTGACGAAATAGGCGATATGACTCTCCAGACACAGGCAAAAGTCCTTCGGGTTATTGAAACACAGACTTTCCAGAGAGTTGGGGGCAGCAAGAACATAAAAGTCGATGTCAGGATTATTGCAGCAACAAACAAAAATCTCATAGAAGAAGTAAAAAATGGTAACTTTAGAGAAGACCTTTATTACAGGCTAAATGTTATCCCGATCATTGTACCTCCATTAAAAGATAGACTTGAAGATATACCGGCATTAATCGAATATTTCATGGAAGTGTTTGCTTCTGAAAATGGTATGAAGCAAAAAAAGATTACTGCTGATGTGATAAAGGCATTTCAGGATTACGATTGGCCAGGTAATATAAGAGAACTCAAAAATGCTGTTGAAAGACTCATGATAATGGTGTCATCTGATACCATAACCGAAAAAGATATTGATACACTTGGAATACTTGGAGGCCAGGCATTAAAAAAATATGATTATTTTTCTTATAAAACGCTCAAAGACGCACGAGATGCCTTTGAAAAAGACTTTATAACAAGAAAACTCCGCGAAAACAACTGGAATGTGTCTAAAACAGCAGAGGTCATAGATGTAGAGAGAAGTAATCTCCATAAAAAAATAAAGGCATATGAGATTACAGAGCCGAAAAATTAACTGATCATGAAACCAATTATTGCAATTGTCGGAAGGGCAAATGTAGGCAAATCAACCCTCTTTAACCGCATGGTAAGAATGAGCGTAGACCGCACAAAATCTACTGCTATTACAGAAAGCATCCCTGGTGTTACTCGTGACAGAAATTACGTTGAAACAGAATGGGACAGAAAGAAATTTATTGTGATAGACACAGGTGGGTTTTATGCAGAGGAAATCTCTCACGGGGATAAGGAAATACTCCGACAGGTAAGAGAACAAGCCATGTTTGCAATTGAAGAGGCAGACCTGATAATTCATCTGTTAGATGCCAAAGAAGGACTTATGCCATCTGATATAGAACTCGCAGATATTCTAAGGAAATCAGGCAAAAAAATATTATGGGTTGTAAACAAAATAGATACTCAATCAAAAGAAGACAGGCTTTTGGAATTTTATAGAATAGGTGCAGAGGAGATTATACCTGTATCAGCAGTAACAGGATATGGTTTTGACGAATTGATGGACAAAGCTATTGCCTTGATACCCAAAGATATGGAAACAAAGCCATCAGAAGATGAGATACCAAGAGTTGCAGTAGTTGGAAGACCAAATGTTGGTAAATCAACATTGATAAATTCCCTACTTGGTAAAAAAAGGCTCATAGTGAGCCATATTCCCGGAACCACAAGAGATTCTATTGATTCTATCTGTAGCTATTACGGTAAAAGATATCTACTTATAGATACCGCAGGCATTCGAAAAAAAGGCAAGATATATTCACAGAAGATCGATATAGAGAAATTTTCTATTGTCAGGGCTATAAGGAGCATAGAAAGGGCTGATGTTGCTATAATCGTACTGGATGCATCAGAGGGAGTGGTAGAGCAAGACCAAAAAATAGCAGGGATTGTCGAAGACTACGGCAAGGGAGTAATATTTCTTCTTAATAAATGGGATATTATAAGAGAGCCTGAAATATACTACAAAGAAATCATACAGGAATTAAAAAACAAGATATGGTTTATGGATTATGCTCCATGTATTACAACATCGGGTCTCGAAAAAAAAAGAATTACAAAGATATTTCCTATAATAGATGAAATCATTGCTGAGCGACAAAAGCGAATACCAACTGCAGACTTGAATAAATTCCTTTCGAAAATTATAGCTGTAAAACCATTTCCTCCATATAAAGGAAGAGAATTAAAATTTTTTTATATAACTCAGGTTGGCATAAAACCACCTACCTTTACTATTTTTGTAAATTATCCTTCAGGTGTAAAAGCACATCACATCAGATATATTGAAAAGGCATTAAGACAAGAGTATTCATTTAAAGGCACTCCAATAAGAATTTATGTCAAGTCACGGTAAAATATGGTAAAATATTTGAACTTGTAATATGAAAAAGGAGAAAAGTTGAGAAATATTCTTGTTACAGGATGCTGCGGTTTTATAGGATATAAGGTATCAGAACTTCTGTTAGAACACGGGGAGTCTGTCATAGGAGTGGACAATATAAATGACTACTATGACCCAAAACTAAAGGAGTGGCGACTTGAAAAGTTAAAAGACAAAGGTCAGAAGTCAAAGGGAGGATTTAATTTTCATATCTGTGATATAGGAGATTTTAATTCAGTAAAAACAATATGTTCGAATTATAAAATAGACGCTGTTATTAATCTTGCTGCAAGGGCAGGTGTAAGGGCATCAGTAGAGGATCCATGGGCATACCTTGATACAAATCTTAAAGGAACCTTAAATCTCCTTGAGTGCTCTAAAACATATGAAATCAAAAAGTTTGTTTTAGCGTCAACATCAAGTGTGTATGGTGATAATACGAAAATGCCATTTAGTGTTGGCGACAATACAGACCATGCACTTGCACCATATTCAGCTACAAAGAAAGGTGCAGAGGTTATGTGTTATAGCTATCATTATCTCTACGGCATTGATATAACTGTCTTTAGATATTTCACAGTATATGGTCCCGCAGGCCGTCCTGATATGAGTATCTTTAAATTTATAAAAAATATAGACCTCTGTAAACCCATTCCTATATTTGGTAATGGAAAGCAGAAGAGAGACTTCACATATATAGACGATATTGCTGACGGCACTATAAAAGGATTAAAAAATGTTGGATACGAGATATTTAACCTTGGCAACGACAGACCAGTAGAACTCATGTATGTGATTAATATGATAGAGAAAAAACTTGGTAAAAAGGCAGAGATACAATGGTTACCACTGCATCCAGCAGATATAGCAGCTACATGGGCTGACATAAATTCATCAAAAGAAAGACTTGGTTGGTCACCTAAAACATCTATAGAAGACGGCATTGAACAAACAGTTAATTGGTATATACAAAATAGAGACTTTGTGAGAAACCTCAAAGACGCACAATAAGGAGGAAATTATGCAAAAAATACTTGTAGCACATGATGGCTCGAAATCTTCAGACAAGGCATTAAAAAAGGCTGTAGAACTGGCAATAAACTTTAATGCTTCACTTACTGTTTTAGCTGTAATACCTGAACTGTATCTTACAGAACTCACTGATATTGACAGAAACCGTATCTTCGAAGCACTCTCAAGAGAAACCACAGAGGCAATGGAAAAAATAAGAAAGTCCTTGTCAGGCAAATCCATAGAAGTCAAAACACTTATTAGACAGGGTGACCCAGCAGAGAAAATACTCGAGACAGCACAAAAAATGAAAGCAGATTTGATTGTCACAGGCTCTCATGGAAGGCATGGCACAAAGAAATTCTTACTCGGGAGCGTATCATCAAAGATAGTTGATTATTCCAAGTGTCCAGTGCTTGTTGTTAAATAGACAATAGGCGATAGGCTATGGGCTATAGGTGCAGTACAATCAGCCGCCTGTTTTACGCCATACATATCCTATTTTTCCCTGTCTTTTTTGCTTCGTAAAGTGCGTTATCAGCCTTTGTTAATAATGCATCAAAACTGTTTGCATCTATGCTGTAAGCAGCAATACCAAGGCTTGCAGTTACAAACATCCTTTTCTCACGACCTATAGTTATAGGGGTGCTTTCGACTGTAATGCGTATTCTCTCTGCTACTTCAAGTGCCGTTATCTTATCCGTATTGGGTAGAACTATTATAAACTCTTCTCCGCCATATCTGACTCCTATATCAGAGACTCGGATATTCTTACCTATGGCATGAGCAACACTCCTCAATGCCATATCCCCGGCCTCGTGTCCATTGGTATCATTGAAATATTTGAAATTGTCTATATCCAGCATAATCATGCTTAAAGGCTGATTATTTCTATCTGCTATAGCAACTTGTTTTCCCATAAATGCCTCTAAATATCGCCTGTTATAAAGACCTGTAAGCGGATCTATGAGTGCCAGCTTTTTATTCAGTTCAAGGAGTCTCATGTTATTCACTACAGGGGCAAAGAGGGCAATGAAGCTGTCTATTGTCTCTTTAATGTCATCTGTGAAAAAATTAGAATGTCTGCTATATAAATGAAGTATTCCCGCTGTTGAACCACCAATATTAATTGCAGCACAACAATAACTACCTGAGACTGCGCCAAATCTTTGAAATGGACAGGCATATTCTTTTGATAGGTCATTTACTACAAATGTCGCTGCATAAATATAAGCCTTACATTTATCAAGACCGGGAAACTTGTTAATCTCTTGCGATCCTAAGTCATTATGTCTTATCACTTCCTCAGCATAGTGTTTGCTTGGGTCAATGTTCATGAAATAGATAACATTTATTTTTGCATCGCCTTTTATAAGAGAAAGCAGATAGTGTTTGAGCACTACATAAACCTCTGACTCGGTAAGGACACTAGAAAGGTCTCTGTAGAATAGCGCTATTGTATGAAGCATATTATGGGTTGACCTGAGGTCTGTAACATCTGTTATAAACCTTGAAAAACTCTTCTTGCAGTTTTTTAAGAATATCCGAATATGTGATAATGCCTTTCAGTTTCCCAATCCTATCTGTAACTATGAGCCTTCTTATGCGATTTCTCTCCATTATTTCAAGGGCAGTTACAATATCTGCATTTTTATAGACTGTTACAGGATTCCTGGACATGAGGTTAGAAACAGGCAAGCTATTTATTTCTGCTGGATTACTTGTAGCAGCTATCCTCGCTATATCGCGTTCTGTGATAATCCCTAATGGTATATGCCTATCTACTATCACAATACTGCTTATATTGTTATCTGATAGTTTTTTGATAGCCTCAACCAATTTTGCATCTTCTGACAGCACAACAACATCTGTTGTCATTAATTCATGTACCCTTTGGGCAGCCATTTATAACTCCTCGTTCACCGTTAATCGTTCACTATTCATTGTATGTTGCCTTTTACTATGAATTATGACCTATAAACTTTCTCAATGCCTCTCTGTACATCATCGGGACAAAACCGAAATTCTTTTCTACAGAATCTCTATCGCAGATATTATCTAACTGCAAAAGACTGAGCTGTTCGCCTGTAACAGTTGGAATTTCTTTACCTAATAATCTGCCCACTTCCTGTGATATTTTAGAAAAAGGAAGGCTCATCTTTATCAGCTTTACAGGTATATGCACCAATGGCTTATTTATACCCATTGCCTCCATAAGTTGGAGGACTATCTCATTGTATGTAAGGTGTTCTGGTCCTCCAAACTCATAAATCTGTGAATCGTGAATCGTAAACCCTGAACCGTTTGAAAATAGAGTCAGAAAACATTTCACCCAGTCTTCAACATATATGGGTTGAAATTTCCCATTGCCGCTGCCAGGAATTGGAACAAATGGACCGAGACCCACAAGCTCTTTGAGTTTTTCTGTAAAGCCATCACCCCTTCCTACAACAAGTGATGGTCTGAAGATAGTATAAGGTATGCTGCTTGCCCTGACAATCTCTTCTGCTTCTGCCTTTGTCTTATAATATTTTGCCCACGAGCTTATAGAAGCACCGAGTGCGCTTTGATAAAATATATGTTTTATATTTGCCCTTTTTGCTTCATCTATAAGATTTCTTGTGCCCTCAACATGAACCTTCTCAAATGTCATACTCCCTTTTTCTTCGATAATACCAACAAGATGGACAAGTATATCGCAACCATTGAGTTTCCCTTTCAGGCTTCCTTTGTCTGTAATGTCGCCTATAACTGCATCAAACCCCACCTTTTTGCAGGCTGCTGCCTTTTCCTCTGTCCTGACAAGACATCGGACTTTATAACCATCTTTACTGAGGGCATTTAATAGGTATTTACCGATAAATCCAGTTCCACCAGCAATAAAAAGCATTTTTCAATCCTCTTTATCTATTTCTTCCTTCACGAAGCCTGCATGCATTTGTAAATGCATTACAGAAACCGACAATTCACCAAGGATCTCTTCCATCTGGTCTTCTGTTAAATGTTCAATTTCCATCTGATTTATAAGTTTCACTGTCTCAAGACACGTATCTCTGAGTTCATCTATCAATGTCTTAAAAGTAGGATTTATACTCGCGGATATTGTCTGCATATGACTCACCTTCCTCGCTTTAATCGTTTATTTGCCTTTATTATTCCTGTGTTATAACCATCTATTTCTCTCTCCCAATATGTTATCATGCCTAAATCTGGGACTGCTTTGCTTCTCTCCATCTCAATCTTGTTACAGTGTTCGATAATAAGCTTTTCGAGGCTTTTATCTGCTTTAAAAACCTCTTTTTACTCATTTTGTAATATTCGCCTTAAATTTTCGAGTGAAACCTTCTCTATATCACTGTGCAGGCTGTTTCCGTAGGCATCCATAGTGACTATTACAGGAAAGTCCTCAATCTCTATTAACCACATTGCCTCTGGTGCACCAAATTCCTCTTTCTTCCATACATCTCTAACTTGCTTGATCCTATCTGCAAGATATGTTGCTGCACCGCTAATTGTATGGAGATATACACATCCACACTCCTTCATTGCATTAAGGGTTTTCTCACCCATTCCGCCTTTTCCTATTATGCCTCTAATGCCATATGTCTTAATAACATCTGCTTCATACATCTCAACCCTCATGCTCGTTGTAGGTCCAGCAGCAATGAGCTTATAGGCTCCATCCACTTTTCTGATTATAGGACCACAGTGATAGATTATTGCACCTTCGAGAGCAAATGGGATGTCTTTCTTATCAGGCATTTCATGAGCAAGGAATTTGTGAATCTTATCTCTCCCTGTAACAATCAGACCGTTTATTGATACTATATCACCAACCTTAAGGCTTAAAACATCTTCTCTCGTCAGAGGTGTATTTAAGTTCATTGTGTTCATCATGTTTATTGTGTTAACTCAACAAATTCAAGGAACTCCATAGACTCTATGAACTGTGTTACCATATCAGCCTTCCCCTTCTGTTTGCCCAGCATGAAAATGATATGTCAACAAAATATGAAGCGGGATGCCTATGAACTGCTGCGATTTTTACACCAATAGCCGTTGTTTTACCTCCTAATCCAGCAGTGCCTATGCCGAGACTGTTGACATCATTGAGGATTTTACTTTCAAGTTCTGCTATTACAGTATTAGGGTGTATGTCCAAAATCCTTCTCATCAGTTGTTTTTTTGAAAGGAATGATACCTGATCCTTTGCACCCCCTATGGCAATGCCAATTGTATATGGGGGACAGCCCTTGCCCTGAGATTTAAAAACAGCATCAAGCACGCATTTCCTCACCCCGTCAAAGTCGCGTTCAGCAAGAATCGCAAGGCGTCGAAGGTCGAGAGTCGTAGCATCTTTTTCGCTCTGCGCTTGACACTCAACGCTCCACGCTGCCGGAAGCTTATAGGTTTGCCCAAGGTTCTCGCATCCCCCACCTTTTAGCATAAGGTCAATAATAAGAGATTGTTCATCGGTCTCCTCTATATAAATAATGGGGAAATATTCACCAATATTATCTCCTGTGTTTTTTTCGGTTATTACATCAACGGCATTGGGCCTTAATGGTATTTTATCAGTAGCAATGCGGGTGGCATCTATTATCATATCCCTAACAAGTTGATGGCTCAATCCCTTTGGCACCCTGACATAAAAAACAGGAAATCCTGTATCCTGACATATAGGTCGAGCTGTTGTCCTTGCAATCTTGATATTTTGAAGGATTATATTTAGAGACTCTTTTGCAAGTTGTTCTGTCTCATTCGAATAAGCTGTCTTTAATGCATCTTCTACATCACCTGGAATGGATGTAGCAACCTTTTTGTAAAGCTCTACTATGCCGTCACGGAGTTTAAGCATGATCATAGCACAAAAGGACTTTGTCCGTTTTGTGATAACCCCCTTTATAAAATATCAGCAGATGAAAATACTATTTCATCCCTGAATGATCTTATAAGATACACTGTCTTCATTATCTCAGCATCATTAACATCCACCATTGCAGCATCAAGGCCAGCCCCTGATAGATAGCAAAGGAATGCTGAATTTATCCTTGATTTTACACCTTTTGGCATACCTGTTGATATATTAGAGATCCAGGCAATAGTGTTTATTGGAGGGTCAACCATTTCATTAAGTGCAATTATGCATTCGTGTGTATTAAGCAGATGCTCCTGTCCAATTCCTCCGCCTATATGTACAACAGATGGGTCTGCAAACAGCCTTTCGTTTGGTATATCAGCGGCATTGGCCTTTTCTATCAAGTCCTCAAGGATAAGGAGCTTTGCCTCAAGGGTTGTCGGCACTGTCCCTTTTAATGCCCTGATTATAAGACTCGCCTTGAATCTGCTAACAAGAGAAAGGATTTCATCAGTATTTTCCTCATCTTGAGAGAGATAATTTATCAAAGGAGGCTCTTTACACACTGTAAGAGTCTTTTTCAAAGCCTCTGTATTTCTCGAATCAAGGCAAAGAGGTAGTTTTGCTGCCTCTTGGACAATATCTGCTACCAATGGCAATGTTTCTTCATCACCAATGCCGTCAAGTGAGCACTGGACATTAATTATGTCAGCACCTTTATCAGCAAGTGTTTTAGATAGTGATTCTATGGTCTTTTTATCCTGATTCTTGACAGCCTCCATATAAGCCTTGTTTCTCACATTAAGGTTTTCTGCAATTACTATCATGTGCCACCTCCATGGAAATTATAAAAAAAGTATATCAGAAAGATGGGAATTTGGGAAGTCAAAGATCGCCTACGATACCGCTAAAGGCACAACACCGGATTTTCTTATAACAGCATCTCTTACAATTAAAGGGACATTGTAGACAAGGCTTGTGGCGGCGATAATAAGGATATGGGTATCAAGATTGAGCATTCCACTTAATGCCTGTGGAAAGAATATCCCCTTTTATCTTGATCTTTCCTTTCATCTTGCCTATCAAAGCGGCTAGCTGCAGTTCAATGGGGATGAGCTTGGCTACGGGTTTGCCATGCTTTGTGATTACAATACCATCCTTGTCCACATTTTCAAGGATTGACAGGCATTTTTCTTTGAATTTCGCAGCGCCTATATGTTTCATATGTTTATTAATATGATATAGTCATAAAAAATGCCCACTTTAATCCCAATAGCTCGGAAGCTCGGAAGTCAAATTATGGAAGAAATTTTCCTTAAAAAACTTCCGATCTTCTGCTCTTCCGTGCTATTGTGCTTCTGAGATATAATCTACATATCTGGAAACATCACTCAGTTTGTCAAGTGCCTCGCCGCATATCTTCAAATAATCTATTTTCTCATAATCATGCGCAAGAAGGTTTCTGAAAGATGCAATATTCGCAAATTCATAGGCAAAATCAGGAGGTATAATTTTATTTTCACCCAATATATCTATAGCTTCATGGTAGCTTTGAGGCGTCCTCAACCCTTTATTCCGAATAACCATTTCTGCAAGGCTGATGCATGAATCTGCTATTAGGTACAAGTAGTGCAAAACCGCTCCTCTATAAACATAGTCTTTTAAAAATTTATCAATGCAATCTTCTTTCATGCTATCGAGTATCTTTTTATACTCCATAATTTTCTCGATTTTTATCATTATCTGTTCTGTCATCTTCCAGCAAATACCTTCCTCTGATACCTGAAATCTATCGCATCATGCAGGATGCGCAATTCGAAGGATTCTCTCAAAAAAGGATTCCTATCGCAAACTACTTTTCCATATCTGACAATATCTTCAAGGAGTATAATGTTATGCGTATTATTGAGTATGAGCAGATCGATACTGTCGTGCTTAAGCTCCCTGGCGATAATAGAATATAATCTTAATTCATCGGCAAGAGAGACTTCTTTATTTAAATAAACTGCTATATCTATATCGCTAAATGAAAACTCATCCCCACGCGCAAAGGAACCAAATAAATATGCGAATTCCACTTCTCTTATTCTGTAAAATATTCCATCGAGTTTTTCGGATAACTCTTTAACAACTTGCTCATTCATGGATAAATTATAACAGAAAATTGCTGAAAGTATGTCTGGATGCGCTCAATAGCTCGGAAGTTCGGAAGTCAAATTATGGAAGAAATTTTCCTTAAAAAAACTTCTAACCTTCCGCATTCTGCTCTATACTAATGGCTACAGCAAGTTAAACTGCTTTAAAACCCTCGCTACCTTTTCGTCTGTTTTAGAAAGGTCTCTCAACGCCCCGATCATATCCTTTAACCTGCCCTCTTTTTCTATCTCGGCAATCGTTTCCTCTTTAGCCCTTCTTATGATCGTCCGCCTATCCCAATAGGCAAAGCCTATGTTGCCGACCATTATAGCCGTAAATATCCCTGTGAGTATCCATAAGAATGTAAACATTTGCTCAAAGCGCTTGTCTACTTGCTCAAAGCGTTTGTCTACTTGCTCAAAGCGTTTGTCTACTTGCTCAAAGCGTTTGTCTACTTGCTCAAAGCGTTTATCTACGGACTCCTTAAACTCCTTAACTGTTGTCTCAAGCCGTATGAGTCTGTCTCTATCTTCCTGCGTGAACGATACTTCTTTGGCATGAGCAAAACCCGCCATCGAGATAAATAATGTCGATATAAGCATTATTATTACAGCCTTTTTCATCTATCCCCCCTGATATCTTCTCATGGCTTTATCTTATCAAAAGTAGAGGCTTCTGTCAAAAAAACAAGAAACTTCAGCCTTTACCTGAGAACTGAAAATATAGCCGAAAATAACATGATATTTATTGAGGCAGTCAGCTAATCTTTTAACAGCTTGCTCATTCATGGATAAATTATAACAGAAATTTTCTCGGAAAGATGGGGTTTTGAAAAGAGAGTAAAAATCAGCCTCTCCCTTTTAAACTCATACTAAAACTCGTTACTTATCTGTAACGGTATAAATAGATCCGGACTTGCTGCCCTGCACCTGACAATTATTATTTGTGTCAACAGGTTTTATCTCTGTACATACCCCGCCACTGTTATATTCAAGGCATGGCTTGGAGTTCGGATTTACTGTAAAGGCATCGCTTGAATTACATTTGTTACCTCTCTTTTTGCTGTAAAGTCTTATTTTTTCACCAGAATTTACAGACAGGGTATCATTATTTTTTAGCTCCTGGCAGGCATTGTCCACATTATCGCACTCCGATGAATAATTTGTATCATAATAACAGTAATAAATCTTATCATTAGTAATCAAATCCACAGGGGATCCTGATCCGCAAGCCGAAGGCGGTGTGGGTGTTCCAGTGCATCCGATCTTTGTCTTGAGTTCTTCAAGGGGTATCCATTTAACTATATCATCATAAGGTTCCGGTCTGTTTATATCTCCTACTCCTGTGTAGTTGTCTATATTATCTACATCCGGTTCATAGACTCTTATAGTGGTTGATGATGTAATCTCCTGGCTCCCTGAAGTTTGATTATTGTAATTTCCACCACCACTTAAAACTATAAACGATACATTATTAGTAGTGCTTATCGGGGTTGAACAGCTAATATCCGGGCATACTTTTACTGTAATATTCGTTCCTGTAGCATCGCAGATATTACTGTCTTTCAAAGTTTTATCGTAAACATAAGCCAAAGGCTTTGTCCATGCATCATTTGGAGATCTAACAATAGTTGGAAATTTTGTATTGTCGGGTAATTTACTATTTGTAATAGCATAACCTATCACTGACTCCACTGCAGCATTAACTATCTCCTTTGATTCTGTATATTTAACCCTCTTTGTAAGCGGCCCGATGAGGCCCACGCCAAGCGATATAACTATTCCTATCACCACCAGCACCATTGCCAGTTCAATGAGGGTGAAGCCACCTTTACGGTGAAGGGGTGAAGGGGTGAAGGGGTGAAGGGGTGAAACAGATGGTTTTTTGATTTTTCTCATGACTGCTCCTCTGTTGCTGCAAGTCTCATTTCATAAGCCCCAGAATCCTTGCTATAAATTCAAGGGAGTTCTGGTTTAAGAGAATCATGGTGATTATCAAGATGGCAATTATTCTTATCTCCATTATCTTCATGTCCTTTCTGACAAGGTCTATCTCTTTCCTGACAATGTCCATCTCTTTCCTGACAAGGTCTATCTCTTTATGCATTTCTTCACGCAAAATGTCTATATCTTTTTTTAAAAGAGCTAAATCATATTTTGTGGCAAGCTCTTTTTTGAGATTCTCCGAGATAACTATTTGCTGTCTTTCCTGTGCCTCTTCAAAGGCGGTCTTTATTGACTCCTCAAGCGTCCTGACAACAATGGCTGTTATCTCTTTGCCGAGTTTTTCCTCAAGTTTTTCGTAAACTTCTAATGGTATTGCATATCCCATAGGCTTTATTTCCCTTCTGCTTGATTACACTGCAATTTTATCATATTTTATTAGTAGAGGCAAATGACCCCTACTACCAGATACCAGATAGGTATAGACATATTAACCAGTTTATAGAGAACATTGAGGGAAAAGGACAAGAGATTAATAATGCTAAAGAAGTGATAAGCAGGAAAGAGGCTGCCCACCGAATACTCGGTATAATAAAGAAGTTGGGACTCACTTGGCAGAGAAAAACCCAACCACTTTCAGGATGGAGGGACAGCCTATGAGTATTTTATACCATGAACTTAGGGAAATTGAAGCATCTAAGGCGAGGGAACTGGTGAGAAAGGTTTTGGCTAAAAACAATGGTAATGTATCTGAGACAGCCCGTATATTAGGGATATCCAGAAATACTGTCAGAAGGGCAAGAGATGGCAACCTTGAAGATTTAAGCAGACGACCTCATCACAGCCCAAATAAGACAGAACACTCATTGGAGGAACTCATAGTTAAAGAATCCAAAAGAACTGGATTCAGATATAGGAGGCTTACCTCTTATATGCAAAAGAAATACGGCATTGCGATCTCGGAAAACACTATTAAGGCTATCTTAAAAAGAAACAATGCAAAAAAGAAGACCAGAAAGTCATATAATGGCAAACATAGGCCTCTTTATGACTATGAGGCATTGATGCCATTCAGTGAGTTTCAACTCGATACTAAGCATCTGTTGGATAAAAATGCCCTGCCAAAGGAAGTCTATGAACATATGAAGGATTATAATCTGCCTCTTTATGAATGGAATCTCATAGACATAGGGACAAGAACAAGGTTCACTGCTTATTCTTATGAATTAGGCTCTGTATTTGGACCTATACCAAGTGCCAGTTTTTAAGTCAGCGAAAGTATGTGAATTTCTGATTAAGGTATCACCTTTAATATCCCTTCGCGTTATAAAAGTTTTTTCACCATGCCAGCCTCCATATTATGCAATATTTAGTCTATTTAGCCCGCCTGAAGATGTAAATTATGACCAGGATGCCTCCGATTAAGGTTAGTATTGTGCCGGTCAATGCCCTTCTAACCGCCTCCTCCAATGGAGCTTCGGGGGAAAGTGATAAAAGCAAGTAGTATCCAGCTACGATTGTGATGAGTGATAACAGGAGTAAAATCAATACCTCTTTTTATTCTGATAGGGTGGCACTGCCACCCTATCAGAAATAGACCATTGTCAAATCATCTGCAATATTAAAAAACTTATAGTCTGAAGTATAGGTCGTAGATAATGTTCGGATTTGTGTTGTAATTGCCGCTTCCACGGATGCTCCCTGTATTATATGCTCCGTCATCATATTGTTGATCTATGCTCTGGCATACATCCCCCGGTACATTATCAAAACCTATCCACATTGTGGTAAGCCCCTGAATTGCAGCATATCCTATACCTATACCCCCACCATAGGCATTGGAGGGAGACCTTGTGCCATTTGTAGTATCTGTGGCGCCGGTAAGAATATTTGCTGATCTCATATGGAGCCATGCCTGGCACGTTTCAGTGGCAACACTGGGGCCGCAGTTGATAGTGAAGCCGTCAATTACTCCATTATTGTTTCCATTCGTCACCCCTGACCATCTCGAACTCGCTGTATTGTCATCACCCGGGTACTTACCGTATTTGTCGTAATAAGTATAAACTGCTGCTACAATTTCACGATACTGACTATATGCCCTCTTAATCTTCGCATTGTTAATCAATTCCTGTCCCTTGAGCACCGCTCCAAGGATTATCCCGATTATCACAAGGACTATGGCGATCTCGATAAGGGTGAAACCCTCTTTACCCATCTTCTGACTTCTTTCTTCTGTCATTTTAAACCTCCTGTTTTAAAATTTTCTGTCCACTGTCTACTAACTACTGACAACTGTCTTCCGGAGGTCGGTTGCGCCACTCAGCATTGCCACAACCACCATGGCGCCCATATTGGCAGGTTATGACGATTAAGCTACTCCTTTGATAAAATCATAAACCATACATATAAGCAAAATCAATCAGGAAATTCCCTGATAGTTATGTAAATTATTTGTTAATTTTTGAACCGTCTTCAGCACCATCTTAAACTATTTCCCTTAATTTCACAAAAACACCATTTATCAATTCGAATTCATCATCAAAATTATAATAACCTGCTTCTTTGCTGTCATGCTTAAATATCGTGATCGTTTCTGTGAACGGATCGACGAGCATCACTCTCCCTACGCCCATGGAAAGATAGTCTTTCACTTTACTGTTTAATTCGGTTGTACTATTGTCCTCTGAGATTATTTCTACAATCAGGTCAGGTGGGATTTCAAGCATTCCTTTGGGTTTTTCAGGAGATTTTTCCTTGCTTATATAAACCACATCCGCTGCCCTGAGCCTGAATGGAGATTTAGTTATTACTATTCCTACCTCTCCAACTGCAACATAGCCTTTACTACCAAGATGCCTCTCTATCAATTCTGCAATTTTAAATTCAACCCTTCCATGTCCAAACATTGTTGGTGTCATATCTCTCCTTTCACCGTCAATGATTTCGTAATTACCTTCGGGTAGGGAATCTATGTCCTCATACGTGAATATCTTTTTTTCTAACAGTGTGGTCATAGCATTGCTCCTTGAAAATCTCTTTAAGTCTTTATTAAATCTTAATCGCTACTCCTTGATTTGTCAACAATTTTAAATTATACTTATGTATGGTTGAACATGAAGTTCAAAACTCAAAGACAGGCTTAAGGCTTAATTTCGCTTTCAGCCTTCAGCTTGTTTGCCTCATTCTACTTGCTGCCCCCTATTTACTGCCTGATGTTGCAACTGCCCTTTCGTCTGAGACTAATTTCTGTTTTGAAGAGGTAGGGAAGGAATATGGTATAAATCCTGTTCTTCTAAAAAGTATCGCCCAAATCGAATCAAATCTCAATCCAGAGGCAATAAACAAAAACCAGAACGGCTCGATTGACATCGGGCTTATGCAGATAAATTCCTTTTGGGTCAAAACCCTTAGATTGGACCCAAGCAAACTCATTTCTGACCCCTGTTATAACACAACAATTGGAGCAAAAGTACTAAAACAGTGCATTGACAGATATGGATACACATGGGAAGCAGTTGGTTGTTATAATGCTACAAGCACGGCTAAAAAGATAAAATATTCATGGAAGATATATAAAGCCTTGAGCATTGAGCATCAAGCATCAACCGGAGGACGCAAAATGTACGACTCACAACACACGGCAGTCAACACACAAACCTCTCTACTTTATTTCAAAGTAAGGGACAAAGCAACAAATCATGAAATAGAGATGGAGGGACAGTGAGTCTTCTTGCTGATTTGCTGTCTAAAGTTAAATATACAGGACATAAGGCTGATGTACCCCCGAATCTTAAGAATGTTGTATCCACATCTATTGAAAAACAAGCAATAAAAAAAAGGATTTTAATGTTTTCTGTTTTCATACTTCTTGCAATAGCAACAGGGGTCGGTACTATCTATTTTGTAGAGTTATACACAAAGCCGCCTGCAAAAATAGTTAAAAGCCATGAAACAATAGCCAGAAACCAGTTGATAGAAGTTAGGGAAGAAACCAAGGAAAAGGAGATTAATGTTTCACGCACAATAGATAACACACAACACACAACGCTCAACGCAAGGTCTCCAAAACCAAAGCCTACAAAAGAGATTCAACAACAAAAAGAAATACCCAAACCTAAAACAGAAGAAAAGAAAATAGCTGAAGGACAAATGCCTGAACCAAAAGCTGAAGATGTTCAGAAAGATACTGAGAAAAAGCTGGCTATAACACAGGAGCCACAACCAAAACAACAGGACTCACAAAGAGATGTGTACCTCTATATGGCAAGGACTTATGAGTCTAAAAAGGATTACTATCAGGCCCTTTTGAACTATAAAAAGGCGCTGGAGATTGATGCTAACAATTATATTATTATGAGCAATATCTCCAGCGTGCTTATACATCTTGAATCTTTTGAAGAGGCAATTACATATGCAAAAAATGCCATTGCTATAAAAAGAGACTTTGTTCCTTCTTTGATTAATATTGGGATTGCTTATATAAGACTCGACAATTCTTCAGAAGGAGAGGCGTACCTCTTAAAGGCACTCTCAATAGAGCCTTCAAATAAATATGCGCTTTTAAATCTTGGTCTTTTATACGAAAAAAAAGGAGACAATGAAAAGGCATATGCTTATTTTTCCAAACTTTCAGAAATAGGCAATATACAGGGCCATTTAGGCATTGCTCGCATTGCAGAAAAACAAGGGAAAAAATCTGATGCTGTTAGGATCTATAGAGAGATATTATCTATGAATAATATCGATACCAAGACGAGAAAATTGGTAAATGACAGGCTATTACAATTAGAGCAGTAGTTTCCGTCCATCTACTCATTTACTATTCTTACTGTCTTATCTGCTATCCAGCCATCTTTGTCATCAAGTGTCTTTATTTTATACCATTTTCTTCCACTTATTTCTGTAAACTCATCTATTACATCGAAAGATGTCCCTTTATGAACACTCATAATAGTCTCTGAATCAAGCGATGGCCTTGCCCTTACATTGGCAACATCTACAGTAACCACTGCTTTCCTTATTTTATGTTGAACATCAAGATTAGGTTGTTGGGTATTGAGTGTAGTGTGTTGACTGTCTGGCATATTTGACTCTTGATTTTTAACTCTTAATGGTTCTTTCACTGTGTTCATTACAATTAGTAGAGCAGCAATTAGACACAGCAGTAAGGAATAAATGATAATTCGTGGAAATGTGACAACGCGCTTCTGTGTCTTTATAAAACTGTCAGAGACATGTTTTACTGCATACATTACATGTCTTTTCCTCACATATCTACTCATATCGAGATATGCTGCCATCATTGCCCTTGATGAAATAAGGTTAATAAGTCTTGGAACGCCTTTTGATAATTTATATATAAGTCTCTTTGCCTTATCCTGAAATATAACCGTTCCCTTCCCTGCCTTTATTAGTCTGTAATTGATGTAATCAGATGTCTCCTCTGCTGTTAGTGGTCTTAAAGTAGCCCTTACTGTTATTCTCTGATTTAATTGCTTTAGATTATCTGAAAGCAGTCTGTTTCTTAATTCAGGCTGTCCAATCAGCACTATCTGGAGCAGTTTCTCCTTGTCTGTTTCGAGATTTGACAAAAGCCTCAGCTCCTCAAGGGTCTCGTCAGGGAGATTTTGTGCCTCATCAACAATAATAATAATCCGTCTTCCTATCATTGAGTTTTCGATAAGAAAATCCCTGAATGCCTTGATTATCTCATTTTTATTTGTATTCTTAACCTTTACATTCAGGTCTTCCAGCACTGTAAGCAAAAACTCCTCTGGAGACAATCGGGGTGTGAGCACCAATGCAATGCCTGCCCTGTCCTTCCATTTCTCTGTATTCAAAAATGTATTTAACAGAGTGGTCTTGCCAGTGCCAGGGTCTCCTATGCACATAAAAAATCCCTCTCTCTGTTCAACTATGTAATTGAAAGAAGACAATGCATCATTATGACTTTCAGAGGGATAAAAGTAATATTGGTCAGGAGTCAACCTAAAAGGGTCTTCTTTTAAATCAAAGAATTCTAAATAATCCATTACCCCGCCTTCCCAAACTGCGTAATAAGGTCATAAATCGGAAGCATAAGCCCTACAATAATCAGTGCAAAAAGCACACCTATAACTGCAATAACAATTGGCTCTATCATTTTCCCCATCTTTTCTGATATGTCATCTAATTTCTTAAGATAATGGTCAGAGAGAAAGGCAAATTGCTCATCAAGATTACCGCTCGTTTCTCCTATGTCAACCATTCTCGCAACAAGTGGGGGGAATACCTTATGCTCCCTTAATGCATCTGCTATTCTGCTCCCTGATGATATACTTTCATTCGCCAAAATAATAGCCCTTTTAAACACCTCGCTTCCCATAACATCTGATATTATATTAAATGACCTGTCTATAGTAAGTCCTGAGACTATCAATATCCTCAACTGCTCCGAGAACAGGGCAAGAAGCTTATTGTAAACTACTAATTTTACAATGGGAAGTTTTATCTTGATCAGGTCTATATAATATCTTGCACCTTTCATCTGTTTCAAAACCTGTAAGACAAAAAAGAAAGCCACAGGCAAAATAGGAATAAGATACCAGTATGCCTTTGTAAAATCACTCACATGTAGCAATATCCTCGTTATGAGGGGAAGTTTCACACCCATCTCCTTCAATGTGGTCATTATCTTCGGAAGGACATATGCAAGCCAGAAGATAAGTGCACCCATGGTTGTGACAATAGCAAATATCGGATATATAAGCGCCCTTTTGATTGCTGCAGATAGGTCTTCCATCCTCTGTAAATGACTTGCCACATCTGATAGGCTCTTTTCAAGATGGCCTGTTTCTTCTCCAACTGTTATCAATCTTACAAAGACATCAGGGAATATGTCCTTATGCAATTGTATAGCATCTGAAAACCTCATTCCCATTTCTGTCTGTCGCTTTATATCAGCTATAATTGTCTTGAGATATTTATTTTCTGCTACATCTGATATATCCTCAAGTGCTGTTAGGAGAGGCACACCTGCCCTGAGCATAACAGAAAGATTGTTCGCAAATTCTATAACATCTCTCCGTTTTATCTTGCGTGATGCAAATACCTTTTTGAGATACGATATAGCAACATTTGCCTTTTTCACGCTCAATATATAGAGTCCCTTTGACGATAGATCTCCATAAACAGAGCCTATGTCCTCTCCCTCTATAAAACCCTCCACCATTGTACCATCAGCGTCTATAGCCTTATATAAATAATAGTTCATCCTGCCACTCTTATTACTTCATCAATCGTTGTAATGCCAGATGCAGCCTTTCTGACAGCATCTTCCTTAAGCGGCACCATCCCTTTTCTGACAGCAGCTGCCTTCAATGCAGTTACTGATGCTGCAGAATATATGAGTTCCCTCAATTCATCGTCAATTATCAATATCTCACCGATAACTGTCCTTCCAGAATATCCTGTGCCACTACATTTTGGACAACCTTTTCCTTTAAATGCAGTAGTTAAAGATATACCATGTTCTTCAAATATAGAGATCTCATAATCGTTCAGGGCATACTCGGCTTTACAGTAATGGCATATTCTTCTTATAAGTCTCTGTGCCATTATAGCGAGAAGAGATGAGGACATAAGAAATCTATCTACATTGAGGTCTATAAGCCTCGGTATTGCTGTAACCGCATCATTTGTGTGCAGTGTTGAAAGGACAAGGTGTCCTGTTATTGATGCCCTGATAGCTATCTTTGCCGTCTCCTCATCCCTTATCTCTCCTAAGAGCATCACATCAGGGTCTTGCCTCATAAAGTTTCTGCCCGCAAGGGCAAAGTCATAGCCGACCTTTTCATTGACCTGTGTTTGCTTGATCAGGCTGAGCTTATATTCCACAGGGTCTTCCACAGTAAGGACATTTCTTTCAAGGAGGTCTATCTCTCGCAAAGCTGCATACAGTGTAGTAGTTTTACCACTACCAGTAGGTCCTGTAATCAAGATTATGCCATATGGCTTATGAAAGAGGGTTTTTATTTTTTTTGTGTTACCCTCATCAAATCCAAGTTGTTCTATCCTTAACAGAGTGGCTGCACCTGCAAGTACTCTCATCACAATATTTTCTCCATATATTGTAGGCACTGTTGATACACGAATATCATACCCTTTATTCAAAAATGTGAATGTGAAAGACCCATCCTGCGGTAATCTTTGCTCTGCTATATCGAGTTGTGACAATATCTTAATCCTTGATGTAATGCCACTGTGCGCTACCTTTGGAATGCCATGTCCGTGTTGAAGTACGCCATCTATTCTATAAAAGACATTGATTATATCCGCTGTGGGATTAATATGAATATCTGTGGCATTTCTTCTGATTCCATCCATGATTATAAGATTTGTGAGACTTGTTACAGCATTGCCTGACGCAGTCTCAGTTGCCTTTATCTCGTTTACAATATTATCAACCTGATGCTGAATCGGATTTTCTAAGAAAAAGTATGCCTTTTCAACAGCATCTCTGAAACTATCAGCATCAACCATATATACTTTTGGCTGATTCTTTGTCATCCTTGTTACAGTATCCACTGCAAGGATATTGCTTGGGTTTGTAATACCTATACTCAGTCTGCCATTTTCAACATCTATTGGAATAAATCCTGTCTTTTCCGCAATATCCTTTGGCACTACCCTTAAAGCATCTTCAGAAATAACATATTCGCTAAGGTCTATAAATTCTATACCTGATTGCTCAGACAGTATCTGCCCTAATTCTTTAGAAGATACAAAACCTAATTTTACAAGGATATCTCCTAACAGATCGCCTGTTACTTTTTGCTGTATCAGAGCAACATGGAGTTGCCTATCATTAATAAGTCCCCTTGCCTTTAATAAATCACCTAATCTAATTGCTGCCATAATCCTCAAAAAAATATTTCAAATTGTTTAAATCGTTCAAGCCGTTCAATATTGAACCATTTGAATAGCTTAAACAATATTGAACTCTTCTTTTTTATAGTTTATCTCGATACCAGCACCGGCTGTAAAACAACAACCAGTTCTGATCTTGATTCTGACTTATCCCTGTTTTTAAATGCCTCTCCGATAATCGGAATATCGCCCAATACAGGAACCTTATTATCCTGAAGGTTTTCTTTCTTTGATATTAAACCGCCTATTATGATCATTTGACCATCTCTTACTTTTACTGTAGTGGTGAGTTCCCTCAGATTAACTGTTGGAAGAGAAATCTGCGTTTGGTTGCCTCCACTTCCGATAGTCTTATCCTGCAACTGTATTAAGTCTGATATTATTGGGGTTATAGTCAAAGATATCTCTCCACTGTCATTTATATAAGGAACTATACCGATAATAATGCCAGACAATATGTTACTTGTCTGCACACTAAATGTCGTGGTAGGTGTCGCACCTGTGGCAGTGGTTGTAGTGGTCTCAACCTTTGAGATAAAACTGATATTCTTACCTACACTTAAGAGTGCTGTCTGGCCATTCATTATGTTTACTCTTGGGTTAGATAGTGTCCTCACCTCTCCCTGCTGTTTGAGTGCCTGTAAAAGCGTAGAAAAACTTGCTCCACGTGTAATCCCCATATTTATATTAGGAATATTTATATTAGGATTTTCTGAATTAACAACACTCGAAAACCCTGATGCTGTAATATTAATCTCTCCACTGCCCATTGTCCTGTTTACAAAACTCCAGTCTATTCCATATTTCAAGCCTTCTGATAACTGCACCTCAATAATCTTCGCCTCGACCAGAACCTGCCTGCTGATTACTTTTTTTATAGTGTTGATATATTGTTCCACCCTTTCAAGATTTCTTTTTGTCGCTGTTACAAATATTGTTCCTGTGAGTCTATTGATAGTAAAACTCTGTCCTGATGGAGCAGCCTGGCTTGATGCTGCAGTTGCTGTTGTCCCCAGAATATTTGCGATAGATTTTTCTATTGCATCCCAGAAATTGAAAGCAGTGGTGTCGCTTTTTGAAGACTGTGTGATATTTCCCTTTATCGTTGTGGTTCCTCCAGTTGTTGTCCCTCCTGCTGTTAATGAGCCTGTAGCCCCTCCCAGTATATCTCCACCCACATCTACACTATAGGTCTGAACAATGGCAGGATGTCCGAGTTCAAATATCCTCGTATCAACTGCCTTCACAATGAGCATATTGTCTTTGACAGTGTAAAAATAATCCACAGATGTAAATATTGTATTCAATGCATCTTCAGCACTTACATTTTTCAGGGTAAGAGTCACAGGTGTTTCTGCTGCAACTCCTTTTTCCATTACAAGATTCAATCCTGTTGCCTCTGCAATCACATGAAGGACATCCCTCAACGGCGTGTTCCTTGCAACTATGTCCACAATCCTTGTTTTGACCGGTGAGATATCTTCTGTCACAGGTGTATATTCAGGAATTTTTGGCTCAGATGGAATAGGTCTATCAGGTTTTATCTCTCTAACCTCTTCTGGGATACGGATCTCCCTTTTTATGTCAGTGTAGGAACAGGAGAAACAGGTTAAGGTTAAGAAATAGGTTAAGGTTAAGGTTAAAAAAGAGAGGTTAAGGCTAAGGTTAAGGTTAAGGTTGAGGAAAGACAAGTTGAGTTTGAGGCTAAGGTTGGGGAAAAAGTCTTTCTTAACCTCAACCTGTCTTTTTTTAACCTGCCGCTCTAATCTATCCTTATCCACCTCTCCCCCTTTTTGTCTTTTATTAATACTCTATTTTTTTCTATTTTTGCAACTATATTTTGATTGAATATATCCCCTTCCTTTAAAACATTACCATTTATTATTGCTATCTTCCTGCCTCCATTGATAAGAATAAGAGAAACCCTTATTTCCATCTCTTTTTCTACCGGTGCTATTTTTTCAAGAGGCACCTGGGGATAGCCTGTCTTCAAAGGTACATCTTCCATATGAATTGGCATCTCAAGGACTGTAATAGTAACTGGTAATCGCTTTGTCACCTGCAACTTCTGATGAGAAAATCCATAAAGCGTCTGTTCCAGTGGAGAGAGAGAAGGTTTGAATTTAATATGCAATAAAATAATCACACAAAAAAAAGTTATAACAACTGGTGATATAATCATTAATACCTGTTTATTATCAAGTTTGTCCATCTGTCCTTTATCTTCTATCTTCTATCTTCTATTCTCTGTCCTCTGTCTTCTGTTTTTATTGTCTTTAATGTCCCTCTTATCTCACAAATAACAGATACCTTGTCTTGAGACTGCTTCATGGATATGCTGCTGATTGAGAAAAAAGGGAAACTCATAGATTGGAGATACCCTATATTATTCACAAAACCAGCATAACTCTTTGTTGCTGTCTTTCTGCTTATCGAAGACTTTATAGTAACAGGCATATTTACTTCTTCGCCATTGTACCCTATATTAGCTACATTTATCTCATAATCCTTCATCCTGAATTTTAGATCGTCAATAGCCGTAAAAATACGATCTTCAGGCATCTTTGTTCCAAAATCCGAAGGAACAATTGTTTTTAAGTCTGTCATGGTTTTCTCCATATCAATCACTGCTTCTTTCATGAGGACATGATTCATTTTGACTGTCTGCAGTTTCTTATGCATATCATGAAGAGAATTGGCATATCGCTTTGAGATAACAGCTCCTGATAATACTGTCAAAAACAATATCCCCGAAATGATAAAGCAAGAATATGAACTATTTTTTGCCATACCTTAATTCTATTTGGAAATCCTTACTCTTAATATCTATCTTATCAGCTATTGTTTCCATTCCTTCTACATTTTTTATCGCACTGATGAGTTCCTGATAATCCTTTTGCATAGCAGTAAAATTTGCTGCTATAACACTGCCATTTAATTTTATATGCACTTTATCTCCAACAGAACTCATATCTATAGAGCTTATATTCAAGTCCTTTTTGTTGAATTCTTTTATCGAAGATAACTCAATCAATGCCTTTTGTATATCAGCCGATGTATTTATTGTGTTAAGGAAATTTATCAAAGGAATAACTTTATCAAATTCGTTCTTCTTAGTTTCATAAGAGCTTGTTATATCCATATTTCTTATCTCAGACCTTAATAATTCAATCTGCTTTTTCATAGCAGCAATATCAGAGTATTGCATCTTAATGTAGCCCAATCCCGCAACTGAAAGAATCAGAAACAGTAAAGTGTAATATGAAAGAATTGTCTTCTGCTTGTAAAGATTTCTATAGCTATCAGGCAGCAGATTAATATATGTCATGCCTTTAATATTCAAAATAGCTGAAAGTGGAATAATAAAATCTGAAATAACCTCTCGTGGAGCAATTATATTAGGAGGAAGTTCTATACACATGACTGGTAGTAATAGATCCATTGTTGTTTCATATTTACTACAAGCATTACCTATAAGTATAGCCTTTGACGGCACCAGTCTTAGTGTCTGTCTGCAGTAGTTTATTGTCATATTAATACTCTGGACATCTATGTCATGGATTCCACTTTCAAATGACTGAGCATCTCTCGTGAAATAAAAATGGCCATCCTTCATTAAAAATAATATCTTACTTGACATTGTCTCTACCACATAGAGCAGTGGCTCATCAGAGACATAAGATGTCTTCACTATTTGTGCAGCAGCAAAAGCAGGAGGATATATGGCTAAAACCCTTTTGCCAGCTCGCTCGAATCTATCAGTTATATTAGAAAGGTCATCGTTATTTACAGCAAAAACAAATAGCTCATACACCTTTCTTCCTTCATGCATCTTTTCTCCGAGCATTTCATAAAAAAATGAAAAGTCTTTGAATTCAGGTGATCTTTTTCTTATCTCAGTCTTGATAATATCCTTTATGTAGCTCTTTTTTACAGGAGGTAAAAGCAATATATCTTGATAAAAAGATTTGAAATCATAGATTACTATGAAATGGCGGGCATTTTCATTTTTTAAGAAATCGTCAAACTCTTCATTCTTCAAAACAAGGGTTTTTTTAATAATTAAATTACCACTCTTTAAAGATGCATATACTATCTTGATTATTTCATTCTCAAAACTGACTGCTATATGCCTCGCCAAATTTTCCTCCGTTCGTAGGGACAAATAATTATTTGCTACTACGAACTAATTATATCATGGCATCCATCTGTTATGCATTCTATGACCTCCTCCCCATAAAGGCTTACAATACGAATCTCTCAAAATATTTACATTCCCTGTTTCAAAATCTTTTATTCGCCTGGAAATAATATACATATTGCCATCTTTCCTGAAGTATTTCGAACCTGTAACCTCCAGCACATCGCCAACAGTGAAATTTATACCATTCCTTGATAAGTACCATTGTGGAGCTGTAACTATACTATAGATTTTAGCTCCTGTCTTTAGTTTTAAAATAACAGGACCCCTCATGACCTGCATTATTTCTATCACAGTTCCTTTTATTGTTATTTCAGTGTTTTCATCATATCCCTCTGTAATTTCTGTTTCTGCATATGAAAATGAAACTATAGAAAACAAGAAAACCGCAATTAATATTGTCTTAAATAAATTAAGCGGTCCTAATTGAAAAATACAGGTCAGGTGCGGCGATAAGACTTTAAACCTCGCACATGCATCAACATTTATCTTGTATCCGTCATCTACAACAGAGGATACTTGCCGGACTATACATTTATTATCTTTCATATGCATTTGCACCTATCACTTTTTAAAGACCTTGAGCCGTGCCTGACCTGTAAAATCGTTCATTGTTTCTACATTCCCATTCTGCCCATTCCTATCATTCCCATGCCTTTACCACCTCTGCAAAGACCTGGGCCAAGGTTTGTAATACCTGCTTCAGATGCCTTTTTCTGTATCTCTGTCCTGACATCAACCATTTCCTTCTGCTTTGCTGCTATTGCATTCCAGTCAGGTGTTGCCTGAGTCCTCAATATCATGAGTTCGGTTTTCAACTGGAGCATCTTCTGACGCAGAGGTAGTATATCCTTCTGGAACTGCGCAAATTTCTGTGCCTGCTCAGGAGTAAGGTTACTGGCCATCATACCATTACCCATGCCATATCCAGGACCAAATGCCATTGCACCACTAACAAGGACAGCCACAAAAACTAATGCGAAACCTATGCTTATTGCTCTCTTCATTATTGTCACCTCCTTTCACATCTGTTTTCTCTCGATTGCTTAATTAGCAATTGTCATGCCAGATGGAAAAGAGATAATCTTAAGGATAGGCAATAAAGCATTTCCAATACTTCATCTCCTATCACGACTAAACTTATGAATATCTATCCAATGCAATTTCTGCATTTCCAAAGTGCAATATTTGCATATGCCCAAATATGAAAGAACAGAGAACAGAACAAAGCTTAAAGGGACGCAGTCCCTTGAGGATCTAATTAATTCCGTAGTCTTTTATTTTATACTGCAACGCCCTCAAAGATATTCCCAATATCTCTGCTGCCTTTTTTCTATTGCCGTTGGTCTTTAATAAGGCATTCTCGATAGCTATTTTCTCAATAGTTTTTAAATCACCATCAAGTCTCTTTGTGTTGATAGGTTCTGTCTCTGATTCAAGCTCATGGAATATCAACTGACTGTCCTTGCTTATGATGATGTTCCTTTCTATTATATTTTCCAACTCCCTTATATTGCCGGGCCATGCATAATTGATTAGCTTTTCTATTTCATGCTCAGGGATTATCTTTACACCCTTACCAAACCTTGCTGAAATAACCTTTACAAGATAATTGGCAATATCAGGTATATGTTTTTTCCTCTCCCTTAATGGAGGAATGCTTACCGGGAACACATTAAGCCGATAATAAAGGTCTTCCCTGAATTTCTTTTCTTCTACAAGTGCCTTTAAGTTTCTGTTTGTTGCTGCAATAATCCTTGCATTAGTCTTTATTGTATTCAGGGAGCCGAGTCTTTCGAATGTCCTATCCTGAAGCACCTTTAAAAACTTTGCCTGCAAAGAAAGACTCATCTCTGACACCTCATCTAAAAATATAGTGCCATCCCCTGCCAACTCAAATTTACCCTTTTTTTGTGATAATGCCCCTGTAAATGCACCTTTTTCATAACCGAATAGTTCTGATTCAAGTAGATTTTCAGGAATTGCTGCACAGTTTATATCAACAAATGGTCCTGTTCTATTGCTCATGTAATGGATTATCTTTGCTATTAGACTCTTTCCTGTTCCTGTCTCCCCATAAAGAATAACAGTGGCATCCGTAGATGCAACATCCCTGATATCCTTTAGAATCTTTTCCATTCCTGCAAAAACTATATCAATTGGTGGCATGCCTTGAAAGGATTCTGATTTGAAAAGCTCATTCTCTTCTACAAGCCTCTGCCTCTCGTATATCTTTAAAACAGCAAGTCTTAATTGATCAGGGTCTTTGAGCGGCTTAGTAATATAATCAGATGCTCCTTTTTTCATTGCTTCCACAGCAGTATCAACTGTTGCAAAAGCTGTAATCATGATAAAGTCAATATTTGAGTTTCTGTTTTTTATCTCTTCCATAAGCTTGATTCCATCTATCTTGGGCATCTTCAGGTCAGTTATCACGAGATTGGGCGAATACGAATCCACAGCCTTTATTGCATCTTCAGGGTCTGTAAAGCCTTTGACCGTATATCCTACATCTTCGAGGATTTTAGTTAAAAGAATCAAGAATGATCTCTCGTCATCTACTATAAGTATTCTGAAGTTTTCTTTTTGCATAGTGAATATTACTTGAAATCGCCGACAGAAATCGACAATTTCAGGATTATAATAAATATTTTTTAATCCAAGACTTAAATTTGCCAATAGACAAATCTAAGATATTATATAAGATTTTTAGGTATCACTATTTTAAAAACAGTTCCTTTTTGATGCTCACTCTTTATCTCGACCTCGCCTCCAATGGCTTTTGTAAGTTTATCCACAATAGCGAGACCAAGCCCCGTGCCCTTTGTCTTTGTCGTAAAAAATGGCTTGAAGGCATTTTCTCTTACTTCACAGCTCATTCCACAGCCGTCATCGCTTATTAAGATTGCTATCTTATTATTCATGAAATCTGCCTTAATATCTATAACCTTACTTTCCGCATCTATTGCATTCTGCAAGATGTTCATCAATATCTGCTTTAATTTAGTGCTATCGGACTTAATCTTTATACCCTCATGCACGGAGACCGTTATATCAACATTTTTATGGCTCTGCATAGATTTGACAACTTCATTTATGAGATCAAGCACATCGAAATCCTCGCATTTCACCTCTACAGGTTTAGCATACATAAGCAAATCCTCTGTCAGTGCCTCGAGTCTCTTTGATTCTGAAACTATTATGTCCAGAAAGTCTGTGCCCTGTCTTCTGTCATCTGTGTTCTGTTCTTTCAGATACTGGGCAAATCCCTTTATGCTACCAAGTGGATTTCTTATCTCATGCGCAAGAACAGATGCCATTTCTCCAATCGCTGCAAATCTTTCTCTTTCTGCCATCTTCATCCTCAACTCATCCGAATATCTCGATGCCCTGACAAAAAAGTAGCCAACTATCCAAAGAACAGCTATTATAAAAGCCATTCCTGATACATGAAGTCTCGCCTGCCTTACAATCCCCTGTGCCGGATATGTGTGGAGGGCAAGTCTCAGCACTCTTTCTGAATTATGGATATGCACAGGAAAATCAAGGACAAAGACCCTCTCTCCTGTACCAAGTGTAATATAAGCATGGGAGGGTATCCCTGTATCAATTACTTTTTTAAGATTTCTATCCTGCACCTGTTTGCCTATCAACTTCTCATTTGAATGGAGAATCGTCATGCTATTCTTATCGTACAGGGCTATAAATGCAATGCCTTCCCATTTGCTTTCTGTGATTATTTCTTTAAAAATATTTTTCAAATCATAACTATTATTCAGAGATGTCTCAAGACTTACTGCTATACCAAGTGCCTGAAGATTTAGAGAGTCTTCAGCAGCCTTTATGGAATTTCTATAGATCAAAAAAGCACTTATAGCTGTAACAATAGTGGCAAATATAATTACTATAATAAGATAAAAGTAGTTCCCTCTGATATGTGTATCATGCATATTACCTATTTTACATAAATATTATGGCTGCCTGTATTTCATATACAAGATTATATCCACCGTTACCATTAATCCGTTGAGCATATAGAGATATACCACTGCATCGTAGTTATATAGAATCTTGTGCAGTATCCCTGCTATGTAACCGAAAAGCACAATTATAAGAAAAGGCAGGCTCTTGCCTCTTACTTCTTTATACCGCAGAGACTTGTAAATAGAAAATGGCCATGCAGCACCAAAACATAACAACATGCTAATCTCAAAGATGCTCATGTGTTGATAATGTAGCATATTTTCTTACATCTGTCCAAAATAAGAGATGCTTCACTTTGAGATTCTTCAGTCGCTTCGCTCCTTCGGAATGACAAATGGTAAACTGGTGAAGGGGTGAAATGGTTATCTTATTATGGCATTCCAATGCCATCAATCTGCGCTCCACACCTCGGACATTTTGAACCATTCATTCTGATAGTAGTCAGAGAAAACCCGAATCTCTCTATAAGTAATTCCCCGCACAAATAGCAGTAGGTATTCTCACCGCCCTCACCCGGGACATTACCTTCATAGACATATTTCAGGCCAACATTCAATCCTGTATCCCTTGCCATCCTTAATGTCTTTATCGGGGTTCTTGGTTGGTCTGTTAATTTATATGTTGGATAAAATTGAGTTACATGCCATGGCATTGCAGGGTCAATGGATTTTATAAATTCCGCAACCCATCTCAAAAAATCTTCAGAATCATTATAAGTCGGGATAATAAGAGTCGTCACTTCCACCCAGACACCAAGCTCTTTCATCAATCTAATAGTGTCTAAAACAGGCCGAAGCCTTGCACCTGAAATCTTCTTGTAGAAATTATCATCACCTTTCAAATCAATATTATTAGCATCAAGATAAGGTGCAATAAGTCTTATTGCCTCCGGGCTTGTATATCCATTGCTTACAAAGACATTCTTTATCCCCTTTTCATGAGCAAGTCTTGCACAGTCATATGCAAACTCAAAAAATATCGTGGGTTCTGTGTATGTATATGATATGCTTTTACACCCTGTCAACTCAGCCTCTCTCACTACCTGTTCAGGTGTCATTTCCTCTCCGGGTATATCAGGATATTCCTTTGGATATTGCGATATTTCATAGTTCTGACAGTGCAAGCATCTGAAATTACAGCCAACCGTGGCAATAGAATAAGACATTGAGCCGGGATAGAAATGAAACAAAGGCTTTTTCTCTATAGGGTCTATATGACGCGCTATAATTTTGCCATAGACAAGAGAATAAAGTATCCCTTCCCTGTTTTCCCTTACTGCACATATCCCTCTCTTACCCGGTGAAATGGTGCAGAAGTGATTGCACAGATGACATTTTACCTTGTCATCATGCAATTTTTCATATAGCATGGCCTCTTTCATTATTATTTTGTCTTCTTTGTTTTACCTTTAGTACCTGTAGCCCTTCCCGCACCAGTCTTTTTCGCGGCATACTTTTTATTCCCTTCTGTCTTCTGCCTTCTGCCTTTTGCCTTCTGTCCTTCATATCTTGCCATCACTATCTTTTCTGCCTCAAGCCAGTTATCAAGGTCACGTCCTGGCACTCTTCCACTCTTTTCGTAAAGTTCATGTGCTACTTTTGCAATTTCATCATGTAAGTTCATTTTTTCTCCTCCTTTAAGCTATTTTTAATAAAATCTTATCTCTATTTAAAAATTAATTCAAGTTATGATGATAGTTGCTTGACTGCTATACCAGAATCTATCTCTTCGGGATAGTAAAACTAAATGTGCTCCCCTTTTCTGGAACACTCTCAGCCCATATCCTCCCTCCGTGTGCCTCAACTATAGTCTTCGCAATGGACAGGCCTAATCCCGAACCTTTCATGTCCCTTTTGCCCCGATAAAATGCATCAAATATGTATGGTAAGTGATCTTCTGAAATACCTATCCCTGTATCTGATATTTGAACAAGGATATACTTATCTGTATTTACAAGCCTTATGGTTACTGAACCACCTATATTTGTGTATTTTATTGCATTATCAAGCAGATTGGTAATAACCCTACCCATGAGCATTGCATCAGCGTAAATCAGAGGAATTTCATCGCTGCTTTCAAAAAAAATTTCTATATTCTTCCTATCGGCTTCCACCCTTGCAGCCTCTATATGTCTACGTATAGCAGCCTCTATATTAAATGGTCCAATTACAGGCTTACATTCTGTTGCCTCAAACCTCGAAAATTCGAGAAAATCTGCAATCAATCCTTGAAGTCCATCCAGCTCTTCTTTTACCAGTTCAAGATAATTTCTCTGCACTTCAGTAAGAGGACCTGTTTTGCCTGAAAGCATTCTCGATATAAAGCCCTCGGCAGTAATAACAGGACTTTTCATGTCATGCGCAAACATTGAAAGGATATTTTTCCTTTCTCGTTCGAGCCTTTTTAATTCAGTAATATCTTTGAAAAGCTCAATACCCCCGATAAAATTGCCATTGCTGTCAAAAAGGGGAGATGCTGTAACAGAGGCAATAATAAAATCTCCATCCCTTTTCATTATAGTAGCCTCTACTGCAACAATCTGCTCATGTTTTTGAAATGTGTGCCCAAATAAAGGACATCTATCTTTATCTTCAGTGCCATGCAGCATCTTGAGATGCTGTCTGCCTATAATTTCTTTTCGTGAATAGCCTGTCAATTTCTCAGCAGTATTATTGAAATCAACGATAATGCCATTTTTATCTACTATTGAAAATCCAACAGGCAGGTTATCTATGATAATGTCGTATATCTGCTGTTTTTCCATATAATGAATTATACTTCAAAACATAACTAATAACAAAATCTCTTCCATAATCACATGGTACGGACTTGATTCTATAGTTTTTAAGTAATACAATTTTGATATGGAAATCTTTAATGCCTTTTTGCTCAGCATAATTCCTATAATGGTCGCTATAGATGCACCTGGTGTGCTGCCATTATATATTTCTCTGACAGAGGGAATGTCTAAAAAAGAAAGGGATATAATCGCAAGGCAATCAGTATTTACAGCATTTTTGATCACCATTGGATTTGTATTTCTTGGTAATGCGGTATTTAATGCCCTATCAATAAAAGTAGAAGATTTTATGATAGGGGGAGGCATTCTTCTTTTGATAATTTCTATTGCTGATATTCTTCGATTTGGAGAAAGAAACAGTTCTGTTTCTTCAACACTCGGTGTAGTTCCTCTCGGCACACCTCTGCTTGCAGGCCCTGCAACATTAACCACAACACTCATGCTTACAGGTAATTACGGATATTTGCCTGTCATATTATCACTGACATTGAATCTGATTCTGGCGTGGATAATATTCAATAAGGCAGAGGTCATAATACAACTCATAGGCATAAATGGCACAAGGGCAATTGCAAAAATTGCATCATTATTACTTGCTGCCATAGCAATAAAAATGATAAGAGTTGGCATCTTTAAAATTATACATATGACATAAATCATAGTAATAACTTATCTGCATATATGATAATTCCTTCATCATACTTAAAGGGACTTTGTTCCTTTAAAACCCTAACAAAAAAGAAGTTCAATTTTTATTTAGGGAGTTTGAGGGACAATGTCCCTCAAAGGGGTTTAGACACACTGATTCGGTGTGATATATCAATCAGCAACCATCAGGGGGTGGATGCATGAGTAACAAGGCAGCTCGAAATCTCTTTATCTATGGCAGCCTCTTTTTCTTTGCGATCTTCATTGTTCTAACTATTGACACAATGGGAAAGCTTGATAAGAGGGCTCCTGCCATCACAGAAGAGGTAAACGCAGGGAAGATGGTGTGGCATAAATATGACTGCATAGGATGTCACACAATTCTTGGCAATGGGTCTTATTTTGCACCTGATATGACAAAGATTGCAGAAAAGAAACCAAAGGATTATCTCAAACAGTTCTTGATGGACCCAAAATCAGTAAATCCAAAGGCTTCGATGCCTAAACTGGGAATTAGTTCTCAAGAAGCAGATAATCTGATAGCTTTCCTTGATTGGATATCTAAGGTAGATACCAATGGATGGCCGCCAAAACCAATACTTGCAACTGCTGCAGGCATTGCTGGCAAGGAATTATCAGCGGGTCAAAAAGTTTATCAAACACAGAATTGTTCAAACTGTCATATGATAAACGGCATTGGCGGAACAACAGGTCCTGAACTCACCCATGTGGGTAGCAAAAGAGACAAGGCATGGCTTATAGGACACTTCAAAGATCCAAAGGCATATGTCCCTAACTCTGCTATGCCAGCTTATGGGTATTTGAGTGAAGAAGAATTAAACAATTTAACAGATTACATGGTTTCGCTTAAGTAAGGAGGTGTCACAAATGACAATTAAATACGAAAGTCAAAAAATAGCACAGAACTTTTATACATTTGCTGTGCTTTTATTTCTTGTTCAAGTAGTGGTGGGCATAATTGCAGCACTGCAGTTTATGTGGCCTGATTTCTTCATACTCAACTTTAATATAATAAGGTCACTTCACATCAATGCAATGGTTGTCTGGCTACTTGTAGGCATGATGGGAGCTACATACTATGTTGTATCAGAAGAATCAGATACAGAACTCTGGAGTGTTCCAATGGCGAATTTCCAATTCTGGGCTACTGTTTTAACAGTTACACTAGTAGTTTTGGGCTATATATGGATGGGTATCAATCCACAAGCAAATAGCACCACCTTGTTTAGCACAGGTATATTAAACGAGGGTAGAGAATATATTGAAGCACCAAGATGGGCTGACATACTCATTGTAGTGTCTGTGCTGTTATTCCTTTTCAATAATTTCATGACAGTACTTAAAACAAAGAAATGGACTGGTATTCAGGGCACATTACTTGGAGGGCTGACAGTCCTTGCACTGATGTATTTGCCGGGAATGTTCTACACCAAGAATATGGTAAAAGATCAATTCTGGTGGTGGTGGGTAGTACATCTCTGGGTTGAGGGTGCATGGGAAATTATAGCTGGAGCACTGCTTGCATTCATGCTCATGAAAACAACAGGGGTGAAAAGAGAGGTTGTAGAGAAATGGATGTATGTAGAAGTCGGATTAGTCATGTTCACTGGAATACTCGGCACAGGGCATCACTATTACTGGATTGGAACTCCAAGCTATTGGTTGTGGGTTGGTGGTATTTTTAGTTCTCTTGAGCCTGTTCCACTATTAGTAATGGTATGGGATGCATTCAGGACAACAAGAGAAACAAGAGTTGTGACTAATAAGGCTGGGCTTTATTACACAGTTGCACATGCCATATTCAATTTTGTAGGTGCAGGACTATGGGGTGTGATACATACACTGCCGCAGGTCAATAAATGGACGCACGGCACACAGATAACAACTGCCCATGGACATCTTGCATTTTATGGTGCATATGTACTGCTTGTGCTTGCAATGATATACATAACACTACCTGCAATCAGGGGTGTGAAAGAATTCAATGCATCAAGGGCATTTCAGTCATTTTGGTGGATGACCATCTCGATGATATTCATTGTTCTTACCATAACAGGTGCCGGAATGGTGCAGACATATATGGAGAGACTCATGGGTCTGGATTATGTTGCTGTCAAGGCAAACTATAATCTATGGTTCTGGATACTAAGGGCTATATTCGGAGTGGGTTTCCTCTATGGTGTAGTAACATTTGTAATTGATTATTTCAAACTTGGTAAAGAACCGGCTCCTATTGTAGCGCCCGCTCCTGAAAAGGCATGAAAATCACAGTGGGGGTCCTCCCCCACTGTAAAATCTCTTCATATAAAAGTTATAATTTCAACTATGAACAAATGGTTTTTCAATATAAATCTTTTTCTCATAGTACTACTTATTATCCCGTCCATTTCCTTTGCAACAACAGAATATGCACGTCAGACAGGAATGTCGTGCAATCAATGCCATATAGACCCAATGGGTGGTGGTTCACTCACACATGTAGGAAAACAATTCCTCGATGACATAAAAATAAAAGGTCTCTACAGACCTCTAACAAGTACACAAAGAGTAGTTCGATTTTTTATAGGCTATATCCATCTTATAACAGCAATAGCATGGTTTGGAACAATCCTCTATGTACACATACTCCTGAAGCCTGCATATGCTGCAAGGGGTCTCCCAAGGGGCGAACTATTCTTAGGCTGGCTATCCATCATTATTCTTGCAATTACAGGCACTCTCCTTACCATATCAAGGATACCTACATGGAAGGTTTTATGTACAACAAGATTTGGGATACTTCTGAGCATTAAGATTATCCTCTTTATAATAATGACAGGAACAGCAGCAATTGTCACTTTTGTAATAGGTCCTCGACTAAAAAGAAAAATTGCTGCAACAGGCATCCCAACAGAAAAGAAAGAATTTACGGTTCAGGATTTGCACGGCTTTGATGGCAAAGAAGGAAGGCCTGCATATATTGCATATAAAGGCAAGATTTACGATGTAACAAATAGCAAACTCTGGAAGGACGGCTCTCATGTAAAAAAACATCTTGCTGGTCATGACCTTACAGATGTGTTAAAAACAGCTCCTCATGGAGAAGAAAAGATACTCTCCATGCCGGAGGTTGGAATATTGGTAGAGACTGGAATTAAGGAAACAAGACCTATGCCTGTAAAGATATTCTATATCTTTGCCTATACAAATTTAGCCTTTGTATTCCTAATAACATTCATAATAGCATTGTGGAGATGGGGATAAAAAATAATTTATGATTTAACTCATACCCCTGCTTATTCCTACCATGCTATAAATAATCATGAACAACATCAGATGGCTCCATATATCAAGAAGAATAACACAGGTAGTATTTCTGCTCCTCATCTTTCTCATGCCTGTCTTTGATATACTCAGATATGACACGGCTACCAAAGAACTATTTATTTTCGGGCAGGTATGGTCTCTTGGATTAAAATCAGGATTCTACAATGACCCATCAATATATGGAGCAACATATGTTGCAGTGCACTTCTTCTTAAAGGCGATATTGCCATGGGTTATAGTCCTTTGTATATTCCCTCTGTTCGGGGTCTTGCTCGGAAGGTCTTTCTGCGGATGGTTATGCCCTGAAGGCGCATTATTTGAGCTTGCTGATTTTCTTACCCTCAAGACCATTGGACAAAGAAGCCTTTATAAGAAAAAGCTCAATGATCCTGAAATTAAAAAAGGTAATAAATTTTTCTATGGCATATTATCAGGATTATTTCTATTGATAGTTCCACCTCTTACCGGTGCAGCATTAACAGGTTATTTCATTGCTCCAAAAATAATATGGCATCAGATAACAACAGGTAATTTTACATTCGGAGTAAAGGCGGGGATTATTGGGGTATCGATATACATGTTTGTAACATCGATTTTAGTGAGACATGCCTTTTGCAAATATGTGTGCGCAGCCGGATTAATGCAGATGCTCTTTGGATGGATAAGCCCCGTATCGCTGAGGATAAAGTTCGATAGGGAAAACCTCTCAAGATGCACCGATTGCAAGAGATGTGAAAAGGCTTGTTTTATGGATGTCAAACCAAGGTACCCAAAAAAAGACATAAACTGTGTAAATTGTGGAGAGTGCATTACAGCATGCAGAAAAGAGCTTGGAGATAAATGCCTTTTTAGCTATAGCTTTGGCAGCAATACAATATGCGTCGAACATAAAGCGTTAAGCTTAAAGTGTCAAGAGGCAAGCGAATAGCACTAACCTGTTTTTGATTAATCTCACCTTATAAATACCTATCTATTATGATATTAACTCTTGTCCCTCGTCCTAATTCGCTCTCTATCCTCATATTCCAATCATGCGCATTAACAAGATGTTTCACAATTGCAAGCCCAAGCCCTGTGCCACCCATATCCCTTGACCTTGCCCTATCAACACGATAAAATCTCTCGCCAAGCCTATGCAAATGGTTCGATGATATACCAATACCTGTATCATGCACATAAATGGTAATCCTTCCACCTGTCTCATCTATGCCGACAGTTACTCCACCTTTTTCTGTAAATTTTATCCCATTATCAACGAGATTAAGCATTATCTGCATAAGTCTGTCTTTATCAGCAAAAATGGTCTGGGTGGTGTCAGGGATAGCCTTCTTCAGATATAAACCTTTTTTATCAGCTTTTTCTTTCAGGGTCATAAAAACAGTATCAATAACTTGCTCAAAATTGACATCTATCTTATTTATATGTGCATCTCCAAGCTCTATCTTTGAAAGTGTAAGGAGATCATCTACAAGATTATTAAGCCTTTCACTGTGAGATTTTATCATACCAAGAAACCTCACTGCATTTTCTTTATCATCCATTGCACCGTCAAGGAGTGTCTCTGCAAAACCCTTTATTGCAGTTATAGGCGTCTTTATCTCATGAGATACATTTGCTACAAAATCCTTTCTCATTTCTTCAAGCTGCTTCAGCCTTGTAATATCATGCAGTGTAAAAACCACTCCGCTAACAATCGCTGATTTGCAATTACGCCGCATGTCGTGAGTTGTGTGATCAACATCCGAGTCTTGAGAAATGTCGCTACTGCACCACTTTTTCTCATCTTGGGTTATGTATTCTGTGTTTGAATACACAGGAACTGCTGTTGCAATTAGATGTATATCCTTATCTGCACCCCAAAAAGCCTTGTGACTTCCTGAGGACCCTTTATGCGGCCTTGATATGTTTATCTCTTTTGATACATTTTGCCCTGATTTCAGTGCATCTCTAAAAATACCTATAAGATGAGCATTTCTGATCACTTCTATTATCTGCTTACCTTCTATATCCTCATTTACAGAGATAAGATTTTTGAATGACTGATTTGCAAGTATCACCATTCCTCTATCATCTGTAATCAACACTCCATCAGACATACCCCTCAATATTGCCTCCATTCGCTCTTTTTCGGTCTCTGCAAAATTAAGCCTATCTCTTATCTTCTCCATCAAAGAGGTAATGTCCATTACAATGCTATCAAGTTCTTTATTACCCTTTGGAAAGAGTCGGGCATCAAGATTGTCTGATAATAGTTCTTTCAGATACTGTGAGATTTCTACTGTAGATTTTGAAATACGCATTAGACGAAAGACAAGAAAAATCACTATGATGAAGAGTATTATGATTATCAGTTGTTCACCGTTCATTGTTCACCGTTCATCAGTCAATAATCCATCTTCCATTTCACCTATCAACCCTGAACTAAAAACTATGCCTCAAAAAAATATCCTACGCCACGCATCGTTTTTATATATACTGGATTATTTGGATCTTCCTCTATCTTTGTTCTAATCCTTCTTATATGCACATCCACTGTTCTTGGCTCGACATACACATCATCACCCCAGACAGCATCCAACAGATGATCTCTGCTAAAAATCTTATTAGGCCTTTCTGCAAGATATAATAATAGTTTGAACTCTGTAGCACTCAGCTTTATCTGGCGGGAGCCGATCATGACTATATATTTTTCTCTATCTATACTCATGTCCTTTATCTTCAAAACGCTTTCTGTTCTTTGACACTCTGATACTTCGATACTTTGACACTTTTCTTGAACTACTGCCCTTTCTGTCCTTCTGATAATGGCCTTTGTCCTTGCTACAAGTTCTCTTATACTAAAAGGTTTTGTAATATAATCATCTGCTCCCATCTCTAAACCTAAAATCTTGTCAAGCTCTTCCCCTTTTGCAGTAAGCATTATAACAGGTAGACTGGATATTTCAGGGGTTGTCCTGATAATTTTGCAAAGTTCAAGCCCCTGAATTCCCGGCAGCATGAGATCCAGTATAATAAGGTCATACTTATTGCCTCTTATTTTTTTCAGGGCAGATTCTCCGTCATAGGCATGGTCAATAGAAAATCCTTCTTTTTTGAGGTTATAAGAGATTAATTCAACAATGTCTATTTCATCATCTACGACAAATATGTTTTTCATCTACCAAGTGCCTTTCTTATAACTTTGATACTGACATCTCTCTGGATTTTTACTTTCCCGATTCCCTCGGGTATGATAAATTTCATTTCCCCTGCCTCTACCTTTTTGTCCAGCTTCATATGCAAAACAAGTCTGTCAAGATCTATATCTTTAGGCAATTCAGAGGGTAAACCATATGAATCTATCACAGACTTTATTCTGATAGCATCTCTTTTATTCAAAAAACCCATTAGTTCTGCGATCTTTGCCTCGATATTCATACCTATAGCAACTGCCTCTCCGTGAAGAAATCTCTTATACCCTGTTTCTGTTTCCACAGCATGACCAATTGTATGCCCATAATTGAGTATTGCCCTCAATCCTGTCTCTCGCTCGTCAGCAGAAACCACTTCTGCCTTTATCTCGCACGAGCGTCTAATAATAAGCATCAAGTGTTCGCGGTCAAGCATTAGAATGGAATCTCTGTTATGCACAAGAAATTCAAAAAGCCTCTCATCCCATATCACGCCGTATTTTATTATCTCTGCAATACCACACAAAATTTCTCTTTTCGGCAATGTCTTAAGCGTATCTATGTCTATCCATACAAGTCTTGGCTGATAAAAGGTTCCTATCATATTTTTACCAAGTTCATGATTTACGCCTGTCTTTCCACCCACAGAACTGTCAACCTGAGAAAGGAGCGTTGTTGGTATCTGGATAAAATGAATTCCTCGCATATATATTGATGCTACAAAACCTGTTATATCTCCAATTACGCCTCCTCCAAGCGCTATAAGACCTGAATATCTATCAAGCTTATTTTTTAAAAGCTCAGTTAATATCTGATATGTCTGGTTAAAATTCTTATACTCCTCCCCATCTGGAATAATGACATTGAAAACCTCAAATCCAGCATTTTTTATCGAATCTATAACTATATCTCCATAAAGGTCAAAAACAGTGGGGTTGCTCACTACAGCCACTTTGCTGAAACCAAACACCTTAATCCTTTCTCCGATATTTGAAAGGATTTCGCTGTCAATCACAATGTCATAACTTCTCTCACCGAGTTCGACCCTTACTGTTTGCATAATGTTTTCACCTTTTCTATTATCTCTTCTGCCACTTCGATTGGACTCTTGCCCTCTGTATCTATCATTATATCTGCCTTCTCATAATATGGCTTTCTAAATTCAAGGAGTTCTCTTATTTTCTGAAGCGGGTTTTCTACTTGAAGGAGAGGTCTATCGTTGTTATTACTTGTCCTGTTAAAAATAGTTTCTGGAGATGCAGTAAGGCAGATTATCACGCCGTTCTTTCTGAGGTTATCCATATTTTCTTGTCTGAGCACTGCACCACCTCCTGTAGATATTACTGCGTTTTTCATCTCTGATAGTTTTTTTATGATATTAGCCTCTATCTCCCTGAATTTAGATTCTCCATATTGTTTAAATATCTCTGTTATAGTTATACCCTGTTCTTTCTCTATCTCTGCGTCCGCATCAACCAGTACATATCCAAGTCTCCGAGACAATATTCTGCCCACCTCTGTTTTTCCTGTACCCATGAAACCTGTAAGAACAATGTTTTTCATATCACCACCCTAAACCTTAACCTCAACCTATCTTTTTATGGTATTGCCTATTACCTATTGCTTGCCTTAATATATATTCTATGCAGCTTTTTTATTATACAAGATTTCTGGCAACTATTACCCTCATTTTATTCATTACCTCACCTATAAATACTGCCTACGGCGAAAAATTTCGTGTTACAGCAGTTCACGACGGCGACACAATAAGCATAAGGACAAGAAGTTTTGCTGGCATTCCACTAAAGACAGAGCAAGTCAGACTCATAGGTATTGATGCACCCGAACTAAAACAAGAACCATGGGGAAGGATGTCAAAGAGATATTTAAAAAAACTTATAAGCGAAAGCGACTGGGTTGTAAATATCGAATTCGATGTCGAACCAAGAGATAGATATAACAGGCTTTTATGCTACATATGGGATAAAAAAGGACAGTTGATAAATGAAAAAATGCTCGAAAACGGGTATGCAGTATTATATACAGTCCCACCGAATGTAAAATATACAAATAGATTTATAGAGGCACAGAAAAAGGCACAAATTCGCAAGATTGGCATATGGCGCAAAGGAGGCTTAAAAGAAAGTCCTGAGCAATGGAGAAAAGAGCATCCGAGGAATTAAACAAGCGATTTTAAGCCAACAATTAGATGGTAGGCATTGCTCAATTTAAGCTTCAAATCTTTTTCGCTGTCTGTATTCTATGAATTCTTCCCTCTTTGCTTCATATCCCTTCTTGCCCATCATTGCATATGTAAGATTTTTTCCTTCCTCAACACCTGGCTGATTAAAAGGATTTATGTCGTATAAAAAGCCCGCCACTGCCGTAGCTATTTCAAAGAAATGAAAAAGCTGACCTAAATAATATGCATCTATTTTTGGAATTTTAATAGTAATGCATGGTCTGCCATTCTTTGCAAGGGCAATCTCAGATGCCTCCTGTTCAATCCTTATCAATTCACCAAGAGAATGCCCTGAAAGATAACTCAATCCCTCCATGTCCAGAAATATCTCAGGAATATTTACATCAACACCATAATCTTCAATTGACAAAAACACTACCACCTTGTCTTCAGGCCCTTGCATCCATAACTGCAACTGGGAATGCTGGTCAGTGGTGCCAACAGATGGATATGGTGTAAGGCCTTTGCCATCTTTCCCAAGACTTTCTGCCCACAACTGACAGAACCATTCAGAAAATGGTTTCAGCCTATCTGCATAAGGTATCATCACTGTAATATTTTTACTTTTGATCTTTTGCATTAGATAAAGTCCTGATGAAAAAAGATATGCTGGATTTTGCCACAAATCTGTATTCATACACTTATCATGAATATCCTTTGCTCCGTTAAGCAAGGTATCAGAGCTAATTCCTATAGCCTCTGCAAGTAGAAGTCCGACAGCACTTAAAACAGAATACCTCCCTCCAACACCTTGTGGGATTGGAAGAGACATAAGGCTGTAATCTTTCACAATCTTCCTGAGATTGCCTTTTTCAGGGTCAGTTGTCACGATGATATGTTCCTGTATCTTTAATGACTGCTCCTGTAACTTTTTCCATATAATCATAAAAGATGCAATGGTCTCTGCTGTGCTTCCAGACTTCGTTATCACATTTACAACTGTCTTCTTTAGATCTATCACCTCCAGCATGTTCTTTAATGTTAGAGGGTCCACATTATCGTAGATAAAAACCCTTGGTTTATTCTTGAAATTATGAAAAGGACTCAATGCCTCTAAAATAGACCTCGGTCCAAGTGCAGACCCTCCTATACCAAGAAGGAGAAAATTTTCAAACCTGCCAGCATATTTACCAAGTTGTTTTATTTTAGAGGTGTCTGCATTATGCAGGTCGAGAAATTCGAGTTCTGGATATTTCCTTGTTTTTATTATTTCAGTTATTTTTTTAGTATCAATGCTTTTGAAATCATCATCTGTTAAGCCATTTTTACCTATTGCACCTTGCATTAGATTTGAAAAATCGATTCTTATCATAATTGCCTCCAGACTTCCTCAATCCCTTCTTTTTATCTGATTCTTGACAATTAATAACACAAACAGGGCAAATATTATTGCAATACCTATGAACTTTGCAAGTTTCAGAGCCATAAAAATCAGGATTATGGCTATTATTATGAACCAGTTTAACATAAGTCATGCACCCTTTTTAGCTGCAATTAATCCCTCTTTCACAATAATAATAAATACTACAGTAAAACCGATTAATAGTCCATACGCTTTAATGACATTGAATATGGCAAGTATTATAAGGATAGAGAAAATTACAAAAAGCCTGAACATGCTTAAGACCATCATCTTTGTCTGTGCCTTTTCTGTTCCGAGAAGACTTCTGACACTCCATACTATTCCTCGAAGATTGAGTATTCCAATAAAACTGCCTATCAGAATGCTCAGAGAAAATCTCCAGTCCCAATTGGTCAAAAATATTGAAATTAAAGAAAGTGGTATTATTACAAAAATTGACTGCCTGTATATCCTCTGAATCATCAATTCCATGACCTTTTACCTTTGACCATCGAGTCCCCTTTATTTTTCCTGTTTCTTCGCTATTCTGACGAGTTCCCTAAATCCTGTAATTATACCAATAATCAGAAATATTATTGTCAAATAAGGAGAAGTGCCAAAAAGTTTGTCCAGTCCATATCCAATAGCAAGCCCCACAAAAGTGGCAACAACAAGGTTTATTCCCACACTGCTTGCTTCAAAGAGTTGTCTGAATAATGTCTTCTCTGGCTGTTTCTCTGTCAATCAATCCCCCTTTTACTCATATAATCATTCATTCACTCATTCACTCATTAACTCATGTTCAGATAATATAAATTCCTTAAGTATATTTGCAACCTCTTTATAAAAAATAGTGCCCACATGTTTTTGAAGCTCATTGCAATATTCTGGCACCCATTTAACAAGATGTTCCTCAAGAAATCTCTTCTGGACTTCCAACATATCATTTTCTATTAAATAACTCATAAATAGCATCTCTGCTGATATGTGATCAGGCATAAAATTTATTTCCTCATCCATCACAATTTCTGCTGAAATGTAAAATGCCTGCACATCTTGTGCGGCATGTCCCAGAAGTCTTGGTCTATCTCCCAGAGGGTAATTATAAAGCGATTCATATGGTGCAATATGAAGATCATGCCTTAAAAAAATATTTTCAAAATCCATCCTTATTTGCTGCGGCGATTCAGTAGATTTCAATTGGAGTACTTCCTTTGCATGCATTATCAACTCATCAGACGGCACATTCATAAACAAACCTGCAAAAAGCTTATAAAGTTCAGACCTTTCAATATCTTCTACATTATCGTAAAATGCCACAGCAAAACCCCAATTTAAACATAGAACAAATAAAAAATAGGTTGAGATCAATAAAAGACAGGCTAATGTTAAAAAAGACTTTTTCCTCAACCTTAACCTTAACCTGTCTTTTTTAGCCTTAATCTGTCTTTCTCAATGGGATTCTTTGTAATCAAATACAGGAAATATTTTAGCAAATATCCAGAACAACACAAAAGGCATAATGAAAATACTTAATGCACCACCGAACCCTTCTTTAAAGGTCTCCCAATTATGTGGAATTATCGGCAGATGGTAATGCATATATCCCGCAAATGTCAGAGAAAATGCCTGTCCGCCAATAACTACATTCCATCTCATCATAAATACGCCAAACAAAACAAGAATTACAGCAAATACTGCCCGTCTTATCGTAAGATTAGGCAACAAAAGGAGAATAAATGGAATAAGATTCCCAACAGTATATTGCAATATAAAAATATTCGTAAAATCCTTTCCATAAATAACACTTCTCAAGACATCCCATGACTTAACTGCTGTGTATCCCCTGAAAATAAGGTCAAGAAGCTCAAGGCTTATTGCAAATATTAAAAACAAAAGAAGATACTTTGCTGTCATTTTTATAACATTGATCTCAACCCCTCCTATCTCTTCTTTTGTCCGAGGGTGAGTATAGGCAATCTTTTTACGTGATGCAAGAAATTTCTTAATCTCCATAGCAAGTATATATGTAAGCATGCAAAGTGCAATGCCTGAAACTATTGCAGACATTATAAAAATAACAGGCATAAGTGGCGTCATCCACAGTGCATTTGCTTTGACAGAGCCAAATATAAACCCTGCATATCCGTGAAGAAAACAAGCAACAGGAATTCCAAGTCCAGCAAGTATCTTAATTGCCTTTTCATCTCTTTTCAGGGAATCCTCACTAATATCATATACGCCAAGAGTCAGTGCGCAGAAGACAAGGTATTTAAACCATTCAGACAAGGTTTTATCCTGTTTCTCCTTAAGTGGCAGAGCAATCTCTACAAAATGTTTTCTATATATAAACCACAACTCTGATGCAACTATTGCTCCATATGTGGAAAAAACTATACCAAAAGCAGCTATTGCAGAGGTAAAGTGAGGGGTCATGAATATGTTTATACCCCTGAATGGATGCTGTAGATGCATAACTATAGGCATGGGCGCTACAAAAAGAAGGGCAAACGAAAAAACAAGGGCAAATCTTGCCATATCCTTCAATTGCTTTATTCCAAAGACATGATAAAGCGACGACAGAACAAATGCTCCAGCGACAAGTCCTGTCATAAATGGGTACATCACTATTTGTATGCTCCAGTATATGTATTCATTAGGATAAGTAAAGAGTTCTTTAAGTGTCCAGACTTCTCCATGAACCATGGTTATCTTACCTCCTTATCCAGGCCTATGTAATAGACCTGTGGTTTTGTCCCGAATTCTTCTTTTAATATTCCCACCCTTTCTGTCCTTATAATTTTTGTTACAGGATCATTGGGGTCCTTAATATTACCTATCTGTCTTGCACCAAAAGGACATGCCTCAACACATGCTGTCTTCATACCCTTTGTAATCCTGTGGTAGCAGAAATTGCACTTTTCAGCAGTATGGTATTTTGGATGAAAAAATCTTACGCCGTAAGGACATGCCATTATGCAGTAACCACAGCCAATACATGTCTTCCTATCAACAAGCACAACCCCATCAGACACTTGATAGGTTGCACCAACAGGACATACCTGAACACATGGAGGATTTTCGCACTGATTGCAGAGCTTTGGAACAAAAAATGCCTTGTCTATATCTTCCTTTTTAATATCATGATACTCCCCTCTTCCAAGTTCAATCTTGCTTGTGGTAAAACCATCTCTCGCCCCTTTAGGTGTATCGGCAAATACCTTGCCATCCTTTGTAACAACATACCTTTCAACCCATGTCCTTGTAACATTTTCATCATAAGGAATCTCATTTTCATTTTTGCATGCTTTAACACACATTCCACAACCAACACACTTATATGTATCAACTAAAAAAACCCATCTAACTTCTGATTTATTATCTTTATTTGCAAAAACACTGTTAGGATTAAGTATTTTAAATGCTGCTGCAGGTACTGCAAGCCCTGCAACACCCTTAATTGTATATTTCAACAAGTCTCTCCTCGTTATCATTATTTACCTCCCTTTGAAGCGTCGAGATTAGGCATGTGGGGATTATGACACATAGAGCATTCAATATCAGAATTGTGCTTATCAGGGTCTATTCCCTTGATATTTGCCCTATTGCTTGTTGGATATGGAAGACGGGTGTGACATCTCAGACAGAGCTGTCTGCTCCTGTCTATCTGGAGCTTTGCAGGTTCAGAAGGATGATCAAGGACAGGACCATGACAGTTTTCGCACTTTATAATCACGTGAGGCGACTTCATTATGCTGTCGTATTTGTCAGTGTGGCAACCCTTACAATACTCGCTATCAAACTTGTATTTTACTTTTACAGCCTTCCAGTCTTCCTCATTGCTTTTCCTGTGCCAGCCATACATGTACCCCCTCTCCCAAATACCAAAATCCTTTGGAACAATAAATAAACGAGCAATTAAGACAATACCCACCAGACCTATAACAACAAAAAGCGGTCTTAATACATGATTTTTCATGCGCCCCCCCTAAATAAGTGTCAAACTGTCATAGTATCAAAGCTTAAAGACTTTGACACTATGACAGTTTACTTAGCCTGTCTTTATTATTATTTTATAAAATTAGCAGGATTTTTATACTCATGACACTTCACACAATCCTTCTTTGCCTGTGCCTCTGTGACCCTCCATGAGTGAGGCTTGTGGCAATCTACACACTTCATATTCATTCCCTTTATATGAAGTTCATGCTTACCAACATTCAACTGGTCATTGTGACAGCTTATACAGGTTCCGTAATCAGGTCTTACCTTTTTATGCGGTTTATGACATTCATAACACTTAAACTGCATGGGTGCATCATCAGGCACATTTATTTTTATCGCCCTTTTAATTACCTGCTGAGACGGCTGGAAGTATTTCACATCTATTGTTCCGTCTTCTATAAGCTTCTTTCTGATATTTTCATCTGTTCCGTGACAGAATAGACACTTGTTTCTTCCTGGTTTTAAATCCTGAGTGCGGTCAGTATGACAGTTAATACATGCTAATTTTTCCATGCCTGTGCCGTGGACTTCTTTGTCAGTATGGCATTGCATACAGAATCTCTCCTCTGGCAAAAATTTGTGTGCTACATAGCCGTGGCACTGTGTGCACTCTATCTTCTCCATAAACACATGCTTTGCATGGTATCTTGACTTATTAACTTTTGCAGCCTGTGGATATTTTTCCTTTCCTTCCCAGTGGCATTCCATACATAGTTTTGACGGCACGATAATCTTTCCATGTCTTGGTTCAACTTGCTTCTGCCCCAAAAAGACAAATCTATAAAGCTGTACCACTTGTTCTTTCTTTGTAGAGTGATGACACTCGTGGCAGGTAACTACATTATGCTTGCTCTGAGCCCACCTTTCCTGCGCATAATCATGCACATGACACAACTGACATGCATTTGGGTCATTTTCAAAATAGTCATTAATCTTATATCCAGCAAAACCAATACCAATTAAAAAAAACAAGAAAATCAGCGCAATAATAATCTTTGTCTTCCTTGAAATACCTTCAGAATACCATTTGACAACTCTGTCAAATAATCTAAATGGATTAAACACTTGAGACCTCCCCTATTTTTATCATTTTTTTTAAAGGCTTTTTAGTGTCTTATATGCTGCATCAATAGTCCTGTTTATATCAGTATGAGTATGTGCAATTGAAATAAAACCTGCCTCAAACTGCGATGGTGCAAGGTTTATTCCATGATTTAACATGCCTCTGAAAAATCGTGAGAATTTCTCTATATCGGATGTCTTTGCTGTTTTATAATCCACAACCTCTGTATCAGTGAAATATGTGCAGAACATTGTACCTGCTCTATAAAATCTTGTTTTGGCACCCACCTTTTTTGCAACATCCTTCAAACCTTCTTCAAGATATTGCATGGTGTTATTGAGTTTCTTGTATATATCCTTTTTTGAGAGTATCTTTAATGTCTCTATTCCTGCTGTCATAGCAAGTGGGTTTCCTGATAATGTCCCCGCTTGATAAACAGGTCCTTCAGGAGCAACCATAGACATAATATCCTTTCTCCCTCCATATGCACCAACAGGAAGTCCACCACCTATAACTTTACCAAGGCAGGTCATATCAGGTTTAATACCATAATAAGCTTGGGCTCCTCCATAAGAGACCCTAAAGCCTGTCATCACCTCATCGAATATAAGGATAATTCCGTATGTTGCTGTTTCTTTCCTTAATGTTTCCAAAAAACCGTCTCTCGGTAGAACACAGCCTATATTGCCGACAACCGGCTCGATGATAACGCATGCAATATTTTTCCACTCCTTCTGAACAACATCCTTGAATGCCTTAATATCGTTGAATGGAATGGTTATTGTATTTTTTGCATAATCTTTTGGAACACCCGGGCTGTCAGGCACACCAAATGTTGCAGCTCCTGATCCTGCTTTAACTAAAAGCCCATCAGCATGTCCATGATAACATCCCTCAAACTTTATTATCTTATCCCTTTTTGTAAAACCACGTGCCACCCTTATAGCACTCATTGTTGCCTCTGTGCCAGAATTCACCATTCTCACCTTTTCAATAGATGGATATGCCTTGATTATCATCTGTGCAAGCTCTATCTCAAGAGGGGTTGGCGCTCCAAAACTCGTACCATTTTCTATAATCTTTTTGAGGGCTTTAACAACAGAGGGATGCGAATGCCCCAGTATCATCGGTCCCCATGAAAGAACATAATCTATATATTCATTTCCGTCAACATCGTAGATCTTAGAGCCTTTCGCCCTTTGTATAAAGAGAGGTGACCCACCAACTGCCTTGAACGCCCTTACAGGACTATTAACACCGCCGGGCATCAATCCTACAGCCTTTCTGTAAAATGTCTTTGATTTAGTTGTTACCATACCTAATCCCAAAAAGTATGGAAATTTAGCACAAATATCGTGGGTTTGTCAAAAAGTTCAATTATTCCCTGTCTTCATTCCTCGAAGATTGCTCGAGGTCTATTATCTTCTTGCCTTTTACATAGTCCTTAGTCCTGTAGGCTGTTATATTCATCATCTTTTTTATAATATTGTTCATTCTATTACACTGGTCCTCTATAATATTCATCTCTTCCTCTGTCAAAGGTTCCTGGTGTCTGAACTTATCCCTGAACAGACTTATGATATTATGAACAATAGTCATTGGCTGCCTCATTTCATGAGCAGTTGCGCCTGCAAGCTCAACAATAGCCTCAAGTCTTTTTCTTTCTATATCCTTTTCTATAGCAGAACTGAGCTTTCTTGATAGAATAATTGTTATTACAGCAACGAAGATAACACTTATCACAGCTATTGTCAGCAAAGAAAATATGGTCTTGCGAAAATCAGCAGAATAAATTAAGTCATATCGGTCCATGGGAATACTTATGCTTATTCCGCCTCTTATATCACCATAATTATATCCATGTTTTGCGTGACACTTAAGACATGGTGCCTCTGTCTTTAAAGGTGCAATATAACGAAAAATCCTGCTGCCACTCCGCCCTGCCCAAGAAAGTTTACGATTTTCTGGGGACCCCTGTTGCAAGATTTCTGCATAATCTCCAATCTTATTACTTTCGAATTCCTTGAGAGCCTTCTTTTCCCAATCATCGGGAATATTAAAAGGATTAATAGGATTTAGGCTTACAATGCTAAATTTATAGCCCTGCCTCTGCATAGTGATCTCTGACAGTTGCCTTGTCATGTATGCAGGGTTTATTTTTGTATAATGCCTTCCGTCAACCGACACTATATCCCGCATAGGATCTTCGAGATAGGGATTTGGAGGGGTATCAGGTGTAACCTCAACATAGACACCTCCGTGTTTGGCATTCCACAGACGAGTGACCATTATCTGATCGAATAACGCACTGGCGCTTTCTTTTAAAATATTGAAAAGCTTTTCATCATGTGATTTCTTCTCCCACAGTATCAATGCAAAAAAAAGCAAGCCCAATATAATCACAAAAGGCACCAAAAATGTCACAGATAGCCTGCAAGGACTCTCTACCTTGTTTATTTCTGAAAAGAACTTTCTCATATCTGAATTTTACACTTATTACTGCTATACAGACAATGTTAAAAAAATGTAAAATTAACAAATGAAATCAGCTGACATATCCCTTGACTTCAACCCCCAATTCCTCTGCGCCCTCAATGTAATAGAGGAAACTGATAAAAATGTCTTTATTACCGGCAGGGCAGGCACAGGCAAATCAACCCTGCTTCAGCATTTCAGGAATACTACAAAGAAAAAAATAGCTGTGCTTGCTCCAACAGGCGTTGCAGCAGTGAATGTAAAAGGCCAGACCATTCATTCATTCTTCGGCTTCAAGCCTGATATCACCCCTGATATGGTAAGGGATGCCCGACCAAGAGAAAAGATGATTTACAAAAAGTTAGATGCTATTGTAATTGACGAGGTGTCAATGGTGCGTGCTGATCTCATGGACTGCATAGATGGTTTTCTCCGCATGCACGGCAAGAGTAAGACCAAGCCCTTTGGAGGCATCCAGATGATATTTATCGGAGACCTCTACCAGTTGCCGCCTGTTGTCACCTCACGCGATAAGACATTATTTAAAAGCTTTTACAAGAGTCCATATTTTTTTGATTCAATGGCATTTGGCAGCAGCTTTGATATGCAGTTCATAGAGCTTGAAAAAGTCTATCGTCAGCGTGACGATATATTTCTAAATATCCTTAATGCCATCAGAAACAATACTGCAAGTGATAAAGACCTTGAAATGATTAATGCTCGATACATACCCGATTTTCACGATGACAAAGGTTTCTATATCTATCTCACCACAACCAATGACATTGCCTCTTCAATCAACATAAAACGGCTCGCTGACCTCAAAGGCAAAGAATACACTTATCAAGGCATAATCAAGGGGGATTTCAATATCAAGGATCTGCCCACAGGTCTTGATATTACTATTAAGGCAGAAGCTCAAGTGATGCTCCTTAATAACGATTCTATAGGGCGATGGATAAATGGAAGCATAGGCAAGGTTATTGGCATTGAGAAGATAAAGGATGAACCTGATACAATCCATGTAGAACTTCAGAATGGAGAAGTTGTTGACGTTAGACCATATACATGGGAGATGTATGAATTCCATTACGACAAAAAATCGCAAACAGTCATATCTGATGTAGTAGGTACATTCACACAGTATCCATTAAAGCTTGCGTGGGCAGTTACAATTCACAAAGCACAGGGAATGACATTTGAAAAGGTAGTCATAGACATTGGCAGAGGAACATTTTCTCATGGTCAGTTATATGTTGCTCTCTCAAGATGCACAACCCTCGAAGGCATTGTTCTCAAAAAGCCTGTGTCAAAAAAACATATCTTCATGGACTGGCGCGTCGTAGATTTTGTTACTAAATATCAATATAAACAATCGCAAAAGAGTCTACCGATTGATGAAAAGCTTTTGATCATACAAAATGCCATAAAGGACAAAAGCCCACTCGAAATCGTTTACCTCAAGACAAAAGATGAGAAATCAAGACGCACTATTATCCCGCACTTTGTTGGAGAACTGGAGTTCAATGGCAGAAAATTCATAGGTGTTCAGGCATACTGCACAAAAAGAAAAGACGACAGGGTATTTCATATTGAGCGGATACTCGAGATTCGCCCTGAAAAAAAGTAGTATTGCACTTCTACTGCAACATTTATAAAATAAATATTGAACTCGGTAAAAGGAGAAAATCTTGGAAAAAGTAAATAAAAATATTAGCGGAAAAGGACAAAAAGAATTCTATTTCTGGATACATGCCCTTTTCAGAAAATACATAGAAGTAACAATGGATATAATACTGATCGGGCTTGTGATAGTAACCTTTATTTTTATCGCTAAAACAATATACTTATTAGGATTGGATATTTATAAAACAACCAATATCCCTTATGTAATTTCAGAGTTTCTGTTCATATTCATTCTCATAGAGGTAATGCGTATCCTTGTAGTATATATAGAATTCCACCATGTCTCTGTTGATATTATGGTTGAGTTAGCAATTGTAGCAATACTCAGAGAGATTATAATTAAAGGAGCCATTGAACTTGACACACTGAAAATAGTAGGCATATCCCTACTGATAGCAGTTCTTGGCTTCTTGCTTAAATTCGGAGATATACGAACAAGGCCTCATGAAGATGAAAGTACATACAAACCATTTTTCCGAAAACATGCAAAAACAGAAAAGTAATTTATTCAAAAATCACATACTTCCTTACCTTTTCTGCTCTTTTACCCTTAATCCCCAAATCTTCAAAAGACGAGATTTTTCTTGCCCTTCTTGTTTTCAAAATAATCTCTGCTGTTTTTATGCCAATACCGGGGACCCTCAATAATTCTTCTCTATCTGCACTGTTTAATTTTACAGGAAAAAACTCGGGGTGTCTTTCTGCCCATACATCTTTCGGGTCTTTATCAAGCCTCAGATTGCCAAATGGGTCAAATAATATATCATCATAGGAAAATCCATATTTGCGTATAAGATAATCAGACTGATATAAACGATGTTCTCGCATAAAGATATTATTGGGGTTCGAGAGTATCTGTTTCTCTCCGGGAATATCAGGATGTCCAAGCCCTTTCTGATAGGCAGAAAAATAAACTCTCTGAAATTTTAAGTGGTTATACAACTTAAACATATATTGTATTATCTCAGAATCTGTCTCATCAGAAGCACCCACAATAAACTGTGTTGTGCATTTTACCCTCGAATATTTCATGCCCTGTGCCGTAAGTTTTGACATTAGTTTCAATGGACGGACAATATCATTAATATAATCTTTCTTTGTTGAAAGAATATCAAAATGTTTCTTGCCTGGTGTTTCAATATTGAGGGAAACAGCACTTGCCAAAGAAATGGAATCTTCAATAGCTGCGTCAGATGCACCCGGAATTACTTTCAAATGAATATAGCCTTTATAGTTATGTTTATACCTGAGAATGCGGGCAGCAGCGTTTATCCTGTCCATTGTGTAATCAGGGTCCCTAATAACGCCTGAACTCAAAAATAAGCCAAAAACTTTTTTCCTCCTCACATATTCCATGAATATATTTGCTACCTCATCTGGTTGGAGAGTGCATCGTCTCACATTAGTCTCTGAACGCAATGGGCAGTATTTGCAGTCATTTGAACATACATTGGAGAGAAGTGTTTTTAGGAGTATTGAATATCCGCCATTTGGAAGGGTAACAGGATAAAGCCACTTTCCATCCAGCCCTCTCCTCCTGCGATCATCCTTGCCAGTGCCACATGCACACGCAAGATCATACTGCGAGTCATTAGAAAGTATCTTCAGCTTTTCTATGGTGCCCATAGAAGAATTATATCATAGCCACTATAATCTCAAAGGGCTGAAATATGTGTTAAAAATAGACAGGTGTGCATATAATTACATATAATATAGGAAAGTATGAACTTGACATTAGATATTAAAACTTTCTGCAAATCCTCCGGCGCAGACCTTGTGGGAATCGCCGACCTTGAACCGTTCAAACAAGGCTGGACGGTTCTGCCGCAGAACCTTTTAGAGCCGTATACGCGTGCAATCTCAATTGCAATGCATGTTAATAATGATATAATCAATGCCATCTCTGATGTCCCCACGCCGGAATATGCACAGCATTACAGGAGTGTGAATGCCTCTCTGGATAAGATCACTTCTCAGTTGGTTCAATGGATTATTGACAAAGGATTTAATGCAAAGGCTATTCAGGCCTCACATATCGTTGATGAAAACAACCTCCTCGGAAACATCTCCCATAAGGCTGTGGCAAGAATGGCAGGCATCGGATGGCAAGGGAAAAGCCTGCTCATCATAAGCCCTGAATACGGGCCAAGGATAAGGCTTGCAACTGTTATAACCAATATGCCCCTTGAAGCAGATCAGCCATTAAAGAATAGGTGTGGCAGATGCATGGAATGTGCTAAAGCCTGTCCTGCATCGGCAATAAAGAATGTATCCACAGAAAGCCATTACGAAAGCAGGGATGAGGCAATCCACTTAGATAAGTGCCATGGCAAATTGTGTGAATTCAAGGCAAGGCCGGGAGTTGATGCACTCATCTGCGGTGTTTGCATAAAGGTTTGTCCATTTGGTAAAAAATCAAGACTGTAATAAAATGGCCATAATATTTTAAAATTAAATATGGCTAATATACTTAATATCCCTATTTCTTGCTGACCGTCAGGCGCGAAAAAGCCTGCTGTACGCAGGACAACATCGGAATGGACAATAGACGACTACATTGGAGCGATCCGGTCGCGCATCAGTAATTTTCGTATGCAATATTCCGTCGAACCCGGACTTTACGCCATCGGACAACCTGACGCAGAATCTGATGTATTTGTAACCGCAAATTATAAACTAAGCTTTGATATTCTCAGAAAATCCCTTAAAGGGTTTAACGCTTGGATACTGGTGCTCGATACTAAAAGCATCAATGTCTGGTGTGCTGCCGGAAAAGGAACATTCGGCACAGATGAGCTTGTGAGACGCATTAATGAAGTCCAATTGCATAAGGTTGTTCATCACAGAAAAATAATATTACCTCAACTGGGGGCCGTGGGCATAAATGCAAAGGCAGTTCAGAAACAAACCGACTTCAAGGTTTATTTTGGGCCTGTTTATGCAAAAGATATCCCTGAATATGTAAATGCAGGTTATAAAAAAAACGATAAAATGCGACTTGTAAAATTTACAATGCTCGACAGGCTTATTCTTACTCCGATGGAGATTAATCCTGCTATGAAAAGATTTCCAATTTTTGCCCTAATTGTTCTGCTGATCTTTGGTCTCCAGCCGTCAGGCATTTTATTCAAAGATGCACTATCAGGAGGCATACCGTTTTTATTGCTTGGTTTGATGAGCATACTCAGTGGTGCATTTATAACTCCGGTGCTGCTCCCCTTTATTCCATTTCGCTCATTTGCTGTTAAGGGCTGGATAACAGGAATAATATCCACATACATCATGATGAAGACAACAAATCTGGACATTCTACCTGCTGTATCGTCCTACATTTTCTTTCCAGTTGCAAGCTCTTATATTGCACTTCAGTTCACGGGCTCCACTACTTTTACTAACATGTCAGGCGTCAGGAGAGAGTTAAAAGTGGGGTTGCCAATATATTTAGTATTTACAGTTCTTTCGGTTATGCTACTATTAGTCTATAAACTTTTTCAGTGGAAGGTTCTATGAAATACCTGACAAATGTAGCGAGTTTACAGTTATCTCCTGAAAAATGTACAGGTTGCGGAAGGTGCATTGATGTTTGCCCTCACGGTGTATTTGTTATTAATAATAAAAAAGTCTCGATTGCTGATAAAGACATTTGTATGGAGTGCGGGGCATGTGCCCTGAACTGCGAATTTGGTGCAATTAGCGTGAATTCAGGAGTGGGCTGTGCAGCGGCAATAATTAACAGCATGATAACAGGCGGTCCGCCATCATGCGACTGTGGAGGATCTTCATCTCAATCAGCATCCAGCAATTGTTGCTAATTTTTGACAGAACATTATCTCAAACTTTGGGCTTTATTACCCTTATCCGTTCCTAAAACAACAGATTATTTTCATTTAATATCTCCTTTGCCAATGCAATATATCCCTGTGCGCCCGATGAATTTGGTGCATAAAGGACTGCGGGTTTGCCATGGCTTGGAGACTCGGCAAGCACAACATTCCTCGGTATCACGGTATCGTAAACCTTTGATTTAAAGACACGTCTTACATCATCAGCTATCTGCCTTGACAATGCAAGGTGTCTATTATACATAGTAAGCAATATACCCTCTATATCAAGAGTCTCATTAAAATTCCCCCGTATTCTCCAAAGAAGCTTTATAAGAATACTCAATCCCTCCATTGCAAAATACTCACATTGAACAGGGACTATCACTGATTCTGCTGCAACAAGGGCATTAAGTGTGAGAAGACCAAATGACGGTGGGCAATCTATAAATATATATCTGAATTTTTCTTTAAGGGGTTTTAAAAGTAATTTTAGCAGATTTTCTCTCTCATGAGTTTCGAGCAATTCTATCTCTGCTGCAAATAGATCCATTGAAGTTGCAATGATATAAAGATTGGGAATGATGGTCTGCAGCACAGCATCCTCTATAGAAGCCTTTCCACTGTAAACCTCATACAGCCCTGCCTTCATATCCTCTTTTTTTATTCCAAATCCACTCGTAAGATTGCCCTGTGGATCTGAATCTATTACAAGGATGTCTTCATTTGCAAGGGCAAGGGATGCTGAAAGATTGAGGGCAGTTGTAGTCTTGCCGACCCCGCCCTTTTGATTTGTTATAGCTATTATTTTACCCATGTATGGACTTCCTGGATATTGTATTTCTTCATCTTATAGCCAATCTGCCTTGGAGTGATACCAAGGAGTTTTGCTGCCTTCGCCTGAACCCATCCTGTTTTCTGTAGTGCATCGAGTATCCTTGCCTTTTCAATATCTTGTATTGTCGAAGGCAGGGCATCCTTTATTTGAATCGCATATCTATCCTTAATAGGTTGTTCCCTTATATTCAAGGGCAGGTCTGATGATGTTATATTACTACCTGATGCCATAACAACAAGCCTTTCTATTGTATTTTCGAGCTCCCTCACATTGCCAGGCCATTCATAGCTTAAAAAAATATTCAGAACCTCATGGGTAATTTTCACAGACTTATGATTTTCGTTATTATATTTCTTCAAAAAGTAATCAGTCAGAAGAGGTATATCTTCCTTTCTCTCGCGAAGTGGTGGCAAGAATATCGGAATTACATTGAGACGATAATATAGATCCTCTCTAAATCTTCCCAATGAGACAAGCTCTTCAAGATTTCTGCTCGTTGCAGCAATAAGTCTGACATCAACCTTTAAAGTCTTTTCTCCACCAACCCTTTCGAATTCCTTTTCTTGCAAAACCCTCAATATCTTTGGCTGGAGTGCCAATGGTAAGTCTCCAACCTCATCAAGGAATAAGCTGCCATTGTTTGCAAGTTCAAATCTTCCTTTTCTCATAGCAGTTGCGCCTGTGAATGCACCTTTTTCGTGTCCAAACAACTCTGATTCGAGAAGTCCTTCAGGAATGGATGCACAATTAAATTTTATAAATGGCAATTTTGCCCTTGGGCTCATGTAATGAATTGCCTTTGCAACTAATTCCTTCCCTGTGCCGCTTTCGCCCCTCAGAATCACATTCGCCTTCGAAGGTGCAACCCTGTGAATAGCTTCAAAAACCTCCTGCATCCTGTCAGACTGTCCTATTATATTTTCTACCCTATATCTGCCCTTGAGTTGCTGGGTAAGACTTTCTTTTTCCTCGAGAAACGCCTCTCTTTCCCTTTCAATTTCCATATGAAGTTTTACAGATTGTGCCATAAGCGAGGCAATAATCTTCAGTAAGCTCATGTCTTTCTCAAAAGATATGCCCTTTGAGCCAAACAATCTGTCAACGCTTAATACACCAAGTAACTCGTGTTTGAATTTTATAGGAACGCACAGAAATGCAATGTTTTCTTTTTTTATAGCCTTTCTTGAGCCTGTTTTATTTAAGAATAGAGGCTCTTCGCCAATATTTGGAATTACTATAGGAGAACCATGCTTTGCAACCCTCCCGATAATACCCTCGCCGAGCTTGTACCTACCCTTTTTTATCTCTTCCTCTGTCATACCATGAGCAGCAATAATGGAGACTTCATTGTTACTCCTCAAGGCAACTGTTCCCCGTTTCATATCAAGATATTCAGAAAGCACTCTCAGAGCACCTCTGAGATTTGATTTAAGATTCAGGGATGAGCCAAGGAGTTTGCTGATCTCATAGAGGGCAGTTATTTCGACTGTCTTATCATAATTATGGCTCATGAAAATAAGTTTAATTTAGGTGCTACAAAAATGTAAAGTTATATTACTTTATTGTAAGATTTTTTATGGTATAGTTTTTATATGTATAAAAAGATCCTCTCTGCTATAAATGAACATATAAATTCAGAAGTTGCAGGTAGATATGCATTAAATCTTGCGAGGATTTGCAGTGCGAAACTCTATCTTTGCTTTATTGCTAAAAGAAACTTAGAGATTTCTGTTCTCAAAAAGGCTGAAGATGCATTAAGGAGACTTTTTTTAGAGGCTGAAAGACTTGGCGTGGATGTAGAAAGTATTATTGAAACAGGGGATCCTTTTCAGAGAATTACAGAAATAGTTAAAAATGAAGATGTAGACATCTTATTTGCAGCAACGAGAAGAGAGGATATAAAAAAAAGATTCTACTCAGGAACACTGTCAAGGAAGTTGATGTTAAAACTACCAGGTCAGGGGTCAGGTCTTGCTTTTTGCTACCTCTCCCTTCCTCTTAACTATTCTGCTTACCCTTGAGTAGTGTATCCCTATGAACTCTGCCACCTCAGATTGGCTATATCCATGCTCCATTACCGCCTCGTATATCCTCCTGTTCCTCTTTACCCTGTCCTTTAATACATCTTGCCCAAACAATTCCTTAAGTGATGACCTTGCTATGTGCCTCTGCTTTCGGGGAATCTCCTTTAATCCTTTCTTGTCCTTAATTAATCCCATAACCTCATCTATAAACTCATCTCTACCCAAAACTACCTGACCTTTTACATCTTTCCAGATCTTTTCCCCTCCAATACCTGCCATTACAAATTCAACATACCCTTTTATTGCCCTCTTCCTCTGTGGCCCAAATTGACCAAGCACCCAATCCACTGTCAGACAGGGATGGGCTTTACTCAATCCTGCTGTTGCCATGAAACTACTCCATCTCCAATGCCTCGGATTCCTTACAATGCCTGCCCTCACCGGATTTAACACTACATACCTGCATACCTCAAGAAGATGTCTCTCTTTATCTATCACTATTGCCTTGTATCTCCCCTGAAATAGATGCCCAACCCTCTGGTGTCTTTTATTGTATGCCTGTGTGTAAACTCCATTTAATTGCCTCATGCCTTTTGAAAGATTACCTTCAGGGGTCTCTATTACCAGATGATAATGGTTGCTCATTAAGCAGTAGGCGTGGCAGAGCCAGTTGTATTGCTCTGTTACCCTTTGCAGGACATCAAGAAAGATATTTCTGTCTTCATCATCCTGAAAGATGTCCTTTCTTTCGTTCCCCCTTGAGGTAATGTGATAGACAGCACCTGCAAACTCTATCCTTAACGGTCTTGCCATTACAACATCTTAACACCTCAGAATAGCAAAAGGCAAGACCTGACCCCATGACCCCGCCCCAGCGATGTTACATTTCTTAAAATACATGCCCCGCCGCTGATGGTATAATTATTCTTATATTCTTTTTCAGCCAAAAGCTCAGGCACATTATTCCATATCTTATCATGAATTTTATCTATGACCTCTTTTGGAAAAGATTCCTCTATTTCGTTTATTCTTTTTATTGCAAAGAATTTTCTGTCGCTTAGATAATAAGCCATCACAAGACATGCATTTGCATCAGCATTCCAGCTATCTTCTTTCAAAATGTTTTTTGCATCGTTTATAATCGTATCGTGCTTGCCTGATTTAATCAGATTAAAACACTCAAAAGAATCCTTCCATTCTGCATGGGAAATTTCAGTTATAATGGCTAAAAAGAAAAAAACAATCAGTATCATAACAACAGATAGAGGACTGGTGGACGGTAGGGGATTCGAACCCCCGACCCTCACGTTGCGAACGTGATGCTCTCCCAACTGAGCTAACCGCCCTAAAGTCCTGTAAAAACTTTCTTTAAAGGTTCCACGAGTTCCCCTATTTATTTTTTACTCTCCTTAGTCTCACAAATCTCGTAAACAAGCTGTCTCGCTCTAATTCCCTCTCAAAACCAATTGCCTGAAACATCCCTATGGTCTCTTGCATCGAGGCCTTATTGACCTCTATAGTTGGCTCATAAATAGAAAGTATCCCGTCATTTTTTATTGCCTTCCAAATATTTCTTACTGCGCCAGCCTGATTACCAATTTCATGAAAACTGTAATACATTATACAAACATCGGCTAATCCTTCTACAATGTCACAATTTGCAATGTCGCATAATAATATATCCACTTTGCTTCCAAATCCCTCTACTCTCTTTCTCAGCTTCTTTACCATGCCGTGTTGTAGTTCAACAGCATAGACTTTTTTTGCCCTCTGTGCAATGGCCTCTGTTATAAAACCATTGCCAGCACCGACTTCGAGGACAACAGAAGATGCGCTTATTCCTGATTCGTCCAGTATCTTTTCCCTATCTGTCAATACCTTCCGTATGGGATTATATAAGATAAATGAGAGATAAGATGGACATATTTTCATGGTTTTAATTATATCATTTTTGCTTTATAATATAGAAAATTTCTTGGGGTGCGTCTATGAACTTATATATATACAATTTCAAGCTGGGTGAAATACCTCTTATCGCGGGAGTGCTTACAGATACAGATGTCCTTACTATTAATAAAAATACCCTGAATCCCGCTGACCTGATTGAACTCAGAATAGATATGTTTGAAGATACATCATTAAGCCATATCGAGAATACCTTCAAGATTGCTAAAGAAAATTTTAAAAAACCCATAATCGCAACTGTGAGGGATGTCAAAGAAGGTGGCCAGAAAAAAATTACTGACAGGCTGAGTATTTACAAGGCTATAATCATGTTTTCTGACATTTTAGATGTAGAAATAGGCGATGAAAATACCATGACAGAGGTCAAAAATATATGCAAGATTTATAAAAAACTCTTGATCGGCTCTTATCATAATTTTGAATTCACACCTGATGATGATTTCCTTGATAGCATAGTGCTGCGCGGAAAAGAACTCGATGCTGACATTGTAAAGATTGCTGTAATGGCAAAAGATAAGGAAGATTTAATCAAGCTTACATTATTTACACACAGGCATAAAGAAAAAGGAATAATCACAATGTCAATGGGAGATAAGGGATTACCCTCAAGAGTGTTTAATCCTGTGTTTGGCTCTCTTATTACATATGGTTATATAAACCATCCATCGGCACCAGGACAGTTATCAGTAAGTGAATTGCTTTATATTTTCAGAAGGCTGAAGATAAGATAAGTCTATTTTTTTCTTGTCTCCAACAATAACTAAAACATAATTCTCTGAATTTAGATATTTTTTGGCAACCCTCAAGACATCTTCTTTTGTCACCTGATTTATATAATCAGGATACCTTTTGATATAATCATCTCCGAGTTTATAAAACTCAACTGCTGCGAGAAAATCCGCAATTCTCTTACTTGTTTCAAGCCTCCTCGGAAAACTCCCTGTGAGATATGCCTTTGCATCATTTAATTCTTGCTCTGTCACAGCCTCTGTTTTTATTTTGTTTATCTGCTTCAATATTTCTCTAATCGCAGTGCCAGCGGATTCATTTTTTGTCTGAACTTCCACTTCAAACTGCCCTATTTCTTTATTTCCTGAAAATGAGCTGTATATAGAATATGTGAGCCCCATGTCATCACGCAAGACCTTCATCAATCTTGACGCAAAACCTCCACCCCCTAATATATAATTCATAACAGAGACTGCATAATAGTCAGGATTATCTCTTGCTATACCGCGATGCCCAAAAATAATATTTGCCTGTGTAATATTCTTATCTATTATTACAATCTTTTTGTCTTTATGTTTTTTTTCTGTCTGGATCCTAACTTCTGTCTGCTGGCTTTTGTCTCCTGTCTTCCATCGCCCCAGATACTTATCAATCAGTGAGTTAAGCTCATTTGGTGTAATATCACCAACAACAGAGAGGATTGCATTGTCTGAAATATAATGTTCATTATAGAATTTAACAATATCACCTCGTTTTATACTGTCTATGGTCTCTATGCTTCCATTTACAAGCCTTCCATACGGATGATCACCAAACACTTCTTTTATAAATGTCTTGCTTGCAACAAAAGAGGGGTCTTCCTCGCTCTGCATCAGCGAACCCTTTATTATCTCTTTTTTCCTTTTTATCTCTTCTTCAGGAAATAAAGGATTTTGCAGTACATCTGAAAATATCTCAAAGCCTTTTTCTACATCCTTTCTTAATACAGATAGGGATATTGTTGTATAATCACTACTTGTAGATGCATCAAGAGATGCACCCATAAACTCTATTTCCTCGCTGATTTCTGATGCCTTTCTCTTTTTTGTCCCCTCAGTAAGCATTTTTGCTGTAAGATATGCAATCCCTGCCTTATCATCTGGTTCATTAAGAGGTGATGCCTTTATCAAAAGCGTGACCATAACTATTGGAAGGTTGTGCCTTTCAGCGTGAAGCACTGTTAGCCCATTGGAAAGTGTATGTTTTCTAAATTCAACTGTACCCCAAAAAGTCTCATGACTTTTTGGAGACCCCGATGCGTGTAACGAGAAACTAAAAATTAAAAAAGCAAAATTAAGAATTAATGATAAAATTAATATCTTCCAAAATCTTGAGTTTTTCATTTTGAATTTTTAATTGGTATCAATATCCCAACTGTTTTATTGTCATCTGTTAGATATTTTTTAGCCACAGCCTGTATATCATCAGGTTTTACCTCTCTGATTCCTTCAAGATATTTATCCATTAATCTCCAATCTCCAAGCATCTCAAACATACCTGTATAAAATGCCCTTGAATATGTTGAATCCTGTGCAAAGATAAAGGATGCCTCTATCTGGTTCTTTGCTTTCTGGATCTCTTTCTCAGACGGCACCTCATTTTTTATTCTTTCGATCTCATTATAAATTGTTTTTTCTAAATCCTCTATATTCTTTTGGGGCGCTAATGTTCCTCCTAAAATAAAAAGAAAAGGGTCCTTATAAAATCCGCTATAGTCTGCAAAAATATTGAGGGCAAGCCTTTTCTCATAGATAATGTCCTTATAAAGCCTTGAACTCTTGCCAGCAGAAAGTATTGTTGAAAGCACATCAAGGGCAAAACTATCTTTATGAGGAAAACTCGGCACATGATAAGCTATGAGCAGGTATGGAAGTTCTGCCTCTTTCTTAAGATATACCCTTTTTTCTCCTTCTTGTCTTGGCTCTTCTGCCTTATATCTCTCAACACGCACTTTATCTGGCTTTATATGCTCAAAGCCCTCTTTTACTTTCTGTATCACATCCTCTGCCTTTACATCACCTGATATAACAATAAAGGCATTATCAGGTGAGTAATATGCTATATAATGCCTATATAAGTCTTCTCTCTCTATAGATGCAATATCAGACATCCAACCAATTACAGGCCACCGATACGGATGTGCCTTGAATGCGGTTGCAATTACTTCTTCATAGAGTAAACTCTGGGGGTCGTCTTCATATCTCATACGCCTCTCTTCCATAACCACATTTCTCTCGTTAATAACCTCTTTGGGATCGAGCAAGAGATTACACATCCTGTCAGATTCAAGCTCTATAGAAATGCCTATTCTATCTGATGAAAGTGTCTGATGATACATGGTGTAGTCCTTTGTTGTATGAGCATTATCAATGCCGCCATTCCTCTGGATGATGTTTGAAAATACCTTTGATCCATATTTAGATGTGCCTTTAAACATCATGTGTTCAAGAAGATGGCTAACCCCGGTCTTTCCTATAGACTCGTCCTTTGAACCAACCCTATACCATATCTGAAATGTAGCCAGCGGTGCCTTATGGTCTTCAATAATCAAGACCTTAATGCCGTTGTTTAATGTGTATTCCTTTACCGATACTGTACCCCAAAAAGTCTCATGACTTTTTGGAGACCCCGATGCATGTAACGAGAAACTAAAAATTAAAAAAGCAAAATTAAAAATTAATGATAAAATTAATATCTTCCAAAATCTTGAGTTTTTCATTTTGAATTTTTAATTGGCATCAATACTCTCTCGGTGATTTTTTCATTCTTCTCTCTTCCCTACTCATGCCCATCTCAAACAACTTGTCCTGAACCTCTTCGAATCGCCTTATCTTTGTTGCCTCGCGGCACCTTTCCAGTTCTGCCTCTGTCTTTGCTTCAGCTACACATTCCTTTGTCTTGAAAAGTCCTGCCCGCAAAGTTTCAATATCCTCAAGTATCTGGGTCTTGCTCTTCTCTAAATTTTTGTCCTCTGGAAAGACAGGCTGTGCAGCAAATGTGCACAGAATAAAAGACATTAAACCAAGATATAAAGCAGTTCTTATTTTCATATTACCTCCTCTACTATACCCCAAAAGTCTCATGACTTTTTGGGGACCCTGATGGCTTATTTTTATCACACACCTATTCTTCTCTCCATACCTCTATCGCAATTTCAGGACACATCTGGGCGCATATTGCACAGCCTGTGCATTTCTCAGGATGCTCAAAGTGTGCTGGGAAATAGCCCATGCTATTAAATCTTTTATCCACAACAATAGAGCCTTTTGGGCATGCTGTGATGCAGTATTTACACCCCTTGCACAACTCCCTATTAATAACAATCTTCCCTTTCTTTTCCTTTTTCGCAGCTTTTGGCATTATACCACCTATTAACAGCTTCGGCGATTCAAAATTCAAAGTGAATGAGTGAATGACAGTTAATAATAAAGTTCAACCTTGAACTTCTTGAACAGTTTGAACTATTTTCTTATACTCATCTACTCATCTACTTAAACGCCGAGCAACTCTTTTGCATGTTTAAGCGATACATCAGTAACCTTTCCGCTCAACATCCTCGCAATCTCATCCTGTCTCTTGCCATCTGACAATGACTCTATAGCAACCTTTACTGAATTCTTGCCCATAATCTTCTCTACCTTCAGATGATTGTCAGCCATTGCTGCTATCTGGGGTAAATGGGTGATGCAGAGCACCTGATAATCATTGGAAATTGTTTTAAGTCTTTTCCCAACATGATGAGCAGTAATACCACCTATGCCAGCATCAACCTCATCAAAGATAAGAGTCCTTTGGCCTTTTGCCTTTGGCCTATTGCCCATAGCCTCTTTTATTTCTATGCACTTCAATGCAAGCATTATCCTTGATAATTCACCGCCTGATGCAACTTTTATCAATGGCTTAACAAGCTCTCCTATATTCGCACTGAATAAAAATTCCACATCATCGATGCCGTTTGCTGTAACAAAATCTTTCTTCTTTATATTAATCTTAAATACAGCCTTTTGGAAACCGAGTTCATGTAATTCTGAAATAATCATCTCCTCCATCCTCTTTGCATTTACTCCTCTTTTCCTGGATAACTCCTCTGCCATGACCTTTAGTTCATTGTCTTTTGCATTAAGCTCTGCTTCAAATGCCTCTTGCTGTTCATCAGCATGCATAAGGTCTTTTAACTCTTCTTCAGCTTTATCCCTGTATTTTAGTATCTCATCAACACCCTCACCATATTTTTTCTCAAGCCTTTTTATCAATTCAAGCCTCTCATCCAGCTCTATAAGCCTTTGAGGGTCTATGTTATACTTATCTTTAAACTTGCGGAGAAGTAAGACAGCATCCTCTATCTGAGGAATTGTTGAATCAATAATATCAAAAAGTTCTTTTGCATCAGAATCAAAATTAAGCATATCCCTTATTTTAGATGCAGCATTGGATAATTGCTCAAGGCATGATCCCTCAGAATCATAAAGCAAGCTGTATGCTGTCTCCGAAGATTCTTTGAGTTTATTGAGGTTAAGGAGTATCTTCATCTCTTCTTCGATGGCTTCCCTCTCCCCATTTTTCAAATTAGCCGAGTCTATCTCATTCATCTGAAATCTTAGAAATTCTATCCTCTGGCTTCTCTCGCTAATGCGCTTCTTCAGTTCATTTACTTTATCCCGCAAGCTAATAACCTCATTATACAAAGTCTGTAGAGAAACAACCTTTTCTGTTAATCCCCCAAAACTGTCGAGAAAAATAAGATGATTGTCCTTTTTTAAAAGGCCCTGATGTTCATGTTGTCCATAAATATCAACGAGGCTTTCTCCAATGACAGCAAGGGTCTGTAGACTTACCGATATGTCATTTATATACACCCTTCCTTTGCCTTGAGCAGATATATTTCTTCTTATCATTATCCCGTCATCACTATCAACTCCGATATCCTCAAGAAAAGGATGTTTCTGATTATCAAAATATGCCTCTATAATGGCTTCTTTGCTACCTGTTTTTATCATATCAGGAGATGCCCTACCACCAAGAATAAGCCCAATTGCATCTACGATTATTGATTTTCCAGCACCTGTCTCACCTGTAAGAACATTAAGACCTGTTTCAAAATTTATTTTGAGTTCGTCAATTATTGTAAAGTTTTTTATTCTCAATTCCCGAAGCATTTAAGACCCTTATTTTTACTTCCTATTTCCTATTTGTTCTTTTAAAACAATCCCCTAAAATCTTCTCCTTTTACAGGACCTAAAACTGTCAGACTCATCTTGCCATCGTTTATAAGCCTCTTTGACAGGCTTTTGACAGCATCTAAAGTCACAGCCTCTATCTCTTTCATTATCTCTTTTTGTGAGAAATATCTGCCGTAATATATCTCTTGACGAGCAATGCTCTGCATCCTACTACTTGTAGATTCAAGCCCGAGCACAAGATTCCCTTTTAACTGGTCCTTTGCCCTTCTGAGTTCAGTTTCTGATATAGTCTCATAAAGACCTTTCATCTCTTTGATTATAAGTTCAGTGACAGTTAGCGCCTTTTTCCTCCCAGTGCCTGAATAAACTGCCCAAAAACCTGTATCAATATATGATGATACAAATGAATAAATAGAATATGCATAACCTTTTTTCTCTCTGATTTCTTGAAATAGTCTTGAGCTTACGCTTGCTCCTAAGATAGAATTTAAAATAGCTATCGTGTATCTGTCTTTACTTGCATAAGGCAATCCCTCGACACCAAAGCATATATGAACCTCTGATAGATCCTTTGGATATATAGCTATTTCACTCTTAAATGATGGAGATGAAAATAATTCAGGCTCAGAACCCCTCCTCAGACTGCCAAAATAGTGGTTAAGTAAGCTTATAATATGGTTAGGCTCAAAATTGCCAGCACATGCCACAACAGTATCTGTTGTGCCATAATATTTTCTTACATGGCTTATCAAATCTTCATGTGTAAATGCCTTTACTGTCTCTCTCCTGCCTAAAACAGGTTGACCAAGACCACTATCGCCCCACACTGTTTTGCTAAAAAGATCGTGTATATAATCATCAGGCGTATCTTCCACAAGTTTTATCTCTTCTTTTATCACTCCCTTTTCCTTTTCTATCTCCTCTTGAGGAAAAGTAGAATGAAGAAATATATCAGAAAGCAGTTCTACCCCCTTGTCTATATATTCATCAAGCACTTTCACATAAAATGCAGTATTTTCTCTTGATGTAAAGGCATTAAGGTCACCACCGAGTGAATCTATGTCTATAGAAATATCAGTGGCAGTCCGTTTTTTTGTGCCTTTAAAAAACATGTGTTCTAAAAAGTGAGATATGCCGTTTTTGTCATGGGTCTCGTTGCGGGAGCCGACCTTGACCCATATCCCTAATATAACGGAGCGGTAGTTCTTCAATTGCTCCATTACCACAGGGATACCATTATCAAGATGAAGTTTTGTAAACATCCGGCTACTGTCTTTCACGCATTGCTTCTTTTCTACTTAGCCTGATCCTTCCCTGATTATCTATCTCTATGACTTTTACCAGAACTTCATCGCCAACATTAAGTTCATCGGTAACCTTTGCTATTCTTTTGTCAGATATCTGTGATATATGAAGAAGCCCGTCAACACCGGGGAGTATTTCGACAAAAGCTCCAAAATCAGCTATGCGCACTACTTTTCCCATATATATCCTTCCAAGCTCTGCCTCTGCAACAATGCCGTTTATAATATCAATAGCCTTTTTAGCTGATTCCTCATCTGGAGATGCAATATTTATCAAACCTGTGTCATTTATGTCTATCTTAACACCTGTCTGTTCTATAATCCCTCTTATTACCTTACCCCCGGTTCCTATAACATCCCTTATTTTGTCCTGTTTTATCTGCATTGTATATATTCTTGGTGCATGAGGGGAAAGCTCCTTTTTAGGGAAAGGCATCGCCTCTTTCATTCTATCAAGAATATAGAGCCTCCCGATTCTTGCCTGCTCAAGGGCATTTCTCATAATTTCTCGACTTACACCACTTATTTTTACATCCATCTGAAAGGCTGTAATACCATTTTCTGTGCCAGCAACTTTAAAATCCATATCGCCGAGGTGGTCTTCAAGCCCAAGAATATCGGTAAGTACAACAACCTTTTCTTCCTCTTTTATAAGACCCATTGCAATGCCAGCAACAGGTGAAGATATAGGAACACCCGCATCCATCAGAGAAAGTGTAGCACCACATACTGTTGCCATTGAAGAAGACCCATTTGACTCCAAAATATCTGAAACAACCCTGATTGTATAAGGAAAAATCTCCTTCGAAGGAATTACATACTTCAGTGCCCTTTCTGCTAAAGCACCATGCCCTATCTCCCTTCTACCGGGTGATCGAAGAGGTTTTACCTCACCCACACTGAAAGGAGGAAAATTGTAATGCAGCATAAATGATTTATATGTTTCACCTTCGAGTGAATCTATTTTCTGCTCATCTTCAGCAGTGCCAAGTGTAGTTACTACAAGCGATTGGGTCTCTCCCCTTATGAAAAGCGCTGAGCCGTGTGCCCTTGGCAAAATACCTGTGTGACACTCTATGTGCCTTATTTCATCTGGCTTTCTACCATCTGCCCTAACACCCTCGTAGAGTATCATATTTCTTACAATCTCTTTTTCATAATCATCAAATATATTAGCTATATCTCTTGTGAGATCTTTTGCAGAATCCCCAAAAAATTTCTCCCCATTTTCGAGTGTATTAAAATGCTTTATAGTATCTTCTAAAATTATGTCCAATGCTTCTTGTCTGCGCTGCTTACCTGGGATGCGTATAGCTTCTTTCATCCTTTCAGCAACAAAATCTCTTATCTGCTTTGCAAATTCAGGTCTTTCTTCTAATGCAACCAATTGTCTCTTTTCTTTACCGACTAATTTTCTCAGTTCATTCTGGACAGCTACTACTCTCTTTATTTCTTTGTGGGCAAGGTCTATAGCTTCAAGAATGAGTAATTCAGAGACCTCTGCGCCACCACCTTCTACCATGGTCACAGCATCCTCTGTCCCTGCCACCACAAGATTGAGATCAAGATTATCAACCTCTGACAGCTCAGGATTGATTATCAAATCTTTATCACCTTTAAGCCGTCCAATCCTGACTGCACCAACAGGTCCGTTAAATGGAATATCAGAAATATGTATTGCAGCAGACATGCCGATTATGCCTAAAATGTCCGACACATTTTCGCTGCCGTATGAAAGCACAGAAGCTATGCCTTGAGTCTCAGAATAAAATCCTTTTGGAAACAATGGCCTGATAGGCCTGTCAATAAGGCGGGATGTTAGCACCTCTTTTTCAGAAGGCTTACCCTCTCTCTTAAAGAATCCTCCTGGTATTTTACCTGCCGAATATGTCTTTTCCTGATAATCAATGGTAAGTGGGAAAAAATCCAGCCCCTCTTTTACCCTTTTATCTGCAACTGCCGTAGCAAGTACAACAGTATCTCCATATTTTATAACAACAGCTCCACTTGACTGCTTTGCCATCTGTCCGGTCTCTATCACCAGACTTTTCCCTTTAATATCAAGCTCTACTTTAGTCATCAAATTACCTTTTATCTCCTTTTATATTTCAGTTCCTATTTTCTGAGGCCAAGTCGTTCAATAACCTTATCATAACGGCCTTTGTCAGTGGTCTTAAGGTAATTGAGAAGTCTCTTCCTCTGTGCAACAAGTTTTAAAAGCCCTCTTCTTGAGTGATGGTCTTTTTTGTGTGTTTTAAAATGCTCCGTGAGATAATTTATCCTTTCAGATAAAAGTGCTATTTGCACCTCAGGAGAGCCGGTGTCATGACTGTGAATCTTGAATGATTCAATGATGTCCCTTTTTTTAATAGTATCCAGTGCCATTTCATCACCACCTTTCTTGCGCAATTAAACTATTTGAACCCTATAGACATTATTCAATTCGTTTAATAAAGTCTTTATTTTTTGGAGAATCCCCGTTTCTTCAGATTAATAGGTTACCACAAGAGCTTATTTTCTGTAAAGGCTGAACCATAATCTGTAATGAAGATTTCTAATGCTATATAGCAAGAAAGACAGGTTAAGGTTGGGGGAAATTACAGATTATGGCATGAAGAAGTGGTGAAGAGGTGAATGGGTATTGTGTTATAATATAACCCTATGAGCAAAGATAAAAAAATACGCGTCAGATTCGCACCGAGTCCCACAGGGCATTTGCATATCGGCGGTGCCAGAACAGCCCTCTTTAATTATCTGTTTGCAAGACATCATAATGGCGTATTTATCCTAAGAATAGAAGATACTGACAGAAGCCGCTCTACAGAAGAGTATATAGAGGCTATTATAGAAGGTATGAAGTGGTTAAAGCTCGATTGGGATGAAGGACCTTACAGACAAACAGACCGCTTCGATATATATAGAAGTTATATCAAACGGCTATTAGAGGAAGGAAAGGCTTACAGATGCTATTGCACCTCTGAAGAGTTAGAACAAAGAAGGCAGGAATCAATATCACAGGGCAAAACACCCAAATACGATGGCAGGTGTAGAAATATCAGAGAACCGATACCTGATAAACCATATGCTGTAAGATTTAAAATGCCAGAGGAAGGTCAAACAGTTGTCAATGATATGATAAAAGGAATAGTAGAGTTCGATAATGATCAACTCGAAGACCTCATAATCATGCGTTCAGATGGCACACCTACTTATAACTTTGTGGTTGTTGTGGATGACATAGACATGGAAATAACACATATAATAAGAGGAGACGACCACTTGAACAATACTCCAAAACAGATACATATTTATAAAGCATTCAACTGGGAGCCGCCTCAATTCGGACACCTTCCCATGATATTGGGGGCTGATAAGGCGAGATTGAGTAAAAGGCATGGAGCAACATCAGTAATGGCTTATAAAGATATGGGGTATCTTCCAGATGCACTTGTTAATTACCTTGTCAGGCTTGGATGGTCATATGGAGACCAGGAGATATTTACAAGAGATGAGTTAATTAAATATTTTTCGTTAGAAAACATCGGAAAATCAGCAGCAGTATTTAATCCTGAGAAACTTCTATGGCTGAACAGCCAATATATTATTAAAGAAGATGCAAAAAATTTAGCAGAAATGGTAATCCCTTTTTTGATAAAAGAAGGCATAATCACCGAAGGACAAAGACTTGATATAGATTGGCTTACAAAGGCAGTAAGCACGCTTAAAGAAAGGGCAAAAACCCTTGTAGAGCTTGCAAATTCATTGAAATATTATATCCTCGATTATGTAGAGATCGATCCAAAGGCAAAGGAGAAATTCTTGAAACCTGAAAATATACGACATCTTTCTGAATTAAAAGAGCTTTTATCAGGGGTTTTAGATTTTACAGCAGCAGAGATAGAAAAAGTCTTTCATGCATTCGTTGAGAAGCATGGACTAAAGTTAGGTGCAATTGCACAGCCTGTAAGAGTAGCAATCACTGGAGGCACTGCAAGCCCAGGACTTTTTGAAGTTCTTGAGATTGTGGGCAAAGATAAGGTACTAAAGAGGCTATCGAAAGCCATCGAGGAGGGATAAATGACTATAAGCAAAGAACTGTTCGAAATCCTTGCCTGTCCTAAATGCAAAGGGGATCTGATTTACAAAGAAGCAGAAAACTGCTTGATTTGTGATAAATGCAAACTCATGTATCCAATAAAAGACGACATCCCCGTAATGCTCATCGATGAGGCCATTGAAATAAAATAAAAATTCCAAACTGTTGATTGTAAAAGGAGGAAATTAAGCAGAACCGGACATGCGTGAAGGGCTATGGGAAGTCACGGTAAAATGGATATGCCGGGCATGCCAATGCAGATGCCAGTGATGACGCATACCCAATGCATAACAAAGAAAGATATGATACCCCAGAAACCAGAGAAAAATCAGGACTGCAAAACAATAAGTTCAAAGATAAACGATAACACAGTATCGTGGACTATACAGTACCGCGGCAAGGATGGCACTACTACTGAAAGCTCAGGCAGGGTTACATATAAGAATGACAAATTCGATGGAACTTTCGATATGACCGTCAACCAACCAGGACAGGGTAAGATGAAGATGACACAGCGAATAAGCGGAAAGAGAATAGGGGAGTGCAGATAGATTCGTTTATCCCTGTCAGCCATGCTTATCACCGCTGTGTCTTCTGTATCTTTGCCCATTCATCTTTGAGACTTACTATGCGGTTGAAAATAGGTTTTCCCGGTGTTGAATCAACTGTGTCAATGCAGAAATATCCAATTCTTTCAAATTGAAATCTGTCTCCCGGCATTGCGTCTTTCAATGAAGGCTCAACATAACATGATTTTAATATCTCAAGTGATTTTGGATTTATATAATCAGTAAAGTCCTTACCTTCTTCAACATCGTTTGGATTTTCTTTAACAAAAAGATAATCATAAAGCCTGACTTCGGCTTCAATGGCATGAGGAGCAGAAACCCAGTGGAGTGTTGCCTTGACTTTTCTGCCATCAGGCGCATTACCGCCCCTTGTGGCAGGATCATATGTGCAGTGGAGTTCTACTATCTCTCCATTTCTGTCCTTCACAACACTTTCGCATTTAATAAAATATGCATACCTCAGCCTTACTTCACGCCCGGGAGCGAGACGGAAAAACTGTTTATGAGGATTTTCCATAAAATCGCCTCTTTCTATGTAAAGCACTTTTGAGAACGGAACCTTTCTTGTTCCAGCATCAGGATCTTCAGGATTATTTATTGCATCAAGATATTCCTCCTGATCTTCAGGATAATTTGTGATTACAACCTTAAGTGGATGCAGCACAGCCATAACCCTTGGAGCAACCTTGTTTAAATGCTCACGAACACAAAACTCAAGAAGTGCCATATCTACAAGGCTTTCTCTCTTCGCAACCCCGATGCGATTGCAGAAATTTCTTATTGCCTCTGGAGTATATCCACGCCTTCTCATGCCTGTAATAGTCGGCATACGCGGGTCATTCCAACCATTAACATAACCTTCTTTTACAAGCCTTAAAAGCTTTCTTTTACTTAAGACAGTATGGCTTAAATTTAGTCGTGCAAACTCTATCTGCTGAGGGTGATGGATGCCGAGCTGCTCTAAAAACCAGTCATAAAGAGGTCTGTGATCTTCATATTCCATAGTGCATATAGAATGTGTAATCCCTTCAATAGAATCAGAAAGTGGATGGGCATAATCATACATTGGATAGATACACCACTTGTTTCCTGTGCGGTGGTGATATTCATGCTTTATACGATACATCACTGGATCACGCATATTAATATTACCTGATGACATATCGATTTTCGCGCGTAGGGTCTTTGAACCATCAGGAAATTCGCCATTTCTCATGCGCTCAAAGAGATTAAGGTTTTCCTCAACAGAACGACTCCTGTACGGACTTTCTTTGCCCGGCTCGGTTAGAGTCCCTCGATACTCTCTAATCTCCTCTGCGCTCAAGTCGCAGACATATGCCTTGCCCATTTTAATTAGCTGAATTGCCCATTCATACATCTGCTCAAAATAATCAGATGCATAATAAAGACCATCTCCCCAGTCAAATCCAAGCCATCTTACATCCTCGATTATCGAGTCAACATATTCTTGTTCCTCTTTACTTGGATTTGTATCATCAAACCTGAGATTGCAGTATCCACCAAATTCCGCAGCCAAACCAAAGTTAAGGCATATTGATTTCGCATGCCCTATATGCAAATAGCCATTTGGCTCGGGGGGAAAACGAGTGATTACCTTGCCGCCATATTTCCCCGAAGCCACATCTTCTTGAACAATATTGCGAATAAAATTTGATGCCTGCGATTCCATAACCTGAATATTTTAACACATCATTGAGGACAGAGGACAGAAGACAGACTCTAAAAGGAATAAAATCTTTCCTTATAAAAGTCTGTGTTCTGAAAGTCTGTTTTCTGGCTTCTGATTTTATTTATGATAATTATGGTAAAATAAAACCAGCCGAAGTGGCGGAATTGGCAGACGCGCTAGGTTCAGGGTCTAGTGGTCGAAAGGCCGTGCGGGTTCGACTCCCGCCTTCGGCATTAGAGAAAATGGACTTCTTAGAAAGTTACCTTACACAAAATGATATAACAATCCTCAAGGGAAGAGAATCTCTCCATGCATACGAATTCAATGGCACCACATTTATAAGACTTTCTCAGAGATATAAACACTATCAGCGAGGCACTGTCTTCTATGATAAAGGCATCATACCGGGTTATCCGAGGATTATGAGGATATTGCACCTCGCAAATGGAATAAATCGATATTTCAAGGACAAATTCTATATCGAAGAAAAAATGGATGGCTACAATGTGAGAATAGCCGTTATAAATGCCACCCCTATTGCATTTACACGAGGAGGATTTATATGCCCTTTTACTACAGACAGAATTTCTGATTTAATAAATACCAATTTCTTTAATGAATATCCTGAATACACGGTCTGCGGAGAAGTGGTTGGACCAGGAAGTCCGTACAATACAGAAGACATTCCTTACATTGATGAAGATGTTGCTTTCTTTGCCTTCGACCTCATAGATGAAAAAGGAAATCATTTGTCTGCAGAAAACCGTTACAAGATATTTGAACGTTTTAATATACAGCAAGTAAAAAGATGGGGACCATTTAGTGCATCAGATATAGATACTGTAAAAAATATTGTCCTTGAATTGGACAGGGACAGCAGAGAAGGGATAGTAATCAAGTCTGTTTCTGATGGCAAACCTGTAAAGTATGTTACTCTATCTTCATGTCTCAGGGATTTAGAGGCAACAACTCATCTTATTACAGAGCTCCCAGCAGGTTTCTTTATGCAGAGGATATTGAGGGCAGTCTTTCTTTGCCATGAATTTGCAATACCATTCAGCAACGAATATCTTATAAGCTCTGCTAAGGCATTGTACATCATTCCGGGAGAGACGTTAAGGGCAGTTGCAGGGGGAAAAAATATAAAGGAGTTTTTTAATGTTAAGGTGAGAAACAAAAATACAGTTGATAAATTGATACAACACCTAAACCGCTCTGGTGTGCGCACTCATCTTGCATCTGTGGAAAAATCAGGTGATTACTACAAGGTAAAGTTTTACAAGATATATATAAAGGGAACAAAGGAACTAAGGCACAGACTCATGGGTAAAGGATTTTTTGATTAACTCTGTCCTTTTTATTGCACTCATCAAATATTCCTTAAACTTTTCAGGAAAAAGCCATCGAATACCAAGTTTTTCTGCCCATTTTATAAGACCGTGATCTGCCGTAATCAACAGTGCGTCAAGCTCCATTGCAAGCAAAAGGAGGTCAACATCCTCTTTGCTGTCTATTATTCCTTCACGTAGAGCCTCTCTGTATTTTCTCCTCATGTCCTGAATAATCTCATCTGCCTTTTTGCTCTCTGCACTTCTTACAGCCTTCTCAGCAACCCTCAATCCTTTATTTACCCTCTCCCTTATATCTTCTATCAGTTCATATAGCAAAAATGCGGGTGTTTTTAACTCATGCTTTTTCGGGGGTTTCTGATGTAAAATCAGGAGAAGATCTGCAGGTATTTTGTCCCTTTCCACAAAATGCAAGAGTTCCTCGAAAATAGATGGCGGCATATAAAATTCAAGCACATGTATCTGTGCTGCAAGAAAAAGAAATGCCTCTAATGCCTCTGTTGGATTACTGCCAAGACTTGTCCTCACATCAGGATTTACAAAGAGGCTTGTATCCAGAACAACTTTCAATGGCAATGAGGAGTGAGTAACTGATAACTCGTCACTGTCTTTATGCTTTGCAGGTGCCATATACATCAAGCCTGTAAGTATTCCATTCCATGCACTGAGGACATCTGCCTGACCAGTCCTCTGACCTCAAACCACAATTGGAGCAGCAGTATTGTATCCTGAAAGGACGCCTTATTCCACATGCCTTTTTTAGCTCATCAAGCGCCTTTTGGATCTGATTTCTTTTTATATATAATTCACCCCGCAGGCTGAAAAGTTCAGGCACTGAAAAGACATTAGTATCTATTGAGTTTAATATCTCCATTGCGTCATCTACCATCTCAAGCCTGTAATAGAGTTTTCCGAGTAAAAATCTCAGCCCATTATCCTGTGGATTTTTTGCTATAGCATTTCTGTAAAATCTTATTAATCTTCCGGGCTCTCCAACATTGATGAGTAGGTCCTCAAGTCGCGCAAGTATTATTATAGATTTCAATTGATCATATGACTTTTCGAGAAAGTTTATAGCCTCTTCTGTTTCCCCTTTTGTAAGGATAACCTCTGCAAGTCCAAGATACGCTGGGACAAAGCCTTCGTTCAGCTTGATCATTGTCCTGAATGCCTTTTCAGCCTTTTCCAGTTCACCACTTTCAAGGCTTGCTCTGGCATATTCATATTTATAGCCGAGCAATCTTTGCTCTCCTCTCTGTTTGTCGCTCTCGCTGTGCTCAAGCTTAATTATTGCTTTCTGCAGAGAAAGAAGGTCATCCCACATATCCTTTTTTTCGAGGATTGCACGTTTCCTGTAAAGGGCGGTAAGGTTTTCAGGATCTATATCGAGTATGTCATCGAGATATTTAAGGGCATCATCATACCTCTCAATTTTTTCCATAACTGTCTCTATAGAAAGAAGTGCTTGCAGATTTTCAGGATTGGCATCCTTTGCTTTCTTGTAATATTCAAGAGCAGATTTATAATCTTTATGACTTAAAGATATATCTCCGAGTCTCAAAAGGGCATCCACATGTTCTGGTTCTTCTTTGAGTATCTCCTTCAGAGCCTCTTTTGCCTCTTCCTCTTTATTGCCGAGTATAGCATTCAATGCCTTTGAATAAAACTCCTGTATCTTTGCATCTCTTTTCTGTCTCTTTTGATACTGGAGATTGTCTATAACCCTCTTTGTATCCCGTATAAAAAAAATAATGAGGACTGTAAGGGCACCCAGTGTTGTGGAAAGTAGAATAAGGGCGATTTTCGGTATCTCGTAACTACTTCCAAAAGGAACCTTTATGCTCACAATATCCTTATTTTCAACAGCAAAAAATCCCAGCATTGCTAAAAAAACCAAAAATATCAATATTGCTATCTTGCCCATCAACTGCCCTCTTCAAAAGGAATTCTTGGTGCATCGAGCCAGAATTTCTCAAGCTCATAATATGCCCTTGTCTCTTCTTCAAAGACATGGATTATAACATCACCATAATCCATCAAGACCCATCGAGCAGTATTCAAGCCTTCGATGCCCATTGGCTTTTGCCTATGTTCCTTTAATTTTTTTTCGACATTTTCGACAATTGCCCTCACCTGTGTAGTGCTTTCACCTGAGCAGACAACAAAATAATCAGCAATTATCGTAATATCCTTTAATTCAAGAATAACTGTATCCTTTGCCTTTTTATCAATCGCTGCCTTTGCAGCTTCTATTGCCTTATCTCTGCTTTCTATGTGTCCATGCCCCTTTCTGATTTTTGTTTGATATTATAACAGAATTTGAAGACAGATAGTTGCAAAATTTTTATATATGATTTTGCTTATATTTTATGTATACTACATATGTGGTGCATATATGGTAAAAGTTATTATACAGCTTGCTATTTCTGTATTCAGTATATTTATAGTGCTATGTTCACTCCCAGGTTATGCCTTTTCTTCTAATAAAGATACCTTTGAAATCAAAGTAGCAGCTTCCATATACGAACCATTTGTCTTCTATGAAGATGGTAAGCTATCGGGCCTTGATATAGACCTCCTTGATACAATCTGCAAATCAAACAACATCAGATACACTATTCAGGTAGTGCCTTTTCAGAAAATGCTCTCTATGCTTAAAGAAGGCAAAGCAGATATAGGAATTGGAGCTATATATGTGACAGAGGAGAGAAAGGCATTTATAAACTTCACAGCACCATATCTCAAAACAGGCATTGTATATGTTATAAGGGCAGATGCTCAAATAAGTAGCAATCTCACAAATAAAACCATCGGGGTTAAAAAAACAGCAACAGGAGAAGCAATTGCAAGAAATCTTGCTAAAAAATTTCTAAATCTAAAAGTCATCACTTTCGATTCCACTGAAGATAGCCTTGATGCCCTTGTAGATGGAAAGGTTGATGTTGTCCTTAATGATTATATAAATACCTCTGCCCTCATGCATGATAAATACAGAGGCAAGATCAAGATTAAGAAAGGGCTATTAGGTCTGCCTCAACTCCTGACAAATGATTATATTGCCTTTGCAGTAAATAAGCAAAAACGTGATCTATTTGAGCAGATAGATACCTCTATCAGAAAAATAGTTGACAGCGGCATGATGAAAAGCTTATTAGAGCGATGGCAGGCTATTCACACCCTGCCCAACTACAGGAAATTCATTGCCTATGGGCTATTCATCATTATTGGTACAGGACTCTTGATTATCAGCATCTTCAGGTATCACCAGAAAAAACAGTTTTATCAGTTAATGCATGAGAGCGAGCAGAGATATAGAGCAATAACAGAACACAGCCCTGATGCCATTATTACGGCAGATTTAGATGGCAATATAATATTCTTAAATGAATCTGCTCAAAAATTCTTTGGTTATAGCAGTGAAGAACTTTTGGGAAAGTCATTGACTATGCTAATACCTGATGCATGCAAATCAGAGCATATCTTTGGATTCAACAGATTTATAAAGACCGGAAAGTCGCATATCATTGGCAAGACATATGAAATAGCAGGAAAGAAAAAAGATGGGACTGAATTCCCTATTGAGCTGTCACTCTCAACATGGCATATAAAAGGCAATAGATTTTTTACAGGAATACTTCGTGATATAACAGAAAAAAAGAAAATTGAGGAAAGATTAATTGACAGTGAAAGCAGATTCCGTTCAGCAATACAGGAAGCACCTAATCCTGTAATTATCCATTGTGATGATGGAAGCATTGTATTGGTAAACAAACGTTTCACAGAACTCACAGGTTATAGTCTGAACCAGATTGATACATTCGAGAAATTTGCTAACCTTGCATTCCCTGATCCTGAATACAGACAAATAATGAAAGAAAGATACAAAAAAATAATCGATGAAGGCATATCACAACATGGTGAAGACATTAATTTCACCTGTTCTGACGGCAGCGTCAGGATATGGAACATGCAATTAAGCCATATAGGGAGTTGGGGTGATAAAAAGGCTGTGATGTGTATTGCAAGAGATGTTACAGAACAAAGAAAGCTTGAAGAACAATTAAGACAGATGCAAAAAATGGAGGTCATTGGGAGATTTACAGGCGGTATAGCACATGACTTTAATAACTATCTTACAGCCATAACAGGATTTTCTCAACTTGCATTGATGCAGATAGATAATAATCATCCAGCAAGGCGAAACATAGAAAATGTTGTCAACTCTGCTGAAAAGGCATCTGTTTTGACGAGACAGTTGCTTGCATTTAGCAGGAGACAGGTAATGCAGCCGCAGGTTGTTAATTTAAATACTATTGTTATCGATATGACAAAGATAATAAAGAGAATCATTGGAGAGGATATACAACTCAGAACAGTTCTTGACCCAGATCTCTGGAATGTCAGGGTTGACCCTGGTCAGATAGAACAAGTAATAATGAACCTTGTTTCTAATGCAAGGGATGCAATGCCTAATGGAGGAATGCTCACTATTCAGACTACAAATGCCCTGCTTGATGAAGAATATGCAAAAAGGCATGTATCAGTTATTCCGGGAAATTATGTGATGATAGCTGTTGAAGATACAGGAGTGGGCATGACCGAAGATATAAAATCGCATATCTTCGAGCCATTCTTTACAACAAAAGAGCTTGGTAAGGGAACAGGTCTCGGACTTGCTACTGTCTATGGAATAATAAAGCAGAGCGGTGGTAATATTTGGGTTTACAGTGAACCGGGGCAGGGAACTATTTTTAAAATATATCTGCCAAAAAGCGAAGAAAAAGTTACATCTTATGTAACAACTGAAAGAATAGATACTATCCCATCAGGAACAGAAACTTTACTTGTGGTAGAAGACAACAACGATGTGAGAGATTTTATAACAACAGTTCTTAAAAACATTGGATATAATGTTCTTGAGGCTCGAGACGGGATCGAGGCTCTAATCATATGCAACGAAAACAAAGGAGAGATTGACTTAATTATTACAGATGTTGTAATGCCAAATATGAGTGGAGATAAACTTGCCTCAAGAGTAAAAGACCTTTACCCTAAACTCAAAGTCCTTTATATGTCAGGTTATGCAGATAATATCATCACAGAAAAAGGCATATTAAAAGAAGGAATAAACTATCTTCAGAAGCCCTTAACTGCTGTTACACTTGCACAGACAATAAGAAAGGTCCTTGACTCATAAATTTTGCTCTATTATATTCTGCACTAATGCCACTGATACAATCGCTGCTGTCTCTGCACGGAGAATCCGTTTGCCAAGTGAAGTTCTAATAAGCCCATAATCCTCTGACTGCCTTACTTCCTCTGCTGTAAAGCCACCCTCAGGACCAACAAAAAGGTGAATGGATGAAGATGTAAAGGGATGAAGATGTGAAGGAGAAATTTTAAGAACTGCCTCTTTTAAAGATATTCCCCCTTTTTCCCAAAAAATAAATCCATTCATTTTCCCAATACCCCAGCGCTCCACCACTTCAAATTTAGAATAGACCTCTCCCTTAAACAATTCATTAAATTGAATCGGCTCGTGAACAGTGGGGATCATCGTCCTTCCGCACTGCTCTGCAGCCTCCTCTGCAATCTTCTGCCACCTCTTTACCTTTCTCGTTTCCCTGACAATACACCTCTCAGTGATAAGCGGAATTATCTCTTTTACTCCAAGTTCGGTAGTCTTTTGAATAACCAGATTCATTTTCTCACCCTTGAGTATGCCTTGGCAGAGAATGAGATTTAAAGAGGATTCTGTGCCCGGTTGGATTTCATTGATAACATCAATAAACACATTGTCTTTTGAAATATCAGAAATTACAGCCTCATATGCCTTGCCTTTGCCATCAATTACAGAAATTATATCGCTCTTTTTGCATCTCAACACAGAAATAAGATAATGGGATTTGTCAGCATTAAGTTTAATGCCTTCTCTTTTTGCTATATCTTCAGGCGGAACAAATATTCTCAAAGGTATTTACACAGAAAATAGGTCTTTTAGTCTATTCTTAAAACCCTTTGTTTCTTCAATTTCTTCTTCACTTATGCTTGCGAATTCTTCGAGGAGCTCCCTCTGACGAGGAGTAACTTTTTTAGGCACATCTATATACACACTGACTATCTGATCTCCCCTTTGATGGCTTCCAAGCCTCGGCATTCCCTTGCCCTTCAGATGAAAAGTCTTTCCTGATTGAGTACCAGCAGGTATCTTGAGCTTTTGAGGACCATTTAATGTATTGACATCTATCTCACCTCCAAGCACAGCCTTCGGAAAAGATATTGGCACCTGACAGTAAATGTCCATGCCATCTCTCTTAAAAAATGGATGTTCCTCAACATTTATTACTACATATAAATCACCAGGTGGACCCCCATAACTTCCAAAATCACCCTCGCCGCTCAGTCTCAATCTTGAGCCATTATCAACCCCCGCTGGAACCTTTACTGATATTTCCCTCTGAACTCTAACCTTTCCATTTCCTTTACAATTCTTACATGGATTTGTGATTATCCTCCCTGTACCATGACACTTTCCGCATGTCTTTGAAACACTGAAAAATCCTTGTTGGAATCTTATATGTCCTGTACCTTTACAATTCGGACATATCTCTGGTGATGTTCCAGGTTCAGCACCTATGCCACCGCATACATCACAAGACTGCCACCTCGGAATCTTTATAGTTTTTTCAGAGCCAAAAGCAGCGTCCTCGAGGGTTATATTAAGATTATATCTAAGGTCAGCACCTTTTGTAGGTCTTGCCTTTTTATATCCGCCAAATGCACCAAAAAAGTCGTCGAATATATCCTCAAATATATCAGTAAAGCCGCCAAAACCAGCACCAGCACCAAAACCACCAAATCCAGCACCAATACCCTCAGCAGTGCCATACCTGTCATAATTGGCACGCTTTTCTACATCACTAAGGCATGTGTATGCCTCGTTTATCTCTTTAAACTTCTCTTCAGCTTCCTTATTACCCTGATTTCTATCAGGGTGATATTTTAAGGCAAGCTGCCGAAATGCCTTTTTTATCTCATCTTGAGTGGCATTTCGGCTCACACCAAGAACCTTATAATAATCTTTCATAATTTATAAGTTATTACTCATTTGCTTATTTTTTGTCCACATCCTCAAATTCTGCTTCAACAACCTCTTCCTCATGAGGTTTTGACTTTGTTTCAGCACCTGTTGCGCCTGCATGTTCCTGTGCTGCCTTATACACATGCTCTGCTATCTTATGGGATGCCTTTGTAAGCTCCTCTATTGCTGCCTTAATTTCCGATGCATCGCTACTTGCGTCTTTTACCTTCTTGCATTTTTCGAGTGCTGTCTCTATATCTTTTTTCTCTGCCTCTGTTAGTTTATCACCATATTCCTTAACAGATTTCTCCACAGAATAGATAAGGGTATCTGCATTATTACGTGCCTCGGCGAGTTCCTTTTTCCTACGGTCTTCTGCTGCATGTTCTTCTGCGTCGCGCATCATTCTCTTTATCTCTTCCTCTGTAAGACCACTTGATGCAGTAATCTTTATTGACTGCTCTTTCCCTGTACCAAGGTCCTTTGCAGAGACATGCAATATGCCATTTGCATCAATATCAAATGTGACCTCGATCTGGGGCACTCCTCTCGGTGCAGGAGGAATTCCTACAAGCTCAAAAACACCAAGGAGTTTATTGTCTGAAGCCATCTCCCTCTCGCCCTGGAAAACTTTTATTGTAACAGCAGGCTGGTTATCAGCGGCAGTAGAGAATATCTGTGATTTCTTTGTGGGAATTGTAGTATTCCTTTCTATCATCTTTGTAAATATGCCGCCAAGTGTTTCAATGCCTAAAGATAGAGGCGTCACATCTAAAAGAAGGACCTCCTTTACCTCTCCTTTTAAAACAGCAGCTTGAATAGCAGCACCCACTGCAACAACCTCATCAGGATTTACTCCTTTGTGAGGCTCTTTACCGAAATAGCCCTGCACAACCTGCTGCACCTTTGGGGTCCTTGTCTGACCTCCAACGAGAATAACCTCGTCAATATTTCCTGTTGAGAAGCCTGCATCAGCAAGCGCCCTCTTGCATGGTTCTATAGTCTTTTGTATAAGGTCATCTGTAAGCTGCTCGAATTTTGCCCTTGTAAGTTTCATCAATAGATGCTTAGGACCTGTTGCATCAGCAGTTATAAACGGCAAATTTATCTCTGTTTCCATTGCCGTAGAAAGCTCTATCTTTGCCCTTTCTGCAGCCTCTTTCAACCTCTGGAGTGCCATCTTGTCATGCCTTAGATCTATTCCTTGTTCCTTCTTAAACTCCTCGACCATCCAGTCTATAATCCTCAGATCAAAGTCATCTCCACCGAGATATGTATCGCCATTTGTAGATTTGACCTCTATAACACCTTCTCCTATTTCGAGCACAGAAATATCAAAAGTTCCCCCTCCAAGATCATATACAGCAACCCTTTCCTCTTTTTTCTTTTCAAGACCATACGCAAGGGCTGCTGCAGTAGGCTCATTGATTATTCTCAAGACATTGAGTCCAGCAATCTGGCCTGCGTCTTTTGTTGCCTGCCTCTGACTATCATCAAAATATGCAGGGACAGTAATAACCGCCTCTGTAACAGGCTCGCCAAGATAATCCTCTGCTGCCTGCTTCAATTTCTGAAGTATCATTGCAGAAATTTCAGGCGGAGAATATCTTTTGTCCCTTGCCTCTACATGAGCATCACCATTGGGGGCCTCGACTATTTTATAAGGAAGCCTTTTTTTTGCATGTTCAACTTCTTTTGAGTTATATTTTCTACCCATTAATCTCTTTATAGAAAAGATGGTGTTTTCAGGGTTTGTTATAGCCTGTCTTTTGGCTATTTGTCCAACAAGTCTTTCGCCTTTCTCTGTAAATGCAACAACAGATGGCGTTGTTCTGCTGCCCTCCTGATTTGGTATTACTACTGGTTCGCCACCAATCACAACTGCCACAACCGAGTTTGTGGTGCCGAGATCTATTCCTATTGCCTTTCCCATTTTCATTTCCTCCTTCTATATTTGAGTTATTAAGTTATTGCTCTTTTACTAAATTGCTTGCCTTTTTAGACACCGCTACAAGTGATGGTCTAAGGACCTTTTCATTATAGAGATATCCCTTTCTGAATTCCTCCACCACTGTATTGCTCTCGACATCATCCCTCTCGACCTGAGACATAGCATGATGATATGCTGGATCAAAGGGTTTCCCAATGGCATCTATTGATTTAAGACCAAACTTTTCGAGTATCCTCACTAATTCCCTGAATGTATTTTCCACTCCCTTTATCAGAGATTCTGAATTTGCCTCTACAGAATGCCTCAATGCCATCTCGAGATTATCAAGTGCTGGCAAAAGTTCATAGATTAAGGATTCATTGGAATACTTTATAAGCTCTTCCCTGTCTTTCTGAACCTTTTTTTTGTAGTTTTCAAATTCTGCATAAAGCCTCAGATATTTATCCTTTGCCTCTGTAAGCTCAGCCTGCATGGCGTCTACTGCCTCTGCTGTCTTATCTTCTATTTCAGAAGACACACTTATCTCTTCTGTTTTTTTAACTTCTTCTTCCATGCCTTCCATATCACCTCCAGCCATTAATCAAATGTTCTGCTTATACACCTTGCGATAGCATCTACCATATATATAGCCTTTGGATAATCCATCCTTGTAGGACCTATTAGCGCTATTACGCCCATTGGCCTATCCTTTTCCTTGTATGTAGAGGCAACTACACTAAGTTTTTTCATCTCTTCCACAGGATTCTCACTGCCTATAAATACATGCACTCCTTCTGAATCAGAAAGTTCATCAAGGAGTTTCAGGATAATATGTTTGTCTTTTATTGCCTTTGATATTTCTTTTATCTTCGATATATCGGAAAAATCAGGGAGATTCATGACATCATAAAGTCCTGATACAAAGACATCGTTTTCTTTAAATGATATTGCCTGTTCATATATCTTTATTGCCTTTGAGATAAGTCTATCCCACAATGCCTTCTCTTTATACGCCCTCTTTACAAGCAAACCTTTTATCTCATCTATAGTCCGCCCAGAATATTCTCTATTGAGATAATCAGCTATCCTGTTAAGGTCATCTTGTGTAAGCCTCAAATCTACTTTGATCACCTTGTTTTTTATCACACCTTCTTCTGTTAACAAAACAGCTACAACCTTATCTTCTCTGTATCTTATAAACTCTATCCTTGTGAATATGGTTTTTTCAGCCCTTGGGGGTGTAACAACCCCTATATAATTTGACATCATCGAAAGAGTATTCGTAATCTCCAGAAACATATTGTCTAGATCGCTTCTTATACTTTCTATTTTTCTTGCAAACTGCTGCATAAAGTCATTTGAGGGTGAAATAAATCTGTCCGCATCTCTAACTCCCATAATAGAATCAACATAAAACCTATAACCTTTATCTGTTGGCACCCTACCAGCAGAGGTATGGGGCTGACTCAAGAAACCCAACTCCTCAAGATCTGCCATTATATTCCTTACAGTAGCAGGTGAAAAACCAAAAGAATACTTTTTTGTTACAAACCTCGAGCCAACAGGCTCAGGCTTACTTATGTAACTCTGAACAACTGCATAAAGTATCTGTTTGCTTCTTTCATCCAAAAATTCCATAATCGTCTATTCTCGTTGCCCTCATAATTATTTAGCACTCTTGATATGAGAGTGCTAAATAATTTAACAAGTATAAAACATGCCTGTCAAGAAGATAGGCTTTACCACTGGAGTTTTCTTTGCATGAGCTTCTCGTACATCTTTGGAGGCATAAATGCCTGATTGTGTATTTCATCACTGTAATATCGAGTGTCTATCTTGTATTCCCTTCTCATCTGTCTGAGATCATGCTTTTTTGATGCAGCAGAAAATGTCCACCAGTTACCTGCATATGTGGCTATAGAAGCAGTGTAAAGGTCAACAATCGGAAATATCAGTTTCATTGCCTCTTGAACCTCAATTACAAGGTCCTTATGAAAATGGAGAGACTCTGAAAGGGTTACAAACATACCTTCATCTGTAAGGGATTCTTTGACAGATTTAAAAAATTCTACAGTGAAAAGGCTTTTTGCAAAACCTACTATATCAGTTGAGTCAACTATAACAACATCAATGTCTCCTTCTCTTCCCTTTACAAATTCTGCTCCATCCATACACTTTATCTCCACACGCTTGTCATCAATGCCGCATGCTACTGTTGGGAAAAATTTCTTTGATACATTTATTACCTCTTCGTCTATCTCAATAAAATACACCTTTTCAACAGAGTTGTGTTTCAAAACCTCTCTGACAGTCCCTCCATCTCCTCCGCCTATAACTACAACCTTCTTTGGAGCTGGATGGGCATGCATAAGAGGATGAACAAGCATCTCATGATAAAAAAGCTCATCCCTTTCAGTTATCTGCACAACTCCATCAAGAATAAGCATCTTGCCAAAATATGGATTTTCAATAACCATTATCTCTTGGAACTCGCTCTTGCTTTTATGCAGCACCCTTTCAACTTCATATACATACTGAATTGGTGCATACGGGTCTTTTTCGAAAAACTTGATCATAAAATCCTCCTATATCAAAATTGTCTTTGGTATCGAAAATCCATTAAACTCCGATGCATATGAAATCGTGTATGCACCGCTTGAAAGTATAAGTATCCTATTGCCAATCTCCGGCTCAGGTAGTTCAACTTCCTTATCTATAACATCAAAGCTGTCACAGCTAGGTCCTGAAATAGTCCATGTCTTTGGTTCATTTCTGCTCCCAACAATGTATGTATATTTAATGCCGCCGACACTCTCCATTAACCCATTAAAAACACCTACATCTATATAAAGCCAGTTTTCATCTCCTCTAACTGCCTTGCCTATAACAGTGCATACAAATATTCCAGCATCGCCAACAACAGCCCTACCAGGTTCAATGAATATATCAATATCATTAGGAAATTTCTGGTATATAGCTTTGTTCACCTTCTTTTCTATTGTCTCTATATCAACCACATTCTTTGTATATCGAATTGGATAACCACCTCCGATATTCAGCATTTTAAGTCTTATCCCATTTTGCTCTGCACTGTCCCAGAGGTCCCTTGCCTTATCAACAGCCGTATTCCAGTTATATACATTGTTGCACTGGGAACCAACATGAAATGTAATGCCAACAGGATTAAGTCCTTTTTCTTTTGCATATACAAGCAATTCAGATGCAGTATCAAGTTCTACACCAAATTTCTTACTTAAGGGCCATTCACTTCCTTCATTTGGAACAGACAATCTTACATATACATTACTTTTAGGTGCATACTTTGCAAGCTTTTCGACCTCCACTACAGAGTCATAAGCAAAATAGTTCACCCCATAATCAGCTGCATATTCTAAAAATTTAAAGGTCTTTACAGGATTGCTTGTTATAATCCTATCTGGTTCTACACCTAAAGATGCGAGTATCTGTAATTCTCCCTCTGATGCAATTTCAAAACCAGTACCAAGGCTATTTAAGAATCTCAACACCTCTATATCAGGATTAGCCTTAACAGCATAGAATACTCGTGAGTTTTTTATGTTTTTGCCAATAACATCAACTTTCTCTTTCATAACATCTTTATCCACAAGAAGATATGGAGGAAGCTCATCGCTTAATGCTATGTAATTAAGAACCTTATTCCATGTAGATTTTTTTACAAAATCAGAAGGTATTTCCATGTTTTACTCCATTCGGTTCTATTATATAATAACCTTCAGTAGATTATATAGTCTATAATCCGTAATGAAAATCTCTAATACTGGATAGCAGGTGTGCCGAAAAGCCTTTATCAGCGATACCTTAGAGCCGAACCCTCCCGCTGTTTAAGGGCAACTTCAGTATCACCTGTCCATTCAGCAAAAAAACAGGCAGAAAAATAATCTCATCGCATTGATAAAGGCTTTGAGTGCATACCTGCTATCCATGATTACGGATTAAGGTATAGTGTGCCTTTTCACCCTTAAATTATCGATTTCTATCAGCAAATTTAAGTTTCATGTAAATAAAATACTCTATATTCCCTTTCTGCCCTGAGATAGGTGATTGCATCACCCCAATGGTCTGGAGTCCAAGAGATTCGAGATTTTCCCTTACACGCTCCACTGTCTTTAGCCTCTTTGTTTCATCTTTTACAATGCCACCTTTTCCAACCTCTCCTTTTCCAACTTCAAACTGCGGCTTTATGAGGGCAATAATCTCTCCATTTTCTTTCATAAATTCCAGCACATTCGGTATCACCTTTATCAGTGATATGAATGATACATCAACAGTTGCTATATCTATCTCATCAGGGATTTTCTCTCTCCCGAGGTATCGTATATTTGTCCTTTCAATAAGAATAACCCTTGGATCATTTCTGAGCTTCCATGCAAGCTGTCCATAGCCAACATCAATACAATAAACCTTTTTAACACCATGCTGAAGCATGCAGTCAGTAAATCCACCTGTCGAAGACCCAATATCCATAGCAATTTTTTCTTCCATTGATATATTAAAATGTTTGATTGCTGCTTCAAGCTTGATACCTCCACGACTTACATAGTGAATGTCTTCGCCTCGCACTTCGATTGCTGCACTATCCTCAACCATCACACCTGACTTTGTGATAGGTATACCTTCAACAAAAATCCTGCCCTCCATGATAAGTGCCTGTGCACGTTCACGGCTTTGGACAATACCTCTATCAACAAGAATTTTATCGAGACGGGATTTCATTTAAAAGGTTTTCAGAAATGCAGATGCAGTCTTATATATTCCTTCTCCGTCAAGACCATATTTTCCACGCAAGATACCCTGAGAGCCATGCTCCACAAATTCATCATCTATTCCAATCCTCTTGATTAAAACATCGTTTATTCCTGCGTCACTCAGGCACTCAAGCACAGCAGAACCAAATCCACCTGCAAGAACATTTTCCTCTACAGTGATTAGCCTTCTTGTCTTCTTTGCCATCGATATTATAAGTTCCTCATCAATGGGCTTAACAAATCGTGCATTTATAATAGCAGCATCTATACCATCATTTTTCAGCATTTCTGCTGCACTCAACGATGGATGCACTGCATTGCCAATAGCAATGATTGCTACATCATCGCCTTCCATTAAAATTTCTGACTTTCCAATCTCTATGTCTATGTTCTGTCCTCTGTCTTCTGTCTTCTGGACACTTCCCCTCGGATACCTTATAGCTGAAGGGCCATTATGACTAACTGCAAACCTGAGCATATTTTTTAGTTCCTGACCATCCATTGGAGCCATAAGCAGAATATTTGGGATATGCCTCAAAAATGATATGTCAAATATTCCTTGATGTGTCGCCCCATCTTCACCTACTATACCAGCTCTATCTATAGCAAATATAACTGGAAGATTCTGCAGACAGACATCATGTATTATTTCATCATACGCCCTTTGCATGAATGTGGAATATATCGCCACAACAGGTCTTAATCCTTGTGATGCAAGACCGGCTGCAAATGTTACTGCATGCGGCTCTGCAATACCTACATCATAGAATCTTTCAGGAAATTTCTCAGCAAAATCAGAGAGTCCCGTTCCCTCTTTCATTGCTGCAGTAATTGCAACAATCCTCCTATCAGATCCTGCAATCTCTACAAGGGCTTTACCGAATATATCGCTGTATGATAGTGGCGAATGATGAGCATGAAGTGTAGGGCTTGCAGCATAGGGCATATTGTCTTTGTTCTTTACTCTTCTCTCTATGCCCTCTGCCTTCTGCTCGTTACTATCTTTCTGTATTCCTAAATCTGTTTTAAATGGACCAACTCCATGATACACACATGGATCATCCTCTGAAAATTTATATCCTTTGCCTTTTTTGGTCACTACATGTATTAATGTTGGCTCATTTGTGTCTTTAATGTTGCTCAATGTCTCAATCAGCAATTGTATATTATGCCCATCAATAGGTCCTAAATAGTTAAATCCCAAATCCTCAAATAACCCTCCCGGCAAGAAAAATCCCTTCATGCTGCCTTCTGCCTTTTGTGCGATCTTTGCAACTGTCTCACCAATCTTCGGAATTCCTTCTAAAAATGCCTTTGTTTCTTTTTTGATTTTTTTATAAAAAGTGCCTGTCAGAACCTTATTGAGATAATTTGAAAGTGCACCAACATTTTGAGATATGGACATCTCGTTGTCATTAAGGATTACAATAAGGTCTTTTCTTAGATGTCCAGCATGATTAAGTCCTTCGAAAGCCAGGCCTGATGTTAATGCCCCATCACCTATAACTGCGATGACTTTATTTGAGACTTGAGATTCGAGATCTGAGATTTGCAGCCTTTTAATAATGTCCCTTGCCTCTATTATGCCTGTTGCAGCAGATATTGATGTGGAACTATGACCTGTACCAAACACATCATGAGGGCTCTCTGAAATCATCGGAAATCCTGATATTCCCTTATATTTTCTGAGAGTATAGAAGACATGAAATCTTCCTGTTAAGAGTTTATGAGAGTATGACTGATGCCCTACATCCCAGACAATCTTGTCTTCAGGTGAGTTAAAGACATAGTGGAGTGCTATAGTCAATTCCACTACTCCTAAATTCGATGCAAGATGTCCGCCGTTAATAGAAACCCTCTCAATGATCACATCTCGCAGTTCCTCAGCAATAACTTGCAGGTCTGCTATCTTGAGGGATTTTAAGTCCTGCGGGGATTTTATGCTCTCTATCAGCATTTTGTTTATTAAACCTAAATTGTTAAATTATTTCTAACACATGTAATTCAAAGCCTAACTCTTTCGCTCAAGCATATACATTGCAATAGCTCTCAATGGTTCTGCCTTTTCATCAAAAGTCTCCAGTGAATTGATTGCTGCATTAATCAATTCCTTTGCCCTTTCTTTTGACTTTTCTATTCCATAAAGTTTAGGATATGTCATCTTTTTTTTCTTTTCATCAGATCCACTCGGTTTACCTATTACCTCTGTCGCCCCTTCTACATCAAGTATATCATCAATAACTTGAAATGCTAAACCTATATTCTCCCCATATTTTGTAAGCCCAGATAATTCATAGTCGCTGCAGTCTGCTAGTATGCCTCCTGAACGAACAGAGACTGTTATAAGTGCAGCGGTCTTGTGAGTATGTATGAAGGATAGTGTTTCTGCATCAGGCTCTGCATCTTCTGATAATAAATCCTGTGCCTGCCCGCCAACCATGCCATGTGCGCCGGCTGCTATAGCTATTTCACGAATCACTCTTAGGACTGCACTATGCGAAAGATGATAACCGTACTGGGTATTATTTGATAGCAAATAAAATGCCTCTGTTAATAGCGCATCACCAGCTAAAATAGCCATTCCCTCGCCAAAGACCTTATGATTTGTCGGTTTTCCGCGCCTTAAATCATCATTATCCATCGCTGGGAGGTCATCGTGTATCAATGAATATGTATGAATAAACTCAAGGGCTGCTGCATAAGGAATTATATCTTCTATCTTAGCTGTACTGTCTTTAACACATACCTCATATGCTGCAAGACATAAAATAGGTCTTATCCTTTTCCCACCTGCACGAAGCGAATAAAGCATAGAGTTATAAAGGGTTTTGGGATTGACCGGTGCTGAAAAGTATGATTCAAGAAATGCGTCTATTAATGTCTTTCTCTCTCTGAGGTAAGCCCTTATATCCATTACTCCCACTCTATTGTTCCGGGAGGCTTTGATGTTATATCATAAACAACCCTATTTACACCCTTTACTTCATTTATTATCCTATTAGAAATCCTTTCCATCACTTCATATGGTATCTTTGCCCAATCAGCAGTCATTCCATCAAGACTCGTGACAGCCCTTACTGCAATTACATTTTCATATGTCCTCTCATCGCCCATAACACCCACACTCTTTGTTGGGAGAAGCACTGCAAAAGCCTGCCATAATTTTCTATAAAGCCCTGCATTCTTTATCTCTTCAAGGACAATAACATCAGCTTTTCTAAGAATATCTATTCTTGACTTTGTAACATCACCTATGCACCTTATCGCAAGACCAGGCCCCGGGAAAGGATGCCTGTGAATTATCTCATCGGGCATACCCAATTCTTTCCCAAGCAGACGAACTTCATCTTTGAATAACTCCCTTAATGGTTCGACAAGTTTTAGTTTCATTTTCTTGAGCAATCCGCCAACATTATGATGGCTTTTAATAACAGCAGATGGGCCTTTGAAAGATGTGCTTTCTATAACATCAGGATATAATGTGCCCTGTGCAAGAAATCCCACATTCTTGATATTCATAGCCTCTGCCTCGAATACCTTTATAAATTCATTTCCTATAATCTTTCTTTTTCTTTCCGGGTCTTTTACTCCCCTGAGCCTTTTTAGAAATCTATCAGAGGCATCAACCACCCTGATATCCATATGAAAGTTCTTTCTCAAAGTATCTTCAACTTTTTTAGCCTCACCTGCCCTGAGAAGACCATTGTCAACAAAAATACATGTAAGTGCATCTCCAACTGCCTCATGCACAAGAACTGCTGTAACTGCTGAATCTACTCCTCCACTTATTCCGCATATAACTCGATTATTGCCAACCTTTTCTTTTATCTCTTTCTTGGATGTCTCGATAAAGGACTTCATTGTCCATGTTGGTCTGCATCTGCATATGTCATATACAAAGTTCTGTAGTATCTTTTTGCCCTCATCTGTATGAACAACTTCGGGATGAAACTGCAATGCATAGAATCTCTTATTTTTATTAGCCATTGCTGCTATTGGTGAATTGTCTGTATGCCCTATAACATAAAATCCAACTGGCAATCTTTCTATCTTGTCTCCATGGCTCATCCAGACTCTTGTTCTACTCGATACCTTTTTAAAGATATCGGCATCATCATCAACAATTAATTCTGCCTTGCCGTACTCTCTCTTTACAGCTTTTGCAACCCGCCCTCCAAGACAGTGCGCCATAAGTTGCATACCATAACATATTCCTAAAATCGGCAGTCCGAGTTTGAACACCTCCGTATCAGGTAAAGGTGCTCCTTTGTCATAAACACTGGAAGGTCCCCCTGACAGGATAATACCTTTTGGATTAAAAGACTTTATCTTTTCGATAGATGCATTAAAAGGAAATATCTCTGAATATACCTTACTTTCCCTAATCCTTCTTGCTATAAGCTGTGTATATTGTGAACCGAAATCAAGAACTAATATTTTGTCATTATTAACCATTACTTACTTTCGACCTATGACCCTTGAGCATCTTTCTTTATTGTTCTATCCTATAGTTTGGCGCTTCTTTTGTAATAATAACATCGTGCACATGGCTCTCTCGCAGTCCTGCATTAGTAATCTGTATAAATTTAGCCTTCTCTCTCATCTCTTTTAGATTCTTACATCCACAATATCCCATACCTGAGCGAAGACCACCAACAAGCTGATGTATGCTCTGGGAAAGCGGCCCCTTATATGGCACCCTTCCTTCAACACCTTCAGGAACAAGCTTTTCCTTCTCAACTCCTGCCTGACCATACCTGTCTTTAGCTCCTTGCTCCATTGCACCAAGAGATCCCATACCCCTGTAAACTTTGTAGCTCCTACCCTGATAGAGAATTATCTCCCCAGGTGATTCTGCAGTGCCTGCAAAAAGACTCCCTATCATAACACAGTGTGCACCTGCTGCAATCGCCTTTGTTATATCACCTGAATACTTTATACCACCATCTGCAATCAGTGGAATATTTGCCTTTGATGCTACAGCATAACAATTCTTTATTGCTGTAAGCTGTGGAACACCAGCACCAGCAACTATCCTTGTGGTGCATATCGAACCCGGGCCTATCCCTATCTTTACTGCATCAGCACCTGCTTTTATGAGATCCTTTGCTCCATCAGCAGTAGCGACATTTCCGGCTATGACATCAATATCAAATCTCTTCTTTATTTCCTTCAATGTATTGATAACCGCCTTTGAATGACCGTGTGCAGTATCAATAGCTATAATGTCAACACCTGCTTTAACAAGAAGTTCAGCCCTGTATAAAGCATCTTCACCGACTCCAACTGCACCTCCTACCCTTAGCCTGCCAAGCCTATCCTTACATGCATTAGGATATTTCTTCCTCTTTTCTATATCCTTTATTGTAATTAACCCCTTTAAATTAAAGTCATCATCAACTATTGGTAGTTTCTCTATCTTATATTCATGGAGCAGTTTTTTTGCTTTTTCCAGAGTAGTACCCACAGGTGCTGTAATAAGTCTCTCTTTTGTCATTACTTCGCTGACCTTTTTCTTCACATTAGTCTCAAATCGCAGATCCCTATTGGTGAGTATTCCAACTAACTTTCCTTTCAGTGTAACAGGTACACCAGAAATTTTATATCTTTCCATCAGCACAAGTGCATCAGAGATAAGTGCATCAGGAGCTATCGTTATTGGATCTACTATCATACCGCTCTCTGATTTTTTTACTTTATCTACTTCAAGTGCCTGCCTTTGTGGAGACATTGCCCTGTGAATTATGCCAAGCCCTCCCTCTCTTGCTATTGCTATAGCAAGGCCTGCCTCTGTAACAGTATCCATTGCAGCACTGATAATCGGGATGTTCAGGGTTATGTTTCGTGTCAGTTTTGTGCTTACATCCACATCCCTTGGAAGGACATCGGATTTGGCAGGTAATAAAAGAACATCATCAAATGTCAGACCAACTGGCAACTTGTCATCAAGCATTTACTTTTCCCCTTTAAATGATTAATCGAAATTATAACATGTTTTTATACATTTTCAGAAGGGATAATGTTAAGTGATAAGTTCAGCCTTAACCTTGATCTTCATCTTCTGTTTTACACTGTCAATATAAGATCTTATTGTTGCATTGCCTTTATCTGCTCTTAAAATCTGCATCTCTTCTGCTATCTTTTTTTCGTCTCCAGAGATTTTCTTTATATCAAGAGGATTCACATCGACCACAGATACAATAAGCCTTTTCATTTTAACAAGCATAAGCTGCTGCCGCAATGAATTTTCAAACATTTCTGGTGTCAGCCTGTTAAGGTCAAGCGTTCTAAAATATATATCTTTACGAAAAATACCGTCTCTCATAAATCGTGGGTCATTCATGATTGCATCCTGAAGTTCCTTATCTGTTATCTTTAATCCCAACTCTGCAGCAGAAATCAAAAGAACCCTCTCATCTATAAGATTATTAAGAACCGTCTCTTTTAGTTTCAATTTTTTTTCCATCTCTTCATTGAATTTTTCTTTATACAATTCTCTTAATTGCTGCCTTACATTCTCGTATGCCCTCCAGTATTCCTCAACAGTAATTCTCTCTTTACCTATTTCAGCAACACTTACAGCAGTAGGCTTATCAAGGGTGCCAACTCCCCAGAATATAAAAGAAAGAATTACAATGAAAAATAAAAAATAAAAAAATCTTGCGTGTTTTCTCATTGTCTTAAGCATCTATTAATACCCCTTTCTTCTAATCTTCAGGATTTTCTATCCTAATATCCACAACTCTTTCAGGAATAACCGTAGATATGGCATGTTTGTAAATAAGCTGGTCATTTGCCTCTTTAAGCAACACAACAAAGTTGTCAAATCCCTTGATAATACCTTTTAATCTAACACCATTTGTAAGATAAACTATCACAGGAATCTTTTCCTTTCTCAACTGATTCAGGAAATTGTCCTGAAGATTCTGACCTTTATTTCCTCCCATAAATACCCTCCGCATTATTTTGTTTTTATTACCATAAATGATTTTGCTTAATATTTCAACTGCAAGTGAGATGTGACTCTTGACTTATACTGCCTTGAGCTTTCTATTCATATACCACTGTTGAGCAATACTCAGGACATTATTTACAAGCCAGTACAAAACAAGCCCTGAAGGGAAGGTCAAAAACATAAATGTAAAGACTACAGGCATTATCATCATAATCTTCTGCTGTGTCGGGTCCATTGTCGAAGGGGTCATCTTCTGTTGTATCACCATTGTTGCTCCCATAATTACAGGCAATATATAGTATGGGTCTTTTGCAGACAGGTCTTTTATCCAGAGCATGAAAGGCGCACCCCTGAGTTCAATTGCTATCAATAGGACCTTATAAAGGGCAAAAAACACAGGTATTTGAAGAAGCATGGGAAGGCATCCTCCCATTGGATTTACTTTATGCTTTTTGTAAAGGTCCATGAGTTCCTTTTGCATCTTCTGAGGGTCGTTCTTATATTTTTCTCTTATCTCAGCCATTCTTGGCTGAATATCCTGAAGCTTTTTCATAGACTTCTGTCCTTTGTTTATAAGAGGAATAAATGGAATCCTTACCAATATTGTTAGGATTATAATTGCTATGCCATAATTATGAGATATGCTGTAAAACAACTTCAGTATCCAAAATAATGGTCTTGCCAGTATTGAGAAAAATCCAAAATCTACTATATGTTCAAGACCAAAGCCATATTTCTTGAGTGTATCATATTCTTTTGGTCCAGCATATATAAAATAATCATTAACTCCTGAAGACAGCTTGATTGCAACGAGTGCATCTCCATTTTTGCTCCAAACCTTTGAGTCCTCTATCTTCGCCTTTGGCACTATAGATGAAAAAAAATATTTATCCTCCTGTGCAACCCACCTTATACCTTCTTTAAAGTTCTTTGGCTCTGTAAGCTTTTTAGCTACAAACTCCATTCTATCAGCATCTTTTAAAACAACAGGTCCAGAATGAACAGAACTATCTCTTTCATAAATTCCAAAATCCTTTCCGAGTGTTATCCAGTAGGAACTTAATCCGCTCACCTCATCCCTTAAGTCAATACCATAATCATCATCTTTAAATGTGTATGTCCTTCGAATAGAGTATCCATCAGAGGAGTATTCGAAAACAAGCACTCCTGTTTTTACTCCTTGCCCAAGTTTTAAATCTCTGCCCTGAACAGAAAAATTGACCTTTGAAAACTGAAATTGTTCATCAACGCCTATGGCTAACGGAGGCAACGCATCATCACCTTTTAAAATAATAGGGTTACTGTTTTTGTCTTTGTATCTTTTGAGTTCAATACTCTTTATAGTGCCTCCCATAGATGTAAAAATAGCAACATAAAGGTCATTTTCAACTCTAATTTCTTTTTCAGATATACCCGCCTTCTGTACCGGAGTTACAACCTTTGGAGAGATCGTGGTTGCTTTTGCTTCTTCCTTAATCGTTTCATGGGCAGCCTTCTCCTGTGGCAAGGGCTGTGGCACGGGCTTTACAAAAAAATACTGATAGGTTATCAGTATTGCGATAGACAGGATTATAGCCAGTAACATTCTTTTGTCCATTAATACTCCAACTCTTACTTTTTGTCTAATATTGAACTATTTGAATCATGTTGAACAATCATTTTACAGGGTCATATCCACCACGATGAAAAGGATGACATTTCATAATCCTTTTGAATGAAAGAAGACTTCCCCTTAAAGCACCGTACTTATTTAAAGCCTCAAGAGAATACTCGGAACATGAAGGCGTAAATCTGCAGCTATTAGGTAGAAGAGGTGAAATCATATATCTGTAAAGCCTTATCAATGCTATTATTAGAGTTTTCAAGATAAAGACCCCTTTAGCCTGCAAGCCTTTTCCTTCCCTTTGCCCTTCTGTTTTTCAACACCTTTCTGCCTCCACTTGTGCTCATGCGTGTAAGAAAACCGTGTGTCTTCTTCCTTCTACTTTTATGCGGATGATATGTTGTATAGGTACCCATATCTCAAACCTCCCAAAAAAAATATTGAAAGAAAATTATAGTTTTTCATTGACTGTAAAGTCAAATTATGGCTTCCAGTATTCTTCAAACTTGCCATTCTTTGTAACCCATATAACATATGGTGAGCCTGTTATATCCCCATTTTCTGTAAACCTTATCTTACCAAGCGCTCCTAAAAATTCCATTGAATGCAATTTTTCAATGACTACCTTTCCATCAGCTGTGCCAGCCTCCTTCATTGCAGTTAAAAGTATATTCATAGCATCATACGCATAAATAGAATATGGACCAACATCTCCAAATCTCACACTATACTTTTCCAGAAATTCCTTTGCAGCAGGTATATTTTTAGGGTCAGGACTAAATGTGAGATATGTTCCTTCAGCAGCCTTTTCTCCTGCGATCTCTATAAATTTGGGGTCTATACTGCCATCGCCACTCATAAATGGGATATTCAGGCTTATCTCTCGTGATTGCTTTACAAGAAGTCCTGTTTCAGGATATATACCACCAAAATAAATCATTTCAGGTTTCTTTTCCTTTATTGATGTAAGGATTGTCTTAAAGTCTTTATCTCCCTGTGTTATACCACCATAATACACAATCTCAACAGCACTACTAAGATTTTTCTTAAACTCATCAGCAAGTCCCTGTCCATAAGTTGTCTTATCATGAATTATAGCAAGCTTTTTTATCTTGAGCTTATTCATTGCAAATATGGCAGCCACTTTGCCCTGTTGGTCATCCCTCCCACAAACCCTGAATATTCCTCTATATCCTCTCTCCGTAAGCTGTGGATTGGTGGAAGCAGGTGTTATCATCGGAATACCTGCCCTATTATAAACATCCGATGCAGGAATCGAGCAGCTTGAATTAAAATGACCTACTATTCCAGCTACTCCTTCATTAACCAGCTTATTTGCAACTGAAACAGCCTGTTTTGGGTCAGACTGGTCATCACCAATTATTATATCTATTTTCTTACCTAAAACCCCACCCTTGCTGTTCCACTCCTCAACAGCAATAGCTACACCATTTCTGAAGTCATTACCCATCTTTGCCTGAGGTCCCGTCATAGGACCTGCAATGCCTATCTTTATAGTATCATCCTTCTTTTTACAACCGTAAAAAGGCATTGTTATAGAAAAGACCGCAATCAAAAAAACAAAAAATCGCTTCATTGCCTAACCTCCTCTATGATAGATAGAAATCTCCTCGCATTCTCCCCAACATCCCCTCTTAAAAGTCCTGAAGATACAGCAACACCATCGCACCCCGCATCAAGGACAGATTTCACATTATCTGTATTTATACCGCCTATAGCAATCACAGGAATATTAACAAATGATTTTACTTTTTTTAGTGTATCCAAACCATACACAACTGCATCATTCTTTGTTGTCGTAGGAAAGATAGAACCAAAACCTATGTAATCAGCACCTCCCTTTTCTGCTTCTATTGCTTCCGTTAGATTATGAGTGGATATTCCGATAATTTTATTGCTATTGGCCATAATCTTTCTTGCTTCTTTTAACGGTAGGTCTTTTTGACCCAGATGTACCCCATCGGCATCAACAATAAAGGCAATATCTACATGATCATTCACTATAAAACATGCATTGAATTTTCTAGTGATTTCTCTTAGCCTTGATGCCTTATAAAACATTTCTCCTCGGGTCAGACCCTTCTCCCTGTACTGAATCCATAAAATGCCCGATCTTAAAGCTTTTAAAACAGACTCTTCATCACTTCCATCTGTTATGAAACAAATGAGACTCTTAATATTCATCCTTGACTATCCACAACCTCAAAAATTTTATGTCCATTACTGACGTTGCCATTGCTCATCCTGTCTATAAAGTCTGTACTAAAATTACCTCTTATAAAATCAGGATGATTAAATACCTTTTTATGAAATGGGATTGTGGTCTTTATACCTTCAATGATAAATTCATCAAGTGCCCGTTTCATCTTTGCAATAGCCTCTTCTCTGTTCTTCCCATGGACAATCAACTTTGCTATCAGAGAGTCATAATGAGAAGGCACAACCCAGCCTGTATATGCTGCAGTATCCACCCTTACACCCGGGCCACCCGGAGGAGAAAACAATGTTATCCTGCCAGGACACGGTATAAATTTCTCGGGATCTTCTGCATTTATTCTGCACTCTATAGAATAGCCTGATGGTTTAATCTGATTCTGCTTATAAGACAAAGGAAATCCCGCAGCTATACGAATCTGCTCTTTTATTATATCCACTCCTGTGACCTCCTCTGTAACAGGATGCTCTACCTGCACTCTTGTATTCACTTCCATGAAGTAAACATTTTGTTCCTGATCAACAATAAACTCTATTGTTCCTACATTATGATATTTCATTGCCTTTGCAGCCCTCACCGCAAGTTCTCCTATCTTCTTGCGAAATTTTGCCGTTGCGATAGTAGACGGGGCCTCTTCTATAAGCTTTTGGTGCCTTCTTTGTATCGAACAGTCACGCTCTCCAAGATGTATTACATTTTTACCATCAGAGATTATCTGAACTTCTATATGTCTTATAGAAGGGAGATATTTCTCTACATATATCTCGTTGTTTCCAAAGGCAGCAAGCGATTCCCTCTGAGCCATATGAAATGCGTGGGAAAGTTCCTGCTCTTCTCTAACTATCCTCATGCCACGTCCACCACCACCAGCAGATGCCTTTATTATCACAGGAAACCCTATCTTCTGAGCTATTTTTACTGCTGTCTCCTCTGATATTACAGGCCCGTCACTGCCAGGGACAACAGGAATGCCACGCCTCTTCAATACCTGCCGTGCCTTTGCCTTATCTCCACCAATCCTGATATTTTCAGGGGTCGGGCCTATAAATGTTATTCCTGATGTAGCACACGCCTCAGCAAATTGAGGATTTTCTGATAGAAATCCATACCCAGGATGAATTGCCTCTGAATCAGTAACCTCAGCCGCACTGAGTATTGCTGGTATATTCAGATAACTGTGCCGAGAGTTAGCAGGGCCAATACATATAGACTCGTCTGCAAGCCTGACATGAAGAGATCCCTTTTCTATGTCAGAGAATATTGCAACTGTCCTGATGCCAAGTTCCTTGCATGCCCTGATAATCCTTACAGCTATCTCGCCTCTGTTTGCAATAAGTATCTTTTTAAAAAGTTTCATATTTCTCCTATCTTATTAACTCATAGGATAAAAGTCAGAACACAGATTCTTTCCTCTGTCCCCTTAAAGTCTTTGAGCAGTGCCTGACATATAATCACTTAATTCAGGTTATAGGCTCTATCAGAAATAACGGCTCTCCATACTCTACAGGATGCCCGCTTTCTACAAGTATCCTCACAACCACTCCATCAACATCGCTCTCTATCTCGTTCATAAGTTTCATTGCCTCTATTATGCACAAGACCTGTCCTTTCTTTACACGGGTGCCAACATCAACAAATGGTTCAGCATCAGGAGATGGAGAACGATAAAATGTGCCAACAATTGGGGAAGTAACAGTCAAAAGCCTTCCTTCTGTTTCTGTCTCTACAAGCACCTCTTCTTTTTTTATCTCTCGTTTCTCATGTGCAGCCTGTGGGAACTCAAGGTGACCAAAAAACTTTTCACGTTTAATCTTGACCTTAAAGCCGTCCTTTTCTATCTGTAGTTCGGTCACATCTGTATCTTTCAAAAGCCCCATCAATTCCTTTAAATCTTCAAGTTCCATTATAGCCTCCAAACTGCAATAACGAGTAGTAAGAGTCAAGCCATACGCATCGTGCCTTGTGTGTCAACTCCTGACTCTTGTTACGTATTACTCATTACCGCCTTTCTTGTTACTGTCTTCTTAATCCCTTTGCTACTTAACTTTTTCTATATATTCCGAGTTCCTTGTATCTATCTTAAGCACATCCCCAATTTGTATATGAAAAGGCACTTTAACAATAGCGCCTGTCTCAAGTGTTGCAGGTTTGCTCCCACCTGATGCTGTATCCCCTTTAAATGCAGGTTCTGTATCTGCTACTGCGAGTTCGACAAACATAGGGGGTTCAACACTTATAGGCTCACCTTTGTAATAAAGTATCTTAACAGTCATATTCTCCTTGATAAACTTCTTTGCATCACCAAGTTGTTCTGCTGTCAGAGGCACCTGCTCATATGTCTCCATATCCATAAAATAGTGATGATCACCATCAACATATAAATATTGCATATCTTTTTCTTCGAGCTTTGCAGGTTCAAACTTATCTCCTGCTGGAAAGTTCTCTTCAAGCACCCTTCCTGTTTTTAAACTCTTTATCTTTGTCCTCACAATAGGCGCTCGTTGCTGCATCTTTACATGCTGAAATTCAATCACCTCAAAGGGCTCGCCTTTGTATTCAATCTTTGTTCCTCTTTTAAAATCCCCTGCTGTAATCAATAGTGCACCTCCTATTTAATTATCTCCAACTCCCTGCTGAGATCAGTCAAGAGTTCTGCCTTTCCGTTCCTCACTAAAATCATATCCTCTATCCTAACGCCCCCTAATTCAGGGATATATATTCCAGGTTCGATGGTAAATACCATATTATTACGGATTTTTTCACCTTTATTCCATGATACATGGGGATATTCATGAACATCAAGCCCTACGCCATGTCCTGTGCCATGCCCGAAGAATTCCCCGTATCCTGCTTTTTTAATGATATTTCTGACAATACTGTCTATTTCTTGTGTCTTTAACCCTTCTTTTATTGATTTAATTGCCCTTTGCCTTGCATAGTTGACTGTATTGTAGATTTCTATTTTTTTATCCAGATCCACACAATCCATAAGAAATGTCCTCGTCATATCTGAATAATAGCCGTTATATTCTCCGCCCCAGTCAATTATAACAAAATCTCCTTTTTCTATCTTCTTTTCTGATGGCCGTGCGTGGGGCATTGATGAATTCTTTCCAGAGGCAACTATTGTATCAAATGGGATATCTTTACATCCTACCCTTTTCAATTGTTCTTCAAGCCTCAGTGCAATCTCTCTCTCTTTAACACCGACCCTTATCCGAGGTTTAATTTTAAGAAATGCCTCTTCTGCCCTCTTTACTGCCTTTTTTATATTCTCTATCTCCTCCTCATCCTTTATCTTCCTCATATCCTCGATAATGTGCTTTTGAGGAAGCAGTTGCACTGATATTTTTTTCAACAATTCATAGAATTCATAAGATATTGTCTTTTCAAATCCTAATTTTTTTATGCCTGCTTTCTTAACAAAACTTCTTATGAGCCTTATTCTTTTGCCTTTTTCTATGCCGATCTCAAAACCCTTAACCTCTTTTTCAGACTGTTCCCTGTATCTGAAATCTGTAAAGAAAATACCTCTATTCCGCGTAATGATAACAAACCCCGAGGAACCTGTAAATCCTGTCAGATAGCGGATATTTGTTATATTTGTGACCAAAAGACCATCGAGCCTCTTCAATCCAATAATCTGCTGAATTTGTTTTTTTCTTGACTGTATCATTTAGGTTAATAAAAAAAACTAAACGGAGTTCTCCGATGATGGAGCAAAATGAATTTTTATTGCATTCAGCAACCTGTGCAAACGATTTACACGATTATCTCTAACATTGAATCGGGTCTTTATACCTTTTAAAAACCTGTTTAAATGTTCAATAACTATCTCTTTGTTGCTGCCTACAGGCAACTCCTTATTGTCTCCTGATATAATTGCAAGTCTCTTATTTATCTCATCAAGTCCTTTTAAGGCAAAAACATTGTCAGGGTATTGTTTAATAATTTCCATGTATTCCTTTTGCGCCTCTGAAAGCATATCTATTGATAGATACCATCTGCCAAGTGTAAGTCTTGCTGCAATAAAATCAGGGTGTTTCTTTATGCCATTAATAAGCACAGCTATTGCTTCGTCAATCTTGTCCTGTTTCCTCAACTCCTCTGCAAGAGATAAAAAAACCTTTGAATCAGGATCCTGTCTTAATCTCTCTTTAAGTCTCTTTATATAGATGCTGTCTTCCATTATTCCACTTTACCACGGAAAATCTATGATTTTATGGAGACCCCATATACTCCATTGTCTTTTAATTCCTTTATCCTATCAAACAGTGCCATTGCAACATCATCCTTTGACATCAGAGGAAGTTTTCTTTCGACCTTTCTGTCAATAATAACAACTTCGTTTGTATCTACATCAAATCCAGATCCAGCCTTTGATACATCATTAAAGACAATCATGTCTATATCCTTATCAATGAGCTTTTTTCTTGCCCTATCAAGTCTCTGTCCCGTTTCTGCAGCAAATCCAACAATAAAAGGCTTATTCTTAAATCTTCCTGCCTCTTCGAGGATATCAATTGTCTTTACTAAATTCAATGATAATTTTTCCTTTTTGTCTATTTTACTACCCTTTGTCTCTAAAGGCATGAAATCAGAAACCGCTGCAGCCATAATAAATATAGAAGACATGGATATATTATCCATTACAGCAGCATGCATTTCTCCTGCTGTCTCTACATTTATAACCTCAATGTCTGCTGGTGGTTTTACAGATACCGGACCGCTTATAAGTGTGACATCTGCTCCTCTCCTTTTCGCAATTTTTGCAATAGCGTATCCCATCTTGCCTGAAGACCTGTTGGATATATATCTTATAGGATCTATATATTCCCTCGTAGGCCCTGCTGTAACAAGAATATTTTCTCCTGTTAGATCTTTTTTCGAGAGTGCAGTCTTAACAGTTTCCATGATATTTTCAATGTCAGCCATTCTGCCAATGCCTTCCTCGCCGCAGGCAAGGCTTCCCTTTTCCGGTCCCACAGTCTTTATACCCAGAGAAACAAGATACTGAAGGTTCTTCTGTAAAACAGGATTTTCATACATCCTCCAGTTCATAGCAGGTGCCATTATTATTGTGCCATTAAATGCCATCAGCGCCGTGCTAAGAAGGTCATCGACAATGCCATTTGCATATTTACTGATTATATTAGCTGTTGCTGGTGCAACAATAAATAAATCAGCCTCAGCAGACAGGTTTACATGCGACAAAGGTGAATCAAACATATTCGAATAAACTTTACTGTTAGATGCCACTTCAATAGACAATGGTGTTATGAAATTTTTTGAGGCGTCCGTCATTATAACTTTAACAGACGCCCCTTCATACCTTAAACTCCTGATGAGTTCGATTGACTTATATGCAGCTATACTCCCTGTAATGCCTAAAAGAATAGACTTATCTTTCAACACATTATTCTTCTTTCTTACTCTTCTTCTTTCTCAGCACTTTCTTCTGACTCGGCAAAAAGCTCTTCAAGAGCCTTTTCTGTTGCCCCCTTTTCGTGCAGATAAACCTTGAGGTCTTTTTCGAGTTCAGAAAGGTCCTCTATAGGTTTCCTCTTCTCCTCTATAAGTTTCTTATAATTGATTTTTTCTGCCCTTTCCTTTGCAATAATAGCATCCTGGCCTGTGATAAACTCTATGTTACCCGAAATGGCTTCCAGCAAGGCAGTCGTGGTCACTTTTTTTGCCTTTGTCTGTATTTTTGGAATCGAGCCCAGTGAAAGCTCTCTTGCCCTCTGTGCTGCAATTACAACAAGCCTGTATCTGCTCTCTATTTTCTTTTTGTCATACTCAACTGGAAGTGATATTATGTCCATAACACTACTCCTCCTTTATAAAATTTTCTTTTATCCATGCTTCTTCTATCTTTGATGTTCTAACCCTCTCAGCAATAATTATTGCTACCATCTCCTCAAGTGCGTCATCAAAGACATCATTTATGATAACATAATCGTAATTTTTATACTCTCTTATTTCATCTATTGCATTTTTGAGCCTTCTTGCTATTACTTCTGGAGAATCACTCATCCTGCCTGCAAGTCTTTTCTTTAGTTCATCCATAGATGGCGGAAGTATAAAAATCAGGATACTATCTGAAAAATGCTCTCTTATCTGTCGAGCACCCTGAACATCTATATCCAATAATATATCAAAACCTTCACTTATTGTATTTTCTATTCTTCTCTTTGATGTGCCGTAAAAATTACCATGGACCTGTGCCCATTCAACAAACTCACCATCTGCTATCATTGCACGAAATTCATCTTCGTCTACAAAGGTATAATGAATGCCATCTATCTCACCTGCTCGAGGTTTTCGAGTAGTATAAGATACAGAAAACTTTACATCTGGGACAATCTCTTTTAACTTCTGACATAAAGTCGTCTTCCCAGCACCTGATGGAGCAGATATTACAAACAGGTTTCCCCTTTTCCGTCTCATATGGCATCCTCGTCAATCTTTTGCTCTGAAATTCTTTGCACAATGGTTTCCACCTGAATTGCAGAAAGTATAATATGATCGCTGTCTGTAACTATTATAGAGCGTATTTTTTTGCCCTCTGTAGCATCGATCAGTTTACCCCTCTCACGAGCATCTTCTCTCAATCTTTTAATAGGGGAAGATGAAGGATTTACTACGGCCACCACTCTCTGTGCAGACACAACATTACCAAAGCCTATATTTACAAGAAGATTCTTCATTATTATTTCTTTACTGAATATTTTGAACTTGCTCCCTGAGCTTTTCTATTTCTGTTTTCATGTCTATAGTTAGATTTATAATCTTTATATCATCCATTTTCGATGCAATAGTATTTGTCTCCCTGTTCATCTCCTGCAAAATAAAATCGAGTTTTCTACCAATAACTTCTCCATCAGACAGAGCAGACTGAAACTGTTGCAAATGGCTATGAAATCTTGCCAATTCCTCTGAGATATCGCTTTTTTGTGCCATTATGGCAACCTCCTGCGCAAGCCTTGTCTCGTCTATAGATAAGTTTGAAACGAGTTCTGCTATCTTTTTTGACAGTGCCTCTCTGTATCGTGGTGCAAGTCCACTCGATAGTCTTTCTATTTCATTACGCATATCTGTAAGCTTTTTCAAACTATATTGCATCTCGGTTTTCAATGCCTCTCCTTCTGTCCTTCTCATCCCTTCAAGCTTTGAAATTGCTTCATTAAGGGCAATGTATAAAGCATCTTTATCGCATTGCAAATCTTCTGTAATTAAAAGCTCTCTATAGCTTGAGAAAAAGTCTATGGTTATCGCACCTGTAAGCGACAGTTCTTTTTGTAAATCTGAAAAGGCATCATAAATACCCCTTGCAAGTTCTTTATTGATGACTACTTTTGTCTGCCTTTTGTCCGAAGGTGATATATTGACATCAATCTTACCTCTTACAAACCTCTCTTTAATAATATTTCTGATAGACATTTCATGCTCTACCATAGCAGATGGCATCCTGACAGATATTTCAATATATCTGTGATTCAGAGAACGAATCTCTACCTTAAATCCGTCTCTTTCTGCTGCACCAAATCCTGTCATGCTCTGCATTGCAGATTGACTCCTTTTCATCCGTAAGGGGGCGATGTCTCCTTACAGAATCCTCATCTTAAGAACTTCCTCGGATAATCCTTTTATTTTTATAATCTTGCATCTGGAAGAATCGCCCTTAACTATCTCTATATTACCCTTCTTAATGCTCAGCGTCTTTGACAAAAGCTCTATAAGCTGCTCATTGGCAGCGCCTCCAACAGGAGGCGCCGTAAGTTTAATCCTTATAATATTGCCCTCAACTCCAGCAATCTCTCTCTTCGATGAGCGTGGGGTGACCTTCACCTGAATAATTATGCCGTCTTTGACCTTGATATGAGGTAAATCCATAACCCGTGAGGTGGATAAAGTCCCTCCTACGAAGTCCCCTTTTTTAAAAGTTCGGTTTTTTATAAGATGTATAGTATACTTCACCAATGACTATTGTGACAATAGTCAACAGTATACCTCCAATAACATCCACTGCATAATGATACCTTAGATAAATTGTTCCAAAAATTAAAAGAATGACAGGGGTCAGCATTATCCAGAAGAGTCCTCTTGCATACCTGTATGCCAAAACCAAGACCATAAGTGCAATACCAGTATGTCCGCTTGGAAATGCATCTCTCTTAACCCCTTCAAGGAGATTCAATATGTCCTGAATCGGTTTGGATACAAGAAAACCGCTGATTTGCTTTTCCTGCAGATGCTCCATTGCATACCTCGGACCGAGTGCCGGGAAAAGTATATAACCCACATATGAAAAATAAAAACAGAGGAGTATTAAAAACAATGATCTTTCAAACTCCTCATTCTTCTTCTTTTTTTTCAGCACAACACCGAGTATTACAGGCAGAAAGTAATATGTTGAATAAGCAACTTGCAGTATATCAGTCAGAAATGAATTCATAATCCCTTCCATAAAAATAGTGGGGTAGCAGCCGAAGACAACATAATCAATCCTTATAAGTAAATAGTCAATATCCTGAGGGTTGATGTTATGAACAATCAAACCAAGACTGTCAAAGATAATAAGCACACTGATAACAGGAAATATGATATCCCTTGTCAATGCGAGAAATGAGTTAAGCCTGCTCAGATAGACAAGTATCAACTGAAAAAATATTAACGATGAATATATGAGAATGAGATAAGGCGCAGAAGGGATTTTTCTACTAAAAAATGCAGTAAGAATCAAGAGAAAAAAACTGAATAAAGCAGTAATCGTATCAGCAGGTCTGAGTTTCAAAAACCACTTTGCCATCTTACAGTTTACTCAGCGCCCTTTTTATTGCCTTTTCTTTTTTTGATAGTTTGTAAGGATTTCCTTTAAAGGTATGCAAATATTCGTCATCTTCAAGATCTTTACAGGAAAGTTCATCTGCAATTTCTTCATTTGCTTGCTCAGCGTTCCTCCTTGCATGCCTTGAAACAATCTCAAAAAAACTATCAGATGGTATAGGAATGGAATTCACAGACCATGCATGATTAACAATATCCCTATCGTTGCTCACCACAATCCACTCCCTTCTATCCTTCGATATAATCCTCTTAATGACATCATCAGCCCTTTCTCCAAGCCGCGAGTAAATTATCTTCACGCCTCCGCGGACAGCCACATGCTCGACACCTGCACCGCTTTTATATCCATCATAAATCACTGTAATGTCATGAGCCTTTATTTTTTTGTAATCTATCAGGAGATCGACAAATCTATCCCTTGCCTTTTCCATATCTTTATGGAAAATCCCGATTACATTGTATCCGTCTATGATGATATGAGAAATGTTACAGCCTCCCTAAATCTAAAACATAGACAAGACAGGATATGGTATTGGAGCGGTTTTGGCAGCCCATTGCTGAGCCATGGATGGCGGAACGGGCTGTCGCCTTGTAGAATTGCTTGGATGCAATTTGAGAATGAGAATGAGTAGAAATGCTGTATCCTGTCTTTATAAGCATTATTTATTAGTAGCAGGCTTTAATATGCTCACAACCATCTCTGCCGTTGTCTTTTTATAATCTCCTGCAAGATTCAGGGCATCCCTCAATTCCTTTTCTGCTTTTGCCATCTCGACATAAAAAACAGTGCGATTAAACATAAAATACTGTATATTTTCATTCAGCTTTTCATTTATAAACCTGTGGCATCCTGTGCCAAATCCAATAGACATATTTTTCGTAAGCATCTGATAAGGTACGCCGTGAATCCTGCATATCATAGGACGATGCTCATACATAATACATAAACCATTTTCATTAAGAGGACACATAACCCTTACATCTTCAGGGAATGAATTATGAATCTTCACAACTTCTTCTGCCCGCACCAAAATCTCTTTCTTTTTATCTTTGTCAAGCCTTTTCAACCCATCTGATAGGTAAAGTTCTTCTATATTTGTGTGATGATAGAACTTTGTCGCACAGCAATTATCTTCACATCCCTCACAGCTAAAATTATAATGCTTTATAGCTGCATAGTAAAGATTGTCTATTGCCTTATATATATCAGTAAGCCTTGTTAAATATTTATCCATATCTCTCCTTATGTTATGCACGATTGCATGGCCTCTGGGCTATTCGCTCCCATGTACCAATGTCAATTTTATCTATATATTCCGAGACCTTGAATTCTTTGCCGCAGTCCATGCAGCGAAAATATACAGTCTTTCAGCCGATGACAAGTTTGAGTTCACCATTACAATTTTTGCAGTTCATTGTGTTTTTAATATAACATACATCTATGACATTGTTGAATTTGCTTAACTACGAACTCTCATGGCATGACAGAGAAAAGTGGGATAAGGCAATACACCTTCTAAAAATCTTCTTATCCGCGCATCATGAAGAGATTGCCCATGTAAGAGACCTTGCGAGGATAATAAGATTCAGAATAGATGAAATAGATGCCTTTATCCAGCAAAACACCTCTATCGTCTGCCCGCACTGCGAAAGGGTCTGCTGCATAAACAGGCATGGATATTACGATTACGAAGACCTCATATATATCCATACGCTCGGACTGAAACCTCCAATTTATAAAGAAGACTTAAGCGATGCTGACCCTTGCCAGTTTTTATCAGAATTTGGATGCACAATACAAAGGGCAGTGAGACCATTCAGGTGCAACTGGTATTTCTGCAATGCACTCCTTGAGCATATAGAACAAGGGCCTGCAAAACCATACCGCACATTCATCAGACAACTCGATGAGATCCTCGAATTGCGGAAAGAGATGCTGGATGAATTTTTCAGGATACTCAAGACAAATTTTTTACATAGCTTATCCTCTTAAGAATAGGCTGATGGGAATGGTATCATATTTATCTATAATGAGATACAATATAGCATATGCTTCTTACAAACTATTTTTAGGGAGGTCTTTATGGAAAAAGCATTACGAATAGCCATAAATACAGGCGGAGGCGATGCGCCTGGACTCAATGCAGTAATTGAGGCTGTTGTTATGTCTGCCTACAACAGAAACTGGGAGGTATATGGCATTAAAAATGGTTATACAGGCCTTCTGAATACGGATGAGATTATTCGCTTAACACCTGATAATGTTCGCCGCATTTCAAGCATCGGCGGCACAATACTCGGAACAACAAACAAAGGCAATCCATTCCAGATGCCAATTAAAAATATGGCAGGAGAGATAGAGATAAAGGATGTGTCTGATAAGGTTGTGGAGAATTTCAAGCGCCTGCACCTCGACTGTCTTATAGCAGTTGGCGGAGATGGGAGTCTAAAAATAGCATATGATTTTTACAAAAAAGGGTTGCCTATCATAGGAATTCCCAAAACTATAGACAATGATCTCGGAGGAACAGTAATCACCTTTGGATTCGATACAGCAGTAAGCATAGCCACAGAGGCCATAGATCGCCTACATTCAACAGCAAAGTCACATGATAGAGTAATGGTCGTTGAAGTCATGGGCAGACACGCAGGATGGATTGCCCTTAATAGCGGCATCTCAGGTGCTGCTGATGTAATCTTAATTCCTGAAATACCATTTGATATTGAAAAGGTTTGTGAACACATAATAAGCCTTGACCTACATGGACAACATTATGCCATAGTAGTTGCTGCTGAAGGGTCCTCTCCGATAGGAGGCCGCCAGATAGATAAAGGCAAAGGTGAAATAGGACGGCAAGATGTTGTTTTAGGCGGGATAGGAGAATTTGTAGCCAAAGAGATAGCCAAAAAAACAGGTAAAGACACACGTTCTCTGGTATTAGGACATCTACAACGCGGTGGCTCTCCAACAACATTTGACAGACTGCTTGCCCTCCGTTTTGGAGCGGCAGCAGTAAGGATGATCGAAAAGAAAAACTTCGGCGTGATGGTTGCACTTGATCCGCCTGATGTTAAAGCAGTTCCACTCGAAAAGGTCGTCGGCAGTATGAAAAAAGTTCCTATAGATGGAGATACAGTAAAGACAGCACGGGAGATAGGAATATGTTTCGGGGATTGAGGTTGCTAAAATTTATTTATTTCTCTATACACAAACATTGTAAAATCGTAATTCATCCTGTCGTGTCTGAGCGAAACATATGGTGATAAGTTCTTCACCGCAAAGCTGAACATATCTTCAGGAGATGTATAATGCAATTCGAAGTCCTTTCTTGGACTATGTACAGAAAGAGCATTAAAAGCAAGACAAATGCGGCAATGTTTAAAGAGTTTTATCAGTATATTTTTAATTACTTCATTAAGCCCTTCAATCTTTAGATTAAATACACCACAGAGAAAAATATAATCAAAATTTTCATGAAGCACATCTTTATCTATGTCAAAAACCCTAAAATCGGCTTCAGGATACTTCTGCCTTGCAAGGACAATTAATTTGTCATTAATATCAAAGCCTGAATATTCGACAGAGATGCCCTTGTATTTCAGGAATTGGTAAAAATCTCCCTTTCCGCATCCGAAATCAAGGATTTTTGTGCCATTGATATTACCAATATCAAGCATTGCCTCATAGTGAAGCGTCTGTCCTCTTGACGACCATCTTACAGCCTCAGGTCTATCACCATGTAGCATCAGATTTTTGTCAAAAAATGAGATCACATATTCTTTTGAAAGCTCGTCCACTTGTAACGCACCCTAAATCTTTTCAATGATTGCTTTTGACAGTTTTACAAAACAGATACCCTCTGGCATCTTGCAATTTCCAGCTTTTTTCTGACCTACTGCATTCATAGGTGGATTCAATATTGATATGGTCTTTTTTGCATCATAGAAAATACGCTGTAATTCTTGTGGCAGACAGCAAATATTAGACTCTTGAGTCCGCTCAAATTCCACAATATCATCTTTTACAATCCTCACGCTATTTGCAAACGCCTTGCATTTACAGCATAAAGGGTCTAATTGCTGATTTGCAAATACTCCTGAAATATAATGGTAATATCTTATCCTATTTTGGACTCCCATTTGTAAATCTCCTTTGCTAAATTAAGTGATTCTTGTCCTAATATATATAAGCAGGTGCAGCGAAAAGACTTTAAACTCCGCACTTGTATTAAATTTATCTTGTATCCGTCATCCGCGTCGGTGGACACTTATTTTGTGATGCATTTATAATCTTTAATATGCACTTGAAACAACACTTTTTAAAAGGCTTTGAGCTGTAGATCGTAAAATACAATTGACCCCTGATCGGCATATAAAAATGACCCCCTGCAATACTATAATCTCCTTTCAAATAAACAGGGAAAGGAGAAGAAGGGGTGATAAGCATGTATAAGTGGCAGCAGGTAAGGGTATTAAGGCAGAAGGGTGAGACCATTAAGGGGATAGCGAGGCAGTTGAAGCTATCGAGGAACACGGTGAGGAAGTATCTGAGGAAGGATGAACCTCCGCAATTCAAAGCAAGGCAGTATGAAAGGCTACTTGACCCTTATGAGGAAGTGATAAAGGAGATGCTCAAAAAGGGCTTCATTGGCACGAGGATATACAATGAGCTCAAGGAACAGGGCTACGGAGGCTCTCTTTCCTCTGTGCATCGTTATCTGTCAGGGATAAGGGAAGGAGAACGGGTCAAGACCCTAGCAACAACGAGGGTAGAGACCTCCCCTGGCAAACAGATGCAGTATGACTGGAAGGAATGGATGCTTCCTGTAAATGGCAGACCTGTAAAGGTCTACATCCATGAGATAATCTTAAGCTACAGCAGGAAGAAATATTATTGCAGTTCCTTAAGCATCACCACAGCGGATATAATCAGGGCGATAGCGAGTGCAATAGAGTATTTTGGGGGCATTGCTGAAGAGATTGTTATAGACAATCCCAGACAGATGGTCATTGCTCACAACAACAACGGTGTTATTCGGTATAACGATGAGTTTTTGAGGTTCTGCGGACTTTATGGTATTGATACAGTCCCGTGCAGACCCTATCGGGCAAGGACAAAGGGGAAGGTAGAGAGGCCCTTTTATTACATTCAGGAGCATCTTCTCAAGGGACTTGAGGTAGAAGGCATTGCACGGTTTGATGGGCTTCTGTATGACTTTACAGAAAGATACAATAAAAGGACACACAGTGACCTCGGAGAGAGCCCTGAAGAGAGGTTCATGCGTGATGAAAAACCTCTTCTAAGACCGATACCTGAGGTAGAGCCTGCTGAAATCTTCCCGAAGGAGATACGGAGCGTAACGAATGACGGCTACATAAGCTGGGCTGGTGCATTATACCCTGTGCCCATGAAGCATTGTCTCAGGCAGGTAAAGATAGAGACCCTTTTTGGAAAGACCCTTAAGGTCTATTCAATGGATGGCAGTATCATAGCAGAACATGACATAAGGGTAAGTGACAGGCACAAAAGGCCTGTACATCCAGAACATGAACAGCTCAACAGGGAATATAGGGAGAGGAAAGGGGCATACAGGTCTGAAACTCTTAAAAGATTCAAAGAGGCATTCAAACAGCAGGGAGAGGTCTTCATAGAAGGCTTAAAGAAGACAGTCAGTGCCAACATGTACTGGCATATAGAAGAGATACTGAAACTCACAGAGATTTACACTGCCGAGGACATAACAGCCGCCATGAAGGAGTGCATTGAATGCGACTCATACCACAAAAACAGCATAAAGAGGCTTCTTAAAAGCAAGACCCCTGGAGAACCTCTAATAGAGAACATAAACAACCCCTGTATTGCACGATCCATTAACATAACGAGACCCCTTTCAGCATACAGGGTTATGGAAAAGGAGGTTCTGGCATGACAGAGCTGAACAGACAGATAGAGAGTCACATGAGGTCATTGAAGCTCAAAGGCATGATAACTGCCTACAGAGACCTCTCAGAGAGGGCATCAAAGAGCAACCTCAGATATGAAGAATACCTTGCCCTGTTACTTGAGGCAGAGGTAAAGAGGAAGACAGAAAGCTCAATAAAGGCAAAGATGGCAAAGAGCAGACTTCCCTACATAAAGACCATTGAGGAATTTGACTTCAGCTTCCAGCCGGGCCTCAGAGACAAAGAAGTAATAAAGCTCAGCAGCCTTGAATTCATAGCTCAAAAGGCAAATGTGATATTCCTCGGTCCTCCCGGGGTAGGCAAAACCCATCTCTCCGTAGGGCTTGCCATAAAGGCATGCACAGCAAGGCTCAGGGTGCTCTTTATGACAGCCCAGGGACTCATAGAAGACCTCATGCTCTCAAAGAGACAGGGAAACCTTGTAGAAAGACTCCTCTTTTACTCAAGGCTCCACCTGCTGATAATAGATGAACTGGGCTACATGCCGATAACGAGAGAGCAGGCAAATCTCCTGTTTCAACTCATCTCAATGAGATACGAAAAAGGCTCAATAATCCTTACAAGCAACTACAACTTTGACGAATGGGGAAAGGTATTTGAAGACCCTGTTGTAGCCTCAGCCATAATAGACAGAGTTGTGCATCATGCAAGCATATTCTATATAAGTGGAGAAAGCTACAGACTGAAGAACAAATTGAAGAAGGCAAATTGAATGGATTGGAAGAAGGGCAGAAAAGTTAAGAAATCAAATAGTGCCGTTTTTAACGGCAAAAGGGGGTCAATTTTATTTGCATAAAAGGGGTCAAATGTGTTGACAATCTACACTTTGAGCTACACCTGCTTATATAAAAGCTCTCCAATTATGTCCTTATTTATTCCTTATTTATTCAGTATAGTAACACACAAAAGAAATTATACATCATGTTCAAACATAAATAATAAACCCAAATCTGTAATTATAGTTCGACATGGGTTGACAAATTTTCATTATTTTAGTTAGATTTTCAAGTTTTGTGCAATTTCCTCAGTTTGTGCCAATAGTCTATCTTGGCAGTACCAATCAAAAATGCTGTGGAAATAATATGTATTGCAATATGGAAGAGGACCTTCTATGAGTTCTCTCGTAAAATATAAAATAGAAAGGAGGATGAATCATGGCTGAAAAAGCAAAGTCAAAGACCGATGTTGCAGCAAGAGCAGAGAATAAAAGTAAAGCTATAGTCTGTCGCAACTGCGGCAATAAGGTGGATGTTGTTATGGCTGTCTCTCCATCAGGCAAAAAAAGGATGAGACGCATCTGCTGCGGCGAGTAATATCAAGCTCATGCCAAAAATAAAGAGGCTCGGTGTTTAACCGAGCCTCTTTATTTTAATTTCATAATTTATTTCTAATTTTAATCCGGCAGCGTCCTACTTTCCCATGACCTCGCGGTCATAGTATCATTGGCCCTGGAGGGCTTAACTTCCGTGTTCGGAATGGGAACGGGTGTTGCCCCTCCGGCATCGCCACCGGAAACTTGCTTTCTAAAATTTAGAATAGCATAAATAACCAAAAAATTGCAACAAAAAGTTTGACAAAGTATGGGAGAAGGAATAAGTAAGGTCAAGGCACACGGTCTATTAGTACTGGTAAGCTGAACACATTACTGTGCTTACACCTCCAGCCTATCAAAGTGGTAGTCTACCACTGACCTTTAGTGCTCTTTCGAGCAGGGAGACCTAATCTTGGGGTGGGCTTCCCGCTTAGATGCCTTCAGCGGTTATCCCGTCCAGACATAACTACCCGGCATTGCCACTGGCATGACAACCGGAACATTAGAGGTCTGTCCATCCCGGTCCTCTCGTACTAAGGACAGCCCCCCTCAAGTCTCCTGCGCCTACAGCAGATAGGGACCGAACTGTCTCACGACGTTCTGAACCCAACTCACGTACCGCTTTAATCGGCGAACAGCCGAACCCTTGGGACCTACTTCAGCCCCAGGATGCGATGAGTCGACATCGAGGTGCCAAACCGCGTCGTCGATGTGAACTCTTGGACGCGATAAGCCTGTTATCCCCGGCGTACCTTTTATCCGTTGAGCGATGGCCCTTCCACTCAGTGCCACCGGATCACTAAGCCCAACTTTCGTTCCTGCTCGGCTCGTCAGCCTCACAGTCAAGCTCCCTTATGCCTTTGCACTCAACGGCTGGTTTCCGTCCAGCCTGAGGGAACCTTTGGACGCCTCCGTTACTCTTTGGGAGGCGACCGCCCCAGTCAAACTACCCACCAGACAGTGTCCCCCACCCAGTTCATGGGTGTAGGTTAGAGTCCCAGTAATGTAAGGGTGGTATTTCAAGGACGACTCCATAGAGACTAGCGCCCCTACTTCATTGTCTCCCACCTATCCTACACATACATCACCAAAACTCACTGCCAAGTTGTAGTAAAGGTGCACGGGGTCTTTCCGTCTAGCTGCAGGTAACCGGCGTCTTCACCGGTATCTTAAGTTCGCCGAGTCTCTCGCCGAGACAGCGCCCAAGTCGTTACGCCATTCGTGCAGGTCGGAACTTACCCGACAAGGAATTTCGCTACCTTAGGACCGTTATAGTTACGGCCGCCGTTTACCGGGGCTTCAATTCAAGGCTTCTCCTTGCAGATGACCTCTCCTATTAACCTTCCGGCACCGGGCAGGCGTCAGAGCCTATACATCCTCTTACAAGTTAGCAGGCTCCTGTGTTTTTGGTAAACAGTCGCTTGGGCCTCTTTAGTGCCTCCTGTTGCCAGGAACCCCTTATCCCTAAGTTACGGGGCTATTTTGCCGAGTTCCTTAGCGAGAGTTATCTCGTCCGCCTTGGTATCTTCTACCCACCTACCTGTGTCGGTTTGCGGTACGGTCACCCCTGTAGCTCCCTACGAGGTTTTTCTCGTCAGCGTGGAATCATCTGAGTTCACCCTTACGGGCTTGCACATCACGCCTCAGCCTTATAAAATAGCGGGTTTGCCTGCTATTTAAGCCTAAACGCTTGTACCTGAACCATCACCAGGCCCAGACTATCCTCCTGCGTCCCCCCTTCAGTCAAACGCTACAAAGATGGTGCAGGAATATTAACCTGCTGTCCATCGACTACGCTTCCCAGCCTCATCTTAGGACCGACTAACCCCGGGCGGATTTCCCTTGCCCGGGAAACCTTAGGTTTACGGCGGGCTGACTTCTCATCAGCCTTTGCGCTACTTATGCCAGCATTGTCTCTTCTGCTCCCTCCAACTAACCTCACGGTTAATCTTCTCAGGTCTGCAGAATGCTCCCCTACCACAACGACAGGTTAAGGCTAAGGTTGAGGATGAGAATTTTTCCTTACTTAACCTTAACCTCAATCTTAACCTGTCGTTATCCGTAGCTTCGGTGTAGTGCTTGAGCCCCGTTAAATTTTCGGCGCGGTGCCACTCGACCAGTGAGCTGTTACGCTTTCTTTAAATGATGGCTGCTTCTAAGCCAACATCCTGGCTGTCTGAGCAATACCACATCCTTTACCACTTAGCACTATCTTGGGGACCTTAGCTGACGGTCTGGGCTTTTTCCCTCTCGACCACGGATCTTAGCACCCGTAGTCTCACTCCCCAGAAACATTAACAGGGTATTCGTGGTTTGATTGGGTTTGGTACCACCCACGTGGCCCTAGCCCATTCAGTGCCCTACCCCCCTGTAACTATCCAGAGGCTGTACCTAAATACATTTCGGGGAGAACCAGCTATCACCAGGTTTGATTGGCCTTTCACCCCTACCCACAGTTCATCCGAGCTTTTTGCAACAAACACCGGTTCGGACCTCCACGAAGTCTTACCTCCGCTTCATCCTGACCATGGGTAGATCACCTGGTTTCGGGTCCACTGACTGCAACTAATCGCCCTTTTAAGACTCGGTTTCCCTACGGCTCCATGCCTTAAGCACTTAACCACGCTGCAGCCAGTAACTCGCTGGCCCATTAATCAAAAGGTACACCGTCACACATTGCTGTGCTCCGATTACTTGTAAGCACACGGTTTCAGGTTCTATTTCACTCCCTTCGCCAGGGTTCTTTTCGCCTTTCCCTCACGGTACTCGTCCACTATCGGTCATCAGGTCGTATTTAGCCTTGGAGAGTGGTCTCCCCTGCTTCCCACAGGATTCCTCGTGTCCCGTGGTACTCAGGATACCGCTTCCCTACTACGCATATTTCACCTACAGGTCTATCACCTTCTTCGGACAGCCTTTCCATGCCAGTTCGGTTATATGCATAGTGTGGTACTTATGCGGTCCTACAACCCCCCGCACTTACTTGAAAAAACTAAATAAAAACTACTACTTAAAAATATCCTATCTCCGTTTCCTCAAGTAAGTGCGGGGTTTGGGCTCCTCCCCCTTCGCTCGCCGCTACTAAGGGAATCTCTTTTGATTTCTTCTCCTCTCCCTACTGAGATGTTTCACTTCAGGAGGTTCGCCTCATATACCTATGTGTTCAGTATATGATGTGTAGCTCTTCGCTACACAGGTTGCCCCATTCGGACTCCCACGGATCTACGCTCGCTCGCAGCTCCCCGTGGATTTTCGTAGCCTGCCACGTCCTTCATCGCCGCCTGATGCCAAGGCATCCACCATGTGCCCTTACTACCTTGACCCTACAAACTATCCTCTACTCCCATATTTGTCAAAGAACATCCTGTTTAACCAGGAATTTCAAATCTCAAATTTGAAATCTGAAATCATTTTGGTGGAGGTGAACGGGATCGAACCGATGACCTCCTGCTTGCAAAGCAGGCGCTCTCCCAACTGAGCTACACCCCCGTCGCACAATCTGAAATCTCAGATTTGAAATTTCAAATCATCAATGGTGGGCCTGATTGGAATCGAACCAATCACCTCACCCTTATCAGGGGTGCGCTCTAACCAACTGAGCTACAGGCCCACGAAATGCAATATATCTAAATAGTGTGTGCTATGAACTCTTAATTTTCTTTTTCCTTAGAAAGGAGGTGATCCAGCCACTGGTTCCCCAACGGCTACCTTGTTACGACTTCACCCCAATTACCGGCCATACCTTCGATGGCTGCCTCCCTTGCGGGTTAGCTCACCAACTTCGGGTACAACAGGCTTTCGTGGTGTGACGGGCGGTGTGTACAAGGCCCGGGAACGTATTCACCGCGGCGTAGCTGATCCGCGATTACTAGCGATTCCACGTTCACGGAGTCGAGTTGCAGACTCCGATCCCAACTGAGACCTCTTTTAGGGATTGGCTCCACCTCGCAGTATTGCAACCCTCTGTAGAGGCCATTGTAGCACGTGTGTAGCCCTGGACATAAGGGCCATGATGACTTGACGTCATCCCCACCTTCCTCCAGCTTGTCGCTGGCAGTTTCCTCAGAGAGCCTCTTCGGCAACAGAGGATAGGGGTTGCGCTCGTTGCGGGACTTAACCCAACACCTCACGGCACGAGCTGACGACAGCCATGCAGCACCTGTGTTAGCTCCTTGAGTCGCCCCAAGGTCATCCCCCTTTCAGGTTCTTACCACTAACATGTCAAGCCCAGGTAAGGTTCTTCGCGTTGCGTCGAATTAAACCACATGCTCCACCGCTTGTGCGGGCCCCCGTCAATTCCTTTGAGTTTCAACCTTGCGGCCGTACTTCCCAGGCGGGGTACTTAATGGTTTCCCTTCGGCACAGAGCCCTTACAGACCCCACACCTAGTACCCACCGTTTAGGGCGTGGACTACCAGGGTATCTAATCCTGTTTGCTCCCCACGCTTTCGCGCCTCAGCGTCAGTTAAGTGCCAGAAGACCGTCTTCACCACAGGCCTTCCTCCTGATATCTACGCATTTCACCGCTACACCAGGAATTCCGCCTTCCCCTCACCAACTCAAGTAATGCAGTTTCCAGGGCAGTCCTATGGTTAAGCCATAGAATTCCACCCCAGACTTGCACCACCGCCTACGCGCCCTTTAAGCCCAGTAATTCCGAACAACGCTCGCCACCTCTGTCTTACCGCGGCTGCTGGCACAGAGTTAGCCGTGGCTTATTCATAGGGTACCATCATTATTGTCCCCTACAAAAGGAGTTTACAACCCGAAGGCCTTCGTCCTCCACGCGGCGTCGCTGCATCAGGCTTTCGCCCATTGTGCAAGATTCCCCACTGCTGCCTCCCGTAGGAGTCTGGACCGTGTCTCAGTTCCAGTGTGGCCGTTCGACCTCTCAGTCCGGCTACCCGTCTTCGGCTTGGTGAGCCTTTACCTCACCAACTACCTGATAGGCCGCAGTCCCATCCTAAAGCGCATCTCTGCCTTTTACCACTAACATCCCAGTTCGTGGTCTTATGCGGTATTAGCTGAAGTTTCCCTCAGTTGTCCCCCTCTTTAGGGTAGGTTAACTACGTGTTACTCACCCGTCCGCCACTAACCAAAGACAGAGCACAAAAGCCAGAAGTCAAAAGTCACTCAATAAACCCAAAAATTCCTTCCTTCAAACCCTGTCCTCCGCATTCTGTCCTCTGTGCTCTGCCCTTGGTCCGTTCGACTTGCATGTGTTAGGCACGCCGCCAGCGTTCGTTCTGAGCCAGGATCAAACTCTCAATGGTTTTCGTTAGAATTTGATTCTGGTTAAAATTTGTTTAGAGTTCACGCACACACTTATTTAGCAGTTTTCAAAGAACGAGATTGATACTTTACCTTAAATACAAATTCTTTGTCAAGCGTAATCAAAAACTTTACTTCAAACCCTTTTATCTGTTATAAATACACGATATGCTTTAATGGGCGATTAGCTCAGTGGGAGAGCGCTTCCTTCACACGGAAGAGGTCGTAGGTTCAATCCCTACATCGCCTACCATTTAAAAGAATTAGGTTAAGGTTGAGGTTAAGGTAAAGTTTTAGGAACAAGTAATGTTAGCCTGAACCTTAATTTTTGGGAGAATAAAAAATGCATATCACGATTATCGGCACAGGCTATGTAGGTCTTGTAACAGGCGCTTGCTTTTCAGAATTCGGCGTTTTCGTAACTTGCGTTGACAAAGATAAAAATAAGATAGAATCCTTAAAAAATGGCACCATTCCTTTTTATGAGCCGGGGCTTGAAGATATTGTAAAAAGAAACTTCAAACAAGGCAGACTTAAATTTTCAACAGATATTGGAGAGGCGGTTGAAGAATCTCTTGTCATATTTATTGCTGTTGGTACTCCTCCAAGGGGTGATGGTTCTGCAGACCTCAGTTATGTAGATAATGTTGCAGAAGAAATAGCAAATCATATCAAAAGCTATAAAGTCATCGTTACAAAAAGCACTGTGCCGGTCGGAACTGGGGAGAGAATAAGAAAGATAATATCTGAACACCTTCAGCAAACACAAGCAATAAACACAGCAGATAATCTCTTCGATGTAGTCTCAAATCCTGAATTTCTAAGAGAAGGTGCTGCAATAGAGGATTTTATGAGACCAAACAGGGTTGTCATAGGTGCTGAGAGCCAACAGGCAATAGCAATAATGAAAGACCTTTATAGACCTCTGTATTTGATAGAGACGCCATTTGTAATAACAAATATTAAAACTGCAGAGCTAATCAAATATGCATCAAACTCATTCCTTGCAACAAAAATCTCATTTATCAATGAAATGGCAAATCTCTGCGAAAAGGTTGGTGCAGATGTCAATGTGGTTGCTAAAGGCATGGGGCTTGACAGGAGGATCGGACCAAAATTCCTCCATGCAGGGCCGGGCTTTGGCGGCTCGTGCTTTCCAAAAGATACAAAGGCATTACTGAGAATTGCATCTGAGCACAATGTAGAACTTGGAATCGTAGATGCTGCAATAAGAGCAAATGAAAGACAGATTACAGTGGTATCAGAGAAAATTAAAACTATACTTAATGACATCAAAGGCAAAACAATCGCAATTTTAGGGCTTTCATTTAAACCAAATACAGATGATATAAGAGAAGCACCTGCAATATCAATCATCAAAAACTTATTAAATGCCGGTGCAAATATCAGGGCATATGACCCTGTTGCAATGGAAAATACAAAAATAGTTTTCCCTGACATAACATATTGCAAAGATGCCTATTATGCATGTAGTAGCGCAGATGCTGTTGTGATTATCACAGAATGGAATCAGTTTAGAAATCTCGATTTAGAGAGGATCATGAAACTTTTGAAACAGCCGTATTTCTTTGACCTGAGAAATATATATGAGCCACAAAAAATGAAGGCACTTGGATTCAATTATTATTCTATAGGGCGATAGGATAGAAAAACAAATTGAAAATAGCAGCATAATGTGATACGATATTTTCAAAAGCCTTAGAGGGGATAAAATGGCAGCAACACTTGAAGAAGAAGTTGCATATCTGAGAGGCAAGGTAGAGGAGCATTCAAAGGCATGGTCTGATTTAAAAGACATGATGATAAATCATGACGCAAAAATGATAGCCTTTGAGCAGAGAATTGACAGAAGATTTGAAGCCATTGACAGAAGATTTGAAGCCATTGACAAAAGATTTGAAGCCATTGACAGAAGATTCGAAGCTGTTGACAGAAGATTCGAAGCCATTGACAGAAGATTCGAGGCACTGGATCAGAAATTCAGCAGATATTTCTTATGGATAATAGGGATTCAAGTGTCAGTCTTACTTGCTGTAATAGCTTCGATGTTAAGACACTGATTTATTTGCAATTATCTGCCTGAAACATTCAGAATTTCGGATATTATCATATGTCCTTGATGTCTTGATATATCTCCAGTTATTGTAGCCCTTTTCAATAGCCTTTTTTAGCCATTTGCATGCCTCATCTGCATTATTTCTTGCTGCATAAAGCTCAGCCATACTGTTTAAGGCATAGATATTATCAGGACTCAGACTAAGGGATTTCTTAATATCTCTTTCTGCATCATCGAGCATACCCATCAATATGTATGTAAAGCCTCTGTTATTATAAGCCATAGCGTTCTGAGGATTAAGTGCGATTGCCTTATTAAAATCCTCAATAGAGCGATCAAAATATCCTATTTCTTGATAGGCATTTCCCCTGTTGATATATGCTGCCTCAAATGCAGGGTTTAATTCAATCGCCATGTTAAAATCAGCAATCGCATAATCATATCGTCCTTTTTTAAGATGAGCAATAGCCCTGTTGTTATATGCATGAAAATTATGCGGATCTTCTCTTATAATCCCTGTGTATTTTTCAATATTAAATTCGTATTTGAATTTTTTGCTCATTAAATCAATATTACTACTCAACAAAGCAAACTGTCAAAAATTCTTTGTGCTGTCGCCAGTGTTCACACTGTGTTGTAAAATAGACACAATATCCCTTCAAACAGTTAAGCAATTAAGCAATTAAGAACTTAAAAGCACACCCCCAAAAATACCCTATTTTCAAACCCTTAACTACCAGCTACTCAAACATCTTGCTATTTAATGAGTCTGGCATATTTGTTGCAATCTTAAGTTTTGGTTTTTTGTTCTTTGACAACTTTTTTTTCTTGACAAATCAGGTTTAAGATGCTATAAAATCAGCATCCTGACATCACCAGCATATATATCAGCGATGATAAAGAAGAAGAGAGATAAAAAGGCATCTTGACATTCAAGCGGAGAGATTTACGCATGAACTTAGCTTTGTCATAGACGAGATAAAGGCTACAGAGGAGAGATTAAATAGAAAAATTGAATCAGAAATAGTAGGATTAAGAAAAGAACTCAAACAGGAAATAAGGGAAGTCAGGCAGGAACTTATAGCGCATAGAGATAACACAGAAGTTCATACCCAAAGGGCTAAAATTAAAAAAGGGCTTTAAAAATGAACACAGCAGAAGAAAAAGAGACCACAAAAGTAGAAGTAGCACAGATAGACCCGCTTTTTTTTGTGGTGCGGGAATTAGACAGCATAAAAATAAGCACCAAAGAAGAATTTGACAAGGTTTACAAAGCAATTGACTCACTGCGGGCAGAAACAAAAGCTGAATTTGACAAAGTCTATAAGGAGTTTGACAAGGTATATAAAAAGTTTGATAATGTCGAAGAATCAATAAATAGCTTTAGAAGTGAAATTAAAGATGAAATAAATAGCTTCAGAACTGAAACCAAAAGTGAGATAAACAGCCTCAGAACTGAAACTAAAGATGAGATAAACAGCCTCAAAAATGAAATTAAAGATGAAATAAATAGCTTCAGAACTGAAACCAAAGGTGAGATAAACAGCCTCAAAAATGAAATTAAAGATGAAATAAACAGCCTCAGAACTGAAACTAAAGATGAAATAAACAGCCTTAGAACTGAAACCAAAGGTGAGATAAACAGCCTTAAAAATGAAATTAAAGATGAAATAAACAGCTTCAGAACTGAAACTAAAGATGAAATAAATAGCCTTAGAACTGAAACCAAAAGTGAGATAAACAGCCTTAAAAATGAAATTAAAGATGAAATAAATAGCTTCAGAACTGAAACTAAAGATGAAATAAATAGCTTCAGAACTGAAACCAAAAGTGAGATAAACAGCCTCAAAAATGAAATTAAAGGTGAGATAAACAGCCTCAAAAATGAAATTAAAAGTGAAATCAAAAGTGAAATAAATAGCCTTAGAACTGAAACTAAAGATGAGATAAACAGCCTTAAAAATGAAATTAAAGATGAAATAAATAGCTTCAGAAGTGAAACCAAAGGTGAGATAAACAACCTTAGAAATGAAACTAAAAGTGAAATCAAAAGTGAGATAAACAGCCTCAGAACTGAAATTAAAGATGACACAAAAGAGCTTCGCTCATTTATGATAAAGCTCACATTCAGCATGGCTGGACTTATAATAGCAGGAGTTGGTATATTATTCAGCATTATCAAACCATAAAAAAGGAGGTGATGCCTGGAGGAAAGGTCAGGAAAAGACAAAAGGAGAGAAGTAAAGTTGTCATTGCGAGCGAGACAAAGCAATCTCAGCAGTGAGATCCTTCGCCAAAGCTCAAAATGACAAGGCAGTTGAGAGCAAAATCCGCCCTTGGCGGAAAAACTGAACCAATCATTAAAACAGGATTGGGAAGTGGAGGAAGTTAAATGAAAAAGTTTTTGGCAATCATTGCAAGCTTAGCATTAGTGCTCGGCTTTGCAGCAAGCGCATTTGCCATCCATGCTGAGATTCCATCAGAGACTCAGGCAATAGTGGCAAAAGGCAGCACCCAGATAACACTGGGCGGTGAGATAAGGGTAAGAGGTGAATATGGAAAAAACCTCGATATGGGGAGCAATGAAAGCACAGGCAGCGCAGCTTATGGTGGTAGATTTGGAGAAGATAACCAAAACAGCAAGGCTTACTATGACACAAGGGTAAGGCTCCGTCTGCAGGCTGATGTATCAAAAAACACAACAGGTGTGATTCATCTGGAGTCTGGTGAGAAGCAGACAGCAGATACTTACAAATGGGGCACAAATGGTGCTGAAAAGAAGGGTATCTATGATGAAGGTAATGCAAAGGGAAGCTCACTCTACATACTTGAGGCATGGATTCAGCACAAAGGCACAGGACTTCTTGGAATCCCTGCAGGCATAAAGGTTGGTCATATGCCTTTAAAACTCGGCAACGGTCTCTTCTTTGACCACAGCAAGTTTGGTGATGACGCACTCGTATTCTTTATGGATCCAACAAAGGAACTTCACATCGGATTGTTAACAGCTAAATTCAGTGAAGGCACTGAGGCAAAAGCTGATGACTCTGATGCATATGTCGGACTATTTGTTTATAGCCCGAGCAAAGGCACAAGCATCAGCGGTGATGTAACATATGTTGATGCAAAAAGATGGCCAAACCTTGACCCAAACGATAAAGGAACACATCTCTGGAACTTTGGTCTGCGTGGTAATGCAGATGTTGGAGGAGGTCTTGGGATAAGGGCAGACATTGAACTCCAGAGAGGAAAGACTAAAACAGAAGCTGGAGATTTTGATGATGCTGATGGCGATCAGACAACCTTAAAGCACAGGGGATATGCCTACCTCGTGGGACTCGATTACAAACTTGACCCTGTAAAGCTTACCCTTGAATATGCATATGGTAGTGGTGATGCAAGCAGTAGCAAAGGTGAAATGGACGGTAAAAATGGTGCATTTGTCACAGCTCTGAGTGGAGTCCAGAACTTCACATATGTATATGACTATCGTGCAAATACAGCAGCTAAAATAGACGAGGCAGGCGTCACTCCTGGCAGCGGTAGGGGTATTTCCAACACATGGTATGTAAAATTAGGTGGCAGTACAAACCTCACAAAAGACCTCAGTGCCCTTGTAAATATTTACTATCTCAGGGCATCAAAGGCAGTTGCTATTAATGGCGCAAAAAATGCTGATGATACTCCTAAAGCCTCAAAGAACATTGGAACAGAAATTGATGCAAAGTTCACATACAAGATTGACAAAAATCTTGTCTATTTTGTAGAGGGTGGATACCTCTTTGCAGGCAGTGCATATGACTATGGACAGGCTGGAAGTGCCACAACTCCACTTAAGGGCTCTGACGACGCCTATGCAATCAGGCACGGAATTCAGCTCAGCTTCTAATTGCTGAATATCTGAATCTCAAAAGGCGGCGGGCATTTGCCCGCCGCCTTTTTTGTTTGATTTTTAGTTTCTTGTCTGCTATATTATGGATAGTTTAAATAGGGAAGCAATAAAAGAGGAACTTAAGGTAAATTTGGAAAAATTTAAGATAGCTGCCACTGTAACAATATTAATAACAGGAGGTTTGATTGGACTTTTATTCAAGCAAGCTGATACAACTATGAAGGCAATACTTTTTATTGTAGGGGCAATAGCTGATTTGATTTTTGCTATTTATCTTTGAAAATTGGACAATTTGATTGAAAAATTATTAATCAGGTTAAGGGAGGCTTAAAGTGTTTGAGATAATCGGCTCTATAACTGTAGGAGTGTTGCTAATATTATTTGTTCTTGCATTTACTCATAACTTGATACTGAAAAAACAAAAATAGTCGAGGAATAGATTGGACGGGTTGACAATCACATAGCAACCAAAATGCCTATGCAATCAGACACGGAATCACACTCAGCTTCTAAATCAGTGCGGAAGCTCTGAAGAGCAGAAGCGCAGAAGTCAAGGCGGTGAGTCACCATATAAATGGTGCCACCGCCTTTTTTGTTTGAAAATCATCTTAATTTCTGCTATGCTATTTTTAAAAGCCCTTTGGAGGACATATGCCTACAACGCTTGAAGAAAGAGTCGCCTATCTTGAAGGCAAGGTCAAAGGATTAAGAAAAGGGGTGTGTAATATTTCTTTAAGCCCTTTGAAAAGTGCAGATATGACGAAGGAGGTTAAGTAAATGCCTGTAATAACCATACCAAAGGCATTGAGAGACAAGCTTGGAGATGAGGCAGCAGAGTCCTTTGCAGTGCTTCTTAAAGAAGTAGAGCATGAAGGCAGAAAAGACGCCCTTGTGCTGGCAGAGGAGAGATTTGAACGCAGGCTCTCTGAAGAAGCAGCGTCACTAAGAGTAAAAATCAGTGAGGTAAAAGCAGAACTCGAAACTAAAATCAGTGAGGTGAAAACTGACCTCGAAGCTAAAATCAGTGAAGTAGAGGAGAGATTTGAACGCAGGCTCTCTGAAGAAGTAGCATCACTAAGAGTAAAAATCAGTGAGGTAAAAGCAGAACTCGAAACAAAAATCAGTGAGGTAAAGGCTGAACTCGAAGCTAAAATCAGTGAGGTAAAGGTTGACATTATTAAGTGGATGTTTATCTTCTGGGCTGGGCAGATAGTCGTATTGATAGCTATATTACAGATATTCTTCCGTAAATAATGCCTATGCAATCAGGCACGGAATTCAGCTCAGCTTCTAAATCAGTGCAGAAGCTCTGAAGAGCAGAAGTCAAGGCGGTGAGTCACCATATAAATGGTGCCACCGCCTTTTTTGTTTGAAAATCATCTTAATTTCTGCTATGCTATTTTCAAAAGCCCTTTGGAGGACATATGCCTACAACGCTTGAAGAAAGAGTCGCCTATCTTGAAGGCAAGGTCGAAGAGCACTCAAAGGTGTGGTCTGATTTGAAGGATATGATGATAAATCATGACTCAAAGATGATAGCCTTTGAGCAGCGAATTGACAGACGATTTGAGGCTATTGACAAACGATTTGAAGCTATTGACAGACGATTTGAGGCTATTGACAAACGATTTGAAGCTATTGACCAGAAGTTCAGCAAATATTTCTTATGGATAATAGGTATTCAGGTGTCAGTTTTACTTGCTGTAATAGCCTCAATGTTGAGGTAAAGCGAGTAAAAGCAATCACAAAAGATGCCCATGCAATCAGGCACGGAATTCAGCTCAGCTTCTAATTGTAAAAACAGTTGAATCTCAAAGGCGGGTTGAAAATGTAACTCGCCTTTTTTTGATTGATTTTTCATATTTCCTGTGCTATCTTTAAATCAAAGATGAGACACTATAACAAGAAAGAGAAAACAGCAAATTGGCTGTTTAAAATTGCCGAATATGTGGCGATTGCGTTGGGAATTAATGCGTTGCTACCGAACAGTCCTTTAACCATTAAAAATGTCATTGCAGGAACTGTTATCCTTCTGACTATACTGGTGCTTGCTTTATGGATAACACCTGAAAAAAAGGAGGATCGATGAATTCTTTTATTCTTGTACTTATAGTGATTGTAGTTTTTGGGATTGGCGCTGGATTGTATTTCTATCTTTCAGAAAAAAAGCATCAGCATTAAGCAGAAGATGCCCATGCAGTAAGACACGGAATCACACTCAGCTTCTAAATCAGTGCGGAAGCTCTGAAGAGCAGAAGCGCAGAAGTCAAGGCGGTGAGTCACCATATAAATGGTGCCACCGCCTTTTTTGTTTGAAAATCATCTTAATTTCTGCTATGCTATTTTTAAAAGCCCTTTGGAGGACATATGCCTACAACGCTTGAAGAAAGAGTCGCCTATCTTGAAGGCAAGGTCAAAGGATTAAGAAAAGGGGTGTGTAATATTTCTTTAAGCCCTTTGAAAAGTGCAGATATGACGAAGGAGGTTAAGTAAATGCCTGTAATAACCATACCAAAGGCATTGAGAGACAAGCTTGGAGATGAGGCAGCAGAGTCCTTTGCAGTGCTTCTTAAAGAAGTAGAGCATGAAGGCAGAAAAGACGCCCTTGTGCTGGCAGAGGAGAGATTTGAACGCAGGCTCTCTGAAGAAGCAGCGTCACTAAGAGTAAAAATCAGTGAGGTAAAAACTGAACTCGAAACAAAAATCAGTGAGGTAAAAACTGAACTCGAAACAAAAATCAGTGAGGTAAAAACTGAACTCGAAACAAAAATCAGTGAGGTGAAAGCAGAACTCGAAACAAAAATCAGTGAGGTGAAAACTGACCTCGAAGCTAAAATCAGTGAAGTAGAGGAGAGATTTGAACGCAGGCTCTCTGAAGAAGTAGCATCACTAAGAGTAAAAATCAGTGAGGTAAAAACTGAACTCGAAGCTAAAATCAGTGAGGTGAAAGCAGAACTCGAAACAAAAATCAGTGAGGTAAAGGCTGAACTCGAAGCTAAAATCAGTGAGGTAAAGGTTGACATTATTAAGTGGATGTTTATCTTCTGGGCTGGGCAGATAGTCGTATTGATAGCTATATTACAGATATTCTTCCGTAAATAATGCCTATGCAATCAGACACGGAATTCAGCTCAGCTTCTAAATCAGTGCGGAAGCTCTGAAGAGCAGAAGTCAAGGCGGTGAGTCACCATATAAATGGTGCCACCGCCTTTTTTGTTTGAAAAATACTTTTAGCTTTGCTATAGTTAAATCAAGATAAAACCAGAAGTGATAAAGAGGATATGTTTTGTTTTTGCATACAAAATTGACCAAAATGGAGGTAATAATGGATAACCTTACATTGTTGTTTATAATCGGTTCATTGATATTAATCGTGGTTGGTATTTACTTTCACTTTCGCGGCAAAAAAACTTTCACATTAGTTACTTCTGTCTCAACAAACACGTTGCCTGAGCAGCAATGCCCTCGCCACGACCAATAAATCCCATTCCCTCGTTTGTCTTTGCCTTGATATTTAGGATTGATTGAGAAATACCTGCTTGTGAAATAGCCTCTTTCATAGATTCTATATAAGGTGCAATCTTTGGTCTTTCTGTTATGACTATAGAGTCAATCCAGACAATCTCAAAGCCCTTTGATTTTGCAAGTTCAACGATATGTTTTAAAAGCATAATGCTTGAGGCATCTTTCCATTTGTTGTCTGTATCTGGAAAGTGTTTTCCAATATCGCCTTCACCTATTGCGCCTATAATTGCATCAATAATCGCATGACAGAGGACATCGCCGTCTGAATGCCCGAGCAGACCCTTCTCAAAAGGAATATCTATTCCTCCAAGAATGAGTTTCCTACCCTCAACAAGTCTATGTGAATCATAGCCAATGCCTATACGCATAAAAATAGGTTGAGGTCAAGGTTAAGGAGGAGGAAAAAGTTTTCCCCAACCTCAACCTGTCTTTTCTTAACCTTAGCCTCCTTTTAATAGTGCTTCGGCGATATCTATATCTTCTGGCGTGGTTATCTTTATATTCCTGTATGAACCCATTATAATCTTAATCTTTCCGCCATATTGCTCAATCAAGGCAGCATCATCAGTAGCGTAATATCTATCAGCAGCAGCCTTTACATAAGCGTCTCTTATCTTTTCAAAGAAAAATACCTGTGGTGTCTGAATCGCCCACAGGACATTGCGGTTTAATGTATTTTTTACAATGACCTCCTCTTTCCCATGAGCCATGAGCGATGAGCCATGAACTTCTTTTATCGTATCCTTAACAGGCACACCAACCACAACACCGTCACAATCTTTTAACTCTTTAAGAGATTTCCTGACAATATCGCTTTCTATGAGAGGCCTTGCTCCATCATGTATGAGCACAACAGATGTTTTATCATCAACAGTCTTAATGCCATTGTAAACAGAGTCCTGCCTCTCCTTGCCACCGGGCACTATGCGCTTTACCTTTGTGATATTATATTGCTCTACAAGGTCACCACACATTATCAAATCATTCTCTTTCAGCACAGGTACTATCTCTGTTATCTCCTCAACAGCCTGGAGCGCCTGAAGTGACCATATAATCAGTGGTTTTCCAAACAAGGAATAGAAAGGCTTGTTTTTTTCTTCACCAAATCTCTTTCCAACCCCTGCAGCCGGGACTATGGCAACAACTCTATCTCTTTTAGTCTTCATTGAGCTATCTCAGAGCAAAATTGAGCGATTTTAATCTAAAAATATATGCCAAAGCTTAAATGAATGCAGTCACTTTAAAACCCTGATAAAAAAGGAGTTCTATAAAACACTACTCTTCTTCTTTCGGCTTGGCAAATATCATCCTTCCTGCTGTTGTCTGTAAAACGCTGGTAACTGTGACTTCCACATTCTTGCCTATAAGCTTTCGCCCATTTTCTATAACAACCATTGTCCCATCATCGAGATATGCAACACCCTGATTGTATTCTTTGCCTTCTTTCACAACAAATAGACTAAGAGACTCTCCGGGTAATACCACTGGCTTAAGTACATTTGAAAGCTCATTTATATTCAGCACAGACACACCCTGAAGTTGTGCAACCTTGTTTAGATTAAAGTCATTTGTTATTACCTTTGCATTCATAAGCCTTGCAAGTGCCACAAGCTTTGCATCAACCTCTTTTATTTTAGGGAAGTCTTCTTCGACTATTCTGACATCAATATTAGACATCTTCTGTATCCTATGCAGTATATCGAGTCCTCTTCTTCCCTTTGTCCTTCTCATCGGGTCAGGAGAGTCTGCTATATACTGAAGTTCCTGAAGGATAAATTGTGGGATAATAAATGTACCCTCCACAAATCCTGCCTCAATAACATCTGCAATACGGCCATCAATAATCACGCTTGTATCTAAAATCTTAAGGTCTTTTTCTAATTCCTGCCCTTTAAACAATCGCATGATTGCAGGAATTGTGAGATTTCTACCTCTATGAAGACCAACAAACATGCCACCATAGCCCAGAATTGCATTCATGATAAATGAAGACAGCATACGACCTTCATCAGTAATAACATATCTAAGCGGCAGTAAAATCAGATTGGCAAAAATAAGGCCAATACTTAGTCCCAAAAGACCTCCAAAAATCGAACCAAAAGAGACCTTCCTCATCCTTGATTCTATGATTATCGAGATGATTCCAAAAAAAAGGCCTGCTATTAATCCCTCAGCCACAAAGCCATACTTAATGCCATACAAATAACCTGCAAATATAAAAACTGTAACTATGGCAATCCTTGCAAAGATATTCAACAATTTCTCACCTCCCTCACGAATAGGTTAAGGTCAAGGAAAAATATAAACTTTTATCTTAACCTTAGCCTTAACCTGTTTTTATTGCGGCGGCAGAGCAACATAAAACTTCTTGCCACTACGATTTATAAACAATAAAACAGAATCTCCTGTCTTTATCTTTGATGTCATCTTGTTAAAATCACTCATATTATTAATCCTTTGACGGTCCATCTCCTGTATGACATCCCCTTTTCGCAAACCTACATCCTCTGCAGATGAGCCATGTTCTATTTTAACAATAACCACGCCCTTCTCATCTCTGTCTATCCCAAGCTGTTTTGCAATGGCAGCATTTAAATCCATAACTGTTACCCCTGATAATGCACTTTCATTCATATCCGTACTCTGTAAAGAACTTGGAACCACATCGCTAAGGTCTGCAGGCAATTCCATTATTATTGCCCTGATGATTATCTCTTTGTCTCGTCTTAATATTTTCATCTCAACCTGTGAGCCAATCCTGCTCTGTGCAACCATATTTCTCAATGTAGCAACATCCCTTATCTTTTTGCCGTTAAATTCAAGGATAATATCTCCTCGTATAATGCCTGCCTTGTGTGCCGGGCTGTTTCTGGCAACATCACTGACAAGAGCACCCTCGGATTGCTTGAGTCCAAACTTTTGAGCAATTTCAGGCGTAATCTCCTGGATTGTTATGCCAAGCCATCCTCTTGTTACCTTGCCCTGTTTTATTAATTGATCCATAACAATACGGACCATATTGCTCGGGACAGCAAATCCAATTCCTTGATACCCACCTGTCTTAGAAAATATTGCTGTATTAATTCCAATCAATTCACCCTTAATATTTACCAGTGGTCCTCCTGAATTTCCAGGATTTATTGCAGCATCTGTCTGTATAAAATTCTCATAATCTGTAATACCAATATCTGCCCTTCCGACTGCACTGATAATGCCCATTGTCACAGTATGGCTCAGACCAAATGGATTTCCTATGGCAAGGACGAATTCTCCAACCTGAAGTTTATCTGAGTCCCCCCATGGAATCATAGGGAGTCCCTTTGCATCTATCTTGATAATGGCAATGTCTGTCTTGGGATCTGAACCAACAATCTTTGCCTTAAAGCTCTTTTTATCTATCAGGAGAACCTTTATCTCATCTGCTTGCTCAACTACATGGTTGTTTGTAACTATATATCCATCTGATGAGACAATAACCCCTGAGCCAAGACTTTGCTCCTTCCATTTTCTTCCTCTACCATCAGGGAATGGATAAAGGAAGTCAAAAAAATCATCAAATGGAGATGGCTGCCTTTTCACCACCTTCATGCTCGAGATATTGACAACCGACGGAGATACTGCCTTTACAATATCAGAGAATGCACGACTCGTCTCCTCTATCTGTTTTGGCACACGAGGAGTAAATGGTGTATATGGCTGGACAACTGCCTTACTGAGCAAATAATAAGTAATCCCACCAAGCAGAAATCCTATAAGGAGTATAATGATTACCCATATAAAACTTTTCTTCATCATCTTCAGCCTATTTTAACATGAATTTCCTTATATCCCCAACCCTCAGTGTAATCCTGCTCGAATCAAGATATTCAAGCAAAGGAAGGGCATACTTTCTGGAAGTTCCAAGCATATCTCTAAATTCAGCTACTGTCATTTCTTTATTTTTTGCATAGAAGTCTTTTAGCAATTCGAGCATCTTATCATAATGTTCTTTTGTTATATACATTGAGTCATTAATCCTGACTACAGCACCCTCTTTTGCAAGCAGCTTCAGCATGTCTAAAATCTCCTTCTCTGAAATAGACAATTTCTGAGCAAGTTCAGATTTTATGGGAGGTTGAAATCCTCCACTGCTTAGAATAGCAAGGATTTTAGTTTTAACTCCTCTATCTGCCTGTGCAAGAGATGGCTTGAAATCCCTGAGCCTTAATGTCTCCTTTTCTATGACAATGCTGTCTATGATTGTAATGAGATTCGAAAATCTCGATGTAGAAAATGGCATCTTTGCCCTTAATTCTTCTTTTGATATACCTGATTTAAGTGGATTTTCTTTATGAAACCGAATGAGATTAGATATGACCTCATTTTTAAATAACTCGAAGCTATCTTTATGAAAAAGAATACCCTGACTTTTTATAAGTCTTCCCTCCTTTACAAGACCTTGTATTGCTGAGTTTATCTCTGGCATATCTGATAACACCCAGCCCTCGATTTCAGAAATAGTGCATCCGTTAAGATGTGCCTTTCTCACTTTTACTTCTATCTTATCTTTGATATTACCTTGCTCAATAGTTATAAGGTCATTTATTCCCTCTTTTTTCTTTCTCCTTACAGGGTGCGGATCAAGTATCTCTCCACCACCTATTGTCTCAAGAGGTGAAAATCTCCTGATTATATACCTGTCTGCTGAAAGCACTACAACAGGCTCATTGAGTCTGAATTGGCAATAGCATGACTCCCCTGCACTTATCTCATCCTTGTCATAGAGTATAATCCTTGCAACAGTCTCAGCAGTGCCTGAGTAAAAGTGCACAAGACTTCTGTTTTTTAGTGTAGGTGCATCTGAAAGCAAATCTACCTTTGCATCTATCACCCTTGTAGGAACAAATCTATCAGGAACAACAACCACATCTCCTCGTCTCAGGGATTCCCTCTCAACACCTTGAAGATTAATCCCTATCCTCTGTCCTGCATATGCTCTTTCAACGCTCCTGCCGTGACTCTGCAGGCCTCTCACCTTTGATGTTATTTTCGAAGGTAGTATTTCCACAGGTGCATCAAGAGATATAGTCCCTGACAAAGCAGTACCTGTCACCACTGTGCCAAAACCCTTCAGTGTAAAAACCCTATCTATTGGGAGCCTGAATAGTCCTTCTGTTAATTTAGGCTTTACATTTAATACTGCATCTCTTATCACTTCCTTCAGCAAATCTATATTCATACCTGTTTTCGAAGACACAGGAACAATAACTGCATCTTCAAGGAATGTGCCCTTTACAAATCCCCTTATATCATCTGTTATAAGACTAAGCCAATCAGCATCCACAAGGTCTGCCTTTGTTATCGCTATAATGCCTGTCTTGATTTTCAGTAGTTTGCATATAGATAAATGCTCTCTTGTTTGCGGCATAATTCCTTCATCAGCAGCAATAACCATTAAGACAATATCAATACCTCCAGCACCTGCGAGCATATTTTTTATAAGTCGCTCATGTCCTGGCACATCCACAATCCCAACAGCAAGGCCATCAGGATAAAAAAGGTTTGCAAAACCTAAATCAATGGTAATGCCTCTTTCCTTTTCTTCCTTCAATCTATCAGGGTCTATACCTGTGAGGGCTTTCACAAGAGAGCTCTTGCCGTGGTCAATATGGCCGGCAGTTCCTAATATCACGTTTTTCATTTGCTCATAGCTCATATCTGAACAAATTCATTAAAGCCTTTGAGGATTTTCAGCCCAAGTTCCTGACTCTTTTCTGGGTGAAATTGTGTTGCAAATATATTGTCCTTCCAGACTATAGAGGTAAACTCTATACCATATTCAGTTACACCTGCAACAATGCCTTTATCATCAGGGACAACATAATAAGAATGCACAAAGTAAAAATATGCATTGTCCTGTATTTCATTAAATACAGGTGGTTTTTTGACAAATTTTACTGTATTCCAGCCCATGTGTGGAATCTTCAAATCAGAACCGGCACCAAATCTGAATTTGACAACCCTTCCCTTGAACACATCCAGTCCTCTGCATATACCGAACTCTTCAGACTCGGTAAACAATATCTGCAGTCCGAGACATATGCCCAGATATGGTTTGCCTTTCTGTATTTCTTTTACAATTGTATCAAGGAGCTTAAGATTATCAAGGTTTTTAATGCAATCCCTGAATGCACCAACACCTGGCAGTACTATGCCTTTTGCATCAGTGATAATCTTTGCATCAGATGTAACCCTTACATCAGCGCCAACCTTTATAAATCCCTTTTCAACGCTTCTGATATTACCCATTCCATAGTCAACAATAGCAATCATAACTTTTATTTTACCACAATCAGCAGCAGCAATTGCTGTAATCTATTTATCATATTTTTTATTACCATACCCAAAACAACCTTTTCACATTCATAAGTTCGTCGCTTAATGTCTTTGCCTCCACAAATTGAAAATCCCTCCATGTCTTGACTCTAATCCTTCCATCCGATGATTCATGAATGCCTATTGCACCATCAACATCTGTCCTATATACTCGGGCATCAAACAGCATATCAAGTGTTTCAACATGTGGATGACCATAAGTATTTTTTCTGCCAACACTAATTACTGCTATTTCAGGAGAGACTGCTTTGAAAAACATTTCTGATGCAGATGAACGGCTACCATGATGCGGGACCTTCATGACATTACTTTTGAGATATTCTCCAAGATAAAGCAAATCTTCCTCTGCTTCTTCCTCAATGTCGCCTGTAAAAAGAAAAGAATTTCTATATCCCTGAATCCTTAAGACAATACAATCATTATTCTCTTCATTGCCTGTCGAATGCATTGTGTAAAAACCATCATAAGGATGAAGAACAGTAATTTTGTATCCTTCGCCTTCGATAATATCGCCGCGTTGAAGTTTTCTATGAATTGTAGTTTCATTTATATAATCAAAAAAATCCTCAGGATAAATAAGCCTGCTGTTATCCCAGACTTCACGGACTTTAAAATCCCTCAAAAGACGCCGTATTCCGCCGGCATGGTCAGATTGTCCATGAGATAAAATAATTGCTTCGACATTTTTTATTCCCCTGTATTTCAAAAATTCACCTGTCTGAAATCCCTTCCTGCCAGTATCTATAACAATTGTCTTTTTATCAGGAAGTTCAACCACTGCAGAATCTCCCTGCCCCACATCAAGATAAGTGATGCTTATTCCACTGGGTTCAAGAAGTTTGATGCCAGTGTAAAAAACAATCGGAACAATTGCAATACCAATCGGAATGGCTATAGGCAATATTTCTGCCATTCCTGTCCCAAAAAGTCTTCGACTTTTTGGGGACCCTATTTGCCTATTTTGCATTTTGACAATTACATAAACCAAAACTCCAATATAAAACATAATAAGCAGTATGAAAGGGAATGCCGGAATCTTTATATCAACAAAGTTCCATTGTGCTATATGTTTTATTACATCAAGGACAAAATTTGTAATCACACCAATAAACCTCGATAGCGGAAAAACGCCTGATATAAGAAAAACAAATGATGACAAAATAGATAAAGGAAGAATAATAAATCCGATAAACGGTGTGATCATAAGATTTGTGATAGGTGATATTAAAGAAACATAATGAAAATAATAGGCAACAAGTGGTGCAGTTCCAATACTTGCAGCGAGAGATATTTTGAGAGCAGAAGAGCAGTATCGCACCATGCGCCGAGCACCGAGAGATAGGCGTCGGGCATCAAGAGCCTGACGCTCTGCTGCTGTTCTGTCCTTTTGCTCTGCAACTAAGCCTATACATAATACAGCAATGAAAGAAAGCTGAAATGATAAGTCAAGTATTGAATCAGGCTGGATCAGGATTATCACAATCGCTGCAAAAAGCAATGTATTAAGCCAAAATCCCTTTCTATAAATCAGGAGGCTGAAAAGAAAAAGTGTAATCATAATGAATGCCCTTATAGATGGTATGCTCATGTCAGATATGCCAAGATATGCAATCATAAATGGAATGCTCAAAACTGCGGCTATCTGTGAAGGAGTAATATAAAGCGTTAATCTGACAAGCACATTATGTGGCAATATCTTTACAAAAAATCTGAAAAAATTAAATAAAACAAGCCACAACAAACCAAAATGTGTCCCTGATATGCTCAGTATATGCGCAAGCCCTGTAGCATTGAATGCATCTCTTGTATTTTTTGAAATCAGACTTCGCTCACCTGTTATTATAGACATTAAAAACGATGCAGATTCAGGAGAAAGATTCCCTTTCATAAAACCATCGAGCCGCATCCTCAACCTTTCAAAAAATCCTGTCTGATTACTGCCTATCTCTTTAACTTCAATAGCATATCCTGTAAGCAAGCTATAAGCAACGCCGGGATTTAAAGAATATGCATCTTTTGGAATCTGTGCTTTTATGTCATATACCTTGTCCCTTTCTGCCCCAAAAAATCTCTGACTTTTTGGCTTCCCCTTTTGCAATGGCTCATTACTTATCAATCGAATTTCTTTTAAGTTTTCTGGAGATTTGACTTTTATTCGATAAGAAAAACCTGAATAATCAGCATTGAACATAGTAGTCTCTTGCACATCTGAAGTCACTATGCCCTGTAATTGAATAGTCTCACCAGCAATATTAGAAGGAGATAACTGTGGGACATATCTCATCTTTGCATAATAGAATCCTGAAACTGCAATAATAGCAATGATAAAAATATGATAGCCTGTCTGTTTTCTGAATTTTAAAAAAGACATTAGGAGTATCAATATCAGGGATATAAAAATACTCAAAAAAGGGAAAAATCTATAAACATAAAAAAGTGTGGTGCCATAAATAAATGAGATAAAATAGCTCATAAATGTTAAAGGTTAAGGTTACGGTTAAGGTTAAAAACCCCTGACACTATTCTGTATCACTTCTGCTATATCTTCTGCCACTTCTTTTGCCATCTTACCATCCTCCGCCTCTACCATAACCCTTATCTTTGGCTCTGTTCCTGACGGTCTTACAAGAATCCTCCCTTTGTCACCAAGTTTCCTGGTTGCATGCTCAATAACCTTTGTTATTTCAGGAGATTCCTTAATGTCCTTACCTTTAACCCTTTCCCCTGAAACATGAACATTCAGAAGTACCTGTGGATAAAGCTCTATATCTGATGTCAACTCCGAGATTAGCCTATTTTTTTTCCTCATGAGATACAGCACCTGAAGGGCAGTAACAGGACCATCTCCCGTGGTATTATAGTCAAAAAATATTATATGCCCTGATTGTTCACCACCAAAGTTATAGCCTCCTTTTTTCATCTCCTCTACGACATATCTGTCTCCAACCTTTGTCCTTATTAATTTTATGCCCTTTAATGACAGGTACCTCTCAATCCCTAAATTTGTCATAACAGTTGCAACAACACCATTACCCTTGAGTTTGCCCTCTTTTTTCATTTCAGGTGCCCACATCCCCAGTATCATATCACCATCCACTGCATTGCCTTTCTCATCTACAAAGAGTGTCCTGTCTGCATCACCGTCATGCGCTATACCTATATGCGCATTATTCTTCTTTACAGCATCAACAAGACAATCTATATGTAGTGAGCCACAGTTGTCATTTATATTAATGCCATCAGGCCTGTCATTTATTGATATTACCTCTGCGCCAAGCTCCCTTAAAAGTATAGGGGTAACCTTATAGGCAGCACCATTTGCAGTATCCACAACTACTCTTAAGCCTTCAAGATCTATTTCCCTTGGTATTGTTGATTTTATATATTCTATATATCTCCCTACTGCATCATCGAGTCTATATGCCTTACCAACCTTTTCATTAGTTGGCCTTTTGGCTGGAAAGTCCTCATCTGCTACAAGTTGTTCGATTTTTCCTTCAATATCGCCAGACAGCTTAAAACCTGCTGATGAAAATATCTTAATGCCGTTATCTCCAAATGGATTGTGAGAGGCTGAAATTACAATCCCTGCATCGAGCCTTAACGTGCGCGTCAGAAAGGCTATGCCAGGAGTCGGTATTGGCCCAACGAGTGTAACATTCATTCCCATAGAGCATATACCAGATGTTAGGGCACTCTCTATCATATAGCCTGAAAGTCGTGTATCTTTGCCTATCAACACCATATTCCTTCCGTGATCGTCCTTTAGCACAGAGGCAACCGCCATGCCTATCCTCAAAACATTTTCAGGTGTCATCGGAGACTTGTTCACCCTGCCTCTTATCCCATCTGTGCCAAATAATCTTATACCATGGCTCATTTTCCGATTCTCCTGATACTAATTTTTACGGTCACATCTGATACCTTTGTTCTTATATTCTTACCGTTTGTATTAATCTTGACAGTCTGCATCATATCAGCATCCACACCTGTGACATCTATAGGTTCTGTCCGCAATAAAGAAATCCTTGCTATTTCTGTTTTTGCACCCTCTATTTCTACATGAGAAGGCTTTACATCTATAGATTTTATTACATATCCCTTTTCAGGTGAACCAGTTATATACGGCTTAACAGAAACTGTCTTTGAGATAGATTCATCCAGCACAACCTTTACACTAACCGGCTCTATTCTCTGAACTTTTATGGTCCTTGGTATAATTACATTGTCTTTATCAAAATAATACACTGCCTCGCCTTTTTTTGCACCTGACATATCAATAATAACCCTTACATCCATTGGTCTTAAAGTCTTTAAAAGCCTCTCATGTCCACTTATACTCAAACCAACCTTTTTAATGCTTTGTCTTAGAATTTCTAAACCCACTGGTACATTCTTAAACTCAAGCGGAACATCAATAGCCATCTCTGACTGCCCGCGATATGTAACAAAAAACCAGAGGGACATAGCAAGAGCCACTGATAATATCTTTAAGCCTATATCGCTGAATATGCCTCTTTTCTTTGTCATCTGTTTTCAGAACCTCTGCGTCCCAAAAAATCTTGCGATTTTTTGGGGACCCCTACTGTCTTTTTTGATTCCGTAAACAGGTCTGTCAGTATATCCCTCAATGTCCCCATATCAATATGTGTTTGGAGCTTGCCATGGATTGCCACAGATATGGTGCCTGTCTCTTCAGAAACTATAATAGCAACTGCGTCTGTCTCTTCTGTAACTCCAATACCTGCCCGATGTCGTGTTCCAAGTGTCTTACTCACATCTGCACCGAGTGTAATAGGCAAAAAACAACCTGCTGCAACAACCCTATTTCCACGAATTACAACTGCGCCATCATGTATTGGAGAAGTAGGGTGAAATATGCTTAAAAGTAGTTCCTTCGTAACCTTTGCATCAAGTGGAGTGCCTATCTCTACATAATCCTTGAGGCTCACATCTCTTTCAAGAACTATCAATGCACCTATCTTTCTATTTGCCAGTCCAACAGATACCTTTACTATCTCTTCGAGAGATTTTAGCTCCTCTGCAGATGTAAAACCTTGCAGAAATGATGACTCTCCCATGTGTGCAAGTGCCCTTCTTATTTCAGGCTGAAAAAGAATTATAAGCACTATTACTACCTGTGACCAAAAGCTCTGGATAATCCAGTCTATTGTATAAAGCTGAAGATACCTCGAAAAGAAAGATGCTATCAGGAGGATTCCAAGACCTGCAAGCATCTGTGCAGCCTTTGTGCCCTTAATGATAAGAAGTATTCTATAGGAGATTATCGAGACAATAATTATATCAAGTAAATCCTGCCATCTAATTTGTCTCAATAAGTCTAACAAAAACATCCCCTCGCTAAATGAAATTGATGTGATTAATTATAACACAGGATATGCCATAGGCTGAAGGCTAAAGGCTGAAGAATTTAGATTCATCTATATTTAGTGAGCAGTAAGCAGTTCTTAACTGTTCACTTTATCTGTTTGTCTGTTGTCTGACTTCTGTTGTCTGTCTTATAACTACAGGCCCCTGTAGTCTCTTGCCTGCAGGCATTTTCTCTATGCTTATGCCCTCGGGTCTCCAAAATTTGTTGAAGTATTTATCGCTCTTTAATTTAACTGCAAACTCATCCCAGTTTTTCAAAAGTCTCTCCCTGTCAAAATAAATAGCATTGCGGGAAACCAGATAGGATACCAAGTGCCTTTACTCATGGCTCCAACATCGTAATCTCCTATCAGCACAGAAAGAGCAACCCTGTCTTCTTGCTGGAGAAAATCAACACTGCTAAAATCCTTTATTTTTAAATTCACATCATTAAGCATTGCAAGTGGTATAAGATAACTGAATGATGACTGTTTATTGCCGAGTGCAAGTCTTTTACCTTTTAGATCTGCCGCCTTCTCTATAGCGCTGCCATCCTTCACAACCAGCACGCTCCTCGAGGCAGCGCCTTCTTTGCCAATAGGCATGACAAGAGGGGCCACTTTATTTTTATACCGTGCCTTGACCTCGCAATATGTAGCAGGATCTAAACAGGCCATATGCACCAGACCATTTCCTATCTCATAGATTGCTGTTTCATAATCTCTTGCAACCTTAATAATTACAGACCTTTTAAGAACATTTTCGAGGTAATACCTTAAAGGAACAAATCTTTCATACATTGCACCTGCACTTTCAACGGGAAGAATAGACAGTATTATCGGAGAAGCATTAAAATTCTGAGGAGTATATCGAGGCTTATCATTTGCATTAGAATCCGATAGGTTGTTCTGGTTGGAACAAGAAAAAAGACAGAAAACAGAGAACAGGAAAAACCTTGTGCTGAACTTGATTCAGTAATGAGTTCATAGCACCAATTCATCTATAAACATGTTTTCTCTTTTTTCACGGCCTATTGTTGTTTCAGGGCCGTGTCCTGGCAATACCCTTGTGTTTTCAGGTAAAGACATCAATCTCTTAAAAGACTCCCTAAGTTTGTTAATATCACCACCATAAAAATCAGTCCTTCCAACAGAGCCTGCAAAAATGGTGTCACCTGTTACAACAATGCCTTCACTGTAAAGACATATGCTGCCCGGGCTGTGGCCGGGCGTGTGAAATACTTTAAAACTCATATCCTCAACCGTAATATCCTCTCCATCTTTTACCAAGACATCGGGATCTGGCAATGGTTCAAGGTCATATCCCCAAAATGCTGCCATATCTTTTGCAGCACTGTATATCACAAGCTCGTCTTTATGAATTATAACCTTCGCATCTGTCTCTTTTTTCAAGTCGCTCACTGCTCCAACATGATCAAAGTGTCCATGTGTGCAGATTATATATTTGACAATAAAATCTTTGCTCTTAATGATATCTATTATTCTATCAGGCTCATCACCGGGGTCAACAACGATAGCCTTTTTAGAAATATCATCTGCAACAATAAAACAGTTAACTTCAAGGGGGCCGACCACTATACTTTTAATAAGCATATCTCCTCCTTAGTTTCTCTTTCACCTTTTTTATAATATAACCTATCTCCTCATTTTTTAGTAAATATGACAGTAGCATATATACTAATCCGCAGATTATTATTGCTGTGCCGAGATGTGCTGCCTTCTTAAGCCCATATCCGCTTAATGACCATATTTCACTCCTTGTGATAAACCAACCAACACCCCCCATTACTAAAGATGCAGCAAGTGTTTTCCCGAAAGAGCTTGCTATCCTTTTTGTTCCTATGCCTCCAAGCTTTTTCCTCAGGAAATAAAATAACAAAATAAAATTACAACTGGATGCAATAGCATTGGCAAAGGCAAGGCCGTTATGTTTCATAGGACTTATCAAAAGAAGGCTTATTATCACATTCGTTATCATTGTAGCAGCAGCAACCTTAACAGGCGTCCTCGTGTCCTGCATGGAATAAAAGGTTGCAGTGATAACCCTGACTCCTACAATAGCCCATATTCCGAGGGAATAGAATATAAGGGCATTGGATGTACCAATGGTGGCAGCATATCCAAACTTGCCCCTTTGGAAAAGAGTGCTTACAATAGGCACATTCAATGCGATAAGACCAACCATAGCAGGCACTGTAATAAAAAACAAGAGGCGCAGTGCAAAGGAAAAATCTTCCTTTACCTTTTCCATTTCCCCTTTCACAGAATGCTCTGAAAGGGCAGGAAGCACTGCCATTCCCATTGCAACACCGAATATCCCGACGGGGAAGTGAATCAATCTCATGGAGTAATACAGATAGGTTATGCTTCCCTCAGGGAGATATGAGGCGAGGATTGTGCTTATAAAAATATTAATCTGTGCAACTGCAAGCCCCGCTGTAGAGGGAATTATAAGAAGTCCTATCCTCTTCAAACCAGGATGCCAGAAAGACAGTGATGTCTTCTGTCCTCTGTCTTCTGCCCTCTGTCTTCTGAATAGCGAATATCCTTGCTTAAAGAATGATGGAATCTGAATTAAAAACTGCACAAGTCCACCTATTGTCACACCTATTGCAACAGCAATAATTGGATTTGTAAATTGCATTGATAGAGTCAGGACACAAACAATAATCACAATATTGAGTGTCGCGGGAGCAAGTGCAGGCACAAAAAAAACACCCCTTGTATTTAAAGCACCCATTGTCATTGCAGCGAGGCTGATAAACAGAAGAAATGGAAACATTATTCTTGTTAAAAGAACAGTATTAGAAAACTTTTCAGGCTCTTTTAAAAACCCTGGAGCAATTGCAGATACAATAGCAGGTGCAAAGATTATCCCAAAGATGCAGATTATCCCTACAAAAATGAGTATAAATATAAATGCTGCCTTTACAAGTCTGTTGGCTTCATCTTTGCCGTGCTTTGTCTGATATTCTGTTACTACAGGTATAAAAGCAGATGACATTGAGCCTTCTGCAAAAAGCTCTCTCAGGAGATTTGGAATCCTGAAAGCAACAAAAAAAACATCAGCAGAGGCAGTTGCACCAAAATATCGTGCAAGTATCATATCCTTTACATAGCCGAGTATCCGACTAATAAAGGTTGCTATGGACATCAATCCAGCAGCCCTTGCTATTTTCCCCTTTGCACTCATTTTACGAAGCCCTATATCGATGTCGCAAAAATTCAACAAGTCCGGGCATTATAGAGATGAGAATAATCGCCAGAATAACAATGCTGAAGTTCTGTTTTACAATCGGGATATTTCCAAAGAAGTATCCTGAAAATATACAGGTGCTCACCCATGATGTCCCACCCAATATGTCATAGCTGATGAATTTCGAATATGTCATCCTTCCTATTCCTGCAACAAAGGGCGCAAATGTGCGAACTATGGGAACAAATCTGGCGATAATAATAGTCTTGCCTCCATACTTTTCATAAAATCGATGAGTACGTTCAAGGTGCTTTTTATTGAGAAATCTGACATTTTCCTTATGGAATATTCTTGGACCTAAAAAATATCCTATCCAGTAATTCGTGGTATTTCCCAGCATAGCCGCTGATATGAGAAGAACAAACAATATTGCAATATCAAGTGCGCCAATTGCTGCAAAAGTGCCGGCAGCAAACAAGAGGGAATCTCCCGGAAGAAAAGGTGTAACAACAAGCCCTGTCTCACAAAAAATGATCAAAAAGAGTATTGCATAGGTTAAAACTCCGTAATTTTGAATAATCATACTGAGATGTTTATCAAGGTGCAAGAATATATCAATAAAATAGGCTATAAAATCCACTATTAATCCTTTAATTTACTGTTTTTAAGGTATTTTCTGAAAAATTCTATTGTGCTTTCCATGCTGTCATTTGCTGCATCGTCATCTCTCTGCGGAGGTCTGTCGTATCTGTGTTCAGCATTAATATATATCCTCATCTCATATGGCACTTTTTTTTCATCAAGCAGTAAGGCTGTAGTAATCGCATGCCGCGCTGAAACCACAGAATCTTGAGAGCCGTGAAGTATCAATACAGGGGAACTCGACTTATTAAAAATATCGTCAAAACGGTACTTTAAATCAAGCCCCTTGCCACCACCTGTAAAAGCGCCATAATATGATACTCCTGCCTTTACCTTTCCTTTTGCAGACAATATCATAGACCAATAGCCACCCATTGAAAATCCAACTGCTCCTATAGCATCTGATTTTACCTTTGGATGTTTTTTAAAATATTCGATTACATCACTTAAATCATTGAAAATATCTTCAGCATATTTTGTAGTAGCCAGATGTCTTGTATTATGTGAAAGATTATAGGCATCAAAATAATATGGGATAACACAGACATACCCATAAGAAGTTAATTGACGGGCAAAATTAATATCTCCGTCCTGCACACCTCCGCTTGTGTGAAGCACAAGCACACATGGAAAAGGGCCATCGCCTTTTGGGACCATAACAAGAACATGCATGCTCTTCTTTGCACCGAGACCATAGACAATCGTCTTTTCAATTGCAAATGCATAGGTTTCAAAAAATAACAAAAGGCTTAAAATCAATAAAATCTTTCTGCTCAGCCTCATTTTTTCCTCCCTATAAATATTCTCTTTACCCCTGAATAGTCCTTTATAAAAATAACATTTCTGAAGTTAGCATTCATAGCTATATTTTTCACATCATCTGCCTGATTATATCCTATCTCAAGAATAATTATGCCATTTTCTTTGAGAAATTTTGGTGCATTTTTTAATATCATCCTGTAAAAGTCCAGCCCGTCTGCACCGCCGTCAAGGGCATCAATAGGCTCATAATCTTTTATCTCCTTCTGTAAGCTCTGAATATCATCGGTTTTTATATAAGGTGGATTTGAGACTATACAATCAAATACCATATTGTCAACAGGTTTAAATAGGTCGCCTTTTATGAAATGGACATTCTTTATATTATTTTCTACTGCATTTCGAACTGCATACTCAATGGCAGTGTTTGATTTGTCAATTCCATATACATCTGCATCTGGAAAGTGCTTTGCAAGTGTAATGGCAATGCACCCGCTTCCAGTACAGAGGTCTAAAACCGTGAACTTGGGGGTGAATGTCATGAACTCCTTTAATTGTTTAATCGCTTCTTCCACAAGCAATTCAGTCTCTGGCCTCGGGATTAGAACTCCTCTGCCCACATTGATTTTCAATCCGTAAAAATTGACATGTCCGATAATGTATTGAAGTGGCTCTCCACCGGCAAGTCTTGATGTAAGCGCATCTATTTGCTTTGATGTTGCTTCTGATATTTCCAAGTCGCCGGAATAAAGTTTAGACTTGCTGATATGGAGTGTTTCTGTTATAAGGATCTCAGCATCTTTTACAGCATCTTCAATGCCTTTAGACCCAAGAAAGGCCGAAATCTCTTTTAATTTATTAATGGCATTCATTTTTATGATTTTTGCCTTGACCTTAATCCGTAATGAAAATTTCTAATTACGGATTATGACTTTGACTATCCCGCTCTTGATTTTTATAATTTATCATAATGTTGAATAAACTTAAAAGGGAATATTAGATGGAGTAAGCATCTTTTTTTCTGTGATGAAGTTTAGGCTGCATATCGAATGTATTCCTCTTGTCGTTTCTACCTTTTGATACTAATACCCTCTGACTGAAACAAGCCCCTACCTTACATTCCATCCATTCTTTGCTCTTTCTGTCGTTTACTCCCGTGCCATCTACTTGTATATAATAAACATCAGCAGTCTCTTTAATATCACTTTGTCCTATCCCTTCAGCCTCGTTAAATATCTTAAATCGTCTATCTTCCTCCCATTGCTCTATCCTTTTGCCTTCCTCTATAGACATCCTATGTATCTTGTTGCGTGAAACCTCTAATAAGAAAATTATAATCCGTATACCGGTAAGAAAGGCACAAAAGATCCATTTAAGAAATAATGGTGTTTGCATGAAATCAGTAGATGAATTCGGAGAGAGGATTGTACGAATTGATGAAGAAATATTCCCGGAAATCATCATCCCCAGCAGAAAGGTAACAGAAATTACAACTCCTTCAGCCTCTCTGCCTGATAATGAGTGATTAGCGCATCTATTATATCATCGAGATCTCCTTCGAGCACTTGTTCGAGCTTATGGAGTGTTAAACCAATCCTATGGTCAGTTACCCTGTTTTGAGGATAATTATATGTCCTTATCCTTTCACTTCTGTCACCAGTGCCAACCTGCGTCTTTCTTTCCATGGCTCGCTCTTTTTCTTTTTTCTCTATCTCCAGCTCAAGGAGCCTTGAACGCAGAACCTTCATTGCCTTTTCCCTGTTTTTTATCTGGGACCTTTCATCCTGACATTGCACAACCATACCTGTTGGTATATGTGTAATTCTCACAGCAGAATATGTTGTATTCACACCTTGCCCCCCTGGACCTGATGCACAAAATGTATCGATTCTGAGATCCTTTTCTTCTATCTTAATATCCACCTCGTCTGCCTCGGGAAGAACCGCTACAGTCGCTGCTGATGTGTGTATCCTTCCTGAGGCCTCTGTAACAGGAACTCTCTGCACCCTATGCACACCGCTTTCGTATTTTAGCCTGCTATACGCACCCTTTCCTGTAATATTAGCGATAACTTCTTTTAATCCTCCAAGTCCTGTTGGGCTGGAATCAATTACTTCTATTTTCCATCGTCTTGCTTCAGCATATTTTGCATACATTCTGAAAAGTGCTGCACCAAATAGTGCTGCCTCTTCTCCACCTGTCCCAGCCCTGATTTCTAAAATTACATTCCTCTCATCTCTCGGGTCTTTTGGAAGGAGCATTATCTTGAGTTCATCCTCTATGACAGGCTTCTTCTTTTTAAGCTCCTCCATCTCCTCCTGTGCAAGAGCTCTTAAGTCTCCATCTCCGCTTTTTAGTATTTCTTCTGCATCTGTAAGGTCAGCTAATAATTTTTTGTATTCCCTTATCTTTTCAACAATTGGCATTAGCTCTGCTTGCTCTTTAGAATACTTCTGATATGTCTGTGCATTAGACAATACATCAGGATTACTAAGAGCAGCGGTTATCTCTTCATATTTTTCTTCTATTGCAAGCAACTTCTCTAACATTCAGTGCAGACCTCTTTATTTGCATCTATCTTTAAAACCTCCTTCATAGCAGATATTGCAACTTCAATCTGTGGCTCATCAGGCTCCCTGACAGTCATTCTCTGCAACAAAAGACCGGGAAGGACAAATAATCCTATTATCGGGTTGTTCTTCATTTTTGCAGAAAATCTGAGAACCTCGTATGAGACCCCTGCTATGACAGGTATAAGGACAATCCTCGATACAAGTTTATGTAAAAATGACCAGTCTTTTGGAATTACAAGGAATACCATTATGCTGATTACCATTACTATCAATAAAAAACTGGTGCCACATCTTGGATGATAAGGTTTATATTTTTTTGCATTTTCAATAGTGAGGTCTTCTCCAGCTTCATAAGCATAGATAACTTTATGTTCAGCACCGTGGTATTGATATATTCGCCTCATTTCTTTCCAGAGACCTATAGAAAAAATATATAGAAAAAATATTCCTACACGAAGTAGTCCATCAACAAGGTTAAAAAATAGTGAGTTGTTAGAAACACCCTTTACCACATTACCTATCAGGGTTGTCAGAAAGAGCGGAAGAAATTTGAAAAGCACTATTGCAAGGGCAATAGCAAGACCTATAGATATTGCCACCCCCAGTCCACTAACTGGACTTTCTCCTTTTTGTGCATCATTTGCGTTATCAGCATCTTGATACGCTATACTTGCTGAAAATTCTATTGCCTTTACTCCTACTAAAATGGCATGGAAAAGCCCTACTACACCCCTGATAAAAGGCAGCTTTAAAAAAGGAGGTGCTGCCTTTGTCTTGACTGTTTTTAAATTTATACATCCATTTGGATGCCTTACAGCAACACTCCAGCCTGCAGGAGACTTCATCATAACACCTTCTATTACTGCCTGACCACCTATGTTTTTCATGTTTTCTCCAATAAAAAAGGATTAGAATTCAGACCAATCCCAAAATCCTAATCCCCAATACCTAACTTGCTATTTATTAGCGTATTTTTTCTTAAACTTCTCCACCCTTCCTTCTGCATCTACAAGTTTTTGCTTTCCTGTAAAAAATGGATGGCATTTAGAGCATATATCAACACGAATATTGTTCTTTGTTGACCTTGTAGTAAATGTTTCTCCACATGCGCATGTAACCTTTGCTTCTTTATAATTTGGATGAATCCCCTCTTTCAACTTAAACCTCCTGAAATGAAATTTAGGGTTTTATTTTACAAGATATGTCGAATCTTTAGCAAGTTCACTACTACCTGTCTTTCTAAACCTTAAAAGAACAGAGAACAGAAACCAGACAACAGACTTTCAGAAAATGGTGAAGGGGTTAATAGGTGAAGAGGTAAAGGATTTAAAAGTGTCAGAGTGTCAAAGTGCTAAAGCTTTCACCACTTCACCGACATTCACCGATTCACCTAATAAAAGTCTGTCCTCTTTTATTAGGGTTTTAAAGGGACTCCGTCCCTTTAAGCTCGGTTAAATAAAAATGCCGACAGGATATATCCTGTCGGCATTTGATCCTTTAAAAGCTACTTTATAAGCGGAACAATAAGCAGTGCTACAATGTTAACAACCTTAATCATGGGGTTGATTGCAGGGCCCGCAGTGTCTTTATATGGATCGCCTACTGTATCACCTGTAACCGCTGCCTTGTGTGCATCTGACTTCTTCCCACCATATGCACCGTCTTCAATGAACTTCTTTGCATTGTCCCATGCACCACCACCGCTTGTCATTGCAATTGCCTGAAAGAGCCCTGTGACGATGCTACCAATAAGAACACCTCCAAGGGCTTCCTTTCCTATAAGCAATCCAACTATAATTGGTGCAACAACAGGAATGAGTGCTGGAATCATCATCTGTTTGATTGCACCCTTTGTAACTATATCAACGCATGTCCCATATTCAGGTTTTGCTTTTCCTTCCATGATGCCCGGTATCTCTCTGAATTGTCTCCTGACCTCTTCGACAACTCCTCCGGCTGCCTTTCCAACAGCCTCCATAAGAAGAGAACCAAAATAGTATGGAAGGAGACCACCAATAAAGAGACCTACAAGAACTTTTGGATCTGACAAATCAAATGCAATTGTCCCGCCAAATGACCTTGAGTATTCTGCAAAAAGAACAAGTGCTGCAAGTCCTGCAGAACCTATTGCATATCCTTTTGTAACTGCCTTTGTTGTGTTACCAACTGCATCAAGAGGGTCTGTAACTGCCCTGACACTGTCAGGAAGTTCTGCCATTTCAGCTATGCCGCCGGCATTGTCAGTAATAGGACCATATGAGTCAATTGCAACAACAATACCTGTCATGGAAAGCATTGCAACAGCAGAAAGTGCTATTGCAAAAAGTCCACCACCAGCATTACCTGTAAATCCACCCCCAAGTGTATATGCCCACAGGATTGCACCTGATATAACAAGGGCTGGGAGTCCTGTTGACTTCATGCTGACTGCAAGCCCTGCTATAACATTTGTTCCGTGTCCTGTCTGGCTTGCTGCTGCTATGTGTTTAACAGGATTAAAGCTCTTTGATGTAAAGTACTCTGTAATCATAACTATCAGACCTGTGAGTATGAGTCCGATAATCGCTGTTGTAAATACACCTGTTGCTGTAAATACTGGTTCAACACCGTCAATGCCAAGGAACCACTTTGATGCAAAATAAAAGGCTATTGCTGCAAGTATTCCAGATACTGCAAGTCCTTTATAGAGCGCGCCCATGATATACTGGCTTTTACCAAGTTTCACAAAATATGTTCCTATGATGGACGCAATAATCGAAATGCCACCAATTAAAAGTGGAAATTCTACCCACAAGCTCTGAGAACCATAAACTGTCTTTGCAAGAAGCATTGCTGCAACAAGTGTAACTGTGTATGTCTCATAAAGGTCGGCTGCCATACCAGCGCAGTCGCCAACATTATCGCCAACATTATCTGCGATAACTGCAGGGTTTCTTGGGTCATCCTCAGGTATCCCAGCCTCAACTTTACCAACAAGGTCTGCACCAACATCAGCAGCCTTTGTATAAATACCACCTGCAATACGAGCAAAGACACTCATAAGAGAACATCCAAAACCAAGACCTACGAGGGCATGGAATGCCTCCTCACCAGCAGCCTGCTTTGCTATGAGATAGTAGCCTGCAATACCAAGCAATCCAAGTCCGACAACCATAATTCCTGTGACAGACCCTCCCTTGAATGCTACTGTTAATGCTGCCTGAATTCCCTTCTTTGCAGCCTCTGTTGTCCTGACATTTGCCCTGACAGTGACCATCATGCCTATATAGCCTGCAAGGGCAGAACCGACTGCACCAATAATAAATCCTATTGATGTCCACACGCCGAGATAAAGCAGCACAATAGCAAGAATAACTCCAACTATTGCAACTGTCTTATATTCCCTTCTGAGGAAGGCTGTTGCACCTTCTTTAATCGCATCAGATATCTGTCTCATGCGTTCTGTTCCAGCATCTTGCTTTGAAACCCATGCAGCAGTAAACAGGGCATATAACACACCCAGACCACCGCACAATAGAGCAAATACAATTATTGAACTCATTTGTCCTCTCTCCTCCTTACTTTAAAATTTTTGTTACTTCACTCCTATTCAAGATACTCAAAAACAAACTGTTTTTTTTTGCTTCACCTCCTTAAGTGTCAAAGGATCATATCTTTTTATTTTCTAAGCCTGCTGCCTCTTAATCTCTCTTTGAGTATTTTGCAAATACCATTGCAGTAGCCCTATAAACCATATGTGCCATTTTCGAGAATGGTGCATATGCAAAAAGGAAAAAGACAAATACCAGATGCGTAAAATATGTTGGATATGCAAGTATTGCAATATTTGCGAGCCTGAATAGTTCAGAAAGGATACCTGTTACAACAATTGCATATACCACTATTATGAAAAGCCAGTCAAAGTAGCTGCCTTTCCCAGCCTTATCAGCATTTTTTAAACGATTCCCTGTAACAAGGGTTATCCCATAAAGTAATGCAAGTGCACTCGCATTGCCCAACAATTTCAGCGGGTCATACAGCGGATATGGCGAATCATAATGAAACCCATATAAATATACAATCGCCCATGTTGTTGTTATAGCAAGTCCAACAAATGCATAAAACACCAGAAGATGCGCTGTTTTTCTGTCCTTTGTTACATTACATTTTTCGAATCTCTTGTGGGCAAGTATCTCTGTAATCGTCTCCTTTATGCTGTCTGTTATATTTCCTTGAACATTCACACCAGCACTCATATCCGACCAATATTTCTTTATGCCAACAACAAAACATATCAGGGCGAAAAATGCAGCCGCACCAAATGTGACATCTATCTGAGGAAATACAGGCATAAATTTGGAATAGACAATGCCTCCGTCTTCACCCCTCGGAATAGCAGAAAAATCAAGATAGCCTTTTGGCACTATATAGGAGAGAAACAGTAAGACAGGTATGGTAAAGAGTATCAGGAGATATTTAGGATTGCCAACCATACTGGACAAAGGGGTTGGCGAGTAGTGCTCAATTGCCAATTTTCTCACTGCACCAAGCACCTCTCCAGGCTTTGCACCCCTTGGACAATTGGCTGTACAGTCGCTGCACTGATGACATAGCCAGATATCAGGATTGCTTATGAGCTTATCCCTCACGCCCCATTGAGCATACATCATTTCTTTTCTTGGAAATGGTTTATTGTCAGGTGTTACATTGCACACAACAGTGCATGTTGAGCACTGATAACACTTTTTTAAATCCTCACCTCCAGAGGATAGAATATCTTTAACAAATTTCAAATCTGGACTTATTACCTGTTCCGCCATCTATATTTCCTCCTTAAAATTAATAATCCCTAAACCCTAATCCCTGTCTTTAGAATCCTTTGAATGGATTAGGTCCTATTTTTTTGACTCTCTCAACAAAGTCGCCAATAATCTTAGGAATATTATCATATTCATCTATTGCAAGCTGAACCATCTGAACCCTTTCTGCCTCAAGCTGCAGTCTGCCAAGTGTTTCCTGAACTTTTCCAAGCCTGTAATTTGCAAGCTCACTTCCCTTTGCAAAATGACACTGATAGTTCTCTCCGAATTTACAGCCCAGAAGAAGCATTCCATCAACTCCTCTTGAAAGTGCATCTGCAATCCATACAAGGTTTGTGGAGCCAAGGCACCTGAGTTGTATAAACCTTACTGATGGGTCAAGTTTCGTCTGTTTCAATGCTGCTGTATCAATTGCAGGATATGCATCATTTTCGCAAGCAAGGACAATTATCCTCGGTTTATCATCATCCGCCGGGACAGAGACATTTTTCATCATCGAACCTATCATGTCAACATGATAGTCTTTGAAAGAAACTATTCTTTCAGGGCATGCACCCATACATGTTGCACATCTTCTGCATCTGCCGGGTTTATAGAATGGAGTGCCTTTTTCATCTTCGTCTATAGCGCCAAATGGACACTCCTCTGTACATCTCTTACACGCTGTACACCTCTGCATGAACGGGTCAGGATATGTCATATCCCACGCCCTCGGATGAACTGCTATGCCTTTAGCAACATGCTCTGCAGCCTGTATTGCCTTGAGTGCTGCTCCTGTTGCATCCTCCTGAGCCTCTGACATATTCATAGGTTGTCTCACACAACCAGCTGCATAAACACCTGTCCTCCTCGTCTCATATTGGAAACAGATGAAATTAGAATCTGCAAAACCGTCAAATAGTTCTAAATCAGGAAGACCAGGTCCTTGTCTGTACTGCAGATTAAGTATCGGGTCATCAACTGTTGCAGGCACAATACCAGTTGCAAGAACAACAAGGTCAGCCTCTATCTTTATTTTTTCACCAAGCAGGCTATTTTCCATTTCAACATAGAGATTTCCATTTTCAGCTTTAGTTACACCTGTTACCTCTCCTTTTGTCATCATCACACCGGGGTCATTTTGTGCTGCCTTATAGTAATATTCAAGCCTTCCAGGTGTTCTTATGTCTTTATAAAGTATCATTGCTGTTGCATCTTTATTTTGAGTAACATATTTTGCCTGTTTTAGAGATGTAACACAACACATAGCTGAACAATAAGGAAGGTGATTCGGGTCCCTCTGCCCAGCACATTGAATAAATGCAACCTTTTTAGCCTCTTTGCCGTCTGACGGCCTTATTATCTTGCCACTGTTATTCTTTGCAATCTCTTCAAGTTCTATATTAGTAACGACATCTTTTGAAACACCATAGCCTAAATGTTCAAGCTTTGTAGCATCATATGGTCTCCAACCAGCTGCAAGAACTATAGTGCCTATTTTCACAACCTCTTCAGCACCATTTGCAGATATGGTAACATCATATGCCCCTGGCTGACCATCTGTCTTTTCAACTTTTGCGGACTTATAAACCTTTATATTTGGGTGGCCCTCCACAGCCTTTATTGTATTTGATATATCAGAATCAACAATAAGCGGCTCTGAATATTCTCCAGTTGCGGTTGGAACAACCTTATATAATTTATTAGCAAACCCACCTAACTGAGGTTCTTTTTCAACGAGAAATACCTGATACCCAGCATCTGCTGCCTGAAGTGCTGCTGTCATTCCTGCAATACCGCCACCAATAACAAGAATGGTCTTTACTGTCTCCATCATATACGGCTCGGGCAAGTCCCCTTTCTGTGCTTTAATAACATGCATCTTCACATAGTCTTCTGCTGCAAGCTGTGCATTCTCTTTGTTGTCTTGCATCCAGACTGCAAGTTCTCTTAAAGGCGCTCTTTCAACAATGCATCCGGGAAAATCGAATTCTTCATATTTGATCCTTGGAGAGCATGCAGCAATAACTACAGTGTTAACACCTTCATTTTTAATGTCATTGTTTATAAGTTCTACGCCTTCTTTACCGCAGAGGGCAAAATGGGATTTGACCACAGGAACCCTCAAGGCATTTTTTGCTATATTACTGAGCTTCTCTACATCAATGGATTCTCCGATTGAGCATCCTGTGCATATATAAAGTCCTATATTTTTGTCCATTTTCGATTACCTCCCCTTTCCTGCTGAAATTGCCTTCAATGCCGCACTTGTAGAATCCTGAGCTGATCTGGCAACATCCATAGGGTTTTTTGTGCAGCCAGCAGAGTAAATCCCTGTAACAGGCAATGCAAAACCACTTTCATTATATTTGACACCAGCAATCTTTTTGGATGCACCTGATGGTTCCATTCCTGTTGCTAAAACAACCATATCAAACTTCATCTTCACCTTATTCCCTGTAAGCATGTCTTCTGCTGTAACAACAACATCATCAGACCCTTCATCCTGTATAATATCTGCAACCTTACCTTTTATAAATGTTACATTCGCATCTTCTTTGACCTTCCAGTAAAACTTCTCATACTTGCCGGGTGTTCTAATGTCTATGTAAAAGATCGTTGCCTTTGATTCAGGATTTTGCTCTCTGATATATGTTGTTTGTTTCAGCGAAGCAAGACAACATATATATGAACAGAATGGAAGATGATTTTCGTCTCTGCTTCCAGCACATTGTACAAATGCAATATTTTGTACAGGCTTTCCATCAGAAGGTCTTAATATCTTTCCTGATGTTGGACCTGTAGGCGAGGCAAGCCTTTCCATCATCATATTGGTGATGACATTCTTTACCTTGCCAAAACCAAGCAAACTTAGTTTATTTGCATCATAAGGATTCCATCCTGTAGCTACAACTATAGAGCCTACAGTAAAGGACATTGTCTCAGGCTTCATATCTAAGTCTATTGCATTATACTTACATGCCTCCTTGCAAGCCTTCCCGCAGTCAGCCTTACAATAATTAGAATCAATAACATACTTCTGAGGAAATGCCTGATTAAAGGGAAGGTATGCTGCCCTTGTCTTATCCATGCCAAAGTTGTATTCATTAGGCCTTTCCGCTGGACAAGCCTGAGCACATGCATCACAGGCAACACAATTGTCATTTACATATCTTGGATTAACTTTTACTGTTACATTATAATTTCCAGGACCACCACTTATACTGTCAACCTCTGCCATTGTGTAAAAAGAAATATTTGCATTGGTCTTGATCCTCCTGAAATTAATCTCAAGGCCGCAGATTGGCGGACAGAGTTTGGGAAAATATTTGTTAAGCTGAGCAACTCTACCACCCAAATATGGATTTTTTTCTATCACCACAACTTCAGCGCCTGTCTCTGCTGCATCAACAGCAGTTGTTAGCCCGCTAAAGCCGCCGCCTATAACCAGTACCCGATTAATATCTGGCATATCTTTCCTCCTTAACCATTAATGAGTGAATCAATAAATGGGTATATCAGAAAACATGTTTACCTTCTTATTACCCATCAACTCATCCACTCATAAATTTCTGGGAGGGGTAACTACCCCTCCCAGAATTGCTCTAATTAGTCTGGAATAATCTGAACATATGGAACCTTTTTTAGCTCCCAAGTGTTCTTTTCTGCATCGTATCTTGAGTTGACAAAGCACTTCCAGTTTTTATCATCAATTGCAAGGAAATCTCCCCTATAGTAGTAACCAGGATACCTTGATTCTTCCCTGAAGAGGATATGTCTTGCATGTGCCTCAACAGAAAGGATCCTGTGGAAGTTCTCCCATGCCCTCATAAGCTCATGGAGATTAGCTGCTGCACTCCTTGCTGCATCCTCTTTGAGTAATTCGAGCTGTTTTAAGCCTTCTTCGAGCATTGTCTTTGAGGTCATGTACCATGTGGAGATGCCGCCAAAGTACTCATCAGCAATCTTCTGCAGTCTTGCCTGAAGCATATGGGGTCTGATGTAATGTGGATTTGTATAAGGATCTGTAGAGAATGTCTTATACTTCTCATAGATTTCGTACGGAGCATAAAGCTCTGCTGCTATAGCCTCTGGGGTTTCTTTGATAGCTGGCTTATAATCAGCATGATCAAGTATAAAGGCGATTGCTGCCTTTGCTGCTATTCTACCTTCTGCATGAGAGCCAGAGGAGAATTTATGTCCTGATGCACCAACAATATCACCCATCATAAAGAGACCGGGAACTGTTGACATCCTATTGTATCCCCATGAATAGTGTTCCGGGGTTCCTGGTATGTCGCCAGGTCCGCTGCACCAGAATCCTGCACAACCTGCGTGTGAACCAAGCAGATAAGGCTCTGTTGGCATGATTTCTGAAGGCTCCTTATCAGGCTCGACATTTTTGCATGCCCATAGACCTGCTTGACCAATACACATGTCAAGGAAGTCTTCCCATGCCTCTGCTTCGAGATGTTTAATCCTCTTGGCATCCATTGTCTTTGCAAGTTCCTGCATTGCTGTATGTGTATTCATCAGGATTGGACCTTTTCCTTCTTTCATGTCCAACATCATCATATGGTTCCTGATAGCTGTGCCAAGTTTTTCTGCATATGGGCTGTAAAGCTTCTTTGTCTCCTCAAGCCTTGTAGCACAATAGTCCTCGCCAAGTGCATTTGTTGCCTTTGCTTTGAAAAAGAGGAACCATGCACCAACAGGTCCATATCCATCCTTGAATCTTGCAGGGACAAACCTGTTTTCCATCATTGTCAACTCTGCGCCTGCCTGCATGCCAAGGGCATACCCTGACCCTGCATTCCATACAGGATACCATGCCCTTCCCTGTCCTTCTCTTGTTGACCTTGGCCTGAATACATTAACTGCACCACCAGCACCAAGCAGTATTGCCTTTGCCTTAAATATATATATCTTGTTTTCTCTGACGCTAAATCCTGCTGCTGCTGCAACCCTCTTAGGGTCATTTGCGTCATGATAGAGTTTTACTATAAAGACCCTTTCAAAGTGATTTTGTGCAACGCCTGTTGCCTGTCTATTAATTTCCAGCGCCTTCTTTGCAGCCTCTGCAACTATGACCTTGTAAGACTCACCATTAATCATTATCTGCCATTTACCTGACCTTACAGGGACGCCACCATCTTTAAGCATTGCCTTCCCTGCATCCCTTGCCTGAAATCCATCGAGTGAGAATCCATCATCACCCTTCTTCCATATCGGAAGTCCCCACTCCTCAAAGAGATGAACAGAATTGTCAACATGCCTACCAAGGTCATAAACAAGGTCTTCCCTGATTATGCCCATAAGGTCGCCTCTGACATATCTCACATAGTCTTCAACTTTATTTTCGCCAATATAAGTATTGATTGCTGAAAGCCCCATTGCAACAGCACCACTTCTGTCTGTTGCTGCCTTATCAACCATCGTAACCTTAAGTCCTTTTGGATTTGCCCAGCGAACTGCTTCAAAGGCTGCGCCACATGCTGACATGCCTCCACCGATAATGAGAAGGTCTGTCTCAATCTCCACCACAGGGGGCTTTTCGCAGTACGAAAATGTACAGGTTTCTTTTTCCATTGTTATCCCTCCTTAATTATTGTTTTCTGGCTTCATAGTTGAAGTAGCCAGGCTGTTTAATTTTTGAATAATCTGGCTCAGGCAATCCCTTGTATGGATCGATAGAGCCCTCTGGGGTTGTCCTAATAGGAAATTTGAATCTCTTGAGGGATCCATTCCTAAACTTAATTGTCCACATAATAGAATCTGTTCCTCTCATTGGGATAACATTACCTCCCAGAGGATTGAAGTCCTGATAACCCCTGACTTCGATTGCCTGCTGAGGGCATATCTTCACACAGTTGTAGCACTCCCAGCACTGATCTGGCTCCTGATTATATGCCTTCATGATGTCCCTGTTAAGGGTCATGAGGTCATTCGGACAGATATACTGACATGCAGTCTTGTCCTGAGCCTTGCATCCGTCACACTTCTCAGTAATTACATAGCTTGGCATAACATAACCTCCTTTGGTTTTTAATTAAGCATCGATTTATGATGCCCTCTGTCTGTTATCAACACACAGTAAACAGCAAAATTTCAAAAGCCAAAATTATAGGCTTCACACCCCCTTTCGTTAAAAAAGCTATAGGTTATAGGTCATAGGCTATAGGTCTTCTTTTATAATTATTGCCTACAGCACATTGCCTACTACCTTTTGTTTATTTATGCGCCCTCTGCAAACTTATGGAGTTTGACCTCCACCTTTTCTGTCAATCCTTCGTAATACTCTCTTAATATCTTAAGAACCTCTGGCCTGCTGAAGTGGTCTGGAACATCTTCTCCTTCTGAAAGCATCTTTCTTAATTTTGTTCCACTGAGGATTAACCTGTCTTCTTTTCCGTGTGGACATGTTCTCATTGAAGCCATGCCATCACACTTATGGCAATAGAAAGTCCAGTCAATCTTAAGAGGCTTTGTCTCAAGTGCACCAGCAGGTATTTCATCAAATATCTTCTGAGCATCAAATGGACCGTAATATTCACCAACACCTGCATGATCTCTTCCTACAATAAGATGGCTACAGCCATAGTTCTGCCTGAAGAGTGCGTGTAAAAGCGCCTCTCTTGGTCCTGCATATCTCATATCAAGAGGATAGCCACCAACTGTTATAGTATCTTTAACATAATAATGCTCAATAAGAACATCTATTGCCTTCTGTCTTACATCAGCAGGAATGTCGCCGGGTTTTAACTTTCCTAAAAGCATGTGGATAAATACTCCATCACATGTCTCGATGGCAATTTTTGTGAGATATTCGTGGGAACGGTGCATAGGGTTTCTTGTCTGGAATGCTGCAACTGTGCTCCAACCTTTTTCTTCAAAAATCTTTCTTGTTTCTGCAGGCCTAAGATAGATTCCAGGATATTCCTTTGGAAATGCTCCCTCGCTGAGGACCTTTACAGGACCGGCAAGATTTACATCTGCCTGTTTCATTACCATTACAACACCCGGATGCTCCATATCAGTGGTCCTGAATACCTGTTTGCATTCATATTCTTTATCTATCTTGTATTTTTCCGTAACCTTCATTGTTGCCATTATCTCGCCTGTTTCTTCTGAGACAAGGGCAATCTCTTCGTTCTTTTTTATACTATCTGCCTGTCCTTCTGTTGTAGACACTGTTATAGGAATTGGCCAGAAAGTACCGTCTGCCATTTTGTACTCAGCACATACACCTTTCCAGTCATCATGTCCCATGAATCCTGTAAGAGGAGAAAACCCTCCTATGCCCATCATTATAAGGTCTCCTGCCTCACGAGATGTAATTCTCACCTGTGTGAGGGTCTTCGCTTTTTTTCTCTCTTCTTCAAGCTCAGTGCCTGTCAATAAGAGAGGAATTAATTTTTTCTGTTTTCCATGCGGATTTACTAAAGCCATCTTAATCCTCCTGTTTTGTTTTTTATCTCAAGTTATAGACTTGGTAATCCTATTTAAGTCCGAGCACATCACAAACCTTTTTAAATATATCTTCTATACTGCCTGTGCCTGCCACTGACTTCAAAATACCCTTGCCCTTATAATAATCAATAAGGGGCGCTGTCTGTGCATTGTAAACCTCAAGCCTCTTTTTTATTGTCTCTTCTTTATCATCATCCCTCTGAAAAAGCTCGCCTCCACATTTGTCACATACACCCTCTTTTTTAGGTGGATTGAAATAAATATTATACATCTGACCACATGCCTTACATGTCCTTCTGCCTGTGAGCCTTTTCATAAGGTCATCAAATGGAACATCAACACTAAGTGCTGCAGTCAATGGCATACCGAGGGAGTTAAGCATATTATCCAACGCCTCTGCTTGTTTTGTATTCCTTGGAAAACCATCAAGGATAAATCCCTTTTTGCAGTCGTCCTGTTTAAGCCTTTCCTCAACCATCCCTAAAACAACACTATCAGGGACAAGTTCGCCTTTGTCCATATAGGACTTTGCCTCTTTCCCAAGCGATGTTCCAGCAGCTACTGCTGCCCTTAAAAGATCACCAGTGGAAATTTGTGGGATACCATATTTTTCAACAAGTATTTTTGCCTGTGTACCTTTTCCGGCACCAGGGGCACCAAGAAGAACCAATCTCATAGAAGAACCTCCGAATTGAAGAAATTTTGAAAAACGATATAACTTAATCAAAGAGACAATTTAATTCAAGTTTAAAATTATAATCATTACATTAAATTTCCTTATATTCAGAATAATGAATCTTCATAATATATTCCTTAAGCATCGAGATCGCTTTTCCTCTGTGGCTCAAAGCATCTTTTTCTTCAGGAGGCATCTCAGCAAAGGTCTCATTATAACCTACAGGATAGAATACTGGGTCATATCCAAAACCTATCCTTCCCTTTGGTTCTCTGCTAATTCTCCCCTCTGCAAAGCCGAAAAATGTCTCTGTCCTACCATCAGGATAAGCAACAGCAATACAGCACACAAACCTGGCACCCCTATTCTCATCAGGAACATCCTTCATCTCTTCAAGAAGCTTTCTGATATTAGCAATGTCATCAGCACCCTCACCTGCATACCTTGCAGACCTGACCCCAGGGTCCCCGTTCAGTGCATATACCTCAAGACCCGAATCATCAGCAACGGCAATCTTATTCGTACACATTGCTACTAATAGTGCCTTCTTAACAGCATTGCCTTCAAAGGTATCTGCATCTTCTTCCACTTCAGGACAGGTTGGGAAATCATCCATGGTTAATATGTTTATATTCATCCCCTCGAGTATCCTTCTTATTTCCTCGACCTTTTTTTTATTTCTTGTTGCAAGAACTATATCCATTATTATCCTCAAAAAAAACAGGTTAAGATAGCACTATCACAGGTCATGCGTCAAGAGTAACGCCTTCGGGAAAAGTGAAGTTGACAACTTTCAAAACATTCAGGTAAGCTAATAATCAGCGGGGTGGAGCAGCCTGGTAGCTCGTCGGGCTCATAACCCGAAGGTCAGTGGTTCGAATCCACTCCCCGCCACCAATAGGCATCCCTTAATAAAGTCAGGTTGAGGAAAGCCAGGTTGAGGTCAAGGTTTAAGGTTGAGATTTAAAAATATGAAGCCTTGAGATCTGTCTGAAATCTAATCACCACTCCATTTAGGAATTCACAACATCATGCATTACACAATATTTGCTTACAAACTTGTGGACAATAGGATTGTTTCATGAATATAAATATTCGGTTGAAGGAGAAATCGGTAAAAAGGGTAGCGTAAAAATGGTGGGCAGTGAGAGAATCGAACTCCCGACACGAGGCTTTTCAGGCCTCTGCTCTACCGACTGAGCTAACTGCCCTTAACATCAGTAACGAGTCTATAGTAACAAGTAATGAGATATTAATTCAAGACCATAACCCGTAATCGTAATCATGGATAGCAAACGCTTGACTCTTGGCGCATATTGAAATTTGACTTAAATCGTTTTTTTGCAGTATTTTAGATAATGACTGTTGGGACATCCTTATTAGGACAGCTTTTATTAAAAGCAAAACTCATAACAGAAGACCAATTAAACGAAGCGCTTCGCATCCAGAGACTCGAAGGCAAAAGACTTGGCTCTGTACTTCTGAAATTAGGCTATTTAAACGAAGAAAGCCTCATCACATTTTTAAGCAGGCAGTATAATGCACCTGCAATTAATCTTTCTGACCATAAAATTGATACCTCCTTGCTGAAACTCATCCCTTATGAAACAGCAAAAAGATACCAACTCATCCCTATCTCAAAAGATGGGGCAGGGTTAAGAATAGCCATAGCAGATCCTTCTAACAACTTGGCAATAGATGATGTTAGATTTCTGTCAGGAATGAAGGTGTTAGTGCATGTAGCTGCAGAGTCTGCCATTATGGAGGCCATAGAAAAGTATTACCCGAAAAAAGAGGCAAAGGTTGTACTGCGCGGACGCAAAGGTGATGGGAAAGATGTTATGGAGATAGAGGACCTCAACAAGGTGATAGGCAGTGCACTTGAAGATATAACTGTCATTGAGGAAAAAGAAGACAAAGAAGCACCAAAAGAAGTAGATGCACCTATAGTAAAACTTGTCAATGGCATATTAATGAATGCCATAAGATCCCGTGCAAGTGATATACACATAGAGCCTTCAGAAGATATTCTCAGGGTCAGATACAGAATAGACGGCGTGCTTCAACCCGTTTTAAAACTCCCTGTAAAGATGAAAAATGCAATTACATCGAGGATAAAAATAATGTCGCATCTCGACATATCCGAAAGAAGGCTGCCACAAGATGGAAGGATAAAACTCAAATTCGGAGACGACAGAGAGATAGATTTCAGGGTCTCTACACTGCCAACATTATTTGGTGAAAAGGTCGTAATGAGGATTCTTGACAAGTCAAATTTACAGCTTGAGTTATCAAAGCTGGGATTTGATGAACAACAGCTTATGGACTTTTATGATGCTATAGAGAAACCATACGGTATGATACTTGTGACAGGTCCAACAGGGAGCGGTAAGACAACAACCCTGTACTCTGCTTTGTCACATTTAAACAAACCGGGTGTAAACATCATGACAGCAGAGGACCCTGTTGAATATAATTTTTTTGGCATAAATCAGGTTCACATACGGGAAGATATAGGGCTAACATTTGCTGCTGCATTAAGGGCATTTTTAAGGCAAGACCCCGATATTATACTGGTGGGTGAGATAAGAGATTTTGAGACAGCAGAAATTGCAATAAAGGCAGCACTTACAGGACATCTCGTTTTAAGCACCCTCCATACAAATGATGCACCAAGCACTATAGCAAGACTTATAAACATGGGGATAGAGCCAATAATGGTCTCTTCATCTGTCATTTTAATAGTAGCACAGAGACTTGCAAGAAAAATATGCGAAAATTGCAAAGAACAAGAGCATATATCAGAGACAACTCTTTTAAAGGCAGGTTTTTCTCCTGATATAGTAAAAGATGTTAAATGTTATATGGGAAAAGGTTGTCCTGAATGTAACAACACAGGATATAAAGGCAGGATAGCCATTCATGAGATCATGCCGATAAAGGATGAATTAAAGGAAATGATACTTCAAGGCGCACCTGCTGCAGATATAAAAAAAGAAGCAGTCCGTCTTGGTATGTCAACACTCAGGCAGAGTGGATTGAAAAAGGTAATAAATGGTATAACAACTATAGAAGAGGTTCTGAGAGTAACATTTGAGGACTGAAAGATGGCGTCACTATTTGATTTATTAAAATTAATGATTCAAAAAGGCGCATCGGACCTTCATATAACAACAGGTAGTCCGCCAAGACTGCGCATGGCTGGAAGGCTTATTAATGTTGAAGGCCATCTGCCTTTAACACCAGAAGATACAAAAGAACTCTGCTATAGCATCATGACAGATTCTCAAAAACATAAATTCGAAGAAAATAATGAACTTGATCTTTCATTCGGTGTAAAAGGTCTAAGCAGATTCAGGGCAAATATATTTATTCAGAGGGGGGCAGTTGCAGGTGCATTCAGGGCAATACCCTTTTCGATTAAAACATTTCAGGAACTTGGACTGCCTGATGTAGTAGAGGAACTCTGCAAAAGGCCAAACGGACTTATACTCGTCACTGGACCTACAGGAAGTGGAAAATCTACTACATTAGCAACAATGATAGATAGGATAAACTCTGAGAAGGAATTGCACATTGTAACAATTGAAGACCCTATAGAGTTTTTGCACACTCATAAAAAATGTCTCGTAAATCAGAGAGAAGTAAACTCTGACACATTATCTTTTAAAAATGCCCTTAAATATCTTCTCAGGCAGGACCCTGATGTCGTGTTGATAGGTGAAATGCGAGACCTCGAGACCATAGAGTCTGCTATAACAACTGCAGAAACAGGACACTTAACATTTGCAACTCTACATACTAACTCTGCCATTCAAACAATCAATAGAATAATAGATGTATTTCCTCCACACCAGCAAGAACAGATAAGGACACAATTATCTTTTGTGCTTGAAGGCATAATCTCACAAAAATTGCTGACAAGACAGGATGGGCAAGGAAGAGTGCTTGCCCTTGAAATCCTTGTGCCGACCCCAGCAATAAGAAATCTTATAAGAGAAGATAAACTCCATCAGATATACTCCATGATGCAGACAGGACAGACTCGTTCGGGAATGCAGACAATGAATCAATCGCTCTATGAACTCTATATTAAAGGATTAATAACTCAGGAAGATGCTGTAAACCACTCTCCAGTGCCAGAAGAGATGATGCAGATGCTCCAGAAGGGAGCAAGACTCAGATAATCCTCTGCGGATTTGTGTAGACATTTAATCTATCTGCCCTTATAAAGCCAACTACAGTTACACCGCCTTTTTCAGCAATATCAACCGCGAGGCTTGTAGGAGATGTCCTGCTTGCAACGACAGGTATTCCCCATTTAGCACATTTTGAGACGATCTCTGATGAAAGCCTTCCGCTTGCAAGCATTATCTTCCCTTCAAATGGGATATTCTCAAGGATTGCATAGCCTATGACTTTATCAACTGCATTGTGCCTGCCGATATCCTCTGCAAGGCAAAAGATCTCATTGCCGTCGCTTAATCCGGCACTGTGTACACATCCTGTCATTTTATATAATTCTGATGCATTCTGAAATCTTCTGAATAACTCTTTCAAGGCAGAAGTCTTTATTCGAAATTGGTCATCTATTTTTTGAATAGTCAATCTTTTTGGAAATGTTATACCGCCAATACATCCTGATGTGATTACAGCACCATTTGTAGAAACCTCTCCTTCGGCAGGAATATCAACCAATATATCCTCTCCATACTCTATAGACATCCTCTCTGCACACCAACTGCCATTTATAATGTTCTCTGTCATAAACATGCCAACAACAAGCTCCCTTATCATAATAGGCGTGCAGTAAAAGCTTAAAACCTCTTTGCCATTAACAAAAACCCTGAGCCTTTTTTCAACAGCTATGAGGTCTTCTCTTTCTTCAAGAGACTCGCTATTGCTTCTGTATATCTTTCGTTTTATAAAAGCTTCCATTGTATTAGTAAATAAGTAAATGGGTTCACTGATTTACATGGAGAGTTGTTCATACATCTTTGCATTTTCTATTGCAGTGCCGCACACCTCTGCAAGTGATGCTGAAAATGCAATGTCCTCTTCTGTAAAATGGCGCGGCCTGTCTGTAAGGAGTCTCAAGACTCCTATCACCTTTCCCCTCGCAATTATTGGGAGTGTGAGTATGCTCTTTATACCTTCCTCCATTGCCTCTTTTTGATAATGAACTCTTGGGTCTGTGCTAACATCATAAATAGCAACAGGTCTTGTCTGAAGAGCCTCCCTCACATTTTCTTCTGTATCAACAGGCCCCCGCCCGAGGTATTTCTCGCTAAGACCATAAGCTGCTGCCAGTTCCAGCTTCTGCCCTGTTACATCAAGCAATCTTATTGTAGCAGCTTTAAGGTTCATTACCTCGGGCAGTTTTCTGACTATAAGACTAAGCACTTCTTTTAGTCTTAATGTAGAACTCACTGCCTTTGTCACTTCTTCAAAGACCCTTAGATACTCCTTTGCTCGAGAGACAGTTGTTTCAAATGTCCTTGCATTCACTATAGCAATAGCTGCTTGTTCTGCTATTGCAGCCATAAATTTCAGATCTTCATCTTTATATTTTACAGGCTCGGCAGTATACATCCTCAAGACCCCAATTACCTCTTTTTTGAACTTAACAGGTATTGACAATATGCTCCTTATACCCTCTTGCTCAGCATCTTTGCGGTATCGTGCATCAGAATCAGATGTAATATCATAGATAGATACAGCCTTGCCCTCCATAGCATCTGCGATACTCTTGTCATATTCAACAGGCCCTTTATTTACATATCTATCGCTTAGTCCATAGTATGCAGCCACCTCCAGTTTTTGTGTCTCTTTATTTAAAAGCCTTAGCATACTCGCCTTCACATTCATTACCTTCACAGCATTGGTCACAATGAGGTTCAATACTTCGTTTAAAGAAAGGCTCGCACTTATTGCCTTGCAGATATTCTGATAACTCTCGAGATAAACCTTTTTTTCAAATATCTTATCTGCGCAATCAGGGCACATGCCGTGTGTAAACACACCAAATCCTTCTTCAGTAAGATGTTTTTCTATCTGTTCCCATGAGTCTTCACTCACTTTTATTTTTTTGCACCAAGCACATATCGGAATCAATCTTTCTCTTCTCAACTTTTTTATATGAGACTCAACTGCAGAAAATACCCTTGTGTTGTCCCTCAAGACACAAACTGCACCAATTATCTTATTACCCCTTGCTACAGGAGATGCCTGTTCTTCTATGTATATTTTTTCTTTGTCTTTATTTATAAGGAACAGACTCTTGACATGTGTTTTAGATGATTGCAAACATAAAATAGCTGGATATTCATAGGAAGGCAATCTAATACCTACCTCGTCTTCAAATAAAAGCACTTCATCGCAGGTTTTTCCAATCACATCCTGAGCAGGATATCCTGTAAGGACTTCTGCTCCCTTATTCCAATATTCTATCTTTCTGTTATTATTAACATAGTAAACCCCATCTGAAATACTGTCAAGAATATTTAAATAAATATTTCGAAACATTTTATTATTATATATCAAGAAATCATTTTTTACTGCTGATTAATAGAAATATAAGTTTTTTTACTTTGAATACATTGGATTTGAGTTACGAGTAAAGCGTTGGGAGTCGAGCATAATGTTAAGGTTAAGGCTAAGGTTGAGGAAACGCTCGACTCTCTATGCTTATGCTGCCTCTATTTTTACTGCCACAAGTGGTAATCCACCGTTCAGAGAAGGATATGTAAGTGCATTAACTCTTGCATGAGCAAAATGCAAAGGGGCAAAAACAGTGCCTTCAGGCACCTCATCAGAAAGCATTGCCTTCAGATAAACCTCTCCTCTCTTTGATCTGACCTTTACAAACATATCGTCTTGGATATTGTGTCTTTTAGCATCTTTTGTGTTTATCTGCAGATATGCATCAGATACTACAGAATCGAGGTTTTTTGAAAGTACAGATAGCGCACCTGAGTGCTGAAGAATATTTGCAGTAACAAGAAACATCGGATATTCATCACTTACACTCTCCATAACCTCATGAGAAACAGGGTTGAATGATGGACAAACCTCTTTTGTCCCACCTTTGACAACCATATCTGCAATTGTTGCCCTTATATCCATTAAATCCTTCAATCCAATATCTTTATTCATCACCCTTGCAAGATTCCTAAATATCTTCCAATCAGGTATAGATTGTCCTGTCTCAGATATAAGTTTTGGCACTCTCTGAACATCACCTGTAGCAGCCATAAATGTCCCTTCTTTTTCTGACCAACTACATGCAGGGAGTACAACATCTGCAAGCCTTGCAGTCTCAGTAAGAAAAATATCCTGCACTATCAATAATTCAAGCCCATTTAGTGTCCTCTCGACCTTTGACACATCCTGAAAGGTTACAAGCGGATTCTCTCCCATTATATAAAGAGCCTTCACAGTGTCTGGCTCGTAAAATATCTCATAGGCATTCTTCCCATCACCAAGAGGTCTAATCCCTACCATCCACATGCCTAATGTATTTGAAAACTCAGCAGGTATCTGTACAGCATCAGGACCATCGCCCATAAGAAGAGCAAGGTTTAAAGCTGCAAGAAGCGTATTTATACTCTTTGTGTTTTCAGATGCATTAGATGTTAATGCAATAAGCCTCTTTTTAGAAGAAACAAAAGACCGTGCAAGAGTTATAACCTCATCTTCAGATACACCTGTAATCTTGGAAACTGCTGATGGTGTATATTCCTTCAGACTGTTTGCAAATACATCAAAATCCTTTATTGTAAAAGCCCTATCCTTTTCATATAAACCCTCATCGATTATAACTTTAGCAATACCACTTAAAAGCACTGTGCCAGACCCAGGCTGTATCCTTAACCACTGGGTGCTGTTCCTTGCGAGCTTTGTCTCTTTCGTATCTGCAACTATTAGTGCTGCACCATCATTTTTTGCTTTAATAAAATTCAATCCCCATACAGGAAGGGTAGATGTTATGTCAGATTCAACAACAAATATGAGATCTGCTTTCAAAGGGGCATCCCACTTTATAATAGGTAAAATGTCCGTGCCAAATGCCTTCTCCATAGCCTTCTGCGCCTTTGCATAACCAAATCGAGCTGCAGAATCTATATTATCTGTGCCGATAATATCCCTCATGAATTTCTGGAGCATATAGTTATCTTCCATTGAGCATCTCTGGGAGCCAATAGCACCGATAGCCGAGGCTCCGTATTTTTCTTTGATGGATTCAAGTTTTTCTGCTATATATCTAAGGGCATCTTCCCATGATACAGGAGACAGTTTTCCATCCTTTTTAATCATTGGTGTTGTGAGCCTGTTTTCAGAATATATGTAATCAAATCCAAACCTACCTTTACTACAAAGATTCCCTTCGTTTATCCCCACATCTTCCTTCCCCCTTGCCCTTATTATCCTTCCTTCTCTGATACTCACATTTGTTGTGCAACCACAACCGCAATAGGGACATATAGTAGCATACTCATCCATATACCAAACCCTCGACTTAAATCTGTATGGCTTTGCACCAAGCGCACCAACAGGGCATGCATCTATACACTGACCGCAAAACTCACAATTCAATGTTTCTTCAAATGCCGGACTCACCTTTGTCTTAAATCCCCTTCCTATGAGGTTTATAGCACCCACACCCTGATGCTCAGCACAGACCCTCACACACTTTCCACAGAGAATGCATCTATTTGGATTTCTTTCTACAATAGGCGCATCTATTCTCTCAGGGTCATGCTTTCTTTCAGCAAAAAACCTTGACTGCGATGGTCCATATTTAAAAGCAAGGTCCTGAAGATCACACTCTCCAGCCTTGTCACATATAGGGCAGTCAAGTGGGTGATGAACGAGAAGGAGTTCAAGGACGAGTTTCCTTGCCTTTGCAAGCTTTGGTGTCTCTGTTTGTACAACCATACCCTCGGCAACAGGGGTTGAACATGCAGCAAAAAGCCTCGGCTGTCCTTCAACTTCCACAACACAAAGCCTGCAACCACCATAAGGCTTTAGTCTTTTGTCATAGCACATATTAGGTATATAAATACCATTTTTCTGTGCCGCCTGAAGGATAGTTGTTCCTGGTTCAACTTTTATGTTTTTCCCATTTATTGTTAGTTCCACTGGCATATTTTATTCCTCCTTTATTCTTCTTTTCCGGCAAGCACAGCCGTATGCATCTCTCTCAAGATTTCCTGTGCAGGCATATCTGGTGCAAGTATCTCCCTGTAACTCCTTGGCCCTATCTTTACTGAATCAAATTTGCACGCCTCATAGCATGATCGACATTGTATGCAGAGTTGTTGATTTATGCGATGTGGAACCTTTTTTTCTCCTGATATTGCATTTTGTGGACAGACTCTTTTGCATGCACCACATGCCTTGCATTTTTCCTCATCTATGTAAAATGTACATAGTTCTTTGCACACACCTGTCTTACACCATTTTTCTTGTATATGGGATTCATATTCATCCCTGAAATATTTTATTGTTGTAAGCACTGGATTAGGCGCTGTCTGACCGAGACCGCAAAGGGATGTTGCAATTATGTCTCTGGACATATCTTCAAGAAGTTCTATGTCTCCATCCCTCCCTCTTCCTTCTGTTATATTTGTCAACATATCAAGCATAACAGTCGTTCCGATTCTACAGGGAGGACATTTACCACATGACTCCTCTGCTGTAAATTCAAGAAAAAACTTTGCAACACTCACCATGCAGTTAAGGTCATTCATAACAACCATACCGCCTGACCCAACAATTGCTCCTGTCTTGACAATATCTTCATATGTTACAGGTGTATCGAGTAGATGTTCAGGGATACAACCACCTGACGGACCACCAAGTTGAACAGCCTTGAACTTCCTTCCCTTTGGAATACCTCCTCCAATATCGTATATTATCTTCCTGAGAGGAATTCCCATAGGGACCTCTATAAGCCCAATATTATTTATTGCACCGCTCAGTGCAAAGACCTTTGTGCCTGTAGATTTTTCTGTGCCGAGACTTCTATACCACTCGCCGCCATTCAATATTATCTGAGGAATATTTGCATATGTCTCAACATTGTTAAGCACTGTTGGTTTTGCCCATAATCCTTTTTGTGCTGGGAATGGTGGTCTTGGTATAGGCATTCCTCTTTTTCCCTCTATTGACCTCATAAGTGCGGTTTCTTCACCGCACACAAATGCACCCGCACCCTGATATATTTCTATATCAAGATTAAAGCCTGTGCCTAATATATCATTCCCAAGCAGACCATATTCCTTTGCCTGTTTTATAGCGAGCTGCAGTCTATGTACTGCAAGTGGATATTCTGCCCTCACATATATATAACCTTTGTTTGCGCCTATTGCCTTTGCCCCTATAATCATGCCCTCAAGGACAACATGAGGATCTGCCTCCATAATGCTCCTGTCCATAAATGCACCGGGGTCCCCTTCGTCACCATTGCACAGGATATATTTCTGGTCACCCTTTACTTTAGAGCAAAACTCCCATTTTAGTCCTGTAGGAAATCCAGCTCCACCCCTACCTCTGAGTCCTGATTTTTTAACCTCATCTATTATCTGCTCAGGGGTCATTTCTGTTAATGCCTTTGCAGCAGCCTGATACCCATCTCTCGCTATGTACTCTTCTATCTTTTCAGGGTCTATAAGGCCTTTATTCCTCAATGCCCTGAGGACCTGAAGACTGAAAAATGGTATGTCTCTCATTAAAGGTATTGTCTGCTTCTTAACAGGCTCTTTATACATGAGCCTCTCAACAGGCCTTCCCTTTATGAAGTGCTCTTCAACAATTATAGGGATATCTTTTACAGTCACTTTTTCATAAAATATATCTTCAGGATAGACAGTCATAACAGGTCCCTGAGCACAAAAACCATTACATCCTGTAAGAACAACATTTATTTCGTTTTGAAGCCCTTTGTTTTTGAGTTCTTCATCAAGTGCATTTTTTACCTTTAAACTGCCTCCTGCTATACAGCCTGTGCCTCCGCACAACATAACACTCGCACGATACCTTTCCATCTCTCCTCCTAATATGCTGTTTCGCTGCCCACAACAAGGGCAAGATCTTCAACAGGTTTGCCTCCTATTACATGCTCTTTAAATATCCTTTTAATCTTATCTTCATTGAGATAGACATACTTCACAGGGGCCTCGTTTATCACCTCAACTGTTGCCATTGGCTCTTTACTGCAAAGCCCTGCACATCCAGATGTTGTAACTATTACATCTTTTACATTGTTTTTAGTCATTTCATCAAGAAGTGCTTCCATCACTTTTCGTGCGCCAGCAGCAATACCGCATGTGCCCATATGAATTGTTACCTTTGCCCTGTAGCCTCCTTCTCTCAATGTGAGTGATGCCTTATAATCTTCCTTGATCTTTTTTAAGTCATCAACTGTTAATCTTGGCATAAATTCCTCCTAAAATTATTCATATTCCTTTAAAAGCTCCAGAGCTTTTACGGGATTGACAGATCCGTGTGTGTTTTTATCAATAACAACAACAGGTGCAAGCCCGCAGGCACCAAGACATCTTACTGTTTCGAGAGAAAACTTTTTATCTGCTGTTATCCCACCAATATCAACATTGAGACCTTCACTGAACTTTTTTACTATCTCTTCAGCACCCTTAACATAACATGCTGTTCCGAGGCATACCCTGATATTGTGTTTGCCCTTTGGCTTCATTGTAAAAAATGAATAGAAAGAAACAACTCCGTGAACCTCGCTTACAGGTATTCTTAAGCCCTTTGATATATGCCTCTGGACAACAGGCGGCAGGTAACCAACAAGTTCTTGTGCTTCCTGTAAAACAGGTATAAGGCTCCCAGGCTTATTCTTATATCTATCTATAATTTCATCAAGCCTTGCAGCCACATCTTCTGTATAATCCTCAACCTGAGGTTCGGGTGTAACACCTCTTTTCTTTAACTCAATTGCATTATTCGTTACCTCGATGAGATGGGTTGGAGAAAATGGTTTCGGAAGATAATCTATTATCCTCAGACTCAGTGCCTCTTTAATGCTTTCCTGAGACGGATAACCTGTTATTACCACTATGTTTATATCTGGATTCTTTGCCCTCACCAGTCTCATAAACTCTATGCCATCCATTTCTGGCATCTTGATATCAGTGATTATGAGATCATATAAATTCCTATCAAGTAAGGACAGTGCATCTTTTGCAGATGTTGCAGTGTCAACCCCGTATCCCTCGGGCGACAGAATCCTCTCGCAACTTTTCAGGACAATCTGTTCGTCATCAACCACAAGGATATTTCCTTTCATCCTTTATCCTCCTTATGTAGTTATTGGATTAATCTTAATAAGCCATAAAAACCATCCTTCACACAGGTGATTCTTCAATAGAGAACATATAGCATCATTAGCATGACCGTTGATCGCCTGTACCGCCCCTGTCATTGGAGCCTTTATATCATAAATATGTCCTTCACCTGAAAGCAGCCTTGCAAAAGGTTCCCCTGCCACAACTGCCTTAATATCTGTCATCATGTCCACATATAGTAACTGCCCGCTCGCAAGAAAGTGTCTTACATCTACTCCTATTTCCCACCACCCGTCTTTTATTGGTCGTGCCCATGTGCCATCTTTATAATAAATTGTAAGACTATCCATCTCTGATGCAGGCACAACATAATTCCTGAATTGATCAATATATGCCTTTCGAAGTATCCACCCCCTTTTATCAAAAACCTTTCTTGCAACATTCATTATAAAATTAGGGGTAAAGGGCTTCTCAAGATATTCGAAGGCTCCAAGCCTTATAGATTCCTTTGCATCCTCCAGTGATGGATAACCTGTAACAACAACAACATCTGTCTTTGGTTGTACAGTCTTTGTTTCTTGCACAATCTTAAGACCGTACACATCAGGAAGCCTGATGTCTGTGATAACAAGATCGAATTCCTCTTTTGAAACCTTCCTAATTGCACTTTCTCCGTCTTCTACAGTAAATACAGTAAAGCCTTCTGCACCCAGTATCCTCTTACAGCTAAGGCATATAACAGGGTCATCGTCAACAACAAGTATCCTCTGTTTCTCCATAATACCCCCCCTTCCTAAAGTTGTAATTAGATACCGTGCAATATCAATGCCAGAAAATAAAAATCAAAATCTGTCATATTTTACACCTAAAGGCATAAAAAAGTGTATATTTTTTTAATACATATAGGAGCAGTGTATTTTAACTACAAAATAGCCTAAAAGACTTAAAAACAAGCCATTAAGGGCATATAAAATAGAGATGTATACTTTTTTCAGACAGTATTATAATAAATAGCGATCGTAACTGTACTCCAAAGGCCCTTTGGGCTATATCGCCGAAGACGGAAGGGGTGACAGCAGCTAATGTAATAAAAATAATTCCTTGCATTAAGATTCCTTGTAGTAAGTCAATCCAGCGATATGGATATGCCTTCGAAGTGAATAACAAAGTTTTAGACTAATTATCTTCTTTTGATTTGTCCCCGTCAAAAAGCATTCTTTCAATCTCGGGTTTGAGTTTTATCCTTACTATCACCTTATTGTTTTTAATCCTGTAATCGACATCAAGGACATCCGAGGTACCAAAAGCAAGAGGTTGATATAACGGTCTAATCTCGTATCCGATAATATTGTCTTTGTAGTCTAAAATCTTGCTTATCTGATAATAGAGAAATAGACTGTGCCAGCTTATAAACCTCTCTGTTTCCTCCAGTGCTTCATCGGCAGGAACACCCTTCTTTATCTTATAGTCAAATTCAGGTGCATAAGGCTCAAAGCTGTAGTCATCTCCTTCAATGTCGAGAATTGCTATAGTTTCAATATCATTTGAATATTTGCTGCCATAAAGTATGAGGGTGAAAGAACCCTTAATATCCGTATCTCTTACACCTTCTGTCTTCAGATAATTGCCAGCAGCGCAGGAACTCAGGAGGACAATGCATGAGACAAGCAATAAGATGTATGCAATCCTTTTCATATTAAAATAATACCACACTTACACACTGCCAACAATCCATGATCAGTAACCTGAAATTACCGATAGAAAATGGTAAAGAAGTTAATAGATATTGTAGACAATTTATTCTGTTATAATTAGAGACAAATGCGACATATAAAGGTAGTACTCAGAAGCTTTGTAGATTTCTTCAGAGATGGCGGGCTAATGCTTGCTGGGTCAATATCTTATTTTACAATGATGGCAATCATCCCATTCTGTCTCCTGCTCGTAACAATATTCGGATATTTTCTCGGTGGTAATGAAGAACTGCTCAAATTTTTTTCAGCAAAACTCGTGGGTTTCTTCCCAAAAATCACTCATGAGATAACCAATGAACTAAGAAAAATTATATCCTATAAAGGAATAGGGCAGTTTACAGTAATCCTCTATGCTGTACTGTCCTACCAACTCTTTTCATCCCTCGAAACAGCAATAAATGTGATATTTAAAATAAAGGTGAAAAGACATTTTATAATTTCCATTATCCTTTCTCTATTTGTAATCACCCTGATAATTGCCTTTATCCTTGTCTCCTTTGGTGCGACAGCCGCAATCTCGATGCTCAAGACACTTCAGGATTTTTTCCCTGATGTAAAGATTGGGAAGATAACAGGCTTTATAATAAAATTTGTCGTGCCATTGATACTGGTATTTCTGACGGTAGCCACACTCTACACATTCCTCCCGAAAAAAAGAATAAGACTCGGCTGCGCATTATCAGGGGCGTTATTTACAGCAATCCTTCTTGAAATAGCAAAACACATCTTCACCCTTTATGTTGTAAAGGTTGCAAAATTAGGAACCATATATGGTCCACTTTCGGCATTTGTGATATTCCTCCTATGGGTCTTTTATTCATCATGTATATTTCTTATTGGCGCAGAGATTGTTCGTAACCTTGAGGATGCAAGGAAGTAATAAATACAAGGTTAAGGCAGTCTATCTGATAATGTTTGTATGATTTTTACCCTTTTCCTCGTATTTCAAGCACTCTATTGTAGAGGCTTTGTAAACTTCATCAGACGGCATATTCTTTGTCTTGAATCCCATAGCCCTGCATCCATAAGGAAAGCCTTTGTCCCATGTGATATAGAAATGTTTGCATTTAAAACAATCGATTTTCCCCTGTTCCATATAAATCTTAACAGCATGACAGATATGTCTTGCTGTATCACTAATCAGACTTTCCTTTTGAGATATTGTATTTCTTTAAAAGCGCATGGAAATTTGGCCTCTGCATGCCTACCTCTGCAGCAGCCCTTGTAATATTCCAGTCGTTTCGCCTGAGCGCAGCAATGAGAAAGCCCTTTTCTATCTCTTCTATGGATTTTGTTCTGATATTCTTTTTCTTTAGTTTTAATTCATCCAGCGTCATAGGGATTTCTATCTCTTCCTCATAGCCTATAGGTATCATTATATGCTCGGGTCTGAGCATTCTGCCTTCGCACACTATTACTGCCCTATGAATCACATTTTCAAGCTCCCTTACATTGCCGGGCCAGTCATTGGCAATAAGCTGACGCATGGCCTCTGCAGAAATATGTGGGACATCCCTCCCAACTTCTTTGCTATATTTATGGAGGAAATAGTATGCAAGGGCAGGAATATCTTCCTTTCTATTTCTTAAAGGAGGGACATTGATAGGAAATACATTCAGCCTATAAAAAAAATCCTCCCTGAATTTTCCCTGTTTAACCATTTCCGAAAGATCTCTGTTGGTTGCTGCTATAAATCTTATGTCAATCTTCACTATCTTTTTACTTCCAACAGGTCTAAACTCCTTTTCTTGTAATACCCTTAAAAGCTTCATCTGCATAGATAGAGGGAGATTGCTTATTTCATCAAGGAATACTGTTCCTCCATTAGCTGTTTCTAAAACACCTTTTTCTGTTGTAACAGCACTTGTAAATGAGCCTTTTATATGGCCAAACAACTCTGATTCCATAAGATTTTCGGGTATAGTGCCACAGTCAACCACTATAAATGGCTGTTCCTTCCTTGCGCTATTATAATGTATAGCCCTTGCAACAAGTTCTTTTCCAGTGCCACTCTCACCTGTTATCAGCACAGTGCTACCTGTAGATGAAACAGTGGCTATTAACTTGAATACCTTCTGCATCTCCCTTGATGTTCCAATAATATTGTCTAAACTATAAAGGGCATTGATTTCCTGTCTAAGCCTTATATTCTCGATTTTAAGTCTCTTTTTTTCAAGGCATCGTTCAACAGAATTCAGAAGTACCTCGGGCGTGAAAGGCTTTTCTATAAAATCATATGCGCCATATTTAAGGGCATCCACTGCTGTTTTTACTGTCCCATATCCTGTGATTATTATTACCTCTGTTTCTGGCCATTCCTCTTTAATTTTTTTCAAAAGGTCTATCCCTGTTGTATCAGGCATAACAAGGTCTGCAAGCACAAGGTCGAATGCCTCATTCTGAAGCTTTTTTACTGCTTCACTTCCATTCCTTGCGGTCTGAAGATTATACCCATAAGGCGAAAGTATCCTTACACAACTCTTTCTCACAATATCTTCATCATCAACAATAAGTATGCCCGGTGTAATCAATGTCATCGCTACAACTCTTGCTCAAGCACCTCTTTTACTCTTTCAATTAATGTATCAGGCGTAAAAGGTTTTTCGAGATAATGGGCAGCCCCTGATGATATTGAATCAACTATATGCTCGATGGTATCATAGCCTGTCATTATCATTACCTTCTGATCAGGGTGTTGCCTTTTGATATTTACCAATACTTCTATACCGTCTATGCCTGGCATCTTTAGGTCTACAAGCACAAGATCATATTGTGAGTTTTTAAAAAATTCAAGCCCTTCTTTGCCTGATGCAGCAATATCAACTACATATCCTTCGGGCTCGAGTGTCCTCTTGCAACTGATTCGCACAATATCTTCGTCATCTATCACAAGTATTCTTCCCTTGTCCATTTATGCCTCCTATCCTAATTTTCCCCTTTCAATGCACTATTTATATCCTCTCTTATCAAATTTAAAACATCAGGCAAATTAATAGGAACATCACCTAATTCTCTTTTAAGCTCCTCTGTTTCAAGTTTATAATAAAAATCATTCTTCTTAAAGGAAAATAAAAAATCTATCTCTGGATGGCCACCTATTAGCACTGCCATTGTAGCACCTATATCACCCAATGGCTTCATATCTATGTGGCTGTGCTGAAATTCTGCTGTAATAACAGTTCCTTTGCCTTGCTCTGATTCTACAGAAAAATTACCATTGCATTCATTAGTAGCCTGTGCAAGAAGAGGTATGCCAAGACCAAATTTTTTCCTTCTAACTGCCTTTGTCGAAAAAAATGGGTCATTAACCATCTTTATCGTATTTTCATCCATCCCCTTTCCATCATCAATTATCTTAAGTATAAATCTGTCATTAGCCTCATTAATGATAACCCGAATTTCCACCCTTTTAGCACCAGCATCTATCGAATTCTCTGCGATGTCCAGTATGTGAAGTGAAATATCTTCCATTAATCCATATCCTCGGTATTCCACTCTATTTTTCGCATTCCCTTAAATGCCATTTTTATTTCATCAAATGTTAGTTCATCAAGAAAAAATGATACTGTCCTTCTACCTAAGTCAGCAAGATGATGGGCATCAGATGATGTTATCCATGGAATTGATTTATATCCTCCAAACACTGATTCAGCCCTCTGTCTTTTTGTATTATATGAGATTTCGAGGGCATCAAATGCAATATCACCAGGAATAAATCCAAATTGAGAGACAACACTGAAAATCTCCTTATCTATATGACTTGCTATAGCAATACCTCCAATAGAATGAATAGTATCAACAATCTCTTTAAGAGAAAGGATTGTAGCACTAAAGAGAATCCTTTTATTAAACCTTAAAACTTCATCATTTTCATTAACCACAACCTGATAGCCAATCACCCTTTCATCATTTATACCATTCGGGAGGTGCCTGTAAACAATCTCCTGCATTCCCATAACTTTATCTACCGAGTCGAATATAGCAAGCACATGGGCCTCTTCTTGCGATGTAATTTCCATTGAAGGCAAAACCATTATCCCTTTTTTCATAGCTATCTTAACAGCAATTTCTGCATTCTCTGCTGAGTTGTGGTCTGATATAGCTATTACATCAATCCCTTTCTTGACTGCAGTGTCTATTATACGGAGAGGTGTCATATCTAATTCAGCGCATGGAGATAGACAGGTGTGAATATGCAGATCTGCAATGAATCGCTTCATTTACTCATTCACTTCTTAAGATATTATAAAGCAATCCTGCTATCTCAAATGTTGTCTTTGAAGTGGTTAAAATAGTTATATTTTCCGATTCAGCCTTTTTCACCGTATCAGTCTCAGGAAGTCTGCCATTTGTTATAACTATGCAAGAAAGACCTTTTATTACTGCAACAGCCACTATGTTTGGATGTGTCTGGAGGGTTATCCATAATTCACCATCTTTACTGTGAGCCATTACATCCGAAAGAAGATCACTTATGTAGCACCCTGTTACATACTTATGCATATCACCGCTCACCCTTATATCTAATCCTATTTTTTCAATAATATCACTGACCTTGAGCATATCAATCCTTTCTCATATATATAACTATTTCGAGGGTTGTCCCCTCACCCACAACAGAATCTATCTTGAATCTATCTGCATTTTTCTTTATATTAGGCAGTCCCATGCCCGCGCCCCATCCCATCTCCCTTACCCAATCAGGAGCTGTTGAATATCCTTCCTGCATTGCCAGTTCAATATCCTCTATACCTGGTCCCATATCTGTTAATATTATCCTTATTTCTTCATTGTTAACAACATAGTGCATTGTTCCTGCCACTGCATGTATTATGATATTCATCTCTGCCTCAAATGCAGCAATTGATGCTCGTCTAATAATATCTTGTGACACTCCCAGCTTTGACAGGGTGCTCTTTAATTCGCTCGAGGCAGCACCTGCATTCGTAAAATCTCCTCCCATAAGTTGAAAACAACCCTCTACATTCATTACTCCTCCAGACAACTCCTCAACCCTCCGACATAAAGCATCCCACATACTGTAAATGCAGGCAGATGCGTTACCATCAATGCAATGTTTTTTTCTTTTGCAAGCTCTATCATATCCTTCTCCATCTTCTTTCCAAGCACCATAAGAACAGCAGCAATATCTGCTATCTCTGCTGTCCTAATTACCTGGGTCTGATTCAAGGCAGTCACAAGCAAAGCACCTTTCGCTGCAAATCTGAGCACATCACTCATAAGATCTGAACTGCAAACTGATACTATGTCTATAGAATCAGCCTTGCCTTTAACAATTATTTCTCCATCGATCAGTCCTGCTATGTCTTTGAGTTTCATATTCAATTCCTATCTGTTTTGACTACAGGCAGACGAATAAAAAAGCTTGCTCCACGGCCCTGCTCACTTTTCACAAAAATCTGTCCATCGTGTTTTTTGATAATGCCATAGCTCACAGCAAGCCCTAATCCTGTACCTTTCCCAGCAGGCTTTGTTGTAAAGAAAGGTTCAAATATCCTGCCCTTAATGTCTTCGGGAATACCCGGACCTGTGTCAGTAAATTCAATCTCAACAAATCTGCTATCTCCATCTGTTATCATTCTCGATGCAATAGTTATCTTGCCTTTTTCTTCCATTGCATCTGCTGCATTTATAAGAAGATTGAGAAATACCTGCTGAATCTGATTGGGATCTACACTTACAGCAGGAATAGTTTTATCAAGTTGCACATCAAAGACAATATTGTAAAATTTTGCCTGATTCCTTACCATTGACAATATATTTTCTATCAATGTATTTATGTCAATATCTGCCTTTTCAGATGCAGTCTTTCTCGAAAAACCTAAAAGCCCTCGTACAATCTTAGAACACCTCTCTGCCTGGTCTATGATGACCTTCAAATCTTCTGCATCCTGCGTATTTTCCGGGGGTATGCGTTTCATCATTAAGTGTGCAAATGTAACTATACCTGTTAAAGGGCTATTCAATTCGTGAGCAACACCTGCAGCCATTCTGCCGAGGGATGCAAGCTTCTCAGCATTTATCAGTTGTTCCTGCGCCTTTACTATCTCTGCTGTCTTTTTCTGCACCTCTTCTTCAAGGCTCTTTGTCCAGTTCTCCATCTTGTCTCTGTACTGTCTGAGTTCCTCCACCATTAAATTAAAGGAGTTAGCCAGCATTCCTATCTCGTCTTTTGTCTTAAGATTAATCCTGTAATCCATATCTCCCTGAGATAGCTTGTTCATTCCATCAACCAAAAATGATAATGGCTTTGTGACAAGATTATAAAGGATTATGCATAAAAGGAAGGATATCGTAATAACAAAAAAGCCACCATAAAACAACACGACCCCGAGTTTAATGTCAGGGTTTTGCTTGATAAATACATAAGCAAAAACAAGACCAACAATAAGCATCATTGCGCCTATTGCCAATATAAGTTTGCCTGTAAGGGAATTCAGGGATTTTTTTTGCATTATTAATCATACCCCTACAGGCAGCATGTAGTCAATAAATGGATAGCAAGCACTTGCCTAAAATTGCCGATAGAAATAGAAAACTATTTTTGTAAGTTTAGATGGCAGACACTATCCGCCTTCGGCGATTTTTTAAAATTCAAAATTCAAATAGCTGAAGATTAGGCTGAAGGCTAAAGATAAAATCCAATCTTAAATTTTAAATCTTAAACCTTAAATTTTAAACCTTCAACCTTGAATCGCCGAAGGCGTTATCCCCTTCACCCCTTCACCTCTTAAGCCTAATTACCTCATATACACTTGAACCAACGCTTTTTAAAGGCTTTGAGCAGTGTCTGCCATCTAATTAAAAGTGTTTCCATCTATCACTTCATTTCTATCGGCAATTTCGAGACTTGTAAGGATGTTGCATAGAAATACAATATCTGCTAAATTACAGAATAAATTAAACATTTGCGGAGGTAAATATGAAACGCACATATATTTCAATTCTTATTATCCTTGCTATTATTATGATAAGTGGATGCGCTCAGAGGAAGATAGCTGGAGCCCCTGAACAGCCTACTGAGCAGCCTAATATAACAAAAACAGAAGATAGAAAAACTACAACTGATACAGCTATTACAAAAGAGCCCATGAGAGAATCTATTACTGAAAAACAGATAGCAAAGACACAGCCCTCCGAGGCACAGCCTTCAGTAAAAGAACTTCAAACACAAATTCAGGATATCCACTTTGACTTCGACAGATACGACATAAGAGAGGATGCAAAACCTATATTAAAAGAGGTATCAACAATACTTTTGAAAAATAAGAATATAAAGGTAATCATAGAAGGACACTGTGATGAAAGAGGCACTAATGAATACAACCTTGGTCTCGGAGACAGAAGGGCAAACTCTACAAAAGAATACCTTATATCGCTCGGCATCCCATCAAGCAAAATTGAAACTATAAGCTATGGTGAAGAAAAACCAATCTGCACAAAACAAACAGAAGAGTGTTGGGCAAAAAATAGAAGGGCACATTTTGTATTTATTGAGGAGGGACGATGATGAGACAGATCACGGATTTTTATAAGGACAGAAGTCAGAAGTTAGACCTTAAAAGTGTCAAGGGGTCAGCCTTCAGCCTTAAGCCTTCAGCCTTAAGCCTATTCTCTATCTTCTGTCTTCTGGTTTTATCTGGATGTGCATCTACATCCGACGTAGAGAATCTAAAAAACAGTGTCACAAATATTCAAGTAGAATCTATAAATCAGAAAAAAGAAATTGCCCAGATAAAGACAGACATCTCTAATATATTAAAAGACATAACAACCCTTAAAGAGTATTCCCTAAGTGCAATGAAAGAAAGCCAGTCGTCTATTTTAACCCAGACATCTGATTTATCCAAAGAACTGCAGGCGCTAAAAGGTCGTTTTGATGAAAATAAGTATTTTATGGATAAAACTGTAAAGGACATGCTCGCGGAAAGAGAACTACAGCAAGCCAAAATGACAGCCCTCGAAAATGAATTAAAAGAATTAAAATCAAAGATCAGCAGTTTGTCATCAGAAAATAAAGAGGCACCTCCAGCGCAAGAAGATCATAAGGATACAGGAACATCGCAACCTGATGCAAAAGACCAGAAGGCTGTAAATACAACTGATCCCCAGAAACTGTACGATGATGCCCAAATAGACTTCAAAGAAAAACGATTTGCAGATGCAAGACAAAAATTCGAAAAATTCTCAAAAGACTTTCCAAAACATTTACTAACACCAAACTCTTTTTTCTGGATTGGAGAATCTTACTATGCTGATAAAAAATATGAAGATGCCATACTTGCATATGAGACATTTCTTAAAAAATATCCGAAGCATGAAAAAACAAAAGGTGCTATGCTGAAACAGGCATTCGCCTTTGTAGAGATAGGTGACAAAAAAACAGGTAAGGTCTTACTCGAAAAGGTAATAGAAAAATATCCAAACTCTCACGAAGCAGAGCTTGCAGAAAAAAAGATTGCAGAACTGCTCTCTAAAAACAATGCTGGGACTAAAAGTAGTACAAAGAAAAGGAAAAAGTAGTAATTAAATGAACCTGATAAAAGACAAATACGATCGCATTATCGATTACATGCGTATATCTATCATAGATCGATGCAATCTCAGATGCATCTATTGCATGCCTTCTGAAGGCATAAAACCTATCGAACATAAAGATATTCTCAGTTATGAAGAGATTATCAGGATAGTAAGGATTGGTGCTGCACTTGGAGTAAGAAAGATAAGACTTACAGGCGGAGAACCCTTAGTAAGAAAAGGGCTAACTTATTTGGTCTCATCAATAAATGGCATAAAAGGTATAGAGGATATAAGCCTCACAACAAATGGTCTTTTACTTAAAAAATATGCCCGCTCTCTTGCATCAGCAGGATTAAAGAGAGTCAATGTAAGTCTCGACTCTCTTCGTCCTGATAGATACAGAGAAATAACAAGGGGAGGAAATATAAATGATGTGCTCGAAGGAATTTATGAATCAGAAACAGTAGGACTCATTCCAATCAAAATAAATATGGTTCCTATAAGAGGATTCAATGATGACGAAATAGAAGAATTTGCAAGGCTCACATTAAAAACCACATATAATGTGAGATTTATAGAGTTTATGCCAATAGGCGCAAGAGAGATATGGAGTCATGAAAAATACATATCAACAGAAGAAATAATGGAAAGAGTATCAAAGATTGCACCTCTCAGTCCTGTGAAGGTCAGGAGATCGGGACCTGCAAGATACTTCAGATTTGAAGGGGCACCTGGTGTTGTAGGATTTATAAGCCCCATAACCCATCATTTCTGTAATTCTTGCAATCGCTTGAGATTAACATCTTATGGAAAACTCAGACCATGCCTATTTTCTGAGACAGAAATCGATTTAAGATCAGCAATGCGATGCGGTGCATCAGACGAAGAAATAGAAAGGCTGATAAGGCTTTCTATAGAGATAAAACCTGAAAAACATTCTATAAATCATGAGAAATGTTTCACCTATCTAAAACCAATGTCAAAAATAGGAGGATAGATTAGAGAGTTAGAGCCTCCAGTACCTAAAACCTGATGACTTAAAGGCATCTCTATCGAAAAATCCCTTCACATCGACAAAAACAGGACTGCTGTCCCTGCAGAGCGACTGAAGGTATTGAACAGAAAATCTTTTAAATGCATCATGTTTCACAGTCAAGATAATCCCATCATAAGGAGAAAAATCATCAGGACTCTTTATTATATCAATACCATATTCTGATTGAACCTCTTTGCTGTCAGCCTCTGGATCATAGACAAATGGATTAACACCATAATCTTTAAGTTCATTATATATATCAATTACCCTCGTATTTCTGATATCTCTAATATTCTCCTTAAATGTAAATCCCATAAGCAATATTTTGCTTCCCTTGACAGCAATTTGTGATTTTATCAAGTTTTTTATTGTCTGTTCAGCAATATATTTGCCCATATAATCATTTATTCGTCTGCCTGCAAGAATGACCTCGGGATGATAGCCAACCTCCTGCGACTTGAATGTTAGATAATAAGGGTCAACACCTATGCAATGCCCACCCACAAGGCCTGGCTCAAAAGGGAGAAAATTCCATTTTGTCCTTGCAGCATCCAAAACCTCCCGTGTATCAAGACCGAGTTTATGAAAGATTATAGAGAGTTCATTTATCAATGCTATATTAATGTCTCTTTGTATATTTTCTATAACCTTTGCTGCCTCTGCTGTTTTTATGTTTTTTGCCTTATAAATCCCAGCCTTTACTACAGCACCATAAATCTCAGAAAGGAGTTCTGTTGTCTCATCATCCTGCCCTGCAACAATCTTTACAATATTTTCGAGTGTATGAATTTTATCTCCCGGATTTATCCTCTCAGGCGAGTATCCAAGTTTGAAATCAAGACCTGCCTTCATACCCGAATGCCTCTCAAGGATACAACTGCATATCTCTTCTGTCACTCCCGGATACACTGTTGATTCATATACAACTATAGTGCCCTTTGACATATTGCTGCCAACTATCTGTGAAGCTGACTCAATAGGTTTAAGATCTGGGATTTTGTGGGAGTTTATTGGTGTGGGAACCGCAATCACTATTACTGCTGCCTTTTTCAATGTTTGAGGATCATCAGTAAATTCAACAGATGCCTTTTTAATATCTTCTGATGATACCTCAAATGTTTTGTCAATACCTGATTTTAGCTCATTTATCCTTGACTTGCTTATATCAAAACCTATCACTCCTCTGAATACCTTTCCAAAACCAATGCAAAGGGGCAGTCCAACATATCCAAGACCTACAACCGCTATCGTTTTTTTGCCTGAAATAAAATCTTGTATCATAACAATACCTCACATGAGCTAATTTGATATAATAAAGAAATTCAATTTAAAAATCTACTAATCAGGAGATAAATTGATTCCAGTTTCTGTTGTAATTGTGACAAAAAACGAGGAGAAAAATATTAGTGATGCCCTTGAGAGTGTAAAAGATTTTGAGGATATAGTTATCGTTGACTCATTTAGCAAAGACAAAACTTTAGAGATATGCAAAAAATACACAGACAGGGTATATCAGCATGAATGGCAGGGATATGCAAAACAAAAACAGATAGCTACAGATTATGCAGAAAAATCATGGGTGTTGATACTCGATGCTGATGAACGAGTTACACCCGAGTTAAAAGAAGAAATTCTTATGCATATCAAACAACAAGATTGCTCTGGATTTTATATACCAAGAAAAAATTTCTTTCTTGGCAAATGGATAAAACATAGCGGATGGTGGCCTGATTATACACTGAGACTCTTCAGGAAAGATGTATCATATGTAGAACCAAGAGAAGTCCACGAAAAGATATTTGTCAATGGTGTTGTGGGTTATTTGAAAAATCCCTTTGAGCATTATACATATAGGACGATTTCAGATTATATTAAAAAAATGGAAACCTACTCCACACTTTCTGCAAAGGAAATACTCTCAAAAAATCCCCAAATATCATCTCTTTCTCTGTCCCTTAAAATGCTCTCAAACCCTTTTTTTACTTTTGTCAAGATGTTCTTGATAAAACAGGGCGTTAGAGATGGTATGTATGGATTTATACTGGCAGTGCTTTACAGTTTTTATACATTCCTAAAATATGTAAAGATATGGGAGATGAAGAGGGCTCAAAACTCAGAGTTCAAAGTAAAATGAGGCTTGCATTCATAAAAAAAAGGTTTTCTATCTACGGCGGTGCCGAGAAATATCTCCAAACACTTATACAACAACTCAAAAACTCTAACTATGAAATCCATGTATTCGCCAATCAGTGGTCTGAAGAAAAAGGAATAGCTTTTCACAGAGTAAATATTATCCCTTTTACCTCATTTCTCAGCACATTGACATTTGACAGAAATTCAAAAGTCAAAATTCAAAAATCAAAATTCGATTGTGTTATAAGTTTTGAAAGAACAACCTGCCAGGATATATATAGGGCAGGAGAAGGATGCCATGCAGAGTGGTTAAAAATAAGATCTACGGCTGAACGGTACTATAAAAGACTTTCCTTCAAGATCAATCCACTTCATATTTACATGCTTAAACTGGAAAAGGAGATATTTACAAACACAAAACTCATAGTTGCTAATTCAGAAATGGTTAAAAAGCAAATAATAGATTACTATGCCGTCCCCAAAGAAAACATAACAGTGATATACAATGGCGTTGATTTAAAGAGATTCTCTCCGCAAAATAAAGAGAAGTGGCGTAAAGATGTGAGGGACAGCCTTAACATATCCGAAGATACTACGGTCTTGCTCTTTGTAGGCTCTGGTTTTAAAAGAAAGGGATTAAAGACATTCATAAACGCTATAGCATCAATAAATGGCCATAATTTAAAGGCACTCATCATCGGTAAAGGTAATACAGACAAGTACAAGGCGATTGCCAAAAAGCTCGGGGTCTTGCACCATATCATGTTTTTAGGAATACAAAAGGAGATAGAAAGATTTTATGCATCAGCAGATCTCTTTGTGCTTCCAACCCTTTATGACCCTTTCAGCAACGCAACATTAGAGGCAATGGCATCGGGCATCCCTGTTATAACAACAAAAAACAACGGCGCTGCTGAGCTCATATACAATGGATGCGAAGGTTTTGTGATGCATGATATGTTTGATGCGCATGAATTAGCCGAAAAGATAAATACCTCCTTGAAGAATCTGAATGCTATGGGTGGAAAAGCAAGAGAAAAGGCTGAAGCCTTTCCCATCGAAGTAGCTGCTGAAAAATTTGTAAAGGCAATTGAAACCACACAGCTATGAATCATACCTTTAAAAATGTTCACAGAATCCTTGTTATAAAGCTCCGTCATATCGGCGATGTGCTTCTTACTGCGCCTGTATTTAGAGCATTAAAAGAGAAGTTTCCTGATGCCCAAATAACAGCCCTTGTAAATTCTGGCACAGAGGATGTCTTGAAGGGAAATACCCTGATAGATGAAATACTCATCATGGACAGGAGCATAAAAAGACTCTCGATTATACAGCGATATGCAAAAGAAATAGTCTTTCTCAAAGATATCAGGGCAAATGGTTTTGATATGACCATTGATTTAACCGGTGGAGATAGGGCTGCGGTGATATCCTTTGCCTCAGGTGCAAGATATAGACTAGGCTGGAAATCAGATAAGGGTTTCATAGGAAAAAAATATGTCTATACCCATCTATCAGAACCTGATGCCAATAAGCATATAGTATTACAGAATCTCGATGTTATCAGCCAGTTTGGAATAACTACAGAAGACCTTACCGTGAATTTTTATATACCAGACGATGATAGAATTTTTATCAAAGACATCTTAAGAAAATATAACGCAGATAAAGAAACAAACATCGTACATATACACCCAACATCAAGGTGGCTCTTTAAGTGCTGGAAGGATGAATACATGGCAGAAGTGATCAGATGGCTGCTTGACAGGGGCAACAGAGTAATAGTTACCTCTTCTCCTGACAAAAAAGAGGTGGAAAAGGCAAAAAAGATATTATCTTTAGTCGGAAATAGTCGTAGTTCGCTGTTAATAGACCTTTGTGGTAAGACCACTATAAAACAATTAGGTGCAATATCAGAGGTATCAAATCTGTTTTTCGGAGTAGATTCTGCACCCATGCACATTGCTGCAGCAGTTGGAACTCCTGTTGTTGCCCTATTTGGTCCAAGCGGTACATTTCATTGGGGACCTTGGGACAACAATAGTTCACACTTCACAGTTCACAATTCACAATTTAAAAGCCCTTACAAGAAAAGAAACGGTATTCAAACATTTGCAATACATACCGTCATTCAAAGAGATTGGGATTGCATACCATGCGGAAAAGATGGGTGTAATGGAAGTAAGATAAGTAAATGCCTCGATGATATAAGGCCAGATGAAGTGATAGAAATAATAAAAAATGTTATTATCAAATGACACAGAAAAATAAAGCGATAACAATTCTCAGAAAATATCATGACTATAATTTCAGTTATACAGATACTGTTAGCCTTGTGGCTATGAAAAGGCATGAAACAAAAAAGAATTCACCTTTGATAACAATTTTAAAGTTATGAAGTTTATAAAATTCATGAGTAAAGATTAAGATGTTCACCATACTACATACAGAATCCTCCACAGGCTGGGGAGGACAAGAAAACAGGACGCTTCAGGAATCCATAGGATTAAAAAAACTTGGTGCAAGGGTAATTATTCTGTGTCAGTCTGACAGTTCCTTGAGCAAAATAGCTGCTGCAGAAGGCATAGAGGTGCGGACATGTAAGATGAAAAAGAGTTATGATATTTTCGCTATACAATATATTCTGAAATTAATTAGAGATCAAAACATTGATGTGATAAATACCCATAGCGGAAGAGATAGCTTCCTTGCTGGCATTGCAGGGAGACTCTCAAAGAGAAAACCTATAATAGTAAGAACCCGTCACCTTGCCTTACCTATAACATCAAAGTTTACATATAATGTGCTTCCGCATAAGGTTGTTACAGTTAGCGAATATGTGAGGCAGTATTTAATAAATGCAGGGATACCTAAAGATAAGGTTGTTGCTATTCCCACAGGCATTAATATAACCAGATTTGATTCTAAAAAAGCTCATGGCAGCTTAAGGCAGGAATTGGGACTAAAAACAAATACCCCGATAGTTGGAACTATTGCAATCTTGAGAAAAAAGAAAGGCCATCATATCTTGCTTGATGCAATTCCGCTGATACTACAAAAAATCCCGGATGTTGTTTTTGTCTTTGCAGGGGATGGACCTCAAAAAGAAAATATCATGAACAAAATAACAAACATGGGATTATCAGATAAGGTTTTTATGCTCGGACTCAGAAACGATATTCCCGAGATTCTCAAATCTATAGACCTCTTTGTTCTCCCTACCCTTCAGGAGGCTCTCGGAACATCATTTATCGAGGCAATGGCAATGGGAAAACCTGTTGTAGGAACAGATGTAGGAGGAGTAGGTGAAGTTATAAAGGATGGCATAAACGGATACCTTGTAGAACCGAATAATCCATTAGTATTAGCAGATGCGGTCATTAAAATACTTGAAGACAGAGAAAAGGCAATAGCAATGGGCATAGAAGGGAGAGAAATTGTTGAGCAAAATTATACTGTAGAAAAGATGTGCGAGAAGATGTATGCCCTTTATTCATCCTTGTTAGCAGCTAAAACAGGAATTGTATAAATATATGCAAAACAGAAAACCTTTCGGATTGTTGGGGTTTCCAAAAGAGGGACACAAGTCCCCCTTTTGCCCCAGACCTATACCTGTTTTGATGTATCACCACATCAATCCACATAAAGGAGATATGGTCACCGTAACCCCTGAGGTCTTTGAAGGACAAATGGAGTTTTTGCATAAATCAAGATACAGGACATTAAAGATAGACGATTTGCTGGATGTTATAAATGGAAAACTAATTATTAAAGAAAAATCAGTAGTTGTTACATTTGACGACGGCTGGCTCGATAATTATGTCTATGCCTATCCTGTGCTTAAGAGGTATAAGATCAATGCCGCAATCTTCTTAATAACAGACAGGGTTGAAATGGCATCTAATATAGTCAGGAGTCAAGAGTCAAAAATCAAAGGTCAGGAGATAACAATTCCAGCCCATAGCGAAAGCAAAAATCTTATAGCAAATGGCCAGTCACATAAGGTCAGCATTAACTGGGATATGGCAAAAGAGATGCAGGACAGTGGTCTTGTAGAGTTTTATTCCCATACAAAAAGTCATGCAAAATGCGACCGCTTATCTGAAAAAGAACTGTGGGAAGAACTTCACGAATCCAAAAAAATCATTGAAGAAAAACTTAGTAAACCATGCCCATACCTTTGCTGGCCATATGGTAAACATAATGAAATTGCAGTGCAAATTGCAAAAGATATTGGCTATAAAGCTATATTTACAACAAGGCACGGTGTTGTAGAAAAAAATCCCAATCCATTTTCGATTAAAAGAATAGTAGTTAAAGATAATATTGCATGGTTTAAGAAAAGGATGGTAATATATACAAATCCAATTATTTCAGAACTTTATTTAAAAATAAAGAAGAAATAATTGAATACCTAAAAATCAATAGTTGAATAACACATGGCTTATCCCCAGAAAAAAGAGGCAGGAAAAAAATACACATGGCAGGATTACCTCACATGGCCTGACGAAGAAAGATGGGAGGTAATTGATGGAGAGGCATATCCATGGCATGGAGAAACAGCAAATATGAGTCCATCGCCATCATTGCAGCACCAGATTGCAACTGGAAACTTTTATGGAATCTTAAGGACTAAACTATTGAAACATCAGTGCAGAGTTTTTGTTGCTCCGTTAGATGTCTATTTTGATGATTACAATTTTGTTCAACCAGATGTTTTTATAGTCTGTGATAGAAATAAAATAAGAGATAAGATTTATGGGGCGCCAGATCTGACTATCGAGGTAATTTCCCCGTATACATCTTTAAAAGACAAAAGAACCAAGAAGATGCTCTATGAACGTTTTGGTGTAAGGGAATATATTCTGGTTTATCCCGAAGAGTTATTTATTGAGAGGTACTGTCTTATAGACAATAGATACGGTGACTCAGAGGTATTTGGTCCACAGGAGATATTGCCCCTCTGCTCATTAGAAGGCATTGAGGTGCCATTGTGGGAGGTATTTGAAGTAGAGCAACCTCAATCAGAACAAGCATCTAATAAATAATGAGACTTCATCCTGCTGATACAATCCTATACCTCACAATGAGAATTTTAAAGTTCTTTGATAAAAGACAAACAGATATAAAATATTTTAATCCTGATGAGGTTAAAAACATTCTGGTAGTCTCATCAACTGCAATAGGAGATACCCTACTTTCAACCCCTGCAATAAAGGCAGTCAGAGAACGATACCCTAATGCAAAAATAATCGCCCATTTTAATGTGAAAAACATGGAACTTTTTGAGAACAATCCACATATTGACGGAATAATTCCATATTATGGTGGATATAAAAAGTTTTTTAAAACAATCAGAGAATTTCGTAAACATAAATTTGACCTCGCATTGATATTTCACGGCAACGAACCGCAGGCAACACCGATGGCTTATCTATCAGGGGCGAGGTTTATAGTGAAACTGCCGAATACCAATGAGTACAGATTTCTTCTGTCTAACAAAAATTCGGTTCTCAGATGGGAAGACTTTACTCATGGGGTAGAGCAGAGACTTAGGGTCGCGGAAATTGCAGGTTGCAAGATATCAGACAAACGGATGACTCTCCCCTTGTCTGAAGAAGGAGATGCCATGGTTGATAAATTTCTGAAAGAAAACAGTGTCACTGAAAAAGATATACTAATAGGCTTTCAGGTAGGGGCATCAACTATAAGCAGGATGTGGTTTCCTGACAGATTCGTTGAATTGGGCAAAAAACTTATTGATTCAAATTCAGCAGTAAAAATAGTAATTACAGGCTCGCCTCAAGAATATAATTACTGCAAAGGAATTGCAGATGATATAGGTGAAAAAGCGTTTGTATCTGCAGGAAAGATTCCTTTAAAATATATGCCGTCGCTGATTAGACGATTCAGAGTTTTAGTCTCAGGGGATACGGGAATCATGCATATGGCGATTGCAGTTGGAACACCTGTTGTTGCACTCTTTGCAGTAGCTAATGCAAAAAGGTCTGGACCTTATTATGACATGGAAAGACATGTTGTGATACAAAAAGAGAGGACTTGCAGTCCGTGCGATGGTAAGGCTTGCAGATATCAGAGGTGTATGGAGAGCATAAGTGTGGAAGAAGCAGATAAATCCTTAAAAAAATATTTAGGATTAGGATAATGGAACAAAAAGTCCAAAAATTCGACAAGTATAAAGAAAAAGGTGCTTACCATTGGAGAGAATTAGAGAATAATCTAAAACGATATAATGCTGGGTTAGCAGCAAGATACAATTTGTCAAAAGATATAATTGTTAAGAACTGCATAAGCCCGCAAATGATAATTGATATAGGTTGTGGGGATGGTGTTTTTACAAAAAGAATAGCTGAAATATATAAGACCTCAACAGTTATAGGTTTTGACTTTGATGAGACTGCAATTAGAATAGCCAATGAGAAAACAAAAAAGTTCCCACTATTCAATCTTTCTTTTATTCACGGAGATGCCTTTAATCGTATAATTAAGGCTGATTTAATAATAGCTACAGATGTCATTGAACACTTGTATAGCCCTGACAAATTTATGATAAACTGCTTCACTGTATTAAATGATGGGGGATATTTATTTTTATCTACACCTATAAGATATAAAGAATTTCCAGATGATAAATATCATATTCATGAGTTTTTTTATAAAGAATTAGAAGATTTTTTAAAACGATTTGGTTTTTCTATTGTTGAACATAAATGCTCTCACGATTATTGCTTCATCGAAAAATATGGCCGTCAATTTAAATTTATAGGCATCGGAAAGATGAGATTGTATAAGTATATGTATAATATTAGTGCACTATATTTTGGAATAAATGTTTTTGAGAAGAGTGACTGTATGCTTCCAACGATGCAATATATTTTATTGAAAAAGGATATTTAATCTGTTTAGAGGCAGCAGGATGCTTGTGGTGGTTTGACATAGACAGAGGGAGGAGTCTGTCCTAATAGGAACAAAGGGCAAGAAATCTCAGATAAAGCAGATAAAATGAGGTAAAAAGGCAGAGCAGATACATAAAAAGAAGTTTCAAAAAACCAAATATTGATTGAGACATGGCTGATTTGAAAAAAATCGGATAAACTATAAGAGAATAAACTAAATTATGAAAAATTCAAAGGTCTCAGATTGACACAAATGAACACAGTATTGGCTATTTTGCAGTAGATCACAAGAGAGTCTAATTAGGAGCTTTAATAAATTGCAGGAAATATATTCCTATATCTGTCCAATCTGTCAGGGTAATACACAGCTATTTTTTGAAAATGTTAGTAATCTTCTGGAATGTAAAGAGTGCGGGATTGTATTTGATATAAATGCTTCTCTGGATAAGGCTTTCTATGAAGATGAGAGGGCATCTAGTATCGATGGTAAAAAGATTAAATCACGGAATAGGAATGTAAAGCAAAGAGTTAGACTGCTTAAAAGATTTTTGAAAAGAGAATATTCCTTATTGGATATAGGTTGCGGGGAAGGATTATTTCTGAAAGAAGCCTATAAACTTGTTAATGATGTAAAAGGAATTGAGCCTACCAAATTTTATGTAGAGTATGCCAAAAATTCGCTCAATCTTCCTGTCCAGCAGGGATTTATTGAAGACTTTGATTTTTCACAGCATCCCTTTGATATGGTTACAATGTTTCATGTGTTGGAACACTTATATAATCCCGTGCAGGCTTTGAAAAAGGTATATTCATGGCTTAAACCGGGAGGATATCTTGTAATAGAAGTTCCAAACATAAAAAGTCGCACAGCACTTTTTAAAGGTTCTCAATGGGAAATGTTTACTCCAGAACATAAATTTTATTTTTCTCCAACTTCCTTAAAGTATTTACTTGAAATGTGCAACTTTCAGCCTGTGTTAATGAGATCTCGCGATTTTGATCAATATCGAATCGGGATCGGAAAAAGCCTTCGTAAGTTGGGAATAAGTATTGGAAAGTCAAAACATAAAGAAAACATCTCGCCTAATAAAAAGCCAAATATTAATTTGTCTAAAAAACAAATTTCCCCTTTAAGAATTGTTCGCAAAAATATACAATTGCCTATCCGTGCCTTACTGGGCTGGTTAGTCATGAAACTTAATCGCGGTGACTACATATTTGTAGTAAGTAAGAAAATTTAGATTTATGAAAAAGATTCTAATTCTTGACACAGGCAAGGAGTGGGGCGGCGGGACAAACAGCCTCCTTGAACTTCTTAAGAGAATTGATAAAAATAAATATCGTTTCATTGCCTTATTTTACAACAACTATAAAAAGGGAAGTGATTCCAATATAAAAACAGAGATTGAAAAACTCGGAATAGACGTTTTGCTCTTAGAGCAAAAAAAGCAGCCAGCCATTGCAAAAATACTCAAAGAACTATTCAGGGCATTGTTTTTCTTCAACAGACAACTCAGAAAATATATGGTATTCATTATCGATTACCAATTTAGAATCAAAAGCAATGCAAAGAAAATTGCGAATACTTTAAAGGATTTAAAAATAGACCTACTCTATATGAACAACCAGCCATCATCAAACCTTGAAGGCATTATTGCCTCAAAAATAACAGGCATTCCTGCATTACAGCACAGCAGAATAGAGACAAGGCTCAATCCCTTTGAGGTCAAGGCTGCCAACTTATGGCTAAAAAAAATGATATGCGTTTCTGAGGGTGTTAAGAATACATTCGTGAGACAAGGCATTGATGCTAAAAAATGTGTAGTAGTGTATAACGGAATAGATCCTGAAACAAAACCGTCAATGCCTCCGCATGAAGTAAGAAAAAAATGGGAGGTATCAGAAAATGACATCCTGATAGGAACAGTCGGCTCTCTTATTAAAAGAAAGAGATTAAAGGATTTGATTGAAGCCATATCTATAGCTGCAAATAAAACTGACCATACTATTAAATGTATAATAATTGGTGAAGGTACAGAAAGAGAAAATTTAGTGGATTTGGTAAAGAGAAAAAATCTTCATGATAAAGTTATTTTTACGGGCTTTCAAGTTGATGCTGTCTCGTATATAAATGCAATGGATATATTTGTTTTAACTTCTGAAAAGGAAGGATTACCGAGGGTTATTCTTGAGGCAATGCTTATGGGAAAACCCGTTGTAGCCTCAAATGTGACAGGCCCGGCAGAGCTTGTTGTTGATGGTGAGACAGGGTTTTTAGTTCCTGTAATGAATATAGATACAATCGTCAATGCAATCCTTAAGTTAATACAAAATCCTGATTTGCGGAATCAATTGGGAGAAAAAGCACGAAAGCGAGCCATAGAGCATTTCTCAATCGAAAAATATGTTACAGGCGTTGAAAAGATTTTTGAAGAGGTGTTGAATCATTGATATATGTAATCTTGACATATTTCTTTTCTCCCTTTATATATTTGCTTATCTTTTTAAAAAGAAAAAAATCTATTAATAAAATTCTGATTATACAAACAGCAAAAATAGGGGATTTAATCTGCTCAACCCCTGTCTTTAGGGAGATAAAGAAAAAATACCCTGCTACTCAACTAACTGTAATGGTAAATCCAATAACAAAAGAACTGTTGGAATATAATCCACATGTGGATAAGATTATTTCATTAAAAACCGTAGACTACAAAGGATTTTCAGGCAAGTTAAGACTATCAAATTTAATACGCAGAGAAAATTACGATATAGCAATCTGCCTTAACCCTAATGTATCATTCTCACTTGCATTATTCTGGGGTCTGGTCCCGATAAGATTATCTGTTATGCCTAACTTTACCGGAGTCACCTTCAGAATGGCATCAATATTTTTCACACATCTCGAACAGCACATCGCAGGAAGATTAGTTATAGAGACCTACATGGATATGTTAAAAGCAATCGGAATTGACAGCAGTGACATAACTAAAGAGGTTTATAAATCTGAAAATGCAGATTCAATAGCGCAACAAGTTTTAGGAAGTATTAACAAACCATTAATCGGTATAGCAGTAAGCAGCGGCAATAAACTAAAAGAACTGGGAACAGAGAAAATCATAAAACTTATAGATATGCTATTAGACAATATGGACATTTATGTGGTGCTAATCGGTTCCACTCAGGACAGAAACGCAGCAGATGTGGTTTTAGATTCTGCTGCTCATAAAGACAGAATCATTAATGCAGCAGGCATGTTGAACTTAAAAGAGCTTCCAGCCCTCATCGGAAGGTTGTCCCTTTTTATTGGTGTAGATACAGGGATAACATACATGGCTGATGCCTTAAATATCCCAATTATAAACATCGCAGGACCTTCTGATATGCAGGACCAGAGACCTACTGGAAAAAATGCCGTAATAATACAAAAAACTGATTTACCATGTGTCCCCTGTTCCCATTCATTTAGATCACCTTATTATTGTAAAATAAATACCCGTGAATGCATTGAAAAGGTAGAGGTCAGGGAAATAATAGATGCAGTTAAGAATTTTTTATCAAAATCTTAATAATCGAAAGAACCGTAAAGTGGTACATAGACAATATGGTATGGACAAACACTAAACTTGCTCATCTGGAGAAGTATTGGAATACTGTTTATAAGAAAAATAACAAATAGGCTATGAAAAAAATAATGAAAAAAGACCAAAGTGAAAAATCAATACAAATTGAATATGCTGCCTTAATCTGCCTCAGCATTTTAATCTTTATTCTCCCCATTGCCCATACAGCAACTATTAGGTCTTTTGCTCTTTTCACTCCTCTTGTGTTATTAATTTTAAAATACTGGCATGATAAAGATTTTAAATGGATCAAAACTTCCTTTGAATTACCTTTTCTTGCATTTTTTATAATTGCATTAGCTTCTCTACCAACTTCCGTAGATTTTCATGAGAGTTTTAAAGAAATAAGAGGAGAATTAATTAAACCCATAGTGCTTTTTTATTTAACATATTTTGCAATTAAGAAAGAAACCGACGGATTATTACTGCTAAAAGTACTTTTTTTAGGGAGTCTCATATTTAGTCTTTATTCTTTTTACGACTTCTACAAAAATGGTGGCACATGGTTTTCTGTAACATATAAGGCAGGAGGATTAAGAGACCCAGGTGGTGGTGAGGTTGCTGCCTTATATCATACAATGGTCATGCCATTTCTTTTCTGGGGATTATTTTATGTAAAAGATATATGGCAACGCATTGGATTATCTGCTTTGCTTGCGATTAATCTTTTAGCATTTCATATAACATTTGTTCGTGCAAGCATGCTGGCAATAGCATTTCAAATGGTTTTAATAATCGTTTTGTTAATACTCCAAAAGCGATGGGTATGGAGTTTTATACTATTAATCTTTGCAGTTACTGTAAGTTTTGTATATATTGAAAATAAAATGTTTCGTGAGATGCATACAGAAAAAATACCTTCACTGAGAGAATATATGATGATGCCACCTGAAGACATAGCAGGGACCTCTCCATCTTCTATGAAGCAGCGATTGGCAATGTGGAAGGTCGCAATTGATAAAATATCTGAAAATCCTTTTTATCCTCATGGTTATGGAAGATTCCTATTTGGCAAGACAGTAAGAAATGAAAAAAACAAGTATTTTATATATCCACAGACTCACAACACTTTTATAGGTATTGCTTTTGAACTTGGCATACAGGGCTTAATTATATTTCTATGGATGATAGGGACATTCTTCTTTGTTTGCTGGAGATACTGGCACAAATCCAAAGAAGACAACACCACTGGATATCTGTCAGCGTCTTTACTTACAATGATGGCAGGATACTGGATAAATAATTTCTTTGGAAGTTTTGACGGTGATGACAGTAAGCTGCTTTTTATGATGCTACTTGGCATAGGCATGGCTGTTATGCACAGGCTCCCAAAAGAAAAGAAACTATTAATCCAAAAACAATGAAAAAGAGCCTCTTTATTCGCCGTGACAATATTGGTGACCTTGTATGCACAACATCTGCAATTTATGCAGTTAGAGGGATGATTGAAAAAAAAATCGGTTTTAAATTATAATAATTAGAAACCGATGAATATATTTGCAAATCGGAAATCAGAACTACACACCCTTGAGTCAGAATACGCCAAGGAGTCTGCACAGTTTGTCGTTATTTATGGCAGGCGCAGAATTGGCAAAACAACACTAATCAAAGAATTCCTGAAAAATAAGCCCTACATATATTTTCTTGCAGACAGACAGATTGAAATAGAATTAATCGATAGGTTTCGAGATGTAGTCTCTGAATATCTTAAATATCCGCATATTAAAGAAATTGATTTCAAGACATGGGACAGCATTATTGACTACTGGATAAGACATTCAGATTTTTCCACAAAAGTGGTTGTTGTGATTGATGAGTTTCAGTATATAGCAAGGGTAAATAGTGCCTTTCCGTCTATATTGCAAAGAATCTGGGATGAGAAACTCAAAAGCAAAAACATTATGCTTATCTTATGCGGCTCTTTGATAAACATGATGTATTCAACTACCCTGAGTTACAACAGCCCTCTATATGGCAGACGCACAGGACAGTTAAAAGTAGAGCCTATCAGTTTTAATGCCTTTTCAGAGTTTTTCCCGAATCTCAGAACAGAAAGGCTTATAGAGTTTTACAGCGTAATTGGCGGGGTTCCTAAATACATGGAAATATTCAATCCCAAAAAAGATGTATTTCATAACATCCGTGAATACATCTTAAATAAAACAGGCTATCTTTATGCTGAGCCGAGATTTATCCTTTCTGATGAGTTGACAGAGACTACAACATATTTTTCTATTCTAAAAACCATTGCGCAGGGTGAAAGAAAGATGGGCAATATCGCAGCACGACTTATGACACCAACGCAAAACCTCACAGGATATTTTAATGTGCTGATAGATCTTGATATACTTGAAAGAAGAGTGCCTGTCACAGAAGAAATGCCTGAAAAAAGCAAGATGGGTTTATACTTTATAAAAGACAATTTCTTTCGTTTCTGGTTCAGGTATGTATTTGCCAATCAAAATTATCTTGAGCTTGAAAATACGGACTATGTTTTGCAAAAAATCAAAGATGATTTCGATGAGTTTGTAAGCATCACCTTTGAAGATATTGCACCATACATTCTCTTTAGCAAAGAAATGATAAAAAAACTGCCTTTTGAACCCGACAAGTGGGGGAGGTGGTGGGATAGAAATGATGAGATTGACCTCATAGCACTTAATAAAAAGGAAAAAAAGGCTCTTTTCGTGGAATGCAAGTGGAGCAAAAGACCTGTTGATGTTGATGTCATGGAAAACCTTAAAAGAAAAGCTAACAGAGTTGAGTGGTTTAAAGAAAAACGAAAAGACTATTTTGCAATTATAAGCAGAAAGGGGTTTACAAAAAGACTGCATGATTATTCTGAAAAATATGGAGTTATCCTTATAAGCATCTCATGAAAAAAATCCTCTTTATTCGCCGTGACAATATTGGTGACCTTATATGCACAACACCTGCAATTTATGCTGTGAGGCAAAAATATCCTGATGCAAAGATAGGAATACTGGTCAACAGCTATAATGCTGATGCAATAATAAACAATCCTGACATTGACGAAATATATGTCTATGAAAAGGCAAAGCATGTGCCTGAGAAAAATAAGCTTTCTGTATGGTGGAGCAATCTAAAAGTCCTTATGAGAATAAGAAAAGAGCAGTATGATGTTGCCATCGGGTGCGGCTCTTATTCTCCGAGACTTGTAAGATATACCTATATGACAGGTGCAGCAGTGAGAATAGGATATTTGTCGAAAAATGTTGATAAGTCTAAATCTTACAATATGCCTATGTGCGAACCAGAAAAGCCTTTGCATGAGGTAGAGATGGTCTTTAATCTCTTATCTCCCCTTGACATAAACAATACGCCATCACCATTAAGAATTTTCCCATTATCCGATGAAACACAAAAGGTTAAAAATTTTTTGAATATCTCAGACATTAAGGAAGGAAAGCCGCTTATAACCTTTCACATAAGCAGCAGACGTCCTGAAAACAGATGGCCTATTGATAAATTTATAGAGCTTGCAAGGCTTATTATCAGCCGATATGATGCCAATATCTTGCTTTTGTGGTCCCCAGGAAGTGAAAAAAATCCTTATCATCCCGGAGACGATGAAAAGGCAGAGTTAATTATTAAATCAGTGCCTCAAATTATTCCATACAGAACAAATCATTTAAGAGAACTTATTGCTGTCCTTAGCTTTGCCAATCTGGTTGTCTGTCTTGATGGAGGAGCAATGCATATAGCAGCAGCACTTGGAAAACCAATTGTAACAATATGGGGATCTACAAACCCCGACAGATGGAGGCCATGGGGAGTAAAACATATAATTCTTCAGGATGAAAACAAAAAGGCTGAGAATATAAGCATTGAGGCAGTTTTTAATGCAGTGGAAAAACTTTTAGCTTAAATGTTACTTTATTTTTATGCGTTACGGCACTAAGGCAATAAAAAAGGCAAAACTTGAGGTTTGGGACAATCCTAATCCTGAAAGGGATTATGAGATCAATATCTCATTTCCTGAATTCACCTGCCTCTGTCCTCGTTCAGGCTATCCAGACTTTGCAACCATCAAGATAAACTATGTCCCTGACAAGAAAATTGTGGAATTAAAGGCATTAAAGCTCTATCTGAATTCATTCAGAGATGTTCACATCTCCCATGAGGAGATAACAAACAGGATATATTCAGAACTCGAAAAAGCTCTTAAACCAAGATTTCTTGAGGTGGTAGGGGATTTTAACCCGAGAGGGAATGTAAAGACAATTATCCGTGTGGTGTCAAAACAGCTTTTGCCCTCTCAATGAACTCTCTCATTTTTCTCAAATCCTTCTTTCCTTTTTTCTCCTCTATCCCACTGCTGACATCAACTGCATATGGCCTGACCCATCTGATGGCCTTTTCGATATTATCAGGATTAAGACCACCTGAAAGTATAATCCTGCCAAATCTCTTTGCTTCTACAGCGATATCCCAGTTGAATATTTGGCCTGTGCCTCCAAATGATTCAGGGGAATAAGTATCAAGCAAAAATGCAGAACATCTGTATTTTTCGAGTGGTTTTAAATCTGTAAAATCCCTCAATCTAAATGCCTTTATGACTTTGTGCCAGATGCTGCACATATCAGGACCCTCATCTCCATGCAGTTGAAGGACATTTATACCTGTGAAGTTCATTATTTCCTTTATCTTTTCTGTATCTTCATTCACAAATACACCGATAGTTGTCACAAATGGCGGCAGAAGAGATATTATTTCTCTCGCCTTCTCAGGAGAGATATATCTTGGACTTTTTTCAAAAAATATAAATCCAAGGGCATCTGCACCATAATCCACTGCAGATAGCGCATCCTCAATATTTGTTATTCCGCAAATCTTAACACGAATCATATTTAAACTTAAATAACGAAAGTATTGGTTACTTGATATGCTTTTTATAAATTATACCACGGGCAACTTTGCCAGTGATTCCCTAATCATCTCGTCAGGATATTCATAATCTACAAGTCTTCCAGCAAGATAATCAGAATATGCAGCAAGGTCAAGGTATCCATGTCCGCTGAGGTTAAATAAAATACACTTGCTTTTGCCTTCTTCTCTACATAACAATGCATCATCAATAGCAGCCCTTATAGCATGAGAGCTTTCAGGTGCAGGAATTATAGCCTCTGTTTTTGCAAATGTTATCGCAGCCTCAAATACAGAAAGCTGACCATATGCCCTCGCCTCAATAAGACCATCTTTATAAAGCTGAGAAACCAAAGGAGACTCTCCATGATACCTCAACCCTCCTGCGTGAATTCCAGGAGGTATAAAGTCATGACCAAGTGTGTACATCATCAAGAGAGGGGTAAGCCCTGCTGTATCACCAAAGTCATATCTGTACTCTCCTTTTGTCAGGGTTGGACAAGATACTGGCTCTACAGCAATAGCCTTTATATCTCTGCCATGAATTTTATCATATATAAATGGAAAGCTTATTCCTCCAAAATTGCTCCCTCCACCACTGCACGCAATCACTATATCAGGATACTCACCAATCAGCTCTAATTGTCTTTTTGCCTCAAGCCCAATAACCGTCTGGTGCAGCAGGACATGATTCAATACAGAACCAAGGGCATAATTTGTATCATCATGAGTTGCTGCATCTTCAACAGCCTCTGAAATTGCTATGCCAAGGCTCCCGGGATTATCAGGATTTGCTTCGAGTATTTTTCTACCTGAATTGGTAACAGCAGATGGGCTTGCATGGACATTTGCGCCCCATGTCTCCATTGCAATTCTTCGATATGGTTTTTGATTATAGCTCACTCTGACCATATAAACAGTCACATCAAGACCAAACAAACTTCCAGCCAATGCCATTGAAGAACCCCATTGACCGGCTCCTGTCTCTGTTGCAATCCTTTTTATTCCTGCTTTTTTATTATAATAAGCCTGTGGAATTGCTGTATTTGGTTTATGACTGCCTGCAGGGCTCACGCCTTCATATTTGTAATAAATCCTTGCTGGTGTCTTTAATGCATCCTCCAATCTCTTGGCCCTATAAAGAGGAGAGGGTCTCCAAAGTGCATATATGTCAAGGACTTCGTCAGGGATGTCAATCCACCTTTCTGAAGTCATCTCCTGTTCTATCAATGCCATGGGGAAAATAGCTTTTAAATCATCTGGTCCTGCTGGTTTTTTGGTACCCGGATGAAGTGGTGGGTTGGGAAGATTTGGCATATCAGCCATAATGTTATACCACTGCCTTGGTATCTCTTTTTCTGATAAAAGAATCTTTGTTTCCTGCATTTTTTCTCCTCCTTACCATAATCCGTAATGATTCACAACTCACATTAATGAATGTGATATAATACCAAAACTCGAAATATTATGCAGAAAATAAAGATTATTAGAAAATTACCTGACAAAAACGGATACTTCGGGCAATACGGTGGAAGATTTATCCCCGAAACCCTTATGCCTGCACTTCAGGAACTTGAAGAAGCATATTCAAAGACTAAAAAAGATATATCATTTCAAAACGAACTAAAACATCTTCAGGAGACATATATTGGGAGACCAACGCCTCTTTACTTTGCAAAGAGGCTTACAAGACATCTCGGGGGAGCAAAGATATATCTAAAGCGTGAAGATTTGGCACACACAGGCGCACATAAAATAAATAATGCACTTGGACAGGCACTTCTTGCAAAAAAAATGGGTAAAAAAAGATTAATTGCAGAAACAGGTGCAGGACAGCATGGCGTGGCCACTGCTACAGGCGCTGCCCTTGTTGGATTAGAATGTGAGATATACATGGGTTCAGAAGATGTGCAGAGACAGTCTTTGAATGTGTTCAGAATGAAATTGCTCGGTGCAAATGTTAATGAAGTCAATATAGGTTCAAAGACATTAAAAGATGCTATAAACGAAGCATTGAGAGATTGGACAACAAATGTGAGAAACACCCATTATGTGATGGGAACAGTATTTGGTCCACATCCTTTTCCTATGCTGGTAAGAGACTTCCAGTCTGTAATAGGCAGAGAGGCAAAAAAACAGATACTCAAAATAGAGGGCAAACTACCTGATTATCTGATAGCATGTGTAGGCGGCGGCAGCAATGCTATGGGCTTGTTCTATGAATTCCTTTACGATAATGTAAAAATGATTGGGGTAGAAGCAGGAGGAAAAGGAATAGAATCAGGAGAACATGCTGCAAGATTCGCAGGAGGTTCTATCGGTGTTTTTCAGGGATGTAAAAGCTATCTGCTTCAGGATGACAATGGTAACGTGCTTGGTACACATTCAGTATCAGCAGGGCTGGATTATGCCTCCATAGGTCCTGAACATCCTTATTTAAGAGATATAAAAAGGGTACAATACACATATGCCACAGATAAAGAGGCATTGTCAGCATTTGAACTCCTCTCAAAAACAGAGGGCATAATACCTGCACTTGAGTCAGCACATGCCATTGCAGAGGCTGTGAAACTTGCACAATCACTGCCTAAACATAAAATCATCATAGTTAATTTATCAGGACGAGGAGATAAGGATGTACAGCAGGTAGCAAGGATTAAAGGAATAGAATTATGAATAGAATTATAAGGGGAGATTCTTTGAATAAAATAGAAACCACATTTAAACGGTTGAAGGCTGAAAACAAAAAGGCATTTATCCCATATATCATGGCAGGAGACCCAGACCTCGAAAAGACTATAGAACATGTCATGCTTTTAACAGAATGTGGTGCAGACATTATAGAACTCGGAGTGCCTTTTTCAGACCCCCTCGCGGATGGACCGACAATACAGAGGGCTGCTGAAAGGGCATTAAAGGCTGGAGTTACATTAAGAAGAATAATCCAGTTTGTCAAAAATATTAGGCAGTATACACAGATACCAATAGTTCTGATGACATATTATAACCCTGTATTTAAATATGGAGAACTACCTTTTATAAAAGATTCTGTGGCTGCAGGTATTGACGGAGTAATAATCCCTGACCTGCCGCCAGAAGAAGGGATAGACTTTATCAAACTGGCACAAGATGCGGATCTTAGCACAATATTTCTTGTTGCACCAACATCTACAAGAGAAAGGATAAAATATATCACATCTGTTTCAAGCGGCTTTATATATTATGTTTCTATGACTGGAATAACAGGTTCTAAACTTGATATGGACAGGACATTCAAAAGTCATATAGCACATGTAAAAAAGGTTGCTGATAAGCCTGTAGCCGTTGGTTTTGGTGTTTCAACTCCTGAAGATGCAAAAACAATTGCACAGATTGCTGACGGTGTGATTATAGGAAGTGCAATAGTAAAAAGATTATATGAACACCCCTTGAGTGCAAAGGATTTTATAAAAAAACTGAGGGAGGCGATTTAATCTGAAGTTTCAAATTTGAAATTTCAGATACCTGATATTATGGCATGGTTTAAAAAAACAAAGGAAATAAAAGCAGAAAAAAAGGTAAAGATACCCGAAGGATTATGGGTAAAATGTGACAGTTGCAAGGAGATTATTTACAAAAAAGAGATAGAAAAAAACCTTCAGGTATGCCCTAAATGCAACTATCATTTCAGGATAAGTGCTTCAGAGCGTATTAAGCTCATAGCAGATGAAGGGAGTTTTGTTGAAATGGATGCTGACCTTTCTACTACTGATCCACTTGATTTTAAGGATACAATCCCATATAAAGATAGACTTGAAGAAAATAAAAAGAAAACAGGATTAAAAGAAGCTGCTATATATGGCAATGCTACAATAAATCAAAGACCTGTTGTCCTTGCAATCATGGATTTCTCATTCATGGGTGGTAGCATGGGGTCTGTTGTTGGAGAGAAGATATCAAGGGCTGCAGAAAGAGCACTGGAAGATAAGATACCTCTTATAGTCGTCTCATCATCAGGTGGTGCAAGGATGCAAGAAGGCATGTTCTCTTTAATGCAAATGGCAAAAGTATCTGCTGCTATTTCAAAACTCAAAGAATCGGGTATCCTTTATATCACAATACTTGCAGATCCAACATTCGGAGGGGTGACTGCAAGTTTTGCAATGCTTGGAGATATAATCATAGCAGAACCTAAAAGCCTTATAGGTTTTGCAGGACCAAGAGTAATAGAACAGACAATAAAACAACAACTGCCTGAGAATTTCCAGAGGGCTGAGTTCCTCCTTGAGCATGGGATGATAGATATTGTAGTCGAGAGAAAGGAACTCAAAAACACCATCTACAAGTTAATCGAACACTTTATGCCGCAACCTCTAAATGAGGGATAGGAAAAGTGCGCTTGCAGGATAAACTATGAGCTATTATGATGCGATTAATTATTTATACAGCCTTCAAAAATATGGCATCAAGCTTGGCATTGAAAAAACAAAGACAATATTATCACAATTAGGGAATCCACATAAAGATTTCTCTTCTATACATATTGCCGGTACAAATGGAAAAGGTTCTGTATCAGCAATGATTGCCTCGATTTTAGCAGCACATGGTTTTAAGGTCGGCTTGTTCACATCGCCTCATCTTGTTAGTTTTACAGAAAGGATAAAAATTAATAATCACCAGATTTCAGAATCAGATGTAGTAAGCCTGACAGAAGAAATAAAAGAACGGATTTTAGACCAGCAGGAAGGTACTACTGCGATACTGCGATACTGCGATACTGCTCCCACATTTTTTGAATTTGTTACTGCAATGGCATTTCTGTATTTCTCAAGGAATAATGTAGATTGGGCAGTAATAGAGACAGGCATGGGGGGAAGGCTTGATGCTACAAATATAATTATACCCAAAGTTTCTGTTATAACAAAGATAGGATATGATCATAAAGAATTTCTTGGAGAAACATTAACAGCCATAGCAAGCGAGAAAGCTGGAATAATAAAATCAGAAATCCCTGTTGTTTCTGCATATCAGGAAAAAGAAGCAGAAGATGTGATTATAAAGGTTGCAAAAGAAAAATCATCTCCATTCTTTATATATGGAAAAGATTTTAGCGGTAAACTAAAATCATCAGATATTAAAGGGATTACATTTGACTATTTAGATAATTCACATATAATTACAGACTTGCATACTCCTTTAGCAGGAGAACACCAACTCTTTAATGCTTGTGTAGCAGTAAAAGCTACAATGACTGCACTACAAAGAACCCCATTGCACATAGACCTTTTAAAAGATGGTCTTGCTGCTACAGAATGGCATGGACGGCTTGAAATAGTAAGCAAAGAACCATTGATAATGATTGACGGTGCTCACAATCCCGATGCTGCAAAAGCACTCTCAGAATTCATAAAAAAATATTTGAATGATTATAAAATTATCCTTATAATCGGTATAATGTCAGATAAAGATATGCAAGGTATCATGTCTCCTCTCTTGCCACTTGCATCTAAAATAATATTTACTGCTCCGAACTACGGTAGGGCTGCATCCCCTGAAAACCTTGCTGGGATAGCCTTACAAATGGGATTTTCTTCAATGGTGGCAAATTCTGTGAAAGAGGCTATTGACATGGCAAAGGAGTTAGTCAATCGTCAAGGGTTAAGCATCAAGAGTCAAACAATGACAGAAGTTAGAAGTCAGAGCATTATGCACAACGTTCAACTTATTCTAATCACTGGTTCTTTCTATACTATAGGAGAAGCTTTGGAAATACTCGGTGAAAAAGCAACTCTCGGAAGCCTGAGGGAAACGGTATGAGATGGGCGAGAGGCTATAGGCAAAAGGCTATAGGGGATTATTTACTGTTTCTCACCTTTATCCTATTGCCTATTGCCTATTGCCTATTGCCTGCCTCAATTTGGGCTACCACAATTACAGCAGACCATCTCGAACACTTCAAAGACGAAGATAAGTATGTGGCAACAGGCAATGTAAGAATAGAGGGAGAAGATTCTGTATTGATTGCTGACAGAGCCGTCTTATATCAAAAAACATCTGACGCAGAGGCAATCGGAAATGTAATTTATGAAGACAACGAGACATTCATAAACACAGAAAAGGCAGAACTAAATATAAAAACTAAAACAGGCAAGCTATACAATGCCCTCATTTTCTTCAAAAAGGGAAATTACTGGATCAATGGCAACAATGTATCAAAAATAAAAGAAGACCACTATTACGCAGATAGTGCAACATTCACAACCTGTGATGCTGATGCATCTTCAAATCCTGACTGGTGTTTTAAAGGAAGTAATGTCGATATAGTGATAGGCAAAAAATTTACTGCACAGAATGTAACATACAGGGTTAAGGGAGTGCCTGTTTTGTATTCTCCATATATGTGGGCTCCTGTGAAAACAGAACGAGAAACAGGTTTCTTATTTCCTGTTATTGGCAGTAGTTCAAGAAAGGGCTTTCAGTTTAGTCCTGCATTTTTCTGGGCAATAGATGAAAATAAGGATGCAACCTTTTATCTCGATTACTACAGTAATCGTGGAATAGGAAAAGGTGTTGAGTATAGATACCTCGATTTCTACGATAGAGGAAGATGGTATATTTACCACCTCAAAGACAGTGAACTAAAAAAAACATTCTATGAATTTAAAGGCACGCATGAACAGGAGTTAGGTGATATAAAAGGATATGTTGACATAAACTATGTGAATCAAGAGGACTTTTACAAGGAATATGGTTATAAAAAAAACTTGAGGATCCAGAGATTCCTTCAGTCATCTGGAGAAGTTACCCTGCCTCTTCAGAATGCCCGCTTCTATCTTCTGGGGCAGCAGTGGATAGACCTTAAAGAAGGGCATAGCGCAGTGCCCAAAAGACTGCCTGAAATCGGATATGTAATTAATCCTGTGAACATAGGTCCTCTAATGTTCACAATGAATTCAAGCATTGCAAATTTTTACAGGCAAAGAGACGAAAAAGGACAGCGCATGGACATTAATCCCACAGTTTCATATTCATTCGGAGAAACAGTCCCGATATTTCAGTCTCTATCTCTAAGAGAAACTGCTTATAATCTCGAAAATGCACCATCTTATAAGTCATCTGCACATAGAGAAACCTTCCAATACAAGGCAAATGCATTAACAAGATTCATTAAACGTTATGAGTCATTTACACATGTTATAGAACCTTCTGTTTCTTATACCTTTATCCCAGAGACTCATTCATTACCACTTTTTGATTCAACAGAACTGTTCGACAAGACTTCTATCGCAACCTTTTCAATATATAACAGTCTTGCATTTAGGCATCTTACTCTTTCAGCAAGTCTGTCTCAGTCTTTAAACTTTAATGCTGGTGACAGACCCTTGTCACTCACAACGATAAATGCAGCAATGAGTGGTCCGTTCAGTCTGAATTTTGACATGACATATGACCCTAATAAAGGGAGAGCTGAAACAGTCAACTCTTCAGTCGGTTTTACTATAATAGATAAAACATCAATAAGCTTTGGAGAAAGGTATACCAATGTAGACGAAAGATATTATTACACATTTGGAGTCAATTCTGTTATCTCTAAGAAATGGTCTGCAAATGCAAATATAGGATATGATTCGCAGGCAGGTCTGAGAGATTCCTCTGCAAGTGTCATATACACAGAGCAGTGCTGGGCAGTCAATATATCAGCAATAAGAAGACCCGGTGATAACAAAAGACCTGCAGAGTATGGATTTATGATATTAATTGAATTAAAAGGAGTTGGTCAGCCAATCAGACTATATCAATACCAAACGCATTCAACGCCGAGTAGTTGATTGATGCAAGATCTAAATTTAATGAACATAATTATAAATCTCAATAAAGATTATGGTATTACATCGCATGATGCTGTCACTTCTGTAAAAAAACTTTTCAAGGTCAGAAAGGCAGGTCATGCAGGAACGCTTGATCCGATTGCAACAGGTGTCCTCCTTATCTGCCTGAATGAAGCAACAAAGATTTCTCCTTTTCTTTCTAATATGGACAAGGAATACATTATGACTACAAAGTTAGGTGAAACTACTGACACATACGACACCGAGGGCAGGGTAATCAGAAAAGTTCAAAGTTCACATCTGAATGTCCAAATAAAAGAAATAAAAGAGATTATTCAGAGATTCATAGGCGAGATAGAGCAAGTGCCTCCAATGTACTCTGCAATAAAGGTTTCAGGGGAACCCCTTTATAAATTAGCCAGAAAGGGCATTGAAATCGAAAGAAGACCACGGAAAGTAATCATCAACTCTATAGAGATTATAAGCTTTAAATCACCATTCCTTAAATTGAAGGTATCATGCTCAAAAGGTACATATATGCGCTCATTGTGCAATGACATTGGTAATGCCATTGGTGTGGGCGCACACATGGTAGAACTTATTCGCACTAAAATAGGACATTTTCATATAGAGAATTCAGCAAAGATAAGCGAGTTGCCTCATAAAATCCATGCGATGTATTCGATTGATTCAGCATTGAATTACCTGCCTGAGATAATATTAGAGGGAGATAATTTAAGAAAGGCAAAAAATGGAAATCCGATTACTTATGTGTCAGATTCACCCATTCACCAATTCACCCATTCACCATTTATTAGGCTGAAAAATCCTGAAGGAAGACTCTTTGGAATTGGAAAAGTTTTAAGAAATTCAATTAAGATAGAAAGACTGCTTAAACTATAAATATGGAGGCACTATGATACCAAGATATACACGCACTGAAATGGGAAGACTCTGGGAGCCTGAAAACAGATTCCAGAAATGGCTTGATGTAGAAATAGCAGTATGTGAGGCATGGGCAGAATTAGGAGAAATTCCTGAAGACGCCTTAATTGCAATAAAGAGAAAAGCAAGGTTTGATATAGCACGAATCGATGAAATTGAAAAGACAGTAAAACATGATGTTATTGCATTTTTGACATCAGTTTCAGAGTTTGTAGGACCTGAATCGCGATTCATACACAAAGGGCTCACATCATCAGATGTAGTAGATACAGCTCTTTCAATTCTCATGAGAGAGGCAGCAGACATTATTATAAAAGACATTAAAGAATTGATGGACATTTTAAAAGAACAGGCATTTAGATATAAAAATACTCCTTGCATAGGCAGGAGCCATGGGGTCCATGCTGAACCAATGACTTTTGGCCTTAAATTTGCCCTCTGGTATGAAGATGCAAAGAGAAGCCTGAGACGAATAGAGACTGCAAAAGAAGTTATAAGCATCGGCAAACTCTCAGGTGCAGTAGGAACTTTCTCAAATGTCCCAACAAAACTGGAAGAAATAGTCTGCAAAAAGCTTGGGCTTAAACCAGAGCCAGTAGCCACACAAGTAGTTCAAAGAGACAGGCATGCAGAGTATATGACTACCCTTGCCCTTATTGCAGCATGTGTCGAAAAAATAGCCACTGAGATAAGACACCTGCAGAGAACAGAGGTATTAGAGGCTGAAGAGCCTTTCAGTGAAGGACAAAAAGGTTCATCTGCAATGCCTCATAAGAGGAATCCTGTTGGATGTGAAAACCTTTCTGGCCTTGCAAGAATTGTTCGTTCCAATGCAATTGCTGCAATAGAAAATATTGCACTCTGGCATGAGAGGGATATATCCCATTCTTCTGTTGAAAGGGTTATCATCCCTGACAGCACAATACTCGTTGACTATATGTTGAACAGATTAAAAGGGATACTGAAAGACATGCATGTATATCCTGAACGAATGAAGGCAAATATGGATAAGAGCTACGGCCTTTATAATTCCCAGAGGGTTATGCTCGCCCTTACAGGAAAGGGCTTAAGTCGTGAAGATGCATATGCAATAGTGCAAAAAAATGCCATGAAGAGTTGGAAAGATGGTGTGAGTTTTATGGAACTTCTTAAAGAAGACCCTGAAATTACAAAATACCTCTCGCATAATGAGATAAAAGAAATATTCAACCTAAATTATTATTTAAGAAATGTAGATTACATATTCAGCAGGGTGTTTAAGATGTGATTTATGGCTTTAAAACAACTTTTATTTCCTCTCTGCTTAGTAGTGAAATAGGGATCAAATATCTTCTGTAAATTTTTCCTTGGTATGCCATGCCCTTGATCTTCTATAGAAATCTTTATATATTTCCCTTCCCTCAAAGGAAGACCATCTTTTGTGCTAATATGTGTATTTTCAGCATTAATCTTAATTGTTCCGCCTCGCGGCATGGCTTCTTTTGCATTTATAATTAGATTATGAAATACTCGACTCATCTGTCCTTTATCAACATCTACAAACCATAGGTTATCGGGCATAAAAACCTCACAGTTTGCCTTAAAATCAGTTGGGGTAAGGTTTGCTGCATCTTTTATGATTTCATTAATAGAAGTTACTTTCTTTACAGGCTCTCCAATTTTTGCAAAAGTAAATAGCTGATGCGTTAAGTCCTTTGCAAGTCGAGATGCCTTTTCTGCTATTGTCAAACTCTCAAATACCTTAAACTATCTATATCCACACCAGCCCTGAACAGACGTACAACATCGCGTTCGGTCAATATACCAACAGGACTTCTGTCCTTCTCAACAACTATGCAACTGATAGAATATTCTGCCATCTTTGATATAGCGTTTCTGAGCAGAAAATTTCTCTCGACAGTCACAACATTCTTTGTCATGATCCTTGATATATTTTTTATCTCAACAAAATACTCAAGTCCCAGATTTTTCATGATATCAGACTGTGTAATCACTCCTGCAAGCTCACCATTTGAATCCACGATAATCAGATGTCTTATCCTATTTATTTCCAGCAAACTGTACGCCTCGTATATATTTGTATCAATATTTGCGGTAATTGGTTGCACTGTCATCAGTTTCCCTATTTCTGTACTATCCAGATGATTTTGACGATGCACTGCAACAACAAAGTCTCGCTCTGTAAAAATACCAACTGGTTTCTTACCCTGAACAACTACAATACAGCTTATTTTATTTTTTTCCATAAGAGAGGCAGCTTCTGAAACAGACACATCAGGAGTAACTGATATGACATTAGAGGTAAAAATTTTTCTTATAGATTTATCCTTCATTGCCATCTATAATCTATATTATTTATGGCTATTATATCAAATGATATTTTTACCTGCAGCTTTACTTTTTATCGATTTTTCCTGTATTCTTTTAGATTACAATATGATCGACCTGCATACACATAGCATATTTAGCGATGGAGAACTTATCCCTGCAGAACTCGTAAGAAGGGCATTTACAATGGGATATGAGGCCATTGCTATTACAGACCACATGGACCATTCAAATATTGACCTTATAATCCCAAGGATTGTCAAGGCAGTAAATAAAATAAGGGACTACACTCCGATAAATGTCTTGCCGGGAGCAGAAATAACGCATGTCCCTCCGCCATTGATACCTGATATAGTAAAAGAAGCAAGAAAGCTCGGTGCTAAAATAGTTGTAGTACATGGAGAGTCTATTGTAGAGCCTGTTAAAGAAGGCACTAACAGGGCTGCTATAGAGGCAGATGCAGATATACTCGCACATCCAGGTTTGATTACATATGATGATCTCCTTTTTGCAAAAGAGAAAAAAGTTACCCTTGAAATCACTGCCCGGAAAGGTCACAGCCTTTCTAATGGCTATGTGGCAAAATTGGCAATGCAGCTTGGTATTCCACTAACAATAAATACTGACGCTCATTCTCCATCAGATCTCATAACAAAAGACTTTGCACATCAGATACTTCTATCTGCAGGCATTGATAATAAAACAATAGAGTCGATATTTAATCATGCAAGAAAACTTGTTGAAAGAGCACATGGAGGTTAATATATGCCAAAACCAATAAAGAAACGTACCGAGAAAAAAATTACTACCACAGAAGAAAATTTAAAAGAAACAGTGGGCGACATAAGACAGCGATTAAAGCAAAGACAGCGCACCCTGATCTATGCTTTCACTATTTTCATTGCACTGACAATATCAATTACAGGTTTTGTTGTATATAAAAAGACTTCTTCAGATAGAGCAGCAGAACTCGAGTTAGAGGGATATAGATTATTCTATGGAGACTACAATACTCAAATCATTCCATCTGCAGAAAGGTACAAAAGGGCACTTGAGATATTCAAAAAATCTTATACATCAAGGAAAAAATCAGATGTTCTCTTGTACATTGCAAACTGCTATTACGAATTAGGAAACTATGACGAATCAATTAAGACACTTAAAGAGCTTGTCAACCAGTTCTCAGATCCAAAAATTCTTTCCCTCGCCTATTATAAGATGAGCTTTGCATATATTAAAAAAGGGGATATGAGCAGTGCTATTGATTCACTAAATAATATCCTTAATATCAAGGATATTCCTCTTCAAGACATGGCATTGCTTGAAACAGCAAAAATGCTTGAACTATCAGGAAAAACTGAAGATGCTAAAAATAAATATAAGGAGCTAATAAACAAATTCCCAAAATCAGCTTTATTGAATGAAGCAAGGGCCAGGCTAGAGAATTCATAAATCATGTATTGACCGCAAACGGAAAGCAACGACTTTTAAAGGCTTTAAAATAGACCTACTATATAGAGCCTTGTGTAATCTGAGATTAAATCTTTTTAGTCTTATTTTTATGCTTTGTAGTATTAACCTTTCGAATGGATTTTTTATCTGACTTGCCTGACTTCTTCTTTGATGCTTTTTTAGTATGAGAAGCCTTTCTGGCGGACACCTTATCATCCATATCAGCATAATACTTTTCCTTTGGTGGTATCCTTATCTCTTCTCCCACATTAAGAGACTCTATGCCTGACAAGGAATTCATTGCAAGAATAACATTAACAGGCACACCTGTCTTTTTAGCTATCTTTTTCAGATTATCCCCTTTTTTAACTCTGTATATATCTATACTAAATCTGTCTTTTTCTGAGACCTTATCCAGATTTGCAATAAATGTATCCTTGCTTCCTGCTGGAATCCTGATAGTATAATTTGTGACATTCGGAGGAGTACTCCATCTTCTCAATTCAGGATTTAACTCCCTTATTTCCTGGACAGTTGCCTCAGCACATTTTGCTATTATCTCTATATCAACAGGAGAGTTCAGAGTAACTTCATCATATTCCAGTGGTTCATGATATACAAGATCATGGAATCCATATTCCTCGGGTGTAGAGGCTATTATAGAGGCAGCAATATATCTCGGTACATACTCTTTTGTCTCATTCCTTATCTGCTTTGTATTCAAAAGCGCCCAGTAATCTTCAGCGCCTGTCCTCTTAAGTGCCTTCATAATTTTCCCCTCACCTGCATTATATGCGGCGAGGGCGAGTTTCCATGAACCAAACATGTTATATAGGTCCTTAAGATATTCCGCTGCCGCATATGTAGATTTTACAGGGTCTTTTCTCTCATCTCGCCACCAATCGATTACAAGTCCATATCTTTTTGCAGTAGATGCAATAAACTGCCATGGACCAACTGCCCGTGCAGGTGAATAGGCATTAAGATTGAATCCGCTCTCAACTATTGGGAGGAACACCAGTTCCTCGGGCATTCCCTTTTCTTTCAATATATCCTGCATTATTTCTATATATTTTGCAGACCGTTCGAGCCAAATAGAAAACCTTTTTTTAATTCTGTCTTTAAATAATATAATATTTCTCTCTATTGCCTTTATTGCTGTGTCATTAGATTTATACAATATACCAAGAGGAAGAGTTGTATTAGGCGGTATCAACGAAATCTGATCTTCTTCAGTATCGCCCTGCGATTTATTATTTTTAGATTGACTGGTATTATCTAAGGACACCGAGGTCTCCTGATTAGCATTATGCTTGTCGTCTGACGATAAATCCATTGCTGTTAATAGACTATCAGATGCTTTGGCAAATTGGGGGTCAGGCTTCTGATCTTTTAGTTCCGTGTTCTTGTTCGAGGCACTATCACTATTTATATTATTGGCATAAGCCGAGACAACCAGAAAACAAAAAACAGAAAACAAAAGACAGAAAACAGCCAGAGAGAATCTGTGTTTTATTTTCTTAAGGTCTGACCTCTGTTTTTTGTTTTCTAACTTCTGGCCTCGCCCATTCATACAGGTATATTTGTAACCCATATCAAATAAAAAGTCAAGGATTTCTATTCTCAAGCTGCCTCTACCTTTTTCTTTTTCGCAGCAGCAGCCGCAAAGACCTCTGCTGCATTGAATGTACCGTCAATTGCCTGAACAGGACACTTTGCCGTACAAATTCCACAGCCAATGCACTTATTCTTATCAATTGAGTGTATCTTCTTTGGTTCACCAGAGGCTGCATTTACAGGGCACACCTTCATGCATATCTGACAGCCTATGCATTTATCTGTAACAAATGCCTTTGACCTATGAGGTATAAAATCTACAATAGCATTTGTAGGGCACACCCCTACACACAGACTGCATACCCTGCATTTATTAATATCTATCCTTGAAAGGTTGTTAGAAATAGACGGTGCATCAAATGGGCAGACCTTCACACATTTGCCACAAGCAATACAACCTACCTGACAATGTTTCTTTACATCTACGCCTTTATCTTTCGAATGGCAGGTTACAAGCACTGCCTTTGAAGCAGGCAGCACCTCTATAACTTTTTTAGGGCATGCTGCTTCACACTTTCTACACCCTGTACATTTTTTTATATCAACAACAGGAAGGTGGTCATCATTCATGGTTATAGCACCAAATGGACAAACCTTTGCACATGTTCCATATCCAAGACAGCCATAGACGCAGGATTTATCGCCGCCTCCAGCAAGAACTGCTGCCCTGCAATCTTCAACACCCTCATATCTAAACCTTTTTGTAGATTTACTCCACCCACCCTGGCACATTATCCTTGCAAACTGAGGTTCTTTAATTTCAGCCTTTTTACCTGTAATCAATGCTACCGCCTCTGCTCCCTTTGCACCTGCTGGAATGCAAAGATTTGGTGGTACATCGGGATTATTAACAACAGCCTCTGCATATTGTTCGCACCCTGCATATCCGCATGCACCACAGTGTGCATGGGCAAGGACATCCTTAACCTGCTCAACTCTTGGATCAATCTTAACAGAGAACCTTTTTGCAGCAAATGCAAGACCAAGACCAAATATGGTGCCAACACCTGCAAGAAAAATTAATGTGAACTTTAAAAGAGGCATCAATTCAACATGTTCTTTTGCCTCAACTCCGCCACCAACACCTGCATAAAGAACAGAAGGCAAAAAAAGCAATAGAGCAGTAAAACAACAATACAACAAAAGACCATGCTTCTGCTCTACAGTTCCTTTATTTGATTTTCTCATCCTCCAATTCCTAATCACAGTTATATATAACATAAACTCACTCCTTTTAAAGCGTAATCAGTCCTGAAAAACCTGTAAATGCAAGTGCAATTAAGCCTGTGATAACAAACGCCATTGGCAGCCCCTTAAAAGGAGCAGGCACATCTGCGAGTTCTATCTTCTCACGAATACTCGCCATTATTATCAGTGCAAGGGCAAAACCAAGACCCGATCCAAGACCAAAGGCAAGACTCTGAATAAAACTGTAATGCTCCCCTGCATTAATCAATGGAACTGCAAGAATAATACAGTTTGTAGAAATAAGCGCCAGGTAAATTCCAAGTTTATAATAAAGCCCAGGGGCAACTTTTCTCATAATTGTATCAGATGCCTGCACCAGACCTGCAACAACTCCAATAAAAACAATAATCTTTAAAAATGTTATATCCAACGGCACCATTACATAATTAAAGACAAGCCAGCTTACCGATGCGCTTATCATCATAACCGCTGTAAAAGTAATGCTCATGCCAACAGCTGTCTCCATTTTCTTTGAGACCCCAAAAAATATGCAGAGCCCAAGAAATCTTGTGAAGACAAAATTATTTATCAATGATGCAGATATAATCAATTCAAAAAGTTTTGTGAATTCGCTGCTCATATATAACCTCCTTATCAGTGGTGTACTGATGCGCTCTTTTTAAAGAACTTTATATCTATCCAGTTAAAAAAAGCCATCAGTATCCCAACTGCGAAAAAACCTCCTGCCGGTAAAATCATTATCAGAAGTGGTTTTGCATTAATTATAGGCATACCCCATAGTGAACCCTTGCCAATCAGTTCCCTGAAGAAACTTATAACCGTAAGTGCAAATAAAAATCCTATACCCATTCCTATTCCATCTGCCATAGACGGAGCAATTTTATTTTTGCTTGCAAACATCTCTGCCCTTGCAAGAATAGATGCAAAAGCAACTATCAATTGTATGTACAATCCCATCTGTTTATATACATCAGGAACTGCTGCAGCCATAGACATATCAGTAACAGTAACCCAGCCAGATATGACAAGCATGAAAATAGGAAGTCTTATCCTTGGATGTATTATTTTTCTCATCAATGAAATTGTTATATTAACCATAACCTGAACAAATAAAACAGCCACTCCCATCAATACACCGTTTTTCAGGTTATTTGTCACTGCAATTGATGGACATAGACTCAATGCGAGTTTGAATATAGTGTTTTCCTTAATTATTCCATTTGTTATAAGCTCAAAATAATTAACCTTTCCTGTCTGCACTGCCATTTTCTGCACCTCCCTTTATTGTCTTCATAAGGAAGTCAACTCCACTTTTTACAGCATCCTCTGTAACGGCTCTGCTCGAAATAGTTGCCCCAGATATTGCCTGAATATACTCTGTTGTTTCTGTTTTTAGAACTTTTAAATGGTCGAAGTCCTTTCCTTTAAACTGTCCCTTAAATGAGTCTGTCTCTATCTCATCTCCAAGCCCAGGTGTTTCTGCATGATGGAGAATGTTTATCTTCTGTACTTTAAAATCCTTATCTACAGCAATAAGGGTATCAATATAACTCGAATACCCCTTTCCAAAAGATTGGACAATATAGCCAACAATATCATCTCCTTTTTTAGCAACAAAATATTCAGCATGTTTTTCATGTATTGTCCAGTCACCCATTTTTTTTATATCATCTGCCTCTGGCATAAGTGCCCTGAGTGCTTGCTTCTTTGCTTCCTCATTGTTTTTGAATATCACAGGTGATGTCTTGGCATAAACAGCTGCGAGAATAGCTCCCCCGATCAAATATATAACAACAAGATTTATAGTTATCTTTATGATGTCCTTTCCTGTCATTTATTGCCCTCCTTTCTGGCGCCAAAGACCTTTGTCTTAAAACCTCTGTCTATAAGAGGAGAAAAACAGTTCATAATAAGTATTGCAAACATCACACCCTCAGGATATCCTCCTTTCAATCTTATCAGCATAGTCAGGAAACCACATCCTATTCCAAAAAGTATCTGACCCTTCTTTACAGAAGGGCATGTAACATAGTCTGTTGCCATAAAAAATGCACCTAAGAGCATCCCACCACTTAAAAGATGGACTATCGGATCTCCTGCAAATAATGTCCCTTTTGCACCAAATATCCACGCAATTATGGCAGCAGTTCCAAGAAATGACACAGGTATATGCCATGAAATATAGCCTCTATACAAAAGGAAAGCTGCACCTATAAGAAGAGCAATTGATGATGTCTCCCCTATAGAACCCGCCCTGTGCCCTACAAGAAGTTGTGTATAAAGATTAATCTTATCTCCAAATACCTCCATTAATTTTGACAGCCCTTCTTCCTTTAATATTCCAAGTGGTGTTGCTGTAGTCTTTGCATCAAGCTGCACAAATGCTGCAGTGGGTTCTTTCCATATGGTCATTAACTTTGGAAATGAAATGAGAAGGAATGCTCTTCCAATTAGTGCAGGATTAAAAACATTAAAACCCAATCCTCCAAACAACTGTTTTGTAATGACTACAGCTACAAAAGAACCAATAACAGGTATGTAAAACGGAACAGATGGGGGTAGATTCATACCCAGAAGCAAACCCGTAAGAAAAGCACTGCCATCGCTTACAGCAATCTTTCTTTTAAGAGCCTTTTGAAATATATATTCAGAAAGCACAGCCGTTATTATTGAGATTGCCACTGTGAATACAGCCCTTGGACCAAAAAAATACGCCCCCATTACAACTGCAGGAAGCAGCGATGCATTCACACTCCACATAATCCTGCTTGTAGTCTCCTCACTTTTTATGTGCGGACTTACTGATACTATCAATTGGTGTTCTTTCTTTATATCAGCCATATAGCCTCCAATACCCTTTTACTCTTCATGGTTTTACCAGTGATTTTGCAAGTCTAATCAACTGCACAATCGGTCTCTTTGATGGGCATACATATGTACAAGAGCCGCACTCGAAGCAATCAAAAAGATTATAATCTTTTGTCTCTTCATAAAAGCCCTTTTCAGACAGTACACTAAGCATTGACGGCATCAATCCCATAGGACATATATCAATACATCTTCCACACCTGATACATGGGCCAAAACCATCAGTATGGACAATATCCTCCTCAGGAAGTACAAGAATCCCTGATGTGCCTTTAGTTACAGGCACTTCAAGAGAATACATTGCAAAGCCCATCATCGGCCCTCCTGATATTACCTTTGCAGCATCAGACTTAAATCCTCCACACTCCTCTATCAGATCAGAGACGAGTGTACCAATTTTAACCATAAGATTCTTTGGCTCTTTTATTCCTTCACCTGTTACTGTAACAACCCTCTCAATAAGTGGTTTACCATACCTTGCTGCCTCATAAATTGCCACTGCTGTGCCAATATTATGCACAACAACTCCCACATCCATTGGTAGCCCCCTCGGAGGAACTTCCCGTCCAATAGTCGCTTTTATTAGCATCTTCTCTGCACCCTGCGGATACTTTACTTCAAGTTCACATACCTGAATATTCGGCTCTCCTGAGACTGCATTTTTCATAATCTCTATTGCATCAGGCTTATTATTTTCTATTCCTATAAAGCCTTTGTTAAGGCCAAGAATTTTCATCAATATTTTAAGGCCTTCAACAACCTCCTGCGTCCTTTCTATCATAAGCCTGTAATCAGCAGTAAGATACGGCTCGCACTCAGCACCATTGAGAATAACCACATCAACAGGTTTTTCCTTTGGAGGCGACAATTTCACATGGGCAGGAAATGCTGCCCCACCCATTCCAACTATTCCTGCATCTCTTACCTTTGCCTTTAATTCATCAGGAGATAGTTTTATATAATCAGGATTATCCTTTAAAGATGTCCACTCCTCTCTGTTATTATTCTCGATCACAACAGATGTAACCATCCTTCCTGTAGCAAGCGGGAAGTCCCCGATAGCTATAACCTTCCCGGAAACGGATGAATGAACAGGGGCAGAAACAAATCCCTCAGGAGTGCCTACAACATCCCCTTTTTTTACCTCCTGTCCAACACTTACAGCTAATTTACATGGTGCTCCTATATGCTGGACTAATGGAATAACAACTCTCTTTGGAGGTTTTGTGGGTAAGATGTTTTTATCTTTTGAAAGCTCCTTCTTATCAGGTGGATGAATTCCTCCCTTAAATGTTGCAGTAGCCATCGAACTTTCCTCCATTAACCACAGTAACGAGTAAAAAGACGATATCTTGATTTCTAATTTCCTATTTGTTATTTGTTACTGCAGTTATGCTGTTTTCGCTTTAGGCCAAAAAAGCCTATAAGTAATAACATGGGATAATAAAATATGTCAAGCCTGAAATTTAGACGAGTCGGAGAGAAGAGAAAAGACTATCCCTTTCTGACGAGGTCTGCCATCCTGCTTCTTTCTATTAAAAGCTCATTAAGGACATCCCTCATCAAGGCACATGCCTGAACTACTTTGGGGTTGGCTATGCTGTAATAGATATTCACACCATCTCTTCTGCTTTTCAGTATCCCCTTTAGCCTCATAACAGCAAGGTGCTGAGAGACATTAGCCTTTGGTGTCTCAAGAATATCTACAAGTTCTGTAACAGTCTTTTCTCCATCCTTTAATGCACTGATTATTTCTATCCTCTTAGGACTGGAGAGAATCTTACAGATTTCTGCCTGCAGTTCATATATTGATTTTTCTTTTTTCATGATTAAACATTTTATTGATTTAAAAGAAAAAGGTCAAGAACTTTTTTATTAAGAAACTAAATAACTCTTACCCCTTCCATCCATATTCTCCAATAAGTGGGACAAAGACACACGGAGTATGGTATTCCTCAATGAGCATCCCTTTTTCTTTCTTACATTTTATCAATACCTGAGAGAATCTCTCTCCAACAGGTGCTACGATAATCCCTCCTTCTTTTAATTGATTTATTAAAGGTTCAGGAATTTTAGGAGTTGCAGCAGTTATTATAATCCTATCAAAAGGTGACTTTTCCTCGAAGCCCTTTGTGCCATCACCAACTATTACACACACATTTTCATATCCGAGCGTTGTCAGTCTTTTTCTTGCCTCTTCTGCAAGGGTAAAGATTCTTTCTATTGTATAAACCTCTCTTGATAGTTCTGCCAATATCGCTGCCTGATAGCCTGAGCCTGTCCCGATCTCCAGGATCTTTTCATCTCCCTTTAATTCCAGGAGTTCTGTCATTACAGCAACCATATATGGCTGTGATATTGTCTGATCATCTCCGATTGGTAGTGCCATATCATCATATGCACTGTGCCTTACAAAATCAGGCACAAACAAATGACGCGGAACCTTCCTCATAGCAGCAAGTACGCGTTCATCTTTTATTCCTCTCGGAATTAGTTGATAGTCAACCATCATATCTCTGAGTCGCTTATACTCGTCCATATCTTCTTAATATTTCCCCTGCTGCTATTACCCCTGAAGCCGATGCATGAATAAGTCCTCTGCTAACACCTGCCCCATCACCTATAGCAAATAAATTCTTTATCTCTGTTTCAAGGGCATTTGAAAGTTTAATTTGCATGGAATAAAATTTCACTTCGACCCCGTAAAGGAGCGTGTGGCGAGAATTAATGCCTGGAGCAATTTTATCCATAGCCTCAAGCATTTCCATAATATCAGAGAGATAACGATATGGAAGGACAAAGCTTAAGTCTCCCGGGGTTGCATCTTTTAATGTTGGCTCAACTATTCCCTTTGATATCCTCTCATGGGTTGAGCGTCTTCCCTTTAAAAGATCACCTAATCTCTGAACAATGACTCCTCCGCCAAGAAAATTAGCAAGCCTTGCAATATAAGTGCCGTATGATATTGGTTCATCGAATGGCTCTGTAAAAAATGTGCTTACAAGGATTGCAAAATTTGTATTATTTGTCTTTCTTTCTGCATAGCTGTGACCATTCACAGTCCATATATCCTTTATATGCTCTTTTACTACCTCTCCATATGGATTAACACAGAATGTCCTTACCTTGTCATCAAATTTCTTTGAATAAAATATTAACTTTGGCTCATAAGTAATGCTCGTAAGAGGCTCAAGCACAGGAGCCGGCACCTCAACCCTTACCCCAATATCCACAGGGTTCTTAAGCAGTGTCAGTTTGAGCCTTCTGGACTCTGTTTCAAGCCACCTGGCTGATGCCCTTCCGGGTGCAAGGATAACATAATCAGAAAATATCTCGTGTCCATCTTTAAGTTTTATGCCAACTGCTTTTTTCTTTTCTACAAGTATATGCTGAACATCTGTATTAAACATTGTCGCAATTTTTCCATTAACAATGTCTCTCATCTTCTTCAGCACATCCCTGCATCTGTCTGTGCCTATATGCCTTATCTTTGAAGGAATGAATGTAAGGTCATTCTTTGCTGAGATGTCTTTTATTCTCAAAATATCTTTTTCATCTCCCCCATAAAGCTTCTCAGGAGCACCAAATCTTACATATATGCTGTCAACATAATCTATTAATGATTGTAAGACGTTTATGTCTATATATCTCGAAAGAAATCCTCCTATCTCCGGCGAAAGGTTGAGCTTTCCGTCACTAAATGCACCTGCACCACCCCATCCGCTTACAAGGTCACACTCAGGGCATGACATGCACGGTACTCCCTGTATATCCATTGGGCATTGTCTTTTGTCAATGTCTTTTCCTTTCTCTACAATAAGGATTTTCAGTTCAGGTGCCTTTCCTATAATCTCCAGTGCAGAAAATATTCCAGCAGGTCCGGCACCAACAATAATGACATCGTATTTCATGACTGTTTCCAAATCTTTTTTAAATACTCCAGTGCCTCATAATTAGTTAGATCAAGATGAATCGGCGTTACAGAGACATAATTATCAAGCACTGCCTGAATATCCATATCCTCTCCGTGCTCCCAGTAAGGCTTTCCACCACCAATCCAGTAATGCTTATCACCCCACGGAGAATATATTTCTTGTATAGCACTGTCATACACCCTTTTACCCTGCCTTGTAATCTTTATTCCATTAATCATATCCCTTTTCTGTGCATTAGGAACATTTACATTAAGAAGTGTATCATATGGCAGAGACTTATCAAGAATATATCTACCAATTTCAACAGCAAAAGAGGCAGCAGTCTCATAATGAAATGGTTTATCACCTACAAGAGAGATGGCAAATGATGGCACACTCAAAATAGTCCCTTCTATTGCAGCAGAAACAGTACCTGAGTATGTTATATCATCCCCGAGATTTGCACCTCTATTTATTCCTGATGCAACAAGGTCAGGCCTTTTCGGCAATATCTTATGAATAGCAAGGGCAACGCAATCAGTTGGTGTGCCGTTTACACTGAAGACATTTTCACGAAGTTCCTCGACTTTTAACGGCCTGTGGAGCGTGAGCGCATGGCCTACTGCACTCCTTTCCCTGTCAGGTGCAACAATATATGCATCGCCTATTTCCTTCATTGCCTTAAAAAGGGCAATTATTCCCGGTGAATGGACACCGTCATCGTTTGTAACAAGAATAAGAGGGGTCATGAATTAAGTTTATCACATCATACAAGGTAATCCCATAGCATCTCTTACAAGCTTCATTGTCTCCTCAGCCACTTTTCCTGCCTTTTCAGATCCTTTTTGGGCAATTTCCAATACAGAATCAGGATTTGAAATCAACTCATTCCTCTTCTTCCATATCGGCTCCATATATGCAAAGACATTTTTTATAAGAATCTTCTTACAATCGATGCAGCCTATACCTGCAGTTTTACAACCGTGTGCTATTTCATCAAGCTCTTCTTTTGAAGAGAATATTTTATGAAGATGATAAACAGGAGATAGCTCGGGCTCTCCTTTATCTGTTCTTCTTTTTCTTGCTGGGTCTGTCATCATTGTCCTTATCTTCTGTTCGACAATTTCAGGGGAATCGCTCAGATATATAGCATTATCATAACTCTTTGACATCTTTCTACCATCAAGTCCAAGAACCTTTGGAAATTCTGTAAGTAAGCCTTCAGGTTCAGGAAAGACCTCTTTATAGAGATAATTGAATCTCCTTGCAATTTCTCTTGATATTTCAAGATGTGGAAACTGATCAATCCCAACAGGTACAAACTTTGCTCTATAAATGATTATGTCAGCAGTCTGTAAAACTGGATAACCAAGAAAGCCGTATGTTGAAAGGTCTCTATCTTTTAATTGCTCTTGTTTTTCTTTATATGTTGGAACCCTTTCAAGCCAGCCAATCGGGGTAATCATCGACAAAAGGAGGTGAAGTTCTGCATGTTGAGGAACCATAGATTGAATAAAGATTGTTGATTTGTCGGGATTTAGACCTGCAGCAATAAAATTTATCAGCAAATCATTTGTATTTTCTTTTATCGAAGCCGGATTTGCATAGCCTGTTGTAAGCGCATGCCAGTCAGCGACAAAATAAAAACAGTCATATTTATCTTGAAGGTCTACCCAGTTTTTTAAAGCTCCCACAAGATTTCCTAAATGAAGTTTTCCGCTTGCCTGCATGCCGCTAAGCACACGCTCTCTATTCATGATTCCTCCATTAAATCATATCAATCAATCCCAGAAACAATTTTACCAATGGCATTATTATATAACCTGCCATGCCTGTCATCACAAGTATCAATATAATAATCATCCCAAACGGCTCAAGCCTTCCGATGGCATTCGCCTGTCTCTCTGGCAGAAAACCCATTAAAACTCTCCCACCGTCAAGAGGTAGAATTGGCATCAAATTAAAAGATGCCAGTATCACATTTATGGTTACGCTTGCAGTGAGCATCATTACCAGTGGTTTTATCACCTTTACCACTATATCTTCGGATACAAAGGCAGATGCAGGGATCATCGCATATTTCAAAACCAATACGCTTAAAATGGCAAGCAGTATATTTGTGGCAGGGCCTCCTGCTGCTGATATTGCCATATCACGCCTTGGATTTTTGAAATTGTGTGAATTTATTGGGACAGGCTTTGCATAGCCGAATACAAACTGTCCATTTGTAACAACAAATAAGAGTAAAGGCATGATGATTGTGCCAAACATGTCAATATGGGCTATTGGATTCAATGTCAGTCTGCCCAACATCTTTGCAGTAGGGTCTCCGAGTTTGTAGGCAACAAAGCCGTGGGCAACCTCATGCAGTATTATGGCTATGAGAATCGGTACAGCAGTAATCGCAATCTGTCTTATTATATGTGCAAAATCCAAGTCATTACCCCTGGTAAAACTATCAGAAATGAAATAAGTTGTTCCAACTTAATTTGTTATTATCCCAAATCATACAGATAAAATGCAAAGATTACTTAAGAAGTCTCAATGAATTTAAGAATACAAGCACATCGGGCATCACATGGGCAACTGCTGCCATTGCAGGAGAAAGGATACCCGTTGAGGCAAGGGCGATGCCGACTAAATTAAAGATTATTCCAACTGCAAGATTTTGCTTTATTATGTTGAAGGTCTTTCTTCCAATCATCACCGCCTCGGGAATCTGCTTCCACTCATCCCGCATCAATGCCACATCCGATGCCTCGATTGCAGCATCAGAGCCAACTGCGCCCATTGCTATCCCAACATAAGCCCGGGCAAGAGCAGGTGCATCGTTTATACCATCGCCCACCATCAGGACTTTTCTGCCGCTTGATTCTAAATTCTTTATGGCCTCAAGCTTGTCTTCAGGCAGTAGTTGTGCCATAACATTTTTAATCCCGAGAGATGATGCGATAGCATTGGCTGTTCGGGGATTGTCGCCTGTGAGCATAATAGGATCATCGAAGCCAAGCCTTTTCAGAGATGCTATAGCCTCGATGCTTTCTTCCCTTATAATATCCGCTACGCATATAACTCCGCAGAGTATGCTATCATGGGACAAAAGGAGAGCTGTCTTTCCTTCCTCCTCTTTCTCAATAATATATTTTTCTATACCCTCCGAAAGTATAATGTTTTTGTCTCTGAGCATCTCCCTGCTGCCAACGATTATTGTTTTGTCATTTACAACAGCCTGAATGCCCATTCCAGGAATAACTTTATATTGCTCAGGCTCAGGAACAGCTACTCCCATCTCCGATGCCTTTTTAATTATCGCCTTTGCAAGGGGATGCTCTGAATACCTCTCCACTCCTGCAGCGTATGAGATTATCTCTTTATCGTCATGCTCTGCAAAGCCCTTTATGTTTGTCACAACAGGGTCTCCCATTGTGACTGTCCCTGTCTTGTCCATAACTATAGTATCCACTTTTGCAAGGGCCTCGAGATATCGCCCTCCTTTTATGATGATGCCCCTCTTTGCAGCCTTGCCCATACTCGCTACAACTGCAAGGGGCGTTGCTATGGCAACTGTGCATGGACAGGCAACAACAATGACAGCAATGGCATTTGTTATCTTCCATGTAATTAAAAATGTAAGCACAGAAATGGCGAGTATAGCAGGAGTAAAGTATGCTGCGAATTTATCTGCTACCCTCTGGACTGGCGCCTTTGATGATTCTGCCTCCTCGACAAGCTTTATAATCCTCGCATATGTTGTGTCCTGTCCTGTATGCGTAACCTTTATGAATAAAACACCCAGTTGATTGATGGTTGCTGCATATACTATGTCTCCTTCTTTTTTCTCCACAGGTATTGATTCACCTGTAATAGTCGCCTGATTTACAGAACCCCTGCCAGAGATTATAACCCCTTCAACAGGTATTTTCTCTCCCGGTTTGACAACTACAATATCGCCTTTCTTTACTTCTTCAACAGGAATTTCTACTTCTGTGTCACCTATCTTCACTCTCGCTGTTTTGGGAGCCATGTCGATTAGGTCCTTTATGGCCTTTCTTGACTTCTCCATGGTAAAGGAATCGATGAATTCGGATATAAGCATAAAAAATGCTATTATTGCAGCAGAGCGGAATTCTCCTATGACTGTAGCAGCAACAACGCCCAGAGCCATGAAGACATTGGCAGTAATAGCCTTTTCTCTCAAGTCTATATATGCATGTTTTATAAGTGGATAACCTCCGACTACAATGGCAATTATTGAAAAAATATCGATTGGTGAAAGCCTCTTTGTTATCCCGGTAAGACTCAGTACAATCAGGAGAAACACAAATCCTATCCTCAATAAATCAAATGTCCGCTCACCTTTTAAGAAATTTTTTTGGAGAGCTTCTTCCTTTTCTGTTAAGACTTTGTATCCCAAACTATTAATTGCATCTATTATTAATTTTTCCTTGATTAAGAAAGGATCAAACTGCACATCTGCTTTCTCAGCGCCGAGATATACTGTAATACCTTTAACCCCTTCATGACGCATCAGCACCTTTTCTATCTTCTCTGCACAGGCTGCACAGTCAAGTCCTTTTACTGTAAGACTAATTGTTTTAACGTCTCCAAGTTTAGTCATATTCTTCTACATGCCGTAAGCATTCGCTAAAAAGATTGGTTATATGCTCATCATCAAGGGGATAGAAGACCATCTTCCCTTCTTTCCTGTTCTTTACAAGCCGCATGTTTCTCAGTATTCTCAACTGATGGGAGACTGCAGACTTTGTTGCACCCAAAAGATTGGCAATGTCACATATACAGAGTTCCTCTTGCGACAATGCAAAAATTATCTTTGTCCTCATAGAGTCTCCGAGAACTTTAAAGGTCTCTGCAAGACGCTGCATAGTAGTCTCATGCTCTATCTTAATTCATAAGACATCAGAGGAAATAAGGGCATTTAGTCTCTCTGCAGCCATGAGGATGCTTGAGACTGTGGTTGCAGACAACATCTTTTCCTAAAAACAAATTAATTCCCAGACGCTCCCTTAAGTAATCAACTGCTACTTCTAAGGATGTCCTGACATATGCCTTACAACAACTTGGCCCTGTTATCTCAGTAATTGCCATTGAAACCCTTGTAACTGCTTCCATGGTTATTCTCTGCTCTTCGTCCTTGCCACATTTTGAGCCTGTTAGCACTGCAAAGCACGCCCCGATGCCCGGAGTAATACCACATACGCCTGTAAGGCCACAATATCCACCTATTGCCTGTTTCTCTGCACGGCTAAAAACCTCCTTTATTTCTTCATTGGTAATCCCTTTAGAACCATCATTTTTAATGGCAGCCATCAATGCCCCGCCAGCGATATATGCATGCTGGCATCCAAGCATCGGAAGCATGGGATAACTCATCATCAGTTCTGATATTTCGACAGGGTCTTTTGATTTAGTGCTGAAGGCGATATCCTCAATTATCCCCATTGCATCTCTGTTGTGGCATATATCGCATATGTAATGCCTGTTCGGACATCTGATATGTCCACGCTCTATTTTCCCGCAATATGAGCAGGTTAAGTCACAGGCATGGTCGAGGTATTCGAGAGTCGAGCTGCAGACCATGCAATGCTCGGTCTGGATGGAATTCCGAGCAAAACTCTGAATTGGCTGGTGCTGCCCGGCACCGGAGGAGGGCTGTCAACAGCCACCGTTTTTTATTTCCCTACTTTCATCCATAACATAATTTTAACATTTTTAGTATACTAAACTTATGAAAAAGTATATCCTTGCCATCACTGGCGCAAGCGGCTCCATATTCGGCGTAAGACTCCTTGAAGAACTCCTTAAGGTTGCAGAAGTTCATCTTGCAATATCAGCAAATACATTTCCCATAATTAAAGACGAGACAGGCATTGACTGGACAAAAGGAAAAAGGTCAGGGGTCAAGGATCAAAGGTCAAAGCAAAAAAGAACACAAGACACAATTAGAAAATATTTCAAAACAGAGAGGCTCTTTTTCTATGAAGACAAACAGATAGAGGCGCCAATAGCGAGCGGTTCATTTAAGACGGACGGGATGCTTGTTGTACCATGCTCCATGAAAACCCTTTCAGGCATTGCCAATGGATATGCAAACAATCTCATTGAAAGGGCTGCTGATGTTGTGATAAAAGAAGGCAGGCCCCTTCTTCTTTCTCCGAGGGAAATGCCTTTTAGTGCAATACATCTTGAAAATATGCTGAAACTTGCTCGACTCGGCGTAAAAATAGCCCCACCTATTTCTGCCTTTTATCATCAGCCAAAGAGTCTGGATGATATGGTAAACTTTATTGTTGGAAAAATATTAGATGTCTTTGGTGTCCAGCACTCGTTATTTAAAAGGTGGGGTAATTAAGCATATGATTTATCTCATATATTCACTATATCTCTTTTGCTAAAATAAAGTTATGAAAGAGAGTTGCCCGGGAAGCAAAGAAATAAGAAATCCTTACCCTGAAGAGCTAACCTGCGCATATTGTATGCACAAAAACGAGATATGGACAGATGAGCCTGATACTGTGTGCAAGCAATGTGGGAAAACCATAACCAGAGACATGAAGCCTTCGTGCCTGCAGTGGTGTCCCGCAGCTAAGGAATGCGTCGGTGCTGAGAAATATGAGAGATTAATGAAAAAACTCAGCGAACAAAGCTCTTAAGACCAGCTTCTTAAAAACAGGTTGAGGTTGTTGAATTTTTCGCTCTAATTCAGTATCCTTAACTTTGTGATAGGTGTTATCCTTTTAAATATGGGGGGACCTGATTCGCTTGATTCAGTCAAACCCTTCCTGCGCAATCTTTTCTCTGACAGGGATATAATAAAGCTCGGCCCATCCTTTCTCCAGAAGCCAATTGCATCCCTCATTATTCGCAAACGGTTGGAGAGCGTGAGAAAAGCCTACAGCCTGATCGGCGGTAAGTCTCCCCTTCTTGATATTACAAAAGCACAGGCAAAGGCACTTGAAGAATCACTCAACAGTTCACAGTTCGCGGTTCATGGTTCACGGTTATTTAAAGTTTATGTAGGAATGAGATACTGGCATCCCTTTATAGAGGATGCCGTTGACCATGCAATAAGAGATGGTATAAGCAGAATACTTGCATTAAGCCTTTATCCACACTATTCAATTGCCACTACAGGTTCTTCTCTGAAGAAGTTCGAAGATGCAATAAAAAAATATCATGTGGATTATTCCTCTGTGACATCATGGTTTAATCACCCGCTTTACATTAATGCACTTGTTGAAAATATCCAGAAGGGATTGAAGGCTTTTGACAAAAAACCTGTTGTCCTCTTCAGCGCCCACAGCCTTCCGCAAAAATTTATCGATAATGGTGACCCTTATGTCAATGAGATACAGGGAACAATAAATACAATCCTAAAAAAGATTGACATACAGTGGTATCTTTCTTACCAGAGTAAGACAGGTCCCGTGAAATGGCTTGAGCCAACAACCGAACATATGCTCCATGAACTTTCAGAAAAAGGTGTAAAAAACTTGCTCGTTGTGCCAATCAGTTTTGTGTCGGACCACATTGAAACTCTCTATGAAATAGATATACTTTATAAAGGCATGGCAAAGGAACTCGGGATGAATCTAAAAAGGATAGAATCACTGAATACATCTTCTAAGTTCATTGAGGCGCTTGCAGATATTGTAATAAAGGGTGTCAAAGATATAGGATGGATATAAAAATGACTTACTACGACATTATCATAATAGGAGCTGGCATTAGCGGACTGAGTCTTGCACATTATTGTGCAAAGGAAGGGCTTAAGACATTAGTAATCGAAAAAAGTAAAAGGGTTGGCGGCACACTTCACTCTCACTGCTTTGAGGATATTGACTTTTGGGTCGAGATGGGTGCTCATACCTGCTACAATTCTTATCGCAACTTAATCCAAATCATGGAAGATTGCACAACAATCAGCAGACTTGTAAAGCGCGAGAAGGTTCCTTTCAAAATGCTCGTGGATGGTCATATAAGGTCAATCCTATCCCAGCTTAATTTTCTGGAACTCATGATATCAATACCAAATATTTTTAGCTTAAAAAAACAAGGGCAGAGTGTAAGGTCTTATTATTCAAAGGTCATCGGAAATAAGAATTTCCAGAGGGTGCTATCCCCTGCATTTAATGCAGTAATATCTCAAGATGCAAGTAATTTCCCTGCAGATATGCTTTTTAAAAAACGTAACAGAAGAAAAGACATTATAAAAAAATTTACGCTTACTAATGGAATTCAGTCTATCACAGATTCTATATCTTCCCAGAAAACAATCGAGATTATAATAGGCAAAGAAGTCCTTTCAATAGAGCATAACAGCGGCATTTTCAAGGCAGTAACAGACAGTGATATATATAAATCAGATAGTCTGGCTGTTGCCGTTCCTGCATCAGTAGCATCGAAACTTCTCAGGAACTCGTTTCCACAAACAGCAGAAAGTTTGGCGGCAATCAGTGTAAAAAGTGTAGAGTCTGTTGGTGTTGCGGTTAAAAAAGACATAACAGCCTCAATACCACCTGTTGCAGGAATAATCCCTCTCTCAGACAGCTTTTATTCAATAGTGTCAAGAGATACTGTTAAACACGATAAATATCGAGGATTCACATTCCATTTTAAGCCCGGTATCCTAAATAACGATGCCAAATTGAAACAGATTGCCAAAGTACTTGGAATTAAGACAGCCCAAATCGAACATATGGCTGCTAAAGAGAACTTTGTACCTTCCCTCAAAGTTGGACATGATGCATTGGTCAGCAAAATAGAGCAATCAATTTCAGCAAGTCCTCTCCTACTGACCGGGAATTATTTCGACGGCATGGCTATAGAGGACTGTGTTACAAGGTCTCTAAGAGAGTTTTTGCGTCTGAAAAAACTGCTCGCCTCCCACGGAGGCTAACATGTTCTTCAAAGACTACTTGCAACTATTCGCTTTGTATCCTCTGCAATCAGATGACAATCAACACGGATGGAATGATTTTTTAGATGTGTTTCCATCTGCTTTTTTGCCTTGTGGCAGAGCTTTCTGAGAATATCAAATCTCTTTCCATAATAAAGCCATGGGAATATATCATTTAAATCAGAAGTCCTAAAAGGTTGAAGCTCATGAGAACCTACACCTATATTTTTCAGTAGAGTAAAGATATCCCCCTGTGTTGGCTTTTCTGCCCGCCAGAGAGAGACCTTCAAAAGATTAAGCCAATTAAGGACTAAGTGGATCTTTGATGGGCATGAATTTGACTCTGCATTACATAAATTGACTGTGTTAGAAATTGCGTCAAAGACATTCTCTGTATTATCAACAGTTACATAGGCATTGTCTTTATAGCGGAACAGCTCCTTGTGTGCATGTTTTGCCACTGCACTATCGCATATTATGATTTCATGATTTTCATTCAGGTTGTCTATCAGACACAAAAGCGACATGGATAATTATTATTACTTCATTCTCAAAAATGCAAGCGACTCGATGTGGTATGTATGTGGGAAGAAGTCTATCATCCTTATAGATTGCAGTTCGTATCCAGCCAAAAGTTTCCTCAAATCCCTTGCAAAAGTTGCTGGATTGCATGATATGTATGCAATCTTTTTAGGCGCCATAGCGAGTATTTTATATATTGCTGCATTTGTTAGTCCAGATCGCGGAGGGTCTAATATCAAAATGTCAACAGATTCTTTGATATTTAAATTTTCAATAGATGAAAGAATAAATCTGTAACCTTTTATACCATTTATTTGCAGATTTCTCTTGCCATCCTCTATCGCAAATGGGTTTTCCTCAACAGCAATCACCTCTCCTGCTTCATGAGCAATTGGGAGAGAGAAATTTCCTGCACCTGAATAAAGATCTAATATTCGTTTACCATCAAACGGTTGAAGATTATCTCTTATAAACCTGACAACCTTTTGATTCAATCTCCAGTGGCTCTGAAAAAAGCTCATTGGTGATATAGTATATTTTAAATCTTCAAGATCAAATGTTATATAATGCCTCCCGTATTTAAACAACCTTCTTCCCGAATCGATAAACACGCCGTGAAAACCTTCCTGCATAAGTTCACTGGCAAGTTTATCCCATTTCAATAGATGATTTGCCCTTACTTTTATCAATACAACAACTTTATCTTTACAAGATATATGCATCTCTCTAATTACAGCGGCATATTGTCTGTTTTTTAATATATTATGAGCTTTTAAGAGATATTCATTTATCTCATCTATCATAAGAAGACAGTTATCAATCTCAACAACTTCTGTTGTCTTTTTCTTATAAAATCCTATCTTCCCGTTTGAGACCTTAAACTGTCCCCTGTGTCTGTAATAAAATGGATTGCTATCAAAAAGGGATTCTGATAACTGCATATTTATCTTTCCTATTCTCTTCAAGGAATCTTTGAGTACTTTTTCTTTTAAGACTATCTGTCTTGGGTAAGAAATATACTGAAGCTGGCAGCCGCCACATATGCCAAAAAATTTACAATCAGGCTTTACTCTATCTGGAGAGGGTTCTAATATTTTTATAGTTGAAGCATTATAATAATCTCCCTTTTCTTCTAATCTTGCTTCTATGGTTTCACCGGGGATACTATTTTTTATAAATACAATCTTTCCATTGCATCTGCCAATAGAAAAACCACCGTATGCAGGGAGTTCAGCTTTAAGAGTTATTACCTTATTTTCTGCCTTCAATTATTTGCTTTATAGTGGCTTTAAGATTGCTCAGGTCAGATGACTTAACCACATATGCATCAGATACCCAGACAGAGAAATCATCCCTGTAATCATAGGCTGTAAGCATTATTATTGGCGTATCAGGCTTTTTTTCCTTCATCTGCCTCAATACCTGTATGCCGTCTATATCCGGCATCAGAATATCAAGAGTAACAAGGTCAGGATTTTCACTTTCAAAAATATCCATAGCCTCTTTTCCTGAATTAGCCGTAACAACTGTATATCCTTCATCCTCAAGCTCTGCCTGATAAAGTTTCAATATATTCTTCTCATCATCCACAACCAGTATCTTCATATCATTCCTCCTCCAAAGGTAGATATATTTTAAACTTCGTACCTTTGCCCCAAACACTTTCAACTTCTATTTTACCACCGTGCTCTTCAATAATCCTCTTTGTTATAGAAAGACCAAGACCTGTCCCTGTGGGACGAGTAGTAAAAAATGGATCAAAGACACGATCTATATCTTCCTTTCTGATGCCGCATCCCGTGTCCTCTACCTCAATTACAGCCTCCTTTTTCTCTCTCCTATGTTCAAAGAGATCGGTCTCTGAGTCTGAATATGTCTTTCTAACATATGCCCTTATCATTATACTCCCGTTGTCTGTTGCTTGATTAGCATTGTTAACTATATTCAGTACAGCTTCTTTTATTCTATCATAGTCTATGAATGCCTCTACAGGATATTCTATTTCTTTTATTAGTGCATTGCCTCTGTCGTACACAGTTGGCTCCATAAGGTTGATAATGCCATCGATGATTTCGTTTATATCAACCAATTTCTTGTTTAACCTCGCACTTTTTACAAAACTCAGGGTATCATTCAATATACCTTCCAGTCTCTGCACCTCATTGACTATTATCCTTGCATTCTCCTTTAAATCTCCATCAAGTCTTTTCTCAAGCCTTCTCGCAAAGCCACCTATTGAAAGAAGTGGATTCCTTATTTCATGAGCCACTTTTGCTGCCATCTCTCCAAGAGCAGCCATTCTCTGAGCCGATGCAACCTTTTCTCTTAATACCTTCATCTCGGTTATATCTTTTATGAGATGAACAGACCCTATCACATCTCTTGACTTATTCAGTACAGGAGAACATGAAATAAGATAGGTCTTTCCTGTCTTTGGGTCAAAGAGTTCCTGCGTAACAGTACCTTTTATCTCCTCTTTATAAGCACATAGTGACCACTGCTCTGATACATCCCTGAAAACCTCAAAACTCTTCTTCCCTACTATCTCATCTACTGGCCTATTCAGTAGTTCTACCACTGCCTTATTGACCTTCCTCACTGTAAAATTGATATCTGTCACATAAAGGTAGTCAGAAATAGATTCAAATATATTTTCGAGTTCCTGCTCTGCCTGTGCTACATGCTCAAAGAGTCGAGCATTCTCTATTGCCGATGCTATCTGGTCAGTAAAGCCCTTTAAAAATTCCATATCATGCTCTGTTATAGGTCTCCTTGAAAAGAGGTTATCTACCCATAAAATACCTATTACCCTATCTCTTGATATTAATGGAACAACCGCATATGCCATTGTTCCGAGTTGCTGGATGAGAACAGGGTCAGAAAGAGGCTCTGAATGAACATCTGTAACATTGAAAGCTTTCTTTTCTTTAACAGCCCTTGTAAGAATCGTATCTTCGTCAAGTGAGATCTCTATCCCGCAACAGAGCCTATCTATAAAAGAGTCTTTTCTAAGTGGGCTGTCGTCTATCTCGTTTATTAGGGAATGGAGATTCTTGTGTTCCATAGATAATCTTGACCATATCTGCCATGCTTCTTCATGACTCGAAGGACCAACCCCCATTGCCCCTTTTAAAAGATTTTTATTATCATCCAGAAGAAAGAGCATTGCCCGGTTAAACCCAAGGCCATCTCCCATAGTAACTGCTGTAAGAACCATCCTGAGGAGTTTGTCAAGTTCGAGTGTCCCCCTCATAGCAGAACTTATAAAAAATAGCCTTGACAGTTCATTGTTTTTTCTCAGCAATTCTTTTTCTATTCTCTTTTTCTCTGTTATATCTCGAGCTATCCCACTTACACCAATGACATTTCCATTGGAGTCCTTAATTGGAGAAAGGGTGAGACTAACATCAATAAGCCTTCCATCTTTTGTCCTTCGCACAGTCTCTATGTCCTTTAATGTTTCTCCCCTTTTTACCCTTTCGGTATAACTCTTTTCTGTTTCGACAAGAAAGTCGGGAATAAATGGAAGAAACATGCCAATAGCCTCTTGTTTTTTATAACCGTATATCTTTTCTGCTCCTATATTCCACGATGTAACAATACCTTTTAAATCAGAGGTTACTATTGCATCAGCACTGTTTTCTATCAGACCCTGAAGATAATCCTTTAATTCCTCTATTCGATTTTTTGCCTCAATAGCCTCTCTTTCTTGTCTCAGGGCATTTTCATAAAGAATTGATTTATCTATTACAATAGCAACAATGGATGCAAGACCTTCAAGCGTTATAATATCATCCTGTGTAAATGAGACTATGTTGCCGTCAGGTAACATTTTATCGAAGATGCCAAATGTCCCTATTATCTGAGAACCTATCTTTAAAGGTGTGCATATTGCTGTCTGTATCTTTATATTCGGGGCAATAGCACCAAACTCTTCAGGATTTTTTGCAAGTATTGTCTTTCCTTCTAATGCTGCCTTCCCTGCTATTCCCTCCCCTATACGCACTGTTATTGCATCTTTGACATCTTCGGGAAAACCAAAAGACGCCCTGATTTTTAGCTCGTCTCCCTCTATAAGCCGTATCATGCATCCTGTTGCATTAAATAGTTTTGTGGCGTCTTCAGAGATTTTTCTTAGAAGTTCATCAAAATCGCCTATAGATATTATTGCCTTTGTTAATTCATAAATAACAGTAATCCTGTTAAGCTGTTCCTTTGTAATCTTATAAAGTTCTATATTCCTTTCAACTGTTTCTTGAAGCTTTTTGAGTACTTCTCTATCAGTGCCAAGAAAACTCTCCATTGAAATGTCCTGCATATCCGTTGCCCCTAAAGCACCTTCTGTCATGCTATCTCCTGCTGAATTCCCTGTAAAGTTTTAGATAGCGGGCAGCAGATCTCTGCCATGAAAAATCTCTGTCCATAGCATTTTTTATCATTCTTTGCCACACTCCCTTATCTTCATAAACCTTTAACGCTCTATTTATGCAGCTTATAAGACTTGATGAAGAATATTCATCAAAAAGAAAACCTGTCTCTCCATCCTCTATGGTATCTGTAAGCCCTCCTGTCCTTCTCCCTATAGGTATTGTTCCATAGCGCATTGCTATCATCTGCCCCAGACCGCAAGGCTCATATCTCGAAGGCATGAGGAACATATCCGAGCCAGCATATACAATGTGTGCTATAGCTTCATCAAATCCTGAGTAGAAAAAAATCCTTTCAGCAAATTGTTTTTTTATAGAGTCAAGCAGTCTATGAAAATAATCCTCTCCTTTTCCAAGTATAACAATATTTACACCCTTTGCAACTATATCAGGAATTGCATCTGCAAATATATCTATCCCTTTCTGACTGGAGAGCCTACCCACAAATGACAATAAAGGTGCATCAACATTATCCAAGGTGCAATGCTTTATTAACTTTAGTTTACACTTTCTTTTTCCAGATAGCCTATTTCTGTCATAAGTATATGGAAGGAATCTATCAGCAGAAGGATTCCACTCATCGTAGTCTATGCCATTGAGTATGCCGAATATGCGGTCTGCCCTCTTTCTCAGTATGCCATCAAGTCCAAAACCTGATTTTGAAGTCAGTATTTCTTTTGCATAAGTCATGCTCACAGTAGTAATAATGTCTGCTCCAACTATACCTGCCTTAAGAAAGTTTACATTGCCGTAAAACTCCACTGCTTCCATATTAAAAAACTCCCAACCAAGTCCTGTTATATCCATTGTCTGCGGTGGAAATATTCCTTGATAACCCAGATTATGTATGGTTATGACAGATATTGTTTTTCTAAATACATCTGCTTTGCTATAAATAGTCTTTAAATAAAGCGGGATAAGTCCTGTTTGCCAGTCATTACAATGTATGACATCAACAGCTATATTCAACCTTTTAAATGCCTCGAGAACACTTTTAGAAAAAAATGAAAATCTCTGGTCATTATCAGGATAATCGCCATATGGAGTTCCATAAAGCTCATCCCTGCCAAAATATGCTTCATTGCTTATAAAAAAAACATTGGATAGGGCGGAAAACACCTTACACTTTCTTGTGGCTTTTCCAAGAGGGATGTCAAACTCTATGCCAGTATCAGTTATCCGTTCCTTGAACATCTCCCATGTCTTCTTATAGAGCGGAACAAATAAAAAAGCCTCTATCCCCATTTTTAAGTATTCCTTAAAAAGAGCGCCTGTTACATCAGCAAGCCCCCCTGTTTTTGAAAAAGGGACAGCCTCTGATGTTATTATAGCGATTGTCATTATATCTTTGCTTCCCTGAGAAATTTTGTTGCTTCTTCTGGAGGAGTGGGATTAATAAAAAATCCCGAGCCCCATTCAAAGCCTGCTCTCCTTGTGAGTCTCGGAAGAATCTCAAGATGCCAGTGATAATAGTCATTCATCTCTTCTTTAAATGGAGAAGTATGAAGTATAAAATTGTATGGAGGCATGTCAAGAACTTTGTCTATCTGTTTGAGAATTCTCTGTAATATCTCTGCAAGGCTTGCAAAGCTTTTATCAGGTGGATAAAAATAAGACTCATGATTTTTTGGCAATATCCATGTTTCGAAAGGATCTCTTGGTGCAAAGGGAGAAAGTGCTACATACCTATCATTTTCATATATAACCCTTTTCCCTGAATCCAGTTCCTGGCTGATTATGTCGCAGAATATACAACGTTCTTTGCTATCATAATATTTCTTCGATGATTCCATTTCCTCCCTTACAGTTTTTGGGACAATCGGCAGGGCTATCAGCTGACTGTGACTGTGTTCAAGAGATGCTCCAGCAACTTCGCCTTCATTTTTGAAAATCAGAACATACTTAAACCTTATGTCCTTCTTTAAATCCGTCAGTCTGAAATAATATGCCCATAGCACATCTTCCACCGCACGCTGTGACATCGTAGAGAGAGATAACTGATGGTCAGGTGTTTCTATAATTACTTCATGAGCGCCGATACCATTCATCATATCAAACACCCCTTCGCCCCTTTTATTAAGGTCTCCATGTATCTGAAGTGCAGGGAATTTATTTGGCAATACCCTGAGTGTCCATCCCGGAGAATTCGGGGGTGTACTTGCAGGTCTAAAAGCTATAATCTCAGGCGGTGTTGTATGTTCATTGCCAGGGCAGAAAGGACAAAATCCACCGGCCTTTCTTTTTTGTGAGGGTGATATAAAGTCTGTAGGTCTTTTCCCTCTCTCAACCGATATGATTACCCATCTCCCAGATATAGGGTCTTTTCTTAATTCAGGCATATATCCTCCAAAAATAAATTCAAAGTTTAAGATGCAAAATTATGCAATCCCTTAATTTTGATTTTTGCACTTTACATTTTCCATTTAAGTTATAATTATACCACTATGAAACCAAGTTTTCATGCAAGACCTGTCAACGGACCGTTTGAGGACCCGTGCGTTTATGTAAGAATCTTGAGAGAAAAAAGGGCTTTACTCTTTGACTTAGGATATATAGGAAGACTCGAACTCGGCAATCTCTTAAAGATAACAGATATTTTTGTAACCCATATGCATATGGATCACTTTGCAGGATTCGATATTATCTTAAGAAATATCCTTCGAAGAGCTATTCCCCTTAGAATTTTTGGACCTGAAAATATAACCTCATGTGTAGAAGGAAAATTAAAAGGATATACATGGAATTTGATAAAAGATTATCCCTTAAAAATAGAAGTCTTTGAAATAAAGGACAACTCAATATTACAAACAAATTTTTATGCTGAAAATGCATTTGAAAAAATAGTGCATGATGAGAAAAAATTTAATGGGATACTTATAGACGATCCACTATTTAAAGCAACAGGGCTTATCTTATCTCACCAGATCCCTGTTATGGCTTTCTCTTTAGAGGAAGATTTTCATATAAACATTAACAAAGCTATGATAGAAGATAGAAAATTGCCTGTTGGCCCATGGCTGTCAAGTCTGAAAAAAGCAATCAGGGAAAAGCAGAAGTCAGAAAACAGAAGTCAGAAGACAGAAAAAAAGATATTTGAGATAAGCAATAAAGTTTACAGTCTAGAGGAGTTAATGGATATTGCCACAATCACAAAGGGACAAAAAATATCTTATGTAATGGATATTTCTCCTGTGGATGAAAATGTCGAAAAGATAATTCCTTTTGTAAGGGACTCTGACATATTATTCTGCGAGGCATATTTCTTAGAAAAGGACCGTGATAGGGCTGAGGAAAGACACCACCTTACAGCAGCCATTGCAGGAAGGATCGCAAGGGAGGCAAATGTAGGAAGCCTCGAAATCATGCACTTTTCTCCAAAGTATAGGCATTGTATAGATGAGTTATATAATGAGGCAATGAGGGAGTTTGGGGGATGAATATGAACTATCTTGAAGAGATAAAAAAATTAGAGGAATTAGATAAAAAATATATCTGGCATCCATTTACACAGATGAAAGACTGGCTCGAGGAAAAACCGATAATAATAACAGAGGGAAGAGATTGTTTTATAAAAGATATTCATGGTAAATGGTATATTGACGGTGTTTCATCGATATGGGTAAATATTCACGGACATAGGAAAAAAGAGATAGATGATGCAATAAAAAAACAGCTTGACAAAATAGCACACTCTACCCTGCTCGGACTTGCTAATATACCATCAATCAAACTGGCAGAAAAGCTTATCCAGATTGCACCAAAACCTTTAGCCTTTAAGTCTCGACATTTTGCCTTAACTAAGGTTTTTTATTCTGACAATGGTTCCACTGCTGTTGAAGTTGCTTTAAAAATGGCATTTCAATACTGGATTCATAAAGGTGTAAAGAACAAGCATTCATTCTTATCACTAAAAAATGCATACCATGGAGATACCATTGGTGCAATGAGTGTTGGGGGTATTGACATATTCCACAAAACATTTGAACCACTGTTTTTCAAGACATTCAAAGCACCTTCCCCTTATTGTTACAGATGTGAATTAGAAAAAACTCCTTCAGAGTGTTCTTTTGAATGCCTTACAGAAATGGAAGACATATTAGAAAAGCATTCAGACAAAATTGCTGCTGTTATTGTTGAACCCATTGTTCAGGCAGCAGGCGGAATGATTGTATGGCCAGAAGGATATTTAAAAAGAGTGAGAGAGCTTTGCAATAAACATAATGTGCTACTAATTGCTGATGAAATAGCAACAGGCTTTGGCAGGACAGGAAAGATGTTTGCGTGCGAACATGAAGATGTAGTACCTGATATTATGTGTCTATCAAAAGGCATAACAAATGGCTATATGCCATTGGCTGCCACGCTGTCAACAGATGAGATTTATGATACATTTTTAGGCGAATTTAAGGATCTAAAAACCTTCTTTCACGGGCATTCTTATACAGGTAATCCTTTAGCATGCGCTGCTGCGATTGCAAGTATTGATTTGTTTGAAAAAGAAGGGACTTTAAAAAGCATGCAGCCAAAAATTGCACTCCTTGAAAAAAAATTGAAAGAGATCGCTGATTTACCGAATGTAGGCAATGTAAGAAACAAAGGTCTCATTGCAGGCATTGAACTTGTAAGAGACAAATTCTCAAAAGAGCCTTATCCATGGGAAGAAAAAATAGGATGGAAGGTTGCTTACAAAGCAAGGGAAGATGGGGTTTTGATAAGGCCGTTAGGCAATATAATCGTTGTAATGCCTCCGCTTGCAATCAGTGTGGAAAATCTCAACCGCTTGATGAATGTGATAAAAAAGGCTATACTTTCGGTAACAAATAATTAGAAAAGGAGTAGGAGGAGCAATGAAGATTTATACATCAAATAATCTTTTCAGGTTTCTTGTCATTTCAGTTCTCGCTCTATTTCCAGCCATACTTTTTGCGGGCGAATACATCATAAAAAAAGGCGATACCTTATGGGACATATCTGAAGAGAAAATGAGAGATCCATTCCTTTGGAAAAAACTCTGGAAGGCAAACCCGCACATTAAAAATCCTGATCTTATTTTTCCGGGGCAGAAACTAAATATTCCGAGAGATGTTGTAGAAAATAAAAAAGAGGAAATACAGGAAGAAATTGGAGTTGTGCCAAAAAAAACAGAGAGAAACATAATCCCTGTAAAAGTCATACCAAAAACAATACCAGCACAAAAGAAAAATTATCTCACCTCAAAGGAAATTCTCTTACAGGGTGGTTACATCTCTGATGATGTAAAAAGTATAGGTAAAATATATGGGTCGTCTCAGAAAAAAACACTTCTTGGTCGAGGAGATTATGTATGCATAGAAACTGAAAAACCAACACACATAAATGATAAATTTTACATCTTAAACCAACCCGAAAAAGTAATACATCCTGTAACAGAGGACCACATTGGTTATCTGATTAGAATCAAAGGAATAATAGAAGTTGTTGGAGAAGACAATGGAAATAAGAAGGCATTAGTCATTGAATCTTATAATGAAATTACAATTGATGATATGCTTATAACTTTTTATCCTGTAGAGTCACCCATAGAGCCTGATAAACAAAGAAGGCCAGCAGTCACTGGATATATTATAAAGCTGTGGGATAAATATAATATGAGTAGTGCAGGCAGTATAGTTTATCTCGATAAAGGGGCATTGGATGGCATTGAAATCGGCGATATGTTCAATGTTTTCTCAAGTGAAAAGCCACATATTCCACTTGGAACAATTCAAGTAATAACTACCAAAGATAAGACTTCTGTGGCTTTATTAAAAAAGGCATTTAGTGAAGTCAAGGCGGGCGATTTATTCAGAAATTAAGAAGGGCTGCTTAAAGCAGCAGCCCTTCTTAATTGTAAGTTGCCAACTTGTTAAGTGGTGAGTATTTTTAATGCTCTTAGTCTGCTTGGATGTTTAAGTTTTCTCAGTGCCTTTGCCTCAATCTGTCTTACACGTTCTCTTGTGATAGAAAGATACCTACCCACCTCTTCAAGAGTATGATCCCTGTCAACCCCAATGCCAAACCTCATCCTGATAACTGTTTCTTCTTTGGGTGTAAGGGTTCGCAAGACCCTCTGAATCTGCTCTGATATTTCTATTCTCTCAGCATCAGAGTATGGAGAAGGGCTTGCTTTATCACCAATAAAATCTTCGAGTTCTGTGTCCTCATCTCCAACAGGAGTCTGTAATGCTATAGGATCCTGAATAGCCCTAAATACCTCTTCTACTTTTCTGACAGGAACCACAAGTTTTTTAGCTATCTCCTCATTGGTTGGTTCCCTGCCAAGTTGCTGCGTGAGCTCTCTTGAAGCCTTTGTAACGCGGTTATAAAACTCCATCATATGCACAGGTACACGAATTGTCTTTGTCTGGTCAATAAGTGCCCTTGTAATAGCCTGTCTTATCCACCATGTTGCATATGTACTAAACTTAAAACCCTTTTCATATTTGAACTTATCAACAGCCTTCATGAGTCCGATATTTCCTTCCTGAATGAGGTCAAGAAGAGGTAATCCCCTGCCAACATAGTTCTTTGCAATATTAACCACTAATCTGAGATTTCTTGTTATGAGTTCATTCTTTGCCTCTGTGACGAGATACCTTGCCTTTGATATCTTGTTCCATATCCCTTTCAGTTCATCGACCTTTATCCCTGCTTCTGATTCTATTCTTTTATATTCAGCTTGCACTTCCTTTAAAAGCAATTCTAATTTTTTAGTATTCTGACCCTTTTTTTTCTTATCATTAATAGCAGCCCTTAATCCTTTCAGATTGTCATATTTTTTTATTTTTTTATCAGCATCTTCAACAAGCTCCATTAATTCTTCAAGTCTGGAAAGTGTTTTTATAAGAGCCTCGTCAGCCTTTTCTTCCTCTGTTAAAAACTCTTCTTCCTCTTCTTCCCCATCTTCATGATCGCTCATCTCTTTTATCTTGTTATAAAGAGGCAGTCCTGATATTGTTTCTTTTATTATTTCCCTTCCTTCCTCAAGCTTTTTCGCAAGTTCGGTTTCCTCATACTTTGTAAGAATGGAAATATCTCCCATAGAATTAAAATATGCTTGAACAAGATCCTCAGCACGTTCTACCTCTTCTACCTCTTCTTCTATTTCCTCTTCCAGCGGTATACCCTCTTCATAATCCACAACTTTAACACCCATGTCACTGAGAACATCCATGAGATCTTCAAGTTCATCAGGAGAAAAGAATTCTGACGGAAGTGCTTCGTTTATCTCGTCATATGTAAGAACACCTCGTCTTTTTCCAAGATTTACAATTTCTTCAAAAATATCTCTTTCTTTCATTGACTTATCTCTATCCTCTCTAAACACAAAAAAAATTAAAGAAAGGTATCCCTTTCTTTAATTATATAACGCAATATATAAATTGCAACAAAAAGTTTGACAAAGTATGGGAGAAGGAATAAGTAAGGTCAAGGCACACGGTCTATTAGTACTGGTAAGCTGAACACATTACTGTGCTTACACCTCCAGCCTATCAAAGTGGTAGTCTACCACTGACCTTTAGTGCTCTTTCGAGCAGGGAGACCTAATCTTGGGGTGGGCTTCCCGCTTAGATGCCTTCAGCGGTTATCCCGTCCAGACATAACTACCCGGCATTGCCACTGGCATGACAACCGGAACATTAGAGGTCTGTCCATCCCGGTCCTCTCGTACTAAGGACAGCCCCCCTCAAGTCTCCTGCGCCTACAGCAGATAGGGACCGAACTGTCTCACGACGTTCTGAACCCAACTCACGTACCGCTTTAATCGGCGAACAGCCGAACCCTTGGGACCTACTTCAGCCCCAGGATGCGATGAGTCGACATCGAGGTGCCAAACCGCGTCGTCGATGTGAACTCTTGGACGCGATAAGCCTGTTATCCCCGGCGTACCTTTTATCCGTTGAGCGATGGCCCTTCCACTCAGTGCCACCGGATCACTAAGCCCAACTTTCGTTCCTGCTCGGCTCGTCAGCCTCACAGTCAAGCTCCCTTATGCCTTTGCACTCAACGGCTGGTTTCCGTCCAGCCTGAGGGAACCTTTGGACGCCTCCGTTACTCTTTGGGAGGCGACCGCCCCAGTCAAACTACCCACCAGACAGTGTCCCCCACCCAGTTCATGGGTGTAGGTTAGAGTCCCAGTAATGTAAGGGTGGTATTTCAAGGACGACTCCATAGAGACTAGCGCCCCTACTTCATTGTCTCCCACCTATCCTACACATACATCACCAAAACTCACTGCCAAGTTGTAGTAAAGGTGCACGGGGTCTTTCCGTCTAGCTGCAGGTAACCGGCGTCTTCACCGGTATCTTAAGTTCGCCGAGTCTCTCGCCGAGACAGCGCCCAAGTCGTTACGCCATTCGTGCAGGTCGGAACTTACCCGACAAGGAATTTCGCTACCTTAGGACCGTTATAGTTACGGCCGCCGTTTACCGGGGCTTCAATTCAAGGCTTCTCCTTGCAGATGACCTCTCCTATTAACCTTCCGGCACCGGGCAGGCGTCAGAGCCTATACATCCTCTTACAAGTTAGCAGGCTCCTGTGTTTTTGGTAAACAGTCGCTTGGGCCTCTTTAGTGCCTCCTGTTGCCAGGAACCCCTTATCCCTAAGTTACGGGGCTATTTTGCCGAGTTCCTTAGCGAGAGTTATCTCGTCCGCCTTGGTATCTTCTACCCACCTACCTGTGTCGGTTTGCGGTACGGTCACCCCTGTAGCTCCCTACGAGGTTTTTCTCGTCAGCGTGGAATCATCTGAGTTCACCCTTACGGGCTTGCACATCACGCCTCAGCCTTATAAAATAGCGGGTTTGCCTGCTATTTAAGCCTAAACGCTTGTACCTGAACCATCACCAGGCCCAGACTATCCTCCTGCGTCCCCCCTTCAGTCAAACGCTACAAAGATGGTGCAGGAATATTAACCTGCTGTCCATCGACTACGCTTCCCAGCCTCATCTTAGGACCGACTAACCCCGGGCGGATTTCCCTTGCCCGGGAAACCTTAGGTTTACGGCGGGCTGACTTCTCATCAGCCTTTGCGCTACTTATGCCAGCATTGTCTCTTCTGCTCCCTCCAACTAACCTCACGGTTAATCTTCTCAGGTCTGCAGAATGCTCCCCTACCACAACGACAGGTTAAGGCTAAGGTTGAGGCTGAGAATTTTTCCTTACTTAACCTTAACCTCAATCTTAACCTGTCGTTATCCGTAGCTTCGGTGTAGTGCTTGAGCCCCGTTAAATTTTCGGCGCGGTGCCACTCGACCAGTGAGCTGTTACGCTTTCTTTAAATGATGGCTGCTTCTAAGCCAACATCCTGGCTGTCTGAGCAATACCACATCCTTTACCACTTAGCACTATCTTGGGGACCTTAGCTGACGGTCTGGGCTTTTTCCCTCTCGACCACGGATCTTAGCACCCATAGTCTCACTCCCCAGAAACATTAACAGGGTATTCGTGGTTTGATTGGGTTTGGTACCACCCACGTGGCCCTAGCCCATTCAGTGCCCTACCCCCCTGTAACTATCCAGAGGCTGTACCTAAATACATTTCGGGGAGAACCAGCTATCACCAGGTTTGATTGGCCTTTCACCCCTACCCACAGTTCATCCGAGCTTTTTGCAACAAACACCGGTTCGGACCTCCACGAAGTCTTACCTCCGCTTCATCCTGACCATGGGTAGATCACCTGGTTTCGGGTCCACTGACTGCAACTAATCGCCCTTTTAAGACTCGGTTTCCCTACGGCTCCATGCCTTAAGCACTTAACCACGCTGCAGCCAGTAACTCGCTGGCCCATTAATCAAAAGGTACACCGTCACACATTGCTGTGCTCCGATTACTTGTAAGCACACGGTTTCAGGTTCTATTTCACTCCCTTCGCCAGGGTTCTTTTCGCCTTTCCCTCACGGTACTCGTCCACTATCGGTCATCAGGTCGTATTTAGCCTTGGAGAGTGGTCTCCCCTGCTTCCCACAGGATTCCTCGTGTCCCGTGGTACTCAGGATACCGCTTCCCTACTACGCATATTTCACCTACAGGTCTATCACCTTCTTCGGACAGCCTTTCCATGCCAGTTCGGTTATATGCATAGTGTGGTACTTATGCGGTCCTACAACCCCCCGCACTTACTTGAAAAAACTAAATAAAAACTACTACTTAAAAATATCCTATCTCCGTTTCCTCAAGTAAGTGCGGGGTTTGGGCTCCTCCCCCTTCGCTCGCCGCTACTAAGGGAATCTCTTTTGATTTCTTCTCCTCTCCCTACTGAGATGTTTCACTTCAGGAGGTTCGCCTCATATACCTATGTGTTCAGTATATGATGTGTAGCTCTTCGCTACACAGGTTGCCCCATTCGGACTCCCACGGATCTACGCTCGCTCGCAGCTCCCCGTGGATTTTCGTAGCCTGCCACGTCCTTCATCGCCGCCTGATGCCAAGGCATCCACCATGTGCCCTTACTACCTTGACCCTACAAACTATCCTCTACTCCCATATTTGTCAAAGAACAAAAAATTTTCTATAAAACTAAGGTAGATTCTGTCTTAACATTCAAAATCCTTAGAAAGGAGGTGATCCAGCCACTGGTTCCCCAACGGCTACCTTGTTACGACTTCACCCCAATTACCGGCCATACCTTCGATGGCTGCCTCCCTTGCGGGTTAGCTCACCAACTTCGGGTACAACAGGCTTTCGTGGTGTGACGGGCGGTGTGTACAAGGCCCGGGAACGTATTCACCGCGGCGTAGCTGATCCGCGATTACTAGCGATTCCACGTTCACGGAGTCGAGTTGCAGACTCCGATCCCAACTGAGACCTCTTTTAGGGATTGGCTCCACCTCGCAGTATTGCAACCCTCTGTAGAGGCCATT